>Ga0308156_1000015_pt1 | contig 857139 bp, 749 predicted proteins | sample PhyAR2_FD_201041 | JGI IMG/M metagenome (GOLD analysis project Ga0308156, IMG submission 201041) | Phyllosphere microbial communities from UC Gill Tract Community Farm, Albany, California, United States - DLSL A.R2 | ecosystem: Host-associated > Plants > Phyllosphere > Unclassified | place... | reverse complement strand
CATGGCTTCTGCCTTGAAGCGTTCAAAGTCGAATGGGTCTTTTTCTTTCATGACCGTGTCGTTTGAATAATTGAATATAAATAATCTTATTGAATTATTCCTCTGACACAGTTCATGTTACAGTCTCCAAATAATAAAATTTGGTCAACATTTTAAAATCTTCAGGAATTAATCCACGTTTAAAAGTCAATGTTTTTCTTTCAAATGGAAGTGCGATCTTATGTGTAAAATATTGCCCGCCACTATAAAAACACCTTTCTAAAGGATAAAAAAAGCTCCAAACCGGATTTCAATGATACAGTGCTATTGCGGGTTTCTATCGCTTTACAAGCGACAATTTTATTACAGTATTAGAAAATAACAAAGCAGCGAGAATTCTGCTGCCTTGTTATTTTGGATTGATTGAGTTCTGTTAGTTTATATTCTCTTGATTTTATTCATCACACGGGACACCATTGGATCACAGTAGATCAAGTTAAACTCGAAAATATCTTCTTTGACATAAAATTTTTCTATTTCCTTTCTTAAGCAAGCTTTCGCTCTGTTTACACGGACTTTTACGTTACTTTCGCTGATTTCCAAGATCTCTGAAGTTTCCCGGACGCTTAATCCGTTAATCTCCCTTAAGGTAAAAGCTGTCCTATACTCTTCAGGAATGTTGAGCAGGCTTTTTTCAATGACTGAGTTTAGTTCTCTATTCATCACATGGTTTGATGTTTCCGCATTATGCAGATCTGAAATTGTCCGACTGTTGTTTTCGAGAGATTCCATATGCTTTGAATACCACTTTTGAGTCTTTCTATAACATTGATTAAGCATTATTTTGGAAATCCAGGTTCGAAAAGATGATCTACCCTCAAATTGACTTAAATGGGTAAACACCTCAATATACGTTTCTTGCATCAAGTCTTGCGTATCTTCATGGTTGAAATTGTACATTCTTCCAATCCGATACAGATATGGATTGTTCCGTCTGATAATTAATTCAAAAATAGCCGTCTCTTTATTCAGAACCCGGTCAACTAGTTCTCTATCAGTATATGTTTCTTCTGTTTTCATCTACTTATTATCGGCAATTACAGCTAATCTTGTCATGGAAAAAGCTGAAATAGCCATGACCAAATCCCTTACAGCAACATCAGCAAAATTCCAGCCAGCCAGTAATGTCAGTGCAATTACAGTCAGCCATGCCGAAACTATTAAACCGCCAACTTTAGGTTTTATAAACACTAAAATCCCTGCAATGATTTCTATGACACCAACGATCATCATAAATGTCGTACCAGAAAACGGTAGCATACCTAGAACTGAAGGATTGATATACTGTGTCCATTCACAAAGAATATTGGTGAACTTATCCAATCCAGCAACCACGGGAACTATGGTAAACGTAAATTTTAAAATATTAAAAATGGGTTGGACGTTTTGTTTTAGTTGTGTAGTTTCCATTTTGTTTCTTTTTTTAAGGTTAAACTCTTGCTTCTAAAACAATAGAGTACATCTAAAGCAAAAAGGTTACAAATCTGAGAAATTTTCAGTCATTAAAATTTGGTCAATAAAACTTGTCTTAGGCAAGGCTGACATCTTTTAATGTTGTGTTTCAAAATCATTTTCTTTAGCGTAAACAGTTTATAAAAAACCAATCTGTAGTCGAAATGATTTTATCTTCACTTGGGCGTTAATTTGCTCATCGGTAAGCACTACTGGCTGGCCATTGTTCCAGTATGCAGCAGTATACTTTTCTGTCTTTTCATTGTAACAGGATCCTGCCACGTATCCCTGAATTCTGTCTGGATCCAGAAGGCTTAGAATTTTGGGTATAACAGGTAAAACTAAATAGAAAACTTAGGAGCGCACAGCATCGTAATGCAAGCAAAATAGGGTTTTTCATGGCGTAATTTTATACTATTAAATTTACGGAAATTTTAAATCAATATTCCAAATTATCAAGAGAAAATTGTACAAGTAATTTACTTTAATCTATTAAATTTCAAAATATTGTATCTTTAGTTATACTAAAATCTGATTGATATGAGAAAGGTAATTGGAGCCATCAATATGACCCTGGATGGATTTTGTGATCACACGGCTATCTTGCCGGATGAAGAAATCCATCAACATTATGAAAAGTTATTGCTTGAAGCTGGTGTTATCCTATATGGCAGAATAACCTATCAGTTAATGGAATACTGGAAAGAATTTATAGAACATCCAAGCGGTGAAAAATCGATGGACGATTTCGCGCTGGCAATTCATGAAACTCCCAAAATTGTTTTTTCCCATACTTTAAAAGATACCGATTGGATAAATGCAAGTATCTCCCAAAAGCCGCTCGATAAAGCTGTTATTGAACTTAAACAGCAAGCCGGTAATGATATCTTAGTTGGGAGCAGAAGCCTTATTATTCAACTCCTGCAGCTTCATTTAATTGATGAACTTCAACTTTGTATCCATCCGGTCATAGCCGGCACGGGTTTGCCCCTATTTGAAGATCTCCAACAAAGAATGCTACTCAAGCGAACTAGAATTAAAAATTTTGACGGCGGTGCGGTAATCTTGTATCTTGAACCTATATCTGAATCTTAATCGGTCTGTAAATTAAACATGGGTACTTAAGTCCAGAACTGCTTAATTAAGCACTGGACGTACTCACACTCTAATGAGAGAGTCAAAAAATGTAAACCATCCATGAACTCAGGTCTCTATCATTTCGAGCAAGATCAAAAATATGTACCTTTGGATTAAATGCAAGGAAAAAGAAATGGAGAAATCTAATTCATCCGATTAGTCAGTTTAACAGAATACGATCTGCAAGCGAATTACAGGAGGAAAAAGTAAATAATTTTAACAATTATATGCCTAAAGCACAACAACCACATTACCTAAAAAAATCCATAAGAATATTTAGAATTTACGGAATTGCATTTCTGATCTCAATTTTAACCATGTCTTTCTTAGGATCCGTAAACCAGAATTTTAAGGCAATTTATGAAGCCCTCGTAGCGTTGCCATTTTTCATTATGCTAATATTAGCCCCCCTTGGTTTATACTATAGTTGTAGGAGCTATAAAGCCAAAGAAGAACCTAGAAAAAAGCGGACAATGTTCTTAATGGGACATCTTTTCTTTTGTACGTTGATGATATTACTTTTTGCAGGGATAATAAAGGACATATATTCATTAAACTGGTAAAAATGATTATAATCATTTAAGTAAAATACAGGGATAATCAATTATATGAATTGAAAGTAAAAACGCAGACAGACAGAGTTTCATCAAATTTCTAGATTTGTTGCGCCAGGATTTGCTCCAATAGCCTGAAACTTGGGAAAACAAGACATTATACCATATCGAGAAATGAAGTATAAAGAACTTACAATAAAATCGCTCGGACTCACTCGTGATCTATTGTTGCAAAAATTATTTAATGAGCATATTCATTTAAATGAATATGCTCATCAGCTATTTAAAACAGATCCATTTAACAACCAGCCAAAAAAAGGAGACACTATAAAGATTGTAGAAGTAGCATTGGAGGATATAGGCCTAAGAAGCGGAGGCACTTTTGCTGAAATAGAGGTTGCAATGGATAAACTAAATCTTACCCATTGTCCTTTAGAATTTGCCCCTTATATTCGATTAACCTATACTGATCAAAAAAACTCTACGATAAAATCTATAAACAGACACCCTCCTGGTGCTATAAAAATCTTCTCTAAACCTGTTTTAGAAAATGAGGATTTTCCAAGAGGATTTTATATAAGAAATATTGACGGACTACTATGGTTACGTGGATATAAATGTTCTTTGGATTATCAATGGGATTCAAAAGACAGAATGATTTTCCAAACAAAAAACAGTTTGGAATAAGTAGCACCTCTATGTTTAATACGCTTTCCATTTTCGTCTTTACGTTTTAATATATCCCGCAGGGAAAAGATGACGATCTCGGCTTCTACCCTTGATGCAAAACGTACCTTTCCGCAACTGACATGTAGTTCGTCGGGCGGATACGATTCTCAAGGGAGTGTTGAGATTTTTAAAACACCCTCGCTTCTAATAGTTGGATTTATGTTCCCAATTTTCCCTTCTTTCTTTCGTACATCAACAGGATAAACATGACCACCACAAATGCCGCATAGGCATATTGACTGCGTGATACTCCCACTCCATAAGGAAACCAGATACCTTGGATATGGAGATCAGATAATTCTTGTGAAAATAAGCCTATGGAAACTATCAGCAAGGCCGGTAAATAAAGCCATGCTCTTCTACCTTGTTTTTGAATCCCGAGCCAGATAATCAGCCCCATCAATCCAATAAACAGTAACCGGACATATTTTGATACAGCCTGGAATGTAACATGAGAGATGGAATCTGATAACCATGGCAAGGACAAAAGCTGTGCTACCATATACAGCAATGTAGCGCTAAGAATCGCTTTAGGAATCCATTTCGGATTGTCTACACCCAACCAGTTCTTCCATGCCATCAACCAGGAGCCTAATACTGCTGGCATTAAGATCACTGTAGTTATAATATCTATTCCGTGCGCACTTTCTATCTGAAACCAGTAATAAAAGGCCTGATTTGCCCGTACCATCCCTAAAAGGATGAGAGCAGTGATAAACCATTTATGCTGACGGGCTGGTTTATATAAGAAAAAGATCGTTAGAGCCAGTAAAATGAACAGAACGGGCAAAATCACTTCTACAATATATCCTTTAATGGTTTGCCCCCATTGAAATTTGTATTTTGACGCAATGCTATTTTTTTCTCCAATTTCCGGTGCAATATGGATCCCTCCGGCTTCAGGAATCTGGTCTATTGTCGCAGCACTCATCCAAACTCTGAGAGCAATGACAATTTGTCTTTCATTTCTTAAGTTTTCCGGCAACAGAAACATTCTGGGTTGTATGCTATAAACAATTGGTGTAGCTTCCGAAAAATCTCCTGCACTTCCTAACAAAACTCCATTAACAAATACCTGGTAAGCATCATCCACTGCGGGAGGGCCTATGAGAGCTAACGTATTTCCTTTTATATTTTCTAATGGAACCCGTATTCTGTACCAGGCATATCCGGAATATTTGGGGCGGCCTTTACTTGTCCAGCCACTTGTATAACCTGTGAGACCTACATCGGAGTCGTGAGCATCAGCAGGAGCACTAAGATCTACGTCTTCCCATACCGAATCATTAAAATCTGGATCGGCCCATTGGGGTTGGTCACCTGTTTTGAATTTCCAGGGGCCATCCAACCTAATCGATAATGTATCTTTCTCAAATGCTACACTATGTATAGTTGAAAAAACCATAAAAAGGACGATGATAAGCAGCCTATCTATTCCTTTAGTGATGTATTTCTTTGAACAGCCGATCATTTTTTAAAATTTAAAGAGAGATTACTAAATTAAGTAAATTAAATTATTGAATATGAAATAAATACAACTCATGATTATGGAGCTTCCTTCCCTAAACTTCATACATTTGTTTTGATAAGTTCAACAACATATCGGTCACTATCGTCGTACACACAGGCTTTATGCCGACATTGCTTAAATGCCTGGGAAATTCTCCCCCCAGTTTGTTCTTGATGATTTTTTCATGTGTTGTCATAACTCTAATCTATTTTACAGTTGTTAATTTATCGCAACTGTCAGATTAAGTCTTGACTACCTCAGTTTATTCAAAGCCGAAAAGCCTTTGCCACCACTTGCTCACTGCGACATTATTCTCTAATGCTCTTGCTTGCATAACTTTTTAATATCTTCAGGAATTAATCCCCGTTTAAAAGTCAATGTTTTTCTTTCAGATGGAAGTGCGATCTCACGTGTAAAATATTGACCGCCACTATAAAAATACTTGGCCTTTCCCGCTAAAACCTCCACTGCAATGGTCTCATCATCGACGATAACAAGCTTCAATTTGACATCCTCGCTTTCTGCACTGAATCCATTATTGACATGTTTAAGCTTCAAAAGATAATCTGCTTGCATGCCAAAACTTACTGCAAACGCTTGGGTATGCTCTCCTATCCTATAGGAGATCGTATCATTCAATACAATAAGTGTTCTTCTGAGAGTTTTCTCTTCAAAGGTTTGCACATTCTCTCTGTCCTTGCCAAGGGTGTCAAATGAAATATTATCAACAAATTCATATACACCATTCATTAAATGAGCCTGGGCAAATGCCACATCCATTTCCATTATCACAAAAATTAATATGCTAAACATCCACTTCATATCAGCTTATTTACACCAAAATACAGTTAATTTTATAGTGTATAAGACTATTTTATAATTCGTTCGGAGGCACTTATTATTCGCTATAACTTCATCATTATCTGTGGAAATATCGTTATTTAGCTCCGGTTTCTCTTCCGGCGTAGATCCTTTTAATAACTTTATGTTGAGATGATGGTATAACCTTCAATTTTACCAAATTCTAACATAATGATCTAAATAAGAGTGAATTTGATTATTTTAGTCGCAATGCTCTTTATTTTCAAATTTGGATTTTTTCCAAGCATGCACAAAGGGTAAACCTTGAAAAAGCTCCTAATTAAAATTGGAAGAGACAGTTGATTATTGATAAATATATGTTCAATTATAAGAAGTAAAGCAATGAGACAATTAATTACGGCTATAAAACAAAAGCACGAGAAAGCCGGAATTGACATCTATCCTGGAGCAATGCTCTCGGAGATTGATATGTTTGAGCAAAAAATTGGATTTCCCTTGCCCGATGAGTTTAGAAGGTTTTATCTCTTATGTAATGGTTTCGGTTGTAATGAAGATATTTTCAATATTTTACCACTTGACGGAATAATGGAATACTCAGACAATTATGGAAATAATTGGTTTTATTTTTCAGAATATATGATTAATTCAGATATATGGGGATTAAGGTACTTAGGAGATTGCCGATATGAAATATTTAATGCAATGCACCCTACAATTGCATTGACTTCATCCCTCACAGAGTTTTTGCAACGTTTTTTAAAAGGGAATGTCTTCGACCCCGGAGGATTATATCAATGGCATCTAGAATTGGGTATTACATCCTAAAATTTCGATTATATCTACACTAAGTCCAATAATTACCTCCGCCAGAATTACCTATACACGTTGCTTGAGCATTTCAGCAACGCACTTATACATTTCCTGTATCTTCTTCTCATAGCTGGTAGAACGACAGCCAAAAGAAATCTACATATCTCGCTCCTATATCGCTAAAGACATTGGCTGCTATCGGATCATTATATCGTGAAATCTCCCTCCCTTCGATGGAATTGGTCGTGGTATGCTAAATTAATATGTTTCCAGCTATTAACTTTCAAGATGATTACACATTATTAAGACTAAGGTATTGGTCTGAAAGTAGGATTGGTTACGGGAAGCTGTAGCTCGCACCTTAATCGTATTGGTTACCACGGCTTTTTCATAGCCCACCAGATTCGGTGGAAGCTGCAAACCGCTTTTCTCAAAGAACTTTACCCACCCAAAGGCAAAAAATCAGATGGAGGAAGAATTACTTTATTATAAAATTTTAATTTTCCACATTTCTAAATTTTGTCTCGATTTATTACGAATAGTGATATAATTGTTGTCATCCCATTTGGAATCTAAATAATAAACTATTTCACCACCGCTAGGCTCGTCTTTTATTATCAAGTCTCGATTGATTTCACCACCAGTCTTATCAAATAAAACCCAAAATAATTTAAAACAGTTAATCTCCCATTCGCACCAAAGTCCTAATTTCCATTGACGATTTGGTGAGAGTTTGTATTTACTATTTATAAAGAATTTATAATTTAAATCGCTGTCAAGACAGTATTTATATGCTTTCAGTAAAGGTTCAGTATCCCACTTTTCAAATTCACCGATAGTTATCATTCCGGAATGAATCAAATCAAGCTGTAAAGACTTCTTTTCACATGCATTCATTTCAAAATACTGGTCAAAATTTATTTGCTTATAAACTTCGCGGAATCCCTGATATGATGTTATTTTATCCACTTCTGAAGGATCCGCCCCAACCGAAATCACGCATTTCCTGACATCAGCTGTATTATATTCACGAAGAAATGACCAATACATTTCGGCAATGCTCCAACATTCTTCATTGAACACTTTAAAATTTTCACCTTGTACAAATTTCGCTCTTAGGCTAATTTCACTTAAATTCATTAGATCTACTATTTACTTGGAAGTGAGATATAGTTATTTCCCTATGCATCATGAATCGCATAATTATAGAGTAATTTTGTTAGTTCTTCATTAGAAAGGAATCTGTTTTGATTATTATTTGCCTCTTCAATGGCATCTAAGAAGTAATAAAAATCAAATAAATTATGGTAATTTATTCCATTATCTGTATATTCCGTACTTCCTCCAGTTTTCTCAATTTCAAAATATCTTAATTCATTATCAATATTCAATGGGATCTCCATAAAAATCTCAATCACTTCAGATTCCTCATGTAAGGACTGCAGATGGCAGAATTCTTTGAACGAACCACCATCCCTAAAAAAATTAATTAATTCTAAAAGCTTCATCTAACGCTGCTATTTAATGTTAAATTTAAACAAATCTGAAAATACATGGCAAAGAATTGAAGATAACAAAAACAGCTAATTCATATTTATTATGAAAAAGAAAAAGGCCCCCACATTGATAGCATGGCTGCTCTTTTTTCTTGCATATTCATAATGCAAAGCTAGGCCATACCTTAAGCTTTTAAATATGTACTTGATAGGGCGGAACATTGTACTCTGATAAAGTAAAATCATGGTAAATCGCAGAATCTGCTGTCGAAATAGGATCTTATAGCATCTACACCATAAGCTTGGCTTGATATTTGTATATATCTCATTATGAAAGACTTTTTAAATATAGCAATGGCAATCCTCGATGTTTTTAAACTATTTTTTTAAAATAGAGGAGATGGTCATTTTCGGAGTAATGATGCCAGTGATTTCGGTCAAACCGTGCCACTTTAAAGATCATACAAGAGCCTGTGAAAGATAGCTTTTTCCTGTACCGGAAGCACCATAGATGATAATGTTTTCTTTTCGGAGCACAAAGTCCAGTGTACCTAGACGCGCAAACATATTTTTGTCCAGATTTCTTTCACTGGCGTAGCTTAATTCACCTAGACTGGTATTGTCAAATATGAAGACATATATATCCACCAGAATGAGAAATGGTTAATCAAACAACGTATAGGTTATTTTCTGATTATTGAAACAAGAGTGCTGAACAATTGATTGTTAAATGCCTTAGATGATGAAGTATTGATCATACTAGAACCTTAACAACAGGATCTTATATCATATAAGATCCCGTTGTTGTATTGAACCAAATTAAATTCATCCAATTTATTTATAATAAAATCATATCTTTATCTACCTACTAGTAGATAGATTATGACAACAAGAGAGAAAATAGTCAATATAGCAGCAGAGATGTTATCTAACAATGGTTTTAATGCATTCAGTTTTCATGACATTGCAAATGCAATCGGAGTTAAAACTTCTTCAATTCATTATTATTTCCCGACCAAATCGGACCTTATCGTTGAAATAATACATTATTCTCAAAATATACAAGCCGCTTTATTTGAAGCCATATCGGAGAAAAAACCAGTGGAAAAACTCTCTCTACTGATTGACTTTTATGTGGATTTAGCAGATAAAGGACAGATGTGCCCAATTGTTTCTATTTCCTCAGATATGAATGATATAGATTCTAATATCAAATTGGAAGTAGGTAAATTTTATGGTTTCCTTGCTGATTGGCTAACTTCCGTCATTGAAGAAGGAATAACCAAAAATCACTTTGTAACTGCGCAAGAGCCAAAGGATAAATCAATGGAAATCCTGAACGTTCTGGCGATGTTCCCTATTTTATCTCGCCTCGGTAAGGGGCGCGAAATTCTCACTAGCCTTAAGCAATCTGTTATGGGCAATCTGACAAATAGAGATATTTTAGATAATAAAATTAGCTTGAAAGCGCAAGAAATCGGACAACAAAAGGAAACTATAGCACATCAAGCAGCGGTTATCGCCGCCCAGAAAAAAATAATCGATTTATATGAGGCAAATGGGGCTTTAGAAAAGTGGCAACTAGAAAAATAGTACTGCCGGTATACCTGGTTGGTGTCTCCACGATTCCGATAAAGATCCTGCATCATTGGCCAGACTGGATATAATTTTTTTGCTTTGTTCATTATCACCCGAAATGGCCATCGCAATTCTATTTTCTGCTCCTTGCTCCTTTCCGCCATTGATCAACGTTTCCGCCAATAAATTATTGAAGGCTTTAATAACAGGACGCCCTAATTGTTCAGAAACCCAAATACTTTCAACCTTTTTGCAATAGTCCCCCCGATTGCTCCATTAGGCGAACCCGGCGCAATTCGCCTTTTTATATTCGTTATAATCAAGCTAATCAGGATTTGCGAACTTGAGTGTGATACCAATATAATTCTTTGGCCAGCATACCTAAATGTTTTATTCTGTGCTGTTTTTGCGCTGTGTCAAACACACACTGCCGCGTTTACATTATAGGCAGTTATTATTGTTATTTTAAAAAATCCTCTTCTATCATAGTATTATTTAAAAATACGCCAGTATTATTACCTGTTGATACAGCATAAGACACCGAACGAAGAGGATTGGTATTGTCTCCACAGGCATATATGTTATCTACCGTAGTTTTCTGAAATAAATCAACTTTGATAAGTCCTTGCTCTGTCAATTCACAGCCCAACAATTCCGGGATTTTACAGTGCTGTTCAAATGGAGGCCTTGAATAGATCACTTCTAACGGGAAAGTCGAATTGTCTGAAAATATGATTTCTTCAACAACTCCGTTTTTGTGGTTCAACGAGGTAATTATCTTTTCAACTATTGAAATATCATGCCTTTTGATTTCATCCGTCTGTTCTTGGGTTAATTCCGACTTTCCATTGGTAAATATCGTTAAATCTTTTGTCCAGTTATGGATAAGTCGAGCCAAATGAAATGCACCATATCCATTTGCAAAAATCCCTGTTTTTTGATCCTTTACTTCATATCCATGGCAATATGGACAATGAAGCACTGAAATTCCCCAACATTCAGAAAAGCCTTCAATGTTTAGCATGGTATCTTTTAAACCCGTTGCAAAAACCAATTTTTTAGTGGTGAATAATTTTCCAGATTGAGTTGAAACCTCAAATCCTTTTTCAGTTTTAGATACGCTAACGGTACTATCACTTAAAAATTTTACGGTGTCATATTGTAATACTTCCTTTTTTGCCCTTTCTGCAATAACTTTTGGCTTTTCACCATCTTGGGTAATGAAATTGTGTGAATGAGGTGTCTGTCGATTACAGGGCTGATCACTGTCAATAATTAGAACACTTCTTAAAGCACGTCCTAAAGCCATAGCTGCCGAAAGCCCTGCATAACTTCCGCCAACTATGATTACGTCAAAATTTTTGTTATCTGTCATTTCACTAAAATTTAAAAATGATGTTAATGTTGAAGGTAAAGCTAATGCCGATAAAGCAATCCCACCCTGTTTTATTAGTTCTCGTCTTGATATTTTTTCCGTTTCAATAGATCTACCTGTTTCCATATGTTTACTTTAAATAATCTAAGACAATTTGACTACAAGCACTAAACACTGTTCAAATATATTTAAAATTTAGATCGAAACAAAATTTGGAATTAAAAACAGTAAATAATTACCTATAAAATCATAACTACCTTATTTAAAGGTTTTTAAAAAACATTTCTATCTATAATTTTGTCATAAATAGTTAATTTATTCCGAATGCACTTGTTTTATTGAACACTGTTCAATAAATTTGCATCATCATTAATTTAAAATTTATATAAAATGAAAAAAGCATTAGTAACCGGAGCCAGTGGCGGTATTGGTAAGGAGGTTGCAAAACGGCTGGCAGCAGAGGGATATCTTTTGACCCTGGTTGCACGCAATGAAGAAAAGTTAGGCTCGCTACAAGAGTCATTGGGACGGGACCGCCACCAAATCCTACCACTAGACTTAACAAATCAAGAAGACATAATCTATCTAAGTAAGCATTTAGCCGAAAATAAGTATGATCTACTAGTCAATAATGCAGGTACAGGAACTTATGGAAAATTCATCGAGATACCTTTGGAAGACCAGCTCGAAACGATGACTTTAAACATGGAAGCCTTGGTCACTCTCTCCTATGCCTTTCTAAAGCATGCAAAATCTGGCGATGCATTGATCAATATCGGCTCATTGCTGGCACACTCATCACTTCCCGGAGGAGCTGTGTACGCTGCAACAAAAAGTTTCGTAGCCAATTTTTCTGAATCGCTGTGGTACGAATTTAAAAATAAGGGTATATTTGTTGCAGGCTTCAATCCAGGGGCTGCGGACTCGGATTTCCACCACAATGCTGGAAGGGAAACCAGTGCATTTCCTAAATTTGTTGTCTCTTCGATAGCACAAGTAGCTGAGGAACTAATAAATGCATTAAATAATCGAAGCAAACCAAGAATTGTTCAAGGATTTAAAAACAGAATGATGCTCTTTGGTTTCAGATTACTCAGTAGGAAAGCCGCAGTTAATATTATGGGTAAAATAAGTCCCGGAATTCCCCATTCATAGAAGGATTCACAACAAAATTTTTAACGATTCATATTGATCATACATGAGTATAGCAGAAAGAAAACAAGAAGAAAAACAGGAAATGCATCAACGTATCCTTAACGGGGCACGAAAAGTATTTCTTGAAAAAGGATATGAAAAAACCAGTATGCGCAATATTGCAAGTGAGATCAATTATAGCCCTGGTAGTCTTTATTTTCATTTTAAGGATAAAACCGAAATTTTTCAAGAGCTTCAAAAAGAAGGATTCACGCTGCTTCTAAACCAGTTAAAAGTACTAAATAGCGTTGCAGATCCATTTGAACGCCTGAAGGCATCGGGACGTGTATTTATTCAATTTGCGCAGGAAAACAAGGATTACTACAACCTGATGTTCATGGTCGAGGAAGATGTAAAAGAGCCCAGTGAAAACAGGTTCAAAATAGCACAGGAAGCCATAAACCATATGTGTTCGATGATTGGCGAATGCCAGCAACAAGGTAGATTCATAGGAATGGATACGGATTATTTTACATTCATGGTGCTTTCTGCAATGCATGGAATATGTGCCTTGTTTTGCAAAGACCGTACAACAAGTTTTATGAACAGAACAAACGATGAGCTTATGGAAAACGGCTACGAATGTTTTGTTGCTTTACTGGAAAAGGGCTAAGCCTTTTTTTTAACTCAATATTGAACAGTGTTTAAAAATATTACAATGATTAACATATTTCATAACCAAAAGTTTTTATGGCCAGTTTTATTGGCTATATGGCTTATCACTTCGCAAAAGATCAGTGCACAAAGCAGGCTTGACCTCTACATTTCAGAAGGTCTTGAGTCAAACCAGAGCATTCATCAGCAGAATTTCATGCTTGAAAAGAGTATTTATGCTCTTGGCGAGGCTAAAAGTCTGTTTAAGCCCAATGTCAGCTTCTCGACGACCTATACCAAAGCAGATGGTGGGCGTACTATAGATATTCCAGTTGGTGATATGCTCAATAATGTCTACTCGACCCTAAATCAGTTGACGGGAACAAACGCTTTCCCACAACTTCAAAACCGTAGTGAGCAGCTAAATCCGGATAACTTTTACGATGCAAAATTCCGTATCAGCCAACCCATCTTAAATGCAGAGATCAGCTATAACAAAAAGATCAAATCCAGGCAGATTGACCTTCAGAAAACGGAAGTCCAGCTCTATAAACGTGAGCTTGTGAAAGAGATCAAAACTTCATACTATAATTACCTAAAAGCTGTCAATGCTGAAAAGATCTATCTCTCCTACCGTAAACTCGTACTTGAAGGGGAACGCGTCAACAAAAAGCTTTTTGATAATGGCAAGATCAACCGCACAGCAGTGATCCGCAGTAAAAATGAAATTTCCAAAATAGACGCTTCGATAGTCACGGCTCAAAAAACAAAAGAGTCCGCACAGTTCTATTTTAATTTTCTGCTCAACCGCCCCTTATCGGACAGTATTTCGGTCGATGAAATAACAACTTTGCCTGAGCAGGACCTGTCCCTTATGGACAATGTTTCCGCTCGTGAAGAACTATCCAAACTAAAAATAGCAAAAGGGATCAATGAAGACCTGACGGGACTGGCAAAATCATACCTCATTCCAAAAATTGGCGCCAGCATGGATCTGGGCTCCCAAGCTTTCGACTGGAAATTCAATAAGCAGAGCCGTTACTATTTATTGGGGGTCTCCTTACAATGGGATCTCTTTGCTTCAGGTAAAAATACCAACCGCATAAAACAGGCTGTTGCAGAGCAGCACGCTATTGAGTCCCAGACAGGATATGTCGAGCAGCAGCTATTGACCGAACTCAGAGTCCGTCAGGCCAATATGCTAAGCGCTATTGCACAATACCAGGCCGCCCAGAGCCAATTGACTACAAGTCAGACCTACTACAAGGATGTAGCGCTGATGTACAAAGAAGGCATGGCAATCTATATTGAATTGCTGGATGCCCAAAATCAATGGGTAGACTCCCAGCTCCAGGCAAACATTGCCCTTTTTGATACATGGATTTCCTATTCGGCCATTGAACGTGCCGCAGCTAGTTTTAACATTCAAAAATAAAAAAATGAAAAAGTTTCAATACATACTTCTTATTTCAGGCCTATTTCTTCTATCCTGCAATGAGAAACCAAAAGATAAAAGTCCGCTTAGTGAACCCGATATTATATCAGTCAAAGTATCCCCTATCTCCTCATTAAATACATCCGGCTCCATAAAGGTTACAGGACTGGTAAGTACAGAGGATGAGGCCAATTATTCCTTCAAGATTGGTGGTGTTATAAGCAGTATTCTAGTGAATGAGGGACAATTTTTCAAAAAGGGACAACTTTTGGCAACACTAAATACAACGGAGATTGCAGCTGGCGTTGCACAATCTGGATTGGGTGTGGAAAAAGCACAGCGTGATTATACACGTGCGGTGAGTCTTTACAAGGACAGTGTATTTACTCTTGAGCAATTACAGAACACAAAAACAGCTCTTGATATTGCGAGGAAATCTAAGGAAGCGATTGCATTTAATGAGCGCTATGCAAAGATCTATGCTTCTTCAGATGGATTTGTAGCCAAAAAGATTGCCAGTGAAGGCGAAGTTGTTGGTGGTGGTATGCCAGTTCTTTTGACCAACTCGGTAAAACAAAATGCAAGCTATCTATTAAAAGTTGGCGTAACGGACCTTGAATGGGCAGAAGTAAAAATAGGACAGCTTGCAAAAGTTAAACTGGACGGTTATCCTGATCGAGTTTTCCAGGCAAGTGTTTTGAGAAAGCTACAGTCTGCTGACCAACAAATCGGTTCCTTTCAAGTCGAATTAAAACTAAACCTTCAAGGTATTATACCCGCAGTTGGTATGTTTGGCAAAGCAGAAATTGCCACCGGCCAACAGCAAACTTCTATTGTTATCCCCTACAGTTCACTGGTCGAAGCGGATGGGAAAAAAGCCTTTGTATTTACGGCTATTGGGAACAATAAAGTCAAAAAATTACCGGTCACTATTGAAAAATTTGACAATGATAAGGTGTATCTAACAGGTCAGCTTGAGGGAACAAATAACATTGTCGTTTCAAACAGTGCCTATCTCAACGAGCAGTCCATCATTAAAATAATCAAGTAATCCTGCATCCGATGAAAATAACAAATTTCGCTGTAAAGAATTATCAGTTCACGCTGATCATATTCGTTCTTTTCGCAGTTGTTGGACTGTTGACACTCTTTACGATGCCTCGATCGGAAGATCCGACAACACATTCACCACAGTATATCATTACTGCTATATATCCGGGTACCAGTCCGAAAGATATGGAAGAACAGGTGGTAAAACCCATTGAGAATAAGATCTATGGACTTGATAACATTGAAAAGATCCTGACTTCAGTCGAAGATGGAGTCGCTGTCATCCAGCCAAAATTTAAGTATGGTGTTGATGTTGACAATAAATATCAGGAAATCTCCACGGAGATCAATGCACTTAAGAATAGTGAGCTTCCTAAGGATATCTATCTTGTCAAAACCGAAAAGGTCGCCTCATCCGATGTGAAGATCATTCAGGTTGCCCTAGTTTCAGGCACAGCATCAGCCAAAGTCCTGCGCGATAATGCAGACATACTGAAAACAAGACTGGAAAAGATAACCGATCTAAAAGAGGTTAAATATACGGGTATTCCTGAACAGGAAATCCGGATAGACATGCAGCTGGATAAGCTTGCTCAGTTAAAGATACCATTGAGTCTGGTTATTGGAAGTCTCCAGAGTGAAGCTGCCGACATTCCGGGCGGGAGCATCAACCTGGACAGCAAGGTTTTCAATGTAAAGACCAGCGGCAAATTCAAAAATGTGGATGACGTTGCCAGCACGGTTATATACAACGCCAATGGCAAAATTGTTTATCTAAGGGATGTGGCTGAGGTAAGCTACAAAGATGGAACAGTAAATCACATTACCCGTCTCAATGGACATCGCTGTATCCTGGTGACAGCAGCAATGAAAGACAATGTCAATATAAGCAAGGTAAAGGAAGAATATATGCCTGTACTGGACGCGTTCAGTAAAGATCTTCCTGAAAACATTAAAATGGTCAAAAATTTTGATCAGGCGGATATGGTATCCAAACGATTGGGGCATCTGGGATTTGATTTTGGTCTTGCGATCCTATTGGTCATTATCACCCTGCTCCCACTTGGGTTCCGTGCCTCATTGATCGTTATGATCTCCATTCCATTATCACTTGCCTTGGGATTAATTGCGATGAACCTGATGGGCTACTCGCTTAACCAGCTAAGTATCGTTGGACTTGTTGTAGCTTTAGGACTATTGGTTGATGATAGTATCGTGGTCGTGGAAAATATTGAACGATGGCTTAGGGAAGGGCATTCAAAAAAAGATGCTATTTTAAAAGGAACCCAGCAAATCGGCGTCGCTGTGGTCGGCTGTACAGCTACGCTCGTCATTGCATTCCTGCCCCTGGCTTTTCTTCCTGATATTGCAGGTGAGTTTATCCGAAGCTTACCAATTGCAGTCATCACAAGTGTACTTGCCTCGATGCTTGTAGCACTTACTTTAGTTCCGTTTTTGGGTAGCCGGATGTTGAAAACACATACCCATGGTGGCGGGAACTTTTTTCTACAAAAATTGCAGCAGTTTTTAAGTTTCTCTTATCGCAGAATAATGCCTTTAGCACTTTCCTGGCCGAAGGTCACCGTTGGAATTTCTATCATTTTGAGTGTACTTGCCTTTCTACTATTTCCATTGGCAGGGTTTAAGCTTTTTCCGACATCTGAAAAGCCGATGTTCCTGATCAATATCAAATTACCTTTACAGGCCGACATTCCTGAAAGCGATCGCGTTGCTAAACTTGTAGAAAAGGAATTAAAACAGCATAAAGAAATTGTCTATTTCACTTCCAATGTAGGGAAAGGTAATCCGCAGATCTATTACAATGTACATCAGCAGGATATCAAGCCGGATTTCGCACAGATTTTCGTTCAGATGGAAGAAGAAGCCAGTCCTAAGTCCAAAAAGGAGCTGATTAAAATCTTACGTAAAAAGTTTGCTGATTTTCCACTAGCCAGAATTGAGGTAAAAGATTTTGAACAGGGAACTCCTATTGAAGCGAATATTGTTGTACGGATATTCGGGGAAAATCAGGATACCCTAAGGGCTCTTTCTTTTAAAGCCGAAGAAATCTTAAGGAAACATCCGGGAACATTCTTTGTAAACAATGAGCTCAATGCCTACAAATCCGATGTGAAAGTAACTATTAACAAAGAAAAAGCAAGGACTCTAGGCGTGCTGACCAGTGATGTTGATAAGGTGATCCGTATGGCAGTGGCAGGACTTAATGTGGGGGATTACATCGATGACAGGGGCGATTCACGTAATGTAGTGATCACGCTTCCCCGTGAGAAATTCTCCAACCTTGATGTGCTAAAGGGACTCTATGTCAACAATCTCCAAGGAACACCTGTCCAGATTGACCAGATTGCCACTATTGGTTTCGAGACCTCTCCTACTGCGATCAACCACTTCAACAAATCGAGATTTGCTAAAGTCACTTCTTTGACCAAAGACGGCATATATGCCAATAATATTTTAAAAGATATTGTTCCACAGCTTGATAAAATGAAAATGCCCCCCGGATACTATTATAAATTGTCAGGAGAGGCGGAATCGGAAGGTGATGCACTGGGAGGAAATTTTCTTTCCGTGATTTTGCTGAGCGGTTTCCTATTTGTTGGGGTACTGCTACTTCAATTCAAGACATTCAAAGGAATTATTATCGTATTATCGATTATACCGCTTGGAATCCTTGGCGGAGTAATTTTGTTATTATTGACGGGCAATCCGATGTCATTGGTATCCATTATCGGTTTTATCGGTCTTTCAGGAATCCAAGTAAAAAATTCTCTCTTATTGGTGGACTTCACCAATCAACTGCGCCTAGAAGGGCATAGTATAGATGAGGCAGTGAATATGGCTGGTGAAACCCGTTTTCTTCCAGTTGTTCTGACTTCGATTACCGCAATTTGTGGGCTTCTTCCAATTGCACTGAATCCAAATCCTCTTATAGCCCCATTGGCAATTGTTCTGATTGGGGGGCTGATCAGCTCTACCATCCTTTCTAGGATCGTAACTCCGGTAATGTATAAATTAATTCCTCCGCAGGTGGAAAAGGGTTAACCAACTTTAAGTATCTATTAAGGATGGGACAAAAATGGCTGCCAATTGGTAGCCATTTTTTTTAAAACGATAGCTAAAGAAATCTACATAGTTCACTCCTATATCGCTAAAAATATTGATACCGATGACAACATTAACTGCTATTGGATCATTATATCGTGAAATCTCCCTCCCATCGATGGAATTGGTCATGGTTACTATCCTGAATTAATATGTTTGCAGATATTAACTTTCATGATTATTACAAATTGTATGGCTAAGATATGGGATTGAAAGTAGGACTAGTTACGGGAAACCGTACCCAATATTAAGATTAGAATTGACGTAAGCCGCCGCTACGCGGACAGCTTACAACAAGCGACTTGCCAAAACAGCGCTACTTTCGTATCTTCGATACGACTACGCAACTTCGCCAATACGTAATCCACGACCAGCAAGACTAAAAGACAGAAAACTTAAACTATGACCTACGATTTTTTCGCTGACAAAGCTGACAAATTGGAAATTCTTGACTTCATTTTCAAGGACACTGACTTGCACGTTTACGACTCGTATTCACCATACGGACAAGGGATTTGCCAATACAAAACTGTTAACGAAATATCATCAAAATTTGACCTTGACAATGGAGACAAATTTGCTGTTACTTTTCAACTTTGGACACCAAGACATAAAGGTAAACCCCTATTCAAAAAAATTGACCTTAACCCCAAATATTGTAAAGGCCACACTTTTCGGTATTCGACAGAAGGTTGGGGGCTTATTCAATTATATTTCGGTGGACTAAAAAACAGCGAACTTAATCAATCTCACATCGGACATTTTAATGAAAGCGGAGCATTGAAAAACGAAAGCTCAACTACATTCAACGGAAAAGTAAATGCTTGGGACTGGACAGAAATTCAAGCGACATCAAGAAAATTAAAATATCAAATTCATAATAAACTGGCAACAAAAAGAATTGGCAGCTCCGGTATCTTATCGGGCGCGGACCAACTTGAAACACAAGGAATAAAGTTAAGATGAGATAAGATTACTGTTCAAGATTGGATAATAGAAAGAAAAACTATGACTGCTGCGCCGTTACCTATAAACTATCGAACAACACCTTCAGGCCTCTATAAAGCTATTAAGGCAAAGAAAGGCACTGGAGTCGCTGGTGCAACAACAAATCCGATTAAAGTTCAATCCAACACAGGATGTAATTAATATGAAAAAAATAATTAAGTATTTAGTCCCTATACTTCTAATAATTGTAGTATTTAATTTGAATCCATTGAGAACTCTTTGTGATTGGCTCGTAGATACATACCATTACAAATTTGCAAATAGCTCCGCTGACTTCTATATAAGAGCAACTGGCGCTGAAAACTTCAAAGGGATAGAGGAGAGTTGGCATGAGTATTTGAAAAAGGGCAATGTAAAATCTAACGATACTACATTATACCGATTGTTTCCGATGAATCCTTTTGCTTTTTGGAGATATTACAATTATTTTAATCCTATTTATAAACTACCTTATAAAAATATGGAAGAAATACCCAAACTGAAATCTGATTAGCATAAACTATTGAACAATACGGCCTAGCAACAATTGAATCTAGGTCAGATTTTACTGAACTAAAGGTGAAAATAAAAACTTATATGTTTCATGCTGTACCTTCTCTTCTTTTTAAAAACTGATAAATTTCATCGTGAGACAGATCCCATTCATTAGCTGTTTCGGGGATATCTGCCAATTGAGTTTCAAGTAAGGGGTGATTGATTTTTACGTTTCCTAATCCTTGCTCACTTCGTATTTTTTCAATTAACCTGATCTCATACGGAATAAAATTTAACGAAAGGATCTCTGAAAATCTATCTTTTAAATCTAATGAGCTATAAATGTGAAAATCGCATATTTCAGAAAGTAGGTCACCAATAACTTTTTCATCCGTTGAGTGCCATTGCCCCAGGAATCTCCTATAAATATGATCAACAGGTAAAGTGGAATACAATTCCTGATTTATTTCCTTCGTTTGAATCAGGTCATATAAAATTGCTAAAAGCAAATGATGCGTCTCCTTCTGTTTGTATTTTTTCCTGTCCTCTTCAAATAAAAGTTGAAAATAGGCTCTTGATAATCTTGCGAGATCATCCATATTCCATAAAAGTGACAAACCGATAATACATCCTATAGATTTCGATGTCACCTCTTTATAAGCAAACAGTTTTTCTAAAATATGCTGTTGCCATAGTAAATAGCGCGTAATATATTTCCATCCCTCTTTTTGATCATTCAGAATAAGATATTTAGGATATTCTCCTGCATGGATACCAATTCCCAAAGTAAGATTTCTGGCAATTGTATCCTTAAAGCCCTCTTTGATATCATCCTGGATACTTTGTTTTATTAAATCAAAATACTGATCGATTTCTTTCTGGCTGACACTTCCCTTTTTTGCTTTATCGATCTGTTTTTTAAACTCGCCTATTATTTTTTTTTGATCCATATTTAAATCAGAATAGATTATAAATACTAAAAATATTGATATGGGTATTACCCTAAATAAACTTGCTTTATTGCTCCTTATTACTGAGTTATGATTTATAACATCACTTTTCGATAATCACATTTCTGTGCTCTCGTCCCCAGTTGATCATTTCCTGAATAATCTTCCCAAACGTTTTACAATATCCTGTCGGTTCATATTCGATCAGCACCGGGATATCCGGATAAACGGTCCTTTTTACTAACTTGTTCAGTTCCATATCCTTTAATTCCTTGGATAGCATCCTTGTTGTGATACCAGGAATACTTCTTTCTATTTCACGGAATCGCTTATTTCCGTTGCAGATCGAATTGATTACTGGTATTCTCCATTTTCCTCCGATAAAATAAAGGGTGTCCTGTAATGCTCTAAGCTCTTCTGTCTGGTCTCTTTCCATAGCTACAAATTTAAGTGATATAACCAATGTTACTGATATACTCTGTTATACTGGTAACAAATGTATATCAAATTCACCATAAATTTGTCAAAGACATCAAAAAATATAAAAATGAATATGACAGATTTAGAAAAATTAAAAATCACCGATGACATAAGAACGGTAATGGCAAAGTATGTTCACTATGCTGACAGCAAAAACTTCAAGGAGCTTGCGGGTTTATTCACCCCGGATGGAACATTTACGCCATTGGATGTCAACGGTGATGCTCTTGTCGAAATGTCAGGAAGAACGGAAATAGTTGGTAAGATTGCTGCAAGTGTAGGGCAAGCAACAGCAATCCATCATTTATTTTCTTTTGAAGTGGACATACTGTCTCCTGAGAAAGTTCATGCCGTATTTTCTATGGAAGACCGCCTGATAAGACCTGAAAGCGAGGAGAGTGTTTTATTAAACGAAAGCAATGTTCCGGCATTCAGAACATTACATGGTTTCGGACATTATCATGGTGATTTCGTTAAAATAGATAACACTTGGTATATCGAAAAACTCGTACAGACCAGATTAAAATTGGATTTCACTTATTAAAATAACAGAACAATGATTACAGACTTAAAACCTTTTGAAATTAACGTATCCGAAGAGATACTTGCAGATTTGCAAAACAGACTAAAAGCTACACGTTGGTCTCAGGATCTGAACAATGAAGATTCTTATTATGGCATAAGTACAGCCTACCTAAAAGAGATTGTTGATCATTGGACTGGCGGGTATGACTGGCAGGCAGCACAGAAAGAACTGAATTCCTTTCATCAATATAAGGTGGAAATAGATGACCAGCCTATTCATTTCATTTACGAAAAAGGAAAAGGACCAAATCCCACACCGATCATTCTTTCACATGGATGGCCCTGGACCTACTGGCATTGGAGCAAAGTAATCCGCCAGCTTACCGATCCTGCGTCCTACGGTGGAGATCCTGAACAGTCCTTTGATGTCATTGTTCCTTCATTGCCGGGATTCGGTTTTTCTACACCGGTAAGAGATGGGGAAATGAATTTCTGGAAAATGGCAGAACTCTGGCATAAACTGATGACAGAAACTTTAGGCTATAAAAAATATGCTGCTTCGGGAAGTGACTATGGAATGCTGGTAACGGCTCAATTGGGACATAAATATGCGGACGAATTGATCGGTATCCATTTGGGGCAGGAAATGCCATTGACCATCTTTCAGAGTGAAAGACCGTGGGATCTTACCGAAGGACAGATGATACCGAAAGATGCATCTCCTGAGCTGCGTGATGGCATTACCAAGCTGCAACGCACCTATGCTTCCCATGTTGCGGTACACATGCTTGATGCTCAGACCATAACACATGGCCTGAACGACTCCCCTGTTGGAATGCTTGCCTGGATACTACAGCGCTGGAAAAAATGGAGCGACATTCATGGCAATTTTGAAGATGTGTTCTCAAAGGATAATATTATTACTTTTGCCATGATCTATTGGGTAAATCAGGCTATAGGTTCTTCTATCCGTGTGTATTCCAATGCCAATAGGTATCCATGGAAACCATCACATGACAGGACCCCGATTGTGGAAGCACCTGCAGGATTTACTTTCCTCGCAGGCGATGCCTATCCTCCCCTGGGTACCGAGGAAAACCGTGTAGATATTTTCAAAAATGGCCCAATGGCATCGCAGTTTAATACCGTATATGCAAAAGCATTTAAGAAAGGGGGACATTTTGGCCCTTGGGAAAACCCGGAAGCGTTTATCGAAGGGATCACAGATACTTTTAAGCTTCTTAAATAGCCATTCCATACCAAGAAGATCTTTTGACATGGTCTTCACAAAAAGCCTCAATATGTGTATTCATATTGAGGCTAATAGATTTCTGTTCTTAATGATTTTTATAACATTTAGTACCTTTTAAATTCTCGTATTAAGGTTTAGCTTTTTAGCCTTTATTCAGGCATTTAAAAATCCTAGACAATGACTGGGTAGAAAATGGTAAAAATTCTTTATATCGATTTCCCGTTAAATTTTCTATAGCTTCATACAAAGACCTTCCAACATTTCTAAATCCTATTCCTCTAAAATCAGTTATATAGATATCTATCTCATTCTCTGATCTTGATTCGTAATCCCAAAAAAGATACAGACCATTATCACTTGAAGCAAAGGGAAACAATCTTTTTATTAGTTCAGGGGAGCCATCCGGTTCTATATCAAACCAAATATCATCATTGTTAACATCGTCAATATAAGTACTTCTAATTTCTTCTGTTCTAATGAAAATAGAATCTCCATAATCTCCCATAGGTAAATAAATATGGAATTCTTCCAATGCTAATCCATATCCGTACCTTAAAACAAATTCTTTATATGATTCAGGAAATCCTTTCCCGTTTGGAAACCTAAAACTTTCTAATTCTGCTGTACCTCCGAATTCTGTGGGGGTTCCTATTATTTTTAGACCAAATTCTTTATTTCCCATCGCGTAAATAACTTCAAAATCCAAAGAAAAAGACCTAAAAAAAAGAAGGTCTTGTAATTTTAGTTTATAATACCCAAGCCTAAAATACATTATTTATGCTGCATTAATATCTTTAAGCTATTAACTTTCAAGATTATTACAAACTGTAAGGCTAAGGTATTGGTTTGAAAGTAGGGCTGTTTACGGAAAACCACTAAGGGAGGCAATGTTGGCTAGATGCGCTCTTTGTCGCCTATTTCTAACCGGATTGGGACGTTTATCTATTGTAAAGATCTTTCGATTATTTGAGAGAAATCTATATACTTGGTTTTGAGAGAAATCTCCAGAAAAATGAGCAATGCCTATTTATAATTGAACATTATCCTTTCTTAGCTTCATATGGAAACAGAGTCCAATTATAAGGAACATAGCTGAACTCCGTAATCTTTATTTACACACTTAGTAAGACAATCCCCCAATAGCGAAACTTAGAGATTCTCGACCTCTTCGACTGAAAGCCCTGTACCTTTAGCAATATCAGCTATAGGTAGCCCCATTTCCTTAAATGCTTTAGCAGTCTCAAGAGCTTTTTTGCGCTCCCCTTCTGCTAGACCTTTAGCTTTACCTTCTGCCAGACCTTTAGCTTTACCTTCTGCCAGACCTTCTGCCAGACCTTTAGCTTTACCTTCTGCTAGACCTTTAGCGTGACCTAAAGCTTCTCCGGATTTCTTGGCCGAATTGAATGTGCTCTCAGCATCTCGCTTATGTTTTAAACTTGCCTCGTATGACATTAGTTCCTCCTCCGTTAATTTACCTATCTCTCCTATCTCAAAGATAAGACCAAATATTCTTTTATCCAAAAATGTTGGTAATCTATCCATGGTACTCAAGTGTTTAAGTAAGTACAGCCACTGATCCATAACTGTCTTTAGTTCCTCTGGCTGTTTATTAAACAGTGGAAGCGAAATCATCTTATATCCTAATTTATCATAGAATATTTCTTTGGTCAATTTGTCACACAGCGCCACATCATAAAAATAAGGACGCTCTGTGCCACGGGATATATCGGAACTTCCATTTCTATCCATGTCAAACTCCAAGATACCGATAAAGTAAACCTCCGGTAGATAATAATCACTACCCTTCTTACCTCGTGCTAATTGTTTATTGATGAGACGTGAGGTATAATACACCGCGCGGTCCTTAAAAAACTCTTGGAAGAGCTGCTGCATCTCAATGATGAAAACCTCACCATCGCTGCCTATACAATGTAAATCAAATACAACACGACGCATTTCCTCATAATCGCCATCATGTTCTACAGGCTTATATTTTAGATCCGAAATTATCTTCTCTCCATGAAATAGACTATTGAGAAACTCAATTAGTAAGACTTTGTTGTCCTCTCTACCGAAGTAAAATTTCCAACCGAAATCGGTACGCGGATCTACGTACTTACCAAGGTGTTTTTTTGATCTTGCCATATTTTTGTCAACTGGTTATCAGTCAAATATACAACAATAAATCGAAAAACTAAAATAATTAGCAATATATATATATTAGGGGAAATCAATATTTGGGTTTCATGTGTCCAACTAATAACTAGAAAGATTACAATCAATTTCGAACTTGCTTATTCATAATATTCGATTTTTCTTTTTATTAAAAGTCCACCTTCAAATTCGTCCCTAGGATTTCTTTTAATAATTTGTTTTTGTTCAATCCAATTTCCGTAATTATCGTAAACATATGAATAGCTTGATGTTTCAATTGTCGGCCTTTCTTCGGATTTGTTTTTTTCTTCTTCTAAATCACCGTGTGAATTGTATTTATAACTTATTTTTTCTTTAAAATATGAGGATTCCAACGCTATGGGCTTATTTAAATTATCATACTTTATATTAACTATCCCTGATATATTGCCATCAAAATCTTCAGTCTTTTCTTGAATCATATTTTTATTAGGATCAAATATTTTAATAAGAATAGAAGCCAACAAAAACTCCTTTTTTGTCCCGTCATATTCATAGCGTTTTTCTGTTTCGCCATTTCCGTTATAAAAATAATCCGTGTATGAACTCATTTGGTTCAGATCTAACTGATTACCCTTATACTGGTTTTCAATTTTCTTGGTCAATTGCATTTGTTCATTATAAGAGAACAAAATCTCCTCATATTTATCACCTGTAATGGAACCAAGTCTTTCTATTTTATAGAGTTTTCCTTCTTCATACAAATATGTTTCATTTAAATTGCGGCTAGTTTTACCCTTAGTTTTATCAAATTCTTCGATATATATTTTCGAAATGGTTCCATCTACGTTATATTCTTTATATTGATCCAGACCTTGCTTGTCTACTCTGTTAATAGGTCGTCCATCTATTCCATGATAGGTTATTTCTTCTGTTTTTATCTGGGGTTTAATTTTCGGTGTGTTTTGCCCAAAAGCAAAAGTGCACAGTAAAAACATGGATGTAAAGACCGTTGTTTTTTTTCTCATATCGTATTTTTTATAACCTCGGCCAATATGTAGACTCACTGAACTAGCCCAGCTTTCAATTAACCATTTTTAAAATATTATGGCTCACTTATATTACTGCCGATTACTTGACTCATCCTATTATGTAAATATAAGGCAGATCTTTTGGTATGAAAGACTGTTTTACAATTCGTTAAACTGTAATTATTATCCGCTATCATTTTCCAGTTATCTATGAATAAAGGCTATTGAAGCTTTACTATTCAATCTTGCGATCGTGGATAGTAAAGCTGTATATAAACGGTATCCCGCACCATGAAACTGGTAATTGAATGCACCAATTTGTCCAGAACGATTTCGACTGCTCTTTTGTTCAAATTCATCCATATTTGGAGAAAACTGATATTTGAAGTCGTTTATGAAAGTGACATAATCGTTCAATACTTTTCTTATAACTAGATTAATCATGTTGCATCAAGATACAAATTAGATATGTAAATTAGTTGCTTAGTTATATATATTAATACAATGGGATTTTTTTTGGGTTCATAAGTTATCATTTATGTGTATTGTATCGATAAGCATCTTATCGCAAGCTGTCGGTCAGTCCCTTGTTTTGGATGACTCAATCGCGGATATTCCTCCTCACATGATTGAAGGATTTCCTGAGCCAACTTATGGTACACACGGATTCAAAAATTGGATTGTTAAAAATTATAAGATACGAACTGCTGCCAAGAAAGCAAAAGTAAACGGCAAACTGATTATCAATTTTACGATTGAGAAAGATGGCCGGCTCAGTAATTTTCAGATAACCAAAGACCTTGGTTATCATACAGGTGAAGCATTAATTGAATTAATTAGAAAATCTAGTCCCTGGAAACCGGGATATCAAGATGGACGTGCTGTGAAATGCGGATACACCTACCCCCTATCATTCAGTGATGGTGATTTAAAATTAGAAAATGGCACAAGAAAAACTAAATAATAGCGAATATGTTTCCCATAGATCATGAATTCTCAATGGTATACGCACTGTACATACTCTTATTTTGCTATATCAGCTATAGGTAAATCCAGCTTGCTGATGAACTAAATAGTTTGCTGAGCACGAGCCTCAGTTTTAATTTTGAGTTGCAATTTGTTTTTTTACGGTTTCTTTGTTTTGGAAGATTGAAATCCACTTAGGATAATTGAAATTAATATAAGTATAATTCCGATTACTAACAATGGTATCCAAAATATGAAGCAAAATTCTGATAATTTTATAATGAATTTGCTATAATCACCTCTCGAAGCAAACATTCCAGCGCTAAATATCAAGCTTAGAATTGAAGAAAGACATAATGTTATCCCAATGAAGAATAATTTTCTACGACTTGACATTCTATTTTTCATTTTAATGTTTTCATGTTTATAAGTTCTCCAACTTGTTCTTACGAACATTATATTAGGAAATCTCTCTCCCTTCGATGGAATTGGTCGTGGTTACTATCATGGCATGTTACTTTTCAATCGGGCAACGTTAATAACCAAGCCTAATATACATTATTTATGCTTAATTTCACCATCGCTGCCTCATTGGACCTATATTCCGTTAATCGACCAATTAAGACAGCATCACGTTGGAGAAAATACTTTTGAGCTCTTAGATGGTTCGAGCTAAATTTATCCACCAATCTAAAAACTCTTTATATATATTAGATGCAAAACGATATTTTTAGAGCTATAAAATTGATTGCAAATGACTGACAAGATTGAACAATTTTTTAATGCATATTTGACCAGTGATCTAGGTTCCGTTTACACAGAAGATATCCCAAAAGAAATGATGGCATCCGAAGTGGACGAAAACGGCTGGTATAAATGGAAACTGATTCCGGGAACATTTACTCCTGAGGATTACAAACGAGTGGAGATAGAATTTGGGATTGCGTTACCTGAAAGCTTTATTGAATGGCATAGGCGCTATTTCTTTGCCGAATGTGATTGTTCACTAGTCAGACTACCCCACTCCTTGCCTTCTCAACCGCTAGCAGAAATAATAACCAATCTGGACTGGTACATAGCTGAACAACTCATCCCACTTGGCTTGATTCCATTTGCGAGTGAAGGTAATGATACTGGACCACTGGTATTTGATACGAGAGGTACTGTCGAAAAAAATGATTATCCGATCAGAGTCTACGACCATGAATATGATGGCGATCTCGACGGATTGAGCGAAATTATCTTTTCGTCATTCAACAAGATGTTGGCATGCCTAACTCATTTCCTGAACGAAATAAAAACAAGAAAACATTTTGAAGTAATTGCTGACTTTTATGCAATCGACCCAGAAGGAGCTGGATCTACTGGTAGGTCCTATTGGGAAAGCTGGATGACGATGGGCCGGGCGAACTTCGAAGAATTTGGATATTAAGGTCAAAATCCCTTAAGTGAACCTGTAAAAAATAGTATGATGAAAACTCTTTTGGTGTTGGATTTGGACGAAACATTGCTGTACGCTACAAAAAATAAGCTAGAACAGCGGGAAGACTTTGTTGTAGGGCCTTATTATGTATATGTCCGTCCAAATTTAGCCTATTTTTTATCAGAGATGGCTGGATATTTTAAACTGGCAATTTGGAGCTCTGCGGATGATAGTTATGTACAAGAACTCGTTGATAAAATAAAACCAGCTGCTATCAATTTTGAGTTTATCTGGGGACGATCTCGCACGACAAAAAAACGGATGAGTGTGACTGATGAATACTATTACGTAAAAAGGTTATCCAAAGTAAAACGCAAAGGCTTCTTATTGGAAAGAACGATTATAATAGATGATACTGCTGAAAAATCAATGTTAAACTATGGCAATGCAATCCAAACAGCTAAATTCACAGGGAATGCTAACGATGGTGAGTTACTCCTATTGGCTTCTTATTTAAAGAAATTAAAAAGTGTTGAAAATGTCAGGAGAATTGACAAAAGATATTGGAGGAATCAAGATGTGCCCACATAGATGATAATATTCATCTTATTAAACATTCACTGTACAAACAACGATCGGAATTCGCAGATTATCTACACGCGCATCCCCTATTTAAATTCACATTGCTAAATGGCAGTGAGAATATTGTCATCATATGGTGCTCACTTGTTGGATTTGGAGTTGCATTCGCGATACATCATAGGAAGTACAATTCCGATGACAACTCATGACTGCGATAAATTGATTAATTTTAGAAAAAGTCTGAGTATATGTCTGATTTCATAGCGCAGCTTCAATATAGAACAACACAAGAAGGTGGAAGAAAGACCCCTGCTTTCTCTAAATATAGACCACAGATCAAATTTGATTTTGATGAAATGCAAACATCAGGTGAACAAACATTTATCGATAAAGATATAGTGTATCCCGGAGAGGAAGTTAAAGCGGCGATCCGGATAGCTGCTGTCCTATATTTTAAAGGAAGACTTGCTAAAGGTATGTTATTTGAATTTAGGGAAGGGGCACGTGTGATCGGTACAGGAAAGATTTTAGAAATATTGAATGATATGTTAAAAATAGATCATTGATCGACGTGAAGGTGTACAATTTCCTGACTATTTAATTATATCTAAAAACAATATGCCAAAAGTTATTGATTTTATCCAGCTATCAAACAACTGGAATGCACATCCTGTATCACCGGAAGTAAACCTACAAATTGTTGGTAAAAATTTGATATAGCGTAAAGACCAATTCAATAAGTTCTTCTGATTATATAAACGGCTTCTCATTTGACTACATCAACAGGATGAAACATAAAAGAAAAACGATAGTTAAACTCCGTCCAGATGTGCTACTAATCTTCTATTTAAACACTATTAAAGCCTTTTAGTTCAAAGTAACAATATTCACAGACCAGTTTGATCTTTGCAAATTCCTCAGCGTATTCGTTCCAACCGTCATTCCTAATCCTGATCTTTTCACATTCATCACACCAGGCTTGAAAATCGTCATCTTCACCAAGTTCCATCCCTTTATATGTTTCGAAAGCCTCTTCAAAACCTTTCGGACGCTCCAAGTTGAGATGCTGACAAACAAACGCTGGTCTTGATCTCCCATGGATTTTGCATTCAACTTTTGCCTGGTTGAAATGGATAACTTCTCGAGAGTTTTCTTCTAAGACAGCGGTAATGAGAAGGTAGCTTTGAAGTTTTTCGGTGGAAACTCTATATACTCCCATACCGTCCAAAGTAGCTAAAGATATCGCCGCAAACTCCCAACAATCGAATTCATCTGCAGGAAAAGTTCCCTCTGTTAATTTGGAGTAACCGTTTTCGACGCCAAATTCCCTTACAGTAAATGTGCTGTCCTTATTGGGCTCGAAACTATGATCATTGAACCAACTCCACATCCATGTTTCTGATGTAAGCGAAAAGGTACCAATGGGAATATATTTTAGATACAATTGGTCTATATCGTCATTGTATAACCGCAAGAGCGCAAGTTCGGCATCATAATACCAGTGCCCGTAGCTGCTGATGCTCAATTGCTCCATAGACCTCTCCTGGATCTGCATAAGTTCCCGACATTTTCTAGCGGCAAACTGTTCGTAATCTATTTTCAAATTTGTATCTCCTATTTTTAGCTGTCTCAATAATATTTTGAGCTTATTATTTTGGATTTTATACAAAAGTGCTCAGAATGAATTAGTGGCCAATAGCTAAGATTATTATGTTGTAGTCAAGATACTCAATAGATATGGAATTTATAGCTATTGAGTTATATATTTTATCTATTTAACTCCTCTAAAGCACAACATAATAACTAAAATTATATATTTGCAGCCTTAAACAATTCATTAACATTTATGAAATTAAATTTAGCCTATTTAATGCTCTTAGCCGTAGCATTTGTATCTTGTAAGAAAACTACTGAGGTAGAGATGTCTCTCTCTAATAGTGGAAAACTTACTTACAAATTAACCGACGCAAATGGTAAAGGTCTATCCAATGTCAAAGTATCCTTGTTCGATCACTTGGACAGCTATTATGCAAGCAACAGTATATTAATCGATGAGCGTCGTACAGACGGAAACGGCCAAGTTGATTTTGGCGATCTAAATCCGAAAAGTTATCTAGTAGTCGCTGATTCGGCAAAAGTAAACAATGTAAATTATATTGTTCGAGATTATGTTCAGGTCACTACTGGTATGACAAGGAATAGAGAGACCAAAGTGACAGACTTTTCAGGAACCTTAGTCATTAAAGTAACTTCCTATAATACGAATCAACCCGCGAAAAATATAGGTGTCCTTATTATTCCTGTTAATAACTACGAGTATGAACAATATGTTTCAAAAAACTTAGCTAACGCAGAATTTAAAGGTGTGACTGGCGAAAATGGTGTTGCTACATTTAATATCGCATCTGGCAAAGATTATGTCGTCTTACTCTACAATACAACAACGTTTTCAAATCTTAACTGGGGTACAACATCCATTCAAAAAGGTATGACGATGAACTATTTTGCAGGTTTTTATCAATAAATTGCTGATAAAAAACTTTTATGATATGAAAGGCATTTTTTTTATTGTGTTCACACTGTTGATTACAACAGTCTCCTGTAAGAAGGAGGTCGTTGTCAAACTGGCAGAAGGGGAAGTTACGGGAAAACTAAGCTACAAATTGACAGACGAAACTGGTAAGGGATTGCCTGGGCTCAAAGTTTATATTTATGACCCTGGGAGCAGTCAAGCCCCTAATTCACTGATAGATTCAGCTATTACGAACAGTGCTGGTGAAGTCTATTTTACTGATTTGTTACCTAATAATTATCAACTAAAGACAGATTCTATAAAATTAAATAACAACGATTATAGTATCGATGAATATGTCCAGATTACAGCGGGTATAGAACGTAAAAAGACAACAAAAGTGACTGATTTTTCGGGCACTCTTATAATTCAGTTGCTATCGTACCAAACCCGTGTCCCTATTCAAGATCAGGGGGTCGTCGCATTTCCTGTCAACAAGATCTCTGTCACCTCTAATAATGTCGCTGATGTAGTAAAAAGTTCGACGCTGAAAGGACTGACAGATAAAAATGGATACGTAAGCCTAAAAGTACCAGCTAACCAAAGTTTTGATTTTATTGTTCATCACAAGATATATGGCAACTATGGCTGGGGATTTGGCTCTTACCAAGTAGCAAAGGGTAACAAGGTAAATATAACACTCTACAACAGTTTTCTTTAACACAGTAACATTTCTTTATAACGACTATGCTAATTGTTAAAGCTGGAAACTTGTTATTTCTACTTAATCGCTAAAATACGTGGTGTAGTCTTTGTTAAATTTACAGGAACATAGATTCAAGGGGGAAATAATGCCCCCCTTTTATATTTTGTCTTTTGAGTGCTGTTCTGTAGCACGAATTGCTTGTGCACCTCCCTCCTATATCGTTAAAGATATTGGTATCGATGACAAGATTGGTAACACGACGCATTTCCTCGTATTCGCCATATTGTTCTACGGGCTTATAAATCCTCTGGTATCCAAACTTTATCTGTTTCCATAATAATCAGTGCGACGGTAATAATGAATGGTCGAATTAGGTTTTTTCTTCCTCATATTATAGTCTTTTCTAAACAGCAACGTTATAATAATAATGATCAAGAACAATAATGAATAGACAAACAATATATCGTATAGCCAAGATCGTTGCAGATAAAAAGAGTCATCTGCAACAAAAAACATTCGCCGTTCAGGATTTTGTGGATTGTAAAACAATACGTATTCCTTATCAGCTATTTTTCTGTTTGTTCTGTCAAACAGTTCAACCCGCATTCCTTCAAAACGTCGCTGACTCATAATAGGTAAAAATGCATAGTGCTTTTCAGCCTTATCTAGTTTACGCGAGTACAGCTGTCCATTGGCAGCAAATCGGTATTCGATATCTACATAAGCATATTTTGTTTTTCCTCTATGTATTTTAGTTTCAAAGTTTATGATAAAGGGTTTTGTTGCAACCCAGCTCGGATGCGTCAGCGCAAACTCTTTACGCTCCAAAGATGGACTTACAGAAAAAATGGAAATTGTTAAAACATACACTGCTGCCAACAGAACAACAAATGCTATGCACTTGCCGCGTTGCATTGTTATTCGTTTTCCATTTACATCAAAACGGACTCCATCCCCGCTAGCAACTTTGCTAAGGATTAATTTTTGCAAAAGCAAATAAAACAAAGAAGAGCATACCAGTGCATAAATAAAATAACGGTAATTGTTGCCCCAGAAAACGATTACAAAGATGAGGGCAGCAGCCACCGACCATTGAAGAAATTTGCCAATTGATTTCACAAGACTTTATTTAAATTTAAGCACTAATAATAACAATATCTTTTTAAGATTATTTCGTTGCAGTTTTCTATTATTCCAAAATAAAAATAAGGTATTCGAGAATATCCGTACCCCTCAATTTAAAATCCGTGGACAGAAAATTACGATTCGCTGAACAGTAGTAAATTCATGGCACTTTAATTCCACCCTTCCAGTAAGCTCAAACCAAATAGTTTCATCAACAATAGTATTTCTGCTAACAAAAGTTATAGCTATCTTTGTAGTATGACAACAACAAATAAATCGGATTTGGTTTAATAAACAATCTGTAGATCCTTTACAGATTGTCCTTTCGTTTGCTTTCGAATAATTCGCTTCGAGAGCTATTTTTCTATTTTATTTTTTTAATCAGCATACGTTAATAGAAGCACTACTGCGCTTTTCATATATGCTATATCCATTACAATAATGAGTAACGAAAGCATTAAAACTATTCATGAATTCGATTATAATTTAATCTGTGAATTCTTTTCAAATACAGAGAGACAGGGCCCCAGCCACTCTGAGGTTACACTAAAAGCACTAAGCTGTATAGACAATCTTACTGACAATTCCTTAATCGCTGACATTGGTTGCGAGACCGGTGGTCAAACTATGGTATTGGCGGAACACACGCCAGGACATATTACCGGTGTCGATATTTTTCCAGCATTCATTGACCGGCTCAAAAATAATGCGACAAAGCTAAATCTGCAAGACAAGGTAAAGGGTATCGTTCGTTTAATGGATTCTACGGTTATGTATTCCACATCGCAAAAAAAAATTGTACAATGATTAATTTAGATATTTACGGTTGGAACGATAAACTTGACCAACTAAAACAGCAATCAACACATAAATCTCTGCACCATGGGAGGATCGTTGTTGTCCACCGTGCTTGTTATGACGTTATTTCCGAAAACGGATTACTTCAATGTGAGTTGACGGGAAATATGATGTTCAGTAGATCTGACTATGAATTACCTTGTGTAGGCGATTGGATCATTTTTCAACCATTAGAAGAAAACATAGGAATCATTGTGGACATATTACCACGTGAACGTACCTTGTATAGAAAGAAAAGCGGAACAATCGCTGACAAGCAAGCGATTGCTTCGTATGTGGATAAAGCGTTTATTGTACAGAGCCTTGATGATAATTTCAATGTCCGCAGAGCGGAACGTTTCGTCGCTCAGATATTGGAGCAGAATATCAATCCAGCCTTAATTCTCAATAAAGCCGATATCATTTTCGACAGAGCTAAAATACAAGAGCAGATAAAACATATAGCTTGCAGGATACCTGTATTTTTCACTAGTATCCACGATCGTCAGACTATTATCTTGCTTCGGGAATCTATAGTAGAAGGAGAAACTGTTGTGTTTGTTGGTTCTTCGGGGGTTGGTAAAAGTTCTTTGGTAAATGCACTTTGCGAAGTACCCTTAATGCGTACGTCCAATATAAGTATATCCACGGGAAAAGGACGTCACACTTCAACTCGTCGCGAAATGGTGTTGATGAAAAACTCTGGTGTATTAATTGATACTCCGGGAGTTCGTGAATTTGGGTTAGCTATCAATGATGCGGACTCTCTAGCAGCGATCTTAGATATTTCCGACTTGGCCAAATCGTGTCGTTTCAAGGATTGCGAGCATATGGGAGAACCTGATTGTGCGGTATTGCAAGCCGTAGATAATGGTATTCTAGCTCCAGATGTTTATGAAAGCTACCTGAAACTGCAAAGGGAAGCCAAGCACTTTTCTGCTGCTGAGCATGAAAGGCGCAAAAGAGAGAAATCCTTTTCAAAGATTGTTACACAAGTGAAAAAAAATAAAGGAATCTCATAATTAAATTGAAATGCGGGCATTCTATTCACAGAATGCCCGCATTTCAATCAGGATATGCCAATCTTTTTACTCCGTCCTAAAATATTAAATATAATCGCTTTATACTTGTCATACTTTTGAAAAGCATGTAAAATCTGATTTTTTTCCTGATCCCAATTTACATAGCTTACATAGTCAATATTTATAAATTGTTAAATTCTCATATCCGACAATCGTTATGTAAGAATTAAATTGTCAGTTGTGAAGCTCTTAGATCTTTCTTAATTTTAATCCTCAAAGTTTATGGTATGGATAAAATGATAGATAAGGTTGCGTTGATCAGCATTTCGGATAAAAAAGTGTTAACAGCGCTTTCCAAGTCGAAATCGAAACTCTATTTGCCAGGCGGGAAAAGGGAGTCCAATGAATCTGATATTGAATGCCTAAAAAGGGAAATTATGGAAGAACTCAATGTTGAAATCAACGAAAGTTCGGTCCGTTATTTCGAGACATTCCAAGCTCCAGCCGATGGCAAAGAAAATGATGTTTTGGTGAATATGACCTGTTACTTTGCCGATTACTCCGGCACGCTAGAAGCAGCAAGCGAAATCGATTCATTTGAATGGATCACTTATAATGATATTGACAGAACGTCCGCAGTTGTCAAACTTATAATTGGTAAATTGAAAGAACTGGATTTGATCCGATAGCAAAATATTTAAAGTTGTAAGATTCCGAAAAATATTTGGAAACCATTGCCCCAAAAAAATACAGGTGCAAAACAGCACCTGTATTTTTTCAGCTCAATCATCAGTATAGCTTAACCACAACAGTTCATCATCAGAACAATATTTGTTCCCTATGATGCTGCAGGTGCGATACATAGTCATTGATCAAGAATCCGAGGCTATGGTCATTACAAGCTCTCTGCGTTAGATTTTTATTGGTTATTTGCTTGAACAAAAATAGCAGTTGCTTGTTTATTGAACTCCATAAATCACATAACTGCAATTTTTCCGCATATTGATAGCTGCCCGATTTGCAATATTCAACTTGATCATAGTATATTTTAGGATTTTCTTCAAATTGCGCTCTGATAAATCTCGAATAATTAACGAAAGCGCTATCTATTAAGTGCCCGAGAATCTCTTTTTTGCTCCATCTAAAAGGATCCATTTTTACATCAAAATCTTCCTCGCTTATTTCCATGACCTGTTCAGGAAAAGCATGAATGATATGCTCAAATTCTTCCAAGACTAAATTCATAACAACTTTTATTTAATAGTTAGAGACTTCTCCGCAGCAGGAATTTCATCGATGTGATAATATATTATCAATCCTCTTTCTTTAGCGATCTTAACGTCCTGGTCTGCGCCCTTAGATTCACCTTTGATCCGCAAAACAGCATCACATTTTTCCAGTATCCGATGGGCTATTGGATACTGTATCCTTTCCCATTGTTCATCTCCAATTTTCTGTGATCCAGCCAGCTTAATTAAAGGAAGTGCAAGCCACTCCCCGACCATCGGGACATGGCCTTTATTAAAAATTTCCAAGGCGAACTCTTCCAATTTTTCTAAATTGTTCTTGATTAATATTGGGTCATCGTTGGTCCCACCTCTATATGGACCTGAAATCATTATAAGCATCGTTATATTTATTTGTATAATATTTTCACAAAATTGTCCTTGGCTTAATATAGTATTTTTTCGGGTTATCTGTATTTTCTTTAACCGCGATAAAATCCCTGACCGTCTCGCTCACTTTATAATTATAAAGTACACGATAAACGTCAGGCATGAGTATTCAGCTTTTATTAAGTCAATATAGCAAAAAGCTGTGATCAGTTAAAAGATTTACGAAATTTCATAGGAGAAATATTGGTTTTAGCCTTGAACAGCTTATTAAATGATTGAGAATGTTCGAAACCCAGCTCATAAGCGATCTCGCTGATGCTAAGTTCAGTGGTAGAAAGTCTCTCTTTAGCTTTTTCAATTACTTTCTCGTGGATGATCTGCTGGGTGGTTTGTCCTGTCAGCGATTTGAGCATCCCTCGCATATACTGTGTCGACATATTTAGTTTCTCCGAGAGTAACTGTACCGTAGGTAACCCATTCTGTATAATATCTTTTCCTTCAAAATAGTCGTTAAGAAATATTTCCAGCTTTTCTAAAAATTGATGACTGGCTTTCTTACGTGTGATAAATTGGCGCTGATAAAAACGCTGGGAATAATTAAACAGGGTCTCCAACTGAGAGATCATTATATTTTGGCTGAACTGGTCAATATTACCGTGATATTCCTGCTTGATGTTTTCAATGATCTGCTGCATTTTAAGTTCCTCGTCTTCTGATAGAAACAGGGCTTCATTCACAGAATAATCGAAAAACTCATATCTTTTGATAGATGCTGCCAGTAGCGTATTCCAGAGAAAATCCGGATGGATCATTAACATCCATCCGGAAGGATGCTTTCCTTGCTCTTCCCGTATTACACTTAACACCTGATGCGGTGCCATGCAGAACATCACGCCTTGGTCAAAATCATAATCCTTCTGCCCGTACCTATACTTGTGGTCCATATCCCGTTTTACAGAAATCGTATAAAAGTCGAACAGCAAGTTTTGTTTTCCAATTACGGATGGTACTTTCATATCTTCAAAATTGATCACGCTTATCAGCGGATGCTTTGGTGCCGGCAATCCCCGAAGTTTATGAAACTCAGAAATGGTCTTTAGTCTTATCGGTTTGTTATCGGACATGGCTTTACAGAATTTTGTGTTTATGTGGATTATAATAAAAATATAAATTACTGAAGATCAGAAAAGTAATAGGAACCTTTTAAATCTTCCAGTAAAGTAGGATGAACAGGGGTCCAGTCCAGTGAGCCCCTTGTCTGCGCACTCGAGCTTTGATTGTCAAGTTTTGCAAAATGTGTAAACCAGGAAAAGTGTTGTTCAGCTTGTTCTGGATGCAGTGAAACCAGTGGGATGTTGAGACGTTCGGCAATTTCATTTGCCACTGTTTTAAGCTGAATTCCTTCTTCGGCTACAGCATGATATCTGGTTCCTTTTTCAAATGGTGCTTCAAGAGCCAAGCGGTAAAGTCTTGCTGCATCAAAACGGTGAACAGCCGGCCAGTGGTTATTTCCATCTCCAATGATGGCCGATACACCTTTTTCCTTTGCAATTCTAATAAAGAGTGGTACAAATCCGATTTTATCCCCCTCTCCGTGCACGGAAGGAGATAATCTGATCACCGCAACATTTACGCCTTTAGCAACCTGATCGTCTGCGGCATTTTCAGTAGCAATCCTTGGATGCGGGTAGTTAATAACGCGGTCTTTCTCCATTGTAATTCCATCTTTTGAAAAGAGCGCAGTTCCGGAGGTAATGAGAAACGGTTTTTCAGTTCCAGCCAGAGCATCTCCGAGCGCTCCGATTACTTCACTGTCTAAGATACACATTTCCTGAAAACGACTAAAATCGTGAACAAACCCTAAATGGATGACAGCATCAGAAAGTTTGGCTCCTGACTTCAAGCTTTCAAAATCTGTCAGGTTTCCATGGTGGGCTTCTGCACCTGACTCCACTAATTTCTTTGCGGATTCTTCTGATCTTGCCAGTCCTAGAACCTCGTGACCTGCTTCTAATAATTCCTGTACTACGGCTGTTCCAACAAAACCTGTAGCTCCTGTAATAAATACTTTCATATCTTAAAATTTTTATGAAGCAAAGTTCAGACTTGGCGAATTCACAAATGTAGCCAAAAGTGACTATGTTGTAGCCGGAATAAAACCAGATTTTGAAATTTCTATCAATATCTAGCATTGCGACTAGGCTACTCAATTTGTTGACCGGACGTTTTGATAATATTGGCTGTTTGGGTTCGAAACCAATGACTATGCAATTTACCAATAGATGAACTATACAGACAAGTAAATTGAACCGTAGAAGAAAGCAATCTAGTTATTAAATCAAGACATTTGTATAGTAACATTAATTCAATAAAATGTCAGAAATCACTAAAATTCAATTGGGTAAAAACGGCCCCACGGTTTCAAGGCTTGGTCTGGGATGTATGCGGATGTCATCTATATGGGGCGGCCCAACACCCAATGAAACCGAAAGCATTGAAACCATCCATCAAGCTATGGACAGCGGAATAAACTTCCTGAATACCGGAGATTTTTATGGTGCAGGCCATAACGAAATGCTTGTTGGAAAAGCCATTAAAGGAAGACGGGATGATGCCTTCATCAGTGTCAAATTTGGCGCTATTTTCCACAATGGCCAATGGATTGGCTTAGATCTCCGTCCTTTAGCGATCAAGAATTTTGTCAACTATTCGTTGACCCGCCTGGGCATTGAGACTATCGACTTATATCAACCCTGTAGAATGGATGGTAGTGTGCCAATAGAAGACATCATTGGAACAATTGCAGACCTGATAGACGAAGGAAAAGTACGTCATATCGGCGTATCGGAAATCACCGCCGATCAACTCCTTATAGCCAATAGCATTTATCCCATCAGTGCACTGGAAATCGGTTATTCTTTGGCTGACCGCCAGATCGAAAAGGAACTGTTGCCAGCGGCTAAAGAGTTAGGAATTGCTGTGGTAGCATTTGCCAATACTGCCGAAGGACTGTTAAACGGTGACCTGCAAGCTCCAATTCCTGCGGATGACCATCGAAATTACTTTTCCCGTTTTCAGGGTAATAACCTGATCCATAATCTTGAAAAAGTGAAAGTATTAAAAAAAATCGCTCAACTTAAAAATGTTAGCCCTACTCAAATTGCGATCGCTTGGGTAAAAGAACAAGGTGACAATATCATGCCATTGGTAAGTATGAGCCGTAGATCAAGGCTCCCCGAAAATATCGCGGCAATGGAAATTGTATTTACCCCAGAGGAGATGAATATTTTAAACACTACATTTGCAATAGGTGCTATCAAAGGTGGTACTTACTTACAAAGATAAATGGAAAGTCCAGCAGAAATACTTCCCGGCATTATATTCTATTCTTACCTTTCTTCTCAAAGGAAAGAGAAAGCATGCGTCTGGAACCACCATACCCTGGTATTACAGGTCTCCGGCCAGATGATTCTCGAAACCGCTGAGCAGAATATAAACATATCTGCCGGAGAAGTATTGCTAATTCACAAAAATCAGCTGGGAACGTTGACTAAAACCCCTGGACCGGGTGGCCATTATGAAACGATTGTCATATCACTACAAGAAGATCTGATGCGTCAGATAGCACTGGAGGAAAAAATGGAAACCCAGAGTAAGTACACGGGCCTTCCGAACCTACGCCTCCCCAATAATGCGTTTATCAAAGGTTATTTCCAGTCCGTCATTCCCTATGCGCGAAGCGCAGGGCATGAAATGACTAACGAGATGGGACTTTTAAAGGTGAAAGAGGGAATCAAGTTAATACTATTAGCTGTCCCGGCACTGCGTAACTTTTTGTTTGATTTCTCAGAGCCTCATAAGATAAATCTGGAAAAATTTATGCTGAGCAACTTTCATTTCAATATCCCTATCGAGAAGTTTGCACAACTCACAGGGAGAAGCCTTTCAGGCTATAAGAGAGATTTTCAGAAGACCTTCAACATGCCGCCACGGAAGTGGTTACAGGATAAAAGGCTGAATGAAGCATGGCATTTAATTGAAAGAAAAAACAAAAAACCATCAACTATCTATCTCGATCTTGGGTTCGAGACTTTGTCCCATTTTTCTCACGCCTTTAAGAAGAAATTTGGCAAAGCGCCGACTGTAGGTTGATAGGATGTAGAACAAACATCTCTCGCTTTATGGTCTGTCATCTATATTAATCGGCAAATTAAAAAAGTTAGTAACCTATCAAAAAAAAAAGCGGTGAAAAATCGATGGACGACTTTCGCGCTTCACTGAGGCAGATTTCAAATGGGATATATTAAGCGATACTGTTCTTTTCATATTTATACGTATTTTCAGTTGTTTAACTGGGCGCTAATATGAAATGGATTAAAAAGTACCATCGCTAAGTTTGAAGGTGCTCCGGAGCTAGGTGTTTATTGGGCTTTGTCTTTTTAGCATTGGGTTCTATTCAATAGCAAATTAATCTTGAAGTCATTCTATCCGGATGAATGACATTTTAGAATTTTTCGTTGGTAGCCACTACAAAGTCGGAATTGGGCCGGCCTAACGAGCGATTAAGTGCTGTAGAAGTATGGTCATAAAATTAATATAGATGTAAAAAAAAGAGATAATGATATGATAGTATTGGTTTTATTTATTCAAATAGTAAGTTTAGTATTTTATTTCAGATTGACAACGGAGATGTATTATGGTCCTGGTAGAGAAAGTTCTTTAGAAAGTAGGTTCTGGTATTGTATTGCGATCCTCAATTTTCTCTTTATCCTTCGCTTTATCTATGCACAAATTAATTTTTCCTATAGATGGTATGAGCAGATTATGGAATTTATTTCGTTAGGGATTTCGCTCATCGTTGTGTTTCCAACATTATTATACTATCTTATAAAGCGTAAAAAGAAGCAAAGAAAAGTGTAATAACTGATTATCAAATCAGTTAAAAATACTACTATTCCCTTTCAAATTGCGCATTAGCTACATCTTCAAGAATGCTATTCTTTCGCAAATCTTTTTTACATACAAGTATGTCGCCAGTGGTAATAAAAAATTGGAATAGGAAAGTTGGCATTAACTTTAGTCATCAATTTTGGACAAAGCAGACCATTTGAAAAGACTAAGATATTTACAAGATTCCAGTCTAGATGGATAGCAAAATCCAAGATAAGGACAGGATGATAATGACTTCGCCCCTTCTGCGATTGATTGTTTTATAGTTGCATAACCAATTCCGCTGTTTTCACCTGCTGCGATGACTAATTTGTTATAATTCAAATATATCATAGCGAGTAGTTTCATTCACCACTACTTTTAGACAAATGCTCCGCCAAAATTTAAAGGTATCGGAATATTTCCGGTAAGAACTTTTGCTTCGATTGAAAAAAATAATTAAGTTCAAATACGAACTCCATTTCACTAAGAAAATAAACATGGCAAATAACATTGGACTAACAAAAGATGCAGGCTGGCAGTTTGGAATCAGGAAAACTGTGCCAACGAACGTGAAAACACTTTGGGAAGTATTTTTTTCAGACAGGGGATTAGGCACCTGGGCTACGGGTGTTGATCAGAACTTTTCGACTTTTAAAGAATATTCGCATATCCGAACTAAATGGAAGCACAAAGATTTTGAAGAAAGCGCAAATTTACAGATCAGATTTATTCCCTCTAAAAATGAGGACAAGACCACGATTTCGGTTCATATTGATAATTTAAAAAATGAAAGTCAACGTGAAGTGGCCAAAAAGTACTGGTCGATTGTAATTAAAAATCTGCACGTATTAACGGGAGTCTAGATCTAGGGGTAAGGAGCTTATTCAACTCCTTTCTCCATTTAGTTCGCCGAGCTGGATCATAGCTTGCTATCATGGCTGCTGTTTTTCAATGGGGCAAGATTAAATAACCACACCGAATATCCTATTTGGAAGCGAAGCTGAACTGTCAGTCTCAGGATATGCCGATTTGTCATTGTTGATTTTCTTTAAACGGATTTACACTGATCTCGATCATTAGATTTTCAAAATTTAAATAGAATCCAAACGTATTTCTGATAAGCTTCGGTTCAGCTTCAAATTTTAAGCCTTCTTCCTGCCTGAGTTTCCTGTATATATTCCAAACAGACTCCTCATCTTGCTGGTAAAATCCAATATGGAAATTTTCAGGATATTCAGGTAACTCTTCTTTTTTATTCAATACCTGTCCCCAGATCACGAGCGCAAAATTTTCATTGTTTGCAAGAACCGCCATCTTACTTTTTCGGTTAACTATTAGATTGAAGCCGAAACAATGTGCGAATAAATGCACCGCTTTGTCAACATCTTTCACCACCAGATTGATATGATTTAAAACCATTTTATATATATATTTTTTATAAGACAAAATTAGGTTTCAGGCATCAGGATCAATTGGATAAATCGGTCATTTTCGTTTTTATTTAAGATCGTGGGTTTTACTCCTGCAAATTTCTTCACTTCCCTGATAAAATGGGACTGGTCGCCGTAATTGAGTTCCGGGTAAAAATCACCCTTTTTCAATTGTTTCAATGAGTTCGAAAAGCGAATGATGTTAAGATATGATTTTAATGATAATCCCAGCCATTTATTGAAATAGCGGTTGATTTGTCTGCTGCTCCATGAAACCCGCTGTGATAATTCTTCAACCGTAATTTCACCTTTTGCAAAATAAATAATCTCAAACAATTTCTTTTTGCGGTCATCGATTTCCTTTTCCAGCTTAACAGCAATAATTTCGCAGGCTTTTCTATAAAATAGATCAAAATTTTTCAGATCACTTTTACAGAATCCCCAGTAATCGGAAGGAAGAATTTGTTTATTATTTTTTAAGCCCTCAAAAGACTCCTTGAAGATATATTCGGCAGCTATTGGGTGAAAGCTTATGGCAAACATGGTCGATTTCGGGAATGGTGGTTTGACGGCTGGTCCATTATGGATACCGGATATGAAGATCTCAAAACTGTCACCTTCGCCAGCAAAAAGGAACAGATCTATCTTACCGTCAGGGATAATGATGCCTTCTCTTTTTTCTTCAGCATGATTTTTTACCATCCAAATACTTTCCACTATCTCTCCAAATGGAGCATCGGGTTTAACAGATAAATACTCCAATTGATTTATTTTTAAACTCATATGCAATATCTTAATGCCTACAAAATTATGGATTTAATACATTGGCCCTGCTCTAATTACGAGCATATAGAAACTTACTGTCTTTAAACCGATGCTGCGCGCTTCATTTCTTGGATTTCATTCTAAAACGTTCCTAAAAATACCTTCCGAAATTGCTCAGATTCGAAAAATCTAACTGACACTCAGTTTCTGAAACCGTAAGATAGTTATTCCTCACCAGTCTTGCCACGTCCTATATTCGCAGATACTGATCATACTCATCGATGTCCTTTCAAAAATTCTGTGTAACAGGGGTCTTCAAATACATGTTGCAAGTAATTTTAATAGGGAATGTTACCTTTACTTAATTTTAAAACAACATATTTAATTTGAGGCAAGAGAATTAAGATAACAATGACGACTAAAACCCCCGTTAACATCCAGTCGTAATAATCTCTAGTAGCACGGGCCAATACTTGATGGCTGATCATTTGATTGAAATAGCCCGTGGATACTGCTTTTGACGTATACATATCGCTGCCGGCATTTATATATTGGTTTTGGATATCCAGTAAAGTAAGCGGTAATTGCGGATTTGTTTCCGTGAGTGTTTCCCGAACTTTTTCGCGAACCCCGGATTTTGTAAACAATTGAAGTTCGTTGTTAAATGTCAGATTTGCGCTAAACCCTACAAACCTTGCTAATATACCAACAAGCGATGCATTGACTGCAATTTTGGGAGGTGCTGATGAAGTGGTAAATGAAACAATCGGTACAAATAGAACACCTGTTGCGACACCATAAAGAAACATCGGCAGAATAAAATCGGTTGTTTCACCCTGTACAGAAACAAATCGTATGATATAAGCATAATAAATCGCCATTATGCAAAAACCAGCAATAATTATCCTTATCAAGTTGTACCCCATTAAGACAAATCGGGAAGTGACGAACATACTCAGGATTGTTCCTAAAATTACAGCCATCCATATCGGAATGGTATTCAATGGGTCATCTCCTAAAATCACTTCCACATAACCATAAGCTAGTCCCGTACTTCCTTTAAAAATGTAGAATGTAACAAGGAGGAATAACCCAAAAACAAAACTCTTCGCCTTAAAGATCTGTAAATTGATCAATGGCCTTTTTTGTTTTGATTCTCTGATAATAAAGAGAGATAGAATAACTAAAGCACCTAAACTAAGCGTCAAAATTAAGGGATTATCGAACCATCCCAATTGCCGTCCATAGACCAGGATGTATCCCAATATCAGTATGAAAGACACATAAAACAGGTAGCCGACCCAATCCACCTGATATAAGGGTATCTTTTTGGTAAACCTGGCTTGACCGCTCATTGTCAGCAAAACAACCAATGTTAGGATAATGAGCAGAACAATAAATCCGTAGAATAGCCAGTTAAAATCAAAGAAATGAATGACCACACTTGTATAGATGGAATAGAAAGGTACAGCCATTTGTATACTGCCGTAAAGAAGACTGTAAGCAATGGCACGGGCGCGTACAGACTGTAATCTTGGAAAAATGAGCTGCAACACTATTCCCGACATCAATGCACAGGTGATACCTTGCAAAAACTGGCAAATAACAAACAATGTCCAATCTTTGAAATGAAAGCAGATAACGGAACATACTGCGTTAAAGGCAAGAGCACTCAGCAGATATTTTCTGGGTGCAAAATATTTTACTATCCGAAAATCAAGTGCGAGGAAAGCCACCGTTGAACCATAGGTAACAACCATGCCATATTGTACATCGGTAGGCTGTATGCCGTAAAATCCCATCGTCGCAATCGGACTGCCGTAAAAAGCGAAGCTGAATAGACAAGTCATCAGAATAGCAAATATGACGGTTCTCGCCACCCACTCGGATACCCAAGATTTGAAAATCGGTATTTTATGCGCTTGCATCATTAATCTTTTAAAATGTAAACATTGGCATTCATTCCAGCAGAGAGACGCGTTAGTTTTTCAGGCGTATCGGTAAGTTTTATTCTAACAGGAATACGCTGGATGATTTTGACAAAATTACCTGTAGCATTATCTGGCGGGAGCAAAGAATAGCGGGATCCTGTCGTTGGCGAAAGGGATTCGATAGTACCCGTGAATTTTTCATTGGGGAAAGCATCAACCTCAATGGATACCGCTTGCCCAATCTTGAAATTACCAGTCTGTGTTTCTTTAAAATTTGCCACCACCCATTTTTCCTCAGCTTTGTTCACCAAAAAGGCCAATGTCTGCCCAGCTTGTATCAGTTGGCCTTCCTGAATAGTTTTTTTACCAATTTGTCCGTCAAAAGGCGCGGTGATAACCGTGTATCTAATGTCCAGTTCCTGTCTTTGAAGAAGTGTTTCCTTAATTTTTATCTCTGCCTGTATCGCATTATGTTGAGCTCTAAAGTCATTAAGTTTAGATTCCGCTACTTCTAAAGAGGCTTTAGCTTGATCATAATCTGACTTTGCAATGGATAAAGAAGCACTGATATCATCGAATTTTTGCTGTGTGGTAGATTCATCCGCTAGTAGATTTTTATAGCGGTCAAATTCTTTTTGCTGCTGGTTCAATCGCACTGTGGCTCCTGTCAATTGTGCTTTTATAACCTCAATACTTTTAAGTTGTGTTTCTTCGTTCGCCGTCAAAATCGGTAATTTGGCATGTGAACTAAGGAGCTCTGCTGATGCTGCGTCTTTTTTCAGTCCATACTCGTCCAACTCAATGACAACAAGTGTATCACCCTTTTTTACCAGCTGATTGTCCTTGTAATATATTTTGCTGATATAGCCCCCCACTTTTGCATTTATCGGTGAGAGATAAGCATCTACCTGTGCATCATTAGTCTGTTCATAGCGATACCCTTTTAAGAAATAGGTAGCTCCCCAAATAATAATTCCTACGAATAATGCGATACCAAACCATTTGGTTAGGCTTACAATAATTTTATCTGTTTTATATTTGTTCATCATATTTGTATTAAAGAATTCCTATAACTGCCAATAGTCTGATATGGGTTACTTTTACGTTTGTTTGTGCTGTTGTCAGATTGAATTTTGCTTCCAATAAAGCGTTTTCTGCTTCCAAAAGATCGGTCAATAACGATTCCTGATTTAAGTAGCTGTTTCTGATAACACGAACAGTTTCATTGGTTCTCATGATATTTTTCTCTGCCATTTCCACGCTCTCCAAAGCCTGTTGTTGCTGCAAATAAGCTTCTTTTACCTGAAGATAGATTTCGTCCTTTTGCATCTCTGCTTTTTCTTTAGCCTGATTGATCACAACTTGAGCACGAGCAATTCTATGGTTGCCTTTGTACAAATTATCTATGGAGTACTGGAGTTTAATTCCTGCCTGACCAAATCCCCACAAGTCATTGGAATACGGATAAAATGAGATCTGCGGATAGTTGTAATTATAGTTAGCATATAAAGAAACTTTGGGCAATAGCGTAGCTTTCACTTGTCTTATGTTCAGCTCGCTCCATTTAATATCACTATTGACCATTTTATAAGCTGGAGATTTGTTAAAAGCAATGTCTATATAATCATGGTAGTCACCATCTTTGATAGCATTTAATTCAATTATGTCCTCGCATTTGATTGCTAGTTCAGCATCACTTTCACGTCCCATCAGTATATTGAGGCAATGTTTAGCTAGTTCAATCTTCTTTGTAACATCAGAAAGACTAAGTTCCAGTTGAGACAATTTCACGGAGGTTCTTAGTACATCACTCTTTAGTACGGCACCGTTTTTATGTAGACTTTCTATCAATCTCAATTGCTTTTTTTCTGCTTCAATCTCTGCATAAAGAAAATCATAGAAATGCAAAAATTTGTATAAATCAAAGTAAGCAACTGCGGTATTATATTTTACACTATGCTTTTGCAGATCCAATTCATATTGTTTTCGCGTCTCTTCGTCCTTCTTCATGGCGATGTTTCTTTTATCTTTACCACCATTGTAAAGATTGATATTCAGGTTGTAGCCTACTCCGTACCCATAAGCTTTTATAGGTACATCCTGTGGAGAAGAGAATAGTCCATTGTCGTAAATCAGAAATTTGGAATTGAGCTTTACATCTCCACCTATAGAAAGTTCTGGTAATAAACGGTCTTTCGCTTCCAATATTTCTGTTTTACTTTGCTGATGATTTAGGTCAGATAGTTTCAGTTGACGATTATTCATTTCCGCAACTTTCCATATTTCTTCCAAGCTTAAGGGTTGGGCTTTTTCTGTATGCTGAGCATAAATAAAGGGTGCAAATAATAGCAACAATATGCCCAAAATCGAAACTGTCTTATATTGTTTCATTCGTTTTGTTTTTATAAATGATTGGCTTCTTTCTATTTTCTAACCATTGTCTTAGCATTTTTTTCAATTCGTCAAAAGCAAAGCTTAAATCTATCATTGGCATAAAAGGACTGGAATAAATACAAACCAGCCAGTAGATGTTGGCTTTATCAATTTCTTCGTCTGAAGGGGGAGATTTATGTTCAGATTTTTCGACTTGTCTTTCAAGTTCAAAATCTTTGTCGGGTTTTATGATTTTATGTTTCATAGTGATGCTACGATTATCAACAGAGCAAAATTATTCAAGGCATCAAGCTATCTTTATATATAATTAGCCTAATATTTGTTATATTTGGCCAGATGAAAATTCTTAGCCAATTAATCAATATTGTCGATCAAAATCCCGATTCCATTCTCATGATGCGACAGCAAACTGAGCAGCAATTACCTGCTCATCAGCACGATAAAGCTCAGTTATTATTAGTTTATGGAGGAATTGCTTATTTACAAACAGACGCAAAAGATTTCTATATTCCATCTAATCATTACATATGGATACCCAAAAATTATCCTCACAACCTAATGTTTAATACACAGGACCTATCTATTATCAATGTTTATTTTCCAGACAAAAAAACAGATAGTTTTTATGATGAACTGGGTATTTATCCTGTCAGTAAACTTCTGGCAGAAATGCTCTCCTTCAGCGAGAAATGGCAAGGTGATTATTTTAAAGGTTCGTGGGAATTTGAATTTTTACTAACGCTCAAAGGAGTATTATCAAAGGAAAATCTCAAAAAATTTTCCATTCAACTTCCTACAACAGACGATCAAAAACTCAATGCTATTATTGGTAATTTTAGAAATCGGCTAAATGAAGATCTAAACTTAGATACTGTTGCTCAACAATCGGGAATGAGTGTGAGAAGCCTGACCAGATTATTTCAAACTAAATTGCATATCACTTTTGTTCAATACTTAAAAATGCTTCGTATTATCAAAGCGATGGAATTGATCAAAGATACAGGTTTGAATATGACAGAGATAGCCTATGAAATTGGATATTCGAATATATCGGCATTTAGTAACAATTTTCATCAACTGACCAATATGAGACCAACCCAATTTAAAGAAATGTCAGGAGGCTAATGTTTTCATATTATCTTAAGTCCACTTCTTCGGTTTATTAAGAAAGATCATTTATCCTTGTCCCCATATTGATCTCATTAGCCGCGTCATTAAGCAATTTTGATAGGATCAGTTTTCCTAAAAAATTGACCGGTATATGGTTAAATGATTTTTGAGTATATCCTCTTTATCATCACAATCGGCATCACTGTATCTATTACTCCCCCATTTGGCCCCTATGCCGTGTAGGTTGGTTCGGCTCTAGCCGTTATACTATTACACTTACTACAAATATAATCCTGATTTTTCCAAAGTTATGGCTTTCAATGGCGATAATAATTGGGTTATCTCTAATGGTAAGTTCAATAGCAGACTTGTTTCCATGATTGCACACGTTGAACAGATTTTTCGTTAAATGGAAATCCTGTTTAATATCGTTGGTTACGCCACTAGTTCAAAGAGTCCTGGGTAAGTCTTCACCATACCATTTCGATCGATCAGTATAGATGAGGCAAAGTCTCTCTCAAAGTTTTCATAATCGTAGCATTCTTTTGAAAGTTTCGTATACTTTTGTTTAGCGGGTTTGATTTCGTCATTCAAAATATCTATATAAATGACCTCTATCAGTTGTGATTCGTCAAGATGAAGTCCCAATCCCTTTATTGGTAGGGTGTTTGTGAATGGTGTAACCGCAATATCAATATACCTGAAACCTTTAAAAGCTACAACGACCTGCCCGTTGATCAACCAATCTGATCCAGTTTTTTTCCCATACATCAGTTTCCGCTCTCCTTCTATCTCGCAACTTATCTCAAAATCCTGAACATTCCATTGATCGTCTGTACTGATCAGATAGTTAATGATATAGGTTTTATTTGTGTGATTACCGATTACTTCGGAAGTTATTTTGAAACCGCTCTCCACTGTATCAACTTTGCAATGTTCCCAGGATTTGTTGATCAATCCTCTCCATAATAACATTTTCATATAAGCCTAAATTATTTTAATATAATGTTTTAAATGATTATTCTTTCATTGTAATGCTCATGTAACAGTGTCTCACGCGTAAAAGTTTCAATTATTTACATTTTTACAATTTGCCTCAAATACGATCCTCTAAAGACAAAATTATATGAGGCTCAATGCCTTACTTTAAGCCCCACAAAGAAGGACAACACAAAAAAAGGTGTTATAATAATTCCTTATGTACATCATTCTTTACCTTCGCCAATTAAACGAAACGTCAAGTTGATACGTGCTTGCATCTTTTTAGCGGATTTTGCAATGCGATGTTCCCAAGTTTCCTGCAGATTGCCTTTCATCAGCAATAACGAACCATGTTTTAGCAACAGGGAATACTTTTTGCTATGATCGTTTACTTTCCTAAAATCAAAAAAGCGCGCCTGTCCTAAACTCACAGATCCAATAACAGGCCTATTGCCTAGTTCGCTCTCTCTATCTCGATGCCAAGCGACTGAATCGTTGTTGTCCCGATATAAATTCAGCAACACGGAATTGAATGTACAGTTAAATTGCTGCTCAATCCTCCTTTTTAACGCTGCTAAAGGTTCAAGCCATTGGTTTGTAACGATCGCTTTTCCCGCCAACCGATAGCTTGCCTTTTTATCACCATACCAGGCCGTCAATCTAGGTGTCAGTACCATGCGATCGTACATTTTTTTTGAAGTCTGCTGCCAAGGCACCTCCTCGAGTAGCAGATTGAATAAACGATCAGCTTCTTGCTGTGTAAGAAAATCTGCTTCAAAGTCTAAGAGTTCTTCGGGAAAACTATATCCTTCATTTTCGAATAAACTAAGCTGATCCATGGGACAGTTAATTAATGCCTATACAGAAAGAACAATTTATCTTGCAGAGCGTTTTAGATTTTATGTAAACACAAGAAATATTTTATTTTACTGCTTACTTACCGATTTTATGATATATGATCTTTAAAAAGTATTAAATAAGAAATGTGGCGTAATTATTTACTTTTTTAGTATCTTAACAGTAAACTACCAGCCAATGCCAAAAAAAATTATAAGAAATCTTCAGCTAGGTGTAATGCTCTCTTTATTACTGCTGATCGCCGGCTCTGCCGCATCTTATATTAGCATACATAAACAGATGGAAAGCAGGCAAAGCCTCTTAAAAACGAAGGAATCCATCAGTTTAATAAAAGATATTTTAAACACGCTGTTAAATGCCGAGACAAGCAATCGAGGTTATCAGCTTACCGGCCGGGAGGATTTTCTTGAACCGTTGCATAAAAGCAAGAAGGAATATCCACTGCTTGTTGCTAACATAGATCGGTTTAATCTTAAAGATAAACGCCAGATTAATATCTTTCATGAACTGCTGCATACTGCAGATATATTGATGAAAGAATATGTCTTGTTGGTTGATAATCGTAAAAAGGGATTATTAATGACCCCAGAAGAACTTGTGCAAAACAAGAGGGCCATGGATAAATGTCGCATGTTGGTTCATGAATTTGTAAAACACGAGGAAGTTCAACTTGCCCTGAAAAATGAAGATCTAAATAACTCCTCCACACGGACCGTTTTATTCATTCTGTTTTCTGCAGTTGCGGCCATTGGCGTGACCATTTTCGTTTATATCCACATAAAATCTGACATTCAACGCCGGGACAAGTTAGAAAAGGATCTGTTTCGTACGAAGGAAATGCTTGAGGAAACGAGCGCGGTTGCCCAGGTGGGAGGCTGGGAAGCTAATATGAAAACCGGAAAGCTCATCTGGTCCCAAAGTGCAATAGAAATTCACAAAGCTAACGCTAATTTTCAACCAACTTTTGAAAATATCCTTGATTTTTACGAAGGAAAAAGCAGAAAGAGAATAAAATATCTATTTAACAGGGCGGTACAACAAGGAATTTCTTTTGATGAGGAGCTTCAGCTTCTGCGCAATGACGGCGTTACGATCTGGGTAAGAATAAAAGGAATTCCAGAAATTGAAAATGGAATTTGCAGCAGGATTTTTGGAATTATTCAGGACATCGATGCCTTCAAAAAAATGTTTCTGGAAGTTGCCCAGAAGGAAGCTATGATGCAGTCCTTTGCTACTGATGTTCCCATTCCTTTGGCGATGTTTGACAAAGCCCTTAACTACGTAGCCGTAAGTAGTAGATGGAAAGATGAATTTAGTATGAATCATATAGATCTTATCGGCAATAATCTATTTACAATATCTCCTCATGTTCCCGAAGAAAGAAAAAAGATTTATAGGGATGCACTTTTAGGAAAAACGTACGTCGACGGGGATTTTGCGCTAAAGGTAGAAGGAAAAGAGGAAATTCAGCATTTCGATCTTAAAGTCGGACCTTGGTATCTTACAAAAGATGAAGTTGGAGGTATAATAATCTCCATACAGAATATTACAAATGCCGTAAAGATAAATGAAGAACTGAAAAATGCGAAGGCAACTGCAGATATAGCCAGCAAGGCAAAGTCCGAATTTCTGGCTAATATGAGTCATGAGATCCGTACTCCTTTGAACGGTGTTATTGGTTTTTCAGACCTTCTCCTCAGGACACCGCTGAATGAAACACAGACACAATATCTAAATTACATCAATGAATCAGGGGAAAACCTGCTTAGCATTATCAATGATATACTGGATTTTTCTAAAATAGAATCCGGAAAAATGGAGCTTTTGATTGAAAAAAGTGATGTTTATGATATGTTAAGCCAGGTCATAAATGTGATTCTTTATCAATCCCAGAAAAAAAATATCGAACTTCTTCTCAACGTTGAGCCGGGTCTCCCAAAAATACTTTTCATTGATGAAGCGAGGTTAAAACAGATTTTGATCAATCTTCTGGGGAATGCTGTGAAGTTCACCGAAGAGGGAGAGATCGAACTAAAAGTAGAGAAATTACGCATGGATGATCATACGATCGCCTTGCGTTTCTCGGTAAGAGATACGGGAATTGGCATTCCTGCTGAGAAACAGAAATATATTTTTGATGCCTTCACTCAGGAAAACAGTTCAATAAGCAAACGATATGGCGGCACGGGTCTCGGGCTAACCATCTCGAACAATATCTTGGGATATATGGGAAGTCATTTGTCGCTGATCAGCGAAATAGACAAAGGTTCTGTATTTTTCTTCGATCTTGAGATTCCTTATGAAATGCCTGAATTGAGAGAAGCGGATGAAACATCTATTAAAACGGCCTTAGTGGTGGATGATAATGAAACCAACAGGATCATTCTTGAACACATGCTTTCCTTTAAAAATATTAAATCCACGCTGGCTTCCAATGGGATGGAAGCCCTAGATATCATGTTGAAAGGTGAGCGCTTTGATGTGATCCTAATGGATTATCACATGCCTATCATGTCCGGTCTAGAGACAATAAATAAAATAAAAGGCTTATTAAATCAGCGCAAGGAGATTGCTCCATTTATAGTGCTCTCTTCTTCTTCGGAAGAACTGGATGTACTGACTTCGGTTAGAAAAATAGAAAATACACATTTACTGCTGAAACCTATAAAATCACATGATCTATACAAAACCCTTAGAAAGGTAGACCGAAGTACTGTAATAGAAATTATTCAGGATCAGTCAGGGAAAGATTCGTACGCATTTACACGAGAATTAGATGTGCTTTTGGTGGATGATAACCCGGTGAATATGGTCCTGAATAATAGGATAATGAAGTCTCTCGCGCCCAATATACATCTAACAGAAGCTGCAAACGGATTACAGGCTTTGGAAGAATGCAGGAAAAAACAGTTTTCCCTTATTATTATGGATGTACAAATGCCGATAATGAGTGGTATTGAGGCGACACAACATATTAGGATGCTACCCGAATATCAACATATACCTATTATAGGCGTTACAGCTGGAAATGTACTGGGAGAAAAAGAAAAATGCCTTGAATCCGGAATGAATGACTTTCTTCCCAAACCTATACGGCGGGCTGACCTTCTTGAAGTACTTAAAAAATATATTAGTGTTTAGTACTTATGAAAAAGGGCTGCCTATAAAACAATAATATTATTTTGCGTAACCGGATTTTCAGTTTTATATTGACCCATTATTTTTTTCACATCTAATTCTAGATTTAGACACATTTGAGATATAGGGACATCATTAGGGCCTCCTTCAAATGGATTCTCTGTACTTTCCCCAACTTGATCCAAGGAAGTATAGACCCAAGAAATGATCATGCTAAAAGGTACGACAAACCATACCATATGGCCTTTGAAAATCCCCGAGGCGAGCTCATTGAGTGCGCTAAACTCTTTTAACATGGCAAAGGGCAACAATAAACAGAAAAGCCAGACAAAGATCCTGTTAACAGTGGCATGCTGCCTAGGGTAAGGAAAATCTTTTATCTTCTCACATTTGATCTGTTGGGTCGTAAACTCCCGTAAATATTTATGTAATTCAAGGAAACGTGAATTCTCAATTGAGCCCTGTTCAAATAGGTCCGTTAAAGCAGTACCCTGTATGCTGATTATTTGAACTGCAGGATTGCTAGTGGAAATAATTGTTTCGAACTCTTCATCGCTAATATACTGTTGCATATGACTTTTTAAGCTCCTCTCCTTTTCGGGAATTTCATAGAATTTTGCATATTCACGATTGTAAGACTTGTTAATATTTTCCCAGGGTCTTTGAGATCGCATCTCATATCTAAGACAGGTAATCCAGCCCATATGGCGATTTATAATTTCTGCGGAACATTCCTTATCCTTGATAAAATCACGGCACATCATGGTCCAGGACCGGCTCATGCCCATTGTCATTCCCCAAATATCTCTAGCCTCCCATGTCCTGTTATAGGTCTGCTGATTTTTAAATCCGATTACGAAAGCTGTTGCAGTTCCCAAAAAAGCAACAATAGGCCAAGGCACGACAAGCCATTTTAAACCAAGAATATCATAACAGAATACGGGAATACTACTGATCAACAGCAGCCACAATAAGTTTCTACGGGTCCAAAATAAAAATTCTGAAATCTTATAAGTTCTTCCAGTGTACATCGTTTACTCTTTTAAATATTTTGTAAGACAGCATTTAAGTAAAATATTCGTTCTTTCGAATATTCAATTTTTTTATCTTTGAATGTAGGGTATTGCCCGGAATTTGCAGAATTTCTGATGCACTTCCGGCGCCTGATATTTTCCCTGAACAGCGTTTCAAAACCTGAATAATATAACTCCGTTCCAATTCTTCGAGTGAGCAGTTTAAAAGCGCCATCTCACCCTTGCCTGATTCGTCGGGTGTCCGTGGAATCTGCAGGTAATCAATTAGGCCATCGGTGTTTAAAAGGATGGTCCGTTCAATCAGGTGTTCTAGCTCGCGCACATTGCCGGGCCAGTTATAGCTCCTCAATTGCCGTATGGCCTTAGAAGATATTTTTTTGAGCTTATGACCGGTATTCCGGCAATATTTCTGTATAAAAAAATCGGTAAGCTGCTCTATATCTTCCAATCGCTCACGCAATGGCGGCAAGTGTATAGGAAATACGTTAAGCCGGAAGAAGAGATCTGATCGAAATCGTCCTGCCCTGACCTCATCTTCAAGGTTACGATTTGTAGCAACAATGAGACGGACATCTATTTTTATGGTCTGCTGCCCTCCTATTCTTTCCAGTTCACGTTCCTGGATAACACGCAATAATTTTGCCTGTGCTTCCAAAGGAAGCTCCCCGATCTCATCCAAGAAAAGTGTGCTTTGATGAGCCAGCTCAAACTTACCAATGCGACGTTCAACTGCGCCCGTAAAGGCGCCTTTTTCGTGCCCAAATAGTTCACTTTCGATTAGATGCGCCGGCAATGCGGCACAGTTGACCTTTACCATTACCTTTTCATTTCGGTCTGAGGAACTATGGATACCACGCGCAATCAATTCTTTACCGGTTCCCGTTTCACCTGTAACCAAAACGGTGGTATTAGCACTTGCAACGAGCGACATCAGTTGATATACTTGCTGCATTGCCACTCCGCTTCCTATAATTTCTGAAAAATTATATATGGTTCTGATCTGCTCTTTTAAATAGTCATTTTCAATTTCCAGATTCCTCTTATAAGACAAAAGCTGTTCATTCGCTCTGATATTGTCAATTGCAATAGAAATCTGAGAGCAAATTCCCTTAATAAGCATTTTATTGAGCTGATCTGCCAACAGCCATATCGTACCGATATTCTTATTTCCGATCCGCAACGGCAAGCCATACATATTTCTGAGCCCGGTGGTTTTCCACAACTTGGCATAGGCATTCCCTTGTTTGATCTCTTCCTCTACATTAAATACAAGGCCATCCCTGCTCGCAAGAACCTGGGAAGTGTAAAGTTCATTTACTGTAATACGATTGGAAGCCATTTTGTCAAACTCAGTCTTTGCGTTAGAAAAAAGAGTCGGATCATACATAAATGGTGATAGATGGATTCCATCGGAATCGATCACTCTAATCATAGACAATTTAGTTGACAATGTCTTTTCCAAAACCCTGCTGATCGCAGACTGAAAATCTTCTTTGGTTCTTTGCTGTGAGATATCATTACTGAAATCCAGTAAAAAGGACTGTTCCTGTTGTTTTTGAACAAGTTTTTCGTTAGCTATTGTATTTGATATAGCCGTTGAAATCTGGGCACAGATACTCTGAAGCAAGAAGATATTGATTTCAGCTGTTTCCAATAACAATAGACCCAAATTTGTTTCACCATTTTTCAAACGGATTCCCGTAAATGTTTTTATACCCAAGGATTTCCAATACAATAGGTAGCCCGATTGAATACCCCGCTGTATCTCTCTATCAACATCGAAAAGCAAAGGAATCGAACTCTGTAAGATCCGGTTCTGCAGACCATCATTTAGGGGCAGTTCCAGCTGAAACCAATCGAATTTAGCCGTAGGTTTGGGATGAGTACCAAAGTCATAAATGTACGGTTCTGTATACGACCTGGTATCGCCAGAAATTCTTCGGACGACAAAACTTCCCGTAGGACTCAGCTCCTTCAATACATTTCGCACTGTGGCAGTCAATTCTTCTTTTGTTCGAACCGCGGCTATCTGACTACTAAACTTCAAAAGGAAGGTCTTCTCCCTTTCCCTTTTAAGCAATTCCTGGTTTTGAATGATATTGGAAACAGCACCCGATATTTGAGGAATAATTCCGTCAATGAGAGCTTTAAAGTTTTGGCTGAATCCATTAACTTTATCAGTATATATATGGAGAAATCCAATAGGCCGGTCATCACGAACCAATTTAGCCATTAAAATTTCCCGTATGCCTTTTTCATAGTTAACACGGAGAAATTTTGGACTTTCCGGAAGATCCATCATATCCGAAAGCACAATAGAAACAGGTTCACTTGCCTCCAAAACCCGTTGTATAAAAGGTTCATTAAGTGAAAAATGTGTATTCATCAGTTCCGAATAAAGCGGATGATCGCTGATCGGTGACCCTTCATGGTCAAGCAGAAAGGCACTATAGGTATTATCTTTATAGTCGATAGTCGTAACGATGGTATGGGTAATAAAGTATAGTTCCTTTATTCCCTCTCTAAAAAGCCGAAGGAGATCTTTTTTGTCGCGAACTTTGGTCAGGTCATTTCCCAATCGCAAAAGAATCTCCCGTTCCTTCTGGTAATAGGCAATGTCTTGCTGGGAAAGGTCAATAGTAGTCCGCGTCGTTTTTTTTGCTTTCATGATATATGGGATGGTAATACTGCAGTAATCTGATTTAACTATGATTATATCCGCTCAACTGGCATAGTCTAATATACGAAAACTGCGGAAAACTTATATTTCCTATCGATTTATCCATTTAAAATAAATGGATAATGGCATTAAAAATAGCACCGCTGGAACAATAAACGAAAAGCATATACCGGTCCACTTTATAAGGCCATTATACCGTCTATGTGAAATTCCCAAAGAGGTAAAAGCACTTTTGAAACCATGCAGTAAATGCCAAAATAGAGATAAACAACCGAATAAATAGATGATTACTTCGACTGGATTGCTAAATTTCGCAAGCATCAAATTATATAATGGCAGCTCCTCGTCAAATTTAAACTGATGAATCCGATTGGGAATCCAAAAGTTCGATGTGTGTACGACAAGAAAAAGAAGCATTAGCGTCCCCAGCAGCGTCATGCTCTTACTATACCAGGTTACTTTTGGGGTTACCATTTTATGAGCATATTTAATAGGACGTGCCTTACGGTTCTTTTGCCATAATATGAGTCCCTGAACAATATGAATTATAAATCCGACGATCAGCACAATCTCCAAAGTCCTAATAACGGGATTAGTAGCCATAAAATGGGCGCCAATAGTAAATGTTGCACCGCCATCGTTGTAAAATATCAAGGCATTTACGCCCATGTGCACCAACAGGAAACTGATCAGGAACAATCCACTTAAGGCCATTGTAAATTTTCTGCCCAGTGAACTTGTAAATGTTTTATAAAAGCTAACCATAATCTGAATAATTTTAATTTAAAAAAAAGCTTCAAAAAGCTAAGGGCACATAGCTCATAATGTGTCCTTAGCCTAATAGAAATTATTTTTTATTATTCAAAAGAAACCACTCCTCGAAGGTGATTTTTCCTAATTGTGCTTTTTGCTCGGGGATCAAGGTTGACTCTTGTAAAGGGGCACCGAAGTATAGGGCATCTTTGCTCCCAACAACTTCCTTTGGATTCTCGGTTTTGGCCAAATATTCTTTAACTAACCCTGCAAGTTCAAATTGTTCGGGGCCTCCAATTTCAATGATTCCATTAACTGGTTTAGCCAGAGCAAATTCAGCGACAAATGAAGAAACATCTTCAGCAGCAATGGGTTGAATTTTTGCTGTGGAAAGATTAATTACATCTCCATCCTGCGCTGAAGCCACGATACCACCTAAAAATTCCAGAAATTGTGTTGAATGGATGATTGTATAAGGAATACCAGATTTGACAATAAGGTCTTCCTGCACTTGTTTGGCCCTGAAATATCCACTTGCCTGGAGACGGCTTGTCCCAACAACCGACAAAGCGATATGATGTTTGACTCCGGCATTGATCTCGGCAGCAAGTAGATTTTTTCCGGAAGTCTCAAAAAACTCCATCACATCTTTATCCGCAAATGACGGTGAGTTAGCCAGGTCTATGACCACCTCAGAACCGGTCACAGCTTCTGCCAACCCTTCCCCTGTAATCGTGTTAATTCCTGTATTAGGAGAAGCAGCAATCACTTCATGCCCTAAGGCCCGTAATTTGTTTACAGTTTTCGTTCCTATCAATCCGGTACCGCCAATGACTAAAATTTTCATGTTTTTAAAATTAATATTAAACAATTTTTGAAATTCCGGTATTGGAGGCCAAAATAAAGCCAGATCAATTACACAACTGATAATCAATAATATAAATACAAAAAGACTTATATCAAATCATTATATGAAGTGAATCCACTAAATAAATCACTATATAAAGGGAAATATACAGTTTCATTTTTTCAAAGATGAAAATATATTCGCAATAGAAGATACTTCCCTTAAAAGAACCTACGCACCTATGTGTCCGTTTTTAGGGGGCAATTGTCCAGTATCGAACAGTGCCATTAACTGAAAGCTATTTATTTTCAACACATTATCATTTTGGCAAGTGCCTTGTTCATTTATTGAAGAGATAAATTGAGTTGATAATTATAGTGATTGCCTGCTCGACGAACTATTGGAAGGTATGGAGAGGAAAAATGACCTTTAAAACCTGATATCACTATAAAGTATACGATTGAAAACTATTTACCCTTAACCACGACCTCCAATGAAACTATTATTTAACTTTCTTCTGTTTGTATTTCTAACGCCAAATGTATTCGCTCAAACAAATTCGACGACATGGAATAAGTTCCTTTTAGACTTTAAGCAATTAGAAAATGAATATAACACCTACTATCCCGCAAAGGATTATCAAAAAGCCGCTATGGTATTAAATACCATTGCCGCCAAGATGGACAGCTTGCAGCTATCTGAAACTGAAAAGCAGGAATTTCAAACAAGCATCAAGGAAATCAATGCAAATGTATACTACAACATTGCTTGCTTACAATCATTGCTTAATCAAAAAAAGCAAGCTGTTACAAGTTTTGAAAAGGCAATTTTGTGGGGATATACTGACTACCGTAATGCATTAAATGACCCTGACTTAAACAATATCCGTAAGGAAAATAAATTTGTAAAAGCGTTAAGCCAACTGAAGCAATATGATAAATTAACCCTGTTGCAGCAGTCAGGAGGATATATTTCAGAAGACAACCTCGCTTTGCCAGTATTTAACTATCAGTCAGAGAGTAATCATAATTTGGCAGCAGTAAAAAATTTTTTCAAACTGGACTCAATCGCTGGTCATGGCGATGAAATTTCTAAAATCCGTAACATATTGTTTTTTGTTGCAAATAATATTAAATATGATGGCAGTAATTGGGCATTATGTGAATTTGACGCAATTGATTTTTACAACTACCACAAGGCAACAGGAAAAGGTATCAACTGTCGGCATAAAGCGATGACGCTAAATGAAATGTATCTCGCAATGGGATTTAAATCGCGATTTGTTACATGCATGCCAAAAGACGATAAAGATACTGACTGCCATGTGATCAATAGTGTGTATTCTGAAACCTTAAAAAAGTGGCTGTGGATGGATCCTTCCCATGGTACATTTGTTATGGACGAAAATAACAATTTACTGAGTATCGAAGAAGTCAGGGAGCACTTAAAAAACAATCATTTTCTGAAGCTAAACGACGAGTCCAAAGTAGATAAACTTTGGTACCTGGATTATTATATGGCAAAAAATTTATACTGGATTCAATGCACGAATAAAAGCCAGTTTAACACAGAGAGCAGATATAGAGCTGTCGACCCTGATCTGCAATATATCTCTTTAATCCCGAGTGGATTTGACAAAAGCAGCAATAAATATTTAAAAAACAATGTTATTACACATGATCCTGCTTACTTCTGGAGCCCCCCGAAATAAATACAACACATTAAAATAGTATTAGGGCAGCTAAGTAATGCACTGAAGCTCCTATAAACCGATGATTGTCCCTTGCCGTCGCAATGATGATCATTCCTTATTCCGGTACTACTTAAAATTATAAACCAGTAGCGCGAAAATTTTTAAAATAAATGATCATTGAATATAGAAGATAACTATACACCAAAAGAATAGGAAGAGCAAATAGCCAGCTCTTCCTTAATGTCTTCTCGATATCCTTATTCTTTTTTATATCTTCAATAATTGCTTTAGGTATTAGCTTTATTGTGGCACTAATGAGCAGAGGAACGATAATAATATCGTCCACTAAACCGAGTACTGGAATAAAATCAGGAATAAGATCTATCGGGCTCAAGAAGTAACCAATGGTTATCCCTGCCAGTATCTTAGCTATCAAGGGTGTCCGCCTATCAAACAGTGCATAGTAAACCGGAACTATTTCCAGTTTAAGTTTCTTTACTTTTTCTTTTAATTTAGCTAACATTATAGGCTAATTTTGATACCAGCATTAAATATAAATCCTTCAGTGGGCGCCCAAATTTCCTTAAACTGTGGGTTTTGCAGAGTGCCTGTATACATTTTCTCATATCTGGTCTGACGGGTATCGGTAAAGTTTTCAGCATTTACAAATAAACTAAAATGCTCGAACTTATATTGTACAGATGATCCCATTACCCAATAAGATGGTTTTGTTTCTCCATTACTCAGCATTTGTTTACCCGTATAAAACAGTTCATAACCAGCTATTAACTTTTCATTCCATTCGTAAGACAACGTCGTATAAATCCTACTTTTTGCTGTCAGAGGATTAACAATAGCGGTGTCATTAAAATACCTTTTAACATCCGTGAAAGTATAACCGCAATATAAGGATATATCATCATAGCTCAGCTTCACATTCGTTTCAAAACCTTTACTATCAATATGACCGTTTCCATTGATAAACTCGTAATTACCGTTTGAAAGCTGGGTATTGTTTAAGACCAATGGATTCTTTATCTGGGTATAAAAGAACATCTGATTAATCGAAAATACAGTTCCTTCAGATAATCTTGTTTTATAATTCAGATCAAAGTTACCTCCGATAGATTTTTCAGACTTTACTTTATTAAAATCAAGCGGCTGAATAGCTCTAAACCCTCTTTCCTCTGCTTCCTCAGAAAAAATTGTTGGAGTTTTATAGCCCAGCCCTCCACCAATTCGTGAGCTGAATTTTGGTGTAATCTTATACAATAGAGCGATTCTTGGAAGTAGGAAAAAATCTTTTTGGTTGGTTGCATCTGCCCTTAACCCGCTTTCAACAATAAATTTATCGGTTGCCTTAAAGTTGTTCTGGATAAATGCCCCGCCGATAACCGAATTGCTATTTAGTGGATAGGAAGTTGCATTGTCTTGTTTAAATTTATCTGTCCATAAATTACCTCCTGCTATCCACTCGGACTTATCCTTATTAAGCAAAAAGGATAGTTCAGTAAAACTAGCATATTGTTTCCCCGAAAAATCAAAGTCAGGATTAGTAATATTACGATCAAAAAAACCTACACTGTTCTTAAAGGTTAGGATTGATTTATCTTCAAAGCGTTTTTCAAATTTCAATTGTGAAGACTCTGCTTGAAAGGTTTTTTTCATAATAGGAATGAAACCCATCACCTTTGTTTTTAATAACTTCCATATCTCCTCCCAATCGGTTTTCAAAAGTAGAATTAATACCTAAAGATAAGGTTGCATTTGGATCGATATAAAAAAACAATTTAGGATTTAACGTAAACCTTGAAAATTTTGGAATGTCCGATAATCCATCTTTATCGGTATCATAAGCAGACTGTATATTTTGCGAAGCATATACGGTTAATCCTGTTTTCTTAAATTTCTCGGAATAAAACCCACTGATATCAGCTGCGCCCGTCACATTGCCATTTAAGAGGAAAGATAGCTCTCTTTTATCTGTAGGCTCTTTGGTAATAAAGTTAATCAGTCCAGCAATCGCTCCGCCACCATACAATGTAGATGAAGCGCCCTTGATAACCTCTACCCTTTTCAAGTCAAGTGGCGGAATCTGTACCAAGCTAAGACCACCCGAAAATCCTGAATATAATGGAAATCCATCTTTTAAAAGTTGGGTATACTTTCCGTCAAGCCCCTGAATCCGTATACTTGCATTTGCAGAAGTTGCGGATGTTTGCTGAGTTTGGATACCGGTGCTCTCTGTCAAGATCATCTTCGCATTTGCTGGTTGCATGGTCATTTTTTCATCGAGTTCCTCGCCATCGATCGTTTCAACACGTGTTGGAATATCCGAAATTGTTCGGCTACTTCGCGTTGCAGAAATAACCAATTCATCAAGACTTCTGACATCACTTTCCATGAAATTACCTGATCGGAATTATCGCTTAGCGGAAATTGAAAAACAAGCTCTTTGGGTTTATAACCCAAGTTGCTTATCCGTATTTTCTGGGTACCATTGGGAATATTACGCACGATGGCTAATCCAGCACTATCTGTTTTAGCGGAAATCTTGGATTCTGCAATAGCTATCGTGGCATATGCAATAGGTCCCTTTGTCACATTATCTCGTATGGTAATATGTATGGTGTTTTGCGCAAACACAAAAGACGTGCTGAATAGAAACATCAGCAACGAAAAGAAAGTTCTCATCTGATTTGATTTTAATTGAACAATGATAAATAAGTATATTTTTATAATTCTTCAATCAAATCCGTAGAGAACAAAAGTTTATATAGAGTCTGTATTTCTGAAAGATAAAAAGGTTAGAAAAAATTTTATCGTTGCTGCTAACCTGTATTCCATCTGAACTTTTAAAAGTTATGAATTCCGGCAGAATTGCCAAGTCAGTCGTAAAATCTATTTTCTGACCATGATTTGAAATCTGCTGTTCAGGCTGAACATACGTATCATATTCATCGCCATAAGAATTGGTGATTGGCCCAACATTAACCTCAAGTGCCGTTTGCAAATAGCAAACGGTAAAGATCATCATAATGAGGTATTTCATTAATCCTTTCATGCCAATACAAATGTATTAAATTTTCGAACATGACCCGAAATTAAAGGATTTACCCTCGGAGATCTAGTTTTTTTTGATAAAAACGGAGACGATAGTTGTTCCAGATCTCGTCTTACGCATACATGTATTAATTGTCATTCAACAGTTTACGCATTGGTGGTAGCAGGGTATTTATCAGCTAACCGTGCTTTTCCATCTGAACGATTTGACGAACCCTCTTGTCTAATATGTTATAGATGCATTAAAAATCTCTATTGATAAATCTATTAATAATTGTTTCGTTATAAACTGTCCAAACAATATTGTATGCACCTCCAGCATCAGAATTTGACATTACAATAAAGAAAGTATCGTTATTCATGGAAACATACATATTATCTATATTGGGTTGAAACACTCCTAACAATGATTTTCTCGGAAATGAAAATTCCTTGTTTTTATAAATTAATTTGATTGATTTAATTTCAGTCAAATTTTCTGGTAAAATACCATCAATTCCCCATGGAGTTTCATTGTCCATATTTATAACGATATCATTGCTATCTTTCGTGATGACATGGGATTTAACATCAAATTTTCCAAAATTCAATTTTAAATGTACCTCATTATCAAAAAATTCAACGTTATTCTTATCAATTATTTTTCTTTTTAATTGGGGCAATTTCTGCAAATACAGAATTCTATCTATATAGATATACCCTGATTTTTCTTCAAATTTTTGCGTTTTTTTATCATAATTATTACCATAAGAAATGTAAATCCAATTACTGGAACTATTTCCGAACTGTCTTAGATCTTCAAATACCTGATTACTATATATTTTTCCTATTATAGGAGATTTTATTGACGGATTTTCTCTCACATTTACGTATCCATCTTTGTCCTGAATAATAGCGAAGGGTGCTTTATACTGAGCTTTGATTTTGATATTAAAGCCAAACAGTAATATAGCGACAATTAAAACGTATTTCATTTTGCATTTGATTTTCGAAGCAACTGATCATGACATGTTCATATGCTCATGTTAGGGTGCTATGCTTCTTTTCCCCTTATGATTAACTCTTGTAAGAAAGCATGACCGATCAATTTCCGACAGCATCAAAATAATCTTCAATTGCCTTTGAGAAATTGGCCGAAACATCCAAATTAAAGATATTGAAATCTTTATCGATTAATATATATCTTGGAATACCAAAAATATTATACCTCGAAAGCGATTGATAGCTGCTCGATCCTTCAAAAGCAACTAATTCCTTATTTTTCAGAAAAGCCAGCCATTTATTCTTATCATTATCCAATGATATCGACAAAAAGGTAGCCTTATCTTTATATTTCCTAGCAAGCCGCTCAAATGCTGGCTTTTGCTCAAGACAAGGTACACACCAAGTGGCCCATAGATCTATAAAAATAGGTTTTCCCCTAAATTCAGAAAGTTTTCTCCACTTGCGTTTTTCATCTTCAAAATGAAAATCCGCAGCTTGCTTTCCCTTCATTAGACTTGAAACAGATGAAAGTTTACTTAAAACAGCGTTTCGATAGACTTCATTTGACATGCCATTGATATCGCTTTTTAACTTACCCAATCCTATTTCATCATTTGTTTTCATCGCTTTGTCAACTTCAGAACTCAATTTATCAAACTGAGACCATTCAAGTATTGGTTCTATTTTTTTATTGCTTTCATTGTAATTGTATTTAATGATCGTATAAAGAATGTATCGATAATTGATTAAACCTAAAAAATCTTTATCCAAAAAGTTGGATGAATATTTCCTGATAACGGGAACAATTTTGGAATCGTAATCAATAAGCTCTGGAATAGAATCTATGGGTTCCTTTTTATTGAACATTCTTTTATAATGTTGCCTTAAACCAACTAAACTATTTATAACATCAGCTCGCGTCCGGGCTTTTTCGATATATTGAAATGAGCTGGGAGTATTTTTCAGTTTTTCCAGGTCCATATTTCTCTTCTTTTCGGCTGACAAAACATACTCCAAGTTGTCTTCCAGCTTACGTCGAACACTATCTCCTCCTTCCAAGAAAGCAGCACCCTTAAAGTGGGGATTACCTTTCAGATACTCCTGTATATCTCCTCCGAGGCCACTAAACTCGGACCGTATGGGATAATTTAGATCAATAACCATATGGATAGAATCATTGGGGGAAATATACAATGTATTAAATCCTATATCAAAATAGGTTGCCTTATCCAACATTATATTGACATAAAAATGTCCGGTGCTATCGGTCGGAATAAACTGACCATTACTATAATTAATTAACGCACTAATCTCATCTGGCTTATAAAGTGTAATGCCCTCTCCTTTATTACCTTTAATATTTCCCAATAATATGGCATGACCATGATTTTGGCCCAGCACATCATTACAAATCGAAATTTGCAGTGAACTAAATATTATTAAAAACTGAAACAGATTCTTTATTCCTTTTTTCATACAATGGTTATCAATATATTTACCGGTTTTTCACCTTTTAAATTACTTTATTTGATATCATAAATATTGAATAGCTTTTGACAGCTATTTTAATATTATATTCTCGTATTGGTTTTAACAACTGGAGTACTCATAAGAGTAGATTACTCCTAACTTACATAGCGCCGTTAAAAACTGATTTTAACCCAACCAAGCACTTCTCTAAAACAAATTAATTTTTAGTGAAAAATAAAATAATCGTCATTACGTGTGAACTGCTTTTTTGGTTTATAATTTTTACAAGAAACAAATTAATAATAACTCAACATATTAGAAAATAGAGTTTAAACTCAATCGATTGCACTATTTATGAATCAAAAATTAAAACGCAATAAAAAAACTGTATTCATATAAATTCTTGAAGAGCATGTCATTCTCCATGAATTGGCCATCTTCAATAGATATCTAGCATGGCCAAGCGCTCCCAGATTTTTCATATAAAATTCTAATTATTGTAGCTTTACTGCTAGCTAGTTAATCTAAATAAAGTCCGCAAAACAATATTTTCCAGGTATTATCTGCAGCCTCTTGGACAAGGCCTTATTGCTTTAATATCAAATCAATACCTGCCTGTAGAACCTCATCTTGATGCTTCCGTATTCCCTCAATTGTGGGATATACAATCTTGTCGGGTACAATACCTATCCCCTGAGTTTCGCTTTTATCAGGATAATACACACCTATACCCGAAAAAGCTGTTGAATAGCCTAGTGGAAGTGGGAGCCAACTAATATTGCCGTCCGCTCCCGCAGTCTGTGAACCAACAACCTGAGATCCCGGTATGGTACGAAAGGCCATTACCTGAAATTCGGATGCGCTCTGCGCGTGCTCATTAACCAAAATTACGATCTTTCCGCTAAAAGCTTTGGGATTTTCCTCTCCTGCCTTAACGGGGGAAGTGTATTTAAATAGTCCAGGTCGCATGCCTTTACTCGTCGAAAAAATTACAAAGTCTTTTTCCAATGGAAAGATCATATCACGCAATTCATCATGCATACTCGCCGAAGGATAATTACGATAGTCCAAAATAAGCCCACGTTGTCCTCGCAAGCTATCTTTTAGACGTTGGGTATCCGAATCCTTAAAAACACCAATATCAACCACCAAAATACTATTTTTTATTTTCCGGATCGCAGGCTTGGTTTTTGTATTAGTATCCTTTATTGATTCGATATCACGCGTGGGAATATATACATTCAATTCCCTATCCTCCCGGAGAACTTTTAATGATAATAAGGAATCTACGGTTCTTAACATCCGACTCGGAAGGTCTCGTTTAAGGGCACTTTCGTTAGAAGCAGCTACATATTGCCCCAATGAATCAATTATACCTGAAATGGGCTTATCTGCGATCTCCATAATGATATCGCCGACCTGTAACTCTTGTCCCGCTTTGAACTGATCATCTGATAGCTCAGTGACTATCAGCTGATTCTGAACAAAACCTGTCTTAAATCCTACACCCTTCGGGCCAAATAGATCTTTATGATAATAATCTGAAAGATAGGAAAAAGCATGAGTATCATTAATTTTCGAAAAAAGCTTGAGATAGGTTCCATCTAGCGACGCTCTAGTTGTGGCACCGACAAATAGCGGTATAAAATCTGACAAGACTTGGTCCCATGGTTGTGCGGAGAGCTTCTGATTAGGATTGAAATAATGCATGGCATTCCAATATCGGAATAACCCCAAAAGCCGAAAACCGACGTCAGAAAGCGGAACAGTTTTGTAATTGTATTCATTAAACTGGGGATTGCCGGCTCCTCCAAGGTAGGCTACATATCGATTTGGTGCTAATGGCATCACACAGGAGAGCATTTTAAGCCTGTCTTTCAACTTATTAGAATATGGTAGTTTATCTATCCATTCATCGCTTGTGGCGGCGGCAATTGTCTCTTTAGCAAACGACGGTTGCCCCACAACAGGTTGAAAGGAGCCAAAATGTTGGATCCATTCACTCAAAAGATGTTCGGTGGTACCCGGATCTTGACTTGCCAACAGGCTGGGAATAAATTTAAAAAGCTCCGTATCCATATCCCATTTCCCCGAAATAACGGCAGGATGAAAATATTTTAACACCCCCCAAATCTGAGCTACATGAGTTAATTTAGTAATATTGTCTGTTGTCAATGGAATTTCTTTCAACTGTGAATTGAAATTATAGATGGTGTCGGCTTTGTTTATACTTGGGTACTCCAGCGCCTCGGTATAATCCTTACCATCTATTTTAAGAGTAAGATCTGCGAACCAGGCGGTCCCCCTACCTACAATATAAGTCGCAATGGCAATACTCCGGGTTTCTTTTGGTTTCAACTTGAGCCTAACACCAAATGTTTCCCAATCATGCGTTCCATTCAATTTAAGAGACTCCATATTTTCTATGTCGACTTTGGGTTTTAATTGGATAAATAATCCTGCAAATCCATCCGGAGCTATATTCTCTGTTTTAATTTTTCCTTCAAAAGCGATTTCCTTCCCTTCTAGATTTTCAGGTATATTCAGCATTAAAACACCCGAATACACATTGCTGTCAGGTATGCTGCTAATTTTTAACTGTGTTTTATCCGGATACTTGCTATGCTTTTCAACAGTAAAAGTATAACCCCGGGAATCAGCTTTGAACCAATTTGTTGGTATACCATTTTCTATGAGTTGCTGACTAACATTATAAGATTTGATGGGTTGTGCTTGAGCAAAAGATGAAAGGAAAACATTCAACACAAATGACACAAGGAAGGGTAAAATTATTTTCTTCATAATATGGATTTATTAGCAATGACAATATAGACAATATACTCCTACCCTAATGTTAAATTATATTAAATCAGAAGTCACACATTATAAATAAATTAAAGCAGTTCCTTTAAAGATTAAAAACATCTATTTTGAACTACTTTAATTTTGACTCTCCCACCACCAACTATATGTACCGATATTAACTTTCAAGATTATTACAACTTTGCAAGGCCAAGATATCAGTTTAAATGAAGCTGAAAATACGTCGAATACGCTCGAGCTTTACTACTATACCTATTTCCGCAATATTTTGATTACCGCAGCAAACTCCTCTTGTTCATAACCTGCTACCTTTGCCCTTTGGAGCCAATTGGCGACAAACTGAGGGAATTCACTATTAATTCCACTTGATTTTGCTGTAGCAAGGATCCGTTCCGTGGCACCAACTGAAATAGATAGCGGACTCTGTGAGATGCTAAAATCACCACCGCTAATGACTCCGCCTTCATGCTTTAAAAATTCGCCCATTCCAGGAGCGATCTCTGCAATGATGTCTCCATATTCCCTAACATCAAAATGTTCTGATTCGGCAATTAGCGCACCATGAAAAAAACCGGCAGCAGCACCGTAGATATACGATAATGTAGCCGTGTCCAAGGCCGAAGCCGCTCCAATATTCTCTCCAAGATATTTTATATTACCGCCTAAAACCCTCAATCTATCTTCCATTTTTATATATTCAATTTTATTCCCAGAGAATAATAAAGTGGTGTCTGGCTGAGCCATTTGTTCAGGAGCTACCTGTATTGCTCCATCGAGGTAACTGGCATTTCTGTCGTTAAACCAAATCTCACTTAAACGTGCTTCCTGAGCCGTACCAGTCGTTAGCTGTACAATAGTTTTGCCCGAAAGTACATCATCGGTTTCAAGCGATGTAAAAAGCTCATTCGAAACAGCATAATCATGGACAATGACAATGCTCACAGGGCTGGCTGCAAGTGCCTCTTCGACTGTAATCGCAAGTTTAGCCCCCTCATGTACCAAAACGGCTGCTTTCGCTGCTGTCCGATTGAATACAGTAACCTGAAAACCTTTTTCCAAATAAAGCTGCGCTATTTTTATGCCCATTGGTCCTAAACCGATAATGCTGATTTGATTTTTTAATGTGTCCATTTGTTTATCTAATTTTGTTTTGTAGAACAAATATGGACACAAGCAATCACTGTCACAATACGGGAAAAATGATTCATCCCAGGAAAAAATATTCCCTATCAACTATTAAAATTCAGTAGATTTAATAAAAAAAGAAACATATGTATAGCAGAAAGATTCCTGAAGACCTTGATTGCGGTATTGTCCTTACAATGAGAATACTGGGAGGGAAATGGAAAGCATGTATATTAGACGGGATCAATAAGGGAATAAAACGTCCAAGTGAGTTACACCGAAGTATCCCCGACGCGAGTCCAAGGGTAATCAATATGCAGCTTCGTGAACTTGAAGCTGCAGGCACCATCTCAAAAAAAATTTATTCTGGACTTCCACTTAAAGTCGAGTATAACCTGACCGAATTAGGCAAAAGCTTGTTACCCGTTATCGCAGTTATTGATAGATGGGGTATTGAAAACAATCATTTGATCGAGAATTTAAGTGAAAATGTTATTTAAAAATTTGATATTGATAAAACCGCATGGTATAAGTTTATATTATATCGTCTTACATGCCAGTAGATATTTTGCCAAATCAACAATAATTTTTTCATTGGTGGAGTCTAATAAGCCCCTAAATTCTGCTGTAAGGGTTCTTTTCTTTTTTTCCAATACTTGCTCTTGTCTATTCATCTCGTTTTTGAACTTTCCTAGGTTGTCCCCTGCTGCATGAAAAAGTCTGAGTTCGAGATAGACGGGATCTTCAGACAATTTGGCAAAGAAATCATCAAGCTCTTCTTCCTCATTGATCAACACGATTAACGACCATTTTAGCATGTCATTATCCATCAAATCAAAATAGCCTGGCTGGTTAGCAAATTGGTTCATATCAATCTGTAACAGCGTTAATAAGTCTTCCTCTTCATATGCTCTATCCAGTTGACGAACAATACTGCGCTTGCCCAACGATTCCTCATTAGCAGCAAGATTATCCGCAAAATAATTCGATAGCCGTTTATAAAGTCTCACTACTAAGCTTGGTTTTTCTGCCGCGTTAAAGCCTGAAGGTGACTTTGAATAAAGATCCAATGCGTCCATAATTTGTTCAGCAAGCAATTTGCTCTCAGAAGAACCATTATCTTTCGAGAGTTTCCTATATTTTGGTGACAACAAGGTTGAAAGTTGCTCCATCATTTCCTCTTGATCAAGTTCTTTTACACAGAGAGATTCCCCAGACCAGTAGGTATAGAAAGGCACATCTAATGGGTTTGCTGGAGCTAATTCGAAGGAAAGCTCGCAAGCTTTCACAATAGCTTGTTTCAGCGTCTGTTTATTTTCGGAATTGCAGGCCTCATATTTAGAGGCGATAAAATAGGCAAGTGCAATATAAATATCCGCTAAATTTGTCCTCGCCTCTGCCCATGATCCGCTGGACTGATCTTGCAATATCTTATGAAGTGCTAATTCAGCATCACGCTTTTGCTTTTTCTTTTCTACTACAATATAAAGTGCTTTTGCCTTCATCAACAAATCGTCCCCCTCAATTCCCTCCATGCTCCTGAGTTTATGCGACGCATCTCCCCCGCCGACTATTTGTTGTCCCTTTTTCCTCCTTAGGGGCACTTGCAGCTCAACATGTTCCCCCAAGCATAATAAAAGCAAACTGTCGCAGAGATCATTAAAGCGATCCGAAATAGGTTTATCGTGAACGATCTCGGCAAGTATAGCTAAAATAGATTCCTTCACAGTCCCTGCAACAATTATAGAAGGGCAGACAAGATAACCATCGGATTTTGATGATGCTTGCGTCAACAGTTCATCAATAATAGGTTGATCCCGAAGATGGCTCAAGTGTTCTGGACGGATAAACAGATCTAAGCAGATGTGCTCCCCGGGCTCCAGCTGTAATTCAATTTGCTCATCTGCCAACCACATTAGAAAACTCGAGTTCAAAGTTCTGGTTGGAGCCGCTTTCTTTCCCACCAATCTAGTGTACCCTGCTTCTCCCCAACGTAAGCTCAGGCAAATTGCCCCTTCGGAAACACGAGAGATGCAAGTAGCGTTTTCGCTGCTATTGTATCGTCGATAGGATAACAATCTTCCGTTTCCTTTTGCCTGCATCGCATCCATTTCCGAACTTTCAGTGATTTCACCCATTTCCAAAAGTATAATCTTATCACCGGGTTCAAGCTCCTGAAATTGAAAATCTAACAGCGCAAAATGCTTTATGCTTACATTGTGTTCAAATATCATAACATTATTTTTTTTTAAACCAGCTATTTTAGGCAATCTAACAGCAGCTGATTTCAAGGAAATTCCAGCTTAGGTTAATACTTTCGCTAATGTGCCGATCGATAAATGATAGTTAATACATTAAAATTAGTGATATATATCTGTACACTACTTTCAAAAATTATTCAAACGTTTTTCATTACTATAACAAAAGATTGAAGGGAATGACCGCAACTGAATTTATTTCTCAAGAAATTATTAATGAAACAAAAAGTGAAATGCTCATTTCCAACAAAACGATTAAACAAATAGCCGGTGAAATGAACTTTACTGACTTATCTACTTTTTCCACTTATTTTAAATCCAGTACGGGGATGTCACCGAGTGAGTTTCTGATTTATAGTAAAGAACTGGGTATCCAGGCAAGAAAAAATAGAAATCGGAAAGAAGAATTTACTTCATAGAATATCTAGAATAGTGACTTAAGCACACTAAAAGAGATCAAACAAAAATACCTGAAACCAGTGATAAGGCTTCTCAGCAAATTCGTTTATTTTTGCAGGAAACAACGGTAAAAAATGAGAAAATTAATTGGCTGTTATTTGATATTCCTGGCGCTTAGCCCCTTCTATTCAGCAGCACAGGAAAATATAAGATTTGACGATAATTTCAACTTATGGAATATACAAAAAGGCCAGCAAGCGACTGTTTTTGCCAACAAAACCTATATTCGTGCTCAACCTAACCTTAAAGCTACCATTATAGACTCCTTATCCCTTGGAAATATAGTTACTATCAATAGCTCCCCATTCAAAGGAAATACCATAAAAAATTTCCATGCTCCTTGGCATGAGATAAGTTATTCCGATGGCAAGGTTAAAAAGACTGGCTTTATTTGGCTTGGGCTATTGGCATTGGGAACACAAACCGCTGCCGACGGCTCACAATATATATATGGTTTCGAACGTTTTTTGAAAAGTACCAATGAGCAGGAACCGGATCATTTCTCAACGGTTGTAAAACTACTGGATTCAAATGGAAATTTGCAGGCTGAAAAGTCATTTCCTTTTGCCTATTCTGAACAGACATTTTCCCAAAGCAAATTGCTCCCGGCAATGGGACTTCAAAATATTAAACAGATCATTCGCATAGAATTTCTAGGAGAAGCCTGTGGGATTCCTTCCGACTACTACTACGTTGCCTGGACAGGACAGCAGCTTGTTAGTCTTCCAAGTAGATACTCCGTGAGTGATGCAGGTGTTTTCTATTATGATGAAAAGATTCATTTCCCGTCGGAACATGGAAAAAATAGTCAGATTATCTATAAATATATTGAAGAAGGAGAAGTTATCGACGATAATGCTGAAAATCCAAATTTCAAGGTTACTAAAAAGAAAGAAAAATTCCAATGGAATGGTACTGGATTTGAAAAGCTGCAAACAGCCAACTAGTACTTTCCATCAATTTTAACATATTGCACGATTAAAAAATAAGAATGACAAATGGACGAGAAAAATATATATGATTTGTTCTATAGCGGACAATTAGATTTATTTATCATTGAAGGGGAAAATCAACTGAAGCAAAACGATCAAGACGTTACGCTATGGACACATCTCGCCATCGCTTACCACGATCAGGTATTTTATGATGGCCACGAAGCGATTTTCGATATCATTCAAGAAAAAATGATTCCCTATTTTCAGAACGCATTGGTAATCGAACCGGAAAATGAAACGACTCTATATCATATCCTGAACTATACACTTGACAATCAAGCGGTGCTAGCGCAAATTGGTCGTCCAAAGCTACATATCACAGAAACGAATAAAGATCAATTTATCGACTACGCGAAAAAACTAATCGCATCCCCAAATATGAGCGGGTATGGCCACAATTATCTAGTCAACATCTATGAAGGGCTTCAAGATGATACTGCGATGCTCCCTGCTTTAGAGGCGGGAATCAATTTTGTAAAAGAAGCCTTTAAAGATGAGCGCGAAACATTGGATCATAATTTTTCTATCTTTTGGATAAAAAAAATATACCTGCTGGACCGTGCCAAACAGATCAATGAAACCGATGTATCAAGTTTGATTGAAGCAGATTTCAAACATTTCATCAGCAGCAACGAAATGAATTATGTCGATCTCGCTGAAATTGCTTATGAAAACAAAGCGATCGACTTAGCCCTTCGAATTCTGCTTAAACTTATCAAAGGAGAAAACTCTGCTGTACATATTCACCAAGAGCTTGTCAAATGGCATGCACGGTTTGAAGAGTTGATTGCTGAGGGCTATGAAAATCCTGAAGTTTTCTACTATCAGCTCATTATTGAGCGGAATTATTCGGAAGAAATCGGAATCCCACTTGATTACTACTATTTGCATGCGCTCAAATTGATCGATGAATATCCAGACTACTATGCTGGTTATCATTTTGCGGCTGCCTATCTCTATGATGAGGAGCAATATGCTGCTGCGATTCCATACCTCCAAATGGTAGGCGAAAAGCAATGGAATGCCACATCGTGGCGCCGTCTGGTCGAGTGCACCTTTATGGCACATGGCGTAGTCTACCATCAAGTTCCATCGTTCAATGATCTGCCCCGTGAATGTTATAATGAAGCAGTTGCATTATCAAATTTTGTCCACTCCTTGGACAATTTGACTGCGGCAGACCAATCGGCACTGCAAGCGCTAATCCTCGGCCTATACCGGCAGGCTTATGATGCATTTAATGATTACTTTGAAGAAGATAAATACGAAAGTGACTATTTTGGTGGCAACCACAACAGGGCCATGAATTGCAATAATTTAGCATTGGCCTATAAAGAAGCCGGTGACTTCGAATCCTGCTATACGATTGCTACTGAAGGATTAAATTATTCGGACTTTGAAGAGCTTCACTTCACACGAGCCGATGCCATGTCTGCATTGGAAGACTATGTGCGATTAGAAGAAGTACTGCAACAGTACTTTGACACCTACCAGATTTCATTGGAAGCCACCCTTGAGCAGTCAGAATTTGCAGCTGAAGAAGATCAGGAAGATGAAAATACCGAACCAGTTATTTTTCCTCCCTGCTACCGTATGCTTACGCATCAAATCGATGTCGAATACCACCTGCAGCGTACAGCAGATATTCAATCCAGAGCTCAGCAATTGTTGGAGTTTATCTATCGATTCTATATTAACAACCCTAATTTAGATGATTATCATTATCGCGATTTCGAAGCCACAAAGAATGCTATCGAGAATACAGTTTATCACATAATCGAACAAGATCACTTGGAGCAACGTATCTCCTATTACCAAGACATGGCGCAGAAATATCCACATGAAGCACAGCCTCAATATGTGCTGATGCAACTGTACAATGAGCAGAGTAACTATAAAGCCATGAATACTGCTGCCTATAAATACCTTAAAAATAAAAGGGAGTTTATCATCGATAGTTTCGACAAAGCAAAAACACTCTACTTAATCATCAAAAGTCATTATTATATCAAGGAATTTGATGCGGGTACAGACACCTTCCAGACCTATGACAATTGGGTACAATCCGTTATGGAGCCAAATGATTATGTGCTTTGGTTAAAATTCGGGATAGAACTTTTGGCTGAAAACGGCGCTATCAACGAACTAAATAAATACACCAGCATTTTTAATAGCATTTACACTCAATATGACTGGGGTTATGATGACGATGTCGAATCGGTCAGGTTGGCGGAGGCCCTTGCAAACTACAAAACCGCAAATCTAAAAAAAGCACACAGTCTGCTGGATGAAGTCCTCGCCTACTCGGATCACTCTCCCCTTGCTGACGAATACAAACGCACATGGAAAAAACCAGGCTTCTTTTCTGGCTTTAAATTTTAATAGTTCCATGGGTTTCTAAGCGATGAAAAACACCCAATGCTTCATTCCCTATTAGCTGGTTTTTGGAAGACCTCCTAATAGGGAATAAATAAAAAGCAATGGATACGTCAAAAAACCTTATAATACGGAACATCTAATTCGCAAAAAAGCTATCTTTGGATAGATATGGCAATTAGGCGACTTATAATGATCTTTTTAACCTTCGGCTTTTTAATGAGTACGTCTGCCACTTTCGCTTGCCATAAGAAGGATAGCCCGACATGTGACGCCCAGCAGAAGACAGCTGATCGCAAACAAGACCATTGCTGCGCGAAATCTAAGTCCACTAAAAAGGCCTCCTGTAAACAGCATAAACAATGTAAAAATTGCAATTGCCAATGTGCTTACGGCCCCACCATTTTGGCAATTTACAATCCACCTGAGCCAAACCCTAGGATTTGTGCCATTGCAATCAAAAAAAACTATACATCAATAGTGCCCGCATTTGTTTCGGGTGGATATTACTGTCCCTGGGTGCCTCCAAAAATAAGCTGATTGAATACCATTATTTTTGATTACTTATTTTTATTTATTCTTTCACTTCAATAATATGAAAATCCATCATTATATCATAACAGGGGTACTTGTGCTCTCCTCTTTAACAAACCATGCACAAGACAACAACACAACAAACAGCAATGTCAAAATTGCAGGGAACTGCGGTATGTGCAAAAAAACAATAGAAAACGCCGGGACCTCTGCTCATGCTAAAGTAGACTGGAACGAAGACAATCAGACAGCAACGATATCGTATGATACAAAGAAAACTTCCTTGGACGCTGTGCTGAAAAATATTGCAGGAGCAGGCTATGACAATGAAAAATACCTGGCCCCCGAAGAAGCTTACGCAAAACTCCATGCTTGTTGCCAATATGAAAGGAATTTAATGCCTTCAGCTTCAGATACACCCAAAGAAGCGGAAAGCATAGCAACAACCTCAACTAATGACAACAGCGATGGAACCAACTTTCAGCAGATCTATGACCAATATTTTCTGCTCAAAAATGCGCTTGTTGCAGCTGACAGCAAACAAGCAGCGGGATTAGCCAATCATCTTTCCGATGCAATCAGCAAAGTAAAAGTCGCTAATTTAACGGAAGTAGAACAAGGCGTCTGGAAAACAAAAATGACATCGCTTAAAGCTGCTGCAAAGAGCCTGCAGGACGCAAAGGACCTCCTTAAACAGCGAGAAGCTTTCGCTGTGCTGTCGGAAGAGATCTATAGTTTGTCCAAAAGCTCCAAGCCTTCTTTTTCCGTTTATTATCAAAAGTGCCCCATGTTCAATAAAGGTAAAGGCGGCACTTGGTTAAGTCGTGATAAAGAGATCAAAAATCCTTATTATGGCGCGCAGATGCTGACATGTGGCAGTACTATCCAGACACTCTAAAGGATATTTTCACTTAATTCCATCTGATAAAGGTTTATCTTGCAATAAGATAAACCTTTTTTTTGTAATTATGCCCGCAATAATCAACTTTTTTAAACCAAAATGGTATATTTAATATCAACAGAAATATACTGGCTCAGATGACAAGGTTAGTTTATTAAAAGCAAGATTCAATTCATGGAAAAAGTGATTATTACAGGCGGTGCTGGAGCCATAGGTGTTCATTTGACAAAACTATTGGTTACCAATTTCTATGAAGTTATTATTTTTACCAGAAATCCCAAATCCCATCCCGCACAATCCAATGTCCGCTACGTACATTGGGATCCCAGCAAACAAATAATTGATACGAAATCAATTCAGGAAGCCGATTATATCATCAATCTAGCGGGTGCTAATCTTAACGCTGAACGTTGGACAAAGTCCTATCAACAGGAAATTATCGCCAGCCGTGTAGAAAGCGGACAGCTACTCTACCAAAGCCTAAAACAAATACCAAATCAAGTAAAAGCTGTACTATCGGCCTCCGCTATAGGCTGGTATGGGGCAGACGATCAGTACCAAAAAAGACCTTTTGAAGAAGGCGACCCACAGGGTGGAAATTTCCTATCTTGGGTATGCAATCTTTGGGAAGGAAGTGTCAAACCTATTGAGACCTTAGGAAAAAGGCTAGTTGTCTTCCGTTTTGGCGTCGTGTTAAGCAATGATCAGGGTCTACTAAAAGAAATCAGCCGTTTCTTACCTTTTCGTTCGATTCCTATTTTAGGCTCCGGCAAACAGATGCTCAGCTGGATCCACATCGATGATCTCTGCCGCATGCTCCTATTCGGCCTGCAGAATAATAATGTAGCCGGGATTTATAATGCATGCTCCTCCGAACCCCTGTCCCTTTCTGAGTTTAGCAGAAGAATAGCCAAACATAAATACGGGCCATTCTACATTCCCCTACCCGTTCCCTCATTATTGATTAAATTCTTGCTCGGAAAGAAAGGCCAAGAAATGGTTCTCAATGGGACCTGGGTGAGTAACAAAAAGATTGTGAATGAAAAATTTCCTTTCAGATATCCACTTTTGGACAATAATTGTATAGATAATTTACATATTGATTAATTGTTAATTCGCGTTAATTTCTGCCCATTTTGGGACAAAATCCGTATATTTGCGGCTTATGAAGATTTTTAGATATGGCGCAAAGGGCTCCGAAAAAGCGGGAGTCATTTTAAACGAAAAGAAATATGATGTTTCAGAAGGAAATTTCCAATATAACCGCGATTTCTTTGCGGATATTGCAAATTTGGAAAGACTTCAAACCTATGTAGTTGAAAATAGTGACAAGCTTAAAGAAATAGCCGACGATGAGCGCATCGGCACTCCATTAGAAGCTCCTTCCAAAATCTTATGTGTTGGGCTTAATTTTGACGACCATGTTAAGGAAACCAAATTACAACAGGCTTCAGAGCCCATTGTCTTTATGAAATCCGTATCTGCATTCAATGGCCCTTTTGATGGAATCACCCTTCCGAAGTTCTCTGTAAAATCTGATTGGGAAACCGAATTTGCCATTGTCATTGGAAAAAAAGCCTCTTATGTTACTGAAGAAGAAGCTTTGGATCATGTGTTTGGCTATGTATTACACAATGACGTGACAGAGCGTGAATTTCAGATCGAGCGTGGCGGAACATGGGACAAAGGTAAAGGATGCGATACGTTCGCTCCTATTGGTCCGTTTATAGCAACCAAAGATGAAATCAAAGATATTGATAATTTGAAAATATGGCTTAAACTTAATGGTGAAATCATGCAAGACGGCAATACAAGTGATTTTATCTATCGTGTGCCCAAATTGATTTCTTATTTAAGTCACTTTATGAGTTTACTTCCGGGCGACATCATTTCCACAGGATCACCTGCAGGATCTGGCATGGGAAAATCTCCACAAAGATTCCTAAAAGATGGCGATGTCATCGAATATGGCATCGATGGACTGGGATCTGCAAAACAAGTGATTTCAGCTTATCAAGCGTTATAAAAAACATATATCTGGATTCTTTCATTCTTTTTTAGGCTGAAAGAACCCATTTTCTATCACTTACATACAAAGAACATCTACACTGCCTCTGCCAACGTTAATTTAATTTATTTCATTTTATTTTATCCCCGGCATTTGTGTACATTTATAGTAACATCATCCGTTTGTCAAAATATATAGCTAAATCCCCATAGGGTCAATGATTCAACTAAATAACATATCCAAATCATTTGAGGTGAAAGCCGCACGCATCGATGCTTTAAAAAACATCTCGCTGTCGATTGCCAAAGGTGAGATTTTTGGTGTAATAGGTGCATCTGGAGCCGGAAAAAGTACACTGATCCGTTGTGTCAATCTTTTGGAAAGACCAGACCATGGTCAAGTAATTATTGAAGACGATGACTTAATGTCCCTGTCGCCCAAAGACCTGATGATGAAGAGAAGAAAGATCGGTATGATTTTCCAACACTTCAACTTATTGTCATCAAGAACAGTCTATGGAAACATATCCTTTCCACTCGAACTCGAAGGGAAATCAAAAGAATTTATCAGCCAAAAAGTATCGGAATTATTGCGTCTGGTCGGATTGGAAGATAAGGCCAATGTGTATCCGGCTAACCTTTCCGGGGGGCAAAAACAACGCGTTGCAATCGCTCGCGCACTAGCCAATGATCCTTATATCCTACTTTGCGATGAGGCGACAAGTGCTTTAGATCCCGCGACAACAAAATCCATTCTTAAGCTGCTAAAAAAAATCAATAAGCAACTTGAGCTGACCATATTGCTGATTACTCACGAGATGGATGTTATAAAAAGTATTTGTGATCAGGTTGCTGTATTGGACCATGGAAAATTGATCGAAGCTGGCCCCGTAGAAACAATATTTGCTAATCCGCAGGAAGCAACAACCAAAAACTTTATTCAATCTTCACTTGAAGTAGACATTCCGCTAAGTTTTCAGGAGCGGTTGAAAAGCTCAGGGAATCCACTGGTAGAAATCTATTTAACCTCGAACGAAGAATCCATCCCGTTTATCCAACATTTAGAACAACAATATCAAGTCAAAACAAATATCATTACGGCACAGATAGACTATATTGGCGAAATGAAATTTGGAGTTATCTTGGCTGAACTATCTGGCGAAAAAGAAAATATAACGCAGAGTCTATCTTTCTTAATGGAAAAGCATTCACAAACAAAAATATTAGGCTATGTCTGATCAGGTATTTAACCTTCTGCTATCGGGGACTTTAGAAACCCTGACTATGACGTTTCTGTCTGGCTTCTTTGGTTTTGTGCTAGGTCTCCCACTCGGGATATACCTGTTCTTAACCCGAAAACATCAACTGCTGGAAAACAAAGCCATGCACCAACTTGTTTCTTTGATAGTTAATGTGTTTCGGTCTATCCCGTTTATTATACTTATTGTATGGATGATTCCGTTTACGCGTAATATCGTCGGGACATCGATAGGCATGTCTGCAGCATTGGTTCCTTTGAGTATAGGTGCGGCCCCATTTATTGCAAGGCTCGTGGAAAATAGCCTTTTGGAGATTCCAAATGGCTTAATTGAAGCCTCAAGGGCAATGGGTGCAAATGCCCAACAGGTAATTTTTAAAGTATTACTTCCCGAGGCTCTCCCCTCGCTAGTAAATAATGCAACAATTACACTGATCACACTTGTTGGATACTCTGCAATGGGTGGCGCTGTAGGTGCTGGTGGACTGGGACAGATTGGCTATCAGTATGGTTATGTCGGATATGACACTTTTATCATGAATTCTGTTCTAATTTTATTAATTTTAATCGTATTCCTGTTACAATATACAGGAGATTATATTTCAAAAAAAGTAAACCATCGTTAACATAAATTATATCATATGAAAAAATTGAACTATGCATTTGCAATCTTAGCTTTCAGTCTCGTATCGATTGTGGCATGCAATAACAGGGAAAAGAAAGAGAATATCCTTAAAGTCGGTGTTGTGAGCGGTCCCGAAAAGGAACTAGCAGAAACGGCTAAGAAAGTTGCAAAAGAAAAGTTCAATCTCGATGTGGAGTTAGTAGCCTTCAACGACTACGTTGTGCCTAATGAAGCCTTAAATCAGGGTGATATCGATGTAAACGTATTTCAGCATCAGCCCTACCTACAAGAGCAATCCAAACAACGCGGTTTCACCAAACTAACCATCGTCGGAAACACATTTGTGTTTCCTATCGTTGCCTATTCAAAGAAAATCAAAACTATCACCGAGTTGCAGCCCGGCGCCACTATTGCCATCCCAAATGACCCTACCAATGGAGGGCGCTCGCTTTTGCTTCTACAACGGGAGGGGATTATCGGTTTAAAAGAAAATGTTGGTATCCAGCCTAAAGTAACAGATATTGTAAGCAACCCTAAACAAATTAAAATCATTGAGATGGAAGCGCCACAGTTACCCCGCGTCCTGGATGACCCTCAAGTTACAATTGCGATCATCAATAACAGTTTTGCATCTCAAGCGGGATTGGATCCCGAAAAACAAGGCTTATTCACAGAAGATAAAGAATCTCCTTATGTCAATCTGATCGTTGCCCGCTCAGATAATAAAAACGATGAGAAAGTCCAACAGTTTATTCAAGCATATCAGTCACCAGAAGTAGAAGCTACCGCGAAGAAGGTCTTCAAGAATGGAGCAATTAAAGGCTGGTAAAATTTAGCACAAACAGGTGATAGAATCAGGTCAATTATGCCCTTGTGGCTCCGGCAACCCCTATAGCGCATGCTGTCAGCAAATACATCTTTCCCATGCCAATGCGACCACAGCGGAGGCCTTGATGCGCGCGCGTTATAGTGCCTTTGTTGTCCAGCACATCGATTTTCTATACAGCACTTTTCATCCATCAACGAGAAGGTTTCAAAATAAACAGGCTATTGGACAGTGGGCGCGAGAAAATAAATGGATGCAACTTACTATTTTAAAATCTACACCTCACACTGTCGAGTTTGAAGCACATTATCTGGACCCGCAGATGGAAGTTCAGGTTCACCACGAAAAATCCACGTTCAAAAAACAAGGTGACCTGTGGTACTATGTTGATGGACGATAAAAAGCTATTTTAACAAAAAAAGGCTATCGAAAACATGGGTTCGATAGCCTTTTTTGTTAAATGTATGAGATTCTAGATCGACCCCTCCGTATCTTCACGGTAAGGAGCCTCTTCATCAAATTCCCCTTCCCATTTAGCAACAACTACTGTTGCAAGACAGTTTCCTATGACGTTTACTGAGGTACGTGCCATATCCATCAATTCATCAATACCCAAAATTGCTGCAATGACAAATGTCGGTAAACCGAACTGATCGGCTGTAGCTATCAGAATAATTAATGAGGCCCTTGGAACTGCTGCAACACCTTTGGATGTAATCATCAAGGTAAAAGCAATCATCAACTGGTGTCCAAATGACAGATGGATTCCTGCAGCTTGAGCCACAAAGATTGCGGCCAATGATAGATAAAGGGATGTACCATCCAAATTAAAGCTATATCCTGTAGGAATGACAAATGAAACAATCTTACGGGGAACACCAAATTTCTCCATTGCGCTCATTGCTTTTGGCAACGCAGCATCTGAGCTCGTCGTAGCAAAGGCAATCGAAACAGGTTCTTTAATCGCATTGATAAAACGTTTCACCGGTATTTTTAAATAAAGTGCCACCGGAAGGAGAACCAGACATAAAAAGCAAACTAAAGCAAAATATAAGGTCGCTAATAGCATGAAAAGGTTCTTGAGGATATCGACACCGAGATGCCCCACGGTGTAAGCCATCGCGGCCCCCACTCCAATGGGAGCAAAGTACATAATAATGTTCGTAAACTTAAACATCGTCTCAGACATACTCTCGGTAAAATCCACCAAGGGCTTACGTTTTTTCTCATCCACCATTGCCAATCCAATACCGAACAAAATTGAAAATACAACAATTTGCAAAACTTGGTTATCAGCTACAGACTTAACGATATTTTCCGGAAATAAGTCCCTTATAAAAGAAGTAAACTTATATACAGGATGCACATGGTCCGGAAGTGTTTTAAGGATATGTTCATCCATGCTTTCTTTCGGTGCCGGAAGCTCTTCATGCGGCATATGAGCAACATCCACACCTACCCCTGCCCGAGTCAGGTTTATAGCCCCCAAACCGATAAAAATAGCACAGGTCGTCGCACAGAAGAAGTAAAGCATCGATTTCCACGCCATACGCCCTACCTGCTTCAAATCAGAATGCCCTGCAATTCCATAAACAAGTGTGGCAAAGAGAATCGGTCCAACAATAGTCTTGACTAATTTGATAAACCCCTTACTTAAAGGTTGCAGGGAAATTGCCAGATTTGGGAAATCCAAACCAACAAATATCCCCATAATCATACAGGTCAGTATCCAGGTGGTCAAATTTTTCTTAAAGAGCGCATTGACAACCAAAACGGTAGCAACTATCCAACGGACAGCCATTAGAAATTCATGCGAAAAGCCTACAACATCAAATTCGTATAATACAGCAATGATACAAGCTAATGTAACTGTGATCAGGGTAATCAACCCTATTTTGGTTTTTAACATTTAAAAGATTTTAATGGTCAAAAGAACAAAAATAAAAAAATCCTATGCTTTTGCAAATATTATTATTCCAAACGGCTAAGTTTCGCAACAAAATATCGATTTCGGAAAAATAGAAAAACACAAAAAAGGCAGGAAAATTTCTTATCCTGCCTTATATTTTAACGGAACACTAAATTTATTCCGCGTGTAACCAAGCTTTTTTCGCTAATAGCTCATCGTTAGATTCACGCACATCTTCGTCATCCACACAACAATCAACAGGGCAAACTGCCGCACATTGAGGTTCATCGTGAAAACCTACACATTCTGTACATTTATCTGAAACAATATAATAGACTTCATTAGAGATTGCTTCCTGAGACTCGTTGGCATCTAAGGTAACACCGTCGCCAAAATCAATAATCCCATCTAAAGCCGTCCCATCTGAAAATTTCCAAGTTACACCAGCATCGTATATTGCATTATTTGGGCATTCCGGTTCGCAAGCACCACAGTTAATGCATTCGTCTGTAATTTTAATCGCCATTTATAACCTCACAATTATGATAAATAAACTATTTTTGCATTATCAATATGAAACAAAGTCTGATTGAACAATAAGGCTAGTTGATTCACGTTGATTAATGTTAACAGCACAAATATAATACAAATTTGTGTATTCATCTTTTAAAATTTTAATATTTTGACAAAGCAACAACGAATAAATGCGTTTGTAAAATTAGGCGAGCAGCTACAACAGCGACCTGAAGATTTAATTCAAATCATTCAATTCGCACAACATAAAAACCCATGGTACACCCCACAAAATGTTGAACGCGCCATTCATGCGATTGCTGCCAATTTGGCAATAGAAAAGCTGACTCAATGGTTGGCGCCTTACCCAGATCTTAGTTCGACGAAAACTGTAGGATTAATCCTTGCCGGCAATATCCCCTTGGTTGGATTCCATGATATTCTCTGTGTGCTGATCAGCGGCTTTAAAGCCAAAATCAAAATCTCATCAGACGATGCTGGATTGACCACCTATGTCCTCAATCTGCTTAAACAAATCGAGCCTTCCTTTCTGGATGCTTTTGAGATTGTAGAAAAACTCAAAGATTTCGATTTGGTTATTGCAACAGGCTCTAATAATACTTCCCGTTATTTTGATTACTATTTTGGTGCTAAGCCTCATATTATTCGCCGTAACAGAAATAGCATTGCTGTCATCGGTGGACAGGAATCCCCAAGCCAACTGGAAGCCCTTGGGCATGACATCTTTGATTATTTTGGGCTGGGCTGTCGCTCCGTATCGAAACTATTCATTCCAAAAGATTATCCCATAGCACATTTTTTTGAGGGTATTACCGCATTTAACAACATTACTGAGCATTTCAAATACAACAACAATTACGATTACAACAAGTCCATCTATCTCATTAATGGCGACAAGCATTTTGACAACGGATTTTTATTGCTCAAAGAAGATGAGCGCACAGCTTCTCCCCTTGCTGTCGTCTATTACCAAACGTACGAAACACGGGCTGAAGTCGAAAACAAGCTCAAACAAGAGTATGAAAATATCCAATGTATTGTATCAGAAATTCCGTTAAATGTAGAATCACCGGTATTTCATTTTGGAGAAAGCCAATGCCCAGCATTAAATGATTTTGCCGATGGAGTCAATACGCTGGATTTTCTATTTGCAAACCAGTAAGCCTCCTTTAAATTCGTATTAAAGAAATTGCATTAAAAATACTAACTTTGAAATTATGTATATCATTAAAGTAAAAGGTGTCGCCAAAATCCCTGATTATGTACAATTAAGAGATGATGCCTTCACCTTGCTGGCATATTTTAGAGTCGACCGACCAGATAAATCACTTGATAAGATCGGATTAGGGGAAAAGGCAGAATATATCATGCAACTGGTTAGAGAAATGCCTTTTGGGCAAATTAAAAAATTAGAATTTTAGCTTCCATGATTGAAAATAAAGTCATTACATTAAAAAACGTTGATATCTTCCAACAAAAGCATTTGGTCTTGTCAAATGTCAATTTAAACATTGGCAAAGGAGAGTTTATTTATCTTATCGGGCAGTCCGGCAGTGGAAAAAGTAGTTTATTAAAAATCATTTACGGCGATTTATACATTGGCAATGGCGAAGGTATGATTGCGGGCTTTGACCTAAAAAAGCTGCACGAAAATGACGTTCCTTACCTGCGAAGAAAATTGGGTATCGTTTTCCAGGACTTTCATCTGTTATCAGACAGAAGTATTGAGAAGAACCTAGAATTTGCCCTTAAAGCAACAGGTTGGAAAGATAAAAAAATGATTGATAGCCGCATATTGGATGTATTGGAAAAAGTTGGACTTCGCTCCAAACTTAAGAAGATGCCGCATGAACTTTCCGGAGGTGAACAACAACGGATCGTAATCGCCCGTGCGTTATTAAACAATCCCGAAATTATTCTGGCAGATGAGCCTACCGGAAACTTGGATCCGGCCACATCAGAAGAAATCGTCCTATTACTGCGTGACATTGCCAATTCGGGAACAGCTATTTTAATGGCAACCCACGACTATACAATTATCCGTAATATGCCATCCCGCATTATAAAAACTGGTGATGGAATATTGCAGGACGATGTCAGTATCTAACGTAAAAACTGACACCTAAAAGAGAGATTCCGACAAATTGTTAGGCTTTTTTAATAAAATCTGACAAGCTGTCGGAATTTTATTGTTTGGCAAAAACTTTGACAAACGAAGCATAGAGTAAATTTTTGAATCTAATTTTAGCATTGAAGATATGAATGAGCAAGATAATTATTACGATGAAGGTCAAGATCCAGTAGAAACAAATTCTTCTGAACAACAAGAACAGCCTGCTGATAATATCGCAGAAGAACTGTCTGCTGAGGAGAAATTGGCTGCAGAATTGGCAGAGGCAAAAGATAAATACATTCGTCTTTCTGCTGAATTTGACAATTATAGAAAACGTACAAGCAAAGAACGTGTTGAATTGATTCAATCAGCTGGAAAAGATGTCATCAGTAAGTTATTACCTACACTAGATGATTTCGACAGAGCATTAACAGCCATGGAAACTGCTACGGATGTTGAATCTGTAAAAACAGGAATGGATATAGTTAACAACAAATTCAGACAAACATTGTCGCAATTGGGTTTAAAGGAAATGGAAGTTAAAGGCCTAGAATTCGATCCTGATTTACAAGAAGCTATTACAGCAATTCCTGCACCTACTGCAGAATTAAAAAATAAGGTCGTGGACGTGATCGAAAAAGGATACTACTTAGGTGACAAAGTTATCCGTCACGCAAAGGTGGTTATAGGTCAATAATATTAAGACGATGTCAAAAAGAGATTATTACGATATACTTGGTGTTTCGCGTTCAGCGGACGAGAAGGAGATTAAATCAGCGTATCGCAAGTTAGCGATAAAATATCACCCGGATAAAAATCCTGGTGACCATGAAGCTGAAGAGCAATTTAAGGAAGCTGCTGAGGCATACGATATCTTGAGCAATCCACAAAAACGTCAACGTTATGACCAATTTGGCCATGCCGGTAATTCTGCTAGTGGAGGTTATGGCGGTGGTGGCGGTATGAATATGGAAGACATATTCAGCCAATTTGGTGATATCTTTGGTGGAGGACATCCATTTGAAAGTTTCTTTGGTGGTGGCGGAGGCCAACGTGGCGGCCGTCGTGTAGCCCGCGGAAGTAACTTACGCATAAAAGTTAAATTAACGCTGGAAGAAATTGCCAAAGGCGTTGAGAAAAAAGTAAAGGTCAACAAACAAGTGGTCTGTCATAGCTGTGATGGATCTGGCGCTAAAGATAAATCTTCTTTCCATACCTGTAAAACCTGTGGTGGATCTGGGTCTGTTAGAAGAGTAACGAATACCATCTTAGGGCAAATGCAAACAACAAGCACCTGCCCTACTTGTAATGGTGAAGGTGTTGAAATCACAGCAAAATGTACAACCTGTAGAGGTGAAGGGCTAGAACGTGGTGAGGAAACAATCGCGATCAATATTCCTGCTGGGGTAAGTGAAGGCATGCAACTTTCCATGAGTGGAAAAGGAAATGCTGCTCCGCGTGGTGGGGTCCCTGGAGATTTAATTATCCTAATTGAAGAAATTCCACACGAAAGTCTAAAACGTGATGGGCTGAATGTAATCTATGATCTATACATTAATTTCGTAGATGCTACTTTAGGTACTAGTGTAGAAGTTCCTACCATCGATGGAAAAGCGAAAATCAAAATTGAGCCAGGTACGCAAGGCGGTAAAATTTTAAGATTAAAAGGAAAAGGTATTCCTGAAGTCAACTCTTATCACAAAGGGGACCAACTTGTATACGTGAATATCTGGACACCAAAAGCCGTGTCCAATGAAGAAAAAGAATTATTGAACAAACTCAAAGAATCGCCAAACTTTAAACCTCAACCGGGTAAAAGTGAAAAATCATTCTTCGAGCGAATCAAAGAATATTTCGATTAAAATCGGATCATTCAGATACAAAAAAAAGCCATTTGTCTTCTATTGACAAATGGCTTTTTTTTGTCTTCTTACTTAAAATTGACAATAAAAAACAAAAAGTCAAATCAATATCATTATCGTTAAATAGAATCTATAAAAATAAAAATACACTAAATTTTAATCAATTGAACCACTATTATTTACGATTATAACAAAACATCTAGACAATCTAGTGACAAAAAATTAAAATAAGATTTCGATATTTGACTAACAAATTTAAAAAGTCAGGAAGTAATTACTGGCACATTAAAACAAACTATTAAATAAAAAAGACATGAAAAAAGTTTTACTTACATTAACTGCCATTGCAGGATTAACAATAGCAGCTAACGCTCAAACTGAACAAGGAAAAATTATGGTTGGTGGTCAAATTGGCTTCGAAACTTCTAAAATTAAAGATACAGACCATAAAAACAATTCGTTCTCCATCAACCCAACAGTAGGTTACTTTGTAAGCGACAACTTCGCGGTAGGAACTGGTATCGGTTACAACTGGGGAAAAACTGAAGCAGATAAAAATAATAGCGTTAAAAATGATGCTTTCCAAGTATCACCTTTCGCTAGAAAATATACTGCAAATGGACCTGTAAGATTTTTTGCTCAATTGTCAGTTCCAATGGCATGGGGTACAACAACAACTGAAGTAAGTAACGTAGAGACAAAAAATAAATTCGAATCATATGGTGTTGAATTGGCTCCAGGTTTAGCTTACTTCCCGACAAGCAAAATCGGTATCGAATTAAAAGTTAGAGGTTTATACTACAACTATAATAAAGATAAAACTAATGATGTTGCAGTAAATACATTTGGTTTAAATGTAAACTCTTTGGCACCAACTTTAGGTGTTCAATTCCACTTCTAGTCAACAAGAAGTTTACAATAGAAAAGGCTATAATTACTTATAGCCTTTTTTAATTTCTTCGGGTATCAAAGATATCGTTTAATAATACGGAGTTTATGTGAATAACGATTCAGTTCAGCATTAAAAATACCTTCCGTATCCATCCGGTCAATACGGACTTTCGCTGAGGCATGGATAATCGTATCGCGATCCAACATAATCCCAACATGTGTAATCCGTCCTTCGGCATTATCAAAAAAAGCCAAATCCCCTACCTTTATTTCTGAAATAAAATCTACCGTCTGCCCCATCTCCGCCTGCTGATAAGCGTCGCGCGGCAATAAAAGATCAAAGCAACTATAAATCAACTGGGAAAAACCCGAACAATCAATCCCCCATTGCGAACGTCCGCCCCATAAATAAGGTGTATTCTTATAACTCAATGCCAATTGCGCCACCTCGGTTTGAAACTGATTTTTGGAAAAAGGATTGAAATCACCTTGATAAGTTAGTCTTAATGGAGGAAAATCCACTGTATTTTCCGCTGTCAAATAAAGCTTCGTACCATGACAGAGTTGAAATCGATCCGTATCACTTAAAAGCAAACCTCCATCCCTTCCAACTAAAATTGGTTTTCCGGAAAGATATTGCTGCATATCCAAATCATCAAACTTTTGAAACTGTCCGTTTTGTATCCAACCCAAATAGTCAGTGTCCAATAAACGTATTGAAGTCCAATCGGCCTGTTCATCAAGGACCTCAAAAAGCTCCCCAAACAACACCTGGGAAACCATTTCACTACGGTGTGCCTGTTCTAAACGTAACGGAACGATAGCTAGTGTACAAATGCCATATTTCATGTGCTAAACAAAACAAAATCGTCAAAACTATGATTATATATTATATGACGAAGATAAATTAATTATAGTAGATATGGAGAATACAAATTCAAAATTCAAAAGGATACTCGTTGCTGTGGACGACGAACCATGCTCAGAAAAGGCAATACAGTATGCAAAAGAAATGGCTCAGGTATTTGGGGCCTCTGTAGCCCTTGTCACTGTTATTCCTCCTACTTCTCCCGCCAGCTTTGGTGCGGACCCGCTATTAGGCCAGCAACCCATCATCGTGCCCGAGGTATCTGAAATGGAACAGGATAATGCACAAAAATATCTCGAGAAAATAAGTCGCGAATTTACTGGATCAGGCGAAATATATCTTTTTAACCGGATCGGATCCATTAAAGAAGAAATTCTTGCAGCATCACATGAGTGGTCTGCGGATCTGATTATCATGGGTACGAATGGCCGGACTGGTTTTGACCATTTCATCTCAGGTTCGGTATCTGAATCTGTCATTCGCAAAGCGACCTGTCCTGTACTCGTTGTCCCCAGTAAATGTGAATGACATCGATCGGTTTAGTACAAGGTGAACGAGGTCATCCCAAATAAAAGCTACCGTTCGCTATAAAACTGAATTGCATCGGATAATAAATCAGAAGGAATTCCTTGATTTAATAGAAAAATAGATTATAAACGTAACAAACTATCCATATTCATAAAAAAGGCTATTTTTTCTTAACAGAAAAAATAGCCTTTCAGTATACGAAGTTCAAAAATTACTTTTTAATCAGTCGTGCCACAAACATGCTATCCGCTTTTTCTTGATAACCTTTCAAATAATCCATGCGTTCTACCTCAAAGCCAAAATTATCCACAATGTATTGGACGACATCTTCATTTTCTGCTTTAAAAATAGAACAAGTGATATAAATCAATGGTTTTCCTATTTTTACATGTCCAACCACATTATTGACAATGCTCTTTTGCAGCGCATTGAACTCAGCAATCTTATGGGCTCGGAACTGTCTAACCATTTCCGGTGTACGTCCCCAGGTTCCCGATCCAGTACACGGTGCATCCAATAGCACACCATCAAATCGTTCACTTCCAAGAAGCTGAAAAGTATCTTTTGTGAGATCAAGGATTTTTTTTCGGTAATGCTTTATTCCCGCCCGGTCAAACCGTTCATCGAGATTTCGCAGGATACTCATGCGCACGTCGGATACCAAAAGATTCACGGAAGGGCAAGCGTCCATTAATAAGAGCGATTTACCTCCCGATGCCGCACATGCATCCCACCAGGATTCTTTTTCAAGCGGCTGCATATAATCCAACGTACGTTGTGAAGAAAGGTCCTGTACTTCAATAATTCCTTCCAATGACTCAAATCGCTGTAAGGAAGTCCCATTGTTCAATGCGATAGTCTGCTCTCCGATAAGGATATAGGGAATCTGGTTATCATCCAGGATAGCACACGCAACTTTTGTTTTACCGCGCTTCACCCGGATATATAAAAGGGGTTGAATCAACTGACTTTCCAAAAACGGAGCCAGATCGATCTCTTCAGAAATATGATCGGTAAATGGAAAGACGTCTTTTAGTTTAAAAAAACCTTCAGACTCCAAGAATTTAATTTTATCATTCAGTGGCAGGTTGAGTTTATCACCATATGAAGGTTCAAGAAGAGTCACCAATGGACTTTCCTGTTCACATAGAAACTCGGCAAGCACCAACCTACGCTGTTGCGATAATTGCGAAGCCGCCATGCCTAGACGAAAATAATTGTAGCATAAACGGGAAGTAGACTTCCGGTCGGAAGACCCCATTTGCTTGTTCACCTTAAAAAAAGTAGTCAGATAGCGCGAAAATGGTTGATCAGCTTCAAAACCATCCATTGCGCGTTCAAAGTTACGTATTTGCTGATGAACACGTCTTTCACTGAATTCAGCCATTCAAAGATTATTTTCTTTCAAATTTTTTGTTATGATACACCATAATTCCAAGGGCCCGATTGGCATAACCCCATTTCGGATAGAATTCAAATTTGTAATCGCTATTCAATCCCGAAAACTTCTCTTGCGTCATTCGGCTGACATAGTCAACTCCATATTTATGAATTAATCGACCAAAATACATTCCTGCATCATAACCTTTATAAGAAAATTCAGATGGATCCACCTTGTACGCCGATTTATAGTTTCCAATAAATTTTTTGGTATTACTATCAGTCTCGTCCACTAAATTAGAAGAGGTAATTGTAAGTCCATAAAAATCCATGTTTTCAAAATTTTCAAAGGAGAGTTTGGCCATATTCGGATGCCCATATAACTTAAACTGATTACCCGGATTCAAAAAACGTTCGTCCATCGCATCCAGCAATGCTTTCACGAGATTCTTATTGGCCGTTCCGGAAACAACATGATTGGTTCCTGTCAACACGAGACTATTATTAAGCTCGTTGATGCTCACAACAGTTTTCACCTTTGCCTGCGCATTAGCTTTTGTAATTTCACTTGCAAAATTAACTAAAAACTGTTTACTTTCATCGTCACCAGCATCGTATATCAATATTTGATCACCTGTATAGTACTGATCAGCAATATATTTCGCTAATGTTTCCCCGTGCGTACGGATAGAGGGCGTTATGGAAACCAAATTGGGTAAACTAAATTCAGAAGCCATAGTTGCAGCTAAAGGAGAAACTTGTAAGACATTTTTATTCACAAATGTCTGTCCGAAGCTTTTGATCTCACGGGGATATACAGGACCAACTACAAGCACAGCGTCTTTGACATTGGCTGAAGTCCCTAACGTCGCATTGTAAGCAACATTGTCTCTCGAATCGATAACCTGCAGATCAAACAAAGCACCCTCTTTGGCAATTTTGTCAAGACCTAGCTGAAAGCCCTGATAAAAATCAAGGGCCAAGGAAGAACGTTCTACATCTTCTTTTGTAATCGTACTGGCGATACCACTTAACTCGAATGGCAATAGTAGTGCTATTCGGTTATTTTTGACAGCATGACCATTGACATCCTGGATATCGCCCACTTTAGCAATAGTCTTTTCTTTGTCAACAGCTGGTTTCGTCACAGCAGTATGCTGTTCGCCTTGACCAGAGGAAGGCGAACGTAATACTGTACTTTTTTTGGTTGTACAACTCGCAAGGCATAACGCTACGAGTGCCGCAACCCATATTTTATTCCCACTCAATTGTAGCGGGCGGTTTTGAACTGATATCATATACAACTCTGTTTATTCCTTTCACATGGTTGATAATTTCATTTGAAATTTTTGCCAACAGGTCATATGGTAAATGTATCCAATCCGCAGTCATTCCATCAAGAGACCCAACTGCGCGCAAGCTAACAACGTGCTCGTAAGTACGTTCGTCACCCATTACGCCTACAGAACGTACAGGCAAGAAAATTGTACCCGCCTGCCATACTTTATCGTACCAGCCAGCTTCTTTCAGATTATTGATAAAGATTGCATCAGCCTCTTGTACAATGCGCACACGCTCAGGTGTAATATCACCCAAGATACGAATTGCCAAGCCCGGTCCAGGGAATGGATGTCTGCCTAAGATAGCTTGATCTACTTCCAAAGCCTTTCCTACTCTTCTCACCTCATCCTTAAACAATGTTTTAAGTGGCTCTACAACTTTCAATTTCATGAAATCAGGTAAACCACCTACGTTATGATGCGATTTGATCGTCGCTGAAGGTCCTTTAACAGAAACTGACTCGATAATATCTGGATAAATTGTTCCTTGTCCTAACCATTTCGCTTCAATTCCTTCAGGTAATTCTTTCTGAATTTCTTTCGCTGCCTCATCAAAAACATCAATAAATGAATTACCAATTATTTTGCGCTTTTCTTCCGGCTCAGAAACCCCAGCTAATCTACCATAGAATAAATCCTTTGCATTTATTCCTTTAATATTTAGGCCCATATTTTTGTAAGAATCCAATACTTGCTCGTATTCATCTTTACGAAGCAGACCATGATCGACAAAAATACAATGTAATTTTTTTCCAATGGCGTGATGCAACAATACTGCCGCCACTGTCGAATCTACTCCTCCAGACAATGCCATGATCACATGGTCATCACCCAATTGCTCCTTCAATGAAGCTACAGTTGTCTCAACAAATGCGTCAGGTGTCCAATCCTGTGCACAGCCACAAATGTTGACAACGAAGTTTTTTAACAGAATAGCTCCATCAGTACTATGTGTTACTTCCGGATGGAATTGTATACCATAAGTACGCGTACCTTTCACTTGATAAGCTGCTACACGGACTTTATCTGTACTTGCTATAATTTCAAAATTTGCTGGTACTTCTTTGATGGTGTCTCCATGCGACATCCATACCTGCGATTGAATCGGTACTCCAGCCAATAATTCATTCTCGCTATTGACAAACTGCAGATTTGCACGTCCATATTCGCGAATTTCAGAAGGTAACACTTCACCGCCTGATTTTTGAGCAATGTATTGTGCTCCGTAACAAACTCCTAAAAGTGGGAAACGATCCTGAATAGCGACAAAATCAATCTGCGGTGCATCTTCTTGTCTAACGGAATAAGGACTGCCTGAAAAGATAACTCCTTTTACAGAGTCGTCAAAATCTGGCAATTTATTAAACGGGTGTATTTCACAATACACATTTAGTTCTCTGACACGGCGAGCAATCAACTGTGTGTATTGAGACCCGAAGTCTAGAATTATAATTTTTTCTGGCATGCTGCAAAGGTAAGTATTACGAATGAATTATTAAATGTCAAATCAGGAAATAATACCTGCTTTTAGCAGTTCTACTTCCATCTCTTTCTGTAGAGCCAAAGCCTCCTCTCGAGCTCTTTCCGCAAAATCACGCTCCCTTGAGGCATAAATAATTCCCCTTGTACTATTTACCAAAAGTCCACAATCTTTGTTCATGCCAAATTTGCAAACGTCTTCCAGGGAACCTCCCTGAGCACCGACACCTGGTACCAATAAAAAATGATCCGGCGCATGTTCCCTAATTTTAATAAATCCTTCACCTCGCGTCGCTCCAACTACATACATTAAATTATCAGGTGTACCCCAAGTATTGACTTTATCGATTACCTGTTCGAATAACTGCACCCCCGCTTTATTTTCAAAATTTTGAAAATCCAAACTACCCTCATTTGAAGTCAGAGCAAGTACGATTGCCCATTTATCTGTGAATTCCAAAAATGGAGTTACCGAATCCTTCCCCATGTAAGGCGCAATGGTGATACTGTCAAATCCAAGACCAGAAATCTTTTCATCAAAAAAAGCCATGGCATAACGTCCCGAGGTATTACCGATATCGCCTCTTTTGGCATCTGCAATACTGAAACAATCCTTTGGCAGCGCAGCCCAGGTCTTTTGGAGCGATTGCCAGCCCTTTATTCCATAACATTCGTAAAACGCAATATTGGGTTTATAGGCTACACATAGATCAGCTGTCGCATCAATAATCGCCTTATTGAAGCTATAGATAGGATCCTCATCATCTAGAAGATGCTCTGGGATTTTGGTTAAGTCTGTGTCCAATCCGACACATAAAAATGAGCGTTTCGCTTTTATTTGATGAATAAGTTCTGCTCTTGTCATGCTTATTTAGAGATCTTGAATTATTTATTGATTAAATCTTGAATGAATTTATCTACATCTGGGCTTGAATAATCGGCCATATCTTCATGTCGTGTGGCTACTCGCCCCTCTTTGTCCAATATAACAGTTGATGGAATGGATTCCGAAAGCCACTCTTTTGGGATATCGCTATTAGGAAAACTAATCGGTAAGGTCAGCTTCTGTTCTTTCACAAAGGCCTCTGCTTTTGCCTTATCACCCTCAATCTCCACAATCAAAAATACAATATTGGAATTATCCTTATAGTTATCATAGAGCACATTGATCGAAGGCATTTCCGCACGGCAAGGAGGACACCAGGTTGCCCAGAAATTAATAAAAACAACTTTACCCCTCAAATCCGTTACTTTAACGGTTTCACCCTGCGAATTGACAAAAGAGACATTATTGAAGGCACTCGCCACAGCCCCAGTAACGGCTTCTTTAGGAGCAGAATTAAATTCTAATTTTGGCTTGAAAAAGCCAATTTTCATTAAGACTTGCTGAAAATAACTTCTGCTCGTAGGCCAGATCAACAAACCTATAAATAGTACAAATACAACATTTCCGATTATTTTTTTTGTCTTCGGACTCATATGTAAACCATTATTTCATGAGCACATAAGGCTCGTTCTACCTTCAATAGGCGATATAAATTAACCCTGGCCGCTCATTCACTCCGACGTGCTAAAACAGGGCTAACGGTTGGAAAAATTAAACGATTAAGAATCAAACTTATCTAACAGCTTCAATAAAGTCGCAAAATCTTTTGGATATGGCGCATCAAAAACCATCTTATTTCCGTTTAATTCAAATTCAACATGTTTTGAATGCAAGGCGAAACGCTTCATAATAGGTTGCTCCTCTTCATCTTTGGACAAAGTATATCCCCTCTTCTTAATTTGAGACAAATATACTGGCTTACCGCGATACATGGCATCCCCTACAATAGCAGCGTGCTGTGTCGCCAAATGGATACGGATCTGGTGCATACGTCCCGTGATAGGCTTGCATTCCACTAACGTATAATTCTTGTAATATTTGATCGAATTAAAGATTGTTTCGGCAGGCTTCCCGTTTGCACGGTCAATAGACACATTTTTATTACCTTGATTCAAGATGGGTAAATCAACGAGCAGATCTTGAAAAGTATGCGTCCCGCCTATAATAGCGTGATAGATCTTATTCACTTTTCTTTTTTCAAACGCAATAGAGATAGTACGATACGTTTCCGGATTTTTGGCAATTAATAAAATGCCCGAGGTCTCTTTGTCCAAACGATGACATACCTGTGCGTCGGGATGATATTTCTTCGCCAAACGAAGGATATTGACCTCCCCACCCTCGCGTTCATCCAAAGAAGCTACAAACGGCGGTTTATTGATAACAATCAAATTTTCATCCTCGTGGATGATTAATTCTGAAAATTTGGGAAATTTAAATAGACGGGTCTCATTTTGTATCATTTTGCAAAAATACAAAACACAAGGCAGAATATTGGCCAATGTATGATAAAAAGCTTACTTTTGAACACACAATATAAGTTAAGATGTCTGTAAATAAAGAAATGAAACGAGTAAGCACCGCTATGCTACAAGCAATGAAAGAACGTAAAGAGAAGATTTCTATGCTTACAAGCTATGATTACTCCATGGCCAAAATGGTAGATCAAGCTGGTGTTGACGTTATTTTGATTGGAGATTCTGCGGCCAATGTATTTGCTGGCTACGAAACCACCCTGCCTATCACCCTTGACAATATGATTTACCACGCAGCAGCTGTTGCCAGAGGTACCGAACGTGCCATGGTACTGGCAGATTTGCCGTTTGGATCCTATCAGGGTTCGGCCAATGAGGCTTACAATGCGGCTGTACGTATGATGAAGGAATCCGGGGCACACGCATTGAAACTGGAAGGTGGTCTTGAAATTATTGAAAATATCAAAAAAATCATTGCCGGAGGAATCCCTGTATGTGGACATCTCGGCTTAACTCCCCAGTCAATCAATAAATTTGGGAATTTTGGTGTGCGGGCAAAAGAAGAACAAGAAGCTGCTAAATTAATAGAAGATGCGCTCGCACTCCAGGAAGCAGGCTGTTTTGCGATTGTTTTGGAAAAGATACCTGCAAAGCTGGCCAAGACAGTGACCGAAAAATTAGCCATTCCCACTGTAGGCATTGGTGCAGGACCGGATTGCGATGGGCAGGTACTCGTGATCAACGATATGCTTGGCATGAACGCAGATTTCAAACCAAAATTTATGCGTCATTTTGCCAATTTGCACGAGCAGATCACCAACGCAGTAGCCAACTATGTTGCCGAAGTGAAAGCGGTACAATACCCCAACGAAGACGAACAATATTAATCGGCGAATATGCGGTTTTTGATCATTGGACTTCTTATCCTAGCTGCTTATCTCATGATACGCAAAAAATTCAATTTTTTTGGGTTTTCCGAGGATATGTCCAGAAATTTAAAATCAGGTTTTCAGTTAATTGAAGCTTCATCTCCGGTCATCCAGGCAAATCTAAAGAAGAGCGTTTCCAATGCCATTATGGGCATTGTCCTCATTTTGATCACCGTCTTGCTCTTCACGAAGATAAAAATTGTACTGTTTCTGCTCCCAATTGCCTTTTTCCTGTTGGGTTATATTTTTCTGTTCAACAACCACTTTAGTAAGCTCAAAAGCCAGCAGATCTGGTACAATGCCAAAACCAATGAAGTCTTTATCGAACAGTTAAAAGGTGAAAATTATGCTTTTAATATGTTTCAGGACATACAAGCTGTTCAGAAGATCGAATCAATACAAACGACCAAAGGTTTACTTTATGGCTATTATCGTCTCAAATTGAAGAACAGGATACTAGAGATCCCTTATTTGGTTGCAGAAAATAAACCCGTCAATAACCTCTTTTTCGATACCATTGCCCAAAATTTTAAAATAGATGTTCAAAAACGTATTTTTCCAATCATTTAAAAAAGAGCAAGTTGCACATCAAAAAAGAAAGTGTTATATTTAGGTAATCAATATAATTTGTTAAAACCAAAATATTTTACACTATGGGAAAAGGTGATATCAAGACCAGAAGAGGAAAAATATCGAATGGTTCTTTTGGAAAAAGAAGACCACATTTATCGAAAGCTGCGATCAAGCCAAAAGTAAACAATGAGGCTCCAAAAGAAGTGGAAAAAAAAGCAAAATCAAAAAAATAGTAAACTGGAAGCTAGAAACTTATTTCTAGCTTTTTTATTTCCCATCGTTCTCACTATGCTTATCTTTCCATCCATTGATCAGGTTTTTGCCGTATTGTAAAATCCTTTTGACAACCGATATCCTCATAATAATAAACCTATATTTACCCGTTAAATGTAAAAAGTACATAAGAGAATATACCGTATGAATAAAAAGTCGATCATTTACCTCCTTTTGGCTTGTGCTGTGCTTGGAGGTGGATACTTTCTGATAACTGCCAAAAAAGACAAAAAAGACGCTGATAAGCCCAATGGAAAAAAGGACATGCCAGTTCCGGCACAGGCTATCATTGCCAAATCTTCTGTCGCCGATCGATCCATTAATCTCTCGGGAAGCATTGACGCAGAAGAGCAGGTTGAAATCAGAAGTGAAGTAAGCGGTCGAATTACAAAGATCTTCTTCGCAGAAGGTCAGCGCATCAAGCAGGGCGAACCCTTGATCAAGATAGATGATATTGAACTTCAGGCACAATTAAAACAGGCACAAACGGCGAATCAGCTCAATGCGGAAAACGAACGCCGCGCCAAACTGCTGTTGCAAAAAGGAGCCATCAGTCAGGAGGAATTTGATATTGCCAGCGCAGCTTTAAAAACCTCCTTAGCACAGATCCAGCTTATTCAGGCACAAATATCCAAAACAACGATACGCGCCCCTTTTAGTGGAATGATCGGACTTCGGAATATTTCTGTTGGCGCAATTGTCTCTTCCAATACCCTAATTACAAACTTGGTGAAAGACAATCTTGTCAAGATTACTTTTGCAATACCCGAAAAATATAGCAATATTGTTAAAATAAATATGCCGATCGAATTCAGTGTTGCCAACGATCCAACTATCATTAAAGCAAACATTTACGCCGTTGAACCGCAAGTATCACTTAATACAAGAACACTCACCGTGCGTGCCAGGGCAAATAATGAACAGGGTAAATTAAAAGTAGGTTCCTTTGTCAATGTTATCGTCCCCATCGAGGTTGAAAACGATGCCATCTCCATTCCAACCGAAGCTATCGTTCCCATACAGGATGGCAAAAAAGTCTTTGTATTGCAACATGGCCTTGCCAAGGAAGTTAAAGTTGAAACAGGTGCACGTACCGACAAAGACATTGTCATCCTATCAGGCATCAGTGCTGGCGACACGGTTTTAACCACAGGAGTCCTGTCTTTAAAAGATGGAGCAAAAGTTAAGGTATCATTAGCTAACTAGTTGTACATGAATTTATCTGCAGTTTTTATTAAACGCCCCGTCTTAACTATTGTAGTCAATATTACCATCATATTATTTGGCTACATTGGGTTTAGCTTTCTGGGTGTGCGCGAATATCCCTCCATTGACCCCGCGATTGTTTCTGTGCGGACAAATTACGCCGGAGCAAATCCGGACATCATCGAATCCCAGATTACGGAACCTTTGGAAAAGGCCATAAACTCGATCGACGGAATCCGCAACATCTCTTCCTCGAGCAATCAGGGATCCAGCAATATTACCATTGAATTTGATCTACAGAAAAACCTCGAAGAGGCCGCAAATGATGTCCGTGATAAAGTATCACAAGCGGTCAGGAGCCTCCCGCAGGATATTGACGCTCCACCTGTTGTATCGAAAGCCGATGCCGACTCCGATCCTATTATTACATTGACACTTCAAAGTGAGACACGCGATAAACTCTCGCTGAGCGATTATGCCGAAAATGTTATTTCCGAAAGGCTGCAAACCATTCCCGGTGTCAGCAGTACTCAGATCTATGGTCAAAAACGTTACGCCATGCGTCTATGGCTCAATCCCGACCGTATGGCTGCTTATGGCATCACGGCTTCGGATATCCGTACCGCATTAAATAACCAGAACGTTGAACTCCCTTCCGGAAAAATTGTCGGAAACACAACCGAACTAACCGTAAAAACGGTGGGAAACCTTTCTACGCCCGAGCAATTCAACGACATTATCCTTAAGGCTGATAGCAGTCGCATTGTCAAGTTTATCGACATTGGCCGGGCAGAAATAGATGCTGAAAATTTAGAAACGAAAATGGTCAGCAACGGTAAGCAATTGGTTGGTATCGCTATCATTCCACAACCTGGGACAAACTACCTCGATATTGCCAACAATTTCTATAAGATGCTCGATCAGATCAAAGAAGATCTACCGCAGGATATTATTCTCAACATTGCTTCTGATAACACGACATTCATTAAAAAATCCGTTGAAGAAGTTGCAGAAACATTGTTGATATCAATCATCTTAGTCACCTTGATTATTTATTTTTTCTTCCGTGACTGGGGTATAGCACTTAGGCCTTTATTGGACATTCCTGTATCCTTGATTGCGACATTTTTCATCATGTATATTTTTGGATTTTCCATCAATGTACTTACCTTACTCGCTATCGTACTGGCGACTGGGCTTGTCGTCGATGATGGTATTGTGGTAACCGAAAATATCTTCAAGAAAGTTGAGGAAGGGATGTCTCCTATCGAAGCGGCTTTAAAAGGATCAAAGGAAATATTCTTCGCTGTTATTTCTATCTCCATTACGCTTGCAGCCGTATTTTTACCCGTGATATTTTTACAGGGATTTGTGGGACGGTTATTTCGCGAGTTTGGCGTTGTCATTGCTTCCGCCGTTTTGGTGTCCGCATTTGTTTCCTTAACCCTCACTCCTATGCTTAACGCATATTTAATAAAAAGCGGCGGGCATAAAAAGACTAAATTTTACAATTGGACAGAGCCTATGTTCGTCAAAATGAATAAAGGTTACGCCAATGCACTGGAAAAATTCATGAAATTTAAATGGATAAGCTTTCCGGTGCTGATTATCTGTTTTGTGATTATCGGAATCCTTTTTTCTTCCATTAAAAAGGAGACTGCACCCTACGATGACAGAAGCAACATTTCTGTCAATGTTACAGGGCCAGAAGGTGCCACTTATGAATATATGGACCGCTACATGCAGGAGCTAGACAAACTAGTCTACGATTCCATTCCCGAAAATAAAATTAGCTTAAACATCACCTCTCCGGGTTTCGGAGCGAGTTCAGTCAACTCCGGACGGATACGGATGACGCTGGTTGATCCCAGTGAACGCAAAAAATCGCAGGACGATATTGCTAAAGAGCTTACCAAATGGACGAAACAATACGACGCTGTCCGTGTAAATGTTTCACAGTCCCCGACAATATCCATGAACCGCAGAGGCGGATTACCTGTTCAATACATTATCCAGGCACAGAACTTTGAAAAGCTTCAGGAAAAGATCCCCGAATTTATGAATGAGGTCAACAGCGACCCGACATTCTCCACCACGGATATCAACCTGAAATTCAATAAGCCTGAATTGCATGTGGAAATAGACCGTCTAAAAGCGCTCAGCCTTGGGGTTTCCGTGCTGGATGTATCCCAATCCTTACAACTGTTGCTAAGCGGTCAGCGTTTCGCCTATTTTATGCGCGACGGGAAACAATATCAGGTGATCGGCCAAGTTGAAAACGACCGCAGAGCCACACCAACTGATCTTTCTTCAATTTATGTACGCAATAATCTCGGGCAACTTATTCAATTGGACAACGTTGTCAGTGTCCGGGAAGAAAGCAGTCCGCCACAGCTTTATCACAACAATCGTTACATGTCGGCTACAGTATCAGCCGGTTTGGCACCGGGTATGAGTATGAGCGACGGGATTGCCGCCATGGACCGGATCAAAGAAAAGGTGCTTGATCAGAGCTTTACAACCGACCTGAGCGGTGAATCACGTGACTTCGTGGAAAGTAGTTCCAATACCCTATTTGCCTTTGGTCTTGCGTTACTGCTGATCTACCTGATCCTCGCAGCCCAATTTGAGAGTTTTCTCGACCCATTTATCATTATCCTTACCGTACCGATGGCTGTTGCAGGTGCATTAATAAGTCTATGGTTATTCGATCAAACCTGGAATATATTCAGTCAAATCGGAACAATCATGCTCATTGGTCTGGTAACCAAAAATGGTATCCTGATTGTCGAATTTGCCAATCAGATGCGAGAAGAAGGTATGGGAAAATTTGAAGCGATCATGCACTCCGCCGAATCACGCCTTAGACCAATCTTAATGACGAGTTTGGCGATTGCATTAGGTGCGTTACCGATCGCTATGTCACTGGGAGCAGCATCCACCAGTAGAATCGGTATGGGGGTTGTTATCGTAGGAGGTACAATATTCTCGCTTATCCTGACCCTTTTCATTATCCCGGCGATTTATTACATGTGGTCGAGACAGAAAAAGCATAGACCTGAATTTGACAATATTAAAAGCTACGAATAATTAAGACATGAAGAGAAATTTTATCCTACTAATATTGCTTTACTCCATCATGTTTCAAGCTCGTGCGCAAGAAGTACTGACTTTGGAAGATGCGCTGAAAACAACATTAAGCAATAACTTCAATATTCTCTTGGCGAAAAATGATAATAACATTGACATCGAGAATACCAGTTTAGGCAGTGCCGGCATGCTCCCTGCTGTAACTGGCACGTTCAACAGAAGCAATTCAATCCAAAATTCACGTCAGGTCAGAGCAGATGGTCAGATACAGCAGATTTCCAATGCAAAAAATGATAACATGTCTTATGGTGTCAATTTAAACTGGACGATATTTGACGGACTAGGAATGTTTGCCCGTCGTGACCGATTCAAAGAAATACAGCGCCAGGGTGAAGCGGAGATTAAATACGAAGTTATTACCCAACTCAGTGAAGTCATGGCTACCTATTACAATCTGGTGCAGCAAAAGCGCCTGATTAATGCGCTTGACACCACAATTACGCTATCGAGATACCGTGTTACTTTAGCTGAAAACCGACTGGAGATCGGAAAAGGCTCCAAGCTTGATCTTCTCAATGCAAAGGTCGATCTGAATACCGATCAAACGAACCTGCTCAGACAGCAAGAAAGCTTCAAAAATACCAAGACGTACCTCAATCAACTGATGACGCGGGATTTGAGCCTGGATTTTCAAATTGAAGATGAAATGAAACTTGATACGGATCTTAAACTGGGTAATCTGATCGAAATTGCCGATCAACAAAATCCTCAGATACAGCTTGCCATCATCAACAATCGTGTAGCTGAACTTAACTTAAAAGCAGTTAAGGCCGAACGTTACCCTAAAATTGGTTTAAATAGCGGCTACAACTGGAATGAATCTCATTCTTCGCTTGGCTTCTCCACAGAAAATAAGAATAGAGGCCTTACGTATGGTGTATCGGCCTCTCTGAATATTTTTAATGGATTCCTGCAAAATAGAAATGAGCGTATTGCCAAATTTCAGATTAAAGGTACAGAGCTACAGATACAGCAGCAGAAACAAGATATCCAGGCCCAAGTTAGAACATTATTCCAGACCTACATCACCAATATCGAACTGGCCAATGTAGAACGGAAAAATGAAGAGCTGGCCAAAGAAAATTTAAACATCACCATGGATAAATTCCGTATTGGTACCATTACCACCTTGGAGGTAAGGACGGCGCAGTTAAACTACATCAATGCGATGACACGCAGCTATACGGCCCAATACGACGCTAAGGTATCTGAAATACGTTTGAAGGAACTAACAGGTGAGACTTATTAGAAGTTCTTCAGGGTCACTTAGAGCCCTCTTCTTCCCTTGTCAGACTGGGAGATTAATAAAAATCGAAAGGCTCCTTGAATCAGGAGCCTTTCGATTTTATGTTTAATAGTCAATTGCTATAATAGATTTCAGCGGTATTAAAACTCCGCTTTTGATCTGAATATATCTATCGGTTAACGACCATACGGTGGTTTCGATACGCTTTGGTCCGGAATCTGTTTGAAAGGCAATTTCAGTCTTGGATTTAAACTCATTTCCCAACCGAAGTGCCCCTTTCAATTTATCCATAAAAGTCGCTGTCTTATCTTCACTCGCCGGGATAAATTTAAATTGAGGAATTTCCTCTTTAGCTATTAGTTCTCCAACCATAATACTAGCATTTAATGTGTAAATATATTGTTTTGCGCTACTCTACTTATAACGCTCCAAAGCCAATCTTATTTTATCTCTTTCTGCCATTGGCTTATTTAAATCTACCTATTCCAGTGATAATAATCAATTAAATAATTGAAAACTATCATTTATTTTACAATAAAAAAACGATTCCTTTTTAGGCACATTGCACCGCTCCGAGGCTCGTCGGCAAGCCCTGCAAGCATTTATAAGGAGATATCTAAATATAGTGTCATTTCATTTTGAATTTACAGCCCAAATCATTCATATTATCTATTTTTACCAAAAAATCACGATACATGGAAAAATCTGTTTTTGAAAAGGAGTGGGAAATTTATTTTACCCAATGCTATTCCAACGGTCGTATCCGTTTCTCCGACTTATCAAATATCCTGCAGCTTACCGCGGGCGAACATGCCAATACTGTTGGATTCGGTTTTAAAGAGATGGCCAAACATAACCAAACCTGGGTGCTTAGCCGTATGCGAATTGAGATTACGAGATTGCCCAAATGGATGGATGTTGTCAAGGTAAAAACATGGGTTCAGGAATTAGAGGGGGCACGCTCCACCCGGAATTTCGAAATTACAGTCAATGGGCAGCTCTATGTAACGGCAACCAGTTATTGGGCGGTGATCAATACCGTGAAAAGGAGTTCCGAAGCTCTTGCGATTCCCACTGACGATTTCACGACTTATCCCGATCGTCCGGCAACACAGCGGCCATTTTCAAAATTAGACATTTCACAAGTAGTCAAAAATAGAGATGAATATATCGTTAAGCTTTCCGATCTGGATATTGTCAATCACGCAAACAATGTAAAATATCTAGACTGGTGCATGGACCGGTTGCCCATTGAGCTTGTCTTGACCAATCAGATCAGATCGCTGGAAATGAATTACCTGCGGGAATTGCGTTATAATGATACCGTAGAAATCAATGGTGATTCTACAGAGCAGGGTTACTTTATGACCGTTACCAAACAGCAACGCATCCATTTTGCGCTAGCCATCGAAACAAAATAAGAAAGGAGGCTTAAGCCTCCTTTCTTATGTTACACTTTGCATTCATTATTATGCAAAAGCTTTGTCTCCTTTTTTGTACGGAAGGTTACCATCAAATCGTCCCGGGATTTTCACAAAACGTAATGCTTTGGTACAACCCAGTTCTGAATTAAAGAAACCAGTCAATGTCAATTGTTTGAACATCGTGAACCAGTGTGGTGGATCATTTTCAACATAATTGTACAATTGATTTTGTTTTTCTCTATTTTTCTCCAGAATATCTTTTTGATCTTCAGCCTGTTTTTTATTAAACTCATTGGCTTCTTTATCCAAAGCAGCCACTACAGCTGTTCTATCTTCAGCAGAAAGTTCCAGGAATGGTTTCCCCTTCACCTCTTTTGCCTTATCATCTAAACTTGCTAGACCAGTTAAAAAAGCCTTTTGTTGCTTCTCCGTATAACAATCACGAACCATAACAGGAATAAAACTGCCTACCCCTGCTTCTTTCGCTCCCGGAGTTGCGGTAGCTGGTAAGATTGCCTCAGCCAAGTCTCCTAATAAATCAGTTGTCTTCGCTTCAAACAAGGCTTGTACATCTTTCGTTGCCGAACGGGTACAACCTTCCAAAAATAAATTAGCGCCGATAACGGTACCTCCTAAAATCAAGGCAACTCGTTGTAATGCTTCTCTTCTATTCATACTACTAAATATCTTAATTTTAGAAATTATATTTCATTTCCCAACCTTGTCTGTAATTACGTTTTACGTATTGATTGACATTATCAAAGTTTGTAACACGCATGTTATCGTTATCCCACAACAACTTCAGATTACGTCCAGGATATTTACCATCGATACGTAAATCTGCACCTCTAATCGCCAGGTTAGCCATTAATAAGGCTTCCGTCAATGGACCGGCGATTTCAAACGGTGAGCTCACTTCTTTCTTACCGTATCCAGCCTGACAAGCTTCTACCCACTGTGCGTAGTGTCCGCCCTCTTGTCCTGGTACACGGGCATATTTCTGTGCAACTTGTTCTTTTCTTGAAGTCGGCAACAGACGTGCATTTTGACCGTAGGTATCCGCAAGAATTTTTCCTTTTGTACCAACAAGTAAAATACCATTACCACCATCACCAAAAATTTCATTTGGACCTAACTCATCCGGACGGGCAGGTTGAATACCACCATCCATCCAGTGCAAAGTAACAGGACCATTTGTACGCGGCGTTTTAGGGAATGTTAAGGTCGCATGACTCGATGGAGGACAGCTTTCAGGGAAATATCCACGTTTGAACTCATCCACATACACCGATCCGACAGTTGCCTGTACATCTTGTACATAAGTCAAGCCTAAGGTACTGAAAGGTACTTCCAATAAGTGACAGCCCATATCGCCCAATGCACCGGTACCGTAATCCCACCAGCCGCGCCAGTTGAAAGGAACCAATTTATCAACATATTCTTTATAAGGAGCAGTACCTAACCAAAGATCCCAATCCAATTCTTTTGGAATCTCGGCCTTACCTGTAGGCCATGCAATACCTGAAGGCCATACCGGACGGTCTGTCCAGCAATATACGGTATGTACATCACCGATCAGACCTGCTTCGTACCATTCGCGTACAAAACGTGGTCCATCATTCGATGCACCCTGATTTCCCATCTGAGTAACAACTTTATATTTCTTCGCTGCATGCGTCAATGCTCTCGCTTCCCATACATCGTGTGTCAACGGTTTTTGAACATACACGTGTTTACCTAATTGCATAGCTGCAAGTGCTTGAATCGCATGTTGATGATCTGGAGTCGATACAGAAACGGCTTCGATACGTTTGTGCTCCTTATCCAACATTTCACGGTAGTCTTTATAATATTTTGCTTTTGGGTAACGTTTCAACGCACCAGCTGCGCGACGGTCATCCACATCACACAAGAAAGCTAAATCTGCTTTGCCTGAATCGTGAAATGCATTGATATCGCTAAAACCCTTACCCCCTACACCAATACCTGCTACTTGTAATTTGTCACTTGGAGCTGTAAAGCCATTTCCGCCCAATACATGGCGAGGGACGATCATAAAAGCCGCAGCAGCAGTGGCCGCAGTTTTTATAAAATCTCTTCTACTCGTCTTATTTGAGTTATTTTCCATTGTTATCAATCTTTAGCTATTAGATGTTACCTTTTTTCAATTCGCTCACTGCGAAGTCTACAGCACGGGCTGTAAGTGCCATATACGTCAATGATGGGTTCACACAACCTGCAGATGTCATACAAGCACCGTCAGTTACAAAAACATTCAATGCATCCCAAACTTGGTTGTTTCCATTCAATACAGAAGTCTTCGGATCACGGCCCATACGCGCAGTTCCCATCTCGTGGATACCTTGGCCCAAACCATAGACATTATCGTAAGTATAGGTATCTTTTACGCCAATGCTTTCCAACATTTCCTTCATTTCATTTTGCATGTCACCACGCATTTTCAATTCATTATCCTTGATTTCCGCGTCAAATGATAATACAGGTAATCCCCATTTATCCTTTTTGCTTTTATCAAGTGTAATTTTATTTTCGTGATAAGGTAACGTCTCTCCAAAAGCTGTAAAACCTACTGTCCAGTCCCCTGGTTCACAAATAGCGTCTTTCCAAGCACCACCGACTTCCATCTCTGCAACAGCACCAGACCAGCGTCCACGGCCAGCAGCACCCTGGTAACCAAATCCACGTACATAATCACGTTTTTTAGTATCCCCTTCTACGTTTACAAAACGAGGAACATATAAACCTGTAGGTCTACGTCCATATACATAGCTATCTAAATAACCATCAATCTTACCACCGGCACCGCAACGGAAATGGTGATCCATCAAATTGTGACCAAGCTCACCGCTGCTGCTACCAAGACCGCCTTCCCAAACATCAGTAGCTGAATTCATCAACACCCAAGTTGAGTTCAATGCAGATGCACAAACAAAAATGACTTTCGCGAAGAACTCATAAGTCTGGTTTGTTTCAGCATCAACAATTTCGACACCTTTTGCCTTTTTCGTGTTTTTATCGTAGATAATCTTAGTGACGATCGAGAAAGGACGTAAAGTGAGGTTATTTGTTTTTTTAGCTGCTGGTAAAGTCGCAGATTGCGTACTGAAATAAGCACCAAAATTACAACCCAACCAACATTGGTTTTGATATTGACAATTTACACGGTCATGATGCGGAACAGTAATGTTAGCTGTTCTACCCATGATGAAATGACGTTGGCCACCGTATTGTTTTTTCAAACGCTCAGCTAGGTCTTTTTCAACAATGTTCATGGCCATTGCAGGCATATAGTCTCCATCTGGTAGGGACGGTACGCCATCTCTGTTTCCAGAAATACCGGCAAATTTTTCAGCATAACTATACCAAGGGGCAATATCCTTATAACGAATCGGCCAATCTACACCATGACCATCTTTTAAGTTAGCTTCGAAATCCAGATCGCCCAAACGATAAGATTGTCTTCCCCACATTAAAGAACGACCTCCAACATGATACCCACGGTACCAGTCGAAACGTTTTACTTCAGTATATGGACTCTCTTTTTCATTTACCCAAAAATCCAGGTTCTTCTCATTTAATGGATAATCTCTACGCAAAACTGGATACTCTTCGATCATTTTTTGCGTACGACCGCCAGCATGAGGCCATTCCCATGGATTTTTATTTGGCGCAGTATAATCCTTGATGTGTTCGATATTACGACCACGCTCTAGCATAATTGTTTTCAGCCCTTTCTCTGTCAATTCTTTCGCAGCCCATCCACCACTTATCCCCGAACCGATTACAATTGCGTCATAAGTATTTGTTGCCATCTCTCTTCTAATTATTTGTTTTTAAATAGTTATTTTTTCTGTTTAGTGTGCAGCATTTGTACTGTCGATCTTTTCGTCCTTAAATAGAGCTAAAAAGATAAAAAATACAACAGCTGCGATAATTGCAGGTACAACCCAGGTATGATTCCAGAATCCCGCAAGATCAGTTGCTTTCATTTCTTTGTATTTGTCTCCGACGTAACCCGCTACCCAGAAACCGATCAACTGTCCAACACCATAAGTTGCCAAAGTGATCAAGCCTTGTGCGGCAGACTTGTATTTAACACCAGCTTTGCTATCTGTATAAATCTGTCCTGAAACAAAGAAAAAGTCGTAACAGATACCGTGCAATGCGATACCGATCAACAACATAAACGATAATTCGCCAGCATTGCCATAAGCAAATAGCAGGTAACGGATTACCCAGGCCAACATACCGACCAAAATGGTTTTCTTAAAGCCAAATTTTGTAAAGAAAATTGGCAATGCCAGTAAGAACAATACCTCAGAAGCCTGACCGATTGTCATTTTACCAGTAGCATTTTCCAACCCAATCTCAGAAAGAAAAGGGTTTGCATTGGAGTAATAAAATGCCAATGGAATACAGATTAATACCGAAGAAATGAAAAAGATCAAGAAGTTTTTGTCTTTCAACAATTTAATCGCATCCAGACCAATAATTGATGCGAAGGATGGTTTTTCGTTTTCATCCAGTTTAACCGGCGGCGTTTTAGGCAATGCAAAAGAAAATATACCCAATACCAAAGAAGCAACACCTGACAATAGGAAGGTATTTTTCAATGCACCTTCAGAAGCTTTTGCATCCCAAAAATAGCTAATAACTAGACCTGCAACGATCCAACCAATTGTTCCCCAGATCCGTATACCTGAAAATTGTTTTTCTGGATTGGTCAATTGGCGAAATGAAACTGAGCTCGTCAAGGCTAATGTCGGCATGTAAAGAATCATATAAGCCAATACATACGGATAAAAAGTAGCCATATCGGCTGCACCATACATCTGATACATTAACACAGCACCCACTAAGTGCAAAACACCCAAAATACGCTCCGCATTAAAATAACGGTCGGCAATCATTCCGACAATAAAAGGAGCAATAATTGCACCCAATGATTGTGTTGAAAATACATTAGCTTTTTCAAATTCTGTCGCGTTCAAATTTTTGCTCAAGAAAGTACCTAATGTGACAAACCATCCCCCCCAAATAAAAAATTCAAGGAACATCATAAAGGATAGTTTAAATTTTATTGTTGATGAAATCATAAAAAAAATGGTGTTTTACAATACTACTAATTGGTTTTACCAGCTCAATTTAAGAAATTAAATCTAATTGTCAATAGTACACTATTAAAATATTACAAAAAGCTATCGACCTCGCGATAAGCTGCCACCAAGCGATCCTCACCCTCTTTACCGGGTTTGGAAATACCATGTTCCATCCCCATGATACCCTTATATCCTTTACTATGAATGTGTTTGAATACGTTTTTATAATTGATCTCACCAGTCGTAGGTTCTTTCCTTCCCGGATTATCGCCAATTTGGATGTAGGCAATTTCATCCCAGCAGCGATTCATATTTGCAATTAAATCGCCTTCGGTACGTTGCATATGATAAATATCATATAAGATTTTACAGGATGGACTATTAACAGCCTTACATAATGCATAAGTCTCATGCGTTTGCTGCAAAAACAGATCCGGCGTATCACTTAAGGTTTCCAAGACCATCACCAGCCCATGCGGTTCGAAAATTTCCGCACCTTTACGCATCGCCGTAAGTATATTGCTAAATTGATTCCCCCAAGGCAGTCTACGTTCAAAAAAGCCCGGAACTACCGTAAGCCATTTTGCATTACAGCGTTTCGCCGCTTCGACAGACTTCTGACATGTTTCGATAAATTTATCCAAAAACTCCTGTTTTCCCGTCGCTAAAGACGGCATCCAGTTTTGTCCGCCATCCACAACAAATACTCCCATGGTCATACCGAGCTTAGCCAGTAAATCACCGATTTTCTTCTGCTCGTCCAATGTTCTGCCTAAATAGCCATTGTCTTCTATTCCACGAAAGCCGAGATCATACATATAACGAATTTCATCCAGAAAATTATCACCTGCGTGATTTTTGAACATCCCCTGATGCGGAGCATAATTTAAGTTGAATGTTTTACCTTTATCCATCGTATCTGCTGTATTTTGTGTTGTCGACGCAAAAGTTTGCCCAGCTAGTCCTGCCCCGGCGGCCAAAAGACTACCCTTAATAAAATCCGATCTCTTCATTTTATTTTATAATTGATTAATTTTTAAATAATTTACCAAATCCATCCGAATAAATCGTTTGAATGGACTGATTTTTATTTTTAAAAATGACAAAAACCTCCACATCTTTCAATTTCTTGGATTTTGCCAAAATTTGTTCAGGTCCCATGCCCATAAAAAAGTTATCCAGTGCATCCGCTTCCATCGCAGTCTTTGCATAGACGGTTACACTCAATATGTCGGTCATGTATGGAAACCCTGAAATAGGGTCAATATGATGCCCCAATCTTTTCCCTTTATAGCGAACAAACTTCTCAAAACTGCCCGCCGTTGTGAGCGCTCCCTCGTTGAGCTGTACAACAGCAGTCATTAGTTCCTCCTCCTTATCGTCATCAGGCTGAACAATCCCTATCGAGAAACCTTTTCCTCTTGGAGGACTCCCCAAGGTCCGGATCTCCCCTCCGACCTCCACCATGTAATTGGCAATTCCCTTTCCCTCGAGATAATCTGCCAAAACATCAACCGTATACCCTTGGGCTATACCATTGACATCAATTTTAACTCCCTTTTTCTTCTTTATCAACCGATCCCCCTTAACCTTAAGGTATTGCATACCCACTAGTTCTTTAGCTTTCAAAACGGTAGCCGAATCAGGATTGATCTGACTTTTATTTGCACCAAAGCCCCACAGATCAACAAGCGGAGCGATAGTAATATCGAACTGACCATTCGATAATTTATGATATTTAAAGGAAGCCGCTATCACTTTGGCCATGTGATTATCCATCACGATAGACATCACCGAATCGGCATTGAATAAAGATATTTTCGAATCCTTGCGATAAATCGACATCGACAGGTCGATCATCGCTAAAATACGATCAACTTCCGACCGTCTGACAAGACTGTCGGAAGCGAAATAAGTGATATGGAATTGGGTTCCTTGTGCAGGTCCCTCCAGCCGGATTTTGTGCAACTCCATTCGTGGCGTTTGTGCCGCTGAATGCAGGCAGCAAATCGTGATACAAAATAGGAAGCCCAAAGTCCACTTAAATCCCATCTGCTCAAAAAACTTAAATATATAAGTTTGTATTTTGTCCAGGCATCGCTACAGGGTAAAAACCTTCTGCATCTGGAAGCAATTTTGGTTTGGCATCCCAAGCAAGCACATCTGGCCCCAATTTGATGGTAGATTTCAATGCCTCATCCCATTTGATCACCTTACCTGTATAACAAGCGATACGTCCGATAATACCCGTCAATGTACTGTATGCACCATATTCAGCATTATCGAATTTATACTCACCCTTTGAAATTGCCGTAAAAAGTTCCTTGTGCTCTTGTTGATAAGGATTTGGATTGCCCTTAGCATCATGACGGTAGATTTCTTTTCCTTTCCAGTCGTACAATACCGCCTGCCCGCCTGCCGAAAGATAAGCCCGACCTTTGGTCGCCTGGAACTGTTCATCGACACGGTTATGTATACCCTCGAAGTGTCTACATTGGCTATATACAACACTGTTGTCAGCATAGGTTAACTCCAATGCAAAATTATCATAGATCTCACCATACTCTTTACCTGTACGGTGTGCTCTGCTTCCTGTGCCTTGAATGGAAACTGGATAAGCACCTTTCACCCAGTTGGCAATATCGATATTATGAACGTGCTGTTCGACGATATGATCGCCACACAACCAGTTGAAATAATACCAGTTACGCATTTGATATTCCATTTCTGTTTGTTCTGGTTTACGTGGACGCACCCACACTCCCCCAGAGTTCCAATACACTTGTCCCGATGTAACATCACCGATTGCACCTTCGTGAATACGTTTGATGGCCTCACGGTAATTCGTTTGATAACGGCGTTGTAAACCAACAACAACGTTCAATTTCTTACGTTTAGCTTCTGCAGCCACACGTAGAACCTGTTGTACACCAGGGATATCAACAGCTACAGGTTTCTCCATGAAAACATGTTTACCCTGACGGATCGCTTCCTCAAAATGAGTCGGTCTAAATCCCGGAGGAGTCGCTAAAATAACAACATCCGCCAATTGAATCGCATCTTTGTAAGCATCAAATCCGACAAATTTATGATTATCACTCACGTCGATCTTATCTTGCCACTTTTCTTTCAGTGTTTTATACGTACTTTCTAAATTATCTTTAAAAGCATCTGCAAGTGCCACCACTTTAATGTTCATTCCTGAACTAAGTGCATCAAATGTAGCTCCGGTTCCCCGCCCCCCACAGCCCACTAGTGCAACTTTGATGACATCTGAACCTGCGGCATAAGCACCCGATAGCGGCAATGAGCTCAACATAGCGCCACCAGCCACTACAGCAGAAGTTTTAATAAAATCTCTTCTTTCTAGATTTTCCATAACAGTTTTATATTGATTATTTTATATTAAAAGTCTTTGATTGGCTGTTTGTCGTAATAAGCCATAATCTCTTCGTGACTAGGTGGATTTAGGGGTCTTACCAGTCTCATACCTACGAATGGTGCTTCTGGAAACCACCAGTTACTTTTTGGAATTTGCGGGTCCAATTGTTTCCACACGGGATCTGAAGCGCCGCGGGCAGCCGAACGCAGGTCTTCTGCCGAGCTATCAAAAGCACCGCCGCGTACGACATGTGGATATAAAGTTGTTGGAACAGTTACAGGATTGGTCAATACCTTTCCTTTACCTTCATTGTAACTATCGGATTTATATTGGTCATAAGTCCATTCGGCAACGTTTCCATAAATATCATAAAGTCCCCAAGGGTTTGGTTTCTTTTGTCCTACAATATGCGTTTTTTGTTCACCGTTATCCTTAAACCAGGCATACTCAGCCAATTGTGCTACTTGATCACCAAAAAAATAAGTTGTCTTTGAGCCAGCTCTAGCCGCATATTCCCATTCAGCCTCTGTAGGTAAGCGATAAAATACACCCGTACGAACATACAGCCATTTACAGAATTGGATGGCATTGTAATGGGTCATCGCCAAGGCGGGATGCCCTTCCTTACCAAAACCAAAAGTCATATCTAAATAAGGCTTGGTAGGTCGGGTAACAGCATCAATTTCCTTTGATACTTTTCCATCCTTACTCTTTGCAATTTCATAATCTTTATACAGAAATGGCTCAAACAGATCCCAGGTTACCTCGTACTGTCCCATCCAAAATGGATCTAATTTAACCTCGTGTGCAGGCTTCTCATCCTCTTTTCCTCCATTTGTGGTTCCCATCTTAAAACTACCACCTGGAATTGCCAGCATTTTAAACGTTAGATTAGTTCCTTCAATGGGTTGCTCATAAGGTTCGAACGTCTTCTGAGCCATAGCCTGTGCGCCAGCAAATAACAAAACGGGAATAAAGATTCTTTTTAACATATTTAGGTTTGTAATTAAAGACTAAAATATAAAATAAGGTGTATACTTTACACTTTGGCACTATAACTTTTTTATTACAGTTTAATTCTTAACAGATAGTCCATTCGTCATAACGGTTTAGCAAAAATGACTTATTGCGATCAGAGGATCTCAACAAGTAAAAAGTTTTATCCATAAAAATCTTGGTGAACTCACAAGCATCTAGTTATGGAAGCAAACTAAAGGTCCTTTCTTACCAATAAAAAAAGGTTTTCCATTTTCATGAAAAACCTTGATATCTTCGCTCGATTGATTGTGTTAAAGCAGAATCTTGCGGCTTACCGCTTTATCTATGGTTATATATCCCGGATAGAACACAGATTGTCCAGCGATATTGATAGAAGGTTTAACTTTTAACGTAAATATCCCCTTTTTATTTTCATCGCTTGACATTAAAAAATCCTGCAAATCCGAATTCTTCAACAAATCATAGATATTGGTAGCAATACGCACGTTCGCAACAGTAGATTGTCCGGGCTCTATCTGTAAAGATTGATTGACAATCCCTTCAACAAGTTGCTGTCCGCCGTAAAGGATGATATACTGAAACTTATTAATGGACGCTTTCTTCAGCGTCGGATTGTCTATTTTAAGCCGAATAACTGCATCGAGTGGGATATCCTTCCGCAAATAAGCTAATGCCAGACTAGGGGCTGCCCCCAAGTCAATCTGATTATTCCTGATCAGCCGTTGCAACGATGTTCCTGCCAGCCGGATACTATCTACGGATTCCACATCGAACTTACATTTCCCCAAATTCTCAATCTGCGTCTTTTGTCGACTCACCCCACAGCTGGAAATAAATAAGCCCAGCGCCACCAGACATCCAAATAATTTTTTTTTGCTCATAGCTGCTATTTTCCTCCAAATTTATATAAAACTCCCAGTGTAAACAATGGGTAGCCTGCCTTTAAATAGGTATTGCTTTTAAAACCGAATACCATGCCGTTTGTATATTGCAGCTTCCAACCTTTCCCAAGCCCCATCCTTGTATAAAATACAGGTTCTACAAGCATGTTATCTTCCTTATTGGCCGGAAGGCCATCTATGGCAAAATTCTTCATGCGCAGGTTGCTAAGCCGGATAATGGTACCGTAATCAATATCATGCCGATTACCAAACAATTTCAGGGCATCTTTCTTTTCGGACGAAAAGTTCACCTGCACAAACACTTTGTCAAAATCCATATCTTGTGTTTCCACAATCGCCTGGCCCATCGTTGACGAACGCTTATCGACGACACTGGTATTCCCCAGCCCATAGCCACCGTAGACTTCAAATATACGATTATTCTTCCTGCCGAAGCGCGTATAATACCCTATCCCCGCTTCACCCATTTTTTGTGCATAGTCTTTAGTATTTGATTTATTATCGACATAGGACCCATTGGCAATGACAGCAACATGATCAGTGACAGCTACTCCCAGATTGGCAGATACATTTGCCTTAGTATTGATATGACCTGAAACATATACCTCACCAGCCTCTGTAAACATAGGTGCCGAAGGTACATTAGGCATATAAATCGAACTACAGGAATAGAATGAACAGGCAAATAACCCAGCATACAAACCATACCCCAACTTGTTGTATTTCATAAATTGGTATTTATCTTAAAAACACCTATCCATTATAAAAATTGTACCAAAGCTTTACATTTAACAGAAAATAACACTTTAGGCAAGTTCAAAAACCTAAAAACCTCATTACCAACTGTGATAAATTCAATAACAAAGCAACAATCCACTTAGCTTTTATCTTTTAGAGATCATACAGCCATCATATAGGCTAAAAGCGATATAAGTTAAAATTGGAACAGCGGACAAAAGACGCGAACAAAAAAAGGCATCAATTTCTTGATGCCTTTTTCAAATATTGTTGCAAAACCTTACGCTTCTGTAGGAACTACAGATACATAAGATTTATTGTTAGCTTTTTTACGGAAAACTACTTTACCGTCTACTAAAGCGAACAATGTGTGGTCTTTACCAATACCAACGTTAGTGTCAGGATTGTGTTGTGTACCGCGTTGGCGAACGATGATGTTACCAGCGATTGCTTGTTGACCACCGAAGATTTTGATACCTAAACGCTTGCTATGTGACTCACGGCCGTTCTTAGAACTACCCGCACCTTTTTTATGTGCCATTTCTTTATCTTAATTTAAGACTATTTGTCTGATTAAAAATTCAATTATAACGTAATACCAGTGATCTGGATTTTAGAAAATTGTTGACGGTGACCGTTTTTCTTTTTGTAGCCTTTACGACGTTTTTTCTTGAAAACGATAACTTTATCGCCTTTTAAATGAGACAAAATTTTAGCCGAAACTTTTGCACCAGCAACGCTAGGTGTACCAATGGTAAATTTACCACCGTCTTCTGCTAACAATACATTGTCAAATTCAATACTAGCGCCTTCATCTCCTTGTAAACGGTGTACAAAAAGGAACTGGTCTTTTGCAACCTTAAATTGCTGTCCTGCTATATTTACTATTGCGTACATTGTTAATTAATTAAATGTGTTATTAAATGAAGGGCAAAAGTAATCAGTTTTTATCATAATTCAAAGACAAATTTACTTTTTCGTCCCCATTTAAGTTCATCACTTGCACAGCCCTGTCTCAATCCGCATCAAAACAGGGCCTTCACATCTGATTTCTGTTACCAAACCAAAATTCTTTTCTCGGGAGCAACATACATTTTTGCCGCTGGCTGTACATTGAATGCTTTATAGAAAGCCTCCATATTATATACCGGACCATTTACACGGAATTGTTCAGGGCTATGTGGGTCAACTTTTAAACGCAAACGCATACGTTCATCGCTACTCTTCACACGCCATACTTGCGCGAAGCTTAGGAAGAAACGTTGATCTGCTGTAAAGCCATCGATCTTCTCTTGGCCTTGCCCCTGTTTCGTCAATTTGAATGCGTCATAAGCGATGTTCAGACCACCAATGTCCGCCAAATTCTCACCTAAGGTAAGTTCACCATTTACATGTTGGTTGTCCAACAGTGTAAAACTGCCATATAACTTAGCAACCTGATGAGCTCTTTCAGTGAACTGTTTAGCATCCACTGCGGTCCACCAATCATTCAAATTGCCATCTTTATCATATTGACGTCCCTGATCATCAAAACCATGTGTCATTTCGTGTCCGATAACGGCACCGATAGCGCCATAATTGATCGCATCGTCCGCATTGGCATCAAAGAACGGGAACTGCAAGATACCAGCCGGAAATACAATTTCATTATACGGAGGATTGTAATAAGCATTAACGGTAGGTGTCGTCATCAGCCATTCTGCCTTGTCAACCGGTTTGCTGATTTTACCGGCCATTTCTTTATAAGCATGCTTGGCGGCAGACTGTAAATTGGCATAATAGGTATCTTTGGCAACCTCCACGTCACTATAATCTTTCCACTTTTCTGGATAGCCGATTTTTTTGGTAAAGGCTTCTAATTTTTCAATTGCTTTCTTCTTCGTCTCCGGCGTCATCCAATCCAGTTTCTCAATACGGCTCTTGTACACCTTTTGCAAATTGTCGACCAGTTCAAGCATTCGTTTTTTTGCCTCAGGTTTAAAATACTCATCCACATATAATTTTCCAACGATCTCCCCCAAGTTTTCATCCGCTGAACTGACCATCAGCTTCCAGCGTTCTTTTTGCTGTTTCTGGCCATTCAACGTTTTTCCAAATAATTCGAATTTTGCATCTCTGAAATCTTTACTCAATGCTGTCGCTGAAGCATTCACTAAATCTGCTTTTAGTTTTGTTTTCCAAACATCTAAGGACTGTGACTTCAACAGATTATTTAGAGCAAGATAGAATTTAGGCTGCTGCACCAAAATGGTATCGGTCTTCACATCCAGTCGTCCCAAAATATCTTTCCAGTTTAGATTTGGCGTTTGTTTTTGAAATTCCTGAACAGCAAATTTATGATAGTTTTTGATTGGGTCTCTCAATTCCACGGGTGTAGCGTGGGATTTGGCGATTTCCGTCTCTAATCGCAAGACATCCTCCGCCGATTTTTGGGCATTTGCTCCCTCTCCGATCAGCCCGAATAATTTAACTAAATAGGCGACATAGGCTGTCCTGATTTTCTTTGCTTTATCATCCTGATCTAGGTAGTAACTGGCTTCAGGAAGATTTAGTCCACCCTGAAAAAACTGCAGCGCATTTTTTGTACTGATCCGGTCATCTGCCGCCACATAAAACGTAAAAAGATCTCCGTCTCCTTCCTTAAACCCATCCGCTGCATAAGCGATCAATTCATCTACACTTTTCAATCCATTGATTTTTTGGATTGTTCCTTCAATTGGTTTTGCCCCTAATTTATCAATGGTCACAGTATCCATACCGCTCGCATAAAAATCACCCGCTTTTTGCTGATCAGATCCTTTTTTGCTACCCGACTTCGCCGCACCTTCCAATACAGATTTCAGCTTTTCCAGGTTCTCATTTTCAAGGATATAAAAAGAGCCCCAACCCGTCTCCGAAGCTGGGATCTGCGTATTTTTCATCCAGCTTCCATTTGCATATTGGAAGAAATTATCTCCTGGATTCACCGTCGTATCCATTCCTGAGACATCAAAAAAGTTTGTTCGGACCTCCTGAGTGGTATCACTTTTCTTGTTTGACTGACATGACATCATCATTAAGGCTACGGATAGCGTCCCCCATTTGATTTTTTGTATCATATTTTAAGAGATTAAAAGAGTATTTAAATTTATTTTAAAAGTTTAACTTCATACAAATCTTTTCGCCTATCCTTCTTAACTTTCACCGTGCCGTATTCATGCAGATCTCTCAAAGCATAGAGATCAACATCGGCAATGAGGACCATTTCTGCATTCGGCGTTGCTTCTGCTTTAATGGCATTATTTGGAAAAGCGAAGTCTGAAGGAGTAAACACCGCTGATTGTGAATATTGAATATCCATATTGTTGACACGTGGCAAATTACCGACAGAACCGGCAATGGCCACATAGCACTCATTTTCTATAGCTCTAGCCTGCGCACAGGTTCGCACACGGATGTATCCGTTTTGTGTATCGGTCATAAAGGGTACAAATAAAATTTGCATACCCTGATCTGCCAGAATGCGGCTTAATTCCGGGAACTCTACATCGTAACAAATCAATAGCCCTACTTTGCCACAATCGGTATCAAAGACTTTGACCTCACTTCCGCCTACCATTCCGTAATATTTAAATTCATTGGGTGTGATATGAATTTTTTTAAACTCATCCAGTTTGCCGTTGCGATGGCAGAGATAGGAAACATTGTAAAGTTTTTTGTTTTCCATCAATGGCATTGATCCCGCAATGATATTGACATTGTAGGATACAGCAAATTGCTGAATGCGATCGATAATTTCAGAGGTATGCTGGGCAAGCCTTTCCATGGCCAGACGTTCGGGAAGATCATTATAGGGGCTCATCAGCGGGGTATTGAAGAACTCCGGAAACATAATAAAATCTGTTCCATAATCACTCACAGTGTCCACAAAAAACTCGATCTGATCATAAAATGCCTCCAGATTATCGAATAAACGCATCTGCCATTGCACTAATCCTAAGCGAATAGTCTGCTTGGTGGTTGAAATGGACCGTGTATCGGCCTCATAATAAATATTGTTCCACTCCAGCAAAGTTGCAAACTCCATCGATTCGGCATCTTCGGGCAGATAATGTTTGAGTATCTTTTTGACATGAAAGTCATTCGAAAGCTGAAAGGTCAGGGTCGGATCATAGATCTCCTTACGCTTGACTTTCTCGATATACACCCGCGGACTCATTTTATCTGCATAATTGTGATAATTGGGGATCCGGCCGCCGGCAACAATACATTTGAGATTCATCTGTTCACAGAGCTCCTTCCGCGCGTCATAAAGACGACGTCCTAGACGGAGGGCACGATGATTCGGATGAACAAAAACCTCTATTCCATACAGGGTATCTCCCTCATCACTATGCTTGCTAAACTTACCGTCATCAATAATCTCATAATAACTATCATAAATATTATTTTTTTTGGAATTCAAAATAATCGACAAGGCACAAGCAACCACATGTCCGTCAATTTCCACACACAATTGTCCTTCGGGGAACAAATCAATCAAATCTTGAATATTTTCCTTTGACCAGGTTTCACCTACCCCATCATAAGCCTGTTCCATCGATTTTTTCAAATCAACATAATCCTTCTTTGTCAAGTTCCGCACTTGAATATCCATATAAATCTCCTTTTTGAAATTAGTTATCTAAATTTAGTAAAAGTAAAGGCCAAGTCCAAGACTAGCAATGGGCAATGTGCACCATTATGTTGCATCCGCGCGAATATCAAATGGCAACCATCTTCGTCTCTTATACAGTACTTGTTCAGTGATCGCTCAGTGTAAACTGAATAAGTACTGACTTATTACTGTCTAAATATTGATTAAAAAAAGTTATTAGCTACTATTTGGTACGGGGGCGTTCTAGTCTTAATATAGATCTTGATGATCAATATCTTATCAGACAATTAGGGCAATCACCTTTTCATACATGAACAGAATTACTGCAGCGGAAAGATCTTGCTAAAATTAAGGATAAAAAAAAGCGCCAATTATTAATTGGCGCTTTTAATATCTCAGTGATAGCTGCTATCAACTAGGCTTGACCTTGTGGTGTTCCAAAAGGAAATGCAACAGTAGGATCACCACCTTGTTGTGGTTGTTCAGCAACACCTACATCCATTTTAATTGGACCATTTAATGCTTCGAAACGATTCACGTTGTCAACCAATGCACCTAACAAGCGTTTTGCATGCTCTGGAGTCAAAACGATTCTTGATTTCACTTTTGCTTTTGGCACTCCTGGCATCACACGGATAAAGTCAACCACAAATTCAGTATTAGAGTGAGTGATAATCGCAAGATTTGAGTAGGTTCCTTCTGCTACTTCTTCTGTCAACTCGATGCTCAATTCGTTTTGATTTTGGTTATTTTCCATAATAATTCTAATGATAAGTTAATATATTCTTAAATTCTACTTTGTAAAAGTTCTAAAATCCTGTCCGTTCTCAATATTCAGTAACGTTTCGTAAATCAATCTGATCACGTTGTCCACGTCTTCTTTATGCACCATCTCCACGGTCGTATGCATATAGCGGAGTGGTAACGAAATCAACGCCGATGGTACACCGCCATTGCTATAAGCAAATGCATCCGTATCAGTTCCTGTAAAACGGGAGGAAGCCTGACGCTGGAAAGGAATATTATTCTTCTCAGCGACCTTAACCAACAGCTTATTTAAATTGATCTGTACTGCTGGTGCATAAGACAATACCGGACCTTTTCCTGAGAACAGATCTCCCTGTGTGATCTTATTGATCATCGGGGTCTGTGTATCATGTGTCACATCGGTTACGATAGCAACATTCGGTTTAATACGATCTGCAATCATTTCGGCTCCACGTAAACCGATCTCTTCCTGCACCGAATTTACGATATATAATCCAAATGGCAATTTCTTTTTATTCTCTTTTAGCAAGCGTGCAACCTCAGCGATCATAAAACCACCCGCACGATTGTCCATGGCCCGTCCGACATAGTAGCGGTCGTTGAGGATAGAGAATGTATCTTCATATGTAATGACACAGCCCACATGGATTCCTAGCGCTTCGACCTCTTCTTTGGTGCTGCATCCGCAGTCCAAGAAGATATTTTTCAGCGAAGGGTTTTCCTCTTTTTCTCCTGAACGTGTATGGATTGCTGGCCATCCGAATACCGCTTTAACGATCCCGTTTTCAGTGTGAATATTGACGCGCTTAGACGGTGCAATCTGGTGATCCGAACCACCGTTGCGGATCACATAGATCAATCCATCTTTGGTAATATAATTGACAAACCAAGAAATTTCATCCGCATGAGCCTCTATAACTACCTTATATTCAGCTTTCGGATTAATCACACCTACAGCGGTACCATAGTTGTCAACGAATGTATCATCGACATAAGGCTTCAGATAATCTAACCACAAACGCTGCCCATCCCACTCAAATCCTGTAGGAGAAGCATTATTGATATATTTCTCAAAAAATGAAAGCGAATCTTTAGTTACAACCGTATTGTGTTTCGGCTCTTTTTTCTTGTTTTTTTCTGCCATCTTTTCCTTTTCTATTTACTTTCGTCAAAATATGAAAATTTCAATGAAATGCAAAAGTAAAAATGTTTTTTGAAATATTGTTTGTGCAATTTATTTTATGCCCTCGGCCCCTATTTCTATGAAAAAACAAAGCTAAGTAGTCATATTCCATTAGCGTTGAACAAATTAGATACCTACCCGAATGATATTGTCCTTAAAAACAAATTAGGAGGAATAAAAAATGAGATTAAAGCTTATCTTTACTCCAAAGTAATTTAAACAGCTATAAAATTTATGAATTCAATATTAAGTGCAATACATTGGAATATTGATCCCGAAATGTTCAACTTTGGCGCCTTTGCCCTTCGCTATTATGCCTTATGCTGGCTATTGGCGTTTTTTGTTTCATACGTTATCATGTTGCGTATTTTCAAAAAAGAAGGCCGCACCCAGGAACAATTGGATCAGCTTTCAATTTATATTTTCTTGGGCACTTTAATCGGAGCACGATTGGGACACTGCCTATTTTACGATTTTGACTATTATAAAGACCATATACTTGAAATCTTCCTTCCCTTCAAATGGGACAAAACAGGATTTCATATCACAGGTTTTGCCGGCTTGGCTTCCCACGGCGGCGCCATCGGAATTATCCTCGCACTATATTTATTCTGCAGAAAAACAAAAACCGACTTTTTATGGTTAGCGGACCGATTGGTCGTTGTAGTCCCTATTGCCGGTGCACTTATCCGAATCGGAAATTTCTTCAATTCTGAAATAATTGGTACACCTACGGATCTACCTTGGGCCATCGTGTTTGACCGTGTAGACAATGTGCCCCGCCATCCAGGACAGCTTTATGAAGCAATCGCCTATATTTTGATCTTTATTATCATTGGTTCCCTATTCAAATCGAATCCAAATCGCCAAAAAGGTCAATTATTTGGCATATTCATGGTCCTATTATTCGGTGCCCGTATGGTCTTAGAACATTTTAAAATTGACCAGGAAGCATTTGAGCAAAGTATGGCTTTGAATATGGGTCAATTGTTGAGTATACCTTTTATTCTGGTAGGTTTCTACTTTATCTTCCGGAAAACTAAAGCTTAAAATAGGGGACAATATATCCTTGTCTGCAAATACAAGATTTAACGGGCATCTTTTCTCGAAAAGATGCCTTGTTTTTTTCCCAATACCTGCAAAGATTACTATATTAGGCTTCAATAAATAATATATCTTTTTACAACAAGAAACTTAAACCTAAAATGAGTCTAGCGCAATGTGCATCTGTAGAGGCAAATGACAAGATGCTTCAATACAACGGTCAATATGGTGAATACGGAGGGGCATATATTCCCCCAGTATTGGAAGAGCAACTAAATAAACTAGGGGCCTTTTTCGATAGCCATGTCCAAAAAGAAGAATTTCAAAAAGAGTTTATCGCCATTTTAAAACATTATGTCGGTCGCCCCTCTCCATTATACTATGCGAAGAATTTAAGTGATTATGTCGGTTCTAAAATCTATTTAAAACGAGAAGATCTCAATCATACAGGCTCTCATAAAATAAACAACTGTATAGGTCAAATTCTTTTGGCCAAACAAATGGGAGCCACAGAAATCATTGCTGAAACCGGTGCAGGCCAGCATGGGGTAGCTACAGCTACCGCAGCGGCATTATTAAACATTCCATGTAAAGTATTTATGGGTGAAATAGACGCTGCACGCCAGGCGCTTAACGTCAAACGTATGGAATTGCTGGGAGCTGAAGTTGTGACAACCAATTTAGGCAGCCGTACCCTGAAAGATGCCGTTGACGCCGCATTAATGTATTACGTTGAAAATCCAACATCTTATTATTTATTGGGATCCCACGTAGGCCCACACCCCTATCCAAAAATGGTCGGTTATTTCCAAAGTGTTATCGGTAAAGAAGCCCGGCAACAGATTCTTGATCAGGAAGGACGTCTTCCTGATAGCATATTTGCCTGTGTAGGCGGAGGGTCAAATGCTATTGGCTTATTTTCGGGATTTCTGGATGACCTTGAGGTAGAGATTAATGGCGGTGAAGGCGGCGGTACTGGCATCTACCCTAAAACGGCTGCGACCCTCTCTTTTGGCAAACCAACCGTATTTCAGGGAACATACTCCTATTGTTTGGTCGATGAAGAAGGCAATCCTATCCCCTCGACATCGGTGTCTGCAGGTCTTGATTACCCGGGAATCTCGCCTCAACACGCCCAATTAAAAGACAGCAAACGAGCAAACTATTACCCTGTAACAGACGAAGAGGCTATCGAAGCCTATAAATTGCTTTCTCGATTGGAGGGCATTATACCGGCAATCGAATCTTCCCACGCTGTTGCTCTCGCTGTAAAATTACTAAAAGACAAAAACAAAGTCGCCATTGTCAACCTTTCGGGACGCGGCGACAAAGATGTTGATCGTGAATTTTAAGCCGAGGTATTAAAAAACATCATGTAGATCGGGTCGCTACCATTATGGTACGTACTCGATCTAATATCATATTTATTAACTAACAATCCTCAGGATGAAGCAGCATAAAAAACCTCGAATAGTTTTAAAATCAGTTATCGCGCTCCTGATCTTACTTTCTGTAGGCCTTATTAGTTATAATCTCTACCCAGAGACAACTTTGGATAGGAATGCTCAAGTAGACAAACTTGTCGTTTATAAATCAAAAAGAACGTTGTTAGCCTATAGTGATGGAAAGCTATTAAAATCTTACCCCATTTCCTTAGGTGGTCAGCCTGTTGGCGCCAAAGAAATTGAAGGTGATTTAAAAACTCCTGAAGGCCTTTATACCATCAATGATAAAAATCCATATAGCGACTACCATAAAAACCTCGGTGTCTCCTATCCTAATGAAAAGGATATCGCTCATGCTAAAAGTTTGGGAAAAGATGCCGGCGGTGACATCAAAATTCATGGGCTTAGAAATGGGTTGGGATTTATCGGCAAATTGCAGCGTTGCATGGACTGGACATTTGGCTGTATGGCGCTTACAGATTCGGAAATTGACGAGCTTTTTGACGCGGTTAAAATAGGCACACCTATTGAGATCAATCCTTAGCGATCTACCCGTTCCTTTATCGTTTTTCCTGCAGACGTTTTTTAAAATACTACAAAATAATTTCTAAATCTTACAACCTCATGTTTAATAAATTATCGAATTTTGAACTTACATGAGTAACTTGTATCTAAATAGTTGTTATGAAATATCCACGATTACAAAACACCAACACCGATGACAAGGTGGCAGCTTGCACGCCGTCTAAAAAATTAACTACGCGTGCATAAAATCAACAGGATACTTGATAAGAGCTCTAAAAAACAAAACGCGACGCATTCATGGATAGTATTGAATGCAGATACGAATGAATAATAATTTATATATGAAACTTGCGATAAAGAATATGGTGTGCAATAGATGCATTATGGTTGTTGAAAATGAATTGGCTAAGCTCAACCTTCATATCAGGCACATTTCTTTGGGCCAAGTCGAAATCGATGAAAATCTGACCAAAGAGGAAACCAGGCAGCTTGCCTCCAATTTTTCGGCCCTTGGCTTTGAACTGATTGATGATAAAAGAACCGTCATTATAGAGCAGGTCAAGCACCTTGTATTAGATCTCATCCGTAATCAACATAACGACACCAACCTCAATCTTTCTGAAATCATCAGTAAAGAGGTACATCACGATTACAATTATATCTCCAATCTCTTTTCGGACGTCGAAGGAATGACCATCGAAAAATACTTCATCGGCCAAAAAATTGAATATGTCAAAGAGTTATTGGTTTATGACGAACTCACCTTAAGTGAAATTGCCTATAAACTCAATTACTCCAGTGTTGCTTATTTAAGTAATCAGTTCAAAAAAGTAACTGGACTCACGCCAAGCCACTTTAAACAGATCAAAGAGAATAAACGAAAACCGCTTGATAAGATCAATGATTAAAGACCTACGATGAGCTAGTAAGATTGTCTTGACTGGATGTTATATAGCGTGACACAGCAGAAGAAAGCTAACGACGATCGACGAAACAATCGGGTGTGATCATCGATTGCCGGGATCAGAAACAAAGTCCAAAAAAACAGAAAAGGCTTCCGAGCGGAAGCCTTTCTTTTTAAAATTGCCCTTTCAAATTAGCAACCCTTATTTTAAATGTCTCTAATTCTTTTTGTTGTTGATTGATAAAAGAATTTTCCTCCAGTTTTCCTACGACTATATCGCGTTCTTCATCATTGGCATACACCATATTTTTGAACGGATTTTTATAATCTTTGACACGGGATTTATAAATCTGTTCACCAATCCAGATCCGGTGCCCAAGCGCCTGATCCAACAAAGATACGATTTTATCTGCTGATAAAACCATACCTTCCAAATTTAAGACTTCAATTAAAGACAAGAGCGCATGTTCACGTTTATCTAAGGGGTAATCTTTACTCTTATCATGATAGAATTCATGAATATCATCCCATGAATCTATTTTTTTTGATTTGACATCACTCAGGAAAGTTTGCAATGCATTACTTTCGATCAACTGTCCACCTATATTCTCCCAACTTGTACGCGAGCGGCCTGATAAGGTGTCCATAATATCCTGCAGTGAACGGCCTTCCTCGAGGGCATCCATCAGATGAAGCACGCCATAGTATATAATAAACGAGCGATATAAATGGTAAGCCTCGCCTACCTTCTGAATAACAGTCGGTCTTCGGGAATTTTCAGCACCTTGCAGCACGATCGTCTGACCTTTTAAATCCATATTGTTCGCAAATAATGCCCGACCGGCAACAATACGTTCCTGCTTATCTTTTCCTTCTACTGTATCGAGCAGGCTGTCCGCCACGGCCAAGGCCAATAGATCCATTCCCTCAAACATCTCGTTCACCGTATCTGGCGCCAACATGTCGTATTCAAAATATTGATTTTTGAAATGCCGATTATCTCTCGCTTCATACTTATTGGCATTGCGTACCAACGCATACATATTGTACATAAACCAGTAACCCGGAATCAATACCAATCGATCATGCTGTACATCATTACTAACTAATGTAAAAGGAAGTTTGATGTCCAGTTCATGAAGAAAATCACCTTTCACAATGAGGCAATAAGATGCAAATCTAGAGTTATGTTTTAGACTGACACAGAGTCCGGGCCAGAAACCACGTCCAGCAATAATTTCGCCATCTGCTGCTCTGGAATTGTGATTGGATCCTACCGTTGCTCCAGCTGCCATATTACTTTGACCCATCACCAACGCGGCACATAAAAAAGAATTGTTATGGTGCTGCTCGTGTGCAGGGAAAATCAAAGAGTTTAGTACTTCACAACAAGAAATTGTTGAGTTATCGCCCAAATAAGAATTGATCAGCCGCGCTCCATATTTCAATTGCGAATAGGAAGCCAAGATAAAGCGAACGGCTTTTACGCCGTAAAATATACGGCAGCCATAGCCGATAATCCCGTTTACGAGCTCACAGCCCTCTCCGATCTGTGTATACGATTCCTGAGAGGAATTGACGGTCACATTTTTTAACTTACTGACCCCTTTGATATAGGCATCTGTTCCGATCTTGACGTTCTTAATCGTAAAGGTATTTTTGATGACACAACGATCACCGATTTGGCTATAGTAGCCGCGTCGGCTTCCAAATTTTTGATCGGTTAACTCACCAAACCGCTGCTGTAAGGCATGATCATGGCGATTGCGGGTCCATAAATAAACATCAGCAGCCTGCATGCCATCAAAAGGATAAACCGAACGGGCGCCGTTTTCATTACATAGCTCTAGCTGGATACGTTTTTCAGCCTCTTCACCATCTCGGAGAATACCATTACCAAACTTAGCTGTACTTCCAGTCTCCATTTCCTTGATCTGACTCAACAGGACCTCATTGCCCACGACAAAGTAGGATAAGTAGCCCACATGGTGGACGGCAACATCGTCACCAAAGTCCGAACTGATGATCGTCGAATGATACAGGCCAATGGGCAGCTGCAAGTTGCGGTAGTCCAGGTAACTTGGGCTCAGATTCCCGATACGAACCAAGCCGTAGAACTTACAATGCTGAATTTGATTGGGATCAAAGACCGCCGATACTTTAACTTTAGACCAGTCGCTAGACCAGTTTCCGTTGTTGATCAATTGCTGAATCTCAGTCTCTGTCAGATCGCGGTAGTCATTACGCGGATTTTGCTGAAAACGAAGGGTATATTCGTCCTGTCCTGCTGGAATAAACTCATCTGGGATAAATCCATATCCCAGATGTTCCAAAGGTTTCTTCTTCAATACACTCATAGACCTCCTTACTCTACTGTTACAGATTTAGCAAGGTTACGTGGTTTATCCACATCCAAGCCCAGCTCTACACCAATATAATAAGATAGCAGTTGCAACGGTACGACCGAAATCAACGGTGCGATGATTTCATCTGCTTCCGGAATTTCCATAAAATCATCCGATAGGCTTTCAGAAACTGTGTCACCTTTGGTCACCACAGATATGATCTTTCCTTTACGTGCTTTGATCTCCTGAATATTTGAAACAATCTTCTCATGATAAGCATCTTTTGTGGCGATAAAAACAACGGGTAAGTTTTCATCGACCAATGCGATAGGTCCATGTTTCATTTCAGCTGCAGGATAACCTTCAGCATGGATATAGGAAATTTCCTTGAGCTTAAGCGCACCTTCGAGCGCAACCGGGAAATTGTAGCCCCTACCCAAGAAAAGGAAGTCGCGGGCATCTTTGTATTTTTTGGCGATCTGCTTGATTTTTTCCACTTGCGTATCTAAGATCCATTCCACTTTCTCAGGAACTTCATTCAATTCCTGTGCAAGTTTTTGATAGCGTTCTTCGCTGATTGAGCCCTTCAGGGAAGCGATTTTCAATGCGATCAGATTCAATACCGTCAACTGTGCCGTAAATGCTTTTGTACTCGCAACACCGATTTCCGGTCCAGCATGTGTATAGGCACCTGCATCTGAAAGTCGTGCGATAGAAGATCCAACAACATTGACAACACCCAAGATAATAGCGCCTTGTTTTTTTGCATTTTCCAGAGCGACCAACGTATCTGCAGTCTCACCACTTTGGGAAATCGCCAAAATAACATCGCCCGGATGAATAACAGGATTACGGTAACGGAATTCCGATGCATATTCGACCTCTACATTAATACGGCATAGCTCCTCAATAATGTACTCTGCAATGAGTCCCGCATGCCAGCTTGTACCACAGGCAACAATTACAATGCGGTTGGTATTGCTAATCTCATTGGCAAATTTTTCAATACCGCTCAGGGTAATCTGATGTGATTGCAAATCCAGGCGGCCACGCATGGAATCAAAGATTGTGTGTGGCTGTTCGAAGATCTCCTTTAACATGAAGTGATCGTAGCCTCCTTTTTCAATAGCAGATAGTTCAAGGTCTAATTTTTGAACATAAGGAGTAATGCGCTCATTTCCTAGATTTTTCAGAATCAATTCTTCTGGCGTGATGATGGCCAGCTCATAGTCATTAATGTAAACAACTTCTTTGGTGTACGCAAGCATCGGTGAAGCATCTGAACCCAAAAAATGCTCGTTTTTACCGATACCAATCACCAAAGGACTTCCCTTACGCGCTGCAATGATACGATCCGGATGACCTGCTTCCAATACAAGGATAACATAAGCTCCCACTACGCGTTTCAAAGCGATACGAATAGCCTCTTCGAGAGAGCACTCATTTTGAGATTGAATCTCTTCGATAAAGTTTACAAGAACTTCCGTATCTGTATCACTTTTAAACGTATAACCCTTGCTGATTAATTCAGACTTCAAAGAAGCGTAGTTTTCAATGATTCCGTTGTGGATCATGGCTATACGACCGCTGTTGGAATAATGCGGATGCGCATTCCGATCAGAAGGTTCACCGTGGGTTGCCCAACGTGTATGCCCTATACCTGTAGTTGATTGGAGATCGTGACCGAAGACGAACTCTTCCAGGTTTGCAACTTTACCTGTTTTCTTATAAACATCGATCTGGTCACCTTTATGCAATGCCACTCCAGCACTGTCATATCCACGGTATTCCAATTTTTTTAATCCGTCAATGACGATACCGTACGCCTGACGATAACCTGTGTATCCTACAATTCCACACATGCTTGTCTCAATTTTAAGTGTATATTTTGTTAATGCGCCGCAATGTAATAAAAAATATTTACGCAATCGATTGATTAACCTAAAATTAACACAAAAAAGGCGACCAATGTCCATTAGCCGCCTTTTTTGTATGTAAAATTTACTTATTTTTTAATGTTCTGCCACATCTACATGGTCATAATCTTCCTTCATCAAGGCTTCATAATTTGTTTTTTCTTTCTTTCCAAAACGACGTTGAAGACTATCAAAAATGGAGTAAACCACCGGTACAACAACCAAGGTTAAAAATAAAGAAGATAACAAACCACCGATGATAACAATCGCAAGACCTCTATTCATATCGGCACCGTCTCCAGTAGCGATTGCAATAGGAATCATACCAAATACCATGGCAATCGTCGTCATCAAAATCGGGCGAAGACGTGCGTGATTGGCTGCCACCAAGGCATCGTGTGTATTATCGCCCGCTTCCTTACGATGGTTCGCAAAATCAACCAGCATGATCGCATTCTTGGCCACTAGACCAATTAACATGATGATACCCAAAATCGTAAAGATATTCAAGGTCTGATTTCCCAAAGCCAGGAATAATAAAGCCCCGATAAACGACAATGGAATCGAGAATAATACCACAAATGGTGTGATAAAACTATCATATAAAGCAACCATTACCAAGTATACTAGGATAATAGATGCCAATAAGGCGATTCCCAAAGTACCAAATCCTTCCGATTGGTTTTCCATATTACCACCCCAAACAAACACAATCCCTGGTTTACGAGGCAGTTTTTCAAATTGCGCTTGCCACTCCTGTGCTACCGTACCCATTGGTCTACCGATTGCCTGCCCCTGAATGGATACTGCCGGTGATTTATCGCGACGTTCCAACAAAGTAGGTCCCGAGCCATAAGTTACATTGGCAAATTGATCCAAGGAAATGGAAGCCCCTTGATTATTGATAAACTTCAGATCGCGTACGTTGTCAATATTTGCACGGCCACTCTCGGTATAACGAATATTGATATCGTACTCATTATCCCCCGCTCTATATTTGTTGTCTGTATTTCCGGAGAACGCTGTTTGCATCGTCATACCCACCGTAGAAACATTGAGTCCCAAAGAAGTCATTTTATCACGGTCGATCTTCACATTGATCTCGGGGTTACCTGCCTCAGAAGTCAATTTGACACCCGCTGCTCCAGGAATTTTACGTAATTGATCCGCCGCCTTCTCTGCAAACTCTTGTGCATCTTCGACAGAAGCTCCGATAATGGTCAGTTTCAATGGCGCCTGCTCCGCTCCCATGATACCCACATTGACGGTTTTGATTTTCGCACCGATCAGTTTATTTTCCAGTTCACGTTTTAAGGTCGCCGAATACACCTGTGAGTTGCCTTCAAAATTTTCTTTGTCGAGGATCACGTGGATCTCCGATTTGTAGCGCGAACCCGTGGTCGAAGCCATACCGTCCGAAGACTGTCCCACCGTTGTAATAATTTCTTTTACATCGGGTTTCGATTTAATATAAGCTTCCGCTTTCTGCGTCAATAAGTTGGTTTTTTCCAGAGAAGCATCTTTGTCGAGTTCCAACTGGATGAAAAACTCCTTACGATCAACACCTGGGAAGAAATCCGAACCGATATAACCTTTTCCGATTAGTACAAAAGATGCAAAAAGCAAACCAATGGCCAAACCTAACGTTGCCAGTTTGGTACCGACGCTGCGTAAAGCCCAAGTCAATAAACCAGCAACCCAGTGTGTAAAGCTGGTCAATCCACTTTCAAAACCATGGATAATACGACCAAAGAACGAGGTTTTACTCAAATGCTCCAATTTACCGAAACGCGAATATAACCAAGGGACCACGGTAAATGACACCAATAAGGATAACAATGTCGAGATAATGACAGTCACACAGAATTGTGCCAGGATATTGGCCACCAAGCCCGTAGACATGGCGATCGGAAGGAATACGACAACGATAACCAAGGTGATCGCTGTTACTGTAAATCCAATTTCAGAAGCACCGTCATACGCTGCACGCACCTTGTTTTTACCCATCTCCATGTGGCGGTGAATATTCTCGATAACAACGATCGCATCATCCACGAGGATACCAACCACCAGTGATAAACCGAGTAATGACATCAAGTTCAGGGTATAACCCATCAGGAGCAAACCAATGAACGTCGCAATCAAGGACAATGGAATTGCAATCATGGTGATCGCCGCATTACGTAAACTTTGCAAGAAGAACAACATGATAAAGCCCACTAAGGCAATTGCTATCATTAAGTCGTGGATCACGTTATCGGCCGCATTCAATGTAAAATCTGAAGAGTCATTGGCCACCAAAATTTTAATATTTTGTGCTGCATAATCCTTCTCCACACCACTTATTAGTTTTCCGTCTTTATCATGTACAGCAATGGTTTTCTTGACCGCTTCAGACACCGCTACCGCATTTGCATCAGACTGTTTAAAGACCTGCAATAAAATTGTATTCTGACGGTCCAAGCGGGCCACTTTTTCAATTTCTTTGATACCATCCTGTACATCTGCGATGTCACGTAAATAGATCTGCACCCCTGCTGGTGTTGTGATAGGCAGGTTCCGCAGCTCTTCGATTGAAGTCACTTTACCTGAAAGACGGATAGTCGTCCGATTATCTCGGGTACTTACGTTACCTGTAGGGAAATCGAGATTGGAAGCCGCTACGGTTTGCTGTACCTGCGAAATTGTCAGTCCATAACCTTCAATTTTCTTCGGGTCTACAGAGATCTGGATTTCACGTTCCTCGCCACCGATCATGTCTACTTTCGCAACACCATTGATCCGCGCAAAAACAGGTTGGATTTTATTGTCCAATAGATCATAAAGCTCTTTCTCCGATAAGTTGGATGTGACGGCCAAACTCATGATAGCCACGTCATCCAGGGAGAATTTAGAGAGTGAAGGTGTTTTTACATCATCTGGCAAATCGTTGATCACGGCATTGATTTTCCGCTGGGCATCGGTCAGCAGGAAGTTGACATCCGCACCGTTGTTGAGAGTAATCATGACAATAGATACCCCTTCCAAGGAAGTCGACTCCACCTTTTTGATACTTTCCAGGGATGAAATAGCATCCTCTATTTTTTTGGTCACCGAACTTTCAACCTCTGCAGGTGAAGCCCCCGGATAAACCGTCTGTACCGTAATGACGTTAATTTCAAATTTAGGGACTAATTCATAGCCCAATCGCGTATAAGAAAACAACCCGCCTAATGTCAGTATTATAAATAATACGATAATTATACTGGGGCGTTTTATCGATATTTCGGTAATTTTCATTCGAATAATTTATTTTTAATAGCCATGCAACCGGAGTTCCATCTGCTACTGATTACAGTATGCTCTATTTAATAATCTCTACAGGGCTTTGGTCAAATAGATTGATTTGACCCGAAACAATCACCTGATCACCATTTTGTAAACCACCTAAGATCTCGATGTAATCACCAAAGTTTCTACCCGATTTAACGTTTGTTTCGATTGCTTTACCGTTTTTCAACACAAAGATCTTGTTGTCGCTCACACTACCCACAAAGGCATTACGTGGGACGATCAATGTGTTGCTGGCAGCCCCCTCACCGAAGATGGCCGTACCATACATACCGGCACGCAACTGGTTCGATGCATTATTTACCTCGATTTCTACCGGGAAATTTAAGCTACCATCCGATTTAGGCGCAATAAAAGTTACTTTACCATTGAAGCGTTGGTCTGCATACACACTCGCTGTCACATCAACAGATTGACCGATCTTTAAGGTCGCTACATTCTTTTCGTCAACATTGACACGCAATTTCAAGGTGGCAACATTCACAATATCGAAGGCTGCAGCGCCGACATTCAGGTAAGTCCCTGGTTCGATTTTACGTGAATTAACAATACCCGACACAGATGTTTTGATAGTCACATCGCCAGCATTCAATTTAGAAGCTTTTAAATTGTTTTTCGCATTCTCAAATTGCAATTTCACCTGGTCTAGCTGTTGTTTGGTTACACCACCTGTAGAAAAAGCACTTTCAAAACGGTGCAGATCAGCCTGCGCATTGGTATATGCTGCTTGAGCATTCGCTACGTTTACATTCAGTTTATCGCCTTCAATGATCGCCAAGGTCTGTCCCGCGCTCACATGAGAACCCTCATCAACCAATACTTTCACTACCCGGCCGGCAGTTTCAGCCGAAACGGTTACTTCCTGTTTCGGAGAAAATGTTCCGTTTGCAGTATAACGCAAGTCCATGGAAGATACTTTTGCTGTATCGATACGAACTGCAATAGCCACATTTTTCTTTGCTACTTCTGCCGTTTCGGCCTCATTTTTCTTTTTATTCTTATTTAACACAAAAAATATTCCTGCTAAACCAGCAGCAATAATAAGTAGGGTAATAATTCCGCGTTTCATATTGTATTAGTCAATTATTCTTTAATTAGTGATTTTAATTCGCCATTCGCCTTAATAATCTGTACTTCGGCGACTTTATAGTTCAACAAACTCGTATTTAGATTATTTTCCGCATCAGCAAGTGCTTTTTCTGCATCAAGTAATTCTGTTAACGTTGCTAAACCATTGTTAAAATTGTTTTTGGTATCGTCAAGAACACCCTTCGCCAATTTAACATTCCGGCGATTATTGTCAATCGTCAGCAAGCTGATCTTGATCTGTGATTTGGCATTTTCTTTCGCTAAATTAAGACCGAGTTTGGTATCCTCAAGGTCAACCTGTGCTTGTCTGATCTGAATATCGGCCTGGTTTATTCTCGCCTTTGTCGTGCCTCCAGTAAAAATGGGCACCGAAAGGTTCAAACCTATGCTCGACGTCTTTGGCCAGCTAAAATCACCACCGATCGGAAAGCCTTTACCAAAACCATTAAAACCAAAATCTCCTCCTAAAGATAACTTAGGATACAAATCAGCAACCTTCGATTTCTTGTTCAGTTCGTAAAGTTCAATTTGCTTCTTCATCAACTGCACTTCAGTCCTATTTTCAACATTATCCGATTCCACTGCCAAAGCTGCATTGATATCAAACGTCTCCCCGGACAATTCAATATCCTCTTCAATAGGTTTCCCAATCGCGAATTTCAACGCATTTTCTTTGATCTGTACGGCGTTGGTCGTTTGTTGTTTTTGTGCCTCCAGGTTGTTCACATTGACAACCAAGCGATCTAAATCTATTTTTTTTGCAAGTCCTGCATTGACAAGTCCTGCTGTCACGTCTTTCGTTTTCGTTGTACTTTGCAAGTTATTTTCAATCGTCTGAAGTTTCAGATGTTCTTGGTAAATATCATAATAAGCATTTGCTACTTTCTCTATCACCTGTTCATCTGTTAACTGTGCATTTATTTGGTAAAACTCTTTTGTTGTTTTAGCAGCTTTCAACCCTGTAAAGATAGATTGATTAAAAAGCTGTTGATTTAAAGAAACTACCGCTGTTGAATTCCAAGGTTGTCCCATTTTAATCTTTTGAGTCTGACCACCGGCTTCCAACACCATTTCTGGAATTAACACATTGTATTTTAAGGAACCGTTTGCTGTAATTTGTGGCAACGCGCTACCCCTAACCTCATCAATCTGGTATTGCGAGTTTTCGAGATCTAACTTTGCCTTTTTAGCTTCCTTTTTGTTTTGCAAAGCAAATTTAATTGCATCACTTAAGCTCAATTGTTGCTGTGCATGACTTTGGAAAACCATCGTACCTAATAAAAGGCTGGCTAGTATTCTGATTGTTTTCATTCCTAATTTATTTGTCCTAATTTTATATCTACTTTTTATTTATACCATTAAAAAACAGCTTGGTAGCCAGCTTTTGTTTCTGCAATACTTCATCAAAACGATCCTGATTTGGAATCCCCGAAATGATATCGGAGATATTGCACATCAACGATAGACTCTTCATCAGTTCCACATATATCTCTGCGGTTTCATAAAGATGCTCTTCATTCAGTTCTCCCTTTTGCGCACCGACCTGCAGAATTTCATAAAGCGCCTGCACATCACGATTATGGAGGCATTGAAAGAAATCCTGCATGGAAAGTCCCTTGATCCATTCCAGATTTTCGTTCATGTGCAACATATAGTATTTCCGGACAAATGCATCGCGCAGTTCCAGAATTTTCATGATCAACTCGTAGGTTGTGCCCACATGCACAGCAACCATCTTCTCCTCCTCTTCCCTATATTCATCCGTCAAACGCACAATCACATCCCGTATAAGTGCATTCTTTTCCGAATAATAGTAATACAGATTCGCTTTGGTAATTTTGATATCCTCCGCAATTTCATTCATCGTAGTCTTACTAAAACCGTAATGCATAAAGCGTCTTATCGCCGCATGAATGATTTGATCTTTTCTATCTTCCATTCTTCAAAAAACTCCTTTCTACTTTCTGACTTTTATCAAAAATTGTTCAAAAATATAAAAAGTAACATGTCGGGCAAAATAAATTTTGAAATTGTAATAATTTTGATATTAAACTGACAACAAAAAAGGCAAACTTTTGAGTTTGCCTTTTATTATACGAACAGATCTGTTAGAATGCGACCGTGTTCTGAAAATGTTTTAGAAATTTTCGTTTATCCAGTTTATAGAGACGTGCTGCACGATAGGCAACTCCAGTCTGCACTTCGTCAAGTTCCTTTAGAAAGCCATAATTCTGCATTTTCTTTCTAAAATTGCGTTTATCGAGTGGTTTATTCAAGATCCCCTCATACACCAGCTGTAGCTGGGTGAGGGTAAATTTCTCAGGCAATAGTTCAAAAGCAATCGGCTTATACGCAAGACGCCGTTGCAATCTTTCCAGACAGAGGTCTAAAATCTGCTTATGGTCAAATGCCAATTCGGGTACATTCCGAACAGGAAACCATTTTGCCTGTTTCATATAATTTGTAACAGGTTTGGTTTTAAGTTTTGTATTGTCCAGCTGCACGAGCGCATAATAAGCCACTGTCAGAATCCTTCCCTTAGGGTGCCGTTTTAATCCGGCAAAGGAATGGAGCTGATCCATAAATACATCTTTCAAACCTGTATTCTCATACAAAATTCGTTTTACGGCATCTTCCATTTCTTCGTCATTATCCACGAAAAAACCTGGCAATGCCCACCAATCCTTAAAAGGATATTCATTTCTTTCAGCTAAAAGAACTTTTAATTCTCCTTCGTGAAAGCCTAATATGACACAGTCTACGGTAAAATTACTATACAAAACTTCTAAATTTATTTATGTGCAATATACTGAGCTAAATTTAGCGGTTACTAATCATCGGGTTATCTGTAACAATTATACGCTTCCTAAACGTGATGCGCAAAAAAATATTGAAAAATTTATTCAAAGTGTAGAATATACACTATAAAAATCTTATATTCGTAAAACCTAAAATATAGAGTGTGATAAAAGAAATTAAAAAAATAGGTGTATTGACATCGGGAGGTGATGCTCCTGGTATGAACGCCTGTATTCGTGCTGTAGTTCGAACAGCATTACATAAGGGATTGGAAGTAACGGGTATTTATCAAGGTTACCAAGGTCTGATCGATGCAAATTTCAAAGAAATGGATACGCGTTCAGTCAGCAATATTATACAACGAGGTGGTACGATATTAAAGACAGCGCGTTGCATGGAGTTCAAAACAATAGAAGGCCGTAAAAAAGGGTACGACAATTTGAAAGCTGCCGGTGTGGATGCATTAGTGGTGATCGGTGGAGATGGAACCTTTACTGGTGCTAATTTCTTCTCCAAAGAATTTGAAATCCCCATTATAGGTATACCGGGAACCATTGACAATGATCTTTATGGATCTGATTATACAATCGGCTATGATACCGCCAACAATACCGTAATCGAAGCTATCGATAAAATCAGAGATACTGCGGCGTCACATGAGCGTCTTTTCTTTGTTGAGGTGATGGGTCGTGATTCGGGTTGTATTGCCTTAAATGCAGGTATCGCCGGTGGTGCCGAAGCCATTTTACTTCCCGAGAAAGAAACTGCCATTGACGATTTAATCCGTCATTTAGAAGATGGTGCAATCAAGAAGAAATCATCTTCTATTGTTATTGTTGCGGAAGGCGATCAAAATGGTGGCGCTTATTACGTAGCAAAAAAAGTCAAAGAAAAGTTTGATCATTACGACACGAAAGTTAGTATATTAGGGCATTTGCAACGAGGTGGTGCTCCAACGAGTTTTGACCGCGTGCTTGCTAGTAGATTGGGCTTTGCTGCTGTCAATGAATTATTGGCAGGAAATACAAGAGTCACTGTTGGACTCCGTGGTAATGAAATCAAGACAACTCCAATTGAAGAAGCAATCAGCAATAAGGAAATTAAACTTAGCCCTGATTTATTGGAAATGGCTGAGATTTTATAATCATAAATTGAACAGACATGATAGCAGTAGTATATAGTGGGTCTCGATTTTCAGACTGGAGATTGGCTGACAAGGGACGGATAACGACCGGATTCCGTATGAACGGTATCAATCCTTATCTTCAAGACGAACGCTCCATACTACAGCATTTGCATAAGAACACCAATCTGATCAATAACGCAGAGAAAATAAAACGAATTTATTTTTTTGGTGCAGGATCATCGTCAAAAGAACGCAAGGATAAAATAAAAAACGTTCTGGAGCGCTTTTTCGTCAACGCACGTGTACGGGTTGATCATGATGTCATTGCTTCCGCTATTTCGACTTTTGGCGATGAGCGGGGCATTATTGGTATCATTGGCAGTGGATCAAATGCAGCTTATTATACAGGGAAAAAAATCATTGATAATAATTATGGTCTAGGTTATATTCTGGCTGATGAAGGGGCAACAAACTGGAATAGCCAGCAGCTGCTCAAACATTACATGACAGACACCTTACCGATCGATCTACGCGACAAGTTAGAAAGAGAATTCAACATCGACAAGAAAACTATTTTAGAAAGGGTGTATATTGCTCCCCAACCGACAAATTTTCTGAATTCCTTTACTGATTTCGTCCTGGAAAATAAGGATCATTTATTCATCAATCAATTGGTTAAAAATGGGCTTCGTACGTTTATTAAAACATACATCAAGCCTCTAATGAAAGAATACCCAGACAGCGATGTGAACTTTACCGGTTCAGTAGCGTTCAATTATGAGAACATACTGCGAGAAGTTGCCACAGACGAGTTTAATATCAGTATTGGGACTGTTGTCAAAGAACCAATACACAATTTAATTAAATATTATATCAATAAAAATTAAGAATATGAAAATTGGAATTAACGGATTTGGCCGTATTGGTCGTTTAGCATTCAGAGCGGCTATCAATCGTCCAGAAATTGAAATTGTTGGTATCAATGACTTAGTTGAACCAGATTATATGGCTTATATGTTGAAATACGATTCAACACATGGCAAATTTGACGGTTCTGTAGAAGTAAAAGACGGAAATTTAGTTGTTAACGGAAAAACGATCCGTGTGACTGCTGAGAAAGATCCTGCAAACTTGAAATGGAATGAAGTAGGTGCTGAAGTAATCATCGAATCTACAGGTTTCTTCTTAACGCAGGAGTTGGCTCAAAAACACATCGATGCAGGTGCAAAGAAAGTTGTTATGTCTGCTCCAGCAAAAGACGATACTCCTACTTTCGTAATGGGTGTAAACCACAAAGAATTGAAAGCTGATCAAAACATCGTTTCAAATGCTTCATGTACTACAAACTGTTTAGCTCCTATCGCTAAAGTATTAAACGATAAATTTGGTATCGTTGAAGGGTTGATGACAACAGTTCATGCGGTTACTGCAACTCAAAAAACAGTAGACGGACCTTCAGTAAAAGACTGGAGAGGTGGTCGTGGTGCTTACCAAAACATCATCCCTTCATCTACTGGTGCTGCTAAAGCAGTAGGTTTGGTTCTTCCTGAATTGAAAGGTAAATTGACTGGTATGTCATTGCGTGTTCCTACAGCAGACGTTTCAGTTGTTGACTTGACAGTACGTTTAAACAAAGGTGCTTCATACGAAGAAATCAAAACTGCGATGAAAGAAGCTTCTGAAGGTGAATTGAAAGGTATCTTAGGTTATACTGAAGACGAAGTTGTTTCTTCAGATTTCTTAGGTGATGCACGTACATCAATCTTCGATGCGAAAGCAGGAATTTCATTGAATGATAACTTCGTTAAAGTTGTATCTTGGTATGACAACGAGTGGGGTTATTCAAACAAAATCGTTGACTTGGTATTAGAAGTTGGTAAATTATCTTAATCAACTCCACCAATATCCTATAAAGGGGCTATTCGATACGAATAGCCCCTTATTTTTTTTACTTAAAAATCAGCAGGTTGGCGTTTAAACGCAAAAAAAAGCGCTTTTGGCTTTTGTAATTCAAATAATCCCTCTATATTTGCATCATCAATAAGGCAGACAGCTAAATTGAAAAGGTGCCATAGCTCAGTTGGTAGAGCAAAGGACTGAAAATCCTTGTGTCGCTGGTTCGAATCCAGCTGGCACCACCGAAAAGGAAGAACGCAAGGTTCCGACAGATTGAAAAATAATAATTCCCATGCGAAAATAGCTCAGCTGGTAGAGCACAACCTTGCCAAGGTTGGGGTCGCGAGTTCGAATCTCGTTTTTCGCTCACCTGCCTAGGTGGTGGAACTGGTAGACACGCAGGACTTAAAATCCTGTTCCCGTTAAGGGAGTGCGGGTTCGATTCCCGCCCTAGGTACAAGAAAGCTCATCAGTCGATGGGCTTTTCTTGTTTATAGTCCCCAACACTCCCCTGCTCCGGCTAAATTCCAGTACTTTGCTGAATCTTCACATTCCCACTACTTCCGGGGCCAAGTATTATTTAAAATTCACGAAAAAGTCAGACAATTTTACCGCTTCTTGGTTATTATAATTTATTGATGACTAATATAGATTTGTACCTAAATGCCCACAACACGGATATGATATTTGTAATGATCACCCGATAAGAAATAAAAAATAGTTCGTATTTTTCCTTTGATCAATTGGCTTTAAAAAGATAATGTTTTTTATGGAACTTAAATATTCCGACATTGAGAAAATTATACGACCCCTATATGAAACCAAATCCTTTATCTGCTATTATATTCTTGGTGCTCACAATACAATTTTGTTTTGGCCAAACTTATCAGGATTCGACTTTGAAAAGCAACAACCCTTTGAAAACTTCGTTGGATAGCTTGGTTCAAAGGTCAGCAGAACATTATCTAAAATCTTCGATCACTTTTGACTTATCCATCGGAATAATAAAGGAAGATTTAGCGCAGCAATATCATTTTCACCGTGGTGCGGGCAACTTAAGTCGTACCAACACAATTTTCGGTTTAGGTTCCATTGCAAAAACGTTCGTCGGAATAATGCTTGCAAAGGCAGCAATCGAAAAGAAAGTAAATCTTGATGATGACATCCGAAAATATTTACCCGAAGATTATCCGAATTTGCAGTATAAGGGACATCCTGTTCGATTGGTTGATCTAGCAAACCACACTTCAGCTTTGCCTTCGATGTCGAGAGATTATGATGAGAAATATCTCGATAGCATCACCAGGTTACCCTCAAAAGCATTTCGGGAGTTTTACAGCGTTTATACCGCCGACAGTCTATTTCACGATATGCATAAATTTACCCTCGATACTGTCCCTGGCACAAAATTCCGTTACAATGGAAATGCGATGATGGTGTTAATTGCTGTATTGGAACGTGTTTATCATCAGCCCTACAACGATTTGATCACTTCATTTTTGAAAGATCAAATGGGTATGAAGCATACAAAGCCTCAACTTTCAGCAAAGGATGAACAGCGACTCATTCCCGGTCATGACGAACATGGAAAAGCGTTACCCTTTATTCCAGATTACGGTTACCGAGCGGCTCCCTCCATGTTTTCAACCCTCGACGATATGCTCAAGTTTGCATCTGCTAATCTGAATAACAAAAATCCAGCCATCGCACTAAGTCATAAGATGACGTTTACCAGGCCAAATGGTATGCGCATGGGCTTAGGTTGGATGATGGGTAAGGAGGAAAATGGTCTTTCCTATCTTATGCACACTGGGCGCGACGGTTGTGGCTTCACTGCACTTTGCTATCTATATCCCGAAAAGAAAACCGCTATTATCATCCTGGTAAACGATAGTAGCGGCCAGGACAGACTGGCTGAACTTAAGGATATACTGATCAATAATATTCGCTTTTAATCAAATTAAATATCTCTCCCCCCTTCCATACCACACATCTGCTTGCCTGATGGGATATTGGATACTGCACTGAAAGGTCATCATATTTTATTGAATCGCTAAATTAACAGTTCAGTTTTACGGTTTAGATGATGAGGTTTCAAGCAACTTTATTTATCTTTATATTGAAATAAAAATTCGCTTAGCATCATCAGCAAAAGCGTTAGAAAAAACTGACCATTTCATTTTAAAAGCTAAAATCAAATGAACATATTTAAAATAGTATTAACGAGGCAATTCTATTTCAGCGTAATAACAACTATCATATTGCCATTTACCACCTTTGCCCAAAGCCTTCCATTACAATTATTACCCTCCGGTCATATCTTAGTTGAAGCTGAAATCGAAGGAAAGAAAGGAAATTTTATCTTCGACACAGGCGGGGGAATCAATCTTTTTTTTGATGATTTTGCCAAAGAACTGAAAAAAAATGAAAGCTATAATTTTCTTACGGCATTCCGAGCAACAGGTGAAAAAATGACAATCCCTCTTTACAGATCCTCTTCCATTAAATTCAATGGCAAAGAGTTTAATGATATTCCGTATTCAACATTCGACATGAAATTGGCCGGTATTAATGGGCTGATTTCCCTTCCCATGCTTTACGATACCGAGTTTATTATAGACTACACAAAGAAACAGCTTATTTTTCCAAAGGAAAAGCTAAAAAGTGACAAAATTATTCCAATTCAACTGACTACCAATGCAGATCAATCTGTTGATATCTCCACGTACGTATACCTAAATAAAAAATACAGGATCAATATTCTGTTAGATTCAGGGGCTGGCGATGATTCATTTTGGTTTAGTGATCGGTTTATCTCAACATTGGAATTGGATCCGACCAAACTTGAAGTAACGGAGAGAGCCAGTGAATTTAACCCCCAGATAAAGACAAAATATGCTAAAGGACATATTGAATCCATCTCCAATTCTTTTGCAAAAGTAGAAGATCCAACGGTCTTTTTTGTTGAAGGATTGATCTATGAAGGGAAAACGAGTATCAATTGGCTGGGCAAAAAGCTTGGATTCAATTTAAAAGAAAAGAAGATCTATCTATTGGATTAAGGCCCTTCATATGTTTTAAAAATAGCAGCTGGGCTGTTATTTTTCATCGCGGATATTTACCGTATTTATCCCTGATATAATTTCTATCGCGTACAGCTTTTGCCGTTTGAGGATCCACTCCTGTTAGAATGCAATCCTCGCCATAGAAAGCCCTGGAGATATCATAAACATGGTATTTGTCTTTCCAGTAATCGCCCTTTATTTGCTCAAAAGTCATATAATCTTTTACCGGTATCCGATAGCTACAATAATAGTAACTGTTTTTATCTTTTGATACATCACTTTTTTCGTCAACGACTTCGAAACTCGGCACATCTGCCCCGGGAATCTGCTCATCGGTATAAAATATATTAGATATTTTAATAAAAAAAATAAGGATTGATTTACAAAAATATCTGGAACCGCATTAGTTCGTTCATGTTCTTGCACTGCAGTTTTCGAAGCAGATTGCGCCGGTGGGTCTTCACGGTTTCACAGGAGATGCTCAGCATATCCGCAATATTTTTATTGGGCTTTCCCTGCAAGATCAGCGTCAGGATCACTTTCTCCCTTGCAGTAAGCTGCATATAGTTTCGAATCCCCGCTGAAAAAAAGCGTCGGTTCTTAATAACTTTAAGAATATCGAGCAGATATTCTGGAACTTCCGCAGTGTCCACATCGAGGGTAATCCGGCCCTTATTCTCATTGACCAAAGACTCGACTTTCAGTAATGGTGGCAAGATTTCCGCTTCAGAAACAGGTCCATTGATCGTTAAGTTGACCCAGTCCAGCGCGGAATGTTCATGCGAAAAAAAATGGGGTCTGAAAGTCGTTTTCCCATCCACGTACATATTCATCACGCTGATGCTCGCGTAGATATCGGGACTTAAGATATGCGCAACTTTATAGTCTATACCATGTCGGCACGCAGGTATATCCAAAAAATCAAGAATCCAGTTTTGTAGTTCTGTCGGAATAGTATAACTCATGGACGAGAGATCCCAAATTATCTTTTCAGGCACTATTTTCTCAAAAATTCCCTTGTACTCTTTGATTCCCGCGATGAGCTTTTCGGCTTCATTGCAGTTGTCCCATTTACCCATGAAAATATCGCGATCTTCATCGTAATACATGGCTAGACTCTCTGAGCTAAAAAGACGTTCCATAGGCCAACATTGACTTTATTAAATTTAACCATAATTTACAAGATCAGCAAAAATAACTTTTCCGCCGTCGCTCCACATTCTCGACCGCGACGATTCCCTCCAAGACCCAGCACTTCCCACCCCTGGCAGCCTACAGTCAAACCATTCACAAATACCCACTAGTGGGTATTTCAACAGTCCCTAAGTACCGGTAATTTTAACAGTCATCATTACCTACTTAACATGAAGCCATGAAAACCGCCTATTTCCAATCAAACAAGAGAGCCACATTCAAAACATATACCATGAATAGATTTTTTATTTTTTTTGGAATATTCATTATTTTGAGTATCCAAGCCTGTCACAAGGATAAAGACAATCCTCCGGAACAGAGTACAAAATCGAAACTCGAAGATGTACTGACAGGAATCGATTCACTGAGATCTTTTACAGCCGACTTTAAAAATGCCGCGCTTTCCGAAGAAGAGCTTAGTCAGGGGATCACGGTCTTTACCCTGAGCGACCGCGTCCTTGCTGATGTGTCTATCGCAAAGAATAGGCTACAATATGCATCCGAGGGCAGCCAGGACAAGCCTAGGTTGAAGGCAGCAAACGGCAGCAACGGGTCCGGTTTCAAAGATGGTTCTTCCATGAAGGACTATATTGTCAAGGGCCGCTTTTCATTGAGCGATTTAACGGCCGATAAGAAACTGATCACGCTAAGCGGCAAAACCATTACTATTCAGGTCATCAACAGTATGGTCTATTTAAATGGGGTACAGCTGTTCAGCAATTCCATCAGCAGCAACAGTGCATTTGCCGTATTTGCCCTATCTTCCTTTATCAACTACAGTAGCATGCTTGCGCTGGACAACCAGGCACTCGCCAAAGCAGCGCCCTGCATTCCGGGTGGCACCTTAACGATTTTAGGTCAAAATTTTAGCGACAAACCGGGGCAAAATCTGGTTACACTCAATGGAAAAAGTGCCCTGGTGAACGAGGCTTCAAAAAACAAGCTGATTGTCACTATTCCTGCGGAGGCCACTACTGGATTGCTAACCGTCACAGTCAACAATAAAACAGTGAGTAGCTTGTCCCCTATACCCGTCTTATTGCCCAATGTAACCACGATGAGTGGCATAACGGCTTTGGGATGCCAAAATATTCAGGGTATTGCGGTTGACAATAACAACACGCTCTATTTTACTGATCCCTCCAACCACCGTACACTTTCCTACGACGTAAACGGACATTCTGTCATTTATCAGCCCCTCGGAACACCTGAAAAGGATCTCAATCTCGACGGCCGAATTGATGCCAATGATGCACCACTCATCATCACGGATCCCTGGGCCATTACCTTGGGTAATGACGGAAAAATATATGTTGCAGGAAAAAGCAAGGAAGTGATACCCAGCATATTCCGCTTTGTACCGAACATGCCAAAGCAAACGGAACATTGGGCCGGTAGCAACGACCTCAATTTAGAAGGACGCCGCTTAAACACAGGTATGAGCCCAATTGCACTTTTAGCCGATGGCGAGACAATGTTGTATGCGAATAATTTCAGCAATCAGCAATATGTGGTCAACCGGATTGCTGGCGATAATATTATGGGCTGGTTGTATAATATCAACTTTTTGAATGTAGACCCTACCTATCAGCTATCCGCTACGATTCTTGGAATGACAAAAATGAAAAACGCGAACACCTTCTACCTTGCGGATGGAAACGGCAAGCGTATCTGGAAAAAAGACCAAAATGGGCTTTACCTCCTTGCAGGTGCCAATAACAACAACCATAAACCAGCACAGGATGGACAGGGCACCGCCGCATTATTTGGAGTTCCGATGGGTATAACGCTATGGTTAGACCAATATATTGTCGTCTGTGACAATGACTACAACAACCACAATTATAGCATACGGGTTGTCAATAGCTATGGTGTGGTGACCACCATTGCCGGTGGCAACAACCCGGCAAACAGCGCAAAAGACGGTATTGGCAAAGCAGCACAGTTCAACGGTGCCAATGCGATCGCAGTCGATAAGGACAATATGCTCTACGTCGCCTCTGATGACGGATCTATACGAAAAATCCAGTTTAAATAGGTGCGTCAGTTCAACAGTTCATCCCGAAATCCAAAGCGCGACGTCTCACTCGTCCGCTTTGGATTTTCTTTTCGCCGATTATTTTATATTTTTGTACATCTTCCAGCAATAATCTAATTTAGTCGGGAACAACCATTATGCAGTTTAATTTCGCCTTTGATTCCAGTCCATTTAAAACCCTGATCGCTTTTCACAAGATTATACCATCCTTTGAAGCTGCGGCCTTATCGCCGGTCGATTTTCAGGCCATTTATGCCCAATCGCTGCTGGAAGAAATCAGCAAATACCCCGAACTTATCGAGGGAGTTGAAAAAGCCGAAGACCTTTCGCGCTATGAGCCTATAATCAAGGTGCTGCTGGCCGACCTATTTCCAAGTTCGCTAACGCATAATGAGATCAAGGCCATTACCATTCCCTTCCATCTCTATACGTTCAACCACACCGCAAGACTGGAAAAAATATTACAGGAGGCTGGCGATCACTATGACTTTAGTCTTCGCGACATCTCGCCCGACACCTATTATATTCTCAATTGCTGCGTCATCATCAGTCAGTATTATGGCTTTAAGGTCGATGCCATGGATGCGCCCCTATTTTTGGATATTCCAGATAAAAATAATATCATTCATCACTACCGCGTTCTATTCAATGCCGATTTTATCGATGTCCTTCCTACGGAACGGGCCCTCGATCTTTCGGCAGAAGATATTACCGAACTGGTCGACAACTTTTCAGATATTGCCCTATGGAAGTCCAAATTTCCCGAACAGAGCTGGATTCTAAAAGGCTTTTCCATTATGACGCTTTTTGATGCCACCATTGAAAATGCGGTATCCAGCTTCAAGAGCAATTTACTGCGCGAAAAAAGCGCGATCCAGCTGGCAGAAATAGAAAGCATTTTCAGGTCAATTTATAAAATAAATGATCTACGCATCGGACTGACCTCCTTTGAAAAGGTCCGGAACGAGTACAACTTACGGATTGTCGAGAAACAGTTATACAGTCATCTGCTTTACGATTCGACGATTGAGGAGTGTGAAGACATGCTCTGCAGCGAGACCTTGGAGAGCCTGCTTACCAAGGACGAATACCTTGTTGTGCCAGATATTGACAAACTGCCGGTTGCTGATGAGAAGCAGGCCTATTTTATCAACAAGCTCAAGCAGCAGCAGGTGAAGAGCTTTATTTTTGTTCCCCTAATTGAGGGTGGCAAGGTATTGGGTCTACTGGAAATGTCTTCATCAAGGGTGCGGGAACTCAATTCGGTCAATGCCAACAAACTCAACTTCATCTTGCCCTTTATCAAGGATAAAGTGTCGAAGGCATTTTCGGAAACCGAAAACCAGATCGAAGCGGTGATCCAAAAGGAATATACATCTATCCACCCGAGTGTCAAATGGCGTTTTCAGGAAGAAGCCGTCCATTTCCTCAACGACCGCGCCTTGGGAAAAGACTATGCCCTACAGGAAATCGTCTTTGAACACGTCTATCCACTCTATGGGCAAATCGACGTACAGGGCTCCTCAGAGTCCCGCAATCAGGCCATCCGGCAGGATCTGATCAATCAGAGCAAGGACCTGATCGCACTGTTCACTGCGATCAACCAAACACATAAATTACCCCTATTTGAGCAAAAGGTGTTCGATCTGGAAAGAAACCTGACATCGCTGCAGCATGCGCTGCTGACCGATACGGAACAGCTTATGCTCGATTATTTTAACCAGGATATTCACCCTATTCTGGAAAATTTCAGAAAGAACAACAAAAATAGCCTCACCACTGAGGCTATAGACCGCTATTTTGAGCGGATCAACCCGGCCATCGGCGGTTTTTATGAAGCCAGGCAGGATTATGACAGTTCCATCACGATCATCAACAAAAAGCTGGTGGCCATCCTTGATGAAAAGCAGGTGGAAGCCCAAGAATACTTCCCGCATTACTACGAACGCTACAAGACAGATGGTATCGAGCACAATATGTATATCGGGGACTCCATAGCACCTGGGCGGAATTTTGAGCTCTACTACCTACGTAATTTGCGGCTGTGGCAACTGCAGGTGATGTGTGCGATGGAACTTGAGTTTAGACAGCTCCAACCCTCCCTACCGCATCAGCTCGAGGTGACTTCTCTCGTATTGGTCTTTGTAACGCCTATTTCCATCCGCTTTCGGATGGACGAGAAACAGTTCGATATCGATGGCTCCTACAATGTACGCTACGAGATTGCCAAGAAGCGCATTGATAAAGCCAAGATCAAAGGCTCTACAGAACGCATCACACAAAAAGGCAAATTGGTCATTGTCTATTCCAATGCACATGAAGAGACTGAATACCTAGGCTACATTAACCTACTACAGCACAAAGGGTTACTGGACACAGAAATTGAGCAGTTTGAGGTGGAAGATCTACAAGGTCTGATCGGCCTGAAAGCGGTCCGTGTAGGCTTTTCCGGCAATCAGTAATGTATTTCAAGGTGCTCTTCCAAAAATCTCTACTTGTCGAAGTTTACATTTCCCTCCGCTTCGAGGTTTTGATGCCGTCAAATTGGTGCTCAATCACGTTTTTATATACAAAGTTTTTTTAACTTAAAATTAATAACCATGGTATTTTTAGTCCCCCTTCCAGTGGTCCTACTAGCACCTTCAAGGTTCCAGTAGGGATATAGTACAGATAAAGCACAGATATAGTACGGATATAGTACTGTTGACACACAAAGTGAAATGTGCTTTAAGGGTGCTACAAGCGTGCTTGACGCGTGCAAATGGAAGCCAAAAATAGCCATGAACAGGAGCGGCACATGTTAACTATAAAGTAACACCAAGTCTTCCATTTCAAAAATTTCTGTACTGAAAAATATCATTTAATTTTTTCATATTGCAGGTGACTACTACAGCTAAATTCAATTCGAAAACAAGGCCACAGAAGGAACAGCAGGCATGGTAAATTATTGTTATAAATGGAATATAAAAAAACGAAACCTTATAAAGCACTGCAACCCCTGGTAGATTTTTATTGGGAACTAAAAGGAAGCCATGAATTGGGCCGGCAATATGAGCGGGTCTTTCCCGATGGCTGTGCAGGTATAGTTATGAATATGGGAGACAACTGTTTAACCGACAACGGTTCCCTTTCTCTTCAATTCGGCAAAACCTATGTGGTCGGCGCGATGACCACCTTCAAAGATAGCTTCATTGAAGGTGGGACCCATTTATGGGGTGTATGTTTCAAACCGGGAGCTTTTGCTAATTTCTATAAATATGAACCACAACACGTATTAGTCAATGATACCATTGAATTTGAAAAATTCAATTCATTTGAGCTTGATCAAGTTCTTCCTAACCCAATACACTATTTTAACAGATTTTATTCGGAGAAAATAATAAACAAAGCCAATCCATTGCAAAGCGTCATCAGTGGTATACATGCAGCCTATGGACAGATTGGTATCGCCGACTTGTCGAAAAGTAACTTTACGACCATAAGACAGCTTGAAAGAGCTTTTAAGAAATATATTGGTATGTCTCCCAAAGAATATGCTAATATTATACGTTTTCAGCATGCACTGAGCATGATCAGAAATTCAAATGGGAAACAGAACTTATCGGATATTGCTTTTGAATGCGGTTACTATGATCAGGCACACCTCAGCAATGATATGAAGAAAAATACCGGAATGCCTCCTTCACAAATTTAATATTGTCGTATTTTTCCAAAGCCTTTTGCTTATCTAAAGCTAACTTTATAGAAAAATTCAAACATTTAAAAAAATGCGAAAATTATCAGTTTTTATTGCCATGAGCGTAGATGGTTACATTGCAAAACCCAATGACGACCTTAGTTTTCTAAACATGGTTGAAAAAGAAGGAGAAGATTACGGCTATTCGGATTTTATAAACACGATTGACACCCTAATTGTTGGTAGAAAGACCTATGAATATGTGCTAAAAAATATTGGCGCATCACACTATGACAACGGACAACGGGATGTATATGTGATCACAAGGACAGCAAGGCCTCATGTAGGCAGAACGATTTTCTACTCCGGAGATCTCGTCAATTTAATTGCGGAATTAAAATCGGGAAAAGGGAAAAATATTTATTGTGACGGCGGAGCCGAGATCATCAATGAACTGCTGAAGCATAATGTAATTGACGAGTTGATAATTTCTGTCATACCCATCTTACTGGGCGCTGGAACAAGACTGTTCCAGGAAGGAAGACCCGAGCAGCTACTTAAACTAATAACGACGAAGACATTTGAAACCGGGCTGGTGAAATTACACTACGTGAAAAAATGATCAACAATACCAGCTACACGTCTTCTAATCAATTCTGACAGCTAACTTAAAAAGTTAACAATGCAGAGGTAATTCAATACCCTTCGTCCCAAACGGAGGGTATATTTTTTTCAGCACATATCGAATAATAAATAGTAGCCATCGAATATAAATCAATGCGGAAAAACTATCGAAAAAATCTGATCTTCATGTGGCGTAAATAATAAAAGTTTTCAGTCAGCACTAACCTTAACAGCGGATAAAGTACCATTAAAATGAAGTACCATTAAATAAGAAGTTATGAAAAATATCATTCTATTTCTATTGTTGCTAAATTTCCATAAGGTCATTCACGCGCAATCAGCGCACAAAGTAACGATAGAAAACGACAGCTTAAAGCAAAAAGGCCGGCTGGATAAAAACGGTCTGAAGACGGGCAAATGGGTATACTATTACCCAAATGGGAATGTAAAATATGTCGGACGATACAAAAAAGACTACCTAGAAGGACAGTGGAAAGGATTTTACGAAAACGGTGCTCCTGAAATTATTTCCAACTATAAAAAAGGAAAAAGAGACGGATGGTCAAAAGAATTCTATAAAAGTGGACAGCTGTATGCAAGTGGAAAATACAAAAACGACCTGGAAACCGGCCTTTGGCAAGGCTATCACGAAGATGGACAATTGAGTAAGATTGGACAGCTTATCGATGGTAAGCTAACCGGAGAATGGAAATTTTACTTTCCCAATGGGCAATTGGAGAAAAACGAAGCATACATAGCGGGTAAAACATCCGGAGCATGGGAAGTTTATTATGAGAATGGACAACTACGGTCTACGGGACAATATAAAATGGCCGCAAAAACAGGAGAGTGGAAATTTTATACGGAAGATGGAACCCTACAGGGATTCCGAAATTATCGCGATGATAAAGATGACGGTCTCTATATGTATTATAATACAAATGGATCTCCTTCCGTTATCGGTAATTATGCACGTGGAGGAAAAACCGGTGAATGGAAATGGTATAGTGACGAAGGAAAAATCCGAGCGGTTAAAAACTTTGTAGACAATAAGGAACAAGGTTTATTAATGGAATATTATGATAACGGTCAATTACGCTGTGTTGGAGAAATGAAAGACAGCTTGAAAACCGGCGAGTGGAAGTGGTATTATGCAAACAATAAACTGATGAATGTTGCAAATTATCAACATGGGAAAACATCAGGCGAATGGAAATATTATTACGAAAACGGAAACCTGCAAGCCATTGGAATCATGCACAAGGGTGGTAAAATTGGCGAATGGAAATATTATCACGAAAATGGACAATTAAAAAATCAGGGAATTTCAAAAGAAAATGACAATATTGGGAAATGGCAGTGGTATTACGAAAACGGCCAATTGCAGGCAGAAGGAAATTATAATGATCAAGGCTTCCAAGTTGATCATTGGACTTGGTATTACATGAATGGGCAAATAGAAATCAAAGGTCAGTATGCTAACGGGGTTAAAAGCAACCGATGGTATTGGTACGATAAAAAAGGAAAATTGCTCCAAACAGGCGTTTACAGACTGGGAAAAAAAACTGGTAAATGGAGCATATATAACTTAGAAACCGGGAAACTAGAATGTGTAGATAATTATGAAACTAAAAAGCGAACCTATTATAATGAAAAAGGCAGACCAACAAAAATAATAAACACAATTGCTGCGGAAGAAGAGTATAAAACCGAGCCAGCACCCGCTGAGAAAATGTAAGAAACAGGAAATTAGCTATGTTTTTTATCGTCAACAATAGCGCCTAAATACAGATTCAGTTTATTAGGAGTTACTATTCATATTTAACCATAAAGATTATTATTTTTAATTCGTATTTTCACAAATCAATAGGCCGCAAAATCCGGCTCTTGGAAATCGGAAGAAATATAGTTAGCAGTAGGCGGACAATTTTGGAATCCAGGATATAATTAGTTAAAAAGACCATATGAAAAAAATACTGTTGTTAAATTTTTTCCTCATCCCATTGCTTGGATTTGCACAATTACAGGCAGTTTTTCAGCACAAAGTCGATTCTATTTATGAGAAAAACAAAGATGCAATTGGGATTATTATCCATGTGGAAGCACCAAAACAAAATATCTCCTGGAGTTATGCTAAAGGCATAGCAAGTATCGGCACCAACGAACCTTTAGCAGATCAACAACCAGTTTTGATTGCCAGCAATACAAAACCCTATGTGGCGGCAGCAATCCTAAGACTGGTGGAAAAAGGTGAATTCTCTATTGATCAGCCAATTTTAAATCTTTTATCAAGAAAAACGCGTAATCTGTTCCAAAAATCCGGTTATAAGCTAGATGCGATCACGATAAAGCATTTACTCTCACATACCTCAGGGATTCAGGATTATGTCAATGAAAACTATTTTGAATTCGTCAGCAAACATCCAAAATACAAATGGAAAAAAGAAGAGCAGATCAAAAGATCAATAGATGCTGGCCCTCCTCAGGCCATAGGTGAAAAATTTAGTTATGCAGATATCAACTATTTACTCCTCACCGAAATTATCGAACTAAAAACACATGAACCATTTTTTAAAGCCATGCGGGATTTACTTCGATATGGAGAATTAAATTTAACGAAGACATGGTTTATAAACTTAGAAAATTATCCTAAAAACACCTTGCCTCTGGCACATCAGTATGCAAATAAGTACAATTGGGACTCGTATGATATTGACCCTTCCTGGGACCTGTATGGCGGCGGTGGAATCGCGGCGACAGCTAAAGAATCTGCCTTATTTTTTCAATATCTATTTAACGGAAAAATCATTCAGAATAAACAACTTCTGAAAGCAATGTATACCGACGTTTTGCCTTCGGAGAAATCTAAATATTGTTTGGGAATTTATCATTTTAATCTAGGATTCAATGCCTATTATCATGGCGGCTGGTGGGGCACCGATGTAATTTATTCCCCTGAATCGGACGCGACTATTACTGTCTTTACGTTACAAAAAGAATTTCAGCATATAATCAATCCGTTTATCGGAAAAGAATTTCAAAAATTATTAATTGCGGAACAAGAAAAAAAATAACAGTCTGCTCCGCGCTATAACTATGGAAAGCTTAAACCTCCTATAGCCAAACTTCTGTCATGCACTATTTTAAATAAGCACCAGACAGGTCATCGCTTCCGGTATTGGATATAATATACAATCACATTGAGCAAAACAATGCCTGCCGCAATCAGAGCCCCTATATAAACAGTACTATTAACTACCTTATTAGCAACAGCAATAGCTATTAAAGCCCAAACTGCCACAAGTGCAAACACAGGCATACGGCGTCTCCAGATCATAAATAAGTGAATTAGGAGTGCAATAACAAACATCGTAAGGGTCCAAACTGTATCGGAAATTCCAAAACCATTCCAACCGATCTTTGTTAAATATGCCGCTATATCCGCAATCAGCGCAACAGAAATCCAGCCCGCATACATATTAAAAGGCAATTTTAAAAAAACAGCAGTGCGCACTGTGGAATTGTTTACATCACGGGTAAGCTGAATGATTTTTAACAGCGAAACAAAAAGTAGAATCATCAATAAAATTGTCCAAAAGGTATAATCGTATAACCATGTAATGACCCATAAACTATTTGTTAGACAAGAAATTAAAAACCACCATCCAATATTTAGTATGACTTTATCTTTTTCAACTGTTTGTTTGGCAAAGGGGCCGTAATATACAACAAAGCCCATCAAACCTAAATAGATAATGCCCCAGATTGAAAATGCATAACCAGCAGGTGTAAACAGATTCTGATATTTGGCAGATATCGTTGCCATGGTCTCCCCATTAAAAATCCCCGTATTGGATAGGTAATTAATAATGACCGTTATCACTAATGCAATTCCATTAACTATTTGATATACCTTTTTCATCGTCCTTACATCTAATTATATTTTCTTAAACATCAATTCTACGAAGCGTCTCAGCAATAAATACATCTGTCATAAAATAGCTATGATGTGCTTTTACTTTGGTTAAATAAATCTTCTAATACCTGATAACGATAATCGAAAATGCTCGCAAGCTTCCTTTTAACAAAAATGCCGTGAGCAATAGTTCCAAGAATTCCCAAAGGCAGTTCATAATCAACTGTATCCTTCATCAAGACTCCATGTTCATTTGGAATAAATTCATGAAAATGATTCCAATACTTATAAGGTCCCTTTTCTTGAAAATCCGTAAAACTCACGTATTTTTCCACCTGAGTTATTCTTGTTTTCCATTTCAGCGGTATCTTAAAGATAGGAGACACCAAATATTCAATGGTCATACCTTCAGCGATTTCATGTCCCTGGGAATCAGACACAACTACAAAGCCCATGTTTTTTGGTGTTATTTCAGCGAGATTTATGGGAGAAGAAAAAAAATCCCATGCGGTATGTAGATCGCATGTCAACTGCTGTTTCCTGTATAATTTGTACCTCATCTTATGATTAACTATCCTACTTCCTTTTAATAACAATCACACCTTGTTTTAGTTCACTAATATACTAAAAATACATTTATGATCTTTAAAAGATGTATAAAATAGACAAAAAAAAGATTACTATTAAACCAATTCAATTATTAACCGCAACCTGATTATGCTTACACTTTCATCAGTTATTGCTTACCTTCAAACTGATGAGTCACTGAACTGATCTGTAAAAAGACTATTATTGGGATCTCAGCTGCGGATAAATAAAAAAAGAAAGCTTATAATTCCGAGTAAACTATAAGCTTTAAAAAAACAGCTCTGATCTATTTTATTGCGCAGACATATCCTTTTCCAGCGCTTTGGCAAGTGCTTTCGTATAACTTTTAGAAAAATCCTCCAGACTAGAAGGGTTAATTGTCTCTGACTGAACACTCCAAAGCAGCTGTTCAGAGCTTACATCATATAAATTGCTTTCCAGATAATACATTTTATCGGTAGTGTAATAGCCTGGATTGTACGCAATCGGATACCAATGGGAATAGTAACTCCAAAAATTACCATACCATCCAAACGTAGGATATGGCATATACGGACCGCTTCCCGGTATGTATCTTGTCTCACTGGTTTTGTCGATCAATGTAACTGTGAAAATTGCATCGGCATTCAGATCTCGTACAGTTTTCATTACCAAATCCTTGTTTTGGCTTTCGTCTCTAGTAAATGTCTTTTTAAATACATCTGTACTTTTAATTGCTTTATAGCCGTACATAGAAGCTGCTTGGGCTAAATTGGATTCAATGACATCTTTTGCCTTAGCATGACTCGTCATCGCAATAATGAATATCGTTTGGTACTGTTTAGGCGTCACATCTCTATTTTTATAGACATCTGTTATCCTGGTTGAAGTGCTACAAGCAAACAAAAAGAAGCTTGAGACAATAGCGATTAAAAATGACTTGGCTTTCATATGTTTAAAAATTAGTGTTCTTTGAAATACAGCAGTCGGTATGCTTGGTATACTTTGGAAGAATGGCGGTAATGGCAGTTACATCTTTATTTCGAGATTATAAATAAGCTCGGCTGGCTCCGAGATTCCATACTAGCAAGAGTCTATAACCAGCTTATAAAGAACAAGCTTATAACGAAAATCGTTTATTTTTTTATTAAAAAATAAATCACAGCTGTATATGCGTTGATTTATAGCATAGTTGAAATAAGATTTACCGTTACGATTCTTATTGTAACTATTAAATATTCTTAATCATTTCGAATTGGTTGATTCTATCGGTCAAACCACACTTTTTTAAGAAAACCCTCAGATTTTCGGCCTTTTCGTCAACATTATTTAGCTGTATCTGCGTGCTAGATAGATACTTTTTAAGTTCATTTAAAAGTTGGGTGGCAATACCCTTCCGCCTATGCTGTGGTGCTACCGCAATATGGTAGATCCGATTGGTGTGCGAGCTGAATAAGATATACCCGACCAGATCAGAACCAATAAATGCCCCCAGTCCTGTCGGCTGAATTAATTCCATACTCGTTCTTGTATTTTGCCAGCTAGGCTCAATATCCCAGAAAGCTTGTAAGGTATCCCAAGGAAAATTCTGCATAAGTTTTACACTGCAACAAAATGATCCTGCACTTACTTGAAACTCCCCTCCAAAGCACAGTAGTTTGCGTCCTTTAACAAATCCATTTTTTTCATACGCCCGAATAGCGGATAGATTGTTATCTATAACCTCCAGAAGTAATTGATCCACATGATGCTCTTGAAAGAAAGGCTGGATAAATCCATACATTTTCCCAACCAAACCCTTGCCCCTATATGCAGGCAAAACACCTGTGCCAGCATTATAAACTATTGTCCTGCCTTCAATTTCCCGCCTGCCATTCAGGATAAAAGCAACAAGTCGAGCCCCATCAAAAATACCTATTGACCAGTCAATTAAGATATCCTCGTTCCTGATCTTGGCCTCCAATTGAGATGCACCTAATTGAAAGGGTACGATGTAATCGGCGAAGGCCCCATTAATGGCAATTAATAGATCCGATTTATCCAACTCCGTTAATTGTCGTATCTCCATGACCGTTTTTTTATGGACTATTAAAAAGATTTGGTGTCCCAACAAAGTGCTTGCAACGTATCATGTCGATGCTACCGATTTCTGTTTAAATCTCTCATCGATGATTATCGTTAGGCCAAAATCTGGTTTCTGTGATGCTTTAAATGTACGACATAGTCTTGCATTAAAAATTCAAGACTATGTCCATTGCAAGTTCTGTGTACCAGTTTTTTACTGATTATTTGCTTAAATAAAAACAATAATTGCTTGTTCAATGAATGCCATAGATTACATAATTGTATGACCTCAGTATCTTGATAGCTCCCACACTGACAATACTCCTCCTGATTATAATATATTTGCGGATTTTCTTCAAATTGGGCTCGAATAAATCTCGAATAATTAACGAATGCACTATCGATCAAATGCCCTAGAATCTCTTTTTTGCTCCACTTCCCTGGCGTTAATTTTACTTCGAATTCTGTTGCCGAAATTTCAATGATCTGCTGGGGAAAACTAAGGATAATATCCTCAAATTCTGCTAATATTATTTGCATACGTAACACTGCCTATTGAATTTACAATTCTTTATTATCTTATTTTTTACATGGTTCTTTTATACCACGCGATAGCTTTTCTTTCGTATTCTTTCACAAATTCATCTTTTGCACCGTTGTAGTCGTTGCCATCTTTCCATTCCCGAAGCACCAATTCTTCTTTAATCCGTTGATAGTTATCTCTAACTTCGGAATGCGCCCGCAGATAATCCCGAAATGCAATATGACGCAACCAATGATCTGATTGCCGCGGAATACTGTGGATATGCGCTATCCGCAAAGAATGATCATGCAATCTTTCTGGAATTTCATCTCCCCGAACAATATGTGCTGGAACGCCCAATATTTCAGGACGATCAATCAAGGCGACAAAAAAACGTCTGTATGGCATCTCTTCGTTGTACTTCTCATAATAAACATAGGATTTGTCGTTCAATAAAACTGGCACAAGATCAAGGTCGCTGTCCTTATCCAACCCGATCAGTATATCAATAATCGGTTTAGCCGATAAGCCTTCAACAGCTGTACTGCCAATATGATCTATCCTCGGATCTATTGGTTTTAGCAAAGTAAGAAGGTCTTGCTGGATACTGTTGAACTTTGCCTTCCATATCGGATTATAAGGTTCAAAAGGTAACATCATAATATATTGTCTTTTTCGCTACAAATAATACACTTCATCCTATACAACCCAGATGAGGCGCCAAGAGCTAAAGTTAACAAATTTATAGTTTACCATGCAGATCCATTAGCCACCGATCTTTTCCAGAGAGTTTATTTCGCAAATTTCTTGGTACCCACCACACAAAGAATAACTCCAACAGTCACGGCCAGCATGCCGATACTGACTTGTTCATGAAGAAGCCAGGCTGCCAAAGCCAAGCCAAAAAATGGTTGCAGAAGCTGCAACTGCCCTATTGTCGCCGTACCTCCATGTGCGAGGCCCTTATACCAGAAAACGAAACCGATAAACATACTGAACAATGACACATAAGCTAAACTGCCCCAGGCACCTATAGTCACCTCATTAAAAGAGGGAGGCATATAGATAAACGCAAGTGGAAGCATAATCGGTGACGACAAAACCAGCGCCCAGGAAATCACTTGCCATCCCCCGAGTGTCTTCGTCAATTTTGCGCCTTCTGCATAGCCCAGTCCGCATAAAATGACCGATAAAATCATTAAAACATCACCTAAAGGTGAGGCTGTTAATCCTTGTGCCAAGGCATATCCGATAACCAGTAGGCTTCCTAAAGCAGAGAACAGCCAAAAAATTGGCTTCGGACGCTCGCCGCCACGTAGGATACCAAATACAGCTGTCGATACGGGCAAAATGCCGATAAAAACAATAGAGTGCGCTGAAGTGATATGCTGTAAGGCCAAAGCGCTCAGCAAAGGAAACCCAACCACACATCCTATTGCCACAATGCCTAACGAACCTAATTGTTTTTTCTCGGGGCGCTTTTCCTTAAAAACCACCAAAGTTACTAAAGCCAGTAAACCTGCAATAGAAGCTCTTGCTAGCGTCACAAAGACTGGATCAAATGCCAAAACTGCCATCCGCGTCGCCGGTAGCGAACCACTAAATAATACGACACCAATAAAACCATTCAACCAGCCATTCGCTGTATTTTCCTGCTCCTTACTTATACTTAATTCTGCCATCGTTAAATCTTTAACACAAAGTTCGTCGAATACCATCATTAAGTACAGTCACAGTTTTTGATAATTCAATGGACACAGTTATCTTTGAAGAATGTTATAAATCCTTATGTCGTGAAAAAAGATTATTTGTATAATGAAATAGCAGACAATATCACTAATAAGATTAAATCTGGTGTTCTAAAAACCGGGGAGAAACTACCATCAGTGAGAAGCTTAAGCAGTGAACACGGGATCAGTATTAACACGGCGAAAAGAGTATTTCTGGAGCTGGAAGCTCGTTCTCTTATCCGCTCCAAGCCCCAATCCGGCTACTTCATCAGCCCCTTGAATTACCTGCAACTTCCATTGGCCGCGGCTAGTCAGCCTGTCCCCATTGCCAACACCCGACAACCAGACCAATTGATGAATGAGGTTTATTCAACCATGGGGCGCCGGGATTTAACCTTATTTTCTATTGGTGTTCCTTCAGGAGTTCTGCTGCCTGTTGCGAAATTGAAGAAAGAAATTGTTCTTGCAACACGAGTCCTGGATGATGGCGGTACAGCATATGAGCCACTACAGGGCAATATCAAATTACGCCGTATGGTGGCCGTACGTTCATTGACATGGGGGGGAAATCTACATGAAGATGATATCGTGACAACTAACGGCTGTATGAATGCCCTAGCATTGTGTCTTATGACCTTAACGCAGCCCGGAGATACAATAGCGCTCGAAAGCCCCTGTTATCCCGGAATCCTCCAATTGGCTGTCAGCCTTGGTCTGAAAGTGCTAGAAATTGCTACAGACCCGATAAATGGAATCGATATTGAAACGCTCAAAAATGTATTGCACAAAATCAAGGTCTGCTTGCTGGTTCCCAATTTTAACACGCCTTTAGGCTACTGCATGCCCGACGAAAAAAAGAGGGAAATTGTATCACTGCTGTCAAAAAATCAGATCCCGCTAATCGAAGATGATACCTATGGCGACCTTCATTTTGGTGCCGAACGCCCCAAATGCTGCAAATCTTTTGACTCAGAGGGCAATGTACTCTGGTGCGGGTCGGTTTCCAAAACTTTGGCTCCCGGTTTCCGCGTGGGCTGGGTCGCCCCAGGAAAATATAAAGAACAGATCATCAAACTAAAATTGATTCATTCGCTATCCTCTACCGCGATCATTAATGAAGCTGTAGGAAATTTTCTGCTAACCGGGAGATACGACAACCATCTTCGCAAACTTCGCCAAACGTTAATGGAAAATTATCAGCACTATGCCGCCATTATAGCGAGTCATTTCCCTGAAGGAACCAAAATAAGCCGGCCACAGGGTGGGCTCGCCCTGTGGGTGGAATTTCCAAAACATATAGATACTGGAAAATTGTACAGCTACGCTCTTAAATTGCAGATCAGCATTTCACCGGGAAGGATATTCACTTTGCAGGATCAATTTTATCATTGCATGCGTCTCTGTATTGGTTTGCCGTGGAGCAATGAACTAGCTTTAAAATTAAAACAGCTTGGAAATCTTGCAAAAGCGCTCTAAAATCTGACCATACAAAGGAATAAACCAACTATTTATCCAGAGAAAGAAAAGGCGAAAGCCCTATTACTTTAGCTGCAGCTCCAACCTGTGTTTACCTGCGTCCAATTGAATAACATCGCTACTCTTTATATTATCCGGAGGATAGAATGTCGCGGTAGCATTTGCAGGTATTTTGATATCGTATATAATTTTGTCGCCTTTTAATTTCCAGTCGGAAACAATTTTCCCAAACGGTGAATCGTAAGAAATCGCAGATTCTTTCAGTCCCTGAGGAAAGATCGGCTTTAATAGAATATGCTTAAAGCCAGGCTGTTTGGAATCTGGTAGAATGCCACCAATAGATTTAAAAAACCAACCGCCGATCTCACCGAACATCATGTGATTATCCGAGATGTCCCGTGTCGATTTTAGATCCCAGTTTTCCAACAATGTGGTCGCCCCGTTAACAATCCACCACCCCCAAGAGGGATAAGTGTCCTGTACCGCAACCTTATAGGCAGTCTCTGGATAGCCATTATCTTTTAATGCATTCAAAAGTGCTTTTGCTCCCAATACACCTACATCCAAATGAAAGTTGGTCTCTTCAACTTTCTTATTCAGATTGGCTGCAACGCTGGCTTTCATTTCGTCGGGCACGACGCCCCAAAATAAAGGTACACTCAATTCGGTCTGTGTTCCGTTGCTATAAATTCCTTTTGAAGTATTCAAAAATTTAGCGTTGATAGCTGTCTTAATCTTTTTGCTTAGCGATTCATATTTTTGTTGATCCGCCGTATGCCCAAATAACTTTGCAGCCGAAGCAAGGATGGTTGCATCGACATAAAAATAAACGGATGAAGTGAGCTCCAGATTAGAGGACGACTTAACAGGTACCCAGTCACCACGTCCAAAGGTTGTCAGACCAGCGGGGCTGATGCCATCTACGTAATCGACATAACGTTTAATAGCCGCATAACAGTCTTCCAGTGCACGCGAGTCCCCATAAAATTGATAAATCTGCCAGGGGATGATAGCAATCGTGCTTGTCCAATCCAATCCATTCGAGGTACCATAGCCCCAACCACCCGTTGGAATAATATCAGGCAGGACACCATTTTCCTGTTGTTCATCACGATGATCGGCCATCCATTTTTCGTAAACTGTGATGCCATCAAAATTGAATAGAGCGGTCTCAATTGCAAGATGCCCATCCCCTGTCCAACCGTTCTTTTCCCGTTGTGGACAATCCGTTGGGTAGCCCATCAAATTGGACAAATAAGCCTTATTGGTTGCATCCCATAACCTATTCACCAATTCAGAAGAAGTTTTAAGTTCTCCTAACGGCCGCACATCACTATGCATAAAATAGGCCGTTACAGTTGATTTATCCAGCGCAATGGGTACGTTGCTGCTAATTTCGACATAACGGAATCCCTTGTAGCCGAACTTTGCCATAAATTCATCATTCCGTCCGCTCAGCGTTAGGATATCCGTCTGAAAAGGTTCAGCCTCCTTATCACCCCGATAATAGACATCAATGTTGGACTGATCCAAGCGCCCATCAGCATGCAATCGCTCTCCATGTTTAATCCGTAGCACTGTGCCGGCCGGTCCTTTGACTTTTATTTTTGTGATGCCGGCCATATTCTGCCCCATATCGAAGACATAAGTTTGCGGATCAATCTTCGTTATTGACTTTGGCAGGTATGACTTCACCAGTCGGATCGGTACAGTTTGCTGGGCCACCAAGTGGGCAGATGGTGCATTTCTGTATTGAACAGCTTCCCATGCTGAGTCATCAAATTTTGGTTTATCCCAGTTGGGTATTTCTAGTCTGGCATCGTAATGCTCTCCTGTATAGATATTATTGTAAACAATTGGTCCAGAAGCGGTTTTCCACTGCTCATCAGAAACAATAGTCTCTTGTGAGCCATCTGCATAAACGATATGAAGATCCAGACAGAATTCGGGACGGTCTCGCCATGGCGCTTTATCAAAGTTCCAAACAGCCATTGGCTGATGATTGTACCAACCGTTACCTAGAATAACTCCAATGGCATTCTCTCCTTTTTGAAGTTGCGCAGTCACATCTTCCACGAGATAAAGTGTCCGGCGGTCAAATCGGGTATACATCGGATCCAGCCGATGGTCGCCGACGCGCTGACCGTTGATGGATAGTTCATACAATCCGGCAACAGCAATATAGGCACGGGCCGACTTAATTTTTTTCTTTGCTGTGAATACTTTTCTAAAATAAGGGGTTTTCCGCTCATGGATGTCTTTACCATCGCTGATCCATCGTCCTTCCCAATTACCCCTGCCCATCATCCCCGTTTCAAAAGACGCTATGGCTGAACTTGTTGACAGGCCTTCTTTATCCCATACCTTCACCTTCCAAAAGTATTTGGTCCGAGGTGTTAACTTTGCGCCATTGTATGGAACCAGCATGGCTGAGCTGAGCTGTTTGCCACTGTCCCAAACACCATCCGTCTCTTGAATCAATGCCAGAGAATCCTGCCCAACAAACAGTTGATAGGCGCTTTGCAAGGCGCCATTCCGCTGGTCATCGAGTCGCCAGCTAAGCCTTGGATTTGCGGCATCGATACCCAATGGATTAACGAGATGTTCGCAGGTTAGCTGAACAGCGCTGCAGTTATTTTTAGGTTGGGCATGAGCATTGCCTGCTATCATGTACAACATCGTTATCAATAAAATTCTACGCATCAAAAGAAGGTATTCTTGGTGGTTGTTAAATTGTTTTAGCTTATTCAAAATACTAATATATCAAATATTTCCTACATATTGTCCTGTGCCTTCCTGCTGTTTATTTTTGGGAGCATAAAATAAATTTCTTGCAACTTTCACAAAAATTACCCTATCTTAGTCTCAACTTTAGGGGTGTCTGCTCGTGCAGGCTGAGATTTTACCCTTAGAACCTGATCCGGATCATACTGGCGTAGGGAAAAGTGAGCTGTCTACAAGGTGCATTACTGTGCCTTCCTGTGGCCATTCCTAAAGTTTTACCCAAAAAATAAGGAATGGAACTTACAATAAACCATCAGATTCGATTTTTTGACCCGGCACCGCCTTCACTTGAAGCCTTGGTCCTTTTGGAATTATCTGCTATGACACAAGGCGTGGCCGTGGCGATCAATAACCAAGTTATTCCAAAGGATGACTGGTCAGCTACGAAACTTAAAGCCCATGATCAAATTATCTTGATTACCGCATCTCAAGGCGGATAGTTATTTCAAAAAAATTAACCAAAAAATTCACGTCAACACAGTAAAAAATGGCAGCTGAAACAATCACACAATCACCTTTCCCAAATTCAAAGAAAATTTTTGTAACCGGAAAAATATTTCCAATTCAAGTCGCTATGCGCCAGATTTCTTTGAGTCCCACCAAATTAAGTAATGGACAAGTAGAAATAAATCCTCCGGTAACCATTTATGACACCTCTGGTCCGTATACGGATGAATCCATGCTTATCGATATCCGAAAAGGTCTCCCCCGCCTGCGGGAGCAATGGATATTGGATCGTCAGGATGTGACGCAGTTAGCGACCATTACTTCTGAATATGGACAACGGCGGCTCTCCGACCCAAGTTTAAATGAGCTTCGATTTGCCTATAGCCATAAACCGAAAGTGGCCAAGGCTGATTGCAATGTCACACAGCTACATTATGCAAAGAAAGGTATCATCACACCGGAAATGGAATATGTTGCCATCCGCGAAAACCAACGCATCGAGCAGTTAACAGCCAGTACTCCAGGGATGGATCATCAGCATACCGGGCAAAATTTTGGTGCGAGAACACATAAAAAAGCGATTACGGCTGAATTTGTCCGCGAAGAAATTGCCGCAGGGCGAGCTATTATCCCTAACAATATCAATCACCCTGAAAGTGAACCCATGATTATCGGACGTAATTTTTTGGTGAAAATTAATGCTAATATCGGGAATAGTGCAGTCAGTTCGAGTATTGATGAGGAGGTTGAGAAAGCAGTATGGGCTTGTCGCTGGGGTGCCGACACCATTATGGACCTCTCCACGGGCAAAAATATTCACGAAACCCGCGAATGGATTATTCGCAACTCTCCAGTTCCTATAGGTACTGTCCCGATCTATCAAGCCCTCGAGAAAGTGAAAGGTGTAGCGGAAGATCTCACTTGGGACATATTCAGAGATACCTTGATCGAACAGGCTGAGCAGGGAGTTTCTTATTTTACCATACATGCCGGCGTGTTGCTGCGTTATATCCATCTCACGGCGAGCAGGGTGACCGGCATCGTTTCCAGAGGCGGTTCAATTATGGCCAAATGGTGTCTTTTTCACCATAAAGAGAACTTTCTCTACACACATTTTGAGGAGATCTGCGAGATTATGAAACAATATGATGTTGCTTTTTCTCTCGGTGATGGTCTTCGTCCGGGCGCTATCGCAGATGCAAACGATGCGGCTCAATTTGCTGAACTCGAAACATTGGGTGAACTCACCAAAATAGCATGGAAACATGATGTTCAAGTGATGATCGAAGGCCCAGGCCATGTTCCCATGCAATTGATCAAAGAAAACATGGACAAACAACTGGCATGTTGCGACGAAGCGCCATTTTATACCTTAGGCCCCTTAACAACTGACATTGCCCCAGGTTATGACCACATCACTTCAGCTATTGGAGCTGCTATGATCGGCTGGTATGGCTGTGCGATGCTTTGTTATGTTACACCAAAAGAACACTTAGGTTTACCAAATAAAAAAGATGTTAAAGATGGTGTAATTACCTACAAACTTGCGGCTCATGCGGCTGATTTAGCCAAAGGACATCCCGGTGCGCAATACCGGGACAATGCACTGAGTAAAGCAAGGTTTGAATTTAGATGGGAAGATCAATTCAATCTTTCCCTAGATCCAGATACTGCTCGTGAATACCACGATGAAACCCTGCCCGCCGATGCGGCCAAAGTGGCTCATTTCTGTTCGATGTGCGGGCCAAAATTTTGCTCCATGAAAATTACGCAGGAAATCCGGGACAGTGCCGCACAGGGCATGCTGGAAAAATCGCAGGAATTTATTGCACAAGGGAAAGAGATCTATTTATGATCATCGCTTTGACAGCTGAAGAGGAGATATTTTCAGAACATGCACTTATCAATGCCTTGTTCGAAGAGGGACTTGATATCCTGCACTTGCGCAAGTATCATTTTACGGACTTACAAATGTCGAGGTATATCGCGTCTATAAATGCGGTATATCTTGACAAACTGGTCTTACATTCACATGCGCACCTATGGGCCGATCTCGGGATCTCCCGTATCCATGTCAATGAAAAAAGTCGACAAAATGGTCCGGCAAATAAAATAGCAAGCGCAGCCATTCGTTCCACCTCCGTACATCATATCGATCAATTCAATAGTCTCGAGGAAAGTTGGGATTATGCTTTTTTGAGCCCATTATTTCCAAGTATCTCAAAAGCCGGCTACGGAAAGGATAATGCTTTGTTAAAGCAGCTTCCATTGCGTTCCAATGCGACCGTTCGTCTGATCGGCCTGGGTGGAATAAACCAAAGCAACTGCCTTCTTCCCATACAGGAGGGAGCAGATGGCATTGCGCTATACGGTGCGTTATGGAAATATGCTAATCCAATTGAAAATTTTATCGCATGCAAACAAAAACTATGGAAAGACTCCAATATATTTCACAGGGGCAAACATTAGCAGAACAAAAAAGTAATATCTTAAAGGCACTTGACGCTGGCTCCAAATGGATACAAATCCGATGGAAAGAGGCTTCTAACAAACAGCTCTATATGCTTGCCGAACAGATCAAGATGGCCTGTTCCGAATTTGCTGCTTACTGCATCATCAATGATCACCCCGAAATCGCCAAAGATATCGATGCTGAGGGGGTTCATCTGGGACTGGACGACTGCAGCGTCACAGCAGCACGGGATCTATTGGGTCCAGAAAAAATCATTGGCGGTACAGCCAATAGTTTTACTGATGTAAAACAAAGAATAACAGAAAATTGTGACTATATCGGTCTTGGGCCATTCAGCTATACCACAACCAAACAAAAATTAAGTCCCCTACTGGGGATTGTAGGATATGAAAACATCATCCAACAAGTCAGCCAAGAAGGCTTGCCCCCTATTCCAATATTCGCGATAGGTGGCATAAACGATCTTGAAGACGTGCGCCAGCTCATGCAAATCGGAGTTTATGGCATTGCGCTATCTGGTATGATAACCCAAACTCCACACATTGTTTCATCTCTCAACAAACTTTTAGTATGAGTAACTTACATATAGCCGATCGTATATTTGAATCCCGACTATTTCTGGGTACGGGAAAATTTGGTGATCTCAACGAAATGAACCATGCCATTCAGGCTTCAGCCTCCCAATTGGTTACTGTTGCCCTCAAACGGATTGACCAGACCACCGGTGACGACAACCTGATCAGTGCTTTTGACTTAAACGCTTTCCATTTGCTCCCCAATACGTCGGGCGCACGAACAGCGGAAGAAGCGGTGCTCGCGGCTCAACTTGCTCGCGAAGCACTGGAAACAAACTGGGTGAAACTGGAAATTCATCCCGACCCTCGCTATTTACTGCCTGATCCCATTGAAACCTTGCGCGCCACCGAATCACTCGCCAAGCTGGGCTTCGTCGTGATGCCTTATATCCATGCGGATCCGGTACTGTGTAAAAGATTGGAAAATGCCGGTACCGCTGTTGTGATGCCATTAGGAGCTCCCATCGGCAGTAATAAGGGGCTTCGTACATTGGATTTCCTCGAAATTATTATTGAGGAGAGTAATGTCCCTGTTGTCATAGACGCTGGAATAGGTGCACCTTCTGATGCGGCCAAAGCCATGGAAATTGGAGCTGATGCCGTGCTTGTCAATACAGCAATCGCCGTTTCAAATCATCCCGTACAAATGGCGGAAGCATTCAAAGAAGCCGTTATCGCCGGCAGAAAAGCTTATGAGGCCGGCTTAGGAAAGGTTGGATCCCTTGCCATAGGCTCGAGTCCCTTGACTTCATTTTTATTCGATTGATGATTAACATATGACAGATTTTAAATCGATACTCGATCAATATTCCTGGAATGAGGTCCAAACACAGATTTACGACACGACCGATCAGGATGTCCGTCACGTCTTAGCGAAAGACAATCTAACGCTCGATGACTTTAAGGTGCTTATCTCGCCTGCTGCCGCACCATATCTTGAACTGATGGCGCAAAAAACACAGCAAATCACACAACGTCGCTTCGGAAAAACCATACAGCTCTATGCCCCACTTTACCTCAGCAACGAGTGCCAAAACATCTGTACGTATTGCGGTTTCAGCATGGATAATAAAATCAAGCGCAAAACCCTTAGCAACACCGAACTATTATTGGAAGCTATGGCACTCAAAGCCATGGGGATCAACCATATTCTCCTGGTGAGCGGAGAAGCCAACAAAACTGTCGAAATTAATTATTTCCTAAATGCTATTCAGCTTTTAAAACCTCATTTTTCACAGATATCCATCGAGGTACAGCCACTGGAAGAATCCGAGTATCGACTACTACAGGCTGCGGGAGTCTATGCAATTTTGGTCTATCAGGAAACCTACCATCGGGAAGTTTATAGACAATATCATCCGAAAGGAAAGAAGTCCAATTTTGACTATCGTTTGGATACGCCAGACCGTATAGGCCGGGCGGGAATTCATAAAATCGGATTAGGTGTATTGCTTGGACTTGAAGACTGGCGGGTAGACAGTTTTTTCACCGCCACTCATATCGCCTATCTGCAAAAACAATATTGGCAGACACGATACTCCATTTCCTTTCCACGCTTGCGGCCGGCAACGGGCTCTGTTGAACCAAATTTCCATCTGGCAGACAGAGATCTTTTGCAGCTGATCTGTGCATATCGTCTGTGGAATGAAAACTTGGAAATTTCTATTTCAACACGAGAAAATGAAACATTTAGGAATCATATCATTCCTATTGGGGTTACCACGATGAGTGCTGCTTCCAAAACAAACCCGGGTGGCTACGTTGTTGATCCGCAGGCTTTGGAACAATTTGAAGTGAGCGATGAAAGGGATATGGAAACAATCAAAAATCAAATCCGGAAAATGGGTTACGCTCCTGTCATGAAGGACTGGGAGACTAATTATGCGGGTATAATACGTTAAACACATGAAAGAAAACAGCCTTTTTGACCGTTATAGCAGACAAATTTTCATCGAAGAGATTGGTGTTGCAGGACAGCGGAAGATTATGGATGCCAAGGTGCTGATCGTTGGTGCCGGCGGACTCGGAAGTCCTGTCATTCAGTATCTAGCCGCGGCCGGAATTGGCAAACTTGGCCTAGCCGATTTTGACAAAGTGGAAATCCATAATCTAAACCGGCAGATTATTCATTCCGAAGCGCATATTCACAACGCTAAAACTGCCAGCGCCAAAGATTATATACGAAAACACAATAGCACAATTGATTTCGAAACCTTTCAGGTAAAAATAGATACAGACAACGTTGCTGCGATCCTTGCTCCTTACCATATTATTGTAGATTGCTGTGATAACTTCGCGACGCGTTACCTGCTAAACCATGCATGCATACAGCTCAATAAACCATTGGTATACGGTAGCATTTATGGTTTTGAGGGGCAGCTTGCCGTCTTTAACTATAAGGGCAGTAAAAACCTGCTGGATATCTTTCCAACTCCCCCTGCCCCAGAACAGGTCCCAAATTGCGATAAAAATGGTGTCTTGGGTCCATTGCCCGGTATAATAGGTAGCATGATGGCTATGCAGGTACTTAAAATAGCTGCTGAATTACCTGTGGATAGCAATCAATTGACCATTGTCGATACATTTCATTGGCGTTTTACGAATCTTTTATTTTAAAATCAGCCCCTAGAAAGTTTCACAAAAACAAGCGGAATCTTTACGCTCTTTCGAAAATTTATTTTAAAACAGGTGTCGACAAACAAAATTTCCTAATTTTGGTTTATATATTAGCAAGCTTAAATGTCAACTATACGATCTGGAATGAAAAAAGTAATTTATCCATTACTCTCCCTCTCTTTATTACCCCTATTTTCAATTGCGCAAGAGACCAAACTCACGGCTGATGATCTTTTTGTAAAAGCACGAAAGGTGGCTTTTGACTCGAAAGACTATCCACAGGCCATTCAACTATCGAAACAGGCTCTTCTTCAAGCTCCAGATTATACAGATATAAGCATATTTCTTGCACGTCTCTATACCTGGTCTGACAAGATTGATTCGGCACGGACCATCTTTACAGAACTCGACAGAAAAAATACAAGCGACGAAGACTTCTTTTTGGCCTATGCTTCCTTAGAATACTGGAATGATCAGGCAGACAAAGCCATTGCAATTGCGGATAAAGGGCTGAGCATACATCCACAGTCGCAGGATCTCCTTTTGTTAAAAGGTAAGATTAGCTATGGCAATGATCACTACGAGGCTGCCGAGAAGGCAATTAACAGCCTGTTGGCGATTAATCCCAAAAACACAGAGGCAAGAGCACTGGCAAAAAATATTGAAGAATATACCGCAAAAAATGCGATCGGGCTGACGTATAATTTTGTATATTTTGACAAACAGTTTGATAATAATTGGCATATTGTGGGCCTAAGTTATAAGCGCGCAACACCAATAGGTTCCGTGATTTTTAGAACCAACTACGCGAATAAGTTTGCGGAAAATGGAGTCCAATTTGAAATGGAGGCTTATCCTCGCCTTTCCAAGATATTTTACCTCTATGTAGGTGCAGGGTATTCCAATAATGTAGGTATTTTTGCTAAATATAGAACAGGAGTCTCTCTTTATGCCAATCTTCCAAACAGTTTTGAAGGGGAAATCGGTTACCGTCAGCTTTATTTTAGTGACAATATCTGGATGTACACGGCTTCTGTTGGAAAGTATTATCAAAACTTTTGGTTCAATTTAAGAACTTACCTTACACCGGGTGAGAAGAATATCTCTCAATCTTATACAGGTACGGTCCGCTATTATACAAAGGGAGCCAACGATTACTTTGGATTTAGTGCCGGAACAGGTTTGAGTCCCGAGGAGAACCGCAATAATCTCCTGGATAATGCTCCCTATAAATTAAAGACATTTAAAGTTGGTGCAGAGTACAATTTCTCTGTTAAACAAAGTAACCTCTTTTCGATCTCAGGTACTTATTATAACCAAGAATTCCGGCCAAAAGAAAGAGGCAATCAATTGGACATCATTCTTGGTTATATTCGAAAATTCTAGTTTTTCTTTACCCGATCAAAGAAGTTGGTATAAACACTATCAGGAAGAATTTTCTTTTGGGTATAAAATAATTTGTTCTTGCGCTTGAATAATTCAAAGCGCTTGGACAATTCTTCCTTTGCATTATCCGAAGCGGCATCTTCATTGAGTAACCCGTCCAATTTATACAATTGGCCATCCGAAAGATGGTAAGTGCCTCTGACAAAATCAATCAATTGGTTTTTACTTTGCATCATGGCTATTCCATCACCTTGCGCTGATGCTCCTTTATCTAATCCTTGCCCGATCCAGGTAACCTGTGCCGGTGTTTTGATACCGAAATTATCCCTATAGTAAGCCAATACCGAAGGTGCGACGTCAAAATGGCTGACAAAATTATGGAAGGTCTTTGGGCCTTTTAGCAGCGGCGAATAAATCAGCAATGGGACATGATAACGATCTATTTTACTTTGCAAAGGTATCTCAGGCATTGCATGATCTCCTGTTATTACAAAAATTGTATTTGCAAAATCTGCTCTCTTTTTATATTCATTAAAGAACTGTTCCATCGCCTCATCCAGATTCAGCACGGAAACAAGCTGGGTCCGGTTTTCTAAAGCCCACTTTTTTTGATCCGGCGTAAGGTTCAATGTCGCTATTCGCTGATCAAATAACTGTTCATAATGAGCCGCATTATTAATCAAAAATGGATTATGTGTTGATAAAGTCAAAAGAACATGAAAATAGGGATGCTCCTGTACTTTTTGAACTTCGAGCAGTTTATTAAATACAGCTTGATCCTCGTAGCCCCAGCTCTCCCCTCCTTTTTCAGGCAGCTTTTTATAAGGTGGCCCAAAAGCGGCCTGGTCAATGAGCATATCGATTTTATTATAATCCATGAATTTTTTCATAAAATCGAAATTGGAGTGACCACCATAGAAAAATCCGGTATTAAAGCCATTGCTCTTCAGAATATTGAACAGGTTAAAATTATCCGGCAATGTATCCTGTTCAAGGAAACCATGCATCGCAAATGGCAATGAACCAGTTATGGTAGGCAACACGGAAAATGTCCGACCGGAAGAACTCATATTATTGTCCCAATACAATGACTGCTTTTTTAATGAGCCTATAAACGGCGTAAAATTGCCGATATAGCCATTTTCAGAACTATAAGCGTGCCCCAACCCTTCGATAATAAGAAAGACCAAATTGGGTGCTTTCGTTGTTTTCTGCAAATAGGTCCCCAGAAAATCTTTAGTATCTTCTTTTTTTAAGAAGGGGAATTTGGTATCCAGTACTTTTGCATCATCATCATCCTTATTGAACATAGCGAGCATCCCCGGATGCTCATCCACATAATTCAATAAATTGGATTCGAAAAAATAACGCCACTTACTGCGGCTTGCATTCGCTACAAATTCATCTTTTTCAGAACCATTACCCAAAATTGAAGCCGAGGAGATAAAAAATGATACAATACCCAAAGATAGCAATGCGATACTGGTATAGGATTTTTTGAAAGTCTGTTTGTTGGCTATCCAAAGCGGAACCCAAGAAATCACAATCAGCAATAAGAGTAAAGCAATGTTGGTAAAACTCAACATACCGCTGGCTTCCAAAATTTGCTTCATTTCTTCCGAACTGTAATAAAACATATCGGCCCCGAGCAGGTTTCTCGATTCGCCGAAATACAAAAACAGGATGAATTGCATAACGACCATAAAAGAGAATGAGATGACCAATAACAATCTCGCCCAAAAACTGCTTAAAAACTGAAGCAACAAATAACCTATTCCCAGACAACCTAAAGATTGAAAGAGAAATACCAGATTATCGAAAAAGAGATATTTTCCGGCATGCGATTCGGACAGCTGCGTAAAACGGCGACCATACCACCACCATTCAACGCCGACAGATAACATACACAATGCAAAGAAAACCAACATCACCGGTCCTAGGCTCTGTAGCGATACATTTATTCGCTGGCCAAAATATTTCCAAATCGACTCATTGGCATCTTTTTGCTGAAAGCCTTGCCGCGTCATTTCGCCCCATCCATGCTGTTTACGAAAGTAATCGACCACCCCCTGTACTCCTGCTTTAACAACGATAGGATGAAAATACAAGGGTTCAAGGATAGCAGTGGTAATTAATGTAGAAAGATCCCGTTTCTTCGAATAGACCTGATGGCTAACAAGATCGACCAAAATCGCATAAATAGAATATAAAATTCCTGAAGCAATGACGAGTGCAAATAATGCGAAGAAAAACGGCCAATTGATGATTCCTAAAATGAAAAAGATCAAAAAGACGATGTAACCTGTAAATTCAACAATAGGCCCCAAGAACTCAAAAAAGAACCAATAGGGCATACTGACCATACCGAAACGTCCGTATTTCGGATTGAACATTAATCTCCGATGTTTCCATAGGGTTTCCATCGTACCTCTCATCCAACGGTTACGCTGTTTACGTAACACCTCTTTCGATTCGGGCACCTCCGTCCAGCACAGGGGATCAGGAATATTAACCACTTCATAGGCTTGCTTTTGCTCCTCCATATAGCGTCGCATCCGAACAACAAGCTCCATATCTTCACCCACCGTATTTCGATCGTAACCACCACAAGCTAATACGATCTCTCGATCGAAAGCGCCAAATGCTCCTGAAATAAGAATTAGTCCAGAAGCCCGGGACCAAGCCATCCGGCCTAAAATAAAAGCGCGGATGTATTCTAAGGCCTGGGTACGCCCTAGCCATGATTTAGGTAGGTTGACATCGACGACGGATCCATTGACAACATTACAATTGTTGGCTAGACGAATAACACCACCACAGGCGATAACGCGTTTGTCGGTCTGTTCCAAAAATGGTTTCGCCAGTTTTAGAATAGCATCCTGTTCCAAGATACAATCAACATCAATACAGACAATATAATCACCAGAAGAAATGTTAACACCAACATTGAGCGCATCAGCTTTTCCCCCATTTTCCTTATCAACAACGATAAGTTTCTTAAAAGCAGGGTTCTTACTTTTATAAATCCCCCTGATTAACTTTGTTTCAATATTTCCCTGAACAAAAAAAGAGGTCGGTTCAAGTTCATAAGATTCTATTAATTTCAAAATAGAGTCGTCCTTACTACCATCATTCACAATAATAATTTCGAGATTATGGTAATACAGCGACAACAGGGAACGTACATTCTCAACGATGGTCATTCCCTCGTTATAGGCTGGTGCAATCAGACTAAATGTAGGTGCATTGGGGTTTGTGGCAATAATGCTATAATCTGTAAACGTGTTATTGTGTTTATAACGAAATACAGCTCCATAAGCGTATAATCCTATCCAGGTATAGATAATGAATACCGCAGCAGAGTAAAGTAAAAATAACCAAACTATAATTTCGTATACAATATGGGAAAACTCTAACATTTTTTCTCTTGCAAAGCGTGTTTAATGATCTGTATTAGTTCGTCGTAAGTATCTTCATTTTGTGAAATATCACGTAAATATTGTTCTTCTCCCAGAACAACAAGTACTTCTGCCGCGGAGATTTTAATAGACACTGCAATATGATTCCACAATTGATCCTTTAGAAAGCGTACACATTCTCTACTTCTAGCAACCTTCATGGCTTTTAGGATCTCATTTTGTACCTCAATGGGCTGCTGGTCAAAAATGGACATAAATTGTTGGATCGTCGTACTGTTCTCAATCGCCTGCAACGTCCGTATGGCTTGTATTCTAACCTTTGTAGAGGAATAACTCAATAGATGAAAAACTTCTGTATAACATGTCATCAATCTAAATTTCCGGATCAGTCGTAAGGTGAATACAACAACTGTATCATTTGTACTCTTAATCCAGGTATCAATATGTAAATCAGAACTTTCAGGTATATCATGAATAGAGTATAAAAGACGAAGTTGCTGCCAGTCAGATAGCGGCCTATCAAAATGTTCCAAAAAACCGAGTCCTTCATATCCCTTAAAACTTACAATTGCATATTGGGCTTCCTGATAAACAGCCGTTCGTGGATCGTTTAACTTATCTGTTATCTCGGGGATTGCTTGTTCGACATTCATCGCCGCGAGCTCTTGTACACCACCGGCAACCAAATAAGCTCTTCGATGCCTAAGTTTTCTCCAGGCTTCGTCTTCCAATTTAAAATCATGAAACAATCTATTAATTGACTGTTTTGCCCCACCGGAGAACTTCCTATCCGAGTCGACGAGTACATCTAAGAACAGTGCCCGAAATGAAGGTTCCTTTAAATGTTCTGCAAATTCCCGATCTCTATCGTCGCTTTCATCGCTCCCAACAATTGTCTCCATAATCTTATACTCGATGATCTGTCTCCAGGAGTGCCTGTTATGTAAGATCCGATAGCTATAGAAACTATAGGCCAGTACCGTGATGATTAACAGCAATACTAAAATCAACACGATAACGATCGCCAGGATAAGCTCATGCAGCTCGATGTGGTGATGCATAAATTTCCCTTTATTTATTTGTTAAGCGTTTTATTCTTAAAATGAGTTCGTTTGGACTAAATGGCTTAACCATAAAATCCGATGCTCCTAAATCAAAGGCATCGACCACGACCTCTTCCTGCCCCATACTCGACAATACAATAACCGGAATCTTCTTTCCTATACTTTTTATCGCCGAAAGAATTTCAATACCAGAAGCAAAAGGCATCATAATATCTGTAACAACCAAATCCAAATCCAGCTCGTTAATTTTCTCGATGGCTTCCCGGCCATTTCTGGTCAGCACCACCTCGTGTCCTTCTTTTACTAATTTGTGTTCAACAGTACGCAGTATCAATTCGTCGTCTTCCGCTATTAAAATCAACATATCATTATTTATTTAAGATTTTTGTAATTAATTCCAATCCGATATCCATTTCTTGTTCGATGGCCACAAACGCGATCGCAAGGTCAGTTTCAATTGTCGAACTTGTTTCCAGGTCTTTGGTCATCTGAGCCAGCTTGACCAGTCCAGCAGTCGACGATGTTCCCCGTAGCTTGTGTAAGAGTTCCTTAACCCGGGCAATATCCTGTCCCTTAATAGCTTCATGCAATTGCTTTCTGGAGCCTGTTATTTCCCTCATGACCAGATCCAGGAAGAAGGATAAAAATGCAGGATCATCACCTGCCTGTTCTTCCAGGCGTTGCATGTCTAAATGCTGATCCAAGTCCTCAAAGTCGGAAGATTCAGCAACCGTAGGCTTTACAGTTAACATTGCTTTTTCCAGCGCTTTGAATAAGTCCTGCTGTCGAATGGGTTTAGCTAAAAAGTCCGACATCCCCGCCGCCAGACAGCGTTCCTTTTCGCCTGAAATATTACCGGCTGTAACACCAATAATAGGTGTCTCGGCATACCCTTCCATCAGTCGGATCTGTTTGGTTGCTTCGATCCCATCGACCTCCGGCATCTGGACGTCCATCAAAATAAAATCAAATATTTTTTCTTTACAGGCACGAATTGCCTGAGCTCCGTCTGACACCTCAGTTAAGCGTGCCCCTGGCATTATACTAGCCATCATTCTTAAATTAAGCGCCATATTGACGGCGTTATCGTCTGCCAGCAAAACCTGAACATCCTGACCATATAAATCCCCTGATAAGGACAAGTTTGCCTGGGCTCTCAACTGGCTTTCCTCTTCTTTATTTTGTTGTATCGCTCTCCGTAAAGTCGAATACAATTCCTCGGATTTAATGGGCTTAAGTAGACAGAATGACCTTTCTTCTTGTCTAAATGCCGAAATAACCTCATGTTCTTCCGAAGAAGTATGCAACACGATCAATGGAATCCCTTCTTCTTGTTTTCTAAACAGCTCTTTGATTTTTTCGATGGTTTCGAGGCCCGATAATATCGGCATGTGATAATCCATTAAAATAACATCGAAACGCTCGCCCTTCATGAGCAACTGTAAGGCTTCCATACCATTTTCCGCGAGGACAGATTCGACATTTTTATAGGACAGCATATGTTGAAGGATCACCCGATTATTCGCGTTGTCATCGACAACAAGGACACGATTTAAAGGCAAATCTGTATCATCCTCTTCCATTTCCTCGCATCGTACTTCAATGTCAAAATAGAATGTTGATCCAACACCAAGTTCACTGACCAGGTTTAATTTACTTCCCATATATTTCAACAGGTTGTTGGAAATCGTTAAACCAAGCCCGGTGCCGCCATAACGTTTACTTACGGAGCTATCCTCTTGTGTAAAGGCATCAAAGATACGTTGTTGCTTCTCCGGCGGAATTCCGATGCCAGTATCCCTAACTGCAAAACGTAGGGTTAATTTATGCTCATCACTGTGAAGCTTACTGATCTTAAATTCGATTTCGCCTTTTTCTGTAAACTTGACAGCATTCCCCAGTAAATTGACCAATACTTGCTTAATACGTGCTTCATCAACCCAAACAAAAGCTGGTAGACCTTGCTCAATATTCAAAAGCAGTTCGACATCTTTTCGCTGAGCCTGATAGAGAACAACATTAATAACCTGATTAGCTACATCATATACATTATATTTATCGACAAATAATTCGAGTTTACCCGATTCAATTTTTGAAAAGTCTAAAATGTCATTGATAATATTCAATAGACTATTTCCCGATTCATTGATGTAGCCAAGATACTGTAACTGCGTATCATTTAACGGGGTCTTTAACAACAAATCTGAGAATCCGATCACACCGTTTAATGGCGTTCGAATTTCATGACTCATATTAGCGAGGAACTCGGACTTTGCTTTACTGGCCAGATCGGCGAGTTCTTTCGCTAATTTTAGTTCATCATTTATTTTTACAGATTCGGTAATGTTTTGCGTAAAAATAATGATGCCACCTATACTTCCATCTGCAAGATGCCATGGCCTTACTTCCCAATTGAAATGTTGCGCCTCTGCAAGTCCGCCCGCCTGTATGACCTCATCGGTATTCTTATAAGGTACGCCCTCTAAGGCATCGAGGTAGATTTTCTTTCGTTCTTCCGGAATATTTGGAAACAGTTTAAAAAAGTTGCTATTAGGCGGCAAACTTGCCCCTTCGTGAAAATCTTCCAACCATTGATTACTGACCGAAATGTAGTTAAAATCACGGTCAAACATAGCAACCGATGCCGGGACATAATCTACAAATGCACGTAACATCGATTCTTTGCGTTCCAATTCCAGAAACAGCGATTTACTATGATCTATATCCTGAATAATTCCAAATACACGCTTACAAACATCATTCTCAAATTCGGGAATACCTTTTACCCGTACCCAAATTGACTCTCCATTTTGCTTTAATAGTCGTAATTCTGTATCGTAAGGTGTTCTGGATGTAATGGCATCTTCAAAAATCCGACGTAAAATAACTTGGCTTTCTGGCTCATAAAATCCGATGGCATGTTCAAAATCAGGTGTAAAATCAGGACTTACGCCATGAATTAACTTGGTCGAATCGGACCAATAGACCTTGTTTTCGACCAGGTTCACTTCCCATCCCCCAACCTGGGCAACAGCATTTGTCTGCTCCAGGATTTGTTTGGTATGTAAAAGATCATTCTCAAGCCGCAATCGATCCGTCATATTCAAAGCGGTACTGACAACATAAGACTTTCCATTCTCATCGGTTTCCAGCATATTGTGGTAAAGCCACGAGATATCTTCACCGTCTTTGGTTTGTAGAACCATCATGCCAGAATCTTCCTTATTTTCCGCAATACGCTTTAGATATTCTTCAACCATGCCCACATGATGAGCTGGAACTAGCTTCTTTAGATTAAGCCCTTTAACCTCTTCTTTGGCATACCGCAATATTTCTCTTCCTCTTTCATTGACAGATAAAATATTGCCTTCCATATCATGCATGCTCATGAGACCAATTGCATTTTCAAAGAAACTACGGAATCTACGTTCGGAATTCTCCAATTTGAGTTTTTCTTCACGTTCTTTTGTCACATTCCGACCAAAAGCCAGAATATCATGATTAATAGGATCATATTTGAAATGCCATTCAATCTCAACCGTCTGTCCATTTTCTATTGGAGTTGTGGTCGTAGATTGAACCCCATATTTTGTTTCTTCAATTCGGTTTAAATCTGAAGCTAAGCTGTTTCGTGCATCTCCCAACAACGTAAAAATAGATTTGCCCAAACTAGTTGAACGAGACAACCCAAGGACTTTGCTAAATGCAGGATTGACTTCTTTTACATTGCGCTCTTCATCCAATACACAAATAATGTTGTTGGTTAAATGAAAAATTTCGGAGAAGTAACCTGCCTGTATTTTTCGTTGTTTTCCCAACAATATTTTAGTCACCGCCTTACCAAGTTCAGCCAGTGAGTCTCTTTGTTTATCGGACAGCTTTTTAGGTTGGAAATCAATCACACATATTGTCCCAAGTGCATCGCCATCATCATCCAAAAGAGGAACGCCAGCATAAAAACGGATATTTCCTTCGCGAATCAAAGGATTAGAAGATGAGCGTGGGTCTTCAAAAGTGTCTTCGATGATAAGGACCTCTTTACTCATTATTGTGTATTGACAGACTGTATTCTTCCGCTCAACGGTATCCAACTCCATCCCCACACAACTCTGAATTCGCTGCGTTTCTTGCTCCATCATGGCGATTAGAGCAGCAGGACAGTCTGTAATTAAACAGGCCGCTTGCGCAAAAACGTCCAATTCAGGGTCTTTCCCGAGCCCCATTAACTCATAGGACTTTAATTTTTCTATCCTTCTTAATTCATTTTCAGGAAAAACGTTATTTGTCATTCACTTCTAGTATTTAGATCAGGTTTTAATGTGCCTGTGAAGATAATAAAAAACATTGTTGAACGCCCAAATAATAAGGAAATATTGATCAGTGAATGTTTTATAAAGAACAAACAAATACAAAAATAGTTGATAAAATAGTAAAGATTAGTCGCACATATTCCTAATAAATAAGTTATTTACTAATTAGCTTTCATGACAATCGCTTAATCAAGATGCAAAAAAGACAGTTCATCCCTAAGCCATTAGAAACGGATCAGAAAAAGTCTATCGAAAAATACAAAGAAAATATTGGTCAAAACTTCCCAGGAAGAATGTTATTCAACAAGTAGTTGCGACAAAAAACAAAAGAGCCTCGCTAAGGGATAGCGAAGCTCTTCGATATTTTTAATTTAAAAAAGCTTTTCAATAGACTGTTCGGCATATCCAGCACTTGCTGTCATTCCTTTCCCTCCGATACCCGTTCTAACATGTATTCTAGGTGTAACATCTATTTCAAGCATATGATCTTTATGTTGCGCATAATAGCCCGCCCAGGAAGATGAAATCCATTCGCGATTCATGGGCATGATACGATTAGCTTCTGCAATCATCAATTCGTTGATGTAAGAATTTACAGAAAAGCCCAGTTCATCCAGTCGATTGCCTGCTGCATACTCATGAGAATCGCCAATTATAATACTCCCATCCGTAGCTTGTTTAAATAGGATATGAATCCCATTATTTCGCAGCTCCTGATAATGATCGGGTATTGGAATTGTTTGAAATGAGGGGCAATATTCTTCAAAGCTTTCATACCGACGAATGGTCAATCCTGTTAAGATATTGCCAGGCAAATGGATATGAGCCAGCGGCTTGGTACGCATCATTTGTAACTTACTAATTTCAAGACCACTATCATCAAATAGCGAGCGATATAAGATTTTGAATTCATAGCCATTGCATATAAGGATTTTCTTTCCTTCAAAATGCTGCAATGTACTGCTTATTACAGTTACCTCATCGTTTCTATCCTCACAGGCCACAATTGTGGTATCATATTTCAGGGTATAATCGGCGAATTTATTTTGCATATAAATATGCAGCTGCCTGATCATTGATTCTGGTTCTACACTTAGCTCCTGCGGAAAAAAGATAGCCTCCTTGACATAATCCGCATTCATCACAGGATATTTGGATAGAATCTGTTCCTTTGACCAAAGTTCATGTTGATATGCCTTTGTCTGATAGTGCTTGGAAAGCTCGTGGAGTACCTGCACTTCATCATTATCCGAAGCGATATAGATGCTACCATTATTTCTAACAGATATATCCATTTCTTTCTGAATAGACTGGTATATTTCGAGTCCCCGCACGCCATAATCAAACCATTCCCCGGCCATTCCCGATGGCACCACTTGTCCAAAATTACGAACAGTCGATCCCACAGGAAAATTATCTTTTTCAAGCTGGAGCACACGTAATCCCTTTTTTAATGCGTGATAAGCATGAAAAGTTCCTAAAATCCCACCCCCAACAATAATTAAATCATATGTATTTGTTTTCATCTTTATAAAAAGTATAGTTAACTAATTTGCACTTCTCCTTTTGTTGTATGCCAAGGGGCGAGCAACTCATTATCGTTTCCTTTCATCTGTTCTTTTTTTCGGACGAAATAGAAAAGAGAAAAGATACCCAAAATCGCTCCGATAATCGAGGCTAGAAAGACCAATTGAATAAAGTAATTTCCCCAGGTAACAGAATTTGGCATAAACTCTTTGTTTACCAATATCAAAAAACTACCCAAATATCCGATTGAATCCGCCATATACATCACAAAGCCAATGTTACTTTTCATGCGATATGTAGCGATCATTCGCTCAAAAAATATGGCATTATAAGGAATATAGGCCATATACAAACCTAAGCCGACGAGCAACATCCAGCTTAAACCATCAATGCATTGTTTCGTAAACAAATAAGTAGAAATACCTGCAGTCAGAAATCCTATAATGATCATATAGTGAATCAACTTAAATGCTTTAAGATTGTTTTTGACCATAATCAGGCAACTTACCAGCAGAAGTACAATGATGGAAATAGTACCATCAACTTTTGCAAAAATACCGGCCCCTTTTACATGCAGCATCTGCCAGATTTCTACCTCAAAATTGTCCCGCACATCACGTAAAATAGTCAGCATGGTATAAACAATAATGGTCAATACAATACCGGGCATAAAGGTTCTAAAAAAGTGCTTTCGCATCTTACTATCCATAGCAACACGCTCTGTCCGTAGCTTCTTGTCCTCTTCTGTTGGCCCGGGAGCATTTTCCAGAATCCATACACAAAAAACAAAAGGCAGGAAAAAAAGTAAACCTGTCAAAAATGGCATCCAAAATTCATTGATATGAAAAGAAGACATCAACCACCTTCCAACAGTTTTAATTAGTCCCGAAGCAAAGATTAAACTCACAGACATAACTGCTCCCATAATCTCTGTAAACCGCCTTCCTTCTAAATAACTAAATACTAATCCCCACACCATTCCCAAGGGAAAACCATTGATGAAAAGAAAAATAACATTCCAGGGTCTCGGACAAAGCGCAAAAGCCAAAAGCCCTATCCATGAAATGCAAATCAAACCGATCAAATACCGTCCTCTATTACGTTGTTTGCTTTCTGAAATAAATTTTATACCATAAAATTTTGACAACAAATAGCCCAGCATTTGAATGACTACCATACATACTTTGTAATCGACACCAAAAATCGTGTCATTTGCAAAAGCAGATGCCGTAAATGATTTTCTAAATGAATACATACTTGTATAACACAAAAATGCTGTAATGGCCAATACAATGGCCACAGATTTCTCGTCCAGTCTATTTACTCGTTGTTTTATTCGTTGGCTTAACTCCATTATTTAAACTTGTTAACAGACCTTATTGTCCGCAATCAAAAGTAAATTTTGGAAATTAACACAAGACTAAACTTTTGTTAAGTATTTATAAACAAATATAAACATCCATGCGCGATATAAAAGGTATAAAATAAAAAAAGCATCACTGAATCATTCAGTGATGCTTTGACACCAAGTAGTTATGGTTTATTTCTTATTTTCAAAAAAGTATACAATGAGCATGACAGCCTTTTCTTTTCCAATATTTCGCGGTGTATGTGATAATCTGCCGTTAAAAAAGATTGAATCGCCCTCTTCTAAGCGAATTGTTTGATCATTGAATATGTACTCAACGTGTCCACTGATGATATATTTATACTCGTAGGCTTCGGTTTCAACCATCGGTCGTTGTGCATCTGGAAGTAACTCCAAAAGGACAATGTCCATAGTCGCACTATCCATTGCTGAAGTAAAGATGCGCTTATAATGGAAGCCTATAGCCGATTCCTTTTCAAATGGACTGTAACTATCCTTTTTCCGAACGACAATAGGGCCGGAATCCAATTCAGAATTAAAGTCTTTGAAAAATTCATTTAGATCAACATTCAGCGCATTAATGATATTGATCAACACAAGTAAGGAGGGTATTGTTCTGTTATTTTCAATCTGCGAAATAAGCCCCTTGCTCACCCCTGCTTTATCCGCCACTTCCTGTATGGTAATTCCTTTTTCCTTTCGAATTCCTTTAATCTTATTGCTAATCTTGAATATCGTATTATCTTCCATAATCTGGCCAAAAGTAAACAATTTTCGTATGAAGTGTATATTAAGTTTTTATCACCTGATCGTTGGTTATCGATAAAATTACGCTTCGTCCGCGCCCATATGATCAGAAAACTAAGGCTCAAATGGTTTACCTATTGCTATCTTCTCTTCTACTGTGAAATGACAGCCATTATTGGTAAACTTTGATCCAGTCAACACGCATCTCAACAGGCAGCTGATCTTGATCTACCTCTCCGACCCAGCTTCCGCCTAACTGCTGGTCAATCAACAGATAAAATGGCTGATCATAAGGCCACTGAGAAGCGTCTACATCTTTGATTCTTGGGTAAGTAAATGTATCAGTACCGTTCACCTGAAATACGATACGGTCGGGGTACCAGCTTATACCATATATGTTATACTCTTCTGTTTTGACCGATGCGGTACCAAAATGTTTCGGGTGCTCTTTTTGCCCTAGATCCAAGGTATAGTATGAATGCGTAGTTTGGTAAATGATATCATCAAAATTAAGGTGCTCCATGATATCAATTTCACCATTTTTAGGATATTTTCCGTATTTGTCCAGCTCGGCCAGCATCCACATCGCAGGCCATGCTCCCTTGGCGTTTCCAAGTTTAGCTCTAATTTCAATACGGCCATATTGAAAGGCAAACTTTCCTTTACTCCATATTCCACCCGTTAAAAATGGTCTTGGATCTTGATTTTTAGCTGTATTCTTTATTCCTTTAAGAATCAACTCGCCATCTTCCCAGCCAAAACAGGCGTCGTCCGTACTCATGTGCCGATTCCAATCAGCACCTCCTGCCGGAATTCGCGACCACTTCTGATCGTCTAGTTTTGGGGAGTTAAAGTTCTCCTCCCAGACCAATTTCCATGCTTTAGTCTCACGATTCTGCTTTTGGATATATACGTAAGGGTGGTCTTTAGGCGTATAATGAACGCTACAAGCAGACAACAATACATAAAAACAACTTAAGCCCAGGATTCTTTTCATTATTAAAATTAGGAGTTTGTACAAAATGATTTAGGTCTAAATTTAGACATAAATTACCAGACTTGACAGCCCCTCTAAAAATTAAAAGGTGGAACCTAGAGGAAGGAGAAAGAAATTTTATAAAGATCCTTAAAACATGGGATGTGCATTTGCCGCATCTTTCGGCACATCTTGCTGTGCGTCCCAGTGCTCGACAATTTTACCATTTTCCAATCTAAAGATATCGATCGTTGATTTAAGACTACCGTCTGGTTTCTTATTTTTTAAATGTATGAAGACTAAATCTCCATCCGATGCGATATGCTGTACATCAATTTTTGTTTTCGGCTGCCCCTTAAACCAATTTGCGGCAGCCAGTTTAAATGCGACCGCTCCATCTGCTACAGATGGATTATGTTGAATATATCCAGGAGAAACATACTTGTCGACAGCTGAAATATCCTTATCCCCAAACATCTGCTGATAAAAATCCAATACGATTCGTTTATTCTCTTTGTTATCTTCAAGCTGTTTCTGTGCAGCCATCGCTTTTGATTCGTCTGTTTGTGGCCTCTGACATCCTATGATTAGAAATAGAATCGAGAAAGTCAGTATTTGAAGTCTTACTAAATTTTTCATCTTTAAATCCATTTATGAATTAGAATGCTCGACGTATTGATTCATTGACCGAATACAATCTGTCGAGTCGATAAAACATACACCTCCTCCTTTTGTTTTAGGTTGCTGATTTTTTTAATTGCTGGCATGATAATTGAATTTATCATTCTGGTATAATATTCAGAAATATACATTTCATAAATTTAGGTTAATAATTGGTTAGGTTAAACACACGAAGTCCCCAACTTCAGGTGTTTTTTTTGAAAGTGTTTTTTTATTAGCTAGAAAAACCTTCAGTTCCCTTTCACAGCTTTTACTGATTATCTAATCCTGTAGGTTTTTATATATTTTTAGAAAATCCCCAGTACGATAAAAACAAAAATGTCAATTACAGCTTTTATTAATCTAGTTCAATAAAATTCCATACTGGCCGACGTAACTTTACATCAGTTAAGAAAATAAAAATATGAGATATGGAAAATAAAATATTAGGATTACATCATATTACAGCGATAGCTGATGATGCAAAACGAAATCTAGATTTTTACACAAAAGTATTGGGCATGCGCCTGGTAAAGAAAACCGTCAATTTTGATGATCCCGGCACTTACCACTTTTACTTTGGCAATGAACAGGGCGAACCGGGAACTATCCTTACTTTTTTCCCTTGGGAAGGTATCGGAAAGGGCACATCGGGAGCAGGTATGGCTACCCACATCGGTTATGCTGTACCACATGGCAGCCTCAATTTCTGGAAAAATCGTTTGGGTGAACATCAGGTAGCCTTACAGGAACGTGAGATTTTCGGAGAGAAGCTTATTTCCTTCCAAGATCCTGACGGTTTACAGATTCAGTTTATTGAAACGGATGATAATAGAAAGCCCTGGACAAGCACTGACGTCAATTCAGCATATGCTTTAAGAGGATTTCATAATGTGACTCTTTCGTTAAAAGAAGCTGATCCGACGGTAAAGGTATTGACAGATATTTTGGGTTATTCGATCCAAAAGCAGGACAACGACCATTATCGATTGGCTACCGATAGTATTGATACAGCTAACATTATTGACATTATTGCAGACAGAAATTTACCATACGGCAAAAATGCAGCGGGTACAAATCATCATATCGCATTTCGGGTAAAGGACGACAATATATTGATGGAGTATCGCGAAAAAGTACTTTCAGCAGGATTAGATATTACACCAAAAATAGATAGAGATTACTTTTTCTCGCTCTATTTTCGTGAACCGGGAGGTGTCTTGTTTGAGATTGCTACGGACAATCCAGGATTTACAGTAGACGAACCGCTATCTAGTTTGGGCACGTCACTTAAATTGCCGAAACAATATGAAAGCTACCGTTCGCAGATTGAAGAGACATTACCAAAAATAGATTAACTGGGTTACATAAACATTATTTAACAGACAATAAAGCTATGGAAAGAACTGAAATTGTATTAGACAAAAATCAACGTGGAGAGCTCCAATTATTCTCCGATGAACGTAAAGCAGGTTTAATGAGCATCGCTATCATTGATGGTAATCTAGTAGTTTACCATACAGAGGTTGACGAAGCCTATGAAGGCAGGGGATTCGCAAAAATACTACTCGAGAAATTGGTTTCTCATGCACGCGAAAACAACATGAAAATTGTTCCGCTATGTCCTTATGTAAATGCGCAGTTTCACCGTCATCCGGAGCTATATCAAGACGTTTGGTTCAAAAAAACAATATAAATTGCCATAAAAGGAAAGGACAAAATGAGTCATTCAATAAATATTAAAACAGCTGGTCAAAATTTAGAACAGGCAAAGAAAGCGATTATCATGATCCATGGTCGTGGCGGGAGCGCCGAAGATATCCTTGGTATGTCATCCTATCTTCATGTCGATAATTTTGCGCTGCTTGCCCCGCAAGCAGAAAATCATAGCTGGTACCCCTATTCATTTATTGCGCCGGTACAAGAAAATGAACCCTGGTTGAGCTCGGCAATTGATCTTATCGAACATACTGTCAAACTAGCTTTAGACAAGGGTATTCTAGCCGAAAACATCTATTTTTTCGGGTTTTCTCAGGGTGCCTGTCTAACACTCGAATATCTTGCACGACATGCGCGGCACTATGGTGGTGCGGTGGCAATTATTGGTGGCGTTATCGGCGAGGAAATTAACCGGGACCACTATGCAGGTGATTTTGCGCAAACTCCGGTTTTTCTGGGGACCAGTGATCCTGATTTTCATGTTCCGCTGGAACGTGTCCAAGATACAGCATCCATCCTGGAGCAGATGAACGCCAATGTAAAATTAGTTGTCTATCAAAATGCAGGACATACGATCAATCGCGAGGAAATCGATCTAGCAAATGAATTTGTCTTTTCAGAAATATAAGTATCCTAACTTGGTTGCTGATTTAAATCATTACGCAGCAACCAAGTTAAAGACCTTATACTTTTGGGTATTTATAACCATTGTGATAAACTGAAGCCAAATACTTATTTGCTTTTTGGTCCGTAAAACGTTGTTTATCTTTATCCCAATAGAGTTTTTCTCCCGTTCTAAAAGCAATATTTCCCAGCTGCGAAAAGATCGCTATATGAGCTCCTGCTTCAATTGGAGCATGAAGCAACTGCGGATTGCGTTGCCGGATAGCATAAACAAAATTTTCCATATGTTTATCCAGCCCATTATCTAAAGATGGTTGCATTGGAACCGCTTCCATTCTTCCTTTTTCGGGAATCACCTCCCATCCGCCACGGTTCAAGACTAACGTACCGTTGTTACCAATAAATGCCACACCGTGATTACGGTTGTAAGGGCCGAGATCAATTCCTTTGGCATGCTCCCATTGGATATTGAAGCCATCAAATTCATAAACAGCTGTCATCGTATCGGGTGTCTGACCAGCATCGTCCGGAAATGCAAACTTTCCTCCTGAAGCCATAATAGACTTCGGATCAGAGACTTTCATCCCAAGTAAAGCATAATCCAGCATATGTACACCCCAATCGGTCATCAAGCCACCAGCGTAATCCCAAAACCAACGAAAGTTAAAATGGAATCGATTCGGGTTGAATGGTCTTCTTTGTGCAGGCCCCAGCCATTCGGTATAATGTACGCCAGTAGGAACAGGCTCATCCGGCTGTACGGGAATGGCACTTTTCCATCCCTGGTAAGACCAGGCCTTGACGAGCCTTATTTTACCCAATTTACCAGAATGAACAAAATCAATAGCATCTTTAAAATGCTGCTGGCTCCGTTGCCATTGCCCAACTTGTACAACAGCCTTATTTTTCTTTGCCGCCTGAACCATTAATTGACATTCCAAAATGGAGTTACCAATAGGCTTTTCAACATAAACATGCTTTCCGGCATTCACAGCATCTACCATCTGCAGACAATGCCAATGGTCTGGCGTTGCTATAATGACTGCATCCACGTTGGTACTATCAAGCATCTTTCTATAATCTATAAACGTTTCGACATGGATGTTTCTTTTTTGAAGTTCTTCAACCCGCTTACGGAGAATATTTTCGTCCACATCGCAAAGCGCGGTACAGACGACCCCATCGTTCTTCAACAGTGCATTTAAATCAGACCAGCCCATTCCATTGACGCCTATTAATCCAACTCGGATGGATTGATTTAAAAAATTTGACCCTTTGGCTTTTAAAAAAAATGATGATGCAGCTAAAACGGAAGATGTTTTGATAAAATCTTTTCTATTCATTGAACATTGGTTTAAGTTTTGTTTTTGCCGAATATCATCCAAGTCCCCAATACAAATAGAATCGATAGTCGTCTTAGATGAATGTCCTTCTAATAATCGTGTTGTGATTAAAAAGCAAATTATTCCGATGAAAATACAAAAATGAATTTAGGTGCTTACAAAAAGCATTGTAAAATATATATAGACAAATACAGGGAAAACACCAAAACAAACTAAAAAAAATGGTCGAGTTAGAATTACTCGACCATACATCTACCTATGAAAAACATGCCCTTGGGAGGGGCGTTTGAAGTTAATACTAATTTTTCGAAGAACAAATATTTTTGAAAAATATTTATCTAAATAATTAATAATACGACTAGCAATAGCCCAATGCGTTCGTGATGTTACATTCGTCAACAGACCTAATTTTTTTTTGCATTTATTTTTGATAGATTCTCCCCTCCAATCGTATTCCAATCCACCTCTTCGATAGGAAAAAAGCTTAATTACACCCTGTATTTTATAATTCATTAAAAAAAATAAAAGATTAATCATTTATTATACCTAACTTGCCGCACTTAATTAAAAATAATGAATACAGGTAAAATTAAATTTTTCAATGAAACTAAAGGTTTTGGTTTTATTACACCAGAGGATGGTAGTGCAGATGTTTTCGTACACGTTTCTGCGCTAAAAAATCAAGTATCTGAAGGCGACGTTGTTACTTATGATGTAGAAAGAACTCCAAAAGGGATCAGCGCTACAAATGTAAAATTGGCGTAATCCAAAAAATACACTTTCTTGTTAATGGGGTAATTCTTAATGACTTATCCCATTTCTTTTTCCTATTCTTCCTTTACTATTTTAAACAATCTTTTTATTTTTTGTTGAATGGTTCTTGCTATTCAAGTCAAAAGCATAGAAATGGTTGTCAAAGGTTTTATTTAAGACAAATTCGAACATACTACTTATGGAATTTAAACAACTCAGTTTAATTGATCCGCTTTTAAAAGCAATAACAGAAACAGGCTATACACATCCTACAGCAATTCAACAGAAAGCCATTCCAATTGTACTGAAAGGCGACGATCTTATCGGTTGTGCACAAACGGGTACAGGCAAAACAGCGGCTTTTGCACTACCGCTTCTGCAGCGTCTTGAAGAAAGCAAGACAGCAGGTAAAGTCGTTCCGATTAGAGCTTTGATTCTTACCCCTACACGCGAACTGGCGATTCAAATTGGAGATAATATAAACTTATACCGAAAATATCTAAAATTAAACTATTGTACTATTTTCGGAGGTGTAAGCCAAGAGAAGCAGGTCAAGGAAATCAAAAGAGGGGTTGACATTCTGGTGGCTACCCCCGGACGGTTGTTGGATTTAATGAATCAAAAGATAGTTTCGCTGGATAAAATTGAAATTCTGATTCTGGACGAAGCGGACAACATGCTTGACATGGGTTTTATTCATGATATAAAAAAAATCCTTGCCAAAGTTCCTTCAAAAAGACAAACGCTGTTTTTCTCAGCCACTATGCCACCAAACATACGTAAATTTGCACATGGCATACTGCATAAACCCATTGAGGTTGATGTAACCCCTGTCAGCTCAACTGCCGAAAAAGTAAATCAATCTGTATTTTTTGTTGAAAAAAAGGAGAAAATCAAATTATTGACAGGCATATTAAAAAAGCTGAAGCATGAACGCACTATAGTTTTCTCCCGGACAAAACACGGGGCGGATAAAATCGTTAAGATGCTTGCGAAAAATGGCCTGAGAGCTGCGGCCATTCATGGTAACAAATCTCAGAATGCAAGACAAAAGGCATTAGGTGAATTTAAAGAAAGTCATATTAAAATTTTAATTGCTACCGATATTGCGGCAAGGGGAATTGATATCGAACAGCTCCCGCTGGTCATCAATTATGACCTCCCAAATGTTCCAGAAACCTATGTTCATCGTATAGGTAGAACAGGCCGGGCTGGGCAAGCGGGGAAAGCAATTTCTTTTTGCGATGTTGAAGAAAGACCTTATTTAGCTGATATTGAAAAACTGATCGGATTAAAAATCAAGATAGAAAAAGCGAACAAATAGGTCCTTAAAGAGCCTTAACTAAAAGCCCCTAGATCATGAATCTAGGGGCTTTTAGTTTTCTTTTACGGTTTCCTGTCTGCCATAAGCAGCGTTGAGGGGGTTGATTGAAGCCAGTGCACTTTCTTATTGACGATTTTGTTCCAACTAGGCAAGCTTATCAACATCAGATCCTGCTCCTGCCAGGTCTCGTGGTCTAACTCTTTTTCGGTTATCGTCAGATGATTGGGAACAAGTTGCTCCAATTGCCTCAATTTTTCTTTAAAACTCTCCTTCTGTCTTAGTACCTGGTTAAGATCCCAAACGATAATCTGCGCATCCGAATGTTGAATTAGACGCTGTATCATTTCACATAAAAATTCGTCGTTTTTTAATACAATAGGAACAATCACGCGTCTTGCCTTTACAAAGTTCTTATCGATCAAGATGCCTACCATAGCATTGACTTTGGCATTAATCTGTTGATTTCGATCGAAAGTAGTGAATGGAGACTCCGCATTTGTCACTGTATGAAACAGCTTTTCAGGATTTACGATCCGCGAAGTAAAATCTAAAAATCGCCCCAGTAAACTACCTTCATAAATGGATTCGCTAACTCCTAATAGCAACAGATCCTGTTCTCTTTCATTGGAAGTCTGAACAATTTCACTGTCAATATCGCCCGAAATTTTAAAGACTGTCTGTATAGGCTGTTCTAATTCCTGAGCGACTTGTTTGATCTCACGAAAACTGTCTAACTCCTGTGTTTCCACTTCATAATGATGTAGTTCATTGGAAGGTTCGATATGCAACGCGGTAATCTCTGCATTTTTTTTTGATTTCAATGTTAAAGCGTTTGCTAAATACAGCAATGAAATACCTGTATTACTTTTCGCAAATGACAGCAGAATTTTAAACTTTGCTTTGTTTTGAAGATCCTCCTGCAATGAATTTTTCTTGGGCCGGTATAGAAAATTAATTAAATCGAGGGAAGGTCCTGTCATAAACGTAGTAATTAATGCCATAACCACCATCATCGAAAACAATTCAGCACTTAAAACACCGAGGTCATAACCTATATTCAGAACAATAAGCTCCATCAGTCCCCGTGTATTCATCAATGCGCCTATACTCAGGCTATCTTTCCAGCTTTGACCAACAAAACGGGCGGCTAAAGTGCTGCCTGCAAATTTACCGATAACGGCGACTAAAATAATGACAACCGTAATCATCCATAGCTGGGGGTCATTGAGTAATCCGATTTGGGTACGGAGACCAGTATAGACAAAGAATAAAGGCAATAGCAGCAATGTGGAAACATCCTCTATTTTTTCGATAAACGCTGTCCGAAAGCGGCTTCCCTCCGGCATAATTGCTCCAGCCATAAACGCACCAAACAAGGCATGAATACCGATAACCTCTGTCGCATATGCCGAAAACAGTAACACGATAAAGAAAATAGCAACAACAGGTTTACTTAAAGCCTCCTTACTCCCTTTAACCTCTCCTACCCGCATCAAAAATGGACGCACAATCTTAATCATGATGAGCACGTAGGCAACAGCCATTGCAATAGTATATAATGCACTGGCAAAGTCACCAGCTTTTACAATCGCAATCACTACAGCCAGTATACACCAGGCCGTAATATCGTCTGCAGCTGCACAGGTAATCGCCATCGCTCCTAGCTTACTCTTTTGCAATCCTCTCTCTTGTATAATTCGGGCAAGAACCGGAAATGCCGTTATACTCATTGAAATGCCGATAAACAAGCTATAAGATAAAAACTCAACATTGGCCGGTGGATGGAATAAATATAAAAAATAAGCTAAGGTGATCCCTAAAGTAAACGGAATCACGATACTTGCGTGAGAAATCACAACTGCGTCGTGCGCTTTATTCCGAAGTACATTCAAATCGAGTTCCATTCCAATTATAAACATAAACAAGATCAGCCCGATCTGGCTCAGAAACTGTAAATTGCTCAGTGATTCAATCGGAAAAAGCGTATGTGAAAATTCCGGAAAATAGAGTCCTAGTAAAGATGGCCCCAGTATAATTCCCGCCAGCATTTCTCCAATCACAACAGGCTGCTTAATCTTTATACAAATCCAGCCCATGATACGGGCAGCAATAATAATAGTTACAATCTGGGCCAATAGAATAGCCAGGGGATGCTTGAAACTGTGCAATAAAGTTGATGTAAAATCTTGCCACGCACCTTTACTTGTCTTTTCGCCACCGGTTAATTCCGGAGCCTGTAACTGTGTCCCTAAATGGATTACCCAATACATGACTGCAAGTAATGTACCTATCAGAACGACATAGAAGATTGTATTTCTGTATTTTCTCATCTTTAATAGCAATTAAAATAAATGTAGTGACAATAGCATATTAATCTCCACCAATCGACCAAGCAACGGGTGCTCCGACATATGGTCACAGCAAAAATATAATTCTATCGCAGTTTTAAAGCTGCCAGGAACGGCAGACTAGGAAAAAATGTAATGAAACTAAAGAATTTTGTAATCAACTACTGAACGTATCGTGGAACACCTTTTTGTACGACTCACCCAAATTAAAAAGTAGAGGCCGATTCTGCTCATCCAATAAATTGCTGGTTACCTCATCCGCAGAGAAAAATTTAACAATCTTGGTTGCAATGATCTCTTTTTTATTGATGCGGATAAAATCAGGAGCAGGTAAGATTGCGAGCAACTTGTCAAAACTTATATTTTTTAGTAATACGAGGGAGCTATCCGACAGATATACCGTTTTATCGCGACTGTCCACTTCAGCAATCTGAATGTAATTGATCTGTTCAAAATAAAGTATTGCCTTTCCTTTATTGGTATTAAACTGTGCAAAAGAAATCGTTTCGGGCTGGCTGTTGAGGACTTGCTCTACCTTCATAATTGCTTGCTGAAGTCGCTGTAATGAGATCGGCTTGCGCATATAATCAACGGCATTGATATCAAAAGCATCACTTGCATATTGCTTATAGGCTGTAGAAAATACAATCGGGTATTCTTTTAACACCTTGGCTACATCAAATCCATTAAACTCAGGCATTTCAATATCCAAAATACAAAAATCGAAACTTAGCTCCTTATACTCCTGCAGCAAAGCAACGGGCTCGTTAAAAGCCTTGATAACCTCCAGTCCGGGAATTTGCTCACAGAGCATTTTCAAAAAACGCAAACTTGGCATTTCGTCATCCAACAGTATACACTTTAAATTTCTCTCAATCCGCATATAATCTGATTTGAAGGTGAGCACTGTAAACATCATTCTCTACAAATCGATGTAATCGATGCTTGCCCGGATAATATACCATGAGACGCTCCTCTAACGTCTTGCTCCCTATTCCACTTTTCCGTTTTTGCAAAGGAGAGCGTTTTGATATTCGATTACTGACGACAAGATCCAATACTCCGTCCCTAAATGTAATATTAATGGAGATAAAGGAATCTGCGCTATGGAAGTCGGCATGTTTGAAGGCGTTTTCGATCAAATCAACTGTCATTAAAGGAACCAAAGTCGGTGTATCAAACACAGCATCATCCAGCTCGTCCACATCGAATTTAACACGTATATCAAATAATGGGCTAAGCTTCACTTTATTAATTTCAATAAGATTACGTGCAAATTCAATCTCGGCCTTAGGTGAGACAAGTTCATCCTCACTTTCATAAAGTACGTAGTCCAATACCATCGCCAGCTTGTCCATCGTATAATAGGTTTGGTAGGCATGGGAAAGAATACCATTCAGCGAATTTTTCAATAAATGGGGATTTAACTGAGCACGATGGAAATGCTCCATCTTTCCGTTATCCATGCGATTAAAAAGCTCTTTTTGTCGTTTGTTTTCTCCTGCAAGCTTCTTGTATTTTTGTTTTAAAACGATATACAATCCAGAAAGTACAACAACGATTGTCAGCAATATTAGAATGATTATATAAAAGATCTCAGTCGTCATGTTCATCCCAAACTTACTTAAAATTTCATTACAAATGAAAACACGGCACTGGAAAGCATTTGTCGTAAAAAATAAATATTAGTTTACAATGAAACAGAATTCAATGCTTTTTAAATGGCAAAATACAAGTATAAAATTTCTATGTATTTATTACAAAAATTAACAGTTTCATTACAATTTAGTTACTTTAAAACATTAATTTCAGGATATTATCCTTATATTGAGACTATTGTAATTAGCCGATCAAATGATTGTCTGCGCTATTTTGGTTAAACCCGCCTGGTTTTCTATCAGGCTTAATATGAAACACTATGGAAAAGCTCATTTTCGAAACTAATGCACAACATCCCAGTCTTGTAGACAAAATCAAACAGGCTGTTGAAAAATTGAATGGCATCCACGAATGGAAAATCGACCTGGATTCTATTTATAATCTATTAACCATCGAAGGCATTCGATTAAATCCAACGGAAATCGAATCAGAACTTGCACTACATGGCGTTGAAGCCAGTCGGCTTTATGAAGAATAGTGCGATTAGTTCGACGTAAACTCCGTCCAGATAAAACTCCAGGAGCATTATCTGGACGAAGAACTTAAATCTTTTTTATAATCATCGCCGAGGCGCCACCGCCACCATTGCATATTGCTGCCAACCCAATGGATCCCCCCTCCTGCCTTAAGATACTGCTTAATGTTACGATAATTCTCGCTCCTGAGCAACCTAATGGATGGCCTAAGGAAACTGCGCCACCATAAATGTTTACTTTATCCAAGGGCAAGCCTAAAATTTGTGCATTTGCCAAAGCTACAACAGAAAAAGCTTCATTAAATTCAAAATAGTCAATATCTGAAATCGTCAGCCCAGCTTTCTTTAATACCTTTTCTGTGGCAACACTTGGTGTGGTTGTAAACCATTCTGGTGCCTGTTCGGCATCGGCGTAAGCCACAATTTCGGCTAATGGAGTAAGGCCAAGCTCACTCACTTTTTCAGCAGACATCAGAAGTACTGCCGCAGCTCCGTCACTGATTGTGGATGCGTTGGCTGCAGTGACCGTTCCATCCTTTTTGAAGGCTGGTTTAAGTTCGGGTATCTTATCAAAATTGACTTGAGAAAACTCCTCATCCCGTGAAACGGTCACTTCCCCTTTACGCGTTTGTATTGCTATAGGCTGAACCTCTTTTAAAAATTTATTTTTTTGCCAAGCATCGAGGCTGCGTTTATACGAACTGATTGCATAATTATCTTGGTCTTCGCGGCTGATAGCATATTTTTCAGCGCATAATTCTGCAAAGACACCCATTGCTTCATTCGAATAGGCATCACTAAGACCATCACGTTGTAAGCCGTCACTGAGACTTTGAGCTCCAAATTTAGCGCCCCAACGCATGGTATTCGTATAAAATGGCACTCGACTCATGCTCTCCATCCCACCTGCAATCACGATGTCGGCATCTCCCAATAAAATGGACTGCGTAGCCACCGCTATTGCTTTCATTCCGCTTGCACATACCTTATTAAGGGTTGTTGCAGAAGTATGATCTGATAAACCAGCCAATCGTGCGACCTGTCGGGCTGGGGCCTGCCCAAGATCAGCTTGCAAAACGGCACCAATAATAATTTCATCGATTGAATCAGTAGAGACAGCTGTTTCAGCCATTACAGCGCGGACAGCATGAGCAGCGAGATCTGGAGCCGAGATAGACGACAATGCGCCGCCAAAACTTCCAATTGGCGTACGTTTCGCCGCAACAATAAATACTCTTTTTGACATGGTATAAAAAGTTTATAATTATGCCTAAAGATAAAAAATATAACAGAGACAACACAACGACCCGGTTTAATTTTTTTGCGTCAAAACAAAATAAATGGACAAAAATCAACTAAAAAACTTCCCTACCTAAACAATTTAACAGAAAATAAAGAATAAAAATTCGTAAAAAGCGAAGGCTTTTCATTAAATTCGTTTACATAAAATCCGAGCGCATGGGCATTCATAAACCCACGCAGATAAAATAACCAGTAGCAAGATAAACGATTATGCAGACAATCCGGTTTACAGCTGAACATCAAATCTTTCGCGAGACACTTCGCGCATTTATTCGAAAAGAAATCATTCCCTATGTCGATGACTGGGAAAAACGGGGAGAAATAGATCGAAGTATCTGGAAGAAGATGGGTGACATGGGACTCATGGGGCTCAATTATCCAGAAATATATGGCGGAGTTGACCTCGATTTTTATTACTCGCTAGTGCTCTGTGAAGAATTGTCCTATTGCTTCTCAGGAGGATTTACCATCTCTGCACTTGTTATCCAATACATGTCGGCCCCTTATTTATTGAAATATGGTTCAGATGAGCTAAAAACACGTTATCTTAAACCGGTCATCGCTGGCGATATGATCAGTGCAGTTGCAATTACTGAACCCGGTGCAGGTTCCGATGTAAAACACATCAAAACGACCGCAGTTCGAGATGGCGACTTTTATATTGTCAACGGCTCCAAAACTTTTATTACCAATGGTTACTACGGGGATTTCTTCATCACGGCGGTCAAAACCGACCCCAATCAAGGTGCAAAGGGCATTAGTCTACTAATTATCGAGAAAAATACGCCGGGAGTTTCTACAAATAAGATTAATAAATTAGGCTGGCATGCATCGGATACTGCTGAATTGGGATTTAACAACGTCCGGGTTCCCATTTCCCACCTTGTCGGGAAAGAAGGTGAAGGATTTCGTTATTTAATGGACGGTCTCCAACTGGAGCGGCTTACTGCCGCCATTCATAGTATTGCAACAGCAGATTCTGCCCTTCAATATACACTCGAGTATATCGCACAGCGGGAAGCTTTTGGAAAAAAAATCCAGGAATTCCAAACCATCAGACACCGGATTGCACAAATGGCTGCAGATATCGCCACCACTAAAGCCTTTGTTTATCATTGCTGTGACCTTCAAAACCAGCATGAGTATGCGGTACAGGAATGTTCTATTGCTAAATTACAAGCGAGCGAACTCGCAGTACAAGTGGTCAATCAGTGTCTCCAGCTATTTGGTGGTTATGGATTTACCGAAGACTATAAAATAGCACGGCTGTATCGGGATGTACGTGTCGGCACAATTATCGGCGGAACGTCAGAAATCATGCTCGAAATTATCGCAAAAATGACGATAGATAATATCACTTATCAATCCGGTAAATCTAATTAAAATATTCCTATCAATTTTCTGGCATCATGGATGAAAATAACCGTTTTTTTAAACAATCCCTTTTCCACATCGAGCGGGATAACCAACAGATTACGACGATAAGTCCCCTATCAAAGGTACTTCCCGAACAACTGCATATGGTAGATTACCTCCTACAATTTGTTGATTTAGTTACCTTTACGCTCCAACAGGAAGATACAGCCGGTGTAATATACTATTGTCCGATTCCAGTCGGAAAAATCGAATATGCCCAATTATTCAATCAATTTTCCTCTATTGATTCAACTGCATCAACATTAAAGTCACTTATACTGAAAACCTTGGCCTGGAAAGAGTTAAACAAGCCTATCGTCTCGATCTTTACAGAAAACTGTACAGATATTCCGCTGGCAACTATGTTATGGGCTGGATACCGTATTGCCTCGCAAAAGCTCAAATTTGGCTTCCCAGAAAGCAAATACGGTCTGTTTACTGGTTTTGGAAGTACCGTTTATTTACCTTCATTGATCGGGAATTCTGCTACCTTAAATCTTCTGACACAAGGCAAGTTCATGAATAGTGAAGAAGCCTACAAACAGGGATTAATCGATGAAGTTACGCAGCAACAAGACGAGGGCATATTACTGGCAAAAAAATGGATTCTTAAGAATCCCCTTCTGATTCCAGATAAAGAAACCAAACAACAAGATCAGTTAAGCCCTGAAGCCATTCTCAATGTCCAAAGAAAGGCACGTGGCTTATACCCAGGAACGAATGCAGTCATCGAATTGCTAAAGAAAAGAGCTTCATCTACCCCAATTCAAGCGATGGATCAAGAGGTCACTTTATACCTTGAAGTGCTCAATCGGCCCGAACCGCTCCATATGACCCGAACCCTTTACTATGGCGTTCAAGACGCGCAATCACCGAGCCGAATCGGGCTGCTGAATAACTATACGCTAAACAAAATAGGAATTTTGGGTGCAGGAATGATGGGATCCGGTATTGCCTATGAAGCTGCCAGAGCAGGAATCGAGGTTGTTTTAAAAGATGTTACAATCATTCAGGCCGAACGGGGTAAAGCTTATTCGACCCAGCTTTGCGAAAAATTGCTGGCTATGGGAATCCTGAACCAATCTCAACAGGAACAATTGCTTTCCCGCATAAAACCTACGGAAAAAGTCGGCGACCTGAATGGATCCGACTGCATTATAGAAGCTGTATTTGAAGATTTTTTTTTAAAAGCAGCCGTAACTCAGGAAAGCCTACCCTACCTGGCAGATAACGGCTTTTTCGCCTCAAATACAACCTCTTTACCCATTACTGAGCTTGCAAAAGCAGCTCATAATTCCAAAAGTTTTATCGGTATGCATTTCTTTTCTCCCGTAGACCGCATGCCACTGGTGGAGATTATCTGCGGAAAAGAAACTGATGAAATAACCTTACAAAAGGCACTTACAACAGCATTAAAGCTTAATAAAATTCCAATAATAGTCCATGATGGCCCAGGATTTTTTACGTCGCGTATTTTCTTCAATTATTTACTGGAGGGCATCACAATGGTACTGGAAGGAATTTCTCCTTTACTGATCGAAGAGGAAGCCGTCGCAGCTGGATTTGCAGTGGGCCCTTTGGCAGTATTGGACGAAATATCTCTGGAATTGATGCTTCATGTTTACGATCAATTTCCCGCACTCCACGCCAGCCAGCAACGGGCACATAGCTACCTCAAAAAAATGGTTGATCAGGGAAGAAAAGGTAAAAAATCAGGCGTTGGATTTTACGATTACCACATAGAAAGCAAACAGAAAACAATTTGGAAAAATCCGATGATACCGTTATCAGAAAACACTTTAACACCTTCAATTATTCGGAAAAGACTCCTTCATGTCATGGCATTAGATAGCTATCGTTGTCTAGAAGGGGGGATAATTGACCGACCTATTGACGGAGATATCGGTTCCATCCTGGGAGTAGGTTATGCTTCTTATACAGGTGGGGTATTTGGTCATATCGACCTCACAACCCTCCCGATTTTTGTAGCGGAATGTGAAGCATTTCATACTTACGGTGAACAATGGAATGTACCGGAATCATTAAAGGAATTAGCGAATAGGAATTTCAAATTTTATACTGGTTTCCTTTCAAACTGGCATTAGATGATCCACTTATTCGTTTTATCAAATACTGCAGCGATATAGTATGAACACGATTAACACTGGAATATCACCCGTAGACTTAAAAACCTCTATGATTTCGAAAGGACCAACAGTTACGAAAACCGAGTCAAGTCTTTTCCTGCTGATAAAAAACGGACCATTCAGCAAAAAGATGAAACGGCCAAATAGTAGAAAAAAGTTATCTGAATTGAATAATTTAGCAGCATTAGGGCAATATGATTAAAATAGGGGGAGCAATTTGCTCCCCCTATTTTAATATTTTTATTGTGCAAACAAATCCATAAGATAAGAAACATCCTGATCAACAAAAGTATCATAGTCCAATGTTGCTTCGAGTATCTGCCGCTGTTTCTTTTCAGAAAATACCCGCGCAAGGTTGGTTTTATATTTTTCGATTAACTTAGGGATTCCTTCGGCCCTGCGTCTTGGATGACCTATCGGGTATTCGACAACCAATTCAGGCAATAACGTACCATCATTCAACTCAATTGTCAAAGCATTTGAAATAGCCCGCTTCTGTGGGTCGTGGTAGTCCGAAGTGAATCGAGGGTCTTCAATACAGAAAATTTTATCGCGAAGCTCATCTATTCTCGGATCTGAAGCAATATGATTTTCATAATCTTCAGCTGTCAAACGGCCAAAGATTAAAGGGACGGCAACCATATACTGAATGCAGTGATCGCGGTCTGCAGGATTATGCAAAGGCCCCTTTTTATCGATGATCCGGATAGCGGCTTCATGTGTACGAATTGTCACGCGCGCGATATCCGCACTACTTTTCCCGAATTCCTTCAATTGCTGGTGAAGTTGCATTGCAGCTTCGGCAGCCGTCTGTGCATGGAACTCGGCAGGGAAGGAAATTTTAAAGAGTATATTTTCCATCACATATGATCCGTAGGCACGTTGAAACTTAAATGCATTGCCCTTAAAAGACACATCGTAAAATCCCCATATTGGAGCGGTCAGAACAGACGGGTACCCCATTTCTCCGGTCTTTGCAATCAAGGCCAGACGAACGGCACGTGAAGTAGCATCACCTGCGGCCCAGGATTTTCGGCTGCCTGTATTGGGAGCGTGCCGGTAAGTACGTAATGCCTGGCCGTCCACAAAAGCCAAAGATACCGCATTAAGAAGTTCCTCTTTTGTCAGCCCTATCATTCGACCCACAACCGCTGTTGAAGCTACTTTCACTAAAATAACATGATCTAAGCCTACTTTATTGAACGAATTTTCAAGAGCCAAAACACCTTGTATCTCATGCGCCATGACCATGGCTTCCAGCAGCTGCTTAGCCTTCAAAGGTTTCTGACCATTTGCGATGTGAGTCCTACTCAACCAGTCCGCTACAGCTAAAATTCCGCCGAGATTATCAGATGGATGCCCCCATTCTGCAGCAAGCCAAGTATCATTAAAATCCAACCATCGAACAATTGTACCGATGTTAAATGCTGCCTGCACTGGATCGAGTTGGAAATTAGTGCCTGGCACCCTAGCACCATTTGGTACAATAGTCCCGGGTACAATCGGTCCCAGCAATTTCGTACAGGCAGGATAGGTTAAAGCCTCCAACCCACAACCTATGGTATCAAGAAAACAGTAAAATGCCGTATTCCATACTACTTTTTCTTTAATTGTATAATTTAGGACGTAGTCCACAATGTCCACTAAAACCTGATCTGGCTGTGGTCTTTCATTTGATATTGCTGAACTCATTATTTTATTTCGTATAAGACTATCGTTCGAGATTCTTTAAATTGTTTTTTTATGTTTTGTTACGGTCAGATTATCCCCGACAAAAGCTACTGTTTATTCCTCAACCCCAATTTATCGTTCGGAAATAGGGACGAAAGGTCTATCATCGGGCCCGATATAATTTGCACTTGGTCGGATAATTTTTCCATCTTGCCGTTGTTCAAAAACATGTGCCGACCAACCGGTAATACGTGCTAGAACAAATAACGGCGTAAACATTTCTGTTGGAATTCCCATCAGATGGTAGGATACGGCAGAATACCAATCCAAATTGGGAAACATTTTCTTTTCTTCCCACATCACCTTTTCCAATCTTTCTGCAATCAGATACAGTGTCATGTCTCCTGCTTCTTCGGACAACTCCTTGGCTACCTGTTTAATTACTTGATTTCTTGGATCCGAAATTGTATATACCGGATGGCCAAAACCAATAATAACCTCTTTATTTGCCAAGCGTTTACGGATATCGGCTTCTGCTTCATCGGCATTTGCATAACGGCTCTGGATTTCAAATGCCACTTCATTGGCACCGCCGTGTTTGGGACCACGAAGTGCACCAATAGCACCTGCTATACAGGAATACAGATCAGATCCTGTTCCAGCGATGACCCGCGCACTAAAGGTCGAAGCATTAAACTCATGTTCAGCATATAAATTAAGCGAAATCTGCATGGCCCTTACCCAAGATGCCGAAGGGGATTTACCGTGAAGCAGGTGCAAGAAATGCCCTCCTAAAGTGGAATCAGCGGTCTCCACCTGAATCTCGCGTCCATGCTGACTAAAATGATACCAGTATAGCAAAGCTGAAGCCATGGAAGCCATCAGACGGGTGGCGATATCCCGTGCACCAGCAATGGGATGACTTTCTTTTTCGGGTGATACACTTCCAAAAAAAGAGACATAAGTCCGCAAGACATCCATCGCATGGGCGGTAGACGGTAGCTGCTTCAGTACTTGCTGAACGGTAATCGGCAACCCACGCTGACTAATCAGCTGGCTTTGATAGCCAGTTAACTGCGCCTGCGTTGGTAAACTACCATAAACAAGCAAGTAAGCCACCTCCTCAAAACTAGCCTGGTAGGCCAGATCCAAAATATCATATCCTCTATAATGCAAATCATTGCCACTTTTCCCCACGGTACTCAGCGCGGTATTCCCAGCGGGTACTCCCGAGAGTGCAACACTTTTCTTAGGTTTAAAACTAGTATCTTTTGTCTCTTCCATCTGTCTATAATTATTTGTTAAACAATTTATCCAATCGATTTTCATAGGCATAATAATCGATACTTCTGTAAAGCTCCTCTCTCGTTTGCATCTGGTCAATCACTTTCGCCTGGCTACCATCTTGCCGGATATGATGATACACATCTGTTGCAGCTTTATTGGCCGCCCGAAAAGCAGACAAGGGATATAACACGATGGAGACATGCGCCTGACGCAGCTCATCAAGGTGAAACAAAGGAGTCTGCCCAAACTCGGTGATATTAGCCAGAACAGGTAGTCCAGTCGCAGCACTAAATTGAATATATTGGTCTAAATGATGCACAGCTTCGGCGAAGATAAAATCTGCACCTGCCTCCTTATAGGCAACGGCCCTTTCCAGAGCAAGTTCCAGGCCTTCAGAAGCAAGAGCATCAGTACGTGCACCGATGACAAAATCATCGTCGGTCCGCGCATCCACAGCAGCTTTCAGCCGGTCAACCATTTCGAATTTTGACACAAGCTCTTTTCCAGGGCGATGCCCACAGCGTTTCGCGCCGACTTGATCTTCCATGTGTATTGCTGCCGCACCTGCTTTAATTAACGATTTTATGGTACGTGCAACATTAAATGCCGATGGGCCAAAGCCTGTATCAATGTCTACCAGTAGTGGAAGATCACAGACATTTGTAATGCGCTCAACATCAATCAAAACATCCTGCAGCGTTGTAATGCCGAGATCCGGGATTCCCAATGATCCGGCGGCAACACCACCACCAGAAAGATAAATTGCTTTAAAGCCAGCCTGCTGGGCCAAAAGGGCATGATTGGCGTTAATAGCCCCAACAACTTGCAACGGATTTTCGTTCTTAATTGCCTCCTTAAAAAGGAAACCGGGAGATTTAATCATCATATCGAATTTTGAAATTCAACACACCATAACCTGTCACGATGCAAGTCATGAATGCCATTTAAGTTTATTTAGTTTGGACATCCATTTATCGGACTGTCCATCTTAAAGATACTAATTACCGAGCTAATTAAACAAATTATTTTCTATATTTTAGATCTTTTACAGAAGAAAATACGGTTAAACCTAAAAGAACATTATATCTAAAACTTTCCTGACTCCGCTGAACCCTCAACAGACATGAAGTTCATGATATTCATAAAAAAAACACTTTCAGAATAAAAAAAGCCATGAACGGAGGTTCATGGCTTTTTTTATTCATCCAAGTAGGATTCTTCTCAATTTTTAGGGTACAAAATCAAGAGAAATGGAGTTATTGTTCAATAAATTTCTGTCCATGAAAAACACGTTTTGCCAGACCTCTTTTCACCTCGAGCTGATTTCGCCATTGCTGTTCTTTAGCTACATGGAGCTTAGCGCGCGCTAACTCCTCCAGGCGTTCTGCCAACCGCTCAATTGCAATCTCTTTATTCTGCAGTTGTGACCTTGTATCCATCACCTGAACACTTACGCCCGATGGGCGATGTGTCGCCCTTATTGCTGAGCTTACTTTATTGACATGCTGCCCCCCGGATCCACTGCTGCGCATAGACTGAAAATGTACATCCTTCAAATCCAATGCTTTCTCTTTCGTCGGTGGATAACAGCTTTTAACTTCGACAAACCAATTCTTGCGTTTGTGTAATGGCCTAAAGGGACTTTTACAGACCCAACAGATGGTTCCCCGCCAGCGCTCTACAAACAGGCCGACGTCACATCCTGTCAATCTCACGATTATTGAACATGGCAATCCTTCTAGGAGCTCTGCTTTCATCTCCGTGAGTATGACACCATTTTTGTCGGCTCCCGATGACATACGGTCAACCACAAGCCGCACTGCCAAATTACATTCCTTAGGACCTCGTCCTGAGGTAACATGCAAGTACATTTCCTCTACCATACTATTTATCCATGCGAACAATTTTTGGAGTGAATGTACCAAGGACATGAACAAGTTCTTCCTGTAATTTCATCACCCGATGAATATCCTTATAAGCTCGCGGAGATTCATCCAATGCCCCACCGATTAATTCAACCCCGTGATTCTCTAAATCTTTAAGCATGTCGCTTTTGGTCAAGCTATTTATACAGGCCGACCTCGACATCACCCGTCCCGCCCCATGTGAAGCAGATTGTAAGCTCAAAATGTTTCCCTTTCCTTCAACAATAAATCCAGGTGCTGTCATCGAACCCGGAATTATCCCCAATATGCCGTTAGCTGCGGGTGTTGCTCCTTTTCGGTGTACAATACATTCTTGACCATCCACAGATTCTTTCCAGGCAAAGTTATGATGATTTTCGATCGTCAGCACAGGTTGCACCCCGAGTGCCTTGGCCAAGCGCCTATGAATATCTTCATGGCATGCTTGAGCATACTCTCCGGCTAAGTTCATGGCCATCCAATATTCCTGTCCCTCCTGCGTTGCTAAATCCAACCAGGCCAAGTGCTGAACATGCCGGGGCAAAGGGCATAAACGAGCCGCAAGAGCTGTATAGTGTTTAGCGATATTCGCCCCAAGACCCCGGGATCCACTGTGGGACAAGACAGCTAAGTAGTGCCCAGGTACGATCCCCCACTCTGCTCTTGTAGTATAAAGCTCAACCGCGCCAAGCTCGACAAAATGATTTCCGCTACCAGAAGTCCCAAGCTGCCGGTATGCTTTATTCAATAAGGATTTCAGCAGCGGAATTTCGCTGAATTCAGTTTTGGTAAAAATCGCATGATCGTGCTTCACGGGATGCGTGTCGTACAAACCAAATTTGGTATTTTCCTTTAGTATATTTTTTAGCTGGAATTCCCGCCCCTTAAAATAACTACCAGGTAAATCGAATATTGATAAGCTCATGCGGCATCCAATATCAACACCTACACCATAGGGTATAACCGCATTTTCTGTTGCCAATACTCCGCCAATCGGAAGGCCGTAGCCCGTATGCGCATCGGGCATCAGTGCTCCCTGCTTCGCAATAGGCAGTTTCAATGCATCGTAAAGCTGTTTTTTTGCCTGCTCATCAATTTCATTTTCACCAAATATGGCAAAAGGAGCAGCATGCTCATTAAGCTCCCGCATGCGTACTTCAACGGGTTTAACCAAACCTTCAGAGACTTTCCCCCATATATTGTGCCCCATAAACCTATTGGGATCCTTCAGGACCTCCGTTAATTCAAGAAGAATGGTTTCTTTATTTTCTTTCTTCCTGTGACGCGTAATTAATCCTAAAGCTGTATTAACGATATTATTTTGTGGAAAACCTATTTTTAGTAGATCCTTCCCAGATAATTTACTTCCCATTTTTATAAAAAAGTATAAAACACTGGCTATCAAAGTTCTCTCAAAAATTGATAGCATTTAAAAAATTTCGGGAATATTCTGTTGGGATTAACCGTTCAATTCAGCTACTAACCTGTTTGCTAAGCATTCAACAAAGACTCCATATTGCTGTATATGCACGCACAGACAACACGCCTGTTTAAAGGTTTGTTTATGTTAATTGAACAGAAAATCCGGAAAATAAAAAGCCCGAATGAACTTCGGCTTTTTCATCTGTCTAAATTGGTTTATTCAAAATTATAAATTGATCTGACGAACGATCTCTGCGAGATTGACATCATGATGTTTTCATAATTTAAACAATATCCTAAATACGACTAAAAGCACGAAGATTGCCTTTGGCAAATCCATTTGCCTTAAAAGCTTGCTCTGTTATCATCTTGGCGACCAACATATCTCTTCGTGTTTAATTGTTAAAAAATTATTATCGGGTGCAAATATAGGTAAGTTAAGCTGAAACTTCCAATTTTCACAACATTTAATTTGAGTTGAATGGTAAGGGATCTTTTAAAACAAATTTGAAATCAATTGTATGATCACCTCTTGTTATCCGAAATCTCATTTCCTTTCCCTCTTCTGTCTTAAATAGATTATGAATAGATTCTAGGGAAAAAGATGATGCTGATCGACCATTGATCCGTAGCACTTTATCGTCAGGCATCAATCCTGCAAGTGCCGCAGGTGAGCCGGCACGTACCGTTGCAATCTTGTACATATTTCTGAGCACAAAACGATATTGTACGCTATTACCCATTCTCACTTCTGTACCGCCGTCCTTCTGAAGAACAACAGGAATCTCTTCTTTTTCGTATTTAATCCCGTCATGAATAATTTCCAGACCACTCATATTTAAATAGTAAAACCGATCGAAGTCTTTATTCTTATGAAGGTATACCATTTTATTTGGATAGTGAAAAACAACCTTAAAGCGACGTAGCAGTTCATTTCCAATAGACCCTATCCGTTCACTCACAAACGTTGCATGCTGCAAAGAGCTCAATTCAGGGTAGGCCACCAGCGGGTAATTCATCGTAAATGGCCCCAGCTCAAGGGACCTTATCCGATTTCTTTTCCCATAGATCTCACCATTAAACCCCTGACCTATGTAATCCTCGATAAAGGGAGGTTTAATGTCAAAATTATTTAATTTTGAAGGAATAAGCATTAAAGCATCACTATTTCCCATATCAATTAACACACGGCCATCAATTGCTTCGTTTCCCTGTTTAAAAGCCACCGATACATAGGGTCGACTATTTAAAATATCAATAGGCAAAGACTGCATTTTAGCCAATCCTTTCGGCTGACTATCTTTATGGTATAAGGTAATTCGATGTTTCTGAAAATCCATTTCCACCGGATAGTTTTCAAAAAAACGGCTTCCCATAATCCCATTGACCTCTATTCCGATTCGGGTAGAAATATCAATATGTGCATTTTGTAGAATATAGATCGGCTGATCTAAATCCTCATAAACATCAGCAATAGTGACCTGATTATTTATAGACAGATAACCATCTAATCCTTCGCTCCTACCTAAACCCTGAAATTTATTAACGAAAACGGCACTGTCAATTGATTTTAAGGTCTCTCCAAATATCATCGTTTCCTTGACCCCTGTATCCAATAGAAAATTCATCCGATATCCATTAACCTGAACCGGAATAACGACTAAATTATGCACAAAAAGGAAGGGCAATTTAACATTCTTTTTTCCTTTTAGGACAAAGCCAACCTGCCCATGTCCGAAAAAAAAACATATTAATGCCAAAGATAAAAATACCGCTTTCATCCAAGTTTATATTTGGTATTTCCAATTTAAACAACAATATTCAGATAAAAAAAAGTTTACACAAAAAAAGCTGATATCTTTCCAACAATTGACGGGATCCAATTTGAATCTTGCTGTCTACACGCTTGGTCTAAGATAACACTTGCTTTGCCCTTTACTTACCAGTTTATTACCATTTTATTGCAAGGTTATTGTTAGAATACCAAAGAATAAGCAGAGAAACAGCGAAGAACAAGCAGAGAAATACCAACGGATAGGCAAAGAAATAGCGAACAAATACCAAGGGAGGTCTTACTAAAGTACCTACAATAAGCGGAGAAAAAACAAAAAATAAGTAAAGAAACAACGAATTAGGATCAAGTAGTGATCAAATTAGGTCTTTCGACAGTGATTGTTCAGTGCTTGCTCAGTGATCACTCAGTATACACTGAATAACAAGTGACTGATCACTGTCTAAAAATTGATTGAAAATTGGGATTTGATATAAGCTGGTATCAGGATGTATTAATTTTAAAAGTTTTCTTGACGAGTTAAAATCAGCAATTGGGGCAATCATCAAAAAAGTCAGAACCAACAAATGTGCTAAAAAAGCCTCTTTACTGAATGTAAAGAGGCTTTTGTACCCGGAGCCGGAGTCGAACCGGCACGGTTTCCCACTGGTGTTTGAGACCAGCGCGTCTACCAATTCCGCCATCCGGGCATATCCGTTTGGGATGATGCAAAAGTAGGTTTTTTATTGAAAAGGAGAAAACTTTTTGAATAAATTTTCCGTCATAATCAATATAGAACTGACATTCAGCCAAATAATTTTCGATTAATTACTCAAAAAACTTGCTTTAACTGTGATATTGGCTGTTTTTTTCCTCGATGTGGTATTAAAGGCACCACCGGAAGAGTATTCTTCGTTATCATTTTGTCCTGTAATCTGAAAAATTCCCAAATCGGCCTTAACCAAATTGCCCAGCCCCGCGTTAGATTCTTTTGCAATATTGCCAGCGCGTTGATGTGCATTTTTTGAGGCTTGTGAAATAAGTTCCAATTTCAGGTCTTCCAATTTTGAGTAGTAGTAATTGGGGGTACTCGAACTCAGTTCTATCCCTTTTGAAATCAGTGTAGATATCTCTCGCGAGGCATTATCCACTTTATTTAGATCTTTTGATTCGACGCTTACTGTTTGCGACAATGTATAGCCCGAAAACGTATTGTAACCATTCCCTTTTCCGTCTGTATGATACTCAAAATCTTTGGCTATGTTCACTGCTTCAAAGCGAATCTCCTCAGCTTTAACGCCTTGCTGAACTAAAAAATCACGCACCAGATCACGATCCGTAGCCAATTGTGCCGAAGCAGCACTCAATTCATAATTCTTCCGGCTAAAAGTAGCATTCCATTTGACTAAATCGGACTCAAAATCTTTTTTCGCATTACCGTTTACTGTGATTGTCTGTGTCGATTTAAACTTATAGCGATAAGCTGCTCCCAATATCCAGGCGGTAAGCAACAGCACAATGCTTAGTATAATCGAAATAATAACAGAAGATGATGATTTCATAACCAGTTTTTTATGTTTACGTAACAATGAATATACCAAAAAATCGACGTTTATTTATTTTTTATGAATAAATTGCAGCAAAAAGGACTAAAAATATGAATAAGAAAAATATCTGTATTCCATTTTGTTTTCTTGCAGCATTCGCTGCACATGCACAAAAGAAACCATTGGATCATACGGTATATGATAGTTGGCAAAGCATATCATCTCCCTATATCAGTAAATCTGGCAAATTTGTACTATTTCAAGTAAGCCCGCAAGAAGGTGACAACCAGCTTTTTCTAAAAACCAAAGAAAATAAAGAACTCATTCAAATTCCCCGCGGATATAATGGAAAACTTACAGATACAGAAAATCATTTAGTAAGTCTGATTAAGGCGCCTTTCGCTGCAACTCGCGAAGCAAAAATCAAAAAGAAGAAGACTGAAGACCTCCCAAAGGATTCATTGGCGATCTACAATTTAACAAACTCATCCCTTGTCAAATTTTCGCAGGTAAAATCTTATAAAGTTGCTGATCAAAACAGCAATTTCGTCTCTTTTCTTTTTGACAAGGAAATAAATGAAAAATCTGAACCAAAAACCGTTACCGATGCCACATCAACAAAGAAAGGCAACGATAAAAAGAAAAAAACAGTGGCAACGCTTGCTTTATACGATTTAAACTCCGGTGACTCGGTTCAATTTTCATCCGTAGATCAATATGAGTGGAATAAAAACGGGTCGAAGATTGTTTTTTCAAAAAAGACTGACTCAAAAGACAGCCTTTCAAAGGAATCTGGCGTATATATATATGAAATAGCAACCAAAAAGCTCAAAAAAATATCAAATGGGAAAGGTAATTATAAGAATTTCAAATTTGATGAATCGGGCAATCAACTCGCATACCTTGGAGATCTCTCCAATGAAAAGGCCTTACTGAAAAACTACAACTTGTATTACTATTCAAACGGCATTGATACAGCCCAATATCTTGCGACGAAAACCAGTAATGGTATACCAAAAAATTGGGCTGTGAGCGGTGATGGTGATATCAAATTCAGTAAAAATGGGGAGAAGCTATTTTTCGGCATAGCGCCAATACCCCGCGTCAAGGATACCACTTTGGTTGATTTCGAGCATGCAAAAGTAGACGTCTGGAACTGGCAAGATGATTATTTGCAACCCATGCAATTGGTAAATTTAAAGAAAGATCTTGCTAAAAACTTCTTAGCAGTAACTTACCCTAAATACAATCGTAATATTATCCCACTTACAGACCAGACATTCAACGCTGCGTCGACAACTCCTGATGGCAATGAAGAATATATCTTGGCACGTACTGACTTTGGTAAACGAATAGAAAGTCAATGGGAAGGCAGCACCAGAGACGACATCTACCTTATCTCAACAAAGACTGGCAATAAAGAATTAATTCTTTCAAATTTTTCGGGAAATGCAATTTTGAGTCCTGATGCAAAATATATTGTTTATTTTGATCAAGATAAAGGAACCTGGAATTCGTACCAGGTCAGCACAAAGAAAAAAATTGTTCTGAATGATGGAATACCGGCTTCTTTTGCTGATGAGGAAAATGATATGCCTACGACAGCACAAGGCTATGGCATGGCCGCCTGGAGTCCTGACTACAAAGGAATATATGTCAATTCGAGATATGACATCTGGTATTTTAGCTTAGATGGGTCAAATAAATCCATCTTGACCAACGGTTATGGGGCAGCTTCACAGACAACATTTCGTTATTTATCCTTAAGAAGAGAAGAGGATCGCGACCAAGCGACAACGCTCGACTATAAAAAGGGTGGTTTGCTGACCTCTTTCGACAATAAAACCAAGCAAGGAGGTTTTTACCAATTCAAAGGACAGCATAATGATCCAAAAAGTCTTTTTGTAGAAGCGAAAACCTTCAGGAATATCAGCGCTTCCACAGACCAACAGACTATTCTTTATACAAAAGAAGATTATGTCAATTCGCCTAATGTCTACACCAATACAGTTAAATTCAAAGACGAACTACAGCTCTCCAATATCAATCAGCAACAGGGCAATTACAATTGGGGTACAGCTGAATTAGTTCATTGGACAACCCCAGAAGGAAATCAGGCTGAAGGTATTCTTTACAAACCGGAAAATTTTGATCCGGCAAAAAAATATCCAATTATCGCTTATTTCTATGAAAAACTTTCCGACGGACTGTATACGTATCAGGCTCCTGCACCTACGCCATCACGATTGAATATTCCTTATTTTGTAAGTAATGAATATTTGGTATTCGCACCAGATATAAGTTATAAAACAGGCCACCCTGGTAAATCAGCTGAGGAATACATTAATTCAGGAATGAAATATCTCGCTCAAAATGCCTGGGTCGACAGTACAAAAATGGGAATCCAAGGACAGAGCTGGGGCGGTTACCAAGTAGCCCATCTGATCACACGTACAAATATGTATGCAGCAGCCTGGACCGGTGCACCTGTTGTCAACATGACATCTGCGTATGGCGGAATACGCTGGCAGACCGGCATGTCCCGCCAATTTCAGTACGAACATACACAAAGCCGTATAGGCAAAACGCTATGGGAAGCTCCGGAACTTTATATCGAAAATTCACCATTATTTCATTTAGATAAGGTCAAGACGCCAGTGGTTATTATGGCAAATGATAACGATGGAGCCGTGCCATGGTACCAGGGTATTGAAATGTTTACGGCATTGCGCCGACTGAATAAACCTGTATGGATGTTAAATTATAATGGTGATGAGCATAATTTAATGTTACGACAAAACAGAAAGGATATACAGATTCGAGAACAACAATTTTTTGATCATTTCCTAAAAGGCGCTCCAGCCCCTAACTGGATGAAAAAAGGGATACCTGCCACAGAAAAAGGAATAGACTGGGGATTTGAATTATAGTAAAACCATTAAAAAAGGTGCAATTTTTAAAAACTGCACCTTTTTTAATACTAAAAAACCAGGTTTTTTTAGATTTTTTCATAAAAAACATCAAAAAAAATTTCACTTTTCAACAAAAACACAATATTTTTGACAAACAAAATCAACAAAACTGTAATTTAACTACAAAATACAAATGTCGAACCTAAGATTCAAAGCAGTAGAAGCAGCAGGCTCACGCCAAATCGCTTCATTTGAAAAAGTTGAAACTAAAAAAGCAACTGACATCTACGGAAAGAATGTTTTTTCCGTTAACAAAATGAAAGACTACCTTCCTAAAAATTCATACAAGGAGTTAGTTGCATCCATTGAAGAAGGACAGATTATTTCAAGAGATTTAGCTGAACATATTTCTCAAGCGATGAAAACTTGGGCGCTTAATCACGGTGTTTCTCACTATACGCACTGGTTTCAGCCTTTAACAGGTTCGACTGCTGAAAAACACGATGCCTTTTTTGAACCAGATGAAAACGGCGAAGCAATTGAAAAATTTACAGCTGACGCATTAGTACAGCAAGAACCTGATGCATCTTCTTTCCCTAACGGTGGTATCCGTAATACTTTCGAAGCTAGAGGGTATACAGCTTGGGATCCTTCCTCCCCTGCTTTTATTTATGAGACAGGTGCTGGTAAAACATTATGTATCCCTACCGTTTTTGTTTCCTACACGGGAGAATCTTTAGATTATAAAGCACCTTTATTGAAAGCAATCAATGCGGTAGATAAAGCTGCAACAGATGTTGCTCAATATTTTGATAAATCAGTTACTAAAGTCAATGCTTCTCTAGGTATCGAACAGGAGTATTTCTTAGTTGACCTTTCTTTATATAATGCTCGCCCAGATCTTCAATTGACTGGCCGTACGTTATTTGGTCACATGTCTGCTAAAGGCCAACAGTTGGAAGACCACTATTTCGGTGCTATTCCAGAGCGCGTATTAGCTTATATGGTTGACTTGGAAAATGAAGCGTTAAAACTAGGCATTCCTTTAAAAACTCGTCACAACGAAGTTGCGCCTTCTCAATTTGAATGTGCTCCAATGTACGAAGAAATCAACTTGGCTATCGATCATAACCAATTGTTGATGAACGTCATGGAACAGGTTGCTTTAAGACATAACTTCAAAGTATTGCTGCATGAAAAACCATACTCTGGTGTTAACGGATCCGGTAAACACAACAACTGGTCTTTAATCACAAATACTGGTGTTAATCTATTGTCTCCAGGTAAAACGCCTAAAAACAATTTGATGTTCTTGACTTTCTTTGTCAATACAATCAAAGCTGTGTATGAATATGCTGACTTGATGCGTGCTTCTATTGCCAGTGCAAGTAATGACCACCGCTTAGGTGCAAATGAGGCTCCTCCGGCAATTATTTCAATTTTCTTAGGCTCTCAATTAGACGAGTTATTAGAAGAGGTTGAATCTGCCCGTGTCGCTAAAAAAGTGAAAGCAGAAGCTAATTTATGGCACGGTATCCCTAAAGTTCCAGAATTAAAATTAGACAACACAGACCGTAACCGTACTTCACCTTTTGCTTTTACAGGTAATAAATTTGAATTCCGCGCTGTTGGTTCTTCAGCCAACTCTGCTTTACCAATGACAGTGTTGAATGCCATCGTTGCAGCCCAATTGATCGAGTTCAAAACTGAAGTAGACAAACAAATCAAAAAAGGTACTAAAAAAGACCTTGCGATCTTAAATGTTGTCCGCAAATATATCAAAGATTCAAAAGCAATCCGTTTTGAAGGTAATGGATATAGCGAAGAATGGGAAAAAGAAGCTGAAGCACGTGGTCTTTCTAACATCAAATCTACTCCTAAAGCATTAGATGTTTATGTAAAAGAAGAATCTTTAGCATTATTTGAATCACTTGGCATCTATACAAAACGTGAATCAGAAGCACGCCACGAGATCTTGCTTGAAAACTTCTACAAAAAATTACAGATTGAAGCTCGTGTCATCGAAGAGATGGTTAACAACCAAATTGCTCCGGCATGTTTCATTTACCAAAATGAATTGATTGAGAATGTCAAAGGATTGAAAGACCTTGGTCTAGCTCAGGCAGCATTCAGCTCTCAATTAAACTTTGTAGAACGTATATCTACACACGTTAATACGATTTTGGAGCAAGCTGAAGCAATGCGTCAAGAACGTAAAAAAGCAAATCAAATCGAAGATGTGCGTGAAAGATCAATCGCTTACGATGAATCAGTTAAACCATATTTCGATGTCATTCGTTATCATGTTAACAAATTGGAGAAAATTGTTGATGATAAAAAATGGCCTCTTCCAAAACTGAGAGAGATCTTATTCTTAAGCTAAGATAATTTATATAAAACAGAAAGAGCATGCTATTTAGCATGCTCTTTCTGTTTTATATACCATTTTATAGCGCTTTTCCCGTTATTTTTTTAAGCGACTATCTTCATCATTATTACCTGCCTTCTTGTTGACAGATTTAATATTCATATTGCCAAAACGATAAGAGATGGACAATCGCACAACCCGACTATCATATCCATTACGTATACGATAATATCCATCTTCCTGATAACTTGACAACCTGCGCTGCCCTCTCGTATTCAATACATCATTCACAGCCAGCTTGATATTCATTTTTTTATCGAGAAATGTTTTTCCTGCGCCGAGATCAATCCCATAGTAAGATTGGAAACTTAGCACGCCATAAACTGCCGGAGAGGAATAATTAGCTGTTAGTTCCACATTCGTCGTTTCTCCAATTCGGATATCATGGGTAGAACTCACCTGGAAGGACAGCTTTTCCAATTGGCGCTGTGCCCCTGAACGCTCATCAAAACTAAATTTATTGTAAAAAGCAGTAGCATTGTTCGAAATACTCCACCATTTAAAAGGCTTGACCGGTATATTGACATTCATGTTGTAATAATCAAAATAAGTCAGGTTTCTATCTGTCTGTGCTATAGCTTTCGTTTCTGAATTACTTTCTATGACTTGGGTAATCGCATCGTTAGTCCTCTTATAGCCCAAACTCAATAAGTACTGTTCTTTGAACGTATAATTTAATTCATAGGAATTGGTATATTGTGGGTTTAAATAGGGATTACCATATTGATAAGTATATTGATCTAGATAGTATATAAAAGGATTCAACGATCCATAATCCGGACGGTCTATGCGTCTGCTATAACTCAAACCAAGTTTGTGATCATCACTGATCTGTTGCTGTATAAATACCGTCGGAAAAAAATCAGTATAATTACGTTTGGTTTGCTGTCCCATGGTGACCGAATTCCCTAGTGAACTTGTATTTTCAACACGAAGTCCGGTTTGTACAGAAAGCTTGCCAAAAGACTTATTTAAACTAAAATAGGCCGCAGCAATATTTTCGTTATACAAAAACTGGTTACTTTGGCCATTATTCCGAACAAACTTCCCATTCTGATTTTGGTCCTCATAAACCAGATTATTATCCGTTTTTACGCGACTATACTTTAAACCCGCCTCAAGTTTGGTGGTTTTATCGAAAGGATGTACAAAATCGGTTTTAAAAACCAAAATCTTTGTCTTTGACAGCATATCATTCCGGAAAATATTTGGTAATTTAAATTCTTGCCAGTTGGCATCCAAAAAGCGGTTACCAACGGTACTGTTATCATCATTTTTAGAATCTGAAAAATCGCCGTTGAATGTTAGCTCTGTCCCTAAAGTATCAAATGTCTTTTTATAATTGAGATTATACGTTAGATAATGATACTTAAAATCTGACAAATTTCTTCCAAGTACAATCGAATCAAGCTTTTCTTTTTGGGACGCGATCAGATTGCTCCCCTCCCTTGTTGAATTACCATTGCTCACGTTACCATTGACCACAAAGCCAATTACATCCTGTTTACCCAGATTAAAATCTGCTGCAAATTTAAAATTATGGCCTCGATATCGGAATTTCGAATAAGAATCCGAATTGAAATAGGTCGTCCCCGCCTTGGTTTCTACAGCTCTATCGATATTTAAATCATTAAAACCTAATGTATTCGCATAATTATAAGAGGAAAATAAGTTCACCCAATTATTGCGATGGCTTATCTGAAAACCACCATCGCCCTTCGTATATTTACCTTGTGCTAAATTTAAGTTTAAACTCACATTACTACCGAACTGTGTATTCTTCTTCGTCTTAATATTGATAATTCCGGCATTCCCAGCAGCATCATATTTTGCCGGCGGGTTTGTCAGCACTTCGATTGAAGCAATCGCATTTGACGCCGTATTTTCTAGTAATCTTGACACTTCATCGGCCGAAAGATAGGTTGGTTTGCCATCGATCATTATTATGACATTACTTTTTCCTCGCAAATTGATCTTTTTATTATCTAAAGTAACACCAGGAACCTTTTGTAAAAGTTCTAGTGCATTATTTCCTGTTGCCAGAATACTATTCTCGACGTTAAGCACAACTTTATCCAGCTGACTTTCGATCAATGGCTTCTTCCCAATAACTTGTGCTTCACTCAAAACTTTACTTTCCACTTGTAAATGGATGGTATCTAGCATCTTGAAATCGCCAGTATTCAGTGTCATTTCACTGGAGCGATACATGGCATAACCGACGGAAGATACTTGCAGCATATACTTTCCCTCAGGTATCGCAAATAACTCGATTTCACCATTTTCGTTGGATAACGTTCCTTTTAACAAGACATCGCCAGGCTTACGAAACAATGAAATACTGGCGGCTCCAATGGGTTGGTTATCTTGTCCAACAACCACAGCACGTAATTTTCCCCCAGCAGATTGGGCATAAACAGTCCCCAAAACAGAGCATATAGACAAAATAATAGCTAATAGCAACAATTTAATTTTTTGTGGTTTCATAATGTAATTTCTTTACGCTATCAATTGGATAGTCGACTTTCATAATAATGACAACAAACCTCGTGTATTCATTACACCTTAACCAGCAGAAATAGACAGATAGCACAAATCGCTCGGTAGACCACCGAATAAAATCGGTAAACCACATTCCTCCTAGTGTATTCAAGCCTTAAGCATTCTGATAAATATCAATCCGCGCAAAATGAATTATAGGAAAAATGCATTGAATCAAAATAAAAGTTTAAAAACAAAACAACAATCAAAACAAATAAAAAGTATACACAAAATATTAAGCATAATATTTGTATTTTTGCACTGAAAATTAGTAAACTGATTGATGAGCACGCTATCATTGAAGAAAAGATTCCACCGTATTTATATCAAGATAATCCGTTTTATGGGTGGCGAACATAGTGGTGACGCGTTGCGTAATGTTTCCATCAGCATTTTGCCGAGCGTAGCCATCTATCTTTTAGGGGCGCATGCAGGTACGGCTATCGGTATTGGAGTCGGATCGTTGTTAACTACACTCACAGACCCTCCTGGTAACCGAAAAGATAAGCTTTCGTCGGCTCTTGTTTGTATCCCTACCTTTTTCATTGCATCACTTTTTACAGCTCTTGTATTTCCATATCATTGGCCTCTGGTCATCTTACTTGGTGTCGCTGGATTTGTCTGTACGTTGTATGGTATTTTTGGCCCTCGCTATGCCGCTATAGGAAACATGACATTGATTTTGATGAGTTTTGTGATTGGCATGGCTCCGCAGCATCCATTCGCTGTTAGCTTACAGATTACAGCAGGTTCTATGATCTACTACTTTTTTAGCCTCCTACAAGCGTATATACGGCCCTATCGCTCATTAAAACACGCTATGGCTAATGGATTTCATGGATTATCTCAATTCCTACTAATACGATCCCAATCTTACGATCCCGATATTCCTTTAGATATCACCTACAGTCGCGTTGGAAAAATTCATGGGCAAATCAGTGAGCAGCAGGAACAAATCAGATCCCTTCTTTTTAGAGAAAAGAAAATCATCAGCCAACAATGGCACAAAAGCAACTATTGGCTCAGTCAAGTTTATGGGCTAATTGACCTGCATGAGTTAATTATTGCGCTTGATCACGATTATGATGCAATCCGCAAGAATCTAGCAGACACGGGTAGTCTTCCTTTAATTCGTCACAGCATAAAATTATTAGCCTTAGAAATTGACAGCTTTTCGCAACCTACTAAGCGGTTTCGTTATGCACATCAATTATATCATAACAACATTAAAATCAACGCAATCTTACTGGACTTAAAAAGGATTCAAGAGCAACAGACTGGCACTGCAAAAAATATATTATCCTCGATCATCACCAATATTGAAGCGATTATCGAAGTCCTCCACCGGATTCAGGTCGCTTTTTATCAAAATCAAGAAATACAAGATAAGATTGACACCAGTGAATATCAGCAATTTATCAATCGCCCATTACGGAATCTAACGGATATTAAGAATAGACTCCATCTTAACAATCCTCTTTTTCGATTCGCATTGCGCATGGCGCTCCTGTTTGGAAGCGGAGCTTTGATCGGTGTTTTGTTTTTAGATTTTAAATATACCTATTGGATCCTGCTCACTATCGCCATTGTTGCCAGACCAGCCTTTTCAATGACCAAAACACGGAATATCGAGCGTATTGTTGGTACATTCTCAGGGATAATTGTCGGTATATTGTGCTTAATTTCCATTCATTTTCTTCCAGCTCTCCTTCTAATAGCGGCTATTGGCCTTTTCGGTTTCTTTTTGTTCAACAGATCAAATTATATGGTCAGCGTGATTTTCATTACCTGGGGCATCGTGATCGCACTGAACTTATTTGAAGGTAACATTAATCTTATTTTGGGCAGTAGAATACTTTTCACCCTTATTGGTGCACTCTTAGCTATCGTCGGTTATTTTTTGATTCCAGTACGCCAAAGCACGGGGATGGTTCAGTTGGCAAAAGAGGTATCACTTTACAATCATCACTATTTCCAGATCATTCATAACCGGCTTTTAGACGAGCGACAAAGCTCTTTCGATATACGACTGGCTCGAAAAAAAGCGCAAACTGCCATGGCGCTATTTTCAGACACTATCAATCAAATGAAAAAGGAACCTGAGCAAAAGTGGATAGACTGGTCTCATATTCATTATTTTCAAGCACTCTCCTATCGCATTAACTCGCATTTGGTCGGTCTTTCGATATCGCTTGGTAAAAAAACAAATCATGATACTGCACATGAAATTCACAGTCGAATTGATGCACTTCGACCTCTTTTAACAGACTTAAATCAGATAGCAGAAAGCATCCATTTGAAAAAAACATAAAATCAAAAAAACCTACCTATACCAAATTTAGACGGGTTATATGCTGTACCGATCAGCATAGTGTTCAAAACTCTTTTAACTAAAAAACAGCATTTCTTTTGCTTTAATAAAAAAAGAGTTTATATTTGTGTCGTCTTCGAAAGAAGATTTCTAATCAACACCTCCCTTAATCAGTAGGTCTTGATTTATAAAGAAGTGGCGAGAGACTGGCTCAATGACCCACTGGCAACCTTCAATTTGCTTGAAAAGGTGCCAATTCCTGTCCAAAACAATATCGTTTTGGAGCATATAAATGATATAAGACAATGATTATTACATTACTGAAATCCATTAAAAATTCAGGTTCAACACAAACGAACCATCTTAACAACAAAAGTGTAACACATCGTACCACTGTAGCGATGCGAATGCGTATGCATATGCACTTCCATGCTTGTTAAAAATCATTTCCTTTTTCCCGGATAAAGATTTGACAGACCTTTCGAGGAGGTGTGTATGCTTCTCTTTTTACTTAGCAAATTCTTTTTTGAACCCTTAAAAACTGATATATTATGTCTTCAAACAAAAATTTAAAATTCGAAACACTTCAGGTCCATGCTGGCCAAGTTGCTGATCCTACTACAGGATCCAGAGCAGTTCCTATATATCAAACAACTTCTTTTGTATTTGAAAATGCCGAACACGGCGCAAACTTATTTGCTTTAAAACAGTTCGGAAATATTTATACACGGATCATGAATCCTACTACAGATGTTTTTGAACAACGTATTGCTGCGCTGGAAGGCGGCGTCTCGGCAGTTGCTGTTGCATCTGGTCAGGCCGCACAGTTTATTGCATTAAATAATATCCTGGAAAGCGGAGATAACTTTGTTGCCGGTTCCAATTTATATGGTGGTACATTCAACCAGTTTAAAGTTGCTTTTAAACGTCTGGGCATCGAAGCCCGTTTTGCGACTGACGCCGAAGCGGATAAAATTGAAGCACTCATTGATGATAAAACAAAAGCCATTTATGTGGAAACAATCGGAAACCCGAGTTTCAATATTCCTGACTTTGAAAAAATTGCAGCAGTAGCCAAAAAACACGATTTACCATTAATCGTCGACAATACGTTTGGCGCCGGAGGTTATCTTTTTAAACCGCTAGAATACGGTGCTAATGTCGTTGTTGAATCTGCAACTAAATGGATTGGCGGTCATGGCACGAGCATTGGCGGCGTGATCGTTGATGGTGGTAACTATAACTGGGGTAACGGAAAATATCCACAATTCTCCGAGCCATCTGAAGGTTATCACGGATTAGTTTTCTCCGAAGTTTTCGGTGAAAATGGACCTTTTGGAAATATTCAATTTGCAATCCGGGCCCGTGTGGAAGGATTACGCGATTTTGGACCAGCGCTTTCTCCTTTCAACTCCTTTTTGTTACTACAAGGTCTTGAAACCCTTTCCCTACGCGTGCAACGCCATGTAGATAACACATTGGAAATCGCGAAATGGCTCGAGTCCCATCCGCAGGTGGAGAAAGTAAATTACCCTGGCCTGAAGAGTTCATCAAGCTTCGCAAACGCACAAAAATACCTTAAAAATGGGTATGGTGCCGTGCTTTCATTCCAGTTAAAAGGCGATGCCGCACAAAAAGCAAACGATTTTATTGACAGCCTAGAATTGATCAGTCACTTAGCCAATGTTGGCGACACCAAGTCACTGATTATACATCCGGCAGCTACGACCCATCAACAACTGAGTGATGAAGATCAAGCTAACGCAGGGGTATTCAAAGGATTATTACGTCTTTCCGTAGGAATAGAACATATTGACGACATTAAAGCTGATTTACAACAAGCTTTTGATAAAATTAAATAACCAGGTTTTAGTCGGCTTTAAAATTTAGACGTATAATGAGTAAGCATATTTATCTGCACCCTGAGCCTTTTGTATTTGAAAATGGAAGAGAGCTTACTGATTTACAAATCAGTTATGAAACTTTTGGCAAGCTCAATGCAGATCACAGCAATGTGATCTGGGTTTGCCATGCATTAACGGCCAATGCAGATGTACTGGATTGGTGGTCAGGCCTTTTTGGAACAGGTGATTTATTTGATCCAAACGATTATTTTATTATCTGTGCCAATGTCATTGGATCAGCCTATAATAGCAGTAATCCATTGTCTTTAAATCCAGCTACGGGCCAGCCTTACTACCTATCTTTTCCCGAATTTACGGTAAAGGATTTGGTCAATGCGCATCAATTTCTTGCCGATCATTTGGCAATCAAACAAATCTATATCCTTATCGGAGGATCCTTAGGCGGTCAACAGGCCTTGGAATGGGCTGTATCCCACAACATAGCGATCAACCACCTCATCGTCGTCGGGACAAATGCCGTGCATTCACCCTGGGGTATTGCGTTCAATGAAAGCCAGCGCCTTGCCATCACCACTGATCGAACTTTTTATGCCAATCATCCCGATGGAGGAGCTAAAGGATTAAAGGTTGCCCGCTCTCTGGCATTGTTATCTTACCGTAACTATACCACATATACCAACACGCAAAAGGAAGACGATAACGAAAAGCTGGATCATTATAAAGCAGCATCCTATCAAAATTATCAGGGTGAAAAATTGGTAAAACGCTATAATGCCTACAGCTACTATTATCTGACCAAGGCAATGGATAGCCATAATTTAGGTCGGGGAAGGCTATCTATCGAATCTGCTTTAGCAAGCATCAATTGTCCGACTTTGGTGCTGAGCATTAATACAGATTTGCTGTTTCCCCCACAAGAGCAACAGTTCATCGCTCAACATGTCCCTAATGCCCACTATCAGGAGATCGAATCTACGTATGGCCACGATGGCTTTTTGATCGAAACAAAAAAACTGACGGCAACCATTAGCAGCTTTCTAAGAGAACAAAAAGAGTACATCAACGAATTAGTGTAAGAGAATAAACAATATATAAGAGAATTTAAGAAGAGATATGAGTAATAAATTAACAATAGGGATGTTTGGATTTGGGGTTGTAGGCCAAGGTCTTTACGACATTATCAAAACCAAAAATCTTAATCTGGAAATCAAGAAATTTGTTATTAAAAATGGGGATAAAAAACGCTCACTGTCAGCAGATCTATTTTCCACAGATCCAGAGGCAATTTTAGGAGATCCAGAAATCAACACTGTTGTCGAACTAATAGATGATGCCGAAGCAGCATACAAACTAACGGTACGCGCTTTGAAATCGGGCAAAAATGTGGTGTCTGCAAATAAAAAAATGATTGCTAGTCATTTAGAGGAATTGGTCGATATCCAACATGAATATGGCACAAGCCTATTGTATGAAGGTGCTGTTTGTGGAAGTATTCCGATTATACGGAATTTAGAAGAGTATTATGACAATGAGCTGCTCCACTCTGTTAGCGGAATTTTTAATGGATCTTCAAACTATATCCTATCTAAAGTTTTCAATGAAAATCAGCACTATGCGGATGCATTGAAAAAAGCACAGGAGCTAGGCTTTGCGGAAACTGACCCAACCTTGGACGTGGGTGGATTTGACCCTAAATTTAAAGTGTGTATTGTTGCTTCACATGCCTATGGTATCTATGTTAAACCAGACGATGTCTTTAATATTGGTATTGACAAATTGGGACAGCAGGATATTCGTTTTGCTAAAGAAAAGAACCTCAAGATCAAATTGATACCAACAGCAAAAGAGATCGACGGCAACAAAGTTGTACTTTACGTATTACCACGCCTAGTAGGCAAAGACAGCATGCTCTATAATGTAGAAAATGAGAACAATGGCGTATTGGTGAAAGCGGCCTTTGCGGACGAACAATTTTTCTATGGTAAAGGCGCTGGTGGCCACCCAACAGGTTCTGCTGTACTATCGGATATCGCTGCTCTTCGCTATGGATACCGTTATGAATATAAAAAACATTTAGAATCCAGCACGTTAAATTATAGCCAAGATTATTTAATTAAGGTCTATTTGAGATATACAGATGATACACTGATTGAGAAGTTAAATTTCAGTGAAATCACAGAACGATATTACGCACCAGATTTCAAATATGTCATAGGACATATTAATCTTCAACAAATCGCGGCCCACAAGGCGGATTTGGATCAAGAGGGCAATTTTATTGCTGAAATCGCGTAGGCAATCAACAAACCAACCTACCTTGAAAATAGCCCCTATGGGGCTATTTCTTTTTTAACTTAATCACTTTTCAGTTTAACATCCAGTATTCCACCTTTGGCGAGTTGTTCAAAAGGAAGCTGCCAATCTTTTAATAGATGCTTATTCAATTGAATGCGATCGACCAAATAGCTATTGGCATTCTCCCTTTTAACGCGAATGACAAACTTATTTTTTCTTAATGCTTTTGGTAGTTTTATCGTTACCTGATCAAAAAGTGGTGCGCCTATCTGAAGCGCGGGATGTTCTGTTGTTAAACTACGTACATCAAATAGACCAATACTTGAAAGTACATACCAAGCTCCAAGCTGACCTTGATCTTCATCTTGTCCATAGCCATAGCCATGTGTTGCATCGTTGCCGTAGAATTCATTGCAAATTGCACGCACCCATTTTTGACTTAGATCAGGCCTGCCAGAAAAATAGAACAGCCAAGAGATATGCAGGTTCGGCTGGTTGCCATGATTATAAAGACTTTCAATCCCTGCGAAAGCGTCAATCTGTGTACCACCTCCAAACACATTCTTCTGCGACACCGTAAAAATACTATCCAACCGCTGATTGAAGAGGTCCTTCCCAACCAGTTTAACCAATTCTTGTGGAACATGCGGAACATAGAACGTATATTGCCATGCATTTCCCTCCTGAAATCCACGCCATGGCTCATAAGGGTTAAAGTTTGAAATAAATCTTCCAGTGCTATCTTTTGGACGCATAAACTTCGTCGTGGTATCGTACAGATGGCGCCATCCATTGGCTAACTCCCGAAATTTAACGTAGTCTTTTTGGTGCCCCAATGATTTTGCAAATTGTGCGGCTGCTCCGGCGGAAAAAGCATATTCCAAGGTATGTGAAGCCCCAAAAGGAGATCCACTTGTCATTAACTCAGGGCTTCCATTATCATCTTTTATATAGGGCGAATAGCCTTTGCGAACGAAAACTCCCACATCTAACTTTCCCGCTCCGGGTAAGCGACCCTTCGCTTCCAATTCATTTTTACGCACTGCATCATAAGCAAGGTTTACGTCATAATCGCGAATCCCGACATTATAGGCTGCCGCAATGGCCAGACCTGTGAAATTGGTTCCTACCCCCGATACATATTTACTATTGGCAATCCCATCTCCTAACCACCCCGCATCCCGATAGACCAACAATTGGCTCTGAATCCAGTCGTTATAATAGTCCGGATAAGCGATGGACCACAATTGTGTCAAATTCCAAAATGCACCCCAAATGGCATCTGTATTATAATGATGATGAATAGGCAGTTCCGCATTATCGCGTGCAATCTGACCTATTGAACCATCATTTTTTGGATAAGCACCGTTTACATCACTGGCAAGGCCTCGTCCAAGTAAAGCATGATATAAGCCGGTGTAAAATTTTATACGGTCATCCTCTTTACCACCCTCCACTAAAATCCGCCCCAATTCTTCATTCCAGGTCTGTAGCGCCTCGTTCTTTGCAGCATCAAAGGAGAGTTCTTTTGCTTCTTTCAGCAAATTCAGTTGCGCATTTTCCACTGAGGTATAAGACAGACCGGTTTTAATTTCTATAGATTCTCCCGCCTCCGTATCAAATTTAAGAAATAGGCCTACTCCTTTACCTTCTATCGTGTTCTGTTGATCAAAAATCGTGGAATCTCTAAATGTTCCAAAAGATTTTGGGAGTTTGTTTATTTCTGCAAAAAAAAACATTTTGACCGCAGCACCGTGTTGGTATTTTTGGACATAAACGGGATTGGTGACAACATAGCCCCAAATTTGCTGTTTATTATAATTTACTTCGGCATCTACTACTGGTCCGCTTTCTCCCATCACATGTCCGATATCGAAAATAAGATTCGCAGCATCTGTTTTTGGAAATGTATAGCGATGAAAACCGACTCGTTTAGTGGCTGTTAGCTCCGCAAGTATACCATAATCTTTCAATTTCACACGATAATAGCCTGAGGTCGCAAATTCATCTTTTTTATCGAAAGATGAACGATAGCCACTCTGGGGTTTATCAAGATTGCCAGGCACTGTTTTCAATTTCCCAACGGACGGTGCAAATACCACTCCTCCCACCTGGAACTCGTGAAAATTAGCGAAACCTTCTATTGATGTATGCCTATCATCATACCCCACGGCCTCCCAGCCCGACTTATTGCCATAACTTCCATTTGTACTCGGAGCAAGCTTGGCCATCCCGAACGGAACAGCTGCCGGCGTGTAAAAAAAATATCGGCTGTGGACTGATCCAATATTAGGCTTGACAAAGGCTGTCAGATCAGTTTTCTGTTGACCAAAAACATTTACCGTCGCGACAAATAAACTGCAAAAATAATAGATGATACGTTTTATCATTGTGCTCAATTAGGTTCAATAGCAAACTTACAAAAAAATAAAATATGTATAAACATATTAAGCATTTTATCATGTCACAAAGCGCCATCTAATACAGCAAATGAAGCATTAGAATTTGTAAAATTTTAAATACTAACCAAATAAAATACCATTAAAGCTTAAATAACGACATTTTTCCATAACTTTGATTGTACATACATATAAAATAACACAAGCAATAAATAAATTAAAAAAATACGTATTGAACGGCTGATATCCAACCACTAACCAAAAGAGATACTCATTATAGGCAAGTACACTTGTCAACCCTAATTCTTTACAATAAACCACCATGAACAAACATACCTCATTTTTCAGTCTAATATTACTGTTGCTCGGAGCCCGGTTATCTGCACAACAAGTTAAACACGACCATAAAGCTCAACTTGCGCTTGCAACGGCGATTGTTGCCGATCAAAAATTAAAGTATGTAGACAGTCTTGCCCGGGAAGTTATAAAAGAAGGGTTCAATGCCGGAAGCGGCTACTCACAGATTTGGGCGCGGGATTTAAATACTTTTATTGAGACTGCGTTGGAAGAGAGATCCCAAAGCGACATTCGAGGTGCAATTTTATTATTTTTCCAGATGCAGCAACCCAATGGCGAAATGGTCGATGGATATGTATTAAAGAAAGACTTTACCTGGCATGACGATACACCCTACTATTCAAAAAATGCGCCTGACCATGTGGGGTTTAAAAATACAGTGGAAACTGACCAAGAAACTTCGCTGATCCAACTGCTGGGTAAATATATCCGGAAGACCAAGGACTACGGCATCTTGGATGAGTCCATTGGCGGTATTTCCGTAAAAGAGCGTATTCAACTTATGCTGGAGTATCTAAAAAAAGAACGGTTCAACCAAAAGTATCAACTGCTTTGGGGTGCGATGACAGCAGATTGGGGAGATGTACAACCCAACGATAGCTTTGGTTGCGACTGGAACGAACTCTCCAACGAAGCGATAGACATCTATGATAATGCGATGTTTATTATCGCCCTGCAAACCCTGATTGATATTCAGCCAAAATCTTCCTACTTATCCGCTTGGAAAGCGCTAAAAAAAGATATTGAAACAAATAGTAGACGCCATCTATGGGATAAGAAAAAACAAAAATTCATCCCCCATATATATCCCAAAACATCTCCTATCCCAAAAGGGTTCGACGAAGATACCATTCATTATCATGGCGGTACCGCTATTGCTATCGAAGCGGGACTATTGACGCCTTCAGAAATAGAGACCGTCAATAAACAAATGAAGGAAAATGTCCGACTGTCAGGAATGCCGAGTATTGGGCTAACACTATATCCTACCTATCCAATTGGCTTTTTTGTCGGCGGAATGGCACAGCCCTATCAATACCAAAATGGCGGGGATTGGACCTGGTTTGGCGGTCGAATGATTCAGCAACTCATTTTAAATGGTTTCTATCAAGAAGCATATGAAGAAATTCAACCGATGATTGACCGGGTCGTAAAGAACAAAGGATTCTACGAGTGGTACGGTCAAAATAATGTTCCCAGTGGATCAGGGAAATTCAAAGGTTCAGCAGGTGTACTGAGCAAGGCCATCGCTTTAATGGAAAACTGGGCGGAAACCACCCTAGAAAAGAGTCATTAAACGAACTGTTCACTCATCCATTTATCAACTCAAATCTGGATGAGTGAATTACTTAATAATCCCTCCTACTTTCAACCGTGTAGGTAAAGCTTTCGGCGCGGTAAAATCCCAGATTGTATTCAATAGGCTTTCCCGACTGGTCAAATACAAAGCGTTTACGTGACAAAATAGGATCACCTATATTGATTTCCAATTTGTCTGCTATAAACTTATTGGCGGCCATTGCATCCAGCTCTTCCTGAGAAAGATCAGCGATGACATGATAATCTGCCTCTAAGATTTCGTACAAAGGCCGTTTGAAATCTTCATCGCCAGTTAAGCCGATACGCGGATGAAAGTAGGATATAAAATAAACAAACGGGTCATCTTTTTTTCCTCTCAACCGCTCCAGTTTTAATAGCTTCTGATCCTCATCTACATTAAAAAATTTTGAAACAGCTTTGTCCGGAACAACCCAGCTGACATGCAGCTCAAAATTCTTTACCTCAATTCCGCGATTTTTCATTTCTTGCGAAAAGCTTAACCAATTTTTGGATTTTGAACTGAATTTCGAACTTGCAACTTTCGTTCCTATTCCCTTCTTTCTAATGAGCAGTTCCTCATATACGAGTTTATTGATCGCCAAACGTAAAGTAGAACGCGAAATTGCTAATCTCTTTGCCAACTCAATTTCATTGGGTAATAATTTCCCCTCAATATATTCGGGTTGCTTGATTAATTCACGTAACAAATTCTCTGCTTGGATGTGCAGAGGAACAGGACTTTTATGGTCTATTTTTAAATTCATCATCTGGATTGCTTGTGCTAAAGTAAGATTTTTTGGATAATTAAAAAAATAGATATATGTTTGTATGTATATACATACTTTTATAAACCTCAGATGTCTAAGAAATTTATCATCATTTTATGTATCGTTTCACTTGGGGGCTTCCTTTTCGGCTTCGATATGGCTGTAATTGCGGGTGCTTTACCCTTAGTCAAGCAATTTTTCGAGCTGTCTCCCGCTCAGGAGGGAATTTTTGTCAGTTCAGCATTATTAGGCTGCATTGCTGGTGTGTTTTTCACTGGGTCTCTGACAGACAAATATGGTCGAAAACCAGCCTTTGTTACCGCAGCCTTGCTTTTTTTATTTTCAGCATTAGGCTGTGGATTTAGTTCTTCTTACCCGTTATTGATTGCCAGTAGAAGTATAGGAGGGTTGGGGGTTGGTATCGCTTCAATCGTTGTCCCACTTTATCTTGCGGAAATATCTCCCAGTAAATTTAGAGGAAGATCGGTTACATGCTACCAATTAGCTATTACATTTGGAATTTTATTTGCCTATATCAGCAACTATCTACTTCTTGAACATAGTTCTTCTCAGCAGAACGAGCTTTGGCGCAGCATGTTTTTAGTGGGTGCTATTCCAGCCTTGTTATTATGTATTGGTGTATATTTTATTCCTGAAAGCCCACGTTGGCTCTCCAAAAATGGAAGAATGGCTGAAGTAGCACAAATAAGTACTCTATTAGGAATAGCGGACCTACAGGAGGCACCCAGTCTTTCATCCAAAGGAAAAATGAGCGATCTATTCTCTCCTATCTACCGAAAGGCCTTCTTATTGGGTCTATTCCTTCCCCTATTTTCACAGCTCAGCGGAATTAATGCCATTGTATATTACGGGCCGAGTATACTATTGGAATCGGGTATTTCATTGAACAACTCTTATCATGCTCAGTTATTCTTTGGTGCTGCGAATGTTCTCTTTACATTCTTTGCGATTTGGAAGGTTGACAACTGGGGAAGACGTCCGCTGTATCTCATTGGAACCATAGGCGCTACCGTTAGTTTACTTATTACGGGCTATCTCTTTAATCAGGGCCAGATCAATAATATTGCATTGATCATCGCTATCCTTTCGTTTTTGTTCTTCTTTGCCTTTTCTATTGGGCCTTTAAAATTTGTGGTCGCTGCAGAGATCTTTCCAAATGCTATCCGTGCCCGCGCTATGGGCATCAGTATTATGGTCATGTGGATATCAGATGCTATCGTAGGACAGCTGACCCCGATCCTGCTTGCATCCTGGGGCGCACGCTACACGTTCTGGCTTTTTGCATTTTTCTGTGCTATTGCCTTTTTCGTCGTACTTGGTTTCCTTCCGGAAACTAAAGGCAAACCATTAGAAGAAATCGAAAAATTCTGGATTGAAAAACTCAATAAAAAGTCCACAAAAAAGTAAGCAAAAGCATATTAATTCAAAACTATCTATTTGCAATAAATTACATCATATGTATCCGAATATTCAAACAAAACCTTTTCAGTACGAAATCCTGCCAACGTTTCCGGTTCAAGGAACGCTATCAAATTCTTATCAGGATCTTGTCGCGCATCTCATTACACATCATATACATTGCATTGATGGTTTTGTGGGTGTTAACTGGGAAACAATTATATCCAAACTTAAGCAAGAATTCGAAAAACAAGGCGTAAGTACACGATTTATTGCCATGGATTCAGCTTTAAAGTCTGAGTCGGAGATCCAGGAGATCATTTCGCCTTACCTTGGAGGCAACGACCCTCTCTTCGGAAAAAAGACACCCGTTAAACTCATTGAATATTTTGATACAGAAAAGTTAACGGCCCTTCAAAACATATTCTTAAGTTCCAGATCACTTCAAAATGAGCATATCATCTTTTACGGTCCTGGAGCATCATTGCTCGATGAGTCTAAGAAGGTCATGTATATTGATCTTCCCAAAAATGTGCTTATACAACGCATGCGTGCTGGAGTAGCTTTAAATTTAGGCTGCTCAACTCAGATCAGCCAGAAGGAAACATACAAACGTTATTATTTTGTTGACTGGGAAATTCTGAATAGACATAAAAGAGCTATCCTTTCCCGTGTTGAGTTTCTTGCCGATCAGCAATCGCCAACAGACTTACCTTGGATTACTGGTCAGGATTTACAGGCCACTCTCCTAGCTATGTCCCAAAACTATTTTCGAGTGAGACCAACCTTTGAGCCTGGCGTATGGGGAGGACACTGGATGAAAGATCACCTCACCGGTATCGATCAGCATGTCAAAAATTACGCATGGTCTTTTGAAATGATCGTCCCTGAAAATGGCATAGTGCTCGAAGCGAATGGACTTACTTTAGAAATTTCTTTTGATCAATTGATGTTTCAGGAAAGTGCGAATGTACTTGGCCGTGCACAGCAACGCTTCGACGTCGAGTTTCCAATACGATTCAATTTTCTGGATACATTTGATGGCGGAAACTTATCGATTCAATGCCACCCTAGTCCAACCTATGCTAAGGAAGAATTTGGAGAAAATTTCACACAGGATGAATCCTATTATATCGTCGATAGAAAAGATAATGCTCAGGTATATTTGGGGTTTCAGGACAATATTAACGCCAAGGAATTTCGTAAAGCATTAGAGGATAGCTTTCATACTGGAATAGCCATGGATATCGAACAATATGTTCAAAAATTTGAATCAAAAAAACATCAATTATATTTGATTCCCCATGGCACGGTACATTCTTCTGGCGTAGATAATCTCGTGCTCGAAATCAGCGCCACCCCATACAACTACACCTTTAAAATGTATGATTGGGTGCGCCCAGATTTAGATGGTAAACCCCGGCCATTAAATATTGATAGGGCTTTCGCCAACCTCAATTTTAATCGTAAAGGCGATGTTGTCAAAAATACGCTATTGTCTCAGCCTAAAGAAGAAGTTCTTGAGGGGGAAACAAGAAGAATACACTTGCCAACGCATGAAGATCATTTCTACGATGTTTTTAGGTATGAATTCGAGCAGGCTGTTACAATTAATACGCAAGGACAATGTCATATCATGATGCTTGTCGAAGGTGAAGCAATTGAGCTGACTACCGAGCATGGTATGAAAAAGGTTTTTCACTATGCAGAGACGTTTGCAGTTCCAGCAGCAGCTAGCTCGTATACACTACGCAATTTGGGGATAGGCAAAGTAAAAGTTATCCAATCTTTCGTCAAAGATTCGAAGTGTTAATCAAATTTGTAACGATAAACCAATAATACAATGAGAAATATATTTTTTGCATTATCATCATCACTATTGTTATTGTCCTGCCAAAATGCCGGCGGCAAAGTTTCAACCACCAATTTGCAGGACAGCATCCAGAAAGATAGCAGCTTTAGCCTTGTTAAAAACATGGCAACAAATGTCATCAAAAGTGGATTCAATGCAGGTGATGGATACAGTGAGGTATGGATTAGAGATTACAATACATTTATCACCCTAGCGACAAAAGTGCACCCTCATGAACAGATTAAGGACCAATTAGCCCTATTCTTTAAACTCCAGGGAGCCGATGGTAATATTGCCGACGGATTTGTCAAAAAGTCTAGCCTAAAAAACGGGGTATCGGATTATTACACAATTACGAGTCCATTAGCACCTGAGTATGCCGCCCATAAGAATACTGTCGAGACAGACCAGGAATCATCTTTAATTCAAGCGATACATAAATATATCGTTGCGACTAAAGATAAGGCATTTCTCAACGAAAAAATTGGTGACACGGCAGTAAAAGATCGTATGGAACATGCCTTACAATTTTTATTGGATAAACGTTACAACGATACTTATGGTCTTCTCTGGGGTGCTACAACTGTCGATTGGGGGGATGTCCAACCTGAACATGATTGGGGTGTTCATCTCGATGAAAATTCACATATCGCGTTAGATATCTATGACAATGCCATGTTTCTGATTGCACTTGACAATTACATGGATCTTTTTCCTGAGAAAAGAGAAAAATGGGGAAAGATCCGATCGTCAATTGCGAGTAATACAATGAAACATCTGTGGGACGAAAAAAATCAAAAGTTTATTCCCCATATTTATATCAAAGGTTCTCCTTTTGCAGCCGAGTTTGATGAAAATCAAATCTATTATCATGGAGGAACCGCCATCGCTATTGAAGCTAATTTACTCAACAAAGAGCAAATTAAAGTTTCACTCGACAAAATGATTAAAAATGTAAAGGATGCAGGAGCAGCAACAATTGGCCTCACGGTATACCCCACTTATCCGGCAGGTTCATTTAAGAACAAAGGAATGTACCCGTATGGTTATCAAAACGGCGGGGACTGGACTTGGTTTGGTGGCCGTATGATCCAGCAGCTTGTAAAAAATGGGTTCCAGCAAGAAGCTTACGAACAAATACAGCCAATGCTTGCTCGTGTTATCAAAAATAAAGGATTTTATGAATGGTACACAAAAGATAACAAACCCGAGGGTTCCGGAACCTTCCGAGGTGAGGCCGGTGTACTCTATGATGCCATTGAATTATTAGAACATCCAGACAAAAAATAAATATTTCTTTGTTACAAAAAGAGCAGATAGAAAATTCTTTCTGCTCTTTTTATTTTGCCCTCTCCTTATATATGTAGCGCCTTTTATTTAGCTAAAAACTATTTTTAGCACGCAAGTCCAATAATAGTCGATTAAATGGGAGCGCTTCACTGCCAATCTAATCAGCAGCAAACATCAAAACCGAATGGTATCTGTGGCAATAAAAGGCAAACTATAATTACCGGTATCAATTTTAATTTTAGGATTTAGCTGTTTTAATATGGCTGCATCCTGATTTGCTATTTTATAGAGATAAATATTCTTTAAACTAGGAAGATCATTCAATTCTAATAAGCCTTTTGAGGTTACTTTTGTACCACTGAGATTCAGGTAAGCTAATTTCGACATGCCCTTAAGCTGTGTCAGCCCAGCATCAGAAACAGCTGTGTTTTCCAGATGCAAACGGGAAAGAATCGGCATTGCAGACAAGGTCGGGAAAGCAAGATCTGTAACAGCAGTATTTCCTAATTTCAACTGCACGATATTATCTTTAATTGCCAATAATTCCTGAAGATCCTTATCGCTAAATTTTGGGTAATTAATAGCGTTTACCATGACGAAGTTATTATCCTTTGCGATCTGGATGACCTTTATACCTTTCGCCTGCCAAACATTCACTTTTTCTTTCGGCAAAGCTGGCGCTAGGGGTAAATCTGCATACAATACCGACGGCTCGTCTTTTTCTCCCGTTTCCAATCTCTTTAGGATATGAGCAATTTCCCCCGTCTGAGGCAATTCACGTACTTTCTTATTAAAATCAGCACCATGGTCAATCCACCAGGCGATTAGCTTAATCTGGTCAGCACTAATCGGTGTCCGACCTTTGGGTGGCATACGTTTCTTATGTCCTTCTGGCAGGACTAAGCGATTATATAGCTCACTTTTTTTCGAATCGTTTGCCATCAGCACAGCTCCATTCTCTCCTCCTCTCAACAAATTGTCTTTACTATCCAATGCTAATCCGCCTTCATGTTTCTTTTGACCGTGGCAGCTCTGACACCGTTGTTTGAGAATAGGTTGAATAATACCTGCATAGGCCCCTGCCTCCTGCGCATTTTCAACAATAAAAATCTCATCTTTATCTTCTCCCCCAGTAAATAGCTTTTTTAAAGCAAGCGGCATTGCCTCCATGAAATACCCCTTTCCATGGGTCAAAGTGCCGCCGTAATGCCCAGTGAAGCCAAGTAAGAGTACTAAACTAAGAAAGAGCCAAAAGCGAAATACAAATACTTTTTTCAGCCAAACTGAACCGGTAGGTTCTTTACGATAGAGAAACCAAAGCAATAAACTACCTATGGCGACAGCTATTCCCAACCATTTGTGATAGTCCAGCACTTCATCCTCATAGCCTCCATTTCGTGAAAGCAGGTATCCCGACATAGCTGCAATTGTGGCAGCTATAGCTCCAAGGAATAAGGAAAGCCGAATAGCAGGCAAGTAAATCGCTCCGTCTTTTACGCGCGTCATCATTGCCATAAAAAAAGCAAGCAGCAAAATTCCAATAGGAAGATGAACCAAAAGCGGATGAAATCGTCCAAAAAAGGTCAATAATTCGTCAAAGAAAACTATCATTCTTTATATCTGTCTTTGAGTAAATTCAACATATATACGTTAATAGACCATTGATCTGCGACCGGTTGTTGCGTAAATGGCAAAGTAGGTAAATAACCCGCAGGGCCAAATTCGGTGGTTATGGTCAATAATTTTGCCCCATTTTCTTTGTGCATAGCAACAACTGTGTCCCACCACGCTAGATGCTGTGCAACAATCTGTTTCCACTCAGGAGCCGTTGGATCGTTAACCTGCGGCCCTTCGGGATGTCCAACTCGAGCATGAATATGCTCCGTTCGAGAGAGAGCGGCTGTAACGGTTTCGGTTTGATCGGAAAGCATGGATTCATGGACATTGCACCAATGCGAGATGTCCAATGCAAGTCGCAATTTCGGAATCTTTTCCAAATACTCCTTGGTCACATGTGCCGCAAAACTAAACCTCCCGCGGTGTGTCTCATGGTAAATGGGTATTTGAGACTGTGTTTTAGTAGCGTAGGCAAGTTCAATCAATGCTTTATTCTGATCAAATGAATAATAATCTTTACCTGTGTGACAATTGATATAATCAGGTTTCGCCTATATTGCTTCATCCAGATTATGTTTAAAGGATTTCTTATACTCCTCAAATGTTCCTCCGGATCCTCCTGAGAGCAGACCTAAACCCAATCCATATTTGTGTAAGGCATCCACCATCTCCTTACGCTCACTTGGGTTACTTGGCAACCAGGCTTCAACACCATCGTATCCCGCATTTTTTACACGTAAACAGAATTTATCCCAAGAATCCGTATTTCCCCAATTGGTACAATAATATTTTATGTGTACATGTTGAGCAGTCAGGGAAAGAAAACTGTTCATACATAAAATGAATACTAAAAGCTGTTTCATCTTTTTAAATTATAGCTTGAATAATTTCACCCTCGACATCTGTCAACCGGAACGGCCTGCCCTGAAAATCATAGGTAAATTTCTCATGATCAAAGCCCAAAAGGTGGAGCATGGTTGCATGTACATCGTGTACCGAACTACGTCCTTCTACTCCGGCAAATCCAATATCATCGGTTTGACCATAGCTAATTCCATTGCGAATTCCTCCGCCTGCCATCCAAATGGTATAAGCATCTGTGTGATGATCCCGACCAAGGAATGGCATATCGCTATTATCCCTATTTTCTTGCATTGGCGTACGGCCAAATTCACCACCCCACACTACCAACGTTTCTTCCAGTAGACCGCGCTGCTTTAGATCCATAATCAATGCTGTCATTGGTCGATCAATTTCCCTGCATTTATTTCTAAAGCCTAAATCAATTGAATCGGCAGGATTTGTGCCATGACTGTCCCAGCCCCAATCGAATAACTGAACGAATCGCACCCCTTGCTCCACAAGTTTTCGAGCCAGAAGACAATTATTGGCAAAGGATTCTTTACCTGGCTCGGTTCCATACAATTCGTGAATATAGGTAGGTTCATTATTGATATCCATCACTTCCGGAACAGCAACCTGCATTTTATAAGCCATCTCATATTGGGCGATTCGCGATAAGGTTTCTGGATCTTTAAAAGTATCATATTCAGTTTTGTTGACGTTATTTATCGCATCAATCAAATCACGTTTCATATCCCTACCCATCCCCTCAGGATCGGCAATGTACAATACAGGATCCCCTTTTGAACGACATTGGACTCCTTGATATACTGATGGTAAAAATCCACTTCCCCACACGCTTTTGCCTGCATCGGGAGTTTTACCGCCCGATGTTAACACAACAAATCCGGGCAAATTACTATTTTCAGATCCCAAACCATAGGTTACCCAAGAACCAATACTGGGCCTACCTAGACGGGCACTTCCTGTATGCATAAATAATTGCGCTGGACCATGATTGAACTGATCGGTATGCACGGCCTTCAGAAAACTCACTTCATCTACCACTTTACTAAAATGTGGCAAATGATCTGACACCCAAGCTCCACTTGCCCCATATTGCTTGAAAGTAGCCTGTGGACCAAGCATTTTGGGAATGCCACGGATAAATGCAAATTTCTTCCCTGCTAATAAAGACTCAGGACAAGGTTGATTATGCAGCTTCTGTAGCGCAGGCTTATAATCGAATAACTCAAGTTGAGAGGGGGCTCCCGCCATGTGTAAATAGATTACACTTTTTGCCTTACCAGGAAAATGCGGTGATTTGGGCACTAAGGGATTCAGTGCATTCAGGTCAAGCTTATCTTCTGATTTTGATTGGCCCCAACCAGCACAGCCTGTCAGGAGACTTCCTAGCGCGATGCCACCAATACCTGCTACACAGTCCTTTAGAAAGTGTCTTCTCGTGACAGCCTGTAGCTCAAATTGCTGCGCTTCTTTTAATAGTTTATTTAGATCTTTCATCTGACTATCATTACGTATGAGCAATACTTTGTCAATAAATTTTTCACTTCCACGTAAGGCTCACTTATTTTTTATATTCTTACTCTTATTCAACAATCCTGTACCTTGGAAAAAGCTTCGGTACGACCAGCCTTTTATTAAGGCCTGCGGTATATATTTCTTTAAGATTTTGTTAAAAACTCATCCATATTCAACATTGCATTGGCAACAAGCATATAAGCAGCCCTGGATGGCAAAGTCTTTACGTTATTTTTGGCTAAATTTTCATCCAAAAACTTAGCCGCCGCCTCAGGTTTTCTGCTAAAATCGAGCAGAGCCTTTTTATAAAGACCCTCCAGCGCTGTTATTTTCTTTTCATCTGCATCCCGCAACATCGCATGCCTATACCCGATTCCAATATTATTTCTCGGATTTCCATTTCCTTCTTTTTGCATGATCGCTCCAAGATGCTTCGCTGCTTCGAGATAAACTGGATCATTTAATGTCGCAAGTGCCTGCAACGGTGTATTGGTCCGTATACGGTCAACAAGACAAACCTCTCTACTTGATGCGTCAAAAGAAACAAAGGATGGATAGGGACTTGTACGCTTCAAAAAAGTATAGACACCTCTTCTGTACTGATCCTCACCTGCACTTTTCACCCAGGATTCACCACTATAGACGGTCATCCAAACCCCTTCTGGCTGATAAGGCATCACACTAGGTCCATACATTTTACTGCTGAGCAATCCACTTACTGACAATGCCTGATCCCGAATCTGTTCGGCTGATAACCTAAATCGTGGCCCGCGTGCCAAATAATAATTCTGAGGATCCTTTTCTAAATTTGAATTATTCAAACTTGAGGACTGTTTATATGTTCCGGATAATACAATCTCCCGAATCAGCTTTTTTATACTCCATTTTTTTGAATTCATTAAATCGAGCGCCAGATAATCCAATAATTCCCGATGGATGGGTGGAATACTCTGTGTTCCCATATCGCCTAAAGGCTCCACCAATCCACGGCCAAATAGCTGGGCCCATACACGATTAACCAAGGTTCGTGCCGTTAAAGGGTTATCCTTACTCACAATCCATTGCGCAAATCCTAAGCGATTAGGTTTCGCTCCTTTTGGAAAAGCATTTAGCGATGCCGGAACAGCAGGTTCAACCTCCGCACCAAGGGAAAGTCGGTTCCCACGTATAAATACATTTGTTTTGCGATGCATATCTTTAGGATTTTCAATCATGACGGGCACACTTTCAGGTTGCATATTGACAAGCTGAAGAAAAGTCTTTTGAAAATTGCTATTTTCCAATGATTTCTCGTATGGGAAATTCTCGCGGAAAGCAAACCACTCGATCATACAGATTGGTTGTCCCTTGGCCACAGAAGGATTCTTGAAAACTAGATACAAATCGTGTACACCCTGAGTCGTGTTGATTGGAGATTGAATAACCTGCCTTCCAGAAGTATTTGGCAAATCAACAGTGGTGAGTATCGGTCCAGTAGGTTTATCCAGATGAATTTCCATTTTTCCTCCGACTTCAGCTGTCCAAAAATTCATAAAAAATTGTTGCTTATGGTCTAGGGTAATACCTTTTAACCGCGCCGATCCGCCGCTTCTGACCCCTAACCATTTTGTATCATACAGAGCGCCATCTACAATTTGGTCACTATAATGGGCGTGTATTTTTGGTTCTAATGTGTGAAGGAAGAGGTCTGCTGATTTTACCAGGCTTGAATTTCCTGTTGTCGACAACCACCTTTTTATACTGTCAATTCTTTTTTCATCCTGGCTCGTGTAAAAACGAAGTTTTGGATGATCACCCTGTGTATCTTCATCTCTGGTATTATTAAAAAAAGCCAACGATTTATAATATTCCTCAAATTTAAATGGATCATAAGTATGGCTATGGCATTGTACGCATTCAAAAGTTGTACTCAACCATACTTGATAGGTCGTATTGAGCCGATCTAACACTGCAGCCATCCTAAACTCTTCACTGTCTGTACCGCCTTCGTCATTATTCATCGTATTGCGATGAAAAGCCGTTGCAATAAGTTGATCCTTGGTCGGATCCGGAAGCAAATCTCCGGCAAGCTGTTCAATTGTAAATTCATCATAAGGCATATCTTTATTTAAAGCCTTAATAACCCAATCACGATAGGTCCATATACTACGGGAACCATCTTTCTCGTATCCTTTGGTATCTGCATATCGCGCCATATCTAACCACCAGCTAGCCCATTTCTCGCCATATCTTGGAGAAGACAGCAAGCTATCTACCCTTCGGCTATAAGCCTCCTTGCTACGATCTGCTTCAAATGCCTGTATTTCTGCCAAAGAAGGTGGAATACCGATTAAATCAAGATATAGTCTCCGCAATAACGAGGCTTTATCTGCTTCATCTGAAAATGAAAGTTTTTTTTCCTTCAACTTATCCAAAACAAAAAAATCGATGGCATTATTTACTCCTTTCGGTTTTACTCCAAATAGACCTAATAGCGAAAATGGCTTAGGGACCTCTGTTTCTTTCGGTAAAGTATAAGCCCAATGCTCTCCCCACTTGGCTCCCTCATCAATCCATCTTTTGAGAATATCAATTTCATCGTCATTCAATTTAGGGGCATTGTAAGGCATACGTAGTTCAGGATCATCAGCAATTAGCCTTTTCACGAGTTCACTATGTTCAGCATCACCACGAATAATCACTGGCTTACCCGATTCAGCTTTGGCGAAAGCTTCATTTTCAAATAGAAAGCTCAATCCGCCATTTTTCTTAACGCCACCATGGCAAGTAATACAATGTTTATTCAAAATGGGTTTAACCTCGGTGCTGAAATCCACTGGCTCCTTTTTCCCAAAAGTCAAAAAGCTTGTACCAATAAGGACGAGAGCCAATAATATTAGCACCACAATCTTTTTTCTCATAGCATTGGGGTATATCTATTCTGCGTTATTTTAGGTTTACTCACTCCTCCCAAACAAAACAATATTCGTTTTCTTTGGTAAGGGTTATTGAAACTAGGTGATAAAATCACCTGTTCCGAATAGCATAAATTTAGGGAACAGCACTGAATTATACTAAAACTAGATTAACAGAAATAGAAACAATATTACCATCGTTAGGCTAGGAAGTCGAGAAAATAGCCTACAATCTCACTCAAAAAAACAGCATACATTCTCCTAGGGCATTTTTTTTGCCCACCTCCAACCATCTGTGTAATAAAGTATAACAATTTCGATACCTAATCCGCCTTTATAATTTTTTGGAGGCAAAATAACTCCACATCGGCACAAAACATCGCAAACAAAGATGGATATAAAAGTGGGTTGGAAGGGAATGGCAAGAAATACACCCGGAAATGTTATCAATTGATAAGCGCCCATTCAGCAAAAAAGCGTTTCAACACTCGGTTGAAACGCTTTGCTTTATTTATATGAATCTACAATTTATGCAAGCTCGATCAAAAACTCCTCTTTTGGAAGTCTAAACTTTTTCAGCTTTAACAGCCAGTCTTGTTCTTCCATCCGATAGCCCAATGGAAGCATAACGGCACTCTTTAAACCCAGTTTATCCAAACCAAGCAACTCATCCAATTCCACATTTGAAAAACCCTCCATTGGTGTGGCATCAATGCCCAATTCTGCTGCCTGTGCAATTGCCAAACCAAAAGCAATATAAGCTTGCTTCGCCGCATGTGCCGCTTGCTGTTCTTCTGTAAAACTTGCAAACTGTCCTTTTAATCTATTTTTATATTCGTCAGTTGTGTCTAACGGCAAGCCCCTCAACGTATTCATTTGGTCGAACGTATTGTCAATACGTTCATCTGTATATTTGTCCCATCCTGCGAAGACCAATAAATGCGAACTATCAGCGACAATCTGTTGCCCCCAAGCTACAGGTACAATTTTTTCTTTTAATTCCTGATTCGTAATCACAATTACACGAAACTGCTGAAGTCCAGAAGAGCTGGGCGCCATACGTGCGGCTTCCAAAATCTTATTTAAATCTTCTTGAGCGACCTTTTTGGTAGGATCGTATTTTTTTGTGGCATAGCGCCATTCCAGTGTGTCTAATAAAGCCATTATTTTTTATTTTAAATGTTCGATAGCAACCTAATAAAGTTACGTAAAGATACATAAAAAATTACATGTCTAAACATCAAAATACAGGACTAATACTATAAAAAGTAGGACAAAAAACAGGTTTTTTACTGACATATCGATTCGATTTTTATGACGGGAACAGTGTATATATACTTCTAATCGGAAGGAAATCTTTATTTTATTCAATTTTATTAAGACCTTTGCATAGGTTTAGATCTCATGAGAACATTAAGGCCTTCAACGATTTGTTTCACAAAGAATGGAACTTAACAACATCAAGAAAACAGAGCTTATTAGCTTCACGATAAAAAAAATCAGCAATGTCAATAACAAACGAAACAGAACTAACAGGCATACAAAAAGCGAGCGATGCTGTTGCTCATACCTTAAAATCCATGATAGAACATGCTCGAGTGGGCATGTCAACTAAAGAGCTTGACGAATATGGGGCCGAAATATTAACAAGGATGGGTGCAAATTCTGCCCCTGCCCTCACTTATGGTTTCCCCGGCTACACCTGTATTAGTGTAAACAATGAATTTTGCCACGGCATCCCCACAGCAGAGCGGATATTAAAAGAAGGCGACTTGATCAATATCGATGTGTCTGCCGAACTTGATGGATATTGGGCTGATAATGGCTGTTCCTTTGTTATAGGAAAGGATATACATCAACATGAAAAACTGGTAAAAGCATCCAAAGAAATTCTTCAAAAAGCAATCAGTCATATTCGAGGCGGTGTAAAGATAGCCGACATTGGGCATCTCATTGAGACAGAAGCAAAAAAAAGAGGCTATAAAGTCATTAAAAACCTTGGAGGGCATGGTGTAGGAAAAAGCCTCCACGAAGAACCTGATGAATTGCTCAACTACAAAAATCGCTTCGACCAACGTAGATTTCGAAAAAATACAGTTGTTGCTATTGAAACCTTTATTTCGACCACTTCCACTTATGCGACCGAAATCGAAGATGGCTGGACAATGGTTGGGGACAAAGGCGGTTTCATGGCACAACATGAACACACGATTCTTATTACCGATGGCTATCCTGTTATATTAACTGAACAGAACGCTATTTTTTAAGCAATAATACGATGTCGCGCACAGGTCTTTTCGAAAAATTATAGAAAACAATCGAAAAGACCTACTTTTCTACATCAGACTTCCACATCTGCAACATAAGTCCAGTCTTTGCTATCTCAGAAATAAAATCTGCAAAAAAATTAAGGGGCCTCCCATAAAGAGAAAACCCCCAAATAATATATTTTTATGGCTAAATAATTTGTGTCAATCTCAAACAGGTCATCTTATCAGAAAGATCGCTACAGCGGTAAAAATAGATTATTGTTTTCAAGAAAAAAGTGATGAAGATCACTTTTAACAAAAATTTTATTCTTATTGTCAAAATTTTGCTTCTATTTCATTCCGTTAAGCTGCCAAATGCACTCATTACGTCCTTAACAGTTCCGAAAACAGCAAATATTACAAAAGCCTTATTTATATTTCCAAAAATATTCATTTTCAATATTAATGACAATTAGTGCTTCCTTGTTCATTTATTTTATGAATTAAGTTTAATACAAAAATATAACGGATAGAATGGCCGAAAGTTACCACTAAATCACCACATACGACCATTATAGTAAAAGCGATAAAACAGACGCAAGTAGAAAGCCGCATAAATGTTTTACATAATTTCGATCAAAAAATCACCAACAAAAGTTAACTTCGCGACATATACTCATCGTTGACAGGCGATAAATTGCAATACACATTATCATGACATTGAAAGAATTACAACACAGCAAAATATATGGCGCAGATAACGGTGGCACTCCATTAATTGTCCTGCATGGGCTTTTTGGTATGGCAGACAATTGGGGATCCTTTGGCCGTAGTTTCGGAGAGAAAAGACAGGTACATTTACTCGATCTTCGTAATCATGGACGCAGTTTCCATAGTGATGATATGTCGATAGAAGTTATGGTAGATGATCTTCTGGCTTATATAGAATCTATCGGAGCAGAGAAAATACTGTTATTGGGTCACTCTTTAGGAGGCAAAGTGGCGATGCAATTTGCAATTGACTATCCAGAAAAAATTGAAAAATTGATTATCGCTGATATAGCCCCCAAAGCATATCCCCCACATCATGAGGACATTTTCGATGCGCTCTCCGCTGTTGACATCACGACATTGGAAAACAGAAAAGATGTACAGGTTAAGATTGAACAATATCTGGATGACCCCGGTGTTATCCAATTTTTATTAAAAAATGTATATATCAGAGAAGATCGGAAATTAGATTGGCGCTTTAATCTGGATGTATTAAAACATAAGTATACAGAATTTATCACTGTTGGAATAAAATCAGGAATATTCAATGGACCTACATTATTTCTGCCTGGAGAGAAATCAAGATATATTTTGCCCGAAGATAAAATAAAGATCAGGGAACAATTTCCAAACGCCGTGTTTAAAATAATTCCGAATGCAGGTCACTGGGTTCAGGCCGAAAATCCACAAGCATTTGATGCTTTTGTTGCCGAATTCTTAGATCAGTAACAATCAGTAATTACATGTCTGCGCCAAGTTAGCTGTTTTATTGACCGGCGAACGGGAGCAGACATGTAATCTCTTATTTCAATGCCTTTGAATAAGTCTTTATTGCGCGATCACGGGCGAACTGATGGTCTACGATAGGCTTCGAATACGCAGCTGTGTCCAGCTCCGGAACCCATTGTCTTATATATGTTTGATTTTTATCGAACTTCTCCGCTTGAAGTGCTGGATTAAAAACCCTAAAATACGGAGCAGCATCACAACCGCAGCCAGCAGCCCATTGCCAGTTACCATTGTTGGCAGACAGATCATAATCATTTAATTTTTGGGCAAAATAGGCCTCCCCCCATCTCCAGTCTATCAATAAGTGTTTACAAAGAAAACTGGCAACGACCATCCGTACACGATTATGCATATAACCCGAAGTATTCAGTTGCCGCATACCCGCATCGACCATTGGGTACCCGGTCTCTCCCTTGCACCAGTTCTGGAATTCCTCTTCATCGTTGCGCCATTGTATAGCATCGTATTGCTTTCTAAAGGATTCTGTAACAACATGGGGATAATGGTAGAGTATTTGCATAAAAAATTCACGCCATATCAATTCAGATAACCATGTTAAATTGTGCTTTAGGGCGAAAGCGACACATTTACGTATACTGATCGTTCCAAAACGAAGGGCTGTTCCTAATTTAGTTGTTCCCATTAACGCTGGATAGTCGCGGTTTTTATCGTAATGATCGATAATCGTATCATTCAGATAGGGTTCTTCAAAAATAAAGTCAGTCTCAAAAAAGCCTAATTTTTCCAAAGAAACTATCTGCTGATGTTTTTGCTGAAAGAAAAATTCTGTTCCATAGGTATAGGAACGATAACAGTCAGGGCTTAGTCTCTCCCGCCATTTTTTTGCATAAGGTGTATAAACGGTATAGGGCGCTCCATCATTCTTGACAACATCTCCCTTATCAAAAATAACCTGATCTTTCATGGCTTTAAACGGAATTCCGATCGATTGGCAAAAATCGAAAATTTCCTTGTCCCGACGAATAGCTTTCGGTTCATAATCCCGATTGCAATAGATTCCCTGCAGATCAAATTTTTCAGCAAGCTCTCTGTAAATAGTAATAGGTTTACCATAGAATGTATTCAGAGTTGCACCGCTTTTTTTTAAAGTCGCGTTGATACCTGTTAGTGCCTGATGAATATAATGCACACGTCGGTCTTTCCTATCGTCCAGCAGCTTCAAAATATCTTCGTCAAATATGAATACGGGTAATACCGGATACACGGAGGCGAGCGCACGGGCGAGTCCGGCGTTATCATCCAAGCGCAGATCCCTTCGAAACCAAAATATAATAACTTTATCTTTTTCCATAAAAACGGCGATTTTTTGCCTTCCCCCTAGTTAACAGCTTCCAAGGACAAAAAGATTAACAAAAATAATTAATCGCAAAATAAGTTTATAAAAAAGCCGAACCATCAAAGGTACTAGAAATTCCCCTTGATGGTTCAGCGTTTAAGAATTTTATTAAGTTAGTTTTTTAGACTTGCCATATCGATAACAAACCTGTATTTAACGTCACTTTTCAATAGCCTGTCATAGGCATGATTAATATCCTGCATAGTAATCAATTCGATATCAGATATAATATTATGCTTACCACAAAAATCAAGCATCTCCTGTGTTTCTGCAATCCCGCCGATCATCGATCCTGAAAAACTCTTACGTGTTGGAATCAAACTAAAAGGAGCTACAGGTAGCGGGTGTTCAGGCGCACCAACAAGCGTCAGGGAACCGTCCCGTTTCAATAAGCTTAAATAAGCATTGATATCATGCTGTGCCGAAACGCAGTCCAAAATGAAATGCAATGTGCCTGCATGCTCTTTCATTTGTTCAGCATCAGTTGACAAGATCACCTCGTCAGCTCCTAAACGTTTGGCGTCCTCCACTTTGGAAGCAGAAGTTGTAATTACAACCACATGAGCTCCCATTGCTTTTGCTATTTTAACTCCCATATGTCCTAGACCGCCAATACCAACAATACCTACTTTTTTACCCGGACCTACATTCCAATGTCTCAATGGAGAATAAGTTGTGATTCCGGCACACAATAAAGGAGCTGTTGCCGCTAGATCTAAATTGGCAGGAATATGAAGCACAAAATCCTGATCTACGACTACACGTTCTGAATAACCGCCAAACGTCTGTTTATTTAGATGTTTATCGTGACCATTGTACGTTTGGATATTTCCATTTTCACAATACTGTTCCAAACCTTCCTTACAACTCTCACATTCGCGACAACTATCGACCATACATCCCACGCCAGCTAAATCGCCTACTTTAAACTTATTAACTGCAGATCCAACTTTAGTAATTCGTCCCACAATTTCGTGACCGGGTACATTCGGGTACACTGTCCCACCCCATTCGTTTCGTGCAGTATGTAAATCCGAATGACAAACCCCACAAAATAAGATATCAATCTCGACATCACGCTCTGTTACTTCGCGGCGTTCAATATCCATTTGTTTTAGATCATCCGCCGGTGCGCCTGTTCCAAAAGCTCTAACTGAAAATGTGCTCATACTTGATAAAATTGTTGTATTTTGTTTTAAATAAATGCGTAAAAATTTCCCCACGTCACAAACCACCATCCATCCACACGATAAAAATAACCAGTGGATGTAAAAAATGTTTTACTTGAACTTTATCAAAAGTAAAAAGTAACTTTCATAATTATTTTGCTGCAGAGCTCAAAATTATATTTCTTTACGGCTCATTAAGCAAGGGATTACACATTTGCAGATCCGATAGTTTAGTCCTTACCAACCGGACGAACTAATCGGTATCTTCTACCTGAACAAATTGCATGGCCAATCCCTGTTTCTGACATATATTCAAAATAGAAAACTCCAACCGGCTACTCATCCGAAGAACAAGTAAAAATTGCTGATCATCCAGCAATAGGTCAATATTTTTTATCTCAGGGAAACTCTGATAAAGAAAATGATAAATCTCGCTGGCTTTCCATTTGAGCTTACGAGATAAAGAGTAGACAACTTTATACATATTTAGATTATTTCAAAATTTTAACGGCAATTTGTTGTAGGTGATGGCTCAAAAAACTCATCTGTTTCAGTTCCTCAAAGTCCCTGGCCAATCGAACCTTTTTATTTTGATTTTCCAATGCGAGCGCTAGGCTATCTAGCTTCTCGACATCACGGTGCAGCAATAAATAACAATCAATATCCGGATCCAGCAAACCATTTATTTCAGGGCGAATTGTTTCGTCAGTCTCTACCATCACCAAAACGCATCTTTCTGACGCAAAACTGTCTACCGATTTGCCTACTTTCGCATTTAACCCCATAATTTATATTCTGTCTATTGTCTCAATTAAAAAGAAGTAACTAATTAATATAGACATATTTTGTATTTTTGTCGAATCCGTTTCCAAAAAAAAGAACAATAAATATATACTCTTATTGTTCAAAACAATTCTTCTTTGCTACGCCGTCGAATTACTAGCGCAGTCCCCTTACACATATACTTGTCAGCCAAGAAAGTCTGGCTTCAAAATCTGGAAAACGGTCAAAAAGTAAAACTTCCTGCTCAAAGCAGCGCGATGTTGTTACCAACATTTCCGATAAGAAAAGAACATCTTTTTCCTCCAAAGCCTGAATTTCTTCTTTCTGAATCGCCAGTTCAATCATTTCACGAATCAACTTAATCTCGTCATCTAACATATAACGTGTCTTCGAAACCATCAAAGCTGGATCAGATTTCATATCTTCAAATGCGAGATGAAAACGTTTGGTAATTAAATTAATCTGGCGCAGTTTGGCTTGTAAAAAACCAACTAAATTATCCTCCAGAGAAGCGTCCCTATTATAAGTTCTGCTGGCGACCTGAAACACTTGCTGACATAGGTACTCCGCAATCGCGTCAAAGACGTCCATTTTACTGGTAAAATAATAGTAAAGTGTACTTCGTCCCTTTCCACAAGCTTTTGAAATATCTTGCATAGAAACTCTCGCAAATCCATATGTTTCAAACACTTTCATGGATGATAAGATAATCTCCTCTTTAATATTTTCCTGTTGACCTGTCATTACTCGACAAATTTACAAAAAATGTCGAAAAATCAACTTATCCAGCCAACTTTTTTTCGCCAATCGTTATATGTGCCATTTTCCTTATCTAGTAATGGAATTTGCTCCACATGTTCAATTTCACCTATTTCTATGTGGTTAAACGGTGGAAGGTCCATACACTTTCTCAATGCATTCAATGCACTTGTATCCTCCACGGGATAAATTTTCCCGCAACGGGTTAACTGTGTCCCATAACGTTGCGGTTTGCTCCTGAAAAACTGAATTCTATCGTGCAAATAAGCAAGATTTGCCAAGTTGATGTCTGCGATATTATCAAGAAGCAACTCATAACAATCCTCCATAAAATCGGGCTCCCCGATCGCATGCTGCACAATCAACCATGCTGAATTACTAGCGACCTTGCCCACTTTTGAAATCGTTGGATAACCTATTTCGGCAATTATTTCACGTAGTCTTTTTGCATTCTGCCGATGAATTACTTCCATCTCCGGATGATAGCCGCCATGGAGCTCTCCCGTCCGCAATAACTTCTCTCGTATCGAGTCATCATCCTGACTCATCCTGATAATCTCGTCCGCAATATTTTTATATAACATCATTGTTTTCTAAAAAACTTTACAAAGCATATTACTCCCCCAAAATCGCATTAGTCTCCTTCAAAGCATTGTATTCAAAACCGTTTTACCTAAACTTTCCATGGATTGGATCTGTTTCGACTTGAGCACTTTTATAGGGAAATAGATTAAGCTTTATGTCTAATTTTCGTCAGATGACTTACATCGGTCAGCCCAAATTCCACAGCAATCTCCTTTAAAGTCGCTCGTCCTGCTGTTATTCTTTGACCTATCAATGTACTGCGATAGTGTTGAATATAGTTCCGTAGGGTAATTCCTGCCTGACGTTTGAAGTAAATACCGAGATAATCGTTAGCGATATTAAAATGCTGTGCCATCACATTTGACCGCAGACGATTAGGATCGTAAATATTCTTATGGATATAACAGAACATGGCCTGCAGATCACGGCTCCTAAAATTACTACTGCGCAATTCAGGCATATTCCGTTGCAAAATATGTACAATACTGAATAATTGCAGCCAAATAAGTTCCTGATTTCCGGCCTGGTCCTTTCTCCATAGCACAAGTAGATCAAAGATCAGCTCAACCGACGACTTATCTTCCCCAGCTAATTGAAATCCGGTCTGATGAGTTTCTCTACTCTTTATTAGATATTCCAGCTGTTGTATCGCAGTTTCAGAACCTGGCGGATTACAACCAAGGTATGCATCGGTAAATTTAAGATAAACAAAATGTGTGTATTGTTCAATTTCAAAATAATGCTGATCGTCGGGACCGAGGAGAAAGATCATCCCACCCTTGTAAGGATATGGATGTCCGTTAATGATATGTCGTCCTAAGCCCTCCCGAATAAAAATAAACTCATAATGATTATGATTATGTTCGGGATGCTTCCATTCAAACATCTTAACAGATGAGATAAGTACAGGCTCAAATTGACGATAGCGTTTCATATTAGAAATATACATAATTATATTAGATTTTTACCTAATACGCCCTAGACTTCCAGCTAACTTTGTTCTTATAAAGCATAGATAAAAATGAAAACTAGAAAAAAAACAGCTTTAGTTGTTGGCGCCAATGGCGTCATTGGTAACAATTTCATCGAATATCTCGAAAAATTGGAGGAATGGGAAATCATAGGAATATCGCGACGAGCAAATGTCGACCGGCAAAAAGTGCGTTTTATAACCGTAGATTTATTGGATTTAGCGGACTGTCTCAAAAAATTAGGTAACTTGAATACCGTCACTCACATTTACTATGTTGCTTACCAAGATCGACCTACTTGGGCAGAGTTGGTTGAGCCCAACATGAAAATGTTGAGCAATGTCTTGACCGTAGTCGAACCAATTGCGCCTCATATTCAACATATCAGCCTCATGCAGGGTTACAAAGTATATGGTGCACATTTAGGCCCCTTTAAGACACCTGCCAAAGAATCGGATGCTGGCCATATGCCACCGGAATTCAATACCAGCCAACAGCAATACCTCGAACAATTACAAAAAGGCAAGAAATGGACCTGGTCTGCGATACGTCCATCCGTTGTCGGTGGAACAGCTCCCAATAATCCGATGAATCTAGCGATGCTCATCGCTGTATATGCATCTATATCAAAAGAACTCGGTATCCCACTTCGGTTTCCGGGAAAAATTGGTGCTTTTCAGACACTGATGGAAATGACTGATGCCACACTATTAGCGAAAGCAATGGTATGGGCTGCCACGAATCCGCAAGCTGCCAATCAAGCTTTTAACATTAACAATGGCGATCTCTTTCGATGGAAGGAACTCTGGCCTAAATTGGCCTCTTACTTCAAGATGGAAACCGCCGATCCAATCCCGCTATCTCTTGCAACTATGATGGCGGATAAAGAACCAATATGGCAGAGATTACAAAAGGAGCATCAGTTAAGCTATAGCTATCGGGAGGTTTCCGCATGGCCTTTTGGCGATTTTGTTTTTTCTTGGGATTATGATTTTTTTGCCGATGGCACAAAAGCCCGTCGCCTCGGATTTCACGAATTTATGGATACCGAACAAATGTTCTACCAACTTTTTGACGAAATGCGTGAAAAAAGAATAATTCCATACTAACAAAGATTAAATTTTTACCGTCTATTTTTGTAACTTACCTGACTCAAGCACAACCTTTACTTCATTACAAATTCATCTGATATCATTTTATCTATTTATAGTCAAAAGGATATCGGATAGTTGATAAAATAAACTATATGAATACAAAAAAAGCATTTGTAGTTGGATCAGGAAAACTGGCAAACGCTATACTGAAAGCTGATTTCTCCATTCCCACAGTCGAACTTCTTCCGTGGCAACCCTCCGATACAACGACCTCTCCATCTATCGTTATACATGCTGGATCAGGTCGTGAACTGAAAGATTGTCTTGATTTTTGTGCGCGAACGGGCTCAGTGTTAATTGAACTGTCGACCGGGTTGGAGACTGAAAAGCTTGATACAGCCTTTCCGCTCATTATTTGTCCGAATACGTCTATACTGTTGTTAAAAACACTTTTTATGCTTCAGCAATTTGGCCATAACTTTAAGGACTATGAAATATCTATTATGGAGTCCCATCAATCCTCCAAAACGACCGAGCCTGGTACAGCCTATCATATTGCCAACTCCTTACATGTCCCTCACGAGCGGATAATCTCTATCCGTGATGCGAAAACGCAAGCCTATAAGATCAATATCCCTGTTGCCCACTTAGAAAAGCATGCCTATCATCAGATTGTAATCAAAGATAAAAATGATGAGATTAAGATTGAAACCAAGGTCCTCGGACATGACTCTTATTCAAGTGGCGTCAAAAAAATAATTGAAGCATGTATAAAAAACAAATTGGCCAATAAAAGGCATACAGTACTGGATTTAGTAGATATGGGACTGCTTTAACGTATTCTTCGAAAAAGACTGATTACGAGTGGGGACTGTTTGATATCCTAAAGCATATCACCTTTACTTCCCTTTTGATCTTAAAAATCGTTTGGACAGATATTTTCGTACAGGCATGTCATATAACCTCAGACAGCAATACGCAAGAACAATACTGCCGATGACAACAGCTGCGGCTCCAGGTAAAGATTCTTCGAAACTCAGGTTTTCATTCTTGACCCAGGCATAATACAAATAAATAAATGGATAATGTACCATGTACAACGGATAAGATAGATCGCCTAAAAATTTACAAAACCAATTTGTGAAGCCACTGCTCCCCTTTCCCGAAGCCCCTAAAACGACAAGTAGCGGGAACACCAGTACGCAGCACAAGGTATCGTATATACCGTTCATCCAAAGATGCTCGGCACCACCAATGCGAGGCATTGCCAAAAGTGGAATAAGAATCAAACTACAAATCCAAAATGCGCCCTTGATTTGCAAAGATTTAAATATTCGCGATAGAAATAAACCGGCCGTGAATGAGAATAAAAGACGAAGGGAGCCTGCTGTAAATTCAGTTCCTGTGAGCGAAAATCCAGCACAGATATCTCCCAAAGGTCCTAATATAGCAAATACGGCCAATCCTACTCCGGATAAAATAACGAGTCCAGCCAATGCTTTGGTCGAGAATCTACGAATAATCAACGCATATAAGATATTGCCGATGTATTCAAAGAATAAAGACCAGCTAGGTCCATTTAGTGGAAACATCTCTCCAAGTCCTCTCACTTCATGCCCGGGAATTGCAGGAATTAACAAAGCATTCAATAAGGTTGCAATGGCCAAAGAAGAAAATGTTACCTTAGTCACATCCCAAACAGAGCAATCCTGAAAATAGAACATGACTGCTCCTATAACCGCACCCATCACGACCATCGGATGCAGACGTATTATCCTACGTTTGATAAACTCCTTTGTTGACATTGTCTTCCAACGATCATCATAAGCATACCCCACAACAAAACCTGAAAGCATAAAGAAAAAGTCAACCGCCAAATACCCATGATTAATACGCTGGTCCAAATGGCTTGTTGCAAAGGCCTCAAAAATGTGAAAGCATACGACGGTAATAGCAGCTATGCCACGTAGCCCGTCAAGTACAGCATAATGTGGTTTGGTATCTGTATAAGCGGAAGTTGATATTTGAGTACCGGACATAAAAATTAAACGATTTGATTGATTTTTTTACAAGGAAGTAAATATAAACAAATTCGTCTATGCAGCTTTGTAACAAGTTTGACGGTCACCAATTTTCCAGTTCAATTAGTGGATAAGAGGAATATAATCCGGTAAATAAACCTGTTCTTTCCGCATATTTTCGATATATATCTTATTATAAATTTCTAAACGGATATCAGTAATGTCTGTAGCTGTCGGATTTTCGTTTTCCTCCTCCCCGAATGAAAAGATCTGCTCTTCTCTTCTATTTTTTTTACTCAAAAAATAATAGAAATCTTTATTTTCCCAAGCCTGTATACTATTTCCCGCATCTTCCGGAAGTCTCAACGCTTTATAGTTTTTCTGTAGGTAATTATAAAGATCTTGGAAATCACCTTTATTTTTTGAGGTCTTCATGGCATACAGATAAGCAAATTCACCGTTTTTATCTTCCCCCATAGTCAATGCTGGAAAAGACACCCCATTTAGCATCGCTAGCGTATCCTTTTCTTCGTTATAGGAAACAGTTGAGTAACGATAACCAAAATCTTTAACCGGCTTCAGTTTTCTAGTTCCCCAAACTGCAGTAGATTCGATATAAAATGGCATTGGCAAGCTCCCTTCTGAATTAAAAATGGCCAGCGTATCCTTTTTAAACATAGCGGTTCCAAAGGCTTCTTTCAACTCCTTTTTATTCATTTTTTTTACATCTGCATGCAACAATTCTTCGCTTCGTCGTATTTTGGGCTCATAAAACTTGGACACATTAAATGTTTTATCCATTTTTTCAAGTATAATGCTATCCGAATTTTGGGACTGACAAGAATACAAAAGAATAGATAAAAGGACCACATAGAATGTCCTTGGATTTAGAAAATGAAATGGTCTCATCGGAATTGTCATTCAAACTATTTTTTGGGATTAAGATCTTTACTTCGGCATAAAGATCTTCAAACTAAAATAAATTTGTATTCATTTGCAAATGAAATTATACAAGATAAGTATCTTTTGCTCGCTATATTACCCGTCAAATGAAGCCTAATTTTGCATATAAAAATCCATTTATCTAAGTTTGCCAAAAGTTGAAACCCAAAATTAAAAAACCAATTAACAGCTAAATAATGAAAAACATTTTCGACAAAACAGTAAGTGATGAAGTGATAGCACGGATTCAAAATCTTAATCCAGACAGCAGGGCCCAATGGGGTAAAATGACTGTTGATCAAATGCTGGCTCACTGCAATGTGACCTATGAATTAATCTATGATAATAAGCATCCTAAACCAACTGGATTAAAGAAACTGCTGCTAAAATGGTTTGTAAAAAATCTGGTTGTGAGCGAAAAGCCTTATAAGAGAAATAATCCTACTGCTACAGAGTTTCTGGTAACGTCAAGACGGGATTTTGAGCTCGAACAAGGCAGATTGATAGCTTATATTCAAAAAACACTGGAATTGGGCGAAAACTATTTTGATGGAAAGGAGTCCCATTCATTCGGAAGGCTCAAAAGCTGGGAATGGAACAACATGTTTTATAAACACCTCGATCATCATTTGACGCAATTTGCCGTCTAATCAAGCTAAGCTATCAAATGGATCGCCAAGAACAGAAATACTTTGACGATCCATTTAAGATTATCTCCACCAATGGTAGTAATTATGCATACTGTCGTATTCAAATCCACATCTTGGATATAGGGCATTACCTATAGCATTTGTTTTCTCCGTTTCAAGCATCAGCCCACAGGCCTCGGTCTCTTCGCACCATAGTTTACTGCGATCGATAAGTCGGATCGATAGACCTTTGCTTCGGTGGTCGGCGTGAACAAAAAGATCACTCAATAACCACTGTCGCTGCAATTTAGTGTAATGGAATAATTTGTAAAGCTGAACAAAACCAACAGCCTGTTCCCCTTGAGTAGCTAAAAAAATTTCTGATTCGCCATATAGAAACCGTTCCCTCAAAAATTCCCTAGCCTTTTCGAGATTCGATTCCTGTCTGTAAAAAATTCGATAAAGATTGAATAGTGCAGCTGTTTGATCCAGGTCCTCAAGACTTGCTTTTCTAATGTTGTAATTCATTTCATTAAATATTTTGATTTATATCGCAAATGTATCCCTACTTATCCTCATCGGTCTCATCCAGATTGAAGATGTAGCATAGTCCAGCCTTAGGTAACAGAAGTTTCTATACGTTTTTATATAACAGGCACATAAAGCTCGGAAAACAGCTTGTATCTCATTAAAACAATCGTTCTCGAATTATAAATCCTTTAAGACGAATTGTAAGTCTTACCAAGTATCCATTGTATCTTGCGCTATATTTAGGGATGAAAAGAGGAAAATCTGTAGTCAAAGGCAGTCAAGTCTGCATCAATTATTATTTACCAAATTGGCGATCCATTATTATTGGTATCGTTCTTATTATAGTGGGAGGCTCTACATTTTTCATTAACTATCATCCAACTGATTCATTTAAAGAAAATTTCAGCACCATGATACTTGACTTTAAGGATGTATTCCGCTTTTTGATCTCTTTATTCATGTTATTGCTCCACTTAGCATTTATTACCGCAGGCTTCCTTTTTCTAAGAAGTAACAAAAAGATCATACGGGCCAGAACAGATAAAAAAGGATTGTATTTTAAACGGGTTGAAAAAAGAACTGGGAGTAGGTGGGCTTTGGCAGATTTGGATCCGCTGGTCTTCGTGCCATATATCCAAATCGTCAATATCCGCATTATTGAAGGTAATTGGTATGGCCCAAGACTTGAGCTTGAAACTATTCAGGGTAAAGAAATATTGACAATGTTAAATGTGCTGAGTCGAAAAGAAAAGGAGCAAATCTGTCAAACTGTGAAGGAATTTGGTATTTAATGAATTGTTACCATGCGCTGTCCTATCCCATTTTTAAAGAAGAAAGTTTACTAAAATCAGAAAGAATTGATTTCAGTAAACCTTCAATTTGTACTATTTATTCCTATATCTTCTAATCAATTTTTTCACCTAGCAAGTGATCGACATATTCTCTGATCTCTTGAGGCAACATAAGATAAACCGAAGTTTTCAGATTTTCTCTGCTTGGTTCCCCATCGATGAAAATATTCTTAAATCCTTCATTGAGCCATTTCCCCTCATCATCGAGATAGCCACGATATTTACTGTCTAAGTTCTCAATAATATTATTGTTTCCCATGTTTTCCGTCATTTATTCTATGTAAACTGCATCTAAATATTCGACAGGGAAACATCAACATTGATGCCACTCCTAATTTAAATTTTAAAATTCATCTGCTTAATCTCATATTTTAAGTTTTCTTAACATTTACTTATTCTGACAACCAACAAACCGTTAAACATTAAATACCAGAGCGTTACAATAAATAGTTTATTTTTCTCTAGTTCATATTATATATAGTTTTTATCAGCGAATGCTTTAATTTTGTATTTTAGTGCATAATTATAATAAACCGATTAGTTATGATATTAATAGCAGTCCTACTTCCTTGGCTATCATTTTTTTTACGTGGTAAGATTTTTAGTGGCCTTCTTTGTTTGATTCTTCAGATAACTATACTGGGTTGGATACCCGCGGCCATATGGGCCGTCGCATCCCGTGTTGATGGAAAAAATGAACAGCGTATACGTAAAATGGAACGCAATATGCGCAATTACCGATAAGCTTTTTAGTGCTTTTTCGTTCGATTGACAAGCATTATTTAGATTCCAAAAATTGCTGTATTTGTTGCATTGTAAAATCAATCAGTTTGGTATTGACTTCACCATTAAAATCGGCCATCATATAATTTCCATGATTAGCTGGTAAAATAAGCAGCCTTGCATGAGGAATCTGCCGCTGCATATCGGCTAAATGGGTCGCCTTTACAACATCTTGATCCCCTCCTATGAGAAATACTGGGCAGGTCAAACCTTTTAAAGATTCTATGTCAAAATCTTCAAAGTTTATCATCCGTTGGCTGTCTTTTTCATACATATTTCTAAATTTCTCTGGATCCGGATTCAGCTTCATAAAATTCTCTTTGAGAAACGGCGGCATGTCCTGAATAGTTGAAACTTCCATGCTTTCAAAAAAGCCATCCAAAAGTCCCTCTCTTTTCGTATTTCCTGATGCCGCAACTAGTTTTTCAACCTTATGGGGGTACATCGTCGCAAATTTCAAAACTGTTGTCGCACCATTGCTAAAGCCGAAAAATGAGGCTTTTTCAACAGAAAGAAAATCCAGAATGGCTAAAATATCTTTAGCATCTTGCTCAAAGCTTTCAGCGGATGTCCTATGCTCGGATCTGCCATGATTTTGCAGATCTATTAAAATCAATTGGTATCGGTCGTACAACCTTTTTACAGTCTCCTCAAAATCGGAAAAACCAGAAGAGCCACCACCATGAATCAATACCAAAGGCTTTCCAGTACCAAATATTTCGTAATAAAGTTTTATTCCATTAACCGGTGCATAGCCGCTTTTTGATTCTAACTTGCGCATAATTTATCATCTAAAGTATCTGTTTGTAGCAACACGCTACTCATATGTTTTGTTTTCCATAAATTTTTTAAAATTTAACAAGACTCCATCGGTAAAAGACTGCTGAAGTTCCAACGGAGTAAACGCATCAGGTTCGAATGTTTCCCTGATAATCGTATTGTGATCAATCGCCTGAAACTCAACAATGCACTTTCTGCCGCCACTGGTGCTTTCAATATACTCCATCGCAATAATCTCATCGAAAACACCCATATAATCAAACCCTTCCCGACTAGCTATTTGTTCCATTCTAAAATTAAACATTCCACCTTCTCTAAAATCGATACTAACGGCTGGACAGTGCCAGTCGTCAAATGGGATATTCCATTGCATAATTGCATCGGAATCGTTCCAATATGTCCAGACATCGGTGAGCTGCTTTTCAACTAAAATAACCGAGACTAACTTTTTTACAGGCTGATCCTTGTGTTTCATGTGATGTTTAGATAAGAATATTTTTATATATCAACATTGGTTTAAAATCATGTCTTTCAAAGCATCGAGATAACAGACCTGATTGAATTACACAACAATGTTAATAAACTATAAAATAACTCTACTTGTCCTATGACAATAATTAACGCCAGACCAATGATATTTTTCACTAGACAGAGAAACTTCGCCCACGACCTATTTACAGGGATGAAAGCCGACCATAATATGATTGGGAAAGACACCGCAAAAGACTATGGTATATTTATTGCATGCAAATCGTGAACATATAAAAACCGATTCAAATGAAAAAATTAGCATTTATAGTGATGACTCTTGTTACTTTGGCAGCATGTAACAATGCTCCCAAGCACAACCAATCTGAGAAAGTAGCTGATCAAAGCAAGAAAGAGGCAACACCATCGATTGGTGGCAGCAAGGATGAGCATGGCTGTCTAGTCGCTGCGGGACAGACCTGGAGCGAGATCAAGCAAGGATGTATCCAAGTTTTTAACGTCGGCCTACGCCTAAATCCGACAGAGAAAAAAGAAGGCGAAGCCGTCATTAGTGCTTTTGTTGTTGTTAGCGATGATCAATCAAAACTTGAATTATTCTTACCTGATAATAAAAATACCATTATCTTGGATAAGGTTGAAAATAACGTTTACCAGAAGGATAGCTATAAATATGATGCTAAAAAATCAGCGCTTTACGAGAATAATACGATCAAATATAAGGGAGACGTTGAGTAATCTGAAGAGAAGATTTAGCATCAGTCATATTGGATAAGACAATCAATCGCTGAATAAAAAGATAGCTGCTCTAACTGAACAAAATTCGCTTAGAAGAGCTATCTTTTATTGCACTATCGGCACAATTTGCACTTCATATGGGCCCGAATAATGATTCCCTATCATCCGATTCTCGTTTACAGTAATATGATATTGGCCAATATCTTTAAATTTATAAGTTAGTTCCCGACCAAAGGGCCCATCAGCAGACCCATCGGGCAGAAAAAGCTGACTAATCCTTACATTAGCAGTATCCTTGGGTGTTATTAGTTTGATAAGTACCGAATCCGCCTGATGGACTGAAATAAAGATCGTGTCTGTTTTGCCTGATACCATATTCATTTTTTTTGACCTTCCACCACCAAAAAAGGTAATATTTGAAGGTATTTCCTGTATCTTCTGTTTAGATTCATTTGCATTTTGTTGAGATGGTCTCTGGGGTGATTGACAGGCTCCAAAAATAAACATTGCCAACAAATTCATTATCAATAACGGTAATTTATTCATAACGTTTTATTTAGGATAACAAAAGCAATTACATTACAGTTTTCGCTACCTTTCAATTTCTATACTTTTCCACAGCTCAGATAGAACATAGGAATTCCCTCTTCATCTTTCTCGATTGCATCCAATCCTTCGAAAAGGATATGGTCACCCAACTCTTTCTCGGAGACCTGTTTTTCCAGTTGATAGAGCAAATCCAAAGCCGTAAAATGTCGACCATTTGGCGATTTCAATCTGGCACACAATTCAACCTGATAATATCCATTATCTGCATTATCCTCACAAAAGGCGTCTGCTTCATCGTCCAACAGATATTCATTTTCTTTCAGATCCTCCATGCTTCTGATCCAAACGAGGTAGCAAACTTCAATTTCAGATTGTTCAACAACAATTTGATTTGGACTCCATCGATTCCTATTTTCTAACGTGTCTTTTTGATACAGATTAACTTCATTTTCAAATTCTTCAATACTACGATAACACTTACGTTGGAACCGCCAAGCCACATGTAAAAGTATTCCAGACTGATTTCCAAGCCGCCATTCCACATTATTCCAGGGGCTACCTTTCTTTTCCTTCAAATATCCGATGTACCGTTTCAAGTAAGATTTTCCAATTTTGCTATTTAGACCAACCTGATTTTCTCCTTCTAGAAAATGGTCAGCAAATAGTAACCAATCGCTAAAATGCTTTTTCGCATATAACGATAGATTTTTTAAAATGGTTAAAGCTATGGGTTTTGAGAGGTATCCAACGTCAGTTGCGGATGTCACAATATAACTTGTCACAGCTACAGCAAATGCATTTACTCCCGGTTTTGAAATATCCCATCTAGCTGTACCAATGTGACCGGATTTTCCTTCCAATGCGGTTCCTGTCCTGTCTATTCCAAGTAATGTAAAATATCCGGTCAAAACCTCGAGACAACTTTCCATATCCGTTATCGCAAAATCCCTTTTTAACAATTTGATAAAATCATCTCGGTATTGATCAATTTTGGGATAATTTCCAAATTGATATAAGTGAATCGGATAATTTCCGTCATCTCCAGTACTTCCGAAAACAGTAAACCAATCCCCAAAAACAATGACCCTAAATGCGGCGCCAAGAGCATTGCCGAACTGCTCTTCATAGGGGATATCCCGAAGTATATTTCCGTCCGTTACTAGCCCCCCTTCACCCTCTTTTCTTTCTTGTTCAGCTTGTAGCGTCAATTCCTCTTTTGCCTCAGTGACACCTTCTCTCGCCGCATTCAATAGTTCTCTAAAAAATTTAAACATCATGCTTTTCATATTAATTACTTCACTATGAAATATTATTTGCTATATGTTGCTACTAAAGCATAATCATAGGGAATTCGCATGGACAACTCCCGCGCCTGCCAAATATCCCCTTCGGAAGCCTGGTAAAAATCATAGGCATTTTTCATAAAATTTTCACCATTTGGAGCCTCAACCCAATCCTTCTTTGCTCGATTATAAAGTAAAATCATACAGCTTACACAGCGATAATGACCATCTTTTTTCGGATTTTCAAAACAGGTCCCAACTTTAATATTAATTTTTTGATTGATAATCACGTCTGTCAATTTACGATCTGTAAAATGAATTAATGCGATTTGCGCATCCTCATGATCTGGACCTAACTTTGCTACAGTTAATTTTCCAAAATCTGCTTTTTTAATTTTTTCGATTTCCGAAGCCCTGAATTCTGGAGCAACATAATTTGTATCGACTGGATATAGGTCATCTGCCACGGCAACCACTTCGGTCGTTGTGGCTTGGGCTACTGCCGAACCAAGAAGTCGCTTGTTATTTTCATAATTGTCCCAATCGGCCTTGTCATAAGTAACCCATTGCTGTATCTTATACAACAAGGTTTCTCGTTTATTGACTTTGATAAAAAACGCCGCGATTAAAAATGAAATCGCCAAAAGGAGAAGGATAAATAGTGCTCTTTTCAAACTAAAATATTTTAATACCACATTTAAATCTGTAAAATCGTGACAACATAGGTCACATTTTCAATTATTATCATAAATCTGCACATAATAATTCAACCCGTAAATCCGAAATCCATATTAGGTCAAAACTCGACGATATTTGTAGCTCAATAATCAATATTTGAAAAAAACAATACAATCGTTAATTTCGAAGACCTCTAGCAATACAATTTGTATGTTTAAGCTCGTAGACCTCATAGCACCGTAAGTTTTTAAAAAGGAAATTTGCTTCAAAGAGAAATGAATATATTAAAGGGAATGGTTCAACAGATTCGAAGATCTATTTCATAAAAAAAGGAAGCACCAAAATTTCTATGTTTCAAGAAGATCATAAACAAATTATTTCATACACAACGACATACACCAATCAAGCCAACCTTATGATTTAACCCCAATGAGCTCTACAACCTTTTCGATTGGTCGGCCAATTACTGCAACGCCATCCCTTACAACTATCGGGCGTTCGATCAAAATAGGATATGCCAGCAGCACATCGATCCATTGCTCATCCGTTAGTTTGAGGTTTTGGAATTTCTCTTGAAATACCGGTTCTCCTCTTCTGATGAGTTCCTGGGGTGTTAGCCCGAGCTGCCGCAATAACTCGACCAATTGCCCCTTCGTCGGAACGTCATTTAGGTATTCCTGTATTTCAAATTCAGCGCTTTGCTGTTTTAACAGTTCCAGTACATTGCAGCTCTTGCTACAATTTATATTATGGTAAATTTTGATCATGGTCGCAAGCTGTAAAATTATATTCGTCAGAAAATCGGTTTTGAATGTCTTCAAAAATAGCAACTAAATCATAACCATTCGAATAAATTAGCATTGTGATACTAAATCTCGGGCCTTCGTTTGGAGAAACTGATGTGTTGATGACGCAGGATTGCTTCTATTTTTTTATTTTAGTGGTATGAAATCAGCCGAAAGTGTAACAGATTTTTACAAAAGACAACCCGGATTATCTCTTCCAGATAGGCCACTGAATAACACAGGAGTTGGTCATTTCAATGTTTTTAGCAGAGAAACCTGCACCGTTGTATCTCCTTATAATCGTCGTGATTTTTATAAAACCTCCCTTATTATAGGAAGGGGAAAACTATATTACGCCGATAAATGGATACAAATCGATCGGCCAGCCATGTTATTTGCTAATCCGGTCGTCCCCTATGCTTGGGAGCCTGAATCGACTGAGCAGGCAGGTTGGTATTGCGTATTTACTGAAGAATTTATCCAACATAGTGAACGGATTGAAAGTTTAAAGGATTCTCCGCTTTTCAAGATAGGCAGCAACCCGATTTATTTTCCCGACAAAGCGCAGTTAGCAGAAATTTCAGTTATCTTCCAGAAAATGATGAATGAAATGAACTCAAACTATATCCATAAAGATGATATGTTACGCAGCTACTTGCATCTTCTGGTTCATGAAACGATGAAGTCAAGCCCCGCGGAAAGTTTTGGATCTTATACCAATGCCTCAACGCGGGTATCAGGACTATTTCTTGAGCTGCTGGAACGACAATTTCCTATCAATACTCTTCAGTTCAGCCTGCAGTTAAAAAGCCCTGCCGATTACGCACATGCACTCTCAGTCCATATCAATCACCTTAACAGATCGGTAAAAGAAACAACCGGCAAAACGACCAGTATGCATATTGCTAATCGTGTGGCTCAGGAGGCCAGAGCTTTATTATTGCACACGAATTGGAATATATCAGATATTGCCTACAGCCTGGGATTTGAGTATCCATCCTATTTCACCAATTTCTTCAAAAAACAAACTGGAATGTCTCCAAACCAGGTCCGAAGCAGTACTGTTTGAATTGTATAATAATCTGTTTGATTGTCTTAACTGTCTTCATTTGGTCCATGCCTACATTTGTATTGAACAAAATGTAATCATTATGAAATATAGAAATCTTGGAACAACAAATGAAAAACTCTCTGCTATTGGACTAGGTTGTATGGGTATGAGCTTTGCTTATGGCCCTACTGACGAACAAGAGAGCATTGCTACTTTGGAAAAGGCATTGGACCTCGGTATCAATTTTTGGGATACTGCAGATATGTACGGTAACGGAGCCAATGAAGAGCTTATTTCAAAAGTACTCGTTCCCAACCGCGACAAAGTCTTTATTGCAACCAAATTCGGATTTCGTTTTAAAGATGAAATAGCAGGACCAAGTGGTACTGCAAGTACTTATTTTGATGGCTCGCCTGAATGGATAAAAGTAGCGGTGGAAAAAAGTTTGAAACGTCTTGGTATCGATACGATAGATCTCTATTATGCACATCGCGTAGATCCCAATATACCTATTGAAGAAACCGTAGGCGCAATGGCCGAATTGGTTAAAGAAGGAAAAGTAAGATATCTTGGTTTAAGTGAAGCTTCACCAGCGTCCATCAGGAAAGCAAATGCTGTGCATCCCATCACGGCATTGCAGAGTGAGTATTCGCTCCTTACACGGGATGTAGAAAAAGAAATCCTACAAACGACACGCGAACTGGGCATTAGTTTGATCCCATATGCTCCCCTGGCACGTGGATTATTTTCAAATTCCCTGAATTTAGAAAGCCTTGCTGCGGACGATTTCAGGAGAACTTTGCCGCGTAATCAAGGCGAACATGCATTGAATAATGCGCAATTGGTCGCCGACTTCTCCTTATTGGCAAAAGATAAAAACTGTAGTCCCATTCAGCTCGCTTTAGCTTGGGTATTAGCACAGGGAAATGATATCATCCCTATTCCAGGAACTAAAAAAAGAAAGTACCTAGCAGAAAATGCAGGTGCTCTCGAAGTCCAGTTATCCGATTCTGATCTAAAAAATATTGATGAAATACTCAATAAGTACCCGAATATCGGAGCACGATACAGCGAGGGAGCCATGGCTTTAGTCAACCATTAATCTTTAGGAAATTATGAGTGGGGTTTAACACCGCTCATAATTTCAACTAACCTCGGCTTCATGCTTGAAAAATAAGTGACCATCAGAGACACTATATTTCATTTGAAGCCGCACTACGTAATGAAAAATAAAAAGAACTTCCAGCACCATAATCGCTTTCAACGCCAATTTCCCCACCTTGTGCTTCGATAAATTCTTTACTGATGCTTAGACCAAGACCGGTCCCTCCCTTCTTGGAGCCTGGTACACGGAAGTAACGTGCAAAAATTTTCTCCAAATATTTAGCTTCTATTCCTTGTCCATTGTCTTTTACAGTAAATCTGGTTTTAAGCCCTATATTTTCAACGGTTATACGGATGGTGGAATCCTCGTAGGAATATCGTACCGCATTGGAAAGAAAATTTGTCAATACCCACGCAGTTTTTTCATTGTCAGCAAATACGCTCTTCGCAGTAGGTGCTACCTCAATAGCAAAATGAATATTTTTTTGGTTGGCGGCAAATTGGTTAGCCATGACGGCATAATCAATAATAGGATGTATCTCTGTAGCATGTAAATTAATCTGAATAGAACCGCTTTCAACCTGCGTCATATTTAATAGTTCACCCGTTATTTGAAGCAAGCGGTTAGAATCATCTTTTATTCCATTTAACAACGTGAGCTGTTCGGTATTTAGGGGACCTATCTGTTCATTTTCCAACAATTGAACTCCCATCTGAATCGCTGCAATAGGCGTCTTGAACTCATGGGATACGGTACCGATAAAGTTCGTTTTTGCAAGATCGAGTTCCTTGAATGGGGTGATATTCTTTAGTATAACCACTTGACCGATCAACTTCGGTTCAAGTTCGCCTGTCGGCAGAACATTGATATCGATAACATCTTTTTCAAAATAGCTTTCCCTGTCATCTGCATATATTTTAATGGCATTCTTTTCCCGATTTGCCACAGGAAGAAAGAGATCTTTAAAAATATCCTTGGCAAGATCATTTTCTTCTGAAACCGCTGAAGCAGATCTTCCAAGAAGTTGATGCTTATGCAGGTTTGTGATGCGAAGAGCCTCTTCGTTGACGAAAATAACCCTCCGGTCTTCGTCGAAACCAATAACAGGATCACGCATATGGTCTACGAGAGATTCGATTCGTTTTTTTTCCTTTAAAATTTTTTCAAGTTTACTTTCAGCGTATTCTTCAAGCTTCTCTGCCATCGAATTAAATGAGGTAACGAGTTCGGCAAATTCGCCACCGCTCTGCAGCTCAATCCGTTCCTTATAATTCTGTCCCGCTATTTGCCGGATGCTAGCCGTTAATCTTGCAATAGGATCGGCTATATTGGATGGCAGATTAATCAACAAAATAAAAGCTATAATAAAACAGAGTGCACCGGCAAATGAAATGACCAAAATTGCATGCTCAGCAGTGTGATCCGCGACAATACTCTTCCTTGAAATTGCAGTCATATTTTGCTCCATTAACAATGCAATATCCTTTCTGATAGAGGAGACAACAGTACCATCTAAAGGTTTTTCTTTCAGTTGTAAAAAATGCTTCGCTATTGCATTCGTCGTTTGCTGTTCCCCCACTTCGGTCACATTTTTCCGTTGTTTATCCAGATTGACTTCGAAGCTGGTAAAAGCAGCTTTTTCAACAGGGATTTCCTCCAAGGCCAATAGCATGTTCTTGGCATACAGCAGCGTATTGTAATTCGCTGTCAGTATATTTGCGGTATCTTTTTTTAATCGGTTCACATACCAGCCACTCAAAGCAGCAAGCAAGAAGATCATGAGAAAAAGTGATCCCACACCAAAAGTAAGTTTCGTTTTTATTTTCATCTTATTCACAATTCGTCTTTATCATTAAGACAATATTATCAGATCAACGTCTTCCGTAGACAGCTGTGCCAAAAGTTTGCTAAAAATGTCTTTAGCTAGTAAAATCCTCAAAAGGGATAGCCGTGGTTTTCCGATACAAACTGTAGTAATCTTGCGGGTTTCACACAGGACGATGATCTCCTTGGCTACGCTCCGGCTTTCTACTTTGATAATTTCTCCACCAAGTTCTGTTGCCAATTTAAAATTATTGATCAGGTGCCGTTGCTTGTTCAACGCAATCCGATCTCCACGCTCTTTTGGTAACTGTACATATAGCAAAAACCAGCTGCTATTGTAATATCCCGCCAATCGCGCAGTCTTTCGGATGACGTTTTTTGCTTTTATTTCATTGGAACTTATACAGGCCAAGAAACGTTCCTTTCGCACCCATCGCTGGGGTTGAACTTCGGTCTCTACTTTCCGCTGGACCTGGGAAGCCACCTCCTTCAATGCCATTTCCCGCAATTGCAGAATATGCTCACTTTTAAAGAAATTTTGAAGTGCAGCCTGAATTTTTGAAGCATCGTAGATCTTACCCTCTTTAAGACGAACAATAAGTTCCTCGGCAGTAAGATCAATATTAACGACTTCGTCTGCAGAATCAATCACGCTGTCGGGAACTCTTTCTTGCACTTCGATCCCTGTAATCGCTTTGACTTCCTCGTTTAGACTCTCGATATGCTGGATATTAACAGCACTGATTACGTTAATTCCCGCCTCGAGAATCTCTATGACATCTTGCCATCGTTTGGCATTTTTGCTGCCTTCAATATTTGTATGTGCCAGCTCATCGATAATGACAACCTCTGGATTTGAATTCAAAACAGCATAGAGATCCAGTTCCTCCAACTGTTTGCCTTTGTAAAAAAGATGACGCCGAGCAATAATGGGAATACCATCAAGCAATTGATGTGTTTCCTTTCGATTATGGGTCTCAATATAGCCGATACGCACATCGATTCCACCCTGTAAAAGTGTATGTGCATCCTGTAGCATGCGATATGTCTTTCCGACGCCAGCACTCATTCCAATATAAAGTTTGAATCGGCCTCGTTTCGATTTCCGGATCAGATCCAGAAAGTGCTCAGCGCTTTTCCTTTCTTCCATTTTTAATACCTTTCATATTCAAAAGGTTCCTGCCGATCCAACACACGGCAGGAACGATTGTTTTAAAAACTAACCATAAGTGCAGTGACAGCTGTCACGCTATTTTTAAGCAGCTTATTTGACCGATCAAGGAAAATAGCATCTTTATTCGTGAGATTGCGCAACTCTGTACGCCAAAGAACATTCGGAAGAATCGCATAATCTGCATTTAAAGAGTAGCCAAATGTTTGAAACCCCTGAGCCGTCCCAGTAGAGACGATAACACCATCTTTATCGTTGTAATATTCTCCTCTTGCTGTTAAGCTAAATCTTTCAGTCGTTGCGTATCTTGCAATTAACACAGGGGTGTACCATACATTGTACGTTGAGCTCCCCTTTGCTTTTTGTTCAGCTCCAATATCAAATCCCAATGTAATGCCGAGCTTTTCGTTCATTTGATAGATTACATACAGGTTATGGAAATAACGCATCTGTCTTACACTATCCGCTTTATCGCTGCCGATAAAAGAACCACTATTGATGGTCCATTTGTCTGTCGGTTTATAGACCAATTGATGTCCAAATGCAGGCAAACTACTGCCGTCCACACGTTGAATCCGCTGCCAGCCGTTTAAAACAAGCCCACTTAAAAACAGCTTTCCTGAAGCGGATGTATAAGATATTTTTGCTCCGGTTTCAAAATAGGGAGAATTATCCGCAAAAATACTTCTCGTTACAGTCCAATTGTCCTTTCCTATAGCGCTTTCAAAGCCCAAATGGGAAGAAAATATTCCAGCATCGATCCATAAATTATGTTTTTTCGAGATGCGAACACCGGCATTCGCTTCGTAAATATTTTTTAAGACGCCAGGTTCCGCACTGTAGTTGGCATTCATATAAGTACCTACACCTAATGCAAGATTTGCACGGGTATTTGTTGTTTCGTACGCAGCTTTTAAAAATGCTAAGTTTATGTTTACTTCATTCGTCCTGTTGTGACTATATACAAAGCCTGGGCGTGTATTTCCAATTGGATTGTTAAAGTCCCGAAGATAATATGCTTCAAGGTAACTACTTATCGACAATTGGGTATTTTGAGTCGTATCTTGCTGTGCAAATAATTGTGTTGCCCCTGTGAGTATACAGGCCAACATCGCTAGTTTTTTCATGTATATGGTTCTTGTAAAGTGTTTTTCAATGACCCATCAGGTCAATTTTATTTTTCAACCATCTTGTCCAAAGCAATATTTAGTTCAAGGACATTGATTTTGCGAGGTCCAAACATATTCCATAAAGGCGTCTGAACGTGAGCATCGACAAGAGACCGTAAGCTATTTACCGATATACCTCTTGCTTTTGCAACACGGTCAATTTGTATTTTTGCGGTTTCTATAGAAATGTCCGGATCTAAACCACTACCACTGGCTGTAACAATGTCTACCGGTACCTGTTCACGTTTTACCGTAGGATTGTGCACTAAGAAAGTATCAATACGCGATTTCACTTCCGAAAGATATTCTCCATTAGAAGGTCCTTTATTACTTCCCCCCGATCCTGCAGCATTATAACCAACAGCTGAAGGACGCGACCAGAAATAATCATCACTCGAAAAAGCCTGTCCAATATTTCTGTAATACTTTTGCCCATTGTACTCGAGCATTTCCCCTTTTCCATGATTGGGCGCTATTTGCGCTATTGCCCATACAAGGGCTGGATATACAACGGAGAGCAGAAGCAATAAAATAATTGTAATCTTTATTGCCGGATATATATGTGTTTTCATCTTTGTTTATAGTATTAAAAATGTATTAGATAAATAGTGAAACCAGTAAGTCTATAACCTTGATACCAATAAATGGGACGAGTACTCCACCAAGTCCAAAGACGAGCAGATTTCGCCGTAACAATGCGCTTGCACCGATAGGTTTGTATGCGACTCCCTTTAATGCCAAAGGAATCAGTAATGGGATAATAATTGCGTTGAAGATAACAGCTGAAAGTATGGCGCTTTGTGGACTACTGAGCTGCATAATATTTAAACCTTGAAGGGCCGGTATTGCGGCGATAAATAAAGCTGGAATAATCGCAAAATATTTGGCGACATCGTTTGCAATGCTGAACGTAGTCAGCGTACCCCGGGTCATCAACAATTGCTTACCTATCTCCACAACTTCAATCAATTTGGTTGGATCGTTGTCCAAATCGACCATGTTCCCTGCTTCTTTTGCAGCTTGTGTACCGCTATTCATGGCAACACCAACATCGGCTTGCGCAAGTGCCGGAGCATCGTTTGTACCATCTCCCATCATCGCGACCAATCGTCCGTCAAGCTGTTCTTTTTTGATGTAGTTCATCTTGTCTTCAGGCTTGGCCTCAGCGATGAAATCATCCACTCCAGCTTTTTCGGCAATATATTTGGCCGTCAAAGGATTATCTCCCGTCACCATAACAGTCTTGATACCCATTTTTCGCAGTCTTTCAAAGCGTTCATGAATCCCAGGTTTTATCACATCCTGCAATTCTATCACACCGAGCACCTGTTCATTCTCTGCAACCACCAATGGGGTTCCCCCATTTTGAGAGATAAGCTTTACGCGTTCATCGATTTCCGCTGGAAATAGATTTCCAGCCTTTAAAATGATATTTCGAATAGCATCTGTTGCACCTTTACGAATACGTGTCTGTGCAAAGTCTATTCCCGAGCTCCGTGTTTCGGCGGTAAATTTAATGAATGTAGGGTTTTCGACCTTATAGCTCGATGGGTTGACTCCAGCCAATTCGACAATTGATTTCCCTTCTGGTGTTTCATCCGCCATGGAGCTCAATGTTGCTGCACGTACCATAGCTTCTTTCATGACGCCATCTGCGGGGTAAAAATTTGTCGCCTTGCGATTTCCGATCGTAATGGTTCCAGTTTTATCAAGCAACAGGACATCAATATCACCCGCCGTTTCAACTGCTTTGCCACTTTTTGTAATAACATTTGCACGAAGTGCGCGATCCATTCCTGCTATACCGATTGCCGATAAAAGACCACCTATTGTGGTGGGAATCAGGCAGACGAAAAGTGAAATAAATGAAGCTATGGTGATACCGACATTGGCATAATCTGCAAATGGTTTTAAGGTCACGGTTACGATAATAAACACGAGTGTAAAACCTGCGAGAAGGATCGTTAAAGCAATCTCATTCGGTGTTTTTTGTCGGCTTGCCCCTTCGACCAAAGCAATCATCTTATCCAAGAAGCTTTCGCCCGGTTCTGTCGTCACCTGTACAACAATTCGGTCTGATAAGACCTTGGTACCGCCGGTAACTGAACTTTTATCTCCCCCAGCTTCACGGATTACTGGTGCAGATTCCCCCGTTATTGCACTTTCATCAATGGTTGCCAATCCTTCAATAATCTCTCCATCTAATGGAATTACATCCCCAGCCTGACAGACAAAGACATCATTTTTTTTCAATTGCGCAGATGAAACCACCCGGCCATCACGCAGGGTTGCGGGGGTTTCCTCCCGTGTTTTCCGCAAGCTGTCTGCTTGCGCTTTACCTCGGGCTTCTGCAATTGCCTCAGCAAAATTGCCAAAGAGCAGGGTCAAAAATAGAATAACAAATACCGTAAAATTATACCCCAGTGTACCTTGTGATTTTTCTCCAGTCATTATCCATAGACAAACCACAGCCATAATCAACGTTCCGATTTCTACGGTAAACATCACTGGGTTACGGAACATTATTTTAGGATTCAGCTTCACGAAAGATTGTTTTAATGCTTGTTGTACAAGTTCTTTCTGAAACAATGTTTGTTGATTGCTCATTTTTAGAATTCTTTAATTTTACGTGTTACATGGAAAAATATTCCGCAAGTGGACCCAAAGCCAGTGCTGGAAAGAAAGAGAGTGCTGCGATAATCGCAATTACGGCAAACACCATCAAACCGAATGTACTGGTATCTGTCTTTAGCGTCCCCTCTCCCTCAGGTATGAATTTCTTCTCGGCCAACAATCCCGCAATAGCTATAGGACCGATAATCGGTATAAAGCGGCCGAGCAGTAAGACAATACCCGTCGAGATATTCCACCAAATTGTATTGTCTCCAAGCCCTTCAAAGCCACTGCCATTGTTCGCCGCAGATGACGTATATTCGTATAATATTTCGCTAAAACCATGGAATCCGGGATTGTTTAATGTAGCAGCACCTTGGGCTGGAAATGCCGTAGCCAGTGCTGTACCGACAAGAATGAGAAAAGGATGGGCAAGGGCAACAATCATAGCGATTTTCATCTCCCGTGCCTCGACTTTCTTACCCATAAACTCTGGCGTACGCCCTACCATCAAGCCACTGATGAAAACAGCCAGTATAATAAAGATGAAGAAATTGAGTATGCCTGCTCCCACACCGCCATAAAAGGCATTTACCATCATGGCTATCAGTTCGTTCATTCCCGATAAGGGCATATAACTATCATGCATCGAATTGACTGAACCTGTCGAAATCATTGTTGTAACAATACTCCAAAAACCCGACGCAGCGGCACCTATCCGCACTTCTTTTCCCTCCATAGCTCCCATCGACGTGTCAACCCCCATCTGTGCAATAGCCGGATTTCCAGCCATTTCCATTTTTATATTTGGGATTGTTAGGATGAGAAAACCAATGGTCATCACACCAAACATCATCCATGAAAATTTACGTTTGCGAATAAAAAAGCCGAAGGCAAATATCATTGCCATCGGGATAATAAACTGGGCAATCATTTCCACCATATTAGTCAAATAATTAGGATTCTCCAGTGGATGCGCGCTGTTTGCGCCAAAGAAACCACCCCCATTTGTACCCAGGTGCTTAATTGGAACAAATGCCGCTACCGGTCCCCGACTTACCTGCACAGTATCTCCGGCCATTGTCACCATGCTGTCCTTACCTTCGAATGTCATAGGCATCCCCTGAAATACGAAAATGGTAGCAACCAACACAGAAAGAGGCAGTAAAATCCGTGTACATGATTTCATAAAGAAATCATAAAAATTACCCAATTGGGTTGTTGTTTTATCCCTAAAAGCTTTGAAAATAACAACTGCGGCAGCCATTCCAATCCCCGCTGTCACAAACTGAAGAAACATGAGCCAAATTTGTCCGAGGTAGCTCACCCCAGTTTCTCCAGAATAGTGCTGAAGGTTACAGTTGACCAAAAAGGATATGCTGGTATTAAAGGCCAGATCAGCAGTCATTCCTGGATTTCCATCTGGATTTAAAGGTAGATGTCCCATATTCATCAGAATAGCCATGCTCAACAAAAACCAGACTAAATTGATTGTCAAAAGAGCAACGAGATGCTGTTTCCAGGTCATCTGGAGACTAGGGTTAATTCCTGTCACACGATAAAAAAATCGTTCCAAGGGTTGAAATAATGGATCTAACCAGGTCCTTTCATTGCCATATACCTTAGCTATATATTTCCCAAGGGGAAATCCGAGTAGCAATGTTACGATGAACATCACTATGATTCCAAGAATCTCTGTATTCATTTCTTTAATTGATTTGTATAAAAAGTGTATCATTACCAATCGTTAACTAACCTCAAGCCCCTTTTCCCATTTCATTGCAGGCTGCAGTGGCATTAGTATGCGTGACGATGTAGTATGAACAATTTCGTTATTAGAATTTTTCAGGCTTTAGAAGTACATAACAGATATATCCAAAAACCAGTAGTGCTACAATAAATAAAGCTGTCATTTACTTTGATATTATTAGATTATGTAATTGTTGTCCTTTACGGATCTCTAAAAAAGGTACGGGCAACCGAGATTCGATTATCGTCCAGGTATGAACGGTACTGATGCGCTGAAGACCGCCTAAGGATCTTACAAAGAGGTTTTCCAAAATATATTTGACATATTGGTTTCCACGGCCATAAATCGTTCCGAGAAACTCGATATGCTGACAGATTTTGTCTATGTTGCGCTCTGTACTCAAGTGTCTAAGATGATTGATAATAGCCTGCAGGGCACCAGCAAAATTGTGCTTCCGAAGCAAGAAATTAATCTCTGACCGGATTTCCTTATAATGAAGGGCCATATACAAACCTGCCCTATATTGATTTAATTTTTTCATGTTATGAATTAGAACTATACTTCAAAATCTAACCGACATAGAGCTGAAAAATCATCGCGATAATCAACACCACTAATACGACCTTCGCTATGCGGTCTCCCGATATATTGTGAGGGGAACCTGTACCCTTATTTTCTTCCTTCTCTTTCATATTATCTCTTTTATATTTTCTCAAAAAAATCCACCATTTTATAGAATAACCAGAAACAAAAAATTCCAGTTATAAGGAGTATGATTGTCATTACCATTGTTAAATTTTATTAGCGATTCGCGATTTCTTTTTTTAAATTTCCAGTACATACTAGTAGCTGTGACAATCAGTCCTCTGGAGGACTCTTGCCACATACTTTTCTTTTTCGTTCTGTTTCCATTTTTATTGTCATTTATCCCATTAGGCCAAACCTTGTTCCATTATGTTAAAAAACAACATAAACAACTGTTAATCAGCTTAAATAAAAATATAGACGGTAAAACAAAATTGGTTGATCCTATCATTTTGATAAGGTTGTTTTATCAAAATGAGAATGATTATCCGGAATGACTGAAGCGAAAGTTTGTGGAACGATTCGGGAATGAGAGTGAAAATAGGTGCGCTTGAGAAGGGCCGCAATGAAGAGCTTTGTGTAACAAATTTGCAAAGGAGCATAAAATTGTCGCCAAAAGTTCACATTAAAAATTATTTTAGGGATACCTTAATTAAAGAGACACTTATACAAATTAAACAATGATAAACTTAAACCTTTTCAAAAAAATTATCTTATCATTCTGCATGGGCTGTGTTTTACTCTCCTGCCAAAATGAAAAAAGCAGCCCCAACACATTGACGGAAGAAGAACAAAATAACGGCTGGCAACTTCTATTTGATGGCTCAACACTCAATAATTGGCATACCTACAACAATAGTAAAAATGCACCTACAGCCTGGGTTGTTAAAAATGGAACTATTTATTGCGATCCAAACAACGAAAGCCAGAAATATGACTTGGTATCAGACAAAGATTACAAAAATTACGAGTTCAAATTTGAATGGAAGCTTGAGAAAGAGGGGAATAGCGGTGTTTTTGTCAATGTACAGGAAAAACCGGCTATTGATGCTACCTACCATTCAGGACCTGAGTACCAATTGTTAGCCGATTCCCATCCTGATTTCGATAAGCCATTAAAGCGTTCGGGCTGTCTTTATACATTTCTACCCCAGCAAAACTTTGTCAATGTTAAGGCGCAAGACGACTGGAATGAATCAAGTATCATTCAGAAGGATGGAAAAGTTACGTTTTACCTCAATGGTAAGATTACCGCTGAAATGGATTTTAATTCAAATAAATGGAAAGACTTAGTAAAACATAGTAATTTCAGAGACTACCCAGAGTTTGGTCAGCATATTAGTGGGAAACTAGCACTGCAAGACTGGTCAAGAGGTGTTTCATTTAGAAATCTAAAAATAAAGCCATTATAATCAAAAAAGTCCTTAGCTTGTGCTAAGGACTTTTTAATTATTGTCTATTTCCCTTCTTCGGATCAGTTTCTCCCTATCTCCATTCAATCCGTGTATCTATCCAAAAACAATCCCTATTGCGCCGAAATAAATCCTCTGGTCTTTGGTGATTGTAGATAAGTTCTTCCAATGCATTAAAATTATAACGAAACATATCTTCATCTTTTGATTGTATGGGACGGAGAATTGAATCTTCGTCATCAATAAAAATGTCAGATTCAAAAATATTGATCTGATGCGTACTCACCCAAGCAATTGCCATCTCTTTGCTCATCCGCTCCAGTGCTTTTGTTGCTTCCTGGTATTGTTTCATTTCCCAAGGAAGATCTTCGGGATAATGCGAAGCAATATAGTCTTGGTAGGCTTTTATATCACCTTCGCGGAGACATTCGTTGCGAAGCAATAGTCTTGTTGTATCACGAGCAAAGCTAATATACTCCGGCCGCATAAATAGGCCGTACCTTTTACTATACAATTCTATTTTTTCCGCTAGTTTTTGCCTCATAATTTAATTATCCAGCAAAAATCATCCCAACCTACTCTTTGATAAGGAGTTTCGGCCAAAAAAAGAGAGGTTTTAGATTTTCGCATAGAATTAACTTGTAGCAAATTAAACTTAGATTGTTGTTATTTCCGCCGATCTTGAAATAAATATCACGTCCAATGATTTTAAAATATTTTTAAGCCGATAATTCCTGCAACAATCAATGTTGCCGAAAGAAGTCTAAACACATTGGCTGAATCTCCGAAAAAAAAGATCCCAACCAGTAATGTTCCGACAGCTCCCAAACCTGTCCATACGGCATAAGCTGTACCGATAGGAATCGCTTTTTGCGCATAAAACAATAGTCCACCACTAATACTCATGGAGACAACAGCCAATATGATCCAACCAAATTTATTTGAGTCCGGCTGTTGAGCCATTTTTAAACCGAGTGGCCATCCAATTTCAAAAATGCCAGCGACAATCAATGCAATCCAATTCATTTTCAATAGTTTAAATTTCTAAGACAAAGATAATCGCTATTTGAAAGGCTTTTTTTGACTTATATCAAAATCGTATGCTTATCGCCTTATACGGCTAAGTGTTTCCTGTGTAATACCTAAATAAGATGCAATGTGGCCAAGATTAATTCGATTTATTAAATTGGGCTGCAGGCGTATGAGAGACTGATAACGTTCTGCCGCTGATTCAGTATGCAATGACATAATCCGTTCTTCGAGAATAATACAAACCTCTTCAGCAATCTTTCGTCCTATCAGATTTAGCTCAGGATAAATTCTATACAATTCATTCAAATCGTCTACAGAAATTGCATAGATCTCCGAATCTTCCAGAAACTGGATATTTTCAAAGGAGGGTTTTTCCGTATATACAGGCAGGATTGATCCAAAAATCTGATTTTCCTCACCAAACCAACTGTTCATTTCGCGTCCATTTTTTAAGAAATAGGCGCGGATCAATCCCGTGCTCAAAACAAAATAGCTTGATAGATGCTGTCCTTCTCTCAAAAAATGCTCGCCCTTTTTCTTAAAAAAATAACGTGTTCTTTTTTCGACCTCCGCCGCTATCACTTCATTGAGATAACCATATTTTTTAAATTGTTCGATTAGTGGATTCATGCTCTTATCGATTAAATCAGTCATAGCTCATCGAATTATCTACGTGATTATACAGGAGAAGTTCCATATATGGATCGCCCTCAATTCCCAATAACCTGCAAAATGCCGGTTCAGTTTTCATCCCACTCCTCTTTAGCCGTCTGACCTGCTCGGCAAATTCTTCACCTCTTAGTTGTATAATTTCATGTTCTTTAAGCATATGTAAATATCCATTCTGATATTCAGTCGCTTTGTCGGTCGCATAAATTTCAAATAGCTGTTCTTCAATCGAGAAACTGCATACAATCACATTGCTTTCAGCCCGCTGCAGCCGAAAATGCGCATGCTGCGAAAAATTAAGGCACAGTATTTTTTCAACAACAGCAAAATCTTGTACATATAGGATGATGTCAACATCACTTCCAGCAATATCGATATGAATCGGTATCGTTCCAACTACGATGGGATCATAATCTTTAAGGCAATCAACAATCTGATAATCATGCAGTAATCGATAAGTATTTCTCTGTACTTCACTTCCAGTCTGCAAGTAGTCTATATTTTTAAAATTGACATTCATAAGCAAAGATGTATTCATTCCCTCTAAACAATTTGAATATACTAAACAACAAAAGAAAACTGTAAACATATGATTTAAAAAAGCGATAAGTACGTATCTTTATTAACACGGATGAGCTCCTTGGAAATAATTCCCACTTTTTCCTACCTGCTGATGGTTGAGGGCAAATAATTGAAGATATCCTGCAAGCTGCCTTAGATCTCTATCGTGATGACGTAATTAAAATTAAAAAATAAAACCTACGCCATTAAAATCTAGCCTACGTCATTAACAAAAAAAACGAATTACGCGAGCAGAGGTAAATACATTTAAATAATATTCGCTTAACACAAAATCAACAATACTCTCCTACCTTTATCGCGGTTTAAAAATCACCTAGTCATTTAAACAGCTACGAAACAAATGAGAAAACATTTGATTACCAGCATTTTGCTAAGCACAATTGGTACATCAGTTACCTATGCGCAAAATGAAACCACCTCTGCTCTGAATGGAACCGTCAGAGAGGGAAATTCGCCAATCAACGGAGCGACCATTGAAGCCATACATTTACCTTCTGGGACAAAGTACGTTACTTCATCACGAGGCGACGGCCGCTATAACCTTCCAAATATGCGAATTGGTGGCCCTTATCAAATCACAGTAACCTATCTTGGGCATTCCCCAAACGTCAAGCAGATCGAAAAACTTGCATTGGGACAAAGCTCGACGCTGGACATTCAGTTACAGTCCAACGCACAGGTATTGGATGAAGCTGTCGTTGTAGGAACAAGACAGGGAAAAGTCTTCAATTCCGGCCGAACAGGTGCCGCACAAAACATTTCCCGAACAGCAATTCAAAATCTACCTACACTGAATCGAAGCTTTACTGATTTTGTCAAACTGACCCCTCAATTTTCGATGCAGTATGGTAATCCTTCCTTTGCCGGAAGAAGCAACCTTGCGAATAACTTCACCATCGACGGGGCGCTATTTAATAATGCTTTTGGATTACAGGGAACTATTGGAAGTCAAACAAACTCGCAACCCATCAATATGGATGCCTTTGAAGAGATTTCTGTCAACATCGCTCCTTATGATGTCAGACAAAATGGTTTTACTGGTGCAGCAATCAACGCAGTTACAAGAAGCGGTACCAATGAGGTACAAGGATCCTTAAATTATTACTTCAGGAATCAGAATTTAGTCAATAAATACAATTCAGCAGGGTTGAGAGCACCGGTAAACAACTTTAACCTAAAAGGCTACGGTTTTACGGTAGGTGGCCCAATTATAAAAAACAAACTATTCTTCTTTGCAAGTGGCGAACTTGAACGACGAGTAGATCCAGGAACAAATTTTATCGCTTCCCGTGGAGGAAACACTGGCCCGAATATTTCAACTGTATCTGCCGAGAAACTTGATGATCTCGCTAAATACCTCAATTCAATCGGCTATAATCCGGGAAGCTATGAAGATTATCCATTAGATACACGCAGTGACAAATTCTCTGTTAAATTAGATTACAATATCGATCAAAAAAATACACTAAGCGCTAAGTATTTCTATTTCCGTTCATACCGTGACATTTTACCATCTAATAGCGGTGCCCCAAAAAATAACAGACAACCGTCTAATGTTGGGTTACCATTCAGCTCCGCTGGATATGGCATCAACAACAACATGGACAATGTGAATTTAGAATTACGTACGCGTATCAGTAGTAAATATTCAAATTCCCTCACCGTGGGATACAATGTCATGAACGATTTTCGGGAATCTAAAGGAGGGCAACCATTTCCTTTGGTAGACATCATGAACCCTGACGGAAGTAGCATGACCGCGTTTGGCTACGAGCCTTTTACAGCATTTAACAGTCTGAAAACTAAGGTATTTCAAGCAACCAACAACTTTAATATTTATGCCGGAAAACATGAAATTACATTGGGGGCCAATTTTGAAAACTACAAAACCACCAACGGATTCGCACCAAACTATTATGGTGCCTATACATTTGCCAGTTTAGACGACTTCTATAACTCTGCAAAAAATAATGTTTCCAACGCTACCAAATACCAAGTTCAGTATTCTGTTTTACCCGATGGATCGTTTCCTTATGCAGAGATCTCGGCGCGTATGTTTGGTCTATATGCACAGGATGCCTTTGCTGTAAACAGCCATTTTAAATTGACTGCTGGATTGAGGGCTGACTTGACACACATTTCTTCACCTAACAAACTAAAGAATGATAATGTCACAAAGCTGAATTTTGATCAGGGTGAAAAGATTGACGTATCAAAATATCCAAAAAGTGCTATTCTTTGGTCGCCAAGAATCGGATTTAACTGGAATGTCAATGGGACCAATCAAACGCAGCTACGCGGTGGATCGGGAATATTTACCGGTCGTCCGCCATTGGTATGGATTTCGAATCAGGCTGGCAATAATGGTGTAATGTTTGGTTCTGAGTCCATCAATAACCCTACGAATCGTCCATTTACACCTGACGTAGATGCTTATCGCAATGTGAATCACCAAACGGCAGCCAACAACTCGAGTTACAACTTGGCAGTGACAGATAACAACTTCAAATTTATGCAGCTTTGGAGAACGAATATTGCAGTTGATCAAAAATTACCTGGAGGTGTTATCGGAACTTTTGAAGCCATGTACTCAAAAGATATCAATTCGGTGTATTTCCGCAATGTCAACCTTAATACGACAGATGGCAAAGCTTTAGCCGGAGCCGATAATCGCATGCGCTACAGCACACCCCGTATTTATGGCGCTGCACAGCCTACACCTGAAAACCCCAATATTTCAGACGCTATCGTGATGTCCAATACATCAAAAGGTTATAGCTATACGTTAACAGGAACCTTATCGAAAGAATTCAAAGGTGGATTTTTTGCCAATGTGGGTTATACCTATACGGACTCAAGATCGGTCAACGATGGCGGATCCATTGCGCAGTCGATGTGGCGTGATCGTTATGTTTCGGGTAATCCAAATAGTGCCGATCTCTCCTATTCAACTTATTTGGTCAAAAATAGATTCATTGCCAACTTCTCTTACCGTAAAGAATACCTAGATCATTTAGGAACAACATTCTCTCTATTTTATCAACTACAGGATGGCCCACGTTACTCCTACACCTACGGCGGTGACTTAAATAATGATGGCTTGTCAGGTAATGATTTGATCTATATTCCGAACAGTAAAGACGAGATTGCCTTGGTCGGTGACAATGCACAAGACACCCGGACTTCAGATCAATTATGGTCTCAGTTAAACGGCTATATTAATCAAGACAATTATCTCAATGCCCACAGAGGTCAGTATGCAAAACGTAATGCATTGGTGGGTAAAATGATTGGAACCTTAGATATTCGTATTGCTCAGGATGTATTTTTAAATACCGGCAGCAAGAAACATCAATTGCAGATTACCTTCGATATATTTAACTTCGGAAACATGATCAACAAAAGCTGGGGTGTAGCTCAATTTGCCAACAAAGCAAATGGTATCTTAAATTACAAAGGATTAAATGCGCAGGGACAACCGACATTCTCCTTCCCTTATTTGGATGCTACCAATCAGATTCCGCTCACCAACACATTCTCAAATAGTGTGGATGAAACCTCACGCTGGAGAATTCAATTGGGTGTACGCTATCGATTCAACCAATAAAACAAAAAATAACGTAAATTTGAACCCATCCTCAACAAAGGATGGGTTTTTAGTTAAAGAGTATAAATAGATGAAAAAACTAGTACTTTCCCTATTCGCCGTTTTTACTTACATCGCCTGTCAGGCTCAACATTTCGACCTCATTCCTTTAGGAATATATGGCGGTGAACAAGAAGACAATCTGTCTGCTTATTTAGTAGGAATTCCAGGCGATACGACCTTCTTATCCCTCGATGCAGGTACCATAAATACCGGAATCAGAAAAGCCATTCAACTAAAAAGCTTAAATGGGTCGGTCGAAACGGTTTTACGTAATCAAATAAAAGGGTATTTTATCTCCCATGGTCATCTCGACCATCTATCTGGCCTCATTATTAACTCACCCGCCGACAGTAAAAAGAATATCTTTGCCATTGCTCCAGTACTTCAGATTCTACAAAATCACTACTTTATCACAGATACCTGGATAAATTTTGGCGATCAAGGACAAAAACCCATACTTGGAAAATATCACTACACAACCCTACAAGAAGGTATTGCAACCTCGGTTCAACATACACCATTGTCTTTGACTGCATACGAACTTAGCCACGTAAATCCTTATAAAAGCAGTGCTGCACTCGTTCAGCATGATAATCACTATTTACTTTATCTCGGCGACACAGGTGCCGATCGTGTTGAAAAATCTGATCAGCTGGATAAACTTTGGAAAAGCATTGCTCTATTGATCAAACAGAAACAATTAAATAGCATATTGATTGAGGTATCTTTTCCTAACAGTCAACCGGAAAATCTACTTTTTGGACATCTTACCCCTAATCTGTTGCTAGAAGAACTTCAAAATCTCAAAGACAGGACAGGGTTGAAAAACCTCGAAGGGCTCACTATCGTTGTCACCCATCGAAAACCAACGGGTGACAATCCAGAAATCATCAAAAGTGAATTATTAAAGAATAATCCACTAAAAGTGAATTATATCTTCCCTGAACAGGGAAAAAAAATAAGCTTGAATTAGTGGTTTATCATAAAGATGAAACCAATTAAGGTTTCATCTTTTTAAGACCTATAACGCTTCGATGATGTTTTCTAGACTTAAGCGCGATTTCGCTGTCATGGAAGGTTGATTAGTGTCTTCACCATCGCGGTAGCCAATAGCAACAGCAAACAATGTCTGATAACCTTGAAGTCCTAATATTTCATCGTAGATCTCGTTTTCTATTCCTTCCATAGGGGTTGCATCAATTCCATTTGCAGCACATGCTGCTAGGAAAAACCCCAATGAAAGGTATACTTGCTGCTTCATCCAGGATTTGACGTGCAACTCCCCTTTCGACCGTAAAAATTGCTTATAATAATTAATTGATCCCTCAGGAAGTGTATTTTTAATTTGAGTTTCAAATCGTTCAACGTCGGTAAGGGCACAAAAAACCACCAAATGACTGGCCTCATTTATTTTCTGTGCATTCCAGTAAGATGCGCCAGCAAGCCTCTGCTTCATTTCCCCCGCAGAAACAAAGAGAAATTTCCAGGGCTGGCTATTAATGGAAGATGGGCTCAATCGGATTATTTCCTTTAATTCAGCGATCTTTTCCTCGGAAATGATCGCTTCTGAATCATACTTTTTCGTTGTGTAACGTTGCTTTGCTGTTTCTAAAAAAGCCATAACATACAATATTTAATTAACTATATTTTTTATAGTTGCAAACTTAAATATAGTGTTATATATTTGCAATAACGGTCAAACTTGATAGTAACAGATGTATTTGATAGACAACAAACAATACCCATGCAGTACAAGCCTGACAATGAAGTATATAGGCGGAAAATGGAAAGCAGTTATCCTAATTCATTTAATTGAAAAAAAACGTTATAATGAATTAAGAAAAGAATGCGCTTTGATTACCGAACGGACGTTGAGCTTACAATTAAAGGAACTTGAAGCAGATGGTTTGGTAAAACGGACAGTACATACCGATAAGGCACCATTGAAAGTAGATTATGAACTTACCGCTTTCGGCAAAACGCTTATTCCACTATTGGAATCTATTGCTGAATGGGGAAGAGAAACAGCTAGCCGGACGGAACGGATTCAAAAAATGTAACATCAATCAGAAACTTTCGATTACTCAAATCAGCCATAATGAATGAGCATCTGAAAAAAATTAATGCTTCAATCGAACAGTTTGATGTAGAAACAGAGCTAGCCTCAGATTAAGATCAAGTAAAAGGCGGAAGCTTACCCATCAGGAAGTTCTTGTAAAATCCAACTTCCTGATGAACTGCACTTCGTTAAACAACCTTTGACACAACATACAATAAAGCCACTAAAAACGATCGTCTACAAGTTCTTTATTAACCATTGCCCCTGCCAAATTTCCTGTAGCAACCGCATTAGCAACAGAACGCATCATACTGGAATTATCTCCACAGGCAAAAACACCAGCAACTGTTGTTTTCTGAAAATTATCTATTTTAATATGTCCCTGCTCTGTCAATTCACACCCTAAAGCCGCGGGAATTGCGGAATGTTGTCTAAACGGAATAGCGGCATAGATTGCATCAAATGCAAGCGCACGGCCATCTTTCAATTGCAGCTGCTGAACCCATCCATTCTTATGCTGGATCTTATCAATTTCACCTTCAATAAGGGCAAAATACCGTGTTGTTGGAGCTTAGCCCTCTGCTTTGAGTCAAAATCAGCTTTACCAGGTGTCAATAGCGTTAAGTCTATCGAGAGATTGTTGACTAATCCCGCTAAATGGAGGGCTCTTTCCCCATTAGCTATAATGGCTGTTTTTCCCCTTCTGAATTCATAACCATGACAATAAGGGCAATGTATGACTGAAATACCCCAACAGGCCGAAAACCCTTGTATACTTGGCATAATATCTTCCACTCCAGTTGCAAAAATAAGTTTCTCTGCTTTAAAAATTTCCCCATTTTCAGTTGTTATCTCAAAACCGTCCGCTGTTTTCTCACCACTGACGGCCATACCCTTCTGAAACTTGACACTTGGGTAATTCAATACCTCCTCCTTCGCCTTTTTTGCAATAATCTGTGGTTTCTCCCCATCGTGCGTAATAAAGTTATGTGAATATGGGGTCTGTCTATTACAGGGAAGTCCACTATCAATAATTAAGACATTTCGCAATGAACGTCCCAATGCCATTGCTGCAGATAAACCTGCATAACTCCCCCCAATAATGATTACTTCATAGCTTTTATTGTCTTTCATATATATGTTTTTTTAATTGTTATTTCTCTTTTGACAAATGATTATATAAAATGGAAAATTCTCCTCGACTTCCCGAATCTCCTGCAGTCCATATTGATCAAAATCGGCATGAATAGAATCAAAATCATAAAAGAACATATTTACTCCACCGAACATGGCAAACCGCTCCGCACCTATCCTCTCCCCCTTTCCGTAAATACTCGCTTGTTTCGAAACGCCTGTAAAAATCATGTAACCTCCTTCAACAAGTTGATCAAAACAATGCCGGACTAATGCTGCCCGTTCATCAGCGTCCAATAAATGGATTAATGCGTAACAAAAAATTCCTCCATAGCACCTGGTGTCGAAAGGCATATCGTTGACTGATCCATGATAGATAATCGTTTCTGTCCCGAAATATTTTCTGGCAAGTTCAATGGCAGTTTTTGAGATCTCAATTCCTGTAATTTTAAAACCATTGTCTAAAAAGATTCGACCATTTCGACCATAGCCGAAGCCTGGAATCAAAATGTCTCTTATATTCCTTTCCAAAAAGAAATCCTTTGCAAAAACAGCTGATTGAGCAGCTTCAGTACCCCACATTTCTTGCTTCTCAACAAAACTACATTCCCAAAATTCCATGCTATAGATTCTTATTTTTTTGAAACCTGATTGTACTGTAGAAATAACAAGCGATTCTGTTATTCAAAGTCTACATAGCGAAGATAATACTTTTACACTATTGCAACTATGTAGCAAAACCACTAAATGCAATTAAATTGCAAATAAATTACAATCGGATGAATTATTGAAATCATGGTTATTTATCAGTATTGAAAACCAGTTAGGTTCTTGAATATCTTTGCTCGGAACAAAAGATGCTTACTCCAACAATAAGAACATGAAAATCATAAAGACCATACTAACAGCCTCACTTCTTCCCTGGCTAACCATGCAGGCCAGTGCCCAAAAATTAGATAAAATGACTTGGTTCAATGAACCTGCCGAATGGACCATCAAAGACAATTCTTTAACGATGTCTGTGACAGCAAAAAGTGACTACTGGCGTATCTCCCACTATGGTTTTACCGTAGATGACGCTCCCTTTTTCTATACACTAAGGGGCGGAGAATTTGAAGTTAAAGCTAAGATTTCAGCTAAATATAAAAACCGGTTTGATCAGGCAGGTCTCATGTTGCGTATCGATCATGAAAATTATATAAAAGCAGGAATAGAATTTGTTGATGGAAAATATAACTTAAGTACCGTTGTTACACATAAAACGAGTGATTGGAGCATCATCCCCATTGACAAAGAAATCCCATTCATCTGGATCAAGGCAATACGTAGACTAGACGCTGTCGAATTCTTTTACTCATTTGATGACAAAGAATATATCATGATGAGAAATGCCTGGTTGGCGGATAATCATCCAGTCATGGTTGGTCTAATGGCTGCTTCACCTGATGGCGACGGATTCCAGGCTAAATTCGATTATTTTAATATCAAACATCTTCCGGATCAACGGCGAACCAAATGGCTAAAAGAAAATAACTCGAATTAAAAACGTTTCAGTCCGTCTAAGATTTTTTAGACGGACATACTTTTAAATTGTTTCAGTTTCTTCCTGAAACAGCTTATTAAAAACACTGACAGCCTCATGTGAATTCCGGACACGAAGCTTTTGCAAAATATTTTGACGATGGCGATTGACTGTATTTATACTCAATCCCAATTTTACAGCAATACTTTTACTGATCATTCCCGCTTTGATACAGTTCAAAATCTCCTTCTCCCGGGCACTAAGCGAGGTTTTGAGTCCACCTTCATGCAACGGATATACGGCGCCCGTTACCTGATTAAAAATATAATTTCTAATAGTGACTGAACGTTCGGCTTCGGGCATGATGGAATAGCAGCATAAGGCTAACTGTGGAAATTCTTTGCAGCCGGTATCTAGGTAAAAAATCTCATGAGACATAAGGATAGTCTGCCCATCCTTTCCTGCCACCCGTAAGATACTGTTCGCTTGATAATGGAATCGTTCTTCAACATCCATATTTTTTACCAAATTGAGAAATTGAAGTTCCAATGCATGCTTAACAACCAAATCATCGGGATAAACACGTTCAAGAAGAAAATCTTCCCAAATACTATTTATTTCCAATTTCTTCTCATTGGAAGGAAGATGAAGCTTTTCCGCAATTGCTCCAATATAGGTATAACTCCAGTTGGCCGTTAGATCACTCAACACAGCTATACCATTATGAATTTCTGCGAAGGCCTTCGCATAGCTCTTATATTTTTTTAATACAGATAAATCTATGTTACTATTTCGTACTCCCCGCTCTGCAAAACTTTTACTCAAATTTTTCTTGAGATCCTTCTCCATAATGATTCATTCCTAAAAATCACTAAACATCTAAAAAGAAAGTCCTACCCGAAGATAGGGCAATGTTGCCTCTTTACTGAAACCTATTACTCCCTGAATGGTTAAGAGATCTCCAGGCATAAAATAAATTCCACCGCCATATCCCATATGCCAATCATTGGAGTTTTCACCGCTCATCCATACACGGCCAACATCATAAAAACCAATTGCCCCTACTGTACCGGGAACCAAATAAGAAGAATAGCTAAATAATTTCAAACGCATATCAAAATTATTATAGAGTGCTGTTTTTCCAGTAAATCGCCTTGAGTTATATCCCCTTAAACTCATCTCACCACCAATTTGAGCATGTTGATAGAAATATGGATCTCCCCATACCGCATCCAACCCTACGCGATTCGCAAAAGTGATATAATTGTCCGCAATCGTTTTGTAAAAACTCATCGCATGCTGTAATTTTGTATAATTCCGCCCCTCGCCCCCAATTTCAGCATTCCAGCCCAATCTTGTGTGAAAATGAACTCCTGATTTGGGATTCGTGATATTATCACGCGTATCGTAATCTACTCCGGCAGCAACCCCAGTAAAAAAATTACTACCATAGATAGGCTCTGCAGGATATTTTTCATGGAACTCTTCAAAATATCGCCCAATATTATTTGACTCTTTACTATTATAATATTCAGACGAAGAACCATAGAAAAGTTTTAATTTAGGATTCAAATACTTCTCCAAAAAAATATCGCCAGCAACCAGGTCAAATCGATTGCGATAATAAGAGATACTTTTTGAATTCGACTTATCGAAAACAGAGCTGTTTCCATATCCGAAAAAGTTGCTCAGATTTTTTGGGCCGAGGGAAGAAAAATGAATATAAAGATCATGTCCTGCAATGAGTTCCTTATAGTTTCCTTTATAATCAAACATAAATGACTCACGACCTGTCAGATAACTCCCCATAATCTGGTGTCGATAAGCATAAGGTTTTTTTCGGAAACCTTGATTTTCGATGAGATAACCTAGGCCAAAAATAAGCCCACGATCGACGCCATAGTCCAGATTAAAAACAACTCCTTTACGGTCATACACGAAATTATCGTATTCGAATTTATGGATTGCCGTATCGTTGCTCAGCTTTAAATGAATATTATCAGCAATTTGCAGACTATTCGTTGATTGATCTTTGGAATCATAGATATAGACTTTGCTTCCGTTCGCAAACTTTTCAGTTGTACGATACAGATCCTGGCCGTCTCCGCCAATGATACGAATCTTAATGGGCGACTTCCCTGAACCATGTAACTTATACTCATCACTGCCCGAGAGTCCATAGATCCTGACCTCCTTGGTCTGGCTTGGCAAAAAGGTACGTTCAAGCAATTTTCGTCCTTGAGTTCCATCTTTCTTCTTGTTGTGTATAGTGACAGATACAGATCCTTCCTTTTTGTAATCGATGTCCACAAATTCAGATTTTGCAGATAGAGGCAACTCGACAACTCGCGCAAGAAAACGATAATATGTCAGTCCGCTTTCCATTAGCTCATCCCTTCTTGATCGAATATTTGTTTCCAGTTCTTTAGCACTCATTTTTACTATGGTATCTGGCATCGTTAACATCGCCTGATGAATCAGGGAATCGGTGAGTGTCTTCTGAACAAATTTTATTTCATCAATCCATTCGTCCTCGGTAAGATGAGTAAGAAAAAAATGGTCGAAATTACTGGCATTAAAATTCCAGTGTGGCACATTACGTATATGCGGACTAAAGGGCTGTAAATGGGCTTTTAACCACTGGTAAGAAAGTAATGTCGGAAATATACCCGATGTTTTATAATAAACCTTATCCCTGTCCCGGGGAACGGGGGTATAAATCTTTTTGCCTTTTTCTTTTTCAGGATCCCAACGCCAGTTATCCTGGTGGCGGTCCCAGTCCCCTAAGGTAAAATCAAGCATCCGCGCGCGCAGTGTCAATTTCTGGTCAACCTGGGTATCGTTATCCTCCAGCACCTTGCGTATCACTTTGGCGCTATTATCTGTTTTTTGATCTTCGAAAGGCGTACGCGCTTCAAACATATAAGCTCTATTTTTGAAGACCTCGCGATATTCATCCAATCTGGGGTCGTCTCCGACATAAACCAGTTCTGGGGATGCAGAAGGAATACCCAGAGCTTTGTTAAAAGGTGGAACGGTCAATGCCCCAAATGGATGATGTATTGAAATCTGATCTTGTACAATATCTTTTGCAAAGGTCTTTCGGAGACTTTCCGGAAGACTGCGCTCTGGATATTTCTGAATGGACCGCAGCACCCACTCCCTACCTGCAGAGTCTACCAATCGAAGTGACTGTGTTTGCATTCCCCCGCCTAGCTTGACGATCTGAAGTCCACCGCGTTCAGTCGCGAGATCCATTACACGCATTTTAACCGGGGTATTATATAATTTACGGTAACTATCTCCAAGCCAAAACCGATGCGCCAGGCTCACCCGATCGTATTCAGGTGCGATAAGCGTAGTAATACTATCAAGATGCTGTGCATGCGAATTAACAACAAAGCAACAGGCGATTAAAGTAAAGATTCTTTTCATTCTATTTAAGTCGGTCATCCAGAACAGCAACAGTAGATACTCAGGCAACTGTTAATGCTCCTTCTATTCGTACAATGGTCAACACTCCTCAAATCATCGCATACTATTAAGCAACGATAACATCGATTGTTGATCAAGGCTAAAGTTCCCCTTTTAAAGCAAGGAATCAAAGACTTTCTGTTCCTTTTTTAGTTTAAAGCCTAGACTTTCGTAAAATTTGTGGCTCTCGGTTCGAATAACGTTGCACCGAACACGCAAACGACAGCACCCCAAGGACCTTGCCCAATCTGTAGCTTCCTTCACTAATAATCGACCTACCCCCTGACCCCGGTAATGGTCGTTGACAACCAAACCCATGATTTCCGCATAAGTACCAATCTCCAAACTGATGACCAGATGTAGCTGAATCCAGCCAATAACCTTTTCATCAGTGGTTCCAACGAATACACCATAGTCTTGTTGAGACAATACACCTGTCAAAATAGTCTTTGCTTTTTCAGCGTCTCCAGAATATCCTAGCTGTTCAATCAACCCTGCTATTTCCCGATAGTCAGACAATACTGCTTTTCTTATATCCATGAAAAAAAATATTTTAGTAATCAACCATTTAACATTGATCCAATAATCTGCGATGATAGTCTATTTGCCCCAAATGATATCCTGTTTTCCCTATTTCAGCACCGATATAAGTCTGTAGATTTCCAATCAAGTGCAAACACAGGTTTCCGGCCGAATTTGAAATACTATTTTCAACAATCCATATATTCTCTTCCAGTCTGTACAAAGAGATTCATCCCGAAGCTTTTTTAAATCCCGGTGGAAAAGGCGTTTAAAATTTGTATAAGCATACGTTAAATGTAATCATAATTTATACTTGTCGACAATAACTATCGTAAATGAAACAACCATTCGCGATTGCAAACCACAATAAATAGAAAATATCAGGTTTAAACTTCTAACTGCCTGGGATAATCTGTAACTTCAATAAGATAATGGCAAAATTTTATGCCGTACAATCAAAATAACAATGAAGATATTTCAGAAATTCCCAAGGAAAACCTGGCTAATTTTTAGCATTATAACACTATCCATCACCCTATTGTCTATCAAATGCGGCAGTCCTTCTGACGGGAATGATCGTATTGGCTTCCCATTCCCCTTTTATGAATACCTCGGCGGAAAGCGTTCGATTGCAATGGAAAATCGACGTTCATTTCACCTCATTTACCTCCTTTTCAATCTGCTTATCTATTTAGGTCTGGCATATTTTTTCAGCATTTTGATAAAGAGAAACAAAAAATAACGTATTTTAATATTGAATAAAATTTTTCCAATTTCACTACAAATAAATCTCAAATCAAAAAACTGGACAATGAAGAAAAGTGCCAAGATAACTAATCAGAGTATAGAATCGGCAGGGCTTCCCAAAGACCCTAAACATGTTATCGCTGAATATATATGGAATGGATTTGATGCAAAAGCAACCGAAATTGATATCTTCATCGACAGCAATGAATTGGGATATATCAATCGGATAAGCATAAATGATAATGGAGAAGGAATAAACTTGGCTACACTTTCCTACACATTTGGAAATTTTTTGGATTCGATAAAAAAGAATAATCTAAAACGTAGTTCCTATACCAGAGGAAAAAAAGGAAAAGGACGCTTTTCATTCTCCCTTTTTGCTGCACGTGCTAGTTGGAATACCACGTTTAAAGAAGCTGAGAACCTGACGACCTACCGCATTCAAATCGATAGAGAAAGTAAAGAACAGTATGATATGAGCGAAAGCAGACTTTCTGAACGTAAAAATACCGGAACACAAGTTATTCTTGAAGGCGTCTTTGGACTAAATGCTATCTTTTTTGAAAGTGATGAATTTAAAAATTTCCTAGCGCAGGAATTTGGCTGGTTTTTGTATTTAAATAAAGAGCTAAACTACAACATACGTATTAATGGCAAACAATTGAATTATGATCACTTGATTCAAGAAACCGACCGTCTTTCTTGGACTGCCTACACCCCAGACGGAAACTCTTCTTATAAATTTACGATCAATTACATTCGCTGGAATGAGCAAATTGGTGATCGATATTACTATTATTTCCTCAATAGCGAAAAGAAAGAAATTGCAAAAGTACTCAGCAGCTTTAATAACAACGCAATCAATTTCCACCACTCTGTATATGTAGATTCCAGTTTCTTTGACCATTTCGAACAAGAAGATATCGCCATCTCTACAGATGATAATCTTTTTTCAGGAAAAACCAAACAAGTTGTTTACCGCAATCTGCTCGCTGAATTACGCGATTTCCTTGATAGGAAACAGAAAAAATATGTATTAGAACATGCAGTTGCCGTCAAACTTGTGGATCTGGAAAAAAAAGGGCTTCTCCCCATCTTTACACAATCTGAAAAGGATGAAAAAAGAAAACGTACCCTGCTGGCACTGATTCAAGAAATATATATTGCAGATCCACGCATTTTCTTTGGCATAAAAACAGATCTCATTCAGACCTATTTAGGTTTTATTGATCTTTTATTGCAATCGGAAAAAAGCAAAGACATTCTTCCGATTATCGAGCAGGCTCTTCCATTAACCGATAAAGAAAAGAATCGTATAAAGCAGATTTTAGCGCTCGCTAATGATGAAAACAACATCTCTGACCAAGAATAATAGCTTGTTTTTATTTAATGACTTTTAGATGTCAATAAATAAAATAAAAAGTTAGACTTTTGTTTAACACTGTTAAATTATTTATGCATTGACACATGGGCAGTAAAGAACGTATACAAAGGCTCAAAGATGAGAATAGAACCAACATTCTAGATGCTGCGCTCCAAATTGTAAAAGAGGAGGGCTGGCAAGCTTTGAGTATGCGTAAAATTGCAGATATCATTGAATATACTGCTCCCATGATTTATGAGTATTTTGCCAATAAAGATGCTATTCTAACAGAACTCGCCAACCAAGGTTATCTCCTGCTTGCCAAGAAAGTAAAACAAGCAAAATCAACAGAAACCGACCTGGAGAAACAATTGGAAGCGATGTGGTTTAGCTATTGGGATTTTGCTTTTGAGGAACGTGAATTATACCAGTTAATGTTCGGTATCGGTACAGCATGCTGTGGGTTTGAAAAAACTTATAAATGTGCTGAATCCCATGGTAAGCTGATTAGTGATGTCATCCGTGAAATCATGAAAGAGAAAAATCCATCCGAAGAACTGATCTGCAGAAAGTATTTCACCTATTGGTCTATTATACATGGACTGATTTCGATCAATCTTGTCAACCAAGGTAATGGCGATAATACCAATCAGGAAGTACTGAAGGATGCTATTTATGGTATTACGCGCTCGCTGACTGACTAATTTTTTTATACTAAAAAATACAACGTTAAAAAATCTAACACCGTTAAATACACCAAAACTTCAATTTTTAATATCACATGAAAACAAATTTATCACCAAGTCTTAAGAGGATTTACGTTCCGGCACTTAACAGTGTTAAACGAATTAATATCGTAAAGACTGTATATGTGCTGAGTGCAATCTTTCTATATAGTTGCTCAACAGGAACAAGCAAACCCATTGATCCACCACCAGTTACCCTTCCAGTCGTTACAATCGAGAATGGTAATGAAACCGTTTATCAAGAATATCCGGCTACGATCGAAGCTTCTGCCAATATCGAGATCAGACCTCAGGTAGAAGGAATCTTGGAACACATTTATGTTGATGAAGGAGCGAAAGTGACTCGAGGTCAGACACTCTTTAAAATCAACGATCGCCCCTATCAAGAACAGTTAAACCAAGCGAAAGCAAATTTGCTCGCTACAAAGGCTGCTTTGGAAAACGCCGAGTTGGAAGTCGAAAAGAAAACCCGTTTGGTTAATAACAAGGTATTAACAGACTTCCAATTAAAAACCGCAATTAGCGCGCGTAATGCAGCCAAAGCAAATGTACAATTGGCTCTATCTGCTGTGGAGACTGCAAAAATTAATGTTGGCTATACGCTGATCCGAGCTTCTGCCGAAGGATATATTGGTAGACTACAACGAAAACAGGGAAGTTTGGTAGGTCCAACAGATCCACAACCACTCACAGCGCTGTCGAATGTCAGAGACCTGCATGTTTACTTCTCCTTGGGAGAAAATGACTTTATCGCATTCAAAAACAACACCGAAGGCAATAATCTGCAACAAAAACTAAACAATCTTCCTCCGATTAGTTTGGTTCTTTCCGATCAAACAATTTATGATCAGAAAGGAAAAATAGATATGGTAGATGGACAGTTTGATAAAAATACAGGCGCTATCACCCTTCGGGCCACCTTCAACAACCCAGAAGGCGTTTTGCGCAACGGTAATACGGGGCGTGTAAGGTTGCCGAAAAAATATGCGCAAACATTATTGGTACCGCAGCTTGCAACACTTGAGATGCAGGACAAAATCTTCGTTTATACAGTTGGAAAAGAAAATAAAGTCGTTCAACAGCCAATTACTGTCATTGGAAAAAGTGGCGCTAATTACCTCGTAAGTAAAGGGGTAAATGCGGGAGACCGTATCGTTTATAAAGGCATTGACCTTCTTCAGGACGGGCAAAAGATTACTCCACAAACTTTATCAAAAGACAGCATCAATTCATTATAATTAGAAAAATCACATGCTTAAGAAATTTATAGAACGACCGGTACTCGCCACCGTTATCTCCATATTACTGGTCATATTGGGTGTGATCGGTATCTTAAAACTGCCATTGCAGCAGTTCCCTGATATAGCACCGCCAGCGGTGCAAGTAACGGCACTGTACCCTGGGGCAAATGCCGAAACTGTCCTTCGTGCTGTAGCTCCCTCACTCGAAGAGTCCATCAACGGTGTAGAAAATATGAGCTATATGAGCTCCACAGCCAGTAACGACGGCTCCCTGATGATTACAGTATATTTCAAACTTGGTACAGACCCAGACCAAGCTGCTGTCAATGTTCAAAATCGTGTGGCACAGGCAACCAGCCAATTGCCGGCAGAAGTTGTGCAAGCCGGAATCACGACTGCAAAACAACAAAACAGCTTAATTATGGTATTGGATCTCTATACGGAAGATCAAGGTAAATACGATCAAACGTTCATTACCAATTACGCACAGATCAATATTATCCCTGAGCTTAAACGTATTCCGGGAGTTGGACAAGCACTCGCTTTCGGTGGTAGCAAAGACTATTCAATGCGCGTATGGCTTAATCCAAATCAAATGGCGGCTTATAAATTGACGCCTGAGGAAGTAATGGCCGCAATTCAAGATAAAAACGTTGAAGCAGCTCCCGGTAAATTCGGAGAAAGCAGTCGCGAAGCATTCGAATTTGTTATCAAATATAAAGGTAAACTCAATCAACCTAGTGATTACGAAAATATTATTATCCGCTCCAATACAGATGGTTCTGTACTAAAACTTAAAGATGTTGCTCGGGTAGAGTTAGGGTCTTATACCTATGCAAGCCACACCCGTATCAATGGAAAAGCAGGATTGAACATTGGTGTCATGCAGTTAGCCGGCTCAAACGCCAATGAGATCCAGATAGCGATCCAGGAATTTATGGAAAAAGCATCCTTAAGTTTTCCTAAAGGTGTTAAATATCTTGTTTTATACAATACCAAAGATGCCCTTGATCAGTCCATTGATCAGGTAAAACACACATTGGTTGAAGCATTTGTACTCGTATTTTTGGTTGTTTTTCTATTCCTGCAGGATTTTAGATCGACTTTAATACCGGCTATTGCCGTACCAGTAGCCATTGTAGGAACATTTTTCTTTATGCAGCTCTTTGGCTTTTCCATCAACTTACTGACTTTGTTTGCGCTCGTGCTTGCCATCGGTATTGTCGTCGATGATGCAATCGTGGTAGTAGAAGCTGTTCACGCTAAAATGGAACATGAAAACTTACCGCCTAAATTGGCGACGACCTCTGCCATGAGTGAAATCACAGGAGCGATTATATCCATCACGCTGGTCATGTCTGCGGTGTTCCTTCCCATCGGTTTTATGGAAGGTTCCACAGGAGTCTTTTATAGGCAGTTTGCTTTTACATTAGCAATTGCGATCGTTATTTCTGCAATTAATGCCTTGACACTGAGCCCTGCTCTTTGTGCGTTATTTTTAAAATCGACGCATCATGCACATGCTGATGCCAAGAAGCTTAATTTTAAAGAACGTTTCTTCGCTGGATTCAATGTTGGCTTTGACCGACTTACGAAAAATTATTTAGGTAGCTTACGGTTCTTAATTCGTTATAAGTGGGTTGCATTTGCAGGACTAGGCATTACTCTGCTTTTAACCGTATTTATGATCCGCAAAACGCCTACAGGATTTATTCCTTCGGAAGATCAGGGATTTATTGCCGTCTCGTTATCCATGCCTGCTGGAGCTTCTTTGGACCGTACCTCTGGTGCATTGGCCGAAGCGGAGAAACAACTTCAGCATGCTGATTTTACCAAAACTTTAAACGTACTTGCTGGTTTCAATATTTTGACACAATCCACAAGTCCGTCAGCTGGCGTTGCATTTATCCTGCTCAAACCACACGAAGAGCGTGGTAAAATTAAAGATATCAATGCAATTATGGCCGATGTCAATCAACGTTTGGCAAATATCAAAGGGGCAAATTTCTTTGTCTTTACCTTCCCTACTGTCCCTGGTTTTAGTAACGTGGACGGTCTCGATATGGTACTACAGGACAGAACCGGTGGACAACTTGGAAAATTCAGTGGCATAGGACAGAATTTCATTGGCGAATTGATGAAACGCCCTGAAATCATGATGGCTTTCACGACCTTTAAAGCAGACTATCCTCAATATGAATTACAAGTAGATGATATCAAAGCCGAACAACTTGGTGTAAGCACAAAAAGTATCCTACAAACAATGCAAGCCTATTTTGGTAGTGCGCAAGCTTCAGACTTCAATCGTTTTGGAAAATACTATCGTGTTATGGTACAGGCTGATGCCAAGGATCGAAGTGAACCAACTTCGATGGACGGAATTTTTGTAAAAAATAGATTAGGAGACATGGTCCCTATCAATACATTGGTAAAACTAGAACGTGTTTATGGTCCAGAAACAGCATCTCGCTACAATCTATTTAATTCAATCGGAATAAATGCGATACCAAAACCGGGCTATAGTTCCGGAGATGCTATCCGCGCGGTTGAAGAGGTTGCAAAAAAACAATTACCAACTGGTTTCACCTATGAGTTTTCGGGTATGACCAAGGAAGAAATTGTTTCCGGTGGCCAGTCTACGTTGATTTTTATTCTCTGTCTGATATTTGTTTATTTCTTGCTTGCAGCACAGTATGAAAGCTATATCATTCCATTGGCTGTGATCCTCTCTATCCCGACTGGTATATTTGGAGTTTTTGCAGCGATTAGCTTCACAGATATTGCCAACAACATCTATGTTCAGGTTGCGCTCGTCATGTTAATTGGTTTATTGGCCAAAAATGCAATTTTGATCGTGGAATTTGCCATTCAGGGACGCAAACAGGGGCTCTCTATTCCAAGTGCTGCACTTAAAGCGGCAAGATTGCGCTTGCGGCCTATTATCATGACTTCGCTGGCATTTATTGTTGGTATGATACCAATGATGACAGCAGTAGGCCCTTCAGCTCAAGGAAATCATTCAATAAGTATAGCCGCTGCGGGTGGGATGCTTACAGGAGTCGTTTTAGGGCTTTTTATTATCCCTATTCTTTTTATCGTCTTCCAATTTATACAAGAGAAAATAGGAAGTGCTCCGCAACAAAAACAGTCTGAAAATAATGCTGTTTCGTTGGAAATACCCGTGCATACAAACAATTAGTAAATCATGGCAACATTTAAATATATAAATAGCAAAGCAAAATTACTGACCGTTTTCATCCTGTCTTTTGTCGCATGGTCCTGCAAAACAGATAAGTTGGTCAGCAATAAAAACCTTGCCCCTAGCCTCCCTGATCAATATCGTGATCAGGGAAAAGCACCGCAAGAAAATAGTATAGGTTCTATTCCGTGGCGCGATTTTTTTAAGGATCAGGTCCTACAAACTTTAATTGACAGCGCGATTCAGCACAACTTGGATATGCAGCTTGCATTAAAGAACATCGAAGCATCTCAGCTGAGTTTGAAACAAGCAAAAGCAAACTATCTTCCTACGGCACAGCTGCAGATTCGAGGAAATAGCACCAATCCATCCAATAATAGTATGAATGGATTGAGTCTTGGGCAGTTTTTGGGCCAACATCATGTCGAAGATTATACAGCATCGCTGGGTTTATCTTGGGAAGCTGACCTATGGGGTAAAATCAAAAACCAAAATATTGCTGCTTTAGCTTCTTATCTACAGACAGAAGAGGCGAAAAAAGTAATTCAGACCCAATTAATTGCACAAGTTGCACAAGGTTATTATCAACTCCTCATGCTTTATCAATTGCGTGACATCGCACAACAAAACTTACAGTTAAGCGATACGACGCTCCGGATTGTCCAACAGCAATATGAAGTTGGCGACATTACCCTGCTGGCATTGGAACAGGTTGATGCACAACGACTATCGGCAGCAGCCCTCATTCCTGAATTCGAACAGCAGATCAGAATTCAGGAAAATGCCATTCAGATCCTTAGTGGAAAACTCCCACAGGAGATCAAAACGGAAGAGAAGTTGGCTAACATCCGCTTTCCCGAACAATTGGCAACAGGCATACCGGCAGATTTACTAAGCCATCGCCCCGATGTAAAACAAGCAGAACTCGCTATCACGGCTTCACAGGCCTATCAGCAATACGCAAAAGCAAAAATGTATCCTTCTTTGGTCATTAGTGCCGAAGCCGGAGTAAATGCATTCAAAGCGAGCAACTGGTTTAACTTACCTGCATCTTTATTCGGTGCGATTACAGGAAGTATTACACAACCTATTTTCCAGCGTAAAGAGTTGAAAACACAATATGAGTTAGCCCGTGTCGAACAAGAAAAAAATGTATTGATTTTCAAACAAAAAGTAATTTCCGCAGCCGGGGAAGTCTCAGACGCTTTAGTTTCCATTCAGAAATTGAAAGAAAAACAAAAGATAACATTGGATAGAACCAACCGTTTGAAGGAAGCTACAAAACACGCGAACCTCCTATTTGAAACAGGAATGGCTACCTATTTGGAAGTGATTACCGCACAGAGCAATATATTACAGAGTGAGCTTGAGCTCGCTCAGGTAAAAAAAGCAGAACTTTCTGCAGTTGTTGATCTATATCGATCCTTAGGCGGAGGATGGAGCAACAACTAATGCCTAAAAAAGCAATTTTCTAATTTTATTATACATATCTGGTAGATGGGGGGCCTTTCAAGGTCCCCTGTTTTTTTTTGTACTTCGTTACGCTTATCTCGCCATGTAAAGTAAATCCCTTTATAAAAAAACGCTTCAATCACCTACTTTACGCTTTTCTTATTTTAGCTATTCTTCAGCAAAAGGATTTCATACATAGTTATAAATCCTTCAAACCTTGGAATAAAAGAGACAAATGCAAGCGCAATAAGGCTACTATTTTTGTGATAACATAAATTTTTATAAAATGAGAGATTTAAAAAAGATTGCATTGGCTGTTTTTATTGCCTTCTGCACATTTGTGACTGTAAGCTGCAGCAAAGATGATGAAACTGTTGTTGAGCCACAACTTACGCCAAGTGAAGTATTGGCAAGTACCCCATGGGAGACTACCAATGCGAAAAACAATAAAGGAGAAAGTGTCGTCTTGACCGATGCTAACGTTTCCAATTTCGTAGGGTTTGCTTATTTCAAATCGGACGGTACCTTTACGATGTTCAATCTTGATGATTCACCCAAGATGCATGGTGACTGGACAGTATCTGCAGATGGTAAGACCAGAACAATTGTAGCCAAAAATGCCGCTGGTGAGACATTGTTTACTCGCGTGGTTGATATTACAGTATTGACGAAGCAAGAGTTCACTTATCGAGTGTATCCAAACAACAATGATAAAACCGTCTATTTCGACATCATTCATACGCCAACCACACATAAAGAGCCAAAATAGCCTATACAGTACCAGAAGAAATATTTCATAATACAACGTTATAAATAAAGCTTGACCTCCTTTGGTCAAGCTTTATTATTTCATTATCATCGAACTATCTAACACCAGAAAATCGGTATCGTTTCTATGGTTATACGTCTGAGTGCATCAAATTGATATTTCAGTCGGGGCTTTATACGTTTCAGCAGAAATTTGTCGCCCAATACTAAAAGGAATTACGAAATTTGCATAGATTTCACCGATATATAAGTTAAAAGAATGCAGGATATAGCGATCTATAAAAAGGACAAGAATCTAATTAGTACCAATAAAAAAAGGTTAATATTTACCTTTCTGTCCTTTCTCCTCATTTATCTAGTCGCCTACATTATTGATCCGTTCTCCAGTTGCTGGGATGGTTACTTTAAAAGGAATATGTTCGAAATACTCGGTGAATGGACATTTACGATCATCTACAGCTTTATCATCTCTGAATTTAGTATTATTGTCCATGATAGGCTTGATAAGTTCTTAACCTGGAAAGATAGTCCAACAGAACGTCTCCTCCTGGAAACAGTCATCAACCTTTTTGCCGTACTTTTTATAAACCTACTCTTAGAGTACCTTATTTCTAAATATTATTTTGGTCCCCAAAATGTGACTATAGCCCCTTCTTTGGAGGAGAAAAGAGGAATGATACAGAATATTACAATCAGTGTATTGATTGCGTTAATGATTATGGGGATCAATATTGGCAGCCATTTGATCACCAACTGGAAGAATGAGTCCATGCGTGCAGCAAAGCTCGATCAGGTCATCCTTGAAACAGAATTGCAATCCCTAAAATTACAGATCGATCCCCATTTTGTGTTTAATAACCTAAGTGTACTATCAGAAATCATACTCGAAGACCAGCAACTAGGCTATGAATATGCGGAAAATTTCTCCAAAATATATCGCTATCTGCTGGTCAATTCCAAAAAGGACATTATCTCTCTCGAAGAAGAACTGAACTTTCTAAATTCATACATATTTCTCATCAAAAACCGATTTGGCGACGGCGTAAACTTCGAAATAAACGTCAATCCTGCAAAACGCAATTTCCAATTGCCACCGCTAACTTTACAGTTATTGGTGGAAAACGCATTAAAGCATAATCAGACAAACAAGAAAAAACCACTGAAAATCAAGGTATACACAAATTACGAAGATCAACTTGTCGTAGAAAATGTATTAATCCCTATAGAAAATGTATCTGAATCATCAGGAATCGGAATTTCCAACATCATTAAACGATACGATTTGCTATCTAATTTACAACCGCAAATAAAAAATGATGGAAAAACATTTAACGTTATCCTACCACTTTTAGCCCAAGCCTAATGAATACAACCAACGTATTAATCATTGAGGACGAAAAACTTAATGCAGATCGTTTAAAGCGACTTTTGAAAGAAATAAAGCCATCTATCGTTATCTTGGATGTACTGGATAATATTGCTGATAGCATCAGTTGGTTTAAAAATAATGAATTTCCAGATCTCGTTATGATGGATATCCGCCTGTCCGATGGTTTGAGTTTTGAAATATTGGAGACTATAAAGATAGATTGTCCAATCATATTTACCACCGCATTTGACGAATACGCTGTGCGGGCTTTTAAATTCAATAGCATAGATTACTTGCTCAAACCTGTCGAAAAAACAGAACTGGAAAATGCTGTCCAAAAACTTGATCATCGAAAAGATATACAGATTAACCAGCAACCGCTTCAAGGTTTACTGGATTTTATCTATCCGAAAGATTTTCGTTTGCGTTTTCTGATTCCATTCAAAGACGGTTACAAAACCATCCTCGTTGAAGATATATTATATTTCTACTCGGAATTTAAACTTACCCATGCACAGCTTAAATGTGGTACAGTCGAAATTGTACCCCAAACCTTGGAAGAACTCGAGCAGCAATTAAATCCAAAAGTATTTTTTCGTGCCAATAGGCAATTCATTGTGCACATAGACGCCATCAAGAGATTACATAACCACTTCAACGGAAAGCTAAAAATAGAAATTAAAAATCACGACGGAGTAGAAATATTAGTCAGCAGGGAAAAAGCTCAGCTGCTGAAAAATTGGTTGGACTATTGATAGCCGTACAAGCTACGTTTAAGACCAATCAAAGGCTATTATTTTTCTGCATCTGCTTTATGATCAAAACTGACCTATTACCCCTTCGCATCCGGAGAAAATTAGCTTTCCGTACAGAAGAACGAATATCAAATCATAAAGCAGCTATCTTCAGCACGAGCAGCCCATACGGCTTTAGGTCTTAAAATTCAGATCACTACTGCTACGTTTCAGTAAGCATTTGTAACGTCTCGGTCGATTTCTATATCTGATGGCCTAAAAGAATTCTTTTCTTTGTTTTATTATAATATGATAAAATGGCACAAAGAACGATGACTTTAAAACCTTTCCTTACAATTTTTACGGCAGCAACATTATTATCGTCCTGTGGAGGCAACCAAGAACAACCGCAAGAGCAGGCAGTTACTGTTGACTTTATCGAATTATCCCCCACTCATGCGGAGACTGAAAAAAAATATCCCGGCACATTAGAGGGGACCGTCAACGTCGATGTCAAAGCGCAGGTAACAGGTTACCTAGAGCAGATCTTCGTGAAAGAAGGGGACTATGTATCCAAGGGCCAACCTCTTTTCAAAATAAAAGCTGACGTATACAACGAACAGGTAAACAACAGCAAGGCAGCCTATCAAGCGGCATTATCTGCCGAACAAAATGCCAAATTGGAAATTGAGAAAATCAAGCCACTTGTTGAGGGTAAAGTATATACTGAACTACAGCTGAAAACTGCCGAGGCTAACTATGCAGCTGCAAAAGCGCAGGTTGCTCAAGCACAGGCCGCACTTGGCTCCTCGCAAATAAATGCCAGATTTACTTTGATCAACGCTCCTGTGAGCGGTTATATAGGTCGTATTCCCAATCGAATCGGAAATTTAATCACTGCAGCAGATACGGCACCGCTGACGACTTTATCGGAAATCAATACGGTAAATGTTTACTTTTCATTGAGTGAAGCCGATTTTATCGCTTTTATTAAAGATCAGAAAAGCAAATCTAACAATCAGCAAGCAACATTATTGCTAGCTGACGGAACAGCATACAACCATGCTGGGAAAGTAGAATTGGCCAGCGGTAATATCGATAAAACAACTGGAAGTATGGCTCTTAAAGCAAGCTTTGTGAACCCGGAAAAAATTCTGCGTTCTGGTGGCTCTGCCAAAGTGATCTTGAAAAAAACGCATGAAAATGTGTTGTTGGTACCTATGTCAGCCGTGAAAGATATCCAAGACCGATACTTTGTTTATGTAATCGGCGAAAAGAACAAAATTTCGATGAAGCAAATTGAAATCGCTGGAAATACAGCCAATGCATATTTACTGAAATCAGGCCTTAACGCAGGTGAAAAAATCGTTATGAACAGAATTGACATGCTGAACGACGGCATGCAAGTTCAACCGACTAAAAAATCCACCATGTAACAAGGATAGCAGGTATAGCAAAAGCTGAACTACTCAAAGAAAGGCAACAAGCCTATACATTCCGTATTCACTTTTGAAAAAAAACGTACTAAAAGCTTTATAAAATTTAAACTAAAATGTTAAAGAAATTTATTGACAGGCCAGTTTTGGCAACTGTTATATCTATCATATTTGTCATACTGGGGATCATCGGTCTTTTTAGGCTGCCTCAAACGCGATTCCCGGATATCGCCCCGCCCACGGTCCAAGTTACCGGAAGCTATCCCGGAGGAAATAGCGAAACAGTATTGAGATCGGTTGTGACACCCCTTGAAGAGCAAATCAATGGTGTGGAGGACATGGAATACATTACATCTACTGCAAGTAATGATGGTACATTCTCTGTACGTATTGTCTTTAAAGCAGGTGTAAATCCAGATCAGGCAGCCGTAAATGTGCAAAATAGAGTACAACAGGCTACGCCTATCCTGCCACAGGAAGTCGTCCGAATGGGATTAACGACTTCCAAACAACAAAATAGCATGATCATGATATTTAATATCTATACGGAAGATAACAAAAAATATGATGAACTATTTTTACAGAACTATGTGAACATTAACTTAATCCCACAGATCAAAAGGGTACCGGGTGTCGGTCAGGCTATGGTATTTGGTTCCAAAGATTATTCAATGCGCGTATGGTTAAATCCGCAGAAAATGGCAAGCTACGGACTTGTTCCCCAAGAAGTCATTGCTGCAATTTCCAAACAGAGTTTGGAGTCTGCACCTGGAAAATTAGGGGAAGAATCAAAAGCACCACTTGAATATGTCATACGCTATAAGGGGAAAAAGAATCTTCCGGAGCAATATGAAAATATTATTGTCAAAAATAATGGGGTCCAGATCGTACGGTTGAAAGACGTATCACGCATAGAATTTGGCTCGATCAGTTACAGTGGAAACTCCCAAAATAACGGGCTAAATACCGTCACGATCGGTATATTCCAGACATCAGGATCCAATGCCAATGAAATTGAGATCGGCATCGATAAACAGATTGAAATAGCACAGCGCTCGTTCCCTCCCGGAATCAAGATCTTTAAACTGATCAGTACCAAAGAACGGTTGGATGAAAGTACCGCTCAGGTGCGTTCAACATTAATCGAAGCCTTTATATTGGTTTTCTTGGTTGTATTCTTATTCCTTCAGGACATCCGTTCGACGATTATTCCGGCAATCGCCGTACCCGTAGCTATTGTAGGTACATTCTTTTTCTTGCTGGTATTTGGCTTTACCATCAATATATTGACGCTATTTGCCCTCGTACTCGCCATCGGTATCGTGGTCGATGATGCAATTGTCGTTGTCGAAGCAGTACACGGAAAGATGGAGACTTCCAACTTAACCGGCAAGCAGGCTACTCATAGTGCCATGAGTGAAATAACAGGGGCTGTAATCTCCATTACCTTGGTTATGTGTGCAGTTTTTATTCCCATTGGATTTATGACAGGTTCATCAGGCATGTTTTATAAACAGTTTGCCTATACCCTTGTTATCGCCATTGTGATCTCTGCAATCAATGCCTTAACACTGACACCAGCACTCTGCGCACTATTGCTTAAAAATACGCACGCCGAAAATCACGATGGGCAGACCCCAAAAACAGGATTTTCTCAACGTTTTTTCAAAGCGTTTAACGCTGGCTTCGAAAACATGACCAACCGATACGTTGGTTCATTAAAATTCCTGGCAAAGAAAAAATGGATTTCTGCAATATTAATCCTAGCAACCATTGCTGTTGCAGGGTACCTCATGACAAGTACTTCCAAAAGTTTTGTACCCATGGAAGATGATAACTTTGTAGTTTATAGCTTGGAAATGCCCCCAGGAACGGGACTTGATCGAACCACAAAAGCAGTAGAAAAAATAGAAAAATTACTTGCCGATATTCCTGCTATTGAAAGCCATACGAGTATCACGGGATTTAATATGATCGGTAATAATTCAAGTGCGGCCTACGCAACAGGTTTCATTCGTTTAAAGGATAAAAAGAAGCGTGGTGAAATGAATGATATTGATCAGATTCACCAAGTTATTTCGGGAAAATTAGCCAGTGTCAAAGAAGGTAATGCCATGGCTTTCCGTTCCCCTCCTGTGGACGGTTATGGAATGATGAATGGCGCAGAACTCGTCTTGCAGGACAGGGCTGGCAAATCGCCGGTTGAGCTGAAAGCAATGTCAGACTCTGTTATTGCACAGATTATGCAACAACCGGGCGTACAATTCGCTTATACCATGTTTAGAGCAGATTATCCACAGATGGAGCTTGAAGTAGATGAAGATAAAGCTGCCCAACTCGGTGTAGATGTCAGTGAAATGCTTTCGTCTGTTCAGACCTATTTTGCCGGTGACCAATCATTGAATTTTAATCGTTTCGGCAAATTCTACCGAATAGCGGTAAAAGCAGATGGTATCTACAGAACTGACAAAGAAGCATTCAACGAGATATTTGTCAAAAATAACCTTGGCCAAATGGTCCCTGTAAATACCTTGGTCACACTTCGTAAAGTGTATGGCCCTGAGTCGGTAACCCGTTATAATTTATACAATTCACTCACGATAAACGTGGTTAGTACGCCTGGTATCAGTAATGGCGCGATCATGGAAACATTGGAGAAAAATGTATTGACTAAGTTACCGGGAGACTATAGCTACGAATGGACGGGACTTAGCTTGGAAGAGAAGTCATCAGGCAATCAGACCGTACTTATCCTAGCATTAAGCTTACTATTTGTATATTTCTTACTATCAGCACAGTATGAAAGTTATTTATTGCCCCTTGCCGTCCTGTTATCAATCCCAACAGGTATGATCGGCTCTTTCCTAGGAACACGTGCTATTGGATTGGACAACAATATCTACGTCCAGGTCGGCTTGATCATGCTCATCGGTCTTTTGGCAAAAAATGCTATTTTGATTGTTGAATTTGCTTTACAGCGGAGAAGAGCAGGCTCCTCACTCATTGATTCGGCTTTGGAAGGTGCAAGAGCTCGTCTACGTCCAATCTTGATGACTTCATTGGCTTTCATTGCGGGTATGGTACCCTTGATGTTTGCTACCGGCGGAACGGCTACAGGTAACCATTCCATCAGTACAGGAGCAGCAATGGGTATGTTAAGCGGTGTTATCCTTGGGGTAATTATTATACCATTACTGTATCTGGTGTTCCAATATTTGCAAGAAAAAGTTTCGGGTAAAAAGCTTACGGACAATACAGTACACAATACAAACGATTAAAATGAAAAAATTTCATCACTATATAACAATTTTCGCAAGCACTACCCTGTTGTTGTCCGCATGCAGCGTGGGGAAAAAATACACACGTCAGGAGATAGCAATGCCCGAAAATTTCAAAAACAGCGAGGTTGTTCTCACGTCCGATACGCTACAGCTATCCTGGCGTAAATTTGTACAGGACCCCTTATTGACCTCACTCATTGAGAAGGCTTTGTCCAATAATACGGACGTCAATGTAGCACTCCTCAACATGCAACAATTAGAACTCGCGTACAAGCAGTCTAAGAAAGGGTTACTGCCAACAGCTGATTTAAGCATTGGAGCGAACAGAACCTGGTTATCGAGCAACTCCTTGAATGGCTCGCTGAGCGACCAATTTATTGGAACACCCTATATGGACGATTATAGTGCTACGCTTAGATTATCTTGGGAAGCCGATATCTGGGGAAAGGTAAAAATGCAAAAAGAGGAATCTATGGCCAATTTCTTTGGCCAAAAGGAAAATCTTTCCGCATTAAAAACACGCCTTATTGTACAGGTCATCCAGTCCTATTATAATCTGATTGCTTTGGATGAGCAGCTTAAGATTGCACAAAAAAATGTTCAATTGAGCGACAGCACACTGAATATGATACGTTTGCAATACAACTCATCACTGGTTAGTTCGCTTGCCGTGGAGCAAGCCGAAGCTCAGAAGAAAACTGCTGAATTGTTAATTCCCCTAGCCCATCAAAATATGGCGGTCGAAGAAAATGCACTGAGCATTCTTTGCGGAGGTTTCCCCGAGGGCATTCAACGTACAGCAAGTTTAGATGATACGATCGTTGGCAACGGGCTTGCTACGGGGGTGCCGGCCGAACTCTTGAGCCGCAGACCAGATGTCAGAGCAGCTGAATACGCGGTTGTGGCAGCGACAAGCAGAATGGGACTTGCTAAAGCAGCGATGTACCCTTCCATAAGCTTGACACCATCCATCGGTACAAACTCCATTCAATTTAACAAATGGTTCGATTTACCGGGTTCTATTGTGAAAACAATAGCGGGGAATATTGCACAGCCAATTTTCCAGAAAGGTGCTTTAAAAACAAACTATGAGATATCGGTCATTGAACGTGAAAAAATAGCCCTGCAGTTTAAACAGTCGGTCATGGTCGCTGTTTCAGAAGTTTCGGATGCCTTGGCAAAAATCAAACATACGGAACAGCGCCTGCAACTTATCCATGCCAAATCAAATGCCCTCGCCAAAGCCACCGCCGATGCATCCCTACTTTACAAAAGTGGGATGGCAAACTATTTGGAGGTGATAACTGCCCAAAACAATGCACTTCAAAATGATTTGGAACGTATTACAGTAAAACGGGAAAAGCTCAACGCAGCCATAGATCTTTACCGTGCACTGGGTGGCGGAACAGATACTTTACCGCCAAATACGCCATAGAATCACAAAATAAAAGGCACTGACTAAATATATGCCCCTAGAAGCAAAGACTTTCTAGGGGCTTTTTCTTTCCTTGTTTGCAGCTCCGCCCAAAATTCCTTATCTTCGGGTAAATACAAATATGATGAATAGAACGAGTTGTCTTCCTCCTCCAATAGCGTAATATTTCTTTTCTATATTACTGAAGCACAATACCAGAAATGGACCAGTTTGCTGTGCTTCTTATTTTCTATCAATTTTATTATTTAACACCTTCCGCCCTTAATGGACGGAACTGGAAGACAATTTCTTATGAAACATTCATATTTCATGCTGCACCTTGCTGTGCTGTGCCTGGGACTATCTGGCGTATTTGGAAAAGTGATTTCACTCAACGAGGGGATACTCACATGGTACCGGGTATTTTTAGCTGCCGTTATCCTATTTTTTATTCTAAAATGGTATAAAATACCTACAGATTTTACTTTCAAAGAGAAACTTCATATTTCAAAAAATGGGCTACTATTGACAGCCTCCTGGCTATTATTCTATGCTAGCATCAAATATTCAAACATTTCCATCGGCGTGATCTGCTACTGTATGGCAAGTTTTTTCACCGCTATTTTTGCACCGATGATCAATAAAACGAAATTCAGATTGTCTGAACTCCTGTTGAGTGGACTTACGTTGTGCGGTATTGCACTGATATTTCACTTCGATACCTCACACCAGCTTGGCATAGTCTTAGGGATAATTTCTCCGGCTTTTGCCTCACTCTATGCGGTTCACAATGAAAAATTGACCAAAAAGTACAGCGCAATATGCATTAACTATTATCAAATGATCGGTGGAACAATAGGGCTGGTATGTCTACTTCCTTTTTACATTCAACACTATCCAATCAGCACTTTCATTCCCAATGCCCGGGATATTTTCTATCTGATCATCCTATCTGTATGTTGTACTGTGGGAGTCTATCTCGCATTTACAGAAATCTTAAAGAAGATATCAGCATTTACATTGAACTTAAGCTTAAATCTTGAGCCAGTATATGCTATTTTGATTGCATTTTTACTTCTTAATGAAGCAAGAGAATTAAACCTATCCTTCTATGTTGGACTGCTTTTGGTTGTTTCATCTGTGTTATTACAATATTGGATCAGCAGTAAAAAGAGCGCTTAACAACCTCCATTCATTTCCCAGTCCAACTAAGATTGGGAAATGAACATTGTTTCCTCCTTGTGCCTAGCAGGTAGCCCCCGATAAACAGGTAGCCCCTAAAAAAACATATTGAAAAGAAAAATGTGTATCATTTTCAACAAAGCCTTATATTTATGAAACGATTCGGGTTTTAATTCCAAAACCGGCACAACCGGTCAAGCAATTTATTATATATACATTAAATAGATAGTTCCGTTATGAGCAATAGCAGTACAGAAAACAAATTTGTTAACCAGCAGATCCAATACCTTGAGTTTGTATCAAGCGACCTTGAACGTGCCAAAGCATTCTACTCAACGAGTTTCGGTTGGGAGTTTACGGATTACGGGCCAGCATATACGGCTTTTGGCGGAAAATATGTTGATGGTGGTTTTACACTTGGCGACCCCATAAATGGCAGTATTCTCGTCGTTATCTATGCCGACGATCTGCAGGCCACGCGTGATCAGGTTATCCGTGCTGGCGGGACTATATTAAAAGATATTTTTAGCTTTCCGGGTGGAAAAAGATTTCAGTTCCAGGATCCCGACGGATATGAATTGGCCGTATGGACTGTTGAATAAAAGTTGAATACAATATATACTGAAATACAAAGCCCCCATATTTTTCTCATATGGGGGCTTTGTATTTTAAAATCAGGCTCTTTTAGCTTTCTGATAGTTTTTATTTTTATTCCTATTGAAACGCTTCTTCTTATGCTGTGGATTCTTTTTGGCAGGATTGTAAGTAGGTCCCGCTTCAAACCCCTCTGGCAATGGAAGTTGTTCAATCGGATAACCTATTAAATTCTCAATCTGAGCGAAACGGTTTTGGTCTTTCTCATTGACAAAGGTAATGGCTGTTCCTGTAGTTGCTGCCCGCGCAGTACGTCCAATACGGTGTACGTAGTCTTCCGGATCCGGTGGAACATCGTAATTAACGACCAAACTGATCCCCACCACATCGATACCGCGAGATATCACATCTGTCCCTACCAGTACCCGTACCTGACGAGACCGGAATCTGGCCATGATATCTTCCCGTTTCGACTGCTCAAGATCCGAATGGAAACCCTCCGCATCAATCCCCTGCTTCTGTAATTCCTGAGCGAGAAGTTTGACTGTAGTTTTTTGAGATGCAAAAATAATAACTGATACATAGTTGGGATCCTTCAGTATATTCTTCAGGAGTTCCATTTTCTGTTGATCATAGGCAAGATAAACACGTTGATCTATCCCTTCCGAAGGTTTAGAAATGGCAATATTGACTTCCACAGGCTCTTGTAGAATTTTTCGGGCAAAAGACCTAATCTTTATCGGCATCGTAGCCGAAAACAAAAGCATCTGCTTTTTCTTCGGTAGATAACTTACAATACGTAAAATATCGTCTTGAAATCCCATATCCAGCATACTATCAGCTTCATCCAAAACAAAGTGCTTTAAATGAGAGAGATCAATCTTCATGGAGGTAAGATGGCTTATCAACCTTCCCGGCGTAGCAACAATAATATTTACTCCCTCTCGTATCGCCCGTTTTTGCTGTTCATACCCCATACCATCACCACCACCATAAATGGCTATGGATGTTGCACCCGTGTAATAAGACATGCCCATAATCTGCTGGTCAATTTGCATAGCAAGTTCCCGGGTCGGAACAAGGATAATAGCGAGGATAGATTCCCTTGAATTCCGCGCTATTGCATCGAGGATCGGCAACATATAAGCTGCTGTTTTACCTGTACCTGTCTGTGCACAGGCAATCATATCTTTTCCCTCTTTAATAATCGGGATGGTCTGTTCTTGGATCGGCGTAGCCTCCTCAAACATCATACTTTCTAAACCTTCTTCCAAAGCTGGAACAAAGCCAAATTCATCAAATCTCAACGTATTGTTTTTATTGTTGTGCCCTAAATTACTAAATCTAATTCATAAAAGTCTAAAATTAATACCTATAGCTCGTTATCCTCTTTCAAATAGATGTCCAGATAGGATTAATCCATGAGGGAATCAGAAATGAATTTGACCAAAAACAACTGTCCTACACATTCCTGTAAGCCAAGCATACGACTGCTATCTATTCAAAATCTAATCAATAACCTCTGTTTTCTTTGCGGCTGACACTGCGCTCAAAACGACATAGCCGAGCAAGCCAGCACACAATGACGCGATAAGAACTGCAAATTTCGCCTCTTCAATCAAAATGGTATCATCAAAAGACAAGATGGATATAAAAATCGACATGGTAAAACCAATTCCCCCCAACAAGCCTACACCAAAAATCTGTTTCCAGCCAGCTCCTTCAGGTAATTGGGCGATGTTGAGTTTCTTTGCAAGAAAACAAATCAGAAAAATTCCAATGGACTTGCCGGCAATTAAGCCTAGAATAATACCAATACCTAATTTTGAAGTCAGACCACCAATCATTTCACCATGAATTGGTATCAATGTATTTGCAAAGGCAAACAAAGGGATAATAATGAAGTTGACAGGTTTGGTCAATACATGTTCAAGCTTTTCCAAAGGCGATTCTTCGGCATCAGGTGTCGTCGGCAAAGTCATGGCAACCAATACACCTGCTATTGTTGCATGAATACCCGAATGATGAACAAAATACCAAATGAATAATCCAGGAACCAGGTAAGCCCATATCGCTTTAACCCCCAATTTATTCAACAGCAGCAGAAACAGAAAAATACCGAGTGCTATAAACAAATAGGTAGCATGAATCCCGTTACTATAGAAGATCGCAATAACCAATATTGCAAGCAAATCATCAACAATTGCCAGGGCAGCCAAAAAGATTTTAAGACTCGCAGGTACCTTATTTCCTAAAAGCGTAATAACAGCCAAGGCAAATGCGATATCTGTGGCCATTGGAATTCCCCAACCATTTGCGGTATCAGATCCCTGATTCAGTGCAAAATAAATGACGGCCGGCAAAATCGCGCCCCCCACAGCTGCCAATATAGGAAGAATAGCCTTGCTTGGTGAAGAAAGCTCCCCCTCCACAATTTCGCGTTTAATTTCAAGGCCGACCAATAGAAAAAAAATGGCCATCAGCCCATCATTAAGCCAGAGTAGCCAAGAATATTTTAGATGGATACCGCTACTTTCAAAACCTACCTCATGATTCAGAAACTCCATTACGCCGTCATACAAGGATGTATTTGCGACAACCAATGCCAGAATAACACAGGAAAAAAGAATAATTCCTCCCGCAAAGCTGGATTTTAAGAATTCTCTAAAGACAGTTAAATTGATAAGTTTTGACATGATATGGTATCTAAAACGCTTAAAAAGGTCTACAAGATACAATTTTTAGTCCTATTTGCCCAATTTCAGGAACAATATCATCCGTTAACGACATAAAAACCCTAAAAAACATCAGATGGAACAAGTCCCAGCAGAATGTGCCTCTTTAAAATTTGAAAATATGCAAAAAAATCTTGCATATTGCTTCCACTGCAAAAAAGTTTTAAGAAATCGGTATAAATTTTTTAGCGAATTAATTTGACTTTGTTGCAAAAAATACTTAGCTTGCTACTATAGTTAATAAACCGTTTATTATGTGCAAGAAGTGGATTTTCATGGTGCTTCTTTTCGTAGCAAATTTTACATATGCGCAGACGACAGAGGATAAAACCCAACATTCAGGTTCCCATTACATTATTTTAGCAATCATTGCTATTATTGTCATTGTTTATATATTATACAGGAGGCAAAAGAGGAAATTTAATGAATAAGGGAGATCAATTGATCTCCCTTATTCATTAAATTTCCTTTCTATATCCTTTTCTCCTTATCTTCCTTGCACCCGCTGAAATCCTAATGGCGAACCGGTTCATTCGTTTGTGCCAATCGTTGCGAGCCCGTATTTGCCGGACATGCAATATCGTCCGTTGCGTCATACACAAGCTTTTTCCCATTCAATTTTGTTATTAGCTCCTGAGGGACATACAGCTGAACTTTGGTCACGGCATATCCACTTGGAAAGTAGCGTACATAATAACCGTCGGGATGAAGTGTCCAGATACCACTTGGCACATCCGTACGCGGTTCGGCCATACCGGCCAAAATAGCATATTGCTCAAAATCAGCATAAGAGTAATTTCCCGAAGAAACAAGATGGCGAATATTATTTTCCGCTTCGAAGATTGTCTGCACAGCAGGTGGCATTTGGTCTTTTGCTTTTTGAACAACATCGAATGGCAAAACGCCAAGGGCACCGCCTTCCAGATGTAAAATTTGCTCAGCTGTAAGCAGTTTTAAGGCTGTCTCTTTCACAGGTCCAGCGTAATCGATAAATTTTGTTTTTGCAATAATCGTCCACAATAGCATCTGTATATCAGATTGTGCCACCTCTGGATGTTTCTCCGCGCTTTTCAAAATGGCTATGACTACCTCCCTTTTTTTACCCAAGGTGGGTGCATACATATACCCGTCGCCCTTTGAAGGCGCATACGTACCGGCCTTTAAACAATAGCTCTTATTGGTCATTTCAAAATGTCCAGCCTCCAACAGATAGCCATCGCTTCCGTTCTTTGGCAGATTTTCCAACGGTTTATAAACAGCCGTATTTTGAAAGTCTGGCATTTGCTCGCCTTTCCGATTCACATCTTCAAAACTGGTACTGATAGCTTCAGGTTCTTTTAACAGTTTGTCTAGCCCCAGCACTTTGCTTCCCTTGGAAGCGACAGCCTTGCTCGCTTTATCGAGTAAACCTCCAAATTGGGCAGAAGCGTCTTGCAGGTTCACCAAAAAAGCGACAACAAGCACAATAGAGCAGCTTATTCTTTTTCTCTTCATAATTGATTTTATTTTGAGCTCTTGCACAACAAAAAAGAAGCCAATTTGGGTAGTAAAAGCAATGTTCATTATTTATTAATGCAATATTAGTCTATTGCCCGAGTTTCTCCCCTTCTTGGAAAGAACGTCTCGCTTACCTCTTTTTCAAAGTACACAACTCGCTGAAAAGATCTGGAAATCAGCCATTCACCCCGACAGGAGAGACTTCGCTATTTTGAATGGAAGTGATCAGTGTAAATAGTTAAAAATACAAGATTAAAACGTATCTTTGCAGCATGATTAATGTGTCAAATCTCTCCCTTCGTTATGGTAAACGTGTACTATTCGAAGATGTCAATCTAAAATTTACACCTGGAAACTGTTACGGTATTATCGGCGCTAATGGAGCAGGTAAATCTACGTTCTTAAAAATTATCTCTGGTGAAGTTGATCCTTCAACAGGTTCTGTGGCTTTTACGCCGGGCGAACGCATGTCTGTTTTAAGTCAGGATCACTACGCTTTCGACGAATTTACTGTTCTGGAAACAGTCATGATGGGTAACCAGGAGCTTTACAAAATCATGAAAGAGAAAGATGCTATTTACATGAAAGAGGATTTCTCTGATGCGGACGGTGAACGTGCCGGCGAATTAGAAAGTCTTTTTGCTGAAATGGATGGCTGGAACGCCGAATCTAATGCAGCGACGTTGTTGAGCAGCCTGGGTATTAAAGAAGATCTACACTATAAATTGGTTTCTGAAATAGACGGTAACCAAAAAGTTCGCGTATTACTGGCGCAAGCTTTATTTGGAAAACCAGATATTTTGATTCTCGATGAGCCTACCAATGACCTGGATATAAACACCATCGCATGGTTAGAAGATTTTTTAGCAAGCTATGAAGCAATCGTCCTAGTCGTATCCCATGACCGTCACTTCCTAGATGCTGTATGTACGCATACGGTAGATATAGATTTTGGAAAAATGACAATCTATACGGGTAACTACTCCTTCTGGTACGAATCTTCTCAATTAGCCCTAAAACAACGGTCTGACCAAAATAAAAAGATGGAAGATAAGGTTAAGGAACTTCAGGAATTTATCCGTCGTTTCTCTGCCAATGCTTCCAAATCAAAACAAGCGACTTCACGTAAGAAAGCTTTGGATAAAATCAATATTGACGAAATCAAACCTTCCAACCGTAAATACCCTGCCATCATGTTCAATACCATGAACCGTGAACCTGGGGATCAGACTTTACAAGTAGAAGGATTAAGCAAAACGGTCAATGGCGAAGTTTTCTTCAAGGATATCACGTTTATGATTAATAAAGGTGATAAAATTGCTGTACTAGGTCCAAACTCATTAGTCACTACTGCATTCTACGATATTATTACCGGTAGAGATGCTGACTTTGGAGGTGAGTTTAAATGGGGGGTGACCATCACTCCTGCTGATATGCCAATTGAGAATGCAGCGTTTTTTGAAGGTAAAAACGAAAATCTAGTCGATTGGTTAAGAGACTATACAACAAATCCTGAAGCCGATGAACAATTCTTGCGCGGATTTTTAGGAAAAATGCTTTTCTCTGGCGAAGAAGTTATGAAAAAAGTATCTGTGCTCTCTGGAGGTGAAAAAATGCGCTGCATGTTTTCTCGTATGATGCTTCAAGGTGCCAACTTCCTCATCTTCGACGAACCGACCAACCACTTGGATCTTGAATCGATTACAGCTTTAAATAATGGCATGTCAGATTTTAAAGGATCGATGCTGTTCACTTCACGTGACCACGAACTGACGGAAACTGTTGCGAATAGAATTATTGAATTGACACCTAAAGGTATCATCGACAAATTGATGACTTACGATGAATACATTAATAGCGATGTGGTCAAAGCACAACGCGAAGAAATGTACAAATAAGATAATTTATCCCAATTTTATAAAGGCTCCATAATCTTTTTTATGGGGCTTTTTTATATTCTCGTATTTCTTCATCATTCTACTTCCTCTATTATAACAATTGACTGTAACGCTGATCCCTTTGTCAAACGAGGAACAATAAATAGACCTGGCGTTTAAGGGATGTACATATCCAAGAAAAAAGCACTGAGGGGTTCAGTGCTAATCGCGATTGACAACACGCCAGCCCAACTGTAGGGAGACCGCGCAATGATCTGATAGATCCTGTCCCTGCTCGTTTTGAAAGAGTTTTTTCTGGACCTGGTAATCCTTTACTTCAAATAGTAGATGATGATTATTGCGGTAGTAAATTTTGTCAATGCCCTCGCAATCCTCCGTCAGCTCCAATGCGGTTTTCGCTTCAAAGTTTGTTTGATGTCCAGGAATTTCACCCTTATTTCGCAAACTTACCCAGGCATCTACCAGACCCAAGTCCTCCTGAAAAGAACCAATGTTATCTAGTTCATAAGCATAATGGGAATTAAAATCACCCATGATTAAAAGTGGCTTATCCGCCGAATATTTTTTGATATAGGTTTTCAGCTGATTGATATTCTTCTGCCGCGCAATAGTTGCATTCCGATCATCCTGAGCTGTTGCATGTACATTATAAACATCAATAAAAACCTCCTTAGCTAATTGGATACGAGCATATGAAAAGCCTTTAGGAGTCAGGCAATCTGTACCGTTGCAATCCGTCCAGCTTATTCGCTCAAACTCAACAATGGGATATTTTGAAAGTGTGCTCAGACCATCACCAAAAGGTACTCCTCCCATATTTGCAGTTCGGTAGCTATGCTTATTGTTACGATAAAGAAATTTGTTGTAATTAAAGTCTTCCTGTACATTGACAATATCAAATCCATTGATTCGCTCGCCGATCGAAGTAATACTGGAAGACCGCTCTGTTACTGCACTGGAAATCAGCTCAGGGAGACCAGCGATATTATATGTCAATAAATTAAGCTGCCCGTAGTTCGCATCAGGCAAAGCTGCATAGCTTAAGTTGCCAAGTTTAGGCTGCTGTTTAGGCTTGAGCTTAAACCCCAACATAACGCCTGCAGACGCACAAACAAATAAGAGGAGAATTTTTCGAAAACCCTTAGGTCTAATTTTTTTTTCGAACAATAGATCTATTAACATGGACTGAATATTTTGTTCAATCCAAAGCTACCGCTCCAACATTAGCTCAATGATCATGTTCAATTAATTCTATTTTTAATAATCATGCACAAATTATTAAAAACTCATAATTTATAAACACTATAATGACAAAAGGATAATACGGGCATAGCATAGGAGTTACAGCTTTCAGATATTTTTATACAACCCCTAATAAGAATAACATGAGAAAGGTAGCATTCTTTACAGAGATACTCGTTGAGGATTTTGACGGTGCATCGCGTACAATGTTTCAGCTGATAAACCGCATCGATCAGCAAAAATTTAATTATTTTTTTATCTATGGCGGCGGCCCCACAAAATTTCGAAATTTTCATTCTTACAAGGTCCCGACATTTAAAATACCCGTCAATGATGATTATTGCCTTGCTATTCCACAGCTTATCAAAAAGAAACTTGAACTCGCCCTGGATGAATTTGCTCCGGACATGATCCACATTGCTACCCCATCCCTTTTGGGTTTCTTTGCCTTGAATTATGCCAAACGAAAAGGAATACCTGTTCTAACGATCTATCATACACATTTCATTTCATACATCGCTTATTATTTCAAAAATATCTTACCCTTGGTTAAACCAACCGAACAATGGATGAAAAAAGCTATGAATAATTTCTATAACAAATGTGATATTGTGTATGTGCCGACCAAATCCATTCTAAGTGAACTGCAGGAGATCGGTTTACAACAGGAAGGATTAAAACTGTGGCAGAGAGGAATCGACACGACCTTATTTAACCCCTATAAAAAGAATATTTCTCACATACAGTCCATCACAGAAAATGACAAACCAACAATCCTTTTTGTCAGTCGTATCGTCTGGGAAAAAAATATTAAAACACTCATTGAAATCTATCAACAGATACAAGCACAAAATCTCGACTATAATTTCATTGTTGTGGGCGAGGGAACTGCCAAAATAACGGCAATGCAGGAGATGCCAAAAGCCATATTTTTGGGAAAGAAAAACCACGAAGAGCTTGCGATCCTATATGCCTCGGCAGATGCGTTTGTCTTTCCATCGGTTTCAGAAACTTATGGCAATGTCGTTGTAGAAGCATTAGCATCTGGACTTCCTTGTGTTATCGCTGATGGTGGAGGTTCCGCTTCACTGATTCAGCATGGGAAAAATGGGTTTAAGTGTCAGCCCGAAAATGCGGCCGGATATGTTTATTACCTCAAAAAAATCCTTTCTGACACAAGCTTAAAAAAGAATCTTGTTGCTGCAGGTCTTTCTTATGTTAGGCAGCTGGACTGGAACAGGCTATCACAGTCCTATTTTGATGATATTGACCGACTGGTAGATAAAACACAGGAAACAGATTTGGCATGGGCAAACTAACATCCCCAAGCAAGCTATTCAAAGGCACATTTTTAGTTTTGATCTTGGTATCCATTGCGATCTTTTTAGCTAAAAGCGACTTCAATGCGTTAAAAAAAGAACTCTCCGCAGTTGGTTATCGCTTTATCGTTATTTTGTTGACAACTTGTGCAGCATATTTTCTAGGTACCCTAGCCTGGTGGATATGTTTGGGTTCCGATAAAAAGAAAGTGAATCTGATTGAACTCTTTGCTATCCGTCAAATCGGTGAAACCGTTGGGCTATTCAATCCCACTAGCATTATCGGTGGTGACCTGTTAAAGGCAGAATTGATCACCCGTTACAACATTCCGTTAAAAGAAGGATTGAATTCTGTTGCAATATCCCGTATTACTGCGGTCCTTTCCCAATTGACTCTTTTTTTGATCGCTATGCTCTGGTTGATGTTCTCTCCTTTAAAAAGTGAAGTTATACGTTATACAGGTTCTACAATCTATTTCGTCTGTACTCTTTTGCTGCTCTTGGTTATCTTAATGCTCTACTGGCTAATAGCCGCAAAAAGTCCTTCGCAAAATACAGCTTCGACAACAAGTTTTTTGGGAAAAGCACAATCCTATATGCAGACGCTACTTTGGAATGTAAAAGACTTTTACCAACATCAAAATAAGATCTTTTGGTGTTCCTATTTACTTTTTGCCCTCCATTGGATTATCGGAAGTCTTGAATTCTATTATATTCTAAAATTTCTGGGTACCCCTGCTCAACCGATTCATGGATTGATACTGGATATGAGTGTCATTGTACTGAAAAGCATGGGTGCTTTCATTCCCGGCCAACTTGGTGTCGAAGAAATCGCCAACAAGCTCCTGCTCCATATGATCGGCATTACAGGGGGAACAATTTGGCTCAGTGCTTCGCTATTGCGCCGCAGCCGGCAGCTCTTCTGGGCAGGTTTAGGATTTATATTTTATCTATGCATCAAAAAGAAAGCAGTTCATGTCCCTATCTGAAATAGAAATATTATTTGTCAGCCACAAATACCCTCCAAGTGTTGGAGGCATGGAAAAGCAGAGTTTTGAACTGATCAACACAGCAGCTCTTTACCTGAAAACGCATACCTTAGTCTACGATCATAAGGAATCCATTTTAACTTTCTTCCTTCAGCTAAATCGTCGCATCCTGGCAAAGGTGAAAGAAAACCCGGGGATCAAGCTAATTCACTTTAATGATGGGTTAATAGCCTCGTTGGCCTCCTTTCACAAAGGGTATCGCCATTTAAAGCGTGTGGTTACGATTCATGGCCTGGATATCGTATTTCCCTTCAGTTATTTTCAAAAAAAGGTCGTACCAAGGTTTAACGCATTCGACCAGATTATTGCCGTAAGCCAAGCCACCGCAGAAGCCGCCCAGTTACGTGGTATTGATCCCTCAAAAATTATCATTATACCTAACGGTGTCGATCCGATACAGGTACCCGCGCAAGTCACTGAAACAAACAGTGTGAGCAAGCCTTATTTTATCACATTAGGACGAGCAGTCAAACGGAAGGGGTTCTCCTGGCTTATGAAAGATGTCATACCGGCGATCCAGGGTGATTTCAAATTACTGATGGTCGGCCCATTCGACCAAGAGTCTACATGGAAAGAACGTCTATTGCATCTGATGCCCGCAAAGCTGTATCATATAATGACTTTATTTCTGGGTTACCCCACGGATCAGCAGGCAATCCGAAAACTACTGAAAGCATATCCCGAAAAAATTCAACATCTTGGAAAAGTTCCATTTGAACAGCTGAAAAGCCTATTGACCAATGCTCAAGCCTTCTTGATGCCCAATATCGAAGTGGCGGGCGATATGGAAGGTTTTGGACTCGTCTGTTTGGAAGCCTCCACAGCAGGTACAATCGTTGTCGCGTCAGAATTGGAAGGAATTACAAGTGCAGTGACACATAATGGCAACGGTCTGCTCCTGGCAAGCAAAAACCAAAATGCCTGGGTCGAACAACTTCAAGCTATCTTAGCAGATCCAGCCCATTATAAAAAGTTAGGCCTGCAATTTAAACAGAATACCCTAAAGCAATATAGCTGGGATATTATGGCCAGATCCTACTGTCAATCCTTTGTCGACCTATGCCAATAGATCTATAAAGGTTTATATACTTTATAAATTCGATTATAATCAGGAGAGGTAAGCATTGTTTCCGATAAATTCAGCTTCGTTCAAGATGAAGTAATTTCGTGTAACGAGCGGCTAAACTTTGATAAAAAATCAATTGAATTAAAACGAAAGATCCCAATAAAACAAGACTTAAAGGCGAGTAAAACGTTAAGCTGATATACAGCAGCAACAAAAATAACCGCAACATCTCAAGCGGAAAAACCCAACCTTCATGCTCCAGAAGGCCACCTATACAAATGACGCTGCAGAGAATAAATACCCCACCTACAATGAGCTGGAGGAGTTGCTGATAATTACCATAAAGCAAAAAGAAAAAAAGAAGGATCATTGTCAGCATGGACTGAAAAAAGATATAACGGCTTAACCCCTGTCCATGAACCTGTGGTTTGATACCTGCAAAAATCTTCTGTTCCAATTCTGTTCTGATTTCAGGCTGTATATCGTCGGGTCGACCAAATATAGTTCGCATTTTGTTTTTAAATCCCTGTGCGCGCTTAAATGACAGGCCAATTTCAAATAAATAATGAAAATGCTGCCATAGAAAAGTATAGCGATGGATAGGTTTAGTAAGTCCATAGACACAAGGCTCCTCTTTCTGCTCGGGGATAAATGTTCCAAACAGTCTATCCCAGATAATTAGAATGTCCCCGTAATTCTTATCCAAATAGATTTCATTGCTGCTATGATGTACGCGATGATGTGAGGGCGTTACAAATATCCGCTCAAGAACACCCAAATTACCTACGGTTTGTGTATGGGAGAAGAATGGATATACCCCATGCACCAATAAGATTGCTGTCATCATAAAAGGTGGAAAACCCAAAAGGGGAATAAAAGCCCAAAACAGCGAACGAAATACCGCCTGAAATATGGTAATACGAGCTGCTACCGTGAAGTTATAGTCTTCACTCTGATGATGGACAACGTGTGCGGCCCACAATAGGTTGATTTCATGGCTGTAACGATGATACCAATACCAGAGAAAATCTGTAAATAAGAAAAGTATAATCCAGGTCCAAAGATTCGCTTCAATGTGAAATATAGCAAAATTTTGATATACCCAAACGAAAAAAAAGTAAAACAAGCTCACAGAAAACATATCACACATGCGCTCGACAATACCGACATTGAGATTGGAAATGGATTCATCAAAAGAATAAAAACGCTTCTGTTTTTTTAAACTATACCAGTATTCCAACAGCATCAAAACTAAAAACAAGGGAATGATAAATGCCAAAAGATTAAGCTTTTCCGTATACATGCAGTCGCTATTTTAAAAACAAAAAATCTACCTTCATCACAGTTTCAAAAGAACCATCTTTGCTCCTTTCAAAAGATCGATTCCTCCAAGTTCTTTATTATTAAACAATCAATTTTAAATCAGGTTTTTCAATTATTATTTTCGGTTTGCAAAACTTAGATGGTTTCGACGTACAAGCAGCAAGCAGCGTCAAACGCACCTACTATTCAACAGTAAAAAACTCCATGACTTTGCGACCACCGACCGCTATGAAGCAAAACACGATTCGTGCTGAATCAACTAAATCGTGTGGACATCAGTAAAAAAAAAGCCTTCAAAAAGCTAAACGCTTTTTGAAGGCTTTTGATTAAAGGATTAACTATCCTTTTTGAACAATTTACCTTTAGGGGTATAAAATTAGTCTATCGTGCTCTAGTGTACACTGGACATATCTATCTGCGTTTTTCCTTGTTTGATCATCAATACAAAAGGAACACATAGCAAAAATACAACGCCCAGGTATAAGAACACATCCATATAAGACAGAACTGTCGCTTGTTTCATTACACTCATGTCCAATATCTGATGAGCCTTTGCCAAAGCTTCGTTTGGTGAAAAACCTTTGGCCTGAAAACTCATCTGCAATTGCTGTACGCGCTGTTGTACATCAAACTTGCTTGGATCCAAGTTGGCCACCAAGTCAACGCGGTGTTTTTGTGTATCACGGGCAATAAATGTTGTAATCAAAGCAATCCCGAACGAACCGCCCAATTGACGCATCATCCCCGTAAAAGCTGCACCCTCACCGATTGACTTACCATGTAATGTCGATAAAGACAGCGTCATGACAGGAACAAACAATAAGCCCAAACCAACTCCACGAAGAATCAAAGGCCAGAACATGTGCTCCGAACCGGTATCATTCGTCATCAGGCTATACATCCAAAAACAGAAGCCAAAAAAGATACTCAGCCCTACCGCAACCATATATTTCTGAGGTACGCCATTCTGGATCATCTTACCGATAAAAGGCATCATGATACCAGTCATAATTGAACTTGGCAGCAATAACAATCCGGCATCCGTTGCTGTCCATCCCAATATCGACTGTGTATAGATCGGAATAATAAAAGTCGATCCAAACAATCCAAAACCGAGAATAAAGCTCATCACCACACCGACCTGCAAATTCTTATCCTTTAATACACGCAGGTTGACAATAGGTTTGTCATATACCAGCTCCCGCCAAATAAAGAATAATAAACCAAAAGCCGATAAGATAGATAATCCTAAGATTAGTGAATCATCAAACCAGTCATCCTGTTGACCATGCTCCAATACGAACTGGAGCGAACCGATAAACATAATCAGAAATATCATGCCGAACCAGTCTACCTCTTTTGCAGACTGTTTCTGGCTGTACTTAGGGCTACGTACAAAAGATAATGTCAACAATGTCGCGATAATTCCAAGCGGCACATTGATATAAAAGATATAAGGCCATGAGAAGTTATCGATAATATATCCTCCCAACGGCGGGCCTAAGGTAGGACCGACAATGACCCCCATACCGTAAATAGCCTGGGCCATACTACGTTTTTCTTTGGGATAACTTTCTGTAATAATGGTCTGGGCTGTCACCAACAAGGCTCCCCCACCCATCCCTTGTATAAAGCGGAATGCAACAAGTTCCCACATATTGGTTGCATTTCCGCACAAAAATGAAGATACTGTGAATATGATAATGGAAGCCGCAAAATAGTTTCTACGTCCAAACTGCTGCGACAGCCAGCTGGTCATCGGAATTACAATTACATTGGCAATTGCATAAGCCGTAATAACCCAGGCCACATCCGTCAATGTAGCGCCCAGTGAACCTTTCATATCGTTTAGGGCCACATTGACAATCGTTGTATCCACAATTTCCAACAGTGCACAAAGCACTGCGGTAATCGTGATAACAACGCGCCGAAAACCATATTCAACCAGACTATCCTGTTGATTTAAATTTTCCATAGTTATTGAACATGCACATCTACGTCAGCATTCATGCCCGGTCTGAGCAAAGCCACATTTTCTGCTTTATTGTCTTTTGTCAATTTGATTTTTACCGGTAAACGCTGTACAGTCTTTACAAAGTTACCTGTCGCATTATCCGGAGGCAGCAAAGAGAAACGTGAACCTGTAGCTGGCGAGAAAGAATTGACCTCACCTTCAAATTCGATAGCCGGATAAGCATCCACTTTGATACCCACCTTCTGTCCCGGTTTCATTTTTTCCAATTGCGTCTCCTTAAAGTTAGCAACCACCCAAGTTTCAATATTGTCGACAATGTAGAACAAAGACTGACCTGGATTGACCATCTGCCCCGGTTGCACTTTAATATTGGATACCTGACCATCCACAGAAGCAAGAACAGCAGTATAAGAAAGATTCAATTTAGCCGCTTCAAGCTGCGCATTCGCTCTTTTTATATTGGCTTCAGCAACAGAAGTCTGCTTAGAAGCTACTGTCGTCTTACTGACGATTGCATTACGCTGCGATGCACTGGCATTGCGTTGTTGCTGCAAAATTTCAACCTGCTTGTCCGCCTCCAGCTTAGCCGTCAAAGCTTGCTCATACTGTTGTTTGGTGATCGATTGGTTGTTGTATAAATTTTGGTAGCGGATATAGTCATTATTTGCTTGTTTGGCACGGATACGAGCCGCGTCAATGCTTCCTAAATTGGATTGGATCGTTGCATCAGAGATCGCCACGTTTGCCGAAGATGCAGATACATCAGCCTTTGAAACATCAAAGCTACTTTGAGCAGCAGCCAAGGCCGCTAATGCTTCATCCACACGGACCTGATAATCTTGGCTCTCAATAGTGAACAACGTATCCCCTTTTTTAACCAAATCGTTGTCCTTTACGTACACTTTCGAGATAAACCCACCAACACGTGGGATGATCGGACTCATGTTTTTCTCTACCTGCGCATCGTCTGTTGTTTCATGCGCCTGACCATGCATATATTTATAAGCACCGTAGGCTCCTCCGAAGATGACCAAGGCAGCCAAAACAATTGTAAATTTTTTATTTGTACCTTTTTTTTCAGGTGCGTTTTCTACTGTATTTTCCATGTCTAGATTAATTGCTATTTAATGTTTAACGATCCATTTGCCAATAGAAGATCGTAGTATTTTTCAATTGTGTTTGCTTTGCTGATCGCAAGATTAATTTTACTTTGAAGCTGCTGTACATCAGCTGTCAACAAATCGTCTGTATCGGCGATTCCATTATCGTACTTATCTTTTGTAATACGGTAATTTTCGACAGCCTGATCTACGGCCTGATGATAAACGACATCCTGCTTCTGTGCCAGCATATAATTCTCATTTGCTTGCTGTACCTGAACCTTCACTTTATCATTCAAGAGTTCCAAATGCTCATCGATCTCCTTAATGTGATTTTTCGCGACATTCACTTCTCTTTTATTCTTATAAAGTGAACCGATATCATAGGAAACACCAACCCCCACCATAGCGGCATTGGTTACCGTGACCACTTTTTGAAGGCCAAAGGCATTATAACCTGCCGTTGCAGAAACCTGTGGCAATGTCGAAGCCTTGGTCACCTTCAACTGATCTTCAGCTACCTGGCGTTGTGACTCCAGAGACTTCACGTCCGAGCGCACAGTCTTAGCGGTTTCATACGATCCCTTCAGACCTAAGTCTACCCCTGCTACTTCACCCAAATTGATCTGATCCAATTGCGTATCCTCGTCAATTTTCAAGAAATTGGCCAGTTGGTAATTCAGCACCTTGATATTTTTCTGTGCTTCCTGAAGCGAAACCTGATAGTTTGATAGCTGCAGTTCCGCTTTCAATAAATCATTCCGTGCGATCAAACCATTGTCCAGCATAGCTTTAAAATCCGAAACACGTTGCTCCGACTGTTTGATATTCTCAGCTATCAACAAATTGGTTTGCTGAGCCTTATAAAGACTTAAATAAAGATTTACTGCACGTATAGCCAACTGTTCTTTGCTTGCTACGGCATTGTATTCCTCGGCTTTTAATACATCCTTTGCAATATCAATACCTCCTTTAATTCTTCCACCTGTATAGATTGGCATGCTCACTGAAGCCTGTCCCAACCACAATTGGTTTGCAGCGATATCCGGAGCAGAGCCCCCACTACCTAAAGCCAACTTTAAATTCACATTTGGTGTGGTCATAGCCATGTATTGCCCACCCAATTTTGCATCAGGAAGCTGTTTCGATTTGGCACTTTCAACTTCGAGCTGTCTCCCCATTATCTTGGTATCGGCAGACTTCGCTTCCACGCTTTGATTTGCAGCCAAGTGAATTATTTCTTTCAAAGTCATGTGCTTGTTGTCCTGTGCCAACAAACCCATGGGACTCAAAAGCAATAAAGCACTCAAATTGGCCAACTTATTTTTCATATGTCAATAAAGCTTTAATTGTTTTCTGTATAAATTCTGTTAAAGTTGTTTCTATATAATTTGCATATTCCTCATCGTTATCAATATGCAGCTGATCCTGTAAAAAACAATGGTTCATCTGGAAATTCATAAAAGTTCCCATCATCATCGAATGGATTAAAATCGGGTCATACCCGTCTTTAAACACCCCTTGTTTTACCCCCTCATTGATCACGGATGAGATCACCTCCAGATTATGCAGCTTGAGCTTTCTGAATGCTTCGGAAATGAGCATACGTTGCTTTAAGGAGCTTTCAATTGTGATGATATGATACAGTTTACGATGTGAATTCATTGATTTGATCGATCGGTCCACCATGGCGTCAATTTTGTCCAGCGCATTACCAATAAGCGCCAATTCATCCACATTGATCATAAAATCAGGAACACGCCATTCAAAGAAAGTATCCAGGAGCTTGTCTTTAGAACCAAAATAATAATTGATCATCGCGACATTTACATTTGCCTCATTGGCAATATCGCGAACAGAAGTTCCATCAAACCCTTTCGTTGCAAAAAGACGTTCAGCTGCAAGAAGGATATCAATCTGTTTCTCGTTAAATTCCATTTAAAACCCCTATCTTTTATCGATACTATCCGCATATTATAGCAAGGAAAAGATACGTTCCCGCTAAATGCGCGACAAAGTTAAACAAACGTTTAATTTAAACAAATGTTTAATTATGAATTTTATGTAAAAAAAACACCATTTCTGGTGTTTTTATATTTTTATGGAAATTAATTTAGTATTCGATAGACCATTTCTTTTAAGATCTCCTCGCTGTTAAAATTGCTCGGCACATGCACACCCTTGGATTTCAAATCCGTCTCCTTCAGTACATTGAGCACATCAAAAGTTTTCCGCCTGTTGTAGTTCCTTGCGGCAATTTCGTACTCCTTCAAAAAAAAAGGATGTACACCAAGCTCTTTTGCAGCTACCGATTTGTCAATCAGATAATGGTATTTCAGAATTTTGGTAAAATAGGTCGCTATCTGTCCTATGACCATCACCAAGGGATTATTTTTAGGATTGGCGACAAAATAATCGACGATCTGATAAGCTTTTAGGGCGTTACGTTTGGCTAACGCTGTATTTAATTCAAAAACGTTGTAATCTTTGGAGATTCCAATATTTCGTTCAACGTCTTCCATACTTATCTCTTGACTTTTTGGGACATTCAGCATCAGCTTGTCAAGTTCATTGGATACTTTGGACAGGTCATTGCCCAGATAGTCGGCAATCATCACCGTCGCTTGCGGATGAATGCGCCACCCGGCGTCTTTCACATAGGCTCCAATCCAGGGCGCTACTTTATCGTCATATAACTTGGACGCGTCTACAACAAGGCCTGTTTTTTCAAAAACTTTATAGACCTTTTTGCGTTTGTCAAATTTCCCATGTTTAAAACAAAAAACAAGTATGGTCGTCGGTGTGAGATGCTCCAGGTATTTGGTCAGTAGTTCTTCTGTATCCGATTTCCACTTTAGTTCCTGCGCTTCCTTTATGATAATGACCTGATAATCGCTCAGCATGGGATATCGCTTTGCTGCATTGACGATCGTAGACATATCAATATCTTTTCCGTAAAAAATAGATTGATCAAACCCTTTCTGCGCATCATTCAATACAGTTGCTTCCAGCGCGTCGGCGATGGTATCAATAAAATAACTTTCCTCCCCTTGCAATAAATACACTTGTTTAAAAGATCTGTTCTTAATGTCGGATAGGATCGGATTTATATTCATACGTATTTATTTTATTCCTTCTTCGTTTATCAGTTTGCCTATTATTTTTTTTGAGGCTTGCAGGCTGCCATCACCCCGCTGCCGATGTACGCTTGTTGATGCCTTTGTTAAACCGATTTGCGCTGCTCGGGCAAGCCTGTGTAATAGCAAGCGAAAATACGATTTTAACGGCAAACCAATTGTGTCAGCTACTGCAAAGTTACGTTTTTAAACTTGATCCAGAAGTTACTATTATGCAATAGCTATTGATTTCAAACGATGAGCATCTGACCATAAAATCGTTATGATTTTGCGGATACGCATCACTCTGAAAGCAACCTGAAGCTTTTTTTCTTGAAAATAAATACAGGCATTCCTAGAAAAAAACACCAGGTTGCAGCCGCGGATGATTCGTTTTATTTGCTAAAATTTTAGTATATTTGTATATGTTTTCACCGACTCCACTGAACTTACCGCCATTTAAAGCTAAAATATCCAAAAAGAACAATGCGATTTACATCTTTGATGAGCTCAGAAAAAAGGACTTGGTATTAACACCGGAAGAATGGGTTAGGCAGCATTGGATCAACTATTTGTCACTCATGAAAAATTATCCCAAATCATTGATGCATATTGAAGGCGGATTGAAATTAAATAATCTTCAGAAACGGAGTGATTTATTGATTTACAACAGCAGCGGACATAAGGTCGTTTTAGCCGAGTTTAAGGCACCGCATATAAAAATCACGCAGCAAGTATTTGAGCAGATTGCAAATTACAACAGCGTTCACCGCATCCCTTACTTGCTGGTGAGCAATGGGATCAATCATTATTATTGTAAAGTTGACTTTAATACGGAGTCTTATGAATTTTTAGAAGATCTCCCCGGCTATAACGAAATTGGTTAAGGACGATGCCCAGCCTCATTGCTGGTGGCTATCGTTAAAAAATGTAAAGTAGATGTAAAACATCTTTTCAATTTATTTGATTTTTAAAATATAGTTTTATATTAGTCCTACAGAATAGAAAAAACAAAAAGATGAATATAGATAAAAACGAATTCAGAAAATATGCAGTAAAGCATCATCGTATTGGAAGTCAACATGTTGATAGCTTCATTGCTCGTACAGAGACTAGCATTCCGACAAACCTTACGCCTTACATCGTTGAAGAACGTCAATTGAACGTCGCTCAGATGGATGTATTTTCGCGTTTGATGATGGACCGTATCATATTTTTAGGCAGCGGTATTGATGATCAGGTAGCCAACATTATTCAGGCACAGCTCTTGTTCTTACAGTCTACCGACGCACAACGTGATATCCAGATCTACATCAATTCACCGGGTGGAAGCGTGTACGCAGGTCTAGGTATTTATGACACCATGCAATACATCACTCCTGATGTAGCAACCATCTGTACAGGAATTGCAGCATCTATGGGAGCTGTTTTACTAGTTGCTGGAGCAAAAGGCAAACGTGCAGCCTTACGTCACTCACGCGTCATGATTCACCAACCTTCTGGAGGCGCTCAAGGAGTTGCAGCCGATATGGAAATCAACTTACGTGAAATGATGAAATTGAAAGAAGAATTATACACCATTATTTCAGATCACTCTGGACAAACTTACGAATGGGTAGAAAAATCTTCCGATCGCGATTACTGGATGCGCGCCAATGAGGCCAAAGAATTCGGTATGATTGACGAGATTTTACTTCCTAAGAAGGAGATTATTAAATAACAATGGCAAAGAATAACGATAGAGACATTCATTGTTCGTTTTGTGGGATAAGCAAAAATGAAGCCCAGATGCTCATTGCAGGCAACGGAGCACACATCTGCGACAGATGTATCCAGCAGGCAGGCGAAATCTTAGCAGAAGAATTAAAACAACGAAAAAGTAAAACCTTACAGACTGCGCTGAAACTGATCCGTCCTTTGGAAATTAAAACCCACTTGGATCAATATGTCATCGGTCAGGATGATGCAAAAAAAGTAATTTCTGTAGCCGTATATAATCACTATAAGCGTTTAAATCAGAAAGTGGATAAAGACGAAATCGAAATCGAAAAATCCAATTTGATTATCGTCGGTGAAACAGGAACAGGTAAAACCTTGCTGGCAAAAACTGTTGCCAAGATATTAAATGTACCATTCTGTATCGTAGATGCTACTGTATTGACAGAAGCAGGCTATGTAGGGGAAGACGTAGAAAGTATCTTGACGCGTTTACTGCAGGCTGCGGATTACGATGTGGCTTCCGCTGAGCGTGGCATTATCTATATCGATGAGATTGATAAAATCGCACGTAAAAGCGATAACCCTTCGATTACAAGAGATGTATCAGGTGAAGGTGTGCAGCAGGCTTTATTGAAGATTCTTGAAGGTACGGTTGTTAACGTTCCACCGCAAGGCGGCCGTAAGCATCCCGATCAGAAAATGATCGCAGTCAATACAAGCAACATCCTGTTTATCTGTGGTGGGGCATTCGACGGTATTCAGAAGAAAATTGCAAACCGTTTGCGTACCCAGACAGTGGGTTATAAAATGAATGAAGATGACGAGGAAATTGACTTGAACAATCTGTACAAGTACATTACACCGCAAGACTTAAAGAACTTTGGATTGATTCCAGAGCTGATCGGTCGTCTTCCTGTATTGACTTACTTAAATCCACTGGATAAGGAAACCTTACTGAGCATTTTGACTGAACCAAAGAATGCTTTGGTAAAACAATATAAGAAGCTGTTTGAATACGAAGGTATTGAACTAAAGTTTGATCCTGACGTTTATACGTTTATAGTTGATAAAGCTGACGAATTTAAACTCGGAGCCAGAGGCTTGCGCAGTATCTGTGAAGCTATTATGCTGGATGCCATGTTTGAAATTCCGTCAACAAAAGAGCAAACGGGACAGAAAGCATTGGAAATCACCCTGGACTATGCGAAGAAAAAATTCGAAAAGTCCGATCTGAAAAAGCTTAAAGTCGCTTAAAAAAATCCCGTTCGCTGAACGGGATTTTTTTTTAAAGAATTAAAAATCTTATATTACAATAATAACATAGCCATAACGGAATGTTGACAGGAAGATAAGAGATTCGAGAAATTAAAATTAACGACTATGACAACAAAGAAAAGTGCAAAGAATACCGTAAATAGTCCGATCACCCCAGGTTTAAAAACCAAAGAAGAAATCGTGAACAACTGGCTTCCCCGTTATACCGGAAGACCTTTGGAAGAGTTTGGAGAATATATCCTTTTAACGAATTTTTCGAAATATATCCATCTGTTTTCTGAAATGCATGATAATGCGCCTATTTACGGGGAAGACAAACCGATGCAATCCGTTACTGCCGGAGGCATCACCATTATCAATTTCGGGATGGGAAGCCCTATGGCTGCAACCATTATGGATCTTCTATCGGCAATTGCCCCAAAAGCAGTCCTATTTTTAGGGAAGACCGGTGGTATCAAGAAAAAGATTCCTGTAGGGGAATTGATTCTACCCATTGCGGCCATCCGCGGCGAAGGGACGTCCAACGACTACTTTCCACCAGAAGTACCTTCATTGCCAGCCTTCGCTATGCAAAAGGCGATCTCCACCACGATCCGTGACCACCAACGTGACTACTGGACAGGAACGGTATACACAACCAACAGACGGGTTTGGGAGCATGACAAAGCTTTCAAGAAGTATTTAAAATCAATCCGCGCCATGTGTGTTGATATGGAAACGGCTACGATATTCAGTGTCGGCTTTGCCAATAAGATTCCAACAGGCGCTTTATTGCTGGTTTCAGATCAACCTATGGTTCCAGAAGGCGTTAAAACTTCAGTCAGTGACGTCACTGTGACTGCAAAATATGTAGAAGCACACATCAGCATTGGTATCGATGCTTTAAAACAGCTTATCAATAACGGATTGACCGTTAAACACCTTAAATTTTAAGGTATTTAAGCGACCACATCATATTTTCCTCCTAACGGAAAATATGATGTATCCCTCCCCATAAAACAATAACTATCAAACATTTAAAACTATTAAACATTATTTTTGATTAATAATTGAACAACTATTAACTAATGTTTGAGATGTTAACAAATGTTAATCTTCACAATAATTAAACGATTTGACGTTTATATTGTAATATTCATATTACACAACACATATATCGTAAAAATTAATCAAGCATTGTGAAGAAAAAAACATTATCTATTTTTAAAGTATCCGTATTGATTTGTTCAGCCTTAGCCACTCTGGTAAGTTGTTCTTCAAGTTCTTCAAAAGAAAATAAAACCAATGAGAAAACCGTAGCCTTACCAGTTTATACTGTCACTAAATCAGATGCGACCACGATCAAAGATTATTTAGGGACCATAGAAGGTAAAGTAAATGTCGAAGTTCGCCCGCAGGTCGAAGGACTGCTGCAGGAAATTTACGTTGATGAAGGCTCTTTTGTACAAAAAGGTCAAAAGTTATTCAAAGTAGACCCCTCTACTTATCAGGAAAATCTCAATAACATGGTGGCTACGGAACAGGTTGCGAGAGCCAAACTTAAAAATGCGCAGCTCGAAGTCGACCGATTGAAGCCACTGGTTCAAAACGACGTTATTTCGGATGTCAGACTGGCTTCGGCCAAATCAGACTATCAGGTAGCCAAAGCAACGCTAGATCAGGCCATCGCCGCTGTGCGTTCGGCTCAGATCAGTAAGGATTTTACAGTGATCACGGCGCCGGTAAGCGGTTATATCGGCCGGATTCCAAAACGTATTGGAAATCTGGTCTCAAAAGGTGATAAAGAGCCCCTCACCTATCTCTCCGATATTCAGGAAGTGTATGTTTATTTCTCCATGAATGAATCTGATTTCCTTTATTTTTCCAAAGCGCAGGCAAAAAAAGACAGTTTAGAGGGAAAAAAATACAACCAGAATCAGAAACTTGTGTTTCCCGAAGTAACGCTAGTCCTTGCAGATGGCGAAGAATATGCAAAGAAAGGGATTGTCGACGCCGTAAATGGTCAGATCAACCGTACGACGGGAGCAATCTCTTTGCGCGCAACTTTTCAAAACCACGATAATATACTTCGATCTGGAAGCAGTGGTACCCTTAAAATTGCCGAAGTAAAAAAAGATGTTCTCCAAATCCCTCAGATCGCTGTTAATGAGCTGCAGGATAAAACCTTTGTCTATATACTGGATAAAAACAACAAGGCACAGAAACGAAATATCCAGCTTACCGGCAAAAGTAAAAACAACTATATCGTTTACTCAGGACTACAGGAAAACGATCGTGTTATTACCAGTGGATTTGACAAACTGACTGACGGTTCACCAGTAACCCCGATTTTACAAAAATAATTATTGATCATTTTTGCAGGCTGCACAGTGCATGGTATACCATGCACTGAAAGCAGTATGTTTAAAATTCTATCTATATGCTAAAAACATTTATAAATAGGCCCGTTTTAGCCACTGTGGTCTCCATTATACTGGTTATCCTGGGTTTGGTCGGGCTAAAACTGCTTCCCGTATCACGCTTTCCAGAAATTGCACCGCCGAGTGTGCTTGTTTCACTGAGTTATCCGGGAGCGAATGCCGAGACCGTAGCAAAAAGTGTTCTGCTCCCGATTGAAGAAGCCATCAATGGTGTGGAAGATATGACTTACATCAAGTCATCTGCTTCCAATTCAGGATCTGGAAGCGTATCCGTTTATTTTAAAACAGGTACCAACCCGGATATTGCCTCTGTCAATGTGCAAACACGGATTTCCAAAGCGATCAGTTCCATTCCCGCGGAAGTAAACGAAGCCGGCATCACGGTTATGCCACGGCAGACCGGTGTCATCATGACCATCAATCTCTATTCCGATCATCAGGATAGCGCCTATGATGAAACCTTTCTGCAGGCCTATGCACAGATCAATCTGATGCGACCTTTGTTACGTGTAGATGGAGTTGCGCAGGTTTCGCGTTTAGGAGCACGGGATTATGCCATGCGGCTCTGGCTGAACCCCGAGAAACTGGCCCTTTACAACCTTGTTCCGCAGGATGTGACCAATGCCATAAAAGATCAAAATTTTGAAATTGCCCCCGGTAAATTTGGGGAAACTTCGGATGAAGCTTTCGAAACGGTGATACGTCACAAAGGACGCTTTACAACACCGGAGGAATTCCAAAGTATCGTGATCAAAACCAACAACGACGGTTCGGTACTTTATTTAAAGGATGTGGCGCGGGTAGAGTTTGGTGCGACAAATCTAAGCAGCGATAACAAGGTAAATGGACATCCGGGACTTACACTCAATCTGACACAGACCAGTGGCTCCAATGCCCATGATATTGATATTGCTGTCAGAAAGGTTCTTGAAGAACAATCGAAAACATTTCCAAAAGGCATACACTACGAGGTGACTTATTCTGTACGCGATCAGATCGATGAATCGATCAACCAGGTTGAACATACACTTTTTGAAGCTTTTATTCTGGTATTTGTTATTGTCTTTATCTTCCTTCAGGATTTCAGATCCACTTTGATTCCAGCAATTGCAATCCCTGTTTCACTTGTAGGGACTTTTTTCTTTCTCCAACTCTTTGGATTTTCACTCAATGTCCTGACGATGTTTGCCCTGGTCCTGGCCATTGGTATCGTGGTGGATGATGCAATTGTTGTCGTCGAGGCCATCCATGAAAAAATGCACAGTACGGGATTGAAACCCAGAGCGGCTACATTGTCGACGATGTCGGAAATTACAGGCGCGATCCTTTCCATTACCATGGTCATGGCAGCTGTATTTTTGCCTGTCGGATTTATGGAAGGACCAGCAGGTATCTTTTACAGGCAGTTTGCATACACATTGGCTACAGCGATTCTGATTTCAGCGCTCAATGCCCTGACATTAAGTCCAGCCTTATGCGCACTCCTGCTTAAAGCACCAAACCACCAAGCACATCAGAAGACCGGTAAAATAAACCAATTTAAAGAACGTTTCTTTAAAGCATTCAATACTTCTTTTGATCGCCTAACTGCCCGCTATGTCTCCATTGTAGAAATACTGATAAAAAATAAAAAAATAGCCTGGGCAGGCTTACTTTTAATTACGGCACTTGGCGTTCTGTTTATGATTAAAACACCCAAAAGTTTTATTCCGACAGAAGATGACGGGTTTATCACCTACAATATTGCCCTCCCTCCCGGCGCGTCATTGAGCCGGACAACTGAAGTTCTTCACCGTGCGGACAGCATTTTAAAGAAAAGACAGGATATTAATGGGATGACAACTGTTTCAGGGTTCAATGCACTGGATGGAAGTTCAAGTCCGGCTTTTGCCGCGGGCTACATCACCCTAAAACCCCATGCAAAACGTGAACACATCAAAAATATCAATGCTTTTATGGATACTATCAGAAATGATCTATCCCAGATCAATGAAGCGACCTTTACGGTATTCCCGCGGCCTACCGTACAGGGTTTTGGAGACTTTGCCGGAATTGAAATGGTTCTTCAGGATCGGATGGGTGGTGATATCAGGGACTTTAACACGATTGCTGATACATTTATCAACCAGCTCAATAAACTGCCTGAAATACGCAGTGCTTACACGAGTTTCAAATCCAACTTCCCACAATATGAAGTAAATATAGACGCCGTCAAAGCTAAATCACTGGGCGTTGAGATCAAAGATCTCATGTCGACAATCCGATCGTACTTTGCACGTGTACAGGCGAGTGATTTCAATAGGTTTGGTCGTCAGTATCGCGTTTATGTACAATCAGATTTTGATTTCCGCAAAGATCCTGAATCCTTCAATTCTATTTTCGTTCGCAACAACAAGGGCGAAATGGTTCCGATCAATACGATATTAACCTTGGAAAAAACGGTAGGTCCAGAAACCATTACACGTTATAATCTGTACAATGCAATTGCTGTAAATATTACACCCGCAGAAGGCTATAGTACAGATGATGCTATGCAGGCCATCCAAAAATTGGCCGACAATAAACTTCCTGGCAATTACGGTTTTGAATGGACGGGCATGAGTTATGAAGAAAGTCAATCGGGTTCACAGACCATTTTGATTTTTGTGCTGAGCATTCTGTTCGTCTACTTTCTGCTTTCCGCCCAATACGAAAGCTATATCCTTCCCTGGGCAGTGCTATTGTCTATACCGGTTGGGCTGATCGGGGTTTTCTCCGTGATCAACCTTGTTGGACTTCAAAACAACATTTATGTTCAGGTTGGACTCATAATGCTTATTGGGCTCCTAGCCAAAAACGCGATTCTAATTGTGGAATTTGCTGTTCAGGAACGTAAAAATGGCAAGAGTATTGTCGAGGCAGCCATTAGCGGCTCCAAACTGCGGTTAAGACCAATCTTGATGACCAGTTTAGCATTTGTTGCCGGACTGGTACCCCTGATGTGGACAGTAGGACCGTCGGCCATCGGTAACCATTCGATTAGTTTCAGCGCCGCCGGAGGCATGCTCTTTGGTGTGGCATTCGGCATCTTTATCATCCCTGTACTCTTTGTCGTATTTAAAGGTCTGGATGAAAAACTACATGATAAACTAGCTAAAGAAGAGGAAGAATAATGAAAAACATAAAAAGATACCTTTCGGGAATATGTATCATATTAAGTCTATTAGGCATGATGAATGCGTGTAAGGTCGGCAAAGATTATGTGCAGCCCAAACTCAAACTTCCGGAAAACTTTCGTGGCGACACTTTAGATTACTTTGGAGATACCGCAAGTATGGGGCTGATTCATTGGAAATCTTTCTTTCATGATCCCACATTAAAATTATTGATTGATTCTGCCCTGGCAAACAATTTTGAGATGAAGACAGCATTGCTCAACCTACAGATTTCAAACCGGGTTTTAGCACAGAATAAGGCTAATTATTTGCCTAGCGTCAATGCAACGATTGCCAATGGAAACCGTACCTGGCGATCGAAGGATTTTGGTAGCGGCCCCCTGACCAAATACTATGACCACAAAGGTGAAAAAGCCCCCCAAAATATGTTCGTCTACCAGTCGATGTTTGGTTCAGACATTAACTTTAGCTGGGAAATAGATATCTGGAAGAAGATAGGAAGCAAACAAGAACAGCTCCTAGCCGAGTATCTGGATACACAGGAAGCAAAAAATGCGATACAGACCTCTATCATAACTTCGGTAGCAAAAGGTTACTTCAATCTTCTGATGCTAGATGCTAAAATAGAAGTCGCCAAACGTAACGTTCAGTTAAACGACAGTACGTTACGCATGATCAAGCTGCAATATGAAGCCGGCGAGATTACAGCCTTAGCGATCCAGCAAACACAATCACAGCGTCTGCTCGCGGCTTCCCTCGTGCCCGAACTTGAAAAAGAAATTGTCATCCAGGAAAATGCACTTCAGACACTCACCGGAAAATTGCCCGATAGCATTAAAAGAAGCACTTCTTACGAACATCTCTTCGCGGAGAGCAAAGACATCTCGCTAGGTTCGCCGATCGAGATCGTCCGCAATAGACCGGATATCCGATCATCTGAATTTCAATTGATGGCGGCCAATGCCAATGCCAACATCCAGCAGGCCATGCGTTATCCATCGTTAACTGTTGGTGGTGTTTTAGGAGTCAACAGCATGCTACCCAAAAATTGGTTTAATATCCCCGGCGCATTGCTCGGTGGTATAACCGGTAATTTAACCACACCTATTTTTAAAAACAAAACATTGAAAACACAGTATGAGGTAGCCAAATTGGAACGTGATAAAGCCGAAATCCAGCTGCAGCAGAAAGTCGTCGAGGCCGTTGCTGAGGTATCCAATGCGGTGGTCACAGTTGACAAACAACGGGAACAGCTATCTTTGGCAAAAGAAAGAGTCGATAATGCACATTTGGCAGTCAAGAATGCAGGCCTCCTGTTTAAAAGCGGATATGCAACTTATTTAGAGGTCATTACGGCACAAAGCAATGCCCTCAACAGTGACCTAGATCTCGTCGAGTTAAGGCAGCAGCATTTAGATGCATTTGTGGATCTATACCGGGCACTCGGCGGAGGTTGGAGATAAGGATTTAAAACTTTATTTTTGCAGTATGACGCCAGAAGAATTACAACAGTATTTTCAATCCAAAGATTTGCCTGAAACGCTAGAAATACAGCAAGACATGCAAGTATTCGACGTGCAGCGTTTCTTGCGCACAAGTTTTATCCACGTTGGATTATGGAAGAAAGATTTAAGCAAATGTCCATCCTGGATTAGACTTTTGAAATTCAAGGATGCTTTAGAAAATAAAGAGGAAGCCTAACTACAGTTAGGCTTCCTCTTTATTTTTATCTTTATGCCTTTGGAGCAAGGCGTTTCATTAATAAAGGCATCTGTTCCTTTGAAAAAATTTCCTCAGCTCCTGCATCCCGCAGTTCCATCCGTTCATTTTCATCACTGCTCGATGTTAGCCCAAATATTCTAATGGATGGGAATCTTTCTTTCACAATTTTTGCAGTTTCTATTCCGTTTAATACGGGCATATGCAGATCTAGTATACATATTTCAGGAAGTTCATGCTCATTCTCACCGAGGTAGTCGATTAAATCCCTGCCGTTAGAAGCACAATAAACCAAATCCAATAAATGCGACTGAGCCATAGCTCGCATCAACACATGATGAATCATCGCATCATCTGCGTAGACAACCGTACATTTATTTTTGGTATCCATTTGAAAAAGCTATCATTTACTAATTATAAAAACAATATTATATAAATATGTAATAAAATAAAAAATATAGAAAAAAGTTAGCAATAATTATGTTATTATACAAATTTTATTTCAAAATGTTCCCTATTAACAATCCAACAAACTTTTAGTTTGATTTATACATTAAGAACATCATAGGTAGCAAACCTTTTCGCGTCAACTCCGCTAAAAAAGATTAGATAAAGAGAAATGAAGACCGGTAGAATATCTTCTAAAAATCATCTTCAATAATTTCAGCCACTCTTCCAATTTGGCCGTCCGTCAGCCTTACTTTAATCCCCCTTGAATGATAGGAGGATGATGTCAGCAGGTCCTTCACAATGCCTTCTGTTAGGTTCCCTGTACGCTGGTCCTTCTTTAAGATTATATTCACCAACATACCTGGCTTTACATCTGCTCTATTTCTTCCATCCATGGTCAAACTTAGATAAATTGTTTTTTAAATGCAATATAAAAAACAATTTATTGTTGGAAAAACCTTCGTCTTCTATTTTGAATAGGCGCAATGAAAGCAAATGAAAGTCTATAGGATATATGAATGTTACAAACCGAACGTAAAGCCTGTCCCTGCTAACGCATAAATACCATAAAAAAGGGAACTTAAGTTCCCTTTTTTATGGTATTTATGCCATCAGCCATTGTGGGCCGACCAATTAAATTTATTTAAATAGCTTAAAAATATCGTTTCCGAATATAAAGACCATTAAAGCCAAAAGGATAAAGAAACCGACCATTTGTGCTTTTTCCAGGAATTTCTCGCTCAATGGTTTACCCTGAATCATTTCAACCAATAAGAACAATACGTGACCGCCATCCAAAGCAGGAATAGGCAATAGGTTCATAAACGCCAATGCCATGGACAGCATCCCTACCAAAGACCAAAAACGAATCCAGTCGACTTCCGTACCAAATAAAGTAGCGATACCAATAGGACCTGATAATGCTTTATCAGCACGAACTTCACCTTTGAAGATTTTGCCAAATCCTTTTGCGTTATCGGTGATCACCGTAAATGCTTTCTTTGCACCAATTGGAAATGCCTCCATCAACGTATATTGCGTTGTAAACGATTTGATGGAATAATCACGATTAATGCCTATTCCCAACATCGCATCTGCAGGAACGTTCCCTTGCAACGAAACCTCAGCTCCTTTACGCCACACCTTAATCGCAACCGTTTTATTGACATTTGCTTTTATCTGTGCTCTAAATTGATCGAAGAAAGGCACTTGTACGTCATTGACAGCAATAATGCTATCTCCTTTCGTAAAACCCATTTTACTTGCCACAGATCCAGGCGCTACTTCAGCAATACTTGTTGTTTTCACACGTGGTTCGATAAACTTCTCACCTTTTTTGTCTGAGAGCGTATTCAATAAATCCGCAGGAACTTTGATATCTGTTGTAGCGCCATCCCGTTCAACAGCAAGGGTCACTCCCCCCATCAATACTTTAGAACTGATCAACTCCGAATAATTTTCGACACGGTGACCATCAATTGAAATTACTTTATCTCCAGCTTTCAAGCCAATGGACTCCCCAATGGATCCCGGAACAATACCATTGACCATTTGATCCATTTTGATGTCAGTATTGCCCATTTTAAAGGTTAGCATCCAAAAGACAACAACACCAACGACAATATTGACGATAATACCACCCAACATCACGATTAAACGCTGCCAAGCTGGTTTTGATCTGAATTCCCATGGCTGTGGCTCACCCTTCAGCTGCTCGGTATCCATCGATTCATCGATCATACCTGCAATCTTCACATAGCCACCCAAAGGCAACCAGCCAATGCCATATTCACATCCCTTATAATTGAATTTAAATAATTTCACTCCCCATGCATCAAAGAACAGATAAAACTTTTCTACTTTGATCCCAAATGCACGTGCTGCTAAGAAATGTCCTAACTCATGTAGAACAATTAAAATTGACAAGCCTAAAATTACTTGTCCGACCATAATTAAAACACCCATGTATGCTTTTTAAAATTTAATCTTTGATTATTTCCTTTGTTATTACTCTTGCGATACGATCCGTCTCCAGATAATCATCCAATGTCGGTGCCGCAATAAATTCTACTTGATCCAATGTCTGTTCAATGATATCACTCATCTGCAAAAAACCAACCTGATCTTTCAGAAAGGCCTCCACAACAACTTCATTTGCAGCATTCAGCACACAGCTTCTATTTCCCCCGACGCGTAGGCTCTCATAAGCAAGGGCCAAATTCCGGAACGTTTCCATGTCTGCTTTCTCAAAGCTCAGTGTTGGATAATCCATGAAATTGAAACGTTCAAAACTATTTTCAAAACGTGCTGGGTACGTCAAAGCGTACTGGATCGGCAATTTCATATCGGGTACCCCCATTTGTGCTTTCATGGAACCATCCTGAAACTGAACCAAAGAATGAACGATCGATTGCGGATGGACGATGACGTCGACCTGATTTATAGATAGATTGAAAAGCCATTTTGCTTCAATAACTTCGAGTCCTTTGTTCATCAGGGATGCCGAATCAATCGTAATTTTGGCACCCATCGACCAATTTGGATGTTTTAAAGCTTCAGCTTTGGTGACCTGCAGCAGATCAGCCCTCTTTTTGCCACGAAAGGGGCCTCCTGAAGCCGTGACGTAAATTTTCTCGATCGGATTATGCTCTTCTCCGGCCAAACACTGAAAAATCGCAGAATGCTCCGAATCCACAGGAAGCATACGCACACCATATTCTTTCACCAAGGCCATAATCAGTTCACCGGCCACAACCAGCGTTTCTTTATTGGCCAGGGCAATATCTTTTTTGGATTGAATAGCTTTAACAGTAGGTTTCAGTCCAGCCGATCCAACAATGGCATTCAACACCATATCAACTTCCTCGTACTGCACCACTTCGATCAGTCCGGCTTCACCAAAAAGAACGGTGATCCCCTGCCCTTGCAACGCATCCTGTACATGGCTATATTGAAAAGAATCTGTAACGACAACCGCCTTTGGCCTAAACTCCAGCGCCTGTTTAATCAATAATGCTGCATTGCTACCACAGGTCAGAACGATCGCCTCAAATTTATTAGGAAAGGCTCTTATCACATCCAAGGCTTGTGTGCCTATACTTCCCGTTGCCCCTAAAATGGCAATTCCTTTTTTACTCAAAACCTTTTCTATTAATTAAAATATATTATTTAAAATCTTGGGGTCCTCTCCACCATGGTAATCCGCCATCATTGAACGATAAGCGACCGAAACAACGATACAAGCCAGAGGTACCACCAAAAAAGAGCTCACGAGGTTCAAAATAATAAAAATTATGTAATATTCTAAATAATTAAAATACATCTGCAGTAACTGAAAAAAAGCAAATACAGCTAAAATCAATAACAGTTTAAATACATTGCCTTTTGTCAGTGCAAAACTGAAACGTAGAGATTTAAACGTTCCCGCGTGTTTATCGATAATGAAAAAGGGATAAAATGCCACCCTAATAATCAGAATAAATGTCAATATAGCCGCTACAAAGACAACGAACATCGTAAACTTGCCCATTAACTCCACACGATTATCACCATTTTCAAATAGATAAAGGAAGGGTAAAGAAACAGCCCCTAAAATCATCAGAAGTGCTATGGAAAGCACCATAATACTTAACATGGCACCAAAAAAGTATGCAAGTTCTTTTGAACTGGGGATACATTGGATGAGTTTCTTATCATGATTTCCATCAATCAGACTTAAAATATACTTAAATAAAGTCATGTTCAATCCGAAATACATCACCATGAAAAAAAACGCCATAAAACTACTCAACACTACGTTGAAATCACTAATCGTGGTTGCGAGATAATTAGAAAGACCAGAGGTCACAAACAGCAAAAAACAAAGTCCGGCCACGGAAAAATAATGCCTTTTCAGCAACTCCAATGACTTATTAAAAACCTCATTAACGGCAAACGTACTTTCCTTTAGGAATTGAATCATTTTTTCTTTGAATAAACTTCTACAAAGATGCCATATTTTTTAATTTTCAACAATTTACACGCCCATAAAAATCACTTTTTTTGTCATATTTAACATAAAAAAGAAGGTCAGAGAAAATCTTTTACCAGGAATAAATGAAAACAGGCCAAAAAATAAAAATCCCCTATCCAAGTGGATAAGGGATTCTCTATTTTGACCTTAATTACGCTTATTTAAATTCTTTAGGAAGTGGTTTCTCCAATAAGTATTGGTAGTAGAATCGTGCACGTTCATTGGAATCGTATTTACTTTTCGAACGCTCAAATCCATGGCGGCTGCCAGGATAGATCATCAGTTCAAAAGGAACACTTCTATCCGTCAATTTATCAACCAGTTGGGTTGTATTCTGTAAATGTACGTTATCGTCCATATCGCCATGCATGATGCGCAATACACCCTTATAATTATTCACATACGTTAACACAGAACCGGCTTTATAACCAGCTGGATTATCCTGCGGTGTATCCATCCATCTTTCGGTATAATGGCTGTCGTACAAGTCCCAGGAAGTTACCGGAGCACCGGCAATACCAAAATCAAATACATCAGCAGCCTTTGTCATCGCCAGACAAGTCATATAGCCTCCATAGCTATGCCCTGTAATAAGTACTTTATTTTTTGCAACCCAAGGTTGTGATTTTAACCACTTGACAATGGTGGAATAATCAATAATCTCCCAGTGACCAAGATTGCGGTGCATATAGGCAACGCCCTGTTTACCGAAATGTCCCGAAGCGCGGTGGTCTGCGGACACCTGAATAATTCCTTCATTGGCCCAATACTGGTTACCCGTTCCTTTCCAGGTATCTTTTACCGTCCCAGCGTCAGGTCCACCGTAAATGCTAAAGATCACCGGGTAAACTTTCGATTTATCAAAATCCGTCGGATAGGTTATTGTCAATGGAAGATCGAACAGCCCGTCATCGGATTTGATATGTAAGTATTCCGTCTTGCCATACGTATAGGAAGCAAAATCAGCCGCTTTACTGTCGGCTAACTGGCGCACAACTTTACCCTGATTATCCAGCAATGCATATCGGTCCGGTGTACTCACATTAGAGTATTTAGTAATAAAATACTTGCCATCGGGCGATACATTGACATCATGCGAGTAATCGCCAAAAGTCAGCCGTTTCATATTTTTACCGGAATAATCGACACGGTATAGATCAAAACGTGCCGAGTTCTCTTTACGTGCAGTAAAATAGATCACCTTATTTTTTTCGTCGATCCGTTTCAATTCGGTCACCTGCCATTCACCGGAAGTGATGGGGTTCACTAACACCCCGTCCAATTTATACAGGTAATAATGAGCCCAGCCGGTTTTATCCGATTTTAAAATGTAATATTTGTTGTCCGCAAGGTACGTAATACGCTCATCGTGATCTAAATTGATCCATGAAGCTTGACGCTCATCGTAAATCTCCTTTTTCGAACCAGAATTTGGGTCCACTTGATAGAACTTCAAATTATTCTGATCCCGGTTCATCCACTGCACCATCACATTTTTGCTATCAAAAGCCCAATAGGGTTGACCAAAATACTGATCGTCTTTTTCATTGAAATCAGCCCAGACAACGTTTCCTCCATCGAGATGAACTATACCGACTTTAACTTCTGGATTAGGATCACCCGCTTTAGGATATCTTGTTTCTTCCAAATAGCCGTGTTGGCCTTTGGACGAATAAATCGGAAACATGGGGACCTTTGTATCATCGAAACGCATAAATGCAATTTTACGACTGTCCGGAGACCACCAAAAAGCTTTGTATTTTGTCGGGCGGCCAAGAATCTCCTCGTAATATACCCAGGATGACCAGCCATTGTAAATCACATCAGTACCATCGTTTGTATACTGCATTTCCTTTCCCGAAGTCACATCGACACTGTATAGGTTACTTTTACGAGTAAAAGCAACGTATTTACCGTCGGGAGATAAGGTGGGATTCTGTTCGGCAACATCAGGCGAGTTGGTAAGCTTTTTCGCTACGCCATCACTGCTTTTTAGGAAGATATCGTTATTTTCTACATAGACAACTGTTCCTTCTTTGGCAGGAACCGTATAAACACTTCTGTTGCCTGATTTAATATTGACTTGATACAAACGACCATCGTTCACATCATTCTCCAGGTAAGCTGTCCCATCTGCCCATCCAGGATACTGATTAGTACGAACCGTCAAAGATTGCTTTTGCCCCCATGACTGTGCAAAATCCAACTTTTTCTGTGCGAAAGCAAAGTCATGCACAAAAAAAACGATAGACGCACCTAAGAGTACTCTTGATACCGTATTCATTAATTTTTGGATATGTTTATTAATTATTTTGGCTAAGATAAAGAATTGTGGCAAATAACTACGATTTTGCCTGTAACAAGCTTAACTCAGAGCTCACATACCTTCCGGCTTAGCAAGGATTTGATTAAACCGGAGATCTCTTGTTAAGGACGATGCTCAAAAAGTGCAAGCTGTATGCCTTCCTTTGGAAAATCAGCTTCTTCCACAAAATTTGATACCGAAACTCCCAGCAATCTCACTTTGTTCACTAGCTCCACCTTGCTCAACAAATTATGGGCTGCCGCATAAATTTTGTCTTCCGAGTCAAAGCTACTTTCTATGGTCATGCTCCGTGTCAGCTGAACAAAATCGGCATATTTAATTTTTAATGTCAAGGTCCTTCCGGAAATTTCCTTCTTCCCGATGCGTGTCCACAACTGTGCGCAAAGCCGCTGTAAAATGGTATTTAATTCTTCAAAAACTTCTACATCCTCGCCAAAAGTATCCTCAATACCAACCGATTTACTGCTGCGATTAGGAACAACAGGGCGCTCGTCAATTCCGCGTACAATACGGTAAAAAAAATGCCCGGTCTTTCCAAACCAGCGCACGAGGTCCTCTTCACGCTGTTTTTTTAAATCAAGCCCCGTAAATAGCCCAAGTTCATGCATTTTTTTTGCCGTCACCTTACCTACCCCAAAAAATTTGTCCACGGGCAATGACTCCATAAACTTGACGATTTTAGAGGGACCTATAAACGTTAGGCCATCAGGTTTGTCCATGTCCGAAGCAATCTTTGCAACAAATTTATTGACGGAAACACCAGCAGAGACGGTCAGATTCAATTCCTCTTTGATAGCCTCTTTAATGGCTTTGGCTATATCAATAGCCGAACCAATCCCCTGTTTATCTACGGTTACATCCAGATAAGCTTCATCGAGCGAGAGCGGTTCAATTAAGTCGGTATAACGAAGAAAAATCTCCCGAATTTGATACGAAACCTGCCGATAAACATCGAAACGCGGATAGGTAAAAATAATATGGGGACACAACTGAAGAGCCTTTCGCGAGCTCATAGCAGACTTAACGCCAAATTTTCGCGCTTCGTAACTGGCCGTTGCAACCACTCCCCTCCCATCCGGTGAACCACCTACGGCAATTGCCTTCCCCCGATATTCGGGAAAATCACGCTGATCTACTGATGCATAGAATGCATCCATATCCAAATGAATTATCTTGCGATGTACCTGTTCCGCATCCATTATTCAAATTTACAAAAATTAGCATTATAGCGTACAAAAACCACAAAATAACTAATAGAATTAGCAACAGATCTTCCGAAAAACAAGTATAAATTCGAATGATAATCCATTCGTGTTTATGCTGTTAATTTTTTATCTTTAGGTGAAACTATAGACGGAGCAAACAATCATGTCGAGCCCCTGTTAGTCTCATGAACAATAATACAAAGACTTAATATTCATGCATTATGGAAAATTTGCCAGAACAAAAAAAGAAAAGATCGGGGTTTAAAAAGTTTTTACTCTTCCTGATACTTTTTCTGCTTGTCGGAGGTGGCTCCTATGGCTACTGGAAGTATTATTATGTATTCGGTGAAGGTGTAAAGTCCGGCTATCTCAATTATGCTGTAAAAAAGGGCAATATTTTTAAGACCTACGAAGGCAAACTCATCCAAGAAGGATTTGGAAGTATCAAAACAGGTGGCATAGCCAGCAATCAATTTGAGTTTTCGATTGAAGATGATTCCATATTCCGGCAATTGGAGCTCAACAGCGGAAAATATTTCGATCTCCGTTACAAAGAATATCATGGAGTGCTCCCCTGGCGGGGAAATACAGTCTATATTGTAGACAAAATTGTCAATATGAAATAGCATACTCCGCTGTGTTTACCAGCGGAGTATCCAAGATCAGTCTGAATACCTAACTGTAGATATTTGTCTAAGAGACCTAGTTCCATTCATCGATGCATAGCTTTCATGAAGCATGGTTTTGGAGATAGTCTAGTTGATATTTATTCGAAAAGTACGTCGCGAACGATCAATTTCTCCTTAAAATAGCTTTTCAAAATAGTTCCGTCGCCATGCAGCGTCCAAACCTCTTTGGGATTTACCATTTTGATATATTGAAGGATATCATTCCAGTCCACATGATCTGAAATATACAATTCGATATCATTCTGTGCCTGCAGACGTTTCCAGCCGGAGGCAAATGCACGCAATACTTTAGTTGCCCTGAAATAGCTGTTAAAGGTCATTGGTGGTACTAGATAGACTTTATTCTGTTCGCCCTGTTTCATTTCTTTTCTGTTGTAGGGCTCGTAGGACAATTTCTTTAGCCCGTGCTGATCGTAAAGTCGATGGTACGGCAGTATACCGCTATGTACGAGCACTTTCCTATCTGGACAATACCTGTTGATCAAATCGGTGATCCGCTGTGCCTTCCCTAGCACATACGTACCCAACAGGATATTGCTCGCATGTCCATCAAGTTTTTTTATCTCCGCGGCAGGATCAGGGTGGATTATTTCAGGATTTGCAAATGTACTTTCGGTAATGAGTACATCGGCCTGCTGCATTTCGATTGGTTCACATGTATCGTCGGGCTGCAATTTGTAGTCGCCAGTATACAAGTATCGTACCCCCCGGTATTCCATTAGAATCTGTGCAGAACCAAGAATATGGCCTGCCGGCAAAAATGTGATTTCGACAGCACCTATTTTAAAGGGGCTGTTGAACAGCTTTACCTGATACGAATCTTTGCGGTTTTGTTTATAACGATACGTCATAAACAGTGAAGTTGCCTGCGTAGCATACACGTAATCATGCCCCGAGCTGGCATGGTCACCGTGGGCATGTGATACAATATTATGTGCCACTGGGTTACTGGCATCAATAAAAAAATCACCATAACGGCAATAATAACCCGCTGGTTTTCTGACCAGGAAGTCAGCTAATATGATTGACATAGTTTTATTTTAGAAATTTTTGGTGTAAAGTCCACACCTGCGGCAATAACGGAGTGATTCCATCATTGATGATGATGAAATCGGCCATTTTTATTTTTTCTTCATCCGTTAGCTGCTTACTGATACGTTCCATGACCTGCTCTTCGGTTACCCCATCACGTTCCATCACCCGTTGAATGCGTACGGATAAAGGAGCGGTGACCAATATCGTATAATCAAGATCTTTATAGGAACCACTTTCAAAAAGGAGAGCCGCTTCTTTGAGCGAATAACGTGCCTTTTGTTGCTCGGCCCAGTCTTTGGCTGCCTGAATGACAATGGGGTGCACGATACCATTCACAAGCTCGAGTTTTTCTTTATCGGAAAATATCTGCTGCGCCAAAAAAGCGCGGTCCAGCATACCATCCTTATAGGTTGCTTCACCGAAAGCAGCTATCAAACTTTCCCTGATCCGCAAATCCGTATTCATCAATTTTTTGGCTTCATCATCGGCATTGTAAACAGGTACTGCCAAAGCTTTAAAAAGCTGACAGATAAATGTTTTACCGGATCCTATTCCGCCTGTTATTCCAATCTTCATTAAAAAAATCGTTATTTACGTACAAAAAAGTCCACGTTCTGCGGCACAATGCTGATTACCTTACAATAATCGGGTACCTTAGTCAGCAAAATGGGCAGGTATTGCACCTCATTTTTCTCCCAATCGGACAAATCCACCACAGCTTCAAAATCCCGCGAGGTATAGTTATTATAATCTTTTACGGACATTAACACCGTCACGACAACTTTGCCGGGACTGAGCCTCACAGAACTATAGCGCTGACCATTTTCAACCTTTACTGGTAATTCAATCACTTTTTCCGTTAGTTCGCCTACCGGCATCAATACTTCGACAGATGTGGGATAAACATTAATATTTGCTTTTTGGTTGCGGGCAAGATTTGCTACGGTCCGGACGTCGGTTTCCACTTCTTTTCCCCTAACGGTATCAGTCTCCCAGTATTCAATCGCCGAAACATCCTCATAGGGACCGGTAATCGTCACATAAGCTGGTGTAACTTTGGTATCCGCGATAACACCATAACCACGCTTAAAGCCAATATTGGCCAGCGGTTTGACAGGAACCTTACGTTGGGTCTGTTTGGAAAAGTCAAAAAACAAGGTGTCTGGACTGACAGCAACTACGCGCTGTTCATGCGGAAACTGCCGGTTGATAAAGCCCAATTGATTGGAAAAGACAATCCAGTCTTTGGTTTTTAAAGAGCTCAGGTCCACCTGTACTTTCGGCGTTTCCAGAGCGGCTTTTGAAAATAAGAATTGCCACCCCGTCATTTCGAGCTTCACCTTTACCGTATCAGACTGCTGCGGGTGAAATGCCCGCTTCTCGGGAAGATTGACATATTCAATTGCTGCCTTGACGGACACCGTATATTGGTTGGAGATCGAAAACAATAACCAAGCTAATAACGAAATTCCAACACAACGCACGAAGACATTCATCTTCCGTCGTTGAGTCTTATTTATCCGAACTGCATTCGCCATGATACAAACTTAATCAATTTGCGTAAAAATCAGCGTTCTTATCTGCATTTCATCTTAAAGAAACTAATATTTTCATTGCATTTTTCTCTTTTGCCGCAAGGGTTTTAAATATTTCCGACGCTTGCTGGACATCATCGAAATTAGCGTTTTGGCTTATACTATTAAACAATTCCGACAGGCATGTCCACAATAATGCAATCTGTACAAACTCTTGGTAAGCGAAGCCAAGTTGTTCTATTTCGAGCAGATGATGGCTTTCCAGTAAAAAATCGCGATACAGGTTTCGAAACAAGGCTCCTCCAGTACCTGCTTTTTCCATCAAATCTGCGGCCATTTTAAACTCACTGTCTATGTGTTTACTCGTGTTGTACCATTTGATCACTTCTTCACTCGCCCGCAGAATTCCTTTATAAGCAATATTTCGAATAGCTGGGGTTAGATATTCTTGCGCATTGTTTGTAATCGCTGTTAAGACGGCTTTCTTTAGGTCAATGTCTGTCTCACAACCGCCTATTGTGTAATACAGATTTTTAGAGGACATGGGGCCCTTTTCTGCCCTGGCTAAAGCTAAGCTCATAAGAGATGTACTTACCCTTCCACCTTGCTGTCTCGTATCCACCAAGTAGGCATGATCATCATCATACCCATAAATGGCTACATAATGACCTGCAAAATGAAATCGATTGGTGAAATATTCCAGGTAATAGGCATCGAGTTTCAGTCCAACGGGCCGCCCTGCATCAAGGAGCTGTTTCACATTTTGCCAGGCTTTGGCTTTGGAAGAGGTTTCATGAACGCTGAGCTGGAGCCCGAGATTTGAGCAAATATGCTGCGTCAGTAAATCCGTTTTGATCCGGCCGCCCAAAAATGGAAAACCCATGGTTCTCATATTCCAATAAATAAAACTAAGTCCCTCCCCCAGTCCAAAAAGCATCGGTTCCGAAAGCCCAATACCGATATGCGCCAATAAGGTACCTGTTGCTGTTGTTTCGCAATGCTCTCCAATAAAGGGTTTAAAATTGTTCATACTATTCTTTTTCAAAACACAAAGTTATAAGCTCAATTGACAGCATGGTGTCAGCAGGAAAATAGAGCCTAATAGATAGTTCTTGCTATACTATTTTTTGTTACAAAGATGTAGCTCTTCCCCTTTTTCTCTTTTAATTTTTAGGTGCAGCAAGGGAGGATCAGGTGGTAACCAAATTCGGTCTTTTTACACTGCTTGTTCAGTGCTTATTCAGTGATCGTTCAGTGCTTGCTCAGTGCAGACTGAATAAACAATGACTGATTACTGTCTAAATATAGATTAAACATTGTGATTAGGTATAACCTGGTATTAGGATGTTTCCATTTTAATGCTTATCTTAATTATCTGTAACATAATCAATAAATTATGGCAATCATCAAAAATGGCGTTAATGGAACCGTTTCCGGGAAAGCAGGTTCTGTTGTGTTTGTGTCTACTAAAACAGGAAATTATGTACGTTCTCTCCCTCGCGTTAAAAAACGGGAGCCCAGTCCAGAACAGCTGCTCAGTAGAACGCGCTTCAAAACTGTGAGGTCGCATATTAGCCTATTAAATCCGATCATCAATATCGGCTATAAGGCATACAGTTATCCTAAACGGGCCTATGATGTTGCGATGTCTTATAATCTGAACCAAGCACTTATTCAGGAGGGGGACGGTTTTGTGGTTGACTGGCAGAAATTTATGATTGCCAAAGGAAGTCCCAATCCCATCACTTCCTACACGATGGATTTCGATCAGGAAAACCAGATGCTTCAAGTTACTTGGGAATACGATGCTTATCTGGAAAAGAAGTATGACACGGGGACTTATGATTCATTCTTAATCCTATATAATGCAGCGGATCATGGGGCTGAATATCCACTTTTTACTAACGACTCGAAAAACAGCTTAACAACTGGCAGACAAAACATTGAAATACCGAAACATAAAAAGGAAGTGACTTATGAGGTGTATATCTTTTTCGTAGAGAGCTACGGTGGAGGTAATACTGACAGTCTGCACCTGGGTACGATAAAGGTTTGATCAGTACATAAAAAAGCCAGTTTTCTACGAAAACTGGCTTTCATTTCTTTCAAGAAAAAGCTTATGAAGCACTTTTCTCAGTAGCATTCGCAGCTTTTGAAGCATCTAAAGCAATTGCTGATTTGTCGAAACGGATTCTTACGCCTGAACCTACATCCACTAAGAAAGTCGTGTCTGATACTTCTACAATGCGTCCGTGAATACCAGCTGTCGTAACAACTTTAGAGTTTACGCCAAGTTCTTCAATATATTTTTTGTGATCTTTTTGTTTCTTCATCTGCGGTCTGATCATGAAGAAATAAAATACCACGATAATCAAAACCATTGGTAAAAAACTCATCATATTGCCACCCGCTGCTTGTAATAATACTGTGTTCATCTTCTATTGTATCGTTTAATAATTTGTTATTTTGCTAATACTTCGCCTTTAAGCTGCACTGTTGTCAAGCCATTGGAAGCATTCGATTGGATCGTTATGATCTTCTGCTGTTTGCCGACTTGCCCTTCGCTGTTAAAAGTAACATGGATCTCCGATTTTCCCCCCGGCAAAATAGGACTTTTCGAAAATTCAGGTTGTGTACAACCACATGAAGCAGTGACTTTCGAGATAATGACAGGAGCATCACCCGAATTTTTCAGCACAAAAGTGTGTTTTACCTGCGCACCTTCCTTTACTTGACCAAAATCAAATGCAGACTCTTCAAATTCTACTTTTCCCAATTGTGCTGCCGCCTTAGAAAGACTATCTGCAGCTGCTGTTTCAGTCGCTGTCTTCGCTCTCTCTTCCTTTCCCTTCTGTGCATTTCCACAAGAAAAGAAAAATACCGCCGACAAAGCTAAAACAGAATATTTGCCAAAGTTTTTCATTCGTATAAATTATTTATCAGAGTTGATGTTAATCTCTTAAACCACGACCTGCCTTCTGGATTCTTCCCTGTTGATTCAAGTCGTTTAATATTTTATCCAAGATACCATTAATAAATGTATTACTTTTCAATGTACTGAATACCTTAGAAATTTCAATATACTCATTTATTGTCACTTTCACAGGAATAGATGGAAAATTAACCAACTCACAGATGGCCATGCGCATCAATAAAGTATCCATTAGCGCAATACGGTCCGACTCCCAGTTCTTCGTTTTCTCAGAGATAAGCTTCTGATATTCATTTGTATTGCGTATCGTTTTACCCAACAACGCAATGATATATTCGCTATCGTCATTCCAGTTTTGCGTAATCTCCGCAAGTTTATTTTTACGCGGATCTTCGGAACTAAAATTCTTAAAGGTCTTCGCAATCAACGCTTGTAATACTTCTTTATCAACTGGCCAGTTGATGAATTTCTCTTCGAACACCTGCTCAATAACCGGCGATTTCAAGATGATCTTTTTAAAGATATGCTTGATGATATCTTTTTCCGTACCGATCGAACGGTCTTCTTGCTGCAGGTATTCCAAATAAGCCTCAGAATCCTTTAGCTGTAAAAATACGGTACGTACGATCTCCGGATCAAAGCTCCAGGAAATCTTATACTTTTTGACACCTTCTCCATATTGTGGATTTTGTCTCAATGACTCAATAAAAGTGTTTGTACTTAACTTGGTCGTTAAAGACAAGTCTTTTTCAGTAGGCAAGAACTTATTGGCTCTACCTTCTGCATCTATTAAGACATAATCGGATACCTCATCTAATAGATTCAGTGTCCACATATACATCTCATAGACTTCATCCACATTTTTTAATAGTGCTTTTTCAAATGTTTTGATGTCTTTGTCTTCTGAAAGACTGTACGCATAAAGCGTTTGCACTACTTTTACCCTCAGGTGTCTCCTGTTTAACATAGTAATTTTAAAGAACGATTTTTTATAAAATAATAAATAAGAACGATTTTGGGATGAAGACTATCTCTTGATTTTTTTAATATCCTGGATACGTTTCTCCGCGATGCGATTAGCTGCTTCAAAAGTAGAGATATTTTCTTCTTTTGATTTTTTCAATACGTCTCTAGTCGCATTATAAATATTTTTGATCACAAATTCCGTGTGATCTACACCATAATTCTGAATCTCTGAGTAACAGCTGATCAATGCACCGGCGTTGATCAAGTAATCAGGTGCGTATAATATACCTCTTTCATGAAGGATTGAACTTGTGACAAGTTCATCTTTCAATTGATTATTGGCCGAACCAGCAATAATTTTGCATTGCATTTTCTGTGCTGATTCTGGATTGACCGTACCGCCCAATGCACAAGGAGAATATACATCAAATTCGTGATCAAATACTTCACCGTAAGGGATTGGCTCCGCTTTGTATTTGGCCGCTACTTTCAACATTTTTTCTTCGGTAATATCACTAACATAAACACGTGCATTCTCTTCGCGCAACATAGCGATCAAACGCTCACCTACACCACCTACACCATGTACAATAACTTTTTTGCCAGCAACACTTTCCGATCCGTACAATTCCTTTAAGCAAGCTTTTATCCCAAAATATACACCTTGAGCAGCGAAGATTGAAGGATCACCAACACCGCTTCCATGAATTGCTTTTGGTAAACCAGCAACATGGTCGGTCTCCGTATAAATATGTTCTAAATCACGCTGCGTGGTACCCACATCCAATGAGGCGATGAAATTACCATTCAACCCTTCAATAAACTGACCCAAACGGCGCAATAAGACCTCCGATTTGTCTAAACGGCTATTACCGATGATAACAGCACTTCCACCGCCTAAATTCAATCCAGTAATGGCAGATTTATAAGTAATTGCCTTGGATAAACGTAAAGCATCCTCAATAGCTTCTTCTGTCGTTTCGTATGGTAACATACGAACCCCGCCTATCGCAGGACCCAAGGTTGTGTCATGGATCGCAACAATAGCTTTCAAGCCCACTAATTCATCATTACAGAAAAATAAGTTTTGATGGCCAGACTGGCTCATCAATTCAAAAATAGAATTTTGAGATGTTGACATAAAATGTACTACTCTAATTTGTTTTAATTTTTTAAGGTACTTGATGCAAAAGTAGGAAAATTATTCGTTGTGCATAACAACTTTTTTTATCCAAGACTTAACATTTGATTTCCGAATGACAGTAAATTCATTCAAATCCTAGCGCATTTTGATGAATTAGTCCTACTTTTGTATTCGTAATATGAAGGATCTCGCCTACTTAAACAAGTACTTTTATAAATACCGCTGGAAACTGATTCCAGGGGTTATTTTTGTTATCATCTCCAACTATTTCGGGGTATTGCCGGCAAAGGTGATTCGCGAAGCATTTGACCTGGTACAGGAAAACATCTATCTATACCGTCTCTTTGACGGGTTCGACAGACAGGAACTCATCTACCAGGTATTCGGAACGAGCCTATTATTTTTCGGTTTCGTCGTGCTCCTGCTTTCGTTGCTGCGGGGTATTTTCTTATTCTTTATGCGTCAGACGATCATTTTAACGTCGCGTTATATTGAATACGACCTCAAAAATGAGATCTATAATCATTACCAAGATCTAAACTTCGGTTTCTTTCGGAAAAATAATACTGGAGATCTCATGAGCCGTGCCACTGAGGATGTCAATCAGGTACGTAATTACCTGGGGCCGGCCATTATGTACGCCATCAATACTGTCGTCTTATCCATTATGGTCATCTACGCCATGTATAGTGTCAATGGCAGATTGGCAACTTATGCTTTGGCACCTATCCCAGTCCTATCGATTATTATTTTATTTGTCAATAAAATCATTAATAAACGTAGTTTAAAAATACAGAAACAACTGGCCAACCTCTCTTCTTTCGTGCAGGAAACTTTTGCTGGTATACGCGTCATCAAGACCTATACCAGAGAACAAAATAAAATGCAGGAATTCGAAAAGGAAAGTACAATTTATCGCAATACTGCCCTTGACCTCGTTAAAGTACAAGCTGTTTTCTTCCCGCTTATTCTATTACTTATTGGACTCAGTACAGTAATTACCATTTACATTGGTGGAATTGAAGTTGCCAAAGGAACGGTGACTGCTGGAAATATCGCTGAATTTATTATCTACGTCAATCAGTTGACTTTCCCTGCCATGTCCCTGGCCTGGGTAACTTCATTGGTGCAACGTGCTGCAGCCTCTCAAAAGCGCATCAACGAATTTCTCCATACAGAATCGCCGATTGTTAATGGAAAGGCAACGAAAGAACTCGCCGGTGAGATCAGGGTCGATGGAATATCATTTACTTATCCGGAAACAGGTATTCAAGCGATTAAAAATATATCTTTCCAGATTCCCGTAGGAAAAACGCTGGCTATTATCGGAAAAACAGGATCCGGAAAATCGACCTTGGCCAACCTACTTCTTCGGATGTATGATATCGATAAAGGAAGTATATATTATGATAATTTAGAAATCAAAGATCTCGATTTCAAAAGCTTACGCCAGCAAATTGGATTTGTTCCACAGGATGTTTTTTTATTTTCGGATACCATTGCTAATAATATAGGCTTTGGCTTAGACCACTTTACACAGGAACAAGTGGAACAGGCTGCTAAGGACGCTGCTGTATACGACAATATTATAGCCTTTGAGGATGGTTTTGAAACCGCTGTTGGAGAACGTGGTATTACCCTCTCTGGCGGACAAAAACAACGGGTGTCTATTGCACGGGCCTTGATAAAGGAACCCAAAGTATTGATATTTGACGACTGTCTTTCAGCTGTGGATACAAAAACGGAAGAAACAATTCTCCGTTCGCTAAGCCGCATCATGAAAGGCAAGACCTGTATCTTTATTGCCCACCGTATTTCGACAATCAAAAATGCAGACCATATCCTTGTGATGGATCAAGGAGAAATTGTGGAGCAGGGTACTCATAGTGAACTGATGGAGAAAAGAGGGGAATACTTTGAGCTTCATGAAAAGCAATTGCTGGAAAGTGTCGAGGGATAATTTAAATATCCCTGAATTCAGCTAAAGGATGTAAGGAATATCTCTTCTAAATTTGTCTTAAATATTTAAGTCAAACATTTTACATTAAAGGATCATGGAGAGAAGCCCTATTCAGAAGGTAACGTCAAATGACGGAAAAACAATTGCTATTATTTCTTACTTAACCATCATTGGCCTTGTTGCTGCGATTATCATGAACAACAAGGAAAAAACCGCTCTAGGGCAATTCCATATCAGACAAAGTATAGGTATTTCAGTGACCGGCATGGCCCTTGGACTATTACGTTTTGTTCCGGGTATTGGAGGAATCGCCATTAGCGTCGTCGGATTACTCCTACTGATTGCATTAGTCCTAGGATTGATGGCTGCATTTTCAGGAGAACAAAAACCACTCCCTTTTATCGGCGAAAAATACCAGGAATGGTTCAATATGATATAATAGGTATTTCCTATCATGGAGCATCTGCCCATCAAAGATGCTCCATGCTTTAGTTTATTGGGAGCTGGCCACGTAATTGACAGAACGAACGCGGTTGATTTTACTGCCCTGAATGAAGTGTCGCTTTCTCTTCTTTAAAAAAAACAGCAAATAACAGAAGGCAAAAACAGGAAATACCTGCAGGGATAAACCATAAATATTCCCAAAATTGTGCTGCATAGGCCGTTTTGAGATAATCTGAAACAGCACCGGCAACCCAAAAACCGATCAGCATCCCTACACCGTACATGGCAATGGTTATAAGTCCCTGTGCGGAAGCTTTGTATTTTTCACCAGCAATCCTATCCGTATAGATCTGGCCGACAACAAACATAAAATCATAGCAGATACCATGCAATAAAATACCGAATACAAGTAGGAATGCTCTTTCCTGACCGTCGCCGTAAGCGAAAAACAAATAGCGAAGCGCCCAGGCGGAGATCCCTAATAAAATCATCTTTTTATACCCAAGCCTCCTAAAGAAAAACGGGATCAACAACAGACATATTGCCTCAGAAAATTGCCCCAGAGCCATCTTTGCAGTAGGATTTGGTATACCAACATTTACCAAAAAAGGATTGGCATTTTGATAATAAAATGAAATAGGAATACAGATCACAATCGCTGTTACAAAAAAAATCAGAAAGCTTCGTTGTTTTAACAGCTTCAGCGCGTCCAGGCCTATCGCTTTTCCAAAATCAAATTTTTCATCCTTAAGGTTCACTTGTGGTGGTGTCTTTGGCAACGCGAGGCTAAAAACCGCCAATAACAACGAACATACTGCTCCCATAATAAAGGTATTGTGCAAAGCACCTGCCTGTATCGATTCGGGTGCATCCCAGCGAAACAGATAACTGATCACAAGGCCCGAACATATCCAGCCGATTGTTCCCCATACGCGCACGCCCGGAAAATACTTCTTCGCATCTTCGATATGTCGGAATGCAATCCCATTGGATAAGGAGAGCGAAGACATATAAGCCATGAAATAGACAAATACATAGGGATAAAAATGTGCTGCATCCGGTGCGAGCGACATACCGTAAAGCAATGCTGCTCCAATAAGATGTAGAACAGACAACACACGTTCGGCATTAAAGTATCTGTCAGCGACAAATCCTACGAAAAAAGGTGCAAATACAGCTCCAAGCGATTGGGTAGAAAAAATATTCGCTACTTCCATTCCCGAAGCGTTGAGCGACTTCATGAGGTATGTTCCCAAAGTAACAAACCAGGCCCCCTTGATAAAATATTCTAAAAACATCATCAGGGACAATTGTACGCGTAATACTGGTTTCATCGATTAATTTAGTATTGGAATGTTTACATTCATTAGTTCCATTCGTTTCAGTGACGTAGCTCTTTTCTCAAGATTCAGGCAAAACGTTTCGCATAAAACTCAGCCAGTTCTTATTGGCAATTTTTTCAAGATCGGTTTTATTGTATCCTCTTTTTAACAAGATGCCAAAGACTTTTTGAATATCGGCAATAGTTTCCAGATCATAGGGGCACTGCTCCCGCCCAAAGGCTCCATCTAAATCACTTCCCACGCCAACATGGTCAACGTTTCCAGCCAATTGGCAAATATGATCAATATTGTTGGCCATAATTTCCATCGAGCAATTACTTGTTTTAGGATCGGACTTGCCACGGATCCAATTCGGTACCATCATCCAGGCATCCAGCGCTACGCCGATGACCGCCTTTTTCTCGACAAGTGCCTTAATCATCTCGTCACTAAACTGCCTGTTGTGGTCGACAAACTTGCGGCAATTATTATGGCTAGCCCAGATAGGACCATGATAACGTTCTACAGCGTCCCAGAAAGCATCATCATTCAGATGTGTTGCGTCCAATATCATCCCCAATCGTTCCATTTCCTCTAATAGCTTTATTCCTTGTTCATTTAACTTACCTGAGGAATCTGTTCCATTAGCATACCTACCAGGACCGTAATGCGCTGGACCAATAGCTCTTAGACCATAGTTATAGGCTGTTTCGAGGTAACTGATATCCACCAGGGAATCCGCTCCTTCCAAGCTCAGCATATATCCAATGGGCTTATCTGCATGATCACTGCCGTCGGACCAGAGCGCTAGATGCTGGTCCAGATCGGTCTTGGTGCAAATCATTTTTAGCTGACCGTCGGCTTCCATCGCCTTATACCAAGCAAGCTGCCCCTGTGTCTGCGCCCATGCCTGTTCTGCCGAATACCAGCCTGGCAAGGAGCTTTCAGGTTTTACGAAACGGGCAATCTGGGTCGCAACAACCAAACCGATATGACCATGGCGCAATTCGTCAAAAGTGACTGTTGCCTTACCCCGATCGGGCTTGTCATCCATCCCCTGTTCCCTATGGTTCAGTTCCGTAATCGACAAGCGAAGATCCCGATTCCATTCCATGGCATTCATACTCAAATCTAAATGTGCATCTACCAAAAATGGCATTTCAAATTCGTACATATCAATAATTTATCTTTTTATTTCGTGCATAAACAGTCCAAATTTGATCTGCCTGCCGTTCATGGACAACTTGAAGTTCGCCATAACAGGCTACGGTAGGACAGATATGTCGTGGCACAGCATACAGTGCATCGCCTAAGTTAAACTGGGCACTATCTGTTACCTCCACGACCAAATGCTCTTCACTTTGCATTTTTATCTCACCAATACGCGAATCGAAAAACTTGACACGCGGCTGTGGCGATTCACATGCAACTGATTTATAGCCCAGGTCCAAACAGAGGTGCCTGTGATCTACAATAGAAACTACACGCGTAAGAAGTACCGCTGCTAGCATAAAATCCTGTTCTGTATAATTCTCAGCATAGCCAAAATCCCAAAACACAAAGGTTCCGGGACTACATTCTACATCGGTACGCTCGGCATGAAAAGGGAAACTTGGCGAACCGCCAATCACTTTGGTCAATGGTTTCGATGTGGATACCTGCGTCATCAGGTAGGCAGTTTCGAGTAGCCTATAAGACCGCTGGCATTGCTTTTCACGGAGCTGATAATCCTTATCATGAATATGACCGTCGTAGCCATGCACACCAATCAGCTGAATGCCATCCAAAAGATGGATATCCATCGTGAGACGCTCGATTCCCTCCAAAGGTACTCCGGTACGTCCCATTCCAATATTGACATCGAGGTAAACATCGATGCAAATACCTTTAGCGAGACCCCGCTTTGAAATCTCCTGCGCGGCAACGACATGATCCACAAGACAAGAAAAATGAGTATCTGGAAACGCCGCAATAAGGTTTAGAAAACGATCTATTTTTGGTCCTACCGGCTGATATGCCAGCAGAACGTCCTTCGCTCCAATGACACCCAATAATTCAGCTTCCGCAATCGTTGCACATTTAAACTTCGTGATCCCCCTATCGATCATCAACTGGCATACTTCCCGGCATTTGTTCGTTTTGATATGCGGCCGCAATCTATCGGCTCGCCCGTGTACAAAATGCAAAGCACGGTCTATATTCTTGACAATGCGATCAGGGTACACCAGCAAAGCCGGTGAATCGACCTGATCAATATTGTGTATGTGACACCAAGTTTCCATACCATTCGAATTAATATAACTCAAATAATGCTTCAATTTCCACAGGAATATTGTCTGGCAGCGAACCGAACCCAACGGCGCTCCGAGTTCCGATACCATTTTCTTCGCCCCAGACCGCAGCAAATAGCTCACTACATCCGTTGATTACACCCGGATGATAGAGAAAATCCGAGGTACAGTTGACCATTCCCAATACTTTGATTACACGTTTGATCTTATTCAATGATCCCAGGTTGGTTTTAATGGTTGATAACATTGTCAGGCCAACCTGTCTTGCGGCAAGTTTGCCTTCCTCAGGACTGATATCACTTCCAATCCGGCCGATAATCAATGTGGCATCATCTTGTACAGGACCATGACCGGAAAGATAAAGGTACTTTCCATCAATAACGTATGGTTTATAAACACCTTTTGGCGCCGGTGCCGGAGGGAGTGTCAAACCTAATTTTTCGAATTGTTCATCTGCGTTGTACATCTTTAACGATTTTAAAGTTTAAAATAATAGCTAATATAAAATTAATTGCAATAGCAAAACAGCAAGCAGCCCAACGATGGAAACAATCGCCTCCATTATCGACCAGGAAAAGAGCGTAGCCTTCACGCTAAGGCCAAAGTATTCCTTAAACAACCAGAATCCAGTATCATTCACATGTGAAAACATCAGACTGCCAGCACCTATTGCCAATACCATGAGATTGGGATCTACTTTTCCACCAGTAACAATAGGCAGCAGCACACCGGCAGCTGTCAGGGCCGCTACTGTGGCCGAACCGACACAGCCCCTGATCACGGCTGTAATCAGCCAGGCTAACAATAAAGGTGAAATGGGAAGCTGCTGCAGCGTATTTGCCAGCATCAGGCTGACACCACTGTCCTCCATCACTTGTTTAAAAATTCCCGAACCAGCAATAATCAATAGAATCATGGCAATATCTTTCACTGCAGACTCATAAACTGACATCACATTGGCCATCGACCGCCCCAATTTCAATCCTAATAAATAGGTAGCGACACAAATAGCGATGACCATAACAACGGTAGGATTACCGACAAACTTGATTCCCTGCTGCAGGGCTGTATTAGCTGTATTGACGACATAAGGAAGCAATGTAAACAGAATAATGAGCAATACCGGCAATAAAGCGACAATCAAACTTACCCGCACTGTCGGACGTCTGTATTCTTCTTTGTCTGAGCGACCTTTTTCTTGGAAAATAGATTCTTGACTTGGCTGTATATTTTTCAGGCTTCTCGCAAAAATAGGTCCGCCCAAAACGATAGCAGGTATAGCAATTAAGAGTCCATAAATAAGTGTCAGCCCCATATCGGCATGAAACAAAGCAACAAGCGCAACGGGAGAAGGATGTGGCGGAATAAATCCATGCGTTACAGACAGGGCTGCCAGCATCGGTAATCCAATATATACTGCGGGAAGTTTATACCGATAGGAAATAGAAAATATTAAAGGGACTAATAAGACAAATCCAACACCATAAAATAGCGGTATCCCAACAACAAAGCCGGTCAACATAAGTCCCCATTGGAGGTATTTCTCCCCCATTAAGCGGACCATTTGTTCTGCAATAATCTCAGCCGCTCCACTTTCGGCCACAATTTTCCCCAACATAGCTCCTAATACAATAATCAATGTCAGGCTCCCCATAACGCCTGCCACTCCCTTTTCAACAGTACCCACGAGCTCTGAGGGAGGAATTCCTAAACAAAGTCCACTGAACAGGGAAACTACCAAAAAAGAGAGAAAGGCATTGATCTTAAAATAAGTTATGCAAAGGATGAGCAAACAAATGCTGATTACAATGAGGATTATAGTCATTATATCACGATTAGGTTTCCCTCAATTTGAGAGGTTGTGTAAAATTTGGTCTAGTAAATCATTTTTTCATCCTGAAAGTAAGGATATTTTTCATTTTTTGCAAGGAAAGTGAAAAATTAATGAAAGTAAAAAAGGTATGACTTACGCCATACCTTTTTTGTTTTCACAACCTACTACCGTGTATAAACGAAAATATGCTGGTTTTTAAACTTATTTTTTAGGGATCTCTTTGAGAATTTCGAGCACAAAACTCCAAAACTTCTGCACAGAAGAAATGGAAACACGCTCGGCCGGCGAATGCGCACCTAAGATTGTCGGTCCAAAAGAAATCATATCCATTCCTGGATAGTTTGTCCCTAAGATCCCGCACTCAAGTCCGGCATGACAGGCCACCACTTCCGGGGCTTCTCCATGCTGTCTATTGTAAATCGATTTGAGAACTTCTAAAATTTCAGAATTCGGATTAGGTGCCCAACCTGGATAATTACCTGAAAAGCTGACCGTAAAACCACCCAGCTCGAATGCTGCCTGTAAAGATTGAGCTAAATCAAACTTCGAAGTTTCAACAGAAGACCTTGTTAGACATTTGATGGAGACCTTTTCGCCCCCTACTTCAACTTTCGCAATATTATTGGAGGTTTCTACCAGATCTTCAAAATCGGCACTTACACGATATACGCCATTTAAAGCAGCATAAACACTGTTAATTAAATTCTCCTGCACCTGCACAGGAACTACTGTCGCGTAAGCAGCATCTGTCTGCTTCACGACTATTTCCATCGCCGGTTCTGTCGTCGCAAATTCGAGTTTAATATCCTGAGCCAATTGTGTCAGATGCGCCACAAAACTAGCGGCTTTATCCTTAAGAATAACCACCTTTGCAACACTTTCCCTAGGGATTGCATTGCGTAGACTTCCACCCAACAACGACGCAATACGCAGGCCATAGTGCTCGTTGGCTCTATAAAGCAAGCGATTCATCACCTTATTGGCGTTTGCAAAGCCTTTATGAATGTCCATACCGGAGTGGCCACCATGCAAACCTTTAACGGTAATTTCAAAAGACAGGACGTCAAAAGGACAAGGTTCTGCGGTATAAGACTGTGTAGCCGTCACGTCAATCCCCCCAGCACAACCGATATCAATTTCAGTATCATTCTCGGTATCCAGATTCAATAAGATTTCACCCGAAAGTACACCTCCCTTTAAGCCTAGTGCTCCGGTCATACCTGTCTCTTCATCAATGGTAAATAAGGCTTCGATAGCTGGATGCACAATAACCGATGATTCCAGGATTGACATAATCGTCGCAACGCCGAGACCATTATCTGCGCCCAAAGTGGTTCCTTCTGCTTTTACCCAGTCACCCTCTACATACATCTTAATACCTTCTGTATCGAAGTCAAAGACAGTATCGTTGTTTTTTTGGTGTACCATATCCAAATGTGACTGCAAAACAATCGTCTTACGGTCTTCCATTCCCGGAGTAGCAGATTTCTTGATGAGCACATTCCCGATCTCATCGACACTTGTTTCTAAGCCGAGGGATTTTCCAAACTCTACCATAAAAGCAATCACGCGCTCCTCTTTTTTAGAAGCTCTTGGCACCGCATTTAAAGCGGAGAAGTTTTTCCAAATTGCTTTTGGTTCTAACTTATCTAAACTATTTTCAATCATATCTAAAATTTTTCCTTGGCCAAAGTTACTCGATTTTTATTAGATATCCGTTGATTATTGACCTGCAATAAAACAAAAGACAAGCGCTATTCGTTCTTATGAGGGTGTAAACATGAACATAAAACTATGCATAAACCAGTACAAGTTGAACGAAAGGATATTTACTTTAAACCGGATAAAAAAAGAGTTCTCGCGCGTTTTTTTTCGCTTGGTGATGACCGCACTATAAAGGTTATCAAACGCATTTTATCCCTGAACGAATCAGAGCGGAAAGAAGTATTTGGGCAGGTTCTGCGAAGCTATACGAAAAGACATCGCAGCATTGTCCATATTTTTGAACGTAATTTTGACCGGATAAGCCACTTATTGGAAAAGATTCCATTTTCAAAAGAGAAGCTGACTCAAATTGACAAGTTACTGATAGGTTCCTACTTTACCATGGAATATTCGATTGAATCGGCCGCCTTATTTAATCCATCCATTATTGAACACCCCGACCAGACAGAATTATTTAAAGGTGAAAAACGAATTATTCTAAGTTTCAGGGCTACAGGAGAAGGCCATGTCTCATCTATCGTTTTTCGATCGGGGACACTTGATATTGATAACAATATACAGATCGACTATGTGGGTAATTTATTGGATAAACCCATGCAAGTCAAAAATCACCGCTATCACAAGGAGTCTTTCTTAAAGAAAATGAATGAGCTGCATGCCCAACCTACGGAAGTCAAGACAAAACTGGAAGAAAAGTTAACGGAGACATTTACTTACGAAGAACTCAAGCGGTATATCGATGAAGTCCGGCGTGATAGTGAGGACAATCTCGAAAATGTGACGTTTTTACAACAGGCACTTTGGCTCGCATCCTCACATTATGAAATGACTTTCTCCCTAGATACTTCCATTTCGGAACGCGTGATATTTCCTATTGCCGATACGGAAAAAAGAGGGATTGAAGATGCCCGCTTCGTCCAGTTCAAAACCGAAAAAGGTGAGCGCATCTATTATGCGACCTATACCGCTTACGACGGGTTCAGCATTCTTCCCAAATTGCTCACCACAAAAGATTTTTACCATTTTAAAGTGAAACCTATCTATGGTGAAATCGCTAATAAAGGTGCTGCACTATTTCCACGGAAAATTAACGGTCGCTATGCCATGCTCTGCCGGATTGACGGTGAGAACAACTACATCGCCTATTCCAACAACATCAATATATGGCAGGAAACAGCCATTCGGATCCAGCAACCGGAATATCCATACGAATTTGTTCAGATTGGCAACTGTGGTTCGCCTATTGAAACACAATACGGCTGGTTGATCCTCACCCACGCCGTCGGGCCAATGCGTGAATATGTTTTGGGGGCCGCTCTTTTGGATCTGGACAACCCGCATGTTGAAATCGGACGGTTGCATAGTCCATTGATGACCCCCAATGATGAAGAACGGGAAGGCTACGTGCCAAACGTTATTTATTCGTGCGGGGCTTTAGTCCACAATGAACATCTCATTTTACCCTATGCAATGTCCGATTATGCATCGACCTATGCGACCATCAAGCTCGAAGATTTATTGCTTGCTATCTTGAATCCCGATCGCTATCAATAAAAGCACCATAGACCACAATATAAGCTAAATAGAAACAGAGGGTGCTCTCGGCCCCTTGGTTTCTATTGATGCCATAGGATTCGAGACCATCGCAGCAACCTTTGGTCTCTTCATCGAACAGTCCCAGCTTAAGGTCATTCTCGCCCAGAAACCAACGGAAGGAGGCAATCATGCGGGTAAAATAAACCTTTTTATTGGTCAGCCGAAAAGCCTCGCGATACATAAATACCATCGCAGTGACATCGAGTGGCTGCTGTCCAAACTTACTGATGTGCTTTCCCTGTTTGGCCCATTCCTGATTTCCCACTAATGAAAGAGCCCCATTTTGCACTGTAATGCTTTCGAGAAACTTTAAGGTGGATAGCCCCAACTGTTTTACTGTCTCATCATTCAAGAAAGGGTATGCTATCAATAGCGCATAAGGCAATATCGCATTATCGTAAGCCAATACCGACTCAAACCATTGCCAGTGTTCATCTGAGCTAGCCTCATATTCCCGCACCAGCTTGCCGATAAGTGTACGCATCAATTCTATCATCACTTCATCATTGGATTGATGATGCAAATATTCGGCAATCCCCAATACGGTGTAAGCTATCGCCCGATTGGAACGTAACTGGCTAAAATTCGGTACAGCTCTAAAAAATAGCTCATGCCCCAATTGATAGTAACTTGTCAATTTAGTCTCCCTAAGAAGCACTCCCAATGCCCATATCGTTCGCCCAAAAGAATCTTCGGAACCAACCTCATCCAGAAAATTATGCTGAAAATCCATAAAATTGTGAAAAAGGCCGTCCTCGCGCTGGTGATAATAAATATAACTCAGATAGGTCGAAATGCGCCGGTCTAATATTTTATCCGCGAAATCACGCTGGGCCAGCAAAGCCACTAAAAGCGCTCTCGCATTATCATCAAGACAATAGCCTTCCTTATAGTTGGGTAAAGAATAGGTTGCATGCTGTAAAATGCCGACTTGGTTGGTCAGCCGATCGATATGCTTCCAACTGAATTTGGGCATCTCATCTTTACTGAACCCTACATTTTCTTTAAGACTGTCGTATGTAGGGATGATTTTATCTAAAATTCTCGTATACCGAAGACCGATATTTTTCCAGGTCATCTCTTTTCCGAATGCACTGGCATTGTCCCGCAATGTAGTGCGGTAATCCAGGTTCGAAAACAGGTTTTTGAGCACCTCGGCCATCTTGGCGGTATTTTTAAAGTCGACCAGCACTCCCCTTCCATCAGCGAGCAATTCCCTGGCATGCCAATACGGTGTAGACACCACCGCCGCTCCGGCTCCAATAGCGTAAGACAATGTTCCACTTGTAATCTGCGCTTCATTGACATATGGTGTAACGTAGACATCACAAGCACTTAGATACTCCACAAGATCAGCCTGACTGACAAAGGAATTAACAAATTGTACATGTTCCTGCAACTGATAGGCTTCCACAAGACTGCCTAGATATTCCCTATATTCCTCTCCGGAATGTGCTAATACATTGGGATGTGTTTTTCCCACCACGAGGTACAATAGGTCAGGTTCATCTTTGACGACTTCAGCCAAGGATTCGATCACCATTTCAATTCCCTTGTTACGTCCCAAAAAGCCAAAGGTCAATAAGACTTTCTTTCCGGAAAGCCCTTTTTTAAGTTTTGCAAGTTCATGATCCAAATTAAATTCGGGCACTCCGTGGTGAATTAGCCTAACTTTAGCCGTATTTACCCTATAAATAGATTTGAGTAATGTAATTGCATAATTGCTCATGACAATTACAATAGAGGCGCGTTTTACAATTTCAATAAGAATAGCCTTTTCATCAACATTGGGTTTTTCAAGAATGGTGTGAAAATTGACCAGCAGGGGAATGTGCAGCGCATTAATCAATGATAATATATAAATGCCGCTATTACCGCCGAAGATGCCATATTCGTGCTCCAATATGACACAGTCATAACCGTTTTCATTAATGTAATTCGCCGCTTCAATATAGGATAATTGATGATGCTGATCTATTTTAAAGACAACTTCACTGGGATAGGCATATTCCCGATCGGCAACTGCAAAAACATGTTGAGTCAGTTCCTGATTATGCAATGCAACAGCATGTAGCAAATCAGATGTAAAAGTGGCGATGCCACATTCTTTGGGCAGGTAAGTACTTATATAAGCGATCTTCATTGAAATAATAATTTTGAATATAGCCCCGAAAAAGGCAGTAGCATCTATGTGCTCCATTATCTAAATGCTTTTCAATCGTAAATTGTTTGTCACAACTGTATGAATTAAATTGACTAAAAACAGAAATCTTTTGATTATACCAAAAAATACCCCTAAAGCTCCGGCAGAGGAGAAATACATTAGTATTGTATATAAAGATCAATTTATCTAAGTTTGCTGCAGACAAAATAGGGACTGAATGAAATCACCAAAAGAGAAAATGGTTGCCGGCCTTCCTTACATCGATTCGGAGGGGCAATTATTTAAAGAAAGGCAATACGCAAAAGAAGAACTCAAGCGATTTAACGATTCGGAACCCAAACAAATCAAATTCAGAAAACAGATTATCCAGAAACTGTTTAAGGCAACAGGCAGCCGTTTCTTTTTTGAGCCTCCTTTTCGTTGCGATTACGGTTATAATATTACTATCGGTGAAAACTTTTACAGCAATTATAATTGTACGATTTTAGACTGCGCACCGGTTACCATAGGTGAAAATGTATTATTTGGCCCCAATGTAAGCCTCTTCACTGCCGGTCATCCGCTCCATTTTGAAGCAAGAAATCAAGGCTGGGAATTTGCACTGCCGATCGTTATCGAAGATAACGTCTGGATAGGTGGGAATGTCGTTGTTAATCCCGGCGTGCGCATCGGAAAAAATGCGGTCATTGGCTCCGGATCTGTGGTGACAAAAGATATTCCTGCGGATGTCGTCGCAGCTGGCAATCCCTGTCGGATCATTCGTCCTATAACAGAAGCCGACAGGATCACTTACGTTGAAAATTCGTAAAATCATACACTCCGCACTGATCGGTTATGATACGCTATCTTGTACTCGAGGTTAGAGCATGAGGTCATTGGCTAAAGACAAGGAATAGCTGCGCATAGCTCCATTTTGTTTTCCAGCGACAAAACCATTCTTTTCCCAAAAATACTGCTGTCGGTTAGGCGCGTCCACCAGAAGATATCTGCCCTTAAATGTACATACAAATAGCCGCGCATAGTGTAATAATGCAGTTCCTATACCTCTCAACCTGACAGGTGGAGCTACAGCAAAGAAATGGATTGTATAGCTATCGGCTGAACAAATCAGGCTAAGTACGCCGACGACCTCATTTCCGTCATAAGCGGCAAAATGCGTCCCTTCAAAATCTCCATCCAACATCACTTCCCCCAGTTTCCCTTCGGGAGAGAAAATCTCCTTTCGAAGCTTCCAAGTCCGCGCTGCAAAGACCTGCTCAATATACCATTCCGTCATAATTCTGTGCTAATGTCATCGTTAAGAAAGCTTCCATTACCCGGGCTATCATAGCCTTGTTTTAATGCCATGCTTACGAAAGCTTCCATTGCCCGGGCTATTAAAGAATTGTTCAATGAACCGAGCTATCATCATCCTGTTCTAATGCTATCAATGCGTCGGCAAGATAATTAATGGTATCGGAAGGCAGCAATGAATAGACTCCAAAAGTTTTTATCGCTATATCTGCAGCTCGCCCATGCAGAAACACTCCCATAATCAAGGCTTCTTTTGAAGAATAGCCCTGTCCCAATAGGGAGCTGACAATCCCCGTCAGAATATCGCCACTGCCCCCTGTTGCCATTCCTACATTGCCCGTGCTGTTGAAATACAGCTGTCCGTCTGGCATAACCATTGCACTATTAGCCCCTTTTATCAGCACGTAAAATTGATGTTCACGCGCAAAGACTTTTACCTTTTCAATCTTTTCGAAATCATTTCCCCAACTGCCTACAATACGGCTGAGCTCTTTTGGATGTGGAGTCAATATACTGTGGGCCGGAACAAATGCCCAAAGATCGGGTTCGCGGGCAAGAATATTCAAGGCATCGGCATCTAATACCAAAGGAGTATCATCAATAGCGGTCATAAATACCTTTAACGCATCAATTGTATATTGATCTGTTCCCATACCGATGCCAATACCGATAGACTGATAGTTTTTAATACAGGGGAATTGACTAATAAAGTCTTGTTCGGGATCTGTCATTATCATCGCCTCAGGAACAGCGGTCTGTAAAATGATATTGCCACCGGCAGGTACATAGGCGGAAGCTAAACCGCATCCGGCACGAAGAGCCGCTTTAAGTGCAAGCTGTACGGCTCCCATTTTACCTTTACTTCCTCCGATAATCAAAGTATGACCAAAGGTTCCCTTGTGATCAAACTTTCTTCTTTTTCGATAGAAAGATCTAACAAGAGACTGATCGACATAAAAAATATTTGTTTCGGTTTCTGCCATTGCACGTTGACTAAGACCTATCTCCAGCACCTTAAATGCTTTCGCATAAAACTGGTTTTCAGGCAGCATCAAGGCCAATTTGGGAGACTGAAAAGTATACACCATGTCTGCCTGAACAATGGGAACACCCTGAGGTGTCCTTTCATCAGCAAGGAGGCCGGAAGGCATATCGATGGAATAAATTTTTGCACCAGATCCATTTATACAAGAAATAATGCCGTCCCATTCCGCCGCAAGTGCACGCTTTAGCCCATAGCCGAACAGGCAATCCACCACAATGGCAGCCGAAGGGATGTCCAAGCGATCTTCGCCGGTAATCTTCTGGATCAAATGACCCACTAATCGTTTCTGATTGGCGAGATTGTCCGCAGCATAGTCATCTGCTTCGACCAGATAAACATGCACCTCTGCCTGCTGCTGATCCAGAAGCCGGGCAAGTACCAGCCCGTCACCGCCATTGTTTCCTTTACCACAAAAAATGTAAAAGGATTTCTGTTCCAATTTTGGATAACGTTTTCTAAGTTCTTCAAAAACAGCTGTTGCTGCCCGTTCCATAAGATCCAGGCTGCTGATATTTTGATCCTTGAGGGTTTCTTGATCGATCCGATTCATCTGCTGTGCGGAAAGTACTTTCATTGCTGCTATTTTTATTGAAAGTAACCATTCCCGAGGTCAAATAAAAATCTACGGAAACTTTTTGGCACGCGATAGCGATCCTCGCGGAGTATCCTATCTCCTCTCTTATGTAAGTACATGCTTTTTTTTCTGAAAATGTCTGATCTTATTGGCCAGACAGAACCTTCAGTTTGCTTTCATTGCTGTTGGTACCTGCGAAGTCATGAAGGTTTTTAGTCACTTGTCGTTACCTCCTTCACTCCACCAGTACGTTTCAAGGTTCCCCAGGTATTTAATTCACCTTTAATAGCCTTTCTCACCGACTTAAATAAAACGAAATACATCAACTGACGCCAGAAAAAGCGCTGTGGAAACAGATAAATTAAATTTTTAAGCTTTTCGCCCTCCATCTTGAAGGCAATACCAGCGAAGAAGATGTCCACAAACACAAAAAGAAAGTAATAGAACATCACCTGACCAAAACCATTATGCAGCGAAAACAATCCTGCTATTCCCGTCCAGCTAATCCCATTCACTTCACTTAGGGAGAAAAGACCACTTACCAGCGAGAACAGCATAAATATATCAGCCAATGGCGCAAATAAAGGGAGTATGATCTGAAAGATCAGGATATTAGGCATCCCCACCATACCAAAATAGCCATATTTAGGATTCAATAGGGTCTTCTTATTTTTCCAAAAACTCTGCAAGACACCAAAGCTCCAACGGAAACGTTGCTTGAAGAGCATTTTGACCGTATCTGGTGCTTCCGTATATGCGATTGCTTCGGATGAATTCCGTACGGTATAGCCAGCTTTTAATATACGCATCGTCAAATCACAATCCTCGGCCAATGTATCCGTTGTAAATCCGCCAACCTCCAAAATAACGGATCGACGAAAAGCACCAATGGCTCCCGGGACCACCGATATCATATTGAGCAGATCAAAAGCCCTCCGGTCCATATTCTGTGATGTTACATACTCGATCGATTGCCAATGTGTCAATATATTGTGCACATTGCCCACTTTAACGCTTCCGGCAACAGCAGCGACAGACGATTTATTGAAATATTTCATCAATTGTTTTAGCGCATCAGCCTTGAGCTGTGTATCGGCATCAATACAGAGCACATACTGTGCATCGGATTGCTGGATACCATAATTGAGCGCGGATGCTTTTCCGCCGTTAGGTTTTGTAAAAAGCCTCACTTTGGGGTGATCACCATAAACCTTACTGACCATCTCAAAAGTCTTGTCTTTGGACCCGTCATCCACAAAAATCAATTCATAATTCGGGTAATCCAAATTCAATAGGCTTTTGATTGTCGCCAAAACTGTTATTTCCTCATTATAGGCAGGAATGATCACACTGACCTTCTCCCGAGGGGCCAAAACCAATTGAGATTGCTCTTTTTTACTCCTTTGTTTTTGTCGGATCGCCAAATAAGCAATCATTGCAGTTCTAAAAATTGCCAATACAATCGCAATGGAGAATACTAGGTTTAGGAAAATATTACCGTAAAACAAGGTACCTAAAAACAAGCGATTGGAAGATCCGCTAAATCCCGAGTCCGAAGCATTTTGTACAGGCGGCATCAGCTCATCACGCTTCTTGCCCATTAAATCACCAATTGTCGCAAATTTATAACCATGAGATTTAAAGTAATGAATAATACGGGGCAGCGCTTCTATCGTGGCCTCCCGATTTCCACCGGCATCATGTAATAGGATAATATTCCCATTATCACGCTGTTTAATGACTTCATTGTAAATTTCATCTGCAGTACGGCCCGGCAGCCAGTCGTTGGGGTCAATGTATTCACCTATATTGATATAATTTTCCTTTCGGCTCTGAGCGACGGGCAGAATTTCGGCCACAGTCTGGGGTTCAGCATCAGCATTAAAAGGCGCACGGAAAAGGATTGTACTATGACCGGTTATACACTCAATAATCTTTCGGGTTGCATTCAATTCAAACTTAACACGGTTGGGCCCTATCGTAGACATATCAGGGTGAAAAAAAGTATGATTCCCGAGTTCGTGTCCCTCCTGATATTCTCTGCGGACCAGATCCATATTTTTTTCAGCCATGACACCCACAAGGAAGAAAGCTCCGGGCACACGTTCTTTTTTTAAGATGTCCAATACCTGCGGCGTATAGGTAGGGTCAGGTCCGTCATCAAAGGTTAGTACCACTGTATTATCTCTTTCTCCAAAACGCTTAATGACATAATTACTCGGTGTCTTCACATATTCCTGTCCCTGTATCATTGCTGTTGATGGATCCAAAGCAAATTTAACTTGTCCTGGAGCCGGGCTATTTACCAGGTCCAAAATTTCTCCATCACCGATATATTGTATACCACCGACATTAATCTGGGTTATTTTTCCGAAGTCAAAGGGTTCTTTTTTTAAGTTTTCCTGATCCAATGATCTTGAAATAAATGACCACAAACGGGCGTCTTCACTTCCTAAGCGCCAGAGTGCAATACCCGCTAACCCCCAGTCATCTGCTTTGCGGATAAGATTAAAATAAGTTGCCGCGTCAGTAAAATAGACATCATGAGGCATCCCTGCCCCATCCTTATAGCTGAAGTTGAGATTTGCAGATTCGGGATCAAAAGTAATTTTAGCGTTGTAATTATGAGCCAAAATTACGGCGTTATCGTAAGTCAAGGTTTTACCGACACTACCTTTTGGCCAGTCATATCCATAACATGCCAAGGCCAAAATCACCTTATCTGCATCGATCTTATTGCAAAGCTCATCAAGATTCTTTTCGACCCAAGCCTGATGTGAAATGGCACCGGCATTACTTTCAATGGAATGCTGATCATAAGCCATCAAAATAATATAATCGTTGTACTTTTGCAGCGCAATAGGATCGTAATCATCATTTTCAGGTGAAATATCCTGTGTAACGAGCAGGCCCTCTGTATGAAATACAGTATAGATATGGGCCATAAAATCGTTTAGCGGCTTGTGGTCGTCCAACTGTAAATTCTCAAAGTCAATATTTATACCAGCAAAGCCATTTCGCTTTACTTTCAGCAGAATATCGTCGATAAAACGCTGTTGTTTATCCGGATTGAGCAAGATGGCTTTTACAGTCTGCCCGTCAAAGTCGTTACCGCTGAAATTAGAAATCTGCGCGAGTGCTTTGCGTGTATATTGGTGAATTACTTTAAGCGCAGCAGTATCGGCTTTATCCACCACTGTATCCTGATTAGGCACAGTAAAAAAGGACTCCATGGCAACCATATCCAAATGGCCAATATTACGGCGTAAATCAGATAAAGACTGCTCGCGCACTTCATTGGACCAAGAACTGACATAAAATCCCATATTGATTCTGTTTTTGGTACCAATATGTTTTAAATGCTTGAGCTCCCGATCGCGTTTTATCTTTTCCAGTTCAGATTTTACAACTGTAAACTCCTTGAATTGTTTGGATTTCTTTAACTTGGCGGTGGACTTTTCAGTCAATGGTGTGTTGGTATTAATTGTCGGGAAAGGAGGAATCTGAATCTTTCCCAATGTATATACCACACATATGACACCGATGATCAAACCGATCACTAATGCGCTGCTCATCCATGAAAAAGCGTACCAGCGCTTTTTGCTTGACGTCTGAAAAATCTGTTTTCCTGACATAATCGTGTTCTTATTTACTTCGGCTAAGCTACATCAGAAAATGGTCCAAAAAGTTGGTGAATAGCTTAAAAATTTCTTAATTTTTTCAAATAATTCATCCTTGAAATTACATCTAAATTTAATTATATTCGTTGAAACATAACACACTGGCTTAAAAACTTTTATATGAAATCAATATACGTACTCCTGCCGCTCTTTTCCTGTCAGATTTTCACGGGCTGTGGGCAACCCAATGCCGTCGGGTCGAAAACACAGTTCACGGATTCGGCCGCCGCACAGCATGTACGAATTGACGGAAGTCAATTTATTGACCCTAAGGGAATGACAGTCAAATCACGCATTTTATTACCACAAGGCTTTAAAAGACTAAGCTACGAGACTGGGGAATTTGGCAATTTCTTGGAAAAGCTTCCATTATACCCTATCGACCGGGAAGTCCATTATTATAACGGAAAAATTAAACCGCGAAATAACATCTACAACAGTGTTGTGAAACTAGACATAGGAAAGCGCGATTTACACCAATGCGCCGATGCTGTCATGCGACTCAGAGCAGATTACTTATACCAACAAAAGCGGTATAAGGATATCAAATTTAACTTCCTTTCCGACAGCAAACCCCGTGCATATACAACCTATGCCAAAGGAGACTACTCGTACCCAATCTATTGGAAATACCTGGAGTATATTTTTGCTTATGCAAACACTTCTTCGCTGCACGATGAACTTCCCAACGTAAAAACAACGCAAGAAGTTAAAATTGGAGACACTTTTATCCAAAAAGGATCACCTATTGGTCATGCGATCATCGTGGTCGACCTAGCAAAGGATAGTGCTGGAAAAACAATTGTATTGCTCGCGCAAAGTTATATGCCGGCCCAGGAGATACAAATTTTGAACAATTGGAACAACAGCAAGCTTAGCCCCTGGTACGACATAGATCAGGATATTATTAAAACCCCGGAATGGACATTTTATCCTAAAAATCTCAAAACCTGGGAATAGTCCGCAACGAAGAGCGATACCGCTAAATCTAACAGGCGTTGACCGCGGCGATCGGTAAAAAATAATAAAAGATATTTTTGTCTTTTATTATAAATTCCTATTTTTGTACACGATAGTCATTTGCAAATGTACCCTATCGAGACACAGAGCAGCTTATCAGCTGGAGACAAATTTTTTTATCCTTTATTTTGATACAATAAAAGATAAAAAGGTATTTAAATATTTTATTATGATTACTGAAGCACAAAAAGAGTTAATCAAAGGCACTGTACCAGTCTTAAAAGAACATGGTGTTGTATTAACTAGTCATTTTTACAAACGTATGTTTACGCATAATCCCGAGCTTAAACATATTTTCAATATGGGAAACCAACAGAATGCGAGACAGCAAACGGCTTTAGCTACAGCCGTTTTAGCTTATGCGGAGCATATTGAAAATCCTTCCGTTCTGCTAGCTGCAGTCAAACACATCGGACAGAAACACAGCAGTCTCCATATTCGCCCCGAGCATTACCAGATTGTAGGAAAGCACTTATTGGCGTCCATCCAAGAAGTTTTAGGTGATGCCGCCACAGATGAGCTTATTGAAGCCTGGAGAGTCGCCTATTTCCAACTGGCAGACCTCATGATCGGCGTCGAAAAAGAGATGTATGATCAAATGATCCAGACAGAGGGAGGCTGGACCGGCTGGAAACCATTTACAATTGTAAAAGTAGAATCAGAAACAGCCGAAATACAGTCTATCTACCTCAAACCCACAGACAATGGACGCCTCCCAAAACACGAGGCCGGTCAATATGTAAGTGTCCGGGTATTTCTTCCCGAATTACACCTATATCAGCCAAGACAATATAGTCTATCCGATGCGAGCAACGGTGAATACCTTCGCATTTCGGTGAAAAAAGAAGCTCCCGAGGGAAAACCTGCGGGCATGGTAAGCAACTATCTACATCAATACTTTGAGGTTGGAAAACAGCTCGAACTCACAGCACCGACTGGTTCTTTTCAATTGATTGAGAGTGAAAAACCACATGTATTTATTAGCGGCGGAGTTGGTCAGACCCCGTTGATCGCGATGTTAGAGCATTTGGTTGACAGGAATGAAGATAAAGCAATCACCTGGATCCATGGCTGCCGCAATCATGATCTTCATGCATTTAGAGAAAGGATAAAAACACTGGAAAACCAAAATCCAAACATTACTAGCTTTTCTTTCTATGACGAAGCGCAGGATACGGATTCGGAAGCGCTATCAGGATGGGTTGACCTGGCTAAAATCGATGCCATCCACCTTCCGCAGGAGGCCAACTACTATCTATGTGGCCCATCAGGATTTATCAAAAAGCACTTTCAGTACCTAACTGATCAGGGCGTTCATACCGAGAATATCCATTTCGAAGAATTTGGCCCAGCATCTCTGCAGCTAAATTAATCAAGTAGTCCACTTATCAAATAGTCATCCCTAATTTTCAATCATTGGCGGATGGCTATTTTTGATTTTGTACATTTGCAAAAAGCAAAAAGATTATGGGTATTTTTTCCAAAACATGTGAATATGGACTACGGGCAGTTTTTTTTATTGCACAAAGTTCGCAAGAAAATAAACGTGTGGGCATAAAAGAAATAGCCGAAAGCATCCATTCTCCAGAAGCTTTTCTAGGCAAGATATTACAAAATCTCAGCCGGGCAGGTATCATCCGGTCCATGAAGGGACCCGGAGGTGGATTTTACCTCGATAGCGGAGATATGTCCACACCGCTATCGGAAGTCGTCAAAGCAATCGACGGCGAGAGCCTTTTTGTCGGATGCGGCATGGGGCTTGAATTCTGTTCTGAACAGTACCCTTGCCCCTTGCATCATGAGTTCAAAAGCATACGCAACAACCTTTTTGAAATGCTCCAAAAAACAACAGTCGGCCAGTTCAATGAGGATCTAATTAAAGGCAAAATCCTATTAACTAAAAGCCATATCAACCATCAAAAAACCGGCGATACCCCATCAAAATAAGGGGCTAAATCGACAGCTTTTTACTTTATTCCATCCTGTTTTCTTTCGTGATCAATTCATCTGAAACGAGATATTACATCTTTTTTATATAAAAACAAAAACTTTATATAAAAACCATAAATATACTGAAAAGCAATATTATAAAAAACAATAAAACACCTAAAACCTATATTTCAAAACATTCGGTCCCCTTTGTGTTCAAATGATCAAAACACTTCTATATTCCAGTGAATAACGCAAAGGGAAATAGCTTAAGACACCATTTTCGAGGCAATTTGTCAGTTATGTATAACCCCTTGAAAACAATACTCTTCTTCTGCATGATAGGCCTATCTGAATATTGAAACAAGATTTTTCTCATTGGATTTTAAGTTGATTATCGGTTGATTTCGGCGCTTTCCTTAGGGTTAAACCATCGTCAAAAAGGTTATTTTACTGACCAAAAACCAATTTTAATAGTTTTAAATGATATCGAAAATAAAAGCTCTTAAAAAAAATATTAATCTCTATACCACAAATTATTACAGTTTTTATATAAATAAAAAAAGCAATATAAAAAACCTATAAAAGGCCTGTACATATCATAAAATAGGTGTGGATAAAATTATATCCACACCTATTTTGCGAGCAGCAAACATTTTAAACAGGCTGTATACCCGCTTATACAAAACCCCATTACTACACTTGCGTCGTCAATCAGGATTTCAGAAATAAGCCTTCCAGCATCTAAATGTGCCACCTCTCTCCGTAAGTATCTAAAAACAGCTTATGCAGACAACTGGAATTCAAAGCCCATCACTTTCCCCAGAGTTTCAAGAAATACTTGGTGCATCCTACCCGCAGGAGCCGAACATTCTGGCCGTACTGGTCCGGACGAAAATTGACGGGGCAATTACTGATTTTTCTAAACCACACTCCCAACCCCAACCATTTGATTTGAGCCCTCTTTAAAGCGAGCTAAGACAACAATACAGAGAGAACCACCCCGTTACAGTCCCGACTTCATTAAGCCCATACAGACGAACTAATCGAGCCGTAGATATCAGGATGCAAAACCGATTATGCGATCAAAACTTGAAAGATATCCGGCATCCGTCAATTCCGATGCATACGACCGCGCTATATGAAATACTAGCGAAGCCCAATTCACAAGAGACCACAGGGTATTACTTTTCATTCAAGATCAATTTTAAGCGATTTAAGACAACATCTCCTGACAACCAAGACAATCTACATACACCTCAAAACAAAGCCTAGAAGAGCTTAAAATAGCATCATTACATTCCTTCTCTCACGCCTATTCTAAATACTCGCGGCGCTATAGGTTATTTAAAGTAGCAAGAACACAGTAGATAAGCACAATAAAACCCTTAACTACAGAATTATCAGCTAGAGATGTTAAAGAAAAACAACAGTTAAATCAACAAACACAAAATGAGGTTCCCAAAAAGAAAACAATCTCTTTTTATTATATTTAGGCTTTTCCAGGAAACCATGAGCAGTACTACACCAACACTAAGATCATTTCTAACAACAGAACTTGGCAGAACGAGAAAAACCCGCAATATTATAATGGCCTTCTTCTTTGGTATATTCGCCTTTTTTTACGGATTCTTCCTCTTTTCATTTTTCCAGAAATGGTCAGATAGCGACGACAAACTCACGTTTTTCTACAAGTCACTCCCTACCCTATCCTTTCTTTTTGTTTATTTAGGTTTTATATTTGGACTTCTTATCTGGATAGTCTATATCAAATACCAAAAATTCATTCGCGCATTACAACGGTTAAACGATACTGACCTGGAAATTTATCAGCAATACACCAGGCGCCTAATCCGTATAAACGCGACTATTGCCCCTTATCTTTTCTGCGAAAATGAAATTCTGTTCTTTCCTTTCATCGGAGACAAAAAGATCACAGTGGGTCAAATTCAACGCATTGAAACGAAAATCATCCGGCATTCCCGCAGCCCAAACAGCTATCGCATCTATTTCTACAACGAATTTGACAAAATCTATCAGGTGACAACCCAGCAGAAAGGTGCTTTTGATTTCTTGCTAGAACAACTTCGAAAGGAAAATAGCAATTTGGTCATTGTAACCAGGAACCAATAGAAGTATCAGTTCACACTCCTACTGGCCTACCCCTGTTATTTCCCGGAAGATTAGCAAGAAATATAATCTTTATAATTACCCGATTCCCCAACCTCCTTGATGACCTGATTGCGCTCTTCAAGGAATCGCAGCATATATTTTTTAAGAAAGAGCCATTCTGCCAGTCTTCCCAATAAACCCAGCGGAGCCCTGAAATTGAACACATCACGCATGAGTACGCTACCTTCTTCAAGCTCCTCGAAGATATGCTGATGATCCATGGAATGAAACACCCCTTGGATCATCTGATCTTCAAAAAAATAAGGTTTTTCCATCGCAGTTATCCGAACGGTCAATGTCTGCTTTATACCGAGATGCCTCGCACGCCAGCGGACCTGTTGCCCTGCTTCAATCAGTCCCGTGGTCACCCCACCAATCGCTTTCTCTCCCGTTTTCTTTGTCGAATACATATGCAAATCAATACTGCGTGCCAAGTCAAAAACAACAGACAAGGGAGCTTTAATAACAGTATCTAAAATAAGCTGTGGCATACCACTTTTATAATAAATTTGACACGAATTTCGTAAAATTCAGGAATTTCTTTAGGATCGAGCACGAGAATTCTCTAAATTGACTTGCCGGATCCGAAAGACGGCTAGACAATAATCATGATAACATTAATTCGATTCGAACAATCAGATTTTCCACGTTTCAAGTCTTGGATTGAATCCGAAGAGGATCTATTACAGTTTGCCGGCCCCTATTTCTCCTTTCCGATTACTGATCGCCAACTTGAAAAATATATTCAGGACCCAAAACGCCGCATCTTTAAAATAACTGATACAGCAACCAAAGAAATTATTGGCCACTGCGAGCTAAACTTCGAACGGAACATCCCAAGACTGTGCCGCATTCTTATTACAAAAAATTCCGAACGAAATAGAGGCTATGGCAAAAGTACCGTAAACGCATTATTAAAACTGCTCTTTATCGAAGACAACTATGACACCGCAGAGTTAAATGTTTATGACTGGAACAGCCATGCAATCCGCTGTTATGAAGCTGTGGGTTTCCGGATCAACAAAAATATTACTTCAGAAGTAACGATTGGTGATACAACCTGGAAAAGCGTCCTTATGCAGATCAGCAAATCTGACTGGAAAGCTAATTTAGTATGATGAAAAACAAACAAAAAATAAAGCGAATAACAATATTCCTGCTGATAACGGCTGTATTACTCGGTTTCTATAGCTGGAAAATAGAGCTGCATTGGGTAAAATATGAACAGGTCAACCTAACTATAAATCATTTGCCTGAAACGCTAGAAGGAAAGTCGCTGGTTCAAATTTCGGACATCCACATTGGCAACTACGTGGATAAAGATTTTATAAAAGGAACTTTCAGTAAAGTCACGGCATTAAATCCCGACATCGTAGTATATACCGGCGATTTTGTACGGCTTGTCCACCATAAAATACCATTAGTAGAACTCAATGAAGTCATGCGAATCGCACCAAAAGGTAAACTGCAAACATTGGCAATCCTTGGAAACCATGATTACGGAAAGAATTTTCAGGACAGCGCCGCGGCAGATTCAATCACAGACCTACTCCATGGGTATCATATTAATGTATTAAGAAATGAAAGCGCAACAGTTCAGGGATTAAACATATTCGGGATAGATGACTTGTGGGGCACAAACTTTGATCCTGCCAAAGCCATGAAGGACTACGACCCGTCGAAAGCCAACCTGGTCTTATGCCACAATCCCGATGCTGCTGACCTCGATGTCTGGAATAGCTACAGTGGCTGGATTCTGGCCGGACATACACACGCAGGTCAAGTACGAATTCCTTTTTGGGGCTCTCCTATCCTACCTGTACAAAACAAAAACTACGATCAGGGGATAAAAAGGATAAGCGGAAATAGGACATTATATGTCAGCCGGGGATTAGGTCACAGTATCCCCATCAGATTCAATGCCAGGCCTGAGGTAACAATTTTCACCTTGAAAAAAGAATAAAAATTGAAATACGACAGTTTAAAACTGATCTTTTAAAGAAGATAAGGATAGAATGCCGTGTGAATTGTCTGCCTATAATCATCAAAAGGATCGATCCCTTGCTGCCTACCCAAAACAGCATAACTTGAACTCCAAAAATCTGAAACAATGAAAAGCTGACGTACAAATCTCTTTAAATTCAACAGCGGAATCTCGCGACGGAACATACCCGCATCAGCGTAATCCATAAATATGGAAACCAGTTGCTCTTCGCGCTGTTCAACCAAATGTTTATAAGATTCGGCAATCTTAGGAATCCAGCTACAGATTTCAACAAAATTTTCAAAAATAAACCTGTACTTATCAATCAGCACATAAGAGCCCTCGATAAAACCTTCCAATAATTGCTGAAACGAGAGATCCCCTTTTTCCGGAAGCAAAATCATTTTTTCATAGGCAGCTTCAAGTAACTGAAAGATGTGAAAAATAATATCTTCTGTGTGCTTAAAATGGTAGTGAAGATTACCGGCACTTATACCCATTTCTTGTGCGATCTGACGTGTCGTTACCGTGCGTATACCATCCCGGTTATAGATCTTCAGCGCTTCGCTAATAATTTTTTCTTTCGTATTCATGACACAAATTTAGAACAATTGTTCTAAATTTGTGTCATGAATTATTAAATACAACAAAAGGATGGAAAAATCATCAAACAATTGGCTAAAGAAACAGTATAAGGAATTAAAACAAACGTTAATTCCAGCACATCCGAATGATAGCCCCTGGAAAAAATTCGGCAAACAAACAGCATTTTTTATGTTTTTAACCTTAATGTCATGTGGAGCAATCGCAATGTTAATCGCAGTGTCTTTTGCGCACTGAGCAAGGAGCTATTTGATGGTTTATTTACTTTTTATTGGTTTTGCTGGTTTTTCATCCGATTCACCAGGTCGGCTAATGCTCCAATTCCATACTTGAACAATTGGTTAACCGATTTGGTATTTGTACCGATCATTATTCATTTTTCATCCGTGATTGGAAGTTTTCTATTCAACAAAAACCGGGCGCATGGGTACCCCCTATATCAAATCTGGACGATTTCTTTTTTGGTATCTCTCCTTTTTGAATGGATCATGCCCAAATATACAAGTTATAATACCGGGGATATTATGGATGTTTTGGCTTATTTTATTGGGGGTTTATTCTATTTTTGTTTCCACCAGCCCTATTATATGAGAAGGAATTTTCAACTAGCACAACAGCAAGAAGCTGCGGGCTCTCCCAATCCAGACGCTAATATAACACCCTAAAAATGTAGCCTTCAAACAAAAAATCTATCTTATCAATTAGCAACGCCCAGACAATGACTCCATATTGCTATCGGAGCGCTAAAAAAACAGACCTGAGAAGGCAAAAAAAACCTTTGTTTGATTCCAACCATGATGACATCAAACAAAGGACCTTATTTTATAGCACTTAACAGACTAAGTGCCTTCTTTCCTATTAGTATTCAATTAATACTTCAGTGACCTGTGCTCCCTGTTTAGCACTTTTGAATTTAAACTTAACCTTTTGATTGAGGTTTAGTTTCTGTCCAACAAGACGATCATTGAAATAAATTGATTGCTGCGTATCGTTGTCCCGAATAAATCCATAGTTGGACTCGGTATTGTAATGAACAACCTTTCCAAAAGAATAGTCATCTTGATGATTCGAGGCCATACTAGGACTCTCTCCTTCTTTCAATTTTATTGCAGGTCTATCAGAGATATTCCCATGTTCATCAACATAAGCAAACAATTCTTCTAACGACTTCCCTTTATCATTGTTTGTTTTGTTGAATTCTTTTTTCTCAATTTTCTGTTGTTTTTTGAGTAGTTTCTTTTTTTCTCGTTCTTTTTTGTTAAATGTAATTTGGCTTTTGCTCATTCAATATGGATTAAAATAAAATGTTCCCGAAGAGGTTACGGACCTTTAGAGCTTCGTTGAAAAGATAAAAATGCGAGGTATACTAAGGAGATAATTGCAAAGATAAGAAAAATTCTTCAAAAAAGGGATATCCAAAGATCTTGTGTCCGTAGATTTTAAGCTAGACTCGGTCCGTTCTTCGATTTTAAACAGCAATGCAAAGACTGTCATCTTATTGGCTAAACAGATTCCTGTACGGCTCTTAGGAGCAACAAGCATTTTCAACCATGGTCTATCTATACCAAACCCTGTAAAGGAGATCTATTTCGATCATAAAAATTGAAAACTTTCATAAAACAAAAAGATCATTTGGACGTTATTTTGAGAAAAAAACTATGGAAATAAGAAACATCGAAAGGGAAGACAGAGGCAATTTTATTGCAGAAGTTGAAAATAGTGAAGCTGGAATTTTAGAGTATACTTGGCAAAACGATCATGAGTTTTCTATTGATCATACCGAGGTCTACGATGAATACAAGGGAATGAGCGTGGGCAAGAAACTGGTACTGGAAGCTGTCGATTATGCACGAAAGAACGCTGCCAAAATTATTCCAAATTGTCCCTACGCAAAAGCGATTTTCGACAAAACAATAGCCTTTCAAGATGTATTAGCATAAAAAAGCCGTTTTATCTTTTCGATAAAACGGCTTTTTTATAATCTATTGAGCGGGTTAAGCAACAATATTGATTATTTTCCCTTTGACAAAAATAATCTTTTTAATTGCTTTTCCATCTAAATGCCGTTGTACATCAGCATGTGCTTTAATGGTATCTTCTACTGCTTTTTGATCTAAATCAAGTGCTAATGATAGGTTGAATTTCATTTTACCATTGAAAGATACCGGATACGCGAATTCAGACTCAACTAAATATTCTGGTTTAAAGACAGGATATGAAGCGTATGAAAGTGTACCCGCTTCATTACCCAGCAGTGCCCATAGCTCTTCTGTGATATGTGGCGCATAAGGCTGAAGAATAACCACCAACTGTTCCAATATTTGTCGTTTATTGCACTTCAGATCCGTCAATTCATTGACACAGATCATAAAGGCTGATACGGAAGTATTGAATGAAAACCGCTCAATATCCTCCTCTACCTTTTTGATAATTTTATGCAGAGCTTTAAATTCCGCTTTAGATGGATCTTCATCAGAAACATTGAAATTACCTTCAGCATCGTGGAATAGACGCCATACTTTACGTAAGAACTTATAAACCCCTTCAATACCATTGGTATTCCAAGGTTTAGCTTGCTCCAAAGGACCCAAGAACATTTCGTATAACCGCAATGTATCTGCCCCATACGATTCGATAATATCGTCCGGATTGACTACATTGAATTTGGATTTCGACATCTTCTCGACCTCACTACCGCAGATATATTTACCATTTTCCAATACAAACTCAGCATTGGCAAAGTCCGGCCGGAAGTTTTTGAATTTTTCTAAATCCAACATGTCATTGGAGACAATATTAACGTCTACATGCAATGGAATTGTTTTATAATCGTTTCTCAAACCATAGGACACAAATTGGCTAGTACCTCTGCCTTCTTCATCAAGCACACGGTATACAAAATTTGAGCGTCCTTGAATCATTCCTTGATTAATCAACTTACGGAATGGTTCTTCCTCATTCTGGTAACCTAAATCCTTTAAGAACTTGTTCCAAAAACGCGAATATAATAAGTGCCCTGTGGCGTGTTCAGAGCCTCCAATATATAAATCCACTGCTTTCCAATAATCTACAGCTTCTTTGGACGCAAAATCATCTTCATTCTTCGGATCCATATACCTAAACCAATACCACGAAGAACCTGCCCATCCTGGCATCGTGCTCAACTCATATTCGTATTGATCTTCATATTTCCAATCTTTGGCTCTACCTAAAGGAGGTTCTCCGGATTCTGTTGGCAAATATTTATCCACCTCTGGTAATAATAGAGGTAGTTCTTCCTCCTTAATTAAATAAGGTAATCCATTTTTAAAGTAAACGGGCACCGGCTCCCCCCAATAGCGCTGACGTCCAAAAATAGCATCGCGCATACGGAAGTTTATTTTCGCCTTACCCAATTTAAGCTCCTCTAATTTTGCAATTAAAGCTGGTACAGCTTCTTGATAAGTCATACCATTGATAAAATCGGAATTGATGTATTTCCCATCCTTATTAGGATCAGCTTCTTCTTCAATATTTTGTGTATCAGAAATAGGAATAATCTCCAGGTTGAAATGTTTGGCAAAAACATAGTCACGTTGATCGCCACTAGGAACAGCCATAACGGCACCTGTACCGTATCCTGCAAGGACATAATCCGCAATCCAGATTTGTACATCTTGTCCTGAAATCGGATGCTTGGCATAGGAACCTGTAAAAGCTCCTGAAACTGTTTTTGTATCGGCCATACGGTCCAATTCAGATTTCTTTGCCGTCTTCTCGATATAGGCATCAACTTCAGCTTGCTGTTCAGGAGTTGTCAATGCGGCGACCAATTCATGCTCGGGCGCCAAAACAACAAATGAAACACCAAATATAGTATCTACACGCGTCGTAAAAACTTCGATGGCCGTATCTAATTGCGGCACCGGGAATTTCACGGAAGCACCGACCGATTTCCCGATCCAATTTCGTTGCATTTCAACCAATGGTTCTGGCCAATCAACCGTATCCAATCCGCTTAACAGGCGATCAGCATAAGCAGTAATACGCATAGACCATTGCATCATCTTCTTTTGCTCAACCGGGTAACCTCCACGCTCAGAAACGCCGTTGATTACCTCGTCGTTTGCCAATACCGTACCTAAAGCGGCACACCAGTTTACAGTACTTTCTCGTAAATAAGCAATCCGATACTTCAGCAACTCACGTTGTTGCTTTTCTTCGTCAAAAGATTTCCATTCTTCAGCGCTGAATTCCAAAATATCTTCATCAGAAACCGCTGCAATAGAAGCAGAGCCACTCGCAGCAAACCTTGCTATCAACGTTTCGATCGGTTCAGCTTTATCTGATTCCTTATTATACCAAGAATCAAACAATCTCATAAAAACCCACTGCGTCCATTTGTAATATGCGGGATCGGAAGTACGTACTTCGCGGCTCCAATCATAAGAGAATCCAATGTTATCCATTTGTTCCCGATAACGATTGATATTTACCTCGGTGGTGACGGCAGGATGCTGGCCAGTCTGAATGGCGTATTGCTCTGCAGGAAGACCAAAAGAATCATAGCCCATCGGATGCAATACATTAAAACCTTTCAAACGTTTATATCGTGAAAAGATGTCCGAAGCAATATATCCCAGGGGGTGACCAACGTGCAATCCCGCTCCGGAAGGATAAGGAAACATATCCAATACATAGTATTTTGGCTTTTGATGCGAATCAGATGTTTTATACGTTTGGTGATCCGCCCAAAACTTTTGCCACTTTTTCTCTAATGATTTGTGATTATACTCCATTTTTATTCGTAAGGAATTTTTATGACTTGCGAAATTACGATTTTAATACCGAAATGTGATAAAAGTTTTGTAGTTTGAACAATAAATTATAGTATTGAAAAGTTATTTAAACATAGGTAGAAAACAGACTTCGAATTGATTTTTATCAAAGTAATTACAAGATTAATTCGAAATCTTCCAACTCAAATAGTTACTTTCGCAAATAAATTTTTGCTTATTATGTCAGAATACGAATTAAGCACACAAAAAAGAAAAACAAAATCTGTATATGTATCTACAGTTATCAGTATTGCACTTGTGTTATTGGTAACAGGTATGTTGGGATTACTTTTGGTGCACGCTAAAAATCTTTCGAAATACGTTAAGGAAAATATTGTCTTAAATGTCATCGTGAATGATGGTACAAGTGAAGGGGACGTACTGTCTTTGCAAAAAGACCTTGAAAAGGATCCGTACGTACTCCGTACCGAATATATCAGTAAAGAATTAGCTGCAAAAAATTTAAAAGAAGATCTTGGTGAAGATTTCGTACAATATCTAGGGCATAACCCACTACTACCCTCTTTGGATGTTTACATGAAGGAGAATTATGCCAATACAGACAGTATTAAAACTTTTATTGAGAAAATCTCCAAAAACAATAAGATCAAAGAAGTTGTATATCAGGAATCACTGATTGACATGGTCAACAAAAACGTACGCATTATCGGTATGATTGTTTTGGCTTTTGCAGTTATCCTGCTCATCATCGCCGTAGCTTTAATCAACAATACCATCCGTCTTGCAATTTACTCACAGCGTTTCTTAATTAAAAGTATGCAACTGATTGGAGCAACTAAGAACTTTATCCGCAAGCCATTTATAACTTATGGCATCATTCATGGTTTGCTTGGATCTTTGATCGCGATTTTACTTCTCATTTTAACGCTTAAATTTGCGCAGCAGCAAATACCTGAACTGGTCTTTTTACGCAACTGGTTTGAATTTGCAGTAATCTTTTTAGGGGTAATCCTGATTGGGATTCTCATTTCGGGACTCAGCACCTATTTCGCCGTGACAAAATACTTAAAGGCACAATCAAACGATTTATACAGATAAAAAATGGCTCAAATAAAGAAATCTACTGAATCAGTAAACAAAGGTTCATTTGTATTCTCCAAAGTAAACTACCAATTGTTTATAGCTAGTTTAGCTGTCGTAATCATTGGTTTTACATTGATGTCCGGTGAAACTGATATTTATAGTTTTACCAAGATTACCTTGGCCCCTATTGTTGTTGTTCTTGGGTTTGCGATAGGATTCGCAGCAATCCTATACCGTCCAAAAAACAAATCCAACTAAAGCATAATCTTATTTTAAACTGATGTCTATTATTGAAGCTATTATCCTTGCTATCATTGAAGGATTAACGGAGTTTTTGCCTGTGTCGTCGACAGGTCACATGATCATTGCTACTGCCTTAATGGGTATTCAACCGTCGGCATTTGTCAAATTATTTACGATTGTCATCCAGCTGGGAACGATATTATCCGTTCTCGTACTATACTACAAACGTTTTTTTAAAACGCTTTCTTTTTATTACAAATTGATCATCGCAGCTATTCCGGCTTCGGTGTTAGGCTTGTTGTTTAACGATTATATTGACGCACTATTAGAGAGCCCTCTAATGGTCGCGGTAATGTTAGTGGTGGGTGGCCTGGTTTTACTTTTTGTCGACAAGTGGTTTAATAAACCAACTGTCGAAGATTCGGACAAGGTTTCCTACAAGCAAGCTTTTATGATCGGTGTATATCAATGTCTTGCATTGATCCCGGGTACCTCAAGATCAGCAAGTACGATTATTGGCGGTATGGCCGAAAAATTAACGCGTAAAGCTGCTGCTGAATTCTCATTTTTCTTGGCTTTGCCGATGATGTTTGGCGCTTCTGCGGTAAAACTATTAAAGTTTTTCAAGGAAGGGAACACGTTTACAGGAGAGGAGCTTAATTTGCTCATCATAGGAAATCTAATTGGTTTCGTTGTTGCCATCGTTGCCATTAAATCCTTTATTGGCTTTTTGACCAAATATGGCTTTAAAGCATTTGGTTGGTACCGAATTATCGTTGGTGTTATTATTCTTGCCCTCTTGCTTTCGGGTCATAGTTTACAAATTATCTAAAATCTTTGGATGGAAAATATAGAGGTTAGTGAAAATTCAGCGAAGTTCAACTTTGCTGAAGGTGAAATGCTGTTGATTGATAAACCTTTAACATGGACAAGTTTTGACGTTGTTGGTAAAGTTAGAAACTCCATCAAACCGTTGAAATTAAAAGTCGGTCATGCGGGAACTTTAGATCCGCTTGCAACCGGCCTACTTATTGTTTGCACCGGTAAACTCACAAAAAAAATTGACAGCTACCAAGCTGAAGACAAAGAATACACAGGTTCGATCACCTTGGGAGCAACAACACCTTCTTATGATCTGGAAACAGAGATTGATGAAACCTTTCCAATCGATCATATTACTGAGGAGATGATCCTTGAAGCTGCGAAATCTTTTGAGGGAGATATTCAGCAATTTCCACCTGCCCACTCGGCCATAAAAATTAATGGCGAACGCGTATATGAAAAAGCGCGTCGTGGCGAAGAAGTTGAAATAAAATCTCGTCAAGTGCGTATTAATAGCTTTCTGATTGAAAAAATCGAACTCCCCAATGTGTATTTTCGTATCTCCTGCTCAAAAGGAACCTACATCAGGTCGCTGGCTTATGACTTTGGAAAAGTCTTACAGAGCGGCTCTCATCTGAGTTCTTTAAGACGCACTAAAAGCGGGGATTATAAAGTGGAAAATGCATGGAATCTAGAACAACTTATCGCTGAAATAAAACGTCATAAAGAAATCATTAAATAACTTTACCACCCCATTTTATTGATTCTTTATATTATTTTTGCAAAAACTCCTATAAATGAAAATCTACAGAAGTTTAGATGATTTCTCACCGGTTGAAAATGCAGTTGTCACCATCGGTACTTTCGATGGTGTCCATATTGGCCATCAAAAAATATTGGCGCATTTAAAAGAAGCAGCTCAAAAAATTAATGGTGAGACAATTTTGCTTACTTTTTTCCCACATCCGCGGTTGATTATCAATCCGGATGATGATAGCCTACGCTTAATCAACGATATCGAAGAGAAGGTCAGTCAATTGAGTAAAGTGGGAATTGACCACTTGATTATCATTCCTTTTTCCCGCGATTTCTCTAATCAGACTCCTGAAGAATATATTAGCAATGTTCTCGTTGGTAAACTAGGTACGAAAAAGATTGTAATAGGCTACGATCACCATTTTGGAAAAGATCGTAAAGGTACAATGGGCGATTTGGAACAGTTTGCATCTATTTTTGACTACAGCGTTGACGAAATCCCCGAACAGGATATCAACGATATTGCAGTATCTTCCACGCGAGTACGTGAAGCACTTATCAAGGGTGATATCAAAACGGCTAACCTTTATTTGGGTTATCCTTTTGAATTGACAGGAACCGTGATCAGAGGTGACCAAATAGGGCGTACAATCGGATTTCCAACAGCAAACCTGCAGGTCCACGAACCGCATAAGCTCATACCAGCCTATGGAATATATGCTGTGGAGGTCCATATCTATAACCATATCCAAAATATCACCACAGGGGAGTACAGAGAGGAAAGCCCTGTTTCTATTGCTAAAGGTATGGGCTATATAGGCACTAGGCCTACTGTCGATGGTATGAATCGTGCTATTGAAATCAGCCTATTTGATTTCGATCAGGATATTTATGGCAAGACACTACGTGTCAAATTCCTCCATTTTATCCGTCATGATGAACGGTTCAATTCACTTGAAGAAATGAAAGCTCAGATCAAAGCAGACGAAGTCGAAATCAGAAACCTTATTGGATAACACAGGATATCATTTATAACATAAAAAAGCGGGAATCCCGCTTTTTTATGTTATAAATGAATATTTTTCTCCTCTTTGTAAAGGGAAGTGTATTTATTTAAGAAGTGCTTCTACCCCCAGTCTGTAGCTATCCAGACCGAAGCCACAGATCACCCCTTTACAATTCTTTGCCAGGAACGAATGATGGCGGAATTCCTCTCTTTGGTGAACATTACTGATATGAACCTCAATAACGGGCGCAGTGACAGCTGCAATTGCATCTCCTATGGCAATAGAGGTATGCGTATAAGCCCCCGCATTCAATACAATTCCGTCAAATTCAAAACCAACTTCGTGGATCTTATCGATTAATCCTCCTTCTGAATTGCTTTGAAAATAATGCAATTGCGCCGCTTCAAACAGTTCTTTTAACTCTTCAAAATAGCTCAGGAAATCCTGGCTACCATAAATTGATTTTTCTCGTACACCCAATAAATTCAAATTTGGGCCATTCAGTATGAGGATTTTTTTCATTGGAATATAATTATCTTTTGTGCATGTCCATGAACAATTTGACTACACGCAGTTATTCGGTCTAAATCTATAGTTTTTAAGTCATCCCTAATCGTAAGATTGCAGGTATCGGAGATTTTATCCGGATAAAGCCAAGCAATCACTCCCCTATCCTGTCAATCTGCCCTAACAAATGCTGTAAAGACAAACTATATAGATGACTGCTCTAACACAGAACAAAATCCATATAGTTTGCCTCATTTCAAGTATAGATCATTATAAAAATTTCTATAAATCGTTATAAATTGCACGGAAGCTGGAGCGAAGTCCAAATGAAACCACTCCTGACTTATTGACAACAGGCGTTTCATATTGCGCTTTCGCATATCGCTGGGTATAGCCTAGTTCTAAACGAAGATTATACTTGGGGTTGAGAACGTAAGCTGCCTTAGCGTCTGCGTAATAGATATTATTCTTTATGCCCTGTGCAATGTGATTACCGTACATATTTGGTATAGTTCGATAAGATTGAAATATATCCCCTCCCATATTGCTTCCATCCGGCAGATCCAGTCCATTTTGGGTAAACATACCCTGCAAGGAAAAATCCCATCGATCCCAGGCATAATTCACGAGGCCGACAAATTCTCTAAAGTTCGCTCCTTTTGGATGTGCCAATGGCTCGGCATTGTTGCTATAGTTTGAATATGATTTAAAGTGCGCATACGTATAAGGTCTAGCCGTATTATACTCCGCTAAAAAGTTCAGGTTTTTGACACCAAACATATCATATCCCCTTACACCAAGTTGTGCCCCCCATTTATTATGTGCATATCCATTCCCTGCAAAAAACTCTTTCGCTGTAAATTCTCCTAACAAAAACTGGCCGTATGCGGTCAAATTATAAGGAAGCTTATATTTCGAGGTTAAACCCAAAAACATTTTATCAGGTGAAGTTGAGTTATTACTTTCGACAGGTCGGATAAATATAATTGGGCTCAGATAACTAAAATCAAAACCTCTTTTCCCGGCTTCATCCTGTGCGGCCCAAACAACAGATTGAAAAAAGCCTACCGACAACTTATTGGTTACATTCCAATCCAAATATTGAAAGGCGCCCCATTTCTTTCCATCTCCTAAACGTGTGTTATTTTGCCCCTCCATGGGATATGTACCCGTTAAATCCTGTCTAGGGTGCGTTGGGTCATTCATATAGGCCCAGATTGAGGTATATTGAACATTCCCTATTGTACCGGTCAATTTCAGATGCGCATAATTTGAGGAGAAATCTGATAAAAGCATGGATCTATACCCATCCCCAATAAAGTTTTTGTCGTAAGCCAACGTTGCCTGAATATACTTATGGGCATCATAGGTCATGCTCGCTGTCGCATACATCCAGTCCATTTTATTGTTGGATTGAAATTTATTCGTTCCCTGGCCAGGAACAACTTTATGCGCAACAATATAATCATCTAGGTATTTCGGAAATACAGCCTGACTTTCAAATGCGGAAGTATTGAATGTAAATTTATTTCCCACGTTCAATCCTACCTGAAATCCCCTGCTATTCATCCAAGTACGCCTTTTATCTCCCTGCATGTCCTTTCCAATATAAAGATCAGGTAAAAAATCAGCGTAGAATGTGTAATCGTCCTTTTCAACCTGTACAAGATGTTCATTAAAAATCTTGCGCATAAACCAATTGGATGAAGAAACGGGTTTATTGGATTGTATGGAGTCAAACTTGGCTAACAATAAAGAGTCTTTAATGGCGAATGGTTTAGCCGAAGTATGCATTCTCGTCTCCGTAGAATAAACCACATCGTTCATTTTTTGATAAAAATGATACGAATAAGGTTGGCTCTTAATCTGGGCAAAACCTCCGAAGGAAATACCTACTCCCAAGCCTGCCAGCACAATTCGGAGTAAATTATTATTTTTTGTTATATTCAGCCTCATAAAATTATTTCAAAGATTATTTTTTCTAGCAAAATGCATTCCTAAACGCAAATTAACCGAATAAAATTGACTTTATTCATATGTTCAGTCAATTTTATCATGCTAAATCGTATTTGCTGTTCCTTTTATTCAAAAATATTTATATCTTGCATCTCATTAAATAACCTTATATAACAATAAACAGCCCTAATAAGCATGAAACGCAGAACATTTATCCAAAACGCAACCCTGTTGACTGCAGGTGCACTTACAAGCAAATTTTCATTTGCTCAGGAACATTCTTTTCCCACTGTACGAACAGTTAAAGAGAAAAGGCTTTTTTCCAGCAAGGTAATCGAAGATGCAATTGTAGAATTTCAGAAAAATGTTAAAAATAAGGAACTGGCTTGGTTATTTAACAATTGTTTCCCAAATACCTTGGATACGACCGTATTTCCTTATGTTCAAAATGGCCGGAATTACACCTATGTGATCACGGGAGATATCGATGCGATGTGGTTGCGCGACAGCAGTGCTCAGGTATGGCCATACCTTCCTTTTATGAAAAAGGATAAAAAATTGCAGGATCTTATTGTTGGTTTGATCCAAAAACAGAGTAAATGTATCAATATTGATCCCTACGCCAATGCATTTTATAATGACCCGACAAAAAAAGGCGAATGGTTCAGCGACCACACCAATATGAAACCAGGAATCCATGAACGAAAATGGGAAATCGATTCATTGTGTTATCCAATTCGGCTGGCTTATCATTACTGGAAGGAAACGAATGACAGCAGTCCATTTAATGAAGAATGGTTGGACGCTCAACATAAGATCTATCGGACTTTCGTTGAACAGCAGCGTAAAGATAGTTTAGGCCCTTATAAGTTTGAACGGACGACCTCCAGAGGATCTGACACATTACAGGTGGATGGTTATGGGTATCCTGTAAATCCGGTTGGTTTGATCTGCTCTAGTTTTCGACCTTCAGACGATTCCACTATTTTCTCATTCCTGATCCCCTCAAATTTATTTGCCATCGTTAGCCTTAGACAGTCTGCCGAAATTTTGAAGAAGGTCAAAAATGAACAAGCACTCGCAGCTCAAATGGAAGCACTAGCCAATGAAGTGGAAGCCGCCGTCAATACATATGGAATCATAGACCACCCTACGTTGGGAAAAATATATGCCTTTGAAGTAGATGGATTTTCGAGTCATCTGATGATGGATGATGCAAATATTCCTAGCTTGTTGGCCCTACCTTATTTAGGTGCTGTAGATATAAATAATGAAGTTTACCAACGCACACGGAATTTTGTTCTCTCTGACAAAAACCCTTTCTTTTTTAAAGGAACAGCAGCAGAAGGCATTGGTGGCCCGCACATAGGCAGGGATATGATCTGGCCGATGTCCATTATTATGCGCGCCCAAACATCTACAAATGATGAGGAGATCCGTCATTGTATAAAAACCTTGGTCAATACACACGGTGGAACAGGATTTATGCATGAATCTTTTCACAAAAATGATCCTAAGAAATTTACAAGACATTGGTTTGCTTGGACAAATACATTATTTGGCGAATTAATTTGGAAAATATATAAAGAGAAACCATCTTTGCTTCAATAAATCTGAAACTTGTAACACCATGTTATAAGTGAACGAGCTTATAACATGGTGTTATGGATAATTTATCAAAATCTGGACCTATTGGCATTTTTGACTCCGGTTATGGAGGGCTTTCCGTATTTAAGGAAATTCAGCATCTTTTGCCACAGTACGATTATATCTATTTAGGCGACAATGCACGTGTTCCTTATGGTACACGATCTTTTGAAACCGTTTATAACTACACCAAACAATGTGTTTTTAAGCTATTTGACCTAGGCTGTAACCTTGTGATTTTAGCCTGTAATACAGCTTCAGCAAAAGCATTAAGAACCATTCAACAAAACGACCTTCCTCCAGGAAAGAAAGTTCTTGGCGTCATTAGGCCTACGACGGAAATTGTACACAATTTTACTAAAACCAACAAGATAGGCATTTTAGCCACCACGGGAACTGTAAAATCTGAATCGTATAAAATAGAAATACACAAGTTCAATCCAGAAATTGAAGTTTTTCAGCACGACTGTCCTTTTTGGGTTCCTCTAGTAGAAAACAATGAAATCAATACAGAAGGCGCTCATTACTTTGTAGAAAAGGATTTGCGCGAACTTCTACAACAATCAGATCAGATCGATACCATTGTGCTAGCCTGTACCCACTACCCTTTATTACTGCCCGTAATCGAAAAATATACACCGGATAATATAAAGATAATCTCTCAGGGGCCTATTGTTGCAAATAGCTTAAAAGAATATCTCAGTAGACATCAGGAAATTGAAACAATGTGTTCCCAAAACGGACAATTGGCATTTTATACTACGGATGATCCGAGAGACTTTGAAAGCAAAGCAAAAATATTTTTTGGACAGCCAATAGCGGCAAGCCATATCAGTGTTTAAAAATAAAAAACTATGATTTTTAAAACTTTTACTTCCCAATTCTCGTTATTCTGATAAAAGGGAGGTATAATGAAAAAGAACTTTATAACCATAGCATTTAATCAAGACACACAGCATTGCGAATCCAAAGAATTTTCAAGCATCCAGGAAAGTGAAGAATATTTTAAAACTTTCGAAACTTCCGCGCAGCCCAATTATGTGCCGGTATGTATCTACAATTTAAACACAGACACAATTCTTGATATAAGTGATTATTATATCAACAAGGATACGGAACTCCACCAGATCGTAAAAAATTGTTTAGCAGAAAAGTAACTCCTTTGATTGTCATAAAAAATTAGCAAAGCTAGCATTCCCCCTTTTTGTTTTATGGGTAATGTATATATATTATTACATGCTAGAAAATAATATTTCATTAATTTTTAATATCTTCAAGCAGATAATCAGACAACAAACAAGTCACAGATAATGAAAACCAAACTGACACTAAGCCTTTTAACCGTATCTTTGGGATTAATGGCATGTAATTCCAATCATGCGAATTCAAATTCAAGTTCGGATAGCAGCGCAAATTCGGCAACTGACACCACAAGTTACCCTCCAGTAGAGACGCAAAAGGCAAACACAGATTATAAACCGGCATTTGCTGGACAAACCAGAATTCAAGGTGCGAAAACGACGACTCCCTTCGAAGGGAAAGTCATCGCAGAAGGATTAAAATCACCTTGGGGAATTACAGCGTTGCCAGACGGCCGATTATTAATTTCAGAAAAAGAGGGTGATTTTCGTATTGCAACCGCAGACGGTAAATTAGGAGAACCGATCAAAGGTTTACCTCCGGTCAATAGTAGCGGGCAAGGGGGCCTTTTGGGATTACGTCTTGACCCTAACTTCGAATCAAATCGGATGATATACTGGGTTTTCTCGGACAATACGGCTGCGGGAACATTGACTGCAGTTGCAAAAGGAAAGCTTTCAGCTGATGAGAAATCGATAGAGGGTGCTAAGGTAATTTACCAGGCAACTCCGGCACATAAAGGGAATCTGCATTATGGCGGCCGCATCATCTTTGATAAAGAAGGAAATATTATTCTGAGTACAGGTGAAAGGTCAGATTTGGTTACACGACCATTGGCACAAGACCTGAATGCAGCATTGGGCAAGATCCTTCGTATCACGACAGACGGACAACCTGCACCTGGCAATCCATTTATAGGTAAGCCGAATGTCCGTCCCGAAATTTACAGCTATGGACATCGCAATCCACAAGGGCTTGTTTTACATCCCGAAACAGGCGATCTTTGGGAAACGGAATTTGGTCCACGTGGCGGCGATGAGCTGAATAGAATACAAGCGGGCAAAAATTATGGTTGGCCCACGATTACATATGGTATAGAATATAAAGGTGATAAAGTCGGTGAAGGCATACAACAAAAAGACGGTCTAGAACAGCCCGTTTATTATTGGGACCCAGTACTCTCCCCTAGTGGAATTACTTTCTATACTGGTCAAAATATTCCAGAATGGAAGAATAATCTTTTTATCTGTGGCCTGAGCAGCATGCATATTGCCAGAATTATCCTAAAGGACAACAAGGTAGTTGGAGAAGAGCGTCTGCTAGCGAATGAGGGGCAACGATTCAGAGATATCACACAGGGCAAAGATGGTGCGCTATACGCTATAACGGATATTGGCAAACTCTATAAAATTGATAAAAAATAAATACTTCGATTTGAAAGCAGCCCTTCTCTAATGGGCTGCTTTTTTATTAAAAATCCCCCTATATGAACTATTTGCCAATTGATCACTATTTACTCAAAACATGACAAATATTAAAACTTGGCTCGATTATTGATTATTAATATTAAATCAATAAATTATTATATGGTAAAAAAAGAAAAAATGAAAAAATTATTAGAGATCAATCCTTTGTCATTCTATATGACCAACTGGGGATTTGTAAACAACACCACCCCGAAAAGAACGCGCAAAACCTGCCAAACTTCTCCAAAAAATTAAGCGTTCTTGCTTAACAATTCAATTAAAAATTTTATTAAAATCATCTGCTGATATCCTCCATACGGATATTAAGTAAGAGATTTATTTCTTTTACTTCATCCGTATGGAAGGAATTGAAGCTATGCGAAAAAAAATGCCAATACAATTACGATAATAATACAAGCAATCATAATGTATTTATTCAATTGGCTATTTTTCTCACCTTCGTCACTTTTATAGTGATAATCTCGTTTGTTGGGCAAATTCATAAGCTTGTTTTTATTCATGATGAAGTTACGGACTTTTTTCCATATTATTCGTGATGGTAAGGTTCGCCCTTCATAATGGAAAATGCTCGATAGAGCTGTTCCGTAAAAAATAACCGAATCATTTGATGTGAAAAAGTCATCTTTGATAAAGAGATTTTTGAATCTGCTCGATCATAAATTTTTTGATCAAAACCATAAGGCCCACCAATAATAAACACCATATGTTGAATGCTTTGTACCATCATTTTTTCCAAATAAGCAGAAAATTCCAAGGAACGATATTCTTTCCCATGTTCGTCCAACAGCACTACTAAATCCTGCGGCTGCAATTGTTTCAAGATCAAAAGGGCTTCCTTATCCTTCTGCTGTTCAACAGAAAGATTCTTAACATTCTTGATGTCTGGAATCACCACAATATTAAAGTTCACATAAAACTTTAATCGCTTAATATACTTTTCAATACCTTCGATCAGATATTTATCATCTGTTTTACCTATGCAAAGTAACGTTATTTTCATCTAGATAATTTTCTATTTTTCTCTGTGAGCAATACAATAAGAACAGTCCTCTTTTTTAACGAAGAGCGAGATCTGATTGGAACCACATTAAAATCATCTTAAAACATCCCCAAAGAAGCTCCTGTTAAATACTTTCCTTGTTTACCTAATCTGCATTGTCCTATGGGACAAAGTTCCGATTTTATTTAATAATAACGGCAAACAAAAAGATGAAAAACATTAATGAGAGTTATTCGTTTAATTATAAAACATTTATTTTTCCCTAACAAATATGAAGCATTACAACAGGGATAGATAAAAGCATCGTTTTCATAAAATTTGAATAGGTCAAACTATAGGCTACAACAATTAGAATAAATGGGTCTTCATCGCTGTAATTTTACCGTTGAAAAGATCCTTGCGTTAAACTAAACTCTTCAATATAAATCTAAAGCCGGAAATATTAACCTGATTTTACAAACACTAGGAATGCCAACAAATCAAGTATGCACATGAAAATAATAAAATTTATCATCCTTATTGCTATTACTTTAACAGTACATAAAGCACACAGTCAGGTAGCTGCAGCAGACAGCGCCAAAACATGGATTATCAAAGGGGAAAACACCTTTTTGATCAACCAAAGTTCATTTTCCAACTGGGCTGCAGGTGGGGTAAACTCATTTTCCGGCAACCTAACGCTCAATTATGACTTCAATTACAAGAAAGGAAAATGGTCATGGGACAATAAAGTCCTGGCAGCTTACGGACTAACCTTTCAAAAAGAATCGGATTGGCGAAAAAATGACGACCGATTCGTATTAAACAGCTTGTTGGGCCATCAAGCGTCTGAATACTGGCTATATACATTCTTTTTAAATTTCAACACCCAATTTGCCGATGGTTATGACTATACAGAATCCCCCAAAAAACGAATATCAAGGTTTTTAGCCCCAGCGTATTTGAGCTTCGGACCTGGTTTTGCATACAAAAGATCTGATAACCTCAGATTCAACCTCTCCCCTGCGGCGCTCAGATTTGTATTTGTAAGAGACACACTCTTATCTACACGATACGGGCTCGACCCAAACAGCAAATCCCGTACGGAATTCGGTGCTTCATTTGATGCTTATTATAAAGTAAACCTAATGGAAAATATTTCGTTTGAAAATATACTAAAGCTCTATTCAAACTATCTGGACAAGCCACAGAATGTAGACATTGACTACACAGCGAATCTTTTTATGAAGGTAAACAAGTTTATTACAGTCAATGCAGGCGTACAGATGATCTATGATGACAATACAGCTATCCCGATTATTAAAGAGGGGGTTGAAGTGGGGAAGAGAAATTCTGCACTTCAAATCAGACAAATTGTTGGCGCGGGTGTGACGTATAAATTTTAAAAATCAGATAAGACAACTTCAAAAAATCAACACACAACAAGCAAGGATCAACTCGTTATAAGCAAAAAAACCGAATTCAAATCATTCGGTTTTTTCTATTATTAGGAATACTTACGTAAAATTAACCACTAAAAGGGTGCATCATCAGGCATATCGTTCATTCGAGATGGCATAGTAATACCACCACTGAAGCCACCTCCACTAAAATCATCAGCAAAGTTTGGCGATGGGTTTAATGCCGAGGCGGAAAATGTAGCGGGTGCATCTCCGAAACCATCTCCACCACCCATACCTGAAAACTCATCTTCCAGATCCACAAACTTCACAAACTTACCCACAAAGCGAAGCGGAACAATTCCAGTCTCACCATTACGGTGCTTTGCAATAATAACCTCACCAACACCAGCAGTAGGGCGTCCTTCCTCATCCTCAGTTAAACCATAGTATTCGGGTCTATACAAGAAAAGAACCATATCCGCATCCTGCTCAATAGAACCAGACTCCCTCAAATCGGACAACATTGGACGTTTACTATTTCCAGGTCTTGATTCTACCGCGCGACTCAACTGCGACAATGCCAAAACAGGAATATTCAATTCCTTAGCAACAGATTTCAAAGCCCGCGAGATACTACCAATTTCCTGCTCACGGTTCCCCCCACCTTTACCTTCCGCTTTCCCATGCATTAGCTGTAAGTAATCGACAATTACCATCTGAATATCGTATTGCGCCTTTAAACGTCTACATTTCGCTCTAAATTCGAATACGTTCAACGCTGGTGTATCATCAATAATAATGGGCGCATCTGTTAACCGGCCAATCCGCGAATGTAACTGCTGCCATTCATGATCTGCAAGATTTCCCTTTTTCAATTTTTCTTGCTCAATTTCTGTTTCACCTGCTATCAGACGATTAACAAGCTGAACGGATGACATTTCCAGAGAGAATACAGCCACTGCTTTACCATGCTCCACAGCAGCATTACGCGCTACAGAAAGTACAAATGCCGTCTTTCCCATTGCTGGACGAGCGGCAATAATAACAAGATCGGAAGGCTGCCAACCAGACGTCATGCGGTCCAGGGCAGTTAAGCCCGATGGTACGCCTGTCAGACCATCTGTACGATCACGCAGCATTTCAAGATTAGAAATCGCCTCACGCATGATATCATCCATCTTTCTGGAGTCTCTTCGCAAATTGTTCTGCGCGATATCAAATAAGCTTTTTTCCGCATGATCTAAAAGATCGAAGATATCTGAAGTTTCATCATATGAACTATTAATAATTTCGGTAGAAACTTTGATAAGCTCACGTTGGATATATTTTTGAGAAATAATACGTGCATGATACTCAATATTCGCCGCAGAAACAACCCGATCAGTTAACTGCGTAATGTAATAGGCGCCACCTACCATTTCCAGCGATCCCATCCTTCTAAGCTCAGACGTAACGGTTAAGATGTCAATAGGCGAAGTTTTTTGAAAAAGGCCAAAAATTGCTTCGAAGATCTTTTGATGAGATTCTTTATAAAAGGATTCTGGTTTTAAAATATCAATGATTTCACTCAGCGCATTTTTTTCAAGCATCAATGCCCCCAGGACGGCTTCTTCAAGATCTACTGCCTGAGGAGGAAGTTTGCCCAAGCCGCTCACCAAATTATTTAATTTGGTACGCCGCTCACCATAATTACCTCGTTTGTTATCCGTATTACCCGCTTCAAAATTACTGTCGTTCATCATGATATTATATCAGAAATATAGCTTTTGCTATCCTTAAAATCTAGATAGGATAACAAATGTATAAAAAATAAAATTCACCTCCATAAGGAATTACAAACATGTAAATCCCTCCCTCAGTCCGTATGCCTCAAAAAGCTTTGAAGGACATATATTTACATCGTTAGTTTTCAACAGTAAATGTTGAAAAGATGTTAAAAACTAATATTCCGCACTAAAAATCAATACATTAAAAAATGTTAACAATTTAAATTATTGTGAATAAGCAAAAAGCTAAAAATAAAACAATTCTGCTGACTGTAATCAAAGACAACGCGTTATTTTTATATAAAAACAAATCCCTTATTTAGCGCTAAAAAATATTCTTATGTTGTATATTTGTAAAATGACGCACGATTCCTCCACATTAAAACCCTACAAAGACACCAATGACGGGAAGAAGAAACAGGTAGCAGATATGTTCGACAACATTTCTCATTCCTATGATTTCTTGAATCATTTCATGTCCTTGGGAATTGATATTATATGGCGCAAAAAAGCCATTAATGCCTTAAAGTCCATAAAACCGCAGCTCATGTTGGATGTGGCTACGGGAACTGGTGATTTTGCTTTGGAATCAATTAAAATATTGAATCCCAAAAAGATTATTGGTGTGGACATCTCCCAGGGAATGCTTGACGTTGCCAAGAAGAAGATTGCAAATAAAGGATTAGAAAATCAATTTGAAGTGCAACTGGGAGACTCCGAAAGGCTTCAGTTCGAAGATAATACTTTCGACGCCGTTACCGTGGCATTTGGCGTACGAAATTTTGAAAATCTAGAAAAAGGCTTATCAGACATCTATCGTGTGTTAAAACCCGGAGGGAAAGCTATTATTTTAGAATTTTCAAACCCGAAGAAATTCCCAATTAAGCAGTTGTATAATTTTTATTTCAAATTTATCACGCCCACCATTGGAAAATTCTTTTCAAAGGATTCCAGCGCGTATGAATACTTACCAGAATCTGTTGCTCAATTTCCAGATGGACAAAAATTCGTTGCCATAAATAAAAAGGCAGGTTTTAACGAGACTATTGTTAGGCCACAAACATTTGGCATCTGTACAATCTATGTGGCTACAAAATAGCTCCCTAGAATCTAATTTGAGTCAACACTGATTAAATTTTAATGTCAACAAGTTACCATATATGACTAAGACAGTTTTTATCACAGGAGCAAGTTCCGGAATCGGTCAGGCTTGTGCGGAAGTTCTAGCGAAAGAGGGTTACAATCTTTTACTTTGCGCACGCAGATTAAATCGTTTAGAAAAATTAAAAGATACACTGCTTAAGGCATATCCGACAATACAAATACATATTTTTGAACTCGATGTTCGAGATGCTGAACAAGTTGCCAATCAAATTGATGGTCTCCCCCAAGAGTGGAAGAAAATCAATATCCTAATCAACAATGCTGGATTGAGCCAGGGACTGGATCCTATTCAGGATGGTGATATTGGAGATTGGGACAGAATGATTGATACAAATATCAAAGGCCTGCTCTATGTAAGTAAAGCGGTAATTCCGCTTATGGATACCGAAAACGGTGCCCACATTGTTAATTTAGGATCCATTGCGGGGAAAGAGGTTTATCCCAATGGGAATGTCTATTGTGCAACCAAACATGCTGTTGATGCACTGACGAAAGCTATGCGTATCGACTTATTGCAAAAAGGCATTAAAGTTACCTCTATTGATCCTGGAATGGTTGAAACAGAGTTTTCTGAAGTGCGGTTTCACGGAGATCGCGAAAGGGCTAAAAACGTTTATAATGGTGTACAGCCCCTGACTGGACATGACATTGCTGAGACTATACTTTTTGTCATTACACGACCTGCACATGTCAATATAAATGATCTCTTAATAATGCCTACTGCACAGGCAACAGGCACGATTGTTAATCGAAAATAATTAAAATATTATGTCATTAGAACTACAAATAAACCAAGACATCAAGGCGGCAATGATCGCAAAAGATACAGCAAAATTACGCGGTTTACGCGCCATCAAAGCAGCTATTCTCTTAGCAAAAACGGAAAAAGGTCATTCTGAAGATCTTAACCAAGAAGCTGAGATTAAAGTTTTACAAAAACTTGTCAAACAACGTCGTGAATCTGCTGAAATTTATAAGACTCAAAACCGCGAAGATCTTTATGCAATTGAAGTTGAGGAAGAAAAAGTTATTGAGGCTTATTTACCAAAACAACTAAGCAAAGAAGAAGTTGAAGCGATAGTCAAAGCAATTATTGTAGAAACAGGAGCTTCTTCCATTAAGGATATGGGTAAAGTGATGGGCGCGGCAAATCAAAAGCTCGCTGGACAAGCTGACGGTAAAACGATCTCTGAGGTTGTTAAAAGTCTTCTCGCATAAAAATTTCAAATCAATAGAGTCAAATTAAATTGGTATCTCTTCACCAGATATATCTGATTTAATTTGACTCTTTTTTATTTCAACTATGGCCTTACAGTGGAACCTGAAGAAATTTGACGAACTCAGCAACAAGGAACTATATCGTATTCTGAAGTTGCGAATGGAAGTTTTTGTTTTAGAACAAGAATGCCTATACCCTGAATTGGACGATAAGGATTTCGCGTGTCTTCATCTTTGGGCGGAACAAGAAGGCAGCATTCTAGCTTACACGAGATTAGTTCCGCCTGGACTTTCGTACCCACAGGCATCAATAGGACGGGTTATTGTCGCAGAACAAGCACGGGGCACCGGCCTTAGCCAACAACTCATGATTAGTTCGATCGAATCTGTAGCTAAAGAATTTGGCGTCAATGACATACAGATTGGTGCGCAATTTCATTTAAAATCATTTTATGAAAAATTAGGGTTTGAACAGGTCTCTGACCCTTATCCCGATTATGGAATTCTTCATATCGATATGATTAAATCCCCTATTTAATAAATTTACTATGCAAAACTTCGTCATTATCACAGCTGCATTATTTGGAGCATTTGCTATCATATTAGGAGCCTTTGGAGCACATGCTTTCAAAAAGATTTTATCAACTGAAAAACTGGAATCTTTTGAAGTCGGCGTTCGGTATCAAATGTATGCAGCTCTTACTTTGTTAATTATAGGGATTAACTTCTCCTTTGAACAGCAGTCTGAGCGAGTTGCATTCTATCTTATCACTTTAGGGGCTATTCTATTCTCCGTAAGTATTTATTTTCTATCATTTGCGGAATACTGGAAAAAAAATCTAAAGTTTCTTGGACCAATTACCCCACTTGGCGGTTTGCTTATGATCGCAGGCTGGGTTGCTATCATCATTCGTTTTTTGTAAATTTGAAATAAATATGGCAATGATGTCTGCCCTAAACCGCCTCAAAAAGCTGATGACGTCTACTTTTTTAGTATAAAACAACAATTTTATATAAAATGTAGACTTATGGCTATAGCAAATTCAAATCAAAGTAACTTTCGTTTCTTTCTTAAATGGCTGATCACCTGCAGTACGATAGGCTTCATCGTGGGATCTATTTGTGCATTTTTTCTTTTTTCCCTCAACTGGGTAACCCAATACCGAAATGCTCATCCGTGGATAATTTACGGACTCCCCTTGGCAGGGTTTGTTATCGCGTTGTCTTACAAGTATTGGGGCAATCTCTCAAGCAAAGGCAACAATTTATTGATTGAAGAATATCTTCATCCTCAACGCCGGATCCCACTTGTCATGGCTCCTCTCGTTTTATTCGGAACTTTACTCACACATTTATTTGGAGGTTCTGCAGGTCGTGAAGGAACTGCTGTACAGATAGGTGGAGCAATTTCTGACCAGCTCAATCGTTGGTTTGATTTCGATAAGACTGAAAGACGCTTGTTGATATCAATCGGCATAACGGCTGGTTTTGCGGCTGTATTTGGCACTCCTTTAGCAGGAACCATATTCGGATTAGAAGTCTTGCTCATAGGCAAAAAAAGATATTTTGGTATTCTTCCTTGCTTATTTACCGCCTATCTTTCGAATTTCAGTTGCCAATTGTGGAATATTCCACATACCCATTATCCAATCCAGGAAGCTATTCCAATGCTTTCCTTGACCAATATTGGATTTAGTCTCGTAGCAGGTATTCTATTCGGTATCACGGCATGGTTTTTTACATTTACCAGCGATTTCTTTAGCCTCCAATTCAAACGAATTAAATCTCCTCTGCTTAGACCTGTAATAGGCGGTATTATTTTAGTAACCATCGTTACTTTATTACATAGTACCAACTATATTGGGCTCGGTATCCCGATGATTCAAAATGCATTTGACAATCAGTCGAACTATTATGACTTTATCATCAAATTACTGTTAACAACTTTTACCCTTTCGGCCGGATTTAAAGGCGGAGAAGTCACCCCTCTTTTTTTTATTGGCGCAACCTTAGGAAGTGCATTAAGCACTGTTATCCCCCTTCCTATCGGTTTATTAGCGGCTATGGGCTTCGTCGCCGTATTTTCAGGTGCTACGAACACCCCAATGGCCTGCATCGTTATGGGCTATGAGTTGTTTGGTTTACAGCCGATTTTATTTGTAGGAATAGCTTGTATAGCTGCATTTATATTTTCTGGAAAAAAAGGAATTTATATTGCCCAAAAAGGAGGTTTGAAAGAGAGGTTATACCGAAGACTCAATTTATAATAAACGGGTAATAAGAAGTTTTTCTATTATTGAACTGCGACCAAGCATTAAACACCCTCTTTATAAAAATAGTATACATCAACTAAAAGAGATCTAGCATTATTGACTGGCGAGATCTTAATAAAGAAAAAAGATGCCGAAGTTAACAATCACGTAAACAGTTTTCAATAAAACTTTCACGATTCAGCTGAGCTACCTACAGACATGGAAGTTCTTGATCTCCATAAAAAAAACAAATACTTTCAGAAAAAAAACTTCATGACTTCGCAGACACCAACAGCAATGAAAGCGAACCGAAGGTTCTTTTTGGTCTATAATAGCAGACACTCTTTAGAAAAAAAAAGCCTAAAGCGGATAAGTATGCTTCAGGCTGTTAAGTTATTTTAAAAATCGAATTACAGTAATTTCCCCTGCAAAAAGAATGCAGCAACTGTAAAATAAATAATCAAACCGGAAACATCTACCAGTGTCGCGACAAAAGGTGCTGATGCCGTTGCAGGATCCAATCCAAAGCGACGTAAAATAAATGGAATAAACGACCCCGACAAAGTTCCCCAGAGAACGATAAACAACAAGGAAACAGCAACAGTAAACCCAATAGCAATCCAATAAGGCCCATAATCATATAAACCAAGAAAATGCCAAGCCAATATCCGTAGAAACCCGATCGTACCTAATATCCCACCTAAAATTAAACCAGAAGAAACTTCACGTTTCATCACATACCACCAGTCTTTAAGCTTCAACTCACCGAGAGCCATCGCCCGAATAATTAAAGACGCTGCTTGCGAGCCCGAATTACCGCCACTGGATATAATTAAAGGAACAAATAAAGCAAGAACAACTGCCTTTTCCAGTTCCCCTTCAAAAAAGCCCATCGCTGAAGCTGTAAGCATCTCGCTAAAAAACAAGATAATCAGCCAACCGGCCCTTTTTTGTATCAATTGCAACAAAGGAGTTTTTGTATACGCGAGATCCAGTTCTTCCATACCCCCAAAACGCTGTATATCTTCCGTATCACGATCTTCAATTCGATCCAGCACGTCATCAAACGTCACAATTCCGACCAATACTCCTGCTTCTGTAATGATAGGTAAAGCACTACGATCATATTTTTGAAAAATCTCGAATGCTTCCTCCATGGGGGTAGACGCTTTAATCGCTGCAAAATTATAATCGATTAGGTCAGAAATTTTGGTGGATGAGTCCGATAGAAGTAATTGACCAATTTTCAAGTCATCTATCAGTACGTTTTTCTCATCAACAACATATATAAAATTGAGTGTTTCCGCTTTTCTTCCAAAAACTTTAATATGCCTAAAGACATCATCAACAGTGTAATAAGGACGAACCTGAACATACATTGGTGTCATAAGACGGGCTATACTGTCTTCTTTATAACCAATAAGTTCTAAAGCCATTTGCTTCTCGCGCTCATTCAAAAGGTTGATAAGATATTTGATCAAATCATCAGGCAATTCCGACAATAACTCATTACGCGTATCTGGTTTCAAATTATTCAGCAATTCGGACAATTCATGTTCCGTCATTGATTTGATCAATGTATATTGAACATCCATTTCAAAAAAAGAAAAGATCTCCAATCTATCCTCCAAAGGATAGTCCATAAATTGTTGATGTTGTTCCCCCTTACTTAAACGCGATATTTCTTCCGCGATATCGGCTGGGTGTAATGCTGAATTTTGTTCCATTGGAAGAATATTTTAATGGATTTAGCGCAAAAGTAGCTTATTTTGTATTATTTTCAACCATCTGAAAAACTATTTTTTCTACTGGGAATTACCTGACGCTGATGACAAAGCCACTTTCTATTGTATTTCGTGCGTCACCGAACCTCAACTGCCAGCAGGCTTTACAATATCTTAAAAATTAATTAATCCTGGCGCCAGTTCTACAGGCTCAGAATTAGGTTTAAACAGACGTGCCGTTAAACTACCTCTCAGTTCTATTTTTCCCGCATTTACATGCAACCAGCTCCCCTCGCGCAAACCTACGACTGGCTGGGAATTAAATTGATGAAATTCCTGAATTCGAGTTTCCCTTGTCTCCCCTTTATGTGTAGATGCAGGGTCTGGGTCTAAATAGTGAGGATTGATATTAAAAGGCAAAAAACCAAGTGCGTCGAAACTGGACGGGTAAACAATAGGCATATCATTTGTTGTTCCAATTGTCAATCCTGTTAGATTTGAACCTGCCGATGTGCCGACATATGGAATCCCTTTTGCTATCTGAACACGCAATTGCGGCATTAAATCGAGATCATAAAGCGTTTTCAACAACAAAAATGTATTTCCACCACCAACAAAAATAGCCTTCGCATCCTGAATAGCTTTTTTCTTATTGTCAAACTCATGCAATCCCCTAACTTTTATATTTTTATCCATCAATGCTTCTTGTACCTTCCTCGTATAGGAATCGAAAGAAATTCCAGATGGTCTTGCAAAAGGAACAAACAGCAATTCATCAGATTGAATGAATTCTACAAATTCATCCTTTATATAGGCTAAAAATTCACTACCAAAGATCGTACTTGTACTTACGACCAAAAGTTTGTATGCTGGATTAATATTCATCTTCTGTCTCTAAAAACATTAAAATAAAAAAATACCTTTAACTTCGTCAATAACGAAGCCAAAGGTACATTTTTCGTAGCTTACTATTACTTATTTCTTATCAGCAGTCTTTTTCTCCGTACCCAATCTTTTGTTTTCTTGTAACGCCTTATGTAAAAGATATTCTATCTGCCCGTTAACACTCCTAAACTCATCCGCAGCCCATTTTTCCAATGCTTTGTGCATCTGGTCATCTAAGCGTAGCATAAAGTTTTTCTTATCTGCCATTTCATTTCGTTTATTGGTACAACGTACCGGTATTTACAATAGGTGTTGCAGCTTTCTCTCCACACAGTACCACCATTAAATTGCTGACCATCGCTGCTTTTTTCTCATTGTCTAATTCTACGATATCTTTTTCAGACAGTTTTTTTAACGCCATTTCAACCATGCCTACGGCACCATCCACAATCTTTGAACGTGCAGCAACAATTGCCGCAGCTTGTTGTCTTTGCAACATTGCACCTGCTATTTCGGAGGCATAAGCCAAATGACTGATTCTAGCCTCCTTAATAATAACTCCAGCTGGCGCCAAACGATCCGATAATTCCTGTTCTAGAATATGATTTACGGTATCGCCGCCTTCGCGTAGCGTAATATCAGCCCCTTCATCTTCCAAATTATCGTAAGGAAAGCTTCCAGCCAAGTGTCTTACCGCAGCTTCGCTCTGTGTGCGCACATAAGAGGTATAGTTACTTACATCATAGGCGGCTTTATAGGTATCGCCTACTTGCCATACGATAACAGCGCCAATTTCAATTGGATTCCCCATCTTATCATTTACCTTCAACGTTTGTCCCTGAAGATTATCCGAACGAAGGCTTATCTTAATTGTTGAATACAACGGGTTGACAAAAAACAGACCATTTTCTTTCACCGTCCCGACGTATTTTCCAAAGAAATTCAATACACGTGAATGATTTGGGTTGATAATCATCAATCCTTTCAAAATAAAAAATGTAGCAATCATTAGCACGACTCCTAATACAACATAAAGCGAACTTTCCTCGACGCTCGCAAATGAAAATATAGCTGCGACAAATGAGACAACAGCGATCAATAAAGCTAAATAGCCTGACATCGGTTTAATTAGTTTTTCCATAATTTATTAATATATATTTGATATCATTTTAATATCATAAATATACCACAATATTTATGATATTTCAAAGAAAAATATAAAATCACTATTTTTGATTATGCTGAAACGATCCTTCCCGCCCCTGGTAAATTCCCAAACGAAAGTACTGATCCTTGGATCTCTCCCAGGGGACAAATCGCTAGAGAAAAATGAATATTATGCACATCCGCAAAATCGCTTTTGGAAAATATTTAATTCCCTACTTCATACGGGGGATGCAGCAAATTATACGGAAAAGATAAATCTCCTGCTTAAAAACAACATTGGTCTTTGGGATGTCTGCGCAGAAGCCTCTCGCCCTGGCAGCATGGATCTCGCAATACAGCACGAACGCCCAAACCAAATCGTTGAACTGCTTAAAAACTATCCATCAATTACACAAATTGTTTTTAATGGGCAAAAAGCACACAATTTATACCTGAAACATTTTGACAAAAGAGCGGGTATTATTTACAGATGCTTACCTAGCACAAGTCCAGCTAATGCGAAAAGTAATCTTGAAAGTCTAATTGAACATTGGCGTATTATAATAAGTGATTAAATTAGACGAATTAGATTCGTTAATTCAGTCCTATTGCTTATTTTTGCCCTAAGATGTCAGATTTAAAATACAATCAACGAGGCGTATCCGCAGGGAAAGAGGATGTGCACAATGCGATAAAAAATATCGATAAGGGTCTGTTTCCAAAAGCATTTTGCAAAATAATACCAGATATTTTAGGTGGAGACCAAGAATGGTGTAATATTATGCATGCTGATGGTGCTGGCACCAAATCTTCATTGGCCTATATATACTGGAAAGAAACTGGTGATATTTCAGTTTGGAAGGGTATTGCGCAAGATGCAATCATCATGAACATTGATGATCTGCTCTGTGTCGGGGCTATCGACAATATTCTTTTATCGTCTACCATTGGCAGAAATAAAAACCTTATTCCCGGAGAAGTCATCGCTGAGATCATCAATGGAACGGAGGAGATTCTATCGGAACTTCGTGAATTGGGTATTGGCATTTACTCCACAGGTGGCGAGACTGCTGATGTTGGCGATCTTGTTCGCACAATAATTGTCGATAGTACGGTAACCTGCCGCATGAGACGTGAAGATGTTATTTCAAATCATCGCATTAAAGGTGGTAATGTAATTGTTGGATTAGCATCGAATGGAAAAGCAAATTATGAACACGCGTACAATGGAGGAATGGGATCTAATGGATTGACTTCCGCTCGTCACGATGTGTTTAACAAAAAAGTAGCAGAAAAGTATCCGGAGGCTTATGATCCAGCTGTGCCGTACAATTTGGTTTTTGCAGGAAGCCAAGATCTCACAAATGAGGTCGAAGTTGAAACAGGAGAACAAGTAACTGCAGGTAAACTAGTACTTTCGCCCACGCGTACGTATGCTCCTGTAATTAAGCAAATACTAGACAAGTATCGTGCACAAATTGATGGAATGGTACATTGTTCTGGTGGTGCCCAAACTAAAGTTCTACACTTCGTCGACAATGTACACGTCATCAAAGATAATCTTTTCCCAGTTCCACCTCTTTTTGAGTTGATACAAAAAGAATCCAATACGGATTGGAAGGAAATGTACAAGGTATTCAATATGGGCCATCGCATGGAATTGTACGTTCCGGAATCTATCGCTTCAGATATCATAGCTATTTCAGAATCATTTGGAATTCCGGCACAAATCATAGGCCGTGTCGAGGAATCTCCGTCTAAAAAGGTAACGATATCCTCCCCTTTTGGTGAATTTATCTACGAATAAAGTATTATACCCCACATCTCTTTCTACTATATGGGATGAGGGGTATTTTTTCGATTTGGTATAAATGAAAGAAAAACTTCTTGTGGGTTGGAAAGAAACCCTAGATTTACCTGAATTGGGAATATTTGGTATCGAAGCAAAGGTTGATACCGGAGCTGCTTCTTCGGTATTACACTGCAACGCGTACAAGATTGTTAACGAAGATGGTCAGGACTGGATTATCTGTGAACTTATCATAAATTTTGAAACTGAAGAGACAAAAACACTAAAGTTAAAACTCTACAAAACAAAACTGGTTAAAAGCTCTTTTGGTCAAGAAGAAAAGCGATTCTATATCCGCACCACAGCAATATTATACGACCAAGTGTTTGGCATTAAGATATCCTTTAGAAACCGATCCCAAATGACGTACCCAATGCTTTTGGGTAAAAATTTCTTGTATAAAAGATTTTTAGTTGATGTTTCCAAAGAAAATCTCTCGATGAAGACCTCGGTAAAATAAAACAAATAGCCAAGCAATTTTGTTATCTTAGCACAAAATATATTCAATATACAAACCGTGAAAATTGCCGTATTATCGACAGTAAAGAGTTTATACTCAACTCGTCGTCTCGTAGAAGCCGCACAGCAAAGAGGACACGAATGTGTTGTCATCGATCACAGCAAGTGTTATGTAGGTATTCAACAAGGTAAACCCAGTATCCACTACAAAGGACAGGATCTTAGTGATATCGATGCTATTATTCCGCGAATAGGAGCATCTGTAACATTTTATGGATCAGCGATCGTTAGACAATTCGAGGTTATGGATGTTATTTCCGCTAACCCCAGTCAAGCAATTACGCGATCCCGGGACAAATTGAGATGCTTACAGATTTTATCCGGCGCAGGTATCGGACTCCCAATTACGGGATTTGCACGTACGGCGTCGGACGTAGATGACCTTATCAGTATGGTTGGTGGAGCGCCATTAGTTATTAAATTATTGGAGGGGACTCAAGGTATCGGTGTTGTACTCGCTGAAACAAAAAAAGCAGCTTCGTCCGTTATTGAAGCGTTCTACGGCCTTGGGAATAATATTCTGATCCAAGAGTTCATCAAGGAATCAAAAGGCTCTGATATTCGAGCTTTTGTGGTTGACGGCAAAGTCGTTGGTGCAATGAAACGGACAGCGAAGGAAGGTGAGTTTAGGTCAAATATACATCGTGGGGGTACCGCTCAGATTATCCGGTTAAGTAAAGCCGAAAGAGAAACAGCAATCGCGGCGGCGGCCCAATTGGGACTTACGGTTTGTGGTGTAGACATGATTCCTTCTGACCGAGGTCCGTTAGTACTAGAAGTAAACTCTTCTCCAGGTTTGGAAGGCATCGAAAAAGCGACAAAAAAGGATATTGCCTCCGAAATTATACAGTATATTGAGAGACAATATGAGTCAAAACAAGCTCAGATGCCTAAAGTAGTTAAGAAAAAGAAAAAAAGAGAAAGTAAATTGTAAACATTCTCCAATCAATAATAAAGCGGTGTTGTCAATATATTGACAACACCGCTTTATTATTATTTCATTTTCATTACCATGTTATCAGCACCTTCTGTAGACACTTTGGCCTGACCAGATTTGTTTTTTGTAGACTTATAATGAACATGATTTTTGACGCCCTCAATTTGAACAGTCTCTAGCGAACCAATATTCACCATATTTCCAGCCCCTTCAATGGTCACCGTTGCGACATCATTGCCCGTTACCGTATTCCCCTTACCTTCAATAATCAATTTGCTCACATTGCCGCGTATCACAATCTTATTATCTGCACCTTCTATTTGGACGGTTTCACCACCTTTGGCTTCTATCGTACGCGTATTACCTACTCCTTCAATCGAAATCACTTTTCCCTGTTGATTAGCTATCTTAGCTTTTTTTGGCCCCAAATCAGTTCCCTTTGCCGTAACCATACCTCCTATCAAAAGAAGTAAAAATCCAAATGCGATTGTTCTTGTTTTCATAATTGCTCGTTTTCCAAAGAACGATACAAAAATCAAACCTAATTTCAAGTCAAAAAAGATTGTTAGCTATAATTTAATAAATCAATTGCTCTGAAGTGTGGTTGATGGTATAAGCAATAAAATGAAGTATATCCTCTTATTGAGTTTCCTGGCCGCGTAACGTCCAAAAAAAAATACAGCATCCACTATTTGCCATAACAAAAAAGGAGCCTAAAAGGCTCCTTTAATATCTCTAACAAATTGATAACGGATTAAAAACTCTATTTTACTGCGTCTACAACTGCTTTGAAAGCTTCTGGGTTATTTAAAGCTAAGTCAGCTAAAACCTTACGGTTCAAACCAATGTTTTTAGCATTTAATTTACCGATCAATTGGGAATAAGAAATTCCGTGTTGACGAGCTCCAGCGTTGATACGTTGAATCCATAAAGCTCTAAACTCGCGTTTTTTGGTTTTACGATCGCGGTAAGCGTATTGTAAACCTTTTTCTACTGTATTTTTAGCAATAGTATAAACTTTGCTACGTGATCCAAAGTAACCTTTTGCAAGGCCTAGGATTTTTTTGCGTCTTCTTCTAGAAGCTACTGCGTTAACCGAACGTGGCATATTTTTAAAATTAGTTTGGTAGAAGGTGCCATGTATTTCAATGAACTTACAACCCTATACCCGGTTAAAAAATTATTATTAAATAAATCGAATAAAACTTATTTACCGATAGCAAGCATACGTTTTACGTTGCCCATATCGCCATCAGATACATAACTTGTTTGTGTTAAGTTACGTTTACGTTTTGTGCTCTTTTTTGTCAAGATGTGGCTTTTGAAAGCGTTTTTTCTTGCTATTTTACCTGTTCCAGTCAATTTGAAACGTTTCTTTGCGCTGGAATTGGTTTTAACTTTTGGCATAATACTTATAAATTTTATATCAATCTGTTAGAATTCTTATTATTTTTTTGGAGCCTTTGGAGCTACTGTCAAAAACATGCGTTTACCTTCCAATTTTGGTAAAAGCTCCACCTTTCCATAATCTTCTAGGGCCTGAGCGAAGCGTAACAACAAGATTTCACCTTGATCCTTGTGTACAATAGCGCGACCTTTGAAGTGTACGTAAGCACGAACTTTCTCTCCACTTTCAAGAAACTTAATTGCATGTTTCAATTTGAACTCAAAATCATGCTCTCCAGAGTTAGGTCCGAAACGAATTTCTTTAATAACAGTCTGTTTTGCATTAGCTTTGATTTCCTTTTGTTTCTTCTTCTGTTCGTAAACAAACTTACTGTAGTCGATAATCTTACAAACCGGCGGTACAGCATTTGGCGAAATCTCCACTAAATCAAGTTCCAACTCATCAGCCAACTCTAACGCTTTGCGTGTAGGGAAAACTCCTTGTTCCACATTATCGCCTACCAAACGTACCTCAGGTACCTTGATTAATTCATTAATGCGGTGATCTGGTTCTTTCTTTCTCATTGGTGGTCTTGGACCACCGGGTCTTTTTAATGCCAAATGTTTAAAAATTAAACGGTTATTTCCTTAATTAATATATCTCTAAATGCATCAGCAGTCATAGTACCTAATTCTACTGAGCCGTGTTTACGTACAGAAACTGTGCCATTTTCCACCTCTTTTTCCCCTACAATCAACATATAAGGAAGCTTTTTCACTTCGGCGTCTCTGATTTTTCTGCCCACTTTCTCGTCACGTAAGTCTATCAGTCCGCGAATATCGGAATTATTTAGCGAATTCAAAACATTTTGAGCATATTCTTCATATTTTTCTGACACTGGCAAGACGATAAATTGCTCAGGAGCAAGCCATAATGGAAATTGTCCAGCGCAATGCTCGATCAATACAGCTACAAAACGTTCCAAAGATCCGAAAGGTGCACGATGAATCATCACAGGGCGATGTTTCATATTATCACTTCCTGTATATTCCAACTCAAAGCGCTCTGGCAAATTGTAGTCAACCTGTATAGTCCCTAACTGCCATTTACGTCCCAAAGCGTCTTTTACCATAAAATCCAGTTTTGGACCATAGAAAGCTGCTTCACCATATTCCACTACCGTCGGCAGACCTTTTTCCTCTGCGGCTTCAATAATTGCCGATTCAGCTAAAGCCCAGTTTTCGTCAGTACCGATATACTTCGTACGGTTCTCAGGATCACGCAATGACACTTGTGCTGTATAATCATTAAAGCCTAAGGCTCCAAAAACATAAAGGACTAAATCGATTACCTTTTTGAATTCATCTTTAACCTGATCTGGACGACAAAATAAATGCGCATCATCCTGTGTAAATCCACGCACCCTTGTCAAACCGTGAAGCTCACCAGACTGTTCGTAACGATATACAGTACCAAACTCAGCAAATCGAACCGGTAAGTCCTTATACGAGCGTGGTTTTACTTTATAAATTTCACAGTGATGCGGACAGTTCATTGGTTTTAACAAAAACTCTTCACCTTCAATAGGAGTTTTTATTGGCTGAAATGAATCTGCTCCATATTTTTCATAGTGCCCCGAAGTTACATACAATTGCTTATGTCCAATATGCGGAGTAACGACCGGTTCATAACCAGAATTTAATTGTGCTTTTTGCAAAAAGTCTATTAGCTTCTGACGCAATGCAGCGCCTTTCGGCAACCAAAGAGGCAAACCGGCTCCAACTTTCTCAGAAAAAGCGAAAAGTTCAAGTTCTTTACCAAGTTTACGGTGATCACGTTTTTTCGCCTCTTCTATAAATTTCAAATATTCTGTAAGCTCCGAAGCTTTTGGAAAAGTAACACCATAAATACGTGTCAATTGTTTGCGAGACTCATCGCCTCTCCAATACGCTCCTGCAACATTAGTCAACTTGATAGCTTTGATAAATCCAGTATTCGGAATATGAGGACCACGGCATAAATCTGTAAAATCTCCCTGTGTATAGAAAGTAATCTTTCCATCTTCCAGATCCTTAATCAGATCAAGCTTATACTCATCGCCTTTCTCCGTGAAATAAGCCAAAGCATCTGACTTCGAAACAGCTTTACGCTCAAATGTTTCCTTACGTTTAGCTAGCTCCAGCATTTTATCTTCGATCGCTTTAAAATCGTCGGAAGAAAATTCACGATCACCAAAATCCACATCGTAATAAAATCCTGTTTCAATCGCAGGACCTATACCAAACTTAATTCCAGGGTACAATGTTTCTAAGGCTTCGGCCAACAAGTGTGCCGAAGAATGCCAAAAAGTAGACTTACCTTTTGTATCATTCCACGTTAGTAGCTTAACAGTAGCGTCGTTTTCAATAGCACGGGCAGAATCCCATACTTCACCATTTACTTCTGCAGCAAGCACATTTCTTGCAAGTCCCTCTGAGATCGATAACGCAATTTCAGCAGCAGTGATTCCTTTTTGATAATCTCTTACGGAACCATCCGGTAGTGTAATTTTAATCATTTACAACTATGATCTTTAAATTGTTAAAAAATAGAAAACATAAAACAACATGTACAATTATGTTATCACACTCATGTTTCCAATAAAAAAATTGTGACACAAATTTAGTAAAAATTCTGATAAAATAATAGGTTTTCTAGGTTAATAAAGGCATTGTTGAGCCAATTCCCTTCCTACCTATCTAACAGCCACCTAGACTTCATAGCTATACCCTACCTTACATGTTCATTGTAGTTTAGCGACGAGCGAAAATTTGATCTTACTCTTCAAAAATACTTTTCCAACCTAGTAAGCATATTGACAATTGACTATGACCAGGTTATATATTAACAAGTTATTATAGAGTATTAACAGGAGTATAACAAGCCCCTCTGTTAAGACCTTATTATTCCCTTTTAAAACTAGTGCTATCTCGTTGTTAATATCGAGAATTGTATATCAAGGGAGTAGACCGGAGCATTCTAGCAAATGAAACTTAAAACATAGCGATCAAACAGGTTGTACAAGCCATTATAATAAATAAAAATGACATGACTACTACTTAAAAGCCAGGACACAAATTGAGCTTCTCATTAATATTTGCTACCTTTGCAGACTGAAATTTTAACTATGTCAAATCAAGTACCAGAAGACGGAACACTATTACCCTTAATGGAAGAATTTTACACTATTCAGGGAGAGGGCTACCACACCGGGACTGCTGCTTATTTCATACGATTGGGTGGTTGCGATGTGGGCTGCCACTGGTGCGATGTAAAAGAAAGCTGGGATGCATCTATCCATCCCCTTACCACAGCAGATTCTATTATCGAAAATGCAAAGAAATATCCGGCAAAAACAGTTGTCATTACAGGGGGAGAACCTCTTATTTATAATTTAGATTACCTCACAAAAGGTCTGCATCAAGCTGGCATTAAAACATTTATAGAAACATCTGGTGCCTACCCTTTAAGCGGTGAATGGGATTGGATATGTTTATCTCCAAAAAAATTCAAAGCACCACGCAAAGATGTATTAGCTGCTGCTGGTGAACTTAAAGTTATCGTCTTTAATAAAAGTGATTTCGCATGGGGAGAAGAATATGCACAACTCGTTGGAGCAAACTGCAGATTATACCTTCAACCTGAATGGTCAAAATCTAAAGAAATGACCCCTTCGATAATTGACTATGTAAAAGAAAATCCTAAATGGGATATTTCTCTACAAACACATAAGTTTTTGAACATTCCTTAATGTTGCAAATGCAAAGTCAAGTTAAAAAAAAGCCTCCGATAATATCGAAGGCTTTTTTTTAAAATCTATATAATATACTTTAAATCATTTCACATAGGTCTTTAGAAAAGTGTCTAACGCTAGCGTTTTCGTTTCTTCACCATCTTTCTCTCGAACCAAAACATTTCCAGTGTTATCAGTATCCAGGAATAATAAGTTCGCCTTTAACAAAATCTTCCCATTTTCATCTAACAACCCAACCTTACCATTTTCAGAGAACATCAAATAACTATCTAAAAATTTACTGATGTTTTCTTTTTTGTCAAGCAGCACTTTCCCTTCCTGTGTAACCAGTCCAAAATTACCGTCTTTCTGAAAAATAGCTAGTTTTTGATTTGCCGGTGTAAGCCAGTCAAATCCATCTTTATTTACTTTTTCACCCTTTTTATCTAGCAACCAAAAATAATTATCTTTATCTGAAACAATAGCAGTTTGCTCATTAAAGTACGCTAACGAGAAAAGGGAACAGGGAAGTACTTCTTCTCCGGCCATGTTCTTGATACCATAATATTCATCATTGGTATCTTTGTCTTTGACCATTGTCCATCTTAGTGATTTGTCCAATGGAAAAGTGTCCTCAAATAAACTCACATCTTCCCCTTCACTATTGTTTCCTCCTCCGGAGATATCGATTACCTTGGCATTTTTAGGTAGTTGAAAATCTCCCATAGAAGATAGGTTTACCACTTTTGTTGTTTCAAAACCGAGTTCATTGTTTTCACCTAAAGACAATTTGAGAACACCACCAGGCAAATCATTTATAAAGGAAAATGCCGTCAAATAATAAGTCGGCACTGCCTCTGAATACCAAACTGTTGCTATTGCTGAATCGGCCTGATTTTTTATCAATAACTTTGCTTTCTTACAGGTTATACCAGCAATCGACTCGATCTCTCCCATATCTTGCAACTGCACATAAGGTCCTTCAGATTGCTCCAGCTTGGCAATTACAATCTTGTACGAGGGACTATATGCTTCTGCAGTAACAACATCATCTCCTACCGAATACGAATATGTTTTTGCTAGTTTTCGATTTAAAATGGCATGTGCCTTTTGATTCACTACTGTAGACGAATAATCTGCGTCAGTTAAAACTTCTACATTTCGATAAGCCATTTTTCCTTTCAAAAATGGCTCATAAAACTCTTTTGCAAATTCCGGAACTTCACTTTCAAATTTTTCAGGCGAAACTTCACCTTTAAAGACCAATTCCATCTGCCATTGCTTATCTTGCGCGTAGACCGTAGAAATTGTTAATCCAAATAATAATGCAACTTTGAGTAAATTATTCATAAGAGTGAGAAATATGTAGCTAAATAACAAAAGACAGACCAAAAAGCCTATCTCATGCGCTATTTTTTTATTTATTTGCTTTTTCCCATTCCTAATTTTATAAAACGCGAAAAAGAGTTCGCCACGCGAGAAGAATTACAACTTTATCATCTGCCTAGTTTTTACGGCTTCGTCACATGCTAAAGCTATTCGCAGACTATTAATAGCATCTTCCATCGAATCTGAAAGATCCAAATCATCTAAAATCGCCCGTAAAAAGAATAACTGCTCCCGATTACATAGCTCCTGATGATCGGGTTCGTCAGACAGGTTAATCCATTCGTCGGCCCTCATAAATTCATTTTTCGAATCTAAATCAGCATAATGTACCCGTAGACTTTCTGTTTTTGTATGTGATGCAACCGAATCCGATTGACCTTCATCACTTGCTTTATTCGCGACAATGGAAACCGCACCATTAGGCCCAAACACATCTTTGACAAAAAAAGCGTTCTGACTGACCATTGGTCCCCAACCAGCTTCATACCAACCGACAGAACCGTCCTCAAAATGCAGCTGTAACTGTCCATAATTATAGTTCCATGTAGGAATATCATCGGTTAATCTCGCACCTATTGCAGATACATACAGTGGTTTTGCTCCGACCATCTGACACATTACATCAATATAATGGACTCCGCAATCAACAATGGGACTTAAACTGGACATCAGGTTTTTATGTACATCCCACATATAACCATGACTCTGTTGATTGAGATTCATACGCATAACCAGCGGCTTTCCCATCGTTTTGGAAAGTTCTATAAATTTAATCCAGGAAGGGTGATACCGCAAAATATAACCAACAACCAGTTTTCGATCATATTTCACGGCTGCATCAACGACATCCTGTGCAGAAGTAACATCCTCGGCCAACGGTTTTTCTATAAAAACATGAGCGCCCGATTGAAAGGCTTTTATAGCGTAGTCTTTATGTGTGTCTGGATATGTCGCAATACATACAGCATCCGGTTTCGTTTCAGCAAGAGCATCTTCATAGGATTCGAAAAGCCTATATATATTTCCTAACTCGTTATTCAGTTTACTTTTACTATCACCACGCGCCACTAAGCCTACGATTTCAAACCCGTCTAAATCATGATATGCTTTCGCATGGGAGGCTCCCATATTTCCGCAGCCCACAACTAATATTCTGATAACCTGTTGCATCAATTATTTTTTTATTTAATTTAATCTTATTTCTTTAACCCATCTAGCGCAAAAGAAGAACCTGCCCCAAGCACGGCTCCCGCTAGCACATCAGAAGGAAAATGTACCCCCAGATACATTCGAGAATACCCCACACTACTTGCCCATAATAGCGACGGTGCAACTACATACCATTTCGAGTACGCACGCGATAATGCAGAGGCAGTCGCAAAAGCAGAGGAGGTATGACCAGAAGGAAACGAATACCCACCTGCCGTACGAATCGATATAAAATTCGGATATTTTTTAAAGGGCCTACTCCTTTTAAACAAATGTTTTAAGCCAACATTAACTAAAGCGGTAACAGCAGTACTACTCGCAACATACAGCGCATTCTGGCGCATTGTCTTATCATCATTCATGGCACCCGCTACCAATAAGCCAACCGGAACAGCTATCTGAACATAATTATTGATATCAGAAAGTACCTTAAAGGTTTGTGTTTGTGGTTCAGTCCGTGTTTCTGCAATAGACTCCAATATTCGAATATCCAATGTAGAAGCTGGTTTTTCCTGTCCCAAAACATGATTCTGTAGAAAACCAATCCAACTGATAACAATAAAAACTAATAATCTCATTAAATTAATCTATTTACTCGTTTATAATCCTCCAGCATAAGTATTTATACAATTTCAATCGGTCACAATCGCTTGGCCCATAACCACAGTAACATCAAACAAATTTGGGCGTCCTTTCTTTAAAGTCGTTCCGCTCCCTAAAATAAGGAAATTTACGCGAGTTGAAATATATGCTGTGATTTTTTTAAAATGAGCATCTTGCATTTCCCATTAATTTACTATACATTTGCTATCAGTTATTAATACAAACATGGTCTATACCTACGTACATCATTTTCATTTGCATCATCGCCATTGTGGCGATATGTTGATTTAATGTGTTCTTACGTGGAATACCTTCCCTCTGGTTTGATTTCTTATTATTAATAATTTACTGCTAACATTTATAAAGCGTTGAAAAATCTTAAAATTGCTATCCAAAAATCGGGTAGGTTAAACGAAAAATCTGTTCAATTACTAAAAAACTGTGGTTTAGACTTTGAGAATTATAAAAGTTCCTTAATAACCACGGTAGGAAATTTCCCTTTGGAAATATTGTTTCTTAGAGACGATGACATTCCGGGCTATGTAGAACAGGGAATAGCTGACTTAGGAATCGTCGGTGAGAATATCATTGATGAGACAGAATCCAAAGTAGAGTACATCAAACGGCTTGGTTTTGGAAAATGCACGTTGAAACTAGCTATTCCAAAAGATAGTGACATCCAAGATCTCAAAGACCTCAATGGTAAAGCAATTGCAACCTCCTATCCAAATATCTTAAAAAATTTTCTAGATGAATATAAGATCAATGCGGACATCCGTTTGATATCTGGTTCAGTTGAAATTTCTCCCGGATTAGGTCTTAGTGACGCGATCTGTGATATTGTATCCACCGGCGGGACACTTAAAAGTAATGGACTGAAACCCTTTGCCGATGTCAAAAATTCGGAAGCGATATTAGTCGGAAGAAAGGGATTAGAAGGTAATGAAGTATTGATAGAATTAGTACAACGTATCGAATCGGTTCTTTTAGCAAAAGAAACCAAATATGTCGTATTAAATGTCGAGAAGAAGAATTTGCCAGCCATTACTTCTTTATTGCATGGTGTTAAGAGCCCCACAGTCGTTCCACTTGCGGAAGAAGGTTGGGTAGCCGTACACACTGTTATTACGGAAGATGACTTTTGGGATAAGATCAATAAGTTAAAAGCTGAAGGTGCCCAAGGTATCGTTGTGATGCCAATTGAAAAAATCATTCTTTAAACTTGATGCACTTATACAACCATGTTAAAAAAATATGATTACAAAACGTTAGGAAAAACAGAAATCCAGCAACTGGTTGCTAGAAACACGGATCCGAACAATGCTATACAGGAGGTTGTCCAGGAAATTATTCAACAGGTACGTCAACAAGGAGATGTCGTATTACGCGAATATGCTGCTAAATTTGATAAAGTAGAGCTTGATAGATTATATTTAGACGAGGAAGATATCGACGCACTGGCATCTACCATAGGCCGTGATCAACAAAGAGCACTGGAGATCGCTTTTCAGAATATCCATAAATTCCATAGTACCCAATTAAAAAGAGAGCGTACTGTCGAAACCATGCCCGGTGTAAAATGCTGGCGGGAGGTTCGTCCTATTGAAAAGGTGGGGCTATATATCCCCGGTGGATCAGCGGTCTTGCCTAGTACACTTTTAATGCTAGGTGTTCCGGCAAGAATAGCTGGATGCAAAGAAATCGTGGTTTGTTCGCCACCGCAATCCAATGGAAAAATCAATGGTTTTGTCGCATTTTGTCTAAAATTGCTTAAGATAAACAGAATATATCTGGTAGGAGGTGCTCAAGCTATTGCTGCTATGGGCTTTGGGACGGAGACAATACCAAAAGTTGATAAGATCTTCGGTCCGGGCAATCAGTTTGTCACTAAAGCAAAATCCATCATGCAGGGTCTAGCAAATGTCAGTATTGACATGCCTGCAGGGCCGTCCGAAGTGCTCGTCGTTGCCGATGATTCGGCTAATCCAGCATTTGTTGCGGCGGACCTTTTGGCACAAGCCGAGCATGGAGCCGACAGCCAAGCTGTCTTGGTTTCCACTTCAAACGCGATAATTGATGCAGTGAACACCGAAATAGCGGCTCAATTAGCGGTTTTACCTCGCAGGGAACTCGCCACAAAAGCTATTGAAAACTCCTATGCGATAACTGTTGAGAATCTTCAGGAGGCAATACAGTTTTCAAATGATTATGCTCCAGAACATCTTATTTTGGAGACGGACCAATGGGAGTCCCTAACACGTTATATCAGTAATGCGGGCTCGGTGTTCTTGGGACACTTGACACCTGAAAGCGCTGGAGATTATGCTTCTGGCACAAACCACACGCTGCCTACATCAGGATACGCACGCTCCTACTCAGGCGTGTCTGTAGATTCTTTTGTAAAAAAGGTTACATTTCAGCATATCAACGAAACAGGACTTCAACAAATCGGGTCGGTAGTTGAAATACTCGCTGAACTTGAAGGTCTACAAGCACATAAAAATGCGATTTCCATTCGAAAGAAATGATAAAACATAAACTCTTAAAATCACAAAAAAGGCTTTACATGGTAAAGCCTTTTTGTGATTTTGATCTTTCAAATATTTACGCATAAATTTCACCGACCTATCTCCCGAAGGTATCATAATTATCAGTTGCATATTTTTCAAATCGCGTAAGCAAAGCTATATTATCTTTTTCTAATTGACTTAGGTCTGCATTCACATCTTTTGAAATAGGCACATACCAATCTACAGGTTCAAAAAACTGACGAATGCTAGGTTTAGTAAATGCATAACCATGTCGGGCAAAAATAGTATTCCGAATAATCTCCAAATCTAACTTCTTAAGGTTTTTCAGATCTTTCTCCGTCAACTTTTGCTTAGATGCATTGACTGTAAAGACCGCAGGAGAAGCAGATCTATAATATTGTATAATGTATGTATACGTTGAATCCCCATCCACGTCGGTTTCTTCCTTTCTTTTTTCATTAATCCAGTCGACCAAAGTTCCATTTTCTCCATCCTGATTTTTTAGCATCAGATTTGGATTATATGCGAACTGCTTTTTTAACAATTTAAAGTTCCGTTTTTTGATTTTTACTCCTTGATCGTATGCGGTCCAATGACCAATTAAGGTATCTTGATTAAGTTTAATTTCAAAACGACCGTCCGACTTTTTATCTCCAGGCTCATCCAATAATAACCGTACATCAGCACCGTTTTCCTCAAGTTTTCCCACAAAAGAACGCAGATTTCCCTTGACAACATTCTGTCCGAATATATTGCCCTTATCCGTAATTTTTTTTATAGTCAAATTTATCTTCGGAGAATAATCTGTCGTAGGCAACTCCTCCCCTTCTTCTAGAGTACTTTCATCCACTACAAATTCGCCGACCCAATTGCCGTAAAGTTCCTGATGTGCCTCGCCTTCGATAACAACGCTATCTTTCGTTTCGGTGACTTCATTTTTTTTGCTTTTCCCATCCTTACAACCAAGGACTACTCCAAGCAATAACATTAAACAAAAGTTTTTCTTCATAATTTATGATTTTTTTGATAAATAATAAATTCCGCCAGCAACAAATTAGGTATCCATCCCAACCACGCAATAATTTGATAGACATCCATTGGATTTGGTTGAAAAAAGTATACCAGAGCGACCTTCCAAAATCGCAGAGTGAGCGCAGAACAGGTTAATGCAAAACTGCGGATCATAAAATCACGGTGTTTGTTAAATTTTCGCTGAACGGCCAAACGAACTGCCCGCCAGGTAAAATAAAACCATCCAAGCCCCAATAACTCAAATGCAAGAATGGATGTTAACCCGCCATTAGCAACGGATCCAATGAATAAGCCCGAAGGAGCAGCAAAAATCAAAATCGTGCATACATACAAATAGCCGATAGCTCGATGAACTCGCGGATATGCATTCAATAGATAAGGACTAAACTGGGTAAAGCCGGCAGGCAAAGCAAAGATAGCTGTACAGACATGAATATAAAAAACATATCGATACCACCAGAGCTCTTCAATTTCAGTTTGCTTAATCATCAAAAAGTTAGCATCGAGAGTGAAGCCACTATATCGAAGTGTAATTTCCACCATAAGCAAACAGCTGTAGGCAAAAATTAAAAGCCAAAATCCATATAATATCGAAAATTGAGCTTTTTTAAACATATCTCTTTTCTATTTACTCCGGATCGCTTCTACAGGATCCAAACGAGAAGCCATTAAAGCAGGGACAATTCCTGATATCAGGCCAATAAATGTAGAAAGCGAAACAGTAAGGATCACCATTTTTAAACTGACAACAATCGCCACACCGGTCGCAGCTTGAACTAGAAAGGCCAAAAAATAAACGACTACAAGTCCTATACCTCCGCCCAGGAGACAAAGCACAATTGATTCTACTAAAAACTGCGACAGAATAAAGAAATTTTTAGCCCCGAGTGCTTTTTGAATTCCAATAATATGTGTCCTTTCTTTAACACTCACAAACATGATATTTGCGATACCAAATCCTCCAACTAAAATTGAAAAAATACCAATCGAAAAACCTGCAAGATTAATAATGCCAAAAAGCTGATCCAAAGCACCAGTAATCATAGTTGTCTGATTGATGGAGAAATTCTCCTCCCGTTGTGGGGATATACGGCGGATAGAACGCATGAGCGTCTTTGCCTCACTCTCTGCCTCAGCCAATGTATAATTCGACTTGATGACCATGGCAATACTTGGAGAAAAATTGTCGTAGTTTACCAAATTCCGAGCTAATTCAAAAGGGATAAAAGCCGTATCGTCAGGTGACGTATTGATCAGTACACCGTTACCTTCTTTTTTTAATACACCAATGACTTGAATTTTCCTTCCCAGCATATTGATATATTTACCTACAGGCTCTTCATTAGGAAAAAGTCCTTCGGCAATATTAGCGCCCAATACCGTAACAAGTGCGCCACCTCTGGATTCACTTTCAGCAAAGTAACGGCCATCGACAATATTCAAATTCTGAATATAAAGATTTTCATAAGTCGCCGCATTGACTGAAGAGCCTTGCGCCGAATTATTTTTATATTTTATAGTCGTATTGCCGATATTGATCATGTACGCCATATACTCTGCAGTCGTCATCCGTCCTTTTAAGTCCAGATAATTGTTATACGTGGGTTCAGGTCTATTCAAGTATTTCCACCAAGGGAAATTGGGGCCACCATCCCATGGCCATTTTTCTATATAAAGTGTTTTACTACCAATCTTTTTAACAGATTCTTCGATATTATTCCGTAAAGTATCTACGGCTGAAAATACACCAATGATCGTAAAAATACCGATAGTTACACCCAGCAATGAAAGCAACGTCCGTGTACGATTGTCCTTTAATGCCGAAAAAGCAAATTGACAACTCTCCAGTATTAATCTAAAAAATAGCATAATTGTATTCTAAAATACAATATAGTTTTGATTTAATGTCAAAATCGACAAAATATATGTATAAATTAGAAATATGCCCTTTCTATACCCGAAAAAATCATAACTTTGTATGCTTTTTGCAGCCTGGTATTTGGCGCACTGTAATGCGTTGAAAGGCAGATATTAATATATATATTATTAAAGATGAAGTTATCTCAGTTTAAATTTAACTTACCAGAATCATTACTTGCTTCTGAACCTTCTGAAAATCGTGACGAATCGCGCTTGATGGTATTACATAGGGATACTGGTAAAATTGAACACAAAATTTTCAAAGATGTATTGGATTATTTCGACGACAAAGACGTCATGATATTAAACAATACTAAAGTTTTTCCAGCACGTCTTTACGGTAATAAAGAAAAAACTGGAGCTACGATTGAAGTTTTCTTGTTGCGTGAATTAAACAATGAACTTCGTCTTTGGGATGTGTTGGTAGACCCTGCGCGTAAAATCCGTGTAGGCAACAAATTATATTTCGGCGATGACGACTTATTGGTTGCCGAAGTAGTTGACAATACGACTTCCCGTGGCCGTACAATTAGGTTTTTATTTGATGGTACGGATGAAGAATTCCGCCGCAATATTGAAATCCTTGGCGAAACTCCCCTTCCGAAATATATCAAACGTAAAGCAACACCAGAGGACAAATTCCGTTATCAAACTATTTACGCAAAAAATGAAGGCGCAGTTGCTGCCCCTACAGCAGGGCTTCATTTTTCAAGAGAGTTAATGAAACGTTTAGAGCTTAAGGGTGTCGATTTTGCAGAGGTTACTCTTCACGTAGGTCTTGGAACTTTCCGTACTGTTGAAGTAGAAGATTTAACCAAACATAAAATGGATTCTGAGCAATTCATTATCACTGATGAAGCTGCGCGTGTTGTTAATAAAGCCATCGACAATAAACGTCGTGTATGTGCGGTAGGAACAACCTCGATGCGTGCGATAGAATCATCTGTTTCTGCTGACCATCATTTAAAAGCGGCTTCTGACTGGACAAGTAAGTTTATCTATCCTCCTTACGATTTCAGTATCGCAAACTCCATGATTACAAATTTCCATACTCCTGAATCTACGCTGTTGGTGATGATTGCTGCATTCGCGGGTTACGAAAATGTCATGAATGCATACGAAGTGGCTGTTAAAGAAAAATACAGATTCTATAGCTATGGTGATGCAATGCTCATTATCTAACTGATTGACTCTATAACAACAAGAATAAAAAAACGTGGATGGCCGCAAACCATCCACGTTTTTTAAGTAATAACCTTTCATTTTAACGAACACCATGAACTTTGTGATAATCGTTGCTGCAGGAACTGGGAATAGGATGAATAGCGATCTCCCGAAGCAGTTCCTTGATTTAAATGGCCTGCCTATTGTTATGCATACAATCAATCGCTTTTCATTATCGGACAGCATATCAGAAGTCGTTTTGGTTATCAGTGAAACCATGGAAAGTTATTGGACTGAATTATGCTTGAAACATCAATTTGACAACCCCATACATATTGCTTTTGGTGGAAACACTCGTTTTGAAAGTGTAAAAAATGGCATAGACTACATTTATCAGAATTTTGATATAGGTCCCAAAGATTATATTGCTGTACATGACGGGGCTCGCCCTATTGTCTCCGACCAACTCATCAGAAAAGCTTTTCAAGGAGCTTACGAGCATCAAGCGATCGTGCTGGCACAAAAAAGCATTGAATCCATTCGCATGGGCAATGTATCAACAAATAAAGCAGTGGATAGAAACCAAATCTGGATGATACAAACGCCACAAGTCTTTCACGGAGAATTATTGCTAAAGTCCTATCAACAAGATGAAGATCCACTTTTTACGGATGATGCTTCAGTTGTAGAAAAAATGGGCACGAGTATCTATATTGTTGAAGGCGACTCTAAAAATATTAAAATCACCTATCCCCAAGACTTACAGATTGCTCAACTTTATCTGAATCTAATTTAAATGAATTTAGGCGTTACCACGAATAACACGTAATAATACGACAATAATTGCTATCACCAACAGAATATGGATGATATTATTTCCAGCTGCATAACCTCCAAAAAAACTTATCGCCCAAATGATAACCAAGATCACAGCGATGATGTACAATAAATTTCCCATTTTCTTATAATTTAATACCTAATTCTATTTTTTATAGGTATAACAAAGAAAAAAGACGTATGGTTTTATTTAAATGGATTAGCCTATATCTAACTTCAATCTGTCGTAGGCTAGGAACATATTTTCAGGCAATTCTCTTGAGACAGCTTCATGAAGCCCCATTCGATGTCCAATATGGGTAAAATATGTTTTATCGGCACGGATGTCATAGGCAAATTCGATTGCCTCATCCAAAGTTAAATGGGAAATATGGGATTCCTTTTGTAAAGCATTTACCACAAGTACGCGGACACCTTCCAACAATTTTCTCGATTCATCGGAGATGAATTTAGCATCGGTAATATAGGCAAAATCTCCTATTCGAAAGCCCAATACAGGCATCTTATAATGCAAAACCTCAATAGGGATGATTTCCTTACCAAATAAAGTCAACGGCACCCCAGCCTTTATCACCTCCAAATCCAATCTCGGAGCTCCAGGGTATTTAACCTCAGTAAAAGCATAGTAAAATTCACGTCTTAGCGCTTCATGTAGAGCCTCTGTCCCATAAATAGAAATTGAACTGTGCTGCTGATAATTAAATGCTCTTACATCGTCCAAACCAGCAATATGATCTTTATGGGAGTGCGTCATTAAGACAGCATCCAAATGCATAACTTTCTCACGCAGCATCTGATACCGAAAATCAGGACCGGTATCCACAACCAATGTATGTTGATTGTATTCAATAAGAATAGAAGAACGCAATCTCTTATCACGTTCGTCGCTAGATTGACAAACCTGACATTGGCACGCTATTACAGGTACCCCTTGTGATGTTCCGGTTCCTAAAAATGTAATTTTCAAGCTACAATTTTTGATTTCAATACCTCTTCATATAATGGGAGAAGTTTTTCAGAAATAGCCTCCGAGTCAATTTCAATATCCAGTAATATATTCCACAGTGACTGGATTTTTATTTCAAGATTCGAAAACTTATTGACCACTACAACTTTTGTTGTCTCTAACATACAGGCACCTGTGCGAAACGATCCCTTCTCGTACCTCACCTTATAACCTTGCTCCTTAAAAAACTCCTCTATCTTAGCTAAACTGCTTTGTGTAAACGGCAACAAAATCTCTCCTTCTTTTAAATTTCTACCTCAGTCTCCCAAACTTAGATAAATTTGATTTTAAATACAAATAAAATCAAGGCTGCCAATCAATATCGGCAAGTTTAAGAATTTCACTACCAAAAGTATCCCAACTGTATTTCCTTTTTTCGTCAATAATATTTGTTCTAAATTGTTGCTCTTTATCATGCTGATAAAATGAAAAAATTCCATCAGCAATTTGACGAGCATTTGGTTCCACTACATAACCAACATACTCATTGTGAACCAATTCAGGCAATCCACCGACATTACTGACGATCATTGGCAGATCAAAATGATAGGCAACTTGAGTAATTCCACTCTGTGTAGCACTGCGATAGGGAAGGACAACACAATCTGCGGCTGAAAAATAACGTCCCACCTCCTGATTTGGAATAAAATCAGTATGCATAAAAATAAACTCCTCCAGTTTATATCTTTTTATCAGATCTAAATATGGAACTGGGTCACCATAAAATTCACCTGCTAGTAACAATTTCACGCCCAGGTCGCGAATTCTGGAATCAGCCAATGCCTCCAGCAGAATATCCAAACCTTTATACGGACGAATAAAGCCAAAAAACAAGATAACCCTATCCTGTTGATTAATATTTAACAACCTGCGTGCTTCTTTTTTACTCTGATGTGTACCGTAGTTATCGTATAAGGGATGGGGCGTATACACTGCCGGCATTTTAGGAATTAAGATCTTCAAGTCGTTTAGTACACTTTTACTCATTGTGAGGCAAGCATCGACGGATTTCAAAAAATAACGAATCAATAGCTTATCCCCCATACGCTGTTCATGTGGAATTATATTATCAGCAATGCAGATAATTTTAGTATGTTTATTTTTTCGGACTTGTCGTTGGATTGTCCCCAGACAAGGCCCAAAAAATGGCATCCAAAACCGCACAATAAGCAAATCGTAATTTGCCCTTTTTAGCTCCTTGCCAACACTTAACCAATTAAATGGATTAATCGAATTGACCTTTGTCTTAATACGAAGACCAATCGGAGCTGGTTCATCGGAATATTGCGACTTTCCGGGGAAAAGGAAATTGGGGTACTGCAGACTAAAGGAATAGATGTCCACTTCATGGCCTAAATCCTGAAAATGGGATGCCAATCGTTCATTAAAAGACGCTATCCCACCTCCCCTTAAAGGATAGGCAGATCCTAAAATCACAATTCGCATAGTAAATTAAATGACTTTCTCAATTTGATAATCGTTCCTGTCCGAGCTGCTTCTAGAAACCAATTCCGCCAAAAAACCTGTCAAGAATAATTGTGTTCCCAAAATAATCGCCGTCAGTGCAAAGAAAAATAAAGGCTGGTCTGTTATATCTCTAAATGGTGTACCACTGGCTATGCTCATAAGCTTGTGACAAATCAGATAAATGGAGATAAATAAACCCGCAAGAAAACTAATCACCCCCATAACACCAAAAAAGTGCATCGGTCTTTTCGAGAACTTGCCAACGAAAAATATGGACAATAAATCCAAGAATCCCTTTACAAAGCGACCGGGGCCGAATTTGGTTGTACCGTATTTGCGTGGGTAATGTTGTACAATCTGTTCTTGTATATTCGTAAATCCAGCCCATTTTGCGATAACGGGTATATAACGATGCATCTCACCATAAACCTCGATGTTCTTAACAACATCTTTTTTATAGGCTTTAAGACCACAATTAAAATCATGCAGATTATGAATTCCAGACATCGACCTGGTCACCCCATTAAATAATTTGGTTGGAATTGTTTTGGTCAATGGATCATAGCGTTTTTGCTTCCAACCGGATACCAAGTCGGCCCCTTTATTTATAATTCGATCATACAGTTCGGGAATCTCATCTGGGCTGTCCTGTAAATCCGCATCCATTGTAATAACCACATCCCCTTGGGCAGCAGCAAAACCCACATTTAAAGCAGCAGATTTACCGTAATTGCGTCGGAATTTTATAGCCGAAATATTCGTATTTCTTAATTTCAATTCTTCTATAACTTTCCAGGAATTATCTTTGCTCCCATCATCAATCAAAATAATTTCATACGAAAAATGATTTGCAGCCATGACACGGTCGATCCAAGCTGTCAATTCGGGTAAGGATTCTTCTTCATTAAATAAAGGAACAACAACAGAAATATCCATGTGAATGTTAATCATGCTAAAAATGTAGTATTATAATACCAACAAAGGTATTACTTTTCAGTAATACCTTATAGGGTCAATTTTATTTTATTAAACACTAATTGGTCTCTTGTTTAACGACCAATCTTTCTCGTTTTGTTAAAGCTGATAATAGTAAAGCAAAAACAAATTGAAACATCAATGTGATGGCCAATCCTTTGAACACCTGTCCTAAGGTTATTTTTCCGATAGAATCAACTTGTTTTTCCAGTTCTGCAATTTTTGAATCAATCACCTCATCTGGCACATTGTTCTTTTCCATATACTCAATTGTAACATTAATCGTATGCGTCACTACCTTTTCTTGCAAAGTTGGATTAATGAAATTGACATACAGCTGTGTTCCAATTGTGGAAATAATGGTCGAGATAGCAAGCATCATGAATATCGATTTCAAAGCGATGGAAAAATTCCAATATCCACCATTTGCTTTCCGAAGAGAGAAAGCAAACAACGCTGAAATAACAACGAAAATACCAGTGTTAACAATAAATGACATCGACATTACTCCCCAGAAAGAATTTAAGTCTTTGACAACAAACAAGACAACTAATCCGAGAACAAAAGAAATTATTCCTAAGATGACACCATAGATAATACTTTTCTTCTTATCAATTACCGCATCAAATCCTATGTTACTTTGATCGATTGAATCTGCCATAAATTTATTTGTTATAGTAAGTACTGATTATTTGGTAAAGGGCGATGTCAAAGGCTTTATTGTTTGACGCTTCTGCATATTCTTCAAACTGTTTTTCATTAGGTTTCAACTCACTGAAGAAACTCATAATAGGATAGAAAAGTTCATAAACCTCACTTCTTGGGTTTAGTCCTTTACCTACTTTTGCGATTTCCGCATATGGACTATCTACGACAATTTGATTGGCAATGATATCTTCATAAATCTCATGCTCGTCTTGAAATTCATCTTCATCAACCAGCAAAAATTCTTTTAAGAAATCATCCAATTCAGGTTCAATCTCGTCATCCTTGCACTCTCCTAAATAAAGAAAAATATTCAACAATTCAGTTCCACGATCTATAGTTTCATCCTCGATTGCTTCCCACTCCTCTGAATCTAGATAATCATCTTCCAGCTTTAGTACATCGTTAGAAAAAAAGTTCATCAGCAAAAGATCGACATATACCTCACGTAGTTCATCAAACAAAGGATAGTCATCAAAAGATTGATCCAGAAGTTCCAGTTTCTCTAGATAACTTGACTCCGTATTGAAGACATTTATGACTTTTTCCAGAAACTCTGAGGCAGTCGAAATTCCATCAACTTTGCCATAATTTAAAATACCTGCCTCAACGGCTGCTTTAATATTTGCTTCCATGGTTTTTAATCGTTTTTTTTGAGTTGATTATTATTGATGACCAATTCGACAGCGCCCATTAACTTCTGTCCGAATAGTGGCGAATTTTTTGACTTTGATTTATTCGTTTTTTCATCGAAATTCCAAGATTTCTTCAGGTCAAATACGACAAGATTAGCTGTAGCCCCCTCTTCAAAACGAGGAACTTCAAGTCCCAAAATCTGCCTAGGTCTAATTGACAAACTATTTACGATTTGCGCCTCATTAAGTCCAGCACGAATCAATAGGGGTAACACTGTTTGCAATCCGATAATACCATTTTTTGCAATGTGAAATTCAACATTTTTGAATTCTATTTCCTGCGGTGTATGTTGAGAAACAATAGCATCGATGGTACCTTCTTTAACACCTTTGAGTAAAGCTTTAACATCTCCCTTAGTTCGTAAAGGTGGACTCACTTTATAATTACTATCAAAACCGATAATATCTTCGTCAGTAAAGACCAACTGATGTGCGGCAACATCACATGTCACTGGAAGCCCTTTTGCTTTTGCTTTTTTTATCAAATCAACCGCTTCTGGCGTACTAATAGATGCAAAATGAATAGGAGCTCCTGTATATTCCGCCAAATAGAGGTCACGAGACACCATTAACGATTCGGCAAGATTGGGAATACCTTTCATTCCCAAATAAGTACTCATCGCGCCTTCATTCATTTTGTTTCCACCAGCCATAGACTCATCTTCAGCGTGTGAAAAAATCAATCCATCAAATCCTTTCGCATATAACAATGCTCGACTCATTAATCCTGCCTGTTGTACACTCCTATTTCCATCACTAAATGCAACGGCACCTGTCTGCTTCATATCGAACAACTCGGCCAATTCCTTTCCTTCTCTCTTTTTGCTGATTGCTCCAATTGGATGAACATCAACAATATTTCCTTTTGCCGTATTAACAACAAGTGCAACCTCGGAACGACTTTGAATAGCGGGTTCAGTATTCGGCATTACGGCTACTCCAGTAAATCCTCCCGCAGCAGCTGCCGCGGTTCCAGTTACGATATCTTCTTTGGTTTCTAGTCCGGGCTCTCCAAAATTGGCATGTAAGTCAAAAAAACCGGGTGCTAAAATCTTTCCTGCACCATCAATGGTCTCAATGTTTTTATCAGCTACTTTGACAGTTTTTCCAATCTGTGCAATCTTTCCCTTTTCGATCAATACATCAACTTGCTGCTGATGAAATTCGTTACCAGGTAAAATTACTTTAACAGAAGTAATCAATAAGCTTTTCATATATGAATGTGATTGAAATTAATAGGATACAAATTGTTTGTCGAAGCATGTAGCGTACGCAGTATGAACAAACAGACAGCCGCTTTATCACTATAAATCATATAGCTACAAATAACTTTTTCGCGTGATGCTTGTGATTGCTTCATTTCGAGAAACAAAGTTACAAAATACAAATTTATTAAAGAACATTAAAAATAGATTTCAACGATCAGTAACTAGGTATTTTCTCCCCACTGATAATGTTTAAATTCAAATCCTGCCAGGCTCAATATACGGTCAACCACAGTTTCTGCTACATCCTCCAATGTCTTGGGCAAACTATAGAATGAAGGCGATGCAGGACAAATGATCCCTCCAGCCTCCGTAACCAGTTTCATATTTTGAATATGAATAATACTTAAAGGTGTTTCACGAGTAACCAAAATCAATCGTCTTCGTTCCTTTAGAATTACATCAGCCGCACGCGTTGTCAAATCAGAAGAAATTCCCTGTGCTATTCGTGATAATGTTCCCATTGAACATGGACAGACAATCATCGTATCATAGTGTGCCGATCCTGAAGCAAAAGGAGCAAAAAAATCACCTTTATCATAAAACTTGAAAGGTACGTCTTGATAACTCTCATCGCCTAACTCAGCACGCCATACATCCTTCGCATTGTTTGACATCACTATCCCAACTTCTGCAATTTGTGTTCTTAATACCAATAGCTTTTTAAGTAAAACTTTAGCGTAGATCGAGCCGCTAGCTCCAGTAATGGCAATAACAATTTTTCTCTTCGACATCTTTTTAAAATATAAAAACAAAGCTATAAAAAAAGGGTCGTAGTGAGAAACACCCGACCCTACATCTACCTATGAAAAACATGCCCTTGGGAGGGGCTTAACAAAAGTACATCTAGTTTTTAATTTACAAAAACATTATATGCATTACTACACATTTGTGTATATAAAATACCAAAAAAACAACCTTTTCCAGACTTTTACTCATTGATTTTTCCTTAAAAATCACTTTCATCTCATTTTTCGATTCGATATATGACAAAATGAAATACAAATAATTTCTTCAATTGAACATTTATTCTCATGAATAAAGTCTATTTTAGTACGACAGTAGACAATTAATGAAGACATGAACCTTTCCGTTTTAGAACAATATATTGAAGAAGGCAAAAGCCATGACATTGACCTCTTATTGATTGGAAATCCCGAACTTTTACAAGAAACAACAAGTCATGGAATTTCCCCCTTGTTATTGGCTTGCTATTACAACAAACCTCAAATCATACGGATACTTTTACAGCACACCAAATCCATGACTATCCATGAAGCCTGTGCCGCCGGATTAACCTCCTATCTCGAAGCGATTATCGTGCAAGCCCCAGCCGTTGTTAATGAGTGGTCATCACAGGGTTTTACACCATTGACCATCGCTGTGTATTTTAATAAAGTAGACATTGTTCGTCTTTTGTTATCAAAAAAAGTCAACCCAAATGCAGTGACCAAAAATGAACAACTTACGACAGCACTACATATTGCCGCGTCAAACAACAATGAAGAGATTGGAAAGCTCCTTATCGAAGCTAACGCAAATGTCAACGCCATTCAAGCTAACGGAGACACTCCACTTCATTTTGCGGCTCAGCACGGTAACATCGATTTTATTGTCGCTTTACTGGAAAATGGCGCTGATACCAGAATCATCAATATTTCAGGATTATCTCCTATTGATCTCGCATATGAAAAAGGTCATAGAGAGATTGCAGAGATTTTAAAGAACTAGTTTCTTTTCAAAATTTCGGATCCAATCCGGCAATAAAGACAGCGTTTCCTATCACAATAGAATCTCTTTAACTGCAAAATTGCTTGGCTTTGCAATGCACTTTGCACAGGCCAATCACATTGAGCAAACTGTCGCACAACAACATTCTTTTCCGCAGGCATTTCCTCCAAAAGTTCTAATGCTTTATCTATATAGGTCTGAATACCGAAATATTTACCATATGAAAAAAGAAATACGACAATAACATTGATCACGAGGACATCAACCGTATCTTTCCCCAACCGCACCGATTTTTTCACCCCCGCTTTTGTGCCGAATGAAAAATGCGATACCCAATACTCACTTAACGAATCTATCTTGAATAATTTTCTAGCTGCTTCCAAATCGTCGAGCGCTAAAATCTTAGAGACACCAAGCTCATTCCTACTGAACAAAACGGCTAACTGAGCAATCCGCCGCTCAGGAAAACTATAAGGTCTCGTTCTCAACTTTTTCCAAATTCCATATACAGATTCCAAATCGTGAATATGTTTTTGGTACTTGAATTCGTCCGTTAACTGCTTGGCATAGTCACTTTCTTTCTGTTGTTTCAGCAAACCACTGATTCCAAATAAAATAGCTTCTATTTTAAACAGATTTGAGCGATATTTTTGTAGAATACTCAAAGGTAATTTTTCTCCAAGCTCCTGGAACGTATCAGCATTAACTTTTAATCCCATACACCTGCACATCCATATCCAAAAAGTTTTTTCCCAATCCGCATCAAAGTGGTTTAAAATAACCATGACCTGTTGAACTTTTATTTCCAGCCGTTCAATAGACAAAGTATTCAACCACATTGATTTCTTTAAAACATCAATAGAGCCAAGCTGAGATCTACAAGGGATCCAGCTTTTAGTATTCATCATAGTTGAATATCTCTCCAATAAAAGCTGATCCACATATTCTGAAAGCACAATTGTCGGGATAGCTGTCCCATCACTTCGGTAGATGACTTTATCATTCTTCCAGACCACATGCAAGATGACGTTATTATAAGCATCATCTTGCTGGTGACAATGCCGATCCCAATCAGATGATTGAATATGCATCTCCACATGACCAAACCAATCATTACCTTTATACCTAATATGGGACATTAAAAAATCGGGACCGGAATCTGTATTATATTGTCCCACATGAACAACGACCAAGGATTCTCCATCAACAGAACTCAATCCATTTGCACGGAATAGCCGAAGTTTCCAGATAAACTGCATTAAGTTTTCTGTAACTAACATAATTGTAATTTAAGAATTAAACTAACCGGCTATGGCTTATAATTACCTAAATATACAATTTAATCATTACTATTTCCTATAGATCTTTAAAAGATCATTGGAAACCAATTTGCTTTCTATAATCTGCCCATTGAATCGTGGAGCCACAACCCCATTAAATAGCTTGATTTCAGACTCGAACACTCTTGCCTCATCCCAAAGTCCCGCATCGATAAACATTTGTAGGGTTGCCCCGCCCCCTTCTATGATTATTGACTGAACATCCATTAAATAAAGTTGATAAAGGATATTCTGCGGCAAATATAAACCATAATTCTCAAGCTCAATATACTTAACGTTTTCCTTCCATTCTGTCTTTTTAGCATTAAACACAATCGTATCTGCTTGTCCATTGAGAATATTGGCATCTAGCGGAATAGCCAGATCGCTATCTAAAAGAATCCGTAATGGGTTTTTACCCTGCCAGTGTCTTACAGTCAGACTGGGATTATCGACAACTGCCGTTTTTGTACCAACCAAGATCGCATCTTCCTCCGCTCTCCAACGGTGAACGAGCTGCTGGCTAGCAGCGTTGCTTAACCAGATCTGTTTATTTTCCTGACCAATAAAACCATCCTTAGACTGGGCCCATTTCAAAATAACATAGGGGCGAAATTGGCCAATACGTGTAAAGAAACGACGATTGAGCCATACTGCCTCATTTTCCAACAAACCAATTTCAACTTCGATATCCGCTGCCCGTAATATTTCCACTCCTTTGCCATTGACCTTTGCAAAAGGATCCAAACAAGCTATATAAACTTTCGAGGGTTTTAGGTCCGCAATCATATTGGCACATGGCGGTGTCTTTCCGAAATGTGCACAGGGCTCGAGGCTAACATAAAAAGTACTTTCACCAAGAACCTTCTTTGCATCTTCACCATACCTTTGCATAACCTGCTGCACAGCGTTGACCTCTGCATGCGGTCCTCCATAAGGAGAAGTATATCCCTCACCGATAATTTTATTGTCAAATACAATCACAGCCCCTACCATTGGGTTGGGACTCACGGAACCGGCCCCCATTTGAGCAAGTTCCAAACAACGACGCATATATTGCCTGTGCATATCCATAGATACAAATCTATGAAAATCGTACCTTTGACACATGAAAATACTTCAAGATTACGAATTATTATTCCAAAATGAGCTCCAGACGTTATATGATAACGATGAAATAAAGGCAATATTCTTCGTAGTTATTGCCGAAACATTCGGATTAAATAGAACCAGTTATCAGTTTAGAAAAATAGATAGCGTAAGCGATACGGAGAGCGCGAACATACTTAGGATCCTTCATGATTTAAAAAAGCATAGACCTATACAATATATATTCAATAAAGCCGATTTTTATGGCGAAGTTTTCCACGTCAATGAATCGGTCCTAATTCCCCGGCAGGAAACTGAAGAACTTGTCGATCTGATTATTAAAAATCATAAATCTTTTCCAAATCTAAAAATTATAGATATAGGAACTGGCTCGGGCTGCATTCCCATCACCTTGTCAAAGTATCTAAATGATGCAGTAGTCACAACAGTAGATATCTCAAAGGAAGCTATAAAAACCGCACAAGAAAACGCCAAGAATTTAAAAACTTCAATTCAATTTATCAATGCAGATATATTCGAATGGGATTACATTTTTTCTGATCAACAATATGACATCATCGTATCCAATCCACCTTATATTACCCCAGGAGAAAAACAATATATGAGCCAAAATGTACTTGCTTATGAACCTGAACTTGCATTATTCATTGAAGAAAGCGCACCACTGATTTTTTATGACGTTATTTCATCCTTCGCATTGAAACATCTAGCGCCGGGGGGAGATCTCTATTTTGAAATCAATCAATACCTAGGCTCAGAAACGGAAGAGCTCATAAACAAAAAAGGATTTGAGCAAGTCAAACTTATAAAAGATATCAATGGTGCGGATCGAATAATTCATGCAAAGAAAAAAGCTCAATAAAAATAATCCTTTTATTTATTAAGCAGTTAAGGATTTTCAATCAAAATTTACACGCAATAATTTGGCGTATATCAAAAGAAATTCTACCTTTGCATCACTTTCAAAAACAGAAAGGATTCCGTAGCTCAGCTGGTAGAGCAATACACTTTTAATGTATGGGTCCTGGGTTCGAATCCCAGCGGGATCACAAAAGAAAAGCTAATCTTGCGATTAGCTTTTCTTGCTTAAGAATACCAGGATTCAAAAGAGGGGCCAGCTAGGTCCGATGCCTTACCAAGAATCTAACACCACTCTATTTCCTCAAAACTATTTTCATTTTCAATTGTCTCTATTCTATAACCGCACATTAAAACAAATGATGAAAAAGAAATTAACATATTTATTGATGTCAAGCTCTTTTTTCCTTCTGACAGGTTGTTCGGTCATAGAAGGAATATTCAAAGCGGGCGTTTGGACAGGCATTCTCATCGTCGTTGTTGTAGTGGCCCTCGTTATTTGGCTTATTAGTAAACTTTTCGGCGGCTCCAAATAATGACAATTACCGTTCTAACGATCTCCTCAACACCATTTACCTAATTAAAAACAACAACCATCAACGGTTTTATTGTTCTTCATTTGAAAACATGTTTTTTATCTTATCTTTATAATTTTATGAATCTACGGCCAAACTAATTTAAAGGGCAACCGGCAATTCAAAAACATAATTCTAGCTCTATTGGACCATCATATTGACGCTAGAACATTTGCACTAAATGAAAGAGGATCGAGCATATGAAGAGATTTACGTTAAAAGAGATTGGCCAACAATTAAACCTGTCTCCCGGAACCATTTCCAAAGCACTAAACGATAGCCATGAAATAAGCGCAGAAACAAAAAAGCTCATTTTAGATTTTACGAAGAAAATTAATTATATACCAAATTTTTCGGCAAAAAGCCTAAAGACAGGGCGCTCAAATACCTTGGCAATCATTGTTCCATTTATTTCGAGCTCATTTTTCTTTGATTTCTATGAAGATATCTCCCTCATTCTAGCAAAAACAAACTATAAACTAATCCTATTGCAAACTTTTAATGATGAGAAAAAAGAAAAAGAAGCCTTAGAGCTTTGCATACAAAACAATATTGAAGGAATAATCATTTCTCCGGTGAAAAATGATTCAAGCTTATCGCTCTTGTTTTATATTATGGAACAGATCTGTCCGGTTATTATTTTTGACCGAATAAATCACCAACTCGATACATTCAAAATCGGGATCCAAAACAGTAAAGTTATCTATCAGGCAACGGAAGAAATGATCAAAAACAAACGAGAAAATATCATTCTTTTATTATGCAAAGACATCGGTGGAAATGTAAGCCGAATAAAAGGATATAAAGATGCACTCTTCAATTCCTCGCTACCTTTCAAAGAAGAAAATATAATAGAAATATCCTATTCCAGCCCTAAGGACAACATTGATGATGAACTGGAAAGCAAAATCAGCCTACTATTAAATAGTGCATCTGCACCGAATGCGCTCCTCTCAACAACAGATACTTTATCGCTCAAGGTGTTACACATATTAAACAAATTGAAGGTAAAAATTCCTGAAGACATGAACTTAATTGGCTTCAGCAATACCCCTTTTGCAAACAGTCTCAATCCCTCTCTGACAACAATTACTCAACCTACGCATCTTATGGCAGAAAAATCTGTAGAACTCCTTTTACAGATGGTAAAGAAAAGAAACAAAAAGAATTATTTCGAATTCGAAACGTATTTTTTGGACTGCAGCATCGAACACCGAAAATCCACATCACCCCTTTAAAAGAAAACGTCAAAATTCCATGAGAGAATTTTGACGTTTTCAAAGAATACCACGCTTTACAATCCACCGCAGCGTCCATCATAAAATCTTATTTAATTAAGGATCGCAATGCATGGACAGGCAAATCTATTTTGGTGTCATTAGATAAACTTCCATTCAAAGCTCCCCATTGCAAGCTATCTAACCGGATAGATGAACTCCCTTCTGTTTTGATATTCAGAAAATCAACTTTGGCATTCGGACCTTTTTTATTAAAATATACTTCTGAATTGTTAGCAACTATATCTGCACTTTTATAATTAGTACGCGGCAAACCTAAAACGCTATTTGTCGTATTGACAAATAAACGATTGATTACAGAATTTCCCTTACTATCCGTACCACCAAGATCATCAATAGTAGAATTGGTCAAATTCAAGTTTAACGTATTAATAGTGGATTGCTCGGCTAGGGAGAATACATCAACACTATCTCCAACGACAGTCAGCTCGTTTAGCTTGGCAGACAACTCATTAATTCCTGCATTTTTTAATTTTAAAACTTTAAGATCAGGTGAAAAAATATAAATTGACTTATAAAACCCATCTCCTCCAGGTAAAAAATCCAATGTAAGATTCCCAGACTGATCCACACTCGTTTTCACGTACTCAGCCTGACTTTTATTAACTTTAACCATAAACTTATCGCTTTTCACCCAATTCAAATTTATACCGTTTGCATTCTTTCCAATTATATAAAGCTTGTCAAACACTGCCAACGGAAATGAGCGAAAATAAACATCCTTAGCATCTGGCTTAGACACCTCCTGCTCCACATCAGCATTATATTTTTTTGCATCAACGCGATTTATACTAACAAGGTAAGACGCAACAAGCATCGGAACCGCGAACAAGCCTATTGCTAATCCCATTATAATTTTTGTACTTAATTTCATAATTCATTTTGATTAAAATTCTGACTAACGAACCGTTTATAACGTTGTTCTAACTCATCGAGACCAATTCCCAATAGATAAATATTACGAAAAAATAGTGGAAGATCTTCTTCCAGAAAAATCGCTTTTCTATATGACTTCACATTTTTTACAGAATCCTGCGTCAGAAAAAAACCAATACCACGTTTATTTGCTATAATTTCTTTCTGCTGCAGCATATCATAAGTCCGCATCACCGTGTTGGGATTAACCTCCATCTGTACCGCCAATTCCCTCACCGATGGAAGTTTTTCATCCACTTTCCAGGTTGCTAATAAAATGTGGTCACATACATACTCAGCGATCTGAAGGTAAATGGCTTTATTTGCGTTAAATTCCATATTAAATCTCCTTTTCTTTTAGCCTTAAAAAAGCAATACCCCAAAATATTATAGCAAGCAATACGCCAACGGCGCCAATCAATGCAAAAATGTGATTTGAATCAGACCAATAATTATTATCCATAGTACCTACGGTATCCTGGGTTTGCGTTTTCATCAAGTAAACAAAAAGACACATCCAGACAACACAATAAAGCACAAGGGAAATAGCTGTCTTTACATATTGATAGTTTTGATAGACAATTCCTCCTAGTAAGAATATAGCATTCAGAAGAATCGGCACAAAACAGAAATAATAAGCTGGATCCGGGTATCGCACCTTGAAAAAGTACTGCCAAAGATCCACACTGACCGTTTCTCCTGACGGCTGCATTTCATTGACAAGCACAGAGCCGAAACTTCGTAAATAAGAGACAAACGCTAAATCAATTAGATAAAATACCAATAAGTAAGAGCCAATACTCACCACAACAGTATAAAAGAGGCTGACCAAAAATTTTTCCAATTGTGAAGCAGGAATCATCAATTCAAAAATAGCACGCGTCTTTTTGCCTAAATCTGCGAAATAGCTACTGGAGATAACTGTCACAAAAAACAATCCTAAAATGCAAAACAACGGCGCCCTGAAGTTTAGCAAAGAATAAACAGTGTTCTTTTTGATATCATCATAATTTGGTCCGAAATTAACAGCATAAAAACCAAAAATTACCCCTGCAATAATCCCTATTGCCATAAGATAAATGCGCCCGAAACCAATCCATTGTCTTCGAATCAGTCCAAAAAAACGTGTAGAATTAAATAGGTTTGACATATTCATCATGTTTAATAAGGTTCGTAATTTTCTCCTTGTACTTTAAAACTGCATTAAATAACAACTCCAAATCAAGCTTCGAGTCTTCTGCCACTAAGTTTGGGAGGATTACATTAAAACCACCCAACCCTTCTTCAGAATAGAGTGTATCCAAAGGCAGCTCTCTTACCTTTTTAAAGCATAAACGATCAGTGATAACGTGCATAGGCGCATTAAGTGCGACCTTGTGATCATCAAGCAAGATAACAGCGTCAATAAGATTATCAAGATCACGCACTTGGTGCGTGGAAATAATCACACATTTATCTTCTGTTATCGCAGACGCCATAATCTTTCGGAACTGAACCTTAGAAGGAATATCCAAACCGTTTGTCGGCTCATCCATAATAATCACTTTTGTGTTAGACGCTAAGCCAAAAGAAATAATATATTTCTTTTTCTGTCCATAACTCATGTTTGCCAGCTTCTGCTCAATAGGAACATCAAACTCGTCAATCAGACGATCAAAATATTCCCGATCAAAGTTCGGGTAAAAACCCGCATTTGCCTTCAGAAACTGATCAGATTTAACTGCCGGCAGATAAAACTCTTCCGGAATAAAGCTAATCTCCCTTAACAACGAAGGCTCCCTTCGATTCGGATTGTGCCCCAGCACATTAACCCGTCCAGAAACAGGATATACCAAACCGGCAATATTTTTAAGCAAGGTCGATTTACCTGCCCCATTTTTCCCTAATAAACCATAGATATGCCCTTGCTTCAATTCAAGATCCATCTGAAGAAAGAGCGGCTTTGATTTACTATAGCTGAAATTTAGATTTTGGATAGTAATCATACTACTGTATTATTTAATTAATACACTAATATAGATATGAATTTTATATAATTCCAAAAAAATATTAAAAAAAATACTTCTATCAATCTGCTGAGATCACATTTCAAGATTTTGAAATAAGTAAGCAATTAATCTAAAAATAGATAAACATTAAATTCATATAATAAAATACAATATATTGAAAAATAGCTATTTATTATTAAAAATTACAAAATTCATAATGACCATTATGTGACTTTGATCAGTACTGGTTAGCCATTTTAAAATCCGATATCATTTTTTGAAAAACTCAATAAATTAAGGCTTTCGAAGCTAATTGAAAATATCCGCTCCACAGGCTAAACCTAAGCAAACATTAAAAGAGCCTTAGACAATAGAATATAATGCCGCAGAAAGGCTAAAACGAATCAAAAAAAGAATGCAAAATTACACCATCTATTATTGAATTCAACACAAGTCATCGCTTTCTCGCAATCAGTGCAATTATATTGCCCGTTAACTTTTAGTCTATGAAAACCGTAGGACAACAACAAATATTCAGCATCAACAGCATTAACCATTAATTAAATTAATAACAAAACAAACTAAAAATCAAATCAATACAAAGTTCAAATAAAGCATAAATAGATGTAGATAAATCATTAATTTCATCTTCAGAATAAATTTTATTCCCATCTTTGTCCATATGCTGAATTACTTTTATCCTTTTATTCTGGCGATGCATTCTCTATGGCGATGGGAAGTATTGATCATACTGACCGTTAGCCTCTCGATATTTTTTTACAAGAAAAATAAACAGCTTCCATTCTCCCCTATCGATCAATGGCTATTAAAAACAACGGTTATTTCTTTTTGTATTCAGCTATGTTTAGGTTTTAGCCTCTATCTATTAAGCCCCATTACACAGTATTTCATGCAGCATGTTAGCAAGTCAATTCACCTCAGACAAATCCGCTTCTTCGGGATGGAACACAGCAGTATGATGATTATTGCGGCAATTTGCTTGACTATCGGTGCTCTAAAAAGCACAAACGCCGATACGAATGATCGACGTTTTAAAATATTATTAATCTGGTTTGGCCTAGCATTCTTGATCGTACTAAGCTCCATCCCTTGGGAATTCTCTCCCTTAACAAGCAGACCTAGTTTTCGATCATTTTTTTAGCTATTTTTCCAGTTAGCTTTTCTTTTACTGCGCATAGCATCCATTCCTTCTTTGAAATCGGCCGTTTGGCGTAAATCTGCTAGCGCATCTAGGAGAAAGCTATATTTGTCATCAAAAGGTTGCTCTTTTAACCTCCGAAGTGCACTAAAACCTTTTGATATAGCCACAGGGGCATTATCAAGGATCGTATTTTTCAATTCGGTCAATGCCTTTTCCTCAACATCCAAAATTCCGTACAAGATTTCCTTTTCTAAAGCCTCTTGCGCAGAAAAAGAGGCTCCTCTGATACAGAGATCCATCGCTTTTCTTTCAGGCATATATTCCAGAAGCAAAGCCAATACCTGAAATGGAAAGAGTCCAATTTTGACTTCTGGTAAAGAAAAACGTACTTGAGGAAAAGCATATAAATACGTACAGGATAACGCAATCAAAAAACCACCGGCAATAACATCCCCTCTGACAACACAGATAGAGGGTTTGTCTAACCCAGCAAATAACTCAGCCAGGGATTTTTCTACCCGAGGAATTGCAGGATTACCCACATCCATTGCAGGGTCTTCAAAAGCTTTCAGATCCATCCCCGCACAGAATACGGGGCCTTCAGCCTCCACTTGCACTAAACGTACATCAGGGTTGCTATTCGCGATATTCAATACATAAGCTATCTCACTAACCATAGTCGGGCTAAAAGCATTCCTTTTTTCCGAACGAGCCAGCGTCATCGTAAGCACATGCTGTTCGATAGTTACTTTTATAAAATTTAGTTTTTCCATCTAAAAATTCTACAAAATCAATTGTCTGAAACTCTGTTCAAGGGCTACTACCTCGGCTACACTACCTCGCCGGAAATAGTTCAACAGCAATTCAGAAGGAATATTTCCAACCAAATCATCCTTGGCAAATGGGCAGCCCCCATAACCTAACAATGCTCCTTCAAATTTACGACATCCAGCGTGATAAGCCGCCTCTATCTTTGCAAGGCTATCTTCCCGCTTGGCGTGAAAATGCGCGCCTATCTCAAGCATTGGGAAACGGGATTTGACATGACCAAAGAGCTCCGAAATCTGATTTGCATCAGCTTCCGATGTCGTATCCGCCAATGAAAATTCACGAATCCCAAGATCCAATAATCGTTCCACCCACTCTTCCACCAATAAGGGTGACCAAGCATCGTGATAGGGATTTCCAAAAGCCATACTGATGTAGACCACCATAGATTTATGGGCAGAATCCGCCAACACTTTCATCTGTTTTAACTGCTGATAAGACATCGCTAAATCCATATTAGTATTTCGCAGCTGGAATGTTTCAGATATTGAAAATGGATATCCAAAAAAATCGATTTTTTCCTCCTGAACAGCTTCTTGCACCCCTCTAAGATTTGCTACAATAGCCAGTAACTTTACCTTTTCATTCTTGTTGATCCCTTTTAATACCGTTTTTGTATCTGCCAGCTGCGGCACTGCTTTCGGCGAGACAAAAGAGCCAAAATCGATCACATCAAACAGCCCACTTTCAATTAATGTATTGATATGTTTAATTTTTTTGTCTGTTTCAATAACGTTGTGAAGCCCTTGAATAGCATCTCTTGGACAATCAACCAATACTACCTGATCCTTCATATTGTATTACAAAATATCTTTCTCAATTTCTCTAGCGATCACCATTTTCTGAATACTAGAAGTACCTTCGCCTATCGTACATAACTTCGCATCTCTAAAAAACTTTTCTGCTGGATAGTCCTTTGTAAATCCATATCCACCAAAGATCTGCACCGCTTCGTTTGAGACACTGACAGCCGCTTCAGAAGCATAGAGCTTCGCCATCGCACCGATCTTAGAAACACGGTCTCCGTGATCCTTTAAATAACCCGCCTGCCTAGTCAGCAATTCACTTGCCTCGACCTGTGTCGCCATATCAGCTAACGCAAAAGAAACGGCCTGAAAGTCATAAATCTTCTTTCCAAACTGCTCCCTCTCGTTTGCATATTTCAGCGCACACTCATACGCTCCACGCGCAATACCCAAAGAGAGTGCGGCAATAGAAATACGCCCCCCATCCAATAACTTTAGGGCTTGCACAAAACCCTGCCCTTCCTCACCTATAAGTTGATCTCGATGAATTCTACAATTGTCGAAAAATAAACAAGCTGTTTCTGACGCCCGCATTCCCAATTTATTTTCTTTTTTACCAGCAGTAAATCCCGAAATCCCCTTTTCCACGATAAAAGCCGACATGCCTTTTTTATCACCTTTAGCACCTGTTCGGGCAATAACTACGGCAACGTTCGAACTAATTGCATGTGTAATAAAGTTTTTAGATCCATTTAAAACATAATAATCACCATCTTTTTCCGCGAATGTCGTCATTCCTCCTGCATCCGAACCCGACCCCGTTTCGGTAAGGCCCCATGCGCCTATCCATTCAGCTGTGGCTAGCTTCGGAAGATAAAGTCTCTTTTGTTCCTCGTTTGCAAAGCTCAATATATGATTTGTACACAGTGAATTATGGGCAGCAACGGATAAGCCTATGGAACCACAGACCTTGGAAATCTCATCGAGCACGGTAATGTATTCTTGGTAACCTAAACCTGATCCACCATACTCTTCCGGAACAATAACTCCCATAAAGCCATGTTCGCCTAACTTTTTAAAAACTTCTATCGGAAATAATTGGGCTTCGTCCCATTCCATCACATAAGGTTTGATATGATACTGCGCGAAATCTCGTGCACTTTGTCTGATCATATCCATTTGTTGTTTATTTTCAATAAACATAAGCATGAATATTAAATTTACAATCGGTAATTTAATTCAAATATATCAAAATATTTAGGAATAAAATTGCAAATATTTTAAAATTTTATTTTAAATTTATCTAAAAATAAGAAATTCTTAATTCAATAGCTTTTTAAACCAAGATTGTAAATTATGAAGGAGCTAATCGCATTACTTCGCCAAAAAAGAGAAAATTTAAAATTCGGTGGCGGCATCGATAAAATAAAAAAACTGAAAGAAAAAGGCAAAATGTCAGCCTGGGAAAGGATAGCATATTTACTGGATCCGGACCAAGAATATCTTGAAATAGGAATGTTTGCTGGCGAAGGAATGTACAAAGAGCATGGTGGATGTACAAATGCAGGCTGTGCTGCGGTACTAGGCTACGTAAAATCCAAACTCTGTGTTATTGTCTCCAACGACGCCACTGTGAAAGCCGGAGCCTGGTTCCCTATTTCAGCCAAGAAAAATCTACGGGCACAAGAAATTGCTATGGAAAACAACCTACCAATTATCTATTTGGTAGATTCTGCAGGTGTATTTTTACCATTGCAAGATGAGATCTTTCCTGACAAAGATCATTTTGGACGCATATTCCGTAACAATGCCCGGATGTCATCTATGGGCATCCCCCAAATTGCAGCAATTATGGGAAGTTGTGTGGCTGGCGGAGCTTACTTACCGATTATGTCCGACTATGCCTTTATTGTTGAAGGAACTGGCTCTGTATTTTTAGCAGGCCCATATTTAGTCAAATCCGCAATAGGTGAAACTGTCGATGCAGAAACACTAGGAGGAGCCTCCACCCATTCGGAGATCTCTGGAGTAACGGATAATAAATTCCCTAACGACCAAAGTTGTTTAGATGCTATAAAAAACGTTATTGATAAAATCGGTGGACATGCTAAAGCGAATTTCAACAGAAAGGAAAGCCAGCTTCCAAAAATAGATCCTAGCAAAATAGCAGAGATTCTTCCCGAAGACAGGACAAAACCTTATCGCATGCAGAACATCTTGAATGCAATTGTCGATGCAGATACTTTGGATGAATACAAACCGGATTATGGAAAAACTATTGTATGTGCCCTTGCACGCATAGACGGATGGGCTGTGGGAATCGTCGCCAATCAACGTGAAATCATCAAAGCCAAGAAACCGGGAAACGCCATGGAAATGCAGATGGGTGGAGTTATCTATAGTGATTCCGCAGATAAAGCGGCTCGCTTCATCATGAATTGCAACCAGCAGAACATTCCACTCGTATTTTTTCAAGACGTTACAGGCTTTATGGTAGGTAGCCGTTCAGAGCAGGGGGGAATTATTAAAGATGGAGCTAAAATGGTTAACGCCATGGCCAATTCAGTCGTTCCCAAATTTACATTTATCGTCGGGAACAGTTATGGTGCCGGAAACTACGCCATGTGTGGAAAGGCATACGACCCGCGGTTAATTTATGCCTGGCCTACCGCCCAGATGGCTGTTATGAGTGGCGCAGCCGCAGGTAAGACATTATTTCAAATCCAGGAATCAACCTTAAAAGCCAAAGGCCAGGAAATCAGTGAAGAAGAAAAGAACACTCTCCTAAAATCAATTGAGGATCGATATAATGAACAGCTAAGTCCGTATTATGCTGCAGCGAGACTGTGGGTCGATGGAATTATCAGCCCCGAGGAAACACGAAAAGTCATTAGTATGGGAATAGAAGCCGCCAACGAAAAGCCTATCGTTGAACGCTACAATGTGGGCGTTATTCAAGTATGACACAAAAAATTCCCCTCATATGAAAGAACAGCCTAAAGTATGAGGGGAAAACTGATAACTACCCGCTGTACTTAAGATTTAATCCACGATTTTCTAATTCTCTCAAAATCTTCCAGCGACTCCGGATTTCTCATAACGTCTATCGATACTGCTTTCTCTATAGGAACCCCCGAAAAAATCTTTTTGATGGGCAACTCCAGCTTTTTCCCACTTAGAGTATAGGGAATAGCCGCTACCTGGAAAATATCGTCAGGCACATGCCGAGGACTATATTGCTGCCGAAGTGCCCGCTTAATTTCTCCCTTTAATTCATCGTTCAATAAACCATCGTCCAATTGAACAAAAAGTAACATATCAGATAAACCATTCTCGTGATCTACACAAATAACCAAACTATCCAGGACGCCTTCAGTTTTATTTAAAACATTATAGATCTCCGCGGTACCAATACGTACACCCCCACGGTTCAACGTCGCATCTGATCGCCCATACATAATTATGCCGTCATGCTTCGTAAGCTTAATCCAATCTCCATGATTCCAAATCCCTGGATATTTTTCAAAGTAACTGTCGTGATATTTTTTATTTGCTCCATCATGCCAAAAATAGATGGGCATACAGGGCATTGGAGCTAATATAACGAGTTCTCCCACCTCATCGTAAACAGGATGGCCATTGACATCAAATGCTTCTATCTTAGCACCTAGGGTGCGGCATTGAATCTCCCCTGCATAAACATCAAGCAATGTACAGCCCGAAAGAAATGCGCTACAAACATCCGTACCTCCGCTTAATGAAATAATTTGACTCCTTGGAAACTGTACATTTAGCCATTCAAAGACATCTGGTGGAAGTGGTGAACCTGTCGATCCGATCGTTTTAGGCTTATACGCTAGAGACTTCAGGTCTTGATCCTGGCAAGATATAAGATAAGCTGCACCAACACCAAAATGATCTACCCTGCTTTCATTTGCGAACTTCCACAAACTCAATTTATCGGGATAATTTGTAGCTCCGTCATATATACACAATGTATTCCCCATTAGAAGTGCCGAAACTGCATAATTCCACATCATCCATCCTGTGGTAGAATACCACATAAATCGATCCCCCTCTTGCACATTTTGATGCAATCCAAGAGCTTTCATATGTTCCAGTAGCATGCCTCCAACCCCATGTGTAATGGCTTTGGGTTTTCCTGTAGTTCCTGAAGAATACAAAATCCATATTGGTGCATCAAAGGACATTGCTGTAAATTGAAGCGTAACCTGGGCGATATCTTTTGCCATAATCCCTTCCCAAACATGGTCTTCGATAAAAATACAGGCCAACAAAGAAGGTAACTGTCCTGAAAGTTGCCGGATACTCTCCGCCTTCTCAAAAAGTCGTCCATTATAGTAGTAACTAGCATTAGCGAAAAGGACTTTGGGTTCAATTTGCTCAAAACGATCCTGAATACTTGCCTCCCCAAAGTCGGGGGAACAACAGGACCAAACAGCTCCAATCGAATTTACTGCCAAAAATAAGGCGACAGATTCAATACTATTAATCAAAACACCCGCCACCCGATCGCCGCTTTGCACACCTATTTCATTCAGGTAGACCTGAAGCTTAAGAACCATGGATTCCAACTCAGCCCAGGAAACTTCCCGTATAGTTTGCTGCTCCGATTGAAAGATTAATGCAGGACGCTTGTCCGTAGCTTTTCGAAATACATGTTCAGCATAATTCAACGTAGCCCCATCAAACCATTTTGTTCCAATAAAGCTCGTGGAATCTGCTGAAGGCTCAAAAATGTTTGTAAAATCTGAATGAAACTCTAAATTAAAATAGGCGGCTATACTCTTCCAAAAATTAGTCAGTTCTGTTGTTGACCACGCCCAAAGTTCATGATAAGAATCAAAGGATAAGTTGTATTCCTTCTCAACATATTGTTTATATTGATTGATCTCAGATTGAGATTGTTGCTCTTCTGTTGGGCTCCAGAGTAATTTCCCCATAATAGTTAGCTATAAAACGGTTATATCCAAACTTAGATAAATTTACTTGTATATGCAATTTTAATTATTGCTAACAATGCTTCAAATCTACACGTGAGTTTGTTGTTTCAATATGCATGCTTCACTAGAGCACTTCAATCTCCGTATTCATCTCCATTGGATGCCCCGTACACAAAAGTATTTTTCCCTGCTCAACTTCGCGATCTGTTAGCACTTCATTATAATCCATCCTTACCTTTCCTCTTGTACACTGCGAAATACAAGTACTGCACATCCCAGATTTACAGGAATATGGCAACTTGATTTTATGCTCTAGTCCTATATCTAAAATAGATTTATTATAGGGAACTTCAAGATTATAAGTTTTACCCTGAAAATATAATTTGACAGCATAAGTTGTTGTATCGACTTCCTTTTCAGTCTCGTCGTCGTCATCCTCTTCATTCTCGGGTAACAGAAATGTCTCACGCTTTATCTGATTAGAATCAAACCCCATCCCCAAAAGTGTGAAACGGCACAGATCCATATAAATCACTGGGCCACAAGAGTAGAACAAAGCCTCATCTCTACTTCCAAACAGATGGTCGCTAACAATAGCATGAATATAATCTCTATTCAACCGGGCTTTCATCAAATATTTACTATTGGAGTAGATCCATATAATTGTTAGACGATCCGGAAATTGCTCCGCCCAATGTTCCAATTCCGATCGAAATGGCGTCAATTCCAATGCACTATTACTGTAAACCAATACTATTTTGGATTTCTTCTCGGCCAGGAGCGCTGTTTTTAAAATAGCATATAACGGAGTGATTCCGATTCCCGCAGCAAACAGAAATACAGTCCGAATCTTTTCCGGTTCAGGATCATACACGAATAAGCCCTGAGGTTCCATTGCATTGACGATATCCCCTTCGACAATAGTGTGGTGTAGGAGTCTGGATATTTCGCCATTTTCGACACGCTTAACTGTGATACTTAAGGGTTCATTATTATCAGGTGAGCTATTAAAAGAATAGGAACGACGTACCTCACGGTCACCAAAAACAAATGAAAGTGTAATAAACTGCCCAGCTTTATAAGTAGGATAGTCGCCTGCTACAGATTCAAGCTGAAAAGTAATGTTGTTATTGGGTTGAGGGATAATTTTTGAGATCCTTAATGTATACATAGCTCAAACTTACATAAAAATCAGAAATTAAAATCGTATTCAATAAAAATGGAAGCAATCTTTACACTTAAAAATCGACTGAAATTATCCCACAATCATTCAAGCAAAAGAACACAATATATTAGACTGCCAACCCCCTCAATCCGACATGAGTCCGTGTCCACTCCGTGTTGAGAGCAAGTATATCACGCTCAAAAGCTGGTGTGACTTTCTAGGCACCACGGATGCGCTTCCTTTGTTAATCCAATCTACTCTAAAGCTACAGTGAACCATAATATATCTATATCAACTTCAAAACTGATCAAGCTCGTACCATTTAGAGTTAGAAAATCGATAACAATTTTGTTGTATTACAATTAACAGACAATTCTTGCACAATAATTGCAAAATTTCACGTTATATTTATATCAAAACTAATCATAATAAGATTATATGCAAACACGCAGAAACTTCCTTCAAAATGCAGCAAAAGCCACTTTGGGCATCGCTGTATCTGGATCAATATTACAAGATATCGCTTCCGCTAAAGCAACTGAATTAAATGCCGCTACGTTAAAGTTTTCCCAAGTAAAATTACCTTTCAGTTATTCCGCTTTGGAGCCTAATATTGATGCGTTGACGATGGAAATCCATTATACAAAGCATCATATGGCTTATATCAATGCTATTAATGAAGCAATCGGTGCTGAAAATATCAAGGAAACTTCGGAAGAGCAACTTTTAGCGAACATATCTAAGTATTCCCCAAAAGCGCGGAATAATGCTGGCGGGGCTTGGAATCATAACTTCTTTTGGGAAAGCCTATCCGATAAACCGAGCCAACCTTCCGAAAAACTGTTGAAGATGATCACTAAGACATTCGGTTCATTGGACAAATTTAAAGAACAGTTTGCCGCAGCAGCGACCTCACGGTTCGGTTCGGGATGGGCATGGCTGATTTTGGATGACTCAGGCAACTTGAAAATTACCTCTACTCCAAACCAAGACAATCCTCTAATGGACGTTGCAGAGGTAAAAGGTATCCCTATTTTAGGTCTTGATGTATGGGAACATGCTTATTACCTACACTATCAAAACAAGAGAGCTGATTATATTAAGAATTGGTGGAATGTTGTAAACTGGAAAAAGGTCAATGAAAGATTAGCATAAAAAAAAGCTCGGTTATTATTAATCGAGCTTTTTTTATATCTGTTAAGAACCAACCTATCCTAGTACTTCTTTTAATTTGTTGACCTGAAAATCAACTAATTTTTGGAGTGGCCCCGAGGCGATCATTTTCATCATCATGTTTAGATCCGCTTCGATAATAAACGTTGCTGTCGTTATCGTATCAGTAACTGCTTGCAACTCCCAACGCAATCTTACCTCAAAAGGAGCCTTTTCAGAAGGAATCAACTTAATGACTTGATTTTCGACGCGCTCTTCCACCTTAAGTGCCAGTTTTGCCATGTTCTGAATTGTAAATCGAGCCTCGTCCTTTGTCGAAGACCAATTGTAAATATTCTCTGGCATCAACTGTTCATGATTATTGAGATCAGCCAAAAATGCATATACCTCGTTTGCATTTTTGTTGATTTCTGCAGTGTTTTGAATAGTAGTCATAACAATAAATAATCCTCTTTATTGAAAATTTTCTCCCCAAGTGGCAGGGTTTAAACGCCATTTTTTTAAGATCTCAATATCCTCTTCCAATACATAACTGTTTTCAGCAGCAACCTGAATCAATGCATCATAATTACATAAACTGAAATAAGGACATTTTGCATCAGCAAAATTATCAGTAGCCTGTTGCAATCCATAGGTAAAAATAGATACCAATCCAACAACATTACAGCCAGCCTCACGCAATGCCTTTACAGCGACCAAGCTACTCTTACCTGTTGAAATCAAATCTTCAATTACCACGACACGTTGGCCGCTAACCACTTCACCTTCAATCAAATTTTGACGACCGTGGTCTTTAGCTGAGCTTCTAACATACGAAAATGGCAGTCCCAAATCCTGTGCCACCAAAACGCCTTGTGGAATACCTGCCGTAGCAACTCCAGAAATCATATCCACTGATCCAAACTCATCTTGAATAAGCTTAGAAAGCTTCTGACGAATGTATGTGCGAATCGCTGGATGAGATAAAGTGATACGGTTATCACAGTAAATTGGAGACTTCCAACCCGACGCCCACGTAAAAGGACTTTTAGGTTGCAATTTTATTGCTTTAATTTGCAATAAGGATTCAGCAACTTTTTGTTCAACCTCATTTAAATTATTCATGGCGCAAATTTATAAAATTTATATGAACGAAACCGTGCTAATTTTAGCAGATTTTGTTCCTTCGAAAATCAAAAACCCACAAACAATTAGTTTTCAAGAGATTGACCTCCAAAAACTTTTCAAACAATCTGAAATTGATAAAGTTCCAAAAACATATCTTTACATCAACAAGGATTTTGAAAACGTATTTCAGAACTTAAAAAACAAAATAAAGATTATCAAAGCAGCTGGCGGATTAGTTAAAAACGGTGCTGGCGATTATCTTTTTATTTATCGGTTGGGAAAATGGGATCTCCCTAAAGGCAAAGTAGAGGACAATGAGAAGATGCGAGAAGCGGCAGTACGCGAAGTTGAAGAGGAATGTGGTATCAAGATCAATTATTTAGGAAAAAAAATCACCACATCGTACCATACCTATTTTTTACGGAATGGAGAATTTGTCCTAAAAGCAACAAACTGGTATGAAATGGGAGTTAACAAAGTCCCTAAATTAATCCCGCAAACGGCAGAAGATATTACAAAAGCAGAATGGCGTCATGTAGATCAATTTGAAGAAATACGGGCCAACACCTACCCTATTATAGAAAATATCATCAAAAAGGCAAAATAAATTGTCTTTTGAGGTTCATCTGACACGAATAAAAAAGAACATAGCTATTTTTATGATATGGAAAATATAACAGGAAAAAGAGCCTTAATTACTGGTGGTGCGAGGGGTCTGGGGAAAGCTATCGCCTTCGCACTAGCCAAAGAAGGTGTACATATCGCCATCACAGGAAGAAATGAATTTAGTTTAAAGGATACCGCCGCCGAACTTGCCCAATTAGGTATTGAAGTGACTTATGCCGTGTTCGATGTATCTGATTACTCGGCCGTACAACAGGAAGTCGAACGGCTTACGGAAAATTTCGGAGGTTTTGACATTCTAATTAATAACGCAGGGGTATCGTCCTTTTCCTCTGTGCTCGATATGGATGTTACCGATTGGACATCCATCATTAATATCAATCTTTTGGGAACGTATTTTGTTACAAAAGCAGTTCTTCCACAATTAATTGAGAAAAACCAAGGTGATATTGTTATGGTCTCTTCTACCGCAGGATTAAACGGCGCCGCAACCACATCTGCCTATAGTGCTTCAAAGTTTGGCGTCATCGGTTTTGCCGACTCTTTAATGCGGGAAGTACGTAAAAACAATATTCGTGTTTGCACGCTAATGCCAAGTACCATTGCTTCAGATATGTCCAAAGACCTTGGACTGACCGATGGCGATCCAGAAAAAGTTCTCCAGCCCGAAGATTTTGCTGAACTGGTCATCGCCAATTTAAAACTACCTAGGAGAGCGATGCTAAAATCGGCATCCTTATGGTCTACAAATCCTTAATAATCGAATAGCAATTCGTCAGGCTTAATAAGAGGCCTTTTAAAGACTTTCTTTTAAAACACGTAGAAATAGATCAAGACGGGAGCATTCCTTGCTCCTGTCTTATATAAAGAGCAATTATGAATCCATTATTTTCAACAATAAATATCGGGAATCTAAACTTGAAAAATCGTTTGGTGGTATCCCCTATGTGCCAATACTCCGCAATAGATGGATTTGCGAACAACTGGCACCTGGTTCATTTGGGCCAATTTGCAATCGGTGGAGCTGCAGCCGTAATACAAGAAGCGACAGCAATTAGTCCAGAAGGTCGAATCAGCGATGGAGACCTTGGTTTATGGGACGATCGTCATATCGAAAAATTAAAGGAAATAACCGAATTCATTAAAGAAAACAACTCCATACCGGGCATCCAGCTCGCCCACGCAGGTCGCAAAGCAAGCAGCAATAAACCTTGGCTTGGCAGAAATCAATTTTCACCAACGGATCCTCAAGGATGGCAAACAGTCGCTCCATCTCCAATCCCATTCCATACAGGAGATTATGAACCACAAGAGCTTACTATTTCCGCTATAGAAAAACTTATTGAACAATTTGGAGTAGCAACCAAAAGAGCAATAGAGGCAGGCTATGAAATTATTGAACTCCATGCTGCACATGGCTATTTAATTCATCAATTTCTTTCACCGTTAAGTAACATACGGACAGATTCATTTGGCGGGACCTTTGACAATAGAATACGTTTTCTTATTGAAATTGTAAAAAGAGTACAACAAGAAATAACAAGTCAAAGTTTGTGGGTGCGTATTTCAGCAACAGACTGGGCTGATAATGGCTGGGATCTACAGCAATCCATCTCTTTATCAGAAATGTTGCATAAATTGGGGGTCGATCTAATTGATGTATCAAGCGGAGGACTGGTCTCTCATCAAAAAATCACCGTTGGGTCAGCCTATCAACTTCCTTTTGCAACGGCTATCAAAGAGAATACGAAGAATAAGGTCGCCACCGTGGGTTTAATTAAAAACGCCGATCAGGCATCGGACATTATTACTCAAAAACAGGCTGACTTGATTCTAATTGCGCGCGGATTTCTTGATGACCCCCATCTTCCATTACATTTTGCCAAAGAACTATCCGCCGACATTCAATGGCCCAAACAATATGAAAGAGCAAAATAATATGAAATATGTTGAAAATAATCAGCGTATCGTCTATATTTTTAAAGGAGAGAGACCTATAACGAATTTCAAGGAGAAAAACATTTTTATATGAAATTAAGCCTAAACAAAATACACCATATCGCTATTATCTGCAGCAATTATGAGCGTTCCAAAAAATTCTACACGGAAATCCTAGGCTTAGAGATTGTACAAGAATGCCATCGCGTGGAGCGTGATTCATACAAACTGGATCTCAAACTCAACGACCATTATATAATCGAGCTTTTCTCTTTTCCCTCACCTCCAAAACGACTTAGTTTCCCTGAAGCTGCCGGCTTAAGACATTTGGCATTCGAGATCGATAATCTCGATCTGGAGTTGGATAAATTAGAGAAAGCAGGAATATCACATGAAGGCATCAGAATCGACGAATTAACAAATAAACGCTTTACGTTCTTTTTCGATCCTGACCAAATTCCGATAGAACTATATGAGCGTTAAAACAAAAAGCGGCTTTGATGAAAATCAAAGCCGCTTTTTGTTTTTATGAGTATTACTCAAGTAATTACAATTTACGTTTTACCTCTACTTGTTCGTAAGCTTCAACAATGTCTCCAACTTGGATATCATTAAAACGGTCAATATTTAAACCACATTCGTACCCTTGTGCAACTTCTTTCACATCGTCTTTGAAACGTTTCAATGATGCTAGTTTACCAGTATGAATAACAACACCATCTCTAATTACGCGGATATCATTATTTCTATTGATTTTACCTTCGCGAACCATACATCCGGCAATGGTACCGACTTTAGAAATCTTAAATGTCTCTCTGATTTCAACCTCCGCAACAATTTTCTCTTCAAATTTCGGAGCTAACATACCCTCCATCGCAGACTTAATTTCTTCGATCGCATCATAGATGATAGAGTATAAACGCACATCAATTTGTTCATTCTCCGCCAATTTACGCGCATTTTGTGTTGGACGTACTTGGAAACCGATGATGATCGCATCAGAAGCAGATGCTAATAATACATCTGATTCAGAAATTGCACCAACTGATTTGTGAATAATATTAACTTGGATCTCATCAGTAGACAATTTCAACAATGAATCTGATAACGCTTCGATAGAACCATCCACATCACCTTTAACGATAATATTAAGCTCTTTAAAGTTACCGATTGCCAAACGACGACCAATTTCATCCAAGGTGATGTGCTTAGTCGCACGCATACCTTGCTCACGTTGTAACTGAAGACGTTTGTTTGCTACAGTTCTCGCTTCAGATTCACTTTCAAGAACATAAAGTTTATCACCTGCAGTTGGCGCACCTGCCATACCCAAGATCTGGACTGGAACAGACGGTCCCGCCTCTTTAACACGTTCACCTCTTTCATTCGTCAAAGCTTTCACTTTACCAGAATGTGATCCAGCTAAAATAGGATCTCCAACACGTAAAGTACCACCTTGAATCAATACTGTCGTTACTATACCACGACCTTTATCTAAAGCTGCTTCAATCACTGAACCAACAGCACGTTTCTTCGGATCAGCTTTTAGATCCAACATCTCAGCCTCCAGTAGAACTTTCTCTAATAATAGATCTACATTCTCTCCTGTTTTAGCCGAAATCTCTTGTGCTTGGAACTTACCACCCCAATCTTCAACTAAGATATTCATCGCAGAAAGCTGCTCACGGATTCTATCAGGGTTTGCTCCAGGTTTATCTACTTTAGTAAATGCAAATACAATAGGAACTCCCGCCGCTTGTGCGTGGTTGATAGCTTCTTTTGTTTGAGGCATCACAGCATCATCCGCTGCAATAACGATAATAACAATATCTGTTACTTTTGCACCACGGGCACGCATAGCAGTAAACGCTTCGTGACCAGGTGTATCCAGAAATGTAATCTTCCGGTCATCATCCAATTTCACCGCGTAAGCACCGATATGCTGAGTAATACCACCAGCTTCGCCAGAAGTAACGTTCGCCTTACGGATATAATCCAATAAAGACGTCTTACCATGATCGACGTGTCCCATCACCGTTACGATAGGCGCTCTTGGTATCAAATTTTCTTCAGTATCCGGTTCCTCGAGTTCGGCAGTCTCCTCATCCTCTGGTTTGATAAACTCTACCTGGTAACCAAATTCATCCGCTACAATTGTTAGAGTTTCAGCATCTAAACGTTGATTAATTGACACGAACATACCCAAACTCATACAAGTTGCGATAATTTGGGTTACCTGAACATCCATCAAATTGGCCAATTCGTTTGCCGTTACGAATTCTGTAACACGCAATACTTTCGCCATCATTTCTTGCTCCATTGCAGCTTCTTCTGCATGTTGAGCAACATCATCACGTTTTTGACGTCTTAATTTAGCACGTTGTGCAAATTTACCAGACTTACCTGCACCACTCAAACGAGCAAGTGTTGCTTTGATTTGGTCTTGGATTTCTTTTTCAGTAGGCTCTTCCTTATTCTCAACAGGTCTTCCTTTCCCTCTATTGTCAAAACGATTACCGTGTTGCGGTCTTGTACCTTGTCCCGGTCGACCTTGGTGTTGGTTGTTGCCGCCTTGTCCTGGTCTACCAGGATGTTGGTTGTTACCACCTTGGCCTTGACGATTGTTCGGATTGTTGTTATTACCATGATTCCCAGGACGATTACCTTGTTGGTCTCGGTTGTTGGGATTATTACCATCACGCGGACCTCGGTTCTGATTGTGATTACCGTGGCCTTGACCCGCATTTGGATTCACTGGACCATTTGGATTCGTACGCTTACGCTTACGTTTCTCATTATTGTTTCCAGCATTTGAAGATGAAGCCACAGGTTTGTGGGAAGGTCTAGCAGATGGCAATTCAATCTTACCAATTACTTTAGGACCTGTCAATCTTTCTGCCCGTGCAGAAATAATCTCATCTCCTTGTTTTTTCACAGGCTCCACTGTTGGAGTTACTGGTACAGCTTTTGGCGCTGTTTCTTCTTTTTTCTTGTCTTCTACCTTCACAGGTTCAGTTTTTGTCTCTACAACCGGAGTTGCTTTTACTTCAGTTTTATCTACTTCGGGTTTTTGGATCTCAGCCTTTGGCGCTATAGCTTCGGGTTTCTTCTCAATAGCCTTTGGTTCTTCTTTTTTCGCTTCAACGATAGGTGCTTTGACTTCGGCTTCCTTCTTCTCTTCCACCTTAATTTCAGCTTTAACCTCTACAGGCGTCTCTTTAACAGTTTTAGGTTCTTCCTTGACGGGCTCTTCCTTCTTGATCTTATTTCCGCCTCTGTTCAACGCGTCTAGATCAATCTTACCAACGACCTTCATTCCGCCTTGATGAACGGGCTCCTCTGTTTTTGCAGGAGCAGTTTCTTTAACAGAAGGGATCTCTACAGTATTCTTCACCAAGATTTCCTTGGACTCATCATGATCGTCAAAATCCTCATTCTTAGATGATTCCTTAGGAGAAGTGGACGGCGACTCCTCACGACGAATTTTGCCAATAACAATTTGTTTAGCTTCATCTTTCAGTGATTTGTCTCCCTGAAACTCTTTTAACAGCACACCATACATCTCTCCGCTCAATTTAGTGTTAGGCTTTGCTTCTACATCATATCCTTTTTTCACTAAACATTCCACGGCGGTATGTATCCCGATGTTGAGTTCCTTTGCTGCTTTAAGCAAGTTTGTTCCTTTTCCTTCAGTCATCTATAATATAAACTATTTTAATATAATTACAAAAATATGTTTTTTTCCATCCATAAACAATTTATTCCGAATGTTAGATAGAAAAAAATTAACGAGCTGAATTTTATTCAAATTCAGCTTGTAAAATACGGACAATCTCCCGAATAGTATCTTCTTCCAAATCGGTACGTCTCACCAACTCTTCTTCAGTAAGAGACAATACAGATTTCGCTGAATCCAACCCTACGCGTTTCAATTCATCGATAACCCAGCTTTCAATTTCATCGCTGAATTCTTCAATATCAACATCCTCATCAAACTCATCATTTTCGCGATAAACATCAATCTCATAACCAGTCAATTTACCCGCTAATTTGATATTGTGCCCACCACGTCCAATTGCCAAAGAAACTTGATCTGATTTTAAGTATACAGCCGCAGTCTTATTTTCTTCGTCGATTTTGATTGAGCTAATCCTTGCAGGGCTCAAAGCACGAGCAATATACAAGGAATGATTCGTTGTAAAGTTAATAACGTCAATATTCTCGTTACGCAGTTCCCGAACGATACCATGAATACGGGATCCTTTCATACCCACACAAGCTCCTACTGGATCAATCCGGTCGTCATAAGACTCAACAGCAACCTTTGCTCTTTCTCCAGGTTCACGAACGATTTTCTTAATCGTAATCAAACCATCAAAAATTTCAGGAACCTCAAGTTCAAATAAACGTTGTAAAAATGCAGGTGCTGTACGTGAAATGATAATCTTTGGATTATTATTCATCATATCCACTTTATGTACGACTGCACGAATACCGTCTCCCTTTTTAAAGTAGTCCGCAGGAATCTGTTCTGATTTAGGAAGGATTAATTCATTCCCATCCTCATCCAATACCAAAATCTCCTTTTTCCAAATCTGGTAAACCTCACCAATAACCAGCTCCCCTTCTCTATCTTTATATTTTTTAAAGACCTCGTCTTTTTCCAATTCCAAAACCTTAGAAACAAGCGTCTGGCGAGCAGCTAAAATTGCACGGCGGCCAAAGCTCTCCAATGTGATCTGTTCGATAAAATCATCTCCCACTTCCAAATCCTCATCATGTTTTCTAGCTTCCGCCAACTCGATCTCAAGATCATCGTCCTCTGAAAACTCATCCTCAACAACGACACGCGTTCTCCAAATCTCCAAATCTCCGTTATCTGGATTCACGATAACATCCACGTTTTCATCCGTACCAAAACGACGACGGATCATACTACGAAAAACCTCTTCCAATACTGTAATAACAGTAGGTCTATCGATATTCTTAAACTCTTTAAACTCTTGGAAAGAGTCTATCAGATTGATGTTGCTGTTACTCATTATTATTAAAATGAAATTACCACTTTTGTTGCTTTTATTTGATCAAAAGGAAGTTCTTTTTCTACCTCTTGTGCTTTTTTACCTTTTTCTTTTATCTTCTGAAGAATACTGATCTTCGCATCGTCTGCTGCTAATAATGTACCTTCAACTTTTGCATTATCGTTCAACTTTACCTGAACTGTACGACCTATATTCTTTTGGTACTGTCGGATATTGACGAAATTAGCATCGATTCCAGGTGATGAAACCTCCAAACGATACGCATTATCAATGACATTTTCCTCTTCCAGATGGAAACCAACGTGACGACTCACCTGCGCACAATCATCAATGTTAACACCATTATCTCCGTCCAAAAGAATCTCAAGAATTTTATTCGGACGCATCTTCACACTGACGATAAACAAATCCTCGCGATCTGCTATTTTTTCCTCTATGAGTTCAATAACTCTCTTTTCTACATTCTGCATTGTTCTGTTTCTAGAAATGCTAAATTAATTGAATTAAAAAAAGGGGGCAATACGAGCCCCCTTCCTTTCAGATATGCAAATATAGCATATTATAATATAAAAAACAAACTTAGGTAGATGTTTTTTATATTCAATACACCTACATTCTTTATAAGAACAACCCACCTTCCCCCAAACGAAAACTAAAATCTTTTCACTGGGAGTAGGAAAGATAAAATGCTTCGCTATTTTTCAATTATTTTGAACTGTCTACCACTGCATTAATTGTTTTCTGCATCTGCGCCATCATACTTGTTAGGGTTTCCATGGTTGGTTCTGGAGTAGGCTCAGGCAGCTGTGTACTTATAAAAGCTTTAGCCTTCCACACTTCTAGAATATCTGCGGTTTCCACCCAATAAGGCTCATAAGTCTTATTATCAGAAACAAGCTTCAAACCTTTATCTTCTTTAAATTTAAAAGCGATGCGTTTATATACCACACCATCTTCCTTAGACACCACTATATAGGTATTTCCCGGTTTGATATCATGCCAATTTTCTACATACTCGGCCACGATAATTGACCCTGATGGCAAAGGTAACATAGAATCTCCCTTTATCTCAAAAGCGCGAAATGTCCCCTGACCAAACATCGGAAGCGAAAATTTAGGTAACTCAGCCACATATTCCGGATCACCATAACCATTCAGATATCCCGCACTCGCCTTAACAGGAACAAGTTCAATATTTTCGCGATTATCATCATTCACTGTCACACTAAGAACTCTTAAATTAGACGCATTGCTTTTTGGAACAGGCTTCCATTTATCATCAATAACATCATTGGCCAACTCATCCATAGTCAAACCATAGAATTCGGCAATCTTCTTTAACAACTCATATTTAGGTTCAGCCCTATCTTCCTCGTATGCACCGACAGACGCACGCTTAATTTCCATAATATCAGCAAATTGTTGCTGTGTAATTTTTTTTCCTTTTCGAAGGAATTTCAGATTGGATGATATATTTGACATATTATTTTTTCAAAAAAATATTTTGCAAAAACTAATTTTATTAGTAATATTGTGCCAATAAAATTAGTAAATATATTTTAAACGTCCAAATAATTTAGCATTATGAGCAATTTTATTATTTATATATTGACTGATAGCAATCGTAAGCGCTTTGAAATCGGCCTCAGTTCCAACATATTCAGTACCGTAATGGAATTACAGCAATCGAACAGTTTTATTTTCAATCAAGGCAGCAGTTTGAATCGAATAATCTACACAGCTTCATTTACAGACCTTGGAGCTGCTCATAAAAAAATAGACGAACTACAGCATTTTACGCGCATGCAAATCGAAAGGTTAATTCGTAAATCCAACCCAAACTGGAATAATCTTTTCCCACATCACCATCAGTCCTTTCAAAAAAGGGATGCACATTATGCAGCTTAAATTATAAAAAAAGCCACCTAAGTTTAAACTAGGCGGCCATCTTTTATGCTTAAAATTATCCCTTAAAATCAGATTTTAATTTGGTGTATTCTCCCTTTCCAATGAGGATCCCCCATCATTTTTAGCGCCGTCCTGATTACCTTGCGTATGATTTCGTTCAATAGGCGGTTCCGCACCTTCTTCTTCCGGACCTATAAAACCCTCGTCTGCAGGCTCTTCCACTTGCGTAGAATCACTCTGCTCAGGCTCTGGGTCACTATAACGTGGCGTCTCACATTTATAGGATTTTGTAATTTCAACAGTTGGACTAGGAAACTTACCCTGTGTATATCCCAATTGCTTGTCTTTATAAACAGACTCCATATACACCCCGAAAATTGGCAATGCAGTACGAGAACCTTCTCCAGAATGAGAATTTTTAAAGTGAATACTTCTTTCGTCGCAACCAACCCAAACACCTGTCACCAGATCTTTAGTCACCCCCATATACCAACCATCCACATATTCGGAAGAAGTACCCGTCTTTCCGCCAATCTCATTCTCCTTATCAAAAAGATCCCATTCCCATAATCCCTGAGATGTACCTCCAGGTTCTTCCATACCACCACGAAGCATATAGGTCATCAACCAGGCATCTTGCTTGTCCACCACTTGTTTACGTTCCGCCTGAAAGGTTGCGATCACATTACCGTCATGATCCTCGATCTTCGACACCAATAAAGGTGAGACTCGCTCGCCATGATTCATCATCGTTGAATACCCGTTCACCATTTCAAAAACAGACACATCATTGGGCCCCAAGCCCACAGAGGCAACAGGATTTAATTTACTCGTGATACCACAACGATGGGCAGCATCAACGACTTTTGCAGGCGTAACCATATCAGTTAACTGCACAGTTACCGAATTGATGGAGCGAGCCATCGCGTGACGCAGTGACATTTCACGATAAGAAAAATTCCAGTCCGCATTTTTTGGTTCCCATACTTCAACCGAATCTCCTTTATCAATTTTAATCGTAACAGGTTTATCCGTAATCTTATCACAAGGAGACATGCCTGACTCCAAAGCTGCCAAGTAAACAAAGGGTTTAAATGTCGAGCCAGCTTGCCGCTTCGCCTGCATCACGTGATCATACTTAAAATACTGGTGGTTTATTCCACCTACCCAAGCTTTAATTTCCCCTGAATATGGATCCATGGACATCATCCCTGCATTTAACATCATCGCATAGTATTTCAAAGAATCCATCGTAGACATGTCCTTACTTATCTTAGTACCATCCTTCCAATTATAGACATCCATCTTTTTCTTTTTATTGAGGAAGTAATTTATACTATCAGGTGTGTTTGCATATTTCTTACTTAAAAAAGCATAATATGGAGTTTTCTTAGCAAGGTTTTCCAAAAAATTAGGAATAACTTTACCTGATAAATCACGCCAGGGCTCCTGTCCCTCCCAAGTATTATTTAGACGTTGCTGCAGTTCGACCATTTGTTTCGCTACAGCTTCTTCAGCATGTTTCTGAAGCTTGGAATTTATTGTGGTGTAAATTTTTAAGCCGTCCGTATAGATATCATAATTATTTTCCTCAGACCATTTTTCAAGCCATTTAGCCACTGCGGCACGTAAATAAGAATCTCCACCCGCATTAAGATCTTGGCTATTTGTATTTAAAACGATTTTCTCTTTAATTAAGCTATCATATTCTTCTTTTTTTAGAAAACCACCTTTATACATTTGACTCAATACAGTGTTTTTCCGCACAAATGCATTTTCAGGATTACGAATTGGATTATACAATGTCGTTCCTTTTAACATACCAATCAAAACAGCCGCTTCATTTTGGTTCAACTGATTAGCACCCTTAGAAAAATATCGTTTCGCAGCCGTTTCAATTCCGTAAGCATTATTACTAAAGGATACGGTATTTAAATACATTTCCAATATTTGATTTTTCGAATAACGTTGCTCCAATTTATACGCCGTCATCCATTCCTTGAACTTCGTGACCACCAAGCCCGCAACGGGAAGACGTGTCAGCAAACCACCCGATTTATTATAACGTGTACGATAAAGATTTTTAGCTAATTGCTGCGTAATTGTACTAGCGCCACGCTTATCCCCTTTCAATGTTGAGATGATACCCGAGCCAAGCCCAAAAAAATCAACGCCATTATGACTATAAAAACGCACATCTTCGGTTGCTATCAACGCATTCGTAACTGACTTAGGAATACTGTCAAATGGAATCGGATTTCTATCCTCATCGAAATATCTTCCAATTAAAACACTATCCGCTGTATATAACTCCGTAGAGATATTTACACTAGGCATAACAATATCCTTTTTTGTTGGAGAATAACCGAAAAGCCACAAAAAATTCAACTGTATAGCACAAATCAATATAATGATAAAATATATTGCTATAACGAGATAACGAAGAATTCTATTCTTAATACGTTTAAACATAAATGGAAATTTATCTTATATTCAACACATCCGAGCAGTAAAAGGTTTTATACCCGCTCAATATGCCTTTATATCTATTTTCAGGGGCTAAATATACAACTAAATAAATCGCTGTATTCAACTATTTACATTTTTTAACAATAAAAAAGCCGGATAGCAACGACATATATAGCACGGTTCCGATGGTCTATTTTGGAAATAACAGCCCTGTACCAATAGCGTAAGTTAACCGTCCAGAAAAAACAGGCTTAGCTTATCTTCGTTTATAATTTTCGCCCCCGTTCCACAAATATTATACCTATTTTTTATTTATTATCGATTTTATTTTAAAATAATAATGATATTTGTTTAAATTTAGATGTAAAAAAGTCAACTATTAGCATGTTAAAACAAACATTACAACAAAAGCTATTACAAAAATTGTCACCGCAACAAATACAATTTATAAAATTGTTGCAAGTTCCGACAGTTTCATTAGATGCTAGAATCAAGGAAGAATTAGAGGAAAACCCTGCTTTAGAAGATGGTAGCTTGACTAATATGACCGATCCTATTGAAGAATACCCCGATAAAGATCCAGACGATAATTTTGACAATGAAGACGGATTTGATTCAGAAGACTTTAGCCTAGAAGACTATATTCAGGAAGATGATTTCAAAGACTATGGAAACGGCTACGATTATGGAGACGATGATGACGACCGAAAAGAAATGCCTGTCGCTATTCAGCACTCCTTTTATGAGCAGCTGCAACAACAATTGGACCTTCTGGCGTTAGATGACAAGCATTTTTTAATTGGCCAACAAATCATTGGTAGTTTGGATGACGACGGCTACTTACGCCGTCCTATTATCAATCTTGTAGACGACTTAGCTTTTGGCCAAAATGTAATGACCGATGAGCAAGAAGTACTTGATATGCTAAAAGTAATTCAAGATTTTGAGCCTGCAGGAATTGGGGCACGCGATCTACAAGAGTGTTTATTGATCCAATTACAAAAAAAAGACACACAAAATCCAGCGATCAAACTCGCGATTAAAGTCGTAGCGAATTACCTGGAAGAGTTTACCAAAAAGCATTATGATAAGCTAGAAAAATCTTTAGGTATTTCATCGGAGGACTTAAAAAATATAGTCAACGAGATCCTAAAACTTAATCCAAAGCCAGGAGACTCTGGCGCAGTCGCAGGTAAACAACTTCATATTATCCCAGATTTTCATATCAGCAATAATGATGGCACCCTACATCTAACTTTAAATGGGCGAAACGCACCCGAACTCCGCATCAGTCGTGATTACCAACATATGTTTGAACATTACGAAAAATCGGATCAAAAGGATAAAAAAATGAAAGAGGCTGTACAGTTCGTCAAGCAAAAACTTGACTCAGCCAAATGGTTTATAGATGCAATAAAACAGCGTCAACAGACTTTACTCAAAACAATGAATGCAATCATGGAATACCAATACGATTATTTCCTTACAGGTGATGATCGCAAGTTAAAACCCATGATATTGAAAGACATCGCTGATAAAATCGACATGGATATATCCACGGTGTCACGGGTAGCGAATTCAAAATATGTACAAACAGAATTTGGAACGTTTCTACTAAAATCATTTTTCTCCGAAGCCATACAAACAGATTCTGGAGAAGAAGTGTCCAATAAGGAGGTTAAAAAAATATTAGAGGAGTGTATTTCAAAAGAAAATAAACGGAAACCATTGGCTGATGAGAAACTCACCGAGATCCTCAAAGAAAAAGGCTACAATATCGCACGGCGAACAGTCGCGAAATATCGGGAGGCATTGAATATTCCCGTGGCAAGATTACGAAAAGAGCTCTAAGAGCTCTTTTTACTTTTCCTACCGACCAAATCCAAATTAAGAATAGTATCTTTGTGCTTGAATTAAAATAAGCATTAAAGAATGAGCAAAGTAAAAGTTGGAGTTGTACAGATGAGCTGTACCGCAAGCAAACAAGAGAATCTCGAAAAAGCTATCGCTAAAGTAAAAGAAGCCGCTGCAAAAGGTGCGCAAATTGTGTGTCTGCAAGAACTATTTACCTCTTTATATTTCTGCGATGTAGAAGATTATGACAATTTCGCGTTGGCTGAATCCATTCCTGGCCCTTCGACCGACGCACTATCAGCTGTTGCCAAAGAAGCAGGAGTCGTCATTATCGCTTCATTATTTGAAAAAAGAGCGGAAGGATTGTACCATAATACAACCGCCGTATTAGATGCTGATGGTTCCTATCTCGGAAAGTATCGCAAAATGCATATTCCGGATGATCCTGCGTTTTATGAAAAATTCTATTTTACACCAGGGGATTTAGGCTACAAAGTATTCAAAACAAAATTTGGAAGAATAGGTATATTAATCTGCTGGGATCAATGGTATCCTGAAGCATCTCGAATTACTGCGTTGATGGGTGCTGAAATTTTATTCTACCCTACTGCCATTGGATGGGCAACAGACCAAGATGAGGAGACCAATAAAGATCAATATAACGCATGGCAAACAATACAACGCTCTCATGCGGTCGCTAACGGCGTTCCTGTTGTATCCGTTAACCGCGTAGGATTTGAACAAAATGGTGCAATGAAGTTCTGGGGCGGAAGCTTCGTAACGAACGGACAGGGAAAATTGCTTTACCTCGCTTCACATGACAAAGAGGAAATTGAGGTTGTCGAACTGGACTTGAATGAATCTGATTATTTCAGAAAACATTGGCCATTTTTGAGAGACCGAAGAATTGACACATACGCACCCATCACCAAGCGTTTTATTGACGAAGACTAATATTGGATATACAAGCCATTTCGGTTTCGAACGCACATAGCCGTGCAGATACGAACTGAAATGGCTTTTTTAATCCCCTTAAAATAAGTATGGAACAAAAAAAGACATTCACACAGGCATATTTTGACAATTCCCCCAAAAAACAGGGATTCTCATTCCCCGCAGAATGGGCAAAGCAAGAAGCTTTATGGTTGAGCTGGCCACATAAAGAGGAATCTTGGCCTGGAAAAATTGAAACAATATACAGGCCTTATTGCGAATTTATTAAAGTCGTAGCAACAGGGCAAAAAGTAAGAATTAACGTTGCGAATGAGGAAATGCGTGATTTTGCGATTGCAGCATTAAAAGAAGTAACAACAGATTTTGGCAATATCGAGTTCTATTTTAATCCAACCAACGATGCTTGGTGCAGGGATCACGGCCCAGCTTTTATCATCAACCAGACCACAAATCAAAAAGCAGTTGTCGATTGGGGCTATAATGCATGGGGCGGGAAATATCCGCCTTTCGATTTAGACGACGTCGTTCCGACGCACATTGCCAAAGAATTTAACCTTCCTTTATTTGCCCCTGATATCGTCATGGAGGGTGGTTCCGTCGAGTTTAATGGTGCAGGAACTGTAATGACTACAACAGCCTGTCTATTGAATGAAAACCGAAATCCGCACCTGACAAAAGAACAAGTTGAAACTTATTTAAAAGAATTTTACGGACAGGAACAAGTTTTATGGCTTGGAGATGGTATCGTCGGGGACGATACAGATGGGCATATTGATGACATTACTCGTTTCGTTAACGAAAACACGGTTTTAACTGTCGTGGAGGAAGATCCAACAGACGAAAACTACGAAATACTTCAAGAAAACCTGGAAATGCTTCGTTCATTTAAGCTTTTAAATGGCGAATCACTTCGCATTATAGAACTTCCAATGCCAGCACCGGTTATCTATGATGACACCAGATTGCCAGCTTCATATGCAAACTTCTATATTGCAAACGAAGTCGTGGTTGTGCCGATCTTCAATGACAAAAATGACCAAAGAGCGCTAGATATCATCCAAAGCTGTTTCCCGACACGCAAAGTTGTCGGTATCAATTCGGTTGATATCATTTGGGGATTAGGAAGTTTTCATTGTTTAAGCCAGCAGGAACCGACACTAAGCTAAAAAATGCCCATAGGCAGAAATATCCCCAAAAAGTTAATACTCTTTTGGGGATATTTTTTTGATAAAAAATAAACGGTACAATTTGAATTTAAGTTAAGCCGTGTTAAACAACAATAACGTTGACCCCAGCTTTTTCCAACGATTCAACAAAGCTCGAATTTACTTTATCGTCCGTAATTAGCACATCAATTTTATCAAAACCACAAATTCGTCCGAAACTTCGACGTCCAAATTTAGAAGAGTCTGCCAGTACAACAACTTTTTGTGCGGTATCGATCATAATGCGATTTAATTGTGCTTCCTGGGCACTGGAGGTTGATACGCCGTATTCAAGATCAATCCCATCTACCCCCAAAAACAATTTACTGCAATAAAAATCCTGCAATAAATTTTCTGCATATTTTCCGGTTACAGATGTAGACGTTTTACGAAGTGTCCCTCCCATCTGCATGATTTCAACCGAAGGATATTTTATCAACTCCATGGCAACATTCAATGCCGATGTTACTACGGTAATATTCCCTTTAGGAACAATCTGCTTCGCCAGCGACTGCATGGTCGTTCCTGAAGCAATAATGATTGAATCATTTTCTTCGATCATTTCAGCGGCCTTTTTTCCTATTCTACTCTTATCATCTGAACGAAGCTTCTCTTTTTCGAATACGGTACGGTCAGTCGTATAAGGATTATACTGTGTTGCCCCGCCATGCGTTCTAAACAACAATCCGCTATCTTCCAACAAGGTCAAATCTTTCCGAATGGTCACAGAGGAAACACCTAATTCCTCGCATAGATCAATTACTTGAACTACGCCGACTTCCTTTAATTGTTTTAAGATATATTGATGTCTCTCTACATTTGTCATGGCTCTATTATAATAAGCTGTTAAAATACTAAATCTATTATCGGTTTGTTTAACGGAATATGTCGATATCTGGAAAACATCCTTCGATATCGATAAATTTCAACAAATATGACCTTCTACTCAAATTTCCCTTAGTAGAATTAAGGTTAAAATAATGAAATTATTTAATTTTTTCACCTTGATAATCACAAATTCATTTTTCTTTTTAAAATAGAAATAAATTAAAATTGCAAAGGATCGGGTAAGATAAACTGGTATTCCAATTCCTCTTGAAGTAATTTTCCGCTAACGATCTTTTGAACGTCATTCGTGGCTTCGAATGCTAGCGGCAAAGCATAGCCATATTTCTTTGCCGAGGCTAGAATAACTTCCATTTTCTTAGGATGTAAAGGTGCAACAACATTATAAATATCATGTTTTAGCACACGGCAAGATGCCGCCTCTACCAGCCTGACCACATCGTCGATATGAACAAAATTGGCTGGCTGCTCCCCTGTCGTACAGATACGTTCGGAAAAATATTTGGCAAAAACACGATTTTTACCAAACAGACCTCCTAAACGATAAACTATGGTATGAGCCAATCCCAACATACACTCTTCCGCAAGTAAGAGTTTTGATGAAAGCTCTGCTGTATCAGCATAGGACTCATCAAATACAGCATCTTTGTCTGGATAAATCCCAATAGAACTCAAGAAAACCTGTTTTTCCCATGTAATATGACCAAAAAATAATTTGATGTTTGAAAATCTGTTTTCAATAACAGTTAAACTATTTTTCTGGCTTGCGGGTATACTGTTCAATACGAAGTCAAATTGATTAGGTAAATCGGCGTTTTCTGGAAAGCTTCCACAATCAAAGTCCAGAATAAACGAAAAAATACCATCAGCTTTAAGCCGATGGTATTTTTCATATGTTGTCGTACTTGCCCAGACCTCATGGCCTTGACGCTTCATGTGTATCGCAAAAGACTCTGCGAGCCAACCGCATCCCAAAATGAGTATCTTCATACGACGAAACTATTAATAAGCTTTCGCAAAAAGCACGCGTCTATTCGAAGGTTTTCCAGTAAAGATACAGACACCTTCCTCTTCTTTCGCGTCCAAAGGAATACAACGGATCGTTGCCTTGGTTTCTTCTTTGACACGTTTCTCCGTTTCTGTTGTTCCATCCCAGTGACAGGAGATAAATCCACCTTTTCCTTCCAGCACTTCTTTAAACTCATCATAAGAATTAACCTCCGTAAAATGAGATGTTCTGAAGTTTAAAGCTTTTTGGTATATATTTTCCTGTATTGTATCTAGCAGTTGTGCAATAGTTCCCGCTAAACCTTCCTGAGCAACCGTTTCTTTCGTTTGTGTATCGCGACGCGCCAACTCTACAGTACCGTTTTGCATATCTCTTGCGCCAACAGCTACACGTACAGGGACACCTTTTAATTCCCATTCTGCAAATTTAAAACCAGGACGCTGTGTGTCCCGATCATCATATTTTACAGAAATATCTTTTACCTTCAACTCATTTGTCAACTGATTCACAAACCCATCAATCTGCGCTTTTTCTTCTTCAGTCTTGAAAATCGGCACGATAACAACTTGAATTGGCGCCAATTTTGGCGGCAATACCAATCCCTGATCGTCCGAGTGTGCCATAATCAATGCACCCATCAAACGCGTAGAAACACCCCAAGAAGTTGCCCATACATGCTCCAGCTTTCCTTCTTTAGAAGTAAACTTCACATCAAAAGCCTTTGCAAAATTTTGTCCTAGAAAATGGGACGTTCCTGCTTGTAACGCTTTCCCGTCCTGCATCAAAGCTTCAATACAATAGGTATCTAATGCCCCGGCAAAACGTTCGTTTTCCGTTTTTCTACCACGTACAACGGGTACAGCTAAAATATTTTCAGCAAACTCCGCATAGACATCCAGCATGCGTTCTGTTTCGGCAATAGCTTCCTCTTTTGTTGCATGAGCTGTGTGTCCTTCCTGCCATAAAAACTCCGCTGTACGCAAGAAAAGACGCGTACGCATTTCCCAGCGTACTACATTCGCCCATTGGTTCACCAAGATTGGAAGATCACGATAAGACTCAATCCATCCGCGGTAGGTATTCCATATAATCGTCTCGGAAGTCGGACGCACGATCAACTCTTCTTCGAGCTTCGCCTCCTCATCCACAACAATCTTACCTGTGCCATCATTTTTTAATCTGTAATGTGTTACCACTGCACATTCAGTAGCAAAACCTTCCACATGGGCTGCTTCTTTAGAAAAAAACGACTTGGGAATGAATAAAGGGAAATAAGCATTGCTATGACCTGTTTCTTTAAATCTTTTGTCTAAGATTGCTTGCATTCTTTCCCAGATAGCGTATCCGTATGGTTTGATCACCATACAGCCTCGTACAGCTGAATTTTCAGCGAGATCAGCTTTGATCACAAGCTCATTATACCATTGCGAATAATCTTCTGCACGACTTGTTATTCCTTTACTCATATGAAATTGATAAATTATTGTAACATTCTTACGTTAAATCTCGTCTGCAATTCTAATACGAAAAGCGTTCAATAAAAAATATTTGTATTTTTGATTACTTCGATTAAACCCCGTCGAGAAATTTGCGTCTAAGATAGTAAATAAGGCTGTATAATCGAAAATAACGATTTAGGATATTATGAAAAAAAATAGATTATTTATCGGAGCACTTGCCATAACAGGAGCGTTCATGCTAGGTTCCTGCGGTACAAGTAGGCAAATCTATGGCGACGATGTCTATGGCAATAGTGGGCAAGCAAGACAAAAGGTTTACCAAAGCCCAGATTATTATTACACGGATGCAGATCAGGCCCAACCAAATGGACAGGCACAAGGTGGTTATTATGATGATGAATATTCCGATCAGGATTACAACAGTGATTCCTATGAAGATCTCGAATACGCTAATCGTATCAACCGTTTTTATTACGCAACTCCAGGGATGACCTATTTCGACCCATTTTTTGATCCATGGTATGGCTATGGCTTCGGTGGTTGGTACGGATACGGGCCATCATTTGGAATGGGCTGGGGATGGAACTCTGGTTGGGGATCATCTTGGTCTATCGGCCTTGGATGGGGTTGGGGATCTAGCTGGGGCTGGGGATCTCCTTGGTATGGAGGCTATAGACCTTGGGGTGGCTGGTATGGCGGTGGCTACTGGGGATCAGGCTGGTACGGAAATGGCTACTGGGGCGGCGGTTATTGGGGTAGTTCGAGACCTCGTTACGCTTCAAGTAGATCTGTATACAGAGATAACTATAATACGCGCAGTTCATCATCAAGAATCCGGACTTCAGGCGGGTATGACCGTAACAGTGTAGCCCGAAATTCTGGCGGATATGATCGTACTGGTGTAGCGCGTGATTCGAGAGGAAGAATCACATCTGTAGCTGGCAGATCGAGAAATACGGATGGTTCAGTTTCATCGCGTAGTTCTTCATACGATAGAACAGGCGGAAGAACAAGAACTTCCGATGGTATATCAAACAGGGGTTATTCAGACGGTACGCGTTCAAGAACATCCGAGCGAGTAAATGGCTCTTACCCTAATAGCACACGCAGCACAAGTGACTACTATAATAATGGTGCGCGATCACGTACAAGCTCTGGTGAGGTATCTCGTCCGATGAGCCGTTCGATGGAAACACGTTCTAGCAACCCAAGCTCAACGTCAAGACCAACATATACGCCTCCAACAAGAAGCTATGATAGTGGTTCATCCCGCTCTTCTAGTGGTGGTTTCTCTGGTGGAGGTAGCTCAAGATCTTCGGGTGGAGGTTTCTCCGGAGGCGGTAGCTCAAGATCAAGTGGAGGACGTACTCGATAGTTAAAAGCATTTGAACAGTAGCATACAGGGTCTTGTATGCTACTGATTATTATTGACGACATTTCAGCATATGACAATCAAAAAATTACTTTTTGGAACTGCATTCGTTTTAGGTGCAGCAGGGACTACTCAAGCGCAATATACGAAAGATGTACTTTTATTTTCCCAAGGGGACAATGGCGGAACAGCTCGTTTTAAAGCCATGGGAAACGCTTCTACCGCATTGGGTGGAGATATTAGTTCGATTACGAGTAACCCCGCCGGTTTGGGCTACTTCAATCAGTCTGACGTATCGGTAACAGCCAGATACCTTAACAATAAAAATAAAACCGACTATTTTAGCCAAAATTCAAATAGCAGTAAGAATAATTTCAACTTGGATAATGCTGGAATTGTTTTTCACCTGCCAACTTACCGCAACGGAGGCAACTTAGATAGAGGCTGGTTAAATTTCAACGTCGGTATTGCTTATAATCGCAATTATGTCTATAATAATCTGCTAGAATATCGAGGAGTAAATAATACAAGTTCGATCTCTGACGCTTATTCCGACCGCCTTTCAGACGTTGGAGGAATGCAGGGCTGGGGCCAGGAAGTCTATAATAACTCTTTATTATTCGACGTAGATCCTAAAAATGCTGGAGCGTATATCCCGATTACAGTTGGTGGGACTTTCGACGGCAAGAATGGCTTTAATCAGGTAAATTCCATCTTAGAAAAAGGCAGTAAATCCGAATCCGTATTGTCGTTTGGAGCTAATTATAGTAACAAATTGTATTTAGGGGCTTCTTTGGGTTTCACTGCATTTAGCTACGATAATTCCAGCTGGTTTACGGAATATGGTCAGACAATGACCGCTAATCAATTAAAAGAAATCAACAAAGATTCAGAATTTTTAAAACCAACCAATGCACAAAAGTATGCCATGTTGGATAAAGACTACGAATTATATGATGATTATGCGCAAGCGACAGATGGTACCGGTGTAGATTTTAAACTGGGGGTCATCTACAAATTTACGCCAACTTTTAGCATGGGATTCACGGCTAAGTCACCAACATTTATGAGCATTAGAGATGAATCATATAGTAATTCCGAATTCCGCTACTTCAGACCAAACGAAGACAAGTCATTTAAGGAATACAGAACCAGTGATGACGCAGGACATAGTTACTTGGAATACAATATGAATACACCTTATAAATTGTCTGTCGGTGCTAGCCAAGTTTTTTCAAAGGGATTAATAACCGCCGATGTTGAATGGGTAGATTATGCCGCCATGCGTTTTAAAGATGTTGGCAACTACAGTAAAACTTTGGAAAAGAACATGAATCAAAATATCAAAGATACTTACCAAGGTGCATTTAATGCCCGAATTGGTGGTGAAGTATTATTTGATAATGTATTCAGCGGAAGGGCTGGTTTTAATTACAGCGGCAACCCTTATAAAAATGCAGACTATACAAATTATACAGCATCTTTGGGTATTGGCGCTAAACTCGGACGCGGTATGTATATTGATTTAACAGGAGCTTATAATGCCGTCAATTACAAAGAAAGTCCTTATTTGATTAATGAGAACTACTGGGGCAATGCTAGTCCGGCAGCAGACATTAAAAATCAACGGACTAATGTTTTGCTAACAATTGGTTCAAAATTTTAAAATATATTTTAGTTTGAAAAAAGTCCAGCTCTGTCTGGATTTTTTTTTGAACTAAAGCAGCATTAAACAGGATAAAATTAGTTTACCAGTAATTACACTTGTATATAAAAGCAACTTTATCTAAGTTTGTCCCCTCGGATTGAAAATTACATGGCGAATCACACAATTTCAAAAGCATTCAATTTCATTTTTACATACCCGATTTGGCGGATCGAAATCGATGCGGAGAATAAATTGATTGCGGTAGAGACAAGAAATCCAGATGATACCCTGCCCTATTTTAATGTGATTACTTTTGAAGGAATTTACGTTTTACGGGACTTCAAGGCAATTGCCAAAGAATGGGTATTAGGCGGAATCCAATGTAAAAAATTGATACTAAAGAAGATTGCGCATAATTCACCAATTGATGCAGGCATACAAGTAATCGACTGTTACAATCCACAACAACAAGAAACCTGGTTCCACTATACTTTTATCAATATGGTTGACCAAGGACTACTCATTAGACCCAAAGTAATAGCAGAGGGATTACAACTATTTTTGAATCTCCAAACGATGTTGATTGAAAGCAAAAATGAGAATTCCATTAAACCTTATGCCAGCGCGCTCGTCTATCCTATTATCTACAATGGTGAAATACCCCTCTTTTTGAAGGACTTCCCAATTGATGGCGAGATCTGGATAAATAGGGTAAATGACCACTTTATTTGGGTTTTCTATGAAAAAGACAAAGATAATCGTTATCAAATCAGGTTAGTGCAATCCACAAAAGAAAAAATAACAGCAACTACTCTTGCAGTTTCCAAACTGGAACTAAAGTTCTTCAACATCTATTTTCTTATTCACAAACAAATATTCCTTTTGACAGATAATAAACGGGAGTTTGTTTCGTATTTAGTATAATTGCAAAATATATGAAAGTTTTATTCGAATTAAAGACATATAAAAAGATAGCTATTCTGTCCATCGCGATATTAGCTATTCAACAAGTTGAAGCAAAAAGTTCAACTTCTTTACGGACAAATTTTATCCCTGACTCAGTTGGAACTGAAGTCGTCAATGGAGAAGATTACGTTCTCTTCAAAATTGAAAAAGGAGACAATTATTACCAGCTAAGTAAAAAGTATAAAACGACAGTTGGCCAGTTGACCCAAATAAACGGCAATGGAACATTAAATCTTGGTCAGATTGTCAAGATTCCGACTGGTCGAAAAGCGAAATCGGCCATTACCAATGACCATGGCAATAAAGTAGTGCCGAATTCTCGTAACCCACAACAGCAAGAGGGTTTCACTGAATATATTGTTGGTGAGAAAGAGACACTTTATGCCATATCGAAAAGATTCAGTATTTCTGTTGAAGATATCAAAAAAGCGAACAACTTAAAAAATAACATTATTAGTGGTGGAATGAAGCTTATGATTCCAAATCAGCCACTGCCCCCAGAAAGACCAAAATTGATTGAACCTAAAGGAATCGAGATTGTAACGCCGGATTCTACCGACGATGATGATAAAGAAGAAAATCAAATTTCAACAAACCGCTACGGAATACGCGAAAAATCCGAACGAGGAATCGGTGTGTGGATTGATGGACTTTCGTCTCAGGGCACCAGCAACCTTGCACTCCATAAAAGCGCTCCCGTAGGTACCATTCTAAAAATTACCAACCCCATGACAAAAAGTGTTACTTATGCAAAAGTGGTCGGTAAATTCAATGATAATGCTGAAAACCAAAATGCAATTGTGGTGTTATCAAAGTCCGCTGCAGCAAGTATAGGAGCACTTGACAAACGCTTTCAAGTTGAAATTGCATACGGATTACCGCTAGAAAATTAACAAAATAAAATAGCTTTTATAGCACAATAAGAATGAATAACAAACCGTATGTCATAGGAATTGCCGGAAGTAGTGGCTCTGGGAAGACTTTTTTTTTAAATAGTTTTTTAAAACATTTTAACCCAGATGAGGTCACTTTAATATCCCAAGATGATTATTACATTCCTGCCAATACCAAAACTCAGGAAGAAAATAAGCTATATAATTTCGATATTCCGACGTCAATCGACAGAGACGCTTTTTATAAAGATATCAAGGCACTTTTTAACGGTGAGACCATCTATAAAGAAGAGTATACATTTAACAACCCTTCATTAACACCAAAAATATTAGAAATTAAACCGGCACCCATTTTAATTATTGAAGGCCTCTTTATTTTCTATTATACAGAAGTGAATAATTTAATCAATCATAAAATATTCTTAAGCGCTGATCAGGATATCGCATTAAGACGACGTTTACACCGCGATTTAGTTGAACGGGGCTACTTTGAGGACGATGTTATGTACAAATGGGTGAATCATGTGCTCCCATCCTACAATGAGTATCTATTACCATACAAGGATACTTGTGATCAGGTCATATTTAATAATACCGATGAGCCAGAACCCATTTGGGATATTACCAATCAAATTTCTGAAGAGCTTAAATTAAAGCTCAATTTGGTATAAATTAAAAAGATTTAGAAAGGAGAATCTATTTGTTAGATTCTCCTTTATTTTTAAAGTACTTGATTTATTGATATCAAAATTTTAAATACCTATCTTTGCGCCACGAAACAAATCCATCATAATGAACCATCCTGTAAAGATTAAAAATGCATTGGTTTCAGTCTATTATAAAGACGGCCTCGCTCCTTTAGTTGAATTATTAAACAAATACGGTGTTACTTTCTATTCCACTGGCGGAACAGAAACATTTATCAAAGATTTAGGTATAGATGTCGTTCCGGTTGAAGACCTCACCAGCTATCCTTCTATTTTAGGAGGTCGTGTAAAAACCTTGCATCCAAAAGTATTCGGAGGAATTTTGGCTCGCCGCCCACTAGAGTCTGATCAGCAACAGCTCACTCAGTATGAAATACCCGAGATCGATTTGGTCATTGTGGATTTGTACCCATTTGAAGAAACTGTTGCTTCTGGAGCAGCCGAGCAAGATATTATCGAGAAAATAGATATCGGTGGAATTTCATTGATACGTGCAGCCGCTAAAAACTTTAACGATGTCGTTATTATCTCTTCCAAAAATGATTACAAAGAGTTGGAAGAAATATTAGCAAACCAGGAAGGCAATACTTCATTGGAGCAACGTAAAGAATTTGCTAAACGTGCGTTCAATACATCTTCACACTACGATACAGCAATCTTTAACTATTTCAATCAAGAAAATCCACTTCAGGTATTTAAACAATCTGAACAAAAAGCACAGGTGTTACGCTATGGTGAAAACCCGCATCAAAAAGGAGTTTTCTTCGGCGATTTGGACAAAATGTTTGACAAACTAAACGGTAAAGAACTATCATACAACAACTTGGTAGACGTCGATGCTGCCGTTGCTTTAATTGATGAATTCACAGAACCGACATTTGCAATTTTAAAGCATACAAATGCTTGTGGAGTTGCCTCTCGGACAACAATCAAACAAGCTTGGCTAGATGCTTTAGCCTGTGATCCGGTTTCAGCTTTCGGTGGAGTTTTAATAACGAATGGTCAAGTTGATGCTTCTACAGCTGAAGAAATCAATAAATTATTCTTCGAAGTATTAATTGCTCCTTCCTATTCTGAGGAAGCAATCGCAATCCTTACTGCAAAGAAAAATAGAATTATTTTGGTTCGTAAAGAGGTTGCATTACCGGAACAACAATTCAAAACTTTATTGAACGGCGTTATTCTTCAAGATAAAGACAATACGATTGAAGGCCCTGAGCAAATGGTTACTGTAACGACAGTAGAGCCTACTACAGAGCAGCTGCAGGATCTTTATTTTGCAAATAAAATAGTGAAACACACCAAGTCAAATACAATTGTATTTGCTAAAAATGGCACTTTATTAGCTTCGGGAGTTGGTCAGACTTCCCGTGTCGATGCATTAAAACAAGCTATTGAAAAAGCGGTCTCTTTTGGTTTCGACCTAAAAGGCTGTGCAATGGCATCAGATGCCTTTTTCCCGTTCCCTGACTGCGTGGAAATCGCTTCAGAGGCTGGTATAGCAGCTGTATTGCAACCTGGTGGTTCAATCAAAGATCAGCTATCAATAGACATGGCTAACGAAAAAGGAATTTCCATGGTAACGACAGGTGTTAGGCACTTTAAACACTAAGCGGATTTCCACAATTTATAAAAAAAGCTACCTTTAAAAAGTAGCTTTTTTTATTTTTTAGTTTTCACAGACATATTTGGAACGCTTGTACTGTTCCATTTCTGTACTGAGTTTACGAATTGCATAACCAACAATAGCCACATCATCAATCCATCCACCGACCAGAATAAAATCAGGAATTGCATCAATCGGCGAAACAACATACACAATCGTTCCAATAATAATCGATAGATTCCATTTATCCATTTTATACTTTCCTATAATTGTATCCCTGCACATCGCGATCAATACATTGAAATCATCCATATAGCTCCCTAGATTCCTAGCTTTTGCCTCCGCCTGCACAAACTCGGACTCCGTAATCTTACGGTGCCTGAACTGCTCAAACATCCCTTTCGCAATTCTTTTGATTCTATTGTTCATATTTCAAAATTAATATTACTAATTTAACAATCCAAATCCCTAAGTTCCAGCAGCGCTATATCAAAATTCACATCTCCCGCTCATGGGACATTTCTAAGCCATCAATTGATCATTATGTACACCCATTCAGGTAGCCCCTATTTCCATTTATAATTAAATTATTAGAATTTGACACGAAGAACAACAAAGACCAAACACAATTTTTATTATTTTTACAGATTGCTGTAGCAAAGTGTGTCTTATCTCCGTATAATAGACAACACAAGCGCAATGTGTTTCACACAAAAAATAGATTTTAATATTACACGGTTATGAAAAACTATAGATTTTTTAATTTTATTGCTATTGCATTAGCTACTTTCTTTTTAACAAGTTGCCTAAAAGATAATGATGATCAACCGATTCCCGGTGCATTATTTACGATGGTCAACGGCTATAGTGATGCTAATGCAGTTATATACTACGCTGATGGAGGAGCACTTCAAAACCCCAATTACCCATTGGGATTTAAAAGTTATGCGCAAGTAGGCTTATTTACGGGAGCGCGTAAAATAGCAATTTCTGCTGAATATAACAGCGTCCTAACAGATACAACGGTTACAATAAAAGATAGTACAATATATACATCCTTTTTATTTGGAACAAAAGCCAAACCTGTTCAGGTAATCACTACGGATCGAATTAATAAGGACATCAAAAATACGGAGACCGGTTTACGCTTTTTTAATTTTGCTGAAGGCACAGATATGGTCAGCCTAAAAATAGGCGATCAGACTTCCCCTTCAGAATGGACAAACAGAGCAAAGGAAACTCAAAATTCGGCAAGTGCCCACCAGGGATTTATCGCTCAGAAGAGCGGAACATTCACTGTCACAGCTCGTGATAAAGCCGGAAAGACAATTGCAACACGCAGCGATATTAAATTGGCGGAAGGTTATTATTATTCGTTGATACTTATCGGCAATGCAAATGATGAGAAGAAGCCATTATACATCGGTTTAGTCGCTCAAGCTGCAAATTAAAATACCCATATCTATATACTTTTTATAACAGCGGCCGTCATGTAAATATGATGGCCGCTGTTTTATTTTTAGTCTATACCGTAAATATTAAGGATTTTCTTTAGGAGCTACTTTAGAAATAACATAAATATCCTCATTATCCTTTTTCATCTTATACTTCTCGCGTGCAATGCGCTGTACTTCCTGTGGATTTGATCGAATATCATTTATTGTTTTAATGATCGCCGCATTTTCCTTCAGGTAGAAAGATCGCTCACGCTCTAAATTCGCTTTTTGCTTTTGATAACTATACTGGGTAGCAAAGTCATTTCGATCAAAAAACAACATCCACACTAGAAAAGCCAAAGCGGCTAACAAATACTTATTTCTTACTAAAGACCACAATCGTTGCATAAGACAAAAATACTATTTAGCTTTTATACTTAGGATATTTTCTTCAAAAGTTAAACATCTTTGATTAAAGATATGGAATAATATATTCAAATTCATCATATACCTAGAATAATCTTATCTTTAACAGTTCAAAAACGATCATTGCAATGAAATATCCATATTTAAAAATCGTAACGTGTTAAAAAATAAACCGGATATTCCATATGATCATTAAAGAATCAACCATTTAAATATGAAATACTATCTTATCGCGGGCGAAACTTCTGGGGACCTACATGGTGCCAATCTTATTAAAGCGTTAAAAATTGAAGACCCTCATGCAACTTTTCAAATCGTCGGGGGAAACTTAATGCAAGCAGAGGCTGGAAAAAAAGCACTGATACATACTTCAGAAATGGCTTTTATGGGCTTCATTGAAGTTTTAAAAAATCTGCTTAAGATATCAAAGAATCTCAAATTGGTCAAAAATGATCTATTAAAAGAAAAACCAGATGCTGTTATTCTGATAGATTTCCCTGGCTTTAATTTGAAAATTGCTGATTTTGCAAAAAAGCATGGAATCAAAACATGCTATTATATTTCCCCTAAAGTCTGGGCATGGAACCAGGGGCGCGTAAAGAAAATCAAACGTATCGTCGACCATATGTTTTGTATTCTGCCTTTTGAGGTCGATTTTTACAAAAAATGGCGCATGCCCGTTGACTACGTTGGCAACCCACTTTTAGATGCAATTTCAAACTATAATTTCAATCCTAAATTTAGAGAGCAACATGGATTTTCGGAAAAACCGCTTATCGCTCTCCTACCGGGAAGCCGGGAAATGGAAATTGCCAGTCTCCTTCCGATCATGGCAGAACTCCCCTTTTTCTTTCCCGTCCATCAATTTGTAATTGCGGGCGCCCCCAATTTTGAAGAGGCCTATTACAAGCAGTTCTTTAAAGGTATTGATATTCCTGTAATCTTTGATCATACCTACGATATCCTCAATAACGCAGAAGCCGCTGTCGTTACCAGTGGAACGGCAACACTTGAAACAGGCATACTCAAAGTACCGCAGGTTGTTGTCTATAAAGCCAATCCAATATCGGTATGGATAGCAAAAATAGTCATCAAGGTCAAATTCATTTCATTAGTAAATCTAATTAATAATTTTCTCTCTGTGAGGGAATTGATTCAGGAGGACTGTACTGCGTACGATATTTCCTATGAAGTAGGAGAGCTGATCAATAATAAAGAGCATAGAGCAAGTGTGATGGAAAACTACGATATTCTGGCAGAAAAACTAGGTTCTCCAGGTGCTTCTGAGAAAACGGCCAAATTGATCGTAAAATATCTCGCTAAAATTTAAACTCTTTTGCCTTTTATTTGTCAAACTACTAGTAGTCACAATTAATTAAAAGTTTTATGAAATCTAAAATTATTCTGGGCTTTTTCATTTGCTTTGCAATGGCCTTAACAGGAAAAGCACAAGAAACACAACATATTTCTAAACTGGAAATTGGCAAAAAGGCAAAAAAAAATATCGATAGCAGGGACTCCACTGTTGTTATGCATATTGATACCTTGATCATGAAAGATAATTCTGCCCTATCTTTCTACGGCAAGAAAAATGTAAAACTAACCATTGGTTATGCTGAAATTGGAAATAAAGCAACGATTTATGGGACCGATGGAAAGAATAATGGTGCCAACTTTGACATCAATGCTAATTTCCAAAAATTGGGTTCCCTTTATATCATTGCAAAAGGAGATGACGCTTTCAATGGGACCAAAACCTTTCCGAATGGAAATGGGGGAAAAGTCAAAGTCAATTTAATTGACGGAAGTATTAAACCCCAAACAACAAACAAGAAAGCTACTAATTATATTTATGGTGATGTAGCAGCAGGCGGTCGAGCCGTCAATGCAAACACAGACTTGAGAAACATCTATGATCGGATTAAAACCGCTCCCACCGGATTGAGAGGCTTGCCTCAAGGACAAATTTATTCCGGAAGCCCCGGAACTGAAGGGACATTTGAGCTTATTTCAACGCAATAAGAAATATTATTGAAATCAAAAAAAGCCGTATCATAAAAAATAATACGGCTTTTTTATGATTTCTATATTTTATTCCCTACATCCTCTTCTTTTAAGTTCATAGGCCAATACTAATCGAGTCATCCGATCATATCGCGCTATGCCTTCCTGCTGATTGTTGTGTTTCAGGTACTGATTATAAAATATTCCCATCACATCGTCAACCCACCCCGTATACTGACTCCAAAAAAGTCTTTCCTTCTCCATATCTTTCAATACTTTCGCACTTAATCTGCCCTTATAATCCTTCCATAAATCAGGATAGATGCCTTGAAGTTCACGTAGCATATAAAGTGTCGTCTGTAGATAAGCTGAGTATCGATAAAAATTTTGAGGATGTTGCTCTAAGCGCACAAAAGCGATAAAATTTGCCTCATCTTCAAAACCAATGCCCTGTTGGTGGGCAAGCTCATGTACCGTGGTAAAAGGAATAAAGGTTGCCGGCATCGCAGTATTAACTTGTGCTTCGTGCGTAAATGGATTAAAATACCCCGAAACCCCAAAAAGAGAAACTATCCTGCTATTTATTGGTGATTTTGCCCTAATTTGACCCCTTGACAAGAATTCAGCAAAAGCCGTATCCTGTTGTACCCATGTACTCAAATCCGTTTGAATAGCTTCTTTATGCTCTTCCCATTGGGATGGATCTACATGCTCTCGCAAGTTATTTGTACTATCCAGAAACCCATTCAAAACCACGAGATAATCGGCTAACTTTAAGCTATCAACTTGCAAATTGGCATTGGTACTGATTGGTTCACGATAATAGTTCAGGCCCCAAGATAGGTAAAAGAAAAAATAGAGACCCAATACCAAATTGATGATAAACAAAACCGAACGAAAGGAATTTTTCCATCTTCCTTTCCATAAATTTCCGATTAATTTAGCAATTGAATAAAGTAGAAATGCAACGACTAGGATATAAAATAGGTCGCCTAAGCTAAAAGGAACATAACCAAAAATAAATCTTGGCACATGGCTATAGGAACGGTAAAACCCGCGTGCATAAAATACCTCAATCCACTGGCTATTTTTCTCAATCAAAGAAATAAGAAAAATCCCAATTAGAAGTAATAAAGCGGTGAAACCAGCTATTCTATCGCGCTTTTCCATTCAATAGCATATAAAAGGATTAACTTTCGTTCTCAAAATAAACCTTATAATAATTCATGCCCTTATCCTCATCATAACCTTTCTCAAGATACTCACGCTTACCGTGAACATAGATATGGAAATTCTTATCGAGCTTTAACACAGATTTGTAGGAAGATTCCATCTTCTTCACGGCTTTATCTGCAATTTCAAAACTAGCCTGAAATGGAGAGTCAAATTCATCTTCAAAACCAGCTTTAAAATCCTGGAATAAAGCTATCGCCTGTGGATTACCCAATACCTGTTCTTCAAATTCCTCTTGAACAAAAGTTTCCTTTTCCTTAAAGTAATTCATTGATTTGTTCATTAAATCAATCTTATCTGCTTTTTCTAATTCAAACGTCTCATCTAATTTTTCCTGAACAAAGTTCTTATACACTTTTAGATAATTACCTGTCTGGTTGAAATTGTCATTACGGACGCGCAGCTGCAAAAATTCATCTTTCCAATACACCGCCTCCTGTTGACGATTTGTCTGATCGAGAACCAATACTTTATAACCTTCTTCTTCCTCTACATTAACAATAATACAACCTTTGTCCAGCTTATTGATATTGATAGCTTCTTGCTCGTATTCCAGCATAAAAGCACCTTGTTCAGGATAGACTTTCAGATAGGTCTCCTTATTCTCGGATTTGAATATACCGATGGCATCATGTTCTTCTCCTTCTATCTGAACGTTCTTTAAGGCAACAACATACACCTCGCCCCCCTTTATCTTTGGATGACTAGATACTTCATAAAGGTGTTTTGAAATCTGTTGTGAGAAATCGTGAAATGGAAGTTGCTCTCTAAAATATTGTCTTACAAAATAAAAAACCTCATTGAGTTCCAGCTCTTCGTTAGGATGATAGAGGCGATATACCTCATTCACTTTCGCAAAAGGGCTCATAAAATACTGCATCAACAACCCAGGTAACACTTCATCCCCTTCAAGAGAAACCGGTGCATCTGACAAAATATAAAATTCATCTTGTGCCTTATTGCCCACGCGATGAACAGATAATGCTTCGAAAGTCGCATCTTGGTGAAAAAACATATTCTTATCTTATAAATTATATAAATCTATTGCTATTTTAAAAGTCTGACAATGTGCATTGACAATATCCTTAATTTCGGGAGAATACCCTCCCCCCATACTCACCTGAACCGGAATATTGTATCCATGACACATCTGAAATACCAATTCATCCCGTCGGCTGCAGGTCTCGGGGCTTAAACCCAATTTCCCCAGTTTATCTGTTTTTAAGATATCCACACCGGCCTGATAAAAAACAAAATCTGGTTCAATTCGTCTAAACAAATCGGACAAACTATCTTCCAATAATACCAGGTATTCCTGATCCCGAATGTTATCTGCTAAGCCAATATCCAGATAAGAACGCTGTTTTACAAATGGATAATTTTTCTCGCCATGCATAGAAAAAGTAAATACCTGTTTATGCCCCTGAAAAATATGGGCAGTACCATTTCCTTGATGCACATCAAGGTCTATGATGAGGATGCGGTTAGCGTAGCTGTGCTTCAGCAAATAACCCGCGGCAGTAGCTTGATCATTCATCAAACAGAAGCCTTCGCCAAAATCATAACCGGCATGATGCGTTCCGCCCGCAATGCTAAAAGCAACACCATACTCAAGAGCATATTTTGCACTTTGAATTGCTCCTTCCAAAATATAACGTTCCCGATCAACAAGACTTTGGCTCAATGGAAAACCTATTCTCCGAATCATTTTAGGATCCAGGGTCAAATCAAATAGCTGTTTGACATAGACTGGATCATGCATCAGACAACATGAATCAAAGCTCGCAAGTTCAGGACTGAAAAAATTAGACTCGTCCGCCATCCCCTCATGTTTTAACTGTAAAGGAATCAACTCGTATTTCAGCATCGGAAAACGATGCCCCTCTTTGACAGGGTGAACAAATTCTGGACGAAAAGCTATCTTAAGCACCTTAAATCTAATATTACTCATGCGAAGATAAGAAAAAGATCTTTTGGAGTTATAGGAGAAAAAGGGCATCTTTGAGAAGGAACAATCCGGCAAGCCAATGTTATGTTGCCGTAACAGCATACTTGTATTCGATCATAAATTTATATTCTTGAAAATAAATGGAAACAACTAATTTGCCCCAATTGTCTGCCATGGAACAACGTGTGCTAGGCTCACTAATCGAAAAATCAAAAGTAACCCCAGAATATTATCCGATGACTATCAACAGCTTACAAGCTGCTTGTAACCAAAAAACTTCCCGCAAACCTGTTGTACAATATAACGAAGAAGATATTGTCTCTACCTTAGATTTATTGAAGAAAAAGGGATTAATATCTACAGTTGTTGGCGGTGGATCTCGTGTAACCAAGTATAAACACAATTTTGCTATCCAATTTCCACTCGTCCCTTCTGAATTAGCCATTATCTGTTTATTGCTTCTCAGAGGACCAATGACTGCGGGCGAAATCAATTCGAATTCGGGTCGTCTTTATGAATTTGAGTCACTGAGCGAAATCAATGAACAATTGGAAAAATTGGCACAAGAGGGCTATCTTAAATCTCTCCCTAAACAACTGGGCCATAAGGAAGTTCGTTATATTCATTTAATAGGAGAAATTAATCTTGAGGCCTATGAAAATAACACTCCCGCCAACGCGTCCATAAATGACCAGGCCTTACTCGATCGAATTGGACAATTAGAGCAAGAAGTTGCGGCATTGAAACAGAAATTCCAGGATTTTTGGGACGAATTACATTAATGACTCATGCCACACACAATAGCTGCTAAAAACGAATTACCTAAAGCGACCTTATGGCTGATGACCATTGCCACAGGCCTGGTAGTTGCCAATAATTATTACAATCAGCCCTTGTTGGGCCTGATTGCCAAGGATCTAAGCGTCGACGAGGCGATGGTTAGCAATTCGGCCATGCTAACACAGATCGGCTATGCTTTTGGCTTATTGCTGATCGTCCCCCTAGGGGATATGTTTAAGCGAAAGAAAATGATCTTGATCGATTTCTTTTTCATTATTTTTTCCCTGGCCGGTATGGCCTTATCTACTTCTATCTTATCAATATTGGTATTTAGCTTCCTTATTGGTTTTACATCTGTTATTCCGCAGGTTTTTGTACCTATGGCTGCTGAACTGGCGAGCAAAGAGAAGCAGGCTTCGGCCATAGGAATGGTCATGTCTGGTTTACTGATAGGTATATTGCTTTCCAGAGTTGTCAGCGGATTTGTAGGTTCTTACTTTGGATGGCGTGAAATGTACTGGATTGCCACCATTATCATGTTTATTACAGCCACTGCCATAGCAATAAAACTGCCTGAAGTGATGCCTAATTTCAAAGGTTCCTATAGCGAATTGATGCGTTCGGTCTGGAACTTCGCAAAAAAACAGCCTGTGTTACAGCTCGCTGCATTTCGTGGCGCCATGGGATTTGGCGCTTTTTCTGCTTTTTTCACGACACTGGTGTTCCATCTGGAAGGCCCACCTTTCTTTGATGGGCCAGCAACCGCCGGAGCATTTGGACTTGTCGGTGCCTGCGGCGCCCTTGCAGCCGCTTTTGTAAACAGATTGACCATCTATATAGGCAAAGCCAGAATTATCTTATACGCTATTCTATTGATGCTGCTTAGCTGGCTATTATTCGCCATCTTTGGCAATCACTATTGGGGATTGATCCTCGGCGTTATCCTGATTGATCTTGGTCTGCAATCCATGCATATTCTCAACCAAAGTGATTTCTATGCACTAAATCTCGGTGCCAATAACCGGCTAAATACAGTCTATATGGTCAGCTATTTTATTGGGGGATCAACAGGCACCTTTTTTGCTGCACAAGCCTGGCAAAACTTCCAATGGCCTGGTGTTATTGCAGTAGGAACATGCTATACACTTTTGGCCTTATTGGCACATGTACTATTTGATAACAAATTAAGAAAAAACTAATATGAAATTCGGCCAAGTAGAAAACCCGGAGGAAATCGACTTTACCCTGCCCCCTACTCCAGCAGCAACCTTAAACCTATTGCAGCATTTCAAAAATGATAAGCCTTTTGAAGTATATGTAGGCTGTGCAAAATGGAATAAACAGGATTTAAAGGGTTTTTACCCCAGAGGTACAAAAGATGAGCTTGCGTATTACTCCACACAGTTTAACAGCATTGAACTCAATGCAACTTTCTATAATTCACCTAGTATAGATCAGGTGGAGACCTGGAAGAAGAAAACACCTCCAAACTTCAAATTTTTCCCAAAGATCCCGCAATCGATCAGTCACTTTAGCAGACTACTAAATACGAGCGACAAAGTAAAATTATTTACGGATTCTCTTGTTCATTTCGATGAAAAATTAGGAATGGCTTTTCTTCAGATGCACGACAACTACAGCCCTAAAGATATGGCCCGTCTAAAACTATTCCTCCACGATTGGCCAAAAGAAGTTCCACTGGCTTTAGAAGTGCGCAATAAAGACTGGTTCGCAAAAGCTGAGGTAACGAAGGAATTGTATACCCTATTGGAAGAAACACAAGTGACCAATGTACTGGTCGATACAGCTGGCAGGAGAGATATGTTGCATATGCGTCTGACTACCCCCGTAGCTTTTATACGATATGTAGGTGCAAATCATCCATCAGACTATGATCGACTGGACCAATGGATCGACGTATTGAAGTTATGGCGCGAAAACGGATTACAAAAATTGTATTTCTTTATCCATCAAAATATTGAGGTAGAATCACCGTTACTTGCCACACATTTTATCAAAAACCTGAATACAACATTCAACTTGGATTTAACCTATCCAAATAAGAGCACAGGAAATACTTTATTCTAATACAGGATATTAGATCAGATGCTATGTACTAATAGAAAAGATCATTAAAAATATGTTGTCCATAAAAAAGCCGAAGTAGGAAATACTTCGGCTTTTTATATTTAAAAACAAGCTTTAGCCTATTTTTTAGCGTATTTAAAGTTTTTACCGATGAAACGGGCATTACCACCCAATTCTTCTTCGATACGTAACAACTGATTGTATTTAGCCATACGATCTGAACGGGAAGCAGAACCTGTTTTGATCTGACCACAGTTCAATGCAACTGCTAAGTCAGCGATAGTAGCATCTTCAGTCTCGCCCGAACGGTGCGACATAACCGAAGTATAGCCAGAATTTTGAGCCAAAGTAACCGCATTAATCGTTTCAGTCAATGAACCGATTTGATTTACTTTTACCAAAATTGAATTCGCTGTGTGTGTATCAATTCCTTGTTGAAGACGTTTTGTATTTGTAACAAAAAGATCATCACCTACTAATTGAACATGGTCACCGATTTTGTCAGTCAATGTTTTCCAACCAGCCCAATCATCTTCAGCCATACCATCTTCAATCGAAATGATAGGGTACTTAGCCGTCAATTCAGCTAAATAGCTCGCTTGTTCTTCGCTAGAACGTACCGCACCTTTATCACCTTCAAATTTAGTATAATCGTATTTACCATCTTTGTAGAATTCAGAAGAAGCACAATCCAATGCTAAACAAACGTCTTGACCTGGTTTGTAACCAGCAATTTCAATCGCTTTTAAAACTGTTTCGATTGCATCCTCAGTACCTTCAAAAGTTGGTGCAAAACCACCTTCGTCACCTACTGCCGTTGAAAGACCTCTGTCATGTAAGATTTTTTTCAAGGTATGGAAAACCTCAGTACCCCAACGCAAAGCCTCAGAGAATGAAGGAGCACCCACAGGCATGATCATAAATTCTTGGAATGCGATAGGTGCATCAGAGTGTGAACCACCGTTGATGATGTTCATCATCGGAATAGGCAATGTATTTGCGTTTACACCGCCAATATAACGGTATAATGGTTGACGTGATTCTTGTGCTGCAGCTTTTGCAACAGCTAAAGAAACACCTAAAATAGCATTTGCACCTAAGTTTCCTTTGTTCTCGCTACCGTCTAAATCAATCATGATTTTATCGATGGCATTTTGCTCGAAAACATCTACACCTTCTAAAGCTTTTGCAATTTTAGTATTTACGTTTTCAACAGCTTTCAAAACACCTTTTCCTAGGTATTTTGACTTGTCGCCATCACGCAATTCTACTGCTTCGTGAATACCAGTTGAAGCACCTGAAGGAACAGCTGCACGACCAACAAAACCATTTTGTGTAGTAACATCTACCTCGATTGTAGGGTTACCGCGCGAATCCAAAATTTGACGCGCATGAACATCGATAATTAAACTCATCTCTTTATTAGACTATAATTTATTTTCATTACTTAGTGTAGATAAGACACACTCTTGTCTACAGACATTTTTCACAATCAAATATAATAAAAAATGTATTTATTCCCCTATTTATTGTGAATAAAATATGACCAATCTGAATAATTGATATCATAAATACAATAAAAAACCCCTCATATCTTGAAGGGTTTTTCTGTATCACTATAATACAATTTAGTTTTTGATCATCACTACAAAATCATCAAACAAATAGCGCGAGTCATGGGGACCCGGCGATGATTCGGGGTGATATTGCACCGAAAATGCTTTTTGTCCTTTGATGCGGATTCCTTCAATAGACTGGTCGTTCAAATTAACGTGCGTAATTTCGACATTTTCAGAATTTTGAATATCTTCAGCCACAACCCCAAAACCGTGGTTCTGCGAAGTGATTTCACAACGGTTGGCGATAATATTCTTCACGGGGTGATTGATACCACGGTGTCCGTTATGCAATTTGCTTGTGCGGATACCATTTGCCAATGCCAATATCTGGTGACCTAAACAAATACCAAACATCGGTTTATTTGCATTCAAAATAGCTTTTACCGTATCGATTGCATAATCCATCGGTGCAGGATCGCCAGGGCCATTGGAAATGAAATAACCATCAGGATTCCATTTTTCCATTTCCTCAAATGTTGTTTTCGCAGGAAAAACCTTTGTATATACATCGCGAGCCTCAAAATTGCGCAAGATATTTTTCTTGATTCCCAAGTCCAAAACTGCAACACGCAACGAAGCATTTTCATTTCCGAAGAAATAAGGTTCAGCTGTTGTTACTTTCGAAGACAACTCAAGTCCATCCATTGAGGGAACTTCAGCCAATTGGCGTTTTAATTCTTCCACATCCAGTGTTTCTGAAGAAATAATCGCATTCATCGCACCTTTATCACGGATATGTCTCACCAATGAACGGGTATCCACATCAGAAATACCAACTAAATTACCCTCTTCAAAGTAGTTTTGAATAGATTCATCAGCCATTTTACGGCTATAGTTAATGTTGTAGTTCTTACAAACTAGTCCCGCAATCTGAATTTGATTTGATTCGGTATCATCCTCATCAATACCATAGTTACCAATATGGGCATTGGTCGTTACCATGATTTGTCCAAAATAAGATGGATCTGTGAAAATCTCTTGATAACCAGTTGTTCCTGTATTGAAACAGATTTCCCCGGTAGTCGTACCAATTTTACCAGCGGCTTTACCGTGATAAACTGTACCATCTTCTAAAACTAAAATTGCAGGCAATTTGCTGTAGTTGGTCATTATCGATGTAATATTATAAAATGTGTATCCTTACTTTTACGAATTTTAAAGCGTTCTTTATTGGATATAAAAAAAGCCCTCAAATGGGCTAAATATCAATTAACAATGCATCATAACGATTGACAAACCGTTTCCTAAGGCACCTACCAATAAAGACTCTACTCTAATTTTCACGGGAGACAAAGTTACGACATATCACTTAAAAGTGAAAACATTTTTTATTTTTTTATTCTTCAACTGATTTCTTCCTCCAAAACGCTACAAAGTCTTTCAAAATCAGACCTGTCAATAAAGGAACCAGCATATAAATCAATGGATTCTTTACCCAGGCTTCCTGCCACTCCAAACGCAGCAAGGCAATCAACGCGGTTGTAAGACCACATCCCGGACAATCATACCCACTCACAGCCTTCCAAAGGCAGGGAACAAGAATATGGATATCCATGAAAAGATATAAGCTTATGGCAATTCCGAAATACCCCAGTACCAACGAATAGATCCAATGATACTTAAGGTATTTCAGTAAGATATAAATCATTAATTATTGTTTATAGGACTTTTTATGTAATTACCATCCGCATCTTTATATTTACCGACAATAATCATAATCAAATCGATCAGATACCAGATTCCGCATCCCCCCAAAGTAAGCAGCTGAATTACGGCAGTACCTATTTGGCCCAAGTAGAACCGATGTGCACCAAACGGTCCAAGAAAAAAGCAAAACAGCACCGCCGGCAGCCATCTGTCATCTTGAAACGTGTTATTTTGTTGCTGAAAGGGTTGGTTAGCATAAAATATAGGCTGCCTTACACCGCAATAAGGGCAAACCTCGGCCTTGATATTAATCAACTTACCACATTCTACGCAATACTTTTCGTCTTCTGTTTTCATTTAGATTTAATTTGGTGATGAAGCTGAATGGCAGACGCTCATCATGAATAAAATATTAATAGGATGAAATTAACAAAAAAACTTTAAAAAATTCTTTTTTTAAACAGCTTATCCAACTTCGTATAAACAGGAAAGGCGCATCTTGCGAAGCGCCTTTCCTGTTTATATTTTGAAATTTAGGAGTTGATTGCTTTCCAGATCATATCCTTCAATGGCAATATGTTTTTGCCTGTCACCGAAGAAATGAAAATATAAGGCACCCCTTCCGGTAGTTCCTGTTCCATTTCTTTCTCCAGCTCATCATCAAGCATATCAGACTTCGTAATAGCCAGCAATTTGGGCTTATCCGCCAGCTCTGGATTATAAGCTGTCAATTCATTTAATAAAATGGCATATTCTTCACGGATTGTACGGTCCGTATCAGCTGGCACCATAAACAGCAAAACAGAATTACGCTCGATATGTCTCAAAAAACGATAGCCTAAGCCTTTACCTTCTGAAGCCCCTTCGATTATACCTGGGATGTCTGCCATGACAAAAGAACGGTTATCCCTGTAGCTGACCATCCCTAAATTAGGCACAAGCGTTGTAAATGGGTAATTTGCGATTTCAGGTTTCGCAGCGGAGACCACAGACAGCAATGTTGATTTTCCAGCGTTAGGGAATCCGACCAGCCCGACATCAGCCAGAACTTTCAATTCCAGAATAATCCACTGCTCTTTCCCAGGAAGGCCAGGTTGTGAAAACCGCGGTGTTTGCTGCGTAGGCGATTTAAAATGCCAGTTACCCAAACCACCTTTTCCACCGGGAACCAATACCCTTGTTTCACCGTCTTCTGTAATATCAAACAAGACCTCTCCAGTCTCCGCATCCTTTGCAATTGTACCCAGAGGAACTTCCAATACTTCATCACGACCAGTAGCACCCGTCCGCAAAGAACTGCCCCCCGACTCTCCGTTTGAAGCGATAATATGCTTACGGTATTTTAAATGGAGTAAAGTCCAAAGATTAGTCGTTCCTTTCAGTATAATATGCCCACCACGACCGCCGTCACCACCATCGGGACCACCGGTAGCAGTGTGCTTGTCACGGTGCAAATGAGCCGAACCTGCCCCACCATGTCCAGAACGACAACACACTTTCACATAATCAACAAAATTCGAGCCTTGCGCCATTACAATTTATTACAGTCTAAAAGTATTTATTTCAATTAATAATTATCGATGATATCAGTTAAGCTCTTAAAGATAGTCTCGATCTCGCCGATACCATTTACTTTAGAAAGCTTGCCTTGTGCCTCATAATAAGGCAATACATGAATCGTCTTCGTAAAATATTCATCGATACGCTTCACTAATTTATCCGCATCATCATCCGCACGGCCAGAAATCTCCCTCCGTTTGGCAATACGCTCTTTCAATTCATCCTCATTCACATCCAGTGCGATTACGACTGAGATTGAGGTATTGATACCTTCTAAAAAAGCATCCAAAGCCTCAGCTTGAGCAACAGTACGAGGAAATCCGTCAAAAATAAATCCTTTCGCATCCGGATTTTTCTTTACTTCCTCTTCCAGCATTGCTATCGTAATCGAATCTGGCACTAAATTTCCCTCAGCAATAATCTGGCTCACTTGTTGACCAAGTGGCGTTTGACCTTTAATATGTGCTCTAAAAATATCACCAGTTGAAACATGTACCAATTGATATTTTTCAATAAGCTTTGCAGATTGGGTTCCCTTACCTGCACCCGGAGGGCCAAATATTACAAGGTTTAGCATAGTTTTATTTAAGAAATTAAAACGAGTTAAAAAATAAAAGCCTAATCACAGATGATGACTAGGCTTTTCAGTTGTGCGCTCCAAGGGAGTCGAACCCCTAACCTTCTGATCCGTAGTCAGATGCTCTATCCAATTGAGCTAGGAGCGCAATAAACCATTACGTTTAGAACTCTGTCCCATGTGTTTTGGTGACGCAAATATAGTCAGAATTCGTTTTTTTACAAATTTTTTTTCAAAAAGAAGTTCCCCCCTTCCATCGACTGCCTTGCAATAAAGCTTCTAAAAACAAAAAGCCAATCAAATTGACTGGCTTTTCTTTGTGCACTCCAAGGGAGTCGAACCCCTAACCTTCTGATCCGTAGTCAGACGCTCTATCCAATTGAGCTAGGAATGCCTTTTTAACATACAGAACCTGTATTTGTGCGCACCAAGGGAGTCGAACCCCTAACCTTCTGATTCGTAGTCAGATGCTCTATCCAATTGAGCTAGGAGCGCAAGGCAACCAAAACAAATCCGATATCCTTTTCCGTTTTGGTGATGCAAATATCGATATATTTATCGATTTAACAAACATTTTTTCTCTTTTTTAAACTTTATACAACAACATTTCTTTTATCTCGTTGATAATATTATATTTAAAATATCAACTTTTTTTTTCAGACACGGACAAATGTTAGCATTCATGAGCAAAAGAGAATTAAAACTCAGTAAAATTCGTATTGGAGACATCAGCATCTCCTATTATATTCGCCCCAGCAAATTATACCCTTCCCCAAAAACCATCATCTTCATCCATGGATTCCCTTTTAATAAAAACACCTGGAAACAGCAGCTCCTGCAACTCGACGAAGATTATACCGGAATTGCCATCGATGTCCGAGGGCATGGCTTAAGTACCAATGGCCATGGATTTTTCTCTGTGGATGTTTTTGCCAAAGATCTCGTTGAATTTATTCGTAAACTTGATCTCAATCACGTCATCCTTTGCGGAATCTCCATGGGAGGCTACATTGCACTACGCACCTATGAACTCATCGGACAGCAACTCAAAGGACTCATCCTTTGTGACACCAATTCCCTTGCCGACGATAACAAAGGCAAACAAAAACGCTTTGATTCCATTCAGGCATTACTGAAATATGGCCGAAGACCATTTGCCATTGGTTTTATCACAAATGTGTTTCACGATAAGACCATCCGCGAAAACCCCGAAGCAGTAGAACTTATCAAAAGCTGTATCCGCAGAAATGAGGTCGCCAGCATCTGCGCTACCCAACTCGGTCTCGCGTCACGAACGGATACAACCCATTCGCTAAAAACAATTATTATTCCAACGTTGGTGATAAAAGGTAAGCACGACAAACTGATGAGTGAAGAACAGACAAATATCCTCATCGACAATATACCAGATGTACGCTATATGGAGTTTGAAGAGTCCGGACACCTGCCAAATCTCGAGGAGCCCGAAAAATTCAATGCCGTGCTGAATGACTTTCTGCGAAGTATATAAAAGCGAACTGAGGTTCTTTCTGGCCTATGACACCAGACAATTTTCAAAAAAAAAGCCACTCATGTGGCTTTTATTTCTTTTTTTCATTAAGATTTCGTTCTGTTTATGCTAGAACGAAAAATCATCTTTTGAACGAGCACCTGCTTCTTCAGCATATGCATCATCAAAGTTAGGCTCATAACGTTTCTCGATTACTTCCTGATTTGACTTGATGTAATTAACCACATCTGTCAAACCCTCAGCGAACTTTTCAAAATCTTCTTTATATAAGAAAATCTTATGCTTAATAAACTGGCCATCCTCAAAGCGCTTCTTGCTTTCTGTGATAGTAATGTAGTAATCGTTCGATCGAGTTGCTTTTACATCAAAAAAATAAGTACGCTTACCTGCTCTCACCTTTTTTGAAAAAACTTCTTCACGTTCTTTGTTTTCAAAATCTCCCATTGGTTGTTATTTAAGTTTAAAGTAATCTTAATCTTTGATAAATATATAATAATTCATTTTAATACACCAAATAATATTAAAAAAAAAGACGATTACGCATAAAAATGGCAGTTCCATTCTTTTTATACGCAGGATAAAAATTAAACAAGAAGATTTTTTACCGACGAAATCATTACATTTACCGAAAATATAAGTTGTATTACCTAAAGCAAATATGTATAATAAATTTGTGCCTCTATCTTTGAGTCATAAATAGTAAAAACATTATGGAAAAAGAACCCATCATACCAAACAGCAATAATAGCCGCAATATTGTAGGAGCGATTGTGATTATCGTAGGTATATTCTTATTATTGAATAACCTAAATCTAGGAAATTGGTTTCCGGATTGGTTATTTAGCTGGCCAACCATACTAATTATCATCGGATTGGTCATCGGAGTGAATTCCCAATTCCAGAAAAAATCAGCAATTATCCTATTAATTATAGGTGGAGCCAGTCTTATATCAAGAATGATGCGTACAGATTTTGGTTCCGTAACCGTACCGATCATCATTATTTCCCTTGGGATTTACTTTATCATGAGCAAAAGGAAACCTCCAATGGTTCCCCCAACGTATCCCAATCCGCCGCAAGGCTCTTATGACTGGGACAAGCGAGTCAATGTCCCTGCAGAAAGCACTATAGATAGTAGCCCCGCTGACCCGGAATCAAAACCATTTAACGAACAATACGGTTCAAGCCAACAAGCCTCGCCTAATCAGCAGGCTTTTGGCGACAAAGAGAAAGATTCCTTTCACCATTCATTTGAGGACAACCTCAATTTAAACAGCATCTTTGCGGGCCAAAAGAAAGTAATCTATTCCAAACACTTTAGAGGCGGCAATTTGACCAATGTGTTTGGGAGCATTGAACTCGATCTGACGAAAGCCGACATTCAACAGCCGATTGTTATCGACACATTCCAATTATTCGGCAGTGCGCGTATTATCATACCTCCGCATTGGACGGTATTTAGCAATGTTGCCTCGATCTTGGGTTCTGTCGATGACCGCAGATTCCAAACGATCTATAATCCCGATACTGATAAAAAAATCTATATAACAGGCACCTGTATTTTAGGTAATTTAACCATAAAAAATGCTTAATAGATGAAAAACAAGCTGTTCCTCAGTGTTAAAAGTCGATTAATTGGCATTATCTGCATATCCGTATTTATCGGATATCTTGCGTTACAATATCTATTGATGCTTCGCTCTGGTTTTGACCAGCAGCTCGCGTTTAAGGATTCTTTTATAAATAGTCTTGTTATGATGTTCTGCTGTTATGGCATGTCATCAGCACTTAATTTCTATACCCCGCAACCCCGGGAAATCTGGAAAGTACTCATCATCGGCTTAATCATGGGCGGAATAAGCATTGCATTAAGCCGATTCTTGATGAGTTACTTTATTGAATCTACCTTTACCCCACTTTTGGATTTAACATTACCTTATCGCGGCATTGTCAACTTCCTTATCTTGACATCTGTCGCCATTATCAATATTGTCTGGAATATTCAAGAAGACAATATCAACAATATCAAACGGAAACAGGAATCCGAAAACCTGCTTCGGGAGGCCGAACTTTATAATCTAAGACAACAGTTACAGCCCCATTTTCTATTCAATAGCCTGAACTCGATTATAGCGCTTATAGGTGCTAATCCCGATGAGGCCCGAAATATGACATTCCAGCTTTCTGATTTTTTGAGAGGGACATTAAGAAAAGAAAATAATCAGATCATCACACTTGAAGAAGAACTTGACCACCTCCAGCTTTATCTCGATATCGAGAAAGTACGTTTTGGACATAGATTACATACCTCCATTTCTTCTTCAGAAGAAATTTTTAACAACAGATTACCGGCAATGATCATCCAACCTCTTGTAGAGAACGCCATCAAGCACGGACTTTACAATGTAACAGATCAGGTCGAAATAAAAATAAAATGCCAGTCGAATGACGGTCAATTACTCATTCAAATCACCAACCCTTTCGACACCGAAGAACAATCTAAACCGAAAAAAGGCACTGGGTTTGGGCTTTCGAGCATTCAACGTCGTTTATACCTGCTCTACGGAAGAAATGATCTGCTGGAAACTCAAATTCAGGACAATATATTTATCAGCACCCTAAAAATACCTCAATATGATTAAAGTTGTTATTATCGATGATGAACCCTTAGCACGCTCCATTATTGCGGGTTACCTAAAAAATGAAGCCGATATATCCATCATGGCTGAATGTGGCGATGGCTTTGAAGGTGTAAAGGCCATCCATACACACGAGCCCGATTTAATTTTCCTGGACGTACAAATGCCCAAATTAACGGGCTTTGAAATGCTTGAACTTGTGGACGATCCACCCGCGGTCATTTTTACAACAGCTTTTGACGAATATGCCTTGAAAGCTTTCGAAAAGAATGCACTGGATTACCTTTTAAAACCCGTTTCGCCGACACGTTTCAAAAAAGCTTTGGAAAAGTTCAGAGCAAGCTATTCTGCGCCCGAAAAAAAGGTACAGCCCAACTATGAAGTGCTGACAGCACAAGACGAAACAAAAATCGACCGTATTGTTGTAAAAACTGGCACCCAAATCAAGATTATTCCGATTGATACAGTCAAATACCTGGAGTCTTACGATGACTATGTTAAAATTCATACCAAAGATGGCATGTACCTAAAGAATAAAACAATGGCATTTTTTGAGAAATCACTGGATCCAAACCAGTTTGTTCGCATTCACCGTTCTTTTATCATTAAAGTGGATCAGCTGGCCAAATTAGAACCCTATGAGAAGGACTCTTATATTGCAGCGCTTGTGTCAGGTGAAAAGCTCAATATCAGTAAATCAGGCTATGCACGATTAAAACAATTGATTGGAATTTAAACATTCCGTAGATTTGTGCCCATCAATAGTTATGAAAAATTTTATTACAATAGTATTGCTGGGCATCACATCTTACTCCTTTGCCCAAACGAACCCTGAGGAACAGATCAACAGAGGAGTTTACAATAGACTGGAATTTTTCATCAATTCCCAGATGACAGATTCAGCTTATAACTTGGCCAGTGATTCCTTCAAACAACAATTTAGCCTGCCCAGATTTGCACAAGTACTACAGGAGCTCTATCCTTTAGGAAGGGTCAAAAGCTCCACAATAAAAGAATTTGAAAAAGGGATAGCAACTTATCAGATGGACTTCGACAGTGAATCCTACGAAGTCCTTTTCGCGACAGATTCTACCTTAAAATTCAACACATTAAAACTTACCCCTTTGGCAATAAAGCCTCAAGTGGAAAAAACTATTGTGGTACCTGTCACACAAAAATCCGTCGATAACGATGACCTTTTTGTAGACTCTGTTGCCAATGCTTATTTAAAACAGCAAAACACACAATCACTTGCCATTGGCATCCTAAAAAATGGGCAAACTAAAACGTATTTTTATGGGGAAACAGTCAAAGGCAACCAGACACCGCCCACAAAGACCTCAATTTATGAAATCGGTTCGTTGAGCAAAGTCTTTACCGCCATACTTTTGTCAAACCTAGTTGAAGAGGGAACGATCACATTAGATCAGCCCATATCGCTATTTCTTCCTGATACACTCAAAAAGAATGAAGCACTTTCAAAAATAACATTTCAGATGTTGGCCAATCATACTTCTGGCTTACCTAGGCTTCCTGACAATCTAGACAAAGTCAAAGGATTTAACGAAAATGACCCTTACAAAACATACGACAAAAAGGCCCTTTATAATTACTTATCAAGCTTTAAAAACAAAAAAAATCCCGGCGAAGAATATGAGTACAGCAACCTTGGCTATGCTGTATTAGGAGACATTATCTGTGGTATTTATAAAAAAAGTTACGAGCAGCTTGTAAAAGATATTATCTGCAAGCCACTTGATATGAACAATACTTTTCAAGTATTGGATCCTAAGAGAAAAGATACTTTTAAAGTATATAATAAAGACGGGCAAGAAGTAATTCCATGGTCATTTGACGCATTCAGTTCAGCGGGCGGTTTAAAGTCGACCATGGAAGATTTGCTTAAATTTGTAAATGCGCAATTCAAGATGCCACAGACTCCATTGGAAAATGCCATGGCGAACACACGATTGTTCACTTTTTTTCTACCTCCAGATACAGACCTCGGGCTGGCATGGCACATGAATCTGATTGATGACCTGACGGTCTATTGGCACAATGGCGGGACTGCCGGAAGCAGCTCCTACCTAGCCTTATCCCCAGATAAAAAAAGTGGGGTAATCGTCCTGTCCAACTCAGCCATCCCTGCGGATGACAAGGGCAAAGCTATTTTGGACTATTTGCTCCGTAAAAAGTAAAGATCAAAAAATATAGAATAATGAGCCATATTGAAACAACAATATGGCTTTTTTTCTGCAAGGGTCTGATGTGTCGGCCAGAAAGAACCTTCAGTTTACTTTCATTGCAATTGGTGCCTGCAAAATCATGAAGTTTTTTATTGTAATAGCGATGATCGATAATTAACTTTGACTATAAGGTAATACAAATTGATTCACAGGGATCAATCACAACAAGCTAAAAAAGCTGCTATTTATATGAAGATATTCATCACAAAAAGAATTCCTCAAAAAGGGATAGATCTATTAAAATCTGCCGGTCACGACATAACCATACACGATTCTCCAAATCCCCTATCGGAAATGGAACTCATCAAAGCCTGCCAGCAAGCAGACTATGTCCTTAATGGCGGAATGCAAAAATTTGACGCATTTTTTTTTCAAAACTGCCCCAACCTAAAAGCTCTATCTCTCATGAGCGTAGGCTATGACAATGTGGATATTTCCGCTGCAACAGCGCAGGGAATCCCTGTCAGCAATACCCCGGGCATACTCTCAGGAGCCACAGCCGATGTCGCTTTCCTTCTGATGCTATCGGTGTCAAGAAAGGCTTTTTTTAACCACAAAAGAATATTGCAGGGCGAATGGAAGGGTTTCGATCCAACCGCACATCTAGGCTTCGAACTCAACAACAAAACACTGGGCATTTATGGATTGGGGCGCATTGGTTTTGAATTGGCTAGAAAAGCCAAAGCGGCATATAACATGGATATAATCTATTACAATAGATGCCGAAACCGAGACGCAGAACAAATTTTGGGAGCGCAATACGTTAATTTCGATGAGCTGCTGACCCGTAGTGATGTCATTTCCCTCCATGCGGCTTTGACGCCGGAGACCAAAAACCGATTCGACAAAAATAGCTTTGCGCGGATGAAAAACGCTGCGATACTAGTGAATACAGCTCGAGGCGGATTGGTCAACGAATTGGATTTGATAGAAGCCCTCCAAACTGGCCAGCTATGGGGCGCAGGACTTGATGTGACTGATCCTGAGCCGATGGATCCAAAAAATCCGCTATTAACGATGGAAAATGTTTGCGTGCTGCCACACATTGGGTCCGCCACTGTAGAAACAAGAGACAATATGGCCCTCATGGCCACAAACAATCTACTTGCGGCTATCAAAGGGGAGAAAATGCCCCAAATTATCAATAACGAAGTTTATCCATGAAAAGACGATTCTTTCAATTTTTAAACAAAATCAATAAAGCTATTCTGCCAAAGTATAGCAAAAAGGATCCTTTAAAATTAAAAAAGTACCAGCAGGCTATTATTGCCTACCGGTACTTTGTACTCATAAAGTCTCTTGATACGGACTAGATCTGCCCCTTAGACAGCCCTTGATCATTTGAGTTCGAGACAATACTAATCTGGGTAGGATTGGATGATAAGCTAATGTCGTTTCTTTCCAATTCCAGCATTATCTTTTCCTGCATGGAATTCCGCGCTGGCCAATAGTGTTCTCTCTTGGTCCAGGCACGAACGGTCAACACCATCGAATTATCACCTAGTTCCTTTACAAATACCGTTGGTTCAGGGCTCGTCAAAATATTTTCATTTGAACGAAGTACACGGAGGATAATATCTTTAGCATCTTTTACATTTTTATCGTACGAAATCGTGATCGTATATTCAAACATACGCTGTACAATTTTTGTGTAATTTTTAATCACAGAATTAGCTAGTGGACCGTTGGGGCTAAAAATACGTACACCATCATCACCTATAAGTGTCGAATACAAAATATCGATTCGCTCCACCGTTCCCGAAGTGCCGTTAGCGCTTGAAATATAATCCCCTACCTCAAATGGCCTAAACATCAAAATTAGCACCCCGCCAGCAAAATTGCTTAAGCTGCCCTGAAGCGCCATGCCGACAGCCAGCCCAAATGCAGATAAAGCAGCAATAAAAGAAGTGGTCTGTATGCCAATCTGACTCGCGACAGTAAGAAGCAGCATAACCCACATGACTATCTTCACAATACTTGAAATAAATGCTCGGATGGATGGATCTACATTCTTCTTTTCGAAGCGCTTATGCAACAGTCTATCCACAAAACTGATCACATATTTTCCGAGAATCAATAAGATAATCCCTCCTATTATCCCCGGAATAGATTCTATGACAATATCTGTCAGACGACCAAATCTGGTCCCTAAACTATTTAAATTACTTTCCATTTTATTAAATAAATTTTTAGAACTCTAGGAACAAGGATTGTTCCAACATCGCTTATATGGCATTAAAATGTCAAAATCATTGAAAAACACCACAAAACACCAAATAAACACCAGTAGAAAAAGAATATTTAGCGTAATTTTGTCATATGAGTAAGAAAAACACCATTCCCGTTATCGATAGTTGTAGTATTGATCTCAACAATAAGACAACGATTCATATTGATGATCTAAAAGAATATATCATCAAGCATCAGGATATGGTGTTTCCCCACAAACATAACTTTTTTCATTTCGTCCTATTCACCAAGGGATCAGGAGAACATATTATTGATTTTAATCATTATAGCATCGAACCCTATCAAATCTATTTTATGGTCCCGGGTCAGGTGCATACCTGGAATTTCACTGGCGATGAAGAGGGCTATGTTGTTAATTTTTCCATTGATTACTTTCAGTCCTTTCTTTTACGGACCGATTATCTGGAGCGCTTTAGCTTCTTGCAAGGTAAAATTGAACAGTTGATTTTTGTGATTGCTGAACAATTTCGAAATCAGTCAATTACTATTCTTGAACAGATTTTAGCGGCTAAGACAGCGGGGTTATCAGAAGATTACATCCGCACACTTCTACTCCAGTTTATATTATATATATCCATTTCAACAGAAAAAGATCATCAGGAACATAGCACCCCGTATAATCACAAGATATTCAATAGCTTTCAGCAGCTTGTTGAACAGCAGTTCAAGTCGACCAAATTGCCTAGCGTCTACGCAGATCAGTTATTTATCACACCTAATCATCTGAATGCGATCTGTAAATCTTACATCGGGCAGTCGGCAGGAGAAATTATCCGAAACCGGATTGTACTCGAAGCGAAGCGGTTATTGGTCAATCGAAATTTAAATATCAGTGAAATTGCAGATGAGCTGCAGTTCAATGACAACTCATATTTTACTAAATTTTTCAAAAAATCCGCTGGACTCACACCAGAAGAGTTCAGAAAACAACTATAACTATGGAAGAGGTTAAATACGAACTATCTGAATTTAAAGCCGCATGGCAAGCAAAATGTCCAAGATGCAGAATTGGCCACGTGTACAAAGGCCCGGCTTACGGTTTTAAAGTACAAAAAATGAATAGCCATTGTGAATACTGCGGACTTCGTTACGAACGGGAGCCAGGTTATTTTTATGGTGCCATGTATGTAACCTATGCATTTGCCATCGCCGAGATGGTTAGCGCTTGTATGGCAACATATATACTGACAGGAAACGATTCTTCTTTTATACTTTATGCGACAGTTGCCATCATGAGCGTTGTTTTAATGTCTCCATTCAACTACCGCTATTCCCGTATTATTCTGATGTATTGGTTAACCCCTGGCTTGCGATATGATCCAAATGTCAAAAAAAAGGAAGTTGACGTGAAGGCTTCAGCATAAACGGCATTATCCTTATCTTTATCCGAATGAAGGATATCATTTATTTGGACAACAACGCAACAACCCGAATTTTGGATGAAGTGTGGAATGACATGACTCCCTACTTCATCCAGAATTATGGGAATGCATCGAGCGTCTATCATCAGATGGGACGTGAAGCCAATGCGGCTATCCAATCAGCCAGAACACAAATCGCAGATGCCCTGAACTGCTCATCAAAAGAAATATTTTTCAATTCCGGAGCGACAGAAAGCATTAATACCGTAATTTGCGGCATATTTGACAGGTATCAATCGAAAGGCAATCATATCATCACCGTTTCAACAGAACATAAGGCTGTGCTCAGCTGCTGTGAACAATTGACAAAAAAAGGAGCGCAAATTACATACCTCCCTGTTGATGCAAATGGAGCCATCAATACCGATGACTTAAAAAATGCCATTACTGCGCAGACTATACTCGTCTGCATCATGGCTGCGAACAATGAAACCGGTATATGCGCATCTATAGAACAGATTGCCGCTCTCTGTTCAGAAAAAGACATCTTATTCTTTTGTGATGCAACACAGGCTGTCGGAAAAATCAATATTGACCTGAAAAAGACTCCCATAGACCTTCTATGCCTGAGCGCTCATAAGCTTCATGGACCAAAAGGTGTCGGCGCACTCTACATCCGTCGAAAAACAAAACCGATTCAAATTGCCCCCCTGATTGTAGGCGGAGGACAGGAAAATGGATTCAGAGGTGGTACATACAACGTTCCTGCCATTGTTGGCTTTGGAAAAGCCATTTCCCTGATTAACCCGGCGGCTTACAGGGTTGTCCGGCAAAATCGCGATTTATTGGAGGAAATTTTAGGCAGTATTCCTGAAATCATCATTCATGGGAAGAACTGTGCACGATTGCCCAATACCAGCTACATCAGCTTTAAACATGTGCTTGCAAGTGAAATAATGACTGCCTGCCCTACCTTAGCACTTTCGTCAGGTGCGGCCTGTGTGACAGGCTCCAGGGAAGCCTCCCATGTCCTAATCGCTATGGGGGTACCCAAAGAACATGCGCTTGCTGCAATCCGCTTTAGCCTCAGTATCCTGACCACAGCGGAAGAAATTATTCAGGCTGCGCAATTGATCAAAGAGGCTGTAAGAAAAATACGCGAGCAATCACCGATATGGCAGCTCTTCAAAGCCGGTCTGATCGACTAATTTATGACATTCTAAAAACTTTATATCAGGCAAAATATAACAAGATTGTATGTATCTTTGCTCTATACAAAGGAGAATACTATGATTACAGTTACTGACAAAGCAAAAACTCGTATCGAGGAAATCATGAAGGATGAGCAATATGACAGCAATTACTTTGTGCGTGTTGCTGTAGAAAGTGGCGGTTGTTCGGGATTGAGTTATAAGCTGAATTTCGATAATGAGGAAAAAAAAGGTGATCAATTTTTCGAAGATAAAGGCGTAAAAGTCTGTTTGGATATCAAATCATTTTTGTACCTGGCAGGTACCGAACTTGATTATTCAGATGGTTTGAACGGAAAGGGATTTGAATTTCACAATCCAAATGCAAGCCGTACCTGTGCCTGCGGCGAAAGCTTCTCCGTATAGACGGCCACTTCGATCCACCATAAGCAAAAGAGCCTTGAAATATTTCAAGGCTCTTTTGGTAAGTAACCAAACACTTTTGGTTGCACCAACAAATTATTAGTTTTATAATAAAATATTGACCTATCTTCATTTTGTTAGAATTTTTTTATTTTTTCAACTTTTTAATGGATAAATATTAAAAATTACAACCAAACAGATTAACCAATGATATTTTCATACTTTTGTATGAAATAACTGAATAAAAAATAAAAAGACTATGCGTATCAATCCACGCATGGTATTTCATTTAACTCATATGGAGGGAAGAAAACTTTTAAATACCGAAGTTGCTATCAGCTTCGTTAAAGATACATTTGTCCAAGAACTAAAGAAAACATTAAATCTAATTCCGATCTCATCACCTTTGGTGGTTTTGGACGGTACTGGATTAAATGATGACTTAAATGGAATTGAGCGTCCAGTATCATTTCCGATTAAATCATTGAATGAAAAAAGAGCTGTCGTGGTGCATTCATTGGCCAAATGGAAGAGAGTCCGTTTAAAAGAGCTTGAAATGCTGCCAGGGGAAGGCATCGTCACAGATATGAAGGCCCTCCGTCCTGATGAAGATTATACACCGATTCATTCCATCTACGTAGATCAATGGGATTGGGAAAAAGTCATCGGCAAAGATCAACGTAATTTGGCCCTATTAAAAGAAACCGTATTAAAAATCTACGATGCGCTACGATTGACAGAACGGCAGGTTGAAACCAAGTATCCACAGATAAAAGCGATTCTCCCCGAAACCATTACATTCATTTCGGCTGAAGAACTACTTCAAAAACATCCTAATCTAAGTGCAAAAGAACGTGAAAATGCGATCACAAAAGAATATGGAGCCGTATTTCTATATGGCATTGGAGGGGCACTCAGCAATGGTGTTGCGCACGATGGCCGTGCCGCAGACTACGATGATTGGAGTACAGCAAATGAGGCTGGCCACAAAGGACTTAATGGCGATATCCTGGTATGGAACCCAATTTTAAATTCAGCTTTTGAACTTTCATCCATGGGAATCCGTGTCGACAAAACGGCTTTGGCGCATCAAATGGAAATTAGAAATTGTACGGAAAAATCCAAACTGACTTTCCACAGCATGCTCCTTAATGATCAATTGCCAGAATCGATGGGTGGTGGAATCGGACAATCACGTGTATGTATGTTTATGCTTAAAAAACAACATATTGGGGAGGTACAAGTTAGTATCTGGGAAGAAAGTAAAAAAGAAACACTAAGACAAGAAGGTATTGATATTCTATAAAACAATACTTATAGGGAATTAATATTCCCGTATGTACCCGGAGTCTTCCGCACATCGATACAAATTTAGCACAAGGTAATCCTCTTTTACAGATCGATTACCTTGTGTTTTTTAACGATAACAAACCTAGATGAAAATTCATCTAGGTTTGTTCCTTTTAAAGTAGTGGTATTTTGTATTTTTGTCAGATGCAGCTAGAAGCTATTTTAAATAAATTAGGTATTTCATCTTTAAATGAAATGCAACGGCAAGTGCTGGAATCTTATCTGAAGGATCATGATTTCATCTTGCTTTCGCCCACTGGATCGGGCAAAACCTTAGCCTTTTCATTACTCATTTTACAGCAATTAAAAGAGATCGTCCGAGAGACTCAAGTATTGATCTTGGTGCCGACCCGCGAACTCGCTTTACAGATTGAACAGGTGCTCCGAAAAGTTGCTACAGGTCACAAGGTCACCTGCGCCTATGGAGGTCATAGTACCCGTATAGAAAAAAATGCCTTTAAGGATGCTCCAGGAATTATCATAGGAACTCCAGGACGAATAAAACAACATCTCGAAGAAGCTAATTTTGATCCGTCCCATATCCATACTCTCGTGCTGGACGAATTTGATAAATCATTGGAATTGGGTTTTCAGCATCAAATGGATTTCATCATTCGACATATGCCAGCGATTAAATCGAGCATACTTACTTCTGCAACGATGATGGATACTATCCCCGAATTTACACGAGTAAAGGAACCGGTCCTGATTGATTTCCTAAACAATGTCGAAAGTGCACCACGTATTACAATCAAAAAAGTGGTCGCTCCAGTCCAAAAGAAATTAGAAGCACTGCTTAAACTGATCTGTAAAATCGGGACTAAAAAAATGATTATCTTCTGTAATCATCGCGATGCAGTCGACCACATTAGTGAACTTCTGGACAATCGAAATATTATCCACGATACTTTTCATGGCGGGCTTGAGCAACAGGATCGCGAACTGGCACTTCTCAAATTCCGAAACCATTCTAACAATGTACTGATCACCACAGACCTGGCAGCAAGGGGATTAGACATTCCAGAGGTTGATGCCATTATACATTACCAGTTGCCATACAAAGAAGACGGTTTTATTCATCGCAATGGACGTACTGCCCGTATGCAGGCTAAGGGTGATGTTTATGTTATCCTCAAACCAGAAGAAGTGTATCCTTATATTCCAACAGAAATACCTGAAGAGGAATTTCCGGAATTCTATGATCTCCCTGAAAACTCGCCTTTTGCAACACTTTATATGAGTGCTGGGCGAAAAGATAAAATCAATAAAATCGATATTGTGGGATTTCTGCTCAATCTCGGAGGCATTGAAAAGGATGATATTGGTATTATAGAAGTGAAAGACAAATCAGCTTACGTTGCTGTCCGAAGAAAACTTGCTTCCATTATTATCAATAAAGCCAATGGACAAAAAATTAAAGGCCGAAAAATAAAAATAGGACGTACCTAAATCATCTATCCTTTTTTCAATTTCGCAGTGCTATTTCATCACATCGATCAATAATCCAAAACTTACTGTGCACAGTTGAAGTCAAAATTCATTATAAAAATGCCCCACTTTAATCAGGCCCTTTATTAACTAAAAATTAATACCAATCCCTACAATAACAGAGGTATTACAGAGGGTTAATAGGGGTATAACAGGGGGTTAGCTGGGGTTTACCCCTGTTAACCCCTTGTTAATACCCTGCAAAAGCGGCATTAATCCTATCCTAATGTATAATATGGTATTATCTTGGCCATAAGTTAAACACCGGCAATGAACAATATCGGAAAGAAACAATTAGGATCATCTTATCATTGATCCAAGCATATCCGGTTAGAGGAACATCCAGATCCGTAAATATTGATTAGGCTTAGTTCAGGAGGTTATTGGTTAGTTCAGAATGCGATCTTACTGCCAAGTAAGTCTTCCCGATGATAACACATCGAAAGGCTCACCTGGCAGATCTGATTTAAGAATGTCTATGGTAGAATAGAAGGCATGGATCCGGGTTCGATCATTGCCCCCTCATTAATCGAGTTCTTTTAAGTAGCTGAGATACAATTGTACAGCTTCACGCTTTTTATCCGTTAAATGGAAATTCAAGTGCTGTGTCAGATATTTAGTGTAATCAAAGCCCTCAAACTCCGGTAGACCAACGATAACATCGGTTGCATGTTCAACGCCATACGCTAAAGCTTCATTAAATTGCTGCACAAAAGAATCCGGTAGCTTTTTATTACTTACCCACAGTGCAAAAGCGAAAGGCAATCCGGTAAAATTAAACCACTCTTTTCCCAAATCATAGACATAAGGAACTGAACTCTTTTTGCCGAAGGTACGATCGCCAATTAAAACATAAGCATCTGGCTCAACGGATTCATCAGTGACTAATTCTACTTCCTTTTTCCAATAGTTCTTAATCAATACGCGGGCTAATCCATTTGAGGTACGTGATTGTTTATCGAGACGTAATGTTTTTACCTCTTCAATCGGTTTATTGGCAAAAATAAACACAGAATCGACGGCACCTTCTGTACCAATACAAAAATCTGTATTGATGTAATATTCGGGAAGACTTAATAAGGCAGCGGTAGGAATAATACCAATATCAGCTTGATCATCGATTACTTTTTGTGCACATGCACTCGGATAATCAACGCTCAAGTCGATTTGCTCCATTACTTTCGATTTACGTATTCCATTCAAAAATGGATAGGTATTTGTATACGATACGGCAGAAACTCTAATTTTATTCATTTATCAATGCTTCTAAGTGTGTCGTATTATAATGGTCGATAATCTCAAATTGACCCTTATCATACGACAATTTATACAAAGCAGTATTTGTATGTGGGAAATCATCCATATAACGGGCATCGACACCTGTCATGAGACAAAGCATAATCCGTAAGGCACGTCCGTGCATACAGACCAGAATATTCTTTTCGTCTGTCTGGGCAAGCATATGATCCAATGCGATTTGCTGACGCGCCATTAACGCATTAGGAGACTCCCCATTTTCAATACTGACATCCAACTCTCCATTACGCCACGCAGCTACCAATTGTTCAAAACCGGACAGCAATTCGGGTGTTTGTTCTTTTCCTTCATAAACTCCCCAACTTATTTCATCCAATCCAACAAGCTGCTCCCAAGGCAAATCCATATCAATGAATCCTTGTACAGTTTGATGGGTCCGCAATAAAGTTGATGTATATATTTTATCAAAAGGCACCGTATTGTACCGTTCAAAGAAAGCCTGAGCTTGTGCTATTCCCGTTTTATTGAGCGGAGAATTAACACCTCTTCCCTGCACAATACCTTTTAGATTTAGATCAGTCTGTCCGTGTCGTATAAAATAAAATGTCTTTTTCAAAGTATGAGTCTAGTTATGAATTAACAACGGGTAATGCGTAATAGCTTTTCTTTTGGTTACCTTGATCAAATACGAAATCCTTATAATCCGTAACCACATTATATAGCGTATCTCTTTCAATAGGATGGCGTCCAACATTCTTTATCAGCTCGACAACCTCTTGTGTGGTCATTCCCGGCTTTTGCTCTTCTGCTCCTGCCATGCTGTATATTTTTGTGGTATCATCCAACGTTCCGTCGATATCATCTACGCCGAAGGCTAAGGACAACTGCGCCGTATCTCTCGAAATCATTGCCCAATAGGCCTTGATATGATCAAAATTATCCATGTAAATTCGGGCAATGGCATAGTTCCGTAAGTCTTCAATAACCGATACTTCGGGGATATGAGACATTTGGTTCTCTTTGTTTCTAAATTTTAGGGGGATGAAGGTCTGAAAGCCACCAGTCTTATCCTGTAGCTGTCTTAAACGCTCCATATGATCTACACGATGCCAAAACTGCTCAATATGACCGTACAACATCGTTGCATTTGTATGCATGCCCAACTTATGTGCCTGCTCATGAATATCCAACCATTGTTCGGCCGTACATTTATCATGCGCGATCTGCTCTCTTACTTCTGGATGAAAGATTTCCGCGCCACCGCCCGGCATAGAGTCCAAACCACAGGACTGCAAATATTTCAATCCATCGTAATGGCTCAATTTTGCTTTCTTGAAAATATAGTAATATTCTACAGGCGTTAGTCCTTTGATATGCAGCGCTGACCGGTGTGCCTTACATTTACGAAAAAAGTCGGCATAAAATTCAAGGTTTTGTTTGGGAACAACCCCACCCGTGATATGAACTTCAGTAACAGCCTCATTGTCGTACTTTTTCACAATGTCCATCATGCCATCGACTTCCATCTCCCAACCTTCAGCCCGTTCTTTTATTAATCTCGAATAAGAACAGAACTTACAGTCATAGACACAAACATTCGTCGGCTCGATGTGAAAATTGCGATTGAAAAAAGTATGATCACCATGACGTTTTTCACGAATATAGTTAGCAAGCACACCAAGATAGCCTAACTCACCTTTTTCATATAAAAGAACTCCTTCATCAAAAGTGATACGCTCCTCTCGCAACACTTTCTCCGCTATATTTCTCAATTCGACAGCTAAATTCTTGTCGTTAATCAAGAAATTCAATTTATCTATTGCGTTCATTAAATGTATCTCCTATCTTAATCAAATGTACCGAAAAGGCAACAAAAGTTATAATAAAAAAATGTGATAACAACTAATTTGACAAAGCTCTTAAAAAAAGCACTTAGTCCGTGAACTGTTGCATCTCTATTAGTTTTCGGTATAAACCCTCGCGCTGGATGAGCTCACTATGACTCCCCTCCTCAACAATTTTTCCAGCTTCAATAACGACAATTTTATCCGCATTCTGAATGGTACTTAAACGATGGGCAATAACAACCGTTGTTCTATTGTCCATTAGTTTATAAAGTGAGTCCTGTACCAATTTTTCAGACTCAGTATCTAACGCAGAAGTCGCTTCATCGAGAAGCATAATTGGCGGATTCTTTAAAACGGCTCGCGCGATACAAATCCGCTGACGTTGCCCACCAGATAGTTTACCGCCCCGATCACCAATGTTAGTCTGATATCCATGTTCTGTTTTCAAAATAAACTCATGCGCATTGGCAATGCGTGCAGCTGCTTCTACTTCTTCCTGGCTAGCAGAAAGATTGGCAAATGCAATGTTATTGAAGATCGTGTCATTAAACAAAATAGATTCCTGATTGACCACACCGATCATATCCCGTAAAGAATCCTGTTTTAAATCCCGTAAATCAGTACCATCAAAGAGAATCTGTCCGCCCGTAACGTCCATAAAGCGTGGAATTAAATCAACCAATGTCGATTTTCCCCCACCGGAAGGACCTACCAAGGCAACGACTTTCCCCTTTTCGATCGTCAAATCGATGTTCTGGAGAATCTCTTTATCTTTGGTATATGAAAAGTTCACCTGATTAAATACAATATTCTCCTCAAAGCTTTTCACAACCTTCGCATCTGTGCGATCTTTCACTTCTGTCCTTTGATCAATAAGCTCCAATACCCGCTCACCAGCAGCAAGACCATTGTGGATACCGCTAAAAGAATCTGTTAAAGCTTTTGCGGGGCGCATCACCTGTGAAAAAATAGCGATATAGGCAATAAATTCGGGAGCGGTTAAACTCTTGTCACCTGAAAGCACCAAGTGGCCTCCATACAAAAGAATAATAGCCACCATAATTACCCCCAGCAATTCGGAAACGGGCGAACTTAACTGTTGTCTTCTAGCCATAGAACGGCCGATATTTGCATAATGTTCGTTTTCATTATGAAATCTGTTCTTAATAAAGGATACCGCATTGAAAGCTTTGATAATTTTAATGCCTGACAGCGCTTCATCCAGATAGGAAATCATATTACCGTAAGATTCCTGAGCAGCATGGGCCTGACTTTTGAGGTTTTTAACAATCCTTGCAATAAAGAATCCAGAGATAGGAATCACCAAGAGTGAAAAGAATGTCAATTGCGCAGAGATATTGAAAAGCATCACAATATAGGCTATCAATTGCAATGGTTCCTTAAAAACCACCTGTAAAGTCCCCGTCACAGAGTACTGCACGACCTGTACATCAGACGCAACTTTAGAAACAATATCTCCTTTTCGCTGACCTGTAAAATAACCAACATGTAAATCCATCACACTATCAAATACCGCTCTACGTAATTTGAGCAATGTATGAATACGGAAATTCTCCATAATACGCTGACAGAAGTAGCGGAACAGATTACTAACAAATACGGAAATCACAATCACAATACAGACGTATTTCAATGCGCCATAAGCTCCAAACTGGTTATTGGCAACACCCGCGTAGTAGTTAAACCAGGCGAGAATATCCGTATAAGTTTCCGGCTTGACTACCTCGCTGGTAGTTTGACCAGCATTAAAAAGTGTATGGAGTAACGGAGCAAGCAATGCTAAATTCAATGTGCTAAAAATAACCGTAATAAGCGTGAAAATTACATATGGGATTGCAAATTTCTCAATGGGTTTAGCAAACGATAAGAGCCTAAAATATGTTTTCATTTATTTTGAACTTAGACAAATTACCTTTATACGAAAAGTCATTCGTCGGTCTCTCCTCTACCTTCAGATTTTTGACGAGGAAATTGAACAAAAATAACAAATTAATCAAGAAAAGCGCATATCCTAGCAAGGGACTATAAAATTGTTGCATCTCAAGAACAAAGCATTCAGCTTGTTCAGCTTGAAAAATCGATAAAAAAATCTCCTTTTAATAGATAATTCCCTAATTTAGCCTTATTCAAATACCAAATTTATTAAAATAAAATGCAAATAGACGTTGCCAAAAGATTGCAGCACACTGAAGAATATTATTTCTCCAAAAAATTAAGAGAAATAGATGAGTTGAACAAACAGGGTGCGCGTGTAATCAACCTAGGAATTGGAAGTCCGGATTTGCCTCCACACCCGGAGGTGATTGAGACATTAAATACAAATGCCCAACTTCCAAATGTGCATGGCTATCAAAATTATAAAGGCGCTCCTGCCCTAAGACAAGCCGTTGCTGATTGGTACCAACGCTATTATAACGCGACTTTTAATCCCAATACCGAAATATTGCCCTTAATTGGATCAAAAGAGGGTATTGTGCACATTTGTATGACCTATCTTCAAGAAGGTGATCAGGCGCTTATTCCCAACCCGGGCTACCCAGCTTATGCCGCAGCAGTAAGACTAAGTGGCGCCGAAGCAATAACCTATAATCTTACCCAGGAGAAAAACTGGCTTATTGATTTAGATGAGCTCAAAAAGCAAGACCTATCAAAGGTTAAATTGATGTGGATAAACTATCCACACATGCCTACCGGTGCATCCGCACCTGATGCATTCTATCAAGAGCTGATTCAATTTGCCAAAGAGCACAACATACTGATTTGTCACGACAATCCATACAGCTTTATCTTGACAGATACGCCAAGAAGTATCATGAGTATCGCAGGAGCGAAAGATGTAGCCATTGAATTGAATTCGCTGAGCAAGTCTTCTAATATGGCTGGATGGCGAATTGGTGTACTTGTAGGCGCCGAAGAACGTATAAACCAAGTGCTTCGTTTCAAAAGCAATATGGATTCGGGTATGTTTTTACCTGTCCAACTTGCTGCCGCAAAAGCCTTGCAACTAGACGCATCCTGGTATGCTGATCTAAACAAGATTTATGCGGAAAGACGTCAACAGGTTTATGAGATTATGGATTTGTTAGCGTGTACTTATCAAAAAGACCAAGTAGGGCTATTCGTATGGGCGCGCATTCCCGAAAAATACAAAGACGGTTATGCATTGAGTGATGCAGTTTTGGAAAAATCACGGGTATTTATTACACCAGGCGGAATTTTCGGAGATAAGGGCGATCAATATATACGCATCAGTCTTTGCGCCACGGTAGAGGTACTCAAAGAATCAATCCAACGAATAAAAGATAGTTTCTAAAAACTTAATATAATTGTTTATATATGAACATAGCCATTGTCGGCGTAGGCTTAATAGGCGGTTCGGCTGCCATTCGCCTAAAAGAAACAAAATTCTGCGACAAAATAATCGGTGTAGATAAGAGTCAAAAAAACTTGGATAAAGCGATGCAAATCGGCTTCATCGACGAAACAGCCAGTTTGGAAGACGCCATTAAAACGTGTAAAGTACTGGTGCTTACAATTCCTGTAGATGCCATCTTACAAGTTGTTCCTCAAATACTGGATCAAGTTACTGATCAGGTTGTCATCGACATGGGATCAACAAAAACAAATATTCTCAATAAAATCAAGGATCACCCTAACAGGGGTCGTTATGTCGCTGCCCATCCAATGGCGGGAACAGAGTATTCGGGCCCAGAGGCAGCAATAGCAGGCTTGTTCAAAGGTAAAATGATGGTGTATGTCGAAGCATTTAAAACCGATGAAGATGCCTTCGAGATTGCCGATGCCATCACTGACCAATTGGAGATGCGCAGCTGCTTTATGAATGCAGACGAACACGACGTTCATACCGCTTATGTATCTCACATTTCCCACCTGACTTCTTTCGCACTTGCCTTGACCGTATTGGAAAAAGAGAAATCACAAGGGCGTATCTTCGAACTTGCAGGGTCGGGGTTTGAATCGACCGTGCGTCTAGCCAAAAGTTCGCCAGATATGTGGACACCTATTTTCAAGCAAAATCGGGAGAATGTGCTCGAAGTACTTGAAGAACATATCAAGCAGCTTCAGTCGCTGCATGATTCCATCGCATCCGAGGATTATGACAAATTACACAAACTCATAAAACGTTCCAATAAAATTAAAAGGGTTATTAAATAGATAATTCTTCATGACAAAATAAGGTTCCCAAAAGGGGCAGTCCAAAATTGGACTGCCCCTTTTTGATATACTTTCATATGCAGACCTTTATTATACGGTCATTCAGACATGCTATCTTTAAACAGTTTAAGCCCACTTTTTAGATATCATTTTTTATTCATCTTCCAATTCATTGAATTTATCCAAATCGGCTTTGGCTCCTACTGGATCCCCCAGTTTTTCCCGAATTGCCGCACGGTAAGAATATAGATCCGAATAATATGGATTCAAATCGATCGCTCTGGAATAATCTGCCAGTGCTCCGGGCAAATCCTCCAGCTTTTCATTTAAATCGGCCCGTAGAGAATAAACATAAAAATCTTCCGGATTGAGGCTAACAAGGCGGTCAAAATCCGACAATGCCTCCTTTAACAGCCCCAATCGTTCAAACAAAGAAGCCCTTTCTTCATAGACAATCGACGAATCACGGTCTATTTCCTCCGCCTTGGCATAATCTCCCAATGCGCGTTGGGAATCCCGATAGGATTCAAAAACTTTTGCCCGGAATATATAGGCAGCAGTTTTATTCGCGTCGAGTGCAATAGCTTGGTTAAAATCAAGTAATGCCAATTCAAAACAGGTCAATTTTAGATACAAACTCCCTCTAAAAACTAAAAGATTGCTGTCTTTGCCGCTGGATGCTTCAATGGCAGAAGAATAAAGGTCTATTGCCTTTAGATAACTATAGCTATGCACATATTCGAGTCCCAATGAATTTATTTCATCCGAGCTCAACTGCTGAGGCTTGGATTCCAGTTCCTGAATAACCAGATTTTCAGCTTCAAAATAAGTTAGTTCAGCTTGATTTTCTTGCCATTCCAATACACTGTGATAATTGAAATCCAATCGTTTGGCAATCTGGTAGTCATAGAAAGCCCCTTCATCTTCATCGATGAGCCTATAGACCAAACAACGGCTCGCATAAAAAAATGGTTCTTCTTCGTAGTGTTCGATTGCATTTGTAAATGTTGCAATCGCTTTATCATAATCTGAAATCTTAAAATAATAAAGCCCCAAATAACTATAAGCAAGCGCATGATGAGTCAGGGCAATCGCTTGCTCCAAAAGAGCAACAGGATCGCCGTCACCAATAATTCCACTATTAAACCCTTCAAATATATATTTAAGGGCGCTCTGTTCGACTGTATCAAACCTATCCATGGGAAAGGATAGTGTCTCGTCCGGAAAAAATGATGCAATAGGTAAAAAAGAAAACTTAGCAAGAAGTATGGGTACGGGCAGTGTAAAATCTGATGCTACAAAAGCATTGTTTTGTAGAATAACAGCTAGATTTGAAATCATATGCTTCATACCCAAAACTAAGCTAAATTTCATTACAAAAGAAATCTAACCATAGATCAAGTACGATATTAGGCTATTCTTTTCAACTTATTTCACCCGTCAAATATAAGTATTTATAGCGGACAATATCCCTCGAATTCGTAAACCGGATTAATTTTTCCCGTTTGAATACATAATTAGAAACCTTCTCCTCCATCAAACGGAGGAATTCAACAAATTCAGCAAAGAAGCTTTGACGTTCTGCCGGTGTAAACTGGCTATTTTTTACAATCCAAAAGAATTGCTCGTCATTCACATGGAAAGACACCTCATTTTTCTTTTCTTTTCGAAAAATAAAGATTGGGTCATTTTCTTGGTTAATAAATAAAGCAAAGCCCGTATTTCCACCATCCAAATTAACAACAAAAGCAGAAAAATGAACAGTACCGATCTGTAAATTTTCCAGACAAATTAATTTATGCAACATCAGGTTGACAGTTAGATCATCTAAAATTATTAAGTTTTTATTAAAAAACAAAAAAAGGCCCACAATATTTTGTGGACCTTTTCCTATTCAGTATGTTTTATTAGAACGTAAATTTCACCGACGCATTCCAAGTTCTACCTTGTCCGATCAACACGAAGTTAGACGTGTCAATACCATTCCAGCTATTATTTACATCAGTAACTAAATTACTGGAAGTAGCTTCGGAAATATAGAATTTATTGAGTACGTTATTCATGTTTACACGGAAACTCATGGTATTCTTATCACTTACTTTCAGTTGGTAAGAAAGACCAGCATCCAGTAAATTAAAGGAAGGTAATTTCATATAACGTCCGTATGTCTGTCCTTCTATTACTTCTCTGCGATAATTCGATGCATACAAACGCTCATAATATCTGTAATTTGCGTCAACAGAAATACCTTTAAACACCTTATATTTGGCTCCAAACCCATAAGAAGTTTGTGCAGCATTACCAACATGTTCACCTGTTAGGTTAACCTCAGAGCGTCCTAATTCTACCCGGTTATCGTTACGTACGACAGAGTTTACTGCGCCGTCATATTTCCAGTCACCTATCGATAAGAAACCTGTTAAGCTTAATTTTTCGATCGGGCGTGCTTCAAAATCAACTTCTACCCCTCTATGTACCTGTTTTACACCGTAATTTGTGGTATAAAGATATGCCCCTTCAACCAGAATACCAGGATCATTTGTCGGATTATATTTTTTCACATCATCTGCCGTCGCTAAGCTCGAACTACCCGTAACACGATTTTCCCAAGTTGTGCGGTAAACATTGACATTCACATCCAGGAATCGAGAAGCAAACTTGTAACCTGCTTCCAAACCAAGGATTTTTTCATTTTCAGCATTTTCATTGATATCATTCGCAAAATTCATGAAAATATTGTTCTGATAAGGTTGACGGGAATAATAGCCTGCATTACCAAAAACACTATGATGTCCCAATGTATAACTTACACCACCCTTCGTATTGTAGCCAAAATTGTTCACGTCCTTAGAATCCTCATTACCTGGCGTATATTGAAAATAATCAGAACGTTTGTTTTGTTGTTCGGAAACCGATCCTTGGAAAAATGCTGTAAAACCATTTTTCGCATATTCTAATTGACCAAACAAACCTCCATAACGGATGTATTGATTGTAATCCCAAGCTAAACGATCTTCACGCGAATCAGGTTTACTTGAAAAAGCTTTCCAAGGGTTCGTTGAGTATGTATTGGTAACCGATGGCTTATTAGGAAAATTAACATTACCGCCTAATACGACACCATTTGTATTTCCAAGTGGATCAGTCAATTTACGATAATGTGTACCTTTATAGTCCCTTACATCAAAACCCACATTAAAATTCAAGGATTCAGAAAGTTTACGGTTATAATTAGATACCAATCCAAACCATTGATGGTTGTTCACATCGGCCGCTAAATATTTACCGGTATTATATTTATCGCTTCGCAAGGATTGGCCACCCCCAGCAGCTAACGATGCGTAAACGACAGTTGACAAAGATGATTTATCATCGATCGTCCAGTCCCAGTTCAAGTTGGCTACCGGCTTATGATAAAAGTTCTTTTGTGCATTCATCATCACGCCGTTTGCATCCTTATAATTATCATTGTAACGTCTGCCGTTTGTTAGGTAGTTAGATAATTTAGAGGTGTAACCTTGATTGTGCCATTGTGGTGCACCGGTCACCATAAAGTTCAGATTATGCTTTTCATTGGCTTTGTAACCTACCGATAGAAAGTAACTTTGACCAGACCCCTCTGTATGATCCATATAACCATTACCTGACCATTGAGTAAACATCGCTGAAACTGCAAAACCATTTTTCATAAGTCCCGTATTGTAACCTACAGTTGCCTTCATAAACATATCGTTACCAACTGTAGTGCGCACAAAACCACCTTCTTTCATTGCAGTGGATTGTGTCACGTAGTTTACAGTTCCGCCGACAGATGAAATCGCTAATTTAGACGATCCCAAACCGCGTTGGATTTGCACCAAAGAGGCAATATCTGTCAGACCCGACCAGTTTGACCAATAGACGCTACCATTGTCCATACCATTGATAGGCTGACCATTTAAAAGAAATGCTGTATTGGATTGATCAAAACCACGTGTTGTCATGGATGACTCTCCGAAACCTTTTGCCTGACCAGTGATATAAACCGAAGGGGTATTAGCCAAAGCAGAAGTAATATCCTGTGCTCCCACCCTTTCTTCCAAATCCTGCTTACGGATCGTCGAAACGGCAATCGGTGTTTTTCTTCCTTCAGCAATATCAATGACACCATGACCGACAACAACAACCTCATCTAAATTTGTTGAAGATCCAGCCGTAAAAGTTGGATTCAGATTCAACGACTCGCCCGATTTCAATAGGATATTTTCAAAAACCACCGGTGTCTCACCAATGTAAGTCACCTCTACTTTATAGGGGCCACCTTCTTGAAGATTTGAAATTTGAAATTTTCCTTGGGCATCGGCAGAGCCACTTACAACTTGTCCACTTGGGATGTGGGTAATTTTAATAGTTGCTCCTTTAACCGTTTGTCCAGTAGCTTCTTTGACAACTCCTGAAACCGAACCAGTATTTGCTGTTTGACCATGAACGGCACTATAACTAGCAAAAACAAGGGCAAAAAAAAGTAGAGACTTTTTCATGTTAGATGTGATTGTTTTGTTTTTGTGCCGCAAAATTAGGAATTGATTGTCTTTTTAACTAATTTTAACAATACCAATATCATGCAGTATCTCTATATAGAAATAATAAATTTTAATCTCCCACAGAAAAACAGCTTCATTTTATAAAAAGACACAATAAAAAAGTCTAAAAAATAAAACCAACACAACAAAAACATCATATTCATGAAAATAAATCAAAAATAGTCAAAATAACATTTTGTCTGTTTTGAATAACTCGAAATTTACGCTCTTTGCACATTTTAACCTTTCTTCTCCCTCCTATACTAAAAAGTCTACCCCACATTCTGCCCTTTGCTTCCTTTTCCCTTTTTTCAATATATGAAATGACTGTGTAAATAATTAACTTTAACTAATTAAAAAAATATGTTGTCAATCGAAGAAGCTTATACGGGGATTCTTGAACCGGGATTAATTCAGGAAATAGAGAAAAATGCACTTCTAAAAACTTTCCATGAAGGTGATCTCATCATTGATACCAATCAATATATTAAATCTATGCCGCTCCTTCTCGACGGCGCAATAAAAATTGTGCGCGAGGATGAAGATAAAGGCGAATTGCTGCTTTACTATCTAGAAAAAGGGCAAACATGTACGATGTCCATTGCCTGTTGTCTAGGGAATAAAAAAAGTGAAATCCGCGCCCTCGCGGAGAAAAACACAACTGTAGCGATGATCCCCAATGAACTTGTCAATCTTTGGATGGGAAAATACCCTTCGTGGCGAAATTTCATCATCTCGAGCTATTCAAGCCGCATGGAGGAAATGTTACAAGCCATTGACAGCTTAGCTTTTTCCAATATGGAAGAACGAATCATCAACTATCTCCAGGCGAAGGTAAAACTGAATGACGACCGAATACTAACACTTACCCACCAAGATATTGCATCCGACTTAAATACCTCCCGAGTCGTTGTCTCTCGAATCTTAAAAAAACTGGAACAGGAAGATAAAATTGTGCTGCTTCGGAACGAAATTAGGGTATTGGTGTAATGAGCAAAACATTCGTATCTTTAGCTATACGTAAATTTTCGACAGGTATTAATATAGTTTTTAGATGAAGATAGAAAAATTAGGATTTATAGGATTAGGAAACATGGGATACCCCATGGCTAAAAATCTAGAAAAAGCAGGATTCCCCCTTTCTGTTTACAATAGAAACAAGGCTAAAACAGCAGGCTTTGAAGAGCAATCAATTATCAGAGAAGATATAGGTGAATTAGTCGATCATAGCGACATTATATTCTCCATGCTCACAAATGATGAAGCAGTCAGCGAAGTATATGAAAAAATCCTACAAAGGGAGATCAAAGGCAAATTATTTGTCGATATGAGTACAATCTCTCGTGAACGCTGTATTTCAATAGCCACTAAGCTAAAAGAAAAAGGCGCTGCTTTTATAGATGCTCCCGTTGCCGGCAGTACCAAACCAGCGACTGAAGGTACGCTTATTATTATGGTCGGTGGTGATCCCGAAGACCTTCAACGCGCCAGACCATACCTCGGACGGATGGGCAAATCGATTAAACATCTTGGGGAAAATGGCCTGGGGATTGCCGCCAAACTTGCAATCAATTATTTCCTTTCCACTATCTATCAAGGCCTCGCGGAGACGATCTTATTTTCAGATAAACTGGGAATTCAACGAAGCGATATGCTCGAAATCATCAACGATAGTGCCAGTGGCAGTGGTGCAACAAAGGTAAAGACTCCCTTACTTGTAGAAGAAAACTATAGTGCTGCTTTCGCGCTGGATCTTATGCTGAAAGATATCCGGCTGGCTCAACAGGCAGGCGCTGACTATCCGCTTTTGAAGACCTTACTTGAGACCTACGGAAAAGCACATGACAATGGTTTCGGACAGCTCGACGTTATTGGCATTATTGAATCTATAAAGTCTTAATTTTCTGCTTATATATCGAGAAACAACAATCTGCTATTAAAAGTTAATTTAGTTGGGATCGCGTGAATAACCGAGCGCAGCGAGCTCATGAACACAGATAAAACATACACGAGTGAATAACCGAGCGCAGCGAGCTCATGAACACAAATAAAACATAGACGAGTGAATAATTATTACGTATGAAAACAGTTATGACACTATTTGTGCTAACAATGGTCACGATGACTACACAGGCACAGCAATTAAAACAGGTCTCTTATCGAGACGGCGAACAGCAACTTAATGGAATGGTAACCGGCAATACGGCGAAAAAAGGACCTGGCGTCTTAATTCTTCCCGCGTGGAAAGGCATTGACAGCGAAGCGAAACAAGCGGCATTGCTTCTTGAAAAAGAAGGGTACATCGCGTTCATTGCCGACATCTACGGAGAGGGAAATATTCCCTCGGACAACACCGCAGCTTCGAAAATTGCCGGCCATTACAAGACAGACTACAAAGCTTATCAGCATCGCATAATGCTCGCTTTAGAACAACTGAAAAAAGAAGGTGCTGATCCGACGAGAATTGCAATCATTGGCTATTGTTTTGGAGGTTCAGGAGCGTTAGAAGCCGCGAGAGCCGGATTCCCCGTCAATGCAGTGATCAGTATCCACGGAGGCCTATCCAAAGCTACCGATAGACCCAATGGCTCAATTAAAACAAAAGTACTCATTGAGCACCCTGCAGCCGATAAGAGTGTATCAAAAGAAGATTACGATGGGTTGGTCAAAGAATTAAATGAAGGAAAAGCAGACTGGCAAATAATCACCTACGCAAATTCTGGACATACATTTACCAATCCCGAGTCACAAGAATATAATCCAGTGATGGCTAAACGTGCCTGGGACCATACCTTATTATTTCTGAAAGAAGTATTAAATTAACTAATAACCAACAACAGCAATATCCACCCAAATGAGTCATAATTTGAGGCTATCAATTTCCCCCTTTATCATTCAGTTGCTGCTATTGCTGTTGTATAGTTCCTTCGCACAATCTCAAACCGTAAAATCCCTAACAATAGCTAGCCCTACACAGGCAGTTCTGTTTGTAACCAATGACTCCGATAAATCAACTGATTTTATCATGCGTCTACACGAAAAAAATGCTGCTGCGATTTTCAAGCAAGTGCCTTTTAGCACAACAAAGTTACTGGTCACAAAAACCGATGCAAAAAAACTTACATTTATCGTTAAAAATCACCAATGGACCATCGACGTATTGTCATTAAAGCAACGTCATACCATGATCTTGTTTGATGGATTAGCCAAACCCAAGATCATATACGATAGTAATACCTATCTGGCAGCAGCCAAACCCATATTAAACACCAGCACACAAATTGCGTCAACGAAAGCTTCGGCACAATATAATGCCTCACATTTCTTTGACTCAATCGCACAAGTCCAATTTATTCCAACCAGGCAATATGCAGCGGCTATTATAGCCAACCCCGCTCTCCCTCTTTATTACAGTCAGCGTAAAAATAAATGCGACGGCACCTATGTCATGCAGCAGTTTTCTGGCGAAAATGAGGTACAATCCGGTGCAATTATGACGACTGTTTATGAAGAAGGCAAAGAGCTCACATCCAACCATCTTTCTGGCGGAAATAATTATTTCAGCAAAAGATTCTATAATCAATTAGGACTTATCGACTCCATACAGTACCTTCAAAATAGTAAATGGAGCAGCAGTACAATTTACAGATATCTCCCCAATGCTATTGTGTCCTACGACCCCACATTACAATCAGCGATGATATACCACTTGGACAGTAAACTTCAGGTTATAAAAAGTGAATCCATTCATTTTGTCTATCAACGGATAGACTGGGCCATTTATCAGTATGATGAACAAAATCGAATTGTCGAGGAAATTTCCGGCAGAAATGACCAGGTAGAAAACCGTGCCCACTATCTGTATAGCAACCCGGAAACAAGTGACTACTCGCGGCGCCAAACCTTCGATCAAAGCTATCGACTGACAGCCGAAATCAAGCGATCATACCGAGCCAACGAAACAATTGATGAATTTTATTATGAGGGCGTCTTACAGCAAAAATCAATTGTAAAAGATCTTGGCGACTGTACCTATGAAAGTCTGATTTATAACAAGGAGGGCCAACTCACGGCAAAATACAAACAAGCGAGAAGGAAGATGTAAATACTTACTGAAAAACTGCTATTGCCGGATGAATAAAGACCTCAGTTTTTACAAAAAATGTTTCGATGAAATCCTGTAAAAAAGCAGAAAAAAAATATTTCAGCATTAATTTTGATAGGGATAATAAAACACCGAATTGAGAAAACGAAAATTGATCAGTCAACATCACCCAATACTTTATTTTTTAGCAGTATGGGTCAGAAGAATACATAGAAAAGCCCTATGGCTATTAGACAACAAAAAATATACAGCAGCTAAATCAGCTGAAAAACTCCCCTTCCGTATCAAAAAACACCAGTCTGTATTATTGAAGAAACTGGGAGAAAACAATATGCAATTGCAGATTAATAAAGTTACCAATCTGAAAATTGCTGCAGCACAGATTAACAGTATTCTGATCAGACCGACGGAAACCTTTTCTTTTTGTAAACTCGTTGGTCTACCAACCGCAAAAAAAGGCTACTTGCCAGGAATGGAATTATCTTTCGGTGAAGCAAGGGCGGGTATCGGCGGCGGGATATGTCAAATATCCAACCTCATCCATTGGCTTGTTATCCATAGTCCACTCACCGTCAACGAACGTTATCATCATTCCTTTGACCCTTTTCCTGACGATGGCCGTGTCTTACCATTCGGTAGCGGTGCTACTGTGTTTTATAACTATCGTGATTATCAATTCACCAACCATACACCCTACACTTTTCAAATCAATCTATGGTTTACAGAGAAATGTTTAGAAGGCGAATTACGAATTGATCAAGAACTTGATTTTGCATACCATGTCTTCGAAAAAGAACATCAATTTCTGAAAATAGACAATCAATTCTTTCGGAAAAACGAGATCTGGCGCGAGAAATTTTTAAAATTCCAGGGTGGAAAGACTATAGGAAAAGAACTTTTGACCAAAAATTTTGCGCGCGTTACTTATACCCCCGACGAATATATCGAAATGTGTACGGAACAAAAATCAGGATCTTAAAGCAGCAATGTATGCATCCTACTTAGTCAGCTAACAGCTCAGCATTTTTTTATATAAAATGTCTACTTTTTTGTTTAAGTTTGATATGGCTTTGGGGGTATTCTGTATAGAATTGAGATAGTCCCTTTGAACCTGATTCGGTTTATACCGACGTAGGGAAAAGCAAACGTCAACTGTACAGCACAATACCTCTATACTGTACAGGCTATCTCTCTTCTTCCCATCAAAGCCGCAAGTAAACATCTTACAACAAGCAAAAAGAATGGAAGATTCAATGATCAAACTTTTAGAGCGGTTGAGGCTTGAAAAACCTCTTGTCCACAACATCACCAATCTGGTCGTGATGAACAATACGGCCAATGCCCTTTTAGCTCTAGGCGCCTCCCCTGTTATGGTACACAGCCCATTGGAAGTACGCGAAGTTGTTGACCTTGCACAAGCGCTGGTCGTTAATATCGGCACCTTGAGTGAAGATACGGCCGAGGCTATGTTGGTCGCTACTGAGCATGCCAATACCATCGGACGGCCATGGGTGCTGGATCCTGTTGGTGCTGGAATATCGGCCTTCCGAAATGATTTATTGTCCAATCTCTTGGATCTTAAACCAACAGTAATTCGTGGAAATGCCTCAGAGATCATGACCTTATACAATTTCAACCAACCGAATACCAAAGGAGTAGACAGTACAACGGATAGCAGGGACGCCCTTCAGTTTGGAAAATTATTGCAGGAACAGACCGGCTCCATTATCTGTATTTCTGGCGCAGTCGACTATATCCTTTCCGAACAATACCGGGTTGAAGTCTATAATGGTCATCCATTAATGACGCAAGTCACCGGGCTCGGCTGCAGCGCTACTGCACTCATCGGAGCATTTTTGGGTATCACAGATCAATATTTTGAAGCGGCAGTAGCCGGTGTATCCATTTTGAGCTTAGCAGGACAACTCGCTGCCCAAACAGCAGCTGGCCCGGGCACCCTGCAATTGAATCTCTACGATGAACTCTATCAGCTCAATGCAGAACGTCTAAAATCAAAGCTCAAGATCAAACAGTATGCGCATTAATCCGCTTTTCCCCTACCCTTTATATTTAGTCATCTCCGCGCAAGATTGCTTTCCGCAAAATTGGCTCCGTGTAGCCGAAGAAGCAATTTTGGGCGGTGTCGACCTGATCCAATTGCGGGAGAAAGATGACGATCCAGCCACATTTTTGGATAAAGCCATTCGCTTGAAAAAAATTACCGATCATCATGGTATTCCCCTCGTCATCAATGATGCAGTAGAAATTGCCGACCAAATTGGGGCATGGGGTGTACATGTGGGGCAAAGTGATTGTCAACCACTTGCTATTCGAGAAAAATATGGACACAAAATGTCGATAGGCTGGTCCTTAGAGCATATGCTACAGCTTGAAAGCCCGGAAATCCCAGCTGCTGACCATCTTGGAGTAAGTCCAATTTTCTCTACAAAAACTAAAACCAATACGATTACAGAATGGGGAATCGAGGGCTTAAAACAATTACGCCATAAAACTGAAAAACCATTAATAGCAATCGGAAGAATGAACCTACGGACTGCTGCACAGGCCTGGAATGCAGGAGCAGATTCCATTGCTGTGGTTTCGGCCATATGCCAAAGTAACGATCCTAGACTGGCCAGTGCACAACTAAAGCAATTATTAACATGACAAAAGATAAAAAATACCGCGTACCTACTGTACTCAGTATAGCCGGTTTCGATGGTAGCGGTGGTGCTGGTATACAAGCGGACACCAAAACGACATCTGCATTAGGTTGTTATGCCATGAATGTTTTAACCGCTCTGCCTATACAGAATACACAGGGCGTAAGAGATATTTACGAAATCCCTACAGCAGCCGTCCGTGACCAATTGGAGGCAATTTTTGACGACATCTATCCCGATGCGATTAAAATAGGTATGGTACACCACGTCGAACTTGTGGAACTTATCAGCTCCTATTTAAAAGAATATAAGGGGCCTATTGTATTTGACCCTGTCATGGTTTCAACCAGTGGACACAAGCTGATTCACGATGATACCATTCAGGCTTGTATCGAACTGCTTTTTCCTTTGGCAACCCTAATAACGCCAAATCTAGATGAGGTAAGTGTCTTAGTGGACGAGATTATTGACGACGTCCCGAAAATGGAAAAAGCAGGAAATAAACTGCTGGCCAAAGGTTGCCAATCGGTTCTGGTCAAAGGCGGGCATCTCCAAAGTCAAGAGTTAACATCCCTCTTGTTTCAGCACGGGAAGCCTCCAATTGAATTCAGATCGCAAAAAATTAACAGCAAAAATACGCACGGATCGGGCTGTTCCCTGTCTTCTGCAATTGCCAGTCAACTCGCACAAGGCAATAGCCTGGATGCTGCAGTGGATACTGCCTTGACCTATATACACGCAGCCATAGCAGCGAGCAAAGATTTGCGCATTGGAAAAGGAAATGGGCCATTAAATCATTTTCACACACCCCTTAAGCTTATTCAATATGAACTGGACTGATAGCGCCTGGAATTCTATAACTTCTATTTATTCGGATATACTTACGATGCCGTTTATCCGTCAGCTTAGTGCGGGTACTCTTCCTCTCGATAAATTTCAATTTTACATGCAACAAGATGCCTTTTATTTAGAGGAATTTGGCCGTGTGCTAGCTTTTATAGGTGCAAAAAGCGCCGATAATCAACAAGCCTTGGACTATTTCGACTTTGGTCGCAACGCACTTCTTGTTGAAAGATCTCTTCACGAAAATTATTTCCGGGGATTTGGTTTAACACCCGACGATAACAGCAACAAGATCGAACCAACCTGCCATCATTATGTCCATTTTCTCAAAAGCGTAGCAGCTTTCGAAAGTATTGAAGTTGCCATGGCCGCAACACTCCCCTGCTTTTGGATTTATAAAGAGGTTGGCGACCATATTGTAGCGACGGCAGATACCCATCGCAATCCCTATTCCAAATGGATAGAAACCTATAGCGGCGACGATTTTGCAAAGGGCGTTATTAGGGCCAAAAACTATGTGGACAAAATTGCGACAGAAACTACTGCAACAAACCGGGAGAAGATGCGACAAGTATTTATAACAGCTTCCCAATTAGAGTATCAGTTCTGGTTAGCGGCTTACGAACGAAGGGTATGGTAAACAAACCCAAACTGTCCGATACCGAACAGCTATTGTTCGGTAATGAGCATTCGGAAAAGTAGATGTAAAACAAAAAAACGATGATAAACAATCATTTACGAAGATTTTAAGGTTTGGCATCACTATTATACTATAGTAGCAGTTAACAAAAGCTGTAATACGGCTACATAAGAAATGATAAAAGGGAAATTAACATGAAACTTTCAATAACAATAAATTTAAACAAATAACAGAAAAATAATGAAAAGAATCTTAACCATTGCCTTTATTTCATTTTTATATGTAGCTCAGGCACAAGAACGCGAAACACGTAAAATCACGGCTCCAGATGCCATTTCATCAGCAACATCACTACGTGTAGATTATATTCATTCTAATCGCAATGAGGTCGTTGTTGAAGCAGATAATCCCGAGCATTTATCCCTTATTGAAACAAGCGTAAAAAACGGTACACTCTATGTGCAGTATAAAAGAAACAGTTCAGTCAGAAATGCGAGAAACAATCGCGTAACTGTTTACTCAAGCAAGATACCAAAACGTTTCTCCGCATCATCCAGCAGTTCGATTCATACCGACGAAACGATTAAGGCCGATAAAATCTCTGTTGACGTCTCCTCTTCAGCTAGCATATCCCTTAAAAAATTAATCGCTGATGATATAAGCCTTTCAACGAGCTCTTCAAGTAAGTTAACGACAGAAGTGAACAGTAAAAATTTGCAAGTAGCGGCAAGTAGTTCGTCTAAGCAAGAAATTGCGGGTAGCGCTTCAAATTTAAATCTGAACACCAACTCATCAGCATCGGTTGATATGAGCCGTTTCACGACAACGAATGCACAAGTACAAGCAAATTCGTCCGCCAATGTAACGCTCAGCGTGAAAGAAAACTTACAGGGAAATGTCTCTACATCTGCAAGAATTGCGTTAAAAAATCAACCGAAAAATGTCCAAGTTGACAAATCAACAAGTGGCAGAGTAGTCATGTAATTTTTAGTGTGGTCTTTAAAAAGACTGTTTATTTATGTTTAATGTTTAGTTAGCTTAAAGGTGATACAATCCCCAGTATCACCTTTGCTTTTTTAAACCGATTCTCTTTTCCTATCCTACTCAACTACAACGGCCTCCTATCATTAAAGCAGTTCTTAACATGGAGTCCAGGTTTTAATAATCGGGTATTCCTGACATTTTCTTATCTTAAGGGTATAAAACCATAAACTTCAAAAGGATGGATAACTTTCTAGCGAGCTGCTTAACAAAATTTCAATATTATAAATCATTGGGTAATAAAACATTTGATCAATTAAGTACTGAACAACTATTTTGGCGGCCAAATGATTCGAGCAATAGCATTGCACTGCTTGTGAAACATTTAAGTGGAAATATGCTTTCACGTTGGACCGATTTTCTCAGTACGGACGGAGAAAAAGAAAATAGAAATCGGGATCTGGAATTTGAGAATACCTGGACAGACCGCAAGGAGCTTATGGATCATTGGAATGCCGGATGGAACTGTCTCTTTCAAGCCATTGAATCCCTCGAAGAAGGAGACCTCAAAAAAATTATTTATATACGCAATGAAGAGCATACTGTCATGGAGGCTATTTTGCGGCAGATTGCACATTACCCCTACCATATCGGACAGATTGTTTATATCGGAAAAATATGTATGGATGAAAAATGGTCCTCCTTATCCATCCCCAAAGGCGCTTCTGCATCCTATAACAAAGAGAAATTCGACAAGGAAAAATAGCAGATAAAATCTCTCTGCTGAGCTTTAAAAGCTGGGTAAGGAGAATAGGCACTAAAAACCCTATTATACGCCATCTAATACATTTATTCGTTGTATAAGGGCAGGTAGTTTTAACAATTTTTCACAAACTTTTAAGTATATTTGTCATACATACAACTATTTCTCTTCATAAGATTTCGTTGTTAAGTACGTTGTTTTAAGACTATGAAAAATTCGATTAAGATCATCAACAATTACGAGTACAAAAAACTATTTCTACCTGATGTTTCGGAGCATAATCTGTTCAATGAGAATAAAATTCAAGTCTATCGAATTGAAAGCTACCTTCGCAGTATCCTGATGCCGGTCATCCCCTACCGTACAACGTTTAATTTCCTCATTTTTGTTACGAAAGGCACATTGACACAGCACCTGGAGAGTGCTTCTTATACATTGACCGAAAACCAAGTCATCAATATCAAACAAGGCAATATCACAGCAACCCTAGCGATCTCTGATGATGTAGAAGGTTTTTTTGTGGTCTATGAAAATGAAATTGTAACGGATATTGAACTAGGTATAAACGATATCAAGTTTTTCAATTCCCATCCTTTTACCACACTAAAACCGCATGTTGCACATTGGATCCAGCAAATGCTGATACTGCTAGAAGAAGAACTTTTTACAGAGGGTCGTGTGATGGAAGTTTGCATCTCCATGATGCAGTGTGTGTTATTGAAGGTAATAAAATCAGATATCGAGACAAAAGCTCCTATGAGCAGACAGTTAGATATTGCATTCCGTTTTCGCGAATACGTCCAAAAGTTCCATATAGATCATAAGAACGTATTATTCTACGCTAATTTATTGCATATCTCCGAAAACTATCTCAACAAATGTGTCAAAGAGGCGACAAATAAACCGCCAAAGCAATGGATCAGTGAGATCAGCATTTTACACAGTCAGATCCTGCTGCAGGACGCTACAAGGGATATTGCTGGTATCGCCTTTGAACTGAAATTTCAGTCTCCTTCCTATTTCACCCGACTATTCAAAAAAATCACTGGGTATTCACCCAGTGACTATAGAAAACATAAGTTTATGGCAGACTAATGCTTTTTCTTAGTGTATGGTAGATTCCAGATTAAATCTACCGCTAGGTAATGGACGCCGAAATCTACTTTGTCATAGCCTTTAATTAAGTCGTTCATATAACCTAGATCCAATCGCAAAGGTGTCTTTGGAATATCTGTCATGTAATAGAAACCTAGACGGGTCTCTTTATAGCCAAAGCTTGACCAGGCACTAACAGGTTCGTAGAGTTTACTGATTGCAAAAAGTCCCTCTGCGCTCAAAGCCAATTCTTGTTTATTTTTAGCCGAAATTTTAAAATTTAGCTGCGACTTCAAGCGGGTCCTCAATTGAAAATTCTCTTCTGTCTTTTGAAAATCAGCTGTAAAGAACTTTCGAAACTCTTGCCTTAAGGTATTTTTCCATTTCAAGCGATCATTAAGGGTAAATGTATACGCATATCGTCCATATAACCTAAACTCTTGCTCGACGCCTTCATTATAATAAGGTGCCGCCTCATCATAGATATTTTGGCGACGATAGCTCAATGCATAGCTATATTGTTGATTCTTGGCAAACTTATGATAGACTTCATGATTTAGCACCCAAATGGCCTGCTTATGAAATGGATTTGAATCGTCGGGCGTACTTTTGGTTCCCAGACCGATGTAGGTTAGTGCCTCTTTGGTTCCCGCACTATCCAGTTTCCGGCGCAAGCCCAAAACTGACCAAGATGCGGTCTTTGCTTTTCCTAATCCCGGCGGACTGACTTGTCCATAGACCGTATTTACATGAATTCCCAATAAGAGCATTATTGGGAATAGTTTTATTAAACGAAATTTAAACATACATAAAATTTTAGTTCACAAAAAGGACTATGAAGTCCCCTCGGCTGATGAAAATTTATTCACCAACCATTTATCGATAAGTTTCACAGGGTGCATGGCCCACATCGCAAAAACAAAAGGAAAAGTCAATGTCGTCCATCCGTTATGAATCAAAAAATGATCAAAATAGGTGGCGATAATTGTTCCGATTAGAACATATACACCATCTCTAACACGGGGGCCGCTTAGGGCGATTCCAACCAAGACCGCATTGAAACTAAAGATGCCATTATTGGTCATATCTGCTGATTCATGTCCATGATGAGAAATGTAAACGCTAATGATAACAGCTGCGAAGCCATAGAGCGCACCCATCGGATTGCTGACGAAAACTCCGATGAAAAAAATCAATCCCGCGATTAAACTGCCCTGAAATATAACCTGACCAAACGCATGCCCTTCAATTAAAAAGTCGTCCATTTCCTGAATATCTACAAAATGCTCAGGCACGGTCCGCAAAGCCAATTCTGGAATACTTAATACATACAACGCAATCCAGGTGATCAAGATAAAGGGAAATGTAAATACAGGTAAATTTTTCTTCAGTGCAAATCCCATTAAGATAGTCGTCAACGCAGATCCGAGGATTAAAGCCCCCCACACCCAAACGTTGGTCTGGAAATAGAAAACTAAAGCAATACCATACAGCGTAGCATTAAACCCGAAGAGTCCATCATTGATATGGTCTTCATCAAACTTCATCAATTTAGCCGTCAATACCCCCACGATATTGGCGAGAATTCCTGCAAAGCCCATGAGCGCCGAATCATAAATAATGGCACCTATAAATAAAATACCCGTCCAAATGTTACCCTGTAACATAATTTGCCCAAATCCTTTAAAGAAAGCTTTGATAAAAGCTAGGATGTTATTTTTCATTGGAATATAATTAGTTGTTATTCAAAAATATGTTGTCCCATAATGCGCTTTGCATTTCTTTAAAAAGAAGATAAAGCTGCTCGGCACCGTAGCCTAAAACGCGAACCATAAAACCGTCATGTTGCAGTTCACTAATCCCAAACGCGACGTCTTTAGTTTCACCGTATTGTTCATGGAAAGTCTCGATCCAGTCGCTCGGATTCAAGCCGGCACTGTTGAGATAGATCAAGGTTCCCTGATGCGTATAACCTTCCAAAATGCCCAAACCTTGTATGGGCATACGATCTGGCTGTAACAATACATTATCTTTTACAACGAGCCTGCCATTGACATAACATTCGGTCAAATTCTGGAAGTGATTGTACATAAATTCCTCACCGGACATTTTCCGCCCACAGGTCACGATTTCACTCAGCAATAAGTGACAATTTGAAGCAAGATGCACAATGTTATGACTCAAAAAATGAGACGAATGCTGCGGTACTACAGGATGGGGTACATAAGAAAAAACCGCATTTTCGCCTACATTCACTTCCATAGTTTGGGACGAATGCCCTTTCATATGGAATAGACGCTGATAAGCCTGTGTCTGCAATTGCAACTTAGATCCGGGAGCAATATCCACTTGAATACGGTGGTCATCACCGTCGAGTAAGCCTGGGGATGAGCTCATGATCATCAAGTAAGCGGCATTGTCTTTTTGATATTGTCCAACAGGAACGATACGAAACGGTTGTGTCGCATATGCATCTTTTAAAAAGGATTTTCCTTCGCGATGTGCTATTTTAATATCTAAAGAACAAATCATAATCAACGTAACAAATTAGGCTCCTCAATATCTTGAAGGAGTGCGTATTTTTTAATCCAGCCCACGATCTCTTCCAAACCATCGCCGGTTTTCAGATTTGAAAACAAGAATGGAGAACCTTTACGCATTTTACGCGCATCATGCTCCATCACTTCTAGGCTTGCACCTACATAGGGTGCCAAATCTTTCTTGTTAATCAACAACAGATCTGATCTTGTAATTGCCGGGCCACCTTTACGAGGCATTTTTTCACCTTCGGCAACATCAATTACAAAAATGGTAATATCGGCAAGATCCGGACTATAGGTAGAAGTCAGGTTATCACCACCACTTTCAATTAAAATCAACTCTAAATCCGGGAAGCGGCTTGCTAGTTCATCTACAGCTTCGAGATTCATACTTGCATCTTCCCGTATCGCCGTATGGGGACAACCGCCAGTTTCTACACCGATAATTCGCTCACGGGGTAGCAAACTATTTTTGGCCATATATTCCGCATCTTCCTTCGTATAGATATCATTCGTAATTACGGCAAGATCAATTTCATTCATCAAACGTCTGCTCAATCTTTCCAATAATGCTGTTTTACCAGATCCTACTGGACCACCAACCCCTATTTTAACATATTTTCTATTTTCCATTTTAATTGTTTTTTAAGAAATATAAACTCTAGAATATAATCGTTCGTGTTGCATGCAACGGATATCAAATCCAATGTTGCATAAGCCCACTAAATTCCGTTCAACTGTTAAGGTCTCTTTACAGAGATCAAGTATATCATCATGTAAACCAAAAAGTATATCTTGGCCATCCAATTGCCCTAGTGGCACAAGTTTTACAGCATTGGTCACCATCGTAATGGCGGCATTATAATAAAATCCGTGTAATGCTTCTTCTAGCGGAATTTCTAAAAGTGACGCCAACATGCCATACATCAGGCAGTAATGACTATCTACTTCCTTCTTTTGGATTAATTCACCCCAGGACAGCATAAAATCCTGCTGCTGATAACGACTGAATATTTTATAAATACGAACGCCCAATTTTTTACTGGCATCGCGAATTTCCCTTGGACTCTTTAATGCCGTACATTCTTGATCCAGGGCTATTAGTGCATTCATGTCCCTCAATGAAGTTGCTTCGTAGGCCAATTTCATCAATGCTGCATCATTATACTTCAAATTGTACCACAGGTTATGGCGTACATATTTATCCGCCGTAGCCTTATCATTGACCAGGCCCTGCTGCACATAGGTCTCCAAACCATTCGAATGGGTAAATCCTCCGATTGGTAATGTAGGGTCTGCTAGATGGAGTAACTTGCCCAGAAATGTATTTTTCATTGACATTATTTTTATTGTAAGTATATATTCAAAGGTCAATAAGAACCTTCTCTATTCTTTTGTCCAACGGGCATTACCCACTGCACAAAGTTTTTATTTTCTAAAAGGAACGAAACCGCAATCCTTTTTTTCTCAATCATCTTTTTTATTGATCCGTTTTTTCCATTAGGCTATTAATGAGCTCACACTGCTCGGTTATTAGCCCGAAAGAACCTTCGGTACGCCATAGCTGTTGGCAATTACGAATCCATGAAGGTTTTATCGTTAATGAAGAGCGGTATATTTTTGGTCGAAAACTTCATCTTCTGATGATGTTGCGGATCGACATTTGCATTGAGCGGACGTAAAAGTTGACGCTCGCAACGTTGCGGGTCAAACCCTTGTCTACTTAACCACTCGTACATGGATCGCTCATAAGGCATAAGCAATTCATTTGCCTCCACAAATAGAGGCAAATGTTTATTTCCAATTTCACTGCTGACAAAAGCAGTTTGCAGGAAATCAATTGCCATAACACGGATGGCTTCACAAGGCTTGATCGTTACCACAACGATTTTCTCTTCATCTTCGTACAAGATATCACCCTCCTGCAAACAGGACGTATTTCCCAATAATTTGACGGCAATATCCATTCCCTCCGCTGTACGTAAACGTTGAATACGTTTGGTCGACTCATACCATTCAATAGCGAGCAAATCAAGACGCTTATCAATCTGCTCATCATGAATATTCCTTGTGATTTCCGTGATTATCATTTTTTAATTTTTAATAAATAGATTTTTAGACAGGCCCAAACCTACTGTAGATCCATTGATTCCGGTAATGACTTCGTGATCGTTGGGAATAGCAGGATCTTTGCTGTGCATCTTTTTATAGGAGAGTTCAGCAACTTTGGCTTTTAATGCCCAGCCTTTTCCCAAGGCAATACCGACAAGGGGATATACCCTGAACAAATAACCGTTGTATTTACCATCCACCATGGCTCCGCCGCTTGTCACATGCTGGTCGCCCCAAAGGTAATGCACATCCACCTGGCCAATTAACATGAAATGCTCACTCAAAGGCCAAGTATTGCTGTAAAAAGGGCCTACTTCGTGGGAATGGTCTGTAAAATCCAGTGCCTTATTTTTGGACGAATTGAATCCATAGTTTAAACCCACGTTCATATTATCCGTAAAAAAATACGCAGCACCTACTGGCGCGGCACTAAATTGATGGCCTGCCGTTGTTTCGTGGTAATTCAGTGACCCATAAACCATAATACCTCCCTTTTGCGCATAGGCAGACTGTATCGTAAAACACGCCATTGCTATACAACAGCCTAAAAATATCTTCAAATTTTTCATTCGCGTAAATCGTATTTCAGCAGTAATGAAGCATCATGAGCAGTGATTATTCTCCTCTTTATGCGCTTTTGATCAGCTCATGATGATTTCATCAACATATTGTTTTTCATAGTTTATGGCGTGACATAGGATCACGCCATAAAAAAGTAGTTATAGGGTTAAAACAAGAAGTATCGTTGTCCCAACGAAACTGTATCAACAGGTTTTGACCGCAAGATCTCACCATCAAGACTTACCTCATAATTCTCTGGATTAACGATAATTTCAGGTGTAGCATCATTATGGATCATATCTTTTTTGGAGATATTTCGACAATTTTCTACAGCAAGCAGCGTTCTTTCCAATTTATACTCTTCTTTAATACCTTTTTCCAATGAAATTTTAGATACAAAGTCAAAACAAGTTTGGTGAACAGCTTTACCTAAACCGCCAAACATCGTTCTCAGAATGATTGGCTGTGGTGTAGGGATAGAAGCATTCGCATCGCCCATTTTTGAAGCGATGATCATACCGCCTTTTATAATCATCTCTGGTTTTGCACCAAATAAAGCGGGACGCCAGATTACCATATCTGCAATTTTACCAGGTTCGATGGAACCTACATATTTAGAAATACCGTGAGCAATTGCTGGATTGATCGTGTATTTCGCTACATAGCGGCGTGCACGGAAATTATCGTTGTCCTTACCTTCGTCTTCAGGTAATGGACCTACTTGTTTCTTCATTTTGTCTGCTGTTTGCCAAGTGCGTGTGATGACCTCACCTACACGTCCCATTGCCTGCGAGTCCGAGCTCATGATACTGAATACACCGCGATCTTGCAATACATCCTCAGCAGCAATCGTTTCTGGGCGAATACGCGAATCAGCAAAAGCAACGTCTTCAGGGATTTCTTTGCTCAAGTGGTGACAGACCATAAGCATATCCAAGTGCTCGTCAATTGTATTTTTTGTAAAGGGGCGAGTTGGATTTGTCGATGCTGGTAATACATTTGGATACATCGCAGATTTGATAATATCCGGAGCGTGACCACCACCAGCACCCTCTGTATGGAATGTATGGATGACACGTCCGTTGATTGCCTGGATTGTGTCTTCCAAGAAACCCGCTTCATTCAGCGTATCTGTATGGATGGCAACCTGCACATCATATTGATCTGCAACAGTCAACGCTCTGTCGATTGTTGCTGGAGTAGCCCCCCAATCTTCGTGGATTTTAACACCTAAGGCGCCGGCTTCAATTTGTTCAACAATAGGTTGTTCCGTACCGACGTTTCCTTTACCAAAGAAACCAAAGTTCATTGGAAGATCTTCAACAGCTTGTAACATGCGGCGTAAATTCCATTTACCTGGAGTTACTGTCGTTGCATTTGTTCCATCTGCAGGACCTGTACCACCACCAATCATTGTTGTAATACCACTATACAAGGCCGTTTCAACTTGTGTTGGGCTGATATAGTGAATATGAGTATCAATACCACCTGGAGTTAGGATATACCCTGATCCACCATGTACCTCAGTAGAAGCACCGATAATCATGTTTGGGGTAATATTATCCATGGTATCTGGATTTCCAGCACGACCAACACCAACAATTTTACCATCCTTAATACCGATATCACCTTTCACGATACCCCAGTGGTCTATTACAATAGCGTCTGTGATTACCATGTCCAATGTACCTTCGTCTCGTGTATGGACCGAAGATTGGCACATACCATCACGAACCGTTTTACCACCACCAAATTTAGCTTCGTCGCCATAGTAAGCGTAGTCTTTTTCAACTTCAATAATGATATCAGTATCTCCTAAACGGATTTTATCACCACTTGTAGGGCCAAAAATGGCGCTATAATTTAATTTGCTAACTTTTAAACTCATGATACTTTGTTTTTAAAGCCTTGTTCTTTTACTTTTTTCATTGCATTTGCTTTCGCAACTTCGGTTTCGGTATCTCCATTGGCCAAATCATTGTGTCCATAGATTTTTCTCGCTCCTGCATAAGGAACTAATTCTACTTCTTTTGATTCGCCTGGTTCAAAACGCACAGCAGTACTGGCAATAATATTCAATCGCTTGCCAAAAGCTTTCTCACGATCCAATTCCATCATTTTGTTCACCTCAAAGAAGTGAAAATGTGAACCTACCTGAATTGGTCTATCACCTGTATTCGTCACGGTGATGGTTGTTACTTCTCTACCTTCATTGCAGATCACATAGCCATCTGCAATAAAAAATTCTCCTGGGATCATAGATTATATTTTTAACAATTAGCGAATCGGGTTATGAACAGTAACCAGTTTTGTACCATCTGGAAATGTAGCTTCAATCTGTACGTCGTGAATCATTTCAGGTACGCCTTCCATCACATCCTCACGTGTCAACAACGTTGCACCATACTGCATTAAATCAGCAACAGTGCGTCCGTCACGAGCAGCTTCCAAAAGTTCGCTGCTAATCAATGCAATAGATTCCGGATAGTTTAACTTTAATCCTCTAGCTTTACGTTTTTTCGCTAGTTCGCCGGCAAGATGAAGCAATAGCTTCTCTGTCTCTCTAGGTAATAAATGCATATAAATATTATTTAAATTGTTGTTAATTCAATTAAAACAAGTCATAGCGATGCCACACGACGTATAAAAATCGTTCAAAATCGTGATTAAAATAGCACAGTCGGCCTATGCGGATCGCATAGTAGGCCAATGCTCAGCATCGTAAGAAATGGAATTTTTTATCCCAGAAATGGAATTTTTAGACTTTGGAAAAGAATATATTTTGGGGGTAGGATCAAGCGATCCATATAAGGTTTTCTATTATTCTGAATTTTGAGACATACAGGATAACAGAATACAAAAAGACAAATAGAAAGAACTCCCCAATAGAGCAACTTGCTCCATTCATCTTTTAGATCGATCTGTTCGGTGATATCATAGAGATCATGATCTTTCACCGCGGCGATCAAATTTTCTCGTTCAGACTGCCCCGAATCCTTTTCCACCTGAGTAGGAAAGGTAGAAGACAACCTTAAACTAATAACCGGATTTAGTGCACTCGAATGCGTAGGCATAGCCAATCCCTTCATGAGCAAGGTGCTCAAAAGGAAAACTAAAAAGACTAAAACAAACCTCATTCTTGTGTTCACAATTCTATTATTTGTTGTTCAAATTTACAACCAAAGCGGGCTATCTGACTAGCACAAATCTTGAATTAAATAGTCCAAATTTGTTGAAAAAGCCCGCTTTGAAGTTTTTAGATCACTATTTCAAAATTAAAAAGAGTAACCAACTGATACCATGATATTTCGTGGAGCACCAGCAAATGCCCTAGTGTAGTCAAAACCACCTAAAAAGTAATATTTATCGAATACATTGTTCAGATTCATGGCGATCTTCATTGCTCCTACGTGATAATATGCTGCAGCATTTACGGTTGTATAAGAAGGCCATTGTCCCCAGAGTGCATTCCCATCGCTATCCTTTCCGATACTGTTATCCATCCGTTTACGGTCTACATAATACACACCGGCCCCAAAACCCAAGCCTTTTAGTGAGCTGGTTGAAAACACATATTTTAACCAGGCACTGGCCATATTTTTGGGTGCTCCCGGCAGGGACTGTCCGACTTCTGAAGGAATAGATGACGATTTTACCTCGGTATCATTATAGGCATAGTTTGCCATGACCTGAAACTCCCGCGTCAGCTGCCCACGGACATCTAGCTCAACGCCTTGTGATAGTGCTTTGCCAGATTGTCTATATTCAGGCAGTCCAGAATCATTGATTGCTCCAGTTGCAATGAGCATATTTCGTCGTTCAATTCGGAACAGGGAAAGATCTACCTGCAATTGTTCTTTAAAGAAACCAGTCTTAACCCCTGTTTCAACCTGAAAGCTCCGCTCAGCATCAAATGGCTTATCGGCTCCATAGTCTTTATAATTCTGAATAAAATTGGCTCCCACAGGCACAAATCCTTGCGAATAACTGGCAAAATAGTTGATCTGCTTATTGATTCCATAAGTTACGCCAAAACGAGGTAATAAGGCATTTTGGGTCGCATGAAAACGATTTTGTCCATCAAGAGTTTCAGAAGAATAGTGTTCATGCCGCAAGCCAACGATGAATTTCAGTCGGTCGTCAATGCTGATTTGATCCTGTATATATTTACCCGTTGTTTTATAGGGACTCAAAAAAGGATAGGCTACACCAGTACGCCAGACATAATTTGTCAGGGCATGAGTCGTATACGTAGGATTGTTGAGATCAAAAGTCAAAGGAACAACTTTGCCATCTACAGTTTGTTGTCTAGCTTCCCGTAATTGATTTTCTTTGTCACCACGATATTGCGCAAAATCAATTCCTGCCACAATGTGATGATCAACCCGATCACCGAAGAGATCCCACTTCACATAGCCGACAACATTATCTGTATAATCACGCCCGTGACGATCAAAAAAACGCATATTCATAATTGTATTATGCGGAGCGTCAGCGAAAGTGTTCATTGTCCGGTGTTCATTGACATCCTCTTGATAGATCGATTTCATATAACTTAGATTCAAACTAACATGTTCCGCCAGACGCTGAGACAAGCGGCCACTTAACGAAAAAGTTTTTGAATTATAAAAATCTGATGGTTGGCTCAAGGTAAATGATCTCGGCAAAGCGTAAAAATTATTTTCTTTAATCCCCATCCCCCGATCAAGATAACCGTTGAACTGATTATATACCATGTCAATATCAACTATTGTTCCTTCTGCCGGTTTGAACGTAAATGAAGGAGCAACCATGATTCTTTTCTGTCGATTTACATCGCGGAAAGTCTTTGTATCTTCATAACCTGCATTAAAACGATATAATATCCGTTTGGCACTATCCAAAGGTCCACCAAGATCCACCGTGGTTCGCATCGTTTCAAAACTACCGCCCGCAAAACTCACATAGCCCTTAAAATCTTCTAAAGGTTTCTTCGTCGTCATGTTAATCGTACCACCAGGTACAATGTCACCAAATAAAGAAGCCCCCGGCCCTTTCAATACTTCGATGTTCTCAAGGTTGATTGTCAAGGGCGAATTATAATAACTATTGCCATAACCATAGCCCGAACGCAAACCATTGACAAGCCGGACACCCGTTTCATAACCGCTTTTAAAACCACGAATGACCACATCATCATAGGAAGATGCCTCTGTCACCCCTGCCAAATCCTGTACGAGTGCCCCAGTTGTAAAAGCCTGTTTATCCTCGATAAATTCCTTGCTCAAAACAGCGACCGATTGTGGCAGATCTTTCAGTTTTCCAGCAAATTTGCCGCCCAGTTCCATATTGTTTGTCAGGTACGAATTGTTGCGTCTGCCCGTTACCAACACCTCATCCAAGGTATTTTCGCCGGCTACCATACCTATTCTGACTCCTTTTTTTGCGTTCCAGTTGACGGCATTCAAATCTAGCAATACAGACTTATACCCAATTGCATCTGCTCTTAACTGTACGGGAAAGCTGCTGGTCCCAGCAAAACTAAATTCACCTTGATTATTTGAACTTGTCTGCTGTTGTCCATTTGCCAAAGTTAGTGTTACACCAGAGATGGGGTCACCATTCTCATCCTGTATTTTCCCAAAGATGACTACACCTTGTTGTGCATATACGGCTTCCGATACAGAAGCACTCGCCAGTAAAGCGAAAGCTAACGCCTTCATCATGTTGTTCATTCGAATAATTTATTTTTTGTGGCTTATCCTTTTCAATGGTTAAGCGATTTGATCGACGAATAATTCCATATGTATTGTCGGGAAATTCGATTCGTCACGAAAATCCTTCAGCTGAAATCCCAGCTTATTCCAAAACTCATACGCACCTGTTAGAAATGGGTGTGTATGCAGATACAGCCGCTCAATCCCCTTTTCTTTTGCTACTTGCGTCAATTGTAGAAATAGTGCTGTTCCCAATCCCGACCTGCGATAAGCTGGCTCTACAAAAAGCCGGGCAACCTCTACCGTTTTCCGATGATCTATATTCAGATAGGGAAAGCGATAATCGTAGGCAAGCATACCAATTACACCAATCAATTTCCCCTCATGATCTCTGGCCTGCAAAAATGCGCCAGCTTCCGAATCCAGATACACCGTTGAGAAAGCAAGCAGATCTTTAGGTATTTTATTTGCGTCTAGCATCGGAAATAGCTGTTTCCTAAATTCAATGACATAAGGTAATATGACATCAACATCCTCCTCACCTACACGAGATATGGTGATGTTATTTAAATGAGCGTGAACGGAATGACATTGTTTGCTCGCCCCTTGTTCATTAACCAATATATCGACACGATCCTTGATGCTATTCATAATGTTATATTTATTATCTTAATAATAATGCGGTCTACCGAGCACACCATTTGAAAATCACTGTTTTTTTTATAATGACTCTTTCTGAAGCAGTCGGCGGCTCCGTTAGCGGGCACTTATCTCTATCTCGTTGGTCGTCCCTTGTATTATTCCACAGCCTGAATCAAAAGCGCGGCCAGCATTTAGCAGTGGAACAAACATCCATTTTTTCTGATTTTCCAAACTGATCAAAGGAAGTTGGTAAGTTTGTTCCAATAATTTTCTCACTTGCTCCCTTTCCATACCATCCAGATCCACCAGCGTATTATCTTTCATCAAATAAAACTGGTCGCCAAAAAGGTAGGCCATATTGGGGTCATGCATTACGCATAACACTGTTGTTCCTTCCTTCACCAGTTCTTTGGCCGTCTGCAAAACAGCAATCTGATAGTTTAGATCCAGATGATTGGTAGGTTCATCAAGCAACAATAAATCTGGTTTTTGCACCAATACACGACAAAGCAATACCAGTTGTCTTTCGCCTCCAGATAAAGAAGTATAAGGCTTGTCCTTTAAATGGGCGAGATTAAATTTATTCAAGATCAATTCTACAGCCTCAAAATCTTTCTTTCCGGGAGAAAAACGGGAGAATGAAGCACGACCGGTCAAAATAACATCAACAACTTTAAAGGGGAACGTCGTCTGATGAAACTGGTTCAAAAAGCCTAATTTCAAAGCATTGCTTTGGCCAACTTTCCATTCTCTTCGCTCCGTTTTTCCGATATATACAGCTCCTTGGTATTTTTTCTCCAATCCTGCTATAATGTTGAATAAGGTCGATTTTCCACTTCCATTTCGTCCGAGAATAACAGATAGCTTTCCCTCCGGAAATGACATATTTACATCTGTTAAGATGCTGTCTTTACCATAAGCGAAGGAAAGATTTTTGATATGAATCGAGTTACTCATGAATTCCAGTTAATTTCATTACGGCGCATCAGGTAAATAAATAAAGGAGCACCTATAATCATTGTAAATACACCTATCGGAATTTCAAATGGCATGACAGCTCTAGAAAAATCATCGATAAGCAAAAGAAATGTACCACCGATACTGATATTGGCCCATACGACGATATTGTTGTTGGGGCCAAAGATCATACGGCTGATATGCGGTACAATTAATCCGAACAAACTAATAACTCCTACAGCTGCTACAGCTGAGGCCGTAATCATTGTCGCCACAGCAATTAACGCCAATTTTAATAGCTTCGGATTAACGCCAACAGCAATGGCTTCCTGATCACCTAAAGCAAGAAGATTCAGCTTCCAGCGCAACAGGATAAGTATCGACAATCCAATCGTGATTGGCAGAAAAGCATGTTGTACTTTAGACCATGAAGCCGTATGAAGGTTTCCCATTGTCCATTGTACAATAGCCTGCAGTTTATAGGGATCGCTGATGTATTGCAGCAGCGTTAACATAGCTGTAAACACACCTGAAATAACCATGCCAGCTAGAACCATCCCGATAATCGAGGTTTTTAAACCAGCATTCGACACAAAATAGGTCAGCCCCACAGCACATACACCAAACAAAAATGCGGATAAATTGACCGACAATAATGGAAACAACATGGCCAAAGCAGCACCAAAAGCAGATCCCGAAGAAATACCCAATGTGAAAGGGTCGACAATAGGATTTCTAAATATCGCCTGTAAAACTCCGCCCGAGGAAGCTAGCGCTGCCCCGACCATAAAAGTTAACAAAATCCGTGGCAAACGTACCTGCCATAATATGGTATCCATATTCCCCATAAATGTAGTGGCATTCGTCCCCTTATAAATTCCCAATTCGATACCTATACGCTGAAAGAGTTCAACCAAACCGATATGCTGACTTGTGCCTACCAATAAGGAGAACAATAAAACGAACAGCGGCAAAACAACCAGCAGAAACAGCTTTTTGAAGTGACGTATCATTGAAGTAGTCCTGCTTTACCGTAAAGTTTTTCAAAAGCTACCGTCATATCCTGATCAAGTTGCTTTTTAGTATAATCCGAAAAACACCAATGCCGTACCTGTTTTGCAAACAGCATAAATTTTACCGTATGCGGATCGAATGGAAATGATGGCGACATCACAAACACCTGTTTATTTTTCACAGCCGGCAAAGCTGCAAGTTCCTTTAGATTGTATACATCTGTCAATTTTGAATTCCAAAGAATTATGAGATCTGGGTTCCATTTATAGATAGTTTCTGCACCGACATTTGGAGCTTCCATTTCCAACGGACAGGCATTAACGGCCCCCGAAAGACGAATCGCCATATCAATCAAACTACCACGACCCGATGTTGAAAGCACCCGTCCTTTAGACCAGGCGTAATAGACCGTCTTCTGTTTTTGATCCTTAGGAACAATCATTTTTTTCATCTCCGTTGAAACGAATTCAACAATCTCTTCGGCGCGGTCTTTCCTACCAAGCAATGTTCCCATTCCGATGAGCTCACTAAAAATACTTTTTTCATCCTGGGATGAAAAAGTAAACACCGGAATTCCCAGACTTTCTAATTGGGAAATATTATCCTGATCTGTGTTGAATGTCAGCACGAGATCAGGGTTCAGTGCCACAATGCTCTCCACATTATTGGCCTGTCCGCCAAAAGTTGGCGTTGCGATTGTTTTTTTTGCTATTCGAGGATCTAATTTTGATAAAAAGCTGTAGGTATCTTCCATCTGATAGACCTGCTCGGGAATCCCTACAAGACTATTTCCAGCACCCAACATATAAACTTCATCAACTAGAGAAGGAAACAGTACAACGACACGCTTTGCAGTCTGCTGCAAACGCACTTCCTTACCTCGACTATCAATCGCCTTCACACGATCATTAAGAGTTCCTGATTGCTGATTTTGACAGGCGCTAAAAAAGAAGCACAACAGCAAAAGCAATAGGGGCATAATACGATTCACTTTCATTTAATTATCTTTTATGACTGCTCATTCAGGCCAGTATGCTTATCCATCGCCTTCACACCACTGCTCTGCTTACTCTTTACCTGCTGGCGAATCAAATCTTCAGACAGCAACAGCGCCTCTTCCAGCTGGATCGACTTTCCATATTTTGCTAATACCTGTTCGTAAAGCCTGCCATCATAAGGCAAACGAAGGGATCCTTCCGCTGCAATATTGAATATCGGCAAGTGCCTATTACCAATAAAATAGCCAAAATCAGCAAGTTGAACCAAATCCAACGGGTTGAACCTGATTGTTAACGAAGGTTTGACAACCAAAATTGCCTGCAAAGTTTCTTGATGAAATAAAGCATCGCCATGATGCCATTCAGCTCCCTGCTCCAATTGCATAAGGATAGATTTTCCCCCTATCGTATGGCGGGTTAAACGTCTCTTATGGACTTCGTACCATTCAAGTTGCACTTGATCGACATCAGCCGGGGCAAATGCATAGTTTGCTACAATTTGATCTATTGAAAGTGGCAGCTCATTCATTTTTGTAAATCTTTTTTATTCACACAGTAGTTGCAGGCAGAAGACCTTTGTCATCGCTGTTTATACTGTTCAAACATGGATATTCCTAAATCGAAGGACAGCATAACAATGAATATGGATCACTGTTATACTGGCAATCGCATGTGTCGTCTATTATTTAGCTTCGAGCGCCTTATACTGTTCTTTTTTCAGCTGGACTTTTTCCTTCAGCCATTCACACCATGTATCCAGTCCGTCCCCGTTCAAGGTACTGATTGTAATCACTTCCAGATTAGGGTTCACCTCACGCGCATCTTTCGTGACTGCATCTACAGAAAAAGGTACATAGGGTAGTAAATCAGCTTTGGAAACCAGCATCAATTCGCTTGTTAAAAACATACGTGGGTACTTTTTCGGTTTGTCATCACCTTCTGTTGTTGCCAATAAAGTCACCCGGTAATCTTCACCTAGATCAAATGCCGATGGACACAGTAAGTTTCCGACATTTTCGATAAACAATAGATCTATACCTTCGATATCAATATGATCAAGGGCCTGCAAAATCATTTGGGCTTCAATATGACACATTCCACCAGTCACAATCTGCAACGCATTAATGCCTACCTCGCGCATGCGTACAGCATCCCGTTCTGTCTCCGGATCGCCAACTAAAACAGCAATATTTAGGTCTTTTGACAAACGTTTGCCAGTCTCTTGCATCAAGGTTGTTTTACCCGAACCCGGAGAAGAACACACGTTGATCACACATACATCTTTCAATCTATCACGGATGGCTTTTGCAACGAAATCATTTGCTTTTAATAAATGTAAAGTTGTATTTTCACATTGAACCGAACCTACACGGTTACCTAAGCTTTTAGGGTTTGAAGTATTGTCTGACATGATAAACGATTTTTAGTCTTGTTTAAAAATTACTTTTGAAATATAGAGTTCATTTCCTTGAACGATTGTACTGGAGGCTTGCCCGCAATCACAGACAAATCGATGAAAATGAACGGGAAAATTTTTCTGACAGTGCTCACAGTATGCAATGATGTCATTGACCACTACTTCCATTTCCATATCCTGGTACTGGATATTTTCGGTAATAAAGGCATCAAATGCGTTTTGGATCAATACAGGCTGTACATTGGATAGCAGCCCGGCTGTCACCTGAATTTTTTGAATATCATCTACTCTAGCCTCATAATGCGAGGTCAAAGTGTCAAAAATATCCTTTACTATACTTAGCTCGTGCATGGGTATATTTTAAGAGATAAATTAATTAGAAAAGAAATCACAGATATCTATAAGTTTCTGATAGGCAAGAAAGCTTATGCTTTAAAAGGGGATTTTAATTTGCTCAAACAGCAAAAATCGAGCTATGGGAATAGGCTCCAAATCCAAGGTATATTGGTAACGATAACTATTTTGTATCAACGCAGATAATAACTCATGCCAAAGCAAATCAACGGTGACCAACCAGCTATTCACTAACCATTCCTGACTGATCTCCACATCCATTTCGGCAAATAAATCAACCGAAGGAAATACTGGAGTAAAATTACAATTGTCTTGTTTTTGAAATTTTATCGGGGAACTAAAGAGGTTTAGTTTCGTATTTTTCGAGGCTAAAAACTGCGATTCAAAACTATCACTTTTCAGTACAAGGCTGTTTGCATTTAAATTATTAAATGATAGCAACAGCGCTGTAAATAGAAAAATAAAATGCTTCCACATAGCTTTAACCTAACAAAGTACCAAAGATTCCTTTGAAACCAATACAAAGTTACTACCGATCAAAGAAGAAAAAGTAGCACAAATCTTGAATTTTATTTCACAAAATAGGAAACACCCAAAGAAAATTCCATAATTCTTTATATATTAAATTAAAATTTGGTTAAAGGGAGATTAGAATGGTATTAGAGGTCTAAATTCAAGATTTTGTCAAAAAAAATTAAAACAATTTTAGAGGATAAACATCATCGTCCTTGGATTATGCCTTCCGGGTCTTGGCAATTCTATCAAGAATGGCTTGATTTACTCTTTTTACATTTTCAAGTTGATTACGATATACTCCGACCATTAGTCCCTAAGGAATTATCCATTGATCAATACAATGGCAAATGTTATGTTTCGTTAGTGGCTTTTGAAATGAAAAACATTCGCCCGAGAAATACACCGGCCTTCTCCCCGATATCGGACTTTTACGAGATCAATTTACGAACCTATATCAATCAAAATGACAAAAAGGGGGTGTATTTCATTAATATTGAAGCAAGTAAATATTTATCAGCCTTAGTTGCAAAAAAACTCTCCGGTCTACCTTACGAAAAATCCGCTATTGTACGCGACGATAAGGGCTATAAAAATATAAATAAAGAAAAGGGGCTTACCCTAGAAAGTACATTTCGAATTTCGGAAATTATTACTTCGAAATCCAACATTGACATCTGGCTTACTGAGAGGTATTGTCTTTATCTGGACAAATCCGATGGAATTTATTGTTTTGAAATCCATCATCCTGAATGGACGTTGTTTGCTGTAAGATTGGAAGAATGCCAGTTATCCTATAATATTGGTGAGCTAAATTTAAACCATGAAAATATAGAAAGTGTACACTACTCTCCGGGTGTACAAGTACTAGCGTGGAAACCATATCTACTCTTCCCGGGCAATAGTGAGAGCGATAATGAAGAAGCGAATACTAATTGAGGCCGGTGGCCTTCTAGTCAGGAGGGATACATTGCGTATAATAAGGGCTCGTACCTAAAAAAGATACAAGCCCAAATCCAACTAACGGTGCAAATCGAAACGATCCAGCTCCATCACTTTATTCCATGCTTTCACAAAATCTTGTACAAATTTATCTTTCGCGTCGGCACTGCCATATATTTCGGCAACAGCTCTTAGTTCAGCATTCGAACCAAAAACAAGGTCCGCCCGTCCTGCCTCCCATTTTTTTGCTCCAGATTTACGATCCGATCCTTCGAAAACCTCCCGATCCTGGGAAATAGCTTTCCAAGCTGTTCCCATATCCAATAGATTGACAAAAAAGTCGTTGGTCAGCTGTCCTGGACGATCCGTCATCACCCCTAATTGGGATCCATCAAAATTTGCCTGCAGAACACGAAGTCCACCTATTAATACCGTTAGTTCAGGAACAGATAGCGTTAAGAGTTGTGCTTTGTCGATCAATAGTGATTCTGTCGAAACCGTATACGCTCCTTTACGATAGTTTCTGAATCCATCAGCAATTGGTTCAAGATAGCCCATGGATTCTACATCAGTTTGCTCCTGTGTCGCATCCATACGACCAGGATTGAAAGGTACTGAGACCTCATGTCCAGCAGCTCGAGCAGCCTGCTCTATAGCAGCGGCACCACCTAGAACGATTAAATCTGCTATTGAGATTTTTTTACCCCCTTGTTGCTTTCCATTAAAATCCTGTTGAACCTGCTCCAACACAGCAAGCACTTTCTGCAATCGGGCTGGATTATTCACCTGCCAATACCTTTGCGGAGCTAAGCGGATCCTAGCGCCATTTGCACCACCTCTCTTATCTGAGCCCCGGAAAGTAGACGCTGAAGCCCAAGCTGTTGTAACAAGCTCCGAGGTACTGAGTCCAGCACTTAATATAGCCGTTTTTAATGCACTAATATCATCCGAATCAACCAAAGCATGGTCAACTGCCGGGATAGGATCTTGCCACAATAATTCTTCAGCAGGAACCTCGGTACCCAAATAGCGTTCGCGGGGTCCCAAATCGCGGTGTGTCAATTTAAACCAAGCGCGAGAAAATGCAGCTGCAAACGCATCCTGATTCTCATAGAATTTACGTGAGATCTTTTCATAAATTGGATCAAAACGCAGCGATAAGTCGGTCGTCAGCATCGTTGGCCTGCGCTTTTTATTTGGATCAAAAGGATCTGGAACACTCGAGTCAGCGTTCTTTGCTACCCATTGATGCGCTCCAGCAGGACTCTTTGTTAATTCCCACTCATTTTCAAAAAGATTTTTAAAGAAGAGATTTGTCCACTCTGTTGGTTTTTGCGTCCAGATAACCTCCAATCCGCTGGTAATGGCATCAGCACCTACTCCACTGCCGTAAGTACTTTTCCAACCTAAACCCTGTTGCTCTATACCTGCAGCTTCTGGTTCTTTTCCAACATGGTCAGCAGGGCCAGCTCCGTGTGTTTTTCCAAACGTATGGCCACCCGCAATCAGAGCTACAGTTTCTTCATCATCCATCGCCATACGTCCAAAAGTATCTCTTATATCCTTCGCTGCGGCGATAGGATCAGGGTTTCCATCTGGTCCCTCTGGATTCACATAAATTAAGCCCATCTGTACCGCTGCTAGAGGCTTTTCAAGATCACGTGAATGCACTTTGCCGTCTGCGTTGTCGTCAGCAGATAGAACACCATGTGGCTCGACAACCCCTTCTGAACCATGGGCATAACGGATATCACCACCCAGCCATGTTTTTTCAGAACCCCAATATACGTCCAATTCAGGTTCAAAGGCATCTACACGTCCACCCGAATAACCAAAAGTTTTGAATCCCATGGACTCCAAAGCAACATTGCCGGTTAAGATCAATAAATCTGCCCAAGAAATGTTCTTGCCATATTTTTGTTTGATAGGCCACAACAAGCGACGTGCTTTATCCAAACTAACATTATCGGGCCAGCTATTCAATGGCGCAAAACGCTGCTGCCCAGATCCCGCTCCACCTCGACCATCACTTACACGGTATGTTCCTGCACTATGCCAAGCCATCCGGATAAATAAAGGGCCGTAATGACCAAAATCTGCGGGCCACCAATCCTGCGAATCCGTCATCAATTCATGCAGATCCCTTTTTACAGCCGCTAAATCCAATTGTTTAAATGCTTCTGCATAATCAAATCCCTCATCCATCGGATTCGATTTGCTCGCATGTTGTCTCAAAAGATCTACACGGAGTCTATTTGGCCACCAATCCTGATTCTGAGTTCCCCCTCCCGCAACGGCGTTGCGCATTGTACCATTATGAAATGGGCATTTGCTAATGTCTTTTTCGTTGTTGTCCATATGAAAAGAAAGTTTATTGTATAATACCTTAAATGATCAAATTGTTTGACCTCCACTTTCATAAAAGTACACAAATATTCCCCTGCCTTTACATCGAATGATTCGATACACTATAATCAAAATCTATAAAACAAACCAAAACTTATATACAAAACTAAAAAAACACCTACTTGTATTCTCACAGAAAAAACGATTTTTATCTATTTTAAAAACAAAAGCCATTCTTTTACTATTCTATCTTTAGGTTGGATTAAAAGCGATATACCATGAGTGAGCTATCCACATATCTGGTCAGTGCATTTATAGGAGTGAGTCTGGCTGCAGCCACCGGCTTTAGGGTTTTCATGCCCTTATTTTTATTGAGTCTCGGCTGTCGGCTAGAATTGTTCCAGGTTGGCGACGAATTGTCTTGGGCGGGTTCAACTATCGTTCTGGCAGCAACAAGCGTAGCCATGATCCTAGAAGTAGCAGGATATTACATTCCATTTATAGATAACATATTGGATAGCCTTTCAATTCCTCTAGCGGCCATAGCAGGCACGTTACTTTTTGCGATACAGTTTACAGATATTTCACCGTTTTTCCGTTGGGCCATGGCAATTATAGCTGGAGGTGGAACCGCGGCAACCATTAGCACAGCCCTAGCTGGCACGCGTGCAGTCTCCTCGGTTGGAACGGCCGGTTTTGGTAATTTTATGATCTCCACCATGGAAACTATAGGATCGACCATTTTGACAATATTGGCCATATTCGTCCCATTTATGGCAATCATCGTTGTAATAGGTTTGTTCTATTTCTTTTGGCGATTTGGCAAAGAACAGCTCAATAGAAAACTTAAAAGAACGGAATAGCTGCCACAACATAACATCTCAATAAACTTGACGCTGCTCGATACAATCTACAATAACAGCAAGCCCCACTCGCACAGGCGGAAGCCAATTTATTTAGCAAATGCATAAACCTGCCAGGAATGTCGTCTCCATATTATAGCCATAAGCTAATGGAGATCTACTTAAAATTTAAATCCGGAACCTTTCTACCTGTCAATCAAACGAAGACCAGATGGTAACCAAATTCGGCCTTTTAACAGTGCTTGTTCAGTTCTCGTTCAGTGCTTGCTCAGTGATCACTCAGTGTAGACTGAATAAACAATGACTGATCACTGTCTAAAAATTGTTATTAGGGATAAGTTGGTATCGGTATGTCTCAGTTTAAGGATTATCTTGATTACCTAAGACCTAATCAGGCAATTATGAAAAATGGCGTTAATGGAACTGTTTCCAAGGATGCTCAGATAGCTGTTCGGAAATAAGGGTTATATTGCCAAACAGCTATTCGAAATTCTTTTTTACCGATGGTGACTACATCTGGCGACGGGTATCCGGAACAAAATAAAAAACAGCCTAATGGACATGAAAGATAAAATCTTGCCCAGAAAAGGATCTGGTCATAGAGACTGTGAATATATGCTGCTTCTGGGCGACGACTGGCAATAAAATATAAAAAAAGGACAGCAAATTTCGATGCTGTCCTTTTTCAAAATCAGATATTCTTCTAATTTTTATCTACGCCTTGTTAATCAATAACAACTTCCTGTGGTCGTTTTATCTTTTCGAGATCTTTCGGAAGAATAACTGTCAAGACACCATCCTCAAAACTCGCATGTACATTGTCAGTAAGTACTTGTTCATTCAATTGGAACTCACGTTCAAATGGCAGACCTTCATGCTCTTTATAAATATAGTCGATACCATTGTCTTGTGTATTTTCTGTACAAGAAATCTTTAAAATCCCATCATTTATGCTGACTTGGAATTGTTCTTTCTTGCGTCCGGCAGCAAAAAGCTGAACTTCGTAAAATTCTGAATTCTCGGCTATATTGGCAGGGACAAATTGCTGCCCTTCTGCACTGTGTTCACCTTCAAAAAAATGCTGCTGAAACTTTTCAAAGCGGTCCTTGAAATGCTGTCCACAAAATTTGTTATGATTTGAATATCCTCTGCTGTAATTATCTCTTTTAAACATGTCTTTAATTTTTAATATTGAATACTAAGTGTGAATTAACGATCGCCGGATTGCATCCACTGTTGCGATTTTGTAAATATTAATAAACGGGAACTATCGTTGCTTTCTTCGAACGTTGTTGTCCATTCAATGGCACGATCGCTACCACTGTGTTATAGTGACGCTGAACATTCGGATATACTGGAGCCTTATCCATTTTGAATGAATGCCTATCTCTCCTGCGCATTCTTGCTGCGGCAAAGCTTCCTATTCCAAACAGAACCGTTCCAAACAATAAGAGCTTAAAGATCGTCCCAATAATTAAGGTCGCTATTCCTGCTATTGCCGTAAGCACTATGAGGCGCGGCAATATAAATCGAAGTTTATTTTTCATTTGAATACATCTTTTTTTTAAGGTTTCCGTTGGCACACATTTTCATCTGTTTGAAATTGCGCTTTCCTCGACCTTGACATTATAATTAACTATTGCTTCAGCCAACATCCATTCTGACAGATCCTCGCGTTCTGCTATTTTTTTCGGGATATCGACATAAAAAAGGCGCCTTTATAGAAGAAGACGCCCAACAACAGTTTTTACTTTAAAATTTCTATTCTTTTTTCAGAATCCGCATCGTCCTCCAAAACGACGCTTCCATTCCTCACGCAAACGCTCCCTTTCCTCATCGGAAAGATCTTCTCCTTTTTCCATGTGACGTGGAAAATCCTTCCGAAATCTCCCACCTCCTGGTTTACCAAAGCCTCTACCGAACAGGATTCTGGACAAAACAAAGAGTCCTAATGCCTGCCAATAGGTAATTGCTTTCAAATTGAAAATATCAACCATTAACGTATTCCATAAATATTGTAACAACGCTACCAATAAAAAAACACCAACAATAATAGCGACAAACATAAAAGCGAATTTACCCTTCCGTTGTCTTTTCATTCTTCCATTCATAGCTTAATCCTTTAAAATTTTAATTCTTCATACAAACTCCGCAACCGTACCCTCAGATGCTTCACGGCATAGCCTTTTCGACTGATGATCGTCTTTAGGTTTTCATTTTCCATGACTGCAATTTCTTGAAGTGTTTTGTCTTCCAGCTCATTGAGCATAAAGACCCGACGTTGCTTTTCGGGTAATTCGTCCAATGCTTTCATCAGTTCATCCCAAAAAATATCCTTAAATAATTTTAGTTCGGGATTGTTGGAGTCATCAGCCAAAAGAAACTGACGAATGGGAAATGAACTTTCACTATCTTCGTCGCCCTCGATCAGATCATCAAGCGATTCACTTTTCTTTTTTCGATAACTGTCTGTAATCTTATTGCGTGTGACAGCATAAAGCCATGCTCCGGCATTTTCCAATTCGTCCATATTAGTCAAACGGCTGAATTGGTACCAGACTTCCTGTAAGATATCTTCTGCATCCTCCGTTTTCTTCACTTTTCCCTTAACAAAACGCAGCAGCTGACTTCCATAAGTCTTAACGATATCCGTAAATGATCTGGATTTTTTTTCTGCCATATGATTTTGGTATGCAATGTCCATAGCAGCCTAGACGAATCAGCCAAACTTTTACCTTAAATTATTTTCATCGATCTATCTTCTTGTTCACTCCACCTGATGAACAACATGACATATATAGTTTCTTCTCGTCTTGTTTCGTGTACGCTTTGTTAGCATAAATATACTAGATAATCGCAAAATAGCATATGCCTTTCGTACACTTTATACGGTAAGAAAATAAAAATGATGACCCATGGCTTATGACTTTCGTCTTTGCTGAATGACCTTGCCTTGATCAGTAATAAAGATGTAACGATACGCAGGAAAATGTTGAATTAATTTTTTTCCTTCTTTCTCCCCGAGCACCATGATCGAGGTGCTGAGTGCATTTGCGATCTCTGCTGAGGGACCATAAATGGTAACCGAAGTTAATCCCGTGGCGGGATAACCCGTCACTGGGTTTATAATATGTGAGTACCGCTTGCCATTAATCTCCGCATATTTTTCATAGCTGCCAGAGGTCGCTACGGACATTTCATTAAAGCGAAGCACTTTGACCATTCGGTGGGGCTTAAAGGGATTATTCACTCCTATTTTCCATGCATCGCTATTGGGCGGGTTTCCCCAAGCCGACAGATCACCTGAGGCATTCACGATACCTGCTACAATCCCTTTCTCTTTCATTATTTGTCGCCCCCGATCAGCCGCATATCCCTTTCCAATGGAACCAAAACCGATCTTCATACCTGATAGCTCAAGAAAAATTGTCGAGGCAGCACTATCAAGGCGAATGTGTTTATAGCCGACTTTCGCTACTGAATTCCTAATGACTTCTTCTGCGGGCATGGTGTTCATACTTCCATCAAATAGCCAAACCTTATCCAAGGCAACAATACTGATATCAAAAGCCCCTCCTGAATTTTGCGCATATTGGATTGCACGTTGTGTCAATTCAAACACCTCCCGATCTACCTTCACGGGTTTGATTCCAGCATTGCGGTTTACTTCTGCGATTTGCGTTTGTGGACGCCATTCCGAAATCAGGTTTTCTATTCGATCTATTTCGGAAATGACTTCATCGATATGCTGATTTGCAATCGAGCTATCCCTATCTACCAGAGTGATTTCGAAAACAGAGCCCATCAGGGTAACTTGCCGTTTAACCAATACCTGCGAAAAACCCGAAGTAATGGATAGAAAGCAGAACATTAAAAATAGGCCACATTGTTTATTGTTCTTCATGAGATTGATCTAAAAAGGAATTATAAAGTTGATCTATACCAAAGGCAGTCTTAGTGATGGGATTTGCGAATGTCCCACCAATATACTAATAACAATCTGTTAAGACTTGTCCATTTTCCTTGTAAACGGCAAGAGTCTTACCTCCATGTTTTAAAAGAAGTGCATTTAAGGTCTTTTCAACATCATGCTGCATACGCAATGAACCACAGAGCAAAATAAACCCTTCTTTTTCAAGCAATTCAACAAAGTATAATGCATCCCTGTGGATTAGATCCATGACGTATTTTGAATCCTGTTCACGGGAGAAGGCCAATTCAAACTGTTGCAGATAGCCCTGCTTTATCTGTTCATCAGCAAACTCCACATAGCGCGCAGTCATTTCATTTTGATGTCGAAAACCAGCATACAGACGTACCGGTATCATACTCTTATTTTCCGAAATCATACCAAGAAACGGTGCTACTCCCGTTCCATTGGCAATTAAAGCAGCCGCAGCTGCTTCTTTTGGAAAATGAAAACTTGGATTGACCATAACACGCGCCTGCAAGACCTGATTGGCTTCTAACTGATAAAGGAAGCCTGAACCAAATCCATCGGGGAATAATTTCACCACAAGTTGAACCATGCCCTCTTTGTAACCGATGGAGTAAAAACGTTCACGTTGATCTTGTGCGGGATAGATTGCCAACAAGTCTCCGGACTGTATTTTAACCTTACTCAAAGGCTTCAATAATAAAGTAAAAGTGGTATTAGTCGCTGAAACAGTAGACTTCGCGACCACTTTGAACTTTGTCAATCCAACGACTTTGGAACTATAAATAGCTGGGGCAGAAGCTAACGCGATATCAGTCTTTTCAGACCAGTGATGTATCCATGAAATAAGTTCATCAATATTCTTGTCATTGACTGTCTGCAACGCTGTTAAGCGAGAAGCCCAGGCCTGTTTTTCCAGCAAATCGTCAATCTCTTTGGCGTAGGCGCAAAAATCAGGATAGGCTTTCGAACCAAAGCCAAGAACCGAAAAATGTACATCTTGCTCTTGTGGACAGCCATTTACCTTTTGTTCAAATTGAAGCGCATTGGAAGGAGCTGTTCCTAACCCATATGTTGAGGTAAACACAAGCAGGTGTTTAGCATTTGGAAAGCGTTGATATTGATTCATTCCGAGCAACAGCGATTTTTGTCCATCTGCCAGGAGCTGTTTATGAATCTGATTAGCAAAAAACAGGGTACTTCCATTTTCCGTTCCGAAAAGAATAATAATTTCTGCTTCTTCAGCTCGGTATTTATTCTTGATTTTAGTACCTGTGCGCTTGAATGTAATGACGAATCCTGTATAAATAAAGAACACAATGTTCAAAGATGCCAGTCCTAATATAATCGCCCATACGATATTGGTCTTACCCGTATGGAGGTCCAAAGAAAACTGTTCGGCTAATGCCGTAAAGGGATACTTTACTTCTTTATGCACGCTTCCGTTCAACTGATTTATGGTCAATTCACGATCACGGAGCTTCAGTATAAAAAACTCGTCAGGATCGCCTTCCATAAATGGAAACTCCAACTTCGTCAAATCGACCAGTTTCGTATGTTGAAATATCGAAAATTTTTCCACTTCCAATTCGATATCTGCCTTCACCTTATTGGGATATTCAATTGTTTGATTCGGCTTCTTCAAGATTTCAATACGTACCAGAAATAGATAGGTACCGGTTAGGGCCAATATCAAAATTGGTATCAAAAAGATACGTCCGGAAACGACATGGAAATACTGCGCGAAAAAGTCCCGATTGATTTTGGCAAAGAAATGCCGCACGCCCTGTTGACGCTTGACAATCAGAACAATTCCTGAAATGGTAATAAGAAATAACAGAAATGAAACAACACCAATAATTACCCTGCCGGTCACTTTCAGAAAGAGCGAACGGTGCAAAGCTGTGACCCATTGAACAAATTGGGATTTATTGAGTTGAGGGCCAAACAAATGCCCCGTATTCGGATCAATATAACCTTTCACCGTATTGCCATCCGCGTCTATGGCATCAATGCTCACAAATTGATTGTGATCTACTGAAATCTCCATGATTTCAGGATAAACCTTGCGCAACGAACTTACCGTCTGCGCAAGGTTTAAGTCTTCAATATGCGGCATTCGATAAGGTGGAATTTTTTCATTGACCGCATCAACGGCCAATATGACTCCAGTTATCGATAATAAAAGTAAAAAAACAGAAGAAACAATAGCTAAGGCTAAATGTGCATACCTCCAAATAGATACCAGCATTTCTACCCCTCTTCTTATTGTACTTTATTCAATTTGACAAGTTTGATATATCCCTTGCCGTTTGCTTTTTCATTAATAGCCTCTTTTGTCAAAGGGATTTCAACGTCAGCAGTATGATATTTCTGCTCCTCTACGGCAGATTCAAAACGAAGTTTATACCCTTTATTAAACTTTGTCTCATCAATATCCAAGGTACGCATGGCCCGGTCACCGCCACCAACTGAGGCGCCGGTTACGGCATTTAGCTTCTCTTTCGTTTTACTTTGAAATTTATACCACTCCTTCAGGGTATTGTACCATTGCTTGTCAGGTCCCAATACAGCAAGTGTTTTTTCATAAGCACCTTTAGGATTAATTAAGGAGATCACGACATAAGCTCCCTCACCTTCGTAAGCGTTCATTTGGATCATACACTTATACTTACCCGTTTGCGCAAAAGAGCTTAGGGCTGCCATCGAAAATAAAAGCGTTGCTATCGTTGTCTTAAATATATTGTTCATCTTCAATTGTATCTAATTTATGGTATTCGCGCTATCTTCAGCGTTACCTAATGTTTTAATATTTATTAAAATATTCCGTCATCCGATGGATGGAACAGATTATCTCTCTATTTCAAGAAATCAAGCTGTACATTGGATTTAGACAAGAAATCGTTCTCTTTAGCCAAGTCATAAGCTGTCTCATCGAATTCAGTTTTCAATTCTTTTTTTGCACCAAGAGCGACCAATGTCTTTAATAAAGAATCATCTTTTGCTATTAGGGCTGCTTTATGTAATGCTGTAGTTCCTTCTTTATCCTGTGCATTAATATCTACGCCAAGTTCATTTGCTGTTTGGATCAACTTCACATTCTCTTTGGCTACAGCCAAATGATACAATGTACTACCGTTTTTCTGTGGAGTAACAACATCTAATCCGCTCGCCTTAAGAATCGTCAATTTTTCTTTAAATTCATCTCCTGGAGCAACAGTTGCCTGTCCGCCCGGTCTCCCCCCCTGTGGCAATTCTTTGTAAGAATTAAACCAATAGAAAGCTAAGTTATTTCCGTCTTTATCCAATATTTTGATATCGGCTCCATTTTTAATCAATGCCGCAGCTACTTCAGGTGTCCCATTTGCGATTGCTTTGGTCAATGCAGATTCGCCTTTTTCATTTATCGCATTTACATTTTTCGCTTTGGCAAGCAGCAGTTCGACCAACTTAACATCTTTACCATTGGCTGCCACCATAAGAGCTGTATTCCCCTCGTTATCCGCTTTTGCCACATCTACTCCTTTATCTAAAAAATAGGTGATTACGGACATGTCTGGTCTGCGAACTAAGGCGTGTAGTACCGTAGCACCTTCCTTATTTACTGCTTTGGGATCTAATTTGAATTTTTCAACCAAATGGGTATAAACAGGCAAACCATTAGACGCTTGTCTTGAGCCCTGTGTTGCAAAAAACAACGCATTATCGGTTGGTTTTACGCCACGAGCTATGAATTTCTCCATAAGCGCAGTATTTCCAAGTTTAGCCGCATAATCTGCCACTGTACGACCAGATTCATCTTTATCTTGAATGGATAACCCTTTTTTAATAAAATAATCTGTCAAGACCAAATCATTGTCCGCAGAAGCAGCAAGCATCATTAGCGTGGCTCCACCTTCATATTTCTGCTTGGGATTTACACCTGCCTTAAATAATGCATCATATACAGCAGTATTTGTATTTCCAGTCGAAGCGGCATACGCTATAATTGGATAGCCATGGCTATCCTGGTAGTTTACATCCGATCCTTTTGCAATCAAATAATCGACTAGCTCCGCATTTCCACTGGATGCGGCCCAATGTAAATAACTGCGGCTGTGGTGTGTCTTCTTCGTGACACTATTTCCGTCCTGTTCGATCATAAACTTAACAACATCAGTCGGGGCACCGTTTAATATAGCCATAGTAACCGGATCAAAGGATGCCGCATTAGGCTGAGAAGGGCTATTTCCTTTGCTGATTTCTTCTTTAACAATTGTCAATGTAGGTTTGCCTTTCCAAAACTCGCCATTCATTAACGAATTTGTCTGCGCCTGTGCGTAAGATGCTGCTAATAATAAAGCTGCTAAAAGTGTCTTTTTCATCCTTTTATTTGTCTTTTAAGATGATGAAGCAATCATACCTTTGATTCCTGTCCTGATTATTCAGCTCAAATGGTTACTGCCATTCAATAAACCGGATTCGAATACATTGGGTTGATCTCATCAGAATACAAGTATATATGCGTATATTTTAGGGACATTGTAGCCGTCTGAAGTTGATTTATGATGCAAAATCTTCATTCAGGTAAGCCTATGCTCAAAATAGATCAACTACTTTATTTAAATTAATTCTAAATTAATGCAAATCTAAAAAATATTCCCAAACCACAAAAATTAATAGCGCTATTTTTTTGTTCTTCGATTAAGCAATTACGGTACTGTTCTTGAACGCGATAAAGATTATTGAACTTGTAAATACCATAAATTTGTCTTAGTTTACTATTAAAATAAAACGCATCATGAACAAGGTATCGTCAGATTTCTACGCCATCAATACTGCAAAAAGTAAGCATAAGATTTTTTATAGTCTCTATGAGCCTACGGAAAATCCTGTATTGGCAACGATCCTCATCGTCCATGGCATGCAAGAGCATAGCGGTCGGTATCAGGAATTGGCGAATTATTTGACGACACAGCAATTCGCAGTTTTAACTTATGATCAATTGGGGCATGGAAAGACCGCTTCACATCCTGATCTTTTGGGTTACTTCCAAAAGGAAAAGGCGAAAGAACAACTCGTCGATGACGCAATTGCGATGAGTAATTTTCTACGTGAAGCTTATCCACAAGCGCAGCAATTTATTTTAGGGCATTCCATGGGTTCCTTTGTTACACGTTGCGTTTTACAAAAAATTGGGGCCCAATTTAAGGGCGCAATAATTGTGGGCACTGGACAGCGTCAAAAGGGGTCCTCCGCTTTTCATATTTTACTCGCTTTTCTGAATACTGTTGCACCCAAAAAAAGGAGTAAATTGATCAATCGCATTTTTGACAAGCGCAACAACGCCCGTTTTAAGAACGAACCGAATCAAAATAACAGCAATTGGCTAAGCGTTAATAAGACAAATCGTATATCTTTTTTGGAAGATCCACTTTGTGGAGGTTTGTTTACCAATAATGGGTTTCATACGGTACTGGATCTTTCGCTGCAGGCGACAGATTCTACGGCTACAAGGCGTATCCCAAAAACACTTCCGATAGCATTTATCAGCGGACAGGATGATCCAATTGGAGATTTTGGCACCGGAGTTGAAAAAAGTGCCGAGCAGCTGCGCAGCCAAGGGCAAACAGATCTTACAGTTAAATTATATCCGGGGATGCGACATGAAATCCTAAATGAAGACTGCAAAATAGAAGTATTCCAGTTTATCAGCAGTTGGATTCACAGCCATTTAGCTTAGTTTCAGTCCTAAATATTTTCTATTATGTTCATTAGCTATTTAAGATGAACTAAGACAGGAAAATCGATAACAGCTGGCCAGCCCGTGTATATCACCCAAGGCGTCAAGACGTTTTTTTACTGTATTATACGTTCTATAGACAGCGGAAGTCCTACCCGATAAAGGTGGATCATCCGCTGATAGAAATTGACAATTTTCTTTAATAAAATTTGGGTGCTGGCTTTTCTTCAGCACTGCTGCTTGCCCCATCGATAATAGGCCAGCCTTTGTCCCAGACAACCTGATCCAAAAGTAACATACGACGGTTGCCGCCACTGGAAACGCGAGGATGTTTTGGATCCATGGCATGATAGAGTATCCAGTCATTTCCCTTGTCATCTGTTATAATGCGCGATGTATGACCTGTCCCTACAAATTTACCGTTTCTTTTTAACAATAAAGTTCCACTTCCCCGCTGCGCGAGATCGCGTCCCTGCCGATCGATAAAAGGTCCTTTCAAATTTCTAGATCGTCCTACAAGGACATGATAACTGCTTTTCTCCCCTTCACAACAAGATCCTTTGGATCCGATAAAGTAGTAATATCCTTTCCGTTTATGAATAACAACAGCCTCAAAATCACCTGCAGCAACTTTAAATTTTTGATTTAAATCAAGTACCGCGGTTCCATTTTTATCCAATTCCACACCATAAGTGCCCTGCGTATCTGCATCGCTAAAACTACCCCAGAACAGATAGTTTTGTCCATTCTCCGTAAAAAAGTAAGGATCAATTGAATTTGGCACATTGATCTGCTTGCTATCAAAAAGTTTACCTTGATCCGAAAAGGGTCCTTCGGGTCTATCTGCAAGAGCAACTCCTATCCCCGGATTAGGATCTCCCCATGTCGAGTAGGCGTAATACATAATGTATTTCCCATTGAGCTGCACCACATCGGGTGCCCAGATTCCACCTTCGGCTTTCCAGCTCGGTTTTGAGCTGAAGGCCGTGCCAATCCAAGTCCAATGAGCAAGATCAGCCGATTGTAGAATAGATACCAAACGTTGCCCTTTTCCGTCCCCCCAATTGTCTGCTGTCCCATACGCATAAAACATTTTGTCCTGGGGGTCTTGAACGACTGTAGGGTCAGCAAGTATGGGCTCAAAAACCGGATTGATATAGGTCTTTTGCTGGACCTTATGAGCCATTGCATTTGTCGTTTGGCCAGGTTGTTTAACTGAACCCGAAGAGCTTCCACAGGAGCTCATCAGATTCAGTACACCTATTGCCCCTATCCAATATTTTAAAGACTTTGAATTCAACATCTATTTCCCCTTTCCCAATTTCTCTTCCAACATTTTGATAAAATAGCCTCCAACAACGGATCTTGCTTTAAATCCAGCTCTTTTAGGCCGATCAGTATACGTCCAGTCGGACATCGGAACACGGTCTGTTGTTTCATTCATAAAACGATATACTGGTTTTACAAATCTTTCAAACGTAGGTTTATCATTGGCCATCGTTGCCGTCCAAATAATCCAATCGGTCTTGGTGTAGGGCTGACGGTTGTCCAATGGTAATCCATATTGGTTTTGTTTGCTGAGATAATAGTTAATTTCAGTTTCGCGGATAGCAGGGTCGAAAATATCCATCTTGAGCAATTTATCCCAGACCATATTATACTTCTGGCTCCAGGTTCCTGTTTTGTCAAAAGTCAACTTATAATGATCCCCATCTTTGGCCATGTCCTCCCATTTCTTAGCCATCGCTTTCGCTTCCGTCAGATACTTTTTTGCTGTAGCCGCTTCACCGAGCATTTGGGCCAGATAACCATAAGAAGCAATACCCAAAATAGCTTTAATCGATAAATTAGCATTATGCGCAAAATGGCCTGCGAAATCATCTGTACACAATTGATTTTCGGGATCAAGACCTTTATCAACTAAATAATCTGCCCATGTTGACAAAACTTTCCAATGTTTCTTCGCATAAGCTGCATTTCCCTCCACTTTAGCTAAAGCATAGGTTAATATTAGCATATTTCCCGATTCTTCCACGGGCATGTCCCCACCATAGGTTTGACCATTTGCCAGCGGATAAGTTCCAACATCGTGTGCAGCAAAGGGCTTTGTCCACTTGTTGCTTTCACTATAATAAAAAATGGCATTCATTAACCCTTTTGCCAACTCCGGATTGTAATACAAGAAAAGCGGTGCAGATGGATAGGTGACATCTACCGTACCAATTGAACCGTTGCTATCATTTTCTTTGGATAATAAAAGTAAATCGCCATTGGGTGCCTTGACAAGTTTATGGGCAGCGATTGCCTGCCGATAGGCCAAGGCACATAATGCGGCGTAGTCATCACCTCCGTTGCGCAGAGCTGTACCCCATAATTCGGCATCAAATTTATCAGCAGCCTTTTTGAGAGCAGCATACTCTTTGTCGGCTAGTTCAAATTGCTTCTCAATCGTACTATTTCCACTAGTATTCCAATAAGGCCGTAAATTTTGTCCAAAATATTGGATAGCATACAGGTCATCATAGCCTAACAGAATTTTATCTCTGTAGATTGAAGAGACATCGAATGTTTGTATCAAGGCCAGCTGCTTGCCTTCTTTTGAAGGTAAGGTATGTTCATTTTTTAGAAATTTACTGCGCAATTCCTGACTGTTCCCGATAATAGATTTCGTTTTTGCAACGGCACCGGCCATATAAAAATATCCCCAATCAATTCGTAAATCATCCCCCTTTTTACCGAGAATCTGTTGACTTTTACTTCCTGTCTTCACAAACTGCAGGTTTCCGCTGCGGAATGAGTTGCTCACAGCGTCCTGTAGCGGAGAATTCAAAGCCCAATTTGGTGCAGCTTCCAAATAAAGCTGCACCTGATGTTTTTTGCCATCCTTCACCTGGATTTCGTAGGAAAGATAATTTACAGGTCGTGCCATTAAGTCCAATTTGTCCAAGAACATCGGCGCCATAAAAGTAATATTTAGATTGACAGGGCCACAATCAAAAGTATAATGTGTCTGGGTCGCTTGAACATTGGCAACAAGCTGCTTTGCTTCCGTTTCGAATTGAATACTGCCTTCTTTTTCGGCGAACAGTCCAAAATCGAAATACCCATTAGCTACCCTATTATAACAATATCCAGCAAGTATATTTTTTCCTTTCTTCAATGTTTTTACGACATGTTCGGGCAGCCTGACCCGATTATTTTTACCAGTTGAATTGCCTGTATTAACCACTTCAAATCCGTTGACATATAAGATGGCATCATCGTCGTGCGTGAACTCAATAAAAACAGTTTTCCCGGTGAGATCTTCCTCTAGTTCAATTTCTCTCCTGATCCAGATCTTAGATTCCTGCCAATCCGTATTCACCTGGGGTTCTTTATCTTTGGTACCGAAAGGAGCGGCTCCAGTTTTCCATTGCTGTGCATCGTATGAAGGTTTCATCCAATCTGAAGTGGGTTCACTGACAACATAACTTCCTCTCCAAGCCGCATGTTCTCCCATTCTTGCCAAAGGCAGGAGCTCAGCTTCTTCTTTGCCTAAGAAACGATAGGATTTTCCATCTACTTTAAGAACACCCAATAAAGGAAATGACTTCCCTGTCCAATGGCGGACAACATCAGCATTCAATTCGTTGCTGTAGGACCAAGCACTTGTATTGGGGTCTATTGTTACTAAAGGATAGGCAGGCGCCCGAAGGTCATTCTTAGGGAGTTGTTTTTGTGCGAACGACGATATAGATTGACATAAAATAGCCGTTGCAACTAGTAATCTTAATTTCATTGGTTTAATATAAAATAGGTTTAGGTTGAAAAGCATGTTTCTACCTATAAATTGAGGCCGCAACTCGGGTTGCGGCCATCTAGATATCAATTATTTGGTAGGAACATTATAAAGTGCCTGATGGGCTGATTTCAACTCTGCTTCAGGCATTTTGACAACTTTGCGATCATAGGTCATCAAACCATTTGTTTCCACTTCCACGTCTGTTGTCTGTGTATAAACAGCGGCAGACAATCCCATCGGAATCAAACGCGTCAAATCATGAATCAAGCGTTTGTACCGTTCTAACAACTCGGTTTTATTTTTAAAGCTTTGGTAGCCCCAATTATCTTTTTGTTGCCATGAGTGTCCATCTATCGGTAATCCTAAACCTCCAAATTCACCCAATGCAAGCACTTGTTTGGCACCAAACAAATTTGGATCAGGCATGGCTGCGTCTGGGTAATTGTGGATATCCAAAATATGCCCTGTTTCCATGAAATTACCACCACTGGCACTATTAACCAGTCTTGAAGGATCATTAGCCATCGTCCATTCCGTTATTTCTTTTGTTTTGAATTGCCCCCAAGCCTCATTAAACGGCACCCAGATGACAATACTTGGGTAGTTGTGCAATACCTCCATAATGGTTTTCCACTCTTTTCGGTAGTAACCCTCAGATTCCTGCGAACGTTGTTTATCCCGATTGCCACCTGAAATTTTTCCTGGCTGCATATCCCAATGATTTCCGCCGAGGTCACCACTAGGCATATCTTGCCACACGAGCATACCTATACTGTCACAGTAACGGTACCAGCGCGCCGGCTCTACTTTGATATGTTTGCGGATCATATTGAATCCCATTTCCTTTGTTTTGATAACATCAAATTTCAAAGCCTCATCCGTTGGGGCTGTATGTAGTCCATCTGGCCACCAACCTTGATCCAATGGGCCATATTGAAAGGTAAAATGATTATTCAGCATCAACCGTTGAATCCCATTTTCGTCTTTTTGCATCGCTATTTTCCGCATCGCAAAATAGCTCTTTGCTTGATCAACAATCTTGCCCTTACGAATTAACTGGATTTCTAAGTCATAAAGTTTAGGGTTACTCGGTGACCATGGCTGCAAATTAGGTACTGAAAGATCAAAAGATTCATTGGGCTGCCCTACCTGTTCTTTCACAACTTTCCCTCCATCCAATGCTCGGACCTTTATTTCATCACCGGCTTGGCTTCCTTCCACAGTAGCCTGGAATGCTAAGATCCCTTCATCCAATCGTGGTGTTTGTTTGGTTTTAACGATATAAGATTGCGGAACGCTTTCCAACCACACGGTCTGCCAGATTCCAGTAACAGGCGTGTACCAGATACCATTGGGTTTATTCACTTGCTTGCCTCTTGGTTGAGGCCCATCATCCGTGGGATCCCATACCCGGATGGCTATTTCCTGTTTTGCCCCCTTCTTTAGAAAGCTGGTCACGTCCATTGAAAAAGGGTCAAAGCCACCTTCATGTCTTCCGACCAATTGGTTATTTATATAAACGTCACATTGCCAATCTACCGCGCCAAAATGCAACAGGACCTTATTCTTATTGACCGACTTGTCCAATGTTATGGTATTATTATACCATAAGGCTTTATCTTTTCCGACCTCTTTACCAACACCAGACAAAGCCGATTCAATAGCAAAAGGAACAAGGATATTTCCATCCCATTGACTCGGAATCTCTTTAGTGCCTACTGGAGTGACAGCATATTTCCATAGTCCATTTAAATTCTGCCAGTTATTGGTTCTGGTTAATTGTGGTCTAGGATATTCAGGATGTGGCTTTTGTGCCGTTACTTTCTCGCCCCAAGGGGTTAATATATGTGACCCTGCGGGTTTCCAATCCTGAGCAAAGTTCAATTGTGCTGCCATCATCAAACTGGCAAAAAATAGGGTTTTCTTCATCATAAAAAATCGTTAAGTCATTTATTTATATATCGTATTTACATTATTTTACAGTTGGAAAAGCAGCAATGCGCAAACGTGCTGCTCCCATGGGAATCAGTTCAACTTCCTGTACCTCACCCTTGCTTTCCACAGGACTCAGGGGCAATACGCCCGTTAGTCCATTTTCATCAATTTTCCATCCATCAATACGTTTTGCTTTCACAAGAATAGAAATGGGCACTGCTTCTGCGTCGAAAGGAAACGCATCTTTAGGCCATGGTCGTTTGACAACTTTTAATTGATCAACAGCTTGTAGCTGATTTTGTACAAGTCCATAATTCCACTCACTTGCAGGAAGGATTTCATAGGATGGCCATTTGGATGGATCTGCAGTCTCCTGCCATTTGGAATCCCCAATTGCCGAAGCCTTACTGTCCTTTTTTACATAATTCTCTTTGATTTTGAGCGCATAGGTTAATGGTCCACGCTGGATACTAACTGAATTCTTGTTGGCTGTCCATGTTTTCAGATCTATGGTCATCGGTAAGGAAAGTTCGACTTTGTCACCATCTTTCCAGGTCCTGTTGATCCGAATGTATTTTGCCCCAACTGCAACGGACTGGCTTTTACCGTTTACAGTAACTTTCGCTTGCTTGGCCCAGGCTGGTATGCGAAGATAAAATGGGAAATCAACAGTTTTACCCTGTGTGCCTATTTCAAACCGCAAAGACTCTTCAAAAGGGTAGTTGGACTGCTGTCTGATCTGAATAGCTTGGTTGTTTCCGACTTTTATTTCAGCCTTCGATGCGGCATATAACACTGCCGCAATGCCATTGTCATTGGTTGCCATGTACAGATGTTCAGCATAATATGGCCAACCCTGACTATGATTGTGCTGACAGCAGCGTGAACTGAAAGGATTCATCATCAAAAATGGTCCATTATTATCTATTCCCGGCGCATGATTATGGCTGTCGCTGATGGTCATATTAGGACTAGTGATATACCGAAGAGCTTTAAAATCGGCTGTTACCGCGGCGGGATAGGTATTAAATGCCACCTCTTCGGCATGGTCTGCCCAAAATGGATCTCCAGTTATTCCAAGAAGGATTTCATTGGAGGCCATCTGTTCCACCATGCCACAGGTCTCCACTCCTTGGCGCGGATCTGTATATCCTGGACGGGCATTTTCATCCGCACCGAACATACCGCCCGGGACCTGGCCAAATACTTGTCTGACAAAATGAAAATTATCGTAGGTTGCGTTAAGATCTGCAGTCAACTGGCTTTTCAGATAATAGGTTGCTGGCTCTCTGAAACATTGTGCAATATTGACATTATGCCAATTCGGCAAATCGTCTTTTTGTCTCCAGTTTGCGGTATTCCGATGGATTTTATCCGCTAAATCCATCAGCCATTCGTTCCCCCGAGTTCTATTATAGAGCCAATAAACTGAGAGCAGATTGTCACCACCCCGACTATTCTCCCAATAGTCTTTAAGAAAAAAACTATCTGGCAAATTGGCCTGCCATTTAAAATAGTTTGTCATTAATGTTAAAACGCGTTGGTCACCGCTATATTCATAATAAGATTGCAGGCACCATAACATAATCATATTTCCCCAAAGATCCGGTTTGTTATTGCGCAGGATCAATGGTCCAAAGTATCCGTCGGCGCGCTGGCTTTTTAGCGCGGCTTCCAACCATATTTTTGACTCTGCTATAATCTTACGGTCTTTTAATATGTATCCCAAATTGGCATATCCTTTTAACCAATAAGGAACTTCTTCCCAGCCGTAATCCCCTTTTCCCTCTGTACTTAGCCAAGCGTTATTTTTCTTGGATAGCCAAGCACTGATTTCTCCCAGATGGCCTGTAAGACCATCTTTTTGCAGCTCCAGATACTTCCCGAGCCAACCTTCTGGGACAATGCTGCCTACAGGCAATTTTATCAAGGCATTCTGTCTTAAAGGAGCCCTATTATTAACATATTGCGTATTCTTACCGGTTAATGGTAATTGGTCTACGGCCGTTGCTATTCCCGTTTGCGCAGACGTAGCGATACCGATGCCCATTAATAGACTTAAAAAGCTAATTCTTTTGATCATTGTTATTTCAATTTCTTCGGTGAACTATCGTATAGCGCCTCGGTGATACCGCTTATCTTCAAGCCCACACGCGCATACACTGCAGCACTCTTGGTCAAAATATCTTTGATATCCAGCTCCAGGTCGACATGCCCTGTACTCATTCCAGTTTTTTCCATTTTATAGGTATATTGGCCTAAATCCACGAATTTTGTATCGTTGACCAATAAGGTTGCAAAATCAATCGTTCTTGAAGCATCTATTGTCTTAATGTCAAAAGAAGCTTTCAGTATATTCCCCTGAACATTATAGGTAATATTACTCATGGTATAATAAGGTTTAACTGGGTACTCGATGTTTGTATTGCCCCTTACATCAACCAGCACTGTATCGATACTATTCAGCCAGGGGCCATTTCCGCTGGTTGCAACCAATTTGTACTGCCCATCAAAGAGCTTTGCAGCAAATGAACCGTCCTGTGTCACATACACATTGATAGCCGATCGAAGCGGAAAACCATCTTGCCATAGCTGAAGTGAAACGGACTGATTGGATCCCCTTACTCCCAGAGGTTCTGAATTGTAGGTTACCCGCCCACTCAGTGTACTTTTAGGTGCCTCATAGTTATCTTTGCCACAAGCAAATACACCTACGATCAAACACAAACTGACTATTAATTTACAAAAAAAAGTTTTCATAAGACTAATGCTATTGATAAGGATTTCGAACTAACTTAGGATTATTATTAATCCAGCCTTGATCGATGAAATTATAATAGTTCTGATATTTAAAATTTCTTGGATAGAGTGTATGACTGGATTTCTGTTTCTCAAAAACCCATTTACCATCGTTCGGATCCCCCGGAGCATATATTTTATATGGAAATAGGGCATAATGTACTGCATTGTAATTATCAGCGCTTCCGTTCCAGATTTCGTGGGCAATCCGCAAACGCTTCAGATCCCAATAACGATGATCCTCGAAGGCAAATTCAACCCTGCGCTCCTGAATGATATCATTCAAAGAAATAGTCGTCAATGGCTGTATTCCCGCGCGCTCCCTGATCTTATTGACATATCCCGTTAACTCAGCTTGCGGTTTACCCAGTTCAAGTCCGGCCTCTGCGGCAATCAGCAGAAATTCCGCATAACGAAAACGAACAAACCAAATATCCGAACCCCGACCGCGGGTAGAAGCATCTTTGTTTTCATCAATAAACTTCCGGATATTAAATCCCGTCTTGTTGACGTACATATCATTGGAAGTCGTTGGTCCATCTTTGCTCGTAATAATTCCTCCGAATTTGGAATCAGATGCACCGGGTATTGCGGTCATCGTCTTCCATACTCCGCCCTCTTTGTATCGAACACCTGCTTGGTAAGTGATTTTTGTACCGGCAAAATCAGCACCAGAGTAGATTACTGTACCATACAGGCGCGCGTCTTTATGAGCGAATAATTCTTCTGGATTATTGTAGTAAATGTACTCTCCCGTAGCAGTCTTCGTTTTCAACGCACCATTCCGATCATTTGTATATTCAAACGCTTCCACCAAATTTAAAACAGGCGTAACAAAATTGGCATCAATATCTCCACGGACGGATGAGGCAATGTTATTGTTAGTAAAAAAATGTGTTTCACCCGGATACGCATAATCCTTGGCCCAAATAACTTCATTGCTGCTTGATTTTGAACTTACGGCTAGATAGAAGTTCTTTCCTTTGTCGGCATTTCCATTATAGAGGGCATAAGGGCTATTGTTGATAATATCCAATGCGGATTCATAGGCTATCTGGTAATATTTATTGGCTTCCGCTGCCGGAATCCCTACCTCATTCCCTCCTGTTTTGACATCTGGCGTTTTATAATTATACTTCGCTATAGAAGCAGCATACAGACTTGCCCGCGCCTTGAGTGCCAAAGCTGTCCATTTATTAGCTCTCGCTGAATTGATGGTTTTCTCTATACCGAGCATTTTAGCCGCTTCGGCACATTCGCTAATCACATAATTATAACTCTCGGCTTCTGTTGATCGAGGTATCTGCAACTCTGCCGGATCCATACCACCCGTATAATCATAGATCTTATCCCCCACCAAAGGCACGCCTCCCAAACGCTTAATCATATTGAAGTAGGTCCAAGCACGAATAAATCTCGCCTCGCCTTCGATACTCTTTTTATTATTTTCGTCCAATGATGATTGACGAACACCTACGATAAATTGATTCAGATTGCGAATCAGTTCATAGTCATACATACGCCAAAAGTCATTCGGAAATTCCTGCATTGTATTGGGGCCACCGCTTGAAAATCCTGCCTCGTCTAACATCGCAAAAGATCCATTGTCGCCAAATTGCTGTCCCCAGCTAATCCGTCCATAATAATTAGCTAGCACAGATTTTATCATATTCTGATCCGAAAAGATCTGATCGTCCGTAAAAATAGCCTGTGATTCCCGTTCCAAAAATTTATTGCAGCTTGAAAATGTACATACCAAACATACACCCAATAAAATAACTTTCTTATTTATCATCTTCATTAAAAAGTTAAGGTAACACCAACGTTTATAACTCTGTTTGTTGGGTACTGAACGCCCGAATCACTTGTGATTTCCGGATCGATCTTCATATCACCCAAATTATCTATGCTAAACAGATTCTGCATCATGGTATATATCCTCAATTTCTGAATTCCTCGAGGTTTCATCCATTTCTCCGGCAAAGTATATCCGATCTGCAGATTTCTTAATTTCAGATAGTTGACATTGGTAAGCCAAAAGTCACTATGCCAATAATTGCTATGATCTCTATTTCCTTTAATTAACGTAGGGTATTTCCCGGGGATCAAGGCACTATTTGGATTCGTAATATCACTTAACATCCACTGGTTTTCCATATAGTATTGCGGGTTGTTGCCACCATCATGGAAAGGGAATACGGCCTCATAACTCGGATTAAAAGAAGCAAAAGCTGCTCCGGTGAAATCCATTGCCAAATCAAATCCCTTAAATTGGCCGCCAAGATTAATTCCGTAATTGAAATAAGGAAGACCGCCTTGTCGATATCCGATTGGCCGTTCATCCAGCTCATTGATCACTTTATCGCCATTAATATCTTCGTACTTGATATCACCCGGCCGTAATGATGAGTTACCTTTACGGTCATTGTCTATATCATAATTTGCAATTTCTTCCCAAGACTGGAATTGTCCAATGGAATGTAATCCCCAATTGAGAAAGGCATAACGGTCATAGATCGATTTTCGATATTGATCCAAAGAGTTTCCAAAACGTGGTTTATATTGCTCACCGTCAGTTTGCCGTGCGAAAGTGAAATTACCGCCTACGAAATAGTTAAATCCATTGACGTTACTCCGCCACATTAATGATCCATCGATACCTTGGTGAATATCTGAATTCAGATTTTCATAAGGTAAACTAAAGCCTACTTCATTCGGTATCAATACATCTTCCCGCTTCGCGGGTAACCCTGTTCTTTTTCGGCGGAACAAATCTACTGAACCTGTTAATTTTCCTTTTAGTGTACTAAAGTCCAAGCCAACATTTAGCATGTGAGCCTGAATCCAAGAAAGCGTTTTAACAGGAAGACCACGCGCTTGAGAACCAATCACATACTTTCCGTCAATTGTTGATCCGACGATATTCTGATAGCCATCACGGACTGGTTTTCGGAAATAATTATATCCACTGAGGTAACCAAAAGCAAAATAATCCCAGGCATCCAAATTATCATCACCCAATACACCGTAAGATCCTCTTAACTTCACATCGTCCAATACCTTTTTCATACCTTCAGACCAGAACTTTTCAGATGAAATACGCCAACCTGCAGATACCGAAGGAAAAAATCCCCATCGGCTTCCCGGGGCAAATTTCCAAGAACCATCATAGCGCGAAGAAAGCTCCAAAAGATATTTCTGATCATAATCATAATTGACCCTGCCTGCAAAACCGGCTCTCGCCTGGGTATTCACGCCCGTATCATTGTAGGTGTCCATCGTCTGGAAATAGATCAGACTCAACGCATTGGAGGCTGGACGATCGTGCACATAGACATCCGGATTATCCCTTTTTATGGACTCAGCAGCAAGCACAGCATTAATACCATGTTTGCCGAATCGCTTGTTATAATTTAAGGTAAATTGGGTGGAAATTTCTTCAACCTGCGAAATAGATCTTTCCCGCCAAGGATTGTCCATGCTAAAAGTAACCGGGTAAGTATCTGTCTTCTCATCGTAGCCATAGAGTTTATAGGTAAACTCCTGATTATCCATCCATTTATTGGCCAGATAATAGCCCACTGTTCCCTTAGCGATCAGATCATTTGTAATCTTATATTCCGCATTAAAATTTAACTGCATCACCCGCCATTTTTCCTGATATGTACCGGAAAGATCATAATTCAGCATCGCAAAATTGGTTTCCGCATTGGGCGATGTCTGCGTTGGATACAAAGGATTGTCGTTGGCAAAAGGCCGTGCAGTGGGTAGATTACGATATATCGCAAATAAGGCCTGCCAGGTATCGTCAGCACCGGGTACGCCCGGCTGTTTGCGCTGTTCGATCCGCCCGTTCAAATTGGCCCCAATTTTTAATCTTTTGGATACATTCGCGTCAATATTCATCTGCACATTGGTACGATTAAAACCGCCGTAATTACGAATGATGGATTTCTGGTCCAGATGCCCCACACTCAGGTAATAATTAATTTTTTCTGATCCACCGCTGACATTACCCGAAATATAGGTTTGTGGGCTGGTTTTGAGAATATAATCATACCAATCAAAAGGACGATATCCCTTTTCGGTGCCCTGCTGCCACTTTTCAAGATCGCTCAATGTATATTGTGGATGCTCGGTTCCGAGAATGGCATCCGACTGAATATAGCTTTTGATATAAGTACTGGCATCAGCTGGCTTCGGAAAGCGAAACATACTCTGCCAGCCATAATACGAATTGATATTAAAGGTATTATTATCGCCCCGCTTCCCCTTCTTTGTCGTCACTACAACAACACCATTGGCCGCGCGTACGCCATAAATAGCGGCCGATGCATCCTTCAATACCGAAACCGATTCAATATCATTGAAGTCTAAATTATTAAATTGTCTCTCGTCTTTTTGAACACCATCAATCACGTACAATGGTGTTCCCATATTGCGGATACTGATTCCTGTAGAGGCTCCAGGACGGCCATCTTCCATGCGGCTGTTAACACCGGCGATCTTCCCGACCAGCGCTCCAGAAGTCGTGGTTGCCACCGATCTTGAAATATCCTGCGAAGAAATTGCGGTGATTGCACCGGTAACGGATTCTTTCTTTTGCGTACCATATCCCACCACGACAACTTCATCGATACGTGCATTCTCATCTCCCAGCGTAATCGCCAAATCAGCGATTGCCATTACTTCTTTGGAAAGATAGCCTACAGATCTTACGGTCAAAAGTTCTCCGACATTGACACCTGTCAGACTAAAATTACCTTTCGCATCTGTTGAGACTGCGATACTGGGTTTGGATTTCAATGCGACTGTCGCTCCCACGATCGGATTACCCGCTTTATCCTTAACAACCCCTTTAATTGCTTTTTGCAACTCGATCCCATCAGAAGAAACTGGAATTAAATTAGCTCCCTTTGCTAAGGGAATAAAACTGCTCGCACAGCAGAGCAATGTAGCAGATATTGGCAGACATTTAAGACCCTTAAACATACCTAGATTGATTAGTTTGTATAATTGATTTGTCCAAAATTAAGGTATATTCAATCTTACAGACTTTCGTTTTTTCTCAAAAAACTGCCTATTTGTATCAAATAGATGAAACAAACCTAAAACGTTTTAAAGGTCTTTAAAATAGAGAAAGTACACCTCTTTTCAGTTGTGTACTTTCAAACCAATCATTATTAAATATGTATTATTTTACCGAAAAACGATACAGGGATTTCGTTTGATAAACTTGTCCGGGGTTTAGGACAGTTGATGGAAAAGCAGGCTGATTCGGGGCATCCGGAAAATGCTGCGGCTCAAGGCAAAAAGCTGTACGGAAGGAGTCTTTTTTACCGTTCTTCAATTGCACTTGCTCGTTCATAAAATTACCGCTATAAAATTGTATCCCGGGTTCTGCGGTCAGAATATCCATAACAATACCCGATTTATCTCCAATCACATGGGCTGCTTTAAACCAGTCGCCATCTTTCTCTTTGCTTAAAACAAAGTTGTGATCATAGCCTTTTCCGAAAGCAAGTTGCTGATCATTGGCATTAATATCTTTTCCTATTGGTTTCAAGGCCGTAAAATCAAAAGCTGTTCCTTTTACCGATGCTAATTGTCCTGTCGGTATTAGGGTGCTATCTACTGGAGTGTATTGATTTGCAAACAATTGAAGCTGATGATCCAAAATGGTACCACTTCCCTCGCCATTTAAATTAAAGTAAGCATGGTTTGTTAAGTTGATCACCGTCTTTTTATCGGAAGTAGCCCGATAAGCAATCATCAATTCATTATTATCGTTAAGCGTATAAGTCACCTCCATCTGGATATTTCCCGGAAAGCCTTCCTGCCCGTCAGGCAACGTATATGCAAAAGTAAGCGATGATTGATCTGAGGATTTTAATGTCCAATTGGCAAAATGCACTCCTTTGAAACCTCCATGCAACGTATTGGGGCCATTATTTACCGCCAATGTATAGGTTTTATCATCCAGTTTAAATTTTCCTTTAGCGATCCGGTTACCAAAAGGACCAACAATGGTTCCAAAAAAAGGCTCTTTTGGATTATTATAGTCAGATGCTTTAGAAAAGCCCAAGACAACATCGCGTAGCTCCCCTTTATTGTCCGGAACCCACAAGCCCACCAACCGTGCACCAAAATTTGTAAAATAAGCCTGTACGCCATTTTTATTACTCAATTCATAGAGATAAGCTTGTTTCTGATCGACCGTTGCCCTAAACTGTGCGGTATCCATGAAGGCCGATAAAGAATCTGCTTTTGAGGTTTTAGAACCAGTCGGTTGCTGGCAGGACACGGTAATAGCAAGCATTGCAGAAAGACCAAGCATGGTCATTTTTCCTTTCATTCGTAATATTTTAAATGGTTTATAATCTTTGTTTAGATAGGACTTGCATCCTTTTCTAGATTTTTTATAATTTTAGCGATTACAATATATAGGCTAAAGTCTTAAATTTTTTAGAAATTTTAAGATTAAATTGTTTCATTTTAGCACTATTTTGTATCAATAACCAAATGATCATGATCAACCTGAAGTCTTTACGTTTTCTATTCTTTCTGTTGCTTCCGAGGTTGCTCTACGCACAGCCCTATTATTTTAATCACTATCAAATCAATGAAGGATTGTCAAATAATGCGGTCATCTGCAGTATGCAAGATAGTCAGGGTTTTCTATGGTTTGGCACAAAAGACGGCCTAAATCGCTTTGACGGCAATAATTTCAAACATTTTGATGCCTCCAAATCTGGGAAAAATAGCCTTGGCGGTAATAATATTATCTCATTGAAAGAAGACTTTCGAAAAAGAATATGGGTTGGTACAGATCAGGGAATCTATTGCTACGATCCCGTCGATGAACAATTTAGACTCTTGAGCAAACAATTTGAAAATGCCGACGTCCCTGTTATCATTACCGATCAACGCCAAAGGATTTGGTTTATATCCAATGGAATGCTCTATTGCCATGATTTGGTCAGTCATAAAACCCAGCAATTTACTCAATCAAACCTCTACATCACTTCCATTAGCTGCACAAAAAATGGAACTGTTTTTTTTGGAACTCCTGAAGGTAAGATATTCCAAATAAACTCTTCTGGAAAACCCGTTCTCATGCTTGACTTTCAGGCAAAATATGGTGCTAAGGATTGGTTTAGTATTGAGAAAATAATAGAAAACCGTCAGGGAGATTTGTTGATTGGCACTTCAAAAACTGGTGTTTATAGCTACAATTTTAAAGACAAGTCCCTCAAATCCATCCTTGGTCCGGATCAATTGCATACATTTCTTTATGTGAGAGATATTATACAGCCAAATGATCATGAATATTGGTTTGCCACGGAATCTGGTCTCTTTATTTATCAAATTGCTAACCGACAATATATCAATATTCAAAAAGAACAGGAAAATCCATGGGGGATATCTGACAATGCCATTTATAATATCTTACAGGATAAAGATGAAGGCATTTGGCTGGGAACCTATTTTGGCGGGATTAACTATTATCATAAAAACAACAGTATAATCGAAAAGTTCCTGCCGCAGGATCGCCCGGGAAGCCTAAAAGGATCTGTCGTACGCATTATCAGAAAGGATATCGACCACAACATCTGGATAGGCACCGAAAATGGCGGGTTATCAAAACTCGACCCCATATCGGGTAAAATTCAAAACTTCTCCGACAAACAAGGGAACCTGGCAAACAACAATATCCATGGTATTCTCCCTATGGGTGACAAACTGCTGATAGGTACTTTCGTCAATGGTCTCGATATTTTTTCGCCAAAACTTCAAAAAGTTATCTATCACATCGATCGCAACAGCAATGTAACATCGTCCGATCTCCAAAGTAATTTTCTTTTTTATCTCTATAAAACTCGAAAAGGCGAAATTCTCGCAGCTTCAACGCGTGGATTATACCGTTTTGATCTCGAAAAAAAATCATTCCATCTGATTGACAATGTTCCTGAATACATGTTTTATACGACCATTTTAGAAGATAAAGAAGGGAATATCTGGGTAGGTACATGGCGCGATGGGCTATTTTGTTATAATCCTACAACAAAGTACTGTAAGCATTTTACCCATCGCCAGAACGACCCCAATTCCTTACCTAACAATAGGATCAATAGCTTATTTGAGGACTCGCGTAACCAGATCTGGATAGCCACAGAAGGCGGAATGGCAAAGAAAAAAACAAATCAGGAAAGCTTTGAAAACATTGGTATAGAAGAAGGAATGCCCAGTAATGTGACACTCGCCTTTTTAGAAGACAAACAAAATAACCTCTGGGTGAGTACTTCAAAAGGTCTGGTACGCTACCATCTTCCCAACGGCAGAAAACGGACCTTCAATTTGGAGTCAGGTTTACCGACTATCCAGTTCAATTACAATTCATCCTTTGATGACGGTAATGGAAACTTCTACTTCGGCACCATCAACGGGCTTATACGTTTCAATCCAGAAAAGCTAAACCAGATCAACTATAAGAATCAAATTCCAATTTACATTACTAATTTTTACATCAACAATAGAGCGATCAATCAGTATACCGATGCAAATATTCTGTCTAAATCAATTCTGTTTACCGATAAAATCAAGCTAAAACACGACGAATCATCCTTCAGCCTTGATTTTGCAGCATTACATTACCAGGCCCCGCATTCTATTCACTATAGTTATAAAATGGATGGGCTTGACGATAACTGGATAGATATTACAAGCAATCAACGTGCTTATTTTACCAAACTTGCTCCCGGCAACTATGTTTTTACTGTAAAAGCGGAAGACCCAAATGGGAATACGATTCCTACTTTTGCCAGTCTTAAAATCACCATTCTTCCCCCAATCTGGGCAAGTATACCGGCTTTTATCTGCTACGCACTGATTCTTGCTGGACTCATTATCTTTATTATTCATCATTTTAATGAAAAGATCAAGCAGCGCAATCGACAGCACATTTTAACCGTACAAAATCTCCGCGAGCAAGAACTCTACCGTTCAAAGATCAATTTTTACACGGATGTCGCTCATGAAATACGTACGCCATTAACATTGATTAAAGCTCCTTTGGAAAAGCTGATGGATAAGGTCGATCACAATCCTGTAACGGATAAGCTGCTACTGACCATGCAAAACAACACCGAAAAGCTGATTGCACTCAGCAATCAATTGCTGGATTTTAGACAGGTCGAAACGGAAGGATTTAAATTGCACTTCGAATTAGAAAATATAAGCCAGACTGTGCAGGAAATCATTAATAATTTTAGTATCACACTCCAAGCGCAAGGTAAGCAGATTGTGTCAAACATTGAATCTGAAATCATGGGGCAGGTCGATATTGATGCCTTTGACAAAATATGCAATAATTTATTGAATAACGCGCTTAAATATTCTTCAAACTACATTGAGGTAAATTTAGATATGGATAAACAGAAAAATATCTTTATATTGACCGTGAAAAACGACGGAGCTTTAATTCCTTCAGAAGAAAGGGAAAGAATTTTTGAACCATTCAATCGCTTAAAACAAAATAAGAATGTTCCTGGAAGTGGTCTAGGCTTGGCATTGACAAGATCCCTAACCTTGAAACACCAAGGCACCTTGTTATATAGCACAAACGACCTCCAATTGAACGTATTTAGCTTGACGTTACCTTTGAATCACAATACAAACCCATGATTATGAATGCGAAATCCAATTTATTATTAGTAGATGATCATACCGAACTACTCGAATTCATTGCAGATGATCTCAATGAGGATTATCAGATAACAACAAGTTCCAATGGAAGAGAAGCCCTGGACTTATTGGCCACCGAATACTTCGATCTGATCGTAAGCGATGTGATGATGCCAGAAATGGATGGTTTTGAGCTCTGTCAAAAAATTAAGGAAAATATCGCCTATGCACACATCCCAGTTATACTTTTGACTGCAAAAAATAGCATTGAATCAAAAATTCAGGGATTGGAATTTGGAGCCGACGCTTACATTGAAAAACCTTTCTCGCCTGCTTTTTTGAGGGCGCAAATAGCTAGCTTGTTAAAAAACAGGGTTAAAGTGAAGGAATTTTTCATCAAAAATCCGATGTCGCAAATACAACAGATCGGCCAAAATCAAAGTGAACAGGAGTTCTTGCTGAAGATTGAAGAAATTATTATGCAGCACCTCGATGATCCGCAGTTCAATGTGGACCGAATGGCCGATATACTCTGTATGAGCAGACCTACACTCTACCGCAAAATCAATGTTGTATCAAGCCTCTCCCCCAATGAATTGATTAATTTAACAAGGCTCCGAAAAGCAGCAGAACTCCTTATTCAAAAACAATATAAAGTCTACGAAATTTCTAATCTACTGGGTTACAGTTCCGCAACCCATTTCTCGCGTAATTTTCAAAAACAGTTTGGACAAAGCCCAACTGAATTTCAAGACTCACAAGCTGCTCTATCCAGGTCATAATTGAACAAAAGATAATGAATGTATAAACCCAGTAGGTACTTATTTACAGCGCCTATTGGGTCGGTCGGATCTGCGAAAGTGTCGCATATTGTGCTGCATAGGTGAACATAAACATTCCCTCCAGATCATTCCTACTTTTATCATTTGTCCAACCGCCAAGCAGGTCAGTCGGCAGGAAACCATCCTGTAAAAAGTGCGTATATCCATAATCTAGATTTTTCTGAAAGGCATCCATGTAAACACCTGTCTTCCCATACACGGGATACATCGCAGAGAAGCCTCTTAATAAGATTCCATTAAACCAGTTATTAAATCCATCGGTAGCATACGTATAATGCTCGGGAATCTGCACGCCCAGCCTTCCAAAGTAGCTAAAGCTTGCATCAGCAAGTTTTTTCCCGTCGTCCAAATAGTTTTTCATTTTTGTGACACGATATAGATCCGCTGCTCCCGAAAGCATCGTTCCACTATTGTAGGAAAATGCCGTTCCGACTGCTTTTCTTAATTCGGTATTTTTTCGATATTGTATGCCATTGACGGTTTCGTAGGCGATGGAACAATCTGGAAAACAATCTCCCATCATATCAGCATAAACTCCATTCTCATTAAGCAGGTGTGCTTTTTGCCAATCATAAATCCTTTTAGCATAATTGAGATAAAAAACACTCTTTTTCTCTTTTTTAGCAATACGTGTTAATTTATCTTTGGGGTCTATCGAATGTGCTAGTATTTGATCATCCTTCTTTTTATAAATTTCATACAATGTAACGAGTGGACTAATAATCGGCGCGTTGCTACAGGCATGTTTAGTGACGTATCCCGGTCCCCACGGGATCCCTCCATGCTCCTTCCCTTTCTCATCCAAGGTGCAATCCCAGCCATCGAGCACATACGCTGTCAGGTATTCGGCCTCTTCCAAATAACGCTCTTGTCCGGTCAAATGATAGGCTTCCAGCAGTTCTCTGACCAACCACATCTGGTCATCATAAACATTCAATACCCCAGTGACATTTGCTTTGCCTTTTTCCCGGGCGCGATCCACAGCATACACCGTCCATTCTTTATGCTGGGTAAAGGATGTTAACGTGAAAGTACCTAAATAGTACGCTGCATTTGCATGGAGCTTGGCCAACAAATCCACATAGCGGGCATAATACGTTTTATAAAGTTTATCGTTGCCTTCTTTTTGTTGTTTTTTCAACCCGCTCAGCACAGCATTAACAGCTTCAATCGAAGCAGAATACATCCATACGCTCGCCTTTTCCTCCGACCTGATCTTGGTAAACGGATTATAAAAACGGTGCATTTTCAGATCGTCATCCGAAAAATAAACTTCCATTGACCGATCGATCAGCTGGATCGCCCGCAAAAGATTCTGCTGATTTTTATGCTGATTATTTACTGATATCTGGCGCTGGACCTCCTGCGCATAAACCTTTTCTACACAAAGGGATACTGTTGAAATAGAAATTAGAGATAGTGCCAAAAAGGGCCGAAAGTGAAAAAATTTGAACATGATGTGGTTTTAAATTGATTATGTAGTTTTTCATTCGCTTGGTAGAGCGTGATAACTGAGGTTGAAGATAAGAATTTTTGAACAAAAAAATCGCATTTAAAAAAATGCGATTAAACAGATTGCCCTAAAGCTCTGTTGACCAAGACTTAACTCAGTTAACTAGGCCGCCATTGGCTGCCGATGGCGATTCACAAATTGTTTCTTCAATAGATACAATTTGTAATGATCGTATAAACCAATGATTAAAAGAACAAAACAAACCACGTAAAAAGTCTTATTTGATAAATAGGTAAATGAAATTCCACTTACAAGCCCTCCCAAAACGTAGGCACCTACGATACTCAGCAACAAATGGAATTTGTCTACCAATGCTTTATTGCTCCGATTAGCCTCCTTTGTAAACATGGAAATTAATAGGGCTAAATCTGTCGTTAGCCCAGTCAAATGTGTCGTTTTCACCACTGAATTGGATATACTTGCCGTCAGACCATTCTGCAGTCCCATAGCAAACAATAATGCCCCAACAAGTATTTCTGTTTCTTTCAAAGAATCCTCATAAAATACATCCAGATATATCCCGACAAATAATATACTCAGAATTTCCAGTACCAGCGGAATAGAATGTGTCAGATACGAGCTAAAACGCCCCTTGCCATGAATGATAATAAGGTTTGAAAGCATGCTCCCGACCAAAAAAAGTAAAATCCAGAATAGTACGACGGCTCCTTGATACCAATTTCCTTTGGCTACCTCCTGTGCAAAAACAGCATAATAACCGGTTACATTTGACGTAAATGAGAAAAAGACAATGACGGAAGCGACATTGACCATACCTGCAGAAAATGCGGTAATTCCCCCTAATTTAATATTATCCTGAATCGTCCTATGATTGCTATATTTTCTCAGCATATTTTTCCTTTCCTCCTTTTTTCAGCACGATACGTGCGATCCCCTTCGTCTGCATGTCTAAATTAAGGTGCAGAATCAACTGGTTTTTATTTAATTTCTGAATCACAAAACTCTCCACAAGCTCATCGTTCTTGCGAAGCTCAAGGATATGCCCACGTCCCTTTAAAAACCAATTGTATTGTTTATCTTCATGATGAGCAATAAAGTTTTTATCACCCATTTTTTCAAAATGCCACAGTCCATCCTGTAATGGTGGAAGATGCGCAATGGCGGCATCTTTTATCCCCTCATGGATAATTGCCTGTTTTTTGAATGTTGGAGATTTCTCCACTTTCTCAAAGTACCAGCCTTGCTCTTCCCATTCTCCTTCTAAAAGTCGCTCTGGATTTTCATAAAACATCACCATGGAGCTCGCTCCCAAAAGCAAAAAGGACAACAAAACAAAGTTGAACCGTGCCAATATTTTTCTATTAATAATTAACATCCCATTTTTTGTTAAAAAATAAATTCGCCAAGACATTTCCACCTGTTTTATTCACCCCAGGTTTTTCTACAATCGAGACATTCTTCTGCCTAATTTTATTTAAGTGAAGCAAAGCCTGCCCAACATCAAAAAAATGACGGGTTCTTTTTTCAAATTCATAATCAGCAGGAACCTTGACCTCGTCGATGCGGGCACCACGCAAATAATGTTGTAAATAATTAGGATTGTCGGTACCTATAATATCTGCGTAGATATTTAGCTTACGGCTTGCGTAGCGATGACAGATCATTTGGCAGGCTTTCAAAAAATCCTCCGACTGAAGATCATTGAGCTGGTCCTCCAATGTAATTCCCAATAGCTCACTGATCGAAGTACTACTCTTATTGCCATACACCAAAACCACCTCCAATTGTTCTGCGGTAGATTGCTCAATGCTATGGATTACAAAAGATAGTGAGTCTATTGTAAAATCACTTGGAATCAATACACGTGTTGCCTTTGCCATATCCAATTATTTTTATACAAAATTAATACGGCAGCATGGCAACGGAATGAATCTGAAATTAACTTTCTATTAGAATTTTAAGACGAGTATTAAAACAAGATTAGAAATCGAGTTGAAATTAAAATTACATTAGAATCGAAGATAGGTAGGCAGTTCAATTTCTACTGTTGTTCCCTCTTCCACAACAGAATTGACCTTCAATGTTCCCCCATGTAGCTTAATAATATTTCTGGCCAATGGAAGGCCAATACCATAGCCGTCAATACCGCTTGTATTGGAGGCTCTAAAATAAGGGTCATAAATATGATCCAATTCCCGGGAGGGAATTCCAATACCTTTATCTTTTATCAGGATAAATACTTTATTGTCCAGTGCACCCAAGGCGATATAAGCGGTTCTATCGGGAGAATATTTACAGGCGTTACTAATGATGTTGGATAGCGCAAGTTGAAGCAAAACCGCATTGCCGTTTACCTTGAGCCGCATGCTATCATCCGGCAATAGACTAAAATCAGTAACAATCTTAAATTTCTCATTGATGGCCTTGACAGTCAATTCGGCATCCATGACGATCTGATCAATACGAACTGGATTAAATGCGGTCGCATTATTAACAAAACCAGTGCGTGCAAGCAGTAAAAGAGCTTTTGTTTTTTTCTCCAAATGCTCGGCTGATTCAATAATCTTAAATAACGTCCGCTGATACTCTTCGGTGCTGCGTTCTTTGGACAGCGCCAGGTCAGCTTGACCTATAATGGAGGTCAAGGGTGTATTTAACTCATGTGAAGCATTGCTGATAAAATTCTTTTGCGTTTCGAATGAGGTTTCTAAACGTGTAAGCATGCGGTTAAATGTCAGGGCCAATGCATGCAGCTCCCCTTTATATTTATCCTCATCCAGTCGCTTATAAAGATTTTCCGAACCGATTTCTTGCACTTCCTTCATCATGGTTAATATCGGCTTTAAGAACGAACGTTTCATAAAAACCGAAACCACGAAAATAAAGAGGATTCCCAAAATCAGACTGATAATAAGCAAATTCCGAAGGTAGGCTAAATGGTGTGTATAAAAGTAATTTTCAGCTGAGGCGCCAACAATGTAGTGCCGACCATTTTGCGAGAAATATTTTGTTGAATAGAATTGATTGCCCGACTTGAAATTGGAACTACCTTTTCTGTTAATCTTATCCCAGAGCTCATTACGGAATCCCTGACTTCTTAAAATGGTGCCTCTGCTATCAAACTCCACTAAAAACTCATGCTGATTATTGAGATTCTCAATAAAATCAAGGCTCCACTGATCGGTTTGGGTTGCAGATTTGCTATTCAAAAATTTTTCAGCAGCAATATTTCGCCTTAGATCCAAACGTTTATAAAAGTCTGTAAAGGCAAAATTCGTTATGGAATAAAAGATAAATCCTACAAAACAACTCACATAAATAACGAGAATCGTGATGAGATAAATAAGCTTTCGGTTATAATTATGCATTATTAACTATTCAGTCTTCAATCTTTAAAACGTATCCCATACCAATTACCGTATGAATCGCTTTTTTATTTGTCACTTTTTCGATCTTTTTTCTCAGATAATTGACATACACATCAACGACATTTGATCCAATATCAAAATTTATTCCCCAGATCTTATCTAATAATTCAGTTCTTTCAAACACCTTTTTGGGGCTTTGGATAAACAACAAAAGCAAACGATACTCTGTACTGGTCAAATTGAGCTCCTGCCCTTCACAATAAGCCACTTTTTTATAATCATCTATACTTAGAAAACCATAACTAAAGATGTCTTTCGATGGTTGTATCTCGCGTTGGGTCGCCTGTACAATGGATTGTTGCCTGCGAATCAAGGAACGTATCCTGGCTTTCAGTTCAATCAGCTTAAAGGGTTTGGAAAGATAATCATCAGCACCATTGTCGAGCCCAAGTACCACATTCTCAGGAGTACCAAGTGCAGTCAACATCATTACCGGTAAATCTGTATAGCCCCATTGCCGGATCTGCTTACAGATATCCAGCCCATTGGTACCTGGCAAAAGGATATCCAGCAGCACAAGTGAAACATCTTGCTTCGCCAACAGCTGCTCCAAACCTTCCGAACGGCTCAGATGAATGACTCTATACCCATCCTCGCTCAAGCCCTGCACGATCAAATCAGCAACATCCTGCTCATCCTCTACCAAAATAATTTTTTGCTCCTCCATATTCGTTATGATGTGTACCAATTCTTTCGGATGCTACGATCCAAACCATAAAAATAACGTTTTGACCTAAAAGACACAAATGCCATTTTACAGCTATACCTTTCCCCCATCAGGCAAACGTAGCCCATGCTGTTACCGAATCCATCCTTCGACAAGATCCAGATGCTGTTCAACCCATTGTTTTGCCACAGCTTCTTTATCCTTGCTACCTTCCATCTCGGACAATAAATCTGCCATGGTTGTTTCATCAAAATAGATTTTAGAAAAAAACTTCGCTAATTCTGGCTGTTCCATTTCAAAAGCTTTTCGTGTAAAAATTTTAATTTGCTCGGCATCGCCCAGTGTCTTTTTAGGATCTTCCAAAAACTTCAATTTCATCTTGGCAAACATCCAATGGGGCTGCCAACCGGCAACAACAATCCATCGTCTCGCCCTAATTGCATTTTGCAATTCTGTGATCATAGCTACAGTAGAGGAATTTATATGTTTGTAATCTAAGCCATAGTCTACAATAACCTGATCTACCGCCCTTGTGATTCCTGCGCCTTTTTCAATGCCAATAATTTGTCCGTTGAACTCTTCCCGATGTGTTTTCAATTCTTCGATGTTATCAATCGATACGTAATCCGGTACAACAAGCCCATTTCGCGCATGACTATAACTCGTTCCGAGCTCCTGTAAATTGGGAAATTTAGCTACTTTACTTCCATGAGTCAACGGTAACCATACATCTAAATACACATCGGTATCTCCATTGTTCATCGAGGCCAATATCATATCAGGAGTAGCACGCTGTATGACAACATGATAACCTTTCTGCTCCATAATTACTTTCGCTATATGGGTCATAGCAACTCCCTCGGCCCAGCCATCAACCATACCGATATGGATAATCTTTTTATTTCGACCTGTCGTACATGCCACCATCAACAGTGCCATCAGACAAAATCCTACGAATTTAATTTTTCTCATATTATGCGTTCTTTTTCACAAAACCCTGGGTAATCCGATCGAGAATAATGGCAAGAATTACTACCGACAATCCGCTTTCAAACCCTAGTCCAATATCCAAATTATTGATCCCCTCCAGCACTTTTTCTCCCAAGCCCCCGGCAGCGATCATCCCGGCAATCACAACCATCGATAAGGATAATAATATGGTTTGGTTGATCCCCGCAAGAATCGTTTTCGTAGCCAAAGGCAACTCTACTTTAAATAAGATCTGGCTATTGGTCGCTCCAAAAGAACGTGCAGCCTCTACAATATCCTTTGGCACGGCATCAATCCCCAAGGTTGTCAAACGCACAGCCGGAGGCATCGCAAATATAATGGTGGCAAAGGCGCCCGGTACTTTACCAATACTAAAAAAGAGCACTGCTGGAATCAAGTAGACAAAGGCCGGCATTGTCTGCATCAAATCAAGCAATGGACGAATAATTTTTGCAGCCAACTTATTTTTTGCAGCCCATACGCCCAAAGGGACCGAAATAACCAGCGCTGTCGCCGTAGCGACTAATACCAATGCCAAGGTTTCCATCGTGGCGACCCAAAATCCCATGAGATAAATCAACGTTAACCCTAATACTGTTGTCAATGCTACACCTTTACCCGATTTCCACCAGGCTAATGCCGTAAACAAAGCGATTAGAATAAAAAACGGGATGGTTGTTAACACCCATTCTAATCCTAGAATGGAGGCATTCCCCGTATTTTTTATCAGATTAAAAAATGGTTCTAAATGATCTGTCAGCCAATTGACGGCGACAGCGATGTATTGTCCTATATCGATTATTTTATTCATTTCTACTGATTATTTGCTTTCTCTTTTAATTCAATAATTTCTTCTTCATTATATTTTGTGGCCTCGATAATCAAGGAGGTCTGTGTAACGATACCCAACAAGCGATTATGTTCATTCACTACAGCAATAGGCGATCTAACCTCTGATATCAAGGGTAGCATTTCTTCCACGGTCACTTCCTTTGATACCGTTGGAACAATGGTATGTATAATGGATTCTACAGTAGGCTCCTTGCGCTTTGCCGACTGAATAACTTCATTTATGTGAACAAATCCAAGAAAAGTATCATGTGCATCGACTACAGGTAGAATTTCGATTCCAGTAGCTCTCATTTTCCGCAAAGCCCCCTCGGGACCGTCTTTTTTGAAACGCACCACAGTGGGTTTTTCAAACATCAGCGATCCCGCTGAAATAATGGATTTACGATCCACCTTTTCCACAAAGGCTTTAACATATTCGCTCGCCGGATTTGTAAGGATATCTTCCGCTGTACCAATCTGCTCAATAACGCCATCTTTCATAATGGCAATACGATCGCCTAATTTGATTGCTTCATCCAGATCATGCGTAATAAATACAATTGTCTTTTGCAGATTATCCTGGAGTTCGAGCAGCTGATCTTGCATTTCAGTTTTAATCAGGGGATCCAATGCTGAGAATGCTTCATCCATCAGTAATACTTCCGGATCATTTGCAAGTGCACGGGCTAAACCGACACGCTGCTGCATACCGCCGGAGAGCTGAGCAGGCAGCTGTTGCTCGAATCCATTCAAACCAACGATATCAAGCGCTTTTTGGGCTTTCGATTCGCGTTTCTCCTTTTCCTCCCCCCTGAGTTCCAAACCGAAGGCAGCATTGCTCAGTACAGTGTGGTGGGGCAACAACCCAAACTTCTGAAAAACCATACTCATTTCTGTTCGGCGAACCTCAAGGAGATCCTTATTATTTTTTCCGGTAATATCCTCACCATTAATAAATACTTTGCCCGATGTCGGTTCATTCAAGCGATTGAGGCATCGAAGCAAGGTAGATTTACCGCTGCCAGAAAGTCCCATGATAACAAAAAATTCTCCTTCGAAAATTTCAAAATTAGCTTTGTTGATCCCAATCGTACAATCCGTTTTTGCTAAGATCTCCTTTTTGGAGAAACCTTTGTTCAGCAATTTCAGAGCTTGCTTCTTCTGTTTCCCAAAAACAAGTACCAAGTCCTCCACTTTTACTTTTATATTTCTACTTTTATCCATTCTTTAATTTTTTTAAACATAGGTAAACCATCCGGACATAAGTAATCCACTAAGGTTAAACACCTACGTTGTATTCATTGAAATAAAATACCCCTACAGTTGAGTTCGTGTGATCGAAATCCTACCTATGCAGTTCAATCAACTTATTAACTAACATACTTTACTCTCGGTTCGATAAGAGCAATGATGAAAAAGAAACTAATCTTTTAAAGACGAAATGCACTAAAGCATCTCCAAAATATACTTCAATAAGTATTACGAACAACCTAGACCATGCCATTCAGGCGCATCGGCCATAGCGGAATAAACTCACGCCATGCTGTCTTTCGACAGTACAAAGGTACGAAAAATATATTAAATGACTTTTTCACATCATAATCAACTGAAATACAACGCTTAAAAATGACTCTCAAAAAAAAACAAAACGAGGTCGGTCATCGAAAAATTTTTCGGTGACCGACCTCGTTACTTAAATATGACTATTCGCCCCAGTTAGGATTTTGGGTAAGGTTAGGATTCAACTGCCTTTCTTGTACAGGTATTGGATATAAATAGTCTTTCTTCTCATCAAAGACCTTTTTGATATGTGCATTAATAATCACATTTCCTTTATTCCCATTTTCCAACAAGATTTCCGAGCCTAACTTCAACAGCTGAATACCAGAAGCTGCAGGCTTATCACCTTCATAAATCCAAATATCATCCTTTCCATCATTATCTAAATCAAACCTACCTGTGCCGGGGAAGTACATACCCTTAAATTGTCTGGTAACCAGTTGTCCACTTTTCCATCTTAAAATATCGTCCCAACGGAAAGATTCCATGACCAATTCAATACGGCGTTCTCTTCTTATTTCCAGCAGTACGCCTTTCATATCGCCATTTACATTGGGATAATCCTTTGCTAAAAATGCATCAGGATTTGAATTAGCCTGCAGCAGATTTATATTGGGCATACCCACACGACCTCTTATGAGTTTGATCGACTTATCCAGATCAGCCTGACTTAATATGCCCAACTCAGCCTTCGCTTCAGCATAATTTAACAACACTTCGGCATACCTAAATATTGGCATATCATTCTCTGAACGATTATAATTATCATACTTAACGTCTCCAACAAATTTAATCAATTGATAACCCGTCACAGAATTACCAAAATTTGGAGCAATTGGAGCTGCCCCACCAATACGCTTATATCCTGGCGTACGGATGGTCTGGCTCAAGCGAGGATCACGATTTTGCACCTCCTCTTTAAAAGTCATCGTTTGATAATTGGATTTATCCGTAAACCTCGTCCCATCTTTCATTAGATAAGAATCAACCAAATTTTTATCTAATCCTGGTTTTCCGTAGGATGCTGTAATCGTATAATAGTTTACGTTGTGCCAAATCTGCAATGCATCCGAAAATTTACGTGCTAAAATCACCTCCTGCGGCAAACTATTGACGCTATAAAACAACGCACCATAGGAATCTGTTCCAGCAGCATTGTACAAGCTGTATTGTGCTCCTTCCATAAGCTTGTTCGCAGCATCTGCAGCTTTCTCCAATAAGCTGTTTGCATCAGGCAAATTAAATTCAGTATGATATTTACGAAATGTACCTTCAAAAAGAGCCACACGAGATTTCATTGCCAATGCCGTCCATTTCGTTACCTTTTCATCACTTTTTGTAGCCGAGAGATTGGCGATAGCATAATCCAAATCAGCAAGAATGTTCGATACCACTAAAGCTCTAGGATCACGAGGTCTCTTAAGCTGTTCTTCATCATTTTGATCAATTACCTTGTCATACCAAGGTACATCTCCAAAACGTTTCAGTTTATCGAAATAAAAGTAAGCCCGAAAAAAACGTGCTTCGGCAGCATAAGGCGCAGCAGTTGCCTCCGAAACGGTATTAAAGCAGTTTTCTAAAAAGTAATTGATATTCCGAAGATTCCCCCAAGTCCATCCGCCGCCACTTATCGGAACCTGTCTTTTTCCTGTCAATTCATCATCCAGTGTTGTTTTAACAATATTATCAACAGACTCATTGTATACGCCTTCGGCCGATGGAAGTGCCGCATCGTAGAAAGACTTCGTAAATAATGCCAGATCTTTTTCTGTCTTAAAAGAAGCATCAGGAGTGACTGCTGACTCAGGAAGACGTTCCAGATAATCTTTGCTGCAAGCCATCATACCGCAGCTCAACAATGCATATATATATATTATTTTTTTCATGATATTAAAATGTTAAATCTAGACCAAATGAGAATGTTTTAGAGACCGGATAAGATCTTCCATTGGCCTCTTGAGCAGACTGCTCGGGATCAATATATTTTGACCGAAGTTTAGTTGCTGTCCAAATATTCTCACCAGAGACATAAACTCTTGCGTTGGCCAGTTTAATACGTTTCAACCAAGCTTGAGGAACAGTATAACCGACGGTAAGATTCTTTAGACGTATATACGCTAAATCTTGTAAATATCGGTCAGATTTAACATTTAAAGATCCTCGATCGTTCAAAGCAATATATCCTCTCAATAGTGGATAATAGGCATTCGTATTTTCAGGAGTCCAAATATCTTCCTCAAAATCCTTTGGCACAAAAGAATAATAAGGTCTAGAATATGGTCCCCAAAATTTGTCGGCATTTGCTCCCGGCCACCAATGTTGTCGTCCTATCCCTTGAAAAGAGGCGGAGATATCAAATCCTTGCCAATTTGCACCGAGATTAAAACCAAATGTGTAACGAGGCCTATTATTACCTATAATAACCTGGTCTCCAGGATTCATTAATGTATTATCTCCAGCATCCACCTTTCCATCGGGAATGCCGTCTTTTCCACCTATATCTACGAACTTCAAATCACCCGGATGAAGCTTGGACCAATCTCCGGGGGCTGCCAGCCGTTGTTTGTCTACATAATCTTGATTAACTTTCCAATTGTCTATTTCAGCTTGTGACTGAAAGAACCCATCGGTCTTATACCCCCAGATTTCCCCAAGAGTCTGACCGACATAATAGTTACTCAGCAACATTTCCTTGTTGTCAAAACGTGTAATCTTCGCTTTGGAATCGGACAATCCCAAACCTACATTGTAACCAAAAGGTTTTCCATCCAATTCAAACTGATCACGCCAAGCTACCGAAAGCTCCCACCCCTTGTTTCTTAAATCGCCTGCATTAGTTTTCGGTGAAGCCGAACCGAACACCGCGGGTAATGTCTTGCCCGGTATTAACATATCCAAGGTGTTCCGTATAAAGTAATCCGCAGACACACTCAATCGACTTCTGAAAAACTCAAGGTCTGTTCCAAAATTTAACGTATTCGTTCTTTCCCATGTTAAATCGGAAGAAATTGGAGTCGGAGAACTTAAATACTGTGTTTTTGTACCATTGGTGATATAATTTGACAATCCCGCATTCAGCAATTGGATATAACCATATTCCGCCGCTTCCTGAGCATTTCCAAGTGCGCCATAGGAAACACGAAATTTAGCTTCATTCAAAATCGGTTTCAGATTCGCCATAAAAGATTCTTCTGAAATCCGCCATCCTCCCGAAAAAGAAGGAAAAAATCCATACCGTTGATTGGAAGGAAATTTAGAAGTTCCATCGTAGCGACCATTCACCTCTAAAAGATACTTCCCTTTGTAATTGTAATTTAATCTACCAAAATAACCTCGTAATGCCCATGTATTTGCATTACCAAGTAGTTGCATCTGACCTGTCCCTAGAGCAAAGTCGTTTAGATCCTCTGACAACAAGTTATTATGTGTTCCACCGATCCTTTTATAACCTGTAGTCTCTTGATTAAATCCGACAGTAGCCCCCAACTGATGATCCCCAAATTGCTTATTATAATTTGCAAAGAGATTAAGCGAGTGTTTAGGTCTATTAATGATCGTTTCAGTATACGTATCATTTCCGAGATAATTGATCACCCCAGGGAAAACAGACCAAGGAGCTGCTGTCCTTCTATTCCAATTATGGATAGGATTATAAGTAAATGTGTAATTTCCTGTTAGTGTCAGATTAGGGGCTAACTGAAATACTGTTTCAAACATATTGATGAACTCATATTTATCTTCGCCACCTTTAGACTTCCCATGCAGCAAGTCCGCATAGATACCGTCTCCAATGTTATAATTATTGAGTTCAGTTCGATAAGTAGCCGTACCATCCGGATTCATGGGCACATACGATGGTAAAGCATGAACAGTGGTCGAAATAAAATTATTGTTATTATCGGGACTTGTAGCCCATCCAGGATAAGTATAGTTTTGATAATTAAGTTGAGTATTTGCACTTACTTTAAGCCATGGCGTCACCTGAGCATTTATTCTTGATCGAACATTATAAGCGTCAAATTTATCCTGATTAATTTTCATCAATCCTCCTTTTTCATAGAGGCGACCTGAAACGTAGTAATCAATCTTTTCACTCCCGCCCGAGAAATTCAGCGAATGCTCCATAGACGCCTGCGTTTTTCGGTACATCTCATTCCACCAATCAGTATTGCCGTAGTATACATATTGATCTTTTCCATTTCTGTTCTGGACAACAACTGAGGGCAGACTTGGATCTGTTTTTCTTTTCAACAATTCTGCATAGTCATCTTCTGTATAGCCTGTGTAACTATTACCAGTAGCCCGGATAAATGCTTCATCATTCAATTTTGCAGCATCATAACCACTGGTCATAAAATCTGTGCGAACAGTTAACCCCGACCAACCGAAATTATTGCTATAATTGATATTCATCTTCCCTGCTTTTCCTTTTTTGGTTGTTACGAGCATAACACCAAAAGCCCCTCGAGCCCCGTAAATGGCTGCTGCAGACGCATCTTTTAAAACGGAGATCGACTCTATATCGCGGGGGTTGATCGTATTAATATTTCCCGGAACCCCATCAATGAGAATAAGAGGTTGTGCATTGGCAGAGTTTATTGAAGCAAAACCTCGAATATTGACATTTCCCTCGCCCCCTGGTCTTCCGTTGGTAAAGGTAATATTCAAATTTGGTATTGCTCCTTGTAATGCCTGGGTAGCATTGGCGACTGGACGATTTTCCAGTACTTTCGAATCGATTTGCGTAACCGCCCCCGTGAGGTTTACCTTTTTTTGCTTGCCATATCCGACAACAATCACTTCATCAAGCGATTGATCTGTCGACACCAGACTGATAGTCAATGACATTGATTCAACTTTCACTAGCTGGGTTTCAAACCCTATTGTCGACACCCGTAGTGTCTGTCCGATTTTCCCTTCAATGACGAATGCTCCACTAGCATCTGTCTTCGTAGTTTTATTTGTAGATGAATTAAAAATGGAGGCTCCGGAGATCGGCTCACCGGAAGCTGTTTTTACAAAGCCCTTGATAGGCTCCTGAAATTTGGTAGAAATTTTAACATCGGGAATAGATGTCAGAAAGACAGGTTTGCTCCGCGCCCAAGCGCTCAGAGACATCCCGATCATTACAGGAAGTAATACGTGTTTCGTTTTCATGAATTTGGTTTTGTTTTTCTTCGCTTACAAAGAAAGGTTATTTAATATTTGTAAATTATTAACAAAGCATTACTAAACAATTAAAAAACAATTGGTTAAATCAATATTAAGATAATATAATTTTAACACGAATACGAATATCTTTTTTAATATTTTTATAAAACAATCAATTCTTAAATTAACAAAAAAAATATAAAATACTGAAAAACAGTATTTTAAACACTAAAATAATTCATACATGCAAATTATAAATCGACGAAATAAAATGTAACATATTTGAAACAAAAACATAACACTAACTACAACATATAACAACATAAAGAAAACAATAAAACACAGACAACTTATTGTTCTCTCCACCTAAGAAAAGTATATAGTTAACTATCCATGATGCTACTTCTTTTTTGGGCCTGTCATAGATTTATCAAAACTCGTTTCGGCTACACATCACCCTAATTGGGCTAATTTTTTTGGTCCTAGTTTCTAGAAATTTGTGTTATCAAAAGAAAAAAAATATGGCACAACAATCTGAAAATAAAATCTGGTTTATAACCGGAAGCTCGCGTGGATTTGGAAAAATCTGGACAGAAGCAGCCCTTCAAAGAGGCGACAAGGTCATTGCAACGGCTCGAAAACTTTCGGCAATAGCACACCTCAACGAAAAATATGGCGATAATGTATTGACGCTGGAACTCGATGTGACCGATACTGAAAAAGTGAACACCGCAGTACAACAAGGATATGAGCATTTTGGCCGCTTAGACATTGTCCTTAATAATGCGGGTTATTCGCTAGTTGGAACGATCGAAGAGGCAAGCATGGATGACATCAGAAAACTATACGAGACCAATATCCTTGGTCCCGTAGCTGTTATCCAAGCTGTTTTACCCATTTTACGCAAACAAGGGCATGGTCACATTCTAGGAACATCAAGTAACCTCGGACACGTCACATTACCTGTCATCGGTTACTATTGTTCTTCAAAATGGGCCTTTGAAGCCATACACGAAAGCCTGGCACTGGAAGTCAAAGATTTTGGGATCAACGTCACGATTATAGAACCCGGAGCTTATGCCACCGAATTTGGAAGTCAGGAGTCATTACAGTTCGCTGCGGGACTAGACATCTACCACGATTTCAAAAGTCAATTTTTCAATGGATTAGGTCAGCTGCAAAAAGGTGATCCGAATGCAACACCTGCTGCTATCTTCAGTATAGTTGATACAACAAATCCTCCACTACGGCTCAATCTTGGAAATGGAAACTTATCTTGGGTACGTGACATCTACGCTCAAAGGATAAGCACCTGGGAAGAATGGGATGCGATTTCTGTTCAAGCACAAGGACTCTCCATATAATCTGTAAGTCAATTATTCATTCTCGTTTACGATAGATTTCATCGTAAACGAGAATTATGTAAATTCAAGAATGAAAAAAGAACAAAAAGCCTTTCCAAAAATGGAGTCCTTATCCGATATTCACCGTGCCTTTGGTCTCCCCATGCCTGCGCACCCTTTGGTCAGTATCGTCAATGGAACTACCAATCAAGTTCTGTTAAATCGCATGCCTCAACCGCATGTGCTCAATTTTTATAAAATATCCTATAAACCGCCTGTTACAGGAAAACTGCTATATGGACAAGGTTATTACGATTTTGACCAAGGTGGCCTTCTTTTTGCAGCTCCAAATCAGATCATTGGAAACCACGGCACCAATGATGGTGAGGTATGCTCCCAATACACCCTTTTGATACACCCGGATTTTCTATGGAATTATCCCCTGGCAAAGAAAATAAAGTATTATGGCTTCTTTTCTTATTCAACAAATGAAGCCCTGCATTTATCCGAGAAGGAAAAAGACAGCATCATTGCTATCTTCCAACGTATTGAAGAGGAATTAGCAAACCGAATCGACGACTTTAGCCAAGATGTTATAATTTCGTATATAGAATTATTATTAAACTATGCCAATCGTTTTTATAAACGGCAGTTTATCACCAGAAAAGCCGTTAATAATGAGCTTATTGCAAAGCTGGAAGGACTGCTTGAAGAATATTTCTCAAGCAATCAATCCATCGAACAAGGCATTCCGACAGTACAGTACCTTGCTCAGCAGCTACATATTTCTGCCAGTTACCTAACGGATATGCTACGTCTCCAGACTGGTGAAAACACCCAGCATTTTATACAGCAAAAGATTATTGAGAGAGCGAAAGAGCAACTGTCCGTCACCAATCTATCGGTTAGTGAGGTCGCTTATGGATTAGGATTTGGGCATCCACAATCTTTCAACAAACTATTTAAAGCCAAAACAAATATGTCCCCCCTAGCCTTTCGAAAATCTTTTCCAAAGCCCATGAAGTAGATAAATTTTTCGAAAAAGCCAGTCTTTTACAATAAATAATTGCAAATATTTCATTTTCAATACCTAATAAAGGCATTTATTCATTACCTTTATGCTATTGAAACAAAACTCAACTCCAGCCATGTTTATCGGCGCTGTCAAATGGTTCGACAATAACAAAGGATTTGGTACGCTTGCGTTACCTTCCGGAGAAGAACTTTTTGTGCATATACGTAGGTTTAAAGTCCCTCCAGAACATATTATTCAACCTGGAGAAGTGATTGTCGGCGATAAAAAACCTGATCCCAAAAGGAATGGTTACCTTGCCCAAAACTGCAGGATTCTCAAAAGGCCTGAGGATTGGAAATACGTTATCTCGCTCCTCGACAAAGAACATACCGTACTCATCCCCGACAGTCACGGTAGAGAACAAAAGCACAACTTAACCTCATTGACCGCAAGACAACTCCTAAGAACCCAGCCCAAAGAACATATATTGGCAATGCTCACCGCTAATTTCGATGCTCATTTCAACAGCTCAGTTTTTATTCCTTACGCCGAATTGATTGATAAAAGTGTCACTGGTATTTTCGAGAAAGAAATTGCTGCCGATCTACTTTCCAACGTGTACGAATACTTTGGAAAACATGTGTCGCATCAGATTTTATTTCGGGTATGGAAAGAAAGAATGTTCAGATATATCGGTTATCCGGGCGAAGGAGACTACGAAATACCTGAAGTCGTATTTAATCTGAACGCAACTGAAATAAATTGTGAGGATCTTGATAGAATCAACACGTACAGCTTTGGCAAATCTTTTTGCAATGATTTTGTCAATGCGCTATTTGAAGACATCGAAACAATGGACAAAAAGGATATTGAACCTTTGTTACCTTATGTTGAATTTTTGGAGAATGAAGATTCTATAGAAAAAATACAAACATTGATGCAATAAAATTTAGGCTATCCCATACATTACAGCATTGATTCAAGAGATGATCAATTGGAGCAGAGACCATAAAAGTAATTGTCGAAGCATCTGTAGAATAGACTACGATAGTCTATTCTACAGGCTGAAATCGAAGAGCAGAGAGGCTTGCCTTATTGCCATCTCCCTCTAGAAATGAAACAGTAATTTTATAACGCCCTGCCGTGTTAAATTTCATCCAACCCCAAGGATACCAATTGTAAATAGAAGCTGCCGCCTGCTGGTTCTGCAATAGCTCCCCAGACGAACTTTCGATCTTCCACACCACCCTGCCCTCGCCAGCATAATTTAAATCCAACTGATAATATCCTGGTTTAGCAACATCAATTTCGTATGTTAGACGACTTTTATCATTCCATTGTCCTACTTGGACGACATGCTTCCATTCGCCAAATTTCTCCATCCAGGATTTTCCTTTTTTATTGCATTCTTCTGCTTGAGCAAAATCAACAGGAACAATCGTCTCCGTAGCAGGATCTATACCAAGCATATTTTCGATGCGCGGTTTTTCTTTGAGATCAACTTCAATAACAGAAACAAGAGGATCAGAAGCCACCAAAGGCGTATTGATTTTTAACCATTTTCCTTCGACAGTATATGTTAGGAGCTTCTTACCTGTCGACTGTAGTAGACTGATTGACTTTATCCCGCTTGTTAACCCCGGAACAAACAGCGTTCCATTGGTCGGCCAATGATAAATCAACAATGAAATTTTATGTCCCTGCACCGTGGCGTCACCCCACGGCAAAGCATGTCCCCAAGGAGAAGCTTGAGCGCTGTAAACAGTCTGTGGATATTTCTTGATCCAGGCACCGGCACCGCGCAAAGCCAAGATAGCTGGTTCTGGAATAGATCCATCCGGCTTAGGTCCGACATTTAACATATAAGTCCCACCTCGACCAATAGTCGATAGGGTACGTAACAGGATATCACGGGTACTTTTCCAATTGTTGTCGTACCAAGCATAACCCCAGGAATCATTCGTTACATCCACAGCTTCCCAGAGTCCCGGTACGTTCTGTCGCGGCACTTCCATATCACCCAAGGTTGAATAATCACCAAGTCCATGCCCTACTCGCCCGGAAACATAGGCGCCAGGCTGATTTTTATGAACTAGATCAACAAGCTTTTGGGCATACTTCTTATCCATCCCTCCAGGTGTATCAAACCAAACCAGTTCTATAGGCCCATACTGTGTCGTGATCTGCTCTACTTCAGGATAACATTTCTCCCAAAAGTAATCATCGAATGTTCTCTCCCGGCCAGATGCATCCGTCTCAGGTCCTCCATTTCCCCCAGGATAAGTCCAATCCTGATTTTGTGAATAATAAAAGCCAAAGCCAATCCCACCTTCCTTACACGCCTTTGCAAGTTCAATCATTGGATCACGCTTAAAATCCGTAGCCTCTACAATATTGAATGGGTTCACTTTAGAATGAAACATCGAAAATCCATCGTGATGTTTACTCGTAACAACGATATAGCGCATCCCTGCATCTTTTGCTAGCTGCACAATAGCTTTTGCGTCAAAATAATCCGGATGGAACTGCGAAGCCGTAGCCATATAGTCAGCAACAGGAATATTGGCCATGCTCTTGTTCATGAGCCATTCTCCTATACCATAAAACGTTTTCCCCTTCCAGGTATTTGCCAGCTGCGAATAGATCCCCCAATGGATAAACATCGCATATTTGCCGTCACGAAACAACTTACCTCGATTTTGGGAAATGGAATTGTTCCCCCCTTGACCATCCCACATTTTTTCCATCTGTTGCGCCGAAACTTGCTTCGTAGTCAATGCTGCCAGAGCGAGGCCAAATACAATACCTTTGATACCCATATTTCCTTAGACTTTGGGCAGATGATAACCGTTGTGATAAACTTTAGCTAAGTACTGGTCTGCCTCCCTATCATTGAAACTGCGCTTTTGTTTATCCCAGAATAATTTCTTTTTGGTCCGATAAGCAATATTTCCCATCTGCGAGAATATGGCGATATGTGCCCCAGCTTCTATTGGTGCATGCAGTCCCTCAACTGACTTTTGTCTGACTGCGGTGACAAAATTAACCATATGCTTGTCCAACCCATTGTCTTGAGAACGCTGAAAAGAGACAGCATCCATTCTTCCTTTCTCGGGAATTACCTCCCAGCCTTCGCGATTGACAACCAATGTACCATTATTACCAATAAAGGCAACTCCGTGCGTCTTCTCATAAGGCCCTAGATCTATGCCGGTTGCCTGCTCCCACTGCACATTAAATCCATCAAATTCGTATACCGTTGTCAAACTATCTGGTGTTTCGGCCGCATCATCTGGATAAGCGAACTTACCTCCTGCCGCCATTACTGAGACCGGGTCGGATACTTTCATCCCAATTAGTGCATAATCCAACATATGAACGCCCCAGTCGGTCATCAGACCACCTGCATAATCCCAGTACCATCTAAAATTAAAGTGAAAACGATTAGGGTTGAATGCCCGCTTTGGAGCTGGTCCCAACCATTTGTCATAATGCACTCCAGTAGGAACTGGAGCGTCCGCCTGCACCGGAATACTCTTCATCCAGCCTTGGTAAGCCCAGGCCTTTACAAGACGTATTTTTCCCAATTTTCCACTTTGGACAAAGTCCATCGCATCTCTAAAATGCTGCTGACTACGCTGCCATTGCCCTACCTGCACGATACGTTTGTGTTTTTTGGCCGCAGCTACCATGATTTCGCATTCCCGAATGGAGTTACCAATAGGCTTTTCTACATATACATCTTTACCAGCAGCAACCGCATCAACCATCTGCATACAGTGCCAATGATCTGGCGTAGCAACAATCACCACGTCAATATCATCCGCTTTTAAGAGGTCTTTATAATCTATATAGGTCTTTACATTGATATTGCGTTTCGCTAATTCCGCAACACGATTCTTCAAAACATTTTCATCCACATCACACAGTGCTGTACATACTACCCCCGGAACTTTTAGAATAGCATTGAGGTTAGACCAGCCCATGCCATTTGTGCCGATTAGCCCAACACGGACCGTATCAGACTGGAAACCGAAAACTTTTGTCTGCGCAAAAATTGCAGACGCAGCCAAAAGACCTGTACTTTTGATAAACTCTTTTCTCTTCATTGTTTAGTTTGGTTTATATTGATATTTTGTTTTTAACACTAGAAAGACGATTGTCATTGGTACACCCCTAGTGAGAATACTAATATAACATTTAGTCTTTAGGATGAAGAATTTAGTCCAAACAAAATACCTGAAATAAAGCACTTTGAATGCTGTAGATAATTTCTATATTTGTTAAAACAATCCTACAACCATGAATCGAAGAACTTGTCTTTCCCCCCCTGCAAAATAATATACATCACTGTCAAACGAATAACGGTATACAATAGAGCCAACTTCGAACGACATAAGGAGTAAATATTTATTTAGCTTTTAATTTTTCCTTTGTAGGAAAGACAATGTTTCCATGAAAAAATCATATTTAGTATTGCATACCGCCGTACTGCTTGCAGGCTTCACAGGTGTTTTTGGCAAACTTATTACCCTCAACCAGATACCGCTCGTGTGGTTTAGGGTATTACTTTCAACACTCATTCTATTTGCTGTCCTCAAATTATTCAGGATTGAGCGATTAAAATCAACGAAAGACATCCTGAAAATTGCCAGAGTAGGGCTATTGATTACCATCCATTGGATATTTTTCTATGGCAGTATCAAGTTTTCCAATATTTCCATTGGAGTGGTATGCTATTGCCTCACCAGTTTCTTTACAGCCGTACTGGAACCTGTCATTAATAAAAAAAGATTTAGTGCAGCGCAGCTAATGTTGAGCATGCTGACCTTGATCGGTATCAGTTTAATCTTCCATTTTGACAGCTCCTATCAACTGGGCATTATCCTGGGCGTCATATCAGCTATTTTCGCGGCCCTGTACACCATTTACAATGAGCGATTGGTCAAAAAATATGACAGTAAATTGCTCAATTATTATCAAATGCTAAGCGGTACAGTGGTGCTCGGGTTGGCTTTACCGATTTTCTATTACTTCTTTCCTGAAGAGCGTTTTATACCGAGTGTTGCTGACGGTATCTATTTAATGCTGTTAGCTTTATTCTGTACCGTTGGTCTGTATGTGCTGTTTGCTGAATCGCTGAAAAAGCTTTCTGCATTCACCGTCAATCTGAGTTTCAATCTTGAGCCTATCTATTCCATTATCATCGCTTTTTTATTCTTCAACGAAGGTAAACAAGTGAACGCTTCCTTCTATTTTGGGCTCGCTTTTGTACTCATATCCGTACTGCTCCAAACGATGCTCTCCATTCGAAAAAAAGCATAACAGTCTCCACAGGCAAGTAACAAAATCGCTTGTCTGTGGAATAACCTCTAAAATCAATAGAAAGACATTCGAATCGCTGTTATCACGAAATGCGGACTAAGGCAAGCCGGCAATATACTTTCCGGCTTTCATTCCAGAAAAAATACATCCCCCCAGAAAAGTCCCTTCCAAAGCACGGTAGCCATGCATGCCACCGCCTCCAAAACCTGCAACCTCACCTACAGCATACAAGCCGCGGATGACTTCGCCTTCTTTCGTCAGCACCTGCGCATTAAGATTCGTTTTAAGTCCGCCCAACGTTTTACGCGTCAGCACATGAAGACGTACAGCAATGAGAGGCCCATTTTTGGGATCCAGTATTTTATGCAGCGGGGCTACGCGGCCTAATTTATCACCAAGATAGTTTCGCGTATTCCGAATGTAGTTTACCTGGGTATCCTTTGAAAATTTATTCTCCAGCTCCCGATCCCTCGCCTCAATCTGTGTTTTGATAGATTCATAATTCAGTCGATGCTCCCCGGTCAAGCTATTCATCCGCTCCACTAAATCGTACAGATTGTCCGATACCACAAAGTCGGTTCCCTTTTCCTTAAAGGCTTCAACAGGCCCAGGCGCATTCTTTCCAAAAATACGTTTCAGAAACAATTTATAATCCTTGTTGGTAATATCCGGATTCTGCTCTGAACCTGACAGTGCAAACTCCTTTTTGATAATCTTCTGCGTCAGAATAAACCAGGAATAAGAGAAACCGGTATCTTGCAGATACTTGAGGGTACCCAGCGTATCAAATCCAGGCAAATAAGGAGCTGGAAGCCTGTTCCCTAGAGCGTCGAACCATAGGGAGGATGGCCCAGGTAAAATACGGATCCAATGATTTGGCCATATTGGATTCCAATTTTCAATACCTTCGGTATAATGCCACATCCGATCCCGATTAATCATGTGAGCTCCTATTTCTTCGGCAATTCTGATCATTTTTCCGTCTACATAAGCTGGAACACCGGAGATCATCTGTTCAGGCGGTACACCCAATCTTTCCGGCCAATTTTCTCGTACCAATTCATGGTTCGCGCCGATCCCACCCGAAGCAATAACGACCTGCCTAGCAGTATATTCAAAATGAGCTATAACATCTCTATTGGTCGCGGCCCCTCTAGGTTTATTGTCTTCTGCCAGCACATCACCCTCGACTCCTTTAACTTCACCATGTTGAACGATCAATTTTGTCACGCGATGTCTAAAGCAAAACGCGAGCAGGCCTTTTTCTTTTGCGGCATAGGCCTTCTCAACAAAAGGCTTTATGACCCCTGTTCCGGTTCCCCAGCTAACGTGAAATCTAGGAACCGAATTACCATGCCCCGTCGCCGAACCGTCGCCCCGCTCGGCCCAACCAACCATAAACATCGGTTTAATACCAAGCTTAGTGATATAAGCATACTTCTCTTCGGCGGCAAATTTCAGGTAAGCTTCCGCCCATTGCTTTGGCCAGTAATCCTCCTCACGATCAAAAGCCGCCGTTCCCATCCAGTCCTGCCGCGCCAGTTCCCATGAATCCTTTATTCCCATACGACGCTGCTGGGGTGAATTGATAAGAAAAAGCCCCCCAAAGGACCAGAATGCCTGACCGCCTAGATTTTCCTCCGTTTCCTGATCCACCATAAGGACTCTTTTTCCAGCGTCTGTTACTTCCATGGCCGCCGTAAGACCTGCTAGGCCAGCACCAATAATGATAACATCAGGCTTAAATTGTTCCATAATCTCCATCGCTGTTATTTTGTTGAATATGCTATCTTGATAAATACCCTGAAAGCCCGCTTTAAGCAGCTCCTACCTGCCCTAAATTTACCGTACTTTCGAAAATTCATCTATAATCTTCATCAGCACAACGGCTTCTTCAATAGACGATGGATTGGGGCCCCTATCTAAAAAATAATCCACAGTACTTGAAATCATCGGCAATTGTATATGTTCAGGATGATCAAAAAATAATTCTTGTTCTCCGCTCACTGTCTTGACAACAAGTGAATTTCCAAAAATAGAAAACGTAATGCTACCCAAGCTTCCTACGATTTCACAACGATCTGCCTGATTTTCCGGACTTACGTTAAAACACCAACTTCCATTGAAAACAACTTGATTTTCAAACACAATGGTCCCGCTGGTCTGATCCGCAACCGTGCTTTCTGAATCCTGAATTAAGCTAAGACCATGATAAGAAACTGGCATTCCAAAGAAATAGATCATTAAGTCCAGTTGGTGGGGAGCTAGATCAAAAAAATACCCTCCGCCCGAAACGGCGGGATCGGTACGCCAGTTTCCGGCTCCCTTAGTTACAAGTTCTGGAGATCTACTTTGCCATAAACGCAATTGTACTGTCCTTACTTCACCAATTTCCCCCGTTTTAACAAGTTCCTTTACCTTGAGAAATAACGGTAATCTGCGCCTATAATGGGCAACCACCAGCTTTCCCCCTGTGTTGTTTACCACTGCCAATAATGATTCCGCTTCTGACGAATTCAAGGTGACAGGTTTTTCCACATACACAGACTTCCCGCTTCTTAATGCCGAAACTGCATATTCCAGATGAGAAGAGGGTGGCGTAGCAACATAAACCGCATTTAGTTGAGAATTATCCAGCAAGTCATCAGCTTTCGAATACCACATCGGCACTCGATGTCGACTCGCATAATCGGCAGCTTTCATCGCGTCCCTTCGCATTACCGCCAATAACTGACTGTCTTCGATGAGATTGAAAGCCGGTCCGCTCTTTTTTTCTGTGACATCACCACAACCAATGATTCCCCAAACAATTTTATGATTCTCCATGCGATACTTAAAAAATTATAGTCTATATACCCATTTAAAACCCCTTCCTAAAATCCTATTCATGTTAGTGTCAGAGCAAACTGCAGCGATTGATCAGGGCTTTTCACGGCCCACAAATCTATTTTTTCCTAATAGAAAACCAATTGCCTTCTGAATATTGCTCCTTCTGCTTTCTGCTGTTTTTAAAGAGGAAATATAACGGATAATCTCTTTTCGCTTAGAAGGAGATAATCCATCGAAGACCTGTTTTGCTTCCGCATTCAATGCAAAGGCAGCTTCGAGTTCCGGATGCATCGGGAGTGTTCTGTCTTCGGGGTCAAAAGCAACTGTTATATTCAATAATTCCCCCACTCGTTTGGGTGAATTGGGCAACATCACCGTATTGATATACAATCTCCATTCCCCTTTAAACCGCAATAATGTCTGGACGTATTCCCTATCATTCACCTTTCCTTTCACAGGAATATAGCCTTTACTTATGCCCGCGTCTCTAAATAAACTTTCCAGAATAGCTGCAGGAACAAAAACAAAAGGATTAATACCTATGATTTCTAATTGGGCTTTAAAAACGAACATCGCTCTATTTTATGAATTGGAAAACGAATTACTGTTGAGAATCCCCTCAATCTGCTCCAGTTCATCTGCACCGAAGTTTAGATTATCCAAAGCCTTGAGCGAATCAAGCAATTGATCGCTGTTTCTCGCACCAACTAAAACCGAACTTACCCGTTCATCCTTCAACAGCCAGGCTATCGCCATTTGTGCCAATGTCTGCCTTCTTTGCGAAGCAAGATTATTTAGGCTGTCAATCTTGTCTATCAATGCAGCGGTAATCATTTCACTTTTCAAAAAGTGTTCTTTCGATGCACGTGAATCCGCTGGAATGCCCCGAAGATACTTCCCGGTCAAAAGGCCTTGTGCTAAAGGAGAAAATGCTATAGCGCCAATTCCCTCTTCTTGAAGCACATCCAAAAGACCTTCTTCGGGCGTACGCACCAACATCGAATATTTTGGCTGATGGATGAGACAGGCTGTACCCATTGATTTCAATAGCACAGCGGCTTTCTTTGCCAGGTCGGGCGGATAATTTGACAAACCTACATAAAGTGCCTTTCCTTGCTGAACAATATCCCGTAAGGCAGCCATTGTCTCCTCTAAAGGTGTATTCGGATCAGGCCGGTGATGGTAAAAGATATCCACATATTCAAGCTTCATCCGTTTTAAGCTTTGATGCAGGCTCGCCATCAGATATTTCCGGCTGCCCCAGTCACCATATGGCCCCGGCCACATGGTATAGCCTGCTTTTGTTGAGATGAGTAGCTCATCGCGATAGCCGACAAAATCCGAATGGAGTATATCGCCGAGGTTTTGCTCTGCACTTCCCGGAGGTGGTCCATAATTGTTAGCCAGATCAAAATGAGTGATCCCATGGTCAAAAGCCATTAGGAGGGTTTCACGGAATACTGATCGAGTATCGATTGCCCCAAAATTCTGCCACAGCCCAAGTGAGATTGCAGGTAGGAACACACCACTTTTCCCACAACGTCTGTAGGACATGTTCTGATATCGGTTTGTATTGAATGCCACGTTCATAAAGTTTATAGATGCAAAATACAAAACTATTTCCAACAGACAGCTTTGTCAACCTTTTTAATATCATTAGGTCGAAGAGAAAAAAATATTGCCGACGGTCAACCGGCTAAGTTTCCAAGATAAGTGCAAATTAGAGTAATTGTTTGAGCGTTGAAACGTATTTATATTGCATATAAAAAGCAATTTATCTAAGTTTGACAATATCCAAAATAACAGCAACTAATTCGATATAAAATGGTCGGCAGATTTTTCAGAAAATTTTATTTACATATTGTCATCTGGACCATATTACTGTTATTGCCATTTATCACCTATCTCTATCAACCTGATAAGATCGCGGATTTCAAACTCTATTCCGCCCTCTCTCACTTGGTAAATATACTATTCTTGGCCACACATTTTTACCTGCATTGCTACGTTGTCGCACCCACCTACTTCTTCGGCCGCAGAAAGATCTTTATCCTCTTAATGGCTCTTGGATTTTCGACCTATGTAGCACTAAATTATATCGTTGTTTATTTCAATCCTGACGGTGAGCTTGCACACCTGATAAAGGAAAATATCCTTTTTGTACGTCTCGTTATCGGGCCGGGAATCATCTATTCGCTTTGCATGATCACTTCTTCCATGATCTTCCTTTATGATGAACAGGCCCGCCAAAAAGAACTCAACAAACAGATCGCTCTGGAAAAAACAACCGCAGAGCTAACCATATTAAAGTTGCAGATAAGCCCCCATTTCTTATTCAATACCCTCAATAATATCCGTTGGTTAATTCGCAAACAGTCGCCAGATTCTGAGGGTACGATTGTAAAGTTATCCGAAATGCTCCGCTATATCCTTTACGAAGTGGATGGACCTCAAGTTGAACTTTTCAAAGAAATCGATCACATGCGCAATTTCATTGCTTTACAGACACTGCGGCTTCCCGTTAAAGGAAATGTGACGCTAGACATTGAAAGCTCGGTCAAAAACAGGATGGTCCCGCCTTTGCTATTTATCCATTTTGTGGAAAATGCTTTTAAATATGGTGTCGACAGTAAAACAGCGCCGCAGATAGCATTCCATTTCAAAGAAATTCCAGGTGGTATTGCATTCATTTCCCGCAATGCCATCCTCCAGCATACAGAGCTAAAACCCAACGAAGGAATAGGACTGACCAATGTACGCCGACGCCTGCAGCTACTGTATCCCAATAGACATGATCTCAGGATCACAAAGACCGATGCAGGGGATTTTGAAGTAACCCTCAAACTGATGACAGATGAAGATTAAATGCATATTAATTGATGATGAACCATTCGCACTCAATATCCTCGAAGATGACTTATTACATTTTGGGCAAATTGAGGTTTTACGCAAATTTAATGCAACAGCCGAAGCAGGCGATTATTTAAAAGAAAACGCTGTCGACCTTATTTTTCTGGACATTCAGATGCCCGATCAATTGGGAACGCAATTTATCCGCGAGCTTACCCCACGCCCTTTGGTCATCTTCACGACCGCCTACCATCAATATGCCGTTGAAGGCTTTGAATTAAATGCGATAGATTATCTGCTGAAACCTATTTCGAAAGAACGTCTTGCCGCGGCTGTAAAAAAAGTGGAAGACAGCATGCTGCTCCGTACAAAACAGATAACCGAACAAGACCATATTATCGTTAATGTGGAATACAAAAAAACAAAGATCTTTCTTCATGAAATCAGTTATATAGAAGGCTTAAAAGACTATGTTAAAATATTTCTGGTCGATCGGGAATCACCCCTACTCACCCGAAGTAATCTGCGTGGAATGGAAAAAATATTACCTACAGTAGATTTCCTACGCATACATAATTCCTTTATTGTCAATAAAAATCGTATTGAACAGGTCGCACAAAGCAAACTCACATTACCTGAAACCGCGCTCCCTATCGGTAAAAAATATATCAAAAATATCGAACAGTTTATCTAATGCCGCCGCAACTTGAATCTATACAATTATCCGTTCGTCTACACATTCTCCGCTTCGGTCTACAGATGATTGCATAGCTAAAAAATCCTTTTCAAATTTGTGTGCTATCAAATGGCTTTATACGCCATGAATATAGTATAACAAACAAAAAATGAAAAGATTTATAGCAATAGCTCTGATGGCAACTGCGGTTGCTTCTGTACACGCTCAAGCCCCAGCAGGTGGCCGACCTGCTTTCGCAATGTCCGAAGGCCAGCTCGCTGGCCAAATTGTAGACAATCAGGGCAAACCTATCGCACAAGCTTCAGTCAGCCTATTAAAAGTCATCAAAGATCAAGCGACGGGTAAAGAGCGAGAAATACTCGTAAAAAGCACAAGCTCAGCGGAAAGTGGAAAATTCAACTTTTCCGCCCTCTCTCCCAAAGATAAATGGAAATTAAAAATTAGTTCCGTCGGATATGCTCCAGTGGATATTGCTGTTGACTTTAGCGACAGCAAAACAGTAAACAAAGACCTGGGAGCAATAAAGCTGGAAAATGAAAACCTTAAACTAGATGAAGTTACCGTGACTGGCCGTAAGGCACTGCTGGAAATGGACATCGATAAAAAAGTCTTTAATGTAGAAAAAAATATTGTCGCTGCCGGTGGTACAGCAATCGATGTTCTCCGCAATATGCCTTCTGTACAGGTCGACATTGACGGAAACGTAAAACTGAGAAATGCAGCACCTACGATTTTTGTTGACGGAAAACCTACCACCCTGACACCGGATCAAATTCCGGCTGATGTCATTGATAAGATCGAGATCATCACAAATCCCTCGGCCAAGTACGACGCTTCAGGAAGTATGGCTGGTATCCTAAATATTGTTCTCAAGAAAAATAAGAAGACAGGATACAACGGCATGGTCACCTTAGGCGGGGACCGTTTTGGAGGAACTAACTTCATGGGTAGTTTAAATCTGCGTCAAAATAAATTCAATATCTCGCTGACGGGAATGAATATGCGCATGCGGACCAATACCGAGGGCGACAGTCACCGTGAAAGTACAATTAATGGCATAGAATCGACAGTAGACCAAGATATCGAAGGCAAAACAAAAGGTATGATTACTTTTGGCCGGCTCGGCGTAGATTACGACTTGAGCCCCAAAACAACGTTATCTGTCGCCGGAGTATTGGTTCAGGGTAAATTTAAGCCGAATGAAAACTCGTCGATCTCAACCACTACCGGTGCCAACAAGTCACTTAGCGACCGGATTTCCGAATCTGAAAGAAGCTTTAAACCACGTGGATTGCAGGCTGGGCTTGTCCAAAAATTCAAAACCGAGGGCGAAGAACTCTCTGTCGACTTTAATTATTTTGGTGGTTCGAATAAATCCAATGGATTATACACAACCAATTATCTTGATGCAAGCAGTACAATCACCGGAACACAGATCCAAAAAAACATCGGCTCTGGTGACAATAAGTTCATGACTGTCCAGGCAGATTATGTTAAACCGTTCAAAAATGGAATGAAACTGGAAACCGGGGTACGTGCTCAGATCAATAAACTCAAAAATCTCAATAACAACTCCCTAAAAGCAGTGGGAGAAGATAACTTTGAAAATATTACTGCAGCTTCGGCCAACTACAACAATAAAAACAGCGTATATGCAGCCTATGCATCGCTAGGTGGCAATTTTAAAGATTGGGTATCCTATAAAATCGGTTTACGTGCTGAAAGTTCAACCTACGACGGCGAACTTTTGAATACAAACGAAAAATTTCACAATAAGTATCCCCTTAGCTTATTTCCTTCTTTGTTCTTAAGCAAAAAGCTAAGCGAAAAAGATCAGATACAGATGAGTGTGACCCGTCGTGTCAATCGTCCGAACTTCTTTCAGCTCATCCCTTTTGTCGATTACACAGACAGCTTGAATATCACGCGTGGTAATCCTGATCTCGTTCCAGAATTCACCACTTCAGGCGAACTTTCTTATAGCAGGACTCATGGAAAAGGTACCTTTTTGGCAACGGTGTACTATAAACGTACAAATAACTTGATTACGCGTTACCTAACACAGGAACTCAATCCAGTAACAGACAAAATGGATTTCATCAACACCTATATCAACGCGAATTCGAGTAAGAACTATGGTGCGGAATTCACCTACACGAATAATCTCAAAAAATGGTGGGATCTGACAGCCGACCTCAACTTCTATAATTCAAAAATCGAAGTTGATGACAAAACGCCATCGGAAGGTATGTGGACAGTATTTGGAAAACTCAACAACACCTTCAACCTACAGAAAAACTGGAATCTGCAGCTTGCATTTGAGTATCAGGGCAAAACAAACATGCCAGTTACACAGGGGCAAACATTCGGTCCACCAATGAACCAAGCGCAAAGCTCTTCACAAGGCTATATCAAACCATTCTATGGAATCGACTTTGCCATCAAGAAAAGCTTCTTGAAAAATCAGGCTGCCTCAGCAACATTGGCCATCAACGATATCTTCAGAACACGTGGCAATACCATTGTTTCATCGGGTGAAGGATTCTCTCAAACCTATTATCGACTTTCCAATCCACAGTTGATCAAATTGAATCTTTCCTACCGCTTTGGAAAAATGGATATGAATATGTTTAAGAAAAACAAAAATCAGAATTCAATGGAAGGTATACAAATGCAATAATAGTTGTGAGTCTTATCAACAAAAAGCGGGTGTTTCAAACAAGAAACACCCGCTTTTTGTTGAATAGAAAATAACATCAGCCCACCTGGCTGGTTATCGTATAGTTTTCAATGATCGGAACGATCTCCAATAGATCGTTGATCACATAATCCGGATTTGCAGATTTGAGTTGAACCGTATTATGTGCACCAGTTGTGATACCGATACTCAAACCACAGCCTGCCTGTTGCCCCTCTTGTATATCGATAATCGAATCGCCAATCTTTACGACAGCACCCGGATCAGCAATTTCAAATTGTTGCATCGCCCGTTCAATCATATCTGGATAGGGCCTGTTTCGAGGCACATCTGACGCCGTAATTAATGCGTCGATTTCCTTTCCCACTTTCCAGTTAAGCTTTTCTAAAAGCGACTCTGCAGTTTTTCGGTCATATCCCGTATTAAGCACACGTAAGATATCATGGTCTTTCAAGATAGCAAAAAGCTCCTCTGCATTAGCATTAGGGTAAATTTCTTCCACTTCATAAGCATGTTCCAGCTCCGCTAAAAACAAAGTAAACATGCGCTGTGCTAATTCATCATCAACAAGATTCAGGCTATTTTTTAGCACTGTTTTGATCGCTTGCAACTTTTCCTTACCTGCACCATGCGCCAGTACTTCCGTTAATGTAAGTTCATAACCTCCTACCGTATTTATCGCATTTCTAAGTGTCTTATAGACAATATTATTTTCGTTCACTGTCGTACCTGCCATGTCAAATACGACCATCTTGATTGCTTCTTTCATTTATCCAACCTAAAAGTTTAGCAAAAATAAAAAATTGTTAAATAAAACTAAACATACTCATATTAATTTAATGCTATCTTTTGGTTAAGAAACCTGATTTAACGAATCACAAAATAATAGGTCCAAGCAATAAGCAAGATTTGAAAAGGAATACGAAACCAAAGATAGTTTGGACCGAGGCCATCGAAAGTAGCCGTCTCATAATTCAGATGTTTCAAGTTTGCACGGATGTTTGTGGGCAATATCAACAGAAAAAACACGAACAAGAGTATACCGGTTATGCGGCTTACCTGTGGAACAAATAGCCCAATAGCTGCAAGGACTTCCAACAGTCCTGTTGTATAGATCACTTCCTTTTTAAATGGAATAAATTCCGGCAGCATCAGCGTCATTCCCTGCGTATACAATAGATGTCCCAATGAGGTAAACAGCAACATGACGGCCAGTGCTATTTTGCCTGAAAGAAAATAATCCACCGTGCCCTTCAGCAACAAGGTGCTTAAATTGGAAACAACAAAGACAACGATCAATACAAAGAGTGGTTTCATGTTTTTATTTCAAAATTAAGTCCCTTTCTTTCCTTTATCAATGAACAATTGTTAATAAATTTCCTTCCGGATCCGGCTTAACGACTGTGGTCTGATACCAATATAGGAAGCAAGATATTTTAAAGGAATATTCCGAATCAGCTCAGGTTGCTCCTGCATCAAATTCAGGTATCTTGTTTTTGCAGAATCTTCTAATAGCGTAAACTCGCGTTTCATTTTTTTAAGGAAAATATCCTCAATTGCTTTCCGCCCGATAAAATTCCCCACCTGAGTCGTTTCATATACGAGGTGAAGATCTGCATAAGATATCCGCCACAGAATACAGTCGGTTATTGCCTCGAGATGATAAGATGAGGGCTGCTGTGTCAAAAAAGAATCGTAACCGCTCACAAAGGAGTTTTCGAACGCAAAGCCAAAAGTAAAATCATAATCGAGTTTCGGGATATTGAAACGTACAATTCCTTTCTCGATAAAAGATAGGTACTGCTCCGTTTTTCCAATTTCCAAAATCAGCGATTTTTTTGGAAACTCCATCTTAACAAGCTTAGCGGAGAATACTTCCCAGTCCGTATCACTCATGACAACGAGCGAGTCAAAATATTGCTTGATCTTATCCATGATTCCTGTTTTTTTAAGAACAAGATAAAAACTTCCGCTCAAATACGTTGTAGTGATTATTTATTATTTAATCGATTATTTATTTCAACAAATATACTACCTATTTTATCAAAAAAATATTAACTTAAATACCGTAAACTTTAATTATGCATATTCTTAGCGAAAACAGTCCAGAAACATGGTCAGCATTTAGAAAATTGGCGTTTCGATTTTCATTTGTTTTTATTTTTTCTTTTATCCTTGTTTTCAATAATGGTACCTACCCTTTATATGGCTATATCAGCCAGCCGCTTACCCATCTTATGCAAAGGTTGGTTCCTTGGTTTTCTGAAAATATATTGCGCTATTCTTATGATCACAGCATCTTCGTCAACGGAAGCGGAGACACCTCCTATGCCTGGGTATCCTTATTGATCCTATTCTTCATCGCGTTAATCAGTGCCTTTATCTGGTCCATATTGGATCGAAGAAGAACCAACTATACGGTCCTTTTGTATTGGTTAACGACAGCGATACGTTATTATGTTGCCTTTATGCTTATTAACTATGGCCTGGTCAAAGTTTTCCATATGCAAATGCAACCGCCCAGGCTAACACAGCTCCTGCAACCCTTGGGTGAATATTCGCCCATGGGCCTGGCATGGACTTATATAGGTTATTCCAAGGGCTACAACCTGCTTATTGGTCTCGTAGAAATATTGTCAGGCTTATTACTTTTCAGAAAGACGATGGTTATTGGCGCACTGATTACAGTTGCGACAAGTATCAATATTATGGCCGTCAATTATTTTTATGACGTCCCCGTTAAAATGGTCTCGACAGCACTCCTGCTATTTTCAATATTTCTGCTCCTTCCCTACATAAAATCGCTGTTCACATTTTTTATTGCTGGAAAACCTGTGCAGTTACCCCCTCTCCAACAACCCTTATTCAATAGGAACTGGAAAAGAAAGGGTCTATTTATTGCCAAAGTAGTCCTTTTGATCATCTTTTCAATACAAGAGATCACATCCTTATTCAGCACCCAAAAATTGATCGCTGAATATCAAAAAAAATCACCCTTATATGGAATCTACCGCATTGAACAAACCGAAAAACAGCACAAGTCAATCCCCGAAAATTGGCGACTTATTATTTTCGAATTTGACAACTACAAAGTCTTAATACGCAACACGGATTATAGTCCACAAACAGAAAGCGTTGTGATTGATACAGCCGGAAAGAAAATTACCCTAAACAATTATGAATTTGATTATCGGATTAACCCTGATGGAAATATTCTCCTGACAAAAACCTTTGACGACCATACAGAAGAAATTAAACTTGTGAAACAAGATCCACAAGCATTTGAATTGATGCGGCGCAAGTTTAACTGGATACAAGAATATCCTTATAGCCGCTAAATAATAATCGTAGAAAACTAAAATCAAACACATCGTGCTCAGATCCACTATATTTAACGCGGAAAACATAACACCATTCTGCGAAGAGGTAGAACATCACGGTTTTTTATATCGAATGAGTAATATCAGGGAACACACATGGCATATGATCAAAAGCACAGAGGTGGTGACTCTTATCTTAGTACATTCGAAAGGAGGTAGCCGTCAGATTGATCAGCGGCAACATAATATGATGGGGTATCAAATTCATCTAATTTTCCCCGGACAGTCATGTTCTTTCTATTTTTTCAAAGAAACATCTGCTTATCATATTAGAATTTCCTGGCAAAATTTTGAAAAACTATGTCACACCCTTTCGATCAATATAAAACTCCTTAAAGATTATCCAATTCTCCATATCTCGCCATACGAATTTGAGATACTCCGCTATGAATTCAATATGATCCGTACAGAACTCTATCGTTGCCAGCCGCTATTATCACTCATTGCAACACGTATTGCGGCTATTTTACAGGAAATTAAGCGTTTCATAACCCCTCAAATCGATAATTTAGCAGCATACACTTATCCTCCCATGCTGAGTAAATTTCTCGAGTTGATTGAACAACATTACAAACAGCAACACCGGGTTAGCTATTATGCATCTGCTCTAAATGTCACCTCAAATTATCTTTCTAAGCTAACGCGCCAACACATGCAGGTTAAGCCGCTCAAACTGATTCACGACCGCTTGATAAAGGAGGCGCAGCATCTACTACGTTCGAGCTCCAGCCCCATCAAATCCACCATCATTGAATTAGGTTTTGCAGACTTCTCTACATTCTCTCATTTCTTCAAAAAACGGACAAATATGTCTCCATCAGCCTATCAAATGCAATCACTTAAAGCCTAAAATGAAAAAAAAAGGCTCCTGCGTGATACACGTGGAGCCATCTTGATTCTAGGAAAAGCTTCTTATAGGCTATTTTTTCTTCAAAGTAATATTATCCAAAAAGGCTTTTTCCTTCCCTATATTGGTAAATGCAATCCTTACAATCTTTTTATTCGGGTGAATCTCCCGATCGGTAAGAAAATTTAATTCATGTTTTCCGCCTTTTTTAGTTTGATCAGTTACCAATGTCTTTAAATTCGACAATTCTCCGGTCACAGCAGTGACATCATCCACATCTGCCCGAACTTGGTCACCTTTACCCCAATACATTAGTTTGAAATCTTGCTGGGGATCCAAATAAACATATTGCTCTATTTTCTGTCCTGGTTCCAGTACGACAGCTTGACTTCCTTTTTCGCCGCTTCCAGCGTCAACTGTCGCTTCCCCTTCCCAAGGTGCAAGACCAGCTGTACCCTCAAAATCAGGATTAGGTAATTCGTTGCCATCTTTTAATGGCCAGTTATACGCCCGAATATAATCGACCTCCATATTCACTCCCCCTTCGGAACCATAGGCACCAAGGAATACATTCAAAAAGTGATTTGGTGCGTAAATCTGATGTTTATTTGTATATTCTTTGATGAGGTCTCCATTGATATAATGTTTAATACTTGTAGGTGTCCACAGTACGCCATGAGTCACCCATTGTCCTACATGCTCATAACCTTCTGCTATATGGGTAGCTAGATTACGCTGAAATACACCTTTTGAGTCAACGTGTCCATGAATCACAAACTGGGCGGTGATGTACTCGAAAACGTCAATTTCAAAAAGCTGTCCCTTTGGACGGATACCTTTAATGCCGTCGACTTCGGAACCCTCCTGAAGATAGTAACGAATATCTGGTCCAGGTGAATCAAACCAAAAAGCGGTATTTGTTCCCTTTGGATTCCCCTGGCGGTTACGTCTGACCTTCACTTCAAAGTAGCCCCCTTTGCTGTTGTCCAACAGATTTTCATTGGACTTCCAATCGTAAGTCTGGATAGATGAAATCTTTTGGTTGCCACCTTCTGTAAAGATCCGTTTTGGAATGGTATCATTGACATACAGATTGATGGCTGATCCATTTAAGGTGTAAGCTGGTTGTGGTAAATGATCATGCTGCATTTCCTCCTTGGATTTTGCATTCAGATAATTCAACGATGAAAAATAGTTGGTCGTCCATTTATTGCGGTTAAGTAATTGGTCATTAAACTCGTCCTGCCAATAGACTTCCATACCTAACGGCACCGCTCTTGAGCTTGGATTTTTCTGCACTTCATCCAGCTCGGCATCATCCAACTGCCATGTCTTGCTCGTATATGCTTTTCCTTTTGCCAAGGATTTTCCTGTCGCAGATTCTACCCAGATATAATAGGTGGTTTCGGGATCGACCTGTTGAATATAATAACGTTTGGTCCCATCAGCCAATACCGCATTGGCTGTCTGCGGTTTCTTATTCGTTTTTGCCCAGAAGACTTTTGCTCCTGCCGTATTCGATTGATTATCTTTCAGGTCCACACGGATCCAGCTCCGCGTACCCAATAGCTGCAATGGTGCATTTGACTTTGTCTCTTGGGCCGATAGTCCTAGCACTGACAACACCTGAATGCTTGCAAGAAATATATATTTTTTCACAATTTTCTTATTTTTTTAAACGAACAAGTTCTAGTCAATCTACTTACGAACAGACTATAACCTTACGATAATAACGAGAATTATCAGCATTGACAACTCCGATCAAAACGCAACCGTTTGTTCAATTTAGCGATTCCAACAAATTGTTGGTCAATCAGGGTTTATCTACCTTTCTGGGAGATAAAACAGTTAAATTATGTATATAGCTTTAAGCGGTTTGACAATACCGTCAGATACATTGTTATATCTTTATTTTTAATGCCGTATGGATACAGTAGATAATTTTGATCAGCCAGCAGATCTTGCCCGGCATTTGTCAACAAAAAAGCCGCTTGGAAAACCCAAAACGGCTTAATATATAGCGTAAAAAAAGTTTCTACCCAGATTATTCGTGCAAGACCAAAATCGCTTTAACTGATCTGTTCAGCACTTCATTAACCGTACTGCTAGCAAATAAACGGTAAATCATATTATGGTTGCGCTTAACCAGACAAAGAATATCGGTTTGGTTATTCTCAACAAAATCAACGATCGCATGCGATGGACGTGTATCGTCTTCATCCACATAATTAAAATTGATTTCAACATTAGGAAGTAACTGGCGCATTTTTTTCTCACCATTTCGAACGAGTTTGTCATCCAGTTCTTTTTCCGAAATATGCAAGATTTCCAATTTCCTTGGATCTGAAAGTTTCAAAATACGATTTAAAGCTTTGACATCCCGGACGGACAACTTTGTTGTTTTGTAATCCGTCGCCAAAGTAATTACAGGAGTAGCGGATAAATTGCTTTCAGGAGGAACGATCAAGGTTGGAATACGCAGTTTAGTCACCGCCATACTGGCATTACTACCTACAATTCCTTTAATCCCTGTAGCTCCGGTAATTCCCATGACCAAAAATGAAACATCAGTATATTCGACATATTTTGTGACTACATTTCGCAGATAACCTACTTCGACAACGGTTCTCACTTTGAGGCCATTGTATTTATTTTCCTGAACCACCTGATCCGTCCATTCTTGTAAAGCAGCACGTTTTCTGGCGTAATAATCTTCTATAAAGATCGCATTGTAAGTACTGTTGTTGATCCCTTCTGTCGGGTGTATGGCATGCACAACAGCAACTTCCATATTCAAACGAACGGCCAAAGACAAGGCATAACGCAAAGCATGGCTTGCATTGGTTGAAAAATCGGAGGCAACAAGAATCTGTTTCATTTTTTTGTTTTATATATTAATCGGTCAAATAGCCATCTCCATAAAGGCAATAGCGACAAAAAATCTATTAGATAACAGCTGACTAAATAAAAAGATGGAAAAATACAAATAATAATAACGCAAGGCCAATCGACACAGGCAAAGTCAGTACCCAGGCAAGACCGATACTTTTGAGTGTTCCTTTATTTAGATTGCTCTTTCCGCCGGAAGCGACCATTGAACCGGCAATACCACTGGAGAGCACATGCGTTGTGCTAACAGGCAAACCCAATACGGTACTGATACCAATTGTGGACGCTGCAACAATCTCACTAGACGCACCCTGAGCATAACTCAAATGTTCATTTCCTATTTTTTCTCCAATCGTTACGACAATACGTTTCCAACCAATCATTGTTCCCAAACCTAGTGCTACCGAAATCGTTAATATCACCCAGATTGGGGCGAAGTCCGTAAGATGTTTCAATTCACCCAACTTACGATTGAGTTCCAGGCGATTTTCAGGATTGATATTGATCTGTTTATTGCTCTCCAATGTAGCAATGGATTTGACTAAACCTTCAACCTCTTTTCTGAATTTAAAAGTCCCGGCTTTATCCGTGACACTTTTATCCATCAAATGCAGCTTGACCTGCTCAATCTCCTGATTGACTTGCACAAACATCGTTTCCTGAGCGACATTACTGGAAGCAATTGTCTGTAACACGATTTCCGTCTGATCGAGCGTTTTAATGACAGCCGCGTCTGGTACGGAATGGTTTATTGCAAAACGAGCAGGCAGAAATGCGATTAAGATCAACATAAAGAGCCCTACCCCTTTCTGACCATCATTACTGCCGTGAAAAAAGCTAACCAATGTACAGGTCAGGATCAGAATGCCACGCACTAAAAATGGAGGTCGGTCATCTTCCCCCTGCGGAATGTGAAAAAGTGCTTTGTAGCGGACAACATGTTTTAAAAAGAGCATCAATACTACCGCAAGACCAAAACCAATCAAGGGTGACAAAATCAGAGAAAGACCAATTTCTTCGGCCTTGTGCCAATTGACACCACTTCCACCATAATACCAGGTGAAGCCGATACCTGCGCCAATAAGGGCCCCGATCAGCGTGTGTGAGCTCGAACAGGGGATTCCTAAGTACCATGTCCCCAAATTCCAGATAATGGCAGCTAGCAATACGGAAAGGACCAGGCAAGCACCTACAGAAACTGGGAGTGCCATTAATGTATCCAGTGGTACCAATTTAAGGATTCCCATAGCTACGGCTATCCCACCTGCAAAAACACCTAGAAAATTCCAAAAACCAGACCAAGGAATGGCTACAATTGGTTTAAGTGCTTTGGTATAAATTACCGTTGCAACAGCATTAGCGGTATCATGAAAGCCATTGACAAATTCAAAGGCCACAACGGCAAATAAACAAAGGGCGAAAACGATAAGAAGTCCGGTGCTAAGGTCGGTTTCCCCTAAGAGAGGAATCATGTTGCAGAAAATTTGCATATTATTCTTTCATAAGATTTATGGTTGTCCTTCCTCGGTTATCCTTAAGGGAACTACCGCAAGAACAATCGCTTCATTCAGATCAAAAATAATTTTCACATATTAACTTTTGATGAAGGAAACATTACCTTATATAACAAGAAAGAAAAACTTAAAACACTGTTAACGACACTTTTCTTAAATTGATAGCAAATAGGATCGTATCAAAGTCCAAGTTCCTACTATTATTGGATTTAAAAAAATATTATCGCAATTCAAAAAGTATGAACAATAAATATAAATCACTATATTCAACTCCTATACAAAAAGCCCTATATTATGAATTCAGACCCATTTGAAACAAATTTTGAAACAGACAGTGATTTAAAATTTATCTTAAAAAACCTGTATAGGCGGCCAACCTGGTTTTTTAAATTCACACAAGAAAATTATTATGGCAAGTACGCCTGGTATTTGCTTTATCTCGCAGCACTCGGGAGCCAATTGGGAAAAATAGCTAGCATGAAAACCAGTATAGTGAGCTGGTCGGGGTTATTTTTTCAGATCATGGTTTTGGGTTCGGGATTAACAATCCTTTTTTACATTATAAGTGCCTACATTTTTTCGGCAACAAGTAAATTGTTTAAAGGAGAAGCTGCGGCGGGAGATATCTTGCGTGTCATGTCTTATTCTTCAACTCCAGCCATAATTCCCCTAATTTTCTATTTAATTGGGGCAGCTCTTTACGGGCTACCGTTCTTTACAAATTCATTTTGGCTAGCCAATACTGATCTCGCTCAGACCATCTTCAAATATTGCGTAACAGTCGTAAATGCGCTCGCCGGTATCAACATTATGATCTTCCTCATACTCGGGGTTTCTGTTGTTAACAATTTCAGTCTATTGAAAGCGATTTTAACGATAGTTTCCCCCATGCTGATCCTAATGGCGATTATTTTCCTGCTGGTATTATTATAATAAAAAGCAATAAAGCAAGTAACCCTAAATTAATTCACGGCGAAAATACGGCTATTTACCGATTCAGAACTACAGTCCACCGAAAAGCACAAACAATTTAAAATTCAACTCGGTACTTTAGACTAAAATAAATTTAACACCAGATTAATTATGCCTAAAGCCAATCCATTAGACTGTTCCTCGATGAACTCTTCGCCCTTAAAGCCAACTATATTGAGAACGCTACCTTTTCTCATCGCCATTTATTGCATGCTCTTTACCCAACAGACAAAAGCCCAATCTTTAGACTGGTCGACAAAAGATATTGTATTTAAGAGTGAGGGCATTACCCTGGCGGGCACTATGCTTCAGCCTCGCCATGCCCATGCAGCTATTGTGCTCGTGCATGGTTCTGGACAAGAGAAAAGGATGATGGAGTTTGCCTCATATCTAGCCAAAAACGGGATTTCAGTATTTACATACGATAAACGCGGGGTGGGAAAGTCCGAAGGAACTTATGCAGGACCTGAGGTCGGTACAAATAATATCGACTCTGCCAATCTCAATCTACTCGCCAAAGATGCACAAGCAGCTGTGAAAACCTTCCGTCAGCAACTAGGAAATACAAGTATTCCTGTTGGACTTTTGGGATTCAGCCAAGCGGGTTGGATCATTCCTTTAGCAACAAACAAAAATCCATTGATCGACTTTTTTGTCCTGTATAGTGGTGCGGTTATCCCAGCACGTGAACAACTCCGCTTCCAGTTCTTTACGAATGGAAAAAAAGATTTTTGGGATAAACATACAGAAGCCGAAGCCCGACAACATGTGGCGAATGATCCAGATCGCTATCAATTTGCAAATACCGATCCACTGACATCACTCAAAACAATAACAACTCCAGGGCTCTGGCTTTTTGGATCCAAAGACATCCAAATACCTGTAGGTTTATCCATTGAACATCTCAATACACTTAAAGCACAAGGAAAACCTTTCGATTATTGCCTATTTCCGACATTAGATCACAATACCACCCTTTCGGCATCCAATGAACCAAGCGCCATTGTATTAAAATGGATCAAAAATAGCCTGCAACAAAAAAATAAAGGTTACAATAAATAGATCAAGAAAGTAATGAATTAGCATTCAATGTAAAAAGCCCCAGCGACTAAGTTGGGGCCAAATTTATTATCAATCTTACTCTTTTTCCTCACGTACGAGAAAATCATAAGAATACCAGAATTTAAGATGCCCATAGGAATTGAGACCTCCTAGGCTATAGCTAATAGGGTAATCAAAGCTATTCTGTTGTAATTCAAGCTCATTTTTGTAATCAACAACAAGTTTCTTAATTGCTTCCAGACCACTAGCGCGTCTCATAAAACTTGATTGACGCCCACCACGTAGGTAGACCAGCACATCCGAACCATTTAACACCGTCTCGTCCGTTTTTGTCAGGGGCTGATTGTATAGCAACTTTTCTAAGACGTTTTTAAGATCACCGCGGGGAAAATCACTTTCCCCCATCATAATGGAATGGGTACCATAGTTGACAGAAGAAACATAATAAGGATTAAATCCTGTCTTTTTTAACTTTCCAAGTTCATCCTTACTAAAAGCCTTTGCATAATCTTCCAGATCTATATGAAGACTAAATGTAATGTATTCTCGACGCAATAATAGACTATTTGCTCTTTTTATCGTGGTGGAATCGTGGTGACGAACCATTTTCAGAACACTATCCACATCGGGACTATTATTAAGATGGTAGCGAATCGCTCTATAATCAAAAAATGCGCCCACGGACGATTGCTCCAAAACAGCCGGTTCACCCTTGCTTTTCTTAGCAAACGCACGCACAGCATCAAAGCCAGGGATGATACGAATACTGGATAAAGTTGGCTGGGTAGATGAAATTGCAGTTTTGAAAGGTTTATAGTAGTTACGAAGGGAGGTTAGTTTTAGTTCTGGTGTGGTATCTTTTAATCCCCAAATTGTCCCCAGATAGAAGTTCTTGTCTGTAGTGCCATCCACGTAGATCTGACTAACCGAAAACCCAACGGAGCGGCCCACAAACTGATACCTTTTGGCCATTGCTCCACCATCAATCTCAGTAGAGTCAAAATCAGCATCCTCTTTGTCACAGCTGGACAAAAAACAAACGCTTAGCAACAACAGGAAAAGATATTTCATAATTTAAAAATTAATCGTCACCTCTGGTGAAGCACTTCAATCTCATCTACCCGTCGGACAATGGCCTTTAGATTCTTCTCAAATATATACAAAATTCCTCATCCAACGTACATAAAAATAAGAATAACAACACGATACAAAAACGCAAGCTGATCCAAAGCAAAAAAGCCGCTAGAACTGGGAACTCTAAACGGCTTTGCACTAACAATTAAATATAGAATGATATGATTATCCTGCTTTTAATAAATCAACAATTACACGATCTCTATTTTCATTCAATGAGGGATAAAACTGATTTAAATCAACCAATATAATTGGCATCCCTCTATTTTCGGGTTTATACAAGACATTATCCACCAATTCGCGACAGAAAACCAACGACTCACTGTCCGTAAAGACTTCTTTTGATCTTCTCAGAAAACTATCAAAAAAACGCTTGGGATTATTGATAATTTTAAGATGCTCTTGATTCGGAAAAACTGTGCTGGAGAGATCTAGTCCTCTGGAAAATACGACATCCTTCAACTCCGCGTGACCAAAATTGACTAAAGGTGTCTTTAATGGTTTTGCTTTCTTTAGAACAAAAAGATTAGTTGAGTACAGATCTTCCGTAAAAGGAATACCATAAAACCATGAAGAATTGATCTTTCCTTTAAAAACTACGTGAACTAAAGCAGTACCATCGAAGGTTGTTTTGTCAAATGTATTGTAAAGGAAGGACGATTTTTCAATTTTTAGATTTCCGATGATGGCTTTCGAGAAATCATTTACTTCAAATGTACATCCTGTCCAAACTCCAGATTCCTGAAAAACAACAGACTGAAAGTTACAATCTACAAATGTACAGCGGATAAACTTACAGTCACGAAACATGGAGTTCATGAAATTTTTACCCTTTATCGTACAGTCGATAAATGAACAATTTTTTAAAACTTTATGATTGAATTCAAAATTTTCAATCTCACTTTGCTGGAATATTTTTTCGGTCAGTGCCATGCTAAAAATGATTAATAGGCTAAAATTTCATAAGTAGTTGCATTGCAAATGGATAATTAACAACCTAAATACCCATTTATATAATGATGACGACGAGAAAGAAAAAACGTCCTAAAGAAATTTTGATTTTTTTTATTTTTTTATCCTAGCCCGAAAACAGCCTTAATAGCTAAAATCCCTAAATGATCTTTCACCACACAGCAGCAATCGTTTTATTACATGAGCGCAGTCCTTTCCCTTTTTTCTCGTTTAATTTTTAGCTGCAGCAAGAGAGGATCAGGTGGTAACCAAATTCGGCCTTTTCACACTGCTTGTTCAGTGCTTGTTCAGTGATCATTCAGTGCTTGCTCAGTGCAGACTGAATAAACAATGATTGATTACTGTCTAAATATAGATTAAACATTGTGTTTAGGTATAACTTGGTACGGGGATGTTTCCCTTTTTAATTTATCTTGATCAATTATAATCAGGCAATTGTACCAATTATCAAAAAATGCTAGCCAGCCGTTCTTAAAACGATTAATAGGTACAAAAAAAGCCGCAAGAACGGGGAGTTCTTTACGGCTTACTACCTATGAAAAACATTCACCTTAGTATAAGGTACTATCTACTATGACAATTAAAATTAAATAACGCAAATCGATCTTAAAGCACAACGAATTAACAAATGAGAATCCCTCTATTTGGTTACTTCAAAAAACCTCCTTTCTCTATTGGGACGTTTATTTGATACCAAATATAAAACCTTAGGTCAGCGATTTTACAGATCGTTTACAATTCGTTAAAAATGATTTACGATTCGCTCACTGAATTATTTTAATCGACCGGTTAATTAGCTCTTTACTGCTAAAAGAAAAAAAAGTATATTGGCGGACGCAATTAAAACTTTTTATGAAATATCCACGAGTTTCGCACACAAACAATCAGTAATCAGGCAGTAACATATAAGCCGACTACAAGTTAAAATACTCGTGCATAAAAATAAAACAGGTTCTACATAACCTTTTAAAAGACTAATTACATACATATGAAATTGATGAAAAATATTTTAGCAGTGCTTGTACCACTTACCTTATTCTGTGGCACAACCTTTTCCCAAACCAAAGAGGAGCTTAAAAAAAAATATGAAAACAGCAGTATAGATGAAGAGCTCAAAAAGAAGATGGCTACAGAATATGTCTTTCCCGATAGTCTCATCTTACCCCCCTTACACTATACCAATTCCTATTATGTATTGGACTCTGCCGTCAATGATTTCCATTCTATTTCTATTGATGTTATTGTACAAGATGACATCCCCGACCACTATTCATTTTACATCTCGCCTTTTAATATATCCCTAAACAATATACCTTTATATTGTGGTATCCAATCTGCCGGTGGCGGTATCAGTGTTAAGACTGGTAAGGAGGAGGATATCAAATTTAATGGCATCTTTTCGCGTTGGTTTGAACGGACGAAAAAAGCCTTAAAAACTACGGGATATTATGCCAGTTCAGATGCCGAAGGTGATTTTATCAGTGTCCGCAATACCGTAGGCTGGCACAAAGGTTCTTATCGGATCACACTAAAAAAAGAAGGCTATATCGCGGGTAAGGCTATTCCCGATGTTGTTAATCCCAAAGATACCTACTTCAGCTGGGGCGATTATGAACATTCTTGGGTCACTATGTATGTTGAAGATTTAAGCACAAAAAAAGTGGTCAATATAGGATCCCTTGCGTTCCCTGGTAAAAAGATCCGGATGAAAGAGCATATCACATCATTCCTGGAGCAATACAAATATTTTATAGATTTTGCCCAAATGCCGAGAAATCTAGAAGGATTAGAAGTAATCCGATACGACAAATTGCCCAAAGTAACCATCATTCAAAAAAATCTATGCATCAATGGCAAATTGGTCAAACTTGAAAAAGTACCGACTTACCACAACCGTACACACAACCCCGAACAAAGCAAAGTTACCGGTGAAATTCCAATTCTATCCAAGGATAGTTATAATCCTGCGACTGGCGAACTGACACTCGAAACAGGCGTGTTTGTTGCATGGCCGGAGAAAAAAGACATTAAATAAGCACAAAATGATTCGACATATCCCCAGCTCACTTCATATATAATAAAAAGACCCATTTAACGAAAAGGTGCCCGTTAGAATTAGGAAACATACATCCCATCAAAAACAGGCTCCATTCAGATATACATCATACACTGACCAAAGAAAATCTCGTCAGCATATGATGTATATTCTCTGAAAAATAGTCTGCACAACATCCAAATAGGTTCCTAAGAAAATCAATTCTGTCGACTTTCCAACTTTCCTTTCTGAAGTATCTCAAATACGCCTTCTTTCCAGAGTAACCACATGCCTAACTTTTCTTCAGCGGTACCATCTAAAAGTTGATAGGTAAAGATAATCCCCTTCTGCTCATCCAACTGGGTGTCCAAATACTTCAATGCAGTGCACCCCTGCCGAAGTATTGGACAAATTTCTGTAATATGGGATGACAATAAAAACACACTGTTCTTGTATCCTTTCAAACCGTTAACTAACTCCAAAGTTGCTTCACTGGCATCGCGATGGTTTGTTCCCTTGAATAACTCATCCATCAGTACAAACATGTGTTTACCTGATGCCAGTAATTCCGCCAAATGTTTAACCCTTAATACCTCATTAAAAAAGTGGCTTGCTCCAGTGCTCAAATTATCACCTAAATTTATCGTCGCCATTATGCCGTCAAAAAGTACCGTCTTCATAGCATGCGCAGGAACCGGAAATCCCAGATGAGCCAGATACACGCAGCTCCCGATTGTCTTCAACAGAGTAGATTTGCCCGTCATATTTGCTCCCGTCAGATACCATAAATTGCTTTCTCTTTTTATTTCGACATCATTTTTAATAGCCCCCTCAATAAATAAATTATAGGCTCCCTGTATGGAAATCATATCCAAACCGGCTATTTGTTCATCAATCTCAGGAAAAACAAGAGCTTTCCCTTTAATACATTTTGCAATACTAAACAGCGCGTCCAAGTGATATAAAATATGAAAAACCTCCCGTATTGCGTTGCGCTTTATATTTCTAAAAAGATAATCGTATTTGATCATCAGTTCCTTGGAAAATTTATTTTTTAATAACTGTGTTAGCTCACCCCGATCGATATCTTCTAATACATAATTCACCCGTTTACCATATTCTTCCAGAATACTCAATGTATGATCCTTTGATCTTGCAGATTCCAAAAAAACAGCTAGCTCTTCAGTTACCTTTGCTATTTCGTGAATAGAACGTTTGATAAGTATCTCCCGCTTTTTAAAATCAAGAGAAAGGAAATTCGTTGACACCATTTCCAGATAATAAGTGGCCCGAGAAGGTGAATAGGGTTCTTGTGGCAAAGACAGATATTGCTCTAGATCCTGCATCATATACTTATCCAATAGATCCGAAATATCAACTTCCTGCATAAAAAGAATTAAATGCTGTCTATTTTCTATTTCCAATTTGGAGGAAAGAGGTTCAAGAAAATAGCTGTATAACATATCCCGTCCACCTAGTGTAACCGTACAATCGAAAAAATCGATCATATCTTTATACTTGTTGTTGGTAACATTTAAATCCGCTAAGGTCTGCTTGTCAACGATCGACATAATTTATTTATTGTGGCTCTTTCCTTAAACTTACTCAAAGTCATTGTAATTAGCAAAATTGTATCGGAATAAACAGGCAATTTCCCCTTCTATACAAATCACACGATGGTTAAGGTATGTTATAAGATGAAAACAGGGAAAAATGAATACCAAAAGGTTTTTTAAAAAAAACACCCGAAAGCATGGGGTACTCCGGGTGTTTTAGCCATATTATTAACCTATTTTATGAAAAGTGCCCTTGAATGGGCAACACTAAAATAGAAAATAACTTTGTATAAACAAAATAAAATCGAAAAAAATCTTTTTTTTGAAATCACTAAACCGGTTAAACATTGATTTTAGCCAAATAGCATATACCAAGAAAATTATTCAATATAATTCCCTAAATTGATGTGAAAGAACCTGTTTACGCTTACATCAATTCACAAGTCCACGATGACAGACAAGAACCAAGGTATACGCAATCCCCCTATAGCGGCTTTCTGGAGCAAGTCTGCTGGGGGGCTATTTCATGAACTCAATTCGCAGGAAAAGGGTATATCCGAAAACGAAGCCAGATTGAGAATGACCAAATATGGTCCCAACAGACTGAAAGGAAAAAATAACTCCAACGCATATTTATTATTTTTTAACCAGTTTAAAAATCCCATCACCCTTATTTTAATAGCAGCAGCCATTCTTTCTTCTTTGTTACAGGATCGCACAGATGCAATCATTATTCTTCTAATTGTCGTCATTAGTAGTTGCTTGGGATTCTGGCAAGAATATGGTGCATCCAATGCCGTTGCTAGATTATTAAAGATGGTCCAAGTTACAGCGACTGTCATACGCGAAGGCCATGAGATAGCGCTGAGTACAGAATTAATCGTTCCGGGCGACATCGTCATCCTGTCAGCGGGTGATATTATTCCCGCTGACTGCATCCTCCTAAATTCTCAGGAACTGTTTGTTGATGAAGCCGCTTTTACAGGCGAAAGCTATCCTGTTGAAAAACAAAAAGGAACCCTAGAATCGGATACGCCCCTTTCCAAGCGTTCTAACACTTTATTTATGGGTTCAAGTGTCATTAGTGGAAAAGCTACAGCACTCGTTATCGCTACAGCACTGAATACCGAATTTGGAAAAATATCAGCGCGCTTACGAAACAATACCCCCGAAACTGAATTTGAAAGGGGGATCAAAAAGTTTGGTTTCTTGCTTATGCAAATTACCTTTATCCTAATCCTCGTCATATTTGCACTGAACGTACTCCTTGCCAAACCAGTTCTTGATTCCTTTCTATTCTCCCTGGCACTTGCTGTTGGGCTTACACCACAATTGCTTCCCGTTATTATTACAGTTAATCTTTCTTCGGGAGCAAAAAAAATGGCGGCGCAGAAGGTTATTGTGAAACGGCTTTCCGCAATTGAAAACTTCGGCAGCATGAATATCTTATGCTCTGATAAAACAGGGACAATTACCCAGGGAAAGGTAAAACTTTATAAAGCTTTCGATATCAATAACACTGAAAACGAACGCGTAAATAATTATGCCCTCCTCAACGCCTCACTACAGAGCGGTTTCAAAAATCCGATCGACGCTGCAATTATAACCGGATTAAAAGGCGAAGGGCAACAACTCCCTACGATATTGGACGAGATCCCTTACGACTTTATACGCCGACGGCTAAGTATCCTGGTTGAACTTCAAGGGTTCAAGATGATCACCAAAGGAGCCTTTCTGGAAACCCTCGCCATATGCAGTCAAGTTCAAACGAGCAACGATAGCATTGCTCCATTAACCAGCGAACTCAAACAGACCTTAATGCAACTCTACGAACAATACAGCAGAGAAGGGTATCGTACATTAGGAATCTGCTGGAAAACCACTCCTACTAACTCCATTTCGAAAGAAGAGGAAAACAATATGATTTTTCTTGGCTTTGTCACTTTCTTCGATCCACCCAAAGAAAGTGCAGTCGCTGCAATAAATAACCTGAATTCATTGGGAGTCAAGTTAAAAATAATTACTGGCGACAATGCCCTGGTTGCCGAAAGCCTTGCCAGACAAGTGGGGATTGACAGCCCAGTTGTTGTCACTGGAAGTTCCTTGCGGGGAATCAGTAGTGAAGCGCTGGCAGCAAAGGTATTGCAGGCGGATATCTTTGCCGAGGTTGAGCCCAGCCAAAAAGAACAAATTATTCTAGCATTAAAAAAAACAGGACAAGTCGTTGGTTTTATGGGGGATGGAATTAATGACGCCTCAGCACTCCATGCCGCAGACGTGGGAATCTCTGTGGACACCGCAGTAGACGTTGCAAAAGAAGCTGCCGATCTTGTTCTGATGGACCAAGATCTTGACGTGCTCGCCAACGGTATAAAAGAAGGACGTAGAACATTTGCGAATACAATGAAATATATCTTTATGGCGACGAGTGCTAATTTTGGTAATATGTTTAGCATGGCTGGTGCCTCTTTATTGCTTCCCTTTCTTCCACTTTTGCCAAAACAAATTTTATTGACCAACTTATTGACAGATGTTCCCGAAACGACCATCGCTACAGATAATGTTGATGAAGAATACATCAAAAAACCGCATCGTATTGATATCGGTTTTATCAAGAAGTTTATGTTTATCTTTGGTTTGCTGAGTTCTGTATTCGATTATTGTACATTTGCAGTACTTCTTTTAGCCCTAAAAGCCAATGAACAACAATTTCAAACTGGCTGGTTTTTAGAATCTGTTGTCTCAGCTGCCCTTATTGTCCTTGTCGTTCGCACCAGGCTTCCATTCTTTAAAAGTAAACCCGGCAAAGCACTGCTCCTTTCTAACCTGATCGTGATTTCATTTGTTTTAGTTCTGCCTTTCAGCCTATTGGGAGACATATTTGGTTTTGTGAGGCTGCCGCTCCAATTTTATATTTACATGGCCTTGATTGTCGCTGTCTACGTATTTACAGCTGATTATGTAAAGCGCTGGTTTTACAGGAAGCTTGCTTCAGGATATTAAATACTTTAGAAAATATCAGATCCGCTAAAATTCAAGTTTAACCATTGTAAAAACTATCTTCCTTGCCAAGGTACCATGCTGTTATCTGACTCGGATCAGCTTCTAGATTAGCAGAGAATTAAAAGGAGTCAATAGATCTAATCCCCTATTAACCAATTGTTAACACGAGGCAAAGATACTTTTATATCGGTCTTAACTTAGAAGATGATATCAAGTTGGTCATAAGCTAACCATTAGCTAATATAGAGAGATGGGAAAACATTCAATTCGTATAATCGGCTCCAAAAAGCTCCCCTAATGTGCATTGATCTTTGGATTTTGTTTAATTTTAATTTATCAAGTAACTCTCAGCTATGACCGAACGTGAAATTCTAAGACAACATATCGATAAAACCGTCCAGTTGAACGACGAACAATTCGACTACTTCTTTTCTTTTTTTAAACCAGTCTCCTTTAAAAAGAAACAAATGATTATCAAGCAGGGAGATCTTGTGGAACAGGAGTATTTTGTGCTAAATGGCTGCCTCAAGACCTATTTTACCAATGATGAACAAAAGATGCATATCTTACAGTTCGCTACACAAACCTGGTGGGCTTCCGATTATAATGCACTGCATAACCACGGTTCGGCGACGGTCAATTTAGATTGTGTCAGCGATGCAGACACGCTTTGCTTATCGAACGAAGACCGTGAAAAAGTATGCAAGGAAATTCACGAAGTTGAAACCTTTTTTAGATGGCGTTCCAATAAAGGATACATTGGGCTACAAAAAAGAATCATGTCACTACTGAACGACAATGCACGAAGCCGTTACGAAGAACTCATGCAACAATATCCTGAACTCTATAATCTTGTCCCTAAACAGTTGATTGCAGCATATCTCGGCGTTTCCCGCGAAACACTAAGCAGGCTCTACCATAACAAATAATGTGATCTAGATCACAAAAGCAAAACCATTCTCCAAATTGTGATGTATATCACATAAGGCATTGGCAATTTATCCCCTACTTTGTACTATCGTTTTAAACAGTTATTTTTTTATGGATGCTGCTATTTGATTGATTTAGATTGACCTGATGTAGAAAAATGTAAATCTTCTAGCTTCATCACCGCTAAAAACAAATTAAGATATGAAAAAGGACAAATTAAAAGTATTGGTTGTATTGACATCACATGATGAATTGGGAAACACCGGAGAAAAAACCGGTTTTTGGATAGAGGAATTCGCAGCACCTTACTATGTTTTGCAAGATTCAGGAGTAGACATTACGATCGCATCACCAAAGGGAGGACAGCCGCCAATCGACCCGAAAAGTGCACTCCCTGATTTTCAAACAGAAGCTACTAAACGTTTTGATGCAGATAAGGAGCTTCAAACTAAATTAGCAAACAGTATTCCTTTGGATGATATCAACGAACAGGATTATGATGCTGTTTTCTATCCCGGCGGCCATGGTCCCTTGTGGGATTTAACTAACGATAAGACATCCATTGCATTGATCGAGTCATTTTGGGCACACAACAAACCTGTAGCTGCCGTATGCCATGCCCCAGCTGTATTTCGATTTGTCAAAGAAAGCAACGGTCATCCACTGGTCGAAGGTAAAAAAGTTACTGGATTTTCCAATAGTGAGGAGGAAGCGGTTCAGCTAACGGATGTTGTCCCCTTTTTAGTAGAGGATGAGCTCGTCAAATTGGGTGGACAGTACAGCAAAGGAGAAGATTGGCATAGCTACGTTATCAAAGACGGTAATTTAATTACAGGACAAAACCCAGGGTCTTCAGAAGAAACAGCCAAGGCTCTGTTCGCACTATTAAAGAATGTGTAACAAGTAATTAAAAAACGATTCCATAAAAAAGCTAGACGGATAAGTCTAGCTTTTTGCGGATGCTTACTCATGCTTAAAGCAATTTTTCTTTTATAGCGATCAAAATCCAGCGCCACTAATCAATAGACTCTCTCCTCCCTTTTTGAGGTTGGTGGCATCCTGCTGAATTTTAAAATATTGTGCCGCTGGGCAAGCCATCTGTGTCATCCGCCCTGCATGCATCGGTACTTCGATCACCTGTTTAGCATCATAACGGAGCAAAGTGGTATAAGACCAGGTCGCTTCCAATACTTTCGTTTTGGTGGCCTGTACAGGCTTACCTTCATTGGCAACCTGGTCAATGGCGTTTACGCGTTTAAATTCACCCAAGCCCCCAAGGGAGTAACCCGCGCTTTCAAACGTCGCTTCATATTTTTTACCAGCCCCTTGAATGGAGAACTTGAGCATACCCGGAGATACAATTTCCAATGTCATTAACACCTTTTCCCCTGGATACCAATAATAATCATCTTGAGCAGGTGCATTTTGGTAAAGGCTAGCCTGGCCAGAGCTGTGTGCTGCTCTCCGCAAAAATGGCCGGAAAGCTCGCCTCTCTTCGGTCACATTTCCTTTTTCATCCTTAATTACTTCCCAGGTAAGACCGATATCGGTCTCCTGCCCACCCATATTTCCCCCCAGATAAACAGAAGGATTATCCAGATACTGCTTAGGTTTGGCCGGATTCACGCGTGCTGGATCAAATTCTATTTTCGGCAGGGTAACTTCGGCTTTCATGCCCGCCCAAACATCAGTACTGGAAACAACTTTCCGGTAGTAAGCTCCCTGAAAACAAGCTTTTGAAACAGCGGGACGCACCTCATTTTTGAGGTAGTCATTCCCATCAATGCCTACAACAGGAAATTCAGGTTTAACGAAATCATTTTTTGCGCTGCAAGCAGTCAAGCCGAATAAAAAAAGTACAAGAATATGTTTCATTATTTCTTGGGATCAATGGGTACAAAAATTAATGGTGTTGGCAGACAGGATGCGCCTGGAGGAGAATAGGTAAATTCGATTTCCTGTACTTCTTTCTTCGGATCAGGCCAATAGGTCTCGATCAGAATTGCCTCTGGATAGCCCTTTGTGATCAGGGTCTTTTTTGGATATTGCATCACGCTCTTTTTCCCATCCTTGCCCACAAGCTCCATCGTCAGACCCATACCTCCACACCATTGGTTGTCACCAGACCGGCTGTTCCAGCTCACCAAAGCCAGCCCTTTTCCATCGGTACTCTTCCACCTGATCTTTGTTTTATACATCACCCCGTAATTCCCCGCGTTCTTTGCAAATTCCTTGTTCGCGCCAATGGTACCTGTAATCCATGGATCATCTTGTCCATCTGCTACAATAAGCTGTACCGCCCCCTTTTTAGTGTCAAGAGTGTCCGTTGGATTAATTTGATAATTGGAAATTGGGAAAACACCTCGTCCAGCGTTTGCATGGCTATGGGGAATCAAGGTCTTGATCCGCGGAAACACTTTAGGTCCGGATTCATCTGGTGCAAATTGGATGACAGAGATCTGCGCCGGCTGGTCAACCACAAATTCGTAGAATCCATGGACAAGTTCGTCGTATTGCACAAGCTGTTTTTCCAGTTTTTCATCTATAGCCATCACTTCTCCAGGTTTAAGCACTTTCACCTGATTGTTCACAGCAGATAAAAGATAGTCTTCAAGTCCTTTTTTCCCGATTTCAAAATAGTTTGAACTTGGTTTCTGAGATGAGTATTTAAGCATACGAAAATGCATATTTTCATGCCCCAGGTTTTTTATGACCGCCGAAATCTTACGCGGCATTTTTTGAGGTTCTTTAACACCATTGACATTATAGACATACAACCTAACTGCCCCGGGATCAACAGTTTCCTGCAGCGCGATAGCCTCAGGAACACGGATATATTCGGGATCATCAGATATAATATACTGGGGCCCAGGCACCACTGTTTTCACATAGGGCAGTTTAGGGAAATCCATTTTTAGGAAATCCTCCAGCATGACAATGTCACCTTTATTTGCCTGGAGTATTTTCTTTGAAACTGCACTTAATTCATTTACCTGTGCAGATCCTGCTTTACACGAGATTAAACCCAACATCAACAATACGCTTGCTTTGATGTGCTTGTTCATAATTATTTTTTTTACGGATGAATACAATGTTCTCTCGCTCCACCAAGTTGGAACGAGAGAACGATTATTTAATTTGAGTCGGCATAAATTGTAAATTCCTGCGCCACGAGATAACCGAAAGTAGTCAGCATATAAACCTGTAACCGTTGCCCGTTTTCTGAAGTGCCCATACAAATATCGCTGGTTGCGTTGGCGTTGGTCCCCCCTGTAAATGTCTCCGACTCATACACACGCAACTGATTATACGTAGGTGAGCTCACGGTTGTCCCAATACGAGAACGGTCCGTTATATCGTAAACATACATTTGACCAATTTCATTGCTTCCAAAGAGTTTCACTTGAGCCAGAATATCGGCGTTATTAAAACGCTGGAAGGCAATGCCGCCATTCATGGCTGTACCTGTGATTGCCGGGAATGCCGCAAGCCGTCCCCAAGTACTCCCCGACACATAGGCAAGTTCTGCATTTGTGCTTGCAACTAGTTCTGCATTAGCTCCCGCTGCCAATGGAAGGTATTCGGGCAGGAATCCCAAAGATGTTGTACCATCCTTATATTCAAGAACATCAGCAGCTGTCGATTTGATCTGCCCATTTTCGACGGTCCAACGGAGGCAGAAGCGACTCGTTGCAACAGAAGCCATTAGCTGACCGTTTCCATCCATATCACCGACCCAGTTAAGCCTGCGACCGACATTACCATCAGCAGCTGCTACCGCAGCAGGTTTGCTATAAGGCAGATCCAATAGTTTAACCGGGTTGGTATCAAACACATCTTTGTACTTATAGAGCACAAAATTTTGTCCATTCGGTGTATAGGTTCCCAGCATAAACCGTCCCTTCTCATCACTTACGCCCTGGAAGATCAAGCGGCCTACTGGAAAAGGATTTGTCAGATTATGGGAATAAGCTCCAGTAAAACGGTTGTAGACCTTGAATACAGATGGAGAAGTTCGGCTTACAATGACCAGATAGTCACCACTCACAAAACAGGAAGTTTCATTATTGGCACTGAATCCCAGATCTGCTGCCTTTTTCAAAAACAAGCGGCGACTGATACCTACACCTTTTTCAAGCTTTACGGGCTCCTTGACAACCAACTTTAATTGTCTCTTGATATTCCCCGCTCCTGAAATTGTCAGCGGCACTTCCACACCGTTTGCCAAATTCACCTGTCCGCCGCTTACTATTGAACCGCTGGAGTGTTTGTTGATGACATAACTCAAATTGACTTGCGATAGATCCATTCCCGGTACGACATAAAACGTGACCGTATTCCCATTTAAAATCCCTTCGACTTCATTAACTTTCTGTTCGCTATCCTTAAATGTAATTTTAATCGCCGAAATATCGGTATTGCCCTTTTTTTCCGCAATCACCACATAATCCTTTGCATCACCATTGCCGGCAGTAACGGTGATTTTCTTTGCTGTGGTCAGGTCCGTAAATCCGTTTAAACCGGGTGTCACACGGGCATCTGCCGGAACGGAAGCGCGCAGCATCAGGCGAGAAAGATCTACTTCATTATCCGAATCGATCGGATAGTAATAATCCACATGCAAATACACCGTATCATTGCTGATCGTACTCAAAAAGAGTCTATCCTGTGCTCTTCCATCAATGGTCGCATAAAAGTCCATCAATTGATTTTTCACATTCCGCTCAAGATAATTAGGCTTTTGACATCCTCCCAAGAGTATGGCACAAGCCCATAAACCGTAAAATTTTATTTTGTTCATTGTTAATCTTTAATTTTACCAACCTTTAATTTGCGTCAATGCACCATTTAACTGCACTTCACTTTCAGGGATGGGCAGATAATATAATTTTGAGCTGAAACTTCTATTGACTGCGTCGGCAGGAACCGTTTCGTACGTAAATCCTGTTCCACTTGGGCTGATTTTATGTCCTGTAAATTTGACGTTATCCAATACAAGGTGCGCTTTCCGCCAGCGGCGCAAATCCCAGAAACGCTGGCCTTCGAAAGCAAGTTCTACTTTGCGTTCGTGTTCTACTGCCGCCATTGCCTGATTATTATTGGCAAGACTAAGCGCATTAAGTCCGCGCTTTTGGCGAAGCAAATTAAGATAAGTTGTCGCTGACGCGTAGTCCCCCAATTGGGCTTTTGCTTCGGCCATTATCAACAAAACTTCGGCATAGCGCATTTCAATCCAGCTCTGAGTACTTTTATTTTGTACAAATGTGGTGTTAGCTGGATCGAGCATTTTCCGCGCATAATATCCTGTCACAGTACGCTTTGGATCTCCGGTCACACCAAATGGTGTAAAACCTTCAATCGCATCAGCAGTTGAGGTATTTATTGTCCTGCCCTTCCACGTTGCACCGTGATGTAGGATCGTTGCATAGAAACGCGGTTCACGATTGCTGTATGGTGCCGCTGCCTGTGCAGCATTCTTCCAGGAAAATTTAGAACCGTCGGCCATTTCAAACTCATCCACCAATTCAGCCGTTGGGACACCATAAACCAATGTATTTCCGGGCGCATCTTTCGGTGGGGCATAACCTAGATCATATTGATGTGTTACGTCGGGCGCAACAAAATCTACCCGGAAGATCGCTTCTTTTGTATTCTTATTGGTAAAAATTCCTGCAAAATTATCATCCAGTGCGTAAAGACCTCCATTCGCCATGTCGACAACTTTTTGAGCTGCATCGGCTGACTGCTTAAAAAAAGCAGCCGCCCGCGCCTCTGGAATCCCCGTCAACGGATCCTGATTGAACTGTTTAAGATCGTATTTGGCGATCGATCCGGCATATAATGCCGCGCGTGCCATTAAGGTATAAGCAGCTCCTTGAGTTGCCCGGCCCGCTAGGTTGCTGACTGGAAGATGGTCTGCCGCAAATTGCAGATCTGCTAAAATAAAATCATAAACCGCTTCTTCACTTGCGCGTTCATGATCTTTTTCGGTATACTGATCCATACTTTTAAGCAGAACAACACTGCCGTGAATTTTTGCAAGCCAGAAGTAAGCATAAGCCCTTATGAACCGACCTTCCGCTTCATAGATTTGTTTTTGGGCATCGCTCAGGCTGGATTTCGTATTGATCCCCTGGATCATTTCGTTGATACGCCTGATACGCTCATATCCTCCAGCCCAATAATTCAATCCGACACTCGACGAAGAAAACTGGTTTGAATTGGAGACAAGAATATTAACAGTCCCATTTCCGGCCGTATTTGATGTAAATTTCATCCCATCGGCCAGTGCATCCATCGCATTATCGTAGCCTAGATTAGGAAATAGGCCAAATTGAAATTTTTTAAATTCAGCATACATGCCCGATACATAAAGCTCTGCTGAATTGGGATCAGCCCATACCTTCTCTTCTGCTATTCGGTCCTGAGGAATTAGATCGACAGAACAACCTTGCAGGGCAACAAATAAGAGGCCTAGAAACGAAAGCTGCCGACAGCTAGTATATAGAGTTGATTTCATCTTTAAATAATGGTTATTGAACATTAAAAGGTAACACTTAAGCCAAATTCGAAAATCCTTTGCTGTGGATAAAATCCATTGTTTACGTTTGGCATTTCCGGGTCAAGGTATTTCAGATAATCCCATGTGAACAGATTTGAACCCGAAGCAAACACACGCACATGTTCAATCTTGGCCGCATTCAAAAGTCCCTTTGGAAAAGTATATCCCAACTGTACGGATTTAAGACGTAGATAGTCTCCCTTTCTGATCCAGCCGGAATTGGCATTTGCATTATTCGATGACATGCCTGTTGCTTTGTAGGCACTCATACGTGGAAACTCTGCATTGGGATTATCTTCACGCCAAGAGTTTTCAACCAAGAAATAGGGCGAATTACCATAATTATAAAAAGGCCGGGTAAAAGGGGTATTGTCTTCTACGCCCGAAGTGCCTGAGGATCCCTCATAAACTCCCGCCAAGGCCACATCCACCCGAGCTGCCCCTTGTAGGAGTGCGGAGAAGTCAAAACCTTTATAGGCCATATCGATATTTAAACCGAATGTCAATTCAGGAACATTCGACCGTCCAATGTAAGTCATATCATCTGTACGCGTAATCCGACCATCGCCATTTAGATCTTTGAATTTGAAAAAACCGGGAGCCATAAAACCCGAACTTGGCGAAGGTGTATTTCGGGCCTCTTCCCAAGTTTGCACCATTCCATCCATTACAAATCCAATTTTAGTTCCAATCGGTTTACCAATCATGCTCTGCCAAGACGGTATGCCATTGGCTTCATCCAGTTTCAGATACCTATTTTTTGCCAAGTTGATATTACCCGTAAGGCCTAACTTAAATTCACCGAAACGGTCATTATAACGCAGTTGTGCATCAAATCCGCGATTGTCGGCTTCTCCGATATTGGCCAGAAGTGGGAAATAACCACCCATGGAGGCTGGATATAAATTTCCTACTGGCCCTAATATGCCTGAAGTATAGCGGTAGAACCATTCAAAATCAAAACCAAACTTGCCATTTAAAAACCGTGATTCAAATCCCATATTGGAAGTAGTGGATTCCTCCCATTTCAACAGCGGGTTTTGAGGCGCATTCGTATAAAGTGCTTTTACGGGCTTACCATCTATGACGACAACGGGTACAGCATTCTGTGATAGCGTGTTGATATAGGGAAAAGTCCCCACCTGTGCCCGGTCATTTCCGGTCCGTCCAATAGATCCTTTAACTTTGAAAAAGTCCGCAAAAGGAAGTGCCTCTTTAAAGAATGACTCATTCGATACGACCCATCCCAAGCCAATGGCCGGGAAGGATTTCCAGCGGTTCTCCTTAGCAAAATTAGCGGAAGCATCCCAACGCGAGACCAGCTCCACCAAATAACGATCACGGAACGCATAGTTCAAGCGGGTAACAAATCCCGCCCGTGCTGATTCGGCAACACTCGAACCTGTCGATTTAATCAGATCCTCCTGCGCAGCAGATCCGTAATCTATTTCCTGAATAATAGTGATTGGGAAATTACTTGCTCCGGCACCAAATTGATTGCCATGGGTTTTCGCATATTCATATAAGCCTAAAACACCAATACTATGTTCACCAAAGGTCCGGTTATAATTTAAACTCGCTTGCCAGGTACTTCGGTAACTTGCCGCAAAACTCTGACGGAGGGATGTTTTGGTGATCCCGGGCAATGTGGTCATAGCCACAAAGTCACCCGCAACCTGATCCCGCTGTCTGCCCATGGTCGGATAAGGGATCAACCAAGATTTTGATTCATCTGAATTATAATCGTAAGCTCCCTGAACTTTTGCCAGCAAGCCCGTTACTCCCGGAACTTTAAAATCAATATTTGCTGTTCCCTGAAAAATATTGCTTTTAAGCCGTTGATAACCTGAATTTGCGACCGAGGCAATCGGATTGACCCATCCTGCTCCTGCCTGGTAAGCTACAGGAAGTCCATTAGGGGCATACATCGGTAAATTTGGCAACATACGCACCGCTTGATAAAATGGATTCATGTAGGCCGAATTGTCGGGCGAAATCCCTGGTAGATTGGTGTTTTGATTGCGCAAACCAATATTCAAGCCAACAGTCAGGTATTCGTTGAGCTCACTTTTGAGATTCGTCCGAATATTGTAACGCTTGAAATTTGTATTGTCAATGACACCATCTTGATTCATATGACTGACAGAGGCAAAGTACTGTGTTTTACTTGCTCCACCTGAAATTGTTGCGGCATGATGTTGTGAATAACTATTATTATCGGCCAACAAACCGATCCAATCGGTATTTCCAAATAGTGGATTTGTATTGGTTCCATTGGCTACGGCATCAATAAGCTCCTGTGTGTAGATATAAGGCACTTCATTTTGCCCCGTATTTCGAAGGAAATCATTATCCAGCTCCGTTCCCTTATTATACCAGTTCATGTAGTCCGGTCCATTAAGAAACTTCGGGAAACGGGTATTCTGCCCAATACTGTAACCAAAGTCATAGGTAACCTTTGTCTGTTCCTTTCGACCGTTTTTGGTCTTGACTAAAATAATTCCGTTGGCAGCCTGAACGCCATATGCCGCAGTGGAAACCGCATCTTTAAGAAAGGAGATGGTTTCAATTTCGCTTGGATCCAGATAAGCCAAGGTGGAAAGTGGCCGTTCAATATCATCGACAATAACCAAAGGGTTTCTATTGCCACCATAGGTACCTATACCACGTAGGTATAATGTTGCATTATCTGCCCCCGGACGCCCAGATTGCTGTAAAGCCGTTAATCCCGGAACCCGTCCCACAAGTGCATTGGTCAAGTTCATTGATGGCGCTTTTTTGAGCTGATCGCCTCCAATCTGCACAACTGATCCTACTACATTCGATTTCTTTTGTGTACCGTAAGCAACAACGACAACTTCATCGATTTGACGTTCGTCTGCTTGCAATACAAAATTTTGCGCTAAAGCAGCTGTAATCTTCCGCGACTGAGAAAGGTAACCGATATAACTTACCTGGAGTTCAGCGGGCAATCGCTCTACCTGCACCGCAAACTCCCCCTTCTGATCTGTCCGCGTTGTCGCAGATGTCCCCACTACTTTCACCGTCGCCCCGGCGATAGGCTGATCGTCACGATTGCGTATGGTTCCGTTTACAATGGATTGAGCAAAGCTAATAGCGGATTGCATAAAAACAATGATTAATCCCAATGCCTTAAAGAGATACCTGCGTTTTACATGTGTTGGTTTCATAATTTAGGAATGAAAAATAGTGTTATGTTAAAAAATAGTATTTATGGTCATTTCGGTTACCCATACTACAATCAGACGTTTCCAAGGATGCGATTTTGGATGAAACACTCAACGTTCTGACAGGAACAGGGCAACGTATTTTGGTCTACAATTATTAGGTATATTATTTATACAACACTAAATAAGAAATAATATTTTAAATATTCAAATTATTTCTAATTTTTTTTATTAATTCATATGTACTAAAAAAGAAAAAACACAAACTTAATTTACCATGATGAGATATTTATTATATTTACCCAGAAGATAACGTAACAAAGTTATGGGCATAAAATTTTTGAGTGACTTACATGATGCAAGCTATAGCGGTGTCGCGTATAAAAACATATTGCTAAAAAAGGAAATATTAACCTTTTTTGCGACCAAAGGTCCTTCGACCATTCCTGAATTGAGCAAGGAGTTCAATATTAGTATTCCTAAGATTAACGAATGCATCAATGAACTGATTGAAGACGCCCTGGTTCAGGATAATGGAAAGTCGACTTCGGGTATCGGCCGAAAACCAAATTCCTATGGTCTTCTTCCCAATGCTGCATTTTTTGTGGGCGTGCAAGTAAGTCACGACCACCTCAGTATTGTGGTCATGAATATGAAAAAAGACATTGCTGCCACGCAAGAGGAAATTCCACATCGCTTAGAAAATAATCTGGAATCACTCCAGAATATCTGTCAGGAGATCAACCAGTTTATCGCTGCGCATCAGATCCCAAAAGATAAAATACTCGGCGTAGGGATCAATTTATCTGGCCGTATCAATTATCGCACAGGCTACTCCTACAGTTATTTCAATTTTTATGAGGACCCATTAACCAAATATTTTGAACAGGAGCTGCAATTGCGCACGTATCTGGAAAACGACAGTAAGGCACTTGCCTACGGTGAGTTTTCTAGTGGGATTCTGAAGGACGAGAAGGATGCGCTTTTTGTCAATGTTGATAATGGGATTGGATTGGGTATATTGATCAACGGAAAAATCTATTATGGTAAATCGGGTTTCTCGGGCGAATTTGGTCATATTCCCATTTTTGATAACGACATCATCTGCCGTTGTGGAAAAAAGGGCTGTTTAGAAACCGAAGCTTCGGGATTTGCACTTAGAAATCGCGTTGTGGCAGAGCTGAAAAATGGTGCGACGAGCATCTTAACCAAGAAATTTAATAATGTAGATGATATCCGCCTTAGTGATATTATTGCTGCGGCAAAAAAGGATGATAATCTAGCAATTGAGTTAATCAATGAACTGGGTGAAAAATTAGGCCGTGGACTAGCGACATTGATCAATATCTTTAATCCGGAAATTATTATTATAGGTGGTATTTTAGCTAAAAGCGAAGAATATCTGATGCTACCTCTGAAAAATGCCGTCAACAAATTTTCTTTATCCATTGTTAACAAAGACACTAAACTGGCCTATTCAAACAACGGCGAGAAGCTTGCTGCTTTTGGCGCCTGCCTGCTTATTCGAGATCGTCTGCTCTCCATCATTGATTAAAAAAATATAGCGTGGATTTTATTTAATCCACGCTACTTTTAACGTTCTACAACCTCCTTCACCAATTCTCCATACTGATCTTTCACTTGTTCTTTCTTTCGGGCCAGATATATCCACTTTTTAAATGTTCCAATAAAAACGATCGCCATAAGTGACATCGCAGCAATGGCTAACGCCGCCAATAGATATTGTCCTTTGGGTAAATACCCTTGTATAACCTGAAGGTAGCCTGCCCAGAAGGTAATGATCGCCATAAAAACTCCCGGAATGGCAGCAAACAGTACATACTTTCGGCGATTCATTCGTATCAGCATGGTCGTGCATACAATGAGGCCACAGGCGGCCAGCAACTGATTGCTGATGCCAAACAGCGGCCAAATGCTACTTACGTTTCCGGTATAGACCAGATAACCCCATGAAAATGTAAATAGGGCACTGCAGATCCATACCCCGGGTTTCCAGTTTTTATCGCTAAATTTGGGAAAGATCCCGCCAAGCATTTCCTGTAAAAAAAACCGACCAACCCTCGTTCCCGCATCGATTGCGGTGAGGATAAATACCGCTTCAAACATAATCGCGAAATTATACCAGTACGCCATGATATCTTCCATAAAGGGGACCTTATCAAAAATATGTGCCATTCCTACAGCCAGTGAAACAGCCCCGCCAGTACGGCCATGCAGATCAACACCTATCCTTTCGATAAAATGAGGTAAGTCTACCGCTCCCAGCTGCGGGTGCTGCGCCAGAAACTGCGCATATTCAGTTACCGGTGTATTAATGGCAAAATAATCACCAGGCATTAATGTACAGGCAGCAATCAAAGCCATGAGAGCCACAAACCCCTCAACAAGCATAGCACCATAACCCACAAATAAGATTTCGCGTTCATTGCCAATCATTTTGGGAGTGGTTCCTGTCGCAATGATGGCATGAAATCCAGATATAGCACCGCAAGCGATCACAATAAAAATAAAGGGCAATACAGGACCCGAGATTACCGGTCCGCCACCATGAATAAAGGATGTCAATGCTGGCATCTGAATCGTTGGTGCCACAAAAAATATCCCCACCGTCAGCATGATAATTGTGCCGATTTTGAGGTAAGTAGAAAGGTAATCTCGCGGCACCAACAACAACCAAATTGGCAATACTGAAGCTAGAAAGCCATAAACGGCTATACCGATGGAAATCGTTTTGACATCCCAATTAAAGAGGGAATGAAAAGTAGGTATCTGCATCAGATGATGCCCGGCGATAATACCGGCAATAAGCAAAATTCCACCAATAATACTTGCCAAGGTAACCGAACCTTCCCGATAGCGCATCATCAAGCCCATTAGTATAGCAATCGGCATCGTTAGCACAATGGTAAATAGTGACCAAGGAGCCTCGTGCATGGCACTGATACAGGCTAAAGACAGGCCCGCCAGAGTTAGGATCAATATAAATAGCACAGCAATACCTGCTATCGTTCCGATGGGCTTGCTGACCTCTTTGGATGCAATCGTAGCCAAACTTTCACCCTTATGCCGCACCGAAGCAAAAAGTACCACCATATCGTGCACGCCACCTCCCAGTACACAGCCAATCAATATCCATAATGCCCCGGGCAGATAACCAAATTGGGCGGCAAGAACGGGCCCGACCAATGGCCCCGCCGCCGCTATCGCAGCGAAATGATGTCCAAACAATACTTTTTTATCCGTTTTCACATAATCATGTCCATCGGCAAACTCTATTGCCGGTGTCTGGCGATGGCCGTTCAATCTGAGCAGTTTGTTGGCAAGAAACAAGCCATAAACACGATACGCAATCGCAAAGATCAATATCGCCGCGAAGACCAAAGTCAGCGCATTTATTCCATTGAGAGCATCCATAAAGTTAAGTTACACGATTATTTTTGCTTTTTCAAACACTTCATAAACCTTCCATAACGCACGCGGGACATGGAAACAACCCTTCCATTTCCCCCCTTTAAGATCGAGGAGTACTTCGCCACGACGATTGAGGTAACCAAACCATTCGTCATGTTCAGGATCCCTAAAATGTGTCCAGGTATATTCATGAACACGCTCAAACCATTGTTTTGCTTCCTCATTGCTCGTCAGTACCCAAGCTTTAGCCATGCAGACGAGCGTTTCACAGTGCACCCACCACAACTTCTGATCCCATTCCAATTGTTGTGTCGGTTTTCCCGCTACATCCATAAAATAGAATATACCGCCATATTGTTCATCCCATCCATACTCCAACATACGGATACCAATGCGGACAGCTTTTTCGATCAGCTCGGGCCGTTGTAATCGTTCGCCAAGATCAAGCATAAACCACATCGCTTCAATGGCATGTCCCGGATTGAGTAATCGTCCTTCAAAACTATTCAGCAATGATCCGTCTGGACATACATTTTCAAATACAAGATCTTGCTCTTCCTTATAAAAAACATCCATCACTTCCACCACAATATCCTCAATCAATACCTGTACTAATATGGGATCCAACAAATGCTCCAGTTCAATGGAGAGATTGCTCAAGATCATAGGCAAAGCAAAATTTTTGGTCGGCCTAGTCTCCGGAAAGGCTTTATCATAGATTCCCTTTGTATGTTCCCGCCGCTTTAATATATTCTGAAAGGTATCTTGCGCAATTGCCGCATAACGGTCCTCTTTTGTCGCCGTATACAATGCGCCAAATCCCATGGCAGCAAAACAGTCCGAAAAAATATTATAAGGCTGTACAAGTGGTTTTCCTTGTTGGTTAAGTGAAAAATACCAATTACCTGCACTGTCCCGACCATACTTTTCCATAAAATGAGCACCATGAACGGCCATATCCAACCACGATGAATTCGCCTCAACTTTATTGTACAAACTAGAAAACAGCCAAACTTGCCGCCCTTGCAGCCACATAAACTTGTCGGTATCAAAAACCTTCCCTTTTCGATCTAGACAAGTCAAATACCCCCCGTATTCTTTATCCAGTGAATGCTCCATCCAAAAAGGAAGAACACGATTAAATAATTCGTCTTTATAAATTTTACTATAATGATTCATATGTAAATCATTTGTTTTTTTAATGGTCATATGGAATATCTAGTCTATTTTGCGTCACGGGCTTAGTCCTTGATGGCGCATATACTATTGCACAGCCATCAGTTTTTGCATTTGGCAATCGTCGATATTCCCTATATAAATGAATCTGTTCCTAATGCTACATGAAATATCCCACCATATTTCATTGGTAAATATGCTTTTTGCCAATCATTTCAATCGCATCACCAATTGTTATCGCTTGCATATTCGCGATATCGGTTGTAGAGATGACCAGCTTGTAAATAAGCCGACTGTGGACTCATAAAATGGGAAAATTCAAATGTAATAGCCTTATCATAGCCTGCCTTTGCTGCGGCTTCGAGTTTTAAACGTAACTTATCAAACTTAATGGGAAGGAATTTGATCGGCATATCGCGGTCAAACGATTCGGCATTTGTCCAACAGGACATGCCGTATTTGTCAGCCAATTTCTTGTTGACTTCAAAGAAATCAGGAAGTTCGTCATAATCGATATGGCCATCCTGAAATGCAACTGCATCCACAGCCCCCTGTATCCCTTCAAAAATCTCCCCCCATTCGCGCTCATGTTCGCGTACGGAAACCGCATCCGCCTTACTGAGCTGAGAAGAAGCGGCCATTACGGCTTTTTTCCCGTCAATCCAAGGCGATATAAATGTCGGTAAACCACCGCTGACCGCCTTACATTGCAGCCCAAGCGTGCGAAAAGCATGTACCGCCCCCTTCGTTTTTCGACTAATTTCCGTACTGATATACCATCCCCCAAAGCTGCTGTAATGTCCGTACTTCGCCCATACTTCCTCAATGACAAATTGGTTCGCAGCGATTTCATGACTAAGATCACCAGTTTCCCAATAAATCCCGCTATCATAAAGACCAAAGTAAAACTTCATCCCATATTTCTCAGCAAGCTGCAGAAAGAGCTCCACGAGATCCAAAGATGGTTTAAAACAGCCATATTTGTCCATCAGATAAGCAGATGGATAGGTGATAAATTTGCGATAACCACTGCGAATCATGATAACGGTATCTATACCGATTGCTTTCATATGTGCAAAATCCCGATCCCATTCATCCGGTCCCCAATTTTGGTGCGGAATATCGTGCGAAATCTCGTCAATAAACGTTCCTGTAATTCTCATAAATATTTTTTTTCCTTTAATAATTGTACCCATTTGATATAGGCACAGGGTATCAGATGTACACCATCACTGGAGTACTTTACACTCAGTTTTCCATCGCTATCCTGAAAAAGTGGACATAAGTCGACAAAGGGGATATTTTCATCGGCCGCGAGCTGTCTTAGCTTTGCATTCAAGGCCGGGACCAATACATTTCTTCCCTTGGTATAAGGCTCTTTTGTCAGCTCTTCATTGATAGGCAGGGCACTTTGAAGATAGACTATTGTCTTTGGGGACATTTCTTTTATACGTCTAATAATACGTTTATAGTTGTTGACCGAAACCTCCTGCGGCAATTTCCTGAATTGATCGTTGATGCCATCCATCAGAAAAATAGCCCGTGGCCGACCTCGCAACGCCTCATCTATACGTGCCAGAATTCCAAACGAATTGTCGCCCCCGATCCCCCGATTGAGGACAGGATACTTTGAACCCGCCAGCAATTCCTGCCATTCAGCCCTTTCGGTGATACTGTTTCCTAAAAACACGATAGCCCCCTTAACCACAGCGCTCTGTTCAAAATAGGCCATACGCTGTTGATAATACCAGTTGGCGTAGCTGCTGTCAATTTTGGTTTCCTGTGCTCGTAAAGATTGCGACAACAGCAATAAATACAATGCTATAAGAATACAGGGACCAAAAACTAGCTGCAAATAAATCGCTCCTGCAGCTCGGCATAATCTAAAAATTCCTAACAATCTCATAATAATTTCTGTTGTCTTAAGTAATTTGCCCAGATCAGATAAGTCGCTTGTTTGAGGTGTAAACCATCAATTGTCAAGTCAGCTTTCAACTCCCCTTTACTATCCATTAATATAGGCTGTAGATTCACAAAACGGACCTGATACTGGCGGCATAAGCTTTCCAAAGATTGATTGAGCACCCCAATCTTTTCATTCCGCACCTCTTCGTAAATTTTCGGCAGCAAAGACTCATTCACAGGCAAAAGCCCCTGTACAAATAGCTCGGTTCTTGGCGACTGCTTTTTCACCCGCTTTATAATCCTTTCAATATTGGATGCTATCACTGGAATCGGTATCCCGCGCTTCATATCATTTACGCCACACAATAGAAATATCTTGCGTGGTTTGGACGCTAATATTTCATCCAAGCGCGCCAAAATACCGTAGGTCACATCGCCGCTGATCCCCCGATTAATCACATGCTTCATCTGAAGTATTTCCTGCCATTTGCCCCCTTCTGTAATGCTATTTCCAACGAAAACAATTTCATTCTTCTGGTTGGGCATAGCTTTAAAAAATTCAAGTCTGCCGCGATAATGCTGATTATCAAAAGTCGAATCTATCCCTTTTGACTGCGCCAAGACCAATCCAGGTAAACAAACGGGCAACAGCAATTTCAAATACTTATCTATAAATAATTTCATATACACTAATTGTTGTCGTCAGTAATCTCTTTTTCGGGTTTTCGAAGTGGCACCCACCAGGACACTAGAAAGGCCGGAATTGTGGAAATCAATACCCAGATAAAGAATTCCTTATAGCCAAGGTGATCACTGAGCCAGCCACTGATCATCGAAGGAATCATATACCCGAGATTCACAAGACCGCTTCCAAAAGCGTAGTGTGCCATCTTGTATTTACCCGGAGCAATATTTTGCATGATAAACAGAATGATTCCGATAAAGCCGAAGCCGTAACCAAAATACTCAATGGCGACCGCAGTTGCGATGAGATACAAGTTTGTAGGCAACGTAATCGCCAGAAATGCGTAGGCAACAAAGGGAATATTAAAGAAGGCACAGAGAATCATAAGGGTCTTGCGGTCCAAACCTTTTTTAGACACAAAATGTCCTGCGACAATAGAACCTAATACAAATGCTACGGCACCAAAGACACCATAAAGCAGGCCAATTTCTGAAGTACTGAGCCCAAGCCCACCTTCGCTACGCTGCGCCTTGAAAAATAAAGGTGTAATCTTGATGGCCTGTCCTTCGGCAAAACGATAAAAGACAATAAAGAGTAAGCTGAACCAGATATTCTTTTTCTGAAAAAAAGTAATGATCACATCGCTGAGCGTATCCATCCCCTCTTTTAAGGAAGTGGATTTAGGAGCTTCATCATGAGAAGGCAAAGCACGTATACTGTATAGCCCGATACCCAGCATTATAAATCCATAAGCAAACATCACGACCATCCAGGCGGATTTTATACCGATTTCTTGTTCCAGCAGTCCCGCTAAATAAACAAGCACACCGCCAGAGAAAACCTTAGCTACATTATAAAAGGCACCTTGCCAGCCGACATATTTTGCCTGCTGCTTTGCATTCAATTCGTTCAGATAAACACCATCAGCAGCAGTATCATGTGTGGAACCACTAAATGCAATCAAGGTCAATAATGCAATGGAAAAGCTAAAGAAGTGGTCCAATTGCAGTGTCAGGCCAAGCAGCCCAAAGAGCAGTCCCGTAAGTATCTGTGTGGTATAGACGAAAAATTTCTTCGTCTTATACAACTCCAAAAATGGTCCCCATAAAGGTTTTATTGTCCAGGGCAACATAATCAGTGAGGTCCAAAATGCGATTTGAGCATCAGATATACCAAGATTTTTATACATAATGGAACTTGCTCCCGAAAGTGCTACAAAAGGTAGCCCCATGGCAAACCACGTGGTGGATATCCAGAATATGGGCGGAAGTGCCTTACGTCCGCTGCGATGTACCACCGCCTGTTCTAAAATTTCATTCATTTTACGATTTCCAATAAAGTTTTAACCGACTGCTCAATATGGTCAACAAGGCCACAACTCCCGTAAATAGGATACCTCGCATAACTCCACCCGAAGAACCTTGTGCTCCCAACTGATCAAGATATCTCTGTAGACCCGTAAGCGACAATAACGGTATCAATAGCAGGTTTCCTGCCGTATAGGCAACCATTGGGTTCTTACCCACCAGTGCAATACTTCGAAACAGAGGCACCGCAACAGCAAGCTTCTCAATACAGCAAAGCATTGTCAATGCACAACAGGCCAACCCTGTACAAACAAAGTAATAGCTGTAAGTTGAATAATCCTTTTTTATCCCCCCTTCATAGGCCTCGAATATCAGCCCCAAAAAAAGCAAGTAACTACCCAGCACGACCATTTTTGCCTGCAATGTCAACACCTGTCCTGGGCGAAAAACACCCGAACAATAGCACAGCAGCAACATCAAAACTAGATTGATGACCAGATTAATTTCCAGATAACGCATATAGAGATTGAATACATTCAGGCCTATTAGAAATGCACAGAGCAATCCCTGCAAGGCAGTTTGTCTCTTCACAACGACTGGTTTTTCAGTCCGTGCAGATTCTGTCATAATCCATTCGCCAACAACTGTAGCCGGAAGGATAATAAAAAGATATTTGAGGTAATAAAATTGATAGAGCCAAGTCGCGGGACTGAATTTGTAGATAAATTCGTTGATGCTGCCCACTTCTTTTGCACCGAGAAAAACACCCATAATTACAGGTAAGACGGCGATGCGCAACCATAACGACCGGGCCGTCAACCACCACCATAGGGTTCCGAACAAAGCCATATTGGCCAACACCAAAATGATAATATCAGTTTTTTGAAGGGTAAACCGATCCGTATCTGCATACAGCAGATACAGCATAGCCAAAGACAGCAAAAGCGCAATAGCGTGAACGACAGTAGCGTTCCTTCGAGACAAATAGGATTTTAAATCCGCATACAGTGCAAAAAGCAATACAAATCCCAGGATGGAAAATAGATGCGCTGCGATGCCGGGTTCACTGCTCATAACCCAGGCACGCATATAGAAAGAAAACAAAGCAAAAAAGAACAGGGCCACAAAACGCTTTATAATCGTGCCGACAATACTCCATGGTTTTAGATTAGCCACCTTTTTTCGCATAGCCAGCGGAATAGCAGCCCCCATGGTAAAAAGGAAAATCGGAAAAACCAGATCTACCCATGTAATACCTGCTATATTGGGATCAAAAACATATTTGGGTGGTGGTACCTGTGCATGGTACATCCATGCAGGAAGGTTTCCGAATGAAATGCTCGACGAAAGCACCATCAAGAGGATGGCAATTCCCCGTAAAACATCTAAACTTTCGTTTCGCTGCTGTGGAATTGCTGTTGTAACTGGTAAAATAGGTGTCATCTCTTTTTTTATGAGTTCCGCAATCAGTTTGTTTTCGCTGTAAATTGGCCCGTAAAATCCACTGCTCGCTTAAACGGTTTTAGGATTTGATCCAGCACAAGCGCTACTTCGGCTCTTGTTAATGCTTGGTTTTCCTTCTTAGCAATGACTGAACTAATTTTATCTTTATCTAAGGTCGGTTCCACCAGCAGCAATAGATTGGCAAAAAACCCTGCTGTCACATCGGCACCAGAGCCTGCGATTTTATCGACCGATGGATAATAACTACGCATACCATCAATCAGATCCACTTCACTGATGTAGTGTTCGGGGTAGAACCAGGTTTGATTGGCCCATTTATAAGGCACACCTCTCCCTTTCAGAATCCCGGTTGCTCCAATACGCTGGATTGCCTGGAAACGGCTATCTTTTGGATCAATATCGATAAAGGGCATGAGATAGGCATGATTATCCAAAAGAACCTGCTGTACCTGCCTCAACGAGAGATCCTTGGGACTGACACCTTGTTTCGCAGCCAAGGCTGCCAAGGCCCCTGCGGCCTGACCAATCCCCAATACAACGGGCTGCAATCGGGTGGCCCCCGCTACGATATTACTTACACTGATACTTTTCTCAGCAACGATAAAATCCGTTACCTTCTCAGGAATCAAACTCCCTAGGGGAACATTGTATGAAGGAACCCGGATCTTGACAAAATCTATTTGAGGGGCATCGGGATTCTTGAGATGATGATGATCGATAGTATAATCGCCTACGATTCCACCTGTTCGGTACAAGGGCAGCTCCTGATCATAGGGATTCTGCACATAAGGTAATGTGAGCTGCACTAAGCCCTTTGCACGCCTAGACTCCCGATGATAAGCGATAAAAGGAAGTCTATCGGCCGTATCATACTCATCATCAGCAAGTCCCAAATTTTTAAAACCGAGCTGGTTCTGAAGATGGTAGACAAAACGTAAGGTATGATCTTTTGCTTTTTGCAAAGCAAGGGTCCTCTCTTTTGCCGACATCTCGATAATATTCAGATAGATATCATTCCCGTCTTTAGGCCAGTTTATCATGTATTTCTGATTCGGCAATTTACCATAGGTGATCATCTGTTCACAATTGATAATCGGTGTATTGCTATGCGAGGCAGGGTCTTTAACATCACAGGCATGTTCAAACTCTTTTGGATCATAACCTTGAGGTTTTTTAAGTAAGCCTTTTGGATCTGTCCCATAATCTTTTAAGATAGCTACATAGGTAAGGTCCTGAATAATTGAGTTAGCCTGTTCCGGCGCAAAGGTCTCTTTTGTATCGTAGCGGCTGTCCATGCCAATGCGATAAGCAACACCCGTACGCGGCAAAAGATCTCCCAATTCTGTTGCATCTACTAAAATAGATGCATTTGCGATCTTCTTTTTTCCATTCTGCTCGATAACGGCCGTCCAGCCCTTATCTAGTTTTCTCAGATCCGAAACGGTACTTTTATACCAAACAGCAATATTTTTTTCGGCACCAACCATCTTTTTTAACAGCCGGTTACCGACCGAAGGCTCAAATAATGTATTGCTTACCCAACCTGTTTCCACTGCTTTTGGCCCACCATAATAGGCATAAAGTTCCGCTCTGAATTCGCCCCATATACCCGATGGCATACGATGGTTACCATCAATAGCCGAGACTCCGGCAGCTGTGAGCATACCGCCCAGCCAAGTCGTCTCTTCTACAACAAGAACCTTACTACCCAACCGTGCAGCCTGTAAAGCTGCAGAAACCCCACTGGCTCCTCCCCCAACAATCAGGACGTCATATGAAACGACGGATTGTCCCTGCGAGGAGAGCGTTATAGAGAAGAGTAAAACAGAAAACAACGACTTAAACCAATTCATATGAAGATAATTGTGGTAAATAATTAGAAAAATTCGTCCCAAATCCCCGGGTAAAGACCAGAAATATGTTATTTCGTTGTCGGACTAAAGGATCAGCACAAGGTAAATAGATCATAAAAATAAAGATTAATGGATCAGACGATGAAAATAAGCGAAATGAACCGGTATGGTCTTAGCCCAATATCCAGAGGTATGTGCTCCCGGCTGTGCAATATAGGTTGCCTTAATCTTGCGTACATCACAACTATCCCGAAGAGCTTTATTGGCCCCGTACAAATAATCCTCTGTACCGCAATCAAAAATAAAAGTCTTTTCGCTCCCAGCAATTTTATGAACATTATGAATGACACTAAAACGGTCAAATAAAAGATTTTGTTCACTATATTCGCCCAGATGGTGTGTCAGGCTGGTCTTTTTGAAAGCCGAATGCCTGAGATTTACTACACCAGAGCTACTTCCAGCACTTTTAAAAAAAGCAGGATAGTTAAAAAAGAGCCAAAGTGCCCCATGCCCCCCCATACTCACTCCAGTAATAAATGAGTTCTCCCGGTCCGTATGATATTTCTGCTGAATATAAGGCATTAGTTCCGCTGTCAAGAAGCGACCGAACTGTGCTTCCCCTTTTTGAGGACTGTCCAAAAACCAGCTCGTGCCAAGTCCATCCGGACATACAACGACAAAACCATATTGATCGCTCAAAGCCTGAAAATCGATAAATCTTGACAGACTTTTATAATTTGCCCCATGACTATGCAGCACATATACCACAGGCAATTCACGATCTTTGGGCTTTACCTTGGGGGTAAACACGTAGCCAGAATCTACAGCAGGCAAATGAGGGGACTGTAAGGTATAAAGCTCCTGTCCCTTGGCCAACATCGTGCCGACAACACATAAAAGGCATATGATAAAACGCATTGGTATAATTGAATCAGTCTTTAGATTTATAGTGAAGCTAAATTAATAATAAAATTTACAATAAAAAAAGTATTTAATAATTTTTTTTATTTAATAAACATGAATTACGTTATTTTATGAATAACTATCATCTATTAAGGCAATAGAAATAAAAAAAGCATTGGAAAATTTCCAATGCTTTTTATTTCTATTGATGACTAGTTCGAAAAACTGTATCTATTTTTCAGAATTATCCGTATTCGTCTGATTATTTCACCAGACTTTCTACTGTTGCTGTTTTTAGCCAGGGCGAACTGAAACGTATCGCTATATTTTCTCCAGACTGACCAAGCGCTTGCACATAGACGATCATTTTTCCATGATAAACGCGCTGTTTATTATCTGTATAGTCACCCATATCGGCATTATTTCCGGCTTCCATCCCGAGTAGACGTGCATTTCCGAGGATGTCGCAAGTGATTTCATCTTCCGAAAGTATGACGGGAAGCCCTTTTTCATCCAGGATCTGCAAAGCAATCTGCAGCACATCACCGGTTTTTACTTGCTGATTTCCCAAAATGACGGCTTCAATAGTGTTAGGTCTTTGGCTAGATTGAATGGCCTCTCTAACAATTTCTTTTCCACTGTTGTCTAAGCCAATCACCTCCAGTTTGCCCATGGCATAAGGAATATCCCAAAAGATGATCCCTGTTTTCTGATCGTACTTTTTCTCCTGCCCGACGATCTGCCCATTTAACTCCAATCGCGCGGTTGCACTATTGGTATAACACACTACCCTAATCTGCTGGCCCTCTTGGTAGTTCCAAACTGGCCAGGCATCCATGGAAGGTGCTTCGTTTTTCCGCTGTCCCTGCTCAGATTCCAATGCTGACCAGACATCAGTAACAGCCGTTCCCCCCTTCAATGGATAGGTTCCCAAGTAAGCCATCGGTTTGTCGGCCCAAAGGGATTGACGATAGTATCCCCTTGGTTTAATAAATCCTGCAAAGTCTAAGAGTCCCGAATAAAAGCCCCGCGAAGGCCAACGACCTGACTCACCGAGATAGTCAATACCTGTCCACAAAAACTGACCAAAGATATGGTTGTTGTTGCGTACAGCAAGCCATGCTGGAAGATCGTGCCGATTCTCGCTTCCGAAAATAACGCGTTCCGGATAGCGCTGATGATCCTGCTGGTATCGACTTTCAGTATAATTGTATCCTGCAATATCAAGTGCTCCCGGGTAAGCTGTTTCATTCGACATGGCTACTCCAGCAAGCCCTGCTGTAACAGCCCTACTTTTATCATATTTTTTCACAACCGCAACCAAACGTTTGGCAATATCTCCCAATCGCATCGCATCCGGCGCATCCTCTTTATAACCACCATACGAGGCCTGTGTGAAACCACCCTCCTTCTTCTCGCCGTTAAGGATCGGATGTGAATAAGGGTCATTTGGATAATCCACTTCGTTACCTATGCTCCAGGCGAAAATGGAGAGATGATTGCGATCCCGTTTGACCATATCGGACAGATCCTGCTCTCCCCAGGATTCAAAAAAGTCGTATGATCCCTCAAAACCTGGTGTCCCAACATTCCATCCCTGTAACCATTTCCTCTTCGGGTACTCCCACTCATCAAACGCCTCATCCATTACCAAGAGACCAAGCTCGTCACATAAGGCATAAAGTGAAGATGCCTGCGGATTGTGACTGGTCCGTATCGCATTAACCCCCAGAGACTTTAAGGTCAACAGTCGGCGGCGCCATACGTCGGTATACATTTCAGAACCGAGCACCCCTGCATCATGATGCAGGCAGACGCCTTTGACTTTCATCCATGCGTTGTTCAAGGCAAAGCCTTTATTCGGGTCGAATGTAAAGGTTCTGAAGCCTGTTTTCACCTCTGACTGATCAATCTGCATCCCATTTTGGATAACAATTGTCCTTAAGGTATACTGTACAGGCTGCTCCAAACTCCACAATCTTGGATTCGATACCGTCAATTGTTGCTGTATCTTTGCTTTATCGGCAGCCCCGACCTGAATTTTTTGAGACTTTTTAGCAACAACCTTTCCCATTGGATCGAGCAGCTCCTGCTCCACCCTAATCTGGGCAGCGGCCGGTGTAGTGTTGACGAGCGCTACTTCTGTATTTAAAATTCCCTTTTCCTGTTTTAGCTCTGGATAGGCGTAGACTCCCCACTGATCAATATGCAGTGCATTAGCCTTTACAAGCCATACATCGCGATAGATTCCAGATCCAGTATACCATCTTGAATCTGCACTTTTGCTGTGGTCGACCTTAACAGCGATGGTATTTTCCTTCCCAAACTCAATTAACGGTGTAATATCGTAGGAAAAGGAGACGTAGCCATTGGGCCGCTTACCGACAGATTTACCATTGATAAAAACTTCGCTTCGGTTATAAACACCCTCAAAATATAAAAATATCTTTTTACCCTGATCTTCCACAGGTATAGTCAATTGCTTTCGGTACCAGCCAATACCGCCTGGTAAATAACCTGTCGCGCTGGCTAGCGTTGGGCTCAAGGGATATTTTACGCCCCAATCATGAGGCAAACTGACATGCTGCCAGCTGGCGTGATTCTTTTCAGCGCCTGCCTGTCCTTCGATATCGCCCAAATGGAAACGCCAATCCGAGTTCACACGTTCGGCGGTGCCAAATCCGGGTTGTGCATATAAGCTATGGATACCCATATACGTCGATACAGCTAAAACGGCCAGATTTCTTATTATTTTTTTCATTGTACTATGTGCATTAGGTTTAGTGATTAAAGTGTAGGAACGACAGGCAATACATGGCCCTGATCATCAAAAAATAACCGGTCCATGCACACCTCCCGATTAAACCCAGCGGCATCGCCCATATCGATACCTTTGGGATAATTAAAACGATGGTATACAATATACCATTCATCTTTACCTGGAATCTGCAAAATAGAATTATGTCCTGTACCATAAATGCCTTTGGCAGGATCCTTTTGCAAGACTAAATTATTTTCGGGAACAGTGATCGGTCCATCTGGTGAAGTCGCGGTTCCATAACGTACCCGATAATTTTCACTTCGGGTATCGTCCTCCGACCAAAAGAAATAATAAAGGCCTTTTCGATAGACAACATAAGCGCCTTCCCGAAAAGTCTTATCGGGTGTCAGTACTTTGATTGTATTTCTTTTAATCGAGATCATATCTTTATTGAGTTGAGCAACAGCTAGGTAGCCATTTCCCCAGTACAGATAACTTTTCCCCGATTTCGGATCGTTAAACACTGCAGGATCAATCTCTTGACCTCCTTTTACCCCTTCAGGTTTAAAATTTATCAGTGGCTTGCCCGAATCTTTGAAAGGGCCCGTTGGCAAATCGGCCACGGCAACACCAATTTTTTGGGCTGCAGTAAAATAATAATAGTACTTATAGTCGTTCTTGATTTTCTTTTCCGTAATGGTAGGTGCCCATGCATTTCGAGGCCCCCAAGCAACATCCTTTTTCAGGTCCAAAATCACACCTTCATCCTTCCAATGACTTAGATCTGTCGAAGAGAATGTTTTGAAATAATATCCCCCCCAACCATCAAAGCCATCACTTGTCGGATAGATATAGTATTTTTTTGTTTTATTGGAATAAAGGACATCTGGATCGGCATAAAAGCCATCCAATACCGGATTCTTTCTGAATGCGAATTCTATATCTCTGGGTTTTCCCCATTTGGAGGTCAAGTCCAGAAGTTCTTGCCTTGAAATAGGAATGATGGTCCCATGACGTGGATGGAAATCCATGTCAATTTGATGGTCGATTACTTTAAAGCGATCAAGGTCTTCGGAGATACAAAATTGGTACTTCCCTTTACCATAGACATCATACATGAGAACATATTTATTCGATTGATTGAGCTTAAAGACGCCGGATCCTTCTACGGCATCCTTGGTTTGCTGTTTATAGCCAGGCTGTTCAATCCATTTTCCCGAAGTCAGCGAATCCGTTATCGCCAACTTAATACCATTTCCATGCCCTTCGGTTTTGTAAAAAAGGTAGAACAAGCCATTTTTTGCAATAATATCACCGTCGATACAAGATTTGCCATTTTTGGGAAGAAACAGCACTTTAGGTTCGGTTTCAAAATCCGTAAATTCCTTGTTAGCATAAGCATAATAGATGATGTCCGGACCATTTCCGTGCTGCATGGACCAGTACACCATATATTTGTCTACCGAAGGGTCAAATATAGTCTGCGGCGCCCATACTCTTTTCAACGTTTCCTGCCCCTTGAAGCGTTGCTGGATATCGATTGCCTGATGGGACCAATGCACAAGATCTTCGGATTTTAGCAGGATCATACCCCTGTTGGAATCCCAGCCTTTAGAGGAGGTCATGTCGGTGAGCACCATATAAAATGTTTTTCCATCTTCACCCCGAAGAATATGCGGATCCCTGACACCGCCAGTTTTGGCGATCATCTTCGAATCCAGAATAGGATGGTTTTCATTCAAGGCCCTGTAGGTATAGCCATCTGTACTGATTGCAAAACAAACGGCCTCGTCTGCGACAGCATTCCCTTTAAAATAGGCAAATAAATAACCTGCAAAATCTTTTTCTGTGGGTCCGCTGCGATAAGCTTGAGCAAAAACACCGCATGTAGCATGTATTAAAAATAAGGTAACTAAGATCGAAATTTTGTTTTTTTTCATGAAGGTTTATTAGAGTAAATAAGCATTAGACCATTTTTTTTGCACCTCAAAAAGCCACGGGATATAATCCCGTGACTTCGTAGTACGACAATTTTACTTGCCATTATCACCTATTTCAAAGCTATTTTTTGAACTGCCGTATAGTAGTACTCTCCGGATACCGTAGATTTCACCCCAATTCTAGCAAACACATAATCGAGGTTTTTCAAATTGTCCGGCAACTCTCCAACGATACTCGTCGGTTGACCAAAAGCAACGTTAGCCAAGTTGGCATCCACTCGTAGCTCTCGCTGTACCTGATCTGTTAAGATCGATTTGCCAAGGTAAAGACGCACGAACTCCAAATTTGCAGTACCTACTATCCTGTTAACCGTAAAGTTAGCAGTAATACTGTTATTATTTTTTTGAAAAGATTCGTTTGTCACCGTAAAATAGGGTGTTACAGGTACATCAATTGTCGTATTACCTTTCACTTGCACCAAAATCGTATCGGTTGCCTGTTGTAACCAAGGAGAATCTCCTTTACGCACCAATTTATAATCACCTTCAAAAAGGCTAACAGAGAAAGAACCGTCCTGATTGAAATAAACTGGTATCGCCGAGCGAAGTGGATATCCATCTTGCCATAACTCCAGCTGAGGTCCATTGTTGCGCACACCGACTACCTTACCTTCGTAAACAACACGTCCCGAAAGTGTTGATTTTGGAGCTTCAAAATTATCATATTTGCAACCTACAACGAGTAAGCTTACAAAAGCTACCAATAAGCTTAAAAATTTTATTTTCATGGTACAACTGGATTAATGGAATGGATTTCTAACTATTTTAGGATTTTTATTAATGACATCCTGACTAATGGACGCATAATAATTGGCCATACGGAAAAAGCGTGCCTTTCTGAAACGTGCAGGTCTTACCCGCTCATAGATATACTTACCGTCATCTGCATGTCCTGGACGTACAACACGATAAGCATATAATCCATATACAACGGCATTGGGATCATTTTCAGATCCGTCCCACACCAAATGTGCAATACGCCATCTTTTAAGATCATAAAAACGATGGTCTTCAAAGGCAAGTTCGACACGGCGTTCATTCCGGATAATATCCATTGTTAGATTACTAATACTATTGGCCGGAAATCCTGCTCTTTCCCGCAACTTGTTGACATAGGTTCTTGCATCGACAGCCTGGCCAAGCTCAAAGGCAGCTTCAGTCGCATTGAGGTAAACTTCGCCCAAACGAAACCAAGGCCACCAGTTGGAAGCCGATGTACCACGTGTACTAGCTGCAGGTGCATCACTCACAAATTTGCGGATATAGAAGCCGGTATTGCTTACATCCTGCGCATCATACAATGGCCCGTCAAAACCAGTCCACAAACCACCACTAGCATAATTCTGCCCCAGCTGTGGCGCTGCCGTAAACTGGTAAGCTCCATTTGCTCCCCAGGTTGCCACTCCAGCTTGGATACTCACAGCGCGTCCCCGGAATGAAGTTCCCGGATAAATCACTGTTCCAAACAAACGGGCATCTTTATTCGCAAAAATATCATTGATATTTTGGTAGGCAATGTAATTTCCTGTGGTGGTTTTATCATGCAAAGTCCCTTTGCTTCCATCGAGATAATCAAAACTTTCCACCAGACTCAACGATGGTGAAATGGTTGAAGAAGACTCATTATCTTCTGTTAAGCTTCTCACAATATTATCATAGGCAAAACGGTGAACTTTCAGGCTCGTTGCGAAATCCTTCGCAAAGATGACCTCCGCACCGGTCTTTTTATTTAGCATATCATAAAAATTAGCTCCTTTGTCCGCGTTATCATTATACAATGCAAATGGACCGCTCATAATTTCCTTGGAAGCTGCCAAAGACTTGGTATAATACCCCGTAGCCATATTGGCGGGTATCCCTACCTCACCTCCGGCTGTTGTAATCGGTGAGGCCATTAGGTTATTGTATTTCGCGATAGATCCGGCATAAAGCATGGCACGACTTTCCAGGGCCAATGCCGTATACTTGTTGGCTCTGGTCCTACTGGCATTATAAACGGCGAGATCTTCCTTAATCTCTTCCAGTTCTTTGTAAATAAAATCGTAGACTTCATACTCCTTAGCACGCGCCACCTGCAATGGTGTTGGATCGCCGCTGAAGTCATAGATAAGCTGTGTGGTGACAATCGGAACACCTCCCATTCGTTTGACGAGTTCGAAATAAACAAAGGCGCGAATGAATCGTATTTCAGCTTTATACTGCTTTCGCTGCGCATCGCTCAATTGTGTACTGAACTGATCGATATTTTCTAGGGAAAGATTCAGGTCCCTTATCAGGCCGTAATCCCAGTAACGACCATAGTCATCACCAAATTGATAATCATTGCGCCAGTTTTGATCACGATGTCCCGACCACATCGCATCGTCCAATTCGGTCATACCGCCTGTATTGAAAACACCGTGTAAAGTCGGCAACCTATCGTAATAATTGGCGACGAGTGAAGTCAGCAGCTTAGGATCGTTCCAGAGCTGTGCATCGGTGATCAAGGTCTTTGAATCTCTGTCAAACCAATCATCGTGGTTACAACTGCTCATCGAGGATATTGTCAATAAAGCTATGCCTATATATGTAAGTTTCAATCGTAGTTTCATGTTAAAAAGTCATATTAAATCCAACCATAAATACCTTTTGTTGCGGGTATACTACTGCTGCTCTAGCCTCGATTTCGGGGTCGATCTGGAAATCCTTGACATTGTCAAACGAAATCAGATTTGAAGCATTGATATAGAACCGTATTTTTTCAGCCTTTATCTTTTGAATCCACGCCTTTGGCAAATTATAGCCTACCTCAAGATTCCGGACACGCAGGTAACGTACATTCGTTAACCAAAAGTCACTATTTTGGCTATTAGGCCCTGAGTTGCCATTACGAATCGCAGGGTAGCGTCCCGGAATCCACTCACTGTTGGGATCATAAGGATCTTTACGATGCCATCTATCTTCAAGCAGGTAGGCCGGAGAATTACCTCCACCGTGGAAGGCATTACGCAATTCATAATCCTGAAACCAGGATTGCACCGCACCACCCGCTAGATCAATATTTAAGTTAATTCCTTTCCAGTCAAGTCCTATCCGGCCACCGAAACTCATCATTGGAGCCCAACCAGTCGGATAACCGATCGGACGCTGATCCATATCATTGATAACCCCATCGCCGTTTACATCTTTGTAAATCAAATCACCAGGGAGCTGTGTCCTGTTGTTCTGACCATCATTATTGATCGGATGGTTACGGATCTCCTCTTCCGACTGAAATCTTCCGACCACCTGATATCCCCACCATACGCCGCCCCATCGGTCTTCGATCGAGTTACGGTATTCATTCCACGAATTACTGAAACGGGGTTTGTAAGTTTCCAGGTCACGATAACGTGAAAAAGTCATGTTACCGCTGACAACATAGTTGAGTTCACCCACCTTATCGGTATAGGTAATAATACCTTCAGCTCCATAATAACCATTCTTTCCCAGGTTTTCATTTGGAAGGTCGTAGCCGATTTCTGCTGGTAATAGCACATCATACCGTTTTCCAGGATATCCCGTACGGATAATTTTAAAGATATCTGCTGTCAATGTCAGCTTATTCTTCAACAAGGTCGCGTCGATACCCATGTTATAATTGGTGTTTTTAACCCAAGACAGGTTACGAACCGGTAGACCTCTGGGTTGTACCCCTGGCACATAGGCCCCGTCTAAGACAGCGCTTCCAGCCGCCCAATTATATCCAGCAAGGTAATCATGCATTCCCACGCCCTCTTCAAGTCCTGTTTGTCCGATCGAACCACGGATTTTAAGGTCACTAAAGACAGATTTCAAGGGTTTGAAGAATCCTTCATCCGAAATACGCCACCCTACTGATGCTCCAGGGAACAATCCCCAGCGTTTACCCTCATAATATTTAAAGGACCCATCATAACGACCCAAGACTTCCAGAAGATACTTGCCTTTATAGTTGTAATTGATACGGCCAATATATCCAGCCCGAGCCTCGTAAGCCCATTCATCACTCAGACCGTTGAGTTCAGAAAGCCGTAATAAAGGAATATAATTGTTTGAAGGATTAGCGCCCAATGCCTTATACGTACGATCCCAGTCCGAACGCTCATAACCCAGCATTCCCGCAAAAGTATGATCACCGATCTGCTTGTTATAGTCGATCTGGAACTGCGCAAAGCGGGAAACAATCTCCCTGCTCGTATCGTACCGCCATCCGGCGTCACTTCCACCTGTACGCTTATAGGCATTATTTTCATACCTATATACATCATAGGTATATTGGAAGCCTTCAAATTTATTATTGGTATAATTATAAGAAACAGTTCCTTTTGCCGACAAACCGAAAGTTGTCTTATAAGCCGCAAAGAGATTCACATTTCCTGCGAGGTATTTATTGTCCTTATAGCCGGCGATATCGCGACTAAAAAGGGCAGGGTTATAGGGAAAATCATTGGTATGGTTAATATACGCTGGATTATCGTTTGCATAGGGGCCTACAGTCGGTCTGTTTTTCATAATAGCCAAAATTGAGGAGAAGTAGCCGTCCCCACCGGGTAAGCCAACATCTTGTGTTCCCTCGTGTCTTCCTGAAATCTGTGTACCGACGGTAAAACCTTTAAGTACCTCCGCCTCCATATTAGCCTGGAAATTGGTTCGCTTATAATTAAAATCCTTGATCATGGCTTCCTGCTTTAGGTGGCCCAACGACAGGAAATAATTGGATTTTTGGTTTCCGCCGGTGATATTGGCATTAATATATTGCTGCGGAATATTCTTGCGGATTACCATATCATAGTAATCATAACCTTGGTAGCCGGGCTCCGTACCCGCCTGCCATTTGGCCAATTCCTCGGGTGTGTAGACTGACTTTGGATCGCGGTTTTCATTCTGCGCAGCTTCGACCAGTCCTAGCGTGTATTGTTTCGCATTTGCCATGGTCGGAAAGCGGGTCAGGTTTTGCCAGCCTTGGTAACCATTGATATTGACTTTTGCACTTTCTCCTTTTGCTCCTTTTTTGGTGGTAATGAGCACAACACCTCTCGAGGCACGGAATCCATATACCGCTGCTGCGGCATCTTTCAAGATAGAGATACTTTCGATATCTTCGAGATTCAGTGAATTAAAAATATCGGCTCCTGAACCATTCTGCGTACCGACCCAGTCTGTCCCTTCCTGACCGCCATAGGCGACCCCATCAATCACATAAAGGGGCGACCCCATATTGCGGATTTCGATGGAAGCTCCACGGCCTGGACGTGCGTCTTTTGCACGTACCGATACCCCTTGTACCTTTCCGGCCAAAGCCCCTGCTGTTGTTGTCGAAGAAGACCGTACAATATCCTCTGATTTGATATTGCTGACCGCCCCCGTAATATTACGCTTCGACTGTTTACCATAGCCAACAACGACGACATCCTCCAAAACATTGTCGTCAGCCTCCAGCTGGATTCTTAAATTTGTTGTCCCATTCAACGGAACCCTGTAAGTTTTATAACCGACAAATGACACCACAAGCGTCCCCTTATTGGCATTCAATTCAAATTTCCCCGATTTGTCTGTTGAGGTTCCCTTTCCCCCTTCCAGGATGAGTACACTCGCTCCAACAATAGGCTCGTTTGCTGTGTTGAAAACTTGTCCCGTCACCTTCTCCTGTGCATACAGCAATGTTGGCATCACGCTCAACATGGTGTAAAAAGAAGCAATCTTTAGGTTTTTCATAAATTTCAATACGAATTAAACAGTAAATAATACAATCTAGCCAGACAAGATAATATGACGGTAAACTAAGGTCTACTTTGGTTATTTCTTTGCATCATTGCCCCTCTACCTAGATTTTATAATTGGATTAATACCTCAAACTTAACCGATTTTGCGGCACTCCATCGTATACAAATCCGTCAAAAACCATATATTTTTTAGTCAAAAATGGCTTTTTCAATATATTTAAAGCATATTTCCTGTTTTTTCCAGCTGATCTTGTTTTTATTGATCGATATGGAAAGTGTACTTTGAACAAAAAAACAGGCCCCTATCTATGTTGCAACATAGATAGGGGCATACTTATTATCTTTGTCTATTTATTTAATACAAGACCCGGACCTTGTGGTCGGATCGCTGGTATTCGGAAGGCAGTTGGCCAAACTCCTCTTTAAAGCATTGCCGAAAATAAATCGCACTGTTGATTCCGACCATAAACGATACCTCTGTTACATTATATTTCCCCGTACGGAGTAAATCCGCAGCCTTATGAATACGAATCTTACGAACAAGCTGATTGATATTTTTTCCAGTAATGCCTTTTAACTTACGATATAATGTAGACTGGCTCATATTCATCCGATCTGCCAAGGTAGCCGCGTCCAATACCTCGTCCTGCATATGCTGTTCGACAATTTGCATAAAATCCTGAACGAATTCATTTTCACGCCACAGTTCTTCCCGAGGCTTCTGTTCGGTATCTGCATCTAAATAGGATGGTTTTGTATTTAAACTTTCTAAAATCAGTTCATTGATCTGTTTCTGCCGGCTCAGTAGATTGTCGATGCGTTTGAAAAGCAAGGCCGCCGTAACAGGTTTGATCAGATAGGAATCTATTCCCAGATCATAGCCCCGCTGCCGATCCGAATCCATATTTTTTGCCGTCAGCAGCAATAATGGAATATGGCTTGTACTACGTTCCTGCTTGAGCTGCTGCACAAGTTCAAAACCATCCATATCGGGCATCATAATATCACTGATCACCAAATCTGGTACCCTTGTCTTTGCCATTTGGTAGCCCACAGCTCCATTTTCGGCGAGCACAACATCGTACTGTCTTTGCAAAGTACTTCCCAGGTATTCACGAAGTTCCAAATCATCTTCCACCAGTAGAATAAGGGGGCGTTGCAAAGAAGCAGGCAGCTCGCTTTCCTCAACAACAAATCGTTCGACTTTCAACTTTACTGTAAAGGTAGCCCCAATACCCAATGTACTATTTACATCGACCCTGCCATGATGTATTGCGGCAAGCTCTTTCACCAGTGCTAGACCGATGCCCGTACCCTGTGTGCCCGTACCTGGAATCTGATAATACTTTTCAAAAATTCTACCGATATCTTCTTGACCTATACCTACTCCAGTATCTTCCACGGACAAGACTGCCCAGTGGTCCAAATCCGATTCCTCATAATGCAAACTTAGTTTAATGTAGCCCGACGCTGTGTATTTATAGGCATTAGACAATAAATTATCTACAATTAGTTGTACGATCTCAGCATCAAACAGGGTGCGTATATCCTTTTCAGGCAAATCAGATAGAACCCGAAGTCCCGGTTTATGATTTAAGGTTCTATATTTATTCGTCAGGTCTGCAAGCATTTCCACCAGAGACCCAGCTTCGGGCACAAAGGGCTTAAACTGTGATTCAACTTTTCGAAACTCCAGTAGTTGGTTGACCAATGTAAAGAGCCTATTAGCACTTTTCTGCACTGTTTGGACCAATTCTCGATGTTTTTGAGTAAGCTGTTTTTCTTGCGACAAGTCATCAAGGGGGCCTAGAATCAACGTCAGGGGAGTACGTAGCTCATGGGTGATATGTGTATAGAAATTCATGCGCTCAGTATGCAGCTGTTCGTCTTGTAAATGTTGCCGTTCTTTAAGTTTCAATTCCGATTCAGCTTTCATTTTTTTGAAATAGAAAGAAATGATAACATAACCGATCAGAAGGACAAGCAGCAAATACAATATTTTGGCCGGTAAACTCAAATAAAAGGGTGCTGCTATATTGATCAATAGATGTTGGTAATCCTGCGACCATTGACCATTTTTCATACGTGTACGAATGAGCAATTCGTGCTCGCCATATGGGATATTGCGAAAATCGAGGTTGGTCTCGTTGCCCAAAAAAATCCAGTCATTGTTAAGCCCCTGCAATTTATAGCCAAATTCGACCAACCCATCCAAGGCAAAATCCATCACAGCAAGCTCGATGCGAAAACTATTTTCATCATGCTCGAGTTCGATGGTCTTAGTAGCTGAAGGATATTTATCGAGCTGCGTATTGGACTCACCTGACCGAAAAACAATAAATCGGCTGATATTTAATGGAGAGGTAGCTAAATTGGACGGAATTGCTGCTGGATCGAAATAACACATTCCTTCCTGCATTCCAAAATACAGTCGCCCTTCGAGATCTTTTCCTACACTTGCATTAATAAATCCACCCAAAGGTAAACCAAAAGACTGGTCATACTGAAGAAAACGTTTTTCTTTAGGCATATAGCGCAGCATCCCAGATTTGGTCGAACACCAAATATTTCCAGCCTGATCCTCCGCGAGGCCATTGATAAAAAGCCAAGCATCCCCGCCCGGAGGCATCAACATCCTCAGATCGCCAATCTTCTTATTTGCGTCCTGGACAGCCAGCCCTTGATTTGTAGCCACCCAAATGTTATTATTTCTGTCGCGTAGCAAATGATTAATCGTATTATTCTGCAATCCGCTACCCTTATCCATCTTTCGAAGCAGTTGTCGCTGCCCATCATAGACATAGAGTCCTTGCCCATAAGTCCCCACCCACATATTGTGCTGGCCATCTTCCACCAGTGTTCGCGGCGCATAATCGCCGAGCATTGGCTTGTTGATCAAAAGCTTCTCTACCTGATGTTGTACGCCATCATAAATAAATACCCCCTGGTGCGCAGCAATCCAAATATGCCCTACATGATCCTCGTAAATTGCACGTACTTCTGTCACAGGCTCGCCCAAATCAATCGGATGCCAATCGGACGATCCTGCATATTTAACAGCAATTCCTCCTTTGCGCAGTCCAAGCCAAACATGTTGATGCTGATCCTTAAAAGCGGTTAGTATAAAATCGTCAGGCCCCCCATTTTTTCTGGTAATCTGCTTCAGCAAATGCCCTTCGGAATTCATTTCTACCAGCCCCGAACCCTCGGTAGCCAATCGCATTGTCCGATTCTCACCCACCAATACATTGCTCACCGTAGCCAATCGATCAGACAGCACATTGTCTGCCGGAAAAACGCGAAAAAAGGGCGCTATATGACTGACAACTCCCACACCACCACCATACAACGCTAGCCAGACATTTCCAAACTGATCGGGAGTAATGTGTTGGACCATCGTGTTATTTCCCTTACCGAGATCAAAACCCTGTACCCGTTGTATGCCTTCAATATGCTTATCATAACCATAGTTTGGTTGCAGTAAAAATACCTGCGACGATTCGCCACCTATCCATATGGTTTTGCCAATTTCCTTGATAGCATAAACAAAAGGCTCATTGCCATTTTTTGTTAATCCCGCTAAAGGAATTCGCTGCAGCTTACCTGAAGCTGGATGATATACAGCCAGACCCTTCCGGGTCCCAATCCACATATTGCCCGACTGATCACAAAACAACACTTTAACTTCATTATCGGGCAATTGTCCGGAGGTATTCTGGTTGGTGAACCGTTTTAATGACCGACCGATGGGATCCAGTAGGGTTAAACCTTCGTTGACATGTCCGATGTAGAGCATCCTTTTTTGATCCTCGGCTAAAGACCAGATGCTATTTTCGGGAAGTCCTGGAAGGTTCTTTTTATTGAAATAACTAAATTCTCCGCTTAGGGGATCAAAATGCTGTACCCCTTGATGATAGGTTGCCAACCACAATTTTCCATCCTTACCTTCGATCATATCCGTAATATCATTCGTCGCAATGGATTTTGGGTTTGCGGGGTCATGTGTATAATAGCTGAATCTATTCGTACGCAAATCAAGTACATTCAGTCCATTGGACCTTGTTCCGATATACACTTTTTTATCAGCATACAACAAAGTATTGATTTCGTTGCTGTTGATCGATAAACCCTCTTGCTTAGCTGCTGCATAATACGATTTAAAAGACTTTCCTGCATAGCGGTTCAACCCCAGCTCGGTGGCTACCCACATAAACCCTTCATCATCATGTACAATATCCAATACCTGTTGATTGCTTAAACCATCTTGCAGGGAAAAAAAATGGGCATGATTGGGCTGTCCACAGACTCGTACCAACTGCGCAAAAAAAACAATGATAATGAGAAATTTCTTCATAGCTCCTACACCACCAAATAAGTTAATAACATAACCTCTTTTTCTTGAATGAAATCCTTTGCGCAAACTCACTCGGCTTAATCCATCGATAACTTTTCATGAAATTATATAGCACGGCAACAGTTAATAATGGAAATATTCAGGATATAAACACAACATAGGCCCATTCAAATAAAGGTTATTTTCAAGCTAAAGATAAGAATAAAAATATAAATGTCAAATAAACATTTATAATAATACTCTTGGAAATATCTCCTAATCTCATGGAATGCTACTCACCTAAAATGACGGGCTAATAGCTAAAATATTGGTATATTGCGACACAATCTAATAATACTTGTGAATTACAAAAAACACATTTATGAATAAAATCTTCTCAACCTTACTCGTATCCTGTGCCCTGTACCTGCCGACATTAAATTTTGCACAACAAAAGGATGTACACCCCCAGCTTATTCCATTTCCTCAGCAACTGGAAACGAAGCCTGGCCTCTTTCAGCTAAATAGCCAAGAATTAGGTTACTACATTGATCCAGCACTATCTGCTAAGTCGCTATCAGAATGGATCGACCATTCCCTATTTGGCAAGCTGAACAAAAAAAATGTGAAGCAGGCGAAGGCTACACTGCAATTAATTAAAAACCAAAACCTTCCGAATGAAGCCTATGAATTGAAAATAGATCAAAAGGGTATACAGATCACCGCCTCATCAGAAAAGGGTGCATTTTATGGTTTACAGACAATTCAGCAATTGCATTTGCTTTCGGAAGCAACAGACAAGTTTGCTCTGCCCTATGTGACCGTAAAAGATCAACCAGCTTTCCAATGGCGCGGTGTCGAGCTCGATGTAGCTCGTCACTTCTTTCCAAAAGATTATATCTATAAATTTATTGATCTGCTCGCCACCTATAAGTTCAACAAATTTCACCTGCACCTAACTGACGACCAAGGCTGGCGCATAGAAATCAAGAAATACCCGAAACTAACCGAAAAGGGGGCTTGGCGAACATATAACAACCAAGATTCTGCCTGCTTTGTGAAAGCCAAAGAAAATCCAGACTTCAATCTACCAAAGGAATTGATCCGTACCACAAACGGAAAAGAAGAATATGGCGGCTTTTATACGCAACAAGATATCAAAGACATTGTTGCCTATGCAGCCAGCCGCCAGATAGAAATCATCCCTGAAATAGATATGCCCGGACATATGATGGTGGCCACCAAGGCTTACCCCGAACTCCTATTGGACAGCCAATCCGCGGGCTGGGGAAAACAATTCTCCGTACCGATCAGCCCCTGGAAAGAAAGCAGCTACACCTTTGTGGAACACGTACTCGGCGAAATCATTGAACTATTTCCTTCACGCTATATCCATATTGGTGCCGATGAGGTCGAAAAAGACTCCTGGTCAAGATCAGCAGCGGCCCAAGCTTTTATGAAAGAAAAGCAAATAGCAAACTTACATGACCTACAAAGTTATTTTGTCAAACGGGTAAACAATTTTATTCGTTCAAAGAATAAACAGAGCATCGGTTGGGATGAAATCTTAGACGGAAGTTCCGACACCAGCATGATGGTCATGTACTGGCGTGGCTGGGTAAAAAATGCACCTACGGAAGCTGTAAATCGTGGTCATCAGGTTATAATGACGCCTACTAATCCGCTTTATTTTGATTATTTACCCAATAGCAGCAGTCTAGATGCCGTGTACAATATGAGTGTAATACCTTCGGATATATCCAGCCAAAAAGCAGCACTGATTCAAGGTGCACAGGCCAATATCTGGACAGAAATGATCCCTTCCACCGCTCGGTTGGAGTTTATGATTCTCCCGCGGTTAAGTGCGTTATCGGAACGTGTGTGGACCAACAAATCTCTGTATGATAGCTATAGAAATCGTGTAATTGCTCACTTTGGACTCTGGAACAAAATGGGCTTGCGGTATCGCATGCCAGACCTTAAAGGATTTGCCGAAACACAGGTGATTGTTGACGGGCAATCGACCCTAAAGGTCGCGAATGAACTTCCACAAAATGCTATACACTATACAACTGATGGTAGTCTTCCAACACAACAAAGCCCTGTACTGAACGGTTCGCTTGTCGTCAAAAAGGAAGGCCCCATTCGTTTTGCAACCATCTCTTCTTCGGGAGCAAAAAGCGAACTTTATCAGGTTGATTTTAAAAATGACACTTGGAAAAAGAGCATAAAACCCGGTGAAAATAGCCTAGCTCCAGGGCTTACGGCAACGCTTTTCAATGGAACATTTGCCAACACTTCTGCCATTACGGGACCGGAAGTACGCCGGGAAGTAATCAACAATGTCGCTTTAAGTGATACCATCAAAATGCCTTCATTTGGCGCAAAAATAAGAGGGTATATCTATATCAAGGAAAAAGGAATCTATAATTTCTACTTCACCTGTGATGATGGCGGTGTCCTGCGGATACACGATCAGCTCGTCGTCAATAATGACGGACAGCATGCTCCGATTATGAAAAGCGGGCAAATTGCTTTGGAACCAGGGTACCATCCAATTGCTGTAGATTTTATCGAGGCCGGGGGAGGTTTTACCCTAAAACTTCAATACAGTGTCAATGATTCAGAAGTGATTGAAATTCCGAAAGAATCCTTTTTCCATAAAAAGGATTAAAGATCACTATCAGATAGCGATAATTCCATCCCCAGTAGAGTCACACCTCACTGGGGATATTTTTTGCGCCACAAATCCTTTATGACTTCGCAGGCACAAACAGTAATGAACGCGAAGAAGATTCTTTCTGGCCAATAACATCAGAACTTTCAGAAAAAATAGCTAATTAATTTGAAGCCAGGGACAACATATTTGCAAAAAGGCGATAGGCACCCGCTACACCTGCTGGCAGTTGTCTAAAGAGGGACAAACTATTATAGATATAATAACCCTTTCCTTTTTTGCTAAGCAGCAATAAACCATCTTCATTGCCATTGTCACCATTGTGTCCGCGCAGGATCGGCTCAAAATCAGCAGTCCATTTCTGAGGAAGAAAAAGCGCCCGGTCTTGCACCCAATTTTGAAAATCACGTTGCCCGATTACATTTGGATAATTTAAGATACGATGAGCCGGATTCAAAAATGAAATGTGGCTTTCTGTATCGGTCATTCTTTCTCGGGAAACAGTCAAAGGATAAAGTCCAACCTCCTTCAAATGCAGATCATACGGCGTATTATACTGTGCAATCAATACACCACCTTGCTCAACATATTGACGAAAGAGCTGGTGAAATCCCGCTATTAGGGGATGTGTATTGTATATTCGTATGCCCAGAACCACCGCATCAAAAGTGGCAAGATCTACTTCCCCAATTTTCTCAAATGGAATAATCTCCAGCTGACCAACGAGCTGACGCAAGCTGCCGGCGAGTTCATCATTCATTCCTGAGATATAGGCAACTTTCTGTGCTGTAATATTCACCGGTAGGCTTAAAACACGTAATAGGCCTTTGGGAAAATAGGTTATTTTATCAACATGTGGGTAAACGATTTTTTTGGATGTGAAAGTATATACACCGGTAATCGTCTCAATTTTAAATCCAATCTCTTGAATCTTTTCTTGCTGTGAAGATGAGCCCAACTCAAAATAAAGTCTTTCAGTCGAATTACCTGCGATGTTGAGATTAATTTCCTTCGGAAACGCATGTAACCCATCCGGAAGCGTTAACCTCACGTTTATCGGTAAAGATTCGGATACTGTCGATTGCAGCTGTAATGAAACTAAACCTTTGGTCGCATCGGACAGCACCACTATTTCTGAGTCAAAAGTTGCTGTTACCGGAGGAGCCACCACAACAGGATTACCAGCATGCAACACGGGAACTTTAATCGCGATCGGCAAGCCTGCAAATTGCAGCTCCAAATCAACTTCCAATTCCGTTCCATAATCCGTCAATACGACATCCGCTGGCGATAATGGTGCGTAATTGTGTGCATCGCCATCCGATCTCAGCCAAGTTGGAAAAGAAGGTGAAAGCGTATCAAGAAGCTCACCGCTTAAATGAATTGTTTTCGATGCTGACAAAGGATAGTCTATCTGTCCTATTCCTTGAATAAAAGGGACGTTCACTGCCGTTAATTGCAGATGGGACTCCACTGGGATATGAGCATGTAAGACCATATTAACTTCTTGCCCCGACACCCACAGTTCCTCCGATGCCTGTACTTCTAAGGATACACCAGCACTATCAAGAAGAAGACGTTCCACCTCGACCCGCTTTTCATGAATAATATGATCTTCCGGAACAATCTTCATCCAAAATAAAAGCGTAGCAAGCTCCAATGTAAGCCCAGCCTTATCCGACTCACATTTCACGATAAGGTCATCCACCAAGCGATTGAATACAATTGCATAAGAATCTTGCACGGAAGAATCCGTAAAAATAGTATTCGCAACATCTGAAACGATCGGTTCACCTTTTAACAATTCAAAATATTCGGTACTCGAATGATGCTGTACCAGACTTCCCATGGCCTGAGAACGATGCTTATTACGGCTTTCTGCGGCAATTTCACCATAATGTAAACCCAAAGAGCTATGCGCCACAGGAATTTCCAAAGAAAGATAGGCCGGCAAAGGCAGTACTTCTCCGCCGATATCTTTAACGCCACTTTCCTGATATACATTCCACAACAATCGCTGAGTCCGCCAAGGTGCCAGTTCAGTTAACTGTTCGCTGTAAGCTGTTGGGTCAGCGGCCAAATCAAAAGCTTTTGTTGTTAAGATTGCTGAGGCTTGATGATGTCCATGTAAGTCAGGAACATTCGGGGAAAATCGTGTGACAATGACCGTGGGACGAAAATAACGGATGGTCCATACGATATCTGCAAGCACAGCATTTTCATCCCATCGCGCCAACGTTTCATCGACTGTTTTTGCAAATCCAAAATCTTTAGCTCGCGTAAAAAACTGTCTTGTTCCCTCTATTTTACGTGCCGAAAGTGATTCCTGAACCCGAAGTACTCCTAGATCTCTCCCCTTTTCTGTACCTATAAAATTCTGTCCGCCTTCGCCACGAGTCACAGAAAGGTAGGCCGTATCAACCAATTGATGCTGCGCCAAAAAGGTCAACAACTTATTGTTCTCGTCATCCGGATGGGCACCGATATATAAAACACGATCAGACATTTTGAGCATACACAACTCCCGCATCATTACTTGTTCTTTATACGAAAAAGTCTGATCCAAATGCTGTGCCTGTGCCTGCTGTGTTAAAAATTCCATTGCCATATCCTTCCTACTAAATAGTTCTACGGCTCAAATATAGGAATAATTTTAAATAATCTAGTAAATAGATAGATTATATATTATTATAAACATAAAACACTAAATACAAAACACTTAACAGTAAAAAAACTAAAATCAATCCAAACGTGTTAATATACCTTCTTTATGAGAATAAAACTCGTAACTAGCTTCTCTTCTAAAACGCATTACCTTTTCAATATAGATATTACCATGGTTTTTACTTAAGACAAAATACTTTTGCTGAAGTTGGAGTGGCAGCCCCGTCCAGTGGATAGATCGTTCAAATTCCAATCCATGTGTTTTACTATACTCCAAGACAAAATTTGTTTCTCTCCAACTCAAAGCAAGTTCCGTTTTATTCTCCAAGTGTTCCAAAGCAATCTGTAAACCATTCTGATCAACGATCTTACGCGAACTACTTGTCAACAGCACGACTCCCGAAACCACCATTGCACCATAACCTATTTTTTTAAAGAGCTGATCACTAACATACGGTAATATAAACTTAACCGTCATCGAAGAGACGATTGTTGCTAAAGCAATTGCGAGGCCCAGCCCCAAAGCTGCCTTAGAATACAAACCCAAGGCAATATAAATAATAAGCTTTACGAGGTGTAAAAACACTTCATTGGCAGCACGGGTAGCTATGATCTCCTCTTTGGACAACCCCATTCGTAAATAAAACCGATTGAATAATAGTCCAATCGCACCCGTAATTCCTGAAACAAAGCCGGAAAGAAAACCGATAATGGCCAAAAAAGATCTCGAATACTTACTTTGTACTGGTAAGTCGGTCTTTTTTGATTTAAATAATTGCGGGATATTTCCGATCAAGAAAAAAGCAACAATCAACTGCAAATAAGAAGGTTCAATATATTTGATCAGGTATCCTCCCAGCAGTACAGCCGGAATGGAAAACGGAACAAACCATAAAAAGATTTTCCAATTAATATTCCGTTTAAAAACGACTATTCTTGATACTGAACTGGTGAATGTACCGATAGTCAACGAGAACGGAATAACCGATGAAGGCAACATAAAATTCAACAGGGGAATAAGGATAAGACTTGCCCCCCCGCCACAGATAGCACTGATCCAAAAGGCGATTATTGTACTTAAAAACAGGACAACTAAACTTGTAATCATATTTCAACACTTTAAAAAGCCACTTAACTGCAGCTCTTGACAAAAATGCGATACCTTTCTGTAGAAATTTAGAATTGATAGCTCCCTGCCCTTTCTATCGGATTCAAAGCGTTTACACATCGCCTGCCCAGCCTTGTTTTGTATAAAAATTAAATGCTTTCGTATAATATAGCTTGTGTGGAATAACCAGGAACCTAGATTTGCAAAGATGTCTCCCAGGTGTAGGTACATCAAATGATTTTGAACATGTATAAATTAGTAGTGATGAAAGTTAGGCAAGTGTTGATTTTTAAAAGTTCGGTAAAGACGAAAGACAAGAAATTTTTTTTGATGCAATTGGTCAAGACCCATCTCCCACAAATACAGGATGCTACAGTCGATCTCGATGATGAAGATGCTATTTTCAGAGTGGAAACAGAAGAGTGTTGCATCGACTACCTCACAAATTTTCTACAAGGTCACGGTATCCAAGTTGATTTCCTCGATCGGTTTGTGGTTGCCTAATGCAACCAATAGATTAGAGCAGTCCTCCAGTATACTGTTTAAAGAAAGATTCCCGATAGATTTCTCCGATCGGAATTTCAAATTTGTCGATGTAAACCGTATGGTTGTCAAAAGAATCAATAAACGACAAATTAATCAGATAAGATTTGCTGGTACGCGCAAACAGGTCGGCTGGAAGTTTCTGATGAATTGTTTTTAAGTTCATCGCCGTAATCAATTTATTGTTGCGTGTGTAGATGACCACATAATCTTTAAGTGCTTCAATAAAGCGAATATCCGTAAAAGCAATTTTATAGTATTTCCGATCTGACTTAATAAAAAGCGCATCGTCACTGGCCTTTTCAATCGTGCTTTGATTTTCTTTCAAGGCCAATAATTTTTTATAAGCTATTGCTTTATCAATCGCTTTGGCCAAACGGTCTTTCTTGATGGGTTTCAACAGATAATCTATGGCGTCCAATTCATAACTTTTCAATGCATACTGCGCATATGCAGTCGTTAGGATCACCAATTTATCATCGGGAAGAGACTGCGCAAAATCAAGGCCGTTGACTGTTGGCATCTCAATATCCAAAAAAAGTAGGTCCACCGAATTTGTTTTGATACATTCCAATGCTGATATGGCATTGGAAAAAGTGCCGACAATCTGAATGGATGAAATTTCCTCGATCAGATCTTTCATTTCTTCCCTTGCTAAGGGTTCATCATCTACTATAATGCAATTCATAATGGAATAGTAAGTTTAACCTTATAGAGTGCCTCAGTTGTTGAAACCGACAGTTTGTAATCATTTCGGTACAAGAGATCCAACCGTCTTTTGGCATTAGCCAATCCCAGTCCACTATATTTACTTTGCACAAATGGGCTGTCGGCATCTTTCGAATTTTCACATTCAAAACAAAGCTGCTGATCCAGCTCCGAAAAATGGATGCTGATGAAAGTATGTCCATCCCCCGCGCTGAGACTGTGTTTAATGGCGTTTTCAACAAAAGCCGTAAAAAGATGTGGCGGTAAAAATATCCCCTTTTTTTCAAGTTCCGAAGCACATGATATATGTGTTGTCAGGTTGTCCCGACGTATTTCTTCCAATTTCAGGAAATTGGATATAAAGTTGATCTCCGAGTTCAGCAGCGTCTTGTCATCGTTATTTTCGTATAGCTGATACCGCAAGAAATCCGATAACTTGATGATGACTTCCGTCGCCATAGTAGGATCTTTTCGAATCAATGCCTTCACATTGTTGAGCATGTTGAACAAAAAATGCGGCTGAATCTGATTCTTCAAGGAATTCAGTTCAGTCGTCAATGCCAGGTTTTTCAGATCAGAAATCCGCTTGTTGTCCTCCAACCAACGTTTAAAAAGTTTAAATGTCGTGGTCGTCAAAATAATGGGAATACAGATAAATAAAGCAGCGATCAGCCCCATAGAATCCGACTCGGGCTTTTTGATAGCTGGAATATGGATCGAATAGATGTAATTGGCAATATACATCACCACAAGTAGACTGGCTGTCACCAACAGTATCAATGTCAAAACATACAACTCATATTTCCCCTTAAAGAAAAATTTCGGTATCAGCACATACATGTTCACGTAGAACATACATACAAACACAAACCAAAGAATAATGGAGAAATAGAGCCGATAGCTGCCTTGAAAATGAGAGCTCGAATTAGCATTTGCGAAGAGTAACAGTAAACCGGTCAGAAAAAACACATGCCGCAATGGCCTGAATTTATTTTCTGTAAAGTATCTTAAGACAATGCTATTATTGAAGTCTTGCATGCATTAGAATAATTTTAACCTGAATAGCAAAAATAAGGGTTTTCTTCGCAACTATCGGATCTCTTATACAAAGGGCTCATTTTTTTATACCAAAAAGCAGTGTGCAAAAGTTGGGTATTCCTTTTCACTGTCCCAATGAATGGGGCTTTTGTATAATAACCAGACCTGTTGGTCTAAAAAAAAATTCCAGCCTATAAATTTCATTTATTCTTACAGCGATTTTAATCACACATTTATGCAAAAGATACTTTTCATGTTTATGCTGCTGCCCGGATTATCTACTTCCATCGCACAGACTAAAGATAGCGTACAACAAAAAGTCAAGGCTGTTGTCACCGACAAATTTCCGATTACACGGGTCCTCAACTTGACCTATGAATCAAATACAGGATACAGCTACTCATCAAGATACCAAGGCCAGGATTTACCCAAAACAAAAGTGGAATCCATGTACCAAGCTGGGGGCAGTATTAACATTAACTTTTTAAAGAGCAGAACCTGGAACCTAGGAACCAATATCGGGTATCAGCTCACTTCCATCAACTCCAATCGTCTAGATCCCACAACGCAATCCATAACACATTCGACCCATCAATATCATTATCACTACGAATCGCTCAACCTTACCCGTTATTCACGCCTATGGGGTAAAATAGCATTTTATACCGCAACGGTCGCCGCTAATGGAAGTGAAAAAGCAATCGAACGTATTAATGGGATACTATCTGCTACGGTGGTACTAAAAGCCACACGGGATATTCAAATGGCTGTTGGTCTTATCGGTTTTATAGATCCTGCCGCAATTATTCCTGTTTTCCCGACCTTCGCCTACAAACAACAATATACCAATGGCCTGATACTTGATGTAATCTTGCCAAAAGGAGCATATCTTCGGAAAGAGATCTTAAGGAATGGACGGGTTTCTATTGGTTCAGATCTAAATAGTACAATCTTCTACCTCCATGATTTCCAAAGCTCCGACAAAGTATACACCTTTAGCCAGATGGAAATCAATTCGGGTCTGACTTATGAGCATAATTTGGGACGATCTTTTATTGCCACCCTGAAGTCGGGTGTAAAAACAATTCCTCGTGCTCGGATATTTGAAAAAAATAAGCCCCAACGCGATTATGTGTGGGAGGCGAGCCCCGGTCCCTCTTTTTATATGAATGCAGGACTTTCTTTCAACCCCTTTGCTAAGAAAAGAAGATAGACTATTAAGTGCTCATTTATTGAAATACTTTATCCTTCATCTTTTGTATTTTTGATTAATCCGATGCCTGAAAAGAAAAATAACAAGGATATCACTCCGACTACGATGAGTGTCATATTGGTTGTATCTTTATGAATCAACCCATTTCCTGTATAAATAAGTCCAACGATACCTAGTATCGTCAATATTGTTCCAAAAATTCGCTTTACATTCATGATGTATTATTGTTTGTTATCTGAATTATTTTTTGAGATCCTGTCAATGACTTTCTTTAGATCAATTCCTTTACCGAGTACAGGTTTAAAGATATCGCCTACCGCATGCATTCTCTCTATTGCATTAAATAGGGTAAAATCACTGATTTTCAAACCTTTTTTAACTTCATCCCAATGCAGTGGCATTGACACTGTTGCACCAGGCTTGGGGCGCACTGAATATGCCGATGCAATAGTTGCGTGTGGCCTATTTTGAAGAAAATCAAGATACATTTTACCCTTCCGATCACGGACAGTTCGCTCCAAGCTTGTATAGTTGGGCAGCTCGGCATGAATCAGGGTAACGATAATACGTGCAAACTCCTTGGACTGATCGTAACTGTATTTATTTCCTAGCGGAATGTAGATGTGAAGTCCGGTAGAACCACTTGTTTTACAATAAGAAGGCACTCCCATGTCATCCAGCAGCTGCTTGGTGAGCTGGGCTGTTTCGATCACTTGATCAAATGTGTTTTTATCGGGATCCAGATCAATAATACAAAACGTCGGATTATCTGGCGCCTTGACAGTGCTACTCCAGGGATTCATCTCGATACAACCTAAGTTAGCCATATACAACAACGTAGCCTCGTCCTTTCCGACCAGATAATGCCGATCGCGATTATCGGCCTCACTTTGGTAAAGATAGGTTTCGGCCCATTCCGGTGCTGTATCGGTGACATCTTTAAAATAGAATCCCTCCCCCACGATACCATTTGGGTATCGATTCATACTTTGTGGACGACCTTTAAGGTATGGTAAAATAAAGGGTGCAGCCTGGTCATAATAATTAATCAAATCGCGCTTGGTGATTTTTTCTTCTGGCCAGAATATTTTATCAAGGTTGGTAAACTTTAACTCATGACCATTTACCTTCCGAACCTGGGTTTTGTCTTTTGGATTTAGCATGGTTTTATACTTTTTCGAATGAGGTGATTTAAGTAAGGACAAGGAATCTTCAGAACTGTTTGACTCGATAGATACATCAGCAGCAATAGAACTTCTCGATCTTCTCCCTTGATCTTCAACGTCGTTAACAATATCCTCGACGGATTGTTCCTCTTCAAAAATCACTTTTTGAGCATTTTTATCATCGCGCATGCCATCAAATGAAGGATGCCGCATGACACCATCACTAGTCATTTCCGTAAAACTCACTTCGCAAACCAGTTCAGGCCGCAACCAAGTTACTGCAGCATGAGGTGGATTAGGTCTAAATCGTGATGGCTTGTTGATATCAGGTTCGTCATCGAAAGGGCTATTTTGTGTAATCAGGGATTTGAACTGTACCATCATTTCCTGCTGTAATTTTGTATTGAATCCGGTACCAACTTTGCCCGTATAGACCAGCTTTTTATCGTCATACAACCCCACTAACAAACTACTAAATAGCTTACTGGAGCTATCATTCTTAGTAAAACCGCCAATAACCACTTCCTGGCGTCTGTTGGCTTTGATTTTTAACCAGTCGTGTGAACGATCTTTTACATGATAAGTACTTTCCTTCCGTTTCGCCATAATGCCTTCTAGGCCGAGTTTTTTGGCTTGCTTCAAGAATTCAATTCCAGATGTATCGAAATGCTCACTCAATAAAATCAAGTCATTCTGTGGCAATACTTCCTTTAAAATCGCTTTTCGTTCCATCAAAGATAGATTTGTTAGGTTCTTTCCATCATACCACAAAATATCAAATACATAATACACTAGATCACCGTCTGCCTCACTCCGCCAGTTTTGCAAGGAGCCAAAATTGGCGGTTCCATTTTTTTCCAATACCACAACCTCCCCATCTACAACGGCATTGAGCTCCATGGACTTCAGGCTGTCATATATGGGATAAAACTTTTCGTTGAAGCTCTTATCGTTTCTGGATTTTAGTTCCACTTGACCATTTTTCATAAAGGCAATAGCACGATAACCGTCCCATTTCACCTCATATACCCAATCCTCGTCATCAAAAGGTTTGTCGACCAGCGTCGCCAACATAGGCTGTATAGCGGTATAAAATGCCTGCTTCGGTGATTCTTTTAACAGCGCTGAGAGACTGTCCTCTTTTTTACGTGTCTTGTCATTTTTCTTCTTAGGCTCTGCCTGCAGCCGATCACTGATTTTCGCAGCCTTCTGACTTCCTTTGCTTTTATCCTTTTTTGTGCTATTTTTTTTGCTAATAGGCTGTCCATAAACGTTATCGGGAGATTTTTCCATTTGTGCAATTGTCTTGCCCGACAGTACAGATTTATCATGATGTGTAACATCTTTGACTGTAGCATATTGATCCTCCAGCTTCATCAATAACCAACTATTTTCGCCTCTGCCATATGCTTTTACCAGCGCAAATTCCCCTTTCAGTTTCTGTCCATACAATCTAAATTTGAGCTTTCCGCTATAAAGCTGATGCCGAAGGTTTTTATCCATCTTTTCAATATCACTTGTCTCCATATCTACGGCTTCATAACTACCCTCATCCCACACGATAACCGTTCCACCACCATACTGTCCTTTTGGAATGATTCCCTCAAAATTTCGGTAATCGTAGGGATGATCTTCAACCATCATCGCCAGGCGTTTGACTGAAGGATCCATAGAAGGCCCTTTAGGAACCGCCCAACTTTTAAGTACACCTCCCATTTCAAGCCGAAAATCATAATGCAAGTGAGAGGCATCGTGTTTCTGCACGACAAACCGCAACTCCTTTCCGTTTGGTCTTCCGCCGAAGGGTTCTGGTGTTTCTTCAGCGGTACGTTTTTCGCGATATTTTGATAAACCCATACGCCTATTTTAAATCTTAACGATCTTTTTATCTTAACACAACGATAAAGCGAAAAAGGTTTAAATTATTTATAAGAAGCTTAATCCAAAAACGTCATACAGCAGAAATATTTAAAATTGAAACAAAGCTCCATATGAACGATGCGGCTAAATCCACGATACATCGCTGTTTACGAAAAAATAAAATAAAATCTTGTTATATTCGTGTAATTCCAGATCTGATAAACCTGGTTTAGAACCACAGATAAAAATGATTGAAGCAGGGAACATCGAGTCCAATTCACTGTTTGAGCTCTATACAGCTTTGCAATTACCCGTAGACTTATTTGATTTAACGGCAGGCTTTACGATATTCAATCTCAATGAAATTGGATTTAAACTCCCCTTTGAATCCAGTTCTTACAGGCCCAATTTCTTTTCATTCCTTTTTGTCAATGATGGAAAAGGCAGATACACCATAGACGACCAAACTTTTGAAGTCGTCCCTCATTCGATATATTTCACAAATCCAAGCAATTATCGAACATTTAGCTGGAATGAGATTAATGATATCATCCTGATCACTTTTGATGAATCATTTTTAAAAAAATATATTGGTGAAGATATCTACACAGATTTTCCTTTTTTACTGACTGAATTAGTCCGGCCAAAAGTAGTATCTCACGATTTTTTTCAGGACGTTAAATCAATTAACCAGCAACTATTGTACACGTACCTACGAGATAGTCCTTCCAAATATAAAATCATTGGTCATCTGCTCGCAGTCCTTCTATTTAAAATTAAAGAACACATCTGGAAGGATTACAATCCCATCTATGAGGGCAATCGGAGTTCGCAAATTGTAATTTCCTTCAAACGATTATTAGAACAACATTATCGCGACCTGAGCGCGGGTAAAGCGGAAATCGCTTTTCGGGTACAAGACTATGCGCTCGCCCAAAACTTGCATCCCAATTACCTCAGCAGTGTCATCAAGAGCAAAACTGGAAAAAATATTACCACCTGGATTTCTGAAAAATCCCTCATTGAAGCCCGTTCTTTACTCAAAAACGGTACACATTCCATTAAAGAGATTACCTATAAACTTGGTTTTACTGAAACCGCCCATTTTAGTAATTTTTTCAAAAAACATACGGGTTTATCTCCCCTCCGGTACCGCCAGTCCATCCAGCAATCAAATTAGTACTCTGCCAATTTCCTTTTTCATTTCCGTGACCGTACACTTCAGATCCCGTAAACCGACATCATTTGTGCTGAATAACAAGTTCTGACAGCCCCTATCAGAGGATCTTTAAAATTTACAACAACTACTTTAATCTGCGCAACGCCCATACATCTTATCTGCGATACCTTTGAACTAACAAAATTAAATCAAACTACATGAAAAATTTAGCGGATAAAGTAGCAGTTGTAACCGGATCATCAAAAGGGATTGGAGCTGCGATTGCACAGCAGTTTGCAAAAGCCGGCGCAAAATTAATTGTCAACTATAGCGGTGACGAAGAAGCAGCCAATACAATTGTATCAGGCATCAGACTCAACGGCGGTGAGGCCATTGCCATCAAAGCTGATGTGAGCAAAAAAAATGATATCACACGTCTATTTGACGAAAGTATTGCTCATTTTGGTCGGATAGATATCTGGGTAAATAATGCAGGTATCATGCAAAATTCCTTAATCAAAGAATTGAGCGAGGAGCAGTTTAACCGACAATTAGACGTCAACTTCAAGGGGGTTTTCTATTCTTTACAGGAAGCTGCCAGTAAACTCGAAGATAACGGAAGCATTATCAATCTTTCTTCTACCGTTACTCGTACAATGTTTCCAACCTATGGTGTTTATTCCGCTACAAAGGCGGCAGTAGAACAAATGAGCCGTGTCTTTGCCAAAGAGATCGGTGCAAGAGGAATTAATGTTAATTGCGTACTGCCCGGACCGACAGGAACGGATCTATTCTTAGCGGGAAAATCCGAAGAGCAAATCACACAGCTTGCAGCAACCAACGCTTTCAAACGATTGGGCAACCCTGAAGATATTGCCAGAATCGTCGTGTTTTTGGCGACAGAGGAGGCCAAATGGATCTCTGGACAATGTATAGGCGCTAATGGCGGTATGGCTTAAACTTTCACAAAAATGAACACATTAGACGATAAAGTAGCCTTAATAACAGGCTCAGCAAGAGGCTTGGGTAAAGCCATAGCCGAACGCTACGCGGCCTTAGGCGCCAGTATTGTACTTAATTATTCAAGAGATAAAACCTCTGCAGATGAGGTCGAAAGCAACATCAGAGCAATGGGCGCTAAAGTTATTTCCATTCGGGCCGACGTCAGCAAAGTAGACGATATCGAAAATCTGTTTGCAAAGGCAAAATCCACTTTTGGAAAAATAGATATTGTGGTTGCAAATGCAGGTATAGAAATGGTCGAAACTCCGGTGACGCAGTTTAATGAAGAACAATTTGATCGTTTATTTTCGGTCAATACCAAGGGTTCTTATTTTACAATGCAGCAAGCAGCGCTACATATAGAAAACAACGGCCGTATTATTTATGTCGCTTCCAGTACCACTGCATTTCCAGTACAGGGAATGGCCATATACGGTGGCAGCAAGATGTCTCCTCGCTACCTTGTCGATGTACTTTCAAAAGAAATTGGACATCGTGGTGTCACGGTCAATTCCATTATTCCCTTTGCTGTAGATCATTCCGGAATATTTGCTGAGGAAGGAAGTTACCCCGAACTACGAAAGTCACTCTTGGATAGCTGTCCAATGGGAAGACTAGCAGAAGTCGAAGATGTCGCTAATGTGGCCGAATTTTTTGCAAGCGACCTCTCCTCCTTTGTTAATGGACAACACCTGCTAGTCAATGGTGGGGCTAATCAATAGCGAGCAAATGAATATTATTAGATTTTTTTTCCCGATACTGATGCTCTCTAGCTTCGCGGCCTGCGGCCAGATCGGAAACCATCAACATCAACCAATACGGCGTATGGAATATCAAAAAATAGAAAGCCCGCTTATACAAGGAGCTATTCAGGCCTGGCAAAAAGCAGACAGTACAACATGGCTTTCTTTCTTCACGCCAAATCCCAATTTACTCGACGATGGAAAAACACGTGATTTCCATCAGTTCTCTACAGAGACAATTGGAAAAGAACGCTTCATCAGCATCGACAAAGTGGAAAACAATGGATTGAATATTTACGGTCGACTCCATAGTGATACTTGGGGAGACTTTAAGACCTATTTTAAATTTCATGTCAATGCAACCGGAAAAATAGATCGGCTAGAAATCGGCCAGGCAACGTATTGAATAAGAAAGGCTAGGAAATTAATCCCTAGCCTTCGAAAAATACAATATCTAACCTACATTAACTATTGATTGGACCATTAAGAAACACAAATAGTTTTAAATATTTTTAGGAAATTCATCTTTCCACCAAGTAAAACGCCAATCATCGGCTTCTTCTTCTGTCAATAAGCATTCTTCCAATTCCGCCATATGTTTTTCTCTATCTAGATTCTGACCGATAAAGACCAATTCATTTTTTCGATCTTCCCACTCCGGATGCCAACGTTTGAGAAGCTCAGTTCTTATTTCAGCATAACTAGGGTATTGATAACGCTGCTCTTCAGACATACTGCTCCACCAAGAACCCGCGCTTTCCAGCCTAACACTGCCACCAGCCTGACTGAAGCTGATTGCCAGGTCAGGGCGAGAGGCCAACCAGAGGAGACCTTTAGCCCGTAAGATATTGTGCGGATACCGTTCGTTGAGATACCGGTGCAATCGCTGTGGATGGAATGGACGTTGTGACCGAAAGACAAAAGATGAAATCCCATACTCTTCTGTTTCGGGCTTATGTTCGTTTTCAAGCTCTTTGATCCAGCCTGCCGAAGAGGAAGCTTTGTCAAAGTCAAACGAGCCGGTACCCATAATTTCTTTGGGATCAATACGACCAAACTGGGTACGAAGAAGCTTAGCCCCCGGATTGAGACGTCCAATAGCGGCTTCCAGTGTACCCAAAGTCTCCTCTGATACCAGATCAGCTTTGTTCAGCAGGATAACATTCGCAAACTCGATCTGATCGGTCAACAAATTGACAATTGCCCTATTGTCATAGTCATCATCCGTCAGTTTTCGATCCAATAAGGTATCGGCACTTCCAAAATCTTTAGCGAAGTTGAAACAGTCTACCACTGTTACCATCGTGTCTATATAACTGAATGTAGATAGATCAATTGCATTGTCGGTATCAACATAACTGAATGTCTGAGCGACTGGGATAGGTTCTGAAATACCTGTACTCTCTATGAGCAGATAGTCAAAACGATTTTCTTTTGCCAATCGCTCCACTTCCACCATTAAATCCTCCCTTAATGTACAACAAATACATCCGTTGCTCATTTCCACCAACTTTTCTTCTGTTCGCGAAAGCACGTTTTCGCGTTCAACAGTCTGTACATCGATATTGACCTCACTAATATCATTGACAATAACGGCAACTTTTTTGCCCTCCTTATTGTGCAAGATATGGTTCAAAAGTGTTGTTTTTCCCGCGCCTAAAAATCCACTTAAAACGGTGACAGGCAATTTAAATTTTGGAGAGATGCTGCTCATAGTAATTTCGTTTAAACAAATGTAAAAACAAAACAACACAAATGCAACATAGTTGCACAATATATTAATATCAATAAAATAGTTTCCCTTGATTGACCATCTTAAAAATGATTAAGTATGAATTTCATTTCACACGATTAGCAATCCGCTGCCGTAAGATGCGCTCACGATCAACATCCCAATACTTGCAGTCTAGTTCGATAAACAGGAAACTATAAGATACGGTTGATTCTGTTTTGTGTTGCCTCAGCAAAGGTTTCATATCCATTGTATGGTTAGTATATCCCCATTTCTAAGTAGGAGCTGGTCTTTAAAATTAACAAACACACGTCCATTGGTACGTTTCAATCCAGCCAATTCTATCGACCTGTCATTTTGTTTCGCAACAAGATGCTTTTTATCAAGCGATAGGTCATCTGCGTCGCCTATATGAAATTCATGGAGTATCAATTGACCATATTTTAAGATCAATGTACAACGACATTCACCCGTACTTTTTCGCTTTTGTGAATAAGTCCCCCATCCTTTTGCTACCGTGAAGGGAGCCCTGAAATCTGCAGCTCTCACTTTAGGTGTAAAGCCAATCTGTCCCTTTGGTCCATGATAACTAAAACCACAGGCATTGATGAAGGTGCCATAGCTTGCCATAGCGCGCGCATAATGATCACTGCATTCGATCTCATTAAAAGGATTTCTCCGCGCTGCATGGTGACGGTCATGGATCATCCTTGTCAATACTAAACTTTCATCGACCATACCTTCTGCCATCATGTGTGCGGCGACCTGATGTTCAAATCCACTCATGCATTCATGAAAATAACCCAGTTGCCAGGTTGTATGATCACCATAAGCCTGCTCTTCATTCTTCGGATTGGTATTCATTACCATTCCTCCCTCCCCCGCCAAAGCATAAGGCCTTCCGCCAAGATGTGTTTTTATATAAGGCCCTACATCCGTAGTGAAATTATACTTCCAGAGGGCTTTCAAAGCAGACACAACCTTCTCCTGGCTATTGATCCGTGGCATATCTACCTGCGCACACCAAGCTTGACCATAAACCTGATCAATATGGCAGGTATTGTATGAACCCAACTTCTTTCGGCCCTGTAGCATATCGGGACGGTGAATATAATATTCCCCGTTAAAGAGCTTGGTATCCATATTTTCAGATCCTTTTCTAACATAGTCCAGACACAGTTGCTGAAATTTTTTGTCACCCACTTCCGCCGCCATCAATGCTGCGGCTTGTATAGCCGCCAGACACAAACCAACAATCCAGGCGATTTCACCTTCCCAGACCGCATCCAGTGTATTTTCCATTGGCGTATCCGTCATACCATCGTTGTTTTTGTCCTGATCAAGTACAAACTGAATTGCCTTCTTAAGCTTAGGCCAGTTTCTTTCAAGGAATGCATGATCACTACTCATCTGATGATCGCGATAGAATCGCAGAATAACGCCCGCCTGCCCATCGATCGCAGGTCTTTTTTCATATTCAGCCCGAAAGATGATGGCACCGGTATCAGGTTGAAAGCCGATCCCAAGATCCGTCACTTCACGTAAATTACGTTCAAGATCTGGAAAAATCCTGCCCATAGACTGCCCGTATTGCCAAACATGGGTACAGGTACCGCCACATGCTCCGACGCCTTCCCAAGCCCAGAATCTTCCCGAAGCAAAACGCATTGTATTTGCCGTAGCTAGCGTTCCTATATTGACAAAAGTGCGGTCCATAAACCAGCTGGGCAATGTCGTATCATTCCAGGTCTCCTGCCATAACATGGTTTCTTTATCAAGCTTTTCACGGTTAATCAGATAATAATTGATCACAGCTGCAGCGTCGCTAAATTTGGCACCATACCAATAACCCGATTGCGCATCCTTTAGATGTTGTCTCAGTTTAGGATGCGGATTGTTAAAATGCCAAGAGATCACATAAGAAATCTGACTTACCTCTTTTGGTTTGATTGTGCGTTGTACCGTAAAGGCACCGACCTGCATATTCGAAAAATCGATTACGGAATCACTTCTGTCTATTTTAATCGCTAGTGGTTTGACGGGCCATTCCTGTAATCGCGTCGTAGGCTGCGCCTGCAAGTCCATGCAAGCAAAAGCCATCGTTCCATAATCGCCAGCTTGCATGGCTTGATCTGGAACCTGATCACAGCTGTAAAGTAATACCTGATTACCGGCATATTCAGCGACCTGAGAACGCTTCTTAACAGCATCAAACTCCTTCCGCCCTTTATGCACACCATTTTCCATCCAGCCCGTCACAGTCACATCGATTGCCTCGCTATCTTTATTGTGCAATTCGATATGTATAGTTGTAAGCGGCAACGAAGAGTTATCCTGATCCAAAGGAATAAATGGCGAATAGGCGATCAACACAACATCCAATGGAAAGTCGGCACTGTTATAGGTAACCCTGCAGGTAGGATAAGTTGCTTCAAATACGATCTCATCCCAGTGGTTTTCCCGAAGTTCTTTAATAACTTCCTTTCCATTGACCAAGGTCGAAACCGCAAAACCCTGCTCCATGGTTCGCAGATTGTCTGCAATAGCCGGCTCGATATAAGCCGATCCGTCCCTCGGGCGCACGGTGATCAATTCCTTCCCATTATTCCACTGTACATTTTTAGGCTCGATCCCCTCACATTCACCATCATAAGCCGTATTGAATATCTGCCACAACCACAACCGACCATCACCACCCATATACACAGTGCCTGTGTGCAAGCCGCCTACAGGCATTCCAATATACCGCAGTTCATTTTTACTTTTTCGATAGACAATCTTCTCTCCTTTTTCATACAGCGAGTCAAGCCATCGCCTACTGATGCCTTTATCCTCCGGAATATTATGTATCGGTTTATCCCAAGCAAATACAGTCATTGACCATACAGGAAATTTATTAACCATTACACCGAGGCCAATTAAACTGGCTTTCTTAAAAAAATTCCTTCTATCCATTCGTTTATAATTTATTGCCATCCGGAATTCAGCCGAAGGAAATATTGGTTTGTCCACGCAAGATATTGAAATATCCTCTATATCCAGCAATAAACGCACAAACAACAAATGGTGAAATCAAGAAAAAGTTAAAGCCGCCTGATGTAGCGAAATCAGAGCGGCTCAGCTTACAGCACAGGAAAGTCTGTAAAGGTTACCTACCAGTGAATCTATTCGCTTAAAACAAACGCACTTTAAATCCCAGTTGATACTGGTCAATATGTGCATCCCAGTTGTCTACGATCTTATTATTCTTTTTGAATTGACGATATCTAAAATACAGCCCCCCAAGGTCTATTCCCAATGCGTAACCTATACGTGTGCGACTGTTGAACGCCGGTGTCCCATCATTGAGTTTATAGGCATCGTCGTTAAGCAACAGATTAAAGTCCAGGCCACCCAAGACCGAAAATTTTCCTGTAAAATTAATTTTAAGGTATACCGGTGTATTGAGATATTTCAGCGAGCGGGTTCCCTTGGACAAGCCTCCGGAAAGGGAAGCTGTATTGTCATTAACACGTATTCGGGTCAAATTGTAAGTAGGTTCAACTTGGATATCCATTTTACTATTGAGTGGAAAAATCAGATCTCCCCCTAATTGATATCCCACTCTATTGCCACCGAATGCATTGCCATTGGCGCGCGAAATATTACCACCAACCCGAAGTCCACCCCCCATTTGTCCGTAACATACGGACTTGAAACCAAACAGTCCCATTATTAAAAAGCAAATTAACTTTGCACAGTGCATCAGCTTTAATCGATCCATCTTATGGAAGCACAGCTGTGGACGGTGGTTCTCCCGATAACTATACACTAAAAAATGATCTGCTTGCTGAAGTAAGTTTGTGTAATCCATTTAAACAAAGCTAAAATTCCTCGAAAAATAGATTTAACAAATTATACAAAAGAGTCCATTTTTTATACCAAATGCCCCTTCAACAAAAAAGCCAGGTAATCCTACCTAGCCTTTATCCTTAATTTTTTCCTTTTTCTATCAATTATCCTCAGCGCCAAATCGCTTGAGATGCTTAATTGCTATTCCCTAAACTATTTAATCGTTACAGCAAAGGCATATTCATCTGGAGGAAGACATTGTGAAGCATCACAAGCTTGCCATTCCACGGTACCTTTTACTGTTGCGGTTCCTTTAGTGAGCGAGACCTTTTGCTGAAAGATCACTTCATTTGTGAAGTAGCCAACATCCATTTTGAAAACCTCTTCGTGTTTGATCTTTGGTTTTGGTTCAGCAGTCTTACCTACCAAAGCATAATCAGCGGCCTTAGCAAAACTGAAGGAAGTTGGAATTGGCCCGCCATCTTTTACATTTTGAGAATAAATGTGCCAACCATCTTGAATAGTTGCCTTTACATAGACCATCGCTTCTTTGTTGTTTAGTTTTTTACTGGCTACAGTCCATTTAACAGGTTTATGAATCTGAGCAAATGCGCCCGTAACGGCAAACATAACCATCGTCACTAAAAATAAAATCTTTTTCATGTTTGTATCAATTTTTCAGTTTATTGTTTCATTGGCAGTATATTTCATACAGCATTCTCCTACAAAAGATCCTGCACAACTACTTACAACAATATTCGCTATAAACAGAACAAATCACAACATCATCATTACAAAACAATAAATTTTATTAAAAATAGCTCATAAAACCATATTTTTTCCAATTTAAGGCAATCTGTTATTTCAATTCCAGTAATATATTCAAAAATCCAGCTATTCAACTAAAACAAAGGAGCTTGCCAAATACAGTTGCTCAAATTCCCGGTGGATACTTTCCCACTACTCCAATCAATAAGGCTATTTCGTTTGCACTGGGCTATAAATCGAAACAGCATCCATAGTGTCTACATCTTCAAAAAAACAAAAAAATAGTAAAACCATCTTCAGGGAAATATTGTTATTCAATAAACATATATATTCATTGCTATGGGAAATCTATTGTATACTATCGCTGTTATTTTGGTCCTGATATGGGCAATCAGTTTTTTTGGTGGCTTTGTCAGTGGCGGGATAATTCATATTCTTTTGGTAATTGCTATTATCGCTGTACTTTTACGCGTAATAAAAGGGAATGCGTGACGATTTATGGTAACGAAAGTTTATTCTATATAAAAGCTCCTCTGCTTCGAAACAGAGGAGCTTTTGTTTTCTGCCATTTCTTACGCGCTAGATATTCAGATCTCCTTCTTTACCTATGTCCTCAGTCTCCCCTGTTACAGTAGCTTTTAGTAGCTTAAACAGATTAACGATCATATTGGAGTTTGAATCCCAATAATGTGCATCTTTAGGCGTCACCTGTAGCAACCTAATATTAGGATCCTCTTTACCTTTTGCAAACCACCCCTCCATCATTTTGTTCCAATAGCGATCTATCCGTTCCTGATCCCGCGAAAGACTCGCCGTACCATTAATACTCAAAAACGTGTAATGCTTTGGGTCTGCATAAAATAAGGAAACTCTTGGATCCTGTGAAATATTTTTAAAAGTCTCACTTTCAGCCGAACAGATATACCATATATTCCCCTCTTCATCCACCTCCTGTCTGCTCATCGGCACACCGTGTGGATAATCAGAATCTACTGGAAAGGAACAGATCGTCCCTATATCAATTTGATCAACAATTACTTTTAGCTTTTCTAGCGCTTCTTTATTACTTAAATTATTCTCTGCCATAATATGTAGTTTATGAATGAACAGTATCCTATCACAAATCGTTTATTTTTTTAATAAATTCAAGCAACTGCAGTGAACAATGGGAAAAATACGGCTACAAAAAAGTAAATTAAGTAATTTTACGCCCTTAAAATACTAATAATATTAGTATTTTTACAACCAAATATTGAAGGATAAATCATGTTTGGATTTGATGATAAATTGCAGATACTGGCTGATGCCGCAAAATATGACGTAAGCTGTAGTTCGAGTGGAAGTAAACGAAAGAATAATGGTGGTATTGGCGATTCGTCAGCTAGTGGAATTTGTCATACCTACACCGAAGATGGCCGCTGTGTCTCCCTCTTAAAAATCCTAATGACCAATTATTGCATCTACGATTGTGCCTTTTGTGTTAGCCGCCGTAGCAATGATGTACAACGTGCCGCATTTTCGGTCAAGGAAGTTGTCGAATTGACCATGAACTTTTACCGCCGTAATTACATCGAAGGCCTTTTTTTAAGCTCGGGTATTTTCAAATCAGCAGACTACACCATGGAACGCTTAATGTTAGTCGTTAAGAAACTCCGGACTGAAGAACGTTTTAATGGTTATATCCATCTGAAAGCCATTCCTGGCGCCAGTGAATTGTTATTAAAAGAAGCGGGGCTATATGTTGACCGAATGAGTGTGAATCTCGAAATTCCTACGGAGGAAGGGCTCAAGTTGGTTGCTCCTGAAAAGGATCATCAATCCGTTCGCGAGCCGTTGGCTATTGTTAAAAATGAAATTCTAAACCTACGGCAGGATCGAAAAATCAATAAGAAAACGCCTTTATTTGTACCGGCAGGTCAAAGTACTCAAATGGTTATTGGTGCTACGCCAGAAAGTGACCTACAGATTATGCAGACTGCCAACGCATTCTATAAAGATTATAATCTCAAACGGGTTTATTATTCGGGCTATATACCTATCAACGCGACCGACTCCAACCTTCCCCAGATTGGAACATCACCGCCCCTTGTACGTGAAAACAGACTTTATCAGACAGATTGGTTACTCAGGTTTTATGGCTTTTCACTCCATGAAATACTCAATAGCACACATCAGCAGCTCGATCTGGAAATAGACCCAAAGCTTGCTTGGGCGCTGCGCAATCCTCAATTCTTTCCTATCGACATCAATACTGCCAGTTACGAATGGATTATTCGAGTTCCGGGAATTGGCAGACAATCCGCAAACAAAATTGTGCAGGCGCGCAAATATGGAAAACTAAAAGAACACCAGCTTCGAAAAATGGGAATTGCCTATAATCGCGCCAAATACTTTATGGTTTGCCAGGATACATTGATAACCGCAGGCTTCCACTACCCCGAAAATATCAGAAAGTCGATTCTTGAACGCAACCCTCAAGCACAAATCCCAGCGTCTAATAGCCAATTGACCTTATTCTAATGAATTATATTTTTGATGGAAGTTATTCCGGATACCTCTGCTGCATATTTGAAGCCTTTGAACGCAAAGAATTTGATATTATTCCTGCTACAATGCAAACGATGGAAATTAATATTTTTTCGGAGAATCGCCAAATTAATACGGATGCTAAAAAAGCTAATCGCATTCTTGCTGGAATGGAAAAAATATTGGGAAAGAAAGAAGCAAAAATCTTTTATCACAACTTTCTGTCCGACAACCAATCTGAATGGCTCAATGGGTTTCGACTGATCACCGAACTCTTCCGTAAAGGAAAGTTGGATATACATAATTATGGGCATCCAGCTATCCTCCGTATGCATCAGACAGTCAAAAAGATTAGCCGTGAACGCCACCGTATGAAGGCATTTATCCGATTTGTCAAATCTAACGATCACCTTTACACAGCCATCGTTGAACCTGATTTCAATGTGGTTCCTTTGGTTGTAGACTTCTTTAAAAACCGATTCGCTGACCAGAACTGGTTAATTTATGATATACGACGAAACTATGGCTTCCACTACGATTGCCAAAGCATCGTGGAGGTATCCAATGAAGATAAGAGCGAGATTCGAGATCCATATCAGCTAGAAGTGGATCTCGATCCTCAGGAAAAGGAATATCAGCATCTTTGGAAAACTTATTTTAAAAGTACCAATATTGAATCACGTAAGAACTTAAAGCTTCATTTAAGACATGTTCCCAAACGCTACTGGAAATATTTGGTCGAAAAAATATAAAGGCCTAAGTGCTGAACCTCCTAGTCCATATAATCATTTTGAACCACCAAACAATTTGCTCACCAGCCAAATGACGATAGCGACCACGACTACAACCAATAGAATACCCGACCAGACACCAGCCTTAAAAATACCTTCAATTGCTGCACAGCTCGATACGAGCACCAATAAACTCGACATGAGTGCAAATGGAATTATCTTTTTCATAAATACCTGTTTTAATTATTAATCGGAAGTATGACAATACTGGCGTTAAAAATGTTTTGATTCAAAGATGTTCATGTATTTTTACACCTTGCTTCCGCTCTATCCGATATTTCATTGCATTAAATACCCAAGTCACCCGTATTTTTTTGGTATAAAATAAAATCTCTACGTTATTTCCATTCTAAAAATACGGTTATGGGTCTGAAAGAAGCTTTTGGGTATAGCATTTGATTCAGTTTACATAAATCATAAAATAATATTTAAACAATAATCGAATAAAGATATGGAAACTATAAACCAAAAAGCACAAAAAATGGGATTGGAAAAAGGCTATTATTTGTTATTGATGGCTATATTAGATCTGCCTGCCGAAGGCGATAAAAAAATGAAAAAGAAAAAGTAAGGTTGGTACCATCAGCAATAGGAAATATCCCGTTTTTGAAAAAGTTTTCACCAAGCAGGCCACAGGAATACTCCGCAATTAAAATATAGAAGCCTTTTTCATATAAATGGAAAAGGCTTCTAGCATCATGTATTTCACAGATTCTTCCGGTACTCTTCGGGACTCATTCCTTTATTTGCCTTAAAAAATGTGCTAAAATAAGGTACATTTTCAAATCCGAGTTCAAAAGCAATTTCTTTTACTGTTTTAAAAGTGTGGTAAAGCAAACGCTCTGCCTCCAGTAAAATACGTCCACGGATAATCGTACCACAGCTTGATTCTCTCTTTTCCCGGCAGATCCGATTGAGATAATTGATCGATATATTTAATTGCCCTGCATAAAATGAAGGGTAACGCTGTTGAGCATAATAGTTATCGACCAGCATTTCGAAGCTTCGGATTTTATCGTCTCCTTCATCCATCTGTGCAGCGACTCCCTCGACTCCGAGATACCGCCCCAGCATCTGTACAAGCATAAACAAATAGCGTTTCAATACATCCTTAGCACTCAATTTAAATGAATTATATGCCGTCAGCATGAGGTTTACGACTTCCAAACAACTCGTCCTTTCTTCTTCCGAGAGCACAAAAGAATATATACATCTACTCTTCAAAAAATGAAAATAATGCATCACATCAGTCGGATGCCGTTGCATAAAAAAAGATGCCGTAAATAGGACAATGTAGCCTTCTACGTTAGTATGCGACTGAAAACTGCATACAGCATCTGAATTGATGCTGATCAGGTCATGAGCACCTACAACATGTATATGTTGATCAACAACCATAGACAATTCGCCACTTTGGACAAACAAGAGGCTATAAAACGAGCGTATATGCAGCGTATTCTGATTAGCTTTAGCATGTATAAAATCCATTATAGGCATAATAACGATTCCTTGCGAAGTGGAATCAATATCTTCTAATTTTAGAAAATCTAATTTCTCTTTTCGTATAACCATCTATAATAGTACAACTTCATTGATCCTCTCCTATTTTGCTATGCTATTGCGTTCGCGCAGATACTCTAAAATCGCACGTGCCTCATCTTGCTTCAGGCCCAGACTAATCATTGGCGAGCCGTATTCCTTACTAAGTGCCTTCGCATCAGCATCCTTCTCTAACATAGTTGCCGGATCCAGCATCATGTTCATAATCCACTCCGGTGTACGACGTTTGACCACAGCATCCAATGACGGGCCCACCAAAGTCCGGTCAAAACTATGGCACATAGCACATTTTGACACAAATAACTCTACCCCTTTATTTGCCATCGCTGCATCAAAAGGTTTGTGTTCAAAGGAAGTAATGCTCCCCACTCCTTTGGATCCTTCTGTCTTATAATCCAGCATGGCTGCAGGTGCTGCTACTGCAGGTTGCGGCGTGCTATTTTCTTTGTTGGATTTTGTATCCCCATGTCCGCCACAAGCCAGGATAGCCGCAAAACCGAAACAGGCTAGGATTACGTTGATTCTCTTTTTCATTTCTATTTGTTAAGTATGTTCGTAAAATAAGTTTATCATTTATCTAAATGACTTGTACGCGATATTTGATATCATCCTGATTTGCCTTTTTGCCATCTTTCCATAGTTCGACAATAACTTCCCAAGAACCAGCCATGGAAAAATTAACGGTACCCTCATAATAACCACGCCCCATGCTCTGCGCGGCTATGTTATCCGAAGAACCATGGCCCATGGACAGCATGTTGGTTTTTAATTTAATGACATAATTATCCAGTACCGGAAAATGATGTCCATCCATTTTATTCATTAAAAATTGAATCTGATGCTTTCCGTGTTTTACGTTGTCGGGCAATAAACAAGATATAAATACACGGCTATCGTCTCTTGTGCCTGAGCTCATGGTGCGCATGCTTGCTGCCGCTGTAACTGGAATCTTAATTGCCAATGTGTCTTTTTTCCCCTCATGACTACGTATGGTATGCAGTTGCCAGCCTATTCCCATTTGCGGGATATCCGCCATAATAAAAACCATAGGGCTTCTATACCATCCATCACCGAGTGCAAGAGGATGTTCGTAGGGCCCACCATGCTTCATGCGTCCCATACTCATTTCGGGATAGAAATCTAAGGTTTTGTCATTGATCGGATTTCCGGACTTATCTTGTACATGGAGGTAAACAGTGTGATATTTATTGTTGAGTTTGGCATCTGCGTATACGGTATAGCTGTTGTCACGCCAGGTCGTATCCGTTATGCGGACCAGATCAGACTCTTTTGGCGGAATAAGATCTGCTTCATCCCTGCTATTTTTTGTAAGATCCGACGTACATGATGAAATTGAAAAAGTAATTAAAAAGGCAAATAGAGAGTATAACAATCCCTCGATAGTCCCTATACGGGAATAGATATTCATATGAATTGATTTAAATCTTTTGAAAATAGACAGTACTGGCTATCAAACTCTAAGTCGACAGTTCGTACTAAAAAAACAAAATGATCTAAACCAAGGGTGGGTGGAAAATAGAAAAGATTGGTCTATAGGTATAATTTGCCTGATATTCTGGAAGTAAGGTTTCTACAGCTGCTTCTTCAAAAAAAGCGATATCAAGGTTAAAATTCTGCTGATTATTGATAAACACAACATCGATGATACGCGATTCGAGGTTCTTCTGTTCCTTCTCCTCATGTTCACGCATTTTCTTCATCAACACACATTGTCCTCGACAGGAGAGTGCCTTTTCGTTGAATCGATTGATACACTCGTTCTTAGCGATATAATCTCTATTTAGCTCAAAAACAGTCCATAGCCACACCGACGAGAAGCTCTGCAAGAGCATCAACGGCAGTAGTATCCATATCAATTGTTTCGCTTTCATGTATCGACAGTGCCACAAATATAATAATTATTGCCATTTGCCCCAAGACTTCAGTCTCGTCTCTGGCACACCTGTATCGTGCTCCTCTTTTCAAAATGAGGAACATTTCCATAAAAATCATGAACTTTTAGTACATTTAGCTAGAAACCACTAGCTTTAAGCAAATGAAATTTAACCCTTTTTTATTTATTAAATTATTTCTTGGGCTATTTATATGCATTGGAATAGGTTTGACCATCTTTATGATTATTCATGACAGCAAAGTTGCGGGTGCCTATTTCGTTTCTGGACTTTTTATCCTTTTTCCGGGTATTATCTTATATGGTTTGACCGTTGGATTTCGAGTTTCTGAAAAAACGATCGAACGGCAAACAGCGCTGCAGGAAAGTGTAACAGCTGATCCCAATGGCCTATTTCATCAAATCCCATTGTTAAACACAACGCAGTTTATTCCTTGGAATACCATCGAAACCGTTATCTACCGCAGCCACTACAGCGACAATAAGGCACAGTTCAGCTTCTATTTGACGCAGCCAGCAGATCAACTCAAATCAGAGCAACCCCGCTGGATAGCCAAAGTACTTTTGCCTTTGATCACAAAAAGTAAAACAGTCATTATCGACGAGGATTGCACCGGTTTTCGCGAAATCCCGAAAATGCTAGAAAAATACTTTTCCCCCATAAACTCCGTCAACTTGGACGAAGTCCATGGAAAAGGAACCTTGATAAGCACTAATACCATCATCAAAAACAATACAATTCGGATCGACGAATATTGGAAGCCAAATCCAGATTTTGAATCTGAAAAAGTCATTTATGACCGATATCACCGAACGTTTGATCAGCTGAAACAGTCAAAAAACAGCTAGCAGATACAGACGACAAAAGAGCACGACCAAATTTAAATTGCATATAAAAAACTATTTATCTAAGTTTGGCCCGATGAAAAAAATGCTCCTGTATTTTCTGACCGTATCATTGCTCGTCCAAGCTGGATGGGGTTATATTGTGATAGGAGCTTTTTATGCCAATAAAGACTATATCGCCAAATACCTCTGCGAAAATCGGGATAAACCCCAATTGCATTGTAATGGTAACTGCGTATTAATGAAAAAGATCAGAAAGGCACAGGAAAAGGAAAAGCAGAATCCAAGCGTCAAGCTTAAAGCTGAGGTTTACGATATTGTTGACTCCAATGCTTTGTTTTCATTCACTCCTATTTCGATTGAAATTACCGTACTTCCCATTCCTATAAGTGTTTCCAAATCCATCCGTAGAAATCCAAATAGATTACTACGTCCCCCTATTGCCTAATTAATCTTTGCTCAATGGAAGATCCATCCATTGATAAATAATTTTAGACAAATTGATAATTAGGTAAAACCATTTCATGAAATACTCATTTTCAGTATTGCTTGTGTTATCAGGCAGTATCGTATATGCTCAACATCCTTTACGGGATACAACTTCCGCACTTCGCGATAGTATTCGCCTGGAAGAGGCGCTTGTCACTTCCAAATATTATAGAAAATACAAATTAGACGCTGCTTCCAATACCCTAAAACTGCAGGTACCGCTTCTACGGCTACCACAGAACATCCAGGAAATCGACCATAGTATCATCATCGACCAGCAGGCCATCAATATCAACGAAAGCATCAGTAGGAATGTGAGCGGTGCAATGCGCAACAACACAGCAGACTTCTATGGTCCTTTTCTTTTTATGCGCGGAGCAGGTATCAACACGCTTCGAAACGGGGTAGATCTTTCCATGATCTATTACGGTCCCATGCCCGAAGATGCCAATATGATCGATCGGCTGGAATTTATCAAGGGGCCTTCGGGTTTTATGAATGCTATTGGCGATCCAGCGGGATCCTTCAACCTCGTCACCAAAAAACCGACGGGTATACCTTCCAATCAGGTGTTCTTTCAGACAGGCAGCTGGGACCTCTATCGCGTTGGAGCAGATCTGGATGGCCATTTTGATCAACAAAAAAAATGGCTATATAGAGTCAATGCCGTCGGACAAAAATCCCGCTCTTTTCAGCGTTTTGCATTTAACGACAAGGTTGTGGTCAATCCGAGCCTGACCTACAGCATAGACACAACATCTTCTTTGACTGCAGAATACAGCTTTCAGCAGCAGTCTTTTCTACAGTACCTGCTCACGGTATTTTCACCCTACGGATTTGCATCCCTTCCTCGGGATTTTAGTATTGCCGATCCCACAAAAGACCCCGTCAAGGCTCGGGAACATACAGCTTTTCTGACCTACACAAAAAAAATCGGCCGAAATTGGAATCTCACAGCGAAAACGGCCTATGCCAACAGCCAGATGGATGGCAATTATTTTTTTGTATCTGCATACGATAAAAACCGTCCCGATGAAATCAAACGACGTGTCACCTACGAACGATTTACAACGGATGTTACTTCCGTTCAGATCTATTTGAATGGTACATTAAATACGGGTAATCTTGCGCATCATATCCTGGCAAGTATCGATGGCAACCGAAAATCTTTACTGGGTTATTCGGGTTATAACGACAAAAATGCGAACCCAACCTTATATCCCTTAAACGTCAATAACCCACAATATGGAGTACCATTTTATGATAATAAAAAGACAGGCTCTTTAGACAGCATTGCGACCAACAAGCAGCAGATCAAATATGTCGCCTTTTATCTCCAGGATGAACTTGCATTCCTGCAGGACCGCTTACATGTGACCTTAGCGGCGCGGCTAACGCGATCGACAAGCCATATCGATATCCCTACCCCCTCCACAGTCTCAGATCTGGTGATTACACCCCGAGTGGGTTTAAATTATGCGCTGACAGAAAGTGCATCGGCTTACGCCCTTTATGATCGTACGTTTACTCCCCAGAGCGGTCTCAGCGCTGATGGCAAAACATTCTCGCCACTACGCGGCAAAAACTATGAGCTTGGTCTAAAAAAGGACTGGTGGGACGGCAAATGGAACAGTACCTTATCGCTTTATCATATCACGAGAGACAATATTCTGGTAACCGATCCCGCGACCAACCTGCAGTCACAGATCGGCCAGACGACATCCAAAGGAATTGAATTCGACCTCAAAGGTGAAATTGTTCCGGGCCTCAATACAGTGATCAACTATGCCTATACGGATAGCTATATTTCTGCCGATGCCAATCCAGCACTGATTGGCAAAGCAAGCCCCTACCGGGTACGACATATACAAAATACCTGGCTGAATTACCGGCTTCCATTCAAAAAAGTAACAGGAATGAGTGTATCCGCAGGTTATCAATATCAAGCGGGTAGAGCTGGACGTTACCCGCAAGACGACATCCCTTCTCTAGCACCGATCTTTCGATTGGATGCTGGTATCGGCTGGACAAATGGTAAGATCGCCATCAACGGACTTATCAATAACATCACCAACCGGTTCAATTATGGAAGTGCTTGGACACGGCCTACTGGCCTCTATGCCTATGTCCCTTATGCCCCACGCGAATTTCGCATGAATGTTTCCTATAATTTCTAATGATGAAAACAATCACCAAATGGGCATTCCGCGTACACGGATTCCTCGGACTGAGCACAGGGTTATTCTTTCTGATCTTAGGCCTGACAGGTGCTGTGCTGCTATTTCGCCATGATCTCGATCGCGCGCTAAATCCCGATATTTATCACAGGTCAGCCAATGGGACTGTGATTTCTGCCGATAGCGCCTATCGGATTATCGCTACTGCCTTTCCCGATTTAGAAAAAATTGTGCTCCATGATTTTCCCTTATCTTCCCATGAACCGTACGAATTTATGCTCTATCGGACGATCAATGATCCCGCAGACAATCATCTAGGCTTTGCATTTGTCGACGCCCACACCGGAGCAATTCTCCGGGAAGGCAATTATGAAACACTCAGCAGCTCATTTTTCAGATGGACATATGCGCTACATTATAGCTTTTTACTGGGGCGATTAGGCCAGGCCTTTGTCGCAGCACTGGGGATACTGCTGTTGTTGACTATTCTTTCTGGCCTAATCGTTTATCGAAAACATCTTCTCAGCGTATTGCTATTTAAAGTACCGCTTCATAAGAATGGACGCAGACTGTATTCATCCTGGCATCGCGTAGTCGGTGTGTGGTCTGCTTTGCTCAATTTAGTTTTACTGGTTACCGGAGTTTGGATGAATCTCCCTGCTTTTCAGGAATTGTTTTCCGCAGAGACCGCCGCCCCGCATGTGCAAGGGTCTTTTGCTTCAAAAACAGATTTGGACAAATTATTGGATTATTGCAAAACGAGGTCGCCCGGTTTTCACCCTATTGCCATCAATATCCCAAAGAACAACGATTCCCCAATTTTGGTACGTGGCCAGCTTTCGAGTACCTATTTCCCTTTATTTGGCGGAAAAGCAAGTCATTTTTCATTTGACGCTTCGACCGGTGCATGCCTCAGTATATTGGACATCGACAGAGCCGATTCATCTAAAAAGATTTCCTGGGCAGTTTACCAGCTCCACATTGGTGCCTTCGGCGGTTATGCATTACGAATTTTTTATGCTTTGATTGGATTGACTCCCGCCCTTCTTGCACTGACTGGCTTTGTCCTTTGGACTAGGCGCAGTAAGCGACAAAAAACAAAGCTGCAAAATGGGCGCTTGGAGATATGACATAAATTCCATCATTTGTTCCTGATAAAATAGATAAATTTGTTCCTCTTAAAATTATTACGATGATTAACAGAATAACAGCCTACTGGAATGATCGGAGCGCTTCTTGGCGCAAGGAACGGGATGAGGCTTGGTCCCGTCCGGAGACCGAACGCTGGCTTGACTTCTTTAAGTCTGTACGTAGCCAGGTTACGGGCAACAAAGTCCTTGAAGTCGGTACTGCTACAGGGTATTTTGCCAACATTATGACCCTAGCGGGTTTTGAGGTTACTGCCGTTGACCTCTCCCCACAAATGATTGAGTATGCAAACCTCGTCAGCCAAGAACTGGAACTTAACGTAGATTATCAGGTAATGGATGCACAGACGTTGCAATTTGAGGCCAATACTTTTGATTTGGTCTTCACCAGATTGATGACATGGACCATCCCTGACCTTGAAAAATGTTACCGCGAAATGGAACGTGTACTCAAATCCGGTGGACGGCTGATCAATCTGGATGCCGATTTCGGAAAAACAGTTTTTAGTACCGAAAGGCACGATGAATGTCCGTCTGGTGCCATCGATCAGATCAATGACATCAAATCGGCTCTTGAGATCAGCGCACACCAACGCCCAGCTAAAGACGTCGAACTATTAGAAACCGTTGGGTTTGGTGCTATCGAAATCGATATGGATGCCCAAAATCGTATTCTCGGACTTCCTTTTGAAACCGAGGGGCTTTTTATGCTGGAAGCTGTCAAAAAATAAAATGGAGCTTCGTACGATTGAGGCAATTTAAAACCCTATATGGATAAGAGACAATAGCGATAAGAAACAAAGTACCCCCAAAAAGTAGCTAACTTTTTAGGGGTACTGCAAAAATGGGAGTCTCCCATAACGGATTAAAACTTATAGCTAAAACTTCCCGCTACATTCAGCAGCTTTTGTGCATTGGCTGTGGTATAACCGATCCAATAATGTTCGTTGGTCAGGTTATCCGCTTTTACCCCAACTCTGAATTTCTTCGCATCATAGAATACATTCGCATTGAGGACTACATATTTGGGCAATTCAAAGGTTCCATTTGTCGTGTTGATAATCTTGTTGGCACTGGCATAATTTCCTCCAAAGGCCAGGCCAAATCCTTTTAGGTTACCCTCCGTAAACTGATAGGTCGCATTGAAATTTGCTAACCATGGCGAAGAAGCCGTATTCGGCCTTTTACCCAAAACAGTGACATCTGTCGTTTCTGTAAATTTGGAGTCATTGTAGCTCAATCCTGCGATCAATGAAAAACCTTTAACCAAATAAGCATTTACTTCCAGTTCAACACCTTTGCTGTTACGCTTTCCCATTTGCTGTTCTATCGCTCTTCCCTGCGGTGTATAACCAATTGTCTGTAAGGTATTCTTGACATTGATATTGTAGTAATTAAGTGTAGCATTGACTTTTCCATGCCACAGATCGGCTTTAAATCCTCCCTCCCACTGATTGGCTTTTTCAGGATCAGAGAGAGAAAGGTTGGAAGCCGTGTCGGAAACAAAATAACCATTACTGGTAAAGCTATTCTGATAGTTCCCAAACACAGACAATTTTTCTTTCACAAGTTCATAAACCAAGCCTAATTTGGGCGACCATGCACGCTGTGTATATGCCGGAGTTTCATTGGAACCTTTCACGCCCCCATTGAATTTAACACTTTCATAGCGAATGGCTGTCATCAAATTTAAGCCCTGTACAGGTGTGATCACATTGGAAACATACGCACTGTACGTATTTGATTTATTTTTCAATGGCCAGATTGAGCTATCCCATGCCGGCGTATTACGGATTGAATTATAATAATTTGTTACATAGTCGGCATTGAAATTTGTATAGTCCATATCGCCCGTAAACGGCACGAAGTCAATGACCCCAAAATAAAAGAATTGATCATTTCGGGTGCGCAAATAATCTCCGCCCACCACGGTCCGGTTACGCATACGACCTATATGAAAGTCAAAATTAAAGTTTTGCTGTACCTGTAGGTAACGTTGTTTACTATCTGCAGTGGACTGGTCACCACGGTATAAACCAACTTCCTTGTCATTAGGATCAGCACCGTAAGATTTTGTGGTGATGTAGAAATAGGGGTTGAAACCATTCGAATAGCTATAGGCACTATTGACCGAAGTTGACGACCGGATATGTTCATTGATTTTATAATTGACCTGCCCGAACAAGTTACGCGTACGGCCTGTATTGTATAAACCCGATCCCACATACGGCTGTTTGTAATCAAGGCCGGCTTTCTCCAAGTCTTTCATTCCCGAAAAACCAAAAGCGGACAAGGGGCCGATAAAAAAGAAGTTCTGCTCAGACTGCGCCTTATTATCAAACATCTCATATTCGAGGTTGACATCCACTTTGTCATTTACCTTCCACGTTAGGCTGGGGGTAAATGCAAAATACTTATTGTGCACCTTGGAATTTTGAAAATTCCCTTCTGTTGTATAGGCCGTGTTAACACGGAACAAAAGACTTTTGTCCTTTGTCAAGGGGGCATTGAGATCGGCTTGTGCACGATAATAATCATATCTTCCGGCCGAGACCAAAACATTTCCAGCTAGACTATCGTAAGGCTTCTTGGTGACACGATTGATCACACCTCCATAAGAAGTCACATTACTTCCGTATAAGGTAGCTGACGGCCCTTTTAACACCTCTATTTTTTCGATATTCACGGCGTCTACGGTACCACTTACTGGCGCTACCAAACCATTTCTCAGCGAATTATTTGAGATAAATCCGCGCAGGTTGACATACGCTCCACCATCACCCGCACGCCCAGTTGCATTCCACATTTTTTGCAAACCAGTCACATTTCGATAGGCCTCATCGACGGTAAAAATCATTTGGTTTTCTAAAGCGACACGGTCTATCGAGGAGTAGACCTGCGGATTTTCAATCGCTCGAAGTGGCATTTTATTGGTGTATTCACTATCTTTTTTGATGTAGGCATTAATGATAACCTCATCCATTTTATTCATTTTGACAGTGTCCTTTTGTTGCCCATAGGCAGCGATACTCGATAATACAGAAGCACTTAAGATCAACTTCTTCATGTTATGGTAATTTATTTGTAGTTATTTGTAATAGTGTCGAATCACGAGAAAGAGCGGAACAGAAAGCGCGAGCCAGCCCAAATAGTCCCATAGACCATCGCCCAATAATGCAGCAATTAGCCCAAATAGTGATAAAGCTGCCAATAGCATAGGCATGCCCCAAAGTTTTAGGAAGGTATTTTTCATGGTTAAGATTCTTTTGCGATAAATAGCTGCTGTTTTTCTGCACGTCGCCGGGCAATCCATAGGTAGAGTCCCGTTACCAAAACGAGAATCGTGAAAATATCAAACACAGCCCAAACAATTTTAAGAACCGGACCACCATAATTCCCAAAATGCAGCGGTTCGGAAAGGAAAAGCGTATTGACATACCAGGGCATTTCCCGGCTATCGGTTACTAATCCGGTTTTCGCATCAATCAGAACTGGCTTGAGCAACTTCGATGTCAGCTCCGTGTTGCCGCGCATAAATACAGCATAATGATGCTTGCTGGTAAAAGGTGTACCTGGATAGGCTATGACCGCAGCTTTCATGTCTTTCACTTTGTTTTCAGCTGCTAACTTCGCCTGCTCCAATGAACTATAATTACCCCTGAGCGGATCTTGATTTTTATAAGGTGCAGTCATTTCGGCCAGCTGCCCCTGCTGCCAGAGACCGAGGATCACATCAGAGAGCGTATTGATGATGCCTGTAAAACCAACCACCACCATCCATGCGGTTAAAGCGATACCCAATAAATTGTGTGTATCCAACCACTGCAGTCTTTTGGATCGATTCTTCCGTACCATTCCAAAATCATACTTTTTCATAATGGGTCCATAAAGCACAATCCCGGAGACAATAGAAATCATAAATAATATCCCCATCAAACCGAGGAACAATTTGCCGGGGATGCCCAAAAACATATCGGTATGCAGTTTAAGGATAATATTCATCAGGCCATCGGTCTTAGGAGCTCCAAGCACCTCACCTGTATACTCATTGAGGACCAGATACTTACTTTTTTCATAAGGTGCATCAGGTTTGTCCACGACATCAAAAAGCACCTTATTCTTTTCATTTTCATCCCAAAACGCATACCGCACCTGTTCTCCAGGATACCTGGATGCCGCAATTTCTGCCAGCTTATCGAGACTCAATTTCTGTTCTGTGATTACAGCTTTTTTATTTTCCTCTAATAAATGTTTGATCTCTTCATGAAAGATCAATGGTAGCCCCGTGATACAGAGATAAAGAAGAAAAATGGTACAAATCAGACTTGTCCATTTATGCCAGTTGAACCAACGTTTTGCAGCTTTCAATTTCATCAGTAGTTTTTTTGCAAATGTATTATTTTTAATTAATCTAAATAATAAAAATAAATATTTTATAAAAACAACCCATTTCAAAGTAGAAAACAACACGATTTCCAGATTATATTGTAACGACTGCCGTCGATACTTCCCCAACCGACCTGTGCACATCGACATTTGTGCGATGAGAAAAAGAACCTTTCTTATTCCAAAAAAAGCCCGATACATGATCGGGCTTTTTATAACAAATTGATTCCTATCAGGAAACAGCCTAAAAAACTTTGCGCGGAAACGAAATGCATACTACTACGCAGTAATTAGACGAGCTGAACACCACCCGATGCAAAACAACAACTTAACAAACGATATATATTACTTCATCTTATTCTAAACCGAGCTGCTTATCTATGGCACAAAGGGCGCACATCATTGCCATGACAATACAAATATGCACCCGAAATCAAACGATGTCAATAGCCACGGGCAGATGCGAAGAAATACGGCGGAATACGGCAGAAAACGTTTAAAAACGACACTTTCCTTGTGTCATCCTTGAGCTTAACAAGGGCTAAGGTAGGGTGATCGTTTAGTCGATGTAGCGTGTTTCTTGTGCCAATTGTGCCAAGCTAGCGTGAAGGATAAAATTATCTCTTATCAGCATTGTCCATCGTCGACTGCGAAATAACCAAAATGCTAAACAGCAAAAAAAACTGACTTACAATCACTTTTATCGGAACCAGCGATCTTATTCAACTACAACCATTGTTTAAAACTCAATCAATAGCCTAAAAACATGCCCCGGATCCTTTAGCCACGACTCGAGGGCCAATTGTGCCTTCTCCACAGGATAGATTGCTGTAACCAGTTCCTCTATCGGACAGGTTTTCATGTCCAGGTACTTCATCACCGCAGCAAAGTCCTTTGGCGTCGCATTGCGCGATCCCCTGATATCGAGTTCCTTTTTTACAAAAAATTGCGTATCAAAAGGGATCGCATCTTTTGCATAACCGATGTACACAACTCTGCCCGTATATGCAGCTGCGGCAATGGCAGCTAGGTACGTTTCTTTCCGGCCAACAGCTTCAATGACTACATCTGCACCCATAGACTGGGTGAATGCATGCAGCTTCGCTTCCAAATCTTCCTCGGCACTGTTAATCGTAAACTTGGCGCCAAGTTTTTTTGCAAGTTCAAGTTTTTCAGTACTTACATCGACAGCAATCACCGTTGCACCCCGCAAAGCTGCCCGAACGATTGCCCCCACCCCGATCATACCACATCCAAATACCAGAACAATATCACTATCAGTTACCAAAGCCCGATCAACGGCGTGAAAGCCCACACTCATCGGCTCTACTAAAGCCAATTCTTTCGATGAAAGTTGTCCGCCAGGGATGATCTTTTCCATAGGCACCACAATATATTCAGCCATCGCCCCATTACGCTGTACTCCCATTGTCTCATTAAAACGGCATGCATTGGGCCTGTTATTTTTACAGGCTGTACACACGCCACAATTGGAATAAGGATTTACCGTAACTCTGGCACCAATCTTCAGATCAGTCGAGACATTATTTCCCAGTTCCACTAACGTAGCCCCGATTTCATGTCCAGGTATGACAGGCAACTTGACCAAGGGGTTCAACCCGCGAAAGGTATTCAGATCCGAACCGCAAAATCCTACATAATTAATCTTTAAGAGGGCATGCCCATCTTTAACAGCCGGCTGAGGAATATCCGTGATTTCCACGCTTCCTTCTTTCACAATTTTTATTGCTTTCATGTATATCGGGTACCAAGATTTAAACAGTTATTACTCTTATCGTTCAGAATGATATCAAAGATAATATAAGAAATCAAGAGGCTTCCCATTTCCCTCTTTTTGATCTTAACGATTAGCCAAAAATAATTGGATATAAGGGAGAAAGAAACTACATTAACGATCAAAAATAATACAATATCGACATGTTCCCTACAGCATTCTTGCAAGGTCTCTTTTCAAAAAAAACCTTCATTAGCATAGATTCTTACCGATCAGCTGCGTCGTTTTATATACAGATAAACATTTGTAAAATAGCTGCAGGATGCAAATAGCTCAATTTACAGCTTCATCGCCCCTGTAAAAAGCAAGATTTAGTCTATTATTTCAAAAAGGGTTTAAATAGTCCTATACTGGTTACCTGATTGAGCCAAACAGTCACATTATCGATATTCGCATTAAAAAAAACCATTTTTTTAATGAAAACAATTTATATTGTATTGTACTATGCTCCTCTTCGAATGATAATAAACAACGAAAAGAATAAACTCGATTTTACACTATTGAATGTTGGCTATGCAGAACATCAGGCAGATTGGAATTTTAAAGATATCAAGAGTCCATTTGCCCGAATACATTATGTCTGTGAAGGAGAAGCCTCTATTATTTTGCAGGACGAAGTCATTAAACTTCAGCCCGGCCACCTTTACCTTACACCTGCCTACGTCCAGCATAGCTATGCCTGTTCAGCAAAATTTTCGCTCTATTATATCCATATCTATGAAAACCCCGAGCTAAGATCGAGTATTTTTGACCGCTATGCCTTTCCGAAGGAAATCAAATCTGACCCTTTATTGGAAACACTCATTCAACATCTATATGGCATAAATCCAGAGCGCGAGCTGACAATTTATGATCCTAAGAGCTACGACAACTCGACAGAATTAATGAAAAACATGGCGCTACAGACAGCTTTTCCTTTCGCCCGGGCATCCGAAAACCAAGCTATTATCCATTTACTGATGAGCCGATTTTTGGCGGAAGCAATCAATAAAATTCCGCATGGAGAAAAACGCCTGCTGCGCGTACTCGATTACATAGACGAAAATATCCATCAACCGATTTCCATCGAGCAGCTTGCCAATTTGATCTTTATTTCCAAAGATCACCTGATCCGGCTATTTAAAAAACAGATGAATACGACGCCAGTGCTTTATATCAATCAGAAGAAAATCGAAAAAGCACAATTGATGATGCTTGTCGATGAAGACAATATTCAACAGCTCAGCTTCAAATTGGGCTTCGAAAACATATCCTACTTTAATAGATTGTTCAAAAAAATAACAGGCGAAACTCCCATGGCCTATAAACGAAGAATTCCCAGATAACATAGCCCTTTTGGAATAGTCCTTTAGCTGGGAATTTCTTTATCTTCTAGTTGTGATGCCCCATGGGTAACTTTATTTTCTTTAGTTCTTCCAATTCATAGATTGGTCTTTCCAGTTCGTAAGGAATCGGCAGGCGTGAAAAAAGCTGAAAGTATTGTACGCAAGCATCTCTCCACCAAATAGCATCTCTGGCTTGAATTTTAAGTTTAGCCTGGATTTCCGAAAAACGTGATCGATCACTATAGCTTTCCATGCGATCCCAAACTTTTTGAAACTCCCTCACTTTTTGGACACCGTGATCATAACGGAAACATAATTCATCCCAGATCGTACGGCCGTTATTCATCCGATAAGTCCAAGGAACATGATGAAACCACAATAAAAGATGCTCTGGACAAGTTGATAGCGTTCCATAAATTTTGTCCAAAGGCGGATGATATTGTGCTACCGCATTACTTCCGTTTACAGTGCGATCAAATCCCAATCCCAGGCTATCGGCATGATGATAATACCATGGCATCCAGTCAGGACGTCCTCCCGGATTGTCTCCCCAAGGTTCGGGACCATAATGGTGGTCAAAAGCAAATAAATGATGTAAGCCCAAAGGCATCATATAATCTACTGCTGCTTCCCGTGATTCCAGCATCATCTTCTTGACAGGCTCTACAAAGGCCTGAGTACCTGTAAACGTCATTCGTATCCACTCATCCGCGATCTGGGAAGATGACAATGTACTGTTCCAGGCCAGGCGGCCAAACGCATACCAGTTAGCCTGGGCAAAATGATGTCCCGTCCAATTGGTATCCTCACCAATATTGGCGACAGCAGCAATGGCAGTTTTCCGTCCCGGATGCCCCCTGCTGCCAGTCAATTTTGCCACCGTTTCGCCATTGCCATTTACATACGTTTCACTGTCCAACACCTCCTTAAACAAAGGAGCCAGATAGACCAGATGATTAGAAAAACCTAGATATTCTTGTGTCAATTGAAACTCGAGCATTTTTGCCGTATTTGGCATCGCGCCCAGTAAAGGGTTAAAAGGTTCCCGCGGCTGAAAATCTATTGGGCCATTTTTCACCTGAAGGATCACGTTTTCCCGAAACTGCCCATCCAGGGGCACAAACTCTTGATAAGCCTGTTTCGCGCGGTCATCTTTAGTCGGGTGATAGACAAAAGCCCGCCAAAATACAGTCCCCCCATAGGGACGTAGCGCGTCGGCAAGCATGTTGGCACCATCAGCATGCGTGCGGCCATAATCTTGCGGGCCTGGCTGCCCTTCCGAATTTGCTTTGACCAAAAATCCGCCGAAATCTGGAATCAGCCCATAAATCTCCTTTGCTTTGGATTTCCACCACTGCTGAACATCCTGATTTAACGGATCCGAACTAGATACCCCCCCTAAATTTTTTGGTGCCGAGAAATTGATCGACAAATATACTTTGATACCATATTTACGAAAGACATCCGCCAGTGCTTTAACTTTCAGCAAATATTCTGCCTTCAATAGTTCTGAAGAAGCATTAACGTTATTCAATACAGTGGCATTAATACCGACCGATGCATTAGCCCGTGCATATTGCTCATATCTGGATGAAAGCTTATTCGGCAATTCCTCCCATTTCCAGAGTGAATGCCCTGCATAGCCCCGTTCTATAGTTCCGTCCAGATTATCCCAATGATTCAAAATCCGGATATCATAAGAGGGTATTTCTGTGAGTCCCGCATTCGGTATTTGACCTTCCGTCTCCTGAAGACGCAGTAAATGATAGGCAGCATATAATAGCCCTACCGATCGGCCAGCGACCACATGAACCTGATTTCCATGCTGCCTTATTTGATAACCATCTTTTAATTCCTTTCTCCGATGATCAAGCTTTAAAATGACATCCATACCCTTCCAGTAAAGCTGCAGCTCCTGCTTTGCTAACATGAGGGTTGCATCCGTTGATTCTCCGCCTGCAATCCGGACGGTACCGGTAGGTTTTCCCTGTTTTGAAAATCGCAGCCACAATTGGCTACCGTCCTCTGCCCGTACGACAAAAGGAACAGCAGCTAAAAATGCCAACAACAAGCAATATAAACGCACGATAGACCTCATTCGTACTAAAAATTAAGATGTCAATCCGTCGATGAGCTTAATACAGCCATTTTCATCATACTCCAGCTCAATCACTTTCATACTTCTTAGCCAGGTCTTTCCGCCAGATGGGACCGAGTCATGATAAAAAAGGTACCACTTGTCTTTAAATTTCAAAATACTGTGATGAGTTGTCCAGCCAACAACTGGTGACAAAATAACGCCTTGGTAGGTAAACGGCCCGTAGGGATTGTCTCCCGTTGCATAACAGATCAGATGACTGTCTCCTGTAGAATATGAAAAATAGTATTTATCCTGATATTTATGCATCCAGGAAGCTTCAAAAAATCGCTTTTCCGTATCACCATGCTTCAAAGGTTTTCCATCTTTATCTAAAATAACGAGATCACGTGGCTGCTCCGCAAATTCCAGCATGTCGGCAGACATTCTGACAACCTTTGGAGACAATGCGGGTTCATCAGGTTGAGGCAATTCATTGGGAGAAACAATCTTATTATTTCGATAGAATTGCAGCTGCCCGCCCCAGATACCGCCAAAATACAAGTAGTATGTACCATCTTCATCTTTAAAAGCACAGGGGTCTATGCTATAACTTCCCTTAATTGGATTATCCTGAGGCAAAAATGGTCCATAGGGATGATCTGCGATAGCGACGCCAAGTCTAAAAATATCATTTTTGTCTTTCATCGAGAAGTACATATAGTATTTCCCGTCTTTCTCCGTCACATCGGAGTCCCAAAGCTGACGACCAGCCCAGGGAATGTCTTTTAGGTCCAATACTTTCCCATGATCAACCACCTCAGCATGGCTATCTTCAAGTGAAAATACATGGTAATCCTGCATATCAAAATGATCACCATTGTCATTTTCGGGCATTCCGCTCTCCCGGTCATGGGAAGGATAGATATAAATCTTGTTTTCAAAAACATGCGCTGATGGATCAGCCATATAATCCCCCGCAAATAAGTACCTGCTCTTGTTCATATTTCTTATTTCTTTTTTTTTTGAGTCAATGCAATAATATCTTTCACAAATGGTTTGGGTTGATAATTCCGGTCGAATAGTAAGGGATAATCTGTACGCCCGGGAATAGGCCAGCCATTCTTCCATGAATCCCCATCGCCAACACCCCACAAAGTCACACGGGATATTTTATCATGATGTTTGAGATACAAGCTAAAAAAGTCAACATACCTCTTCCCAAGCTCTTCCATTTTCTCGGCAGGCAGACCTTCTTCATAAGGATTCGTTTCTTTACTGTACGCGTGGCGTTCCCCAATTTCTGCTCCCATATCAGGACGTACATGTGGGAGAACCGAAATATCCATTTCAGTAACCATGACCTTCACACCAAGACCTGCAAATCCAAGGATGGTTTTTTCAACTTCGCTGATTGATGGATTGTCCAGTCCATTATGCTCCTGCATACCAAGACCACTGACATGACCACCCGCAGCCTTTACCTGCCGGACCATAGCTATAATTCCATTCCTTTTTGCAGGAATGGCTGTTGAATAATCATTATAATATAATTCAGCTTTAGGGTCTGCCTCATGGGCAAATTTGAAAGCCAATTCAATAAATTGAGGTCCAATAATCTGGTAGAATTTGCTTTTACGCCATTCACCATTATCCAATATCGCCTCATTCACCACATCCCACCCGAACACCCGGCCTTTATAACGGGATACAACGGTCTGTATATGCTTCTTCATCCGTGCGATAAGGACCTCACGAGAGACATCTTTACCATTTTTATCAACAAAAAACCAGGCCGGAGTCTGCGAATGCCAAATCAGTGTATGCCCGATAATCTGCATCTTATTTTTTTCACCAAACGCAACAAAACGATCTGCATCCTTAAAATTGAACGCGCCCTCCTGCGGCTGCAAAAACATACTTTTCATACAATTTTCGGCAACGATGGAGTTAAACTGTGTTTTCACCACAGCAACAGCCTTCGAATCCCGCTCCCAGATCTGATCAAGATTTAGGGCCGTTCCTATAAAAAATTTATTTTCAAAAGCATTTTTCAAGATCACCGAATCCGTTGCCTGTTTAGCGCTTTGAATAGCTGCTGAAGCAGAAGTAGCAATCAATAAAGCCGTTACGGCCGTCGTCATAGTTTTTAATATTTTCATGGTCTATTTTTGATTAATAAATGGATCTGGATTCAATATCCCGATTGATTTTATCGATGGTCACATCATCCAGTTCGTATTTGGAAATAACATACATGGCCAGCACCAAAAGTATGGCAGGAATAACGGCCACCAACCATAAAATTCCCTTTTCAGCCATAGGAGATTGCGTTGTTGCATTATCTTTATCAAATTCTACATAAGCCAGTACCAAGCCCGGAACAACTCCGCCTAGTGCCATCCCTGCTTTGTAAAAAATACCGGTCAGCGCATTGACGATACCAGAGATGCGTTTACCGGTTTTATATTCACCGTAGGATATGACCTCAGGCACCAGGGCCCACATATAACCAGTGGCAACGATCACACCGGTTGATTTAATAAACTGAGCCCCCAACACCAGTCCGATATTTCCCTTCAGGTTATCGTTGGATGAAATAACGTATAACATCAGCATGCCAAGGATTGCAATACCCAAAAAAACATAGAACATTTGCTTTTTGCCTATTGCACGTTTGATAGCCGGAACCAGTGGCATAAAAATAAACGCGGGTAATGATCCCAGTGCCATAAAATAAGGCAACATATCCGGCGCATTTACATTGTAGATCATGTAGTAGGATCCGGCCGAATTACCGATAGCCATCATCGCAAATGCGGTAATGAAGAAAAATGCCAGAATACGCAAGGGCCGGTTATGCTTAAACTCCTGCCAGAGATCAGACACCCGAACATTATCCGTATCCTTCTCGTCCATAATAACACGTTCCTTTGTTTGTGAAAAACAAAAAAATAAAAGAACTAATCCCGTTAGCGCATAAATTAGCATCGTCGTAAACCAGGCTTCTGCCGAATCCTTCGAATTAATCTTGCCATCTGCTGAAAAATATTTTACCACAAGGGGCACGCCGTATCCGACAGCCAGCCCACCCACGTTAGCCATAAACATCCGTGTCGAAGTTAGCTTTGTCACCTCATTTGTATCTCTCGTTAGGGAAGCATTTAAAGCACCATAAGGAACATTAATCAGCGTATACAACATGGATAGGCCAACATACGTGATGTACGCATAGGTCAGAGACCCCGAAAAGCCATTCCAGAAACACAGAATAGCAAAGCCTGTCAAGGGAATCCCGCCCAAAATGAGATAGGATCTATACTTCCCCATCCGCGGATTTCGCTTATCGACAAATGCCCCTACAATGGGATCCCACAAGACATCGACAACGCGAACAATAAGGAACATCACTCCCGCAGAGGCAGCGGAAATTCCATAAACATTGGTGTAGAAAATCAATAGATACATAGAAACAGTCTGATAAATAAGGTTCTGTGCGAGATCGCCAGCACCAAATCCCACACGCTGTTTCATTGAAAGTTTGTAGAAGCCTTTTAAAGACTTTACCTCTGTCATACTTTGGTCCATACAATTGGTTATTCGATTAGTTGAATTACAGCAGTAAAACTACAAGTCCACTTTAGCCGGCACCCGATACAAATGTTTTATATTCCAATAAAAATGTTTAAAAAGACTTCCTATAAAAGAAATTACCATAGAAAAAGGGAACCCAACTGGATTCCCTTCCCCAACACTACAGAAGCCCCCGATCTCTTCATTGGATCAATTCGCTACATATTTCACCATATAGCTTTTCGTTTGCCCTTTGTAAACACAATCGATCTGTGCGAAATCGGTCAACGAATGGGCTTGTTTAACCTTGATTTCAACTTCAGGGTTATTTGCCAGAGCCTTCACTACAGGAATCTTCTGGTCTTTGGCTTCCATTGGAAAAACAACTTCATAATGGTTGTAACCAACGATACCGTTCTCGTCGGTAGATCTTACAGGAATCGAAGGCAACACTAGTTTTTTGCCATTCACGGTAATCGTGACCGAAGGTGGTACCGGACGTTCAATTTTTCTGTCTTTCGAACTGAATCCCAACCCTATAAAATCAAAAAGAGGTTTGCCTTCTTCACCTTCAGCGACCAGAAACAAAGCATGTTTGCCATCCAGTTGATCGACGTAGCGAGAAACATCTACCGTAAATTGCTTTACTGTCGCCTCAGTATTTGCTGGCACAGTTATTTGAGCAATCCGTTTCCCTTTCCAGGTATCGTTATCCCAAGGGCCATCCAGCCATACATTGACTGTAAATGAAGTTTGTGTTTTTGGAGTAATAAATAGATTAAAAGCTGTAAGGTTCCCTTTTTCCGTCCCCTTAAACGCCTTCAACCCAAACTTATCCTGTTTCAGACCACCAAATCCAAAATATTTAAAACCTGCAATATTTCCATTTTTCATATTGGTCACAGGCATATGGTTGTCCCATACATCCCATGAATCCTGCTGTAAACTGATATCTGAAAGATAACAGGCATATCCAGCCGAATAATACCGATAAGGATCCAACCCATAAAAGTGAAATCCCTCCGACGTCACCTCGGCACCTTTATATTCTTTTCCTTGTTTATCTTTGATCGTCAAATTTTCCTGAAAAGGATCAAAAGCCCGGATAGAAACCATTCCGCCTTCTTTTACGCTTTTTTCATCCCATGAAACTTTGATCGGTTCGACCACAGCCTGACGTGCAAAACCAAATCCACGTGGTGGCCTATGGTAAAATACATACCATTGGCCATTGATCAGTTCGATACTGCCATGGGTATTATGACCCGCATTGCTGGTTTCAATCCCCGAGCCGTCCTTATTTAACACCGGCGCACGCGAATCGACCAAGACACCGCCACTCTTCCATGGCCCTAGCGGCGAATCTGCTACAGCATATCGCAGGGTTGAATTTGAGCTCCCTACTCCATATTCCGGACCTGAATAACCACTATATACCGAGACATATTTGTTCCCTACTTTACGGATTGATGACGCTTCAAAGAAATTGAATGTTCCTAAATCCTCCCCCTCAAAAATATTGGGGTATGAAGTACCTTTGGGATCACGTAACTCACCATACCGTGCACTTGCCGGCAATAAATAATTGATAATTTCCGTACCGGGCCGCAGCGAATACATTGTTTTCTGATCTAATTGTGCCGCCATGGAGCGTTGAAAACCCCAGAAACCGTATGCACGGAATCCGATTTCAAAATCAGGATCTTTCGGATCCGTAACATATTCAATGTAAACCGCAGGATCAAATCCAAGGATACTTCCAGGCAAGGTACGCTTGCCATCTTCGGTGAGGTTTATGGGTTTAAATGGACCGTTCGGCCGATCGCCTTTAACAACCATTGCCTCACGTTTATCTCCCCTGCTGTGTGGAAACAGGTAGTATTCTTTTTTCCCATCTTTGCGTTTGACCTCTACGAGATCTGGGGCATACATCACATCCCATTTTCCATCGATCGGATAGGTAAAAATAGCACCCTCATCGCGCCAACTCGTTAAATTTTCAATCGGTGCAGACCACATTCTGATATCAGGGCCACAATAACTGCTAAAACGTAAATCATGGGAACCAATGATATAAGCACGATATTTACCCGGCTGGTCGGGATCTTCAAAGACACGGGGTTCACCATCGGGAAGATGCTCCCAAAGCGGTAGGTAAGGATTACCAATGGATTGGTGTACATAACCTTTACCGTAATCCTTCAGGATATTTTGCTGCTGTCCTAACACGCTTGTTGCTGATAAAATTCCCGTAACGGATAATAAAAATACCATTGTCCGTTTTTTTAAGACAATATTTAGTCCCTTCATAAACTGATTAAATTAATTACTTAAATTATTGCTGAATTATATGTTATGCTGTTCAATTGACTTTCCTTGACTCAAATTACTTTATGCTACCAGTTATCGGTACGAAATGGCACAGCTAACAACCCCTCCTTATTGATTAGATTTGCATCTTCGGGATTATTGCTCCAAGCGTAGCGCACCGCCTTGGGATCTCTGAGTTTTGGATGACTCACCACCACTTCATTTCCCCGTATCACTGCATTCGCCCATACGAATTTGCGATCTGAACCGGCAATTGCAAAGTGCTGCAGTTTTTTACCATGACCGATAGCCAGTCCCTTTCCGGTCTGCTCAAAGGAAATGACAACCTGATCGCCATCCACCCGCATACGCTGATACTGCGGTCCGGAGGCGACGACATCTTCGCCATACAGCATCTTACGCGCACATAGAAATAATCGCTTTGCGATGTCTTTTTTATTTAGCGGGTGTATATCGTTCCACTCCCCTACATCATAAGTTACCGCCAGTGCGGTGAAAGGGATCTCCTTGCTCGCCTGAAATTGAGCATCCCTGATTCGGGCCCAATTTGATTCCCCGGGCATCGTATCCTTGGCCATAAAATTTGGCAGCTGCACCAGCAAAAAAGGCAGCTGTGGCTGACCAAAATGCACACGCCAACTGTTGACCAACAAGGTAAGATAGTCTCGGTAATGTGTGGGGTCGGCGGTATTTGCTTCCCCTTGGTACCAGAGCACACCTTTTAATCCGTAGTCGCGTAAAGGATGGATCATTCCATTATACAAGCCCGAACCAACCTGGCTCATATGCTCAAGACGGTCTTTATACCCATCAATTTTATCCTGGTCCAGTGCAATTTGCCAATGCCATTCGCCTACAAGATCAATACGCACATCATCCAGCTTGATTTTATAGGGTTTATCAGGCGTAAACCCGCCATCTCGTCCATCCGTTCGCAGACGGACGGTTAAATTATTATTTCCTGCGTGTAGCACACCTGCAGGTATATCGTAAATCCGCGGCGGATATCGATAGGCTGTAGAACCGACAAAATGACCATTGACATACACCGAGTCGCTATCGGCCAAAGTCCCCAGATATAACTTGGCGTGCCTTCCTTCCTTAGCTGCCGGAACAACAAAACTCCGCCTAAAATAACTGACCCCTCTATGGGTCTGCTGTGGTCTGCTCCAGTACTCCGGCACTTGCACTATGGGCCAATTTGAATCGTTATAGTGCTCTTCAGTCCACAAATCCGCTCCCCGATCTCTTTCGGCCAACCGAAGGCTATCGATCGCATGCCGATCGACCAGCAACTCAGGAAATTTTTTCAAATATTTCTGATCGATCCAATGCGCGATCTCCGATCCACCCAGGCTAGATACGATCATCCCGACAGGGATCCCATTATGCTGATAAGACTCCAATGCATAAAAATAAGCCAATGCAGTCCAGTTCATGACATCAGAGGCAATCCCCGAATGCCATCGTTCACCGGGTGGTATATCTTCCTTTACATCGGTCAGACTATTTTGTGTCGGAACCTTGAAATAGCGGATCATATGATGATTAGATTCATTGATTTCAGGAAAACGTTCCACGAGTCGCTTAATTGGCGTCTCCATATTAGACTGGCCCGAACAGAGCCAGACATCGCCGATTAACACATCCCGAATGACCATATCATTGATCTCCATCATATAGGGGCCACCATAACGTTGTGGCGGGATCCGCACATGCCACTTGCCATCCTCTCCCCCTTCGGTGTAATAATATGCCCCCCTAAACCGCAGCGTAACCTTCTCACCTTTCGTTGCCCATCCCCAGATGTTGAGATCGACATCCCGTTGCAGCACCATTTGGTCCCCCATAATTGCGGGGAGCCGTACACGGGCAACACTCGTTAGCCCGCAAAAAAGCAAAACAAAAACCAGTGTCAGATGACAAAAAAAAGAGGAAAGACAAAAGAAATTTCTAAATCTAAAAGCCATATGCTACCACCTTACCGTCCAAATTTCCAACAATCGAAAAACAGGATATTGGATGGAGCCTTGCCTTTAAAGACAAAGTATAGATCGTGTATCCCTTTAACACTATCCGGCAAAATAGTCTCCACGGTAGTCCATCTATCATCGCCTCCTGTCATAGGAACCTGTATGGTGGCTAATAAAGGCCCGTCACTAGCCCCCGAACGCACCTCCATACTGACACCGCCATGATGTGTCGTTCCTACCCGCGCAAAAAAATTGCGGGCTCCTTTCTCACCAAAGTCAACGTTTTTCACAACGGTATAGGCGCCGTCTTTCCTCGCTTTTATAAAAACACCTACTTTTTCGTTCTGATAGGATTTAACATGCTCAGACCAGGCAATCATTTCGGCCTGATTAAGCGCGTAGGGGTTCACTGTTGCAAGTGCCCTCGTAATTCCGGCAGTCATTTTCATCGGCGGGATACTGCCGTCCGGATGAAAATTCAATTCCTGAACAGCGACCGAACGTGTGAAACCTCCCCCTCCGGGCAATGCACCATTATGGTAAAAGAAATAACTTTTCCCTTTAAAATCCACAACACCGGGATGATTTGTAAATGCTTTTCCTTCAGCCGGCATCAGCACCCCACCATACTTCCAGGGCCCCTCTGCTTTTTTACTCGTCGAATACCCAATAAATTCCGGAAGAGGACCTCCCGGCCAGAAAAGATAATACAAACTGTTTCTTTTGTACAACCAGGGGCCCTCCTCATAATTAGAAGGACGTTTAGGGTCGCCCTCTCTTTTTCCAAACGATGCCGCCGTCATCGGAACCTCAACGATATCACCTGTATAGGAGATCATGTCTTCATTCAGCTTGACATATTTCAGCTTGGGATTACCCCAATACATATGGGCCTGACCATCGTCATCAACAAATACTGTAGGGTCGATATCGCCCCATTCGCTCTGCAGCAACGGCTTTCCCAAAGGATCATGAAATGGCCCCAGTGGACTATCGCCCACCGCAACGCCGATCGCACCACGATTGTTCAACTTAGAAATAACAGGCACATAGAGATAAAATTTGCCATTTTTTTCAACACATTGTGCCGCCCAGGCATCACCTTTTGCCCATTCAAAATCAGTGTAAGAGAGAATTGCGCCATGATCGGTCCAGTTCACCATATCATTGGTTGAATATACACGCCAATTGTTCATATTAAACCAGGTGGATTCCTCTTCATCCTGCGTGGTATAAAGATAAAGACGGTTGTTATACACCAATGGTGCCGGATCTGCAGTATAGGACGTCTGTACAATCGGATTCTGCGCCCTTAATACATTTATCGTGACCACGAACATCGTCAGAAACCCAAACTGTAATCGTGTAAAAAATTGTTTTCTCATATCATCTTAATTTGTCGTCAAATGGAAGTAATCAACATCTACATAGCCGCCGGCTGCTTTGCTCGCATAATTAAAAATTCCGAACCGATACCCCATAAAATGGGGTATCGTATAGCTCATTGCCAGCTCGTCACCTATTGAATTCCAATGCTGTCCATCCATACTGTAAAAAAATTGAGCCCTGTCTCTTCTGTCGGTAAAATCGCAGCTCGCTTTGAGAAATACACGCGTCTGTTTGATACCGATCCTCGCCAGTTCTCGCGGTACACCTGTCGCTGCATTGATCATAACCAATGATTTGGTATTTCCTTCCATACGAATTCCCACTAATCCATAATTTTTCTGCAGCAGCGATAGGCCCGCAAAATCACCATCTTTCATTTTAGAAACCTCAAGAGCGATAGAAGCACTGCATTTTGGTCCCGTGGAGCGTTGTGTCAATGTATTTCTGGCGGCCAGAAAATCATCGGTACGCTCGCCTGTACGCAGTCTCAGAAAACCGCTGCGTTCGGTCACCGACCATAGACTGGAGTCTGGGTTATGGTTCCATTGCCATACCAAAGGGAGCGCTGCCTGCCCAGCTTTCCTGTCAAAATCATCCGAGTTAACGATTCCGGGACTTAAACTTTTATTTGCAGGAAGATCCAATGTGGCTGGGACTTTTCCGTCAAGACCAAGTATAGGCCACCCATCTTCCCATTTGACGGGAACCAAAAACGGAATTCGGCCTACTGCACCGTAATCCTGAAAAAGGTACGCATACCACTGTCCACCCGGCATATCGATCAGACCACCTTGCGCCACACCCTGATCCTGTAGCACCACTTTACCTTCATAGGGACCTTCTAGTTGACTCGCCCGATGCACAATTACGGTGCGCATTCCTCCTGCTGGCCATGAAATATTAAAAAGATAATACATACCATTGATCTTAAATAGCTGGGATCCCTCTGCCGGTAAACCACCTTTGCCCTCTTTAGGCTTGGCGGGTAAGGAGGCATCGTCTATCAAAACACGTTGTGTTCCCGCTTTTATACCTGAAAAATCTGGTAATAATTCAGCCATATTGATCTGGCCTCCACCCCAGATCATATAGATTTTCCCTTGGTCAAAGAATAAGCTGTGATCGTGCATCATCGGTCTAAATTCGGTTGAAACCCAAGGTCCATGCTCAATATCACGTGTGCGATAGATATGTGTTTTCCCCGTGTTGGCAGAAAATGTACTCACAAAGTACTGCCCCTCATGAAAACGTAAACTGCTCGCCCAGGAACCATGTCCATAGGCATTTTTTTTGTCTGACAATTGAAGTTCATCCTGATCTCCAAGGCGATCGTACGTGTAGTTGACCAAGGTCCAATTGACCAGATCTTTGGATTTCATAATCGGAACACCAGGATTCATATGCATCGTGGTACTGCTCATATAGTAGGTATCACCGACACGTATCATGGACATATCGGGTACATCGGCAAAGATGATTGGATTATGGGCCTGTTGCGCTGTTGCCCAAAAAAATAGGTTCATCAAGCAGAACACCAACGCGCTGATTTTCATTCTTAACATATTGACAGGATTAATTAATCGCATTAATTCAGTAGCTCCCTAAACGTGTAGTTCTTCCCCGGTAAGGTCAGCACATCGTATTCATAAAAACTTGGCAATTCGATCCCTTTCAGATGTGAATGCGCCGACTGAATAGCCCCTGGTATTTGTATTGGATTTAAAAGAGGATTTGTCTGATTCCCTTTTGCGACCTGGAGCCCAGGGCCTTTTAATGGGAACCTTGTCCGCAAGCGCAAATTGCCCCCTAATGCCGAAAATACCTGAAGCTCCTTTATCTTTCCTTTTTTCCATTGCAGGTCAATTTCAAACCCACCGCGCGTTTTTATTCCTTTTACCCATCCCTCTTTCCACAGCTCCGGAATTGCCGGCAGCAGATGCACAGCTCCGTCGTGGCTCTGAATCAGCATTTCGGCGATACCCGCAGTTAGGCCAAAATTACCATCGATCTGAAATGGTGGATGTGCAGTAAACAGGTTTGGATAGGTACGTCCATCAGGATGATTTTCATCGGAGACTGTCAGCATTTTTTTTATAATCTCGTAAGCATGGTTTCCATCCAGTAGGCGGGCCCATAAATTTATTTTCCATCCGATTGACCATCCTGTCGCAAAATCACCACGATAGACCAATGAATTACGCGCCGCTTCAAACAGTTCAGGGGTGCGGAAAGGCGAGATCTGATTGCCGGGAAATAATCCATATAAATGTGATACATGCCGATGTTGATTTTGAGGATCATCGACATCCTCCAGCCATTCTTGTAGCTGATTATATTTTCCAATATGCATCGGTGGAATACGCCGCGCCGTAGCCAGCAGTGTATCTTTATAGATGGAATCGATCCCCAACGCTTCTGCGGCTAAGGCCGTACGGGTCAACATAGCATAGCAGAGCTGATTATCCATCGTTACTCCTGCAGCGAGCGGCCCCTGTTCGGGCGAAATGGAAGGGCTCAATACGAGCCATTTTTCCGCGGGATAACCACGATGTGCTATCAGCGTGGACAAGAGAAAATCACAAGCCCCCTTCATAACAGGGTAATATTGCCTTAAAAACATCTTATCGCCCGTAAAAAGATAATGCTCCCACAGATGCTGAGACAACCATAGCCCTCCACTGGGCCACATTCCGGCAGCCGCAAAATCAATCGGACTGGTCACACGCCAGATATCTGTATTGTGATGAGCCACCCAGCCCCGTGCATTGTACATGATCTTCGCTGTTTCTGCTCCACTTTCACTGAGCTCTTTGATCATGGAAAATAATGGCACATGCGTACTGGAAAGATTAGTGACCTCAGCTGGCCAGTAGTTCATCTCGGTATTTATATTGATCGTATATTTGCTGTCCCATGCAGGTTGCATGGACCTGTTCCAGATACCTTGAAGATTGGCCGGCTGACCACCCGGCTGCGAAGAGCAGATAAGCAAATAGCGTCCAAACTGAGCCAACAGTGTCACCAGTGCCGGATCCTGTGTACGGGCAAAATTTGCAATGCGCGATGGTATGGGCTCCAGCTGTTCGCTGCTGTCGCTCCCCAAATGGAGCTGAAAACGACTAAATTGTTTATGATAAGCGACCGTATGCTGCCGCAAAGCGAGCTGATAATCCTTGTCCATGGCCTTTTGCAGCCGTTCTGCCGCCAGCGTATATGGATCAGCTCCCAATTGTTTATAATTCTGGAAATTGCTCGCAATTGAAATATAGAGACGAATGCTGCTCGCTTGCTGTATATCGATCGACGAGTCCGTTACGACAATATTACCATCTGTATGTTGTAAGCCTGTATGAATTTGGTAGACAACCTGTCCGTTTATCCCCTCATGATCCGTCCCCCTACCCGCTAAAATAAGATTTTGCCCATTTTTAAAAATACGATGCCTCGCTTCATTTTCATAGGTCAATGTACCGTTGAGCGCTCCCTTCTTGCTTGATGTAATCTGCATGATAATCACATCGTCGGCAAATGAAGTAAAAACTTCTCTGGTAAAAGTCACCCCATCAACTTGATAGCGTGACAAGGAGACTGCCCGTTCAAGATCCAGTTCACGATAATAATCCTGAAACTGTTCATGACCCCGAAATTGGAGCAGAATGTCGCCTGCTGTCTGATAAGGCATCCCATGTGTCTTGGTGAAAAAAGTTTCATTGGCCAGCCGATCGGCTTCAACAGGTTTTCCATCGAATATATAATTCTGAATGGTTTGCAATGCCGCCCCGCCCTTCTTATTATCATTTCGATAAGGTCCTCCGGCCCAGATTGTTTCTTCATTGAGTTGTATTCTCTCAACAGCCGGAATTCCGTAAACCATAGCTCCCAACCTTCCATTACCGAGCGGCAGGGCTTGCTCCCATACCTTAGCATCGGCAGGACGATCATACCACATCGTTAATGCCGATCGTTTCTGGGCAAATGTAATGTTCAGTGATAACATCACGAACAGTACACCAACACATTTAAAAATAAATTTTCCGATCATTTCTCTTGCTTGCATCATCTACTGTTTCGAATTATTTTTTCAGGTATTCCATCCCCTATTGAGATCTACCGATTCAGAGCGCCCAACAGGAACCTTTTGATTTATATCATAGCCAGACACTATTTCACTTCCTTACTTTTTGTTTCCTTAAATAACAACTGGGAGACATTATAGAGGTCATTTCTCCATACATTGAAATCATGTCCTCCCGGTTCCAAATAATATACATGCGGAACTTGATGCTCCAGCAAATAATCATGGGTCCGCTTACTGATATTGAGCAAGCCATCCTGGTCACCACAGGAGATCCACAGCAGTTTAAGCCTGTCTTTAGCTTCTTTCGGAACAGGTAGCAATTCCTGCGGTAACTTCGTATTAGGTGCAGAAGAAAAACCACCGACCCAGGCAAAGGTGTCGATATGGCCAAGTCCGAAATTCAGGGCCTGCCCCCCACCCATGGACAATCCAAAAATTGCCCGGTGTTCGCGGTCCTTTTTAACGGAGAATCTAGATTCTACATAAGGGATCAGATCATTGAGGAGATCTTTTTCAAAAGTCGAAAATGCAGCGACCCGATCCGGAGCCATGACATTTCCACCAGCACGGTCATCCGTCATGGCACGGCCATTGGGCATAATCACCAGCATGGGCTCCATTTTTCCTTGCGCATACAGGTTATCAAAAATAACCTGGGGATTTCCATGTCTCAACCATTCTCGCTCATCTCCTCCAATTCCGTGCAACAGATAAAGCACAGGATATTCCTTTGTCTTATTATAGCCCGGTGGTGTATATATAATTGCTTTTCTGGATACACCTACAGTTTTTGATGGGTAAACTATAGAATCTATTTTCCCGGTCGATGCCAGTTGCTGCTCAACATCAAATCCTTTGGGTGCAACCTGTTGTGCCTGTGCGATCAGGTTGACGGACAAAACGCACAGTGCCGTGCAGATCATCTTTTTCATATTATAATTGGTTTAACAGTACATAAATATCAGGTTAAGCATTCCTATTAGTAACAACCCAATTTCAATTAAGCCACCACTTTCCTTTTCAGTACCTGTAATACCGCTGCTACAATAGCATCGGCGTTTAGGCCATATTTATCCATCAGTGCACTTGGCGGTCCCGATTCACCGAAGCTATCGTCTACAGCCACATATTCCTGTGGAGTAGGCATTTGCTTTACCAGCAGCTGTGCCACACTATCTCCGAGTCCGCCGATCCGGTTGTGTTCTTCGGCCGTAACAACACAGCCTGTTTTGGCAACAGAACTGAGTATCGCTTTCTCATCCAGAGGTTTGATGGTATGTATATTGATGATTTCGGCATCGATACCCAATGTTTCCAATTCTTCCCCTGCACGTATGGCTTCCCAGACTAAGTGGCCCGTCGCCAGAATAGTCACTGCAGTACCCGGATTGAGCAGCACAGCTTTTCCGATCACAAATTCCTGATCTTCCGGCGTAAATACCGGAACTACAGGACGCCCAAAGCGCAGGTAAATTGGCCCTTGGTGCCTTGCAGCTGCAATCGTAGCCGCTTTCGTCTGATTATAATCACAAGGATTGATAACTGTCATCCCCGGGAGCATTTTCATTAATCCGATATCTTCCAATATCTGGTGGGTTGCTCCGTCTTCACCCAAAGTCAGACCTGCATGCGAGGCCGCGATCTTCACATTCTTATCCGAATACGCGATAGACTGTCTAATCTGATCGTATACCCGTCCCGTAGAAAAATTGGCAAATGTACCCGTAAATGGTATTTTCCCTCCGATCGTAAGGCCCGCCGCGATCCCCATCATATTTGCTTCAGCAATACCGATCTGAAAAAAGCGTTCTGGAAATGCCTTGATAAAATCATTCATTTTGAGGGAACCGATAAGGTCTGCACAGAGTGCAACTACATTTTCATTTTCCTTTCCTGCTTCCAGCAAACCTGCACCGAATCCAGAGCGTGTGTCTTTGGACGCTGTATATGTATATTTTTTCATGTTATCTCGTTCGAAATTTCCTTATTTACGAGACGATGTAATCGCCTAATGTTTCTGCATTTTGATTTAAAGCCGAAGACAGCTGCTCATCACTAGGAGCTATGCCATGCCACTTATGCGACCCCATCATAAAATCAACTCCATTCCCCATTTCGGTATGTAGCAGGACCATCACCGGCACTCGGTTTGCTGTCAAGGCTTGCGCTTTTCGAAAACCTGAAATCACAGAGCCAATATCATTTCCGCGCATAATTTCAATAACCTTCCAGCCGAATGCCATCCATTTGCGTGGTAAATCGCCCAGCGAGAGGACATCGTTGGTCGCCCCATCGATCTGGGCTCCATTGTAATCGACAATAGCAATCAGGTTGTCTATTTCATTGTGCGCGGCATACATGGCCGCTTCCCAGACTTGACCTTCCTGTAATTCGCCATCCCCCATCAGCACATACACCAAGTGATGATCCTGATTTAGTTTTTTGGCCTGCGCAGCACCAATAGCGACAGAAAGGCCTTGCCCCAAGGATCCCGAAGCAACGCGTATCCCCGGCAGCCCCTCATGCGTAGTTGGATGACCCTGAAGCCGTGAATTGAGTTTCCTAAATGTCGCAAGTTCATCCACTGGAAAATATCCCGCCCGCGCCAGTACACTATAAAATACCGGTGATATATGTCCATTGGACAGAAAGAACAGATCTTCGCCCTCTCCATTCAGGTCGAATGCCTCCTTTCGCTGCATCAATTCAAAATACAGGCAAACCAACAATTCGGTACAGCCTAAGGATCCGCCGGGGTGTCCGGATTGGCAACCATGCACCATACGGACGATATCTCTTCGGACCTGCTTCACAATAGCTTCTAAATTATGGATACTATGTTTTGTCATGACCATCTCAATTGTTGTTTTGCGCAGCGACACGTTTGTGGTCGGCTAAAAACTGAGCCAGCCCACTATCCGTCAGCGGGTGTTTTAATAAAGAATAGATCGCCTGCAGCGGTCCTGTCATTACATCAGCCCCGATCTTCGCACAGCCCAGGATATGGGCACTGTGGCGTACCGAAGCCGCAAGAATCTGGGTTGGAAAAGCATAATTATCGTAGATCGTACGTATTTCACGGATCAATGCCAGCCCATCAACAGATATGTCATCCAAGCGACCGACAAATGGAGATACATAAGTCGCTCCTGCCTTTGCCGCCAAGAGGGCCTGACCAGCGGAAAAGACCAAGGTACAGTTGGTCTTAATTTGTTTTGTACTAAAATATTTGATTGCTTTGATTCCATCTTCGGTCATCGGGACCTTCACAACGATCTTGTTGTCCAGGGCCGCCAACAACATCCCCTCCTCGATCATTGTCTGATAATCGGTCGAAATGACCTCCGCACTTACATCGCCATCAACAATGGCACATATTGCTCTGTAATGTGCATGTACTTGAGCCGTGCCCGAGATCCCCTCTTTGGCCATCAGCGAAGGATTGGTCGTTACCCCATCCAAGACACCTAGATTTTGAGCCATGCGAATCTCAGAGAGACTTGCTGTATCGATAAAAAATTTCATTTTTTTGAGTTGATTAGTTTAGTATTCGCCAGACTTCCAGCGATTGGTTATAAAGCAAAACTATAGCTTTCAACAAGATACGGTTGCAACAAATAAAAAAAAGAAGGGTAAAAATGTTTAAAACAGATTACCCTTCCGAAAAATAGATCCAAAATGATCTTTTTAAATAACAATTCAACAGCCAGCCTTACACCGAAGTGCTTTTTTGCAGCTGAATATATTCACTCGGCGTCATCTGATATTTAGCTTTGAAAACTTTTGTAAAGTAATTCGGATTAGCGAACCCCGTTTCATAAGCGATTTCAGAAATAGACTTATCACTTTTTTCCAATAGGCTCGCTGCTTTCTCCAGTTTTACTGAACGAATAAAATCCACAGGCGACATGCCTGTTAGTTCCAGCAGCTTGTTGTATAAAGAGGCCCTGCTCATCGACGTATGCGCACTCAAAGCCTCCACCGATAATTGCGGATTATCAATATTATCGTGAACATAATTCAACACTTTCTGTAGAAATTTGTCCTTTTCGGAGTTGATCGTCAATTCCGGAGGTAAAATAGAAACTTGTTTGCTATAGACTTCCTTAAACGCCTGATTCAGCTGGAGCAAGCTATTTATCTTTGCAATCAGCACATCCATATCAAAGGGCTTGGTCAGGTAGCCTACGGCACCGGACTCTAGACCACAGACAAGACCATTATCGACCTGTGAAGCCGTCAGCAACACGACAGGAATGTGTTTCGTCCGTTTATCCTGTGCAAGTTTCTGCGAAAATTCCATCCCGTTTAGGTAGGGCATCTGTACATCGCTCACCACAATGTCGGGATGATGGAAAAGAGCCTTTTGCCAGCCATCTTTTCCATTGGTCGCCTCAATAATCTGGTAATGCTCTTTTAAGGACTCTTTGAGATAATACCTAAAGTCTTCATCATCTTCGATAATCAGCACCAAGGGGCTCTGTCTAGCTTCCACAGGTTGCACCAGCGTGATAGTTTCCTGTTCAGGTATCCCATCATATACCGGCTCAGCCTGGTCTAACCACAAATCAAATTTAAAACTACTGCCTTTCGCAGGCTGACTGCTCACCGAGATTTCGCCATCATACATCTGAACAAAAGATTGAGCGATCGAGAGTCCAATACCTGAACCTTGGCTAGCCACCTTACCATCATTATCATACTGAAAGAAACTCTCAAATATCGATTGCTGCAACTGCTCGGGAATCCCGATACCGGTATCTCGCACTTCGAGGTAAACATGCAGCTTTTTGTCAACCGCACTGACAGATGATATACTTACGGCGATATCCCCATCCTTTTTCGTAAACTTAAAGGCGTTATAGATTAAATTAAATAAAACGCGCTCCACCTTATTGCGGTCAAAACGGCAATATAATTTTTCTTGACAGGGGAAAAAAGAATAGTCTATACCTTTTTGCAAGGCCATGTCCTGAAACGAGCGGTATACCTCCTGCACAAAAGAGACCAATTCACCATCTTCATCCTGCAGCTTGAGTTCGTGATACTCCATCTTACGAAAATCAAGCAACTGGTTGACCAGATTTAAAAGCCGGCGCGCATTACGACTGATCAAATTAAGCTGATCACCGAGTTTGCTATCTTTATTTTTGGCAATCAAAGCATCTATCGGTCCCATGATCAGTGAGATTGGCGTGCGGAATTCATGACTTAAATTGGTTAAAAACCTGATTTTCATCGCATCCAACTGATGTTTGGTCTCTGCATCTCTTTTTTGTTGTTCAATGAGCTGTTTCGCCTGGCTACGCTCCTGCTCAATCGCAAATTTTTGCTTTAGCTTTTCAATCCCACGATGTCTCATCCATAGAAGTACCCCCACGACTGCGATCACATAAAATAGATAAGCATAAATCGTGCGCCAAAACGGTGGAGCAACATGTATAGCAATCGATTTGATTTCCTTGTTCCAAATCCCGTCGTTGTTACTCGCACGTACCTCAAAGACATAATCTCCGGGATCCAGATTGGTGTAATAGGCACTATTTTCTTTTCCGTTGCGAATCCAGTTTTTATCAAAACCGACAAGACGGTACTCATATTGGTTATCCTCCGGTACAGTGAGGTTTAGTGCAGCAAAAGAAATTGAAAAATTCTGTTTATATTTTAGTTCGATACGATCGGAGGTCAACAAAGACTGCTGTATTGGACCTTTCTCCGCCGGTTGAATAATCACATTGTCAATTTTTAGATCAGTTAGTGCAACCTTAGCAGGATTACTGTTTGTTTTTAAATGAGCTGGATAAAAATGATTAAAACCCTTTTGACCGCCAAAGTAGATTTCTCCATCGCTCGTTTTTAGCGAGGCACCGAGCATAAAAGCGCCCTCTTGCAACCCTACAGCATTCGAATAATTTTTAAACTTATTTTGTGCCGGAGAATAACAGCTCAAGCCTTTGTTCGTTGAAAACCAAATCCGCCCCTTATCGTCTTCGACAATACTCTGGATAGCACCATTAGCCAGTCCGTCCTTCTCAGAAAGTGTCTCAAAAACTACTTTCCCTTTTCGCAGCAACCCTATCCCATTGCCATTGGTTCCAACCCATAAATCCCCTTTTTTATCTGTATATATCGCTAATATATAATTGCTGGGTAGCTTGTTGTTTGCCTTATCAAAAATTTTAGACCGTTTTGTCAAAGGATCATACATCACCAATCCCGAGCCATAAGTACCGATCCACATGTGCTGTTCCTGATCTTCCGCCAGCGCTCGTATAAAATTCCCCGGCACCTGGATTCCATCGCCTAAGTGATCATCCCGCTTATACTTCTTGACAATTCCACTCCCTTTTTGAATGATGTTAACACCTCCTCCATTGGTCCCAACCCATGTATTTCCCTTAAAGTCAACTTTTAAACAAAAAATATCGTTATTATTCAGATTATCTTCTTTGTTGCCAACAATGTACCTTTTTAAATTTCCGTTAAGGAGGTCATAACAAATGACGCCTTGCTGATACGTCCCGATCCAAAGCTGATCGAGCTTTCTTTCCAAAGTGAGCACCGTTAGATCTCTAGGTAGATTGGCAGAAAGGCTGACGGATGATAATCGATCAGTCTCCCGGTCGTATTTCCAGACACCGCCACCGTCGACGCCTAAAAAAATCTTATTTTGATAGGCCGCAAACGAAGTTACTATGGCCGGATCGCCGGTCATTCCTTCCAGAAAATCCAAACTTTTTAATCTAAATTGACTTAAATTGGTGTCGAATTTATTCAATCCTCCCTGAAAAGTACCTATCCAGTAAATTCCGCTATTATCTACAAAAATAGACCGTATCGATTTGTGAGAAAGACTATGCACATTACTTGGATCAGGCTTAAAGGTGCGAACTGTAAAATTATTGGTATTAAGTACATCCAAACCATTGTCCGTTCCGATCCATAGATCCTGCTTTTGATTGTGGCACAAGGTATAAATCCGGGGACTGCTTAAAGCCCCATTCCCCTGCTTCGAAATAAACTTATTGAACTGAGAATCGCCAGGATTGAGGTATTTAAGTCCCAGCATAGACCCGATCCAGATCCGACCCTTATCATCTTCAACAATGGAGCTGACTTCAATCCCGTTTCCATATCCTTCCTGTTCCGATAGGACTTCAAAACGTTTTATTGTTTTGAAGTCTGCCGACAGACGGAATATTCCATTCTCTGAGGATACCCACATATTGTTTTGCCGATCGCGAAATACACAGCTCGTCACTTTGTCGGCAAAAGTTTCGACAATACGCCGATAGGTTGGATCCATTTTCTTTTGTAGATTATTGACATCCAGTATATACAAAGCGCCATAGGAAGCGACCCAAATATTTCCATTGGCATCCGTATCAATAGCATTAATTGCGGTACTGAGCCATTTCCCATCAGGTGTAAGATTATACGAACGGATACGATCTGCTTCACGATCATAATAACTCAATCCGCCGCCATTGGTACCAATCCAAATTCTTCCCTTCTTGTCTTCACACAGAGCCGAAATATGATTGGCCATTAAACTATTCTCTTGGTTGGCATCATATCGATAGACATTATACCGACGCCCATCGAAGCGGTTCAGTCCATCTTCTGTGCCCAACCAAAGAAAACCATAGCTATCTCGATAGATACTATAGATCGTATTGGAGGAAAGTCCATCTTTTGAAGAATAGCGCTGAAATGTTACAGGATGATTTTGCCCGTATGAAAAAAACGTCAGCAACATCCAGCCTAATGCCAGTAAAATGCGTATCATATATTTAGGTAAATAATCTCCACCACAAAAATTTGAAGTGAACTGTGAACTAAATTATCAAATTAATCCCTTCCAAACTAGCCTCGATCATAATTTATGCGCTATTGTCGGTCATTTTTGACATTCTTATCCTTCATTTAAACATTCTTGCTATCCGTCAAAATTTACATTGGCTAGCTTTGGTCTACAATTATAAACTGCTTTGAAAGGTTTCCCTATCATGGGAAAATTACACACCAATAATGCAACCGGTTGCGACAACGTGAAGATCGGAAAAATTAACCAATTATTAAACAAAATATGACAGCACAAAACGGTCCGTAAATGGCGTTTATTTTTATCAAAAATGAGCCCAATACAGGTATTAGTCTACCTAACAAATTCAAGAAAATTTAACCAAGATTTTTTAAACCTATTTATCAATCCAAAAATGCTATGATGATTACATTTACAATCACACTAGTAAGGCATTGGAAAAAGCTATGGGGTATAGCTAAGCCATTTACTTTACTGCTGTTCCTAATCTATATGGGACAGTCCACACTACATGCTCAGACCAAAAGACAGGTAAGAGGTATTGTAGTCGATAGCAACCATAAAAAGATCGCTGGCGCGTCCATTAAGATAAAGGGTACTTCATTGGCTACAGCTAGTGACGACAACGGCAATTTCACCCTTCAAGTACCTGCGGATAAAAACTTATTGACCATTTCCAAGCTCGGGTATGGACAAGTTGAAGTCGACATCAACAATAAGAATACCGTAGAGATACAGCTAATCGACAAATCAATTGAAATCGAAGAAACAATTGTTGTCGGTTATGGCCGTCAGAAAAAAGAAACCGTCGTTGGAGCCATCGCCCAGACTTCAGGCAAAGTTTTAGAGCGTGCTGGAGGTGTTTCGAGTGTAGGGGCTGCGCTGACGGGCAACGTGCCGGGAGTAATAACCACAGCAAGTACCGGAATGCCCGGAGAGGAAGATCCCCGTATTGTAATCCGCGGACGCAGTACCTGGAATAATACCGATCCTTTAGTCATGGTTGATGGTGTAGAAAGGCCGCTATCTGCCGTTGATATCAGTTCCATTGAAACCATCTCTGTACTCAAAGACGCATCAGCAACCGCTGTTTATGGCGTAAGAGGAGCCAATGGCGTAATCTTAATCACCACCAAACGTGGTATGGAAGGGCATATGCTGATACGTGGTACTGTCAACAATATCATCAAAACTGTTTCGCAGCTTCCCGGTAAAATGGATTCATACGATGCCCTAATGTTACGCAACAAGGTTATCGAAAATGAATTAGGCATCTCACCTGCCAGCTGGGCCAACTATCTTCCACAGGATATCATCAACAAATACCGTTTTCCTGCCGACCAGACAGAACGCGAACGCTATGTAAATACGGACTGGGCAAAAGAATTATTTAAGAGCCAAGCCTTTTCACAAAATAGCAGCGTCAATATTGCCGGTGGTACACCCTTTGTCAAGTATTTTGCCAATGCAGATTTTCTTTACGAAGGCGATATGTTCCGTCAATTCGAAAATTCACGCGGTTATAAAGCCGGTTACGGATTTAACCGTCTGAATGTACGTTCCAATCTGGATTTCCAGCTCACCCCCACAACTAAATTCTCCACCAACCTGGCAGGATCCCGCGGTGTCAAAAAAAGCCCATGGGGCGGTGGCAACGATTATTCGTATTGGATCGCGGCCTATACCGTAGCTCCTGACGTTATCTATCCACGTTACGCAGATGGAACATGGGGCTACTATGCGTTAAACACGCAAGCAGGAATAAACTCTGCCCGAGTGTTGGCGATCAGCGGTACTGAATATGTAACCACAAGCCGTATTACGACGGATTTTACACTTGAGCAAGATCTCAAGTTTTTAGCGAAGGGCCTCAACGTTCGCGGAACGATCTCACTGGATAATACCTTTGTCGAAGGTGGCCGGGGTATCAATGACGCCAACAATAGCACACAAAGTAAATGGATAGATCCCAATACCGGACTGCCAACCTACCAGATTGCATTCGATGGTACCAACAGATTTGATTTTGTCGAAGGTATAAACTGGACAACCGGCGCCGGACAAGTCAGGGATTGGTCCACCTACAGAAGACTATTCTATCAATTGCAATTAAACTACGCGACCACCCTCGGCAAAGACCACAACATTACTGCCATGGGACTTTTCAACCGCAATCAAACCGGTACAGGAAGTATGATCCCCTCCTATCGTGAGGACTGGGTATTCCGGACAACCTATAATTACAAAAACAAGTATATGCTCGAGTATAATGGCGCCTATACAGGATCAGAGAAATTCGGTCCTGATAACAGATTTGCCTTTTTCAACTCAGGAGGTCTAGGCTGGTTAGTCAGCGAAGAAGAGTTTATGAAGCCGGTTTCATTTTTGAATTTGCTCAAGCTCCGTGCTTCTTACGGTGACATCGGTGACGATAGTGGTGGGCGGCAATTTCTATATTTAACCCAGTGGGCTTATGGCGGCACCGCCGGCATGGGCGTTGAGGGGCGCTTCTCCTATTCCGACGGCAATACCAGCCCCTATGTCTGGTACAAGGAAAGTGCGCTCGGTAATCCAAATATCCGTTGGGAAAAAGTCAACAAATTCAATGTCGGACTCGATTTCGGTCTATTCAATAGCCAGATAAGCGGTAAGGTCGACTTTTTTAGGGACCGGCGGACAGATGTTCTCATCAGCGGCGCCAATAGGGCCATCCCTTCCTATTTTGGGATGGAGGCACCAACAGCCAACCTCGGCAAAGTTCAAAACAAAGGATTTGAGGTTGAGCTAAAATTCAACAGAAAGCTCAATGTCGACTCGAGAATATGGGCCGATATCAACTTTACCCACGCCAAGGATAAAGTCATCAACGCCGATGCTCCCGAATTGCTCCCCGAGTACCAGAAACCAGACAATAAACAGGTCAATCAGACTTACTCGTACGTCAGTGCAGGCTACTATAATACCTGGGACGAACTTTATTCGAGTACTGCGCACGAAAGTAATGATCTAGCCAAACTACCCGGCAATTATCATATACTCGATTATAACGGGGATGGTATTATCGATGCTAAGGATAATATCCCTTACGCCTTTCCTTCGGTTCCACAAAACACATACAATTGTACGATTGGGTTCGACTGGAAGAATTTCAGTATCATGACACAATGGTATGCCGTCAATAATGTCACCCGTCAGGTTGTTTTCAACAGCTTTTCTGGCCAGTTAAACCTGGCTTACGACGAAGGTTCCTATTGGTCAAAAGACAATGTCAATGCCGATGTGCCACTGCCTCGCTGGCTATCGCAATCGAGCACGTATACACCCGGTAGTCGATATATGTTTGATGGTTCATACATCCGTCTGAAAACAGCCGAAATTGCTTACAATTTTAACCGGGAATCCAGCATCATCAAACGCATGGGCCTTCAAAATCTTCGCGTTTTCCTCAATGGAAACAACTTAGTTTTCTGGTCCAAAATGCCGGATGACCGTGAATCCAATTACGCCGGTACAGGCTGGGCTTCACAGGGGGCCTACCCTACTGTAAAGCGGTTTAATCTAGGTGCAAACATTACATTTTAACCCTACCCATATGAAAAAGTATTTCAAGGTAATCTTTATAGCTGGTGTGATCTGGTCTTCCTCTTCCCTACTCTCGTGTAAAAAATATTTAGACAAAGAAGAGCAGTCCAATGTGTCCTCCAAAGAAGCATTTAAAAACTTTATTAACTTCCAGGGATATACGGAAGAGCTCTACAGCTGTGTTGTCAACTTTAGTAATAATTACTGGACCAACTCTTGGAACTGGGGCGAAGATGAAATGACCTCAACGGCTGGCAATTATCATTTCGTCCACAAAATCGACAACGGCAATTTCTGGGGCTGGCAAAGAGAATCCGACGGCTGGGGCTCCGGCTGGATGGATCAAGGTGATTTTACCACAGCAAACGGGGATGTCTTTGCCAACCGCGCTTTTCGCGATCTATGGAGTGCAGCCTGGTTTGGTCTGAGAAAAGTAAGTCTCGGACTAGAGAATATTGACAAATTGACCGAAGCTACACAGGAAGAGAAAAATCTGATCAAGGGGCAATTGTTATTTTTCCGAGGCTGGTTTCACCACCGCCTGATGGAATATTTTGGCGGAATGCCCTATATCAATTATGTACTTCCCAGCGACGAAAAGCTTCGGTTGCCAAGACTGAGTTACCATGCCTGTGCGGATCTTGCTGCGGCCGATTTTAGAGAAGCAGCCAATCTCTTACCGATTGATTGGGACAATACCACCGCCGGAAAACGGACTTTAGGAAAAAACCAGCTGCGCATCAATAAAATTATGGCGCTGGCCTATCTCGGCAAAAACTACCTCTGGGCGGGAAGTCCGTTGATGAATTTTCAGTCGACAGGAACTAAAGCTTACCATACGGAGTATTGCAAAAAGGCAGCCCAAGCCTTTGGCGAACTGCTTTCCCTCGTCGAAAGCGGGCAAACGAATTACGCCCTTGTTCCAATGGCCAATATTCATTTAAATTTTTACACCACAGGACAAAACTGGGCCATGCCGGGCAGTACCGAAGCAATATTCAGGGGCCCTTATATTGATGCATGGGTATCAAATTTTGGAACCAGTAAACAATATATCCCACTGGTCGTATCCGATGGGGATGCACTGAAGTTTATCCCAACAGCAAATTATGTGGACTACTATGGTATGAAAAACGGTTTACCGATCAAAGACATCACCCAGTCCGATGCCGAGTCAGGCTACAATGCCGAATACCCATGGAAAGATCGGGATCCACGTTTTTATAAGGATATCATCTTTGATGGAACAAAAGTCGTTCAGGGAAATACGCAGGATGAAAAAAACCGTTACGCCAACCTCTACAGCAATGGAAGCTACCGAGATATACAGTCTGGCAGCCAGACAGGTTATGTGTTACGCAAATTTGTCCCTATAACAGCAAACAAATATGATCAAGCCTATAATTATGGTTCCAATCTTCATATTTATGTGCCTTACATGCGCCTATCTGATGTTTATCTGATGTATGCCGAGTCAGCGATGATGGCTTCCAACTCCGCCACAGGCAAAGCAGACAATTATAACAAAACAGCTGTAGACGCGATCAACGTCGTTCGCGATCGCGCCGGAGTAGGCCATGTGGATGCTAAATTTCTAAGTTCAGCAACTGCATTATTGCCCGAGCTACGGAGAGAGCGTGCTGTGGAACTCGCCTTTGAAGGCCATCGCTTTAATGATCTTCGACGCTGGCTGTTATTGACCGAATCTCCTTACACCTTAAAAAAATCGGTTTCTTTTGATCGGGCAGGAACCTTTAATACGGTAGACCCATCCCAAAACCGCATTGTCAACATCAAAGAAAATGTGCTTTTGGAGCGCAAGTTTACAAGCAAGCATTACTGGTTGCCCCTAAAGGTAAGAGATGTCAACATGTATCCCGAGTTCTATCAGAACCCAGGCTGGTAACAAGTTTTTCATTTAATCATTCAAAAAATGAAGTACAAAAAATTAAGCATAGCACTATGTCTTGGATTAAGCTGCATAGCGGTCACCGATGGGATGGCCAAAGAAGTCTTTAATCCAACCATTAGACAGTATAAAAATAGATTCCCGGCATTTTCAACAGCCGCTCGTCCGGATAGTACCGGCATAGACAGTACAGCGCTTGTACAGGTTGCTTTCCGGAAAGTTCCGAAAAAAGACCTGATGGGCAATGTTCAATCCATCAACATCCCACAGGTACTCGACAAGAGTTACAACACCTACAGTCTGGAGAATCTAGACGCCTTTATTGCTGGTTATAATGGCAATATTTGGGGGATGAGCGGTTATCTGGTTTTAGTGGATGGATTTCCGCGCGACGCCAATAACGTTATGCCAACAGAAATCGATCAGATCAGTGTGCTAAAAGGAGCCAATGCCATCGCCCTTTATGGTAGCCGGGCAGCCAAAGGCGTCATCAGCATAAGCACAAAACGTGGAAAAGCTGGCGATCAGCAAATTAAAATTAGAGCTAATAGTGGTATCAATGCAGCAATCAGTTATCCAAAATACCTGGGTTCAGCAGAATATATGACACTCTATAACGAGGCCCGGCAGAATGATGGTCTCTCTGCACTTTATAGTGCCGAAACTATCTACCAGCATGCCGCCGGAATAAACCCTTATCGTTATCCCAATGTCGATTACTACGCCTCAGACTACATCAAAGATCATTACAACCGTTACGATGCAACCGCAGAAATTTCCGGTGGCAATCAGCGCGCGCAATACTATACCAACTTTGGGTTTTGGTCGGAAGGCTCCCTGCTCAATTTTGGTCAGGCGAAAAAAAACGGAGGCGCCAATAGATTTAATATGCGCGGCAACATTGATGTTAAAGTCAATGATCTGATCTCCCTGAATGTAGATGCTGCCGCCAGTTTTTATATTTCCAAAGGGGTGAATACGGACTATTGGGGTGCGGCGGCCACCGGACGGCCACATCGCTTCTCCCCCCTCATCCCTATTGATATGATCGAAGAGAACGATGTCAACTCCATGGTCTATGTCAACAACAGTAATTTTCTCATTGATGGCAAATACCTGCTGGGCGGAAGTCAGCTGGACCAGACCAATGCTTTTGCCAATGTCTATGCCGGAGGTACAAACCGCTATCTTAACCGGCAGTTTCAATTTAATACCGGCTTGAATTTTGACTTAAAAAATATCCTCGAAGGCCTCGTTTTCAAAACCAATCTCGCGGTGGATTATCAGTCAAATTACAACCAATCCTATAACAACAATTATGCGGTTTATCAGGCTTCGTGGAACAACTACGACGGAAAGGACCTCATAAGTAGCCTGACAAAATATGGTGATGACCGTATATCCGGCATACAAAATATCAGTGGCAGCACCTATAGGCAGACCATCGGCCTCAATGGATCCCTAAACTTTAACCGTACCTACGACAATAAACATCATGTTTCGGCGATCCTATTGGCCAATGCGTTTCAGATCGCTGCCTCTGGAAGCTACCACAAAATCAGCAATGCCAACCTCGGACTTCAACTAGGCTACAACTATTCGAGTAAATATTATGTTGACTTTAGTAGCGCTTATAGTCATTCGGCCAAATTGCCCCAAGGAAACCGTCAGGCTCTCTCACCAACGTTAGCACTTGCCTGGCGCCTGTCAAAAGAAAATTTTCTCGCCAACAGCAAAGTTGTCAATGAGTTAAAATTGTCCGCCTCTGCAGGTATCTTAAACACCGACCTGGACATCTCCGATTATTATCTTTATCAGGGATACTACACCTACAACGATGCTGCCTGGTATAGCTGGCGCGATGGCGACCTCGTCCATACTTTTGATAGACGTCGCGGAGACAATCCTAACATGAAGTTTCCTAAGCGCAAGGAATTTAACGTCAACCTTGAGGGCGGACTTTACGACAATTTAATCACCTTCAATACTTCTTACTTTTTTAATCGGATGAGCGGTGGCCTTGTGCAGGCGGCAACACAGTATCCGATGTATTTTATGACTTATTGGCCGGTTTACTCGGATCTTCCCTACATCAATTACAACAGTGACGAACGCCGCGGGGTCGACTTTGGCATCAATCTGAACAAACAAATAAACCAAACTTTTGTATCACTGGGTTTCAATGGGATGTATTACTCGACAAAGGCCGTGCAACGTGACGAATTATACCAATTCGCCTATCAAAACCGGGCTGGAAAGCCTTTGGATGCCATATGGGGACTACAAAACGATGGGTTTTATAATAGTCAGGCCGACATAGACAATGCAGCATTTTCCTCATTCGGAGAGGTAAAACCCGGAGACATCAAGTATAAAGACCAAAACGGCGATGGTACTATTGATACGCGCGACGAAGTTTATTTAGGTAAAGCTGGATGGGCTGGTGCCCCACTGACCCTAGGTTGCAACCTGACGGTTAAATGGAACAATTTTACGCTATTTGCTGCTGCCACTGGACAGTTCGGAGCCAAAGCCATCAAAAATAGCGCATACTTTTGGGTCGACGGGGAAGACAAATATTCGGCAGTAGTGCGTGATCGTTGGACGGAATCGACCAAAGAAACCGCTACCTACCCACGTCTTACGACGTTCAACAGTGACAACAATTTCCGAAGCTCAGACTTCTGGCTTTATAAAACCGATCGCATCAACCTGTCCAAAGTACAGCTTTCTTACGATTTCCCAAAGCGTCTATTCAATTCCAAATTTATCCACGAGCTGGGAATTTACGCTATGGGATCCAATCTTTTAACGATCGCAAAGGAAAAGGAAACAATGCAGCTCAATATTAGCCAGGCACCGCAGATGCGTTTTTTCAACATCGGCCTCAAGGCACTATTTTAATCATAAATATTTAAATCGAGAATGATGAAAAGAATACTAACCATAGCCATCCTAAGTAGCTTACTATTTTCCTCCTGTGAAGATATGTTTGAGCCGGCTCTAGAGAATAATCTTGAAATTGAAACGGCCAACAGCCGTCCCCTCTATGCCCAAGGATTGCTCCTAAACGGGTACAACCGCGTTCCGAGCAATAGTTATAGCTTCGATGATGTTGCCACCGACAATGCAGTAAGCAACGATAAAAGCAACACCTATCTTAAAACAGCCACGGGGCAATGGACAAGCATAAACAACCCTTTCGACCAATGGCGCAACAGTTACGCAGCTTTGCAATACCTCAACAACTTTTTATCCCTAAGCGATAAGGTGGAATGGGCGCTGGATCCAAAGGTCAGCGTCCTATTCAACGACCGGATGAAAGGTGAAGCTTATGGCCTTCGTGCCCTATTTATGTTTCACCTGCTGCAGGCACATGCTGGGAAATCAAGTACCGGGGAAATCATGGGTGTCCCCATCCTTCTGACTCCCGAAACCATCAATTCGGACTTTAACCATACACGGGCACCATTTGAAACCTGCATGCAACAGCTCTACGATGACATCAAAAAAGCAGAAGACCTGTTGCCGATGGATTATGAAGACATCAGCGCCGATAGTCAGATCCCGGCCAAATATGCAGGAACGATCAATAAGGACGATTACAATCGCGTATTCGGATCTTATTTCAAACTCCGGATGACCAAACGCATCGCACAGGCGATCCGCGCCAGAGCGGCATTATTGGCTGCCAGTCCAGCATACAGTGAAGGCAGCAAAACGACTTGGGAGCAAGCGGCCACCTATGCCGGACAAGTCATCCAAGCCAAAGGCGGCCCCAGTGGCATCGATCCTAAAGGATTTACTTGGTACAATAAAGATGTAGTCGACGGTTTAACCTCCGGATCAAACCCCGCCGAAATCCTTTGGCGTACCGACAAAGGAAATAGCAATAGCATGGAACAGGACCATTTTCCGCCAACATTATTTGGAAAAGGAAGACTCAATCCCACACAAAACCTGGTTGATGCCTTCCCCATGGAAAATGGATATCCGATTGGAGATGCCAATTCGGCTTACAATAAAGCCAATCCTTATGATAAGCGGGATCCTAGATTGAAGACTTATATTATTGTCAATGGAGCAACTGCAGGTGTCAGCAGCACAGCGATCAATACCACTGCCAACAGTCCAACCAACGATGGGCTAAATAAGGTCGAAACATCTACACGAACGGGCTATTACCTCAAAAAGCTCCTACGCCAGGATGTTAATCTAAATCCATCATCCCCGACCCAACAAATCCATTTCAATGTCCGCCTACGGATGACAGAAATGTATCTGGCTTATGCCGAGGCAGCTAATGAAGCATGGGGACCTACAGGCATGGGGACCTTTACGTTCTCTGCTTACGATATCATCAAAGCTATTCGCAGACGTGCTGGTGTAGGCACCAACAATGGCGATCCTTACCTGGAGCAAGTAAAAAACAATAAAGATCAAATGCGGCAGCTCATCCGCAACGAACGCCGACTGGAGCTCTGCTTTGAAGGATTTCGGTTTTGGGACCTCCGCCGCTGGAAGATGGATATCAATGTTGCTGCAAAAGGAATCAGCATAAGTAACAACAGCTACACGGAAATCCCGGTAGAAAATAGACTTTACGAAACCTATATGTACTACGGTCCGATCCCGTACAGTGAAGTACTTAAATATAGCAACCTTGTACAGAACACGGGATGGAATTAACATTAATACGCACATGATGAAAAAAATCAATCTCCTTTACGCGATGGCGTTAGTAAGCCTGGCGTCTTGCAAAAATAACGACTGGGAATTCCCAGACTTCGAATTTCAATCGGTATACTTCGCCTATCAGACACCTGTCAGAACGGTAACTCTGGGCGAAGACATCATTGACAACAGCCTCGACAACCAGCATAAGGTCAAAGTCATGGCAACCACAGGTGGGGTGTACAACAACAGCAAGGACATCCGCATCGATTTTGTGGTCGACAATAGCCTCACAAACGGACTCAGCTACCCAGGTGGACAGCCGGTCACGCCATTGCCGACCAACTACTATCAACTGGCCAGCAACCAGATCACTATTCCAAGTGGAAGCCTAACAGGCGGTGTCGAGGTACAGCTGACCGACGCATTTTTTGCCGATCCCAAAGCATTGGAGACCTACTACGTACTGCCTTTACGCATGTCAAAAGTCGTCAACGCCGATTCCATCCTATCCGGCAAAACTTCCCTACAGAATGCCAATAGGGCTATTGTATCCGATTGGGATGTTGCACCAAAAGATTTTATTTTCTACGCCCTCAAATATATAAACCCCTGGCACGGCAATTACCTACGTCGGGGCACCGACCAGATTGTCGGCAAAGGTATCAACAGCAGCTTGACTAAAAATATGGTCAGACATCAGGCTTATGTCGAAAAAGACGAAGTCAAAAACGTCACGACAGCAGCGCTAAAGAAATCGGTATTACCGCTGTCTTTTAAAGGGACTGATGACGTCAATATTAATGTCAACCTCAACTTAACTTTTGATGAGGACAATACCTGTCACATCAGCTCGGCAACTGCCGGCATATCTGCTACAGGAACAGGAAAGTTTGTCAAACGGGGCGAAAAAAACAGCTGGGGCAATACGGATAGAGACGCACTTTATCTTTCCTATGCGATTGAAATGCCACAGATGAGCGTTACAAGCAAGGATACCCTCGTGATGCGGGACAGGTCCGTAAAAATGGAAACTTTTACCCCTATCAAAAAGTAGTATCAATTCAACAATGAACAACGATGAAAAAAATCAATAAAACTATCGTCATCCTACTTTCGCTCAGCACCGTCTGGAGTTCCTGTACCAAATATGAACCATTGGGATTTGCCGTCGATAAACCGGAAAAAGTGCTGGCGCAGGAAGATATAAACGCCTACAATCCCCTGAAAAGTTATTTAGATAAACAGGCAAGTCCGGCATTTAAGCTTGGTGTAGCCCTCAATATGAACGATTATTTTAACAAGGGAGTCCTCTACCGTCTGGCCAACCGCAATTTTGAAGAAATGGTGATGGGCTATGAAATGAAGCATGGCTCCATTGTGCAGGCCGACGGAAGCCTTAATCTATCACGCGTCGAACAGCTAATCACCGCTGCGCAGGAAAACAATATGACGCTTTATGGTCACACCTTATGCTGGCATTCGGGACAAAACGCTGCCTATCTCAATAAGTTGATCGCCCCTGTGGTTCTACCGGGTTCGGGCGGACCAGCGCTAGCTGGACATGCATTAAAAATGAGCAATCCTTCTGTTGTCAATGCCTGGGAAGCACAGACAGCCTATGACATTACCCCTACGGAAGTGGGTAAAGAGTATGTCTTGAAGATTGTGGCCCGTGGTAGCAAAACAGGCAATATTGGTATTGATCTGCAAAGTACTTCCAATTATACCGGTGACAATATGGGCTCATTGGCATTAACAACAAGCTACAAAGAATACGAACTTAAAGTCACCGCAACTGCTGCACGCAACCGTTTTATTATCAATTTTGGTCAATATGATGGCACTATTTTCATCGACAAGGTTGTGCTGACAAAAACAGGCAGTTCGACTAATCTTATCGCCAACAGTGATTTTGAAAACAATATCGATGGTTGGTTTGGCTGGGGAAATAACTCCTCCAGAGCACAGTCCGCCAATGGTGAAGGGTATGGCAGCCCGGGAGGTAGCACGATCGAGAAAACACCTGCCGAGAAAGAAGCCATACTCACAAAAGCACTGGAGACATTTATTGCCGGCATGTTGGAGAAAACCAAAGGTTATATCAAGGCCTGGGATGTGGTCAACGAGCCGATGTCCGACTGGCCAGACCAATATGCCTTGAAGACCGGAATCGGAAAAACCGATCTGGCTGATGACGAATTCTACTGGCAGGATTATCTTGGAAAAGATTATGCGGTAAAAGCCTTTCAATTCGCCCGCAAATATGGCAATACCAATGATCTCCTATTCATCAATGACTACGGTTTGGAAGGCAGCGGCAACAAATGTAAAGGACTGATCGCCTATGTCAGCTACATCGAAAGCAAAGGCGCCAAGGTTGATGGTATCGGCACGCAGATGCACATCGATATCAATACAAACAAAGACAACATCGTCAATATGTTTACGCTGCTGGCAGCCACCGGCAAGTTCATCAAGGTGTCTGAATTAGATATCGGGCTTGGCACTGGTATTAAAACTACAAATGCAACAGCTGAAATGTATCAGAAACAAGCGGACTTATACAAATTTGTCGTTGAGAAATATCTCGAGATCATTCCCAAAAACAAACAATATGGTATTACCATATGGAGTCCATTAGACAGTCCTGACCAAGAGAATTCATTCTGGCGGCGGGGAGAACCGATCGGTTTATGGACCGAAGGATTCGTTCGAAAGCCAGCATATCAGGCTGTCGCTGAAGCATTGCAGGCTAAAAAATAAGATCATTAATCACCCTTTAATATTTAAATTATGAGAACAAACAAAATGTGGTTACTGCTGGTCTTTTTATTAACCATTCTTTCCAGCTGTTCGCGGCTGGAAGAAAAAACCTTGACCAGCGAATCCGAAAGAAGTCTGAAGTCCAATGTTTCCGCGCAAGCTGTCACAAGCTGGCCGCGGTCGACACCGACCCTGCATGTAGGCGGAAAGTACCTCAAGGATCCCTGCGACAATAATATCGTCCTGCATGGGGTAGCCATTACGCCAAGCCCCTGGTTCAATGGCTGTCAGTATGGGGCCAACTCGGGGTACTGCACCTGGGACAATTACAATGTACAAGGAGCGCTCAATTACAACAAAGCCGTCATTGACAAACTCAGCAGTGCGGCCGACGGTTGGTATCTCAATTATATTCGTCTCCATATCGATCCTTATTGGACCAACGATCCTGGTGCACCTATTCCCGAAGATGACATCTCAAGGTTCAATTACAATCGCTTGGTTACGTATACCGACCAAGTCATTATTCCGTTGATCAACCATGCCCGCAATCGGGGTATGTATGTCATCTTGCGCCCTCCGGGTGTATGTCCGCACCGTATTGCGGTCAATGATGCCTATCATACTTATCTCAAAACCGTATGGACTTTTCTTTCGCAGCACCCTGCACTGAAGAACGCCGATAATGTGATGTTTGAGCTGGCCAACGAACCCGTTGAAATCCTGGGCACAAATGGCACTTGGGGAACAACAGGAAACGAACATTTTGCTGCACTTAAAAATTTCTTTCAGCCATTGGTCAATATTATCCGTAACAACGGTGCCAACAATGTATGCTGGATACCCGGCACTGGCTGGCAGTCTCATTACCAAGGCTATGTCAGTAATCAGATTACAGGTGGCAACATCGGGTACGCTGTACATATTTATCCCGGATATTGGGGTGGCGTTAATACCTATCAGGCCTTTCAAAATGCCTGGAATACCAATGTTAAACCTATTGCTGACATTGCACCAATCGCCATTACGGAGACCGACTGGGCACCGCAAGGATATGGCACCTTTGGCACAGGCTCCACAGGTACTGCCGGTGGCAATGGTTTTGGTGCCAATTTAAAATATATCGTCGATCAATCCGGCAATGTGAGTTGGAACCTTCTCGCCCCTGACGACCTGCTTCACAAAGGCGATCCCAATGCAGGTACTGCCTTCAATAACGATTGGGAAGCCTGCGCTGCTCCTAGTAAACAATGGTTTCAACAATATGCCGCCTCCAATTATCCCAGTTCAAATTGCAATGTTACCAGCCTCGTCAATAACGGTATTTACGAAATCGAATTTCAGACCGATGCCAACAAAGTCGTTGATTTAAAATCAGGGGAAGACGCCAACGGCGCTGTACTCAGACCCTGGACCCGAAATGGTGCAAATGCGCAACGCTGGGTTGCCATCGATGCCGGCAATGGCTACTGGCGTTTTGTTTCCAAAGCTAGCGCAAGTAATCGCTGCATTGACCTGGCCAGCAACAGCAATACCCTCGGCACTTCCATCCGGCTTTGGCAGAACTACAACAATGATGCACAAGCCTGGCAGGTGCTGGCAGTAGCCAATGGCTATTACAAAATCCTGTCGAAAGTGGATGCCACACGTGGATGGGATGTACCCAACTGTACGATGGATGGAAATTCCAACCTACAGCTGTGGGATTATTACGGTACCTCTTGCCAATTGTTCAAATTCAAGTTTATAGCGATGAATTAAACCTCAGATAAACTAGACATCATCTTTTTCGCGGTAGGCATGGCTTACCGCGAATACTTTTTTACATACAGATTCAAAAATCACTATGCGACAAAAATCTTCTCAAATCCTCCGGCTTTTTATGCTGCTTTACAGTTTAACGGTTACGGCTGCTTCTGCCCAAAATAAAAATTTCCATATCTACCTTTGTTTTGGACAATCCAATATGGAAGGACACGGCAAATTTGAACCACAGGACACCCTTCCCGTCAAACGTTTTCATCTGCTGGAAGCTGTAGACTGCCCCGAATTAGGACGTCAATCAGGCAAATGGTATCCTGCCCAGCCTCCCATTACACGCTGCCATACCGGTCTTACCCCTGCAGACTATTTTGGCCGGACACTGGTCGACAGCCTTCCAGAAAATATCGAGATTGCTGTTATCAATGTCTCTGTTGGCGGCTGCCATATCCAGTTATTCGATCAGGATAGTACAGCAAATTATGTTGCAAAAGCTCCAGACTGGATGAAGTCCATGCTCGCCGCCTATGACAACAACCCGTATAAGAAACTCGTGGCATTGGCCAGAATCGCCCAGCAAAGAGGCGTTATAAAAGGAATTCTACTTCACCAGGGCGAATCCAATACCGGAGATCGCGATTGGCCCAACAAAGTAAAAAAGGTCTATCAGAACCTTCTGAATGATTTGCAGCTCAAAACAGAAAATGTTCCTCTCCTGGCCGGAGAATTACTTTCTGCAGCAGACGGTGGGAAATGTGCAAGTATGAACAGTATCATCCAGACACTGCCAGCCACCCTGCCGACCGCCCATATCGTCTCCTCAGCAGGTTGTGCCGGTATTGGCGATGGACTACACTTTAGTCCAACCGGATACCGGCAACTGGGCAAAAATTATGCGATCAGCATGCTTAAGATTCTGAAGAAAACACAGCAATAAAAAAGCTAGGGATTCAATCCCTAGCTTTAATATATACCTCGTCGTTTAGAGAAGATCTTCAACGTGCATCTTTCGTATACGGTATCAGCATTCCAATCTCAGGTCAATGAGCCCGCATTTAATCTTTAGTTCCCAAAAATTTTGGCCAATTCCTGATGCAGCAGTTCTCCTTTGATATTAATAGCGACAATGTTTCCTTTCGGATCCACCAGATAATTCTGTGGCACAGCACGTACGCCATATAATACCGCCGCCTCATTGCTCCAACCCTTCAGATCCGCAACATGGATCCAAGGCAGACCATCATCCTTAATCGCTTTTAACCAGGCATTTTTTCCTTTTGTATCATCGAGGGATACCGCAAGGACTTCCAGTCCCTTACTTTTATACTTGTTGTACGCCTTTAATAGATTGGGGTTTTCCGCACGACAGGGACCACACCAGCTTGCCCAAAAATCGATCAGCACATACTGTCCTTTGAAATCGGACACCTTGATCATTTTCCCATTCGTATCCGGCTGAGAAAAATCAGGCGCTTTATTACCAATTTTCACACTTCGCTCAGCCAGAAAGCGTGCTTCCAGCTGCCGCGCATTCGTCATTTGACGCACCTCTTTCGAGAGCTTCAAAAATAAAGGTTCGATCTCACTGAGCTTACGTTTATTGGCCGCATCTATAAGGGCATCCACCGCAAAGATCGAACTCGGATTTTTTGCTGCAAATGCAAGTTCCTTTACCCGGCGTGCTTCAAACCTTGCCTCAAACTTTTCGTGGATAGCTTTATACTGTTCATTAGCATCAGCTGCATTTTTATCTACAGCAGCAAAAGCTTTATTCCCCGCATCAATAATATCCATAAAACCGCCACCGATTTCATTCAAATAAGCAACATATGCATTATGCAAAGGGGACCCTTTTATTGCAGCCGTCCGCAGCGAATCTTTGATGGTCATGTTGTAAGTCTCATTACCCAAATAAAAGTATAATCGGTCACCGATATTCTGTGCGATCAATTTTCCTTTACCCTCCTGATCAAAAACCATTCTTGAATAAGCAGGCTCCTCTACTGTCCCTTTGAAACTAAACTTGCCATTCACAATAGCAGACGAATCGGATGCCGGAAATCCATCTTTTGTATAATCCAAATACACTTTTTTACCATTGAAAGCTTTTGGTGCACTTCCATTGATCTGAAAATTTGCTTGTTGTGCAAATGCTGCCATGGGTAAAAATGCCAGTGCCAAAGCCACTGTTTTTAAATTTTTCATGTTTATATGATTAGATTTTATTTTTATTCTTTTTACTTACGCCAGGTCATGTCCACAGGATTTCCCGGGATGCCTTCGATTGTTTTGAGGAGCTCACCTTGCTGTCCTACTCGAATGTCCATGTAATACAGTGCACCCTCCGCACCTGCAATCAGGGTATTTTCATCATCATCCAATTTGAGCAATCCGATATCCGATTTGATGGCTGCTTTTAACTGCTCCACCTGCTGATTGAGCGGATTGTAGCGAAATACCTGATTTTTGTAGGCCACATAGATGTAGCCATTACGGGTCGCAACTATCTTGGTTCGCTCATTGATCCACTCCTGTTTTGAAAAGAGTCTTTTGTGTACCGCAGTGATCATAAAAGGTCCATTAAAGTTGGCATTGAACTTCAGCTCATAAATGTTCCCATTGCTATCTTTCACATACGCATAAGTGTCCGTACTATTGATCTGTACCATTCGGATCAAATCCATGCCCACCTTTGTCGGATCAAAAATTTCAGTATTGACTGGACTATATTGCGTACCGAAGTACATTGGACTACCATACATATTGATACGCACAAACTGCTTTTTATTCTTTTCGAAAGCGATGACGCTAAAATTGTTGTCTACCGCGGTCAAAATAATTTCCGGGGCCAACTCGTAATCTCCGTCCGCATATGTTCCAAACATCCCGTAGGTATTCGATTGATCCCAGGTATTCGTGGTTCCTCCATAAAATTTGCCATTGATAACACCCATCATTACGCCTTGTGGATGGGCAATCAGGCTTCCAACATCAATCGTCGACGGTGCCAGAAAAAAGTTATCGTGCAAAGTCCCTGGTTTTACGGCTTCTTTTACCAGATTGTTCACATCCAGCCGCACACCTGCCTGCCTGGAAATAATCCAATAGCCCAGTGGTGTATTTCCCGTGAACTGATTTTTCAGGTAATGGATATGCAGCGGATCAGGAGGTAATGGCTCGCCGTTGATCGCCTCATAAATATTGGGTTGTACAGTGTTATCGGGTTTGATAAAGGAGAGTTTGCTGACCCCGTTTTGAACAGATAGCACAAGTGATCCTCGCGAAAATGCAGTCGTTCCCTGAATTTTGAAATTGTAGAAATATTTCATTCCATTGACGGTATTGGTCACCGTAAGCCGGGCTGTATACCTTTTGGCCTGCAGTCCGAAAACGATACGCAGCGCAGCCCCTTCGTAGTGGTTAGCTTCAGGGACAATTGCCTCAGGCACATCGATCCGCCAATTACATTTAACGGAAGCCGCATCAATGCCGGTAATTTTGGGCGCTATAATAAGACTGTCCCCTACCGAAGCTTCATATAAGGTGTCCAAACCCGTCACCTGTGGCTCTCCGGGCATGTCGATAACATAATTCCCCTTGTCTTTATAACAGCTGCCCAAAGCCAATAAAGTTAAAGACAACACCGCAGCAAATAATATTGCTCTTAATTTGTTTACATCTCTTTTCATCTTATCTGACTTCCTTTCCTGATTCATCTATAAAATAATACTTACCCGAAGCGCTATTTTTTCGCAGCAAGATACTTCGGCTGGGATTGTCCAGGTGGTAGAACTGGTAGGTTTGCCCGTTGTCTTTGCTGTTCAGTACGTATTTTTTTTCAGGATGGTCCTTGACCCATTTAAATGGATCGTTGAGCATCATGAGCAGGAGATTTGCAAAGTAAAGATTCTTGGGTGCATCGAGGCCCACCATGGAAAGCGAACGCTGTTCGGTGACAATTAAGAAGAGCTGATGTTTTACCCGCGAATAGTTGTCGAGCCACATCGTCCACCAGGCAGGCTGCTCCAATTGGGCCGAAATAATAATGCGTGCCCGTATTAGCGCCGGATTTTCAACACCAAAGTCATCGCTTGCCTTCAGTTTGACGAGCAGTGATACAGATTGATTTTCAAGTTCACTTATATTGTGCACGATGATTGGCATTAGAGCCCGGCCGGCATTGCTTTCCAATGTATATTGGGATTTCAGCGCATCATAATGCTGCTCGGCGCGGGCCGTTGATGAATCCTTTTCCACGAAGGCCTCAAAATGCCGTGCTTGCTGATCACGATACCCCATCACTTTGACGGGAATAAATATGGTATCCTGTGCCTTGGTCATATCATAGGCAAACGTGTAGACAATGCTATCCCGGTCCGCATCGCTCAGATCAAAATAAACATTTGCTGCCCTGTCGTAAGTCGTTAAGCCGGCCTTTTTACAAGAGCACAGCAGCAGCAGCGGGAGTAACAGGAGTAATAAAGTATCTTTTTTCATTTTTGGTCACTATTTACCGTTGTCCATAAATTATTTCATCATCAGGCAAAGGCCATACATAAATCTGCTGATTGGCAGGAATTGTTGTGCCTTGCTGCCCTACAATCGGTACATTCAACCTTTTATAAGCAAAGAACAATTGTCCTTCAGCAAACATTTCTTTCCGGTATTCCTTCAGCAGTTCGCTCTGGAGCTTTGCATAGGTCGAGATATCCACTTTCTGGCCGATGCCCCGATGTTCACGCACCTCATCCAGCCATGCCGCGGCTTGGGCCGGAGCTGTTTCATAGCTACATTCAGCAGCGATATAATAGATTTCAGTCAAGCGGATTGCTGGAGCTACCAAATAGTGGAGATTGGCTGCAAAACTGTCGCCCAGTGTATTTCGGCGATATTTATGAATAGACGATATAAAAGAATTGCCAACGCTGACAGTTCCAAACCACTGGGTATAGCGCATATCACCACCTCCAGCACCTGCAACCTCATAGATGGTCTTTGCTTCGTCCTGATCCAGGTATATTGCACTGTTATTGTCCTGAAACCAGTCATTGTTATACGTGCTGTTCATGGCGGGGATGTACCAGGCAAATAACAATTCCTTATAGAAAATCCGGTCTTTTTTGTCCGCATCGACTGCTAAAAAATCAGTCGCATTTGTCCACGGAAACTTTTTGACATCGATCACTTCACGTGCATTGAGCAACGCTTTAATTTTATCTCCTTTATACAAATAAGTTCGCGCCAGCAACCCGCATACCGCATAGTAGTTAAGCCGATGTCTTCTGTTCTGTAAAAAGAGACTTTTATCCTGAAGCTCTGAATTTTTCAGGGTGTCACCAACAGTCGGATAACCGACCACATAAGATTTCAAGCGAATTGGATCAACTTTAAGTAGTTCTTTGGCTTCCTCTAGATCGCGCACCACCGAATCCAGTACCTGCGACACTGTTGACAGTTTGGTAGATTTATTTGAATAGCTGGTTACGTAAGGAATAGCTTCGATTTTGTCATTCACAACTGGTGCAGGGCCAAACAGGCGCAGCGCATCAAAATGCAGATAAGCTCTCAAAGCCAGCGACTCCCCTTTGATCAATTGATAATTGCTTCCCGTAAACAATTGCTTCTTCTGATCGATCTCAGTCAGAATCAGGTTGGCATTCACAATGCCATTGTACAGGCCTTTCCAGATATTGTCCTTGCGTCCGATAAAATTGCCATCATTGTATTTAAACAACTTTGTCTGCTGATAACGCAAGGGATCATTGCTCGACAGCGCATAGTTCTGCGCCAATACTTCGGGTGTTCCGATTGTTAGCTCCTTTCCATAGAGATCGTCTTTGGCACAGCGGGTATAGACCCCAATAAGGGCTTCTTTAAAACCATCTTCGGTGGCGAAGAGGACGGATTTGTCTATTTCGCTTTCAGGTTGTATATCTAGCCACTTAGAGCAAGAAAGCGTACTCAGGGCTGTGAACAGTATTAAAACTATAGTTAACTTCTTCATCTGTACATATTTTTTTCCATCCGTCGGATGGGACTTACCATCTTTTATAATCCTGCCTGTAGGGTAAAAGTCACACTCCGGGCAAACGGATATGTAATTCCACGTTCTACTTTCACCGAAGACCAGCGAAAAATATCATTTGCAACAAGTCCGACACGCAGGCTTGACAGTGCTAGTTTTTTTGCGAACTCCTTTCGTGCATCGTAAGAAAAATTAAGCGATTGAAGTGCAAACAGGTTGTCAGGCATGATGAACCGCGAGGACACCCTTGTCTGGCCCAAATCCTGAATACTTTTATAAAAAGTGACATCCCCTGGGTTTTTCCATTTTTCCTCCAAAACCCTACTGTCAACGTTATAGCGTGGATCGGCATTTTCAACGCGGTCTACTAAGGTCTGGTTATAGGTTTTACCACCTATCCGTGTCTGGAAATATGCAACCATCATAAATTGTTTGTAGCGCAGTGTTCCTCCAAAGAATCCTTCCATTTTTGGAGTGGCCACCCCCACGACATCAATATCCCGTGCATCCCAGTCATAAGACAGAGTTCCATCTTTTTTAATGTAAACTTCCTTGCCATTTTCGGGATCGATTCCTAGAGAAGGTACTGCATATATCGCATCGAGCGATTGGCCTTCTTTGTAGCGAAGCAGCGGTACAGCCATTAGATCACTCCCTTGCTGTGCTTCGTCGACCCGTTCGTTGTAGCTCTTCAGTGCATTTGAAATACGGACGATTTTATTTGTATTTCGAACCAAATTGGCCAACAGGCTCAGTGTCCACTTTTGATTTTTAATGGGAACCCAATTAGCATTGAGCTCAAATCCTTTATTTTCAAGATCGCCAAGATTCTCCTTATAAGAGGCGAATCCTGTAGAAGGTGCCAGGTTGATATCCGCCAGGATATCACGGGTGATCTTATGGTAATAGCGTGGCGAAAGCGTCAACCGATCATGCCAAAGTCCAAGGTCAAGACCGACATCAGTACTCTGGGTCTTCTGCCAGGTCAGGTTTTCATTACCATAGTTACGGACCGTACTTCCAAGTCCCGAGCTGTACCAATTGCTCTTATCGTAGCTATAAGTTGTGCGCGACATGTAAGGGTCAAACTGTACAGATCCCGTCAGACCTATCGTTGCTCGGAGACGCAGCTGGCTGATAACATCGTTGGCAAACCATTTCTCCTTATGCATATTCCATCCGATACCCGTAGACCAAAAGGGAGCTGTACGTTTATTGGACCCGAATTTGGAAGAGCCGTCAATGCGGACAGTTGCGTCCATCAGATAACGGTTATCATAGGAATAGTTGGCACTTAGGAAGGCTCCAAATAACCTGGAGGCCCCTAGGCTACTCGAAGGGCTCGCATTTTCGGCATATCCTTTAGCAAACCCCACACTTGTAAATCGGTCATTAGGAAATCCAATGGCCGTAAAAGAACGCTCGTCATAACTTTCTGTCCGGATATTGGTTCCCCCAACCACATTGAAGCTGTGTTTATCAATATTGCGCATCCAATTAAGCCTGATATTTGCATCCCAGTACAATTCATTGTTTGTATAGCTGCTATAACTACCTTTTTCATCTGTCTGCGCTGTTGGATAGAAATAAAAATCATTGGCTAAGGGCGACCGAAAATTATCATTGGTATTCAAGCGCTTTAGCAGACTCACCTGTCCCCGCAGGCGAAGTCCATTACTCAGATCAAAATCACCAGAGAAATTGTTCAGCAATTCGGTATAACCAAGTTTATTGAAGCTATTGAGTGTCGCATTATAAAGTGGATTCAGGACATATTCTCGTTGCGCACTACCGGAGTTTGCTACCCTTGTCCACATATCGGCCTCCTGTATAATATTGCCATTGTCATCGGTCATGCGGTAATACGGATTCATCCTCACATAGTCCGAAAAACTTCCATAAGGAGATTCGCGGCCATCGACGACGGTTACGGCAAGCTCATTCTGGAATCTAAATTTACCTTTTAGGTTATAGCTAAAATTCAGCCCGCCCGAATATTGATTTCTTCCCGATCCCTTCATGACCCCCGGTCTGGTCTGATAGCGCATATCTACGCCATAACGGAAAGTCTCCGAGCCACCTTCCAGATAGAGCCCGTGTTTTTGTCCGACTGCAGTTCGCACGGGTTGCGACAGCCAATAAGTGTCTACACCACCGAGAACATTTGCCAGCTTTTGATAATACAGTTCATCCAAAGCATCCTGTGGCTGACGCTGAATTGTTGCATCGTACAGTCCCGCCAACTTCTCATAAGCCAATTTATCCGCCGCATGTAAAACATCATAGCCCGTCAGATCAGGCATATTCACATTACTCTCATGTGTATAGGTCAATTGCAGTTTACCATCCTTAGGCATTTTTGTGGTGATAACCATGACACCATTAGCAGCTCTTGAACCATATATTGCCGTCGCAGCAGCGTCTTTTAAAATCGTGACGCTTTCAATACGTGTCATATCCAGATCCAACACTTTCTGTACGCTCACTTCGAAACCATTTAATATAAAGGCCGGCATATTGATTGTGGTGGTGATATTGTCCCTTCGGAGCACTTCATTCCCCCCGGTAGGTAACGAAGAGGATCCACGGACATTAATATTTGGCAAGGCATTGGGATTGGATCCCGCAAGATTGTTGTCCAACAATTTAAAAGAAGGATCAAATACCTGCATGGCCTGTAGGACATTTTGTGGATTTACCTGCCGCAGTTCATCCCCACTTTTAGTAATCGCAGTTCCGGTATAGGAATCTTTTTTTAACACCTGATACCCCGTCACAACGACCTGTTCCAACGCATTTGCCTCCTCTTCCATCTGCACGTTGTACTCCTCTTTATTTTCGACCAGGTTGAGGGTAAAGTTTTTATAGCCAACCATACTTAATGTAAGCGGTTGCATAGTACCGACGAAAGAAAATCGTCCATCCTTATCCGCTACCGCAATGGTATTGCCCATTTGTGAAATATTCACGCCTGAAAGTGGCTGACGGTCTTTACCGACGACTTGTCCCCGGACCTGCAGCTGAGATGGCTTATCCAACGGGGAACGGTTTTTAGGTTCGGTTTTCCGCGGACTGGCTTTCCTTTCCAGGAAAATTGTCTTCGATTCAATTGTGTAGCCGATTTCCTGCGGACTTAAAATCTTATCAAGAAATAATTTAAGGGGCATTTTGTCGGCTTTGATTGAAATTGGCCGAGCCGATTCTAAAATCTTTTTTGCTCCCAAGACTTCATAATTTGTCTGGAGCTTGACCGCCTGAAGCACATCCATCAAAGGAACATTGTGCCCGGCATAGGTGACGGTTTGTGCGTTTACCTTATGACCTAGCTGGAGTAAGACAGCAAAAAGTAGCCATAAAAGGGGTCTGGTCGCTTGTGAAAAACAACTTAATTTCATTAATTCTAGTTAGTTTAGTTAGGTTAGATTGCGGGATTCACTGCCCAATTTGTTAATTCATATTGTATGGTAATGTATAATTTTATTTTTTACTGCCCTCCTTTCTGTCCTTTAGGATCACTTTTTTCAATGATGAGTTTCCCATCGTCCGTCAATTGATACGACAGATCCTGGTCTTTTAATATTTTCAGGATGGTAGATAATTTACTCGTTCTGAATGTTCCGCCGAAAAAGGCGACATCGGGTACATCGCCCTTATAGACTACATCAATTGCATACCATTGGGAAAGTTCATCCATCACTTGCCGAAGTGACTTTCCATCAAAGTTAAATTTGCCGTATACCCAAGCCATCTCCTGCTGCACATTGACCGGATGTCTGGACAGCTCTGCACCGGTACTGACGGATTGATCGCCAGGCAGCAAAGTAACCTTTTTGCCTCTAATCAGTTCCTTTACCTGCACTTTCCCCTCTAACAATGTTGTTTTTGTCTGCGCTGCTGTCGGGTAGGCATTGATATTGAAATGCGTCCCCAATACCTGTACCTCCTGATTTTTGGTCCGCACGATAAAAGGCTGATCCTTCCGTTTGGCAACTTCAAAATAGGCTTCCCCCCGAAGGCTGACTTCGCGTTTGTCTTTATTAAATACTGTCGGATAAGATAGTGTCGTTCCTGCATTTAGCTTGACCAAGGTTCCGTCGGGCAAGGTAACCTCGTAAGTACCGCCACGCGGCGTTTCTATTTTGGCAGACACCGCGGCATCGATAGACGCAACTTCATGACCGTCATCATAGCGTATTCCGCTACCATTGATGAGAACTTGCTTTTCTCCTTTGTTTAGCTCATACCGTCTCCCATCGGAGAGCGTTATGATAGCCTGGTTAGAAGCCGGTAGTCGATCATTTACAGCTCCCAGTTGTACTTCAACCGGTCGGCTGTTTTCCCGATTCCAATACCACACAACACTTAGGGCAAGCAGCACACTGGCTGCTGCAGCATAGGGCCATAGCCTTTTCAGCAGTGCAGGCCTTCTCTTTTTTGGGTGAAAAGAAATTTTATTTTTTAGCGACTCAAAATTACGCTGCTTTTCAAAATACTGCAGATTAACATACGCTTTGCGCTGATGCTGCCCATTCAGACAACGTTGGTAGATCTCTTTATTCGATGCTGATTCTTGCAGCCAGCTTTCCAAAAAAAGACGGTCTTCGCCTGTTAGCGTTCCCTGCAATTCCTGAAGGACAAGCGCACTGATACGGATAAGTTTTTCTTCTTCTTTAGGATCCATTTTGAGCTATTTCATCTATAGATACCACACCGATTTAAAAAAGTACCAAAGACAATTAAAAAAAATTAAAATTTGCCAAAAAGAACAATCAATGAGAGTAGGTAATTGAAGGAATCTCGTTTCAAATGCTGACGTAGCAGGCTCAGGGCACGTAATTTTTGATTTTTTACGGTTTGAATATTGATCTGCAATAGATCAGCAACTTCCTGATTACTGTTGCCTTCGAGGTAGCTTAGCTGTATGATTTCCCGTGCTTTGGGCGGGAGCTTCTGAATAGCTTCGTAGAGTTCGGCCATTGCTTCGGCATAGACAATTTCATGTAAATGCGATTTTTGATCCTGTTCCTGTTGTGCAACATAGCTATCGACCCGATTCAGCCTACGCAGTCGGGCTGTCTGTTGATTGAGTCCTACATGACGCGTTGCCTGATAAAGCGCCGCTTTCAGATGCGACAAACTGTCAAAGCTCCGTTTGCCATGCCACAAGCGAATAAAGCCCTCCTCGGCAATATCTTCAGCTTCTTTACTTTCATCCACAAAACTCGAGGCGTATAAACAAATGCGATTGAAATAACGGTTGTATACATGCGCGCAAGCCTGCTCTTTCCCTTTTCGGAAATCTTCAAGCAGTTCTTTTTCGCTCGTATAGTTCATCTGTAGATTCGTTTAGCTAGAGGTCAATCTTTTCGTGGATAAAGATAACTAAAAAGAATTGATACTTCCTATCGACCACTCATCCCTAAATTCTTCCTACCAAGTTTTCACAATTTCATCATGTACGCCATAAATTTTTCGGCAAACAGGATCAAAAAGAAAGCAAAGTCAATAATATATTCGGATCTGCTTGATGGTTCTTGTTTTTCTGTTGACAAATCTGCTACCTTTGATCCGCGGCATTCTAAGGCCAACCTAATCCGATAAATCAACCTGTTCGCAATATGACACCTTGTTCCAAAAAAAAATCCGATCACATAGCCTTCCACTACATTATTATTTGGACGATTTTGTCCCTGGTCACCTATTCCGCTTCCTGCTTAGCACAAACAAAGCCGTCACCCGATCAATACATACCGAAATCTACCCTTGCCCGGGCGATGGCGGCATCGATAAAAATGTTTGGTATTGACAGTATCAGCGGCCAGCAAAACAGTGCCCCTTTCAGTGGTGTTATTGTGTCTGTGGATGGAGCTATCCTTACAGTGGCACATTCCACAAAGCCGGGCAATTTCTATCGCGTAATTTTTTCCGATGGTAAACAGGGAGTCGCCAAGGCGCTCGGAAGACTGGTCGTGGATCAACAGAGCAACTTGCCCGATATTGCTATGATGAAGATGCAAGGCGAAGGCCCCTGGCCCTTTGCTGAAATGGGCTGGTCATCATCTATCGCTGAAAACCAGTTCTGCTTTGGACTATCTTATCCCGAAACACTGCCCTTCTACATTCCCTTTTTGCGCACCGGGCGTATTGTAAAAAAAATGGACGACTATGGTTTTATTCAAAGCAGCAGCATCATGGAACCGGGAGATTCCGGAGGCCCTTTGTTTGATGCCCTAGGTCGGGTCATTGGTCTTCATAGCCGTATCGACAGAGCCGAGGGTATTAATTTTGAGGTCCCTGTAAATAGCTACCGCAAATATTGGCAGTCGCTCAGCCACCCAGTCGCTATCGACACTTATCCCAGTTTAAGCGATTCGATCGGTAGTGATCCTGAGCAGCAGAGACTATTGGAATTGGCGCTAAAAAAACAGGCAAAACATCCAAAGACAAACTTTCAGTCCATAACAATTAGCAGTATTTTACAAGACGACAGTATTTCTATATTAGGGACGGTATTTCAATTGCGCAACAAGAAGCAGGTGATCTTATCCAAAAGTAGTTTAGTTGGCAAAGCGCCAATTGTTAAAATTGGCAAGAAGGTCTACACCCTAAAAGTCCTGCTCAGAGACGAAAAAAGCGACCTAGTGGCACTTATAAGTAATCATAAATTTCCGTCGATCGCCATATCGGAAATTGCACAACAAGGTATACCGGATACACTGGTAGGTTTAAATTTATGGTCACTGCTTACCTCCAATCAGCGCAAAACCGGTGTCCTGGGCATGTCGTCCCGCACCTTCCCACGTATACCCCTTCCAGGAACTTTCGATGCACAGATGCAGGAGCTAGACGGTCTTCCAACCTTAACAAAAGTAGATAGCATGGGAGCAGCAGCCCACGCCGGACTCCAAGTCGGCGACCATATGATTGCATTAAATGGTCATGATGTGGCAAGTGCCGTCAAAATCAATGCGGCCATGCAACAATTTTCTGCAGGCGATACGCTACAGGTTCAATACCGACGGGGAGCAGCGGATTTTCATACCAAGGTCATCCTTTCCAAATGGCCAACTAGGGAAAATCCACATCCGGCAAATAACATTCCCAAAGGAAAATCAGTTCGTAGGGACCAATTTCCAAGTGTGTTTCTTCACGATTCACGCATTCATGCCGATGAATGTGGAAGTCCGATAGTCGACAGCAATGGCCATTTTATAGGCATCAACATTGCGCGCTTTAGTCACACGGCTTGTCTGGCCATCCCTAGAGATGCTGTATTGAAGTTTTTATCCGGCGTCGAACAGTTGCTTTAGCCCGTAAAACGATCAGATCATTAGGTAATTTTTAGTACCGTCGCGATATCGTTCTGAACAAAACTATCGGGTATCTGGACCTCAAGGGCATTGTCGAGCTGCCGAAAAGATATCCGATCTTTACTACCCAATAGCTGCACCTTGCCGACCACAGGAGTATCGGGTGCAGAACGCCCCAATGACTTGATTTTAATCAGCTTTTCGGTCGGTATTCCCATAATAAAGGCATACAGTATATTTCCCTTTGTCGTAAAACGAACATCCTCACCGGTAAAAGCTTTTCCTTTTCCCTCGTTAAACCCCTGTACACTTAGTGAAGGAGCCTCCTCCTGTGCAGGGCCCTCACCAAAAATATGCCATGGTCTGGTTCCGATAATAGCTTCCCGGTGTACAGCCATCCAGCCCCCTATACCCTCAACCACTCCCCTTGCTTTGTCATCGATAGATCCGTCACCGCGCAAAGGTACACTCAGTAATAGATTGCCATTTTTGCTGACCACATCTATCAGCATATGAATAACGGTCTTAGCGGATTTATATTGATTATTATCATAGATCCGCCGGTCATAATGCCAAGCCCCTATACAGGTACAGGTCTGCCAGGGCTGTGGCTCAATGGTATTGCTCTGCCCCCGTTCGATATCCCAGACCAGGCATTTACGCTGCTGCTCATTCAGTATTTTGCCATTAATTACCACATCAACCTTGCCTTTATTTGCCTGCATGCTTTTATTGTAAAAATCAGCTGCGATCTCCAGGCCAACATTGCTTATTGGATAAAGTGGCAGCACCGTATCGTCAAAATAAACGATATCTGGCCGGTAGCTGTCCATCAGTTCCAGGGTACGCGCTTTGAAATTTTCACAATAGGCTCTGTCAGGTACGCTCACCCCGGAGTCGACATCCCAATGCCACTGCCGGTGAACCGTGTGATTATCCGTGCTGTCCAGACTCAGTTGATGATCCTGGGCATAAAGCTCCTGTGGATCGTAATCTGCCCACCATTTTCCCGCACCATCTTTTTTGGTTAGTTTCCCATCATAAGGAACGCCTGCAAACTTACCTTCTTTATCACTTCGCTGAGCCGTTTCGTACCAGGTCCAGGCATGTGCTGCATGTACACTCACGCCAAATTTAAGTCCTCTTTTTCTTGCGGCACGTTCCCAGCCGCCAACAAGATCTTTTTTAGGTCCGACATTGACACTATTCCAGCGATGGTGACTGCTGCGATAAAGGTCAAGATTATCGTGATGGTTGGCCAGAGCCATAAAATACTGTGCACCGGCATTCTTATACAGCTCCATCAGCTCCTCCGGATTCCAGTTTTCGGCTTTCCACTGATGGATCACATCCTTAAAACCAAAAACAGAAGGATGTCCATATTTTTCAAGATGATATTGATATTGGTCCGATCCCTCTTGATACATGCCACGGGCGTACCAATCACCGCGTTCAGGCTGGCATTGTGGTCCCCAATGTGCCCAGATACCAAATTTGGCATCGCGAAACCAATCAGGTACCTGATAGTTTTCCAATGAACGCCAGTCGGGATGAAAAGGAGCTTTTCCCAGATAGGCGTGGGCAGCGCTGAATTTACCAAGAAAAAGGGTCGGAATAGTTGCACCGAGAAACTTAATTGCTGTTCTTCTATCCATTATACAATGATCTTCGGTCAGAATGCCTAAGCCTAAATTGTGGGACAAAGGCATTCGGTTTATAATTTGTTATCTTCTTTCATACCAAAAGTACCGGTATTGAATCACGAAAGAAACTACATAATCGATGAATACTTGCACAATATCGACGAAGCCCCCATTTCATGCTGTTGCCCCAAGAAAAAAGACGTCCCCAAAAAGACGCCTTCACCTAACCACTAACTATGAATAAAAAAACACCTAAATCTCAAAATCAATTGTTCATATCATTACCTTTCAGATTTTTGTTATTGTCCAATTCGGACTGCGGGAAAGGATAATACATTGCTTTGGGAGACCAGCCTCCTTTTTTCAGTGGCTCCAGCCAGGTTGGATTAGCCATCCCCCATCGTAGCAGGTCAAAATAACGTTGATATTCTCCCAAAAATTCAACAAATCGTTCATGTACAATGATATTTTTGATCGTATTCAATGGAATACCGTTTTTTACCAGCCCCTGGGCGATCAAGCCGTCTACGTCTGGAATTGTCCCCTTGGATTTTTGATACCAAAGGTGTGGTTGCTCGTCTGGGACCACATTATTCGCACGGGTACGAACCAGGTTGATATATTGTTTTGCACCGGTAATATCTCCGCGTTCGTTTAGACACTCAGCATAAAGTAGCAACACATCGCTATAGCGAAAAATCCGGTCATTGTTGCCGTTATCAAAGTCCGCGATCTGGACATCCGGACAGTATTTTCTTGTCCCAAAGAAGTCTTTGTTGGTAGCGAGGTTTTTCATCCAGTCGGCATAGGCCGTGACCTTACCGTCCAATTGGGTAAACTTTGCCCCATCCTCGCACCATAGTGTCATGTATTTTCTAGGGTCGCCATTTTCAAATTCATCGTGAGCCATTTTATTGGGAGCCAGATTCCACCAGGCACCACCTGTGCCGTCAAACATACCGATTTCCTGCCATCGCCATGAGCTCGATATATCATCCCCCAGCCAGCCTGGTCCATTGTAGAGCTGAACCTCGAAAATAGACTCTTGATTGTTCTCTTTCTTTTCCAAAAAATTATCTCGATAGGAAGACATCAATTGATATTCTTTACTATCAATCACGCTTTTCAATTGCGCTTCGGCACTGGAAAAGTCAGCCGCCTGCCCTTTGGCCAGGATAGGTTTATAGAGATAAGTTTTTGCCAGGTAGGCCTGTGCGGCACCTTTGGTTGCCCGGCCGATCATTTTGCTATCGGCATAGAGCGCGGCCCGCGTTGGCAACAATTCGGAAGCCTTTTTAAAATCATCCACGATCAGCGCGTATACAGCACCCGCCTGTGAATTGCCCGGATAGTAATCTTCATTGGTCTCAACAGGTTTGTTGATGAGCGGGATGGTTTCTCCAAAAAGCATACCGAGGTGCAAATAATGCAGCGCTCGCAGGAAATAAGCTTCACCCAAAAGTCTATTTTTTCTATTCTGTTCTATTTCACCCGCAAAATTTGTTATACGGTCGATAGCCAGGTTTGCCGCAAACACCCCATTCCAGAGATCTCTCCAGGTCTGTGCAGCCATTCCGTCACTAGCCGGTGTATTGTAGGTATCCTGGTACATGGGTTCCCACTTGAAGGTATGATTATAATCATCTCCAGGGGCCAGTAATTCGTAGTATAAACTACGGGCGTAGCCCCCTTGAGTACGGCCAACCAGGGCCTGATAAGCAGGAATGACCGAATTTTCCAATTCATCTGCTGTTTTATAATAAGTATCTGTCGACAATTCCTGCGGATTGGAGAGATCTAGATTTGGCTTACAGCTCGAAAACTGTAGCAGCAGTGCAACAATAGCTAGTTTTATATAGTGTCTGTTCATGATATCGATATAGTAATTAGAATGTAATTTGAATACCCATAAAATACTCTCTTGAATTCGGGAAGCTCAATCCCCATGGAGTTTGCCCATCGATTCCACGGCTTAAATTGGAGCGTGTATCCCCCGACCCCACTTCCGGATCATAACCAGAATATTTGGTAAAAGTCAGCAGGTTCTTTGCGCCAAGGTAAAATCTTAAGCGATCGATCTTCCAGCGTTCCAGCGTAGGGCTAGAAAAACTATAGCCGATATTGAGCACCTTCAGCCTTAAGTAAGAGCCGTCTTCCACAAACCTGTTTGAAGCCCTTAAATTCTGATTTGGATCACCTAAGACAGCCCGTGGAATGTCTGTATCTGTATTTTTGGGATAAACGGTCGTTTCACCGGACAGCGGATTTTTGAAGATCAGCTCCTCTGCGCGGTAACGGTCGAGAGTTGACGCAAAATTATTGTAATAATGATACATCCCTTCCCCCCAATATCGGCTATTGTTGTAGATGTCATTGCCCTTGCTCCCCTGCCACATCATCGACAGGTCAAATGTACCTACAGCGCTATGGTAACTTAAATCGGCATTGAAGCCATAACTAAAATCAGGTATCGGACTTCCTAAAAAATCCTTATCCTGATCATTTAAAACCTTGTCTCCGTTTCGGTCATTAAACCGGACATCGCCAAGCGCTGCGTTTGGAGCAAAGGCTTTGTCTGCATCCAATTGTGCCTGACTCGTATATAACCCATTGGTGGTATACCCCCAAAATTCACCTACGGATCGACCGACCGCTGTTCGTGTCACATTTTCACCTCCAGGAGCAATACTTCCCCATAAGATTTCATTGTTGTTGCCCAAGCTCAATACACGGTTTTTTACAAAAGAGATATTAGCCCCTATCTGGTAACTGAAATCACCCGACTGATCTTTATAGGACGCCAATATATCCCATCCACGGTTGCGTATACTGCCCGCATTCAGCACGGGAAAGTTGTTGACATACCCGGCCGTAAACGAAATAGGTACATTGATCAGCATATCTTCGGTCTTCTTATTATAATAATCGACCGTCAAAGCCAGTTTGTGATTAAACAGTTCCAAATCGAGCCCAAGGTCAGTTGAGTATTGGCTTTCCCATTTAACATTTGGATTGGAAGGAGTTTGCGGTAAGGCACCCGTGACCATCACATTGTTTAAATAATACCAAACATGGTCAAAACTAACCGTCCGTTGGTATTGATATTGCGCAATATCCGAATTACCAAGGAGTCCATAACTACCGCGGAGCTTCAGTTCGCTGATCGCAGGAAAAGCTTTCATAAAGGATTCCTGGCTGATCCGCCAGCCTGCCGATACCGAGGGGAAATTCCCGTAGCGGTATTGGTTACTAAAGTTGGCCGAACCATCACGTCGCATATTAAAAGTCAACAGGTAACGATTGTCGTAGTTATAGTTGACCCGGCCCAACATGGAGTACATAGCCGACTGGCCTACGCCTGATCCCACAAGACGGGAGCTGGCCAAGGAGGCTGAGTTAAGAATCAATACATCTGGACTGGGCAAACCACGGGCACCAGCATTGACGGCATTGTACCGGGATTCTTCCGATGTAATCCCTGCCAAAGCAGAAATTGCGTGTTTTCCGAAATTATTTTCATAAGTCAGTGTATTTTCAAACAACCAGCGGTTATTCTGGCTACTTGAAATATTGAGCTCATCCGGGTTATGATTCTGATATTGTCCGACCGAGTAATTTCCAATGTAACCTTCATTTCTAATACGGCTAAGGTCTATCCCCATATTGAATTTATAGGTCAGCCCTTTGATGATTTCATAAGTAGCCCAAGCATTGCCATTGACAGAAAAATTGTCATTGACGTTTTTGTTGAGATAAGCATTTGCTAAAGCACTCTGCACATCTGTTCCGTTGCCGGCCCCTGCAAATCCGGTGCTGCTGTTGGCATCATACAGCGGTAAAGTGGAAGACCACTTTTGTGCATCGATGATATTTTTGTCGCTCCAGTTGCGGCGCGTATAACCCAAGGATAGCGTTTCACCTATCTTGAGTTTTCCTTTGGTAAAATCAGAGATAAATTGTGCACCGTAATACTTGTTTTTGTCCTGAATAATAATGGATTTATCCGTTGCATAAATACCACTCAGGCGGAAATTAGCATTTTGCGAACCGCCAGAAACCGAGAGATTGTGCCGTTGGTAATTGCCTGTCTGTAGCAGTTCATCCATCATATTATACCCTTGGCCGATGGCGGACGGTTTGGACAGCGCAGCTAAATAGTCCTTGCGTGAAGGATCCTTATTATACATCTCCTCATTAATCAGTTCGGCCAATTGCTGTCCGTTCAACAGGGGCACATTGTGGGAAATATTTTTGATACCAGCAAAAGCATTGTAATCCAGCTTCACATCTCCGGCTTTGCCTCGTTTTGTGGTGACCAGAATAACGCCGTTGGCCCCCCTGGCTCCATAAATAGCACTCGAAGCAGCATCTTTTAAGACCTGAATGCTAGCAATATTATTTTCGTCGGGCATCGCTCCACCGATCATCCCATCAACCACATAAAGCGGATCGGTTCCGTTAATAGATCCAACGCCTCGGATGCGGATAGCACCATTGGTCACCTGCACCCCGGGTACAGCACTTTGAAGCGTAGCTATTGTACCTCCGGGTACTTTCACAAGATCTTTGGTATCAACTACAGCAATAGAAGATGTCAGATCGACCTTTTTCTGCTTACCATAACCCACCACGACCACCTCGTCCACAGCAATTTCGGCCGCAACAAGTGGAATACTGATTTCCGAAGAATTGCCGATGACATACTCCACACGATTATAACCTACGTTGGATACAACGATGACCTCTCCTGGATTCAGCTTAAGGACAAATTCACCTTTCTCATTCGTTGATGTACTGAGGGTTTTATCCTTCACTTTGATCGATGCTCCAATAATTGGTTTTCCTTGATCATTTAAGATCTTCCCATGGACGACTTTTTCTTGCGCGGATAGCTGTCCCATGGCCATTAACATCGAAGCCACTAACAACCACTTCACTTTCTTATTCCTTTCTTTCGGAAAACAAAAGAAAGAAGAGACATAATTTTTGTTCATAATCTTTGTTTGAGATAAATGTCCTTTAGCCCCTAAAGGCACTTACTTGGTTATTTATTTATATATTGGTTATTTCCCTATGTTGTTTTTATACATCAACATGTGCCCTAAGACACGACGCATAAATACTTTGCTTCAATAAGATGCATCCTAAAAAATCAGTATTGTAGTTTACCCGATCACTGCTTTAAAATCGACCGGTTATCTGCCAATTGGTTACAAAGCAAAGCTATAGCTTTCGGCAAAAGAGCTTTGCAACGAATATTTAAAAGAAGGGTAAAAATGTTTAAAATCACTTATCGAAGCCAGGTGCACTAGCTTTTAGATCGCGACCTACAGGCTATTTTTAAGATCAAAAACTACAAGTCTGTTAAAAGGTGTTTGCAGAAAACCTATAAAAAAAGCGGCGATCAGGTCGTCGAACAAGAATAATTTAATGCAAAAAAAATATCGACAATAATTTATAATCTTTTGGAGAAATATCAACTAAATTTCACATCTTTGAAACAGTTTATGCAATCGATTGAATTAACCATTTAACGCATATTTTGGATATTTTATCCGACCTATTTTTAAAAGAAAAAAAAGATAAACTTAATGGAATATTTTCCGCTATTGAAACACCGTTCTGATGAAATCATCAAATTCATTGCGAATTGTGGTATATTTTCCTTACTTCTCAACAATGGTAAGGTTATCCATTTTACACCGGACGATCCCGATCATTTTATCGAATGGTTAAATAGAAAGGGAATCAAAAATATTAAAGAGCAGCACACTTTTCAATACGAAAAACAATAAAGTTCAGCCTCTACATATTTCTTACACTGTATTGTAATGCGGTATCCAATACGGGCTAATTAAATTGAATTAATTTAGTTATTAAACTGTTGAAATTTGTTAGCGACGGATTTTTTATATTCATTGGGCGTAACTCCAAATTCTTCCTTAAAATATTTTCGAAAATATTTAGGCTCATTAAATCCGACCAGAAAAGCGATCTCATTAACATACATTTGACTTTTTTCAAGCATTTCTATCGCTCTCTGAAGCCGGATAAAGCGGATAAATTCGGATGGCGTTTTATCTGTCAATGCAAGCATCTTTTTATAGAAATTGACTCTGCTCATTGCCATCTGCTGACATAGATCTTCGACCAAAAAATCTGTTCTTGCTATATTGGACTCCACGATGGAAACCGCTTTTTGAATAAATTTTTGATCCATAGAAACTATTTCTGGTTTCGTTGTTGAGATATCAATTCTCGATTTAAACTTTTCCTGTAGCTGTTTTTGTCTTTTGGCAATATTTGCAAGAGTAACACGCAGGATATCAATATTAAATGGCTTGGAAATATACGCATCTGCTCCAGCTTCCATACCTTGAAATTGATTCTCATTCGAACACTTTGCAGTAAGCAAAACTACTGGAATATGTGAAGTTCTTATATCCTGCTTGATTATTCGACAAAATTCATAACCGTCTACATTTGGCATCATAACATCACAAAGGATAATATCGGGAATATGTTCGACAGCTAGATCATAACCATCCTGCCCGTCTCGAGCAGATAAGATGCTATATTCATCGCCAAAAAGACCGCTCAAAAACAATCTAAAATCTGCATTATCATCGATTATCAACAGTGTGTAAACGCCACTCTTAGGGGAAACAATTGTTTCATTCTCCCCTTCAGACCGATATGCGAGGGTAATCTCGCTATCGGCACCTGAATAGATAACATCCTGTTTATGCCCCTCAAAAACCTCTTTTATCACTGGAATCTGTAGGGTAAATACAGTCCCTTTACCATACTCACTACTTACATCCACACTTCCACCATGAAGTTTGACAAACTCACTTACGATATGTAAACCAACCCCCGTCCCTACAACACCTTGGGTTTCATCGGAATCAACACGATAAAAACGATCAAAAATACGCTCGAGATATTCTTTTTTTATACCGATACCGGTGTCAGAAACCCGGATATATAACCTTTTATCGATTTGGCTATCGATGACCTTCTCGGATATATACACACTGACGTCAATATGGCCTCCGTTGTTCGTATACTTAAAAGCGTTAGATATCAAATTTGACATGACCATATACATCTTATCTTTGTCAAAGCTCAGATTAATGTATTGATCACTCACCGTAAAAGTAAGCTTGATCGCTTTTTCAGCTGCAATGGATAAAAAAGAGGTACTTATTTCTTTGACGAATTCAACGATATTGCCAGATGAAATATTGAGCTTCGCTTTATCCTGATCAAGTTTCCTAAAATCTAGAATATCGTTTACCATGGTAAGAAGCTTCTGTGCATTTTTGTACATAATCCCTAAAGTTCCTTTCTGTTCGGGATTCGTATCATTTTTCATCAATAATTCAAGGGGACTGATAATTAAAGACAGGGGTGTCTTAAATTCATGACTGATATTGGTAAAAAACTTGAGTTTCAATTGATCTATTTCATGCAGCTTATCTGCTTCCAACATACGGGCTTTTTGATCAAGATGATCTCGCTTTCTTTTTAACCGATATTTGATAAACCATCTGACCACCAAGATAAATACCGCCACATAAAGTGCTATTGCCCACCAGGAGAACCAAAATGGGGGATTAACCACTATATGCATTTCGATCGGTTCAGAAGACCAAACATTATCCTCATTCCCGGCATAGACTTTCAACACATAATGCCCCGGATTGAGGTTCGAATACGAAGCAACTCCGGTACTTCGGGAAGTTTCTATCCATTCTTTATCAACACCTTCCAGCTTATAGCGGTATTTATTTTTCTCAGGATGAATAAAATTAAAAGCGGAAAATCGAATTGAAAAATTTGTTTCATTATACTTCAGCGTGATCTGGTCGAGGCCAACGATAGACTGCGGCAAAACGAGATGATTTTCTCGCTTTTCGTCGGGATTAACAACCTCATTTGATAAGAGCAGTTCAGTGAATCGGACACACGGCTTATGTTCGTTTGTAGGAATTTTTCTCGGATAAAAAGCGACATAACCTTCAGTCGTACCCATATATATTTTGCCCCTCTTATCCATATAAACGGCATTGGGATTAAAAACCATCCCTACTAATCCATCACTAACATCAAAGGTAGAAACGATCGTTTTGTGTTGTCCATTGCTATACGGAAAGTAGTGTATTCGGTTCAGTCCATTACTTGTTCCTGCCCAGACATAACCATCTTGATCTTCTACCAAAGACCGCACATCATCGCTAGATAACCCGTCTGCGAGGGTCAAAAATGAAAACTTTTTGCCCGCATTGTCAAAGATTTTTATGCCTTTTTTTGTTGCCAGCCAAACGCGGCCTTTTGAATCCCGCATGAGTTGATAAACAGGTACCGCAGCAGCGTTATCTTGAAAATCAGTATTGGAAAAATAAGGTCTTATCAGCCGGTCGCTGAGAGCCTTATATATACCTATATCTGCAGAAAAGTTAATCGTTCCATCAGTCTCTTTTCGCGTAGAAAGGATAAAATTAGAACGCAACTTGCTATTTTCTCGATTATAATTGCTGAATAAAGTTCTACTTGGATCCAATCTGTCTACGCCACCACCTAATGTCGCAATCCATAAGTTGCGATCTGAATCTTCCGCGATCCCATATATACTTTGATTGGAGAGTCCATTGCTATTCTTTTCTTGTACGCTATAGCGTTTAAACTGTTGACCATCATAAACGTTCAAGCCCCCCATAAAAGAACCCACCCATATTTTTCCGCTGTGGTCCTCGCAAAGCGCGGTGACTATATCAGATGAGAGACTCGTCAGATCACTGCGTTTATTTTTAAAAAACTGACTTTCTCCCGTCAACTCATTTAACTTGATGAGGCCCTTTCCATTGGTACCTAACCAAAGATGATTTACCTTATCTTTGATGATAACGCTGCAGTCAAAAAGTTCATTTCTTCCCTGCACTCCAGTCGCAATCCGCGTACTTGGAAATTTGAACATCTCCGGATGATAATAGGAAACGCCATTTTTATATGTCCCTGCCCAAACAATCCCCTGTGGATCACTATATAAACTTACAATAGAATTCTGCCCGACCGACGTCTTATCATATTCATCATGCAAAAGTACCTTCATTGAATTTTTATTTTTATCAAAAAGGTTAATCCCACCGTGATCCGTCGCTATCCAGACCTGTCCTTGCCTGTCCGAAACGATTCCACGTACAAAAGAATTGGAAAGTGCAGGTTTCGTGTCAATATCAAACTGTTTCCATTGATCGTTAGTCCTATTGTAGCAAAGTGCACCGCTATTGTTTAATCCCGGATAAATCCAGACCATCTGGTCAGCATCGATAAAAATACTCTTCGGAATTAACGAATTGATCGGTTTGCTGTTTAGATAGTTTTTTCGTAGATCAATTTTCTTTGTGCGGGTATTTAGCCGCTCTAACAAGCCGTCCTTATGCAGTATCCATACAAAATCCTTTTCCACAGCAATTTCTACAATCTCTGAAGGATGAATAGTCAATGGATCATTCGAGGGGCTGAAAGTAAGGAGTTTTTTATGCTTTGGCTCATACTTAAATATGCCTTTATGGGGATAAGCTACAATAAAGTTTTTAAACTGGTCTACCCGAATAGCGATAGGATTGGGGGGCAGGCCTATTTTCTCAAGAATGGAATCCGTATTATTGACAAGCAGCTCATTCCGCCAATCAAACATGACATATTTATTGCCCTGCATCCACAAATTACCCTGTTCGTCCTCAACAATTTTTTTTAATCCATCGTAGGAGGTACCCAAAGTCCCATCCTTGCTACGATTGAACGTCTTTATACGCTCGCCGTCAAATCTATTTAAACCGGTATTGGTGGCAAACCAAAGAAAGCCCCTGCTATCTTTATAGATGGCGACTACCTCATTTCCAGCCAAACCATTACGATTGTCTAAATGGGCAAACTTATACTCCTGGCCATAGCTGGCAATAGCAAAAAAGAAAAGTATGAGTAATAAAAGCCGTTTCATTGGTTATCGTTTCAAGAACTAAAGGTCAAAATAGTGATTTTATCAAAGTATTACATCATAAATGATCATTTTATACCCTAACCTGAAACATTTAGTACCCTGATACACCCCAAGAGAAACTAGCTATTCTCTAACGTATGCATATACTTTCTTATTGCCGCAAGGATCAGCAAATGCAACTGCTTACTTGTTCTCTGATTTAAAAGACATCACTCGATTAAATAGGCAGTCAATTAAACATTTTACCCTCTTATCTGCAACATTCTGACCCTATCGCTACAAGACCTTGTTGCTAACTTTAACCATCCCATTCTCGGGAAAATAACCAATATAAATTATAAACTTAAATTAACCATGAAATCAAAAAACGGATCACAACAGTTTTTTTGGCCTAAACTGCGGCATTGGGAGTATCTTCTATTCGCCATATTTTTTCTGTTTACCGATCAAGTTTCTCAAGCTCAGGGAACAAAAATCAATGTTTCAGGACTGATTACCAACAAAGCTTCAGGCTTGGCACTTAGCAACGTTTCAGTTAAACTAAAAGGTACAGCAACCGCAACATTTTCAGATGAAAAAGGCCGGTATAGTATTGCAGCTTCAAAAGGTAGCGTTTTAATCTTTAACCATTTGGGATTCCATACCCAGGAGGTAAAAGTAACGGGAAACCAGCAGCATATTCAGCTGACAGAAAATATACATACTATGGACGAAGTTGTTGTGGTTGGCTATGGAAAAATGAAAAGAAGTGACCTAACTGGCTCAGTTGTTTCTGTCACGGCTGACGACATCAGCAAATCTGTTAGTACTTCACTCGATCAAGCACTACAGGGACGTGCAGCAGGTGTTTCGGTGACACAGAATTCAGGGGCTCCCGGGGGTGGCATCTCGGTCAGCATCCGGGGTACCAATTCCTTCAGTGGCAATGAACCGCTCTACGTGATCGACGGAATCCCAATAGACGGAAATACCAGGGATAACTCCAGCGCCTTATCGTCTATCAACCCATCGGATATCGTCTCCATGGAAATTTTAAAGGATGCTTCTGCTGCTGCAATTTATGGGACAAGAGCAGCGAATGGAGTCGTACTGATCTCGACAAAACGTGGTCAGGCAGGCAAAACAAAATTGGGCTATGAAGGCTATGTTGGATTCCAACAGCTACCTAACATGTTGGACGTCCTTAATCTCCGTGAATATGCCATTTACCAAAATCTCCGCAGTAAAGTCATTGGCTTCGGTGATCGGGAGGAATTTAAAGATCCATCGCTATTGGGAGAAGGTACAAATTGGCAAAAGGAAATCTTTCGAACCTCACCGATGCATAACCATCAATTGAATATTAGCGGCGGAACCGAACAAAATAGATTTGCCCTCACCGGAGGATACCTTGATCAACAAGGAATCGCACAGGGATCAAGTTTTGAACGCTACTCCCTGCGCATGAATTTTGATTCAAAAATCAACAAATGGTTAACCGTCGGCATCAATGCCTATACCGCAAAAACAAAGAACAGGAATACCATTGACAACGGCGGAATTATCTCACTCGCCATTAGACAGCTGCCCGAGGTACCAGCAAAAAATCCCGACGGATCCTGGGGGACACAGCAGGAAAACATGTACGGTACGTATTTCGCTAACCCCTTGGAAGAAGCACTTACGCGTGAAAACTATATGAAAGGTTCACAAATTAGCGTCAATGCTTATACGGATATTTCGCCTATCCGAGATCTCGTACTGCGGATCGAAGCAAACGGAAATTACAACTATTCCAACGCTTATCAATTTACGCCTTCGTATGATTATGGAAATTTCAAGCAGCAATCCGCCGGAGCAAGATTCGCCAGTAACGGTTCGTTTACTAACCTGAAAACTTATCTGACCTACAGCAAATCTTTCGCCGAAAAGCACAATCTTTCGATTATGGCAGGACATGAAGCACAAGAAAACAGATGGGAGTCCCTATCTGGAAGCCGGACCAACTATTTTTTAAATTCTGTGCATGAACTGGATGCCGGCGATTCAAAAACTGCCAAAAATGGAAGTTCGCGAAGTTCAGGTGGTATTGAATCCTATTTCGGCCGCCTGAACTACGGTTTCGACGACAAATATTTATTGACCGCTACCTTACGCCGGGACGGATCCGACAAGTTTGGGATCAACAATCGCTGGGGAACTTTCCCTTCCTTAGCAGCAGCCTGGAAAATCAAAAATGAATCGTTCTTAAAGAACAATTCAGCAATAGACAACCTCAAACTACGTATGGGCTGGGGACTCGTCGGAAATCAGGCAGCAAGTTCTTATGCCTATGGCGTGACTATGGCTTCCGCAGCATCCATATGGGGTACAGGTTTCTATCCTGCAAACTTTGCCAATCCCGACCTGAAATGGGAAAAAACCAATGCCTACAATATCGGCCTGGATCTCAGCTTGTTTAAGAACAGAATTGAACTTACTACAGAAATTTATCTAAAGAAAATCGACAATCTGCTGATGCAGGCCGTATTGCCCGACTATGTCAGTGGGCTAATTTCAGCACCTTGGGTAAATGCGGGTTCGATGACGAATAAAGGTCTTGAACTCACCCTGAACACCATCAACCTCAATAAAGATGGGTTATTCTGGAAATCCGGTTTAACTTTTTCTCTAAATAGAAACCGCGTCACGCACTTATATACAGATGCCGCTGCCATTCAAGGAAAAATTGGCGCGGAAACCTTCACACTGACCAAGGTCGGTAACCCTGTTGGTCAATTCTATGGATACAATGTCATTGGCATGTTTCAAAAAGAAAGTGATTTTTATCTTCGGGACGCTCAGAACAATACGGTCTTGGATCAGGATGGAAAAAAAACGCCTATTGCACTTCCCAAAGATAAAAGCATCGGCGTAAATGGGATCTGGGTTGGGGATTTTATTTTCGAAGACAAAAACAAGGACGGTAAAATCGATGAGCAGGACCGGGATTTTATCGGCAATCCGGACCCGAAGTTTATCGTTGGACTGAACAATTATTTTTCCTACAAAGGATTTGACCTGAATATCTTTCTGAATGCCGTATACGGCAACAAAATCTATAATCAACTGCGCAAAGACTTTACAAACCCAATGAACAATTCTGGTATGCTCAAAGAAACTACCAAAATCGCCCTCATTGAGACAATTGATCCAAACGGTTCCGACCAGGATATTTCCAATGTACGGGTTTCTAATCCCAATGCGAGCATTCAACGGATTACCGTCAGTGATGCAAATGATAATAGTCGGATGAGCAACCGGTTTATTGAAGACGGCTCCTATCTACGCTTGAAAAATATTTCACTGGGCTACACCTTTTCACAGAACTTCTTAAAAAAATACCAAATTGAAAACCTCAGGTTATACATCAATATTCAGAATCTCCTCACTTGGACAAAGTATACAGGCTATGATCCTGAAATAGGTTCATATAACCAAAATGTCTTATTGAAAGGAATAGATTATGCCCGATACCCATCACAACGCATCTATACCCTCGGTTTAAATTTCATGTTTTAATAGTAAAAAATTATGAAAAAACTATTCTTCATAGCCTCCTTGATGGCCAGCCTTATTTTTTATTCCTGTAATAAAAGTTTTCTTGACAGAGAACCTGAAGGCGCCTATGTGGACGCAACCTTTTATACCTCGCCTGAAGCATTGAAAGCAGCCACGGCCCCACTCTATAACAGGGCTTGGTTTGACTATAATAAGCGACCTGCCGTCGCAATTGGTAGTTTAAGAGCAAACGATGGCTATAATCCCTATATGAATCCCTCGTATACCTTGTTCACGGTAACATCGCTTGATGATGGACTTTCAGACGCATGGAAATCATTCTATGGTGTTGTAACCATGTCGAATGCAATCATTGACGCCGTTAAAAACAAAGCTGTGAATGTGACCGAGAGTCAAAAAAACACTGCTATTGCAGAAGCAAGGTTAATGCGCGGTATTGCCTACTTCTACCTTGTACGCACCTGGGGTTCGGTTATACTGATTGAAAACAACGATGCAGTGATCAAAGAACCGATGCAGCCCCGACACCGTGAAGAAGATATCTTTCGATTTATCATCGACGACCTCAGCTTTGCAGCACAGCACCTCCCTATTCAGGCCGATAAAGGCCGTGCGACAAGCTGGGGTGCCAAAGGCATGCTTGCCAAGGTTTACCTCGCACGGGCAGGTTGGAAAACCGGCGGCATCCGAAATGAGACCGATCTTGCCAAAGCAAAAGAATACGCACAGGATGTCTGTGTAAACAGTGGTCTTGAACTCTATCCCAAATATGAGGATCTGTTCAAATACAAACATAACAATAATCCCGAATCACTTATCGCCATGCAATGGGTGCCGCTAGGCGACTGGGGAGTCTGCAACACGCTATTAGCTGACCTGGCATTTTCATCCGATGTGACCGGTGGTGTCAACGTCTGGGGCGGTGGATTGAACGGAACGATCGATATGCTCAAACAATACGAACGCGCCGATACGCTCCGGAGAAATGCCACTTATTTTACCCAACATTCCTTCTACCCCTATATCGCCATTGATAAAGGCGGCTATTCCTATAGCAATGCAGGAGCATCTATCAAAAAAGGTGTAATAGGTGGCCCCAATGATGACAATGATGGCTTTGTACAGTCGATGAGCTCACCGCTCAACACTTACATTTTGCGTCTGGCAGATGTATACCTAACCTATGCCGAAGCAAGTCTGGGCAATAACAATACACTCAATAGCGGCGAAGCACTTAGCTACTTTAATAAAGTCAGAGACCGGGCCAAAATCGGAAGAAAGAGCGCCATTACCCTGGACGACATCATCAAAGAAAGACGTGTGGAATTTGCCATGGAGTATACCAACTGGTATGATATGGTCAGCTGGTACTGCTATAAGCCCGAAAAAATGCTGAACTATTTTAATGCGCAACAACGGGGCTGGACAACAGCTTCCATTACGAAAGATGCAGATGGTAACCTTATTTTCGAAGATCCCACTGCACCGGCAGTACCGGTGGTGGTGACAGCCAACAATATCTTCTTTCCCTATCCTGAAAACGATCTCATTCAAAATCCGAGATTGAAAGAAGCCCCACAAGCCTATCCATTTAATAATCAGTAAAGAACTATGAAAGCTTTAAACGATAATATCCGCGTTTTCTATTATTTGCTCATCGCAATCGGCGTGTTGTCGGTACTGTCCTGCAGCCGCGACCATGATATGGCCATGAGCCCCGAAATTACCCATGTGCGGCTAACAGATCCTGAAAAAGCGGACAGCACATTTACAGGTGCTTTTCCGGGCACTATGATTGCTGTTATCGGAAAAAATCTCGATGGTATCCAAAAAATTTATATCAACGACCAGCCTATCGGATTTAATGCAAACTATTGCACGTCAACAAGTGCAATCATTTCCGTTCCCGCAGATCTAGTTCTTACCGGAACCCATCCGGATCTTCCCAATGAGATCCGAATCCAAACGAACCATGGCGAAGCAAGGTTTAATTTCCATATCTATTCACCCGCACCGCAGATCGGTCGTATCGAATTGAAATATCCGGCCAGAGCAGGTGAAAAACTCCGTATCTACGGCTCAAACTTTTACGAAGTAAAGAAAATAGCATTTGAGAGTACGGCAGGCGGCAGCGTAGCAGCTACCGAATATGAAGTCGGCAAGGACTATGACATCATCGAGTTAAAGATTCCTTCAGGTGTTCAGGATGGCCGACTCGCGGTTTACTGTATGACGGATTCAGTCAGCATCGCCTTCACAACGAATGTCTCACCACCAGTGATAAAATCATGGAGCAGCGACATGCCTATCATCGGGGATCAGGCATTTATTACCGGTAGCAACTTCATTGATGTAACCAAACTAAACATCAACGGGGAATTCGATATTCCAGGCGAAGATTTAATGGTGGCTAAAAGTCAAGATACCATTTATTATCGCTTACCCGAAGCCCCAATAGTATCCGGAAAGATCACTGTCTATGCCGCAGGCGGGCAATCCAATTCAATGTTGCTGTTTTATCCCATTCAACATGTTGTTTTAGACTGGGATAAAGTTGGCAGTTATGATTGGGGAGACAACAATATGCCTGTCATTGCAGATGGAACTAAACCACCTTTCTTTACCACAGGAACAGCGTACCGCATTTTTGGTACACCCGGTGCATGGCAATATTGGTGGGGAAATCTTTCCAATAAAGGTGTCTATCCTTCCGTAAATGCGATACCTGCCAATACGCCTACGAGCAGTTTGGTACTCCGATTTGAATGTTTTTTAAATGAACCACTTGCAACGGCAACATTTGATATGCAACTGAAAGGAAATTGGGATAAAATGGTATCAGATTATGTGCCTCGCGATAGAAACACAAACAAAACAAGTATCGGAAAATGGATGACATGTGACATACCCCTCAATAGGTTTACGACGGTTGTAAACTACGGAAGCTTTGCTGAAATAGCAAACTCCGAACTGGGCATTTTCACTAAAAATAAAGCGGACAATGCCAATGCCAAGGTTGACATCTATTTCGACAATTTTAGAATTATCGACACCAGCAAAAACTAGATCTATATCCGTCAAACAGCAATACGAATACAACAGGGCCGGATAAGCGAACGATCGTCTCATACCGGCCATGAATAATAAATAAATCATAAGCATACACACATGAAATTTAAAAAGACCATTTCTTTCATTATTGCGGCCGTATTCTCCCTAGCCTCCCATTATGTCGTGGCTCAAACCGGTTTTTCTAATCCGGTTATCAGGGGTTTCAATCCCGATCCGAGCATCTGCCGAGTGGGCGATGACTATTATCTCGTCACGTCATCTTTTGAATATTTTCCGGGCCTCCCGATTTATCACAGCAAAGATCTTGTCAACTGGGAACAAATCGGCCATTGCTTAACGCGCGACACACAGCTACCGCTGGAAAAGGCAACTGCTTCGGGTGGTTTATTTGCTCCTTCTATCCGCTATCACGATGGTCTATTTTATGTCATCTGCACCAATGTATCATCGGGTGGCAATTTTTATTGTACGGCAACTGATCCCACCGGTCCTTGGAGTGACCCTACCCATGTGGCAATCGAGAGTATTGATCCTGATATATTTTGGGACGACGACGGTAAGACCTATTTTGTCACCCAGGGAAACGAAGGTATTCGGGTGACAGAGATTGATATAAAAACCGGGAAGGTCATAGGCCCCGAACACCTCGTCTGGGGCGGTATCGGTGGACGTTTTCCCGAAGCTCCCCATATCTATAAAAAAGACGGATTCTATTACCTACTTCTGGGTGAAGGCGGCACCGAATACATGCATAGCGCAACCATTGGGCGAAGCAAAAATATCCTTGGACCTTACGAATCTAGTCCACTGAATCCGATACTGACGCATGCCAATCGAATTGGACAGGCCAATCCTATTCAAGGTGTCGGACATGCAGATCTGGTTCAGGCCAAGGATGGCAACTGGTGGCTGGTTTGCCTCGGTTTCAGGGTTACGCAGCCCTATAGCTATTACCACATTTTGGGCCGGGAGACTTTCCTTGCTCCTGTAGACTGGCCACAAGGTGGATGGCCACAGGTCAATGGCAATGGAACAATTAGCCTGGATATGAAAACCCCTACTTTGCCGCTTAAGCCATTCCCCAAACCTCCTGTTCGAAGCGATTTTAACAGCAAACAACTTGGACTTGAATGGCAATATCTAAGAAATCCCGTACGGGAGCATTATTCTTTGTCCGAAAGAAAAGGCTGGTTAAGAATACAAGCTGCGCCAACCTCACTTAACGATACAAAACCGCTTTCTGCTATCCTTAGAAGACAAACGGAGCACAATTTTACAGCAAGTACGCTGCTGCAGTTCATATCGATTAATGACAATGAAGAGGCCGGAATCACACTGATTCAAAACAACAGCCATCATTATGACTTCTTGATCAAAAAACAGAAAGGCGGGTATATCATTCAATTACGCGTAAAAGTCGGATCAATGAATTATATCGCTGCCGAAAAAACTGTTCAGGGTAACCAGCAAAAACTAAAAATAGAAGGAAGCCCTCAACAGTATATCTTTTCCGTTGCGAGTGACGACAGTGAAGCGTATCAAGAAATCGGAAGACTGGATACACGCTACCTTGCGACCGAGGTTGCAGGCGGCTTTACAGGTGTGATGATAGGATTGTATGTAACTTCAAATGGCGTTCCGAGCAATGCCAAAGCATTTTTCGACTGGTTTGACTATAACACAAAATAAAATATGACTATAAAACAAATCTCAATTTTCTTCGCCTTTTTCTTACAGGCCCTTCTGCTGAAAGCCGAATTGAAGCTTCCTACACTATTTGGCGACAACATGATTCTACAACGGGACAGCCCTATAAAAATATGGGGCTGGGCCGAAAAAAATGAAACAATCCATGTGCAGTTTATGCAACAGGAGCTAAAGACAAAAGCAGATAAAAATGGTCAATGGAACCTTACTCTAGCCCCAACTTCGTATGGAGGTCCCTATAGTATGGAAATAAAAGGCCGCAGCCAACAGATTCTCCTAAAAAATATCCTGGTCGGTGAGGTATGGCTTGCATCTGGCCAATCCAATATGGAATGGATCGTAAAAAATTCCAATAATGCCGCGAGCGAAATCAGCCATGCCAATTACCCCAATATTCGGGCCTTCAATGTAGAGAAGGATATCAGTGATGTCCCAAAACAAGATCTTAGGGGAAAATGGGCGGTATGCTCGCCCTCCACGGTGGGCGATTTTTCAGCTGTAGGTTACTTTTTTTCCCTCAAGCTCTATCAGGAACTCGGTATCCCCGTTGGTATCATCAATGCGTCCTGGGGTGGTACCGGCGTCGAAACCTGGACGAGTGGATATAGTTTCGACAAATTACCTGCGCATTTCAAAGCCCCCTACCAACAGCAGTTTAATGGCGACCTACAGGGCTTTTTGCGAGAAAACGAATTGAAGAAACAGGCATATCAGCAAGCTTTGGCCAAAGATCCGGGGATAACTGCCAAATGGTACCAAAATAATACAGACATATCTGCATGGGGAAAGATGAAAGTTCCACAGTTATGGGAATCCAAGCTGGGCGATATGGACGGTATTGTATGGTTCAGGCGCAGTATTTATCTCCCCAAGGGTAGCGCGGGAAAGTCAGGGTACATTCAGCTTGGCACCATCGATGATGACGATATCTGCTGGATAAACGGCGTAAAAATAGGTGAAACAAAAGGATACACAACCTCACGGAACTACGCGATCCCAACCGCTGTTTTAAAAGAAGGTGAAAATATAATCAGCCTAAAAATTATGGACACCGGCGGTGGTGGCGGATTTTACGGTAAGCCAGACCAGCTTTACATCGAAGTCGAAGGTGAGAAATTTCCACTTGATGGTGACTGGAATTACAAAGAGGCCGTTACCACACAGCAGCATGGCTATAAAGAAGTTTCGCCCAATATGTTTCCGTCCTTGCTCTTCAACGCCATGATCAATCCTATCATTCCTTATTCCATTCGGGGTGTCATCTGGTATCAGGGCGAAAACAATGCCGGACGCGCTTATGATTATCGGACGCTATTTCCGAACCTGATAGAAGATTGGCGCTCGCAATGGAAGCAAGAATTTCCATTTTATTGGGTTCAATTGGCCAATTATATGGCCAAAGAAAAAACACCCGAAGACAGCGACTGGGCAAAACTGCGCGATGCACAGACCCGGACCCTTCGTGTTGCCCATACGGGACAGGCAGTGATCACGGATATCGGTGAAGCAGATGATATCCACCCACGCAACAAACAAGAAGTTGGCCGGCGGCTTGCTTTAATCGCACTGGCCAAAGACTACGGTAAAAAAGACCTTGTGTACTCGGGTCCAGTTTACAGATCACTGGTTAAGGAAGGCAATAAACTGGTTATTTCTTTTGATGCTATCGGCGGAGGACTCGTTGCAAACAACAAATACGGGTATGTCGAAGGATTTGCCCTGGCCGGAGCAGATAAAAAATTTGTTTGGGCCCAAGCCCATATTATCGGTAATCAAGTTATCGTACAGGCAGATCAGATCGCAAATCCTGTATTCGTCCGCTATGCCTGGAGTGACAATCCCGATGTCAATTTATTCAATAAGGAAGGCCTACCCGCCATCCCTTTTAGCAATGAATAAAGGACGTTTATGACCATTAACAACATGAATATCAATATAAAAAAACACCTAAAATGAGAACAATGAAAACACTAGTAAGTTACCTCCTGATGCTGTTGGTACTCCCGGCATGCTCCACAAAAGAAATGAAGGCCAATACAGAACTCAGCAAACCCGAGACGAAAGAAGAACCCAAGGCTTCGTATAGCAAATTCCTGGTCCGCGACAACTTTAGCACTAACCAATTGGTTGCTGAAATGGGTTTAGGAATTAACCTTGGCAATGCGCTGGATGCAACGGGTGACTGGATCAACCCTAGTAGTATCACCAATTACGAAACTGCATGGGGCAGCCCCCTCATTACAAAAGAAATGATCGAAGGTTATGCCAAAGCCGGCTATTCATCACTGCGCATTCCTGTCACCTGGAGCAATATGATGATCAATGCAGAAAATTACCGGATTCATCCGGATCTGCTCAATAGAGTCGAAGAGATCCTGAACTGGACGCTCGATTGCGGCATGGTCGCCATTATAAATGTGCATCATGAGAATGAATGGGTCAAAAAGGTCCCCACCGACAATGAAGCAAAGAAAAAGTTCACTTCCATCTGGGAGCAGCTCTGTACCCGCTTCGAGAAATATGGAGATCACTTGATATTTGAACCCATGAATGAAATTGGCTATGATGAAATATGGACACCCTGGAAAGGTGGACCGACAGAAAAAGCAAAAGCATTCGGCTATGTAAACGAGCTGAACCAGCTTTTTGTCGATATCGTCCGGCGATCGGGTGGCAACAATGCCAAGTGCCACCTTTTAGTGGAAATTTACAACACGGGCCTGGAGTATGCTTTCGATCCACTCACCAAAATTCCGAACGATCCGGTAAAACATCTAGCCTTGACCGTGCATTATTACACACCGCCTTTGTTTGCCATCTTGGGCAATGGTGAAGACGCCGGATGGGGTGTCGGTGTACCTTCCTGGGGTACAGCAGAAGAATTCAAAGAACTCAACGACAATATGGATTTGCTCAAGAAAAATTGCGTTGACAAAGGGATACCTGTCGTTGTTGGTGAATATGCCTGTTCCTCAAAGAATAGAACACAGGAAGTGGTCAGGCTATTTAATGTATCGGTCACCGAAGCCATTTATTCACGTGGCATGTGTCCCATGCTTTGGGACGTTCAGGGAGGTGGGCAATACGACCGGACAAGCAGTACATTCAAAGACCCGTTGTTTTTGGAGCAAACAATGGCAATACCTGCTAAATATCCACGCAGTCAAAAGTAATATAGCTCTATGCAATTAATGGAAGCCGTATAAAAACAAGCTTTTGACTACATGCCCCAGAGAGACGTACCATGTGCGTCTCTATCTCTTACTATAACCAGGTACCAAAAAACCATGAAACCAAAAAATATTTTTCTGCTCTGCTTATTACTACTGGACGTCCGATCACTGGAAGGACAATACAAATTTGATAAACCGCTCTATGGCGCCGCCTATTATCACGAATATATGCCCACTGAGCGTCTGGATGAGGATATCCGCCTGATGAAAGATGCCGGGCTTAACGTGATACGGATTGGCGAATCTGCCTGGGGACTCTTTGAACCGCAAGAAGGCGTATTTGAATTTGAATGGATGGACCGCATTATGGACAAGATGCATCAGGCCGGTATCCGCATCATCCTGGGGACACCAACATATTCCATCCCAGCCTGGTTAGCCCACAAGCATCCCGAGATACTGGCCGAATACCAGCGCGGCAACAAAGCTTATTATGGCATCAGACAGAATATAGACTTTACCAACCCTACATTTAAGTATTACAGTGAGCGTATCATCCGCAAGCTAATGGAACGGTATGCCAAGCATCCCGGAATCATTGGCTATCAGGTAGACAATGAGACAGAAGCACGCGGCGTAAACAACAGGGACTATTTTATCGGATTCCGCAATTACATCAAGGGCCGTTTTAACAACGACCTAGATTTACTCAATAAAGCCTGGGGCATGAACTACTGGGGCATGAATATCCGGACCTGGGAAGAATTCTATACCCGGGACGGCGTGACCAACCCCTCTTATAAAAACGAATGGGAGCGCTACAACCGAAAACAAGTCGCCGACTTTCTTAATTGGCAATGCGACATTGTCAATGAATATAAACGTAATGACCAATTTGTAACACACTGCTTCATGCCTGATTTCCACAATATTGATCAGGTAGAGAGTTTTCGTCAGATGCAATATCCTGCCATTAATATCTACCATGACGTACAGGATAAACAGGACGGCCAGCGTATTGCTTATGCCGGGGATTTTGTTCGTACTGTCGCCAGAAATAATTATATCGTTATGGAAACCAATGCCCAAGGTATAGGCTGGGATGCACGCACGCAATACCCGCCCTACGATAGACAGCTACGGCAAAACGTTTATGCCCATTACGCCGCCGGTGCCAATATGGTCGAATATTGGCATTGGTCGACTTTACATTATGGTCAGGAGAGCTATTGGCGGGGGGTATTAGGACACGATCTCCAGCCAAATCGAATATACGATGAAGTTAAAACCACTGCACAAGAACTTGCCCGAATCGGCGATCACCTTATTGATTTAAAAAAGAAAAATAAGACCGCCATCTTATATAGCCACGATTCTTACCATGCGCTGAATTTTATGCCATACACCTATAAAAATAATTATCCCATCGACATGGTCCATAAAGCGCTCTACTTTCAGAACATTGAAGCCGATATTATCCCCTGCGATAAAATTACCGATTTTAATGGCTACGACATGTTGATTATCCCACCACTTTATGTCGCTACGGATGAGCTACTGCAGGCCATTGACAAGTTCGTAAGTGCAGGCGGTCATGTCGTTATGATGCACAAAAGCGGCTATTGCAACGAGCACTCAGCCGTCAGGGCCACTGCTGCACCGGGGCCGTTACGAAAGGCCTGCGGATTCTACTATCAGGAATTTTCTACCATCGGCGACATGCACTTAAAAGATAATCCTTTTCAATTGACGAATACTAATCAAATTGGCGACTGGTATGAATTTTTGATACCCGAGACGGCTAAAGCCTTAGCTTATGCCGAACACCCCTTCTTTGGCAAATGGCCCGTGATCACAGAAAACACCTACGGCAAGGGAAAACTGACTTATATCGGAACCTATCCCTCTCAGGAGCTACTCGATGCGACTATCAAAAAAGCCGCTCTTGCAGCCAAAGTTGTCACCACAGACAGTTACAGTTTCCCCATCATCCAACGTTCAGGAATAAACAAATTGGGAAAGATTATTCAATACCTATTCAATTACAGCGCTGCAGCACAACAACTAACTTATACAGGTCCTCCAGCCCAAGAACTTATTTCTGGCAAGGTGGCGAAACCAGGTCAGACGCTTCTATTGAATCCATGGGAAGTACTTATTATGGAACAAAACTAAACGATACGCTAATTACTCAAACACGCATTTTTATTATGAGAGCACTTATTCTTCTCTTATTTCTTACCGTAGCATCCACACTTTCGGCCCAGACCTATATGCTACAATCGCCAGATGGGAAAATCTGTGTGGACATAGACCTTACAGACAGACTCTCCTACACCATCTCGTACAAAGACAGACCGATAATCAATCCATCACCGCTCGGCTTTGAATTCCAGGATGAGCCCCCCATGTACAAAGGATTTACCTTGTTAAATAGTCCTCAAACAACGAGAGAACAAGACTCCTGGACGCCAGTAGTGAAAAACAAACACAGCCATATCGACATGCATTGGAACGAGATACAGCTGAACCTTGTCGAAAAAGATGGTGAGCAGCGTCGAATGGATCTTTCCTTCCGGGTCTATGACCAAGGTGTCGCATTTCGTTATCAATTATACAGTAGCTCCAAAATAGGCAATAGAACTATTAGCCGGGAGATGACCGGATTTTCTGTTGCAGATCAAGCACAAGCCTGGGCAGCAAGCTATAAACCACGCTATACGTCCAGCCAAGAAAGCGAATTTAATAAAGTTCCATTGGCAGCATTCAACAAGGAGACCCTAGCTGGCCTTCCCTTATTGGTCGAAGTCGATAAAGAGAACTATCTGGCCATAACCGAAGCGCACATCGCCAACTATCCCGGCTTCTATATTGGCCGAGAATCTGATGTTAACGGACAAGCATTGCTCAGCACAAAGCTCTCCCCTTTACCTGGGGAAAAAGAAAACGGGAGCAAAGCCCGGTTCTTCGACAAAATACAGACCCCTTGGCGCGTGCTGATGATAGGCGATAATCCCGGAAAGTTCATCGAATCCGAAATCGTTCAGTCGCTCAACCCTGCCTGTGCGATTAAAGATCCCAGCTGGATCAAACCGGGACTTTGCGCTTGGGATCATTGGTGGAGTGGAGAGGTAAAAATGGAAGACGCGGTTATCAAAGAATATATCGATTTTGCTTCTGCCCAAGGTTGGCCTTATATGCTGATCGACTGGCAATGGTATGGCCCATTTAACCAAGCACAAGCCGATATCACCAAAGCCGCTCCTCAAATCAATATGCCCGAAATATTAAACTACGCAAAGCAGAAAAATGTACGTCTTTGGCTTTGGCTTTATAGCACCGATGCCAACCGCAACAACGCTTACGAAAAGGCCTTTGAACTATATGAACGCTGGGGCATTGCTGGGGTAAAAATAGACTTTATGGACCGCGACGATCAAGAGATGGTCAATTGGTATCACAAAGTAATCAAGAAAGCCGCTGAGCATCGCTTGATGATCAATTTCCACGGAGCGTACAAACCTGATGGCATCGAACGTACTTATCCCAATATGATGACGCGTGAAGGCGTGCTAGGGGAAGAATACGCCAAATTTTCTGATCGCATCAGGCCTGCACATAACGTTACCTTGCCGTTCACGCGCATGCTGGCCGGACCAATGGATTATACGCCAGGAGGTTTTCTTAATGTGACACCGGCACAGTTTAAGAATCAATCGCCAACCCTGATGATGAATACCCGCTGCGCTGAGCTCGCTAAATTTGTCATTTATGAAAGTCCCCTCACCGTCTTCTGCGACCATCCGAAGCATGTATTAGGCCAACCTGGAAGCGACTTTTTACAGGTCGTCCCCACCGTATGGGATGACATACATTTTGTTGACGGGTATCCTGGAGAATTTATTGTAATGGCCAAACGTTCGGCAACCAACTGGTTTATCGGTGCCATGACTAACGATGTAGCCCGCAAGGTGAAAGTACCAACCAGTTTTCTACCCCCTGGAAGGTATATACTGGAATACTGGCGGGATGCAAATGACGCAGCAACGAATCCCACAAAACTCGAGAAAAAAAATGTATCATTTGAAGCTGGGAATGTGATAAAAATACAGATGGTAAGCGGTGGTGGCTATGCTGCGATAATTAGACCACAATAAGATACAAATCAAATTATTGCTTTTTAGAAAAATACTATTTTAAAATATAAAAACTAAACCTCATGATTAAAAAACACTTTTTTAAGACATTATTAGTATTTACTTTTTTCGGAACGACATTAAACGCTCCAGCCCAACAAAAAAAACAGGTAGACCTGCCTGATAAATTTCAGCCGAACTGGGAATCCTTGGCACAATATGAAGCACCGGAATGGTTTCGCAATGCCAAATTTGGCATCTGGGCACATTGGGGGCCTCAATGTCAACCAGAGCAGGGAGACTGGTATGCCCGCGGCATGTACGACGAAGGCAGCGAACAATATAATTCACATGTAAAAACTTATGGTCATCCTTCAGTAGCGGGATTTAAGGATATCATTCCTACCTGGAAAGCTGAAAAATGGGATCCCGAACGGCTCGTCGCACTCTACAAAAAGGTAGGCGCACAATACTTCTTTGCAATGGGCAACCATCATGACAATTTTGATTTATGGGATAGCAAATATCAAAAATGGAATTCAGTTAATATGGGGCCGAAGCGCGATATCCTGGCCACCTGGGCGAAAGCAGCGAAAAAAAATAAGCTGCCTTTCGGCGTGAGCATTCATGCCTCCCATGCATGGACATGGTATGAAACCGCCCAAAGAGCAGATCGATCTGGGCCATTAAAAGGAGTCCCTTATGATGGAAACGTCACGAAAGCTGAGGGAAAAGGCAAATGGTGGGAAGGCTATGATCCCCAGGAACTCTATCGGCAAAACCATCCCCTCAGTAAGGGAAGCGAAGACGTAAAATCCTTGTGGGCGCAGTGGGATTGGCATAATGGAGCCTCCAAACCCACGCAGGAATATATCGATAATTTTTATCAACGCACAATCGATATGGTCGACAGCTACCAGCCTGATCTGCTCTATTTTGATGATACCACACTTCCCCTCTGGCCTATCAGTACCGTCGGACTCGATATTGCCGCCCATTTTTACAACAGTAATGCCAAGAAAAACAAAGGAAAGGTCGATGCCGTGCTATTCGGAAAAATTTTATCCGAACAGCAAAAAGATTGTCTGGTATGGGATGTCGAGCGTGGGGTGCCAGATCAGGTGCAGGAGAAAGCCTGGCAAACATGCACTTGCCTGGGAAGCTGGCATTACAACAAAGCCGACTATGAAAACAACAACTACAAATCCAGCAAAAAAGTTATCCATATGCTTATCGATATTGTCAGTAAAAATGGTAACCTCTTGCTTAACGTTCCCATCAAGGGGGATGGCAGCATAGACGAAAAGGAAGAGCAAATTCTCCATGAAATAGGCGATTGGATGCAAGTCAATAAAGCTGGTATTTTTGATACCCGTCCATGGAAAATATACGGTGAGGGACCTAGTACAGATGAAAACAGGCCATTGAATGCGGCTGGTTTCAATGAAGACAAAGAAAATACTTATACTGCAGCTGATATCCGTTTTGTACAAAAAGGAGATGCTATCTATGCCCATATACTGGAATGGCCAAGTGATGGAAGGGTTTTGATCAAATCATTCGGAAAGAAAAGTAAAACAGTTTCCCCCAACGTTAAAACTGTATCGCTATTGGGGCACAAGAAAAAGCTGGTTTTTAAACAAAATGATGAAGCACTCGCTGTTATCCTACCCTCAGAAAAGCCCAATCAAATTTCACTAGTTCTAAAAATTAATTAAATTATTATTTTCATAACAAGATTAACAACGGTTCTTTTGCCAAATACCACTCACCTCATTAGCAAATGAAAACAACTCTCAAACTGAAAATTATTTTAGCCTTATGCCACCTATTTCCCTTCCTGTTGTTTGGACAATCAGCAATGATCCATATCGATGGTCGGGAAAGGACCAGCCTAAATGGCTTATGGGAAACCATTATCGACCCCTTTGATGCAGGGTCCGGTGATTGGGCTGCCTATTATAAAGACCGGAAACCATTGGGCAATACAGACTTTGTCGAATCCTCATTTGAGGGTGGCCCACAGCTGTATGTACCCGGGGATTTCAACTCACAACTTCCCGAGCTCTACTATTATGAAAGTAGCGTCTGGTACAAACGTACTTTTAAAATACAAGCAACTGAGAATAAACGGTCCTTCATCCACTTTGCTGCCGTAAACTATAAAGCCGAAGTTTATCTGAACGGGGTCAAGATCGGAGAACATGAAGGTGGTTTTACACCATTCCAATTTGAAGTCACCGATCATCTGAGGATCGGCAATAACAACGTGATCGTGAAAGCCAATAATCAACGTATTCAAGATGGTATACCCGGTCTTGGTTTTGACTGGTTCAATTATGGTGGGATTACCCGGGACGTCGACCTTATACAGACGCCCACGACCTATATCAAAGATTACTTTATTCAACTGGCGCAGCAGGATGAAAATAGCATCGAGGGATACGTAACACTTGATGGACCTAAAAAAGAACAAGTCATCGCGATAAATATTCCCGAATTGAACTTCACCTATAAAACCAGAACAGATAGCAGTGGAAAAGCCAAACTTAAAATTCCGTTCCGGAAGAAGACTTTGTGGACACCGGCAGCTCCGAAATTATATGAAGTGCAGGTCTCGACCGAGACTGATCACATTCAGGAGCAAATCGGTTTTCGAACAATCAAAGTTGACGGGACAAATATTTTATTGAACGGCAAATCTATGTTTCTAAAAGGAATTAATATCCACGAAGAAGTACCACAGCGCAGATCCCGGGCCTATAGCGAAAGCGATTATCAAATGCTCTTGGATTGGGCGAAAGAATTGGGCTGCAATTATGTGCGCCTGGTACACTATCCTCATCATGAAAAAATGGTAAAAATGGCCGAACAAATGGGGCTGATGGTCTGGGAGGAACTGCCCATTTACCAGGGGATCAATTTCGCAGATCCGGGCATGAAGAAAAAAATGAATTTAATGCTTCGTGAGCTGATTGCCCGCGATAAAAATCGGGCGGCCACCATTATCTGGAGTCTTTCGAACGAAACCTACTCCTCCCCGGCGAGAGACAGTTCGCTCATCGCACTCTATCATCTCGCAAAATCGCTGGACAATACCCGTCTTGTGACATCTGCATTTAACAATATGCGTTTTGAAGGCAACAAGGCCTATATCGAGGATGAGGTTAACCGCGTGATGGATATTATGGCCATCAACCAGTACCTTGGCTGGTACAAGACATGGCCTGATGCCGATAAAGAAGTCGAATGGATATCCAAATTCCACAAACCACTTATATTTTCAGAATTCGGTGGTGAGGCCGTCTTTGGAAACAACATAGATCCAAAACGGGCGAGTAGCTGGAGTGAAGATTATCTGGTGGATATTTATAAGCGCCAATTTAACATGTTCAAGAATATATCGTTCTTAAGAGGCGTAACACCCTGGCTCCTGGTTGACTTTCGTTCTCCAGGAAGAGCGCACCCAACTTATCAAAAAGGCTGGAACAGAAAGGGATTACTCTCCGATAGGGGCGAAAAAAAGAAGGTCTGGTATCTTGTTGCTGATTATTTCAAAAACAATTAAATCGATCAAAAATAAATACACAATGCTAGGGATAAACCCAGCCATAGATCCAATCCAGCTGTTGAACTTGTTTGTCGATAAAGTAAGGAAGCAGGCGATCGCGAAACCAGGCCGTTATTGGATTTGTTTTCGTCTTAGTATCGCCTACTTTTCGGGCGCTTTTAATGATTTTTTCGACTCGGGGCTGGCGTAGAGACTGAAAAAGTTCAAAAGCTTTTTGGTATTCCTCGTACTTTTTTAGGAGCTCCGCGAGTACCAATGTATCTTCTAGGGCAAGTGCAGCTCCCTGTCCGATATGAGGCGAGATACCATGTGCTGCATCCCCAATAAGACAAACGCGTCCCTTATACCATTTAGGCAGCCTAGGCAAATCATAAACCGGATAGGCTATGATCTCGTGGCTGTTGGTTATAATTTTGGAAAACAATGGATCGTCATTTTTATGAATGTCGAGCAGCTGCTGCTGAATTTCGCCTTTCAGCGTTTTCCTAATTTCCGTAGGGCTCGGTTCCTGCGCTCTAAAATAATTATTGAACCACCATACTTCACCTTTATCGGAAACCGAATAGGCAAAAAAACCACGTTCAGCAAAGGTCATCTGTATGGATTCCGATGGCTTAACGAGCTCTGGCAGCCGGGCATAACCACCGGTCGAGATCAGCTTGCTATATCGAAGTACAGATAAATCTGGAAATAAACGATTTCTGACAGTTGAAAACATGCCGTCACAGGCAATCATCAGGTCTCCGGAAGCCGAAGTTCCGTCGGCAAAATAGGCGGTTACACCATCTTCTGCTTCCTGAAAACTGACGAACGTTTTACCATATCTTATCTTTATACCAGCTTCTGCCGCCGCTTCCCGAATATGCCTATTCAGGTTTGCCCGTCTTACTTGAAGGGTTGCAACCGTATATTTTTGCAGCTGATATTGGGTATCCAGCTTGGCGATCTGTTTCCCCCGCGCATTGAAAAAAGTCATTGAAGCACTTGTATAATCCTCTTCTAATGCATTTAAATCCACAAATTCCTTCAATACATTCAATCCATTCGGGCTAAGCCCCAAAAAGGCTCCCTCCTGCCTACTGTCGTCCATTCGGGATTCAAAAATTTCAGCGTCATCACCGATTTTTCTGAGCTGCAATGCCAGTATTGGCCCAGCAATACCAGCACCGATAATAATAACTTTCTTATTCATCGTCTTTTTCTTTAATTTTTAATCCGGGTATCAGTAAAAAATTGAGCACAAAAAAAAAGGCCACGCGCAAATCATTCAGATTGCGCCATTGCGTAGCTTTCTCTTTCAGGATCAGGTCCACGGTATCAATGTAGGGCAATCGCTGAAATTCCATCAGCGTGGGTGCAAAGTAGATCAAGGTCCAGATCCGAATACACAAATGGGCCAAAAATACCGCAACCATCAAATTTCGGCGCTTGTTTATTTTCCAATTATAACATAAAGCGACGATAAAGATAATTTCATGCAGGCTGTGCATGACAATCCAGAAAATCTTAAAATCCAAGGTATAGGGCTTCTGAAAGATAATCAGGGAAGAAGGTGGCGCTGCTGTCCATGCAGGCACCATAAGTGCTGTCTCCCAAAGCTGGGCACCATTCATCAGAAAGTATGCACAGATGGAATAAAACAGCCACTGGCTAGCTTTGGAGAATGTATAGGTATTTTGCATATTAAGTAATTATCGTTAATTTTCAGTACAAAACTACCTCGCTTCCATCGCATCAACTTGCAAAAAAAGGAGCAAAACTAGTAAATTCGGGAACCATGGGATTTGAATTGAAAAATGAGGGAAAGCACTTAAAAATGGCTTTCGATGAAGACAGCTTGAAGGGCAGGGATTTTAAAGATGAAGTCTTTAAAATCAAGCTGCCTAATGGTGAGCTCTCATCAAAACAATGGATTTTTGACGGGATCAAAATCCTGTATGCAGAAGCAGACCTCAACCGGCCGGCTGAAATGGACTGGACAGGCGATACAGAACTGGTGAGCATGCATTTTAACCTGCAAGGGAGCACATCAATCCAACAGGATGGGATGAACGGTGCTTTTGAACTGAAAAAAAATCAGCACAATTTATTCTATGGTACTCAGGCTTCGGGTAAAATGAGGTTTGATGAACTAAAAATGAAATCCTTTATGATCCAATTCCAGAAGGAGGCTTTTTTAGATCTATCAAAAAATGGAAATGAATCCCTTCAAAGATTTGCGGACAAGATTGTATCAGGCAGTCCGACCGCATTTTCAGATAGCAATTTAAACATCGATTTATCACAGCTGAACTGTATCCGTTCGATTTTGAACTGCGATTATTCAGCTGGTCTCAAGAAGATGTTTTTTCTGTCAAAGACAATTGAATTACTGGTTTTACAGGCCGAATCCTTCAATAACAACCGATATGCAGCAGCCTATCTAAAATATGATGAAGATAAAGAGCGGATTATATTTGCCCGCGATTACCTGGTTAAAAATATAGAGTCGCCACCTTCGCTGATCGAATTGGCAAGGATAGCCGGCATAAATGAATACAAACTCAAACGAGGATTTAAAGAAATATTCCATCAGACCGCATTTTCTTATCTATCCGATCTACGTCTGGAGCTGGCAAAAAATCAGCTGCTGGAGGGTAAAAAACAGGCTACAGAAATCGCGTTTGAACTGGGCTACTGTTCGCTGCAGCATTTTAGCACTGCGTTTAAGAAAAAGTTTGCCATCAGCCCCAGTCAGGTCAGACCATGAGCGCGCTGTCGCGTTGTTTCGACTCCTTTATTTTTTGGAAAATCTTCCCGTCGGAGCTTTCAAAAGATATTTTTTTAATATATTTAAATGGAGAAACATAATGAATTGCCAACAACGCACTGCCATAGCCAATAAACCAGCTTAACAACAAATAACATAGCATATTTATGAAGAAGACCACTTTTCGGAACCTATTTGCCGCCCTGTCCTTTATTGTGATCCTATTGCCTATTTATCCTTCCATACGGTCTTATTTTAGTAAAAGGTGCATTACAGAAAATTATGGCGTCGATTACAATGAACAGCGCAAAAAACTGGGTTTATATCCCCTTCCTTCCAACTGGGGCCGAAGAAATCTCGATTCCTGCATCATCTGGTACAATCCGAGCGACCATGTAGGACATCGCTGGAAAAATGTCTATTTTAAAGGCTGCAGCATCAAAAAAGAACTTGATCTTTTCGCTTTCGGATATGATGCCGAAAAGAGGCAATACACCAAGGTCCTGGAAGTGGAAACCACTTATGATGAACAGGCAAAAGTCGTAGATATCCGCTATAAAGTGCAAACGGCATCATCCAGCAGGCCCATTGCAAAAGCAGAAGCTGATTCGCTGATCCGGACGCTAGCAACCGTTGATTCCAAGTGATCCTTCAACAGTAATTGCTAGCGGTCGCAGTAATCAGACAAATGATCACCCATCGAATCGTAAAAAATCCCCTTAAAAAAACAACCGAATCAGCTTACTTCCAAATCCTTAGTGTATCAAATACCGCATAACCTAATTGGTTATTGCCAGCAAGCTGATAGAGTCCGACCCGTAGCCTTTTTCCGTTCAGATCCTTTCGTAGAAATGGCGTATTGGGAAGGTCCTTCCACTGTATACCGTCTACAGAACAGCGCAAAAAGAAATAATCACCTACTTTTTGAATCTGGAGGTAAGGCGAAAAATTCAGGCCCGTCCCCGTGTTTCCTTCTTGAAAAACCTGTGGACCAATACTTCGAGAAAGATTCCCCAGGTTCCATCCTGTCAAAATACAATTGTTGATGTAAGCATTTATGCTGTCTGCAAGCTGAATCATGATTCCTGCTTCATTGGATGTACGGGTTTTACTTTCCAGTCCGACCACATCGCTGACCTTTACTTCCAGCGTAAAATCCTCCTCAAGTTCTTTATACACGAATGGCACAGGAAATGCTGCATCGCCCCATTTCGTATTTTTGGATTGGATTCTTCCACGATCGATCTGCCAGGATATTGCTGTCTGTGTACTGTCGTCCCGTACATTGGCCTGATAACCATCCCAAAAAGAAATCTTCTTATCCGCTACCTTATCGTTCGGCAGATCAGATGCCCGGAGCAGAGACGGTTTTTGCTCCAGCACAGGCGTTGCCGCCCTGTTGCTCACATGGCCAAAAGCATCCTTTGCCAAAATTTCGATCGACTTGCCGATTTCAGAGGGTCCGAAAAGATGATAGGGCTCCTGCTTCCAACCCGAACTTCCTCCTTCGGAACGGAATAGATACCATAGGCCCTGTTTTTTTTCGACCTGCACAAATACCTGATCGGTATTGATGAAGCGCGGCGGGGAAAGCACCACCGGTGTATAATGCCCCAGACCGCTAGCCAATCCCTCCTTCCATAAACTGAATTTTGTGTTCACCTCATCTGCAGTCAGCGTTTGGGGATAGACTCGGAAGAAATGAAAAGGATAGGCCAGTTCGATCTTGTTATTTTTTACCTGCAGCAGCTTATTAGCGAAAGCTGGCTTTTCGATCTTTCCATTGCAATAGAAGGTTTGTTTGCCGTCATTAAAAACAGCAATCCCATGCTGCCAAGCCGCACCATCATACCAGTCAAAATCCATCTTATAATCTTTTTGCTGCAAGAATGTTGTCAAAGCCGCAGCCGAAAAGGCTTTTCCACGAAGTGCGAGTCTATTTCCTTGAACAATAACTTCCCCATCTTGCACCGTCACGAGCGTATCTAGCGCTGTCCCTTGGTTTCTCAAGGTACTGATCTTTCCCAGGTTTAAATCGTCAGTTTGCAGCCCAAAGAAGTGCGGTTCCGAAACTGCATTTGCCAATTTGGTTACAGATTCCTGATCCATACTTGTATTATACAAATGCAAACTAGCCATATAACCCGAAAAATTCTGGTCCAGTATATCCGAAGCTCCAAGAATAAAAGACTCACCGGGGTTGACAAATAACATCCTATTTTCCCTACGCTGAAGCTTTCCATCCACATAAATAGACTCCTCATAGCCATCAAAAGATAGCACTAAATGATGCCACGTATTCGGACTAGGTAGGGAAGAGTAACCCATATCAGGCCAAGATCCATGAATGACAGCCCCCTGCTTCGGATCGCTACCGTAACCAAATACCGCTTTGCCGAGCTCCTGCGATCCCGACGACCAGCCAATCAACTGCTCAAGACGTCCAATAGTGGGATTATTGACCCACATCGCAAGGCTATAGGAGCTATTTCCAGCCAGAGAGCTCGGTACAGCAAAGTTCGAACGCAATGCCGTTGCTCCATCAAAGAAAAAGGCTTTCTTTCCTTGGTAGTTCTTAACGGCCACAGCTTGTTCCGTCCTGAATATCCCCTGCAAGGAACCTTTATTTTGAATATCAGAAAGCTGCTGTCCTTCACGATAATCCATGGCATCAATATGCAGCAAATCTGATCGTTTTGCATTGCTGTCAGGCATTTGCTGCGGTGAGGACCATACCGTTTCCTGCTTTAGCCGCTGGGCATACACTTTCATGTTCCACAGTCCCCGCGGCAGCCCATTCAACTGCGCATTCAATACCTGAAGTCTGACATATCTTGCTTTTGTCTTGCCATGTTCCACAATCGGGCTTGCCCAGCGATTATTGTCCGACCGGTCGATAAAGACCGTCCACGAATGGCCGTCTATAGAAGTTTCAAGCCGATATTGATAAGCATAAGTTGGGTATTCAAACTGAATAGAAATCGTCTGTACGGTCTCGGCCTTGCCCAGATCAACGGCTATCCAGGCCGGTCCATGATTATTTTTTGCCCGCCAGAGCGTCCCATTATTGTTATCTACCGCGAAAGAAGGTCTAAAATCGCTGTTATAAAACGAGGATACGCTTGTCGTTTGACCAAAAGCTAAATCCTTTGGTCCCTCAACTGATGGAAGCAGTTGCGCAGCACCTTGATGCGTCGGTTTTACCTTTTCGATATCGCCCTCCGCTGTAAAAAAAAGCTCATCTAGCGCAACCTGGCGATGGAAGCCACCGCCCGAATGCGGATTATTGTGCCTGTGATAAACGATAAAATAGCGATTATCTTGCTCGAGAATACTATGGTGACCGGGACCATGGATACTGCCATCCACGTTAGTGACCAATACCGGATTTCGCGATGGATATTCAAAAGGCCCCATAGGTCCGGTTTTACTTTTAACATACTGCACACGGTAGGTCTCATCTTCGCAATGACCCGAGGAATACATCAAATAATAAATGCCCTTGCGCTTAAACATATAAGGGGCTTCAAAAAATTCCTTTGCCACCGTATTTGGGATCAGCTGTATCTTTTCAAAGCTTTTCATATCCCTGTTCAGCAACCCAACAGCACATCCGTGATCGGGATAGATGCCCCATGTCCCCCAATACATATAAATACGGCCATCGTCGTCGCGGAAAGTCTGCCCATCGAGGGTGATCACCCCTGGAATCCTATAGTTAGGAATGATCGATTTGCCATCCGGGACCAGCGGTTCCCAGGGACCTACGGGATGATCCGAAACTGCCCCAAAGATTTCCACCGGCTGACTATAATATAAGTAATACCTCCCGTCGTAGCCCTGCGTCATATCAGGCGCCCAATACCAGTGCGTATTCGGCCAGTTCATCGGCTGAATTGTCCAGTTCCTCAAATCTTTGGATGTCCATACCTGCGATGGTCCTGCTCCCCAGCCATTGCCATCGGTCGTAGCATAAATATAATAGGTATCACCAATTTTTTTAATGGTCGGATCGGCGAAATAGCCAGGCAGCAATGGATTCAATACATTCGGCTGCTGCCAAGGTTTTAAAGACTGCGCGAAAGTTGTCACCGAGGACAAGAGCAGTATAACCAGAATTGTAAAATAAAAATAATGCTTCCTCATAGCGCAAAGTTTACCGGTTCAAAAAGACAGCTCCTTCAATCAATTTTATAACAAATAAAACCTATGATAAATGTCAATTTTACATTAAATTTATGAATCCGGAGCAACACGACAAATTTTGAGGTCAAATCGGTTAAAAATGGGCTATTGAAGGTTAAAATCTACCCATAAATACAAGCTGTAATCGTCCATCTTTGTAAGAGCAACGACCTTCGCTGTCTTATCATGAGTAATAAAATATCTAAAATGAATCTTAAAAAAAGCTATTGGATCCTATTTGCGCTCGTATGCACCCAGTTGCCAAGCAGCGTATACAGCCAGCAGGACGAACATCCTGTATGGAAAGCAGTCAAAGCGCAACAAGCTACCTTAGGCGTGGAAGAGGGAGCCCAGAGCTTTACCCTCAAAGATTTGCATGTGGCGATCCTCAACGCATCGCAGACCCTCTCCTCCTTTCGTCCCAATAGCGGCGAAAAGGATTTTGACTATACACCGGTTGAACTCCTAAACAAAAGGGACCGTAATCAGTTTTTTCATATCGGCGATATCACGGTCAGTTTGCGCCGTCAGGGCGATTCGGCATGGACAGCCTATTCGTCGGCGGCAGACCGGAAGCCTGTAAAGGCGCTCAGCCCGGCAAAAAACAGCCTGGCCAGTGCCGACATCAGTCCTACACTCGGCAATATCCCCCTCAAGGTCGTCCGCAGCTGGCAGGATGAGCAAGGCGATCTGATTCTGAGCTTCGAACTGACCAATCCCAATGATTATTCCATCGAGATTGGTTCGCTGGGTATCCCCCTTCCATTCAACAACAACATGGACTGGAAAAACCTCGATCAGGCACATGCCCACAATGTCTTTTTTGATCCCTATATCGGTCGGGATGCCGGTTACCTACAGGTCAACCGTTTACATGGCCGTGGCCCGAGTCTGCTGGTATTACCCTACAGAAATGCAGGCTTTGAAGCCTACAATCCGCTCAACAGCGATCCGACACCACGCAGTATTACCTTTGAGGGATTTCACGAATGGCTGATCCACAGCAAGGCACATGCCGATACCGACTGGAAAGGCGTAGAGCAGTGGAATACACCGACCTCGACCGTATTGAAACCCCGTGAATCCAAAACCTTTGCCCTCAAATTTGTCCTTGCACCGAGCATCCGTGGCATTGAGTCAGCATTATTGAAAAACAACAGACCTGTGGCGGTGGGTACCCCGGGTTATGTCGTTCCGATGGATAATCCCGCCAAGCTTTTTGTCAAACACAATCAGGCCATCAAAAGTGTCAGCGTCTATCCCGAAGGTGCGCTGACCCTGACAAAAAAAGGGAATACCCCACATCAATGGACCGAATACCAAGTACAAGGTAACCGTTGGGGACGTGCCCGTCTGACAATTAACTACCGGGACGGCATGACGCAGACAATTCACTATAAAGTCATCAAATCCGAAAAAGAAGTCGTAAAGGATCTGGGTCATTTCCTCACCACCAAGCAGTGGTATGAAAATGATAAAGATTTGTTTGGCCGATCACCATCTGTCATATCGTATGACTACGAAGAACAGCAGCCCATTACCCAAAATAAGAGTGCCTGGTTTGCGGGTTTAAGCGATGAAGCTGGCGCCGCAAGCTGGCTTGCAGCCATGATGAAGCAAGTGTTGCAGCCCAATCCAGAGGAAATAGCCAAGCTCAAGCGATTTGTCAATGAAACCCTCTATGGCCGCATACAGCATCGGGAAGGTGACAAGAAATACGGGGTCGTCAAAAGCTTGTTTTATTATGAACCTGATTCTATGCCTGTCGGTACCTACCGTTCGGATATCAACTGGAAGACCTGGGCTGCCTGGCCGAAAAAAGAAGCCGATGATATAGGTAGGTCTTACAATTACCCGCATGTAGCTGCAGCGCACTGGGTCATGTATCGCCTTGCACGCAATTACACGAATCTCGTCAATGAAGAAAGTTGGCAAACTTACCTGGAAAGAGCTTATCAGACCAGCATCGCCATGGTCGAAAAAGCCCCTTATTATGCTCAATTCGGTCAGATGGAAGGCAGTATATTCCTGATCGTTCTCAACGACCTGCGCCGGGAGGGGTTGACCCTGATGGCCAATAACCTGGAAGCGGCTATGCGCAAGCGTGCAGAACATTGGAAAACACTCAATTATCCTTTCGGAAGCGAAATGCCCTGGGATTCCACCGGTCAGGAAGAAGTATACCTCTGGTCCCGCTTTTTTGGTTTTGACGAAAAAGCCCAAGTGACGCTCAATGCCATTATCGCCTATATGCCAACGGTGCCGCACTGGGGTTACAACGGCAGCGCACGCCGCTATTGGGACTTTGTCTACGGCGGTAAGCTTTCTCGCATCGAGCGCCAGCTGCACCACTATGGTTCTGCACTTAACGCTATTCCTGTCCTGACGGCCTTCCGTGACCATCCCGACGATTTCTACCTGCTCCGCATTGGTCATGCCGGAATGATGGGGGCACTCGCTAATGTCACCGAAGATGGTTTTGGCCCCGGTGCATTCCACTCCTACCCGTCCACACTGGCCAATGATGGGATATCCGGAGACTACGGAACGGGGTTTTATGGTTATGCCGTCAACTCAGGAACCTATATTGTTGCGCATCCTGAATTTGGCTGGCTCGCTTTTAGCGGCAACCTCAAGACAGAAAAACAACTGGTCAAAGTTGCCCTGACAACAGCTTCCAAAGGCCGGGTATTCCTGGCTAAAGAAAATCTATGGCTAACGACAGATGCCGGCGAAATTGCAGAACTCCACTACGATCAAAAGGACCGCAGCGTTACATTGGTTTTCAACAGTGATCCAGCCCAAAATATCGCGCATATTTTGCTCAATGTAAATCCCGAAAGCCATTATGAGCTAGAAGGAATCAGTAAGGATAAACTGAACCGCTATGAAATTCCCTTGTCGAATAAAACGGTAAAACTGAAAAAGCGTGACTAAAAAAGAATGCAGAAAGCAGCCTGCTCAGACTCAGGTTATCTATTAAAAGCTACATGTAATATACATATGTAGGCTGTCATATGACAGCCATAAAATCGGGTTTCCATTTAGCTGGAAGCCCGATTTTGTTTAGCGAACATTGTAAAAACATATTTACTCAAAAATAATCTAGTAATTTTATAGACTTTATTTTTTATTCCCTATATTTGCTTATCATATTCAATCAACTAAACTTTTTTTAACACTTAAGATCCTTTATGAAAAATCAACAATCCCACATCGTATCCATGCGCATGTGCTACTAACAAAAACTGCAGTGTTCTGCTGCAGAAACATTTCCTAGAAATATAGGACAAGTAATCAATTGGCGTTGGCACTTGTTTAATTTTAACTATTAATCCAAATCTTATGAAAAACATTGGAGTACCGCTGTATTCTATCTATTTTCTATTGTTCTTTTTTTGGGTACTGCCCAGCTATTCACAGGACAAACCCAAACCTATCGTAAATGCTACCCTTGAGGGCCGTATCATAGATGCTTCAACAAAACAGCCTATCGAAGATGTCACCGTTCAGCTTGATGCTGTTACACACAGGGTAAAAACCGACCGCGAGGGCAGATTCCAGTTTGTGACCGGACAGAAACTTCCTTTTAAGGTTAAGCTGACCCACCTCAACTACAAGTCACTGTCGCTTGTTATCGACAAAAGTCCCATCCTGATAGCGCTCAGTCCTGCAAGTAAAGACCTTGAAGAGGTCGTGGTAACAGGAGTTGCACAGGGCACCAGCCGCAAAAAACTGTCCTTTGCACTCTCCAAAGTAGACCAGGAGCTGATCGGCACCGTTCCTTCCCTCGATGCTTCCACAAGTCTACGCGGCAAAGTCGCCGGTCTTCGTATCGACCAATCAGGCGGCAATGCCGGAGCGTCGGTTTATCTCCGGGGATCAAAGTCGGTCACTGGCGAAATAGAACCTCTTATTGTCGTAGACGGCTTTGTAACAGCACTCAAACTCGCTGACATCAATCCAAACGACATTGAAAGCATCGAAGTTGTGAAGGGCGCTGCAGCTTCGGCATTATATGGAACCCGCGGTGAAGGCGGTGTTATTCAGGTACTGACCAAGAACGGTAAAAAAGAAGGAAAGCTAAACATCAATGTCGACAATGAACTCGGCTATTCCAGTCTTTTATTACTTCCCGCCCTTTCTTATCAGCATCATTTCAAGGTCAACCCCGACGGCTCTTTCCTACTGGTTAATGGTGCGCGGGTGATCGACTATAAGGAAAATGGTTTTTCGGTCAACCTGCACCCCTATAAAGATTATGTGGACAACACGAAAAATCTATTGGGTCGCACCAGTTATTTCACCAATTCGATTGCTGCTGCCGCAAGTGGAGAAAAATATAATATCTATTTATCTGCACAGAATCAGCATAAGGGAGGTGTATCGCCGGTCGTTGATGCCGACAAAAGGCAAAATATCCTTTTCAATCTGGGTTATAGGGTGTCGCCCAAGATCACGGCAGACCTGACAACACAGTATAGCTTCTTCAATACACCTTCGAGCGCCGTATCCAGCCGTTCAGATGGACTGCTTTATTCGACTTTGCTCGTCGAGCCCTTTATTGATTTGAGCGAAAAAGACGCATCTGGCAAATATGTTTACCTGCCCAAAGGGAGCAATCTTTCGGGTCAGCAATGGACCAATCCATTTTATCGGCTAAGCAATGAAGAATACGCCTACCAAACTGAGAATCTCCTGCTCGGTGGAAAACTCCGGTACGCTATCTCAGAACATCTGAGTGCCGAGGGAGCACTTTCCTTGCAGACAAAACAGTACAATTCCCAGGAATACTACCCCAAGGGTTATCAGACTATCGTTCCGGATGTCGTTCTCAACAATGGAAATTATGCCTTACGGACTACAAAAAGTACCAGTAAAAACGGTCAGTTTCAATTAAACTACAACCGCCATACCGGTCGTGTGGACTGGGGGCTTACAGCGAAATATGTGTATGAATTTTCGTCCCAGACAGGTTTCAATGCTTCTGGACGGAATCTCACGGCCCCTGTCAAGAGCTTAGATGTGACCGAACCCAGCACGCGGGTCATTGGGTCCTCCTGGGAAAAAACGGTCAACCACGGTTATTTTCTAAATGCCAAATTTGCCTGGGCAGATAAGCTATTTGTGGATGTACTGGGCCGCCTGGACCAAAGTTCAAGATTCGGACGTGACGTAGGTACGGCCTTTTTCCCGCGGATATCCGCTGCATACCGGCTCACACAAGATATCCATCTAGCCCCACTAACAGAGTTTAAGCTCCGCGCTGCCTACGGTAAAGCCGGAAGCCTCCCGCCTTTTGGCGCCAAAGACAGCAGGGTCAGCATCACCAATACAGGTGGTGTCAGTTATACACAAAATGACAATACCGACCTTAAAAGAGCGGTGACCGCCGAGACAGAACTTGGCTTTGATGCGATTCTCTTCAAGCGGTTAAACGTACAGTTCAACTACGCTTTCTCCAATAGCACCAACGACTTTATATCGGTACCTGCCTTTACCCCTATTTCAGGTTCGGCAAGCATCTATGACAATTTAGGTGCCGTGAAGTCCAATTCTCTCGAACTCGAAGTGAACGGCAAGGTACTGGAAAAGAAAAAGTTCAGCTGGTCGTCGGGGCTTACCTTCAGCCGTGTCCGCAGCCGAATTACTTCCCTAGGCGATGTTCCCGAATTTACCTATAACGGCTATCGAAAAGCTGTTGGAGCAAGTACCACCGCAATTTATGGGTATAGCATCCATTCAGATCTCGCGCAGCTACAGACCAATAGCGATGGTTATGTCGTCAATGCCGGTGACGGTACCAAGCGCATAGCCGATTATGTGGTCAATGAATTTGGTGTAGTCGTCGAAAAGACAGCCCTCGGCACGGCAAGCGAAGCACCTGTATTTTATGTCAATGCTGCCACAGGAAATGCGAAGATCATCGGCGATGCCAATCCGGATTTCATTGTCGGTTTTGCAAATACCTTCAATTATGGACGGTTTTCACTCTACAGTGTGCTGGACTGGCAGCAGGGCGGTCAAAAATTCAATGAAACGGCCCAGTACCTGACCTATGTCTACCGTTCACAGTTTTCTGACCGGAGTGCCGCTGCCGGCAAGCCACTCAATTTCACCACACAAGTATTCAATGCTTCGCAAGTGACCGACTATTGGATCGAAAAAACAACCTATTTAGCCCTTCGGGAGCTTTCTTTGTCCTACAAGCTTCCGACAGAAAAGCTCGGACTAGCGAAAGTCTTAAAAAATGCCAACCTATCGTTAATCGGACGAAACCTATTCATCTGGACAAACTTTAAGGGTGTCAATGTAGACGGCATCGGACAAGACGGGTTCAATTACCCTTCCTATCGAATCATTTCCGGAAAGTTAACATTCAATTTTTAACCTGACCATCAACATGAAATATATGAGAAAGATATTTTTGGGCATAGCCGCAGTTTTAGCTTTAGGTTCCTGTGAATCGATCGGATTTGATGATCCCTCAACGCTCACCAATGCTGAAGCCGTAGAAAAGATAAAAAGCCTGGGCTATGTGCTTACAACAAGCAGTATTCAGACTGCCTTTAATACCACGACCAATAATGCCGGCGGATCACATTTCAGTCTCTGGGCCGATCAGTCTACCAATACCAACGGCAGCCAGTCCTGGTGGGACTTTGCCAACGAGCCGCGGTTGCGCCTCAATAATAACGCTGCTTACCGTGGAAATGCCGCTGTACGGGAGCTGTATTCCAATTTCTATCAATCCAATCTGGACGCCACCAAAGTAATTGATCTGATTGAAAATCAAAAGCTGACAATCTATGACGACAAAGGTGCCGATCGTACCCGGGATTGTCTCATTGGAGCCTACTATGCAAAAGGAGTTTCCCAAGGTTATCTGGGCGCCATATTTGACCGCGGACTGATTGTCGACGATATCAATTTAAAGCTCAAAGAGTTTCCAAATTCCTACAAGGAGCTGATCGAAAATGGCATCAAACATCTGGATAAAACTTTACTGCTTATCGCCGAAACCCCCAACCTGAATTTTGACTTTTTGAAAGGAGTAACCATTTCCAAGGCTGACTTAGTTCTGCTGATCAATTCCCTTTCTGCCCGCATCCTATCCTCGGTACCACGCGACAAAGCGGAAGCTGAAGCCTTAGGAGCCGCGCACTGGAATAGGGTTCTTTCCTATGCCAATAAAGGATTTACCAAAGACTTTACCATCACCACGACTGTTGGCGGTTATTATAATGCTTTGGTCGATGTGCTCGAAAGACCTTATGGGACGGCATCCTATGTTCCGGCCGATATCAAGATTGCGTACCTCGCAGACAAAACAAAGAAAACTCCGAACGCCTATCCGACAGACAATAGCATTATTCTGGCTCCGATCGAGTCGGACGACAAACGTTTCTATCAGTATTTCACCTATACGAGTAACTTCGGTATTCTCCTTGAAGCGCGCGGAAGAGGGCTATTCAGCAATTACATGCGGTCCAGATGGATGTATCCAAAATTGTCTACCCTCAATGTTGCCGGTGCTGTCAATCCTTACTTTCTGGCCGAAGAAACACGGTTACTGCGGGCTGAAGCCAAGTATTGGCTCAAAGATTATGAAGGATCAGCAGCAGAGCTGAATGCCACAGTGGCATCACGCAAACAAAAAGGAAGCCTTCCCGATGTAACAGCCAGCGCAAACGCACTGCGTGATGCGATTCATTACGAATATGCGATAGAAATCGATGGTGCTGGTGGTACATTTGTACCCTTTACGTTTATGCGCAGAAACGATCTCTTGCAGGGCGGGACACCAACGCAATTTCCCATTCCGCAGATCCAGCTGGAGCTGATCGGCGAACCTGTTTACACCTTTGGCGGAAAAGATGCTGCCGGAGAAAAAGGCAAGTTTGGTGAACTGGCAACCGCACGGGATAATGGCTGGAAATCAGCTTCGAAATAATCAGTCGGAGCAACCACAGGGACGAACTAACCCCCTATTATATAGGCCTTCTGTTTTCTGCGCTGCACCCAGCAGCGCGAAAACAAAGGCCATTTTTTTTTTAACTCAATAGCTTTTGCTGAAAAGCAAAACGGATCAGGTCGGCCGTATTTTTGCTTTTGGTCTTGTCCATGAGATTCTGACGGTGCCCTTCGACAGTCCGTTTGCTCAAAAAGATCTTATCCGCAATTTCGACAGCGGTAAATCCCTGTGCAATAAGTTCGAGCACGGCAAACTCCCGCTCGGTAATCTCATACTGAGCTAAACGTGAAGCTACATCTACGGTTGCACTACTCTCGACATCAAAAGTTTCCATAAACCGCAGACCGAAATTGGTCATCAGATACTTATGCCCCTGGGATAAGCGTAATAATCCAAATAAGATTTCATCATAGTCGCCACCTTTAGACAGATACCCATCTGCGCCACTCCGAAAAGCTTCGGCTACTTCGTTCGGTTCTTCGATCATGGACAGCAGCGCAAATTTTAGATCCGGATATATTTTTTTGGCCATCCGAATAAAACTTATGCCATCCATGCCCTGCATATTCAGGTCCGTTAGAACCAAATCGGGCAATGTATTTTGTTCCAGATAGATCAATGCATCCTCCGCGCTGTCTACCTCTCCTACCACCGAAAGCTTGTCGTGGGTATCAATGATCAAACGTATCCCGTTCCGCACAAGCCGATGGTCATCAACTAAAAGAATTTTAGTCATTTTTCCTCCAATCCTACTAAGATACTTTATTTTTTTAAAAATTTAATTTTCTAAGAAAAGTTTATACATAAAAAACATTTCCTTTTATTTTATCTTCCGCCATATTTTTTCATTGCCTACCTGGTTATAATTGGAAGCCAGCACCGAAAAACGCAGCGTCTCCTGACTGCCTAGAGCAAGATAACCGAATGTTTCGAGGCTTTCGTCAAACAAGGACAGTACCTTGGCCTGCAGTGAGGTATCAAAATAGATCAGCACGTTGCGGCAAAGAATGAGCTGAAAGGCGTTGAAAGAAGCATCACTCACCAAATTGTGCGAAGCAAAGACAATACGCTCCTGCAACGTGGAATTGAGCTTCACCCAATTGTAATTAGCGGTGTAATACGATGAAAAATCTGCCTTGCCGCCCGAAAGCTGATAATTCTCGACATAGGACTTTAGGTTTGCCATGGGAATGACGGCCCTCTTTGCCTGTTCGAGCACGGTAGGATTAATATCGGTGGCATAGATCAATGATTTGTGCAGCAGTTTGGCCTCTTGAAGTAGGATGGCCAAAGAATAGGCCTCCTCTCCCGTCGCACAGCCCGCTACCCAGATGCGGATAAAGGGTGAAGTCCCCAATTTGGGCAGGATTTCTTGGCGGAGATGCGCAAAAAAGCTAGGGTCACGAAACATTTCAGTCACGTTGACCGTCATCTTTTCAACAAACCGCTGCAGGTAATCCGGATCATGGACGATGCGGTAACGCAGTTCGGCAAAACTCGCAAAATTGTCTAGCAAACAAAGCTGGTTGAGCCGGCGCGAAAGGGAGGCTTTCGTGTAATGCGTAAAATCGTAACCATAGAGACGCTCCACATCTTCCATCAGGACCATCACCTGCTCTTGGCTTACAATTTTTTTGCCTGTTGTCATCCGGCTATTTCCGTTATCATCTGTACCAGAAGTTCAATATCGATGGGCTTGGAGATGTAGCCATTGGCTCCCGCTGCAAGGCATTTTTCACGGTCGCCGGTCATGGCTTGCGCCGTCACCGCAATAATAGGCAACTGATTGGCGCTCCATGATTTGCGGATCAGCTGCGTGGCCTCATAGCCGTCTATCTCGGGCATCATCATGTCCATCAGGACAAGGCCTATGCCCGCATGATCCCGCAGCTGGGCAAGCCCTTCTGCCGCAGAAAGACAGCCCATTGCCTGAAAACCCCTCGACTTCAAGGCCAATTTCAACGCAAATATATTGTTCTGATCATCGTCGATAATCAATACGGTTTTATTCTTATCCATGCTCTTTATCTATTGCCTTAATATTCATACCTCTACTATTATTCATACATCCACACCCGCAGCAGGGATAAGAGCTGATCGATATCTACCGGTTTGGATATATAATCAGACGCGCCCGCAGCGATACATTTCTCCCGGTCCCCCATCATTGATTTGGCTGTAACAGCAATGATAGGCATATCCTCGTAACGCGGATTATTTCGGATCGAAGCTATCGTTTCGTAGCCATCCATCTCCGGCATCATCATATCCATCAGAATTACCGATACATCCGGATTTTCTTCGAGCTGTTTGAGTGCATCCTTTCCGTCGGTTGCCGGTACGACAGTCATCTGATACTTTTCGAGTGCTTTGGTGAGCGAGAAGATATTGCGGATATCATCATCTGCTACAAGCACCTTTTTACCCTGCAGGACATCCTGCAAAAAGCCGAGCCTGCTGCTGGTTTTGGCAGCCGGACCCTTATTTTCCTCGACGAGATGTAGAAATAACCCCACTTCATCTAAAATACGCTGATAGGAATTTGCCGTTTTTACAACGATGGAATCTGCATAGCGTTTTAATTTCATTTCCTCTACCTGTGAAAGGTTCTTGCCGGTAAATACAATAATCGGCAAATTTTCGAGTCCCTGGTTGCGTTTGACAGCCTCTAATGTTTCGTAGCCCACACGGTCGGGAACCCCCATATCGAGGATCACACAGTCGGCGGTATCCGAGCTCAGGGCGGCAATACTTTCCTCCACGTTGCTCTTGATCTCTGAAGCAATGTTAAAACTTCCGAGGAACAGCGACAGGGCCGCCGCATGTTTGGGGTTTTCTTCAACAATAAGGACTTTTTTGGGATGGCGCGTGAGGGCATCCTCTATTTTGCGGAACATATCACCCATCTGTTCCAGTGCCATCGGTTTATTGATAAAGTCTATGGCGCCCTGAAGCAGACTTTCTCTTTTGACTTGCAAAGAAGACATAATGTGCACCGGTATATGTCTTGTTTTGGGATTTTCCTTGATTTCAGCCATGACCTGCCAGCCATCTTTGAGCGGAAGCTGAATATCCAACAAAACCGCCAGCGGCATATAACGAGCTACCATTTCGGCCGCAATATCACCACGCACCACCACGATCCCTTTGTAATTTTGCTGGCGCGTATATTTCAACAGGATCTTCGCGAACTCAATATCATCTTCGACGATCAGAATAAAACGGTCGCCAGCCACGATGCTGTCGCGATCATCCGGAATATCAGCTGGGATAGGTATCTCCAGCAGCGTTTCTACAGGCAACGCTGTCATCTGCGGCGCTTGCTCCGCTAGTTCTGGCTTCTCCTCACTGACTACTGGCAACGCTTGTTCCGTACCAAAGGCGACCGGAATTTCACCCGAAATTTGTTCGGGGAGAATCAGACGGAATACACTACCTTTATTTTCTTCGCTATCCAGCAAGATTTCACCGCCGAGCAGGCGCGCTAGCTCCCTGCTAATAGAAAGTCCCAGTCCCGTACCGCCAAATTTGCGACGTGTAGAACCATCGGCTTGCTGAAAAGCCTCAAATATGAGATGCTGCTTATCTTTTGGGATACCGATGCCCGTATCGCGCACTTCAAACACAATACGCTTTTTGGACGAATGTTCGCGATCAATAGATAAGGTTACCTTGCCCGAAGACGTAAATTTAATGGCGTTGGAGAGTAAATTACGTAAAATCTGATCCAGGCGCTGTTTGTCCGTTTCCAGCTGGGCTGGTAGTCCTACCGCGGTGCTCATTTCCAATCCGAGCTGCTTGTCGGCGGCGATCGGTCCAAACATAGCCGAAAGGCCGTTCAGTACATCGGCAAAAAATACAGGCTGTACATCCAGATCCATTTTTCCGGATTCTATTTTGGAAAGGTCCAGAATCTCGTCAATCAAGGTCAGCAGGCTCTTTCCCGAACTCTGGATCACGGCTGCCGATTCCATCTGCTCGTCATTGAGGTTGCCATCTGAATTTTCGGCCATCAAACGGGAAAGCAAAAGAATTGAATTGAGCGGTGTACGCAGTTCATGCGACATATTGGCCAAAAATTCTGATTTATAGCGTGTACTTTGTGCAAGTTCAGCTGCTTTCTTCTGGATTTCCTCATTGCGTTCGGCGATCTCTATATTTTTATCTTCCAGCAATCTTGAGCGTTCCTCCAGTTCGCGGTTGGACTGCACCAGTTCCTCCTGTTGTACGCGGAGTTCTTCTTCCGAAGCCTGCAGTTTATGGGTATGCATTTCTAGACTCGAATTGAGCGACTCAAGCTCGGTATGCTGCGCCTGTAGCTCTTCGGTCTGAGCCTGGGTTTCTTCCAATAAATTCTGTACCACCAGCCTGGCTTGTGCCGCAGCGAGTGTCGTACCTACCTTCTGCACAGCATCCCTGAAGAATGCAAGCTGTAGGGAAGAAAAAGGCTGTAATGACCCCAGCTCCATCACACCGATACATTGATTACCATCAAAAACAGGCAGGATAAAAAGGTGGTTTACCTGCACCTTTCCGGCAGCAAAACTGATGACATAACGGGTATTTTCCAGGTTTTCGAATAATTTCTCTTTACCGTCTTTAAAGGCCTGTCCAACCATGCCCTCGCCTGGAGCAAAGCGTTTATGATCGGGATCTTCGAGTCCATAGGATCCTCTTAAAACCAGCTGATCCTGCTCCATCAGGTAAATAGCCCCATTGACACAACTGCCGTAGGTGATGAGATGCCCTAAGGTAAGGGCTGTAAGCTCCTCCTGCATTTTGTTGCCCATCAGCAGATTGCTCAGCTGTGTTAATCCAGCCTGATGCCAATTGTTATTATTGAGTTCATCAAAAGAAGCTTTCAGCGATCGGGCCATTTCATTGAGCGATCCCGTCAAACTGCCCAAATCGTCTTGTTCGGCGTCCTGTATCTGCATATCGTAATGACCGGCAGCAATTTCCCTGGCAATACGCTGGGTAATGCTTAGCCGGCGCTGGATCTCCTCATCTTTACGCTTCAGGTCATGCTGCAGCTGCTCCCGTTTAAAGAAATCAGCCCGCAGGCGGAAGTAAAAAAAGACGGTAATCAGCAGAGAAACTACTGCAGCCAATAAAACAAATATAGAAGTATAGCCAGAGGAACGTCCAAGTTCATCCGAACGCTTGTTGAGCAACAGTTCTTCTTTGTCGATGATCCTGCTGATCAATAAACGGCAGCTATCCATGTAGGTCTTCCCCTCTTCGAGCTGGGAAACCGTGACCATGCCACCGCGTTTTTTGATATTGACCAGATTTTCAAGTTTTGCCAGCCGGGATCGCACGAGTGTAGACAGCGTATCGATTACCTGCTGCTGCTCCGGATTATCGGAAGTTAAATCGTGCGCTCGGCTCAAGGATTGAGGCAACGACTGAAGCCCCGTTTTATAAGGATCCAAAAACTTGTCCATACCCGTGAGCAGGAAGCCGCGCTGGCCTGTTTCGGCATTCTGCAGATCCTGCAGAATTTTGTTGACCCGGCTCATCACCCGCCGGCTGTGATCGACCATCGCACTATTATGGATCTGCTTACGAATACTCACATAAGAAGCCGTTGAACTTGCTAATAGCAACAACAGCGATATTCCAAAACCTATCTGTAGGTTTCTTAAAATAGTTTTAGGCATGCTTTTTCAACAATTGTGTTAAGACAGTGCCAACTGATGGTCTAGATGGCCGCCAAATATAATAATAGGAGCCTAAATTAAATCCCGCGTCCGCCAGCCCAAACCATGTTACCGTATTTTAACAAAAAGTTGCGTATTTATCCCCCCTCGGCAATCCTATCGGCAATGATTTCGGAGGTCGCCGAGCAAAAGTCGAGGCCCGAATAATCGGGGTTGTAGCCACCGATATAAGGCACAGCCATCATAAAAAGACGTTGGCTGGAACGCCCACTCTGGTCTACCAGCTGGAAGTAGTCGTCTATTTTCACACCAGGTACCTGTAGAAAGATCGCGCCGTCCGGCGCGACAAACATATGGTCGTTGCCCGCCAATAATTCTTCCTTGGCATGCTCTACCGACCGAAAGCGCAAATAAGCCGGACTGATATTACCGTTGTCTATTAAACTCTTAAAGGGAAAGTCTGCAAAGTCCAAGGGCCGCTGCCCTACACAGTCTACAAAGGTTTTGTAATGTACTTTGCGTTCGATGCCCTGTTCATCCGTATACACATAATAAGCACCCCTGTCGCTGGCAGGTTCGACCCGGCTTTCGGTCCCCACATTGACCACTTCCAGCCGGCCGGCATCGTGCAGCGCCAGCAGCTCGCGGCCGGATCCTTGTGGCACAAAAGCAATAACAATGGAGATCAGCGGCATCAACACCTTCTTTAAACGGATCATATCTTCGGCAGACATATATTTGGCCGGATAATTTAAGGTGAAACTCAGCGCAGAAAGCACCTCCTTCCAGTAGATTGATTCCCGTCTTTTGATGGACTTTAGCGCCTGTACATGCTCCTGACGAAAGACTTCAAAGGCATCTTTCTGTTCCCTTAGACTGAGTACGACCTCCACAAAGTCCTCCAGACTGAGTTTTTCTACCATCGCATAGAAGTCGGGATCCTTTTCTTTGAACTGTGCTTTAAAATTCCGCTCAAACAAAAAATCAAGCGAGACGAAGCCCTCATTTTCCATTCTGTTCAAGAGCAATTCTTCTTCCGTGATCAAGAGATTATTGGCCAAAAATGGTTCTTCCTGATGAAAGCGGATAGCAGGCAGCAGCCCGCTACGCGTATGCATCAATAATTTAAAATTTTCACTACCAGGATCGATCTGATAGCTCAATTCGCCCGTTTCCAGATATTCAAAAGACCCATTGTGTCGGGCGAGCGTCCGGATAGCGTCTATAGCCGTGAGTGAAGCACCCCGTATACCCACGGCATGGTCGGTCTTCAAAGCGAGTTTGGACGGTGGATAGGGCGATTCAAAATAATGTTCAATATTGCCCTCATGCCTGGTGGGCCACTTATGACCGGTACAGATAATGACCTTGTCGACTATATGTGTTTCAGTGCTGCCAACTATGATCTTCACCTGAGACTGGCTTTCTAGGTCGATGATATCGCTGACCTGACTGGCAAGGTAAACCTGTGTTTCAATCCCTTTCACATCGGCCTGCCGCTTCAGCAGCATAAACTGCTCCGATAGGTACCGCCCAAAAAGCAATCTCGGAACGACCTTATAGCGATTAAAATCGTCCACATCAATGCCATAGCTACGGAGCGTTGCCTCCGAAAGAGTTTGAACATATTCTTCGATCGTGGTGACCAGTGCCGGGATTTCATGATCCGAAACATTGGTCAGGTGTTCAGCATTCGCACCTTCGTAGCTGTAAGGCATACCTGCACCCAATTGCTTGCGCGACTCGAAAATAGATATTTTGAGCCCCGCAAAATTCTTCTCAATCAGTCTTTTGTACATAAACAGGCCACTGGGTCCGCCCCCGATAATGGCTACATGGATATCTTGTTGCATAGTTTTAATTGCGCTGCCTGTATGACAGTATTCGGACCAAGAACAAGGATAAAATACAGAAAGTTTTAAGGGCATTTATTCCTGCACAATAAAAAACGGGATAAATACGGAGGATGAATTAAATACCTGAATCTCGGATTCTGCAAACGATCATTTGTCGCAGGCTGTTTTTCGAATAAACAAAATGATAACAAATAACAATATTATGGAAAACAACATCAATAATCCGGAAATCATCAACGACATTATCAAGATCAACAATGACCGCATCGAAGGTTATAAAAAAGCAATTGATCTGGCGAACAGTCATGGTTTAGATAAACTCATCCCTACATTCGAAAAGTTCATTGGACAGTCGGAAGAATTTATCGCCGAACTAACGCCTTATGTCGAACTTGAGGGCAAAGAGGCAACGGATGGCACAATGCTCAGCGGAAAGCTCTTCCGCGTCTGGATGGGCATCAAAGTAAATATTACGGGAGACGACGAAAGAAGTCTGTTGGAAACCTGTGAACAAGGTGAAGACGCCTTCAAATCGACCTATCAAACAGCTTTGGCAGATGGATCGGAAGAACTTTCGCAAAACGTCCATAGCCTGATCAATACGCAGCTCAGCAAACAGCTCGAAGCGCACAATATCATTAAAATGATGCGCGACAGCAAAACCATCTAACATTTTAAATAGTAATTTTTTCTTTTTCAAAAAAATACCGAAGCTCAAATCCCTTCGGTATTTTTTTGAAATCAGATTTTGATGTCCACCCTTTTACCAGCTGGGAGCTCGACATCAAGAATCCTGCCCGCATATTTAATCTGGCATTTCTGGCGTTTTTTGGCCTTTGCCCCTGCGCTCAGCAATTTTCCGTCGGCCCATTTAAGATCAATTTCAATAGCTCCACGTGCCATAAGTCCTTTGATTTCACCCGTCTTCCAGCTGTCGGGAAGTGCAGGAAGCAATTCGATAAAATCTTCGTGGCTCTGTAGCAGCATCTCGGCCATGCCCGCGATCACCCCAAAGTTACCATCGATCTGAAACGGTGGACAGGCATCGAACAGATTGTAATACGTGCCGCCGCCGCCATCGTATTTGGTATCCATATCCGCTGTAGGTCGTAATTGTTTATTGAGCAGTTTCAAAGCGCGGTTGCCCTGATGCAAGCGCGCCCACAACGCGATCTTCCAGGCGTAAGTCCAGCCTACCCCATCATCACCACGTTTTTCCAGTGAATGCTGTACAGCTTTTGCCAATTCGGGTGTACGGCCGACCGTGATCTCATTGCCCGGATAAAGGGCAAACAGATGAGAAAGATGGCGGTGTGCCGGCTCGACCTCTTCAAACTCTTCAGCCCATTCCATCAGGCGGCCATCGCGGCCGATTTTCGGACGGGCCAATTTAGCCTTCGATTCCTGCAGGCGGTTTAAAAACTCATCTTCTTTTAGTCCCAGGATCGCCGCTGAGCGAAGCGTATGGTCAAAAAGGTTGTAGATGACCTGCTGATCATGTGAAGGCCCCATGCTGATCTGCGCCGTAGAGCCGTCGGGCGCTTTAAAGGAATTCTCCGGTGAAGGTGAAGGACCCGAAACCAGCAGATCTGTTTTTGGATCTGCCGTCAGCCAGTCCAGGTAAAAGGCCGAAGACCCTTTCAATATAGGGTAAGCCCAGCGCAGAAAACCTTTATCTTGCGTAAAAGCGAAATGCTCCCAGATATGCTGGGCAATCCAGGCACCCGCACCGATGTGCATCCCCCAGCTGGCACTTTCACCCGGAGAAGTATACCCCCAGACATTTGTAATCGGATGTAGTGCCCAGCCGTGCATACCATACTGAATCTGGGCGGTTTTGCTTCCCGGCGCTACGAGTGAAGCAATGAGGTCCATCAGCGGACGATGCGATTCGGATAGATTGGCCACTTCCGCGGGCCAGTAGTTCATCTGTACATTGATATCGGTATGATAATCACCGTTCCAAGGCGTCTGTATCTTATTGGCCCAAATCCCCTGCAAATTTGCCGGCAGCCCACCCGCTCTCGAAGAAGAAAGCAACAGGTATCGGCCATACTGAAAATAAAGCGGATATAAGCCCTGTTCATTTCCGGATCGGAAATTATTGGCCATGAGCTCATTGGTCGGGAGATTGGGGATATCATTTCCCAGCTGAAAACTCACCCGTTTCATAAAGGAAGAAAAATCCTGGCTATGGCGATCCTTTAATGTCACGTATGATTTGGCCGTAACCGATTTGATGATAGCCAGATGCTCCTTTTGATAATTGGCATTGGTATAATCCGGATAATGCTGCTTGTAGTTTGTTTTTGCCGTTAAGATAAGTGTGACCGCATTGGCCCCTTTTATTTGTATTCCGGCTTTGGTCTGACTGCTGATGCGTCCCCCTTCGAGGATGGGCGTCACCTGGGCCTCGTAGCGCATGCCATCTCCGCCCCGACCATTATCGAGGACACCAAACATGCGTAGCCCATGCAATGCCGTTATTTCGGTGGCAAACCTTTCCGGCCGGTCCAGATTGAAAAGCACATTGATTGCAGCAGCCTTATCAGCGGTAAGTCGTATCACGATTGCCTGATCGGGATGGCTGGCAAAGATCTCACGGGTAAACCTGACCCCGTTCTGTACAAAAGAACTGGTCGCAATGCCGTTTATCAGATCCAGTTCGCGGTGATAATCCTGATACGGCGCCTCAGTACCAAAGTCCAGCAGCAGATCGCCCAGAGTCTGGAAACATCCAAAAGGTACATTAGCCCCATTGCCGCTTCCTGAACCTTTTCCCTTTGTAATCTGGGTTTTATTGGTCAGTTCTGTCGCTTCCTTATATTTGCCTTGAAAGAGCAGTTCACGGATCTTCGTCAGTGACTGTGAAGCCGCAGGATTGTCGCCTTCGTCATAGCTGCCACTCCAAAGCGTCATTTCATTGAGTTGGATCCGTTCGCGGTTGACATCCCCAAAGACCATCGCACCCAAGCTACCATTGCCAATAGGCAAGGCCTTTAACCATTCGGGATCGCTCTCCCAACCATTTTTAGAGTCTACAGCCAAGGCATTTGCAGGCTGCTCAAACCAGATTTTGTTTGCCTTATTGACTTGGGTCTGTGCGCTGGCAATAGCTGCTGAAAGCAGCAGGCAGCAGGTTAAACCCCGATGGATACGATAAAGATTGCTTAGGATTGGATAATATTTCATTGCGGTTTATAAATCGGTGTATGTTCAAAACTAACTATTCAATACGAACGATGTCCTTTAGAAAGGCGAAGGTCCTCCGCCATACATCAAAAATAATTATCCAGTTTTATAAATACACACACTTTATTGCCCTTTTCCGATGCCATATTAACCTATTCACAAAGTTATAGGGCTTTTTTCGGCATCCGCATTACACTTTCGCCCTTATACGGCTCAATGTGGATTGCGTTATCCCTAAATACGAAGCGATTATACCCAATGGCGTTCGTTTCAATATGTCAGGATGGCGTTCCATGAGATTTCTGTAGCGCTCAATAGCAGGCAACATTCGCAGTTCATTGGCTTTCTCTTCACTCTTGATATAATAGCGTTCTGTCAATACCCTACCAATGAAATTAAATTCAGGAAATTGATGATATAATTCATTCAGTTTGTCGTAGCTCAGGACCAATAAGCGACAGGGTTCGAGCGTTTCAAGCGTTTCGAAGCTCGGTTTTTGACTAAAAAAACTATAGACAGCGATTGCGAGCTCTCCTTCAAAAAGTAACCAGGAGCTGATCTCGTTACCCGCCGGATCAATATAATAAGTATGTACACCGCCCTGGAGAATGAAGTAGATCTGCTTTTGCACCTGTCCGATATCAATCAGGCGAACCCCGGCTTTCACATCGATCACATAGCTGTGCGTTTCGATCAGCTGTTTTAAATCGTCTGACAACGGATGAATGCTTTCAAACAGCTTTACAATAAGATCTGTGGCCGATTGGCTGTATCTATTGGTCTTTTTTTGCATACAATGAATCTATCACAATAATGGAGCGCCAACAATAAATTATCCTAAATATACACGATAAGCATGCTATATTTTTTGCTTTTTGGCAAAAAATATAGGCAACGGGTTGCTAAACTTTGATTAAATATAGTTTGATTGCCGTCCGACGAACAGGAAAAAAGTAATATTTTACATGATTTTAAGCGTTTAATACATGACTTTTAATCGTTAAAAAACGTTTTTTGAGTGATCACTTTCAATCGATTATGGAGATTGGTGTACGTTCCCATTTATTTCATTAAAAATGTTAAGAATCTATGCGGCCAATTTACGCGAAAGCACGTTCAAATTCAGGAAACAGGATTTTTGAAATCCGACATGAAAATTGCCCTAAACTTCTTTCCGAGTATCATTTTCATCGTGAATGCCAGCTTACTTATATCGTCCAGAGCAATGGACAACGATGCATAGGCGATCATCTGGAGGAATTTGAAAGTGATGAACTGACTTTTATTGGTCCCGGCCTACCGCACGTTTGGCACCATGAGGATACAGCCCCCATCGAGGGTTACGGCGCAGCGTCCATAACGCTGATTTTCGATCCGGAAGCGCTGCAGTCTTTTTGTCCCTTATTATTTGAAATATCTCATCTCAATGATTTCCTGGAAAGATCAAGGCAGGGCATGTTATTTTATGGAGAAACAAAAAATAAGTTAAAAAAAATACTGCGAAAAATGGTCTCTGCGACTGATATACAAAAAACGGCCTATCTCTTTAAATCCTTGGCTATTCTTCTTCATACCGAAGAATACAGCATACTATCCGATAAGCTTTATATCGATGGACTGTCCCTAAAGGAAGGAGAAGTTATTTTTAGTATTTACAATTATGTTTTTGAAAATTTTAATGAGGAAATCTCCCTGGACGAGGCGGCCAAGCTGGCGAACCTGACTAAACCGTCCTTTTGCCGATTTTTCAAAGCACGCACACGGAAAACGTTTTCAAAATTTGTCAATGAAGTACGGATTAATGAAGCCTGCAGACTTCTGGCCAGGGATAAAACTCCCATCACCCATATCGCTTACGCCTGTGGTTTCAACTCCTTGCCCAACTTCAACAAATTCTTTAAATCTATTAAGGGGATTACACCATCCGATTATAAAAGTAAGCTGCTATCCCCTAAAAGCTAACACGGCCTCAGAAAAAAAATAGCATCACCCAGCATAAAGTACTTTATGCTGGGTGATGCTAAGTCACCTTTAGGACTAACTATTTACTTCTCATACAACGTATACCCACAGCATTGTTTTGATGGATAGGCATTACGTAAACATCAGTCGCGGTTAAAATAACAGCAGGTTTGGCAGTACCTTGTACCGTGCGGTCAGCCCAATACACCCCAAGCGCATCTGCCGGTATATGTGTACTTACATTACCAGATCCGCTCTCTACAATGACCGATTTATTATCTGGCAAGAACATGTAATTATCCAAGTTGGTAGTTGGCAATGTTGATGTTCCCAAAAACCAGCCTGTCTGATTATTGAAAGTACCTCTAACTTTACCTGCCGCAATCAATTGTTCATATTCAGCTTGTGCTGGTGTCTGCCAACCTGTACCTAAGACAGATGAACAGTAAGCCTGGGAACCGCCACCGTCATGAGATCCACCCAAGAGGTACTGTGCAGCTTCAATAGCATTCGGAGGCGAACCAGCCATTAGATTGGCCGAACCCCAATAATAGTTTGAGTTTGGAATATCCAATGCACCACGGGGTACCAGACGCAGTTTTAAATCATATTTGATTCCTTTTTGCAAGGATAAATTAGCAAGTTCTATCAAACCAGAACGCACGCCTGCCTGTGCTGAATTTAAAGTTACGGTACCGAAACTGACCTTACCTGCAGTTGTACCTTCGGTGATGATCAAAGCCGGATTACTAGACCATGTCACCCCAGTACCTGTAAAGGAAAGGGCACGATTCAAGGATTGTCCACCCTGCGTGTACGTTCCACTGGCAAAACTAAAACTAGCCGATTGATAATTTGGCGTGATTGTACCACCTACCATGGTAGTAATATTACCCACCACATTCGCTGAAGTACTTTCCAATGTAGCTTTTACTTCGGTAAATACATGGCTCAAAACAAGATTCTGAACGTTATTTTGTCCACTGACAACCGTAACCGATTGCTTTTTCCACAACAGGTCAGTATCCGCGCCAGTTACATTGAAGTTAATATTGGACAGATTCTGGTTTAAATTGATTGTTGGAAAAGTCTGTCCCGGATCAACCGCCAATGCGATAAATGTGTATGTGCCTGCCGATAGGTCCATGGTCCAATCGGTGCTTGTGTTGGTATAGGTCAATACTCCCGTATTGTTGACATAGTTTCCAGCAGCGTCATAAGCAGCGATCAGGTATTTAGCCCCATTATCAAGTACCGTTGGCGTGGTAGACATCTTGGTGTTTCCAGTCGACGCACGCAAGGTACTAGATGAAGTTAGCGCTGTTAAGGTTGCTTTAACGTCAAGTTCACTATTGAAAGGAACAGTCTTGTTTTGACTTTTAGCTGTAGCTACAAGGCTTTTGCTTGTTGAAGCTTTGGTTTGAAGATCCCCACTACCATCGGAATAAGATACACCGGCAATCTTGATGCTCACCTGACCTTTGTCACCATCGGCGATGGTTTCATTTTTTTTACTACAAGAAGAAGCGATAATCGTTAAAGCCAGTAGTATATTCGTGATATTTCTTTTCATTCTTTTAATAGATTTACTTTGTATTTTGCGATTACCACCAGCCTTCACTTTGGCTTGATGTTGACGATTCTTCTCCATCCCATTGTTGCTGTACCGTTCCGGTTGCCTGGACAGAACCAGCTGCAACACTGTACTCCAATACGATGTCTTCTACGTTAATTTGAGGGGCCTCGTAAGGCAATTTACCCTGTTTGATTTTTTGTGTGTGTTGAGTTTCCATAATTTTTGATGAAAGCATATTGATCTATTTTATTTGCTTTTTTGATGGCGTGGCAAAGGTGCTTTTATTTAAATCATAAGCAAAAAAAACAGGGTATCACATGGCTATCACACTTTATCTGTAAGAAATTAAAATATTGAAAATCAACACAATAAATACATAAAATAAAAATTAACACGTAGTTATAATCGATAAGAAAAGAACCGAATTATTCATCGGACTGATAAATAATATACAATGGGCGCAAAGGAGTTATTTATTCTATTGAGAACGTCGCGTGAAATGAGGTAAAATAAAAAGCCAGTCCGGTGGGACTGGCTTCGTAGTAGGGCATTATTTCTTGGCAGTACCTGATCAGCTTATGAAGGTGCCTGGTCTTTCGTATGGACCAATGCACGCATCCAATTATTGAAATCGGCATCCGAAGGAATCTCAAACTTCTTGCGCAATCTATTTTTCCGGATCTGCACTGCCCTGATGGTGACAAAGGTATATTCTGCAATATTTTTGGTCGAGAAATTGAGAAAGGCCATGGCACAGAATTCCAGTTCGGTACTCCGAAGATTGGGATCAATTATCTTCAATGCCTGTATAAACTCGGGATACAATTCGGTAAACAAGATCAAAAACTCGGGATTGTTGCTTTTGGCCAATTCGATGAGCGTATTAAATTTATTTTCCCCGATCTGCTGGGTCAGTTCTTTATTGATGGTTTCGGTTTCTTGTAAAGCATCTTCTTTCTCCCCTAACACCCGGCGATTATGCCTTGCCCGCCATACAAAAAATGCAATTGCGACCAGGAGAATTACTAGAGCTGCTACTGCGATCGCAGCGGCCTTTGACACCTTGTTCTCCGATTCCTGGTCTTTCAATTTCAGTATCTGATTGAGCACCTGATCAACGACTTCTCTATTTTCATTTTCCAGGGAGTCATTTAGCCGGCTAAAGGCCATTTCATAGTGATCTCCCTTTGCTTTATCATAGTTGGTCGTTCGGTAAAAATCGGCCAGCTCCCGGTAAGAATTCTTCACAGCTATTCTGCTCCCCGCCGCCCGTTTTCTTAATAAGCTTTCTTCATAGAAAGCTGCAGCCTTTTTTAAGTTTCCTCTCTTTTCCTCCAAAAGACCTAATGCACTATAGGTATTCAATACGACTGGGATATTGTATTTCTTCATAAGCTCCAATGATTTGTCGAGGCATCGCTGTGCACTCTGGAAATCACCTTTCTGAACATATAACTTCCCCAGATTTTCATATACAATCTGATAACGCATGGCCGCATCCTTTTCCGCAAAGACCTTCAGGTTCTCCAGCTGGAGCTCGGTATATTTCTGCATAGAATCCAGCTGTCCCAGGCGCTGAAAAACAACACTTAAATTTTCATAGTTAAACTGGCGGGCTTTGATTTGTTTTTCACCTGTTAGCTTCTTGATAATTCCCTGCTGCAAGCGAAGTTCTCGGATAGCTTGCTGATTCAGCAAAAGCCCCCCATAAGCTCTACCTCGTAAACGATGAACTTCCGATTGCATAAAAATTTCATTTTTATAGAAATCTGTGGTTTCAATACGATCGAGCTGTTTCAGAGCTTCCTTAAATAGGCCCACAGTTACAAGGCCTTCGGCGATGTAAGAACCAGATTTGGCTTTTCCTTCATCATAATCCAACTTATTGGCCAAATTAAGTGCTTTTATTGAGTTTTCAATATAAGGTAATAATTTCCCCTGATTACCAAACTCCATTGATTTAGCTAAGAGTGAATCTACCTCCTGCTTTTTATTCCCAGCTGCGATAGACTTAAGAGTAAAGAATATTAAAATTAAAAGTAAAATATGCTTTTTCATTTATTAGGTCGATTGTTGCGCTTAGGTATTTGTAAACAATAAAAATACGTTCAGCTGTTTTTTACAAAAAAAGGAATTTTAACGTATTAATACGGTATAAAATGTGACGATAGAGTGCTTCCTTGTTCTATTTTGCTTAATTTGATACTACCATGACCGAAAACTAAGCCAAAGCCTCGTTAACAATCGACAACAACACATCCATTTCAAAAGGTTTAGGAAGAAAATGGTCGGCTCCCGCATGAAGAGCTATATTATTGGCATCATAAGAAGCTGAAATACACAAGATAAACATATCATCAAATTCTTTTCGCGCACGTATCTGCTTAATCAGATCTTCGCCCTTAACTTCGGGCATTGATAAATCACAAATAAAAATATCGGGGTTTTCCCTCAAAATGTAGCTTAGCGCCTGAGAACTTTTATTTTCACTGACAATAGTGGCATCTGTCATACTTAACACTAGCTCGAGTGCTTCTAAGAAGTGGACATTATCATCACATAAAAAAATCTTTTTTTTCATTATCACTATAATTTACCAAGATGGTTACTCTTTTTGTCTAACTATTACGTCAACATATCACCAAATAAGGCTGATGTCAATAATAAAGAAAGGCAGTACCTAAAGAACTACCTTTTCAATTGCGAACGAACAAAATTCCATTCAGAATTTTTTAATGAAATTATCCTAAATCATCTTAGATATTCCTTCATAAAATGTTATAAAAATTTAAAGATCCCCGTATATCGGATTGGAAACCGAACCCTGTCCCAATTCAGCGAAAGGATTTCTTCGGATCTGATCGCGCATCCAGTTATTAAAATCTATATCCGAGGCAATATTTAGTTTTTTGCGCAATCTGTTTTTGCGTATCTGTACAGCACGTATCGTTACAAACGTGTATTGGGCAATATGTTTGGTCGAAAAATTCAGAAAGGTCATGGCACAGAATTCCAATTCGGAGCTACGGATTTTTGGGTTTATTGTCTTTAATGAGTCAACAAACTCGGGATAGATTTCATTAAACAAAGCCAAAAATTCGGCATCATTGTTTTTCGCTAAAGCAATTAAATTATTAAAGTTATTCCTTTCCATTTTTACATTGTTTTTCAGCAAACTTTATTCTCCTATTTCCAGTCTTAAGTTGAGTCCCTTTGCTCAAAGCTGGTGATCATTTTAATTTTCCAAAACGAATAAGCATTTAAACCCGACGGGCTCAGGTGAACCCGCCGAGTAATCCAAATATATTATCTCGGACCTTCACGCAAATCGGCCCAATTGATAATTCAGTAAAACCAGCAATCCAAGTTTCAAACACCTTATTTTTCTCTGTTCATTCACAGAAAATTTTAAACTGGAAAAACCTTGGCTTGTTCTATAGACAAAGATTTATATTAAAAGAAAGAAAGAAGAAAAACAGCCTTTCACATAAGTATCACACTTTACAAAAACCTATTAAACAATACGTTAACATCATAAAAAAGTACTGTTTTTTAAAAGAAAAAATTGTTCACCGACCAATCCGTACAAAAAACAAGGACCTTCGGCGGATAGAGAGCCCATAAAAAACTCGACAGAAATCGTTAGAAATCGGCTGGGCTAACCGGATAAATTAATCAACTGTTTGAATAGATTACCAATTGGTCCAAGTAAAAGAACCCTATCCCCAAAAAGTAGTTCATAAAACTGAAACAAGCATACACAACACAAAAAAAACATCTTAAACTTCTTAAAAACCTATATATAAACCTGTTAAAAAAACATGTGATACATCTGTGATACGAGTGTGATACATCAATTAACGTTAAGTTTTTTTATTGTCAATTATCTTTGCAATAAGCAACACTTAAAGTTTATGAGGTATTACATCCATATATAAAAATTAATAAACGTATTACAATTGACAATTATTTAATCGAAGAGAAACTAATCATAAAGAAGGAATGCCTGATTGCTAAGTAATACACAAAAAAGAAATCTCAACTAACAAAAATCATTTGTCAGAAGCGTATGGCAACTATCCATCACAGCGTTATTTGCTGACAAATATTGAAATCATACAACCAAATAATACACACATGAAAAAAAGAACTGAAAAAAAGAATTACGTGCAACCCGTAATCGAGCAGTTGAAGGTGGAAATGGAAGAAGGTATTGCTGCGGGATCAAATGGGTCGGGCCAACCTGGAGGTGGTACCGGAGTAACTGAAACAGACTGGAACAGCGGTGGAACAGAAACCAAGGATCCGAATGGCGGTGAATGGTGGAACTAATCACAATCAAAAACTTTTAACAACAATTATGAAAAAAATGTATCAGATTACAAAGATCAGGTTCGCCCTTATTGTCCTTATCGCGTTTGCAACCGCCTGTAGCAAGGATAAAGCTGGGGAGACGGTCGATGCCAATAAGGCGGGGATAAAACTGACCTTAACGGAAAGTGAATTTGTCAGTAACGAACTACCCGTTACGAAAGCTTCAACAAACAGCACGACGGCGAAACCATTTAATGTCACAAAAGAAGTGCAGTCAGGCCCATTTACCATTACGGCTGAATTAACCGAAACAACCCCTGCCAGTTCTGGTCTTAAGGCATCTACGAATAAGGCAGCAACCAAGCTACTGTCTTTGCGTGGAGCGGTAAGGTATCGGATTGTCGCTTTCGAAACAGATGGTACCTATGTTGACCAGGCCGTCGGTGACGCTTCTAATGCGAATCAGGTATTTTTTGGGGATAAACTGATCGTCGGACACAAGTATAATTTTTTTATCTATTCGATGGGTTCTACAACACAAGATCCTGAACCGGTCAATACTGGAGCTAATATGTATCTGGCCAATGACGCTCAAGGCCTTCGCCCAACATTTAATTATAATGATGATGGCGGGGATTATATGTGTGCCGTTGAAAAGGATGTAACCATTCTCGGCAACAATACGCCTACGCCTTTAACGACACCATTGCAGCATATGTTTACCCGTGTAACGATCCAGGTAGACAATAGTGACGCGACAGGAACATTTGGTCAGGCTGACTATAAAAAGGGGGGCTATAACTCTGAGGTCGCCGTCAATGGCAGCATCGATTATTCAAATGGGATGATCTATGCTCCAGTAATCGATATGAGTACGGGCAAAGTAGCAAGCGGTGTTAACCAAGCACCTGATTTCTTACCATTGCAAGATGTAGGCACAACGCCGAAAACCGTTCTGGTCAACCAGCTGGGAGTGGACAATTTTTCACTCAGCTTAAATATTAACGCCGGTAGCATTAAAATTGGCCATGATGTCAATCAAAATGTGGCGAATTTCAGTTTCTCGGATGGTGGCCAAGGGCTGAAACCGGGATATGCCTACACACTAAAACTCCGTTTCAACAGTGATCGCTATGTGAATGCATCGAATGTCACAAGAAGTGCGACGGCAGCAGATGCACGTTATGCTGTAATTGGCGGCTACCGTTGGGACCGCTACAACCTTGGTGTTACCAATGTGAATCCAGCGACGAACAATCCTGATGCTAACCCCTCGGTACAAGCCCTCTATGGCAATTACTATCAATGGGGTCGTCAGTTACCGGTAGCCAATGCCTACAGCATTGATGCCGCAATTGTTGGCTGGGATAATACACCTGCTCCTGACGGATCTTGGAACAACGGTACAGCAACGGCACCCGTGAAAGCAGCATTAGATCCTTGTGGCACAGGGGACCGTATACCTAGCCCAGCCGAGTATACATTATTGGGCAATAATACCCGCCATACCTCTATCGGAAACTGGACAAATTTTAATGGTAATACAACAGTTGGCCTATCCGACTTTACAGCGGCACATATTATGACTAGTAAAAAGAGTAGTGATATCAAATTAAGCTTTCCTGCAGCAGGTCATAGAAATCCATCTAATGGAGCGCAACTAGTCAGACAGAGCTCTGCAATTTACTGGTTAAATACAGAAGTCGGCGGAAATAATAATGCTAGACAAGGACGCGGCTTTCAATCAAGCAGCTGGGATACTTCAAATTATCTTAAATACGCAGGTTACCCAGTACGCTGTATTCAGGATAAATAGTCGTTTGGGTAGCATACGCACCTAAATAATAGTACGTATCCCTATTTTTTGAATTATATATCTACCATCAACTTCCTATTGGGAGCTATGGGTTTAGAAGCCCGGCATGGATAATCCATCGCCGGGCTTTTTCCCACGCGCCGAACTTACGGCAGTTTCAATAGCCGGCTTGAACCGAATCGCAAACTATACCTATAAAGATCATGAAGGCAGCAAAGAGAGGTGTCCAGATCACCAGGCAATACCTGTTATTTTTGGACAAACACATTGATGATGTTATCCAGGGTCGCACCATGGAATTTATGGCACTCAGCAAGATCGCAAGGGAGATCGCCGTTTCACCCAAACATCTCTGTTATACCGTCCAGAAGGAAAAAGGAAAGCACCCAAGTTATTTCTACAACCTCAAAATTATTGCGAAGGCAAAAGAACTCCTGATCAGTTCCTCGCTCTCCATCGCCAAAATTGCCCTACTATTAACCTACGATGCATCGAACTTTTCGAAATTCTTTAAAAAATGGACGGGTGAAACACCCGGGAGATTTCGAAAAAAAAGGCTAGGTCAACCACGAACCTAGCCTTTACAAAAAACAATCCTTTAACCTCTGTTTATTTAACTAATTAATACATTTCCGAACAAAGAACAGTGTCAGCGGAAAATCGTTTGAATTATTTTTCTTTTTTGATATAGCGCGACCAAAAGCTGCGAAAGGAGTCCGGCCATCCACTGCCCATTCATCCCGCATGAACGCTGCTCCTCGTGCTTGTTAGGCTCTACCGAAGCCCTCGCCGTGGTCATAGCCGTTTCCGCCCTTAACTATTTCCTTGCAAGGTTGGTATGCAATCCCCGAAAACAGAAAACAAGAACTACTACGAGGAAAATGTCTGAAAAATTTTTCAAACGAAGCCATTCAGAGGTTGTTCTTTTTAAAAAAAGAATTTATGGCACATTTAGAAGTAAAACCTAGAAACGGAGCGCCCAAGTGGCTGTGGATCCTACTTTCATTGATTGCATTGGGATTAGTACTGTATTTTGTAAACCGCTACAACAGCGACGACAGACTACCTGAATCTACGCCCGACACAAGCATCAACGACACAGCGCCGCAACGGGATACCCTTTAAATCACTGTCACACATAGGAATTGATAACCAAAAAATTAAAGACATGGCATTAGAAGAAAATAACTATAATCATTTGATTGAACTCGGTGGAAGCGATTATGAAATTGTCGATGGCGAACCTGATATCCGCGGCTGGAAAGTAAAAAATGAGGCCGGTCAGCTGATCGGAAAGGTTGATGATCTGCTCTTTGATCCTGAAAGTCAACAGGTCCGTTATCTGATTGTGGATCTCAATGATGCCGAATTTGTAATAGAAGACGAGAAGAAAGTATTGGTACCGATAGGCCTTGCGTCGCTTTACGACGGCACAAAGATTCAGGCGAGCAATGATGAAGCTTATCCGACTCCGCCAGTCGAACCCATCAATCATAGTGTGATCTTTACCGTGGATGAAATTCCTACGGAAGAGCCCGCTACAGATTATCTGTATAATCCTGCCGATGATGGCGAAGTGGTGGTCATCTCGATTAGCGAAGATCAGGCCATCCGACTGCCGGCTTATCAACCCGATCAGGTCGATCCGGAAACGGAATTAAGCGTCCGGCATGTGTTTGAAGGTACCGGCGATGTGGGCTTTATCGTGAGCGCCAACAACTACGATCCTACCGAATTTTACAAACATTATCACTTTAGTGAAGATACGTTCTACAGCCGGGGACAACAGACCGAAACTCTTCCTTCGGATCAGACGCAGCGTACACGAAGAGTAGCCGCGCGCTACGACCAAAACACGGGACATGAACCCGGCACAATCGACAACAACGAACTGTAGACAACAGTCCTATAGGAAAGATATCGAAGATAAAACGCATGCCGAACGAAGCAATCAGGCTTAGCTATTCAAGCTAAGCCTGATTATTGAATACGGTAGCCTTGTATTAACCTGAAGCTCTTTCCGAAAACGCGTGACTCTTTCCGAAAAATGGCAACTCTCTTTCCGAAATATCGCAAGCCTTTCCGAAAAATGGAAATCCTGTCCGTAAAATGCCAACATTTTTCCGAAAGCAACGACAGGTACTCGACAAATATCTTTCCCGAACGTATTTGGCAAAGTATCGTGTTAGAAATACCCCTTTAACCTGTATTTTATAACCAATAGTACCACATAAACTACCTAAATTGGCTTGCCTGCGCCTAAAACTGCATTAAAATTGCATGTTCTTCCATGACATCAATATAAATCGGTTATGAAAACAAGCTATAAAATCGTCATTGAAAAGAACAGACAGACCATCCGGAAGTATTATGAAAAATATAGCTGGTATAAGCTGGACCGCGAAGAGCTGACACAGGAGCTGCTTATCCGGGGTGGTTTTCTGGCCATTCTGACCTGGCTGCTGTGGTAAGCTAATCCCATTCGAGCAGGGATTTCGCTGCATATATCCAAACTATTTGCTGTCAGGTGTTGTCCTTAATGGAAACTTAAATCGAAGAACACCTTGAACAGATTTACACGAATTGCTTTAAAAACAATACTGTGGATTATTGGCGGCATCATTGCGCTTTTTATGCTGATTCTTTTTTTATTGCGCCTGCCCAGTATACAGAATTATATCGCCGGAAAAGTAACGCATTATGTCGAAGGCAAGATCGGCACACCCGTTAGCATTGGCTACATTAATATTGATTTCCCAAAAAAATTGGTCCTCGAAAACATTTACGTCGAAGACCAAAGTAAGGATACCCTGGTTGCGGGAAAGAGTATTGCCGTCGATATCAATATGCTCAAGCTATTGAAAAATACGGTAGAGATCCAAAGCCTGGAAGCCCATGGAATTACCGCCAAAATACGACGTACTCTTCCCGACAGCGCCTTCAACTTTGATTATATCGTTAAGGCCTTTGCTTCTGAAAAAGAAAGTGAACCTACTGCCGACACAACTTCTGCCCTGCTGTTTAACCTCGATAAAATACAGTTTGAAAAAATACATGCGGTTTATGCCGATGCTGTGATCGGTACCAGTGCCGACGTCTATCTTGGTCGTTTAAATACCAACATAAAGAAATTTGACCTGACCAAAAACATGGCCTTTGAGCTACCTAAAATCAACATCGACAGACTAAATGCCACGGTCAAGCAGTGGAAGCCCGCCGTAGAAGGCGCAGGCCCATCGGTAGAAGATTTTGGTATCACCGATAAAACGGCACAGACGACTTTGCTCCTTCCTGACGTGGGTATACAGGTGGCCGACCTCAATAATATTTTGGTCCGCTATGAGGACCAGTCCAGTGCACTGAAGTCGCAGTTTGTCCTAAAAAAATTCCATGCCGACATTAATAAGATCGATCTGAACAAACAGGTTGTCGACATCAATAAGCTCGATCTCAACGGCTCGGACAACAATGTCCTGCTCGGAAAAATTCAACAGACTGCGGTCAACTCGACAAAAACCAACGCAGCGACAGCGAACACAGCAGCAGTGGATGCGGCAACAACCAACGCAAAAAATAAGGAAGCAAAAACTGAGAAATCAAACACCCAGGGAGAAAAGAATGACACTGCAAAAACAGATACCAGTTCGGCCACAAAAATGAATTGGATCGTCTCAGCCAAAGACATCATCATCAACAATACCAGTATCCGTTTTAGAGACGACAATCAGCCGCGCATCAAAGGCTTCGATTATTTTAATATCCACATGCCGGGTCTTAAAACCAGGTTAACCGATCTGTACTACAGCGCCGACTCCATGAGCGGATCCTTGAAAGAACTCGTGGCAGCCGACCACTCCGGCTTTGTCATCAAGCAATTAAAGGCCGATTTTAAGTATACCAATACCGGTGCTGAAATCAAAAATCTCTATGCAGAAACACCACGCACCCTGATTCGCGATTACGTTAAGCTTAGTTATCCTTCGCTGGATATCATCGCCAAAAAACCAGAACTGATCACGGTCAATGCCAACATCACAAAAAGCCATATTGATATGCGCGATATCCGATTTCTCGCACCCTTCCTGGACACCATGCAGGTGATGAAGCCCCTGCTCGACAAGAAATTTTATATCGACACCCGCGTGACCGGCCGTGTCGATGACCTGCATATTCCGAATATCGACTTCCGGACACTTTCCAATACCCGATTGATTGCCAGCCTACATTTAAAAGGACTACCCGATATGAATAAATTGTCGGTAGACCTCAACCTGAAAAAACTGACGACCGGCCGTTCGGATATCGAAAAACTGGTTTCCAAGTCGATGTTACCCCAGGGCATCGAGCTACCCAACGCCATCGGTCTGAGCGGAACTTTTAAAGGTGGAATGACTGCCTTCAAGACCAACCTCGCATTGGTAACCGAAAAAGGCACAGCCAAAGTCGATGGAACGGTCCAAATGACCAAGCGTGATACCCTATACGATGCGGCAGTCAACGTTCGTGACCTCAATATCGGTCAAATCATGAAAATGGACAGCACCCTGGGCATCCTTTCTTTCGAAGGGAAAATCAAAGGCAGGGGTACCGACCCTAAAAAACTGGTGGCAAATTTTGACGGTAAAGTGAATCGGCTGGATGCGATGGGCTACCGCTACCATGATATCGACATGGATATATCGGCCGATAAAGGTGCGATGAAGGCATCCATTCTGAGCCCAGATCCTAATATCAAACTTAAGCTAAATGCCAGCGCCGATATGAAATCGACTTATCCCAAAGTAGCATTCGAACTGCTGGTCGACAGCGTCAACCTGCAAAAGTTACACCTGATGCAGGATGCGCTTAGCTACCGGGGTAAACTGAGCGGTAACTTCAGCACGGCAGATCCGAACTTTTTGAATGGTGAAGCGCATATTACCAATTCGTTGATCCGATATAACTCCGATCGTTACGCACTGGATACTGTCTCACTCTTGGCCAAGGCCGATACCAGCCGCAATGAGCTGGTGCTGCGTTCTGATTTTCTGAATGCCCACCTGGTCGGCAAATACAAAATTCTGGAGCTGCAAAGTGCCGTCCAAGATTTGCTTCAGGTTTATTACAAACCCGAAAAGCCGGTCAAAATTCCGGCCTACTCACCGCAGATCATCGAATTTTCGGCACAGCTGACCCGCAATAGACTGATTCAGGATTTTCTGCCACAGCTGACAGAAATGAAAGCCATTACCCTGGACGGTCTCTTTAACAGTACATCCAAAAACCTCTCGGCCAAACTGGATGCCCCACGTATCGTGTATGCGGGTACGGCGATTGACAATGTCACCCTGGATATCAATAGTCTGGATAGCGCCCTCTATTATTCAGCCTTAATCAACAAAGTTAAAATGAGCAGCATTGAGCTGACCAATACGGTTTTCAGTGGTAAGGTTGCTCAGAACATCGTCAACATGGGGCTTTGGATCAAAGATAAGCAGGATAAAGAACAGTACCACCTGGGGGCCAACATGGAGGCCAAAAATGGCCTATTTGAATTCAGCCTGCTGCAGGACGGCCTCATGCTCAACTACGATAAGTGGGATGTGGCGCCCAACAACACCTTAAAATTTGGCAGCGCAGGACTGCTGGCCAACAATTTTGTCCTCAGCAACAAGGGACAGGAACTGCGCATCGCTTCGAAGGACAGCATCCTGAACTCACCGCTTGATGTGGCGTTTAAAAATTTCCGTATCGAGACACTGAGCAAGATGGTCATGAGTGACAGCCTGGATGTTGGCGGCGGCATCAACGGACAAACCACGCTCTCCCGCTTGGAAAGCAGTCCTGTTTTTGTTGCCGATCTTGTCGTCGACAAGTTTTACTTCGGAAAAGATACCGTGGGCAATGTCAATATCAAAGTCAATAATGAACGAGAAAACACCTACAATGCCAACGTGAGCATTACTGAAAACGGAAATAATCTCGTCCTAAGCGGTGATTTTATCAATCCGCCACAAGGAGACGCAACACTGGACTTCACCCTGGATATTGCGCCACTTACGATGAAGACGGTACAGGCATTTAGCATGGGCAACCTCAAAGACGCGAAGGGCAACCTCGAAGGTCAGCTAAAAATAGGAGGCTCTCCTTCGAAACCACAGATCAGGGGCGACCTCAATTTCAGGGAAGCCGAATTTAATGTAGCCATGCTCAATGCCCTGTTCAAAGCAAAAGACGAACAGATCCGTTTTGATCAAAATGGAATATCGTTCCCCAAATTTGAACTCGAAGATAGCAAAGGTAATCGGGCGCAGGTGAGCGGTGCCGTCCATACACAGACCTACACCGCCTTTGATTTTGACCTCGATATTGCGATGGACAATTTTGAAGTACTCAATTCCACACAGGCAGACAATGACCTATTCTATGGAAAAATGTTTCTGGGTACCGATCTGCAGATCGGCGGCAATCTTAACAAACCGATTGTTGATGGTACCATCAAAGTACTTGACAGTACCGATTTTACCATGGTAATGCCCAACAATGATCCCGGTATGGCCGATCGGAAGGGTGTAGTCGAATTTGTGGACAAACGTGATACGGCAACCGCAAATGCACTCGCCAGACTGGACTCCATGACGGTGACAAAACTTACAGGAATAGACGTCGATCTGAATCTGCAGACCGATAAGGATGCTAAGTTTAAGATTCTGCTTGATGCAGGCTCGCAGGATGCCCTAAACATTCAGGGCGAGGCCGAATTAAATGCGGGCGTAGATGCCAGCGGTAAAATAACCATGTCGGGCACTTTTACCGTGGAGCGGGGAAGTTATTCGTTCAGCTTTGGACCCGTCAGCAGAGACTTCAAATTTCAGAAAGGAAGTACAATTACCTGGAATGGCGATCCATTGGACGCGCAGCTCAATATTACGGCAGTATATACCTTAAAAGCCCCTACGCTAGAACTGGTAGCGCCACAGCTTGGAACACAGAACGCTAACTTATATAAGCAAAAGATACCTTTTGACGTGTTGCTGAAAATTTCAGACCAACTGTTTCAGCCACAGCTCAATTTTGATATCGACCTGAATGCCAACAATGCCATCGTATCGCAGGATGTGATCAGTAAGGTAGACAATGCCCTGACGACCTTACGCGATAATCCTTCCGACCTCAATAAACAAGTCTTTTCACTGATAGTGCTGGGGCGTTTTATGTCGGCCAATCCATTTGAAAGCCTTTCCGGTGGCGGGGGTACAGAAGCACTAGTACGCAATAGCGTCAGTTCGTTTTTGAGTTCGCAGCTCAACCGCCTGGCCTCCGATTTAATTACGGGAGTTGAACTTGATTTCAACCTGACCTCAGCAGACGATTACAGCACCGGAACTGCCCAGACGCGTACCGACCTGAACATCGGTGTCTCCAAAATGCTGCTCAACGACCGACTGAAAGTCAATATCGGATCTAACTTTGAAGTGGAGGGAAATTCACGTCCTGGTGAGGCGGCCAATAATATTGCCGGTGATATACAGCTGGATTATCAGCTTTCCCAAGATGGGCGCTACTTTGCGCGATTCTACCGCAAAAACCAATATCAGGTCACTTTGCAGGGACAGTTTGTTGAAACGGGAATCGGCTTTATCATTACCATGGATTACAACCGGTTTAAGGAAATCTTTATGCGCTCCAAAAAACTCAAGGAATATTACAATACGGGCAGCAAGAAGTTTAGGAAACGTTTTGATGTGGATCGTATGGAGCAGGATTCGGCTTATCGGGACAGCGTCCGCACCGTCATCCGCGACAGCCTGATGCTCCATAGTCCCGAATACCGCAAACGCATGGAAGAACAGGAAAAAGAACAGCAGCGCCGCCAACAGCTGGACAGCACGGCAAACAGCGCAGGGAAAAAGAGTACGCCGAAGCAGTTAGACACGATCAAAACCACAGCAATTAAAAATGAAGACGAAGAAAGGGCTTACCATGCAAATTAAACTACAGAGGCTGATTGGCCTATTTATAATAAGCGGCATCATTGCGGCCTGTTCGTCGACCAAAAACCTACCCGAAGGCGAGAGCCTGTATGTGAAGGGAAATGTGAACATCGCATCCGATACCATTTCGAAGAAAAACAAGGAGAAACTGGCGACCTACCTGGCCGAATCGCTGCGGCCCAAACCCAATAAGCGGTTGCTGGGCATGCCCTACAAGCTATATTTTAACAATATGGCCGGCGATATCGCCAACAGCAACTTTATAAAACGTTTCCTCAAAAAAATTGGCGAGGAACCTGTACTACTGAGCGATGTAAACCGGGAGTACAATGAAAATCTACTGCGCAACCGACTGGAGAATATCGGATTTTTCAATGCCGAAGTAACCTCTGATACCACCGTTGAAAACAAGAAAGCAACGGTAGACTATACCGCCAAGCCCAATCTAATCTACCGCATTAAATCGGTCACCTTTGATGTGGACAGCACGACCCAGCTCGGCCGCGATATTCAGGGGACTTCCGGTGAGAGCCTGCTACGTCCAAACAACAACTATAGCTTGGATGTAGTACTCAACGAACGGGACCGGATAGACAATGTCCTTAAAAATAAGGGTTATTATTATTTTAGCCCAGACTATATCCTGGTGCAGGTCGATAGCACCATCGGCAACCATAAAGTCAATCTGTATGTCACGGTAAAAAAAGAAGCCCCTGAGCAGGCCCGGGTACCGTCCAAAATCAATAAGATTTATATTTTCCCAAACTATACCGAGATCGGAGCTGGCTACCAGCGGTCACCACGGAATGCCGAACTATTTGATAGCAGTTATTATTTTATTGACCCAAATCATACCTTCCGCAAACCTGTAATCGCCAATCATATCTTTTTCAAGCAGGGCGACCTGTACAACCGCGATGCCCACAACCGGACCATCAGCCATTTGGTGAACCTGAACAGCTGGAAATTTGTCAAAAATAACTTTGTGGACAGCAAGGAAGTGCCCAACGTGCTGGATGTGTACTATTATCTTACCCCCCTGCCCAAGAAATCCATTCGGGTTGAGCTGCTGGGCAAGATGGCTTCCGTCTACAACGGGACCGAGGTCAATGTCAACTGGACCTTACGGAATGCTTTTAAAGGAGCCGAAAAGCTCAATATCAATGTATTTGGCGGCTACGAACTGCAGACGGGCGGCAATGCCGATCTTAACTCCAGCTATTTCCGGTACGGTACCGAGGCAACCTTAACCTTTCCGAGGATATTGACGCCATTTGGCACCATCAATCCTTCGCGCCAATTTATTCCGAACACCTATATCAAGGCACGCTATGAATTTTTAAACCGGCGAAAAGCCTATACCCTCAATTCCATGGCGCTGAGCTACGGTTATAGCTGGCAAGAGAACGAAGAGAAACAGCATGATCTGGCGTTGATGGAAATCACCTATGTACAGCCGAGAGGTATTTCGGAAAGCTACAAAATGCAGATGGATACCATTCCGGCGCTGCGGCATGTGATCGATCCCCAATTTACGATTGGGCCCAATTATAATTTCACCTTTCAGAATACCATGAAAAAACATCTACAGAATACCTTTTATTTTAAGGGCAATCTGGACCTTTCGGGCAATATTCTGGGACTGATCAAAGGTGCAGATTTTAATAAGGGGAAGACGTTTAAACTCTTTGACGCTTACTTCTCGCAGTATATCAAAGCCAGTGTCGACGGCAGGCATTATTTCAAGCTCAGCGAAAATTCGCAACTAGCTTCGCGGGTAAGCATCGGGATGAGCTACTCGTACGGCAATTCGCGTTCCCTCCCCTATCTTAAGCAATATTATGTGGGTGGACCGAATAGCATCCGTGCCTTTGGCGCACGCGCCATCGGGCCGGGTACAGTGGCACCCGAGCGCCTCGGAAATGGGCTTTTTTATGCCGATCAGACGGGCGATATCAAGCTGGAGCTGAATACCGAATACCGAGCCAAAATAGCGGGTCCCGTCCATTGGGCTGCCTTTATTGATGCCGGTAATGTGTGGCTGCAACGTGAGGATGAGAATAAGCCCGGGGGCAAATTCAGCAAGGATTTCCTCAAGGAGCTTGCTGTGGGCGGTGGCTTGGGGCTACGCTTTGACTTTACCTTTCTGATCCTGCGTACCGACTTTTCCATCCCGTTCCGCATTCCTTATTTACCAGAAGGCGAGCGCTGGGTACTGAAAGATTTCGACTTTGGAAGTTCAAGATGGCGAAAAGACAATTTGATGTTTAATCTCGCGATCGGTTATCCATTTTAGTCGATTTGAGCAAAATGCATGATGCAATTAAACAGCTATTTCTCTTATGATCAACGAAAACTTATTGGGAATTATTGCGGGGATTCTGACCTCCATTTCGATGCTGCCACAGCTGATCAAGGTATTGAAAGAAAAGAATGTGGATGACCTTTCTCCTGTTATGCTATTAACCTTAATCATAGGACTTGCCCTATGGGTGTGGTACGGGGTAATGAAAAGCGAGGCACCCATTATCTATTCAAACAGCTTTGCTGTTCTCGTAAACCTGTGTCTCCTGGGCAGCTATCTGATTTACAGAAAAAAGGCATAAAAAAAGGCGGATAACATTGCTGCTATCCGCCTTTAACCTGAAAACACTATTCTACAAACCGTTCAACCAGCTATTCACCTCATCTTGTGTTTTACCTGTTTTCTTTTGAAGTTTACCTACCAACTCATCTTCTTTGCCTTCTGCATATAGTAAATCATCATCTGTAAGGTCAGCGTATTGCTGTTTTACCTTACCTTTAATTTCGTTCCAACGACCTTTCCATGTTAATTCGCTCATAATATTTTTTCCTTTCTTTTTTTATAGATAGAACAGCCTGCAGCTGGAATCGTTTAAAAAAAAATGTTATCAAATGTTAAAATATATCCGCCCCTGTTTTACTCCGTTGTATCAATGGTCGTTTCTTCGGGATCAAGCGGTGCCGGCGGTATTTCATCGACATTCCGCTCGATTTCCTGCGTTTCCACATGGACTGCGAATTCAGACGGTTCAATTGGTATTTCCACTTCCGTAGCATACTCCCGTGTAAAAATAGCACCGAAATAAAGAATCGCTGCAGTATAATATACCCAAAGCAAAATAAGCACAAATGAGCCTGCCGCACCGTAGGTATCCTGCGTGGCCGAACGTTCTAAATAGATGCCGATCAGGTAACGACCGATAACAAATAATATAGCCGTAAATAGGGCCCCGGCACGAACGGTCTTCCATTGAATATTGACATCGGGCAATGTTTTAAATATTACGCTAAAAAGGATGACAATAACCACAAAGGAAATGACAAAATTAATGACGTTCATCAGCACGACTGTTATTTCTGGGAAATAGCGCTGCAGCTGCCCGGTCAGGGCCAGAATAATGCCGTTGACAATTAGGGTGACCACAAGCAGGAAGCCCAGTCCAATAACGAGCGAGGACGATAGCAATCGGTCCTGAATTAGTTTTAACCAACCCTTTTTTGGTTTTGGGCGTACATGCCATATTTTATTGATGGAGTTTTGCATATCGCCAAAAACCGTAGTTGCTCCGATAATCAGCGTCACTATACTGATCACCAGTGCCATATTGGATTTGCCAGACAGCTGGAGGTTCTGAATGACCTCTTCAATCTGCTTGGCGGCGCTATTGCCCACTAAACCGTTCAGTTCGGTAAAAACCTTTCCCTGAATGGCTTCGGCACCATAAAATATCCCGGCCAGTGCGATCATTAAAACTAAAATGGGGCCAATGGAAAAAACGGTATAATACGATAATGAAGCACTGTATTTCATGGAGTCTTCATTGATAAATCCCGATACCGTATTTTTCAGTATGGTCCAATAGGTCTGTAGCTTGCTTGTCTTTTCCTTTTTTACTTCCATTGCGCTTGTGTTTTTTAATCGTTATTGTTCAAAATCTGTCTTGTTTTCTAAGAAAGAAACTCTTAAATAGGACAGAACGTTTGTTTTTTTAGGAAAATATAGTCTACGTTATACGTTTTCCGTCTGATCATCAACATAGCCTATGCGAGGAAACACGAAATAAGTGCGCTCAAAATCAGGCAGTAAGCCGCCACAAATTATCATAAAAGAAATAAAGACAAACTAATGATTAATCTTCCTTGTTCCTCTACAAACAGCATATAAGATTTAAACAGCATACAAGATTAAAAATAGTATAACGAAAAGATGAAAAGTAATCAGAACGACCCGAATATTTTAAATGACCTTATTAAAATCAATAATGACCGCATTGAAGGGTACAAGCTGGCTGTTGATCTGGCCAACGAGCAGGGCGAAGGTGCCCGGGAAGCGGTCTTTAACCAGCTCGCTGCGCAATCTGAAAAATTTATTGCCGAACTGAGTCCACTTGTTGAACTTGCCGGTCAATACGCCACGGACCGGACAAAACTGAGCGGCGAACTATTCAGGCTGTGGATGGTGATCAGATCAAAACTGTCGGGTGGCAATATGCAGTCTTTGTTGGAGCAATGTGAACGGGGTGAGGCGGCTTTTAGCGAAGTCTACGAGAAAGCACTTGCGGAGGAAAACAAGCTATCCGTTGGAGCCAAAAACCTCATACAGATTCAGCTCAGCCAGCAGCGCGAAGCCCACGAAAACATTAAAATCCTGTGCGGGATCTAGATTTTTGCGTTGATGAGTTAATGGCAAAAAATGGTATAAAAAAAATAGGCTAGGAACCAACGCCTAGCCTATACAAATACAATAATCTAACTTATGTAAGGTATCCAAAAAACCACTGTCAGCACAATAATGTTTTAAAAATTTCTAAAGATTTCCGATGCAGCGGTGGTATCGCCCCTATTGTCATCAGCAATTTACTACATTAATATCCTAGTTTCGCCAAGCGCCCATACATCTCCACAAAAGCGCATTGATCTAACAGCCACTTGGATTTTTGCTTTTTCTCCAAAGTCCAGTCGACATCAAACAGCCCGTCGTGATCCCTCATTTTATTCCATGCGCGTTCTAGGTTTTTCGCAAAAATGTCCAGATACTTTCTATTTCCATCCTGTTCAAATAAACTGACATATCCTCTCATCATTACAGCATGAAACCATACATTACTATTCTTTAACACTGGAAAAGTATCTTGGTCCATGGTCTGAAAAAAATACGCTAAACAAGCTTTTGCCAGCTCTTGGGCATCGACCAGATATTTTTTGTCCTTGGTAAGTTTGTAAAGCATGGCTGCTGCTTGTAACATCTGCCCGGAATTATAGGAATACTTGGCCTTACCAATATTTCCATTGAGCTGAATATTATCCCAATAGAGTTTATCCGTTGGGTCTTGCAGACCTGCCTTTGTCCAGTCATAGAGTTGTCGTGCTTCATTCAGATAGTCTTTCTCCTGAGTAGCTTCAAACAGCTTTAGTGCAAACACTGCTGCAGGAGCATTGGAACAGGTATTTTTAGATTCCTTTTTCTGTTCACACCAATAGATTCCACCACCGAGCTTGTCATCCGCACCGCTTTTTACAAAAGCCCAGATCTCCTTCGCATGCTTGAGATAATCGACCTTTTTTGTCTGCAGGTAACTATCGGTAAAGTCAATACCCAACCAGACGTTATCATCATAAAACCGGTCTGATGCCGGAGCAGAATTGATATAGGAAGCATAACCAACGGGCTCCCTGGAATGATCCCTATATTCCATTAATCCCGGCAGCACGCGCTGGTCCAGGATCTTTTGATAAAGAGCTTTGTTCTTTGGGAGCTCCATCAATTTATTTACAGCGGAAAAGCTCCCCGAGAATGGCCATAGGTAGGCATATTTCTTTTGCCCGGCTGCCTGTTCGGGATTATCCAGATAGTCTGCTTTAAAGCTCGCGTCGAAGGGATATTTCTCAGTCAATAACTGGTTTTTCGTATTTCCATACTTAGCGTAAATAATGGCTAGCGTTCTTTGGGCACGTTCGGCAGACTGTCCCTTATTGAGTTGCCCAAAGCCTGTTAAATAGCATAAGCCCGACAGCAGCACGGAAGTCGTTATTTTAATGATTTGTCTCATCAGCATATATACTTTAAGAAGCCCTCGGAACCTTTTGGGTCACGAAGGCTTCTTTGTATTCATTCCATTATTTTAATTTATTTTGATAGCTTGCTAATCCTTCAAAGAGCATGGCTGCACTTGCATAGGCCGTAATTTCACTGTTGCCAATAGGTGGCTGCGCCCAGGATGGGCCAAATAACAACGTCGGTAGACTCGTTCCCTTAGTCCAGGCAATTTTACCATTATTGACCAAAAACTTCTCAAACTTACTGCGGTAGGCTGCATCAATTCCTTCCTGATTTAAATAATCTACGAAATATCGTATAAATATTCCCTTAAACAATGCGCCGTCGCCATTTCCCTCGTCGCGCAAGATATTATTCCCGCCATCAATACAACGTGTGATCGTGTAATAACTAATTTTTTGCGCATCAACCAGATAAAGCTGGTCGTTCGTAATCTTAAAAAGCTCAACCGCGCTACCTAGGAACGTTCCCTGATTATACGTAAGTGTCGTCATATCCACATTACCGGTCTGACCATTAATATTATCATAAACAGCACCTGTTGACGGATTGTACAAGGTTGCCTTTTGCCATTCGTAGATTTTCTTGGCCCAGGTCAAGTAGTTTTCATCTTTTGTTAGACGATATAATCTAGCTGCCAGAATACTAGCTGGTCCATTCGAGCAGGCATTTTTGCTATAACGCATATCTTTCTTCCAAGCCAATCCCCCGCCTGCATATTGCTCATCCCATGCACCAGTAATATCTTTCCATAAAAGTAATACCGTGTCGAGGTATTTTTGATCCTTGGTAATTTCATATAAACGCAATATGGTCAAAGCATTCCATTCCATATCATCATAGAATACGTTATAATAGGTATTGCCATTTTTGATCTTCACACCTTCAAACCATTTGTTGAAATAGGCACTATACTTGGCATCTTTCGTCCGTAGATAAGCATCGATAACAACATCCATGGCATGTGCATTGGGCCAATATTGAAATCCCAGATCGGATTGATTGATTGCATTGTTAAAATACCCGGACTCATTCCAGAACCCAGCGATCATCTTATCGGAAACCTGTGTTGCAATAGCTGTCCAGCTTTCCTTTACGGAGTCTTCATACGGGTAGCTGTCCTCAATCTTGGTGCATCCAAAGAGTAGAAACAATATGGATGACAGTATAATCATTTTATTCATCGGTTCTCCTTCGTTAATTTGGTACTACAATATGCGTATAGTCTTTGTCGCCTTGTAAAATCATCGATATTTTTGTTGGATGGCCGTCTACTGCATCTACAAATTTCCATTTATCGTCCCATTGCGAAAGATTGGGCAATATGCGAACGAAATAATAAGAAGGAGCTGATGAACTGTTAGGAGGACTGTCCGTTCCATTCTGAGTTCCCAGCTGTAAAGTTTCAGCCTTTCCGGCCTTGACGGTTTCCATTTGGAACTTATAACGTTGGTCGCGGCCCCAACTTTCCTGTTTAAAATTGATGATACCTGTTGCAGACCAAATTCCCTTCCCTTGATAAGGTAGATCCAACACTACAGCTCCGGATGGCGAGAAATAAACGCCCATGTTTTTGATCTCGGTGTAGGTAACTGCTGCAACATTAAAATCTATTCGAATACGATATACTGCGGTCTTAGCAATGCTGTTACTTCCGGTTTCACCTTCTTTTATTTTGGTTTGATCTTCCGAATAAAAAACACGTCCCTCAGCAGACTTGCGATCCGTAAAAATGTATTTTTTACCGGCTTCCAATTTTGTAAAGATCTCATATTCACCGTTCCCTACCAATTTAAAAGGTAAAGATGATGCAACATCCGTCCCACCTTCAGTTGCCTCTCCAGTGATAAATAATTCATCGGGGATTTCAGCAAAGCCTTCCAGTGTTTTGATGTTCAATACCTTCTTAGCTTTGCTCAACACCCGTTTCATTCCACGGATAGCATAGACTGACCAGATTACATCGCCACTCTCACCAGGGTTGATCCCCGCTTTCGTTGCTACCTGATTTAATATTTTGTGACTGATATTAGCACCGTTTGAGTTTCCATTATTATCCGATGTGACTGTATAAAGAGGCTTGCTAAAATCGCCGTCGAGCTTGTCAAAGACGACTTCGTATTGAGCTGCCCCACCGTCGGCCACCAATGCCGACTCCCATTCAAAATACAGCGCTGCGGAGCTGGAACTTAATAATTTGACAGCTTTCCCATCTGCAGGGGCATATAGGTTCTCAACAGCGGACACCTCTGCGTCAGCATATTTCATATCGTCTTTTTTACAGGAAACGATGCTCGCAGCCAATGCGACCATTGCTATAACTTTAAAATACCATTTCATGTCTTTATCCTAAATTTATGGTTCGAAACGTACATTTTTTCAATGCGCCGTTTGCGCTAATTTTTTAATTAAGTTTAGTTTGAGTAGCCCTGATTATTAGGCAATAAATTTTTATTTAGATCGATCTGGGTCCGCGGTATCGACCAGAGATAGTCTCTACTTTCATCAAATCGACGGATATCCAGTTTGATATTGCTATTGTTACCACCATATTTAGCACCCAATACCTGGCCATCCAAATAGGTTTTACCAGCTTTCCACCGCATGATATCATAGTAACGCAATCCCTCAAGAGCGAGCTCACTTCTCCGCTCATTTCGGACAATTGTTTTCAGATCCCCAGTAGTCGGGAAGTCCAGCGCCTTTGATGCTTCAAAACCAGCCCGCTGACGAATAGGTCTGATCGTCATGTCCCATACTGCGGCATTCAGTTGTCCCAGTGCTTCTTTTGCTTCTGCATACATCAATAAGATATCAGCGTACCTGAACATGATGATGTTCAATCCGGCATCGTATTTTACGGTTGCTGTTACATCGTAGTATTTCTTTACGTAATAACCTGTAGCGGAAGCGTTGGCACTTGCACCCTGATATTCGTCGAGCCGTTCTTTATCTGTTGTCCCAGAGCCGGGTTTGATAAAGATCTTGCGTGTTGTACCGTCAAAGTCAGTCCATTGCCCACCATGAAAAACGATGGTTGCGGCCATGCGTGGATCGCGGTTGACATAGGGATTACTGTCGTTATATTGCGGATCCATAGCAATGGTATTTCCGCCCAGTGTCAAATAATTATCAACCAGACTTTGTAATGGTGCATATCCGTTTAAACGTGCCTGTGCAGAGATTGGTGCTGCATCATATAACTTATTCCAGGTTTTTAAAAGAGGTACATAGGCATAATCCAGAATAACTTCTGAATTGTATTCATTGGCTGCAGTAAACAGCTCCGGATAACTGCGGAATAATGCGTAAGTTCCAAATTCCGTTTGTTTTTTCATCAGATTTTCACAGTACTCCACTACTTTATTCCAGTTGCTTTCATACAGGTAGGCCCGGGCTTGAAAGGCTGAAGCGGCGCCCTTGGTAATCCGGCCGCGGTCGTCTGCCGGTAAAGCATCTTTGTTCGGTAGATCGGCGATGCATTGATCCAACTCTTGATGGATAAATGCCATAATAGTCGCTTTTTCAGTCCGTGGTAGCGTCTTGGACTCGTCCAGTGAGATATCTTCCGTGAAGAAAGGCACAGCCCCATAGAAATTAACAAGTCTAAAATAGAGAAATGCACGGATAAAGCGCACCTCGGCGGTACGGCGTTTTTTGAGTGCTGGGTCCATTCCGGGTACACGCTCCACATTCGCTAGGTAGACATGGCAGGTCTTAATACCGCCGTAGAGATCGGACCACTCTGCCCCAAAGCGGCCCAGTGTCGGATCGGCAGTTCCATTACGGATTGCACGCTGGTCTGTGTTTGAGCGCCCCTCAAAAATATTATCACTCAGGGCTTCATCATTCCACATACGATCTGCTGAATACAGCTGATTATAGGCCATATTGACGATTTTCTCGGCATTGTCTGCGTAGTCCCAAAAATTTTCATCGGTAAAGCGGTCTGTCGGCAGCGTATCCAACTTATTACAGGATGTTAATTGGAGAATTGCCATTAAACTCAAGCCTCCTACAAGTATCTTATATAGTTTCATTACATAAAAGGTTAGAATTGAATATTTAATCCACCGCCATAGTATTTCAACGTCGGATAATTGCGGGCACTATTGGCCGAACCACCCATGTTAGAATCAAATTCGGAGGATTCGGGATCTATCCAGGAGTTTTTGCTCAAAGTCAGCAAGTTTTGGGCATTGATAAAAAAGCGAACGCGCTGCAATCCCAATTTCGACACTAGTTCTTTTGGCAGCGAATAACCTACCTGTATATTTTTCAATCGCGCGTATTTCCCGTTGAAAAGATAGAGATCAGAATCTTTCCCAAAATTGTTGGTCGATGCTGTTGATCCATTTGCGGTCAATCGTGGCCAGCGTCCATCAATATTAGTCGGTGTCCAGTAATCGAGTTGATGCTGATAAATGGTATATGAATAATTCTGATGAAATGGTTCGATCAATTCTCCGCGGATCATCATATCGCGCTTGCCTACTCCCTGCCAGAACATAGTAAAATCAAAATCTTTATAATTCAGGTTATAGGTAAGCCCAAATGTAAACCGCGGGAAACCATTGCCCAACACAAAGCGGTCCCGTGCATCGATAATTCCATCGTTATTCCGGTCCACATACTTTACATCGCCCGGGCGCAGATCTGCTGCAGTAATACCGCTCGGCAAGGCCGAAGTTTCAATATCCGTGATATTTTGGAAGAATCCGGCCATCTTGTACCCATAGTAGGAATTATAAGGTAGCCCAACACGCGTCAATTTAGTAATGTTATCGACTGTTGAAATACGGTCATCACCGGGCATCGCAATAATCTTATTGTGACTATCGCCCATATTCGCATTGATCGTGTGTTGGAAATCTCCTGTTGTCGCCCGGTAGCTTAGGTTGATTTCCCAGCCCTCATTTTTCATTTCCCCTAAATTCTGATTCTTTAAGGAGGTTCCGAATGTGGAAGGTATTTGTGGCGACATCAAGATATCAACTGTACGCTTTTTAAAATAATCGAAACTGGCCGTTAATTTATCATGAAAGAAGCTGGCATCCAAGCCAACATTGAAATTATAGGTTTTCTCCCATCGTAGATCCAGACTGGCATAATTAAATCCTGCAGCAGAAACAGGTTTGTTGTTAAATCCATAACTGTTCTGATAAGATTCATAGGTAAAATAATACGCATAGTCGTCTACGGCCTGATTGCCAAGAACACCATAGGTAGATCTGATTTTTAGGCTACCGACATGTTGTTTATACCAATTCATAAATACTTCGTCGGATGCCCGCCATCCGAGGGATCCCGAAGGAAAGAAGCCCCAGCGATTAGCTTTCGAGAACTTAGAAGATCCATCGTAGCGAAAGCTAAATTCGGCAAAATACTTACTTGCAAAGTCGTATCCGGCACGACCGAAGATCGAATTGATACTATTTTGCAGCGTCCCATTTGGTGTCACACGGGCACTCACAGGGTCAATAACTGTTCCTGTGGTAGGTGTACCGAGAACCGGATCAGTAAATTTCATTTTCAGTTCGTTTTGTCGGCGTGTATAGGATTCGTTGGAGGCTCCAAACAGACCTGACACATGATGACTGCCAAAAGTCCGGTCATAATCCAGAAGCAGCTGAAAGTTCAGTAAGGACGCTTTTTCGTTAAAATCTTCCGTATTGCGGTCTGAATTGACGTAGACCTGAGGTTGCGAGGCATCCGGACTGGAATATAGTGGCACCTGGATTCTACGGATAGAACGGTGATCGGCATAGATGTCCGCTCCGAAGATACCACGCAGTTTTAAACCTTCGAACAGTTTTGCTTCGAGATTCAGGTTGATATTAAAATAGTCGTTATCGTTTTTGATATAGCCGCCTTCATTTAGTTCAGCCAAAGGATTTTGATCTGTCAGTGCATTGTTGACAAGGTATTTTCCATTATCGGCCTGCATGCGGTAGTAGTAATAAGGAGGAAGTCTGGAGGCATTGATAATGGCACTTCCGGCCGTATTGCTCATGTTGTTGTTGCGGGTATAGGCTAAGATTGAGGTCAGTTTAAAACGGCCTATCTCTGTACTGAGGTTGCTCCGCAAATTGTAGCGCTTAATACCAAAGTCCTGTCCGACAAAGTTGCTGGGCTGATTGTAGAAGCCGCCGGAAAACAAATAGGAACTTTTATCGCCGCCCCCGGCCACACTGATATTATATTTTTGCTGAAAAGAGTTTTTCATGATTTCCGGCAAGTTCCACCGCTCAATATCCTGATGGGCATATAAGTCTGCAATAGCCTCTGGTGAAAACTGTGGATCCATTCCTGAGTTGGTCAGCGCAAGATTACGGAGAGTTGCATTTTCATATCCGGCAACTGGTGAAAATAAAATTTTAGGTTCTTGCACGCCCCACTGTGTGCCGACAGTCACTGCGGGCCGCTGATTTTGGCGTCCTCTTTTGGTGGTTACCAAAATAACGCCATTTGCAGACCTCGAACCGTATATAGCCGTAGAACCTGCGTCTTTCAATACCGACACCGTTTCGATATCATCCGGATTGATCTTATTGAGCGTTCCGCCTTCTGTAATAATTCCATCGATCACCACCAGCGGTGCGTTACTGTTTATGGTAGAAATCCCACGAATATTGATATTCATCGAATTATCATTAGGGTCCATACTTTTCTGTTGGATAGTCAAGCTGGGCGAGGCTCCTTGAAGGGCTTGCGTTACATTTCCTACAGGTCGATTTTCGAAAGTCTTCGCACTGATCTGATCAACGGCCCCGACAACACGCTGACGTGTCGTGGTACCATAGCCGATTACGATAACTTCTTCGAGCTGACTGTTGCTATTTTTCATGATCACATTGAGCAGCCCCGATCCATCGGTCCGCAGGGAGGACAGTTCCCCGGTCAATGCATCATAACCAACAGAGGAGAATATCAGGGTCGCTTTGGGCGAAAGGTTTGTGAGCGTAAATAGACCATCACTATTGGTGGTCGTACCTATAGATTCATTTCCTTTGACCCGCACTGAGACATTTGCGAGTGGTTCGCCACGTTCATTGATCACCCGTCCTTTTACAGGAACCTGATTTGGGGTCATCGTAAACTCCATCCTTACGGACTTTATGGAAGCTTTTGGCTTATCATAAATGACCACTGTCTTATTATCCAACTGGTAAGACAAGGGCTGATCTTTAAAGATCTGGTCCAATACATCCGACAATTGACGGTCCCTAACTTTTATGTCAACAGGCTTAGCGTTTACCATCTGCCGTTCCGTGTAAAGAAAATTGTATCCCGTCTGGGATTTGAGTTCCCTAAATATTTTCTTAAGGCTCATGTTGGAGTATTCTAATGTTACCTTTTGTGCAAAGGTGGTAGCGCTAACCTGCATAAAAGTAACCAAGATAATTATGGTTGTCAATCGCATAATAAGCCATAGTTTACGGAATAGCAGATA